>Ga0102588_1000002_pt1 | contig 1387845 bp, 1268 predicted proteins | sample AraplaMF_Col_mMS_FD_76854 | JGI IMG/M metagenome (GOLD analysis project Ga0102588, IMG submission 76854) | Arabidopsis root microbial communities from the University of North Carolina, USA - plate scrape MF_Col_mMS (SPADES assembly) (version 2) | ecosystem: Host-associated > Plants > Roots >...
ATGACAAGGTCTGGACGCCATGGATGGCGGACAGAGGCGAACCGAGACAGGATGTCGAGTCGAGCCGGCCGCCGTCAGGCACGCGGGAGGTGAGCGCAGTGCGCAGCACCGATTTCCTCGCGGGGCCGCGGGGATTGACAAGGGGGGAGCGGTCCCCCCCTTGTCCCGTTCACCGCATAAGAGATCAATGAAACTCCCGAACTCCTGGTGAACGGAATCATTCCACCCATGTAGCATGGGTGCCGCCGAAAACGCCGGATGGCGCGTGACACGCTTATCCGGCCTACACCGTTTCATGGGACGGCACTATCACTGCTGCGCCATCGCCTTCTCATTTTTCGCCCGCAGCTTCTTGGCGCGGCCCTCCAGCAGCAGATAACCAATCAGCGCCAGCAGCAGCGGCAGGAAGTAGTAGAGCACCCGATAGGCGAGCAGGGCGGCGATAATAATCCCCTGCGACACATGCTCGCTGGCGAGCAGGGCGATAAACACCGCTTCCAGCACGCCGATGCCCGCCGGGATATGCACAATCACCCCGGCGATACTGCTGACCAGCAGCACCCCAAGCACAAAGAAGAAGTCGGCGCGCATACCAAGCAGGATCCAGATAATCGCCCCCATCGCAATCCAGTTGGCACTGGAGATCACCATCTGCGCGACGGCGAATTTCCACGACGGCAGCACCAGTTTGTGGCCCTTAATGGTGACGTGACGGCGTTTAGCAAACGCACAGCCCCACAGGTAGACGGCGATAATCAACAACAGCACCACGCCGACAATACGCAGCGTCGAGGCGTCGATATACCAGTGCGCCGGGATCTCCACTACGCCAAAGGTAAAGATCAGCCCGCCGAGCAGAATATAGCCCAGCCAGTTGGTGGTGATACTGAGCGAGAAGATGCGCGTAATGGTGCTGCCTGGCAGCCCAAGCCGCGAGTAGAGGCGATAACGCATGCCAATCCCGCCAACCCAGGTGCTGAGCGTCAGGTTAAAGGCATAACAGATAAACGACACCAGCATCACCTGGCGCTTCGCGAGCTTATGGCCGCAGTAGGCGCGGCCGAGCAGATCGTAAAAGCCATACAGCACGTAGCTGAGGATCACCAGCGCCACCGCGCTCAGCAGGGCGGTGCGGTTGTAGTCGCGAATGACCTTCCAGACATCTTCCCAGTTCACCTTCTGCGCGTAGAGCACCAGCAGAACAATAACGGCGATAAAAAAGATCACCGTGAGGATTTTTTTAGCCAACCGCCAGCGCGGATGTGATGTTGACATCAGGGTTTTGCTCCCGAGTGCTGTGCTTCGTTTCTGTCCTGGGTTTCCATCTCCGGCTGTACCGGCGGCCCCACTTCAGCCAGTTTAGGGGTATGCGCCGGTAACCAGCCGACCAGCGCCGGGAAGTGGCGTAAGAAGTGGAACACCACCACGCTTTTCCCGAGATTCCACCAGGTGCGCTTCGGCGCCATCGACTCATCCACCTGCTTACAATCCTGCTCAATAATCTTTTGCAGGTTGTCGCGCAGCGTCTGGTTAAACTCGCGATCGTGAATAATCAGGTTCGCTTCGAGATTGAGCGACAGGCTTAACGGGTCAAGGTTACTGGAGCCAACGGTCGCCCAGTGATCGTCCATCAGCGCCACTTTGCCGTGCAGCGGACGGCGGCGATACTCATACACCTTCACGCCGCCTTTCAGCAGGTAGTTATAGAGCAGCTCCGCGCCCACTTTGACAATCGGCATATCCGGCTCGCCCTGCACAATCAGCTTCACGGTAACGCCGCGACGGGCAGCGTTACGCATCGCGTGCAAAAGCCGGTAGCCGGGGAAGAAGTAGGCATTGGCGATAATCACTTCCCGGCGGGCGTTAGCCAGCATCTTCAGATAGTGACGTTCAATATCGTCGCGGTGGTCGTCATTATCGCGCCAGACAAACAGTGCCTGCGCCTCGCCCGGCTTGCGGTTCTCTTCCGGACGGTGACGGCGGCGCTGCCACCAGCGTTTCGCCGGGGCGTTATCGGGCAGGTTTTCCAGCTCAAATTGCAGAATATCTTCGACAATTGGCCCTTCGACCCGCACGGCGTAATCCTGTTTCGCCTCGGGGCCATAATCAGAGAGGTGCTCAGCCGAGTAGTTAATCCCGCCGACAAAGGCGACGGTGTTGTCGATCACTACAATTTTGCGGTGCATACGACGGAAGACGTTGGTACGCATGCCGAGCAGCGGCGGGCGCGGATCGTAGTAGCGGAAAATCACCCCCGCCGAGGTGAGGGTGCTGACAAACGATTCGCTTAAATCGGGCGAACCGTAGCCGTCGAGCAGCACCTCAATACTGACGCCGCGCTGGGCGGCGCGCAGCAGCACGCTGTGCAGCTCTTTGCCCACTTTGTCTTCAAACCAGATAAAGGTTTCGAGAATAATTTTCTGTTGCGCGTTATCAATCGCATCGTAGAGCGCCGGATAGTAGTTATCACCATTTTCCAGCAACTGGATGCGGTTACCGTCCCGCCAGCTACATTTCATAAATGGATCTCCGCACTCAGGGGGGCATGATCGGACAGATGACGCCAGTTGCGCAGCGGCAGCGCGGTAGGCGCACTGGCGCTGGCGTTTTTGACATAAATTCTGTCGAGGCGCAGTAAAGGCAGGCTGACCGGGAACGTTCGCGCCGGGCGACCGTGCGCGCGGGTGAAGATCTCCTCAAGCCCGGCCTGCGCTTTAAGCGGCTGGTTGGCTTTTTGCCGCCAGTCGTTGAAATCCCCCGCCACCAGCACCGGTTCGCCTTCCGGCAGAGAGTTGACCCACTCCGCCAGCATTTTTAGCTGCGCCTGGCGATGCGCCTCTTTCAGCCCAAGATGAACACTGAGGACATGTACCGCGCCGCCATAATCGGGCGGCACAATCCGGCAGTAGAGCAGGCCGCGTTTTTCGCTGCCATCTACTGAGACGTCGAGGTTTTCGTAGTGTTCAATCGGATAGCGGGAGAGCACCGCATTACCGTGGTGCCCTTCAGGATAGACCGCATTGCGCCCGTAAGCGAAGTCGCTCCACATGGTATCGGCGATAAATTCGTAGTGGGTGGTATCGGGCCAGTTCTCAACGCGCAGCGGGTGCACTTCGTGGGCGCCCATCACCTCTTGCAGGCAGACGATATCGGCGCTCACCAGGCGCACGGCATCGCGCAACTCGGGCAAAATAAAGCGCCGGTTGAAAGTGGTAAAGCCTTTGTGTGTGTTAATCGTCAATACTTTTAATGAAAATGGTCGCGCGTGTTGGGTCATAAATCTCCTGCCAGCATCACTCTCCTGTATAGAAATAAATTGTAGTCCCTGTCACAAAAAAAGCCGGGGTTACAGAATTTTCCGTAGATCGGGGTACTCTTCTACAAGAGTAAAATCCTTGCGGAGAGATGCCATGAAGTGGCAACAACGTGTTCGTGTCGCAACAGGCCTGAGTTGCTGGCAGATTATGTTGCATTTGATGATTGTGGCGATACTGGTGATGGGCTGGATGAGCGGCAGGCTGGTGCACGTGGGGCTGGGGCTGTGCGTGCTTTATGGCGTCACCGTGCTGCTGATGCTCTTTTTCCAGCGCCATCATGACGCCGGCTGGCGCGGCATCGGCGATGTGCTCGAGGAGCTAACCACCACCTGGTATTTTGGCGCATCCCTTATTGCCATCTGGCTGCTCTCGCGGGTGCTGCAAAACAACTACCTGCTGGCGCTTGCCGGGCTGGCAATCCTTGGCGGCCCGGCAGTGGTCTCACTCTTAACTAAAGAGAAACGGCTAGGTCGTGTGACGACGAAACATGGCGTAGGCCGCAGTGCCCGTTGACAGGGCAATCACTATCAGCGGCCACAGGCTTCCCCAGATAATCTCCAGACTGGCATCCTTCAAATAGATCTGCTTAGTGATATCGGTAAAGTGCCGGATCGGGTTAATCCAGGTTAAGTCCTGCAACCATACCGGCATGTTCTCCACCGGCGAAACGTAGCCCGAAAGCAGGATCGCCGGCATCATAAAGACAAACACCCCGATAAACGCCTGCTGCTGCGTTTCGCAAAACGATGAGATCAACAGCCCAAACCCAACCAGCGACAGGCCGTAAACCAGCATCGCGAAGTAGAAGAGCAGCAGCGATCCGGCAAACGGGATCTGGTAAGCCAGAATGCCAAACAGCAGCACAATCGTCGCCTGAAACGCGGCGACAATCAGCGCCGGCACCGCTTTGCCGATAAAGATCTGCCAGGTGGCAAGCGGCGAGACCAACAGCTGATCGAAGGTGCCCTGTTCCCGCTCGCGCGCTACCGACAGCGAGGTGACAATCATCACGCCGATGGTGGTGATCATCGCTACCAGCGACGGCACGATAAACCATTTGTAATCGAGATTCGGGTTGTACCAGTTGCGCACCACCAGCTCGCTGTTGTTCGGCTTCGGCTGCCCGGCCAGCAGCTCCTGCTGATAATCCTTCACCACCTGCTGAAGATAGTTGGCGGCGATCTGCGCGCTGTTCGAGTTACGCCCATCCAGAATCAGCTGCATCTGCGCCGGTTTGCCGCTGTCGAGATCGCGGGAAAAATCCGCCGGGAAGCGCACCAGCAGCAGCGCTTTTTGCGTATCCAGCGTCGGGCGAATTTCCTGCGGGCTGTGCAGCAGCAGCACGTTGGTAAAAGCTTTGGCGCGGGCGAAGCGCTGGGTCAGCTCCACCGCGTGCTTGCCGTTATCCTCGTTATAGATAGCGATAGTGGCGTTGGTCACCTCAAGGGTGGCGGCAAACGGGAAGAGCAGCACCTGAAAAATCACCGGCAGAATCAAAATGGCGCGGGTTTGCGGCTCGCGCAGCAGGGACTGCAACTCTTTGCGGATCAGCGTCCATAAACGGTGAAACATGGCTTCTCCTTAATCCAGCCTGCGTTTGGTTTTCAGCCACGTCAGGCCGATAAACATCACGGCGGAGGCCACCAAAAACAGCATATTTATGGTCAATACCAGCGGAATATTGCCCGCCAGGAAGAGGCTTTGCAGCGTGCTGACAAAGTAACGCGCCGGGATGATATAGGTCACCGCACGAATTATCGCCGGCATACTGTCGATCTGAAAAATAAAGCCAGAGAGCATAATCGACGGCAGAAACGCGGCGTTCAGCGCCACCTGCGCGGCGTTAAACTGGTTGCGCGTGGTGGTGGAGATTAAAAGCCCCATGCCGAGCGTGCTGAGCAGAAACAGGCTGCTGAGCAGGAAGAGGATCAGCAGCGAGCCGCGATAGGGCACACCGAGAATAAAGACCGACACCAGCATACAGAGCAGCATCGCCAGCATGCCGAGAAAGTAGTAGGGAATGAGCTTACAGAGCAGCAGCTCGGCGCGGGTGATCTCGGTGGAGAGCAGCGCCTCCATGGTGCCGCGCTCCCACTCGCGCGCCACCACCAGCGAGGTGAGGATCGCGCCTATCACCGTCATGATAATGGTCACCGCGCCGGGAATAATAAAGTGCTGGCTGATGGCCGCCGGGTTGAACCAGTAGCGCGTCTGCACATCGATTAGCGGCGTGAAGGTTTCGCCGCGATCTTCCGCGCGCTGCGCCTGCCAGAGCTGCCAGATCCCTTGTAAATAGCCCTGCACAAAGTTGGCGGTATTCGGTTCGCTGCCGTCGGTGATCACCTGAATCGGTGCCACCTCGCTGGGTCTTGCCATCTGGGCATCGAAGTTGACTGGAATAACCACCAGACCACGGATGCGCCCGGCCTGCATCATCTCAATCAACTGCTGGCGATCGCTGCTGATGGTGGCGTCAATATAGGGCGAGCCGGTGAGCGCGTGGGTAAAATCGAGCGCCTCATCGCTGCGCTGCTCAAGCAGCACGCCGACGCGCAGCTTGCTGGAGTCGAGGTTGATGCCGTAGCCAAAAATAAACAGCAGCAGCAGCGGGATCACTACCGCAATCAGCCAGCTGCTCGGGTCACGCACGATCTGCCGCGTCTCTTTGACGCACAGCGCCCGTACGCGCCGCCAGGAGAGGGCGTTAACGCGCATTGCTATGCTCCTTATCCCAATTCTGGATCAGCGTGATAAACGCATGCTCCATCGTCGGGTCCGGGTGGTTGTCATCGGCGGTCTGCACCTTCAGCTCGTCCGGCGTGCCGCTGGCAATCAGCTTGCCGCGGTAGACCAGCCCGATGCGGTCGCAATACTCCGCCTCATCCATAAAGTGGGTGGTGACCATCACCGTCACCCCTTTTTCCACCATGCTGTTGATATGCAGCCAGAACTCGCGGCGGGTGAGGGGATCGACGCCGGAGGTGGGTTCATCGAGAAAAAGAATGTCCGGCTCGTGCATCAGCGAGCAGGCCAGCGCCAGCCGCTGCTTATAGCCGAGCGGCAGTTGATCGGTGGCGTGGCGGGCAATAGTCTCCAGGCCAAACGCTTCGCTCATTCGCGCCATCTTCTCCCGCTGCGCGCTGCCGCGCAGTCCATAGACGCCGGAGAAGAAGCGCAGGTTCTGCTCTACGGTCAGGTTGCCGTAGAGGGAGAACTTCTGCGCCATATAGCCGAGGCGCTGGCGCGCTTTGCCGGAGCTGACTTTAAGATCCATATTCAGCACCAGCGCCTGGCCAGCGGTCGGCACCAGCAGGCCGCACATCATCTTAAAGGTGGTGGATTTGCCCGCACCGTTCGGGCCGAGCAGGCCAAAGATCTCGCCGCGCTTGACGGCAAAATTAACCTCGTCGGTGGCGGCAAAATCGCCAAACTTTTTGGTGAGCGATCTCGCTTCAATCACCGTCTCTTCGCTGTCGCCGTTCACCGAGTGAAGGATCTTGCCAAGCGGCGACTCGGCGGCACCCGCACCGCCCAGCAGGTCGATAAAGGCATCTTCGAAGCGCGGAGCGGTCTCCTCAATCTGTAGCGGCGGCATCTCTGGCGCGGCGTGAATTGCCTGCACATCGGCCCCTTTTTTCAGGATCATGCGCACCGAGCGCCCCTGGATCACGCCGTCGCTCACCTGCGGCAGCCTGAGAATGCGGCGCAGCAGGCGGCGGTTATTCTCATCGCGGCTGGTGAGCAGAAAGCTGCGCCCGGCCATGCTGCGGGTTAACGCTTTCGGCTCGCCGTGGTAGAGCAGCTCGCCCTCGTTCATCAGCAGCACATCGCGGCACTGCTCTGCTTCATCAAGATAGGAGGTGCTCCAGAGGATCAGCATCCCGTCGCCCGCCAGTTCATGCACCATCTGCCACAGCTCGCGCCGCGAAATAGGGTCGACGCCGACGCCCGGCTCATCAAGCAGCAGCACCTGCGGATCGCCGACCAGCGTACAGGCCAGCCCCAGCTTCTGCTTCATACCACCGGAGAGTTTGCCCGCCAGCCGGTCGGTAAAGGGGCCGAGGGAGGTAAACGCCAGCAGGCGGGTAAACATCTGCTGGCGCTTCTCGCCGGTGACGCTGCGCAGATCGGCATACAGGATCAGATTCTCCATCACCGTCAGATCTTCATAGAGGCCAAATTTCTGCGGCATATAGCCGAGCACGGCGTGCAGTTCGCTGTCATTGTTGATAGGGTCGAGGCCCAGCACACGCACGCGGCCTTCGTTCTGCTTCATCAACCCGGCCAGAATGCGCATCAGCGTCGTTTTGCCCGCGCCATCCGGGCCGACCAGCCCGGTGACGTAACCGGCCTGGATTTTACAATCCAGCCGCGCCACCGCCGGTTTCTCCATGCCGGGGAACTGTTTTACCAGCCCGTCGATCTGAATAGTCCGCTCATTCATGACGCGCCTCGCCGTCAAAACGCAGCGTCACCGGCATCCCCTGGCGCAGGTTATCATCGGCATCGGTGACGATAATGCGCAGGCGATAGACCAGGTCGGTACGCAGATCCGGGGTTTCAACGGTTTTTGGGGTAAATTCGGCGGTCGGCGAGACAAAGCCGATTTTGCCGTGATAGGGCTTATCCGGGCGGCCATCGGTGTAGAGCAGGATTTCGGCACCCGGTCGCGTCTGGTGCAGATTGCGCTCATCGACATAGGCGCGCACCCATACCGGGCGGGTCAGCGACAGGGTTAACACGCTGCTGCCAGCGTTAAGCATGCTGCCCGGCTCGACGGCGCGGGTCAGCACCGTGCCGTTGCTCGGCGCGACCAGCGTAGTGTCCTGCAAATCAAGCTGCGCCTGCGCCAGTGCGGCCTGCGCCTGTTCGAGGCCCGCTTTCGCCTGGGCGATCTCCTGCGGGCGGTTACCGGCGCGGAACTGGCGCAACTTATCCTGCGCCGATTTGAGCGTTGCCTGCGCCTGGTCGCGCGCCGAGCGGGCATTCTCCAGATCGTTTGCCGAGATCACTTTTGTTTTCCACAGCCCCTGCTGGCGCTGGTAGAAGTTTTGCGCGTAATCGTACGCCGCCTGCGCCTGGCTAACGGCGGAGGCCGCCTGGGCGATCTCCTCGGCGCGGTAGCCTTCGGTGGCTAACGCATATTTGGCTTCGGCAGTAGAGACGTTGGCTTTCGCCTGCAACAGCGCGTTTTCATAAGGCGCGCGGTCGATTTCGCCGAGCTTCTGCCCGGCCTGTACGCTGTCGCCCTCATCCACCTGCAACGCCGCCAGCCGCCCGCCGACGCGAAAACTTAAATTAACGGTGCGGATATCGACATTGCCATACAGCGTCAGGCTGTCGTCCTGCCTGCTTTGATACCAGTACCAACCGCCGGCGAGCATCGCCAGCAGCACCACGCTGAGTAACACCACAACGCTACGCTTTTTCATCACTCCGGACTCCTGTGCGTTAATCCCTGCAAAATAAAATCGATATGGCAGGTGATGACTTGAAAGATCATTTCCGTTTTCTCTTCGTCGAACTGCGTCCAGCCTGCACGCAGCAAAATGGTCTCCCGCACCAGGCGGAAGGCGAGGATCTCGCCGATTAAGGCGTGGGCATGCAGCACCATCTGCGTGCTGTCGGCATCCTGTCCGGTGTAGGCGGCGAGCAGGCGCGTCAAATGCTGGTGCATCGGGTCGATCACCTGCTCATGCACAATCTGATAGGCGCGAGTGGGGGAGAGCTGCTCGCGGGAGATAAATTTGCTCAGGTTTAGGGTTTCATCATGGGTGAGCAGCGTGAGCATCTCTTTGCTGGCGCGATGGATCAGCGCGCGGATGGCCGATCGGTCAGGCTCGGTCTCGGCAAACAGCGCCTCGGCGGCCTGCACGTGTGGCGCAAAATGGTGGCTGATAAAGTCGGCAATCCACTGCGCGCAGGCGAGGTAGAGATCCTCTTTCGAGCCGAAGTAGTAAGGGATGGCGGCGATGTTCTGCCCGGCCTGGGCGGCGATATCCCGCGTGGTGGCATGCAGGCCATACTCGCCAAACTGCGCAAGGGCGGCGGCAATTAACTGATTTTTGGCCTGTTCGCCTTTGCTGGTGGTCGGTGTGCTATTCATAGGGGTTATAAAATTAATCAATCGATTGATTAACTCTACGACGCCGGAAAAATGTTGTCCAATTTTTGCGCAGGAAATGTGAGGGGGGCTAAATTTATCCCTTTTTCAGAGAATGAAGCGGGAAGATATCTTGCTGAGACATTGACGTGGGATATTTTATGCGCCGGATCACAAAAGCTGATACACTCCGCACCTTCATGACATTGTGGTTTTTGTCATCAGTCTACCTATTATCTCCTCGAAAACTACACCTGTGACAGGTCGGGGCGGTGCGGAGTTGTTATGTCATTTGATGCCCTTGGCCTGAATCCGGATATCCTGCGCGCAGTTGCGGAGCAGGGTTACCTCGAGCCGACCCCTATTCAACAGCAGGCGATCCCTGCGGTGCTGCAAGGCCGCGATCTGATGGCCAGCGCCCAGACCGGTACCGGTAAAACCGCCGGTTTTACATTGCCGCTGTTGCAACGCCTGGTGCAGAGCCAGCCTCATGCGAAAGGCCGCCGTCCGGTACGCGCCCTGATCCTGACCCCAACCCGTGAACTCGCGGCGCAGGTCGGTGAGAACGTGCAGGAGTATAGCCAGTATCTCAATATTCGTTCGATGGTCGTCTTCGGCGGCGTCAGCATTAACCCGCAGATGATGAAACTGCGTGGCGGCGTTGACATCCTGGTGGCTACCCCGGGCCGTCTGCTCGATCTCGAACACCAAAACGCCCTGAAGCTCGACAGCGTGGAAATTCTCGTGCTGGATGAAGCTGACCGTATGCTGGATATGGGCTTTATCCACGATATTCGCCGCGTGCTGTCGAAGCTGCCGGCGAAGCGTCAGAATCTGCTCTTCTCCGCGACCTTCTCGGATGAGATCAAACAGCTGGCGGAAAAACTGCTGCACAACCCACTGGAGATCGAAGTCGCACGCCGTAACACCGCTTCCGAGCAGGTGACGCAGCATGTTCACTTTGTGGATAAGAAACGCAAGCGGGAACTGCTGTCGCAGATGATTGGCGAAGGTAACTGGCAGCAGGTGCTGGTCTTTACCCGTACCAAGCATGGCGCCAACCACCTGGCTGAGCAGTTGAACAAAGATGGCATCACCAGTGCGGCGATCCACGGTAACAAGAGTCAGGGCGCACGTACCCGCGCGCTGGCAGACTTTAAATCCGGTTCGATTCGCGTGCTGGTGGCAACAGATATCGCCGCGCGCGGCCTGGATATCGAAGAGCTGCCGCATGTCGTCAACTATGAGTTGCCAAACGTGCCGGAAGATTACGTACACCGTATCGGCCGTACCGGCCGTGCTGCCGCCACCGGCGAAGCGCTGTCGCTGGTCTGTGTCGATGAGCATAAACTGCTGCGCGACATTGAGCGTCTGCTGAAAAAAGAGATCCCGCGTGTTGCGGTTGCAGGCTATGAGCCGGATCCGTCAATTAAAGCGGAGCCGATCCAGAATGGCCGTGGTCAGAACGGCGGCCGTCAGGGCGGCGGTGGACGCGGGCAGGGTGGTGGTGGCGGTCGCAGCCAGTCCGCACCGCGCCGTAGCGAAGGCGAGACGCAGAAAGCGCGTCATCCGCGTCGTAGCAACGACGGCGCAGCCGCGAAATCGGAAGGTGGAGCCGCGAAGCCCGTGGGCAATCGCCGTCTTGATGGCGGTGCAGCGAAACCGGCAAACAACGGCGCACGCCGTCGTCGTCCGCGTAAACCCGCTTCCGCGTAAATCAGTTTCCGTTCAGGCCGGGTAGGTTTATCCGGCACTCAAAACCGCCATCGGGCATTACGCCGGATGGCGGTTTTTTTATGGTGCTGCTGACACGATCTCACTGAAACGGCGTAGGCCGGATAAGTGTGAGCGCCATCCGGCATTCTCCCCGCGGCACCGATTGCCGGATGGCGGCTCCGCCTTATCCGGCCTACCAAAACGGAGCCCGCTGCCGCTGGAACGGCGTAGGCCGGATAAGCGCCAGCGCCATCCGGCAATGTATCAGCGATACCGACTTTGCTTTTATCTGCAATATGACAGCGAGGGGGTTGTGTCCCCGCTGAAATCGGCGAACCGAAGCGGGAATGACAAGGTCTGGACGCCATGGATGGCGGACAGAGGCGAACCGAGACAGGATGTCGAGTCGAGCCGGCCGCCGTCAGGCACGCGGGAGGTGAGCGCAGTGCGCAGCACCGATTTCCTCGCGGGGCCGCGGGGATTGACAAGGGGGGAGCGGCCCCCCCCCCTTGTCCCGTTCACCGCATAAGAGATTAATGAAACTCCCTAATGCCTGGTGAACGGAACCGTTCCACAAAATGCCATATGCCAGACCCATTGCCGGATGGCGGCTGCGCCTTATCCGGCCTACGCGGTTTCAGAGGCCGGGCTTCTACAACACCTCGCCATTACTGGCGATAACCTGCTGATACCACCCAAAGCTGCGCTTTTTGCTGCGCTTGAGCGTGCCGTTGCCCTCGTTGTCTTTATCGACATAGATAAAGCCGTAGCGCTTTTTCATCTCGCCGGTGCCGGCGCTGACAATATCAATCGGTCCCCACCAGGTGTAACCCATAATCTCGCAGCCATCCGCAATCGCCTCGGCCATTGCCTGAATATGGCGGCGGCCATAATCGATGCGCGCCTGGTCATTAATCTCGCCGTTAGCCTGCACCTCATCAACACCGCCATAACCGTTTTCAACGATAAACAGCGGCTTGCGGTAGCGGTCCGCCAGCTCATTACAGACGATACGAAAACCGAGGGGATCGATAGGCCAGCCCCACTCGGTCTTCTCCAGGAACGGGTTATCCAGCCCGGCGGTGCCGCCGGTATCGACGCGGAACTGCCCGCCCGCCTGGTGGAGCACGCTGCGGTAGTAGCTAAAGCCGAGGTAATCGGAGGGGTACGCTTTGAGCAGTTGCATGTCGCCCTCTGCCATCTCCAGCTTCACACCCAGATCGTTCAGCAGCCGTTTAGCGTACGCCGGGTATTCGCCCAGCATCATCACATCGGAGAAGAGCAGCGAGCGGCGGCGCAGCTGCATGGTCGAAAAGATATCCTCCGGGTTGCAGCTCGCCGGGTAGACGGTGCTCAGCGACAACATACAGCCGATAAGCGCATTGGGCATGATCTCGTGGCAGAGCATGTTCGCCAGCGCATTGGCGACGAACTGGTGGTGGTTCGCCTGCCAAATCTCCTGTGGGCTGGCGTCAACATCCACCGCGCCGGTGGCAAACGGCATACGGTTCATGTTGTTCAGCTCATTAAAGGTCATCCAGTATTTGACCTTGCCCTGATAACGGCGGAACACCGTCTCGCAGTAGCGGGTGAAGAAGTCGATAAGCTGGCGGTTTTTCCAGCCGCCATACTCCTGATAGAGCGCCAGCGGCGTTTCGTAATGCGAGAGCGTGATCACCGGCTCAATGCCGTACTTCAGCAACTCATCAAACAGGTTGTCGTAAAATTGCAGCCCCGCCTCGTTGGGCGTAGTCTCATCCCCGCGCGGGAAGATGCGCGACCAGGCAATCGAGGTGCGAAAGCATTTGAAGCCCATCTCGGCGAAGAGCGCTACATCCTCTTTGTAGTGATGGTAAAAGTCGACCGCCTGGTGGCTGGCGTAATAGAGGTTCGGGTCGATCACCGCATCATGTTTACCAGAGGCGATACCGCCGCGCACCACGTCGGCGATAGAAGGCCCTTTGCCATCTTCATCCCACGCGCCTTCCGCCTGATTGGCGGCAATCGCGCCGCCCCATAAAAAGTCGTTCGGAAAAACAGACATATCCGCTCCTTAATCTGCTAAGTCTTCGCCATTCGAGGCGATCAGTTTTTTATACCAGTGGTAGCTTTTCTTCAGCGAGCGCGCCTGGCTGCCGTTGCCCATATCGTCCTGATCGACATAGATAAAGCCGTACCGCTTGGAGATTTGTGCCGTCCCGGCGCTGACCACATCAATCGGCCCCCACCAGGTGTAACCAAAGAGATCAACGCCGTCGGCAATCGCCTCCTGCATCTGCACCACGTGCTGGCGCAGGTAGTCGATACGGTAATCGTCGTCGATGGAGCCATCCGGATTAACGGTATCCACCGCGCCGAGGCCGTTTTCGGCAATAAACAGCGGCTTCTGGTAGCGGTCATAGAGCTGATTGAGCGCCAGCCGTAGCCCTTTCGGATCGATCTGCCAGCCCCATTCACTGGTGGTGAGGTGCGGGTTACGAATGCCGCCGGTGATCAGGTTGCCTTCTGCGCCGTCATGCAATGCCGGGTTGGCGCTGACGGTGCTCGACATGTAGTAACTGAACGAGACGAAATCGACCGGATGCTGGCGCAGGATCTCATCATCGCCAACCACTTTTTGCAGCGTCACCCCTTTTTCCGCCAGCATGCGATCGGTGTAGGCGGGGTAGTAGCCGCGCGCCTGCACGTCGCTGAAGAAGAGCGATACGCGCTGCATCTCTTCGCAGGCCTGCAAATCATCCGGATGGCAGGTGTGCGGGTAGAGCATCTGGTAGCTGATCATGCAGCCCATCTGCGAGCCGGGAATAATGGCGTGGCACGCTTTGGTGGCGAGCGCGCTGGCAACAAACTGGTGGTGCGCGCCCTGGTACTTATCCTGCTCAAGATGCGGGTTGTCCTCCTCAATCACCCCGACGCTGACATAGGGGTGGTGCTTCACGCAATTGATCTCGTTAAAGGTCATCCAGTACTTCACCTTTTTGCGATAACGCGTAAAGACGGTGGTGGCGAAGCGGGCATAGAAATCGACTAGTTGGCGGTTCGGCCAGCCTCCGTAATCGGTGACCAGCGCCAGCGGCATTTCATAGTGGGAGAGGGAGACAATCGGCTCGATGCCGTGCGCGCGTAACGTGTCGAACACCTCGTCATAAAACGCCAGGCCCGCTTCGTTGGGCGTGGTCTCATCCCCGCGCGGGAAGATGCGCGTCCAGGCAATCGACATGCGAAAACACTTAAAGCCCATACCGGCAAACAGCGCGATATCCTCTTTGAAGTGGTGGTAGAAGTCGTTGCCTTTGCGCTTCGGGTAGTACTTTTTGCTCTCTGGATCCTGTGCTTCGCGCACCTGCGCGTGGGTCATGCCCAGCCACTGATCGAGCCAGCGCTCGCGCGGCGTGTTGATATCGAAGGTGTAGACATCGGAGACGGAGAGCCCTTTGCCGTCGACATTCCATGCCCCTTCAAGCTGGTTGGCCGCCGTTGCGCCGCCCCATAAAAACCCTTCCGGAAATGATTTCGAATAAGCCACTGATGTGCTCCTTAGGCCGCGCTTGCGGTCAATGTGAGAAATGCGTCCCGGCTGGCGACATCGCCATCTGTTTTCACCGGGCTGATATCGCCGTACTGTTCGCTATTGGTGACCACCACGATCACGCTCGGATCGATCCCTTCTGCCCGCAGCGCGGCGAGATCGAAGCTGACCAGCAGATCGCCCACCTCCACGTTCTGCCCGGCCTCGATATGGCTGGTGAAGTGCTTGCCGCCGAGTTTCACCGTGTCGATACCGATGTGGATGAGGATTTCGGCGCCGGTATCGCTCTCCAGCGCCAGCGCGTGGTGGGTTTCAAACAGCGATTCGACCTTGCCGTTGACCGGCGAACGCAGCTCGCCGTTGCTCGGGTCGATAGCCAGCCCCTTGCCGAAAATCTCATCGGCAAAGACCGGGTCGCTCAGGGTGTTGAGGGCTTTCAGCGTGCCGCTAACCGGGGCGAAGAGTCGCTCCTCCTCGCGCGCAATCTTCACCGGGCTGACGCCTGCAACCACCTTCTCTTCGAAACCGAGGATCACCGTCAGCACGGCAGCGGAGACAAAGGAGAGCGCGATACTGACAATCGCCCAGAGAAAGGTCGGGCCGACCAGCGCCGGCAGGCCGGGCAAGCCGCTGAGGGCAAAGGCGTAGGTTTTCACCCCCATCGCCATCGCAAAGCCGCCGCCAATCGCGCCGCCCAGCAGCGCGGCGGCAAAGGGGCGTTTGTAGCGGATATTGACGCCATACATCGCCGGTTCGGTGATGCCCATCATCGCGCTGAAGCTGGTGGAGAGCGCCAGCGACTTCAGCTTCTTATCGCGTGCGCGAATAAACACGCCGAAAGCCGCGCCCGCCTGGCCGAGGTTGGCGACATAAAAGAGGATTTTGAACGGGTCGAAACCCATGGTGCTGATGTTGTTGATCATGATTGGCACCAGCACATAGTGCATGCCGGTAATGATGATCATCGACAGCGTGCCGCCGACCACCACGCCCGCAACGATGCCCATGTTCTCCACCAGCCAGATAATGCCGCCGGAGAGCGCATTGCCGGCGAAAATACCGAGCGGCCCGATAACCATCAGCGTAATCGGCGCGACAATCACCAGGCTCAGCAGCGGCACAAACATCGTTTTCAGCACGCCGGGCATGATGCGGTCAATCAGCTTCTCCACCCGGCTTAGCAGCCACACCGCCAGCAGAATCGGGATCACCGTCGAGGCGTAATTGACCGTCGGTACCGGCAGGCCGAGAAAGCTCACCGTCGCGCCGGATTTAAATAGCGTCTGGATCGCCGGGTGGAAGAGGGTGGCGGCGAGCGCCACGGCGACGTAGGGGTTGGCACCAAACTTATTCCCGGCACTGAAAGCCAGCGCCAGCGGCATAAAGTAGAAGACGCCGTCGCTGATGGCGAGCAGGATCTGGTAGGTCTGGTTGCTGGTCTGAAGCCACTGCATGGCGACCATCAGTGCCAGCACCCCTTTCAGGATCCCGGCCCCGGCAATCGCCGGAATGATCGGTGAGAAGATGCTCGATAACCCCTCCAGCACCACCGACACCGGATTACGCCGTTTGCTGCTGCTGGCGCTGGACGAGACGCCGGGCAGTTGCGCCAGCAGCGCTTCGCAGAGTGGGGCGACCTCATTCCCGATAATCAGCTGGTACTGATCGCCAGAGATATTCACGCCGATCACGCCATTCAGCGCTTCCAGCGCCGCGCGGTCGACCTTGTCATGGTCGTGAAGGAGAAAACGCAGGCGGGTGATGCAGTGAAACAGCGACAGGATATTCTCCTTGCCGCCGATATGCGCAATGATCTTCTGCGCGGTTTGCGGGTAGTTCATGCTCATTCCTCCAGACAGACGCCCGATTTTCTGGCGTCATCAACAAACTTCGGCCCCGGCCGATACCTTGTTTCCTCTGGGGTTTGCCTGATTTAACAGTAACAAGCCTGGATGGAATTCATTTTTTCACGCCGCAGGCATATCTGCCTGCCGGGTGAATTACGCCGACCGTTGCACCACGTTTTCGATATGCACGGTCAGATAAAGCTTCTCGGAGTTGCTCATGGTGTGGTGATAATGTTTGCCGACAAATTCGCTGATGGCGTTAACGCACTTCAGCGTCGTTTGATAGCGGCGCTCAACCATGGCAAATAACTCCTCGTCATCGTTGTTTAATACCTCCCCGGCAATCACCCGCTGCGCGAAAAATTTTAAGTGGGTAATAAAGCGCTGGTAATTGAGGGTGTGCTCATCGGGCGGCAGGGTAAAAAAGTATCTGACGATATTTTGCAGCTGATAAATAAGCCGGGTAATTTGCGTGGTTTTTCCCATCGTATCGTTCAGCCCGGCGTTCACAATATGCAGGGCGATACTGCACGCTTCGCTGTCCGGTAACAGCGTGCCGGTGCGCGCCACCACCATGCCCAGCGCCTGGCGGCCAATGGCGTACTCGGCGGTGTAAAAGTGGCGCACTTCCCACTCCAGCGGGTTGGCTAAACTCTCGCCTTTTTCACTGCGTTGCAGGGCAAAATGGAGGTGATCGGCAAGGGTGACATACAGCCCGTCGCTTAATTTATGCGGCAGGGTTTCGCGCGCGAGGGCGACAATATCCGCGGTTAACTGGACAATTTCCACCGGCACTTCGCTCACCAGATCTTTAAAACGGGCCGAGAGCTGGGAGTCTTTCAGGTGGAATATCTTCTCAATGGCGTCCATATTGACGCGGTCACCGCTCTGGGTATTAAACCCGAGGCCGCGCCCGGTCAGAATTACCTCAAAGCCGTGCTCATCGAGGGCGCTGACAACGTTATTATTTAATATTTGTTTGACCAGCATCGCCAACTCCTGCAAACAAAAACGGGCAAAACATAAATACAGCCAGGGACGGATTGATCCCCTCAGTCTGCATTTAGGTTTTGCCCGATATTCGGTAACAAGCGTAATGCAGATAAAAAGCTAGCATTGACCATATAAATGTTCAACGCGTCGGGAAGCGGTTTCATAAATGGATCTGCCAATTTGTGATCGGCTTTGCGAAAAGTATCGTCTGCCTGACGTGCGATTTACGAGCAGGCTTCCATAACGGCAAAAAGCGTTCGCCCCTGCGGGCGAAAAAGTGCCACAATAGTGGCCGTTTATACAGTACTTCAGGTTATCGAATGGCCCTTACCGCCGCGTTAAAAGCGCAAATTGCCGCCTGGTATAAGGCGTTGCAACAACAGATCCCGGACTTTATTCCCCGCGCGCCGCAGCGTCAGATGATTGCTGACGTGGCAAAAACGCTGGCGGGCGATGAGGGCCGCCATCTGGCGATTGAAGCGCCGACCGGGGTCGGGAAAACCCTCTCATACCTTATTCCGGGCATTGCCATTGCCCGTGAAGAGCAGAAAACGCTGGTGGTCAGCACCGCTAACGTCGCCCTACAGGATCAGATCTTCAGTAAGGATCTGCCGCTACTGCGCAAAATTATTCCCGATTTACGCTTTACCGCCGCCTTTGGCCGCGGGCGCTATGTCTGCCCGCGTAATCTTGCCGCACTCGCCAGCAGCGACCCCAATCAGCAGGATCTGCTGGCCTTTCTTGATGACGAACTGACGCCCGGCAACAAAGAGGAGCAGACGCGCTGCGCATCGCTGAAAGCCGATCTCGACAGCTATAAGTGGGATGGCCTGCGCGATCACACCGATAAAGCCATCAGCGACGATCTCTGGCGACGCCTGAGCACCGATAAAGCAGGCTGCCTGAACCGTAACTGCCACTACTACCGCGAGTGCCCCTTCTTTGTGGCGCGTCGGGAGATCCAGGAAGCGGAAGTGGTGGTCGCCAACCACGCGCTGGTAATGGCGGCGATGGAGAGCGAAGCGGTGCTACCGGAGCCGAAAAACCTGCTGCTGGTGCTCGACGAGGGCCACCATCTGCCGGATGTCGCCCGCGATGCGCTGGAGATGTCGGCAGAGATCACCGCCGGCTGGTATCAGCTGCAACTCGATCTCTTCACCAAACTGGTGGCGACCTGCCTTGAGCAGTTTCGCCCGAAAACCCTGCCGCCGCTGGCCACGCCCGAGCGGCTCAACGCCCACTGCGAAGAGCTGTTTGAGCTGATCTCCTCCCTCAACGCCATTCTCAATCTCTATCTTCCCGCCGGGCAGGAGGCAGAACACCGCTTTACGATGGGCGAACTGCCGGATGAAGTGATGGAGATCTGCCAGCGGCTGGCGAAACTGACCGAGATGCTGCGCGGGCTGGCGGAGCTGTTTCTCAACGATCTCAGCGAGAAAACCGGTAGTCATGACGTAGTGCGTCTGCACCGGGTGATTTTGCAGATGAACCGGGCGCTTGGGATGTTTGAGAGTCAGAGCAAGCTCTGGCGGCTGGCATCGATGGCGCAGGCCTCCGGCGCGCCGGTTTCCAAATGGGTAACGCGCGACGTGCGCGACGGGCAGCTGCACCTGCAGTTTCACTGCGTCGGTATTCGCGTCAGCGACCAGCTGGAAAAGCTACTCTGGCGCAGCGTGCCGCATATTGTCGTCACCTCGGCGACCCTGCGCTCGCTCAACAGCTTCAACCGCTTGCAGGAGATGAGCGGCCTGAAGGAGAAAGCGGGCGACCGCTTTGTCAGCCTCGACTCGCCGTTCAACCATGTCGAGCAGGGGAAGATTATTATTCCGCAGATGCGCTACGAGCCGCTGATGGAGAACGAAGAGCAGCATATCGCCGAGATGGCGACCTGGTTTCGTGAACAGGTGGAGAGCAGAGCGCACCGCGGGATGCTGGTACTTTTCGCCAGCCAGCGCGCGATGCAGCTCTTTCTTACCTATGTGCCCGATCTGCGTCTGTTGCTGCTGGTGCAGGGCGATCAGCCCCGTTACCGGCTGGTGGAGTCGCACCGAAAACGCATCGATGGCGGCGAGCGCAGCGTGCTGGTTGGCCTGCAATCCTTTGCTGAAGGGCTGGATCTAAAGGGGGATTACCTCACCCAGGTGCATATCCATAAGATTGCCTTCCCGCCCATCGACAGCCCGGTGGTGATCACCGAAGGCGAGTGGCTCAAAAGCCTCAAGCGTTATCCCTTTGAAGTGCAGAGCCTGCCGAGCGCCTCGTTTAACCTGATTCAGCAGGTCGGGCGCCTGATCCGCAGCCATGAGTGTCGCGGTGAAGTGGTGATTTACGATAAGCGGCTGTTGACCAAGAGTTATGGGAAACGACTGCTTGATGCACTGCCAATATTTCCAATTTCCCAACCGCCGATGCCTGACGTTATAGTGAAGAAACCAGAACAGAAGCGCCGCAAGCGCCGTTAACGATGTGAGCACGCAAGGAGAGTCCATGGATTACCGCACCATCATTAAAGAGGTTGGCCGGGGCAAAAATCACGCCCGCGACCTTGATATTGACACCGCCCGCAGCCTCTACGCGAGGATGCTCAACGGCGAGGTACCGGAACTGGAGATGGGCGCGATCCTGATTGCGCTGCGTATTAAAGGGGAAGGCGAGGCCGAAATGCGCGGCTTCTACGCGGCGATGCAGGATCGGACAATGAAGTTGACGCCGCCGGTGGCGAAACCGATGCCGATTGTTATCCCGAGCTATAACGGCGCGCGCAAGCAGGCGAACCTGACGCCGCTGCTGGCGATTCTGCTCAGCAAACTGGGCTTTCCGGTGGTGGTGCACGGCGTCAGTGAAGATCCGACCCGCGTCGTCAGTGAGACGATTTTCGCCCTGCTGGGCATTGAAGCTACTATGCTTGCCGGGCAGGCGCAGGCGAAGCTGGAGGGGCATCAGCCGATCTATATTCCGGTAAGCGCTCTCTGCCCGCCGCTGGAGGATCAACTGGGCTTACGCTGGCGTATGGGCGTGCGAAACAGCGCGCACACGCTGGCGAAGCTGGCGACACCGTTTGCCGAAGAGGCGGCGTTGCGCCTTTCCAGCGTGTCGCACCCGGAGTACCTCACCCGCGTAGGGAAATTTTTCGCTGATATCGGCGGGCGCGGGCTGCTGATGCAGGGCACCGAAGGGGAGGTATACGCCAACCCGCAGCGTTGCCCGCAGATGAACCTGATCGATCCCGCAGGTGAGCGCGTGCTTTTTGCCCGCAGTGACGCGGCGCTGGAACCTGCTTCAGGCGGTGCGGCGAAAGATGCAGACAGCACGGCGCGCTGGATCGAGAGTTGCCTGAGCGGACGCGAAGCAATACCGGAGTCATTAAAGGTGCAGTTGGCCTGCTGCCTGGTGGCAAGCGGTGAAGCGCAGACGCTGGAAGAGGGGATGGCACGCGTCGCGGCGACATTTGGATAAAAAAAAGCCCGTCATAATCCTGGACGGGCCATGCAAAGGGCAATAAGGGTCAATGAGGGTGGTGCATCCGGCAGAGGGTTAAAATGCCGGGGTAAAACGCGGGTCAGGTTACTTATAGATAACCGCTGTGCCACTCAGCTTGTTATTGCCAGTGGTAGACAGAATGCTGTAGCCAGAAGCGCCTGCCGCTTTGGCTTTCTCTGCCAGGCGTGCTTCAAGGCCATCCAGGGTGGTCGCGCCGTGGGCGGATACCACACCGATTTTGTTCAGCTCGCCTGCCTGAGCAGGGTTAACAGATTGAGCCGCAAAAGCACCGAAAGAGAGGGTGGATAATGCGACAGCAGCAACAGCATATTTAATGGCGTTCATAGGGTTTCTCTCGCAGGTTATACTGAATTCGGGACGATGTTCCGTCGATGTGATAAGTATCACAGTTTTTTATCAGCGAGAAAATCGAAGAGAATTGAAAGCGTTGTTCTAAAAAATTGAACAATAGTTAAGTTTTTGAAGCATAAAGGTTAAAAAGATAAAAAAGCATGAAATGGGCGCACTACCTCGCCACGCGGAGATAAGCGGCACATTTTGCGACAAGCGAAGCGGAAAAGTGTGAAGGTAAAGGTAAGTGCTTATCCTGCCGGAAAGCGTCAGGAAAAGTCAGCGCAGCTGGCTATCCTTCGATCCTCTGCGATTATATCCTGAATATGTCGAGTTATGTAAATCTTTCTCCTGCTGGCATTTCACGCACAGCCGCACGCCGGGAATCGCTTTTCGCCGCGCTTCCGGAATGGTTTCACCGCACTCTTCGCACTCTGTAAGGCTCTCACCACCCGGAATATCCCGGCGCGCACGGGCGACCGCATCCTCAATGGTGCTGTCGATCTGCTGCTGTACTGCATCGTCGTTTGCCCAACCTGAAGCCATAATTTCCTCCTGTATAGCTATTAAGTATAGACGCTATAAGGTGGCATGAAGTTGTAGGCCGGATAAGGCGTAAGGGAATGCAGCCGCTGGAACGGCGTAGGCCGGATAAGCGGTTACGCGCCATCCGGCATTATCTTCGCGGCACAATTGCCGGATGGCGGCTGCGCCTTATCCGGCCTACCAAAACGAGCTTACAGCGACACCAACGTTGCTTTTATCTGCGGTCTCGCAGCGACGGTGTTGACCCCCGCTGAAATCGGCGAACCGAAGCGTGAATGACAAGGTCTGGACGCCATGGATGGCGGACAGAGGCGAACCGAGACAGGATGTCGAGTCGAGCCGGCCGCAGTCAGGCACGCGGGAGGTGAGCGCAGTGCGCAGCACCGATTTCCTCGCGGGGCCGCGGGGATTGACAAGGGGGGAGCGGTCCCCCCCTTGTCCCGTTCACCGCATAAGAGGTCAATGAAACCCCACCACGTATGGTGAACGGAACCCTTCCACCAATGCCACATGTCAGGCTCATTGCCGGATGGCGCTCACGCTTATCCGGCCTACGCCGTTATCAGAGATAATCGTTTTAATAGCCTGGCGGAGTAGATTAACGATTATCCGGCCTGACCAAATCGAAACGCTGATCCTCGCTAATACCGTAATAAGCGGACGGTCCTCCGGCGCGCAGCACCGGTTGTGCCTTCGCCGTCTGGTAGATGCCCTTTTCGAGCAGCGATTCATCAATATGCACCGCCACCACTTCCCCCAGCACCAGCCAGCTCTCAATCGGGCTGCCGTCGGCGGCGGTGAGTTGAATGCATTGCGAAAGACGGCACTCAAAGTTAACCGGGCTTTCCGCCACGCGCGGGGCGCGCACCAGGCGACTCTCTGCCGGGGTCAGCCCGGCGCGGGCAAACTCATCTTCGCCGTGCGCCAGCGATGCGGAGGTCTCATTCATCTGTACCGCCAGATCGCGGGTGGTTAAGTTCCAGACAAACTCTTTGCTCTCAACGATATTCTGCACGCTATCTTTCCAGCCGCTGCTGGCAAAACCAATAATTGGCGGGCGGTAGTTAAAGCAGTTGAAGAAGCTATAGGGCGCCAGGTTGCGGCAGCCTTGCCCGTCCAGCGAGGCGATCCAGCCGATAGGGCGCGGGCCGACAATGGCATTCAGCGGGTCGTGCGGCAGGCCATGACCTTTCGCGGGCTCATAAAAATACATAGCGTCTCCTGATGGCAAAAAGTTTCTTCAGGCTCCCTTATTTACCCGGCTGGCGTCAACGGGTATCTTACGCCGCTGTTAACAGGAGAATGCCATGAATGCCCAGAAGCCGGGTCTGCACCCGCGTAACCGCCACCACAGCCGCTACGACCTCGACGCCCTGTGCGCCGTCAACCCGTCGCTGCGCGCCTTTATCACGCGCAATCCGAACGGGGAAGAGACCGTTAACTTTGCCGATCCACAGGCGGTGAAAGCCCTGAACAAGGCGCTGCTGGCGCATTTTTACGGCGTGCGCGAGTGGGATATCCCGGACGGCTTTCTCTGCCCGCCGGTACCGGGCCGTGCGGATTATCTGCACCATCTCGCCGATCTACTGGCAGAGAGCGATAACGGCACTATTCCGGCACAGGCCAGCGTGCTCGATATCGGCACCGGTGCGAACTGCATCTATCCGCTGATTGGCGCCCATCAATATGGCTGGCGGTTCACCGGCAGTGAAGTCAACGCCGAAGCCTTTGCCAGCGCGCAGGCAATCATTGCCGCCAACCCTGGCCTGACCCGCGCGGTGCGCCTGCGTCGCCAGAAAGATATGGCGGCGATCCTCACCGGCATCATTCATAAAAATGAATCTTACGATGCCGTTATCTGTAACCCACCTTTCCATGACTCGGCGCAGAGTGCGCAGGCAAACAGCGAGCGCAAGCGGCGCAACCTTGGCCAGTCTGTGACGGACGCGGCGAACTTCGGCGGCCAACAGCAGGAGCTGTGGTGTGAAGGCGGCGAAGTGGCCTTTATCAAAACGATGATTGCCGAGAGCAAGCAGTTTGCCCGCCAGGTGCTGTGGTTCACCTCGCTGGTGTCACGCGGCGACAACCTGCCGGAACTCTACCGCGCACTGACGCAGGTCGGCGCGGTAAAAGTGGTTAAAAAAGAGATGGCGCAGGGGCAGAAGCAGAGCCGCTTTATCGCCTGGACCTTCCTCGACGAGGCCCAGCGTAAACGCTGGGCACAGAGCCGGTTTAAAGGGTAGGTTGTACGGGCGGCGTACCGGCATTCGCCGCCGGTTGCGCTTGCCCGATCCCTTCCGGTGCCGACACCATCTGGTAGGTCTGCACCGGCGGGCGCACGTGGGCAAGGTCGAAATGCTTTTTCACCATCGTGTCGAGGGCGAAACGCACCGTCCACTGTTTTAGCGGCAGGGTGGTGAAGGTGACACGCAGCGTAAAGGCGGTGTTGGTCAGCCCGACCAACCCGGCAAAGTTTGGCTCGCCGATAATCAAACCGCGAATCTCCTCCTGCTCCATCAGCTCCGCCACCGCATCTTTCAGCGCCTGATTGGCCTTATCGGTATCCTCATGACGATCAACATCATAGTTCGCCACCACTGAGCCAATCCCGCGCACAAAGTTGGCGAAGGTGGTGATCGATGACCACGGGATAATGTGATACGCGCCGGTATCCTGACGCACGCCGACGGAACGAATGGTCATCCGCTCCACCGTGCCGGTAAGCGGGCCGATGGTCACCAGATCGCCGGTGTTCATCCCATTCTCGAACTGAATAAATATGCCGGTGATAATATCCTTCACCAGGGTTTGCGAACCAAACGAGATCGCCAGCCCCAGCGCCCCGGCACCCGCCAGCAGCGGCGCGATATTCACTCCAATCTCTGAAAGCACAATCATCACCGTAATGGTGCTGATCACCACCGCCAGCGCGTTGCGAAACAGCGTCAGCAGGGTACGCGTGCGCGCGCTGGGCAGCGGGCGGCCGTGAATATCGGATGTCAGCCGGTTCTCAATAATCGTCGCCAGTAGCGTCCAGCCGACGGCGGAGAAGAAGAGGATCAGCGCAATGCGGATCAGAATATCGACCGCCTTCTCCCCGGCACCATAATTGAGCCAGTGCCAGAAATCGAACAGCCCCCACGCGCTTAACAGCAGCAGGATGGTGGTGCAGACCACCAGGAAACGGGCGGTCTTCATCGAGGCGGATAGCCAGCCATTAAGCCGCTTTTGCAGCTCCGGGTAGTTGCGCTGCACCTGTGGCGACAGGGTGATGGTTTTATCGAGCCAGCGCGACAGCACGCCGGAGATAAACGCGGAGACGCTAAGGATCGCCAGGCTGCTCAACGAGGCGCCCATCATAAACTTCAGGCTGTTGCCCGGATCGAACAGCGAGAAGAAGAAGAGCACGATGAAGTAGGCGCTGGCGAGCCAGTGCCACACCAGCGCAAAGGCGCGGATAAAGAGGCTAAAGAAGGCCAGCGAGCGGTCTGCCAGCAGGATCAGGTTGTGCTGGATCTCGCGCTTGTTATGGAAAATAAGGTAGAGCGCCCAGAGGGTGATACAGAGCATGATCACCACGTTGGCGAGCGCGCCGAACTGAATGTTCACCTGATTGGAGATAATCGGCACCGCCACCAGCAGCCCATAGCCAATCAGGCTGCTGAGCGCGCTCAAACGCAGATGCCAGTAGCGCGCCGTTTCATCACGAATATGAAACGGGCGCAGATCGGGAATGCGCGGGCAGAAGATAAGCCGCAGAATCGCTTTGAAAAACTCAATCAGCGCGAAGGCGTTAAGAAACAGGCTCTGCTGAAAAGCGATAGTGCTGTTACCGCCGGTAAGATTGGCGCGCAGTACCTGGCCGACAAATAGCGTCAGCGCCAGCAGCATGATGTCGATAATAAAAGCCCCGACGATCATCGACGGCAGCTGTAACCAGTTGCTACTGTCGCGGTTTTTACGCCGCCCCCAGGCGCCCATGCGGCGGTAAACCGGCGAGACGCAGAAACGCACTGTCCACCAGAAGGCGAAGACCAGCACCGCGAGCAGCATGAAGTGGCTGGCGGCATTGGTGAAGGTTTGCGGGTTAAAGGCTTTGTGCGGCGAGCCAGTGATATTGCGCCACAGCTGGGCAAAACGAGTCGAGAGCGCCTCGCCATAGTAATCCGCCACTTCGGTAACCTTCTCCAGCACCGTTTTCTGCTCTTCAATGGCGGGCGGCGAGATGACCGGCACTGGCTCCTGCGGCGGCGTGGTGGCGACTTTACGCAGCTGGTCGATCAGCTCTTTGCGTGATTCGTCATTCTCCAGCACATCGGCCAGCGCGCCATAGGCCGCTTTTTTCTGTTCAACATCGGGTTCGCTGGTTTGCGCAGAGGTGGAAGTGGTGGTTGCGGCGGTAATGCCGGGTATCGTCGCGGCCTGAAGCGGCGCGCACAGCAGGCTAATCAGTAACAAAATCCACGGCATAGCTCCTCCGGTGAGAAAATCCCGCAAAGGAATAAGTATAGGTGCCGGGGGAGGGCGGGATAAAATTGCGCACAATCCGCAAAAGAAAAACCCCTCCGGCTGGAGGGGTTGGCTGTCAGGAGACGTGCTGCAGGAACTCCTGCAAACGCTGGCTGGGCGGATTCTCAATCAGCTGCTGCGGGTTGCCATCTTCGGCAATGCGGCCCTTATCAATGAAAATCAGACGCGAGGCAACTTTTTCGGCAAAGCCGATTTCGTGGGTCACGATCACCATCGTCATCCCCTCTTCGGCCAGATCCTGCATCACTTTCAGCACTTCGTGACGCAACTCCGGATCGAGCGCCGAGGTCGGCTCATCAAACAGCATCATCTTCGGTTTGACCGCCAGCGCGCGGGCAATCGCCACGCGCTGCTGCTGGCCGCCGGAGAGCTCTGACGGGTAGTGATGGGCGCGCTCGGCAAGACCCACTTTCGCCAGCAGCGCTTTCGCCTGCTTTTCCGCTTCCGCTTTGTTGGTGCCGCGCACGCGCAGCGGGCCAAACATCACGTTCTCCAGCGCCGTCAGGTGCGGGAAGAGGTAAAACTGCTGGAACACCATGCCCGCTTCCTGGCGGATCAGGCGCTCATCCACTTTCGGGTCGTTGACCTTCAGACCATCAACAATCAGATCGCCTTTGGTGATCTCTTCCAGCTTGTTGATGCAGCGCAGCAGGGTCGATTTACCGGAGCCGGACGGCCCGATAATCACCACCACTTCGCCCTGAGTAATATTGAGGTCGATATCATGCAGCACCTGGGTTTTACCGAAGTGCTTGGAAACGTTTTTAAATTCAATCACAGGATTTTCATCCTTTTTTCAAGACGGCGAAGCACGATGTTCAGTGCCTGGGTAATGATGAGATAGATAACCCCGACGGCGGTCCAGATCTCCAGCGCGCGGAAGTTCCCGGCGATGATCTCCTGGCCCTGGCGGGTCAATTCAGCCGCGCCGATAACAATAAACAGCGAGGTATCTTTGATACTGATGATCAGCTGGTTGCCAAGCGGCGGCAGCATACGGCGCAGCGCCAGCGGCATAATGACGTGGCGAATGGTTTCGCGGCGCGACAGACCGAGCGCCATGCCCGCTTCGCTAAAGCCTTTATGGATCGACAGCACCGAACCACGGGTGATCTCGGCAATATAGGCGCCGGAGTTGATCATGATCGTCACCACCGCGGCGGTGAAGGTGTCGATGCGCAGATCCGGCAGCGCCATCGGCAGGGCGAAGTAGATGTACATCACCTGCACGACAATCGGCGTGCCGCGGACAATTTCAATAAACACGAGGGCGACGTGGTTTGAGATCCACCCGCCGTAGGTACGGGCTAAACCAGCCATCAGGCCGATAACGATACCGCCAGCCAGACCGAGGATCGAGATCCACAAGGTCATTTTGGCCCCGTCCAGTAGAAGCGGAATGGCGGGCCAGATGGCGCTCCAGTCAAACTGCATGTGATTAATTCCTGTATACCGTAGAAGAGACAAATAGCGCGGGGACGAAAGCCGCCCCCGACGTTTAACCTGTTACTTTTTAATAATTATTTAGGCTCAGAACCGAACCATTTTTTGTAGATTTCGTTGTACGTACCGTTCTCACGCAGGGTTTTCAGCGCGCCGTTCACTTTCTCACGCAGATCGTCGCTGCCTTTCGGGAAGGCGATACCGTACTGCTGCGCTTCCAGAGAGTCGCCTACCGCTTTAAAACGACCGTTGCCGGCTGTTTTGATGAAGTAGAGGATGTTTGGCGTGTCGTGCAGAACCGCGTCAGCACGGCCGGTACCCAGTTCCATGTAGGCGTTATCGATGTTCGGGAACTGGCGCAGATCTTTGGTTTTGATATTCGCTTTCGCGTAATCCACGGAGCCGGTGCCGCTCTTAACTGCGATCACTTTACCGTTGAGATCTTTCGCGCTTTTAACGTCATTGTTGTCGGCTTTCACCATCACCAGCAGGCCGCTTTTGTAGTAGCCGTCAGAGAAGTCGATCGCTTTTTTACGCTCTTCAGTAATGGTGATGCCCGCCAGTGCAACATCAACGTTTTTGGTTTGCAGCGCAGGGATGATGCCGCTGAAGTCCATCGGCTTCAGTTCATAATCCAGCTTCAGCTCTTTCGCCACGGCAGCCCACAGGTCGATGTCGAAACCAACGTACTCATTGCCTTTTTTGAATTCGAAAGGAACGAATGCAGTATCGGTAGCCACAACCAGTTTTTTATCAGCAGCCTGAGAAGAAACAGCAAAGGCGAGAGCGAGTGCGGCAAGGGAGAATTTCAATACAGACTTCATAGTGTTTCCTTTTGTATCGGGGGAGCGAGCCCCTGCGAGAATGAACGCAGTATGAAAAAATCATGCCAGGTTTACAACCTATTGTTTTGCAAAGGCGAAGCTTTAACCGGTTGCACAATAAGTGTAGCAATGACACCGCAATGCACCATTTTGAGTCACTCTTTTGGTGCACTCGCGCGCGATTGTCGGCAGTGCTGCTATTTAGCGCACAACGTGGGCGATAAACAATCACTTATTAACAATTTTGTGATGAGATAATTACGAAGCGGTAACTTTCTGGCGGGAAGGGGGGAGAAGTGTTGCACCATAAAAGTGCAAACCCCCGCACCAGAGGCGCAGGGGTCAGAGCGATAACAAAAAGATCTGGCTTATTCGATGTTAGCTTCGATAAACCACAGGTACTGATCCAGATCGCGGGAAGCGGCGGTAAAGATATCTGCGGTATCTTCATCTTTCGCTTCGGTGATGGCTTTACGCAGGTCGTTCGCGACAACCGCGTAACGATCGGCCAGCTCTTTCAGGTGATCCTGCACGCTGTGAATGTCCAGCGGGTAGCTTTTCAGTGCCGTTTTGCTGTTGATCACCTGAGTGGTACCCAGTGCAACACCGCCCAGCTGAACCGCGCGCTCTGCCATGGTATCAAGGTGCGTTACCAGCGAAGTACGGAACTGATCCAGCATTTCGTGCACGCCAATAAAGTTCGCGCCGCGCATGTTCCAGTGGGCCTGCTTGGTGATCAGAGACAGGTCAGTGAAGTGGATCACCTGGCGATTCAGCAGCTCAATGGTCGCTTGTTTGTCGCTGTCCGATACATCGTTACGGGTATAAAGCAGATTAGACGCTTTCGTTTTTACCAGTTTAGCGGTACTCATAATCCATATCCTCTTGATGTTTGTGTCCCAGGTAATTACCGGGACTAAGTATAGCACCAGATTAACCGTCGTCGGTTTTGGCTATGCCTATCAGTTCGATAGCGTGATTTAAATATAGGTCACGATTTCGAAAACGCGCAACTAATCGAATGAAATGTAAGATAAATCTAATAAAGAGACAGCAGATAACTAAGAATAATTCTAATTAATAAAGAATTTACTTAAAGCGTAAAAAATAATGTCAAAGGTCTGAATGAATATTCAGCATGAGCGAAATCTCATGCTGAATAATTATTATTTACCTATATCCACTTCTTTTATTGTGGTCTCGCGGCGCAGGGTTAATGTCGACCCCATCGAGGCAATCACAATCGCCATTAAGGCCAGCACCTGCTGGAGCGCAAGCGTCTCACCGAGGAAGATCATGCCCGAGACGGCCGCGAGTGCCGGCTCCATGCTCATCAGCGTGCCGAAGGTGCGCGTCGGCAAACGGGTGAGGGCGATCATCTCAAGGGAGTAGGGCAGCGCAGTCGACAGAATCGCCACCGCAATGCCGAGCGGTAAAATCGACCAGTGCCATAAAACGTCGCCCGCCTGAAACGCGCCAAGGGGGACAAAGACGATAGCGGCAATCAGCGAACCCAGCGCCACCGTCGCCGGGCCGTGATCCTCGCCCGCGCGTTGCCCGCTCAGAATATAGATAGCCCAGCAGGCCCCCGCGCCGAGTGCAAATGCCGCGCCGGTTAAATCAACATGCGCCACATCCTGGCCCAGCGGCAGCAGATACCACAGCCCGAGCACGGCGAGGATCACCCAGATAAAATCGACCGCCCGTCGCGAAGCGAAGAGGGCGACGGCCAGCGGACCGGTGAACTCCAGCGCCACGGCCACGCCGAGCGGCACGGTCTGGATCGCCAGATAGAACATGTAGTTCATCGCGCCGAGCGACAGGCCATAAAAGAGCAGCGGCAGACGCTGTTCACGGGTAAAACGCAAACGCCATGGTTTAAAAACAATCACCAGGATAAGCGTGCCGAGTGCAAGACGCAGCGCGGTGACGCCGGGCGCGCCAACCAGAGGAAAGAGCGATTTCGCCAGCGACGCCCCTCCCTGAATCGAGGTCATCGCGATAAGCAGAATGATAACCGGTACCCACACCGGCAGTTTACGCGGCAAAACAGGCATCCCTTCTCCGTTAAGTGTCAAATGAGGCAGAGCCGTCAGTCTACTTGAAATAGTATTCAGACGGTTGATGGTTGGTTGTAAAAAAGGCTGAAAAAATCCGTATAATGGCCGTCGGGCGGTCGATTATTGGCCTGTTTATTTAAGAATAATCTGGATGAACGAATTCCAGAACAGGTACCATAATAGTCCGACTCTTGAGAAAAGTGCTTTTTAATGAATGAGTTGTTAAGAATCGGAAACTTTCTGTTACATGAAAGAACGCTTTAGACTCTATTTCTCTCAAAGAGTTTCCTTATAATTTTTGATATATTTAAATGCGTAGTACCCAGGATTTCTTGAAGCACATTTGAGGTGGATTATGAAAAAAATTGCATGTCTTTCAGCACTGGCCGCTCTTCTGGCGGTTTCTGCAGGTTCCGCAGTAGCATCAACTTCTACTGTTTCCGGCGGTTATGCTCAGAGCGACGCTCAGGGTATTGCTAACAAAACCAACGGTTTCAACCTGAAATACCGTTACGAGCAGGATAACAACCCGCTGGGCGTTATCGGTTCCTTCACCTACACCGAAAAAGATCGTACTACCGGTGAAGGCGTTTATAACAAAGCTCAGTACTACGGCATCACTGCTGGTCCGGCTTTCCGCATCAATGACTGGGCGAGCATCTACGGTGTAGTTGGTGTTGGTTACGGTAAATTCCAGCAGACTGCTGACGTTGCTAAAGTGTCTGACACCAGCGACTACGGCGTTTCTTACGGTGCTGGTCTGCAGTTCAACCCGATGGAAAACGTTGCTCTGGACTTCTCCTACGAGCAGAGCCGTATCCGTAGCGTTGACGTTGGCACCTGGATCGCTGGTGTTGGTTACCGCTTCTAATCGCTTTTGCGATAATAAAAATCCGCCTCAAGGGGCGGATTTTTTTTTGCCTGCAAAAAGCATAGACCGTTAACGGGTGCTGCGCGTGTCGAACAGGTCGGTGCCGAGATGGTTATAGTCCACTTTCTGTAACTTAAAGTTGGTCACGTAGACGGGCCCCGCTTTTTTCCCGGAGATAAACGGGTAGGCATTTTTGATCTGCGTGGCGGTAATCCCGGTCCACTGCGAGAAGAAGCTCAAAAAGTCGTTGGCGGAGCGGCGCGATTTAATCAGACGATGTTTTGTCGCATCGCTTGAGACCACCATAAACGGCACCTGGAAGTTCTGCTGAAAATGGTCGTCATGCGCGAGGTACTGCACCTCTTTGCCGCGCTCTTTAAACGCCAGGCCATGATCGGAGAAGTAGACCATCGAGAAGCTCTCGCCGCTGTTGCGCAGCTGGGAGTAGATCTTGCCCAGCAGATCGTCGGTTTGCGTGATGGAGTAGAGGTAGCAGGAGGTCTCTTTCGACTGCACAAACTCGTTATACTTGCCGCCGGTGCGATCGCACGCCTGCGGATGCGACCCCATCAGATGCAGCACAATCAGCTGCGGTTGATTACGCCGCACGCTCAGCACCTGGTTGGTAAGCTTTAACAGATCCTCATCGCGGGTGTTTTTATCCGCTTCAAAGTCGCCCCGTTTCAGGAACTGCACTTCATCGGCGCGCTTGGCAATGCTGGCGATGGCGGTGTCATATTCGCCAATTTGCCCCTGGTTTGAGAACCACCAGGTCTGGAAACCGGCGCGGCTCGCCAGCGTGACAAAATTATCCTGATACTGCGGCTTGTCGTTGACCACACGGTTCAAGGTCAGGCCGAGGGACTTCTGTGTCGATCCGCTGGCGGCAATATAGTCGGTAAAGAGATCGCCATTCACCTGGCTGGCAAACGGCGTATTGTTCCAGTGCCCACCAAAAGCGCCCAGCGCATCGCGGCGCGCGCTCTCGCCAATCACCACCACATAGACGTGATACTTCGGGTTAACTGCGGTGACCGTCCAGGTATCTTTCATCCCGGAGAGCTGCGCCATGTTCTCCTCTTCTACCTTCACTTCGTGGTAGTTGTAGGCGACATCGCGCACAAAGCGCAGCACCGGAACGCCGGTGTCGATCAGGCGGAACTCAAAGCCGCGAAAGTGGTTCTGTACCGGGCCGATAAAGTAGGAGGCGACGCAAAAGATCACGCCCAGCGTGTCCCACTTCAGCCACGGCGTCGAAGGCACCAACACCCGGCGGCGCAGCGCAATCACGCCCAGCGCGAGGATGCCAACGCTAATAACGTAGTGATACCACGGAAAGATGGTCAGAATTTCTGACGACTCTTCGATATTGGTCGAACGCAGCGCCAGCAGGGTGTTGAAGTTGGGCGCGCCATAAGCCTGGCCAAACGGAAAGTAGCTGGCGGCGACCAGCGTGGTGATGGTCAGAAAGATTTTTTGCGCACGCGGCGCATGACGCCAGAGCACGCAAAGCGCGCAGGTGGAGACCACCGCATAGAGCACGCTGAATTCGTAGCCGAGCGCAAAGTTAATTAATAGTGACTGCAGGAAATAGAAACCAATCCACGGATTGATCGACTGACCGCGCAGGGCAACGGACTCTTTAAGGATTACGCTCATAGATGATTTCGTGAAACGCCATGTGCTCACCCTGGCGTAAGGGTCAAAACCTGCCGGACAGCGCGCTGAGAGGGGGAGGGGATCCGCGTCTGCGGTGCGCATTGAGTGCAGGGCTGCGCAAAGATAAAGCGCGGCGGGTTTAAGGTCAACAGCAGCTAAGAGATTGTTTTGCGAGAGTGATTGCAAATCCAGCAAAATTACGCGGATTTTGGGGAAAACAGGTCAGTATGAAGCGATAAGATGACATAAATATGAAGCGGCGTACCGCGACGCCGCATCAGTGGGTAGGTTTATCTTCGTTCGGCTGCGGCTTACCGTTGACGATATCGCACAACATATTGAGCAGCATTAAACGGACTTTAAAGGGAGAGTGGCTAAACACGCGCATACACCTCTTGAACTCATTCATTGTCACCTCCTGATGATTAGGACCCCTTCGATCCATGAAAGGTGAACGCATTACATACAGATATAGCACAGGCTATATTACATAGCTACGGCTAATACGTTAATTTTTTGTACTGATTCACGGATGGTTTACAATGCGCCTCTCTTATATGATGCTGCACAGCGTCTCACCGTCAGGGGAAGCACTATGAACCGTCGCGCAGGTAAGCAAACAATAAAAAAAGTGACGCTGGTTAATGTCGAAGAGCATGTCGAAGGTTTCCGCCAGGTCCGCGAAGCGCACCGCCGCGAGCTGATTGATGACTATGTTGAACTCATCTCCGATCTGATCCGCGAAGTGGGGGAAGCCCGCCAGGTGGATATGGCTGCGCGCCTCGGCGTGTCGCAGCCCACGGTGGCGAAGATGTTAAAAAGGCTCGCCTCGGTCGGTCTTATTGAGCAGATCCCGTGGCGCGGCGTCTTTCTCACCGCCGAAGGGGAGAGGCTGGCGCAGGAGAGCCGTGAGCGTCACCAAATCGTTGAGAGTTTCCTGCTGGTGTTAGGCGTCAGCCCGGATATCGCCCGGCGCGATGCGGAAGGGATGGAGCACCACGTCAGCGAAGAGACCCTTGAATGTTTCCGTCGTTTCACGCAGCAACACGAGACGCCATCTGAATGAACCTCCCTTTTATTCGCGCCCTGGGGCGTGACCGCTTTCTCCACCTGCTGCTGTTAATCGGCGTCGCCTTATGCTTCTTTGTGCCCTTTGCGCCAAAGAAGTGGCCCGGAGCCATCGACTGGCACACCATTATTACCCTCAGTGGGTTAATGCTGCTGACCAAAGGGGTGGAGCTGAGCGGCTATTTTGATGTTATAGGTCGGCGCATGGTGCGCCGTTTTCAGCATGAACGTCAGCTGGCGATCTTCCTTGTGCTGGCGGCGGCGGTGCTCTCTACCTTTCTGACTAACGATGTGGCGCTGTTTATTGTCGTGCCGCTCACCATCACGCTAAAGAAGCTGTGCGAAATCCCGGTTAACCGGTTGATCATCTTTGAAGCACTGGCGGTCAACGCCGGATCGCTTTTAACGCCTATTGGTAACCCGCAGAACATCCTGATTTGGGGCCGTTCGGGGCTCTCTTTCCCGGCCTTTATCTGGCAGATGGCACCGCTGGCGCTGGCCATGATGGTCACTTTGCTGGTGCTCTGCTGGTTCTGCTTCTCCGCGAAAGCGCTGACTTACCATAGCGGGCAGAGTTCGAGCGAGTGGAAACCGAAGCTGGTCTGGAGCTGCCTCGGCTTCTACCTGGTCTTTATCACCGCGCTTGAACTGAAGCAGGAGCTGTGGGGGCTGGCGATTATCGCCGTCGGCTTCCTCTTTTTGGCGCGCCGGGTGGTGATTAGCGTTGACTGGACGCTGCTACTGGTCTTTATCGCCATGTTTATCGATGTCCATCTGCTGACCCAGCTGCCAGCGCTGCACGCGACGCTTGCCAGCACTGGCCAGCTCTCGCCGCCTGGCTTATGGCTGACCGCCATTGGCCTGTCGCAGTTTATCAGCAATGTGCCGGCGACCATTCTGCTGCTCAACTATGTGCCGCCCGATACGCTGCTCGCCTGGGCGGTTAATGTCGGTGGTTTTGGCCTGCTGCCGGGATCGCTGGCGAACCTTATTGCCCTGCGTATGGCAAACAATCGTCGCATCTGGTGGCGCTTCCATCTCTACTCCATGCCGCTGCTGGTGTGGGCTGCGCTGGTGGGATACGGATTACTCTTAGTCATATAGTGCTGATTTGTCAGTTTATCCTGGCAAATGTATAGCAACCGCCTAAGTTTAGTAAACGGCGCACCCTCGGCGCCGTTACCTGACAGGAACGTTGCGAGATTATGGCAGAAAAGAGAACTCAACCTGACGACGTTCAGGACGACGAAAAAGAGCAGCAAGACGACAAACCCCGCAAACGCCCCGGAAAGAAGCCGCTGATTATTCTCGGCATTGTCGTCGTAGTGATGGTTGTTGTGGCGCTGGTGTGGTGGTTATTAACCCGCAACCAGGAGACCACCGATGACGCCTTCACCGACGGCGATGCGGTGACCATTGCGCCAAAAGTGGCGGGTTACGTCACCGATCTGCGAGTGAAAGATAACCAGCGGGTGAAAAAGGGCGATCTGCTGGTGGTAATTGATCCGCGCGATGCCACCGCCCAGCGCGATCAGGCGCAGGCCCAGCTTGGGCTGGCAACCGCGCAGCTTCACCAGGCGCAGGCGCAGCTCGCGCTCTCCAAAGTGCAGTACCCGGCGCAACGGGATGAAGCCCGCGCGCAGGTACTGAAAGCGAAGGCCGATCTGGCTAACGCTGAAGCCGCTTACAAACGTCAACGCGGTGTCGATCCCCGCGCGACCACCCAACAAAACATTGATACCGCTAATGCCCAGTTGCGCAGTGCCCAGGCGCAGCTTGCCAGCGCGCAGGCGCAGCTGGAAGTAGCCGAGCAGGTGCAGTTGCAGATCCGCCAGCAGGAGACCAACGTCGAGGCGCGCGAGCAGCAGGTCGCGCAGGCGAAAGCGCAGCTGGAAACCGCCAATCTCAACCTCTCGTGGACTAACGTCCGCGCGCCGTTCGATGGTTATGTCACCAAGCGTAATGTGCAAACCGGTACGCTGGTGCAGGCCGGAAGCGCGCTCTTTTCGCTGGTCTCCCAGGAGGTATGGGTGACGGCAAACTTTAAAGAGTCGCAGCTGGAGCGCATGCGTCCGGGTAATAAAGTGACAGTCACCGTCGATGCCTGGCCGGATCTGGAGCTGGAAGGGCATGTCGACAGTATCCAACAGGGGAGTGGCTCGAAGTTCGCCGCCTTCCCGTCGGAAAACGCCACCGGTAACTTTGTGAAGATCGTTCAGCGCGTGCCGGTGAAGATCGTTATCGATAAGGGGCTGGACCCAAACAAACCGCTGCCGCTCGGCCTCTCAGTTGAACCGAAGGTTACGCTGGAATGACCGACCACAGTCATGAAAACTGGCGTCCGGCCAGTAACCCGTGGGCGGTGGCGTGGGTCGTCACCCTCGCGGTGTTTATGGAGATCCTCGACACCACCATCGTCAACGTGGCGCTGCCGCACGTCGCCGGGTCGCTCTCTGCCAGTTATGACGAATCCACCTGGGTGCTGACCAGCTACCTGGTGGCGAACGGTATTGTGCTGCCCATCTCGGCATTTCTTAGCCGTACCTTTGGCCGCAAACAGTTTTTCCTTATCTGCATTGTGATGTTCACCGTCTGCTCCTTCTTGTGCGGTATCGCCACCGAGCTGTGGGAGATCATTCTGTTTCGTATTTTGCAGGGCTTCTTCGGCGGCGGCCTGCAACCGACGCAGCAGTCGGTGCTGCTGGACTACTTCAAACCGGAAGATCGCGGCAAAGCCTTTGGTCTCTCCTCCATCGCCATTATCGTCGCCCCGGTGCTCGGCCCGACGCTGGGCGGCTGGATCACCGATAACTACTCCTGGCGCTGGGTCTTCTTTATCAATATCCCGGTGGGCATCGTTACGGTGCTGGCGATCTACCAGCTGCTGGAAGATCCGCCGTGGGAGCGTAAATCAAAACAGAAACTCTCCATCGACTGGCCGGGGATTGGCCTGATCGCCCTCGGTCTTGGCTGCCTGCAGGTGATGCTCGATCGCGGCGAAGATGAGGATTGGTTTAACTCCGACTTCACCCGCATCTTTGCGGTGCTGACGGCGGTAGGCATTGTCGGCGCGATCTACTGGCTGATGTACGCCAAAAAGCCGGTGGTCGATCTGCGCTGCATGGCCGATAAAAACTTTACCGTCTCCAGCCTGTTGATGGCCGGGATGGCGATGATCCTCTATGGCAGCTCGGTGGTGATCCCGCAGCTGGCGCAGCAGGATCTCGGTTACACCGCTACCTGGTCAGGGCTGGTGCTCTCGCCGGGGGCCATATTGATTGTGTTAACCATTCCGCTGGTGCTGAAGCTGATGCCGGTGGTGCAGACGCGCTGGATCATCGCCTTCGGCTTCTTCTGCCTGGCCGCTTCATTCTGGTGGACGCGCTCGCTCACCCCGGATGTTGATTTTGAAACGCTGGTGCTGTTCCGCAGCGCGCAGTCGATCGGGCTGGGCTTCCTGTTTGTGCCGCTCACCACCATCGCCTTTATCACCATTCCGCGGCAACTCAATGCCGATGCGGCGGCGCTGTTTACCATGTTCCGTAACGTGGCGGGATCGATCGGCATTTCGCTCTCAACGGCGGCGATCACCGAGCGTTCGCAGGCGCACATGTCGCACCTCTCCGAACACACGTCGCCCTTTAATGAGCAGTTCCAGCTGGCGCTGCGGTCAATGGCGGAGTCGGTGCGCAACTTCACCAGCCTGGCGGGCGATCCCTTCTCTAACGCCACCGGACAGATGTACAAAGCGATGGTCGCCCAGTCGCGCATTCTGGCCTACATCGATGTCTTCACCATATTGAGCGTGGTGGCGGTTCTGTTGATCCCATTTTGTCTATTGCTTTCGCCGATCAAGAGCGAAGGCAGCGCAGGAGCACATTAATATGGCATGGCGTCATTTTCCCGTTACCTTTCTATCACTGTGCCTTGCCGGGTGCGCGGTCGGGCCAGATTACCAGCCCGCGCAGCCGCAAACCCCGGCGCGCTGGAACGATCCGGGTGATGCGTCGGTAAAATCCCGGGCGACGCCGCAGGCGGTCAACCCGCGCTGGTGGACCACCTTTAACTCGCCGCAGCTTAACAGCCTGATTGAACGGGCGATTGCCGGGAATCTATCCCTGCAACAGACCGTGCTGCGCATTGCCGGTGCCCGTGAGCAGATCAACCAGGCGGGCGGCGCATTTCTGCCGGCGGTGAATGGCTCGCTACAGGCAACGCGTCAGCAGCTGGGGCTGGAAGGGGAGCTGAAATCCCATGATGTCTACGGCCAGCTGGAGAATGCCGATCCGGCGGTCAGCGGCGCGCTGGGCGCCTTAACCCAGCCGGTCAATCTCTACCAGGGCAGCTTTGATGCCCAGTGGGAGCTGGATTTGTGGGGCAAAGTGCGCCGTCAGGTCGAGGCCACCACCGCCCAGCAGCAGCAGGCGATTGAGCAGCGTAACGATGCGCTGGTGTCGCTGGAAGCGGAAGTGGCGCGCGCCTGGCTGCAACTGCGCGGCGCGCAGAGCATCATTGCCTCACTGAATACGCAGATTCAGAGTGCGCAGGAGACATTCACACTGACGCAAAACCGCCAGCAGGGCGGGCTATCGCCGCAGCTGGATGTGGAGAATGCCCGCGCCCAGGCGGCGAACCTCGAAGCGCAGCTGCCGCAGTACCAGGCGCAGGAGCGCCAGGCGATGAATGCGCTGGCGGTGCTGCTCGGCAAAACGCCGGGCGCGCTGGATAGCGAACTGCGCGGCACGCAGCCGCTCCCGGCCTTGCCGGACGTGGTGCCAACCGGCATTCCTTCCACCTTAGCGCGCCGTCGACCGGACGTGCGCGAAGCGGAAGCGACGCTGCATGCCGCGACCGCGCAAATCGGCGTCTCCGTCGCGCAGCTCTTCCCGAGCCTGACGCTTAGCGGCCAGTTTGGTCTGCGCAATAGCGAAACCAACTGGCTGACGGACTGGAGCAGCCACTTCTACAGCTTTGGCCCGCAGGTCTCGATCCCTATTTTCCAGGGCGGACGGCTGGTGTCGAGCGTCAAGCTGGCGCGCGCGCAGCAGGGTGCCGCGGTGCTCAATTATCGCCAGACGGTGCTCAGTGCGCTGAACGATGTCGAGAATGCGCTGGTCAGCTACCGCGCCGATCAGCAGCGCGAAGCGAGCCTCGATAAGACGCTGGAAGCGTTGCAGAACGCCTTTTCGCTTGCCAGCGACAGCTACCGCAAAGGGATTGCCAGCTTCCTCGATGTGCTCGACGCCCAGCGCCAGCTGGCGCAGGCGAGCCAGCAGCGCGAGCAGGCGCGGGTGCAGAGCAGCCTCGATCTCGTCGCGCTCTACAAAGCCCTCGGCGGCGGCTGGGAGCCGTACCAGAACGTGCAACTGCCTGATTACAAAGTCTTTGGCGACGCGCCGCGCGGATAATCAGAGGATTGGGCAAGAAACAGGCAGGATCCCCACATTCGCCGCGCAGGCACGGAGCGTATAACTGATTGCGTCAAACAACCGATGAGGAGACGCTACCATGCGCTACAAAAAACTGGGCAATACCGGACTGTTTGTTTCTGAACTCTGCCTCGGCACCATGACCTTCGGCGGTCAGGAGGATATGTGGGGCAAAATCGGCCAGCTACAGCAGGCACAGGCTGAAGAGCTGGTCGGCCGCGCTCTCGATGCCGGGATCAACTTTATTGATACCGCTGATGTTTACTCCGGTGGACGCTCGGAAAAGATCACCGGCCAGGCGTTAAAAAACCTGAAGGTGCCGCGTGAGAACGTGGTAGTGGCCACCAAAGTCTTCGGCGAAACCGGCACCGCTGGCGTCAACTCGCGCGGCAGTTCGCGCTTTCACATTATTCAGAGCGTGAAAGCGAGCCTCAAGCGCCTGCAACTCGATCATATCGATCTCTACCAGCTGCACGGGTTTGATCCGGCGACGCCGATGGAGGAGACGCTTTACGCCCTCGATACGCTGGTGCAGCACGGGCATGTGCGTTATATCGGCGTCTCCAACTGGGCGGCGTGGCAGATTGCCAAAGCGCTGGGCATCTCTGAGCGCCTGGGCCTCGCGCGTTTTGCTTCGCTACAGGCTTATTACACCATTGCTGGGCGCGATCTGGAGCGCGAGCTGGTGCCGATGATGCAGAGCGAAAATGTCGGGCTGATGGTCTGGAGCCCGCTGGCAGGCGGCCTGCTGAGCGGCAAATATAGCCGCGACGGCAAAGCCGAAGCGGGCGGTCGCCGGGTGGAGTTTGACTTCCCGCCGGTGAATAAAGATCGCGCCTTCGACTGCGTGGATGTGATGCGAACTATCGCCGACAGCAAAGGCGTTAGCGTGGCGCAAATCGCGCTGGCCTGGCTGCTGCATCAGCAGGCGGTGACCAGCGTGATTATCGGCGCGAAACGCCCGGAACAGCTGGATGATAACCTCGCCGCAACCACCGTGCAGTTGAGCGACGAGGAGCTTAAACAGCTTGATGCCGTCAGCGCGCTGCCAGGCGAATACCCCGGCTGGATGCTGGAGCGTCAGGGCGAGTATCGCCGTAATCAACTGAATCAGCAGTAATTTCCCTTCAAGCATAAATCACAGGCCAGTGTAGCGTTCGCGCTATCCGGCCTGTTGCCTCTTCCACCCTTCATCTTCCCCGTTTCGCACAATTCTTTCGAAAAGCGTCACAAAACCGCGCTTCTCTCTTTGCCTGTTTTTTCGCCATTCGCTATATGACTAGTCATATACACGAAATGACTAGTCATGGAGAAAGCGCAATGAGCAGAACATTACCGACCGGTTTTTTATGGGGCAACTCTGTCTCCAGCATGCAGACCGAAGGGGCGTGGAATGAGGGCGGAAAAGGGATGTCGGTCTACGATATCCGCGAGGCCAGCGAATTTGCCTCCGACTGGAAAGTCGCCACCGACTCCTATCACCGTTACGAGGAAGATTTCGACCTGATGCAGGATCTGGGCATGAACTGCTACCGCTTTCAGATCGCCTGGAGCCGCGTCTGCCCTGAGGGTGACGGCGAATTTAATCAGCAGGGCATCGATTTTTACGCGCGCTTTATTGATGGTCTGCTGGCGCGCGGCATTGAGCCGATGGTCTGCCTCTACCATTTCGATATGCCGCTGGCGCTGGCGGAAAAGTATAACGGTTTTGTCGATCGCCACGTGCTGGACGCCTTTGTGCGCTACGGCCAGAAGATGATCGACTGCTTCGGCAGCAAGGTGAAGTACTGGCTCACCTTCAACGAGCAGAATATCTACCATATGCCCGGCGCGTTTCAGGTTGGCGGCTATATGCAGGGCGAGAAAACCCTGCGCGAGCTTTACCAGATCCAGCACCACGTGATGATGGCGCATGTGCTACTGACCCACTATCTGCACGATACCCAGCCCGGCAAACTGATGGGCGGCATGCTGGCGCACCAGCTCATCTACCCGGCCACCTGCAAACCGCGCGATATCTTCTGTGCCATGCAGTATGACGAATTCCTCAATCAGAACCTGCTGCGCGTCTACGCCGGGCAGGGTTACAGCCCGGCGGTGATGGCGGTGGTGGAAAAAGAGGGCTTCGGCGATATCTACCGTGATGAGGATTTGGCGCAGATCGCGCGCGTCAAAAACGATTTTATGGCCTTTAGCTACTACGCCAGCAAAACGCTGGATAGCGACACCATTGGCACGGATACGCCGGTCAACTACTACCTGCACGAAGGCGACAAGCCCAACCCTTATCTTGAGGCGACGGAGTGGGGCTGGCAGATCGATCCCCTCGGTTTTCGCGCCATCATTACCCGCTACTCCAACGACTGGCGGCTGCCGGTCTTCCCGATTGAGAACGGCATCGGCGTGATTGAGGAGTGGGACGGCGTCAACCCGATTGATGATGAGTACCGTATTGCCTATCACCGCGATCACCTGCAGGCGATGCAGGATGCGATGTTTGAAGATGGCGCGCAGGTGATTGGCTATCTCGGCTGGGGGCTTATCGACATCCTCAGTTCCCAGGGCGATATGCGTAAACGCTACGGCGTGGTCTACGTTAACCGCGATAACCACGATCTGAAAGATATGCGACGCGTACCGAAAAAGAGCTACCGCTGGCTGCAACGGGTGATCCGTAGCAACGGGCGTGACATGTAACGCAGTGATAAGAGGGCAGCGCAATGTCTGAGACAAAAATCACGCCGAAAATGCAGTTATTCGTCGATAAGTTCGTGGAGTTCTCCGCCCGCCTGGCAAACCAGGTGCATCTGCGATCCCTGCGCGACGCGTTCGCGGCGGTGATGCCGATATTCATCCTTGCCGGGCTGGCGGTGCTGATCAATAACGTCATTTTCCCCTGGGTGCTGGAGGGCGAGACGCTGGCACGCTTTAAGGTGTGGGGCGAAGCAGTCATTAACGGCACGCTGAATATCGCGGCCCTGTTGATTGCGCCAATGACCGCCTGGTCGCTGGCGCGCAATAAGAACTTCGGGAACCCGGTCTCAGCGGTGGTCATTGCGATTGCCAGTTTTATCATCATGATGCCAATGCAGCTGGACGTGGTGCCGGTGGGGAGTAAAACCACGGTGAGCGTCGCGCAGATGCTGTCGTTTGCCAATATCGGCACCACCGGCATCTTTGCCGGGGTGATTATCGGCCTGCTCTCGACGGAGCTGTTTATCCGCGTTGCCAGCGTGAAGCGCTTCTCCATTTCACTTGGCGATAATGTGCCGTCGGCGGTGGGGCAATCCTTCTCGGCGCTGATCCCGACCATCATTACCCTGTCGCTCTTCGCGATGGTGGCGGCACTGCTGGCGAACCTGCTGCATACGGATTTGATCCATCTCATCACCACCCTGATTCAGCAGCCGCTGCGCCAGATCAACACCAGCCTGCCGGGCACGCTGTTTATCTACAGCTTCGGCAACTTCCTCTTTACGCTCGGTATTCATCAGACGGTAGTCAACGGCGTGATCCTCGAACCGCTACTGCTGATTAACACCAATGAGAATATGCTCGCCTTTGCCAACGGCCAGCCGATCCCGCATATCATCAACAGTATTTTTGTGCCGACCTTTGGCATGATTGGCGGCACTGGCAGCACGCTCTCGCTGCTGATCGCTATCTTTATCTTCGCCCGGCAGCAGTCAGCAAAGCAGGTGGCGCGGCTGGCCATTTCGCCGGGGCTGTTTAATATCAATGAACCGGTGATTTTCGGCCTGCCGATTGTCTTTAACCTGCCGCTGATGATCCCCTTTGTGCTGCTGCCGGCGCTGGGGATTTGGTTTGCCTGGTTTTGCACCACGATGGGTTGGATGGCGCGCTGCGTGGTAATGATCCCGTGGACTACCCCACCAATTTTAAGCGCCTGGCTGGCGACGGCGGGCGACTGGCGGGCGGTGGTGGTTCAGTTGATAATCATCATCTTTGGTGTATTCTTCTACCTGCCTTTCCTCAAAATTGCCGAGAGAGTGGCCTTAAGAAACAATGGGATAGACTAAATTACCGGGACGGGTCATGGCGGCAAAATATATCACCATCGCGCGGGAAATTAAGCGGCGCATCCTCAGCCAGCAGTATCCTGCCAGCGCGCCGCTGCCGGACCAGTTCGCGCTGGCGGCAGAGTTTAATACCAGCCGCATGACCATCCAGCAGGCGATGCGTCAGCTGATTGTTGAGGGGCTGGTTTATACCCGCCAGGGGCAGGGCACCTTTATCCGCAAAAACTTCCTTCAGCTGTCGCGCTGGGATCTGCCGGGCAGCGACTATTTTGGTGCCACCAAAACCTGGGAGAACGTTGGCGAAGTGACGAGCAAGATCGTGCGCTTCGATCTGCGTTTTGCCAGCGAAAAGGAGCAGGCTTCGCTGCTGGTGGGGCCGGATGAGCCGGTGTATGACTTTGTGCGCCTGCGTTTGCTGGAGGGCGAGCCGGTGTCGCTGGAGTTCACACTGATGCCGGTAAACCTGGTGCCGGGGCTCAATCGCAGCCATCTCGAAAGCTCGGTGTTTCGCTATGTGCAGGACGATCTGGCGCTAAAAATTATGGGGTCGTACCGCATTGTCCGCGCGCTGAAGCCGTGCGAGGAAGATAAGCAGTACCTCAATTGTGACGAGACCGATCCGGTGCTGGAGGTGGAGCAGGTTATCTACCTGGAGGATGGCACGCCGCTGGAGTATGCCCATTGCCATTACCGCTACGATCACGGCGGGGTGATTGTGGTTAACCACGGATAAAAGCGCTGTTTTTATTATTGCCGGATGGCGGCTACGCCTTATCCGGCCTACGCGATACATCAACACTGATTGCTTGTGCCATCCGGCAACCAACATAAAAAAAGCGGAGCCGAAGCTCCGCTTTTTAAATCAGTTGTAGGCCGGATAAGCGCAGCGCCATCCGGCATTCAAACCGACCGCCAATCAGTTCAGACGTACCGGCATACCGGAACGGTTCTGGATCGCCTGGTCAACCACGCTTGAATCAACGTCCGCCTGGCTGGTCACCGTCTGCACCGCTTTGGTCAGCGCGATCGGCACGATTTCGCCGCCGGTAAACTGCGCTTCAGTGGTGGAGAGCGGGTTGTGAACTTCGATATAGCGGCTGCCATCCGGTTCGGTGGTCGCTTTTACCGGCTCATCAATAAACTGTACGCGGGTGCCGACCGGCACGTTCTCGAACAGGAATTTGATGTCGTCGTTACGCAGACGCACACAGCCGTGGCTCACGCGCAGGCCGATACCGAAGTTGGCGTTAGTGCCGTGGATCGCATACAGGCGGCCAATATAGAGCGCGTAGAGACCCATCGGGTTATCCGGGCCTGCCGGTACCACCGGCGGCAGCGGTTGACCCATTGCCTGATATTCAGCGTGCATTTTTGCCGTTGGTGTCCAGGTCGGACCGGCTTTTTTACGCTCGACTTTGGTGGTCCAGGCAATCGGGGTATCTTTGCCCAACTGACCGATACCGATTGGCAGCACGATCACCGTGTTGGTGCCTTTCGGATAGTAGTAGAGGCGCATCTCCGCACTGTTAATCACAATCCCTTCATGAACGGTATCCGGCAGGATCAGCTGCTGCGGAACGTTCATTACCGTGCCACCTTTCGGCAGATAGGCGTCAATGCCCGGGTTAGCTTCCAGCATGTTGGAGAGACCCATCTGGTATTCAGCCGCAAAGTATTCCAGCGGCTGGTTATTGCCTTCAGGAATGGTTACGACCTGGTTCTGACCGATCAGACGGCTGCCATCAGTCGGCAGCGGATAAGTCACAGCAGACGCGCTATTGCAAAATCCCACGACAGCAAAGGCCGCCGCGAAGAGAGTTCTTAATTTCATATTCATGTTGTGCGAGATTATTGCCACACTGGCCGTTGGGTTGAGAATGCAGGAAGCGCATTATATGTGCATTCCCCCGTCCAGGGAATTCAGATGTTGACGAAATCACACTTTTTTCCCGTTGTTTGCAGTGTAGCGGCCTGACAGGGGGCAAGAATCTAATTCGGAATTGTGGCATACTATGGCGTTTGTCACATATTTCAGGATATCGCCGTGTTAGTCACCAGCAACGTCACCATGCAGTTCGGCAGTAAGCCGCTGTTCGAAAACATTTCCGTCAAATTTGGCGGCGGCAACCGTTACGGCCTGATCGGCGCGAACGGGAGCGGTAAATCCACCTTTATGAAAATCCTCGGCGGCGATTTAGAGCCGTCGCTGGGTAACGTCTCTCTCGATCCGAACGAGCGCATCGGTAAGCTGCGTCAGGATCAGTTCGCCTTCGAAGCCTTCAGCGTGCTCGACACGGTGATCATGGGCCACGCCGAGCTGTGGGAAGTGAAGCAGGAGCGCGACCGCATTTACGGCCTCGCCGAGATGAGCGAAGAAGATGGCTATAAAGTGGCCGATCTCGAAGTGCTGTATGGCGAAATGGATGGCTACTCGGCGGAAGCGCGCGCGGGCGAACTGCTGCTCGGCGTCGGTATTCCGGTTGAACAGCATTACGGCCCGATGAGCGAAGTTGCCCCCGGCTGGAAACTGCGTGTGCTGCTGGCCCAGGCGCTGTTCGCTAACCCCGATATTCTGCTGCTCGATGAACCAACCAACAACCTGGACATCGACACCATTCGCTGGCTGGAGCAGGTGCTGAACGAGCGTGACAGCACCATGATCATCATTTCGCACGACCGTCACTTCCTGAACATGGTCTGCACCCACATGGCGGATCTCGACTACGGCGAGCTGCGCGTCTACCCGGGCAACTACGACGAATACATGACTGCCGCCACCCAGGTGCGCGAGCGTCTGCTGTCGGATAACGCTAAGAAGAAAGCGCAGATTGCCGAGCTGCAATCCTTCGTCAGCCGCTTTAGCGCCAACGCCTCTAAATCGCGTCAGGCAACTTCCCGCGCCCGCCAGATCGATAAGATCAAGCTCGACGAGGTGAAAGCCTCCAGCCGTCAGAACCCGTTCATCCGCTTCGAGCAGGATAAGAAACTGTTCCGTAACGCGCTGGAAGTGGAGCAGGTGACAAAAGGTTTCGATAACGGCCCGCTGTTTAAAAACTTCAATATGCTGATGGAAGTGGGCGAGAAAGTCGCCATCCTCGGTACTAACGGCGTCGGTAAAACCACGCTGCTGAAAACGCTGGTCGGCGAGCTTACGCCAGAAAGCGGCACGGTGAAGTGGTCGGAAAACGCCCGCATCGGCTACTACGCGCAGGATCACGCGGCGGATTTCGATAACGACCTGACGGTGTTCGACTGGATGAGCCAGTGGAAGCAAGAGGGCGATGACGAGCAGGCGGTGCGCAGCATCCTGGGGCGTCTGCTGTTCAGCCAGGACGATATCAAGAAACCGGCGAAGGTACTCTCCGGCGGCGAGAAGGGCCGTATGCTGTTCGGCAAGCTGATGATGGAAAAACCGAATATTCTGGTGATGGACGAACCGACCAACCACCTGGATATGGAGTCGATCGAATCGCTGAACATGGCGCTAGAGATGTACCAGGGCACGCTGATTTTCGTCTCGCACGACCGTGAATTCGTAAGCTCGCTGGCAACCCGCGTGATTGAGATTACGCCGCAGCGCGTGGTCGATTTCACCGGTAACTATGAAGATTATTTGCGTACCAAAGGCATCGAATAAATTTACCGTCGTCTTTCACGCCGCAGGTGCGTTGGCTGCACCTTCGTACCCCGGTCACTTACTTCAGTAAGCTCCCGGGGATACTCAGGTTTGCCGCCTTCCTGCAACGCGAAATACTTAGGTAAATAAAGGAACACATTGCCGGATGGCGCGTAAACGCTTATCCGGCCTACGGGATCGCTCTGCTTTTGTAGGCCGGATAAGGCGAAGCCGCCATCCGGCAAAGGAGCAGATGCCGGATGGCGCATAAACGCTTATCCGGCCTACGGGATCGTTACTGCTTTTGTAGGCCGGATAAGGCGTAAGCCGCCATCCGGCATTTTTTTACCTGAATGACCACGCCGTTGCCGGCTCGCCGTTAATCACTAACCGGCGCTTTTCCCCGGCGGGCAAGGTGACATTCAGCGTCTGCCATGCCGGGCGGTAATCGCCGCGCGCGGTAACCTCAAGGTTAATGGTTTCGCTGTCGCAGACCATCTCCCAGCTTAACCACAGCGCATTGCCCTCTTTATAACCCCACGACTCGCCATCATCCTCAAACAGCAGGCCGCTGGAACGCCCGGTGCCTTTTAGCGGGAAGAGTTGCAGTTCGCGGAAGGTGTCGCTTTTTGCCTCCACATGACGAATGCGATCGCTCAGCGGTAAACCGGCACCGGCGCGCACCAGCAGCGGCAACGTCTCCAGCGGTGCATCCAGCGTCACCCACTGGCCCGGCGCGTACCACGCTCCGGTATAAAAATCGTACCAGCCACTCTCATTGGCGGGCAGCCAGAGAGAACGCTCGCGCTGACCCGGCTCAACGACGCTGGCGACCAGCAGATCGCGCCCGAGCAGGAAGTCGTCGCACTCCTCAAAAGTCTGCGCATCGTTTTCATGATCGAGGAAGGTCGGGCGCAGCATCGGCTCATCATCGGCATGCGCCTGCCACAGCAGAGTGTAGAGATAGGGCAGCAGGCGGTAGCGCAGCTCAATTGCGCTGCGGATCGCCGGGGTTACCGCCGGGTACATCCATGGCTCGTTTACCGTCTGGTCATCGTTCCACGAGTGGATGGTGAAACGCGGATGCATCACGCCGTTTTGCACCCAGCGCACAAACAGCTCGGCATCGGGTTTATCGCCGGAGAAGCCGCCGACATCGTGCCCGACGTTATAAAGCCCGGACAAACTCATCCCCAGCCCCATGCGGGTGTTGTAGCGCAGCGTCTGCCAGTTGGTGCGGTTATCGCCGCTCCAGGTTTGCACATAGCGCTGCATCCCGGCACAGCCTGAGCGGGAGATCAGATAGGGGCGTTTGTCCGGCGCGAAACGCTGCTGCGCTTCCATCGAGGCGCGCATCATCAGGAGCGGCATCACCGGGCGAATATGCTTGATGGCGATCTCCTGACCAAAACCGGCGCAGCGCGCTTCGCCATCCCACACTTCAAACTCGTTATTGTCGTTCCAGGTGGAGTCGATCCCCATCTCCAGCAGTTGCGTAGTCACGCCCTCCTGCCACCAGGCGATAGTCTGCGGGTTGGTGAAATCGAGATGCGAACCCTCGTCATCCCAGAAGCTGGAGCGCTCCGGCCCGGGGTTTTCCGAATCGCGAATAAACAGGCCTCTTTCCGCTACTTCGTGATAGCGCGGGTGATCCTGCAACAGACAGGGTTTAATATTGGCCGCCAGCTTCAGCCCGGCATCGTGAAACGCCTGGCTCATCACCTTCGGCTGCGGCACTTTGTCGTAGTTCCAGTTAAAAACGTAGCGTTTGCCATTGATCGAGGTGTAACCCGATGAGAGCTGGAACGAGTCGCAGGGGATCGCATGCTCTTCACACAGGCGAATAAAGTTCATCAGCTGGTTTTGCGCATCCGGCGCATCGGTGTAGTGCATGGTCGAGCCGCTGTAGCCGAGGCTCCACTTCGGCCCGAAGAGGGTTTTGCCCGTCAGGCGCACAAAGGCTTTGGTGACATCCAGCGCGCGCGCGCCGGTAAAGATGTAGTAATCGATATCGCCCGCTTCCGCCTGCCAGCGGCGATAGGCGGTGTGGTAGTTATCGATCTCATTCCCGAGATCCAGCCAGCAGCTGCTGAGGTTGTCGTAAAACAGCCCGTAGCTGACATCATCCCGGCGGATGAGGGTGAAGGGCACATGCTTATAGAGCGGGTCGGTGCTCGCCGCGTTGTAGCCCATCGCATCGAGGTTGCGCATCTCATAGCGCTGGCCGGTACGTTGCAGGTTGCCCGCTTTCTCGCCGAGGCCGTAAAAACGCTCCTCCTTTTTACGGCTGAGGTAGTGCGCCACGCCGTCACCGTGAGCATTGATTTGATAAGCGCTGGTGGGGCGATCGCCTGCCAGCCACTGCCACTTGCCCGCTTCATTACGGTAGTGCCACTCCAGCCATAACGGCTGGTGCACCGTCACTCGCAGTTGCTCGCTCTCAACGGTCAGCGTCTCCTGCTGCTGTTCAAGCTTCCACTCAGGCAGGCTAAAACCGCTCAGATCCTCACGGCTGCGCCCCTCCCACGGCACATCCTCCTCTGGCGCGATGCTCCAGGTGCGCGCCAGCGCCAGTTCGCCCTTGCGCTTAATCAGCACGCGAAACAGGTTCGCTTCCAGCACATAGAGGCAGAGCGTATGTTGCCCATCAATCAATAGCTCAACGTGATGAGCGCTCTGTTTTTGTAACGTCCAGTTCTTCAGCGTTTTCATAGCAGACTTCCACAATCAGGCGCGTTTTGCGCGACGTTCAGCAATAAATGCCACCAGGAAAATAGCGCCAATCAGGTCAAAGAAACCCATGGCAATAAACAGCGGGTTGAAGCCAATCTTGTCGGCGGTAACGCCAATCAGCAGTGAGAAGAGGAAGCTGGCGATCCACGCCGCCGAGCCGCGCATGCCGTTGACGGTTGCCATCTGGCCTTTGTCGAATGACTCAACCACCAGCGCGCTCAACATGCAGGAGATGATCTGGTGGCCGAAGCCGCCAATCGAGATCAGCACAATGGTGATATAGGGATCGCGGGTGATCGCCACAATGGCCAGCGAGATCATCAGGAACGCGCCGGTCAGGGAACTGGCAACTACCGAGTTGACGCGCGAGCAGCCGAACCAGCGGGTATAGAGTTTGGTGAGATAGCCGCTGGCGACGCTGCCGAGATCGGCGGCGAGGAAGGGGAGCCAGGCGAACATCGCAATCTGTTTCAGATCCATGCCGTGCTCTTTCGCCAGATAGAGCGGCACCCAGAAGCTCAGCACCGCCCACGCCGGTTCCGCCATAAAGGCCGGAATGGCGATGCCGTAGAAGCGTTTGTTTTTCGATACGTTTTTCAGCGCGGTAAGGAAGGGCAGTTTCACCGCCGGCGGCTCATTATCCTGCTGAATAAAGGCCAGCTCTTCGCGGCTCAGATTCGGGTGTTTGTCCGGGTTGTGATAAAACGCCCACCACAAAATCACCCACAGTAACGCCAGCACGCCGGTGAACATAAACGCCCCCTGCCAGCCAAACGAGGCGTGGGCGAAGTAGATGATTGGCGGTGCCAGCATCGCGCCGATGGAGAAGCCGACGCCCGCCCAGCCAGCGGCGACCGGACGCTCCGATTTCGGGAACCACTCGCCGATTGTTTTGGCGTTAGCGGGCGTTGCCGCCGCTTCCGACGCGCCCATGGTAAAGCGCAAAATCGCCAGATGGATCCAGCTGCTTGCGCCAGCATGGAACATACAGGCCAGCGCCCAGATGATCGCGCAGACCATAAAGCCCACTTTCAGGCCAATCACATCGATTAACCAGCCACACAGCGGCTGGAACAGGGTATACGCCAGCTGAAATGCGCCGACAATCCATGAATATTGTTCGGTAGTGATACCGAGGCTGGTTTTCAGTTCCGGGGCCAGGATGCCCAGCGAGTTACGGGTGATGTAGTTCACCGTCACGCCAAACAGAAAGAGTACCAGCATCCACCAGCGTAATTTTTTGAAGATCCGGCGACTACTTGTGGCCGCCACGTCGTTGTTAATCCCCTGGCTCATGGTGTTCTCCGCTCATCGTTTTGTAGGGACGTTGCGTTATCGCGGCCGAGGGAAAAGTTGTTATACCGCCAGGCGCGCGTGATGATTTTTTTCTTGGTTTTTGTCTTAAGAACACACACAACTAGTATGGAAGTTGTATGACACATTTACCGTAGGGGAGAAAAAAGCGCGGCTAAAGTCGATTTTGTGCAAGGATTCTCATCAATTGACCGAATATTGCGGCAGACTGCAATCGAAGCCATAAATATCAGGCTTTCCGCTCTATGAAAATTTTCCCATTTCACAAACGGAGCAAGATCACAGAATGGATAAAAAGCTCAAAATCAGCGAAATTGCCCGGCGCACAAATCTGTCGACCAGCACCGTTTCGCGGGTGCTGGCGGGAAAAGCCAACACCAGCGAAAAAGCGCGCGCGGCGGTGCTGGCCTGCGCCCGTGAACTGGGGGTGATGGAGGGGATTGCCGCCGGACGGTTGTTGCTCAATAACCTGATTGTCTTTGCGCCGCAGCGCGCCTTTGATGAGCGCTCCGATATCTTCTACTACCGTGTCATTCAGAGCATCAATAAGGCACTGGAGCCTCACGACGTGCGGCTGCGCTACTGCGCGCTGGAGGAGCTGGACAGCGACGCGAATGAATTTCTGGCGCGTATGAATGCAGCCGAAACCCAGGCGGCGATCCTGCTCGGCATTGACGATACCCATATTCACGAGCTGGCGGCGGATATCGGCAAACCCTGCGTGCTGATCAACTGCCGCGATGGGCGTATGCGCCTGCCCTCGATTGCGCCGGATCACCGCACCATCGGCGAGTTTGCTGCCCGCTATCTCTTTGATATGGGCCACCGCGATGTGGTGAATGTGATGTGCCTGCGCCGTTACACCATGGATCTGCGCCTCGCAGGCATTAAAGCAGCGTGGCAGCAGCAGAACCTGCGTTTTAACAGCAAACGGGATCTCATCACCGTACCCAGCTTTAGCGCCAAAGAGGCGGCGCTGCGGGTGGCGGAGTGGCTGGACGATCCGGCAAACAAAACGCCGCCGACCGCATTTCTGGTCAGCGGCGATTTTATGGCGCAGGGGACGGTGCAGGCGCTGCTGCAGCGGGGTTTGCGCGTGCCGCAGGATGTGTCGGTGATGAGTATTGACGCCTTTAACCTCGCGGCAATTCAGGATGTGCCGCTCACCGCGGTGCATGTTCCGCGCGATGAACTGGGCGCGGAAGCGGTGCAGTTGTTGCAGCAGCGCCTGATACGCCCACAGGCACCGACCGGCTCGCTGCTGTTAAACGGCACGCTGGCAGTGCGTGAGTCGGTGCGGCGGATACGCCCGGGGCAGCGACGCACCGCCGTGGCCGGTGACGGGCTGTATGATGCTTAACTCTCCATCCCCAGCGCGCGCTTACCGTGCGCATTCAGATCGGCGAGCGTAAAGCGGCCTGACCAGTCGCGCTCATAATCCTCGCGCGGAAAATCCCCGGGCGAGCTGCCTTGCTCCAGTGCGACCTTCACCGTGCGGGCATAAGCCAGGTTCTTCTCACACAGCGGGGCGGCGGGGATATACATCACATTGCCCCAGCCCTGCTGGTTTTCCACCGGGGCGACTGAGTGGATCACATCGCAGTGCCACCAGACGGAATCGCCCGCTTCAAGCGGAGGAATGCTGCTCAGCGCTTCCATCAGCAGCGGGTGCCACTTCTCTGAAACCGGCAGCACGCGGCCAGGTGCCACGCCGCACAGCTCATCGTCCGGGATATCATCCAGCAGCGGGCGCAGCAGAATGTAGGCCATTGCCTCGGGGATCGGCACCACGTGCAGCAACCCCTGACCAGCCATCATATCCGACAGCGCCGTCCAGCCCTGGAAGGTTCTAAACACTGAACATTTGGTGGTGTTCTCAACCGTGTACTCCTCCACCTCGGTGCGGTGCGCCGCATCCCATGGATCATATTGATCCAGTTTGCCGTTAAAGACGTTGGCAAAGACGCGCTGATAGGCCGGCAGCAGCCAGCGCTCCAGCGCGCCGGAATCCGTATGCGCCCCCAGCCCTTTCGAGGTGGTGCCCGGCGGGCGGCGGCGAATGCGATCCGGATAGATGACGCTGATATCGGGGTTAAACCACGTGCGGCCTTCGCTCTCACACCGCCACAGCCGGTTGAGGAAAGATTGCGCGGCCGCCATCTCATCGCTCTGGCGCGCCTGCATCTGCGCCTGTGACCAGTAGATCGGGTAGATCTCCGGGCGCGAAGCGTCCAGCGTGCCGAAAAAGCTGTCGCCCGGGCCTTTATAGACCTCATCAAAATGGTTTTCCGCCAGGTAGTCGAGCATCGCGCGATCCCAACCTAGCGCCTGCTCGCGCGGGAAATGGCCTTTGATCACCACGCAGCCGCGACGTTTGATCAACGCGCGCTGCGTCTCGGTCACGCGTCCGTTGGCGAGATCGGCATAGTTAAGCTGCGGCCAGACGGATTCGCCGCGGGCTTTTATCGCCTTAATCTCCTCCACGCGCTCGCTAATACGCGCGCTGAGTTGATCGAAGAGCTGTTGTACATCGCCAATCTGCGCACGTAGCGCCTGTTTCATCTGGCGGATGGCGGTTTTGTGGTCGGCAGGAAGAGTTTCATGGGTAAACGTCATAAGCACCTCTATCTTTCATTCGAAAGTAATTAAGATTACAAATGACAATCTAAGTTAAAAATAAGTTAATGCAAGTTTAAAAACTTGATGGATTGCACAAAGCGGGGACAGGCAGAGGGAGAGTGCCGACGGCGGGGCGTCGGCAGGGGGATCAGCGGTCGAACGGGGCAGTGTTATCCAGCACCGCCTGAATCACATTCAGCACGCCGTGGTGGTTGTTGTCATCGGTCTGGTGACGAGCAATGGCTTTAATCGCGTCGGTGGCGTTGCCCATGGCGAAGGAGTAGTCGGTCATGCGCAGCATCTCGGCGTCGTTTCCGCTATCGCCCAGCGTCACACACGCTTGCGGGGAGAGGTTCCAGCGCTTGAGCAGACGCGAAATACCGTTGGCTTTATGCAGGCCGGGGATAATCAGATCGACAAAGCCGAAGCCGCTGGTCACCGGTTTCATAATCCCGTCGAGGGAGGTGTGCAGTTCATCAACCAGCGCCGGGATCTCGCTGTCCGGCAAATTCAGGGAGAATTTAAACAGCGTATCGTCAATCTGCGTGAAGTCGCGCACTGGCTTTAAGCGGTGATAGTGCTCCGCCATCAGATCGACAAACTCTTGCGGCGCGGCTTCGTTGATATAGGCGCTCTCAAGCCCGCAGGCGACAAAGTTCATACCGCCGCCTTTTAACAGCTCGCCCATCACCACCTGGGATTCGTGGCGGGTCAGTTCACCGTGGAACAGCTGTTGCCCGTGTTCGTAGACCAGCGCGCCGTTTTCGGCGACGAAGGAGATGCGGTCTTTAAGTTCCGGGAAGAAGGAGATGAGCTGGTAGTACTGGTTGCCGCTGGCAACCACGAATTCGATATTGCGCTGCTGGAGTTGCTCGAATTGCGCCATAAACCGCGTGCGATCGTACTTTTTGGCGTCATCAAGGAAAGTTCCGTCCATATCAGTGACGATAACTTTGACGGTCATATATAGCGCTCCTGAATGTCATTACGAGGAGCAACATTCTAGAGAGAATGTGATGAGTTACACAAATTTTATTTCATTCGAAAGTTTAACCGTCCTCTTTCGAGCCGCAGGTGTGTTGGCTGCGGTGGCTTACCCCGGTCATTTACTTTTTGTAAACTCCCGGGGATGCGCCACCTTGCCGCCTTCCTGCGATTCGAAATACCTGGTTAAAGCGGAATGGTTTCTAACCTTAACATCACAACGTATGTTCGGTGCGGGCAATAATATCGTCCTGCGCATCCGGCGACAGGGCGGTGAAAAACGCTGAATACCCGGCGACGCGCACTACCAAATCACGATATTGATCCGGGTGCTGCTTCGCGGCGAGCAGCGTCTCGCGCGAGACAATGTTGTACTGAATATGCCAGCCTTTATGCACCTCAAAAAAGGTGCGCAGCAGCGCCATCAGCTTCTGTCGGTCGCCGTCATTTTCAAGCGTCGAGGGGTTAAGCTTCTGGTTAAGCAGCACGCCGCCGAGGATCGCGCCAACCGGCAGTTTGCCCACTGAGTTGATCACCGCCGTCGGCCCAAGATGATCGGTGCCGGAGGCCGGGCTTGCCCCTTCTGCCAGCGGCGTATGGGCTTTGCGCCCGTCTGGCGTGGCCATGGTTGCCGCGCCAAACGGCACGTTGGCGGAGATCGACGAGGTACCGGCGTAGTATTTCCCGCCAATCGGCCCACGCCCGTAACGCGGGTTGCGATACTGCTTTAGCTCGTCGATATAGGTCTGATACGCGCGCACCAGCAGGGCATCGACGTTCTCATCATCATTGCCATACTTCGGCGCGCTGTTGATAAGCCGCTGGCGTAGTTGTTCGTGGCTCAGGCCGTCGAAATCTGCCGCCAGCGCCTCGGCCAGCTGCTGCTGGCCGATAAGGCACTGCTCAAACACTAACTTTTTCACCGCCGCGAGGCTGTTACCAAGATTGGCGATGCCCACCTGCAGGCCGGAGACCCAGTCATACTTCGCGCCGCCCTGTTTGATGCTCTTTGCCCGCTCAATGCAGTCGTCGACCAGCGCCGAGCAGAGAATATCCGGCACGTTCTCCTCAAGCATGGTGTCGACAACATACTCAATCTCAATCGATTTGCGCGTGTAGTAGCGGATCTGCCGGTCCCATGCTTCTACCACCTCATCAAAATGGCGGAAGTTGCCTGCCGACAGCGCCTCTTTTTGCGCCAGGAAAACCTCGCCGCTGGTGGCGTCGCGCCCGCCCTCCAGCGCCGCCAGCATCACGCGGGCGAAGTTGATAAAGCTCATGCCGGTGCAGCGGTAACCCCATTTACCGCCGACGGCGGTTTCGATACAGCCAATCGCCGCGTAGTCGTAAGCATCGGCAGGCTCCACGCCCAGCGCGATAAAGGCCGGAATGACAATCTCATCGTTATTAAACGCCGGCATGCCAAACCCGCAGCGGATCACCTGTACGCAGGCCTCAAGAAAATCGTCACTCATACCGGCGTGATAGCGCACGCTGAGGTTGGGCTGAGTGGAGCGTAACCGCCCGCAGGATTCGAGGATGGCGTAAGAGAGCGGGTTAACCGCGTCATGGACCTGGCCGTTGTGCCACGCCTGCCCGCCGATGGTGACATTCTGGTAGAGCGGGCTGCCCGCCGAGGCTTTCGAGTGGCTGCCGGAGCGGATTTTGTTCACCTCCAGCAGCTTCAGCCAGCAGCTCTGCAACAGCTCAATACCCTGCTCGCGGTGCAGCGTCTGTTGCAGCTCGACATCGCGACGCCAGAAGGGGTAGAGATACTGATCCATTCGACCAAACGACACGGAATGGCCGTTGGATTCAATCTGCAACAGTAACTGGATAAAGTAGCAGAGTTGCAAAGCCTGCCAGAAGGTGCGCGGCGGCTGGTGGGCAATAAGCTCACAGTTCTCGGCGATAGCCAGCAATTCGTCGCGGCGGCTTTCGCGCGGCTCGTCAGCCGCCAGCGTGCGCGCAAGGTCGGCAAAACGCACAATATGCAGGCTGACGGCCTCAAGCACGATATCAATCGCTTTCAGGAACTGCTCGCCGTGCAGATCGTCAAGCTGCGTCAAATCAATCCGCGTGCGGCGCTCGCGCACCTGCTCACGCAGGCCATCCAGCCCTTTTGCCAGCAGCAGCGGGAAGTTAACCGCCAGGTGCGCATCGCCGGAGGTCATATTGCCTTCGGCTTTGATAATGCCGCTCGCAAGCAGCGCTTTTTGTTCGGCGGTAAACATGCCGTAGCAGCGATCCTGCACCGTCTGGCCGCGCCACCACGGGCAGACTTCATGCAGAACGCGCTTATTCGCTTCACTGACCGCAAAGCCCGCACCGGGGCGATCTGCCAGTTCATCAATCTCTTTCTCAATCCACGAAACGGTATACTCGGGGAAGATCGGCGCGGCGCGTACTTCGCTTGCCTGGTTGCCGATAATCAGCTCGTCATGTTTGATCCAGATAGTGCGCTGCGCCAGGTGATGAGCTAATGCCAGCGCCCGGCGCACCGGCAGTGGCTTATCCATATGCTGCTGGTAAATCTGCGTGTAGTGCAGCGCGCGTTCGGTGCAGATCGGCGGTTTTACAACCGAGATCAGCGCCTGTTTATGCGCGCGGATGCGCTCAGGCAGCGTGTTGAGTTGCATCAGAGTCATAATCTTATCCTCGCAGTGTCGTCGCCAGCCCTTTCTGGCGGGCAAATGCCGCAGCGAATGCCAGCAGTTCAGGGTCGTTGAGCGGTTTTTCAGGGGCGGTATAGGGTTCGCCGAGCAGCTCAAACTTCTGCATGCCAAGCGTGTGATAGGGCAGAAAGTGGATCTCGCCGACGTGCAGCTGGTCGGCAGCGAAAGTCGTGATAGCTTCAATGGAGGCTTTATCGGCGTTAAAGCCGGGGATCAGCGGCACGCGAATAATCATCTTTTTCCCGGCGCGGGCGAGGCGTTGCAGATTATCGAGCACGCGCGTGGCAGAGCCGTTCGTCCAGGCACGAAAGGCATTCTCATCGACATGTTTAAGATCGGCGAGAAAGAGATCCACCCACGGCAGTGAGGGTTCGATATAACGCCACGGCACATGCAGGCAGGTCTCAACGGCGGTATGGATGCCGTGCTGATGGCTCTCGCGCAGCAGTGCTTCTAAAAGTTCGGGGTGCATAAAGGGCTCGCCGCCGGAGAGCGTCACGCCGCCGCCGCTGCGATCGTAAAAGGGTTTGTCGCGCAGCACCGTCGCCATCATCTCCGCCACGGATTTCTCCTCGCCACAGACACTCAACGCTTCGGTCGGGCAGCAGCCGGTGAGGGCATCCAGCGCTGCGTCGGTGATCTTTTCACGCTGGATTAAGAGATGATTTTGCGCGCGTTGAATTACCGCAGGCGCGGCGCGTTGGCACAACTCGCAGCCGGTAAGGCAGAGGCGCGGGTCAAACAGCAGGTCGCGCGAGCGGGAACGGCTTTCCGGGTTCTGGCACCAGCGGCAGCGCAGCGGGCACCCTTTCAGAAACACCACCGTGCGAATGCCGGGGCCGTCATGGGTTGAGTAGCGCTGAATATTGAAAATCATCGACCATCTCCACATATTTCATATGGAGATTAAATAACTTTCGAATGAAAGTTGCTGTGATGGGGTTCGCGGTTTACGCCTTGTGCCCGACAGGGAGATTGCCGGGTGGCGCTGCGCTTACCCGGCCTACAAAACCGCCGCCATCCGGCAAAAAGAAGCCCGCAAACCCGTCGGCCGGATAAGGCATTTATGCCGCCATCCGGCAAAAAGACGTCCGCAATTCCGTAGGCCGGATAAGGCATTTATGCCGCCATCCGGCAAAAAGACGCCCGTAAACCCGTAGGCCGGATAAGGCGTTTACGCCGCCATCCGGCAACTAAGCCGCGGGCGATGCGCCATCGCCGCACACTTCACACTGCGGGTTACGCATAAGCTTCATCTCGCGGAACTGGCACTGCATCGCATCGTACATCACGATCTTGCCCGCAGCGGGCGTGCCGTAATGGGTCAATACCTTAATCGCCTCCATCGCCTGCATCGATCCGATAACGCCGACCAGCGGCGCCATCACGCCTGCTTCCACGCAGGTCAGCGCATTCTCGCCAAACAGGCGGCTCAAACAGCGATAGCAGGGTGCGCCGTCCGCCCAGGTAAAGACGCTGATCTGCCCCTCCATGCGGATCGCCGCGCCGGAGACCAGCGGCACTTTATGCTGAAAACAGCCGGCGTTGAGTTGGTTACGGATTGCCACATTGTCAGTACAGTCCAGCACCAGATCGTGCGCGGCAATCTTCGCGAACAGCGCCGCTTCATCAAGCAGGGCATTAACGGTGACATACTCGACATGCGGGTTGATACGCAGCAGCGACTCGCGGGCAGAGTCCACTTTAGCGCTACCGATATCCGCATCGCCGTGCAGCGTCTGGCGCTGCAGGTTTGACAGCGCTACCGTATCGAAGTCGAGCAGCGTCATGGTGCCTACGCCCGCCGCCGCCAGATATTGCGCTGCCGCGCAGCCAAGGCCGCCGAGCCCGACCACCAGTACGCGCGCGGCTTTTAACCGCTCCTGGCCGTCAAAATCGAACCCGCGCAGAGTAATCTGCCGGTTGTAGCGCATCATCTCGCTGTTGCTGAGCTCTTCTGCCATCGTCAGCCTCCGAAGAGATGGTTAAACATCTCCACATCCACCCATTCGCCCGCCGCCACGTTGCCGCGCTCGCGCTCGAGCACCACAAAGCAGTTGCCCTGGCTGAAGGAGCTGAAAATGTGCGAGCCCTGGTGGCCGGTGGTGCGCACTTCGAGCGTGCCATCTTCGCCGCGGCTGACAATTCCGCGCTGGAAATCGAGACGCCCCGGCGACTTTTTCAGCCCGCCGATAACGCGCGCGCGAAAACGCAGTGGCGTCACATCCGCGCCATTGCCGCTCAGTTTCGCCAGCAATGGCAGCACCAACTGGTAGAAGGTGAGGGTGGCGGAGACCGGGTTGCCCGGCAGGCCGCAGAACCAGCTATTTGTTAGCTTGCCGAACGCAAAGGGTTTGCCCGGTTTGATCGCCAGCTTCCAGAAGGCGATTTCACCCAGCTCATCAAGAATGGTTTTGGTGTAGTCCGCTTCGCCCACCGACACGCCGCCGGTGCTGATCACTACGTCCGCCTGGCTGTCGGCGGCGATAAAGGTATCACGCAGTTTCTGCGGATCGTCAGGCACAATCCCGAGGTTAATCACCTCATAACCAAGTTGTTCCAGCATCAGGTGGACCGACAGGCGGTTAGTGTCGTAAATCTGACCGTCAGCCAGCGGCTGGCCCGGGAGTTGCAGCTCATCACCGGTGGAGAAGAGGGCTACGCGCACTTTGCGTACCACGCTCACGTCGGCAATGCCGAGGGAGGCGAGCACCGGCAGCTCGGCGGCGGTCAGTTTTGTGCCCGCCGTAAAGACGCTGGCACCTTTAGCGATATCTTCGCCCGCACGACGAATGTTCTGATTAGCACGCACCTCAGCGGTAAAACGGATGCCGTCGTCGCTCTGCTCCGTCTGCTCCTGCATCACCACCGCCTCGCAGCCCGCGGGGATCGGTGCGCCGGTCATAATGCGTATGCAGGTTCCCTGCGGCCACTCGCCGCTAAAGGGCTGCCCGGCAAAGGCTTTGCCCGCCACCGGTAGCGCGCTGCCGCCGTTGAGATCCGCCAGGCGCACGGCATAGCCGTCCATCGCTGAGTTATCAAAACCGGGGACATTCAGCGGCGAAACAACATCTTGCGCGACTACGCGGCCAAAACAGGCGAGCAGCGGCAGGGTTTCATGCTCAGTGAGCGGTGAAATGCGTGACAGCATTTTCGACAGCGCCGTCTCCAGCGAGATCAGGCCATTTGCAGATTCCATAATTTCTATCCAGTCAACGCGAGAAGCGGCCATTATGGCAGAAAAGGGGAGGGGTCAATATGACTTGCGTCTACCTCATTGTTATCACATTGCTTTACATCGTTGTAACGACTTCCTATATTCAGAAATCGTCTTTCCCAAAGGCAGCTATCGTAAAAAAGGAGAGTGGGGTGTCGCAAGGCTTTGAACCAGAGGCAGACGTGGTTCTTGACGTCAGCAATCTGAATATCGCATTTAGCCATGAGAAGCAGCTTACCCCGGTGGTACGTAACCTCTCTTTTAATCTGAAACGGGGCGAAACGCTGGCGATTGTCGGCGAATCTGGCTCCGGGAAGTCGGTTACCGCGCTCTCGCTGCTCAAGTTGATTGAGCAGGCGGGCGGCGAAGTGAACTGCGATCATATCTGCCTGACGCGGCGCAACCGCCAGAAGGTCGATATCAACACGCTCTCCTCCTCGCAGATGCGCAGCGTGCGCGGGGCGGATATCGCGATGATTTTCCAGGAGCCGATGACCTCGCTCAACCCGGTTTTCCCGGTTGGTGAGCAGATTGCCGAGTCGATTCGCCTCCATCAGAAACTGGGCCGCGAGCAGGCGATGCGCGAAGCGCGGCGTATGCTCGACCTGGTACGCATTCCCGAAGCGCAATCCATTCTCTCCAGTTTTCCCCATCAACTCTCTGGCGGCATGCGCCAGCGGGTGATGATCGCCATGGCGCTCTCATGTCGCCCGGCGGTGCTGATTGCCGATGAGCCAACCACCGCGCTGGATGTCACGATTCAGGCGCAGATTTTGCAACTCATTGCCGTGCTGCAAAAAGAGATGTCGATGGGGGTGATCTTTATTACCCACGATATGGGCGTAGTAGCGGATATCGCCGATCGCGTGCTGGTGATGAACCAGGGCGAAGCGGTGGAGAGCGGCAGCGTCGAGTGTGTCTTCCGCGACCCGCAGCACCCCTATACCAAAGCGCTGCTGGCGGCAGTGCCGAAGCTTGGTGCGATGAACGGCAGCGATCTGCCGCGCCGCTTCCCGCTCATCTCGGCGAAAAACCCGCAGGTGCAGGAGCCGGAAACGGAGCAGGATACCGTGGTGCCCGGCGAGCCGATTTTGCAGGTTCGCGACCTGGTGGCGCGCTTCCCCCTACGCGGCGGCTTGCTTAATCGCATCACCAAAGAGGTGCATGCGGTGGAGGGCATCAGCTTCGATCTCTGGCCCGGCGAAACGCTGGCGATTGTCGGCGAATCGGGCAGCGGAAAATCAACCACCGGACGCGCGCTGCTGCGGCTGGTGGAGAGCCAGGGCGGCTCGATTACCTTTAACGGCGAGCGCATCGACACCCTGCCGGATCACAAGATGAAGCTGGTACGCCGCGACATTCAGTTTATTTTTCAGGACCCGTATGCCTCGCTCGATCCGCGCCAGACGGTGGGCGATTCGATTATTGAGCCGCTGCGCGTGCACAATCTTCTCGGCAAAGCGGAAGCCCACCAGCGCGTGGAGTGGCTGCTGGAGCGCGTCGGGCTGAAGCCGGAGCACGCCTGGCGCTATCCGCACGAGTTTTCCGGCGGTCAGCGCCAGCGTATTTGCATCGCCCGCGCGCTGGCGCTGAACCCGCGCGTGGTAGTTGCCGATGAGTCCGTCTCGGCGCTGGATGTTTCGATTCGCGCGCAGATCATCAATTTGCTGCTCGATCTGCAGCGCGAGTTGGGGATCGCGTTTCTCTTTATCTCCCATGATATGGCGGTCGTGGAGCGGATCAGCCACCGTGTGGCGGTGATGTATCTTGGGCAGATCGTTGAGATCGGCCCGCGCCGCGCGGTGTTTGAAAATCCGCAGCACCCCTATACCCGCAAGCTGATGTCGGCGGTGCCGGTGGCAGATCCTGCCCACCAGCCGCCGCAGCGGGTGCTCTTATCCGATGATATGCCGAGTAATATTCGTAAACGCGGGGAAACAATGCAGCGCGTACAGCTGCAAAACGTGGGGCCGGGTCATTTCGTCGCCAGAACGACGCCCGGCAGCACGCAGTCGCGTTTTTAATTGATGACAGACAGGGTTTTTCAGGAGAGCAGCATGACAGAGATCATTTCCCGACACTGGCGGGCCGTTGCAGGCGTGGTTGTCGCGCTGACCGCCCTCCCGGCTTTTGCCGCGAAAGATGTGGTGGTAGCGGTTGGTTCCAACTTCACCACCCTTGATCCCTATGACGCCAACGACACGCTCTCGCAGGCGGTCGCTAAGTCCTTCTATCAGGGGCTGTTTGGCCTCGATAAAGAGATGAAGCTGGTCAATGTGCTGGCAGAGGGTTACACCGTCTCCGACGACGGACTGGTCTACACCATCAAGCTGCGCAAAGGGGTGAAGTTCCAGGATGGCACCGATTTTAACGCCGAAGCGGTGAAAGCGAACCTCGACCGCGCCAGCAACCCGGCGAACAGCCTTAAGCGCTACAACCTCTATAAAAATATTGCCAGCACCGAGGCGGTCGATGAGAGCACGGTGAAGATCACCCTCAAGCAGCCCTTCTCGGCGTTTATCAATATCCTTGCCCACCCGGCCTCGGCGATGATTTCACCGGCGGCGCTGAAAAAATATGGCAAAGAGATCGGCTTCCACCCGGTCGGCACCGGCCCCTATACGCTGGAAGCGTGGAACCAGACCGATTTTGTGAAGGTGAAAAAGTTTGCCGGCTACTGGCAGCAAGGCCTGCCGAAGCTGGACTCCATCACCTGGCGTCCGGTGGTGGATAACAACACCCGCGCGGCGATGTTGCAGACCGGCGAGGCGCAGTTCGCCTTCCCCATCCCCTATGAGCAGGCGGCGGTGCTGAAACGAAACAGTAAGCTTGAGCTGGTCACCAGCCCGTCGATTATGCAGCGCTACATCAGCATGAACGTGACGCAAAAGCCGTTCGACAACCCAAAAGTGCGCGAGGCGATCAACTACGCCATTAATCGCCAGGCGCTGGTGAAAGTGGCGTTTGCCGGTTTTGCCACGCCAGCGACTGGCGTATTGCCGCCGACCATTGCCTATTCGCAGAGCTATCAACCCTGGCCGTACGATCCGGCTAAAGCGCGCGAGCTGCTGAAAGAGGCGGGCTATCCGCAGGGCTTCACCACCACGCTCTGGTCTTCCCATAATCACAGCACCGCGCAGAAGGTGCTGCAATTTACCCAGCAGCAGCTGGCGCAGGTGGGGATCAAAGTGCAGGTGACGGCGATGGATGCCGGACAGCGCGCGGCGGAAGTGGAAGCGAAAGGGCAGAAGCAGAGCGGGGTGCGTATGTTCTATACCGGCTGGACCTCTTCGACTGGCGAAGCGGACTGGGCGCTCTCGCCGCTGTTTGCTTCATGGAACTGGCCGCCGACGCAGTTCAACACCGCGTTCTACAGCAACCCGCAGGTGGATAAAGATCTGGCCGACGCGCTGAAAACCACCAGCACAGATGAAAAAGCGCGGCTCTATAAAGAGGCGCAGGATATCCTCTGGAAAGAGTCGCCGTGGGTGCCGCTGGTGGTTGAGAAGCTGGTTTCCGCTCATAACAAAAAGCTGACCGGTTTTTACATCATGCCGGATACCGGCTTTAGTTTTGATAACGCCGATTTGCAATAGATAACTCACGCCGCCTTGCAGGACAGGGGGCGGAGTGAGGGAAGATGAGATGCTGAATTATATTATTAAACGCTTGCTGGGCCTGATTCCGACGCTGCTGATTGTGGCCGTGCTGGTGTTTCTGTTTGTCCACCTGCTGCCGGGCGATCCGGCGCGTCTGATTGCCGGGCCGGAAGCGGACGCCGAGGTAATTGAACTGGTGCGTCGACAGCTCGGGCTGGATCAGCCGCTGTGGGTGCAGTTCTGGCACTACGTCACCAGCGTGTTGCAGGGGGATTTTGGTGTGTCGATGGCGTCGCGCCGCCCGGTGGTGGAAGAGATTGCCAGCCGCTTTATGCCGACCTTCCTGCTCACCCTTACCAGCATGCTGTGGGCGATGCTGTTTGGGCTGGGCGCGGGTATCGCCGCCGCCGTGTGGCGCAACCGCTGGCCCGATCATCTGGGGATGGCGGTGGCGGTGACGGGGCTTTCGTTCCCGGCCTTTGCGCTCGGGATGCTGCTGATGCAGGTCTTCTCCGTTGAGTTGGGCTGGCTGCCAACCGTCGGCGCCGAGAGCTGGCAACACTATATTCTGCCGTCGCTCACTCTTGGCGCGGCGGTGGCGGCGGTGATGGCGCGCTTCACCCGCGCCTCCTTCGTCGAGGTGCTCAATGAGGACTATATGCGCACCGCGCGGGCAAAAGGGGTCAGCGAAAAGTGGGTGATCCTCAAGCACGGCCTGCGCAATGCCATGATCCCGGTGGTGACGATGATGGGGCTGCAGTTTGGCTTCCTGCTCGGTGGATCGATTGTGGTGGAGAAGGTCTTCAACTGGCCGGGGCTTGGTCGTTTGCTGGTCGACTCGGTGGAGATGCGCGACTACCCGGTGATTCAGGCGGAAGTGCTGCTCTTCTCGCTGGAGTTTATTCTTATCAACTTAGTGGTGGATGTTCTCTACGCCGCCCTTAATCCCGCTATCAGGTACAAGTAAGGATGCGATTGTTAAACTGGCGTCGACAGGCTATTTTAAATGCCATGCCCACGGTAAAACCGGGTCATGTGCGCACTCCGTGGCATGAGTTCTGGCGGCGCTTCTGCCGTCAGCCCGTGGCCATGACCGCCGGGCTGTTTGTGCTGCTGCTGATCCTCTTGGCGGTAATTGCACCGTGGATCGCCCCGTTTGATGCGGAGAACTACTTCGATTATGACCGGCTGAACGAGGGGCCATCGCTGGTGCACTGGTTTGGCGTCGATTCGCTCGGGCGCGATATCTTTAGCCGTGTGCTGGTGGGCGCGCAGATCTCGCTGGCGGCGGGTGTCTTTGCGGTGCTGATTGGCGCGGCGATCGGCACGGTGCTGGGGCTGCTGGCGGGCTATTACGAAGGGTGGTGGGATCGCATCATTATGCGCATCTGCGACGTGCTGTTCGCCTTTCCCGGCATTCTGCTGGCGATTGCCGTCGTTGCGGTAATGGGCAGCGGTATGGCGAATGTGATTATCGCCGTCGCGGTCTTTTCCGTGCCGGCGTTTGCCCGGCTGGTGCGCGGCAATACGCTGGTGTTGAAACAGCAAACCTTTATCGAGTCGGCACGCAGTATCGGTGCCAGCGACGCGGTGATCCTCTTCCACCATATTCTGCCGGGCACGGTCTCCTCCATTGTGGTCTATTTCACCATGCGCATTGGCACCTCGATTATCTCAGCGGCCAGCCTCTCGTTCCTTGGACTCGGCGCGCAGCCACCGACGCCAGAGTGGGGCGCAATGCTCAACGAAGCCCGCGCGGATATGGTGATCGCCCCGCATGTGGCGCTCTTCCCGTCGCTGGCGATCTTCGTCACGGTACTGGCGTTTAATTTGCTGGGTGACGGGCTGCGCGACGCGCTGGACCCGAAAATTAAGGGGTGAGCAGAATTAATAAAACTAACGCGAGCAACAAAATCGTTGAGATGAGATTCAACGAAGAGAAGTAAGGAAAAGGTAATTTAAAGAAGGTCCGCTTTGAGCGAGGAGCGGACCTGTATAGTACGTGTCAGTAGAAGAGCCCGTGCTCGACTGACCTACTTCAACAGCAGTCGTATTCCAAGCAAGGCCATAATCCCTCCGCTTAGTTTATCTATAAACTTACGGTATTTAATGTAAGCCAGGCGTGGCCCGTGAGTTGATAATAAGCATGCAACGACGGCATACCAGAGCACATCAATAACGAATGCCATTGTTGGCAGGATGATGTACATAACAGGCGGAATATTTTTGCTAAGCGCTGCAGAAAAAATACTGGCAAATACCAGTGCCGTATGGGGATTGCTGATTTGCGTAAATACGCCAGTCATAAAAGCTTTTGAGGCGCTTACTTCTGCGGCATCGGTAAAATCATTAGAACGATTTGAAGGACGGCGAAACATTTTCAAAGCCAGCCATAAAAGATAGCATCCGCCTGCAACCTTCAGTCCTGTGTACAGTGATGGGATCAACGTCAGCAGGGTGTGAAGACCCGCTAACGCGATGGCAGCAAAAACAAACGCACCAAAACCCATACCTGCAGCAACAGATAATGCGGCTCGTCTCGAACTGGACATGGCCGTTCGGGCAACAAGAAGAAAGCTCACTCCTGGGCTCATTGCGCCAAACAAGATAGCTACACCAATAGCAGAAAGCGCGATCACATCATTTGTCATTCATCTTCCCCATTATTGATTGGTATCAGGCAGCTCCCACATCGCGCTAACCACCCTCGATTAACACCATAACACAAAGCCAACAATGTCCATCTCCGCCATAAACCAGACTCTCATGGTGCTCACCCTCGGCCTTATCTCCCTGCACGAAGAACGTCCCGCAACATCAGATACAAGTGGGCAAATGCCGGATGGCGCGTAAACGCTTATCCGGCCTACGCGTTCGTTGAGCCATTCGCTGGCAATAAGCACAAAAAACCCGGCGGGCGCCGGGTTTTTTTGTATCGCTTAAACGCGTGTGCCCCACAGGTCATACTCGTCGGCGTTCTCTACTTTCACGCGCACTATATCGCCTGGTTTGACATTGGTTTCACCGTTCAGGTAGACCGCGCCGTCGATTTCCGGGGCATCGGCCATACTGCGGCCAATCGCACCTTCCTCATCCACTTCGTCGATCATCACCAGGATTTCGCGACCAATCTTCTCCTGCAGACGCTCAGCGGAGATGCGTTGTTGCAGCTGCATAAAGCGGTTCCAGCGCTCCTCTTTCACCTCTTCCGGCACCTGATCCGCCAGCTCATTGGCGGTGGCACCCTCAACCGGGCTGTATTTGAAGCAGCCGACGCGATCGAGGCGCGCTTCGGTCAGGAAGTCGAGCAGCATCTGGAAATCTTCTTCGGTCTCGCCAGGGAAGCCGACGATAAAGGTGGAGCGCAGCGTCAGCTCCGGGCAGATTTCGCGCCAGCGCTTGATGCGTGCCAGCTGGCGATCGACCGCGCCAGGGCGCTTCATCAGCTTCAGAATGCGCGGGCTGGCGTGCTGTAACGGAATGTCGAGGTAGGGCAGAATTTTGCCTTCCGCCATCAGTGGGATCACGTCATCCACGTGCGGGTAGGGGTAAACGTAGTGCAGACGCGTCCAGACGCCGAGTTTGGCCAGCTGCTCGCAGAGGCCAACCATACTGGTTTTTACCGGCTCGCCGTTATGAAAGCCCATGCGGTGCTTCACATCAACGCCATAAGCGGAGGTATCCTGCGAAATCACCAGCAGCTCTTTAACGCCGGCATCGACCAGGCGTTTCGCCTCGGAGAGCACGTCGCCAATCGGACGGCTCACCAGATCGCCACGCATCGACGGAATGATGCAGAAAGTGCAGCGGTGGTTACAGCCTTCGGAAATTTTCAGGTAAGCGTAGTGGCGCGGCGTCAGTTTCACGCCCTGTTCCGGCACCAGGCTTAAGAAGGGGTTGTGCTGCGGTTTCGGCACATAGTGATGAACATGGGCGAGAACCTGCTCATAGCTGTGCGGGCCAGTGATCTCCAGCACTTTCGGGTGCACTTCGCGGATTTGATCCTCTTTCGCGCCCAGACAGCCGGTGACAATCACTTTACCGTTTTCATTCAGCGCTTCGCCGATCGCTTCCAGCGACTCCTGCACGGCGCTGTCGATAAAACCACAGGTATTTACGATCACCATATCGGCATCATCGTAACTCGGGACAACATCGTAACCTTCGGTACGCAGCTCCGTAAGGATGCGTTCGGAGTCGACGAGATTTTTTGGGCAGCCAAGAGAGACAAAGCCGATTTTCGGCTGCAGGTTCACATTGCTCATAGTTCAAAAAGTAATCAGTTATAGGATCTTAGGCGAGGGATTGTACAGAGTTCCGGGCGGGATTTATAGAGGTATAAGCAGAGATGAGTAGCTTACTTGCATGGCGTTAATGATTTTTGGAATTACTCATTGTTTGCAGTTCGCGGCAATGTTTTCTCTATTTAATTTTTATTTTCGATAGCCTCATTTATTGTTTCCATTTTTATGCTTAAACCCATAGTTCTAGATAAGAAGAATCTGTCAGGTTTGATATTTTTCATAATGAATATGTTTTCCTTGTTTTTTAAAGGAGAAATAATTGTGTTACATGCCGGTCTCTATAGTAATGGTTTTTGTCTTACTGATCGGAAGATTGAGGGTAATGTATATATTATATATAATGTTTTTTGTTTGGATCTTATCAGGGATGACTTTAAATTTTAGCAATATATAAGTTAGATGCGCTACCTATAAAGTTTTCGAGCAACTTGCCGATAAAGGAGAAACCTCGATAAAAAGGAATGGGATATGAAAAGAATTCTACTTTTACCATTACTGTTCTGTTCATCAGTATATGCAGCAGAAGTTGATGTCGGTCAAATTTGTAAAGCCTCAGCGGCTTCGATGTTTGGGCGCGATCACAAAATCATGAAGCTCGACAAAATTGAATCAGGTATCGCCTACGTTCATTATTTTCGACCGCAAGACAATTCGCGTTGGGCGATCAAGTGCAAGCTAATCGGTGATCAGGTAATGTGGGCTTCTGATAATCCGGATAGCTCAGGTCGCTGGCGTGATGATCCTTTAGATAGCGTCGTAAAATATTCTATTGAAGGAAAAAATATAACTATCACAGAGACCTATGGTGATGGTTCAGCTACTGAAAACAGTTATCCAATAAAGCAGCTCCGATAACCATTAATATAATCACAGTAGCCTTACACTGCTGTGATTATGTGATATTTAATTTCTATAAATAATACTCTGTGCGTGGTTTGCTTATTTCTAAATGGAAGGTTATATGGTTTTTAGTTAGATTGGCCGCCATCATCCACATCGAAAGATATTTTATTTTTACTATCTCCTGAAATTGCAAAGAGGGTATTTTTCTTTATGCACCGTTTAGCCGTTTTGATTTCGTCATTGCAAATATAATCATCTTCGCTTTCGCCGGTTAAGAAATTAGCATGAGGTAATTCAACGAAACCCTCGCCAAAATCCATCACTGGAACTCTGAAGAATCCGCTCTGCGGAACTACCTTATATTTTTCTTTAAGATTAGTTTGATTTTCTCTCCACCACTCCAGCCTGGATTTTGCTGTGGTTGGTGGGTTTTTTATAAATACAGTACCATTGAATACAGCCATGATTTGGCTGTTGTTAGAGGACGTATTTGAGCGGAATATAACGAACGTAAGAATAATAATTAGCCCGACGGTTAATATGTATTTGATATTTTTCGGTTCAAGCATCGTTATTATTCCTGGTGGTCACTTACTCTTCAGTTCCGTATCATGTTTATACCTTAACTTGAAAAAAGAGTAACCCAAACACTCAATTATTTAGAATCTCCTGTACCCAGTCATCCCAGCATGCACAGCCAAGGTCTGCGACCACCGCGTTTTCATTGGTCTCCAGCCACCACTTTTTAACGGTGGCATACTCCTCAGAAGTGAGCGCAAAGGGGCGCCAGGTGCCCATCCGGCAATCCTGGTCGCAGGGATCGCAGCCTTGTAAAAAGAACGCATTCAGAAAGGCCTGCGGGGGAAAGTAACCGCTGCCGTCAATAATGCTGAAAATGCCATACGGCACGTGGATGTTTGCGGTAAGAATACGTATTGCTTCCGCGCTCTGGTTTATCATTGGCTCTTTTCCTGCTCCGCGACATCGGTGCGGTCACCGCGCGGAGTGGGGTGAGAGAAGACAATAAACTCAACCGCCGCATCAGAATCATTTCGCGCCTGATGTTTCGCTAATGGCGGGATCTCAATCCCTTGCTGGGCAGCAATGTGCTGCTTTTCACCTTCCAGCTCCATTGTCAGCACGCCGCTGAGCACAAAGAAAAATTGCCGCGACACAGAGTGGTAGTGGCGCTGCTCCTGCGTTCCGGCGGGCATTTTCTCATGAATGATCATCATCTCTGGCCGCTTCACCAGGTACCAGCCGTCGCACCCCTCGCCCCAGTTATAATGCTCGGCATTCTCTTTTGAAATCATTTACTTCTCCTGGTGTATACCTCTTTCCCTACCGTTATACCCATCATCGACGCCCGGCATAACCTGCCTGAATTAGCGGGCGCACTTTCGCGAGCCGATTACGCAGAGGATAACCCCCAGCGTCACCAGTAACATTAGCGGGCTGACACGCTCGTTGAGCAGCAGGGCGGAGAGGGCAAGACCGAAAAAGGGCTGCAACAGCTGTAGCTGGCCGACGGCGGCAATCCCGCCGCGGGCGAGGCCGTTGTACCAGAAGATGAAGCCGATCAGCATGCTGAAGAGCGAGACGTAGCCCAGTGCGCACCAGGCTTGCGCGCTGATATCAACAAGCGTTGCGGGTTGCGTCAGCCAGGCGGCGGGCAGCATCACCGGAAGCGACAGGATCAGCGCCCAGCAGATCACCTGCCAGCCACCAAGCGTGCGGGTTAAGGCTGCTCCTTCGGCATAGCCCAGCCCGCACACTACCACTGCTGCCAGCATCAGCAGATCGCCGGTCAGCGAAACGGCATGACTCTGCGCCAGCGCGAAGGCCACCACCAGCAGGCTGCCAAGCAGTGAGAAGAGCCAGAAGGCGCGCTTTGGCCGCTCGCCGCCGCGCAGCACCGCAAAAATCGCCGTGCAGAGCGGCAGAAGACCGAGAAAAACAATCGAGTGGGCGGACGTGACATGCTGTAGCGCCAGCGCTGTGAGAAGCGGAAAACCAATCACCACGCCGCAGGAGACGATCAGCAGGGGGAAAAGCTGCGCGCGCTGCGGGCGTGGTTCGCGCAAAACACAAACAAGGAGAACCGCCAGCAACCCGGCGAGCGAGGCGCGCAGAAAGGTGAGGAAAAAGGGCGACATCTCCAGCACGGCGATGCGCGTGGCGGGTAACGAGCCGCTGAAAATCACTACCCCCAGCAGGCCGTTGAGCCAGCCTGCCAGCGCAGAGTGCGCCGGTTTGTTTAGCGCGGAATTTGCCATCTTGACCTCGTTATCACTAATTAGTGGGAGCTTGAGCATTGATGGGCTGAATGGTAGGTTGAGCCACTTGCGACAATCAAATTATTGTCATGGATACATTCGATGAAAGCGCGCTACAAACAGCTGGTTGATCGCTTCGCTGTGCAGATCCGTACCGGCGAGCTGCCGCCCGGCACGCGTTTACCAACGCACCGCTGCCTCGCCGGGCAGGAACATATTTCGCTGGCGACCGCCACCCGCGTCTATCATGAGCTGGAGGCGATGGGGCTGGTCAGCGGTGAAACCGGCCGCGGCACCTTTGTCAGAGAGATTGCCCTTCCTCCCGGTCACGGCATCGATCAGCTTGCCATCGCCAGCGACGTGCTGGATCTCAACTTCAACTACCCGTCGGTGAGCGGGCAGGGCGAGCTGCTACGCGAGGCCCTCAAACGCATGGCAGTGGAGGGCAATATTGAGGCGCATCTGCGTTATCAGCCTCATGGCGGGCGCATCACCGAACGAGAGGTCTTCGCCGCGCACTTCACGCAGGGCGCGTTTCGCCCGATGGCTGAAAATCTACTGCTGGTGAATGGCGCGCAGCACGGCTTGACCATTACTGTTATGGGGCTGCTTAAACCGGGCGATGTAGTGGCGGTGGACGCGCTGACCTATCCCGGTTTTAAGGCGCTGGCCGCGCTTTATCATCTGGAGTTGGTGGCAATTCCGGCAGCGCAGGATGGCCCGGATCTGGCCGCATTGCACCAGCTCTGCCAGCAGCGGCGTATTCGCGCGGTGTATACCATGCCGACAATGCATAACCCGCTGGGCTGGGTGATGAACAGCCCGTCGCGCAAAACGCTGGCCGCTATTGCCCGTGCTCACGATCTGTTGATCATTGAAGATGCCGCCTACGCCTGGCTGGTTCGCCGCGCGCCGCCGCCGCTCGCCTGTTTTGCGCCGGAAAGGACGGTTTATGTCAGCGGATTTTCAAAAAATGTAGCGACCGGCCTGCGGGTCGGAGCGGTGATCTGCCCGCCTGAACTGCGGCCTGCGCTGGAGCGGGCGATCCGTGCTACGACGTAGAATGCGCCGTCGCTCATGACCTCACTGGTCAGCCACTGGATAGAGGAGGGGACGGTGGCCGATCTCGAAAAACGTAAGCGGGAAGATGCCCGGTTGCGCCAGCGCATGCTGCGAGAAACGCTGGCCGGTCTGCCGTGCGTAACCCACCCCGACTCTTACTTTGCCTGGCTGCCGCTCTCTGAGGAGTCGCGCGCCGATCGGTTAGTCAAGCAGCTGATGGATAACAACATCTCCCTCTCGACTGCTGAACCCTTTTGCACCGCGGCATCGACGCCGCAGGCGCTGCGCGTTGTCCTTGGCTCGGTCGCTGTCGACACCCTGCGCGAAGCACTGCTGACCATCCGCGAAGCGATAGAGTATGAAGCGAGCCGCTAGCGGCGACTCTCCTCCAGCCAGCGCATCAGCGCGTTAAGCTTGGCGGTGAAGTGCGCCGTGTCATCCTCTGGCGTATGGCACTGTTGCAGCAGCCAGCCTATGGCCTGCTGCTGCTGCGGAAAGCGCTGTATAACCCGGCCGGCATACTCCTCCAGCGTCTCGGGCCAGTCGTTATCCTCTGCGCGGCGTAGCAGATTGGTTGCGCGCAGCAGTTTACGCGCCGCCGCCCGCTGAAGCAGCCGTGCATCGCTCGCCGCTGCCAGCTGCTGAAGGTAGCCTTGCAGGACGGGAATGAAATCACCGTTTACCGCCACGGCAATCTCGCGCGAGGGGGTAAACGGTGAAAAACGGCTCGCGAGATCCTCCCCTGACACGCAGCGGCAGTGGTGCTTAAGCCAGTAACCCCAGCTGAACTGATTTTCCGGGGCCAGCGCCTCTGCCAGCGTGCCGCAATCAAAATCGACTTTGCTGATAAGCGGATGCAATGCCTGCGCGCGAGCGGCGCTCTCCCGGAGACCATCATGTTCCGCCGCGTTCAGCGCGCGCCGGGTAATCAGGCAGACGTCGAGATCCGAGACCCCTGCCACCGCCGCACCTTTCGCCACGCTGCCGTAGAGGTAAATGCTGTGCACGAGGGTGTCGAACCGGGCGTGTAGCAGGCTGATCACCTCATCGACCACCGGGCGAAACGCCGGTTGCAGCGGGGTGTCGGGTAAACAGGTGATAAAGCCGTCGGCATCAACCATCGAAAGCGCCTCCGCTACAGCACGCTGATCTGCAACTGTTTGAACAGGGCGCTCATTTTCTCATCGAGCGGCTCATCGACCAGCAGCGTGCTGGCGAGCGTCAGATCGCCAATGCCAAAGGCCGAGGCGGAGTTGATCTTCTCCGGCGACGCCAGCACCACGGTTTCCGCCGCGCGCTCCGAAAGTGCGCGCTTCACGCAGGCCTCTTCATAGTTGCCGGTGGTAAAGCCTGCCTGCTCATGCACACCGGTGACGCCCATAAAAAAGAGGTCAGCATTGATGCGGCGAATGGACTCAATCATCGATGCGCCCACGGTGACCATCGAGTGTTTATATAACTGCCCGCCGATAACGATCACGTCCACATTTGGCAAGTTAATCAATCCGGCGGCAATGGTCGGGCTATGGGTGACCACGGTAAAGGCCAAATCCGGTGGCAGCAGGGTGACCATCTCTTCCGAGGTGGTACCGCCGTCGATGATGACGATATTGCCCGGCTGAATAAGATTGACTGCTTTCTGCGCGATGACGCGTTTTGCATGAATGTTCACGCTTTTGCGTGCTTCAAATGGCGCAATCGCTGCCGACACCGCCAGCGCGCCGCCGTGCACCCGTTGCAGCAGGCCATCTGCCGCTAACTCCCTTAAATCGCGGCGAATAGAGTCTTCAGAGATAGCAAAGTGCTGGCTTAATTCACGGGACAAGACCTGCTTATCACGCGCCAGCATCTCAAGTATCTTCTGCTTACGTTGACTGGATAACACGTTTTCCCCTTACACGATTGATCTTGATCTTGCACGATTATGCATGTTAGCGTGCCGGTTGTCAGCCTGACGATCCTAATTTTACGCAGTTTACAGGGGAAACCATGCACGCCATGCTTATTTTAATTGCCGGACCCGTACGCAGCGGCACCAACGGTGATGATGCGTTAATCAAACAGAATCTCGACGCCATGACGCGGGTTGCCGCGAAGGTGTTCGAAAAAGGCCATACGCCGGTGATCGGTGAGTGGCTGGCGATACCGCTAGCGGAAGCGGCAGGGTCGAAGAAAATTGGCGATGAGATTAGCCAGACCTTTTTGTACCCCGTCGCCCATCGCCTGATTCAACACTGCGATGCCATTTTACGCCTGCCCGGCGACTCAGCGGGTGCCGATAACGATGTGCGCATCGGGCGCGAGCGGGGTCTTACCATTTACAGCGCCGTTGATGAGATCCCTGCTGGCGAAACGCGGGAGTCATCTCCGGCTTAACGAAACGGGATGTAATGGAAATCAACATCATGGGGTTTATCCCCGTGCTTTTACCCGTCGCGCTCTCTCCGGGCGCGAGTTTTACCCTCGCGATGAACAGCGCGCTGGCCGGCGGGCGGGGTGGGTTGCTGCGCACGCTGGCGGGCACCGCGCTCGGCATCTACACCCATGCGCTGCTGATTGGCCTTGGGGTGACGGCGATCCTTGTCTCCTCTCCCGCGCTGTTTAACGTCCTGAAATATGCGGGGGCGGCGTATCTGATGTGGCTTGGCGTGCAACTAATCCGCAGCGGGTTAAAGACGAGTGAGATGACGCTACGCGCGGACGGACCGACGGTGACGCTGAAAGAGGCGTGGCTGGCAAACGTGCTCAACCCGAAAGCGATCGTTTTTTATCTCACCGTGGTGTCACAATTTGCCGGCAGCCGCGGCGATGTCAGCCACTATCTGCTGCTGGCCACCGTGCATGTGCTGGTGATGGGCGCATGGCTGATTGCGTTGAGCAACGTGCTGGTCTTTTCGGCGAAAAAAGCCAATCCGGCACGGCTCAAAAAAGGGGTAAATGTGGTGGGCGGTGCGCTGTTACTCATCTTCTCCGCCCTTTCACTGCTGCACTGAACGTAGAGCTTCTGTTCAAAATGCGCCGCGGCAGGGCAGATTTTGGTAGGGTGCAAAGCGGCCTCGCAGCCTTATTGGCGCGTCGCTTTCCGGTATGATGGTAAAGACTTTTACCTCGCCTGCAGGAGAGCGGATGAAGACCTTAACTGAACTTATCGATGTGCACGATCCCGGCTGGGCGGTGGTGCAGGAGTGGCTTAACGCGGCCAGCAACCCTTACGAGCTGCTGGCGAAAGATGAGGGCAACGCCGAACAGGCGCTGCTGCAACTGCAGGTTACCACCCGCTCGCCGCTGGGAGCGCTGGTATATGAAACCGGCGGGCTGCTGATTAATGATGGCTGGCTGCGTATCCTCGGCTCCGGCAGTGCGCGGCTGGCGCGCGATCCGATGAGCTGGACGCAAACGGCGACAGACGCGGGATCTTTCGCTGCCTTACTGATTGCCGATGATGCGTCGGGCGGCTTTTTTGCCCTCAACGGCGGCGGTCTCGGAGAGGATATCGGCAACGTCTACTACTTCGCGCCGGATGCGCTGGCCTGGGAAGGGCTGGAAGTGGGCTACTCCGCGTTTGTTGAGTGGGCGCTGTGCGGCGATCTTGCGCTCTTCTACCAGACGGTGCGCTGGCCCAACTGGCGGGAAGAGGTGCGAACGCTCGGCGGCGAGCAGGTTTACGCCTTCTTTCCTTTCCTCTGGACCGAGCCAACGCTTTCGGTTAATGAACGCAAACGTACGGTGACGCCGATTGAGGAGCAGTGGCGGCTCGCACAGGAGCTGGCAGGGAGCCACCCGGAGTCGTAAAAGGGCAGGGCAGCAACATCCGCTGCCGCTTCCCTGTTGCAATCAATAATGATTCCCATTAACGTCTCACCCCTGATGTTATCTTCAGCCCACGCGGCTGATGTACAGGGAGAATGGGTTCATGCTTTACCGTTTTCACGCCGTGCGCCTGGCGGCGCTGTTTCTGCTGCTTGCCTGGCAAACAGCTTATGCGAGGCCGGATATGGCGCCGCTCGGGCCCAACATCGCCGATCGCGGCTCTGCTTACTATCACTTTACGCAAAAACAGTTTGATTCCCGGGATGGCAAACGTCACTACAACGTGTGGACAGGCGTACCCAATAAAAGCGCACCGCCCGGTGGTTTTCCGGTGCTCTATATGCTGGATGGCAACGCGGCGATGGATAAGCTTTCGGAGGCGTTTTTACAACAACTCTTCGCTGCCAATCCGCCGGTGCTGGTGGCGGTCGGGTATCAAACCGATCTGCCATTCGATCTCGATAGCCGGGCGTATGATTACACGCCGCCGGGCACCGACACGCAGCAGCTGCGCGGCAGAGCGGGCGGTGGCAGTAACGCCTTTCGCCAGCTTCTGGAAGAGAGCATCGCGCCAGCGGTTGAAAAGGGGATTGCTATTAACCCGGCGCAGCGCGGGCTCTGGGGGCACTCCTACGGCGGGCTGTTCGTGCTGGAGAGCTGGCTCTCCTCCTCCTTTTTCACCACTACTTTTTCCGCCGTGCCTTCGCTGGCGCGCAATGATTTTCAGTTGCTGAAAACGATGGAAGCGGTCTCGCCGCAGCAGGCGGCGGGCAAGCACCTTTATCTGATGGAGGGGGACGGGGATCGCCGCGCGCAGGATGAGAACAGCGAGTCTGGCGTGCTGCCGCGCGTTCGCAGCACCCTTGCGCAGCTTGATCAGCATGGCGTCCCGGCTACTTACCGCTTATTCCCCGGCCTGACGCACGGGGCGATGTTCGCCACCTCGCTACAGGCGGCGTTACTTCAGCTCTCGCAGGCGGAGAAACAGTCGCTCTGATTATGCCGCCGGGTTATCACATCCGGCGGCAGTGAACGTTACTGATGACCAGTAGCCGTTTCCGGTGTGCTCGCGTTTTGCCCAGCCTGCCTTTTCCAGCTCGCGCGCAATCAGCCGGTTGATCACCCCGTGCCCCATGCTGAGCACGCGCTCATGCTGCTGCGCATGGGCGATCAGCGTAAGCGCCATTTTCTCTGCCCGCTGCATCGTCTGCTTTTTGGACTCCGGCCCGGCCAGCGCGCCGCTGAGCCAGCAGAGGCGAAACAGCACCAGCCACGCCTGCGGCGAGAGGCGAAGCCAGGGGAGGTTAAATACCGGCAAGGGCGCTTCACGCAGATCGTCGGCAATCAGATCGGGGGTGAGGTTCATCGCCTGTAACGACGCGCGGGCGCGCGGCAGCGGGCTGCTGATAACAAAAGCGCGGCGTTTATCCGCCAGAACGGCGTGGCAATCGGGTTCGCCAGTGACGCCCGAGGCATCATAGCCTGCAATCCAGCCGGACATGTCCGTGGCTTTGACCCGTGCGGAACCCTGCTGAGCGCTGAATTCAGGCTCGCCATGACGCATTAAAACTATCTCCATTTACGCTCCTGTGCGTTTTAGCCCTGTGCTTTACGGTAATGGGCTTCCATCTCATCCAGCGCGGCCTGGTTCTCCAGCCCCCACTGGTACATCTGCTCAATCGGCCCGGCGAAGGTTTTGCCAAGCGGCGTGAGGCGATAATCGACTTTCGGCGGGACAATGTCATAAACGTGGCGGGCGATCAGGCCGCGCTGCTCCAGCTCTTTTAGCGTCTGGAAGAGCATTTTTTTGGAGATCCCCTGCAGGCTACGCTGCAACTCGCCGGTGCGGGCGCGCTCATCAGGCCAGTGGTAGAGCGCATGCAGCACCATCGTGCTCCACTTGACTGAGAAGAGGTCCATCAGGCGGCGCGGCGGCGAATCCGCGTAGAAAAAGAGTTTGCCATCAACCCAGGCTGGCATAAGAAGCCCTCATCTGTGGTCACCAAATGGTAACTACTATCAATTGTGAACCTTGCGGACTATAGTCTGCCGCCTTCACGCTATTAACGCCAGCCCAACCTGGAGGCCTTATGAAAATCAATGCACTGGTCGCGGTCGATGCCGCAAAACCGCTGACGTCCGGCGACATTACCCTTCGCCCGCTGCAAAACCAGGATGTCAAAATCGACATTCTTTACTGCGGCGTCTGCCACTCCGATCTGCATATGGCGCGCAATGAGTGGGCGGTAAGCCGCTATCCGCTGGTGCCGGGACATGAAATTGTCGGCCGCGTCAGCGCCACCGGCGCGGGCGTGTCGGCCTTTCAGGTCGACGATATTGTGGGTGTCGGGGTGATGGTGGATTCCTGCCGTGAATGCCACTTCTGCAAACAGCATGAAGAGCAGTATTGCGAAGCGGGCTTTACCGCCACCTATAACGGGATTGATAAATACACCGGCGACAGCACCTGGGGTGGTTACGCCGAAAGCGTCATTGTCGATCAGGATTTTGTCGTCTCGGTGCCGCAGAACCTGCCGCTGGCGGGCGTTGCGCCGCTGCTCTGCGCAGGCGTTACCGTCTGGTCGCCGCTGCGCCACTTCAACGTTAAAGCGGGTGATGCAGTGGGCGTTGTCGGCCTCGGCGGGTTAGGGCATATGGCCGTTAAGCTGGCGAGCGCGATGGGCGCCGAGGTAACGCTGTTTACCACCTCGCCGGAGAAGGGCGAAGATGCCCGCCGTCTCGGCGCAAAACGCGTAGTTGTTTCGCGCGATGCTGCGCAAATGGCCGCCTGCCACACCTCGCTGGATTTCATTATCGACTGCGTGGCGGCACCGCACGATCTCGACCCCTACCTGGCGACGCTGAAAACCAACGGTCGCCTGGTGCTGGTGGGCATTCCGGATCAACCGCATGCGTCACCCAACATCACGCCGATGGTCTTTCGCCGCTTAAGCATCAGCGGCTCGTCGATTGGCAGCATCCGTGAGACGCAGGAGATGCTCGATTTCTGCGGCCAGCACGGCATCACGGCGGATGTGGAGATGATTGGCGGTGAAGCGATCGAAAGCGCTTTCGCCCGCATGTTGAAAGGCGATGTGAAATACCGCTTTGTTATCGATATGCAGGCTACGCGCTGGTAATACTTTCCGTAATATCGATTTAACTGAAGGCCTGCTGTGATATTCACGCAGGTCTTTTTTATTCCTGCTATCTGCTATTTAAGGTAATTAGGCTTAGCAATAATGGGGCATGATCACACCGAGGCAGAGTTAAAACAGTTAACGTGAGGTGGGGGCACTTTTCTGGTAGCGCTGGAAGTATTTTTAAATACGTGAGGGAATACGATGAATATTTCAACCATGAATATGGAAGAGAGGTTGCAATCTGTTGTTGTTCGGGCTGCTGCATTATTACCACATGAAATTGGTCAACAGCTACTTGCATTTATTACACCTGAAGCCTTGGCAGCGATGGCGGGGATTACCGTGGTATGGATTGGCGCGCATTTTTTTGGTGTCGGCGAGGCTGCAGATATTATCCTGTTACTCGTTGGTTGGGCTGCTGTTGGTGGCGTAGCGATAGAGGCAGCAAAAAAGCTTTTTGATTTTATTAATAAAACCTATCAAGCCCGGAGTGATGATGATCTAGAGAACGCTGCACATGATCTGGCTCAGGCCATAACATTGATCGGCGTTAATACAGTCATGGCTCTGCTTCTTAAGAAGAAACCCTCTGATACTTTTCAAACGACGAAAGGCGGTGTAAAAGTTCCTCGCTACAGTAATACGATTGCCAGCAAAATGAATCTTCCCAGGAGTGGCTCTCCGGCGTGGCGATATAAACCCAAAATTACATTTACTAAACGACTAAATGTGAGTGAAGGCAGCACTAACATAGCGGGAGATATTAAGGTTGGTAGAGACGTGTTCAGAAACGCAATGAGTGGTCAGGAAGCACGCGAAAGAATGCTGATGACTTTGTATCATGAACAGGTGCACCAATTTATCGCTCCAAAATTTTATCTCTTTCGTGAGTTCAGATCGTTCATGCGACAAAGCGGTTATCTGAAATCGTACCTTTTACGTTATCTTGAAGAGGCACTGGCTGAAACGGTTGCCTTGATGCGTGCAAGAGGACTGAGTAGCGAAACGATTATCAGCGGGCTCAAATATCCCATTGCCTACACTAATAATCAAATCACCTACACATTGATGAGGCATGAGGCGGCGGGCATTTTATTGGGGCCAGTGGTGGTCGGTGGCCTAGTTTATAACGTTTATTATGGATTGATCAATGATTAAGAAAGAGGCTGCGGTCGAAAAGGCAAAACTCTTTGCCTATTTGCGGGGCAGTACGTGGGATGACAATAACTACGTCTGCGTGAAAGTTAACCTTCACCAACAGCCTTGCTGGAAGGTCAGCCATGAAAGTGGAAATGAAACGGATACGCCATGGAATGAAAGGGTTTCGGGTACGCCGGTTGAGTATTACGTCAGCATGGTGACCGGGGAGGTTATTGGGATAATGATCGGTCGCGGGGATGTGATGTTGTTACCTCAAAAAGAGATCCCGCATTAATCCCTTACGGTTCTGCCATCACTACGCTCAATCCCCTCGCGCAACTTCACGCAAGCGCGACGTGCTCCTGCGGTACCCAGCCGAGGTCGCCGTCCGCTTTTTGTGCCAGATACCAGCCGTTAAGGCTCTGATGCACCGTAAGTTGCTCACCGGTTTGCACGGTGAGTTCGTGTGCGCAGTAGGGCTGCTGGCAGACACCTTGATGGGTGCTGACTGGCGTAAAGAGCTGCTGCGGCGCCCAGCCCGCTTTTCCCGACTCTAATGTCACCCAAATCCAGCCGCGCCATTGCAAATCGCAGTGACTAATTTGTGCTCTTTCCCCCTCGCGGATAGTCAGCGGATCGGGATAGGCCGAGCGATAGTCACGGATCACTTTTACGGTGGTTTGCAGCGGGTAAGAGACTGCTTTCATTCTCCTTATCTCCTGACGTCGCGAAGCGCTTTTATAACAAGCGAAACGGCAGCCCAGCCCAGTGCTGGCGCGGCCTGTGTAAAAGATCGTCAAAAGAATAATATTATTGACCAAAGCCATGCTTTTGGTCAAAAAGCGGCCATACTATTGATCTGCCCAATGGCTGACAAGGGAGGTAAAAGTATGACCGCTGATGAACTCGCTCGTCGTTTATTAATGAAGTTGATGACTGCCAGAACAGACCTTGCGGCCTATATCCAGATGCGCAAAGCGAAAGGGTATATGTCGGTCAACGAAAACGATCGTCTGCGAGAGATGTTTTTTGCCCTGGCGCTGGAGATCCGCGATAAAAGCGAAAGACTGCAAGAGATACAGGATCGCGATACGCGTAGCGCCATGTACAGTGCTGAAGAGGCGCTCTCTTCCGCCGCCGTTTCACTGATGACCGGGCGAAGAGATTGCGCCAATTTCATCTCCGTGAACGTCGACAAGCTGGAGCGTTCGCTCAACATTCTCGATTACAGTCTTCAATACCTGAATGAGCACTCTCCGCTGGCTGAAGCGTGAGCCGCTTCCGTACCCAGAATCATAAGGGGAGCCCGCTCCCCTTTATGCTTAAGCTTTTGTAAAAGCAAACCCAGCCGCGAAATCGATGGCTAACCTTTATCCAGGCTTACCGCTTAATAAAGGAGTGCCGTATGCGCCATCTTCCCCTGTCATTACTTTTTCTCTCAACTTCTGTGCTCGCCGCCCCGGCTGCGGTCAACGTCGATGTCCTGCAAACTAAACTCGATCACCCCTGGGCCCTGGCCTTTTTACCCAATGACGGCGGAATGCTGATCACCCTGCGCGGTGGCGAGCTGCGCCACTGGCAGGCGGGGAAGGGGCTTTCCGATCCGATAAGCGGCGTGCCAAAAGTGTGGGCGCAGGGTCAGGGGGGCTTGCTGGATGTGGCGCTGGCACCTGATTTTGCCTCATCAAGGCGCGTATGGCTGAGCTATGCCGAAGCGGGGCAGGATGGCAAAGCGGGTACCGCCGTCGGCTTTGGTCGCCTGAGCGACGATGGTAAACAGCTTGAGCAGTTCCAGACCGTTTTCCGCCAGCAGCCAAAACTCTCGACCGGTAATCACTTTGGTGGCCGGATGGTGTTTGATGGCAAAGGCTATCTGTGGATAGCGCTGGGTGAGAACAATCAGCGGCCGACGGCGCAGGAGCTGGATAAGCTGCAGGGCAAGCTGGTGCGGCTGACGGATCAGGGCAAGGTGCCGGAGGATAACCCGTTTGCAGGCAAGCAGGGTGCACGCCCGGAGATCTGGTCTTACGGCATCCGTAATCCGCAAGGGATGGCGATCAACCCGTGGAGCCAGGCGCTGTGGCTGAATGAGCACGGCCCGCGCGGCGGGGATGAGATCAACGTGCCTGAAAAGGGTAAAAACTACGGCTGGCCGATTGCCACCTGGGGCATCAACTATAGCGGGCTGAAGATCCCGGAAGCGAAAGGCGGCATTGTCGAGGGGACCCAACAGCCAATTTTCTACTGGAAGGAATCCCCGGCCGTCAGCGGCATGGCTTTTTACAATGCCGATACTTTTAAACAGTGGAAGAACAAACTCTTTATCGGCGCGCTGAAGGATAAGGATGTCATTGTGATGAGCGTCGATGGCAACAAGGTGAGCGAAGATGGCCGCATTCTTGGAGATCGTAACCACCGTATCCGCGATGTGCGCGTTGGCCCGGATGGGTATTTATATGTCTTAACCGACGAGAGCAACGGCGAGTTGTGGAAGGTGAGTCCGGCATCGTAATCGCGGCGTGTTATTGCCGGATGGCGCGCAGTTATCCGGTGTAGGCCAGGTGCGGTTTGTCTTGCCGGATGGCGCTGGCGCTTATCCGGCCTACGCGATCGCAATCACCGTATTCGCGATGTGCGCGTTGGCCCGGATGGGTATTTGTATGTCTTAACCGACGAGAGCAACGGCGAGTTATGGGAGGTGAGTCCGGCATCGTAATCGCGGCGTGTTATTGCCGGATGGCGCTGGCGCTTATCCGGCCTACGAAAGCATGGTGCACGCGTAGGCCGGATAAGGCGGAGCCGCCATCCGGCAATCAAGCCATCACGTTACCGGGATCATCACGTTATGGCGAAACGCCGGGCGCTCGCAAAGCTGCGCATACCAGCGCTGCAAATGCGGGTGCGGCGCCCAGCTCAGGCCGGGAATATTAAACAGGTTATAGATAAACGGTGCCACGGCGATATCGCCACAGCCAAACGCTTCGCCCGAGAGCCACGGCGTATTTGCCAACTCATTATCAAGCAGCTGTAACGCGCCATCGAGCGCCTCTTTTGACGACGCAATCACCGCCTGATCGCGCTTTTCTGGTGCCGTTCGTACCAGGTTCATCAGCAGTGGGCTGTGCTTGGGTGCCAGCATACTCAGCGACCAGTCCATCCACTTATCCCCCTGCGCCCGCGCGGCTGGTGACTCCAGCCACAGGCGGCTCTGACCATACTGCGCGACCAGGTAACGAACAATGGTGTTCGATTCCCACAGCACGGCACCGGTTTCGTCGTCGCGCAGCAGCGGCACCAGTCCGTTAGGGTTCATCGCCAGATATTCAGGATCGTGATTAACGCCGAACTCCCGGCCCGCCAGAATGTGCTCATATGGCAGCTCCAGTTCATCCAGCAGCCAGCGCACTTTTTTGACATTCGTCGAATTATTCCGTCCCCACAGCGTGATCATTTTTACCCCCGTGCAAAAGTGTGTTTCAGTGAATCTATCGTGGGCGAAACTTAACGTTCTGGCAACGACTTAGAAAAATAATGCACAACAGGCGCGCAACAGGCTGTTATTGCGTAAACTTTAAAAACTTTACCCAGTAGCGGTTTTTTTCGTTTCGTTTGTGCGTTATTACTCACCGTTTGTTACGGCACGGTGATGTGACGTTTTATTGAAAGGATACTCGGGTGGCTTATATGACGCAGTTCTCTCTATCCCTTCGCGGCCTGGCAGCAGGATCCGCGCTGTTGTTTCTCTTCTCCCCTTCGTTATATGCAGTGGAACAAACGCCTACCGCGCCCCCGGTCGATGCCCGTGCGTGGATCCTGATGGATTACGCCAGCGGCAAAGTGCTGGCCGAGGGCAACGCCGACGAAAAACTCGACCCTGCCAGCCTGACCAAACTGATGACCAGCTATGTGGTCGGCCAGGCGCTGAAAGCGGGAAAAATTCACCTGACCGATACCGTCACCGTTGGCAAAGATGCGTGGGCGACCGGCAATCCGGCGCTGCGCGGCTCATCGCTGATGTTCCTGAAGCCGGGCGACCATGTATCTGTGGCGGACCTGAATAAAGGGGTCATTATTCAGTCCGGCAATGATGCCAGCATCGCTATCGCCGACTATGTCGCAGGCAGCCAGGACTCCTTCGTCAGCCTGATGAACAGCTATGCGCAAAAGCTCGGCCTGACCAATACCACCTTCAAAACCGTCCACGGGCTTGATGCGCCAGGGCAGTTCAGCACTGCGCGCGATATGGCGCTGCTCGGCAAAGCGCTGATCCACGACGTGCCGGACGAGTACGCGATCCATAAAGAGAAAGAGTTCACCTTCAATAAGATCCGCCAGCCCAACCGCAACCGGCTGCTGTGGAGCACCAGCATGAACGTGGACGGCATGAAAACCGGCACCACCGAGGGGGCGGGTTACAACCTCGTCGCCTCGGCAACACAGGGCGACATGCGCTTGATCTCCGTGGTGCTGGGGGCGAAAACCGACCGCATCCGCTTTAATGAGTCAGAAAAACTGCTTACCTGGGGTTTCCGTTTTTTCGAAACGGTGACGCCGGTGAAACCTGACGCCACCTTTGTCAGCCAGCGCGTCTGGTTTGGCGACAGCAGCGAAGCGAAGCTTGGCGCGGGCGAAGCAGGCTCAATCACCATCCCCAAAGGGCAGTTTAAAAACCTGAAAGCGAGCTTCACCCTCAACCAGCCGGAGCTTGAAGCGCCGCTGAAGAAGGGCCAGGTGGTGGGCACCATCAACTTCCAGCTCAATGACAAAACCATTGAGCAGCGCCCGCTGGTGGTGATGGAAGCGGTGAATGAAGCGGGCTTCGTTGGCCGGATGTGGGATTTTGTCCTGCTGAAGTTCCACCAGTGGTTTGGTAGCTGGTTCTCGTAGCCGTGGTGACCGTGCCCGGCGGGCGCGGTCAGTAGAGAAGGGTGATCTGCTCTTTTTTCGCCGCGCTGACCAGGCCATCATCCGGCCGGCGGTCGCTGACAATCACATCGAAACGGTTTAACGCGCCCATGCAGGCCGGGCGCACTTTGCCAAATTTACTGTGATCGACCACCAGCACATGACGCTGGGCGCTGCTCATCGCCCAGTGTTTTACCGGCAGCTCTTCAAGGTTAAAGCAGGTCGCGCCCTGTTCCGTGTGTACGCCCGCCGCCGAGTAGAAAGCGATGTCCGGGCGCAGGTTGCTCAGGGTTTCATTGAAGTTCAGCGGCTTAAAAATGGCGTTGCTGGCGTGAAACTCCCCACCGCTGAGAATGGCGCGGCACAGCGGTTTCTCCTGCAGCGCCAGAAAGGTGTTCAGCGAGTAGCAGACGGCGGTGAAGGGCAGATCCTGAGGCAGCGCATCAATAATCCATGGCGTGGTGGTGCCGCAGTCAAAAAAGGCCATCTGGTGCGGTTGCAGCAGGGCAGCGGCAAGCTTTGCCGCGCGGCGCTTCTCCTCGACGAGGCGATTTTTCTGATCGCTTAACAGATAGTGGCTGGCAGAGCGCGGTTCGAGCACAATATAGCCGCCGAGCAGCACTACCGGAGCGCTGTTGGTGCTGAGATCGCGACGAATGGTCATTTCAGAAACGCCAAGCAGGCTGGCCGCCTCTTTCAGATGCAGCTTATCGCTGCGCTTGAGCGCCGCCAGCAGCTGGTTGATCCGCTCGTCACGTCTTGTTTCCATAATTCACCCGAATAAAAGAAAGCCCCGCATAAGCGGGGCCTTTATCTTACCTGCGCCCTGGCGCTTAGTCACGCATCCAGCCGCGACGGATCGGGAAGGCAAAACAGAGGCGATAAATCTGCTGCGCGGTGTGATAAATCTTCTCGCCGAAGGCCTGCCACAGAATTTGTGCGCTCAGGCAGCCGCAGATGCCGACCAGCAAACCGCCGAGCATATCCAGCGGCCAGTGGACGCCAAGATACACGCGCGACCAGGCGATGGCGAACGCCGTCACCATCAGCGCTGCGCCGGACCAGAAACGGTGCCAGGCAAGAAACGCAACGGCAAAGGTGAAGATCACCGTACCGTGATCGCTCGGGAAGGAGTCATCCGCCGCGTGCGGCAGGAAGTTATAACCCACATGATCGACAAAAGGCCTGTCGTGCGGAAAGGTATGGCCTAAAATCCATGAGAGCGAGAGGCTGACGACGATCGCCAGCGCCACTTTGATCACCAACTGACGCTGGGCGCTGACCTGGTTGCGCGGCCCCCATAGCCAGAGACCAACCGCCAGCAGCGGCACGATATTGATCAGATCTTTGGCAACAACGTGGGCGACGGTCAGGAGCCAGGCGGGCGAGTCGGGCGTGGCGTTAATCCAGTAGAACAGGGTGTGATTCAGGCTCTCTAACATAGACAGATTACTCTTTGATGACAGTCCGGATTGATCAAAGCGCTCACCATAAAAGCGGTGCGGCACAGGGTAAAGGGGTTTTGTCTTACTCCGTAGAGAGTTAGACGATTCCTGGTATCAGAGTACGCCCTGTCACTTAAGCAAACCTTAAACGAGTGAATACGTGCTTTATCTGTTTTTGCGGGAGAATTCACTACCGTCGCGCGGTGGCTTTGATTACACTCTGCGCGATTTTTCAAAGGAAGAGATTGCATGCAAAACCATACCCTTTCCGGCCAACGTCTGGGACGACGGGCGCTGTTATTCCCCCTCTGTCTGGTGCTTTACGAATTCTCCACCTATATCGGCAACGATATGATTCAGCCCGGTATGCTAACGGTGGTCGAGCAATATAACGCGGGCATTGAGTGGGTTCCGACCTCGATGACCGCCTACCTGGCAGGCGGCATGTTCTTACAGTGGCTGTTAGGGCCGCTCTCCGACCGCATCGGTCGTCGCCCGGTGATGCTTACCGGCGTGGTGTGGTTTATTGTCACCTGCCTGGCGACACTGCTGGCGCAGAACATTGAGCAGTTTACGCTGCTGCGCTTTTTACAGGGCATTAGCCTCTGCTTTATTGGCGCTGTGGGGTACGCGGCGATTCAGGAGTCGTTTGAGGAGGCGGTCTGTATCAAGATCACCGCCCTGATGGCGAATGTCGCGTTAATTGCGCCCCTGCTTGGCCCGCTGGTGGGCGCCGCCTGGGTGCATGCCGCGCCGTGGGAGGGGATGTTCGTCCTCTTTGCGCTGCTGGCGGCTTTCTCCTTCTTCGGGCTGCAGCGGGCGATGCCGGAGACCGCCACGCGACTCGGCGAGAAGCTCTCGTTTAAATCTCTGTGGCGTGATTACGCCGAGGTGCTGAAAAACGTGCGCTTTGTCGCGGGCGCGCTGGCTATCGGCTTTGTCAGCCTGCCGCTGCTGGCGTGGATTGCCCAGTCGCCGATTATTATCATCAGCGGCGAGCAGCTCAGCAGCTATGAGTACGGCCTGTTGCAGGTGCCGATTTTCGGCGCGCTGATTGTGGGCAACCTGGTGCTGGCGCGGCTGACTTCGCGGCGCACCGTGCGCGCGCTGATCATTCTTGGTGGCTGGCCGATTGTGGCCGGTCTGCTGCTGGCGGCGTTTGCCACGGTCGCCTCTTCCCACGCCTATTTGTGGATGACGGCCGGGTTAAGCGTTTACGCCTTCGGCATTGGCCTTGCCAACGCCGGGCTGGTGCGCCTGACGCTGTTCGCCAGCGAGATGAGCAAGGGCACGGTGTCAGCGGCGATGGGCATGTTGCAGATGTTTATCTTCACCGTCGGCATTGAGGTGAGTAAACATGCCTGGCTGATCGGCGGCAATGGGTTGTTCAGCCTGTTCAACCTGCTGAACGGTATTATCTGGCTGGGGCTGATGGTGGTGTTTCTGCGCGATAAGCGCATGGGAAATTCGCTGGAAGGATAAGGCGGCAGCCCGCAGGCCGCCGCCGCACTGTTAACCCAGTTCCGTCTGGGCTTGCGGCTCGGGTTTTGCCACCGCGCGCGCCACCAGCGCGGCAATCAGCACCAGGCCAAGCACCACCAGCATCGCGCTGCGCAATCCGTAGTGCTCGCCGAGGAAGCCGAGCAGCGGCGGGCCAACGAGGAAAGCGAGGTAACCCGTTGTTGCCACCACGCTGACGCGCGTTGCGGCATCCGGCCCGGTATCGCTGGCCGCCGAAATGGTCAGCGGGAAGCCGAGCGATGCGCCTAATCCCCACAAAATGACTGAGAAGCCCGCCACCCAGGCGCTGTCGACAAAAATAATCAGGCCGATCCCCAGTGCGCCCATTATCGCGCTGGCGCGCACTACGGCGACGCGGCTGTAGCGGTCGATAAACCAGCCGCCGCAGAAGCGCCCGGTGGTCATGCCGAGCGTAAAACCGGTGTAGATCAGCGAGCCGGAAGTGGGGCTGAAGCCGTGACCATCCACCATCAGCAGCGGCAGCCAGTCGTTAGCCGAGCCTTCAGCGAACGCCATCGCCAGCACCACCACGCCAATTAACAGCAACTGCGTATCGCGCCAGAAGGGCATCCCTTTTTGACGGTTGGCGTGCTCTTCGGCGCTGTTTTGCCCGGTCCCCTCCGGCACGGCGGAGATCGCCAGAATAATCGGCACAATTGCCACCAGCGCCGCCAGCAGAATGTGCAGATTCGCGCTGATGCCAAGGGCAGTTAACGACATCCCGACGCCTGCGCCAACCAGCGTGCCAAGGCTGTAAAAGCCGTGCATCATCGGCAGAACGGTTTTGTTCATCTCCTGCTCAACCACCGCGCCTTCGATATTCATCGCCACTTCGCCCGCGCCCAGGCTGCCGCCAAAGCAGGCCAGACCAACGGCAAAGAGCAGCGGCGAGGCGAACCACAGGGCGATACTTAAAATCACCATCCCGAGCACCGAGAAGGACATGCTGGCGCGGATCACTTTGCGCGCCCCGAAGCGCTTCACCAGCCATGCCGATGAGAGAATGCCGCTCATCGACCCGACCGACAGACCAAACAGCACCGCGCCCATTTCAGCCGTCGAGACCGAGAGCACATCGCGGATCGCCGGCGTGCGTGACGCCCATGAGGCCATTAATAATCCGGGGAGAAAGAAGAAGGTGAACAGCGCCCATAAGCGATGGCGCAGGGCTTTTCGGGAGGCGTTTTCAGTCATAGATTCACATCAAAAAAAGTAAGGTGAAGTAACACTAGCATTTTTTGCGTGGTTACGGTGGCAGGAGGTGAATAACAGCCATGAGGTCACTCAATATAATTAAGAAAATGCATACGGTTATGTTAATGATACATTGGGGTAATAGTTTATTGAGGGAGCAATAAAAGTGAAATTTATCATGCAAACCGCAGTTGCATTGTTGCTGGCAAGCAATGTGAGTTATGCGCAATCCACTACCACCGACAGCTTCACCTATGAAGCGCACGCCCTGGCGTTGCAGAACGAGGGTGAAAAGTGCCAGTTAAGCGTCACTTCACCCGATGGGGCGATAAAGCGTTACGGGCTTGACCTCCGTTCGCCATGCTACTTCCTGTACGGCGCGGGAACGCAACCTAAACATTTCGCCTATCCGCGAGACGGTATTAAGGCGCTGTTTATCATTCTCGGAAATCCACTTACGGCGGATGAGCAGAAGATCTGGCGGGTTAAAGACGCATCAACCTGCGGCACAAAAGGCTTCGGGCTCTACTTTGATGGCCAACACTTCAGTCTCAGCAGAACCTCACACGAGGGAATGTTGCTATGCCGTGACAGAGGGGTAGACGAAAAAGTTTTTAACACGCTGCGCGATTGATGGCAGGATACCCGCTTTCCGGGCCGCTACGGCCCTTTTTTATGAATTGAGCAAGTGATGCAGGCAGGGAAGGGATGATTATCAACACAGTCATGTGGTTAGCGTCGACGGCAGCGCTTTTTGCGTGGGTATTCAACGTTACCCTCAAAAACACCTTTAAAACCAATGCGAAATACTTCGGGATATTTATTGTGGTGCATCTGGCGCTTAATATCGGTGCGATGGCGCTGAGCAAGCATGGGGTTGTGCTGGTTAAACACCACTCCAGCGCGATGACGGTCGCAGCCATGACGATCCTGTTGAAAAGCTATATGGTGCTGATGGCGATTATGGCCCTGAGCTTTTTTATCGCGCTCGCAGGCAAAGGCGCAGAGAAAATGACGCAGTTTCACACTACCCATAATGCAGCCAACCTGCACCGTAACCCGCTCAAGTTTTACCTGCGCAACCAGTCAGGGATTGTTAACGTCTATCGAGGGTTCTTCCTGATAGGTGGGGTTTATATGCTGTGGGCGATGTGGTTTAGGATGGATTTTTGAATGCGGTATGAGTTAGATAGTGAACAGAAAGTTATTGGCAACAAAACTCATTTTACTAACTCCATACAGTTTCCTGTACCTCAAGAGTACTGTGTATGGATTCGCATATTTCGTATATGATCACACAATTTTGGAGGCTACGCTTTCCGGGCGGACATACTCCTACATGAAAACCCCTACACAAAACGGGCAGGCGTGGCGGGGATGCGATTGCGCGCACGGCCCGAGAGTGTAAAATTGCCAAAAATTAAATTACTACAATCATTAGAGGGTTATGATGTTAGTAAAGAAAAATGACGATTATAATTTATATTTTTTAACTTCAACTTACCAAAGGTCACCTGATCATAATAATTATATAAAAATTGTACCATCTAGAGGTGATTGGAATGATTTTGGATATTTAAGTAAGGTTGATGTTTCTGTTTATAATAAAAAATATAAACACGAGATCTCGTTGAAGGGCTATATAGGCTTCCTAAATTCTGAAGATAAAAAAAATGGGAAGGCTGAATTAATCAGAAGGGTGGAAAATAATAATTTTAACTCATCATTGAAAGAGTTTAATGATTATTTTGTAATGCTACAGGATATGAATTACTATCGCATATTGGTAAAAAGCTTCGGTGTTACTGAATCAAGAAAAATATTAGACTTAATTAATGATGTTATATCAAAAAGAAATGATCCTAATTCTGAGTCGAATAGGAAAAAAGCAATCAATACTGATATTTTTAATAAGTCTTTTATTAGGGAGTCTGAGTCCTATTTCACATTTAAAAATGCATACACTGTACTTTCCGGCGCTCAATATGAAGAGTTGGGAAATCTGTCGCAGCACATAAAAATTAGCTATGCGAATAGTATTAATGAAGAAAACGTATCATATACATTCAACTTTGACCACGATCATGATTTACCAAAAAGAATTTCAATAATCATCGGTGAGAACGGTGTCGGGAAAAGCAAAACCCTTAGGGAAATTGCATTAGCAGCTATTAAAGGTAGCAGGAACTTGGTGTCTATAGTAGACCTAGAGGGAGGTAATGTTGAAGAACGAATTCAAATTAGTAGGCTTATCGCATTTTCTCCAACAAATGAAAGTAAGAGTTCATTTCCAACGGATAAAAGAAAGAAATCATTGATATGGTATAAGCGGCTTACTTTAAATCGCGAACCTAAATCCATGTTAAACTTAAATGATTTCATAGTGCAACTTGCGAGAAGTAACGACAGTATAGGGTATAATAAAAGGTGGGATATATTTGTTAATGCTTTAGAAGTTCTAAATGGAAATAATAATTTGGTAATCAAATGTAGTGGTGAAAATTTTCCGTTTATTAAGCTAAAGGAAATGAACTCTAGAGGTGAAGAATCTAGGCTTTCTCTATATTCGGAAATTATTCTCTCTGGTGAACCATTAAGGCTTATCAATGATGAATGTTATCCCTTAAGTAGTGGGGAAATATCATTTATTAAGTTTTGTGTACAAGTTTGTCTATATATTGAAAACGGAACACTTCTTTTAATCGATGAGCCAGAAACACATCTTCATCCTTCATTTATAAATAAATTTATGGCATTGCTTGATAACTTATTAGAAATGACCGGTTCATCCGCTATCATAGCAACACATTCAGTTTATTTAATTCGTGAGGTTTTTAAGGAGCAGGTAACAATCCTTAAAAGAAGGGAGGATGGTATTGTTGTAAGTGAAAAGCCAAGATTGAGTACGTTTGGAGCAAATATAGGCAATATCTCATACTTTGTGTTCGGCGAGAGTGAACCGACTCAAATTTTAGAAAAAGTAAGGATAAACATAAAAAGAAAAAATATGACGTGGGATGATGTGGCAGCTAGATACAGTGATGATTTGTCAGTTAATGTATTAACATCACTGAGAAATGAATTGGATAATTAAAATGAATAAGTTAAATAAACCTGTTTTTAAGGATTATTCAGCATTCAAGGTACTGTCTGCAAATGGTAATTTAAAACATCATCTAGCTCTTGCTGGCCAAGATAGTTTCATGCTCAATGCTTATCGGCAGTATATTGAAAAAAAAGGATTCCTTAAGGTAAATGCATGTGGGATTGTAAGTGCTGCCACAGCTGAAGCATTGCGCTATTATTATAAGGAGCCTCTAAAATGTATATCTATAATCAATACTATAAGGTCCGTTAACGCAAATTCTTTATGTCCAATGTGTGGTTCAATGCATAGCGGAACTTTAGACCATGTTTTACCCAAGGAAAGCTATCCGGAGTTTGCAATATTCACAAAGAATTTAGTTCCAGCATGCAAATGCAATGTATTTAAAAGTACTACCATAGCGAATGCCGCAGGGCATAGGATGCTACATCCATATTTCGATAATGTATTAAGTCAAAGACTAATTCGGGCTGAATTTACCAAGCTAGGTAGGACGCCGATGATTGGCGTGAGGATCATAATTGACCCTTTATCGCCAGATTATAATAATGTTAAGTATCACCTTAATAATGTTGTCATTAAGAATGATATTCAAGGATATTTATCGCAGTTGTGGGAGTCATTTTATTTGCAACCAGAGACTGTAGTTAGAGGTTTGAACAAAAGCTTGATTACTTATGAAGATGTATTAAGCTTACTGACTCGCGATTTATTATTGCTGGATAAAAAACATAAAGGTAAAAACAATTGGAATTCAGTTTTTGTAGCTGGGCTGATTCATCCGGATGTAATTAAATGGCTTCTCTATGAATTGCATTTGGGAAATAGAGATTCAGATGGTTGTCTTATTTGATTTTTGTGGCATCAGAATGCTGTGCATGCTAATGCTTATATAATCATAGGTGGACACAAATTAGTTAATTATTTCGATAACACGCTAATTTTGCAATCATTGTCTGATATTAGTGGGTAATATAATTATTCATTCCATAATTCTTTTACAATGGAATTTATTCTTTTTGTGCAAATTTTACTCACCTTCTTACATCATTAAACTTTCTTATATTGCTTGGTACGATGAATATCATCTGCAGCTGAACTCCATGCGCTGCAATTATGTCATCGCGACTAAAATCTTGACTGGGATTGTTGTGATGTAACTACCTGATTAGTATTAACGTGGGAAATTGGCAACAAAAAACCCATCAACCTTGAACCTAAGCGGCGGGGTTGATGGGCTCCACAATCGGGGGACATCAAAGAAAAGCAGTGGCACTAGTTATGACTGACACCCCACAAAAAAGTTCTGCGTATAAGCGAAATATTTCTTAGCTTCGGAATTATCCGAGCCCCGGCCAGATAATGATGATCAATGTCCCGGCGAGGGTAAGCAGCACGTTGGCGATGGCATAGGTACCTGCGTAGCCCAGCGCGGGGATGTTGCTGCGCGCGGTATCGCTGATGATCTCCATTGCCGGTGCACAGGTGCGTGCGCCCATCATCGCGCCGAAGAGCAGGGCGCGGTTCATTTTCAGCACGTAGGCGCCGAACAGGAAGCAGATCAGCACCGGCACCAGGCTAACAAGCAAGCCGGCGATCAGCATCTGTCCGCCCACAACACCAAGGCCGTTGCCGATGCCGCTCCCGGCGCTTAAACCGACCCCGGCCATAAACACCATCAGGCCGAACTCTTTTACCATCATCAGCGCACCCTGCGGAATGTAACCAAACGTCGGGTGGTTCGCGCGCAGGAAGCCGAGCATGATGCCAGCGAAGAGCAGACCGGCGGCGTTACCGACGCCGAAGCTGAAGGAGCTGAACTGGAAGGTGATCATGCCGATCATCAGGCCGACGATAAAGAAGGCGCAGAAGGCGAGCAGGTCGGTCACCTGGCTGTGAATGGAGATAAAGCCGATGCGGTCAGCGATAGTTTTCACGCGTCGCGCATCGCCGCTCACCTGCAACACGTCCCCTTTGTTGAGCACGATATTGTCGTCGATGGGCATCTCAATCTGGCTGCGGATCACGCGGTTAAGGAAGCAGCCGTGATCGGTCAGCTTCAGCTGCGCCAGGCGGCGGCCGACCACATTGTGGTTTTTCACCACCACCTCTTCGGTGACGATGCGCATATCCAGCAGGTCGCGGTCAAACACCTCTTTACCGTTACGGAAACTCGGGTCGAGGCGCGCATGGGCATCCGGGTAGCCGACCAGCGAGATCTCATCGCCCATCTGCAACACCGCGTCCCCGTCCGGGTTGGCGAGAATACCGTTGCGGCGAATACGCTCGATATAGCAGCCGGTCTGGCGGTAGATCCCCAGCTCGCGCAGATTTTTGCCATCTGCCCAGGCCACCAGTTCCGGCCCGACGCGATAGGCGCGGATCACCGGCAGGTAGACTTTGCGGTGAGCATCGGTATCCAGCCCGCGCTCGCGGGCGATCTGCTGGGCGCTGGTCTGCAAATCCTGGTGCTGTAACTTCGGTAAGTAGCGCGCGCCAAAGATCAGGCTCACCAGACCAATCAGATACGTTAAGGCGTAGCCGAGGCTGAGGTTGTCCAGCGCGCTGGCAAGCTGGCTGCTCTCCATGCCGGAGTGGCGCAGCGTATCGCCCGCGCCAACCAGAACCGGCGTCGAGGTCATCGAGCCGGCGAGCATCCCGGCGGTTAAGCCGATATCCCAGCCAAAGAGTTTGCCGAGACCGAGCGCAATCAACAGCGCGCTACCGACTAATACCAGCGCCAGCATCAGGTAATTCTTACCGTCGCGGAAAAAAATTGAGAAAAAGTTAGGTCCGGCTTCGACGCCAACGCAGAAAATAAACAGCATAAAGCCGAGGTTCAGGGCATCGGTGTTAATGCTGAAATGTTGCTGGCCTAATAATAAAGAAACGACTAAAACGCCAATAGAATTACCCAGTTGGATAGATCCCAGTCGTAATTTTCCAAGGCAAAGCCCAAGCGCCAGAACTACAAACAATAACAGTATGTAATTCCCATTTAACAAATCTGCGACGTTTATATTCACGGAGTCTAACTTCTTGTTTACTTGTAAGCTGTTGATAGAAATGGTGATTTGAGCTAGTGTTTTGCCTATGCGCTGGCGGATAAATTAAAGCCGTGCAACACCAGACACCCCGCACAAAACATAAACTGGCCGTTAGTTTAATCTCATTGCATAACAACGGCTAGTGACAATCGTCTGTTTGCACGGGTGCCATTCAGGCAATAATTGCCGCAACGCTTTATCCGTCCGACATTCTTTAAAACGGTGTAAACGTCGATAGAGAAAAAGTCAGGAGGCGTGTTTGAAGAACAGGCGTAGTTGGTTCGGCGTTATCTGCTGTGGTCTCCTTTTTATCGCAATTTGCCTCTCTCTGGTGATGAATATGCAGGGCAAACTGCCCGCGCCTGGCGATCCGGCGACCGGTTTGCTGCTCTTTACCTTGCCAGGCATCCTGGGCGGCCTGGTCTCCCGTCGCCGCCGCGCCATCGTGCCGCTGGTGGGCGCGCTGCTCGCCGCCCCCCTTTGTTATATTTTGATTCACATTTTATTCACCCCGGTACGCACCTTCTGGCAGGAGGTGGCCTGGCTCTTTAGCGCCATGTTCTGGTGCGCTCTCGGCGGCCTTGGCTGCGACTTCGTTTACCGGATTGCGCGCGCGCGGCGGCGCGTCTGACAGGTTCTCCGCAACTTCCGCTTACAACGAGCGCAGCGGCTTAGCCTATACTGAACGACTTGTTTAACTGGGGGATTATTCAACATGACACCTACTATTGAATTGCTGTGCGCCCATCGTTCCATTCGCCACTTTACCGATGAGCCTATTACGGACGCACAGCGCGAGGCGATTATCGCCAGCGCACAGGCGGCATCGACCTCCAGCTTTTTGCAGTGCAGCTCCATTATCCGCATCACCGATCCGGCCATGCGTGAGCAACTGGTGACGTTAGCGGGCGGACAACCGCATATCGCACAGGCGGCCGAGTTCTGGATCTTCTGCGCCGATTTCCACCGCAACTTTGAGATCTGCCCGGAAGCAAAACCGGGTCTCGCGGAGCAACTGCTGCTTGGCGTGGTCGATACGGCAATCATGGGGCAAAACGCCTTTACCGCCGCGGAGTCGCTGGGGCTGGGCGGCGTCTATATCGGCGGCATCCGTAACAATATCGAAGCGGTCGGCGAACTGCTGCGTATCCCGAAGCAGGTGCTGCCGCTGTTTGGTCTCTGCCTCGGCTGGCCTGCCGATAACCCGGATATCAAACCGCGTATGCCGGCTTCGATGCTGGTGCATGAAAACCACTACCAGCCGCTCGATGAAAAGAAACTGGCGGAGTATGACGCGGAGCTGGAGCACTACTATATGACGCGCGACAGCAATAAGCGCCGCGATAACTGGAGCGATCATATCCGTCGCACCATCATTAAAGAGAGCCGTGCGTTTATTCTCGACTATTTGCATAAACAGGGCTGGGCAACGCGCTAATACCCGTTCATCCTGCCCCGCGCTGCGTGTATGATACGCAGGCTTTTAACTGGTCTTCTGCGCGAGGTGCAGGGTGAAAATAGCCGTATTATCCCGGGATGGAACGCTTTACTCCTGTAAACGCCTGCGTGAAGCCGCTGTGCAGCGCGGGCACCAGATTGAGATCCTCGATCCGCTCTCCTGTTATATGAACATCACCCCGGCCGCCTCCTCGATTCACTACAAAGGCCGCCAGCTTCCCCATTATGATGCAGTGATCCCGCGTATCGGCTCGGCCATCACCTTTTATGGCACCGCCGCGCTGCGCCAGTTTGAGATCCTCGGCAGCTATCCGCTCAACGAATCCGTTGCCATCACCCGCGCGCGCGACAAGCTGCGCTCCCTGCAACTGCTGGCGCGCCAGGGGATCGATCTGCCGGTTACCGGCATTGCCCATTCCCCCGATGACACCAGCGATCTGATCGATATGGTCGGCGGCGCGCCGCTGGTGGTGAAGCTGGTGGAAGGGACGCAGGGGATCGGCGTGGTGCTGGCAGAGACACGCCAGGCGGCAGAGAGCGTGATTGACGCCTTTCGCGGCCTCAACGCCCATATTCTGGTGCAGGAGTTTATTGAGGAAGCGAAAGGGTGCGACATCCGCTGCCTGGTGATCGGCAACGAAGTGGTGGCAGCGATTGAGCGGCGGGCGAAAGCGGGGGATTTCCGCTCCAATTTGCACCGCGGCGGGCAGGCGACGGTGGTCGAGATCACGCCGCGCGAGCGGGAGATCGCCCTGGCAGCGGCGCACACGCTGGGGCTGGATGTCGCCGGAGTCGATATTTTGCGTGCCAACCGCGGCCCGCTGGTGATGGAAGTCAACGCCTCACCGGGGCTTGAAGGGATCGAAAAAGCCACCGGGTTGGATATTGCCGGGCGAATGATCCACTGGATCGAGCGCCAGGCGATGCCCGGCTTCTGCCTGAAAACCGGCGGCTAAGAGGATTTTCCTGCCTGAGCATGGTGCGCCCACGGCTTTTTGCGTAAGCTATGGGCAATTTTTTCCCCAACAGAGCACGTTTTCTATGGATTCACTGGTCGTCCCCGGTCTGGACACGCTTCGTCAATGGCTTGATCAACTCAGCATTAACTTCTTTGAGTGCGATACCTGCCAGGCGCTGCACCTGCCACATATGCAGAATTTTGACGGCGTGTTCGATGCGAAAGTCGACCTGGTCAATGATGTTCTGCTCTTTACCGCCATGGCGGAGGTAAAACCCTCTGCGCTGCTGGCGCTGGCGGCGGATCTTTCGGCGATCAACGCCAGCTCGCTGACGGTCAAAGCCTTCCTCGATATGCAGGATGATAATCTGCCGAAGCTGGTGGTGTGTCAGACACTCAGCATCGGCCCCGGCATCGCCTTTGAGCAGTTCGCGTGGTTTATGCGCCAGAGCGAAGAGCAGGTCTCGATGGTGATTATGGAAGCTAATGCGCACCAGCTGCTTTTCACGCCGGGCGAAGAGGATCTGCTGGCCGGCGACGAAGAACCGAACAATTTTCTCCACTGATTCCCGCATCGATTAGCGCAGCCACTACCACAGGGGTTGCGCTGCCACATTTTTTATTCTGCTTTTAACCTTTCTTTAAAGAATGATTCACCATCATTCCTCGCCTTCTGGCTTATCCCATAGAGACTTATTGCATAAAAAATTGATAAAAGGCGGTTTTTTATCTGCCCTATAGCCTCAAACCCTGGCTACAGTTATTCTTGCGCTGCTTTAAAAAGCATGCGGCGTCTGCCGGAGTGATTTTACTCTTCGGCGCAGAGCAGAGTGACAAACTATGCATGAATCTTGCATATCCCAGAAAGCGTAGATTTAGTTCGTAGCTTAACGAGCTTTCCAGAAGGAATGAGATATGAGTGCCTCAAGAAAAAAATGGGTATCGGGTGTTGTTGCGGGTGCGTTAATGGCTCTCTCTGCCGGCACGCTCGCCGCCGGGCAAAAGACGCTGCATGTGTACAACTGGTCTGACTATATTGCGCCGGACACCGTCGCAAATTTTGAGAAAGAGACCGGCATTAAAGTGGTTTACGACGTCTTCGACTCCAACGAAGTGCTGGAAGGCAAATTAATGGCCGGCAGCACCGGGTTCGATCTCGTCGTGCCGTCCGCCAGTTTCCTTGAGCGCCAGCTCTCGGCGGGGGTCTTCCAGCCGCTCGATAAGAGCAAGCTGCCGAACTGGAAAAACCTCGATCCGGAAGTGTTGAAGATGGTCGCGAAACACGACCCGGATAACAAATACGCTTTCCCTTATCTGTGGGCGACCACCGGTATTGGCTACAACGTTGATAAAGTCAAAGCGGTGCTCGGCAAAGATGTGCCGATCGATAGCTGGGATGTCGTGCTGAAGCCGGAAAACCTTGAGAAGCTGAAGAGCTGCGGCGTCTCCTTCCTTGATGCGCCGGAAGAGATTTTCGCCACCGTGCTGAACTACCTCGGCAAAGATCCCAACAGCACCAAAGCGGATGATTACACCGGCCCGGCGACAGATCTGCTGCTGAAGCTGCGTCCGAACATCCGTTACTTCCACTCTTCGCAATACATTAACGATCTCGCTAACGGCGACATCTGCGTGGCTATCGGCTGGGCGGGCGACGTCTGGCAGGCGGCTAACCGTGCGAAAGAGGCGAAGAACGGCGTTAACATCAATTACATCATTCCGAAGGAAGGGGCGCTGGCTTTCTTTGACGTCTTCGCCATGCCGAAAGATGCCAAAAACACCGATGAAGCCTACCAGTTCCTTAACTACCTGATGCGTCCCGACGTGATGGCGCACATCAGCGACCACGTCTACTACGCGAACGGCAACAAAGCTTCTGTACCGCTGATCAGCGAAGAGGTGCGTAACAACCCGGCAATCTTCCCGCCGCCGGATGTCTTCGCCAAGCTCTTCACGCTGAAAGTGCAGGAGCCGAAAATCGACCGCGTACGTACCCGCGCCTGGACAAAAGTCAAAAGCGGCAAATAAATCAATCACCTGACTGGTGAAAGCGCTGCACCGCGCCGGTGCAGCCGCCCCAAAACGGGACAGCGGGCGCACCTGCTGTCCCGTCATCTGTATGACAACCTGTTGAAGCAGGGTGATGCTTATGCCGGAGAGCACCGTAGTGAATGACGCTATTCCCCGCCCGCAGGCGAAGAGCCGCAAGGTTCTGACGCCGCTGCTGGAGATCCGTAACCTGACCAAATCCTTCGACGGCCAGCACGCCGTGGATGATGTCAGCCTGACTATCTATAAAGGCGAAATCTTTGCCCTGCTCGGCGCATCGGGCTGCGGTAAATCGACGCTGCTGCGCATGCTGGCAGGCTTCGAGCAGCCGACCCACGGGCAGATTATGCTCGACGGCGTCGACCTCGCCCACGTGCCGCCCTACCTGCGCCCGATCAATATGATGTTCCAGTCCTACGCGCTCTTCCCGCACATGACCGTTGAGCAGAATATCGCTTTTGGCCTCAAGCAGGACAAGCTGCCGAAAGCGGAGATCGCCAGCCGCGTCGCCGAAATGCTGCACCTGGTGCACATGAGTGAGTTTGCCAAACGCAAGCCGCACCAGCTCTCTGGCGGACAACGTCAACGCGTGGCGCTGGCACGCAGCCTCGCTAAGCGGCCGAAACTGCTGCTGCTAGATGAACCGATGGGGGCGCTGGATAAAAAGCTGCGCGACCGCATGCAGCTGGAAGTGGTCGATATCCTTGAACGCGTCGGCGTCACCTGCGTGATGGTGACCCACGATCAGGAAGAGGCGATGACCATGGCCGGGCGTATCGCCATCATGAACCGCGGCAAATTTGTGCAGATTGGTGAGCCGGAAGAGATTTACGAGCATCCGACCACCCGCTACAGCGCCGAGTTTATCGGCTCAGTGAATGTCTTCGAAGGGTTGCTGAAGGATCGTCAGGAAGATGGTCTGGTAATTGAGTCGCCGGGGCTGGTGCATCCGCTGAAAGTCGACCCCGATGCCTCGGTGGTGGATAACGTGCCGGTCTACGTGGCGCTGCGCCCGGAGAAGATCATGCTGTGTGACGATCCGCCGGCCGATGGCTACAACTTTGCCGTCGGCGAAGTGGTGCATATCGCCTACCTTGGCGATCTCTCTATTTATCACGTGCGGTTGCAGAGCGGGCAGATGATCAGCGCCCAGCTGCAAAACGCGCATCGCTACCGCAAAGGCGCGCCAACATGGGGCGATGAAGTGCGTCTCTGCTGGGATGCCGACAGTTGTGTGGTTCTGACGGTTTAAGGAGCGGCGATGAGTACACTCGAGCCACCGGCCCGCGTAACAAAACCGGGCGGTGTAAAGCTGTGGCTGGCGCGCCTGCAAATGCGCCACGGGCGCAAGCTGGTGATTGCGCTGCCCTATATCTGGCTGACGCTGCTGTTTCTGCTGCCGTTTTTGATCGTCTTCAAAATCAGCCTCGCGGAGATGGCGCGTCAAATCCCACCCTATACCGATCTGCTGGAGTGGGCCGACGGGCAGCTGACGATTACGCTTAATCTCGGCAACTTCCTGCAACTGACCGACGATCCGCTCTATATCGAGGCCTATTTGCAGTCGTTGCAGGTAGCGGGTATCTCGACGATCTGCTGTCTGCTGCTCGGCTATCCGCTGGCGTGGGCAGTGGCGCACAGTAAGCCGTCGACGCGCAATATCCTGCTGCTACTGGTGATTCTGCCGTCGTGGACCTCGTTTCTGATCCGCGTTTACGCCTGGATGGGGATCCTGAAAAACAACGGCGTGCTGAACAACTTTCTGCTCTGGCTGGGGGTTATCGATCAGCCGCTGACTATTCTGCACACCAATCTCGCGGTCTATATCGGCATTGTCTATGCCTATCTGCCCTTTATGGTGCTGCCGATCTACACCGCGCTGACGCGTATTGACTACTCGCTGGTGGAAGCGTCCCTCGATCTTGGTGCGCGTCCGCTGAAAACCTTCTTCAGCGTGATTGTGCCGCTGACCAAAGGGGGAATTATCGCCGGTTCGATGCTGGTGTTTATTCCGGCGGTCGGCGAGTTCGTGATCCCGGAGCTGCTCGGCGGGCCGGACAGCATTATGATTGGCCGCGTGCTGTGGCAGGAGTTCTTTAATAACCGCGACTGGCCGGTGGCCTCGGCGGTGGCGGTAATCATGCTGCTGCTGTTGATTGTGCCGATCATGTGGTTCCACAAGCATCAGCAGAAACAGACGGGGGAGAAGGCATGAGCAATTTACCGGTAGTGCGTTCGCCCTGGCGCATCCTGATCCTGGTGATAGGTTTCACCTTCCTTTATGCCCCCATGTTGATGCTGGTGGTCTACTCTTTTAACAGCTCGAAGCTGGTGACGGTGTGGGCAGGGTGGTCAACGCGCTGGTATAGCGAGTTGTTCCACGATGACGCGATGATGAGCGCGGTAGGCTTAAGCCTGACGATTGCCGCCTGCGCGGCGACGATGGCGGTGATTTTAGGCACCATTGCGGCGGTAGTAATGGTGCGCTTTGGGCGCTTTCGCGGCGCGAACGGCTTTGCCTTTATGATCACCGCGCCGCTGGTAATGCCGGATGTGATCACCGGCCTGTCGCTGCTGCTGCTGTTTGTGGCGCTGGCGCACGCCATCGGCTGGCCAGCGGATCGCGGCATGCTCACTATCTGGCTGGCGCACGTCACTTTCTGTACCGCCTATGTGGCGGTGGTGATCTCCTCGCGGTTGCGCGAGCTGGATCGCTCGATTGAAGAGGCGGCGATGGATCTTGGCGCAACGCCGCTGAAGGTCTTCTTTGTGATTACGCTGCCGATGATCATGCCGGCGATTGTCTCCGGCTGGCTGCTGGCCTTTACCCTGTCACTGGATGACCTGGTGATCGCCAGTTTTGTCTCCGGTCCTGGTGCCACTACGCTGCCGATGCTGGTCTTTTCCAGCGTGCGCATGGGGGTTAACCCGGAGATCAACGCGCTGGCATCGATTATTCTCGGCGTGGTGGGGATTGTCGGTCTTATCGCCTGGTTCCTGATGGCGAGAGCGGAAAAACAGCGCCAGCGTGATATCCAGCGTGCAAGACAGGGCTGAACTCATTAGAATCTGGAAATTGTGTCGTTGATGCCGCGCTTGCGCGGCATTTTTCACAGGGAAATCATGGAATTGGGGTTCTTCAACAAAACCACGCACCACGCGACGCCAAATATACCGGCGCTGGTTCAGGTGGCGGCTATCGCCATCATTACCATTCGCTGTGTCGACGTGCTGATGATCATGAACCTGCTCGGCTGGCGCGGGCTGCTCGACTTCGTGCACCGCAGCGCCCAGACCTGGAGCCTGACGCTGATTTTCCTTGGCAGCCTGATGCTGGTCTTTGTCGAGATCCTCTGCGCCTTCTCGGTGATAAGAGGGCGGCGCTGGGCGCGCTGGCTCTATCTGGTAACGCAGCTTACCTCGACCGCCTACCTGTGGGCCGCGTCACTGGGCTATGGCTATCCGGAACTCTTCAGCATCGCCGGCAGTTCGCGCCGGGAGATCTTCCACTCCCTGATGATGCAAAAGCTCCCCGATCTGCTGGTGCTGTTCCTGCTCTTTGTGCCGACGCCGAGCCGACGCTTTTTCCGCCTGCAATAACGGTGGTACAATCCCGCCCCCGCAAATTGAAAGGCTTTATTTATGCAGTGCGCTCTCTTCGACGCCGGTCGCTGCCGCTCCTGTGAGTGGATCGACCAGCCGCTCCCGTTGCAACTCTCCGCCAAGATGGATCATCTGCGCGCATTGCTCGCCCCCTTTGCGGTGGAGTCATGGTGCGAGCCGGTGCGCGGCCCGGAGCAGGGCTTTCGTAATAAAGCCAAAATGGTGGTCAGCGGCAGCGTTGAAAAACCGCTGCTCGGCATGCTGCACCGCGACGGGACGCCGGAAGATCTCACCGCCTGCCCGCTCTACCCGGAGACCTTCGCCCCGGTGTTTGCCGCCCTGAAACCCTTTATCGCCCGCGCCGGGTTAACGCCCTATAACGTGGCGCGCAAACGCGGTGAACTGAAATACCTCTTATTGACCGAAAGCCAGCTCGACGGCGGCATGATGCTGCGCTTTGTGCTGCGCTCAGAGGCGAAGGTTGAGCAGCTGCGCGCCGCGCTGCCAGCGTTACAGGCGCAGCTGCCGCAGCTGAAGGTGATTTCGGTAAATATCCAGCCGGTGCATATGGCGATCATGGAAGGGGAGAGGGAGATCTTTCTTACCGACCAGCAGGCGCTGGCGGAGAATTTCAACGGCGTACCGCTCGCTATTCGCCCGCAGAGCTTTTTCCAGACCAACCCGGCGGTCGCCAGCCAGCTCTACGCCACGGCGCGGGACTGGGTGCGCCAACTTCCGGTCAACCATATGTGGGATCTCTTCTGCGGCGTCGGCGGCTTTGGCCTGCACTGTGCCACGCCGGAGATGAAGCTGACCGGGATTGAGATCGCGCCGGAAGCGATCGCCTGTGCGACGCAATCCGCCGAGGCGCTGGGGCTGCACAATCTTCACTTCCAGGCACTCGATTCAACCCGTTTCGCCACCGCGCAGGAGTCGGTGCCGGATCTGGTGCTGGTCAACCCGCCGCGCCGCGGCATTGGCGCAGAGCTGTGCGACTACCTGAGCCGTATGGCGCCGCCGTGGATCATCTACTCCAGCTGTAATGCGCAGACGATGGCGAAGGATGTTGCCGCGCTTGCGGATTACCGCGTTGCGCGCGTGCAACTGTTTGATATGTTTCCCCATACTGCCCATTACGAAGTGCTTACCCTGCTTATCAGGCGTTAATTCTTCCGCTTAAAAGCCATTTGGCGCGACGAAATACTGACTTTTTTGCCCCACAGGCGCGTTTTTTGTACCAGGCTTAAGCCAAAAGCGACGCGAACAGTGTGGGGCAATATGAAAGAGCAGAAACAATCAACGGTAGGGATCGCGCCATACGGCGGCTCGGCGGGCGGCTGGGGCGCGTTAAAAGCGGTAGCCGATGCGCTGCGTGGGCAGATGTCCGTCAAACAGGATGTGATTGCGCTATTTAAAGTAAACCAGCCGCAGGGCTTTGACTGCCCCGGCTGCGCGTGGCCAGATCCGCAGCACACCTCCTCATTCGAATTTTGTGAAAATGGTGCCAAAGCTGTCTCCTGGGAGGCAACCAGCAAGCGCGCGACGCCGGAATTTTTCGCGGCGCACACCGTCAGCGAACTGTGGCAGCGCAACGCTTTTGAGCTGGAAGGCGAGGGGCGTTTAACCCACCCGATGAAATATGACGCTGAGAGCGACACCTATCAGGCGATTGAGTGGGAGACTGCGTTTCAGGAGATTGGCGCGCTGCTGCAAAGCTATGACGATCCAAATAGCGTGGAGTTTTACACCTCCGGTCGTGCCTCCAACGAAGCGGCGTTTCTCTGGCAACTCTTTGCCCGCGAATATGGCACCAACAACTTCCCCGACTGCTCGAATATGTGTCATGAGCCGACCAGCGTCGGGCTGCCGGAGTCGATCGGCGTCGGTAAAGGCACCGTCGAACTGGAGGATTTTGACCACTGCGACCTGGTGCTCTGCATCGGCCACAACCCTGGTACCAACCATCCGCGCATGCTCGGTACGCTGCGGGAGGTCTCAAAACGCGGTGCCACCATCGTCGCCATCAACCCGCTGCGAGAGCGCGGTCTCGAGCGCTTTACCTCACCGCAAAGCCCGATAGAGATGCTGGCCCTTAGTTCAACCAAACTCGCCTCGACCTACTACAAAGTGCGCGTCGGCGGTGATGCGGCGATGCTGAAAGGCGTCATGAAGATCCTGCTGTCGATGCACGAGCAGGCACTGGCGAACGGTGAACCGGGCGTAATCGATGAGGTCTTTATCCGCCAGCACACGCAGGGTTTTGCGGAGCTGAAAGCCGATCTCGACGCCACCGACTGGGACCATATCCTGAAAGTCTCCGGTATGGAGCGCGAGGAGATCCAGAACATCGCCCGGCTTTACGCCGACTCTGAGCGCACCATTATCTGCTACGGCATGGGCATCACCCAGCATCAGTATGGCACGCAAAACGTGCAGCAGATTGCCAACCTGCTGCTGCTGCGCGGCAATATTGGTAAGAAAGGGGCGGGTATCTGCCCCCTGCGCGGCCACTCCAATGTACAGGGCGACCGCACCGTTGGCATCACTGAAATTCCCTCTGCTGAGTTTCTCGATAACCTAGAACGGGTGTTTGGTTTTAAACCGCCGCGTGAGCATGGGCACGGCGCGGTGGCTGCCATTCAGGCGATGCGCGACGGCAAAGTGAATGCGCTGCTCTGCCTGGGCGGTAATCTGGCTGAAGCGATCTCCGATCCGCAAGTCACCTTCCCGGCGATGCGCAAGCTCGATCTGGTGGTGCATATGGCGACCAAACTGAACCGCTCCCATCTGCTGCTCGGCAAACACAACTACCTCTTCCCGGTGATTGGGCGGACCGAAACCGATGAGCAGTTATCCGGGGCGCAGAGCGTGACGGTGGAGGATTCAATGTCGATGGTGCACGCCTCGCGCGGATCGTTGAACCCTGCTTCACCGCACCTGAAGTCGGAGCCCGCGCTGGTGGCGGCTCTTGCCAAAGCGACGCTGCCGCAGACGGTGGTGAACTGGGACCGGATGGTTAACGACTACAGCAATATTCGCGACGCCATCGAAGCGGTCTTCCCGGCGTTTGCTAATTTTAATGAACGGGTCAAACAACCGGGCGGCTTCCGCCTGCGTAACGCTGCCTCGGAGCGGGAGTGGAACACACCGTCGGGCTTTGCCGAGTTTAAAGTGATGCAGGGGATTAATGAGGATCCGCGATCGCTCAAGTGCCATGACCTGGTGCTCACTACCTTACGCAGCCACGATCAGTACAACACCACGCTTTACGGGCTGAATGATCGTTATCGCGGCGTGACCGGGCGGCGGGATGTGTTATTTATCAATGCCGATGAGGCGGAGCGACGCGAGCTGCGCGTCGGCGATCAGGTGAATGTGGTGGCGCTCGATCCCGAGGGGAACCCCACCACGCGACGGATGGATAACCTGACGGTTGTGGTGATCGATATGGCACCCGGTTCGGTAGGGGCCTATTACCCGGAGGCCAATATTCTGGTGCCGCTGGACAGCCACGACACCAAAAGCGGCATCCCGGCGTATAAAAGCATCCCGATAGCGATGGAGCGCGTCGAAACGCCGATCGCCACCTCGGGCGCGCGGCGTTAAACGTAAAACCCGTAGGCCCGATAAGCCAAACCCGTAGGCCCGATAAGCGCAGCGCCATCAGGCATTTGTGCCGAGTTAATTGCCGGATGGCGGCTCCGCCTTATCCGGCCTACAAAAGCGCGCCATCTGGCATGGGTGTGGGATGTAATTGCCGGATGGCGGCTCCGCCTTATCCGGCCTACAAAAGCGCGCCATCTGGCATTGGTGTGGGATGTAATTGCCGGATGGCGGCTTACGCCTTATCCGGCCTACAAAAAATGGCTTACTGCGGGAACCACTGATCGCTGATTTTCTGGTAGGTGCCGTCGGCTTTAATCGCTTTCAGCGCAGCGTTCAGCTTCTCCAGCAGCGCTTTGTTATCCGGGCGCACAGCGATGCCAAGACCGGTGCCGAAATATTGCGGGTCGGTCACTTTCGGCGTGGCCACACCCAGCTGCGGGTTGGTTTTCAGCCACTCATTCACCACCGCGGTATCACCAAACACCCCGTCAATACGGCCATTTTTCAGGTCGATAATCGCGTTCTGGTAGCTGTCATATGCCACGGTGGTCACTTCCGGGTGCTTATCCTGCAAATATTTCTGATGGGTGGTGCCATTTTCCATACCGATGCGTTTGCCTTTCAGTTCGTCGAAGGATTTAAAGGCATCTTTTTTGGCAATCACCAGCGCGGAGTTGGCGTAGTAGGGGTCGGTAAACGCCACCTGCTTACTACGCTCAGGGGTAATGTCCATCCCCGAGATCACCGCGTCATACTTCTTAAATTTCAGCGCCGGGATCAGGCTGTCGAAGGCGTGATTGGTAAAGGTGCAGTTGGCCTGCATCTGTTTGCAGAGCGCGTTCGCCAGATCGATATCGAAGCCGACAATCTTATTGCCCGCATCCAGGGATTCAAACGGGGGATAGGTCGCCGACACGCCGAAGCTGATCTTATCGGCCGCAAAGCTCCCTGCGGAAACGGTAGCGAGAAGGGCGGCCAGTATCATTTTTTTCATGAGTAAACTCCTGTCTGTCTTATTGTTGTTACCCGGAGGCATGGGATTAACAATGCCAGTGTATGAATTTATATGCAACTATAATGCTTATTTATTTTATTGAGGGTAAAAATAAAGGCGAGTAATGGGGTCATTAGCTCGCCTCTACAGATTACCTATGCAGTTTAGTTGCGCCGCTCAAAGGCCAGCGCTTTGCGCTCAATCAGGCGCATCATCAGCGTCAGCAGGCCGTTTACCACCAGATAGATTAAACCGGCTGCGCCAAACACCGTAACATCGTAGGTGCGTCCATACAGCAACTGCCCGTGACCCATTACTTCCATCAATGTAATGGTGTAGGCCAGCGACGTACTTTTAAAAACCAGCACCACTTCGTTCGAGTAGGAGGAGAGGGCACGTTTAAACGCGTAGGGCAGCAGGATCGCCAGCGTATCTTTCTTACTCATCCCCAGCGCGCCGCAGGATTGCCACTGCCCATCCGGGATGGCGCGAATAGCACCGTAGAAGAGCTGCGTGGTATAGGCTGCGCTGTTAAGCGACAGCGCAATGAGCGCGCAGAGCCACGGCTCAGAGAGCAGACGCCAGATCGCCGGATAGTTCTGCAAAGAGGGGAACTGCCCCGGCCCGTAGTAGATCAGGAAGATCTGCACCAGCAGCGGCGTGCCGGTAAAGAGCGTGATATAGGCGCGGACAATCTGCGTCAGCACCGGCGTTTTCAGCGTCAGCACGATGGTGAAGAGCAGTGAAAGCACCAGCGCCACAATCAGCGAGGCCACCGTCAGCGTCAGGCTGGTGTGCAGGCCTTTGAACAGCTCGGGCATAAACTCAAGCATTATCCCGGCCTCCGTTCAAAGCGCGTCGCGCGCAGATCGATGCGTTTCAGCACCCACTGGCTGAGCAGGGTGATCACCAGGTAGATCGCCGCCGCTACGATATACCAGGTAAACGGCTCCTGGGTGCGGGTGGCGATACTTTTTGTTTGCAGCATCAGATCGTTAACGCTTATCAGCGACACCAGCGCGGTATCTTTCAGCAGCACCAGCCACTGATTACCGAGCCCCGGCAACGCGTGACGCCACATCTGCGGCATCACCAGGCGAAAGAAGATCGCCCCTTTCGACAAACCCAGCGCCTGGCCCGACTCGCGCTGACCCTCAGGCACCGCTTTTAACGCACCGCGCAGGGTTTGCGAGGCATAAGCCGCGTAGAGCAGGGAGAGGGCGATCACGCCGCAGAGGAACGGGCTGACGTCGAAATTCTCAATCTGCATCTGTACCGGGATCTGCACAACGCCGAGGTTGAGGGTAAAGCCGTCCGACAGCAGCAACAGCAGCTGTGAGGAGCCGAAATAGATAAACAGCACCACCAGAATCTCTGGCAGGCCGCGTAAAATCGTCACCAGCGCGGTGCCGATCCAGGCAATCGGTCGCCATTTGACCGACTCCCAGACGGCAAAGATCATCGCCAGCACCAGGCCGATGATCAGCGCGCAGACGGCAAGGCCGACGGTCATCCCGGCGGCGCTTGCTAATGGAAACATTTCATTCATTCAGTATTACTTCTGGAACCATTTGCTGTAGATGGTCTGGTAGGTCCCATCTTTCTTCACTTTTTCCAGCGCGGCGTTAAATTTCTGCTGCAGCTCGGTGTTACCCTGGCGTACCGCGATACCGAGGCCGGTGCCGAAGTAATCTTTATCGGTCACTTTATCGCCAACGGCGGCCAGTTTAGCGTCAGATTTCAGCCACTCTGTCACTACCGCAGTGTCGCCGAATACGGCATCAATACGGCCATTTTGCAGATCCAGACGCGCGTTCTGGTAGCTGTCGTAAGGCACGGTGGTGATTTCCGGGTGCTTATCGGTGATGAATTTCTGGTGCGTGGTGCCATTCTGCACGCCGACACGCTTGCCTTTCAGCTGATCGATGCCGGTGAATTTACCCTTTTGGCCGATGAACAGCGCAGAGTTGTCGTAATACGGGGTGGTGAACAGCACCTGTTTTTCACGCTCCGGCGTGATATCCATCCCGGCCATTACCGCGTCGAAGCGGCGGAATTTCAGGCTCGGGATCAGGCTGTCAAAGGCCTGGTTGGTAAAGGTACAGGTGGCGTCGATCTCTTTACACAGGGCGTTCGCCAGATCGACATCGAAACCGACGATTTTGTTATTGGCGTCGGTCGATTCAAACGGAGGGTAGCTCGCTTCGGTGGCGAAACGGATGGTCTGGGCTGCTGTAGCGCTAAGGCTGATGCTGGCAACAAGTGCGGCGATCAGTAATTTTTTCATTGTCATTATTCCCGAGTCTTCAGTGAGATAGGTAGTATTTAAACGCGTCGGTCTGCGGCGCGGCAAAGCAGCCCGCATCCCCTTGCTCAACAATGTGACCATTTTCCATATACACCACGCGACTGGCCGTCTTGCGCGCCACTTCCACTTCGTGGGTCACGATAACTTGCGTAATACCGGTTTGCGACAGCTCGCGAATGATGCTGACGATCTGTGCGGTGATCTCTGGATCGAGCGCGGCGGTTGGCTCATCAAACAGCAACACCTGCGGCTCCATCATCAGCGCGCGGGCAATTGCCACGCGCTGCTGCTGGCCGCCGGAAAGGTGCAGCGGATAGCGATCGCTGTAGGGCTTCAGGCGTAAACGCTCGAGCAGCTTTTCGGCGCGCGCCAGCGCCTCATCTTTGCGTAATCCGAGCACGCGGCACGGCGCTTCAATCAGGTTCTGCTGCACGGTGAGATGCGGCCAAAGATTATATTGCTGAAACACCATGCCCACATTCTGGCGCAATTCGCGAATCGCACTATCAGAAGGGGTTTTGGCGAAATCGAAATGATTGCCTGCGATGGTCAACTGGCCAGAGCGCGGCATTTCGAGCAGGTTAAGCACGCGCAGCAGCGAGCTTTTCCCCGCGCCGCTTGGGCCGAGCAGCACCAGCGTTTCACCCTGCGGGCACTCCAGTGTGATATCGAACAGCGCCTGGTGTGCGCCGTAGAAGCAATTGATGCTGTTTAATTTAATACTCATCGAAGCAGTCTGATAGCAATTGAGGCCGCAAATAGTAACGTTGACAGAATAGTTATGCAATATTTGTGCGTTAAAACTTAAAAATAAACCAAGTTACTACATAAAGTTAGCACATATCACTGGTCGGTGTGGGAACCAGGCATAAATGTCGGCATTCCTCACAGAATGCCAGACATTTTACGGGGGTTATTGATGAGTTTAGTCAATACTTAGCGGTGCTCGACCGACTGGCGCAGCGTGCCGGCCGGGGCATGTACCGTGCCGCCGAGGTAGCGCACATCATCGACCGCCCAGCACTGGCCTTCGCGGATCATCAGCACCTCGTCCTGCCAGCGCTGATCGCCTTTGGTCAACGTCACGCGCAGCGGGATGTTGCGCGCGTCGCTGTTGGGGATGGTTGAGGCGCTGGCAACATCCGCTTTCTCCGGTGCCAGGTTACGGCTGGAGAAGGGGTCGCCCTTCAGCAGCACGTTATTGCGCGCGTCGCGGCTGGCGGCGGTAAGCATTTTGCTCAGGTCGTCACTCAGGTAAGGACGCAGCGAAGACCAGTTAGCGCCCGGATGTTCAATGCGGTAGTCATAGAATTGCTGTGCCACACTGTCTGGGCCGCCTTCAACACAGGCACCGACGCGTGCGCCGGTATCTTTGAAAGCGGGCTCAACGGTGGTACAAGCGCTTAACAGCAGCGCGCACGGCATAACAAGAGTCAAAACTGAATAGCGCATAATGATTTCCTTATTTCTGTTCAGAAGTCGCAACCTTTCAAGAATAGTGTATTGCTCTCATAATGTGTCTGGTAACGCATTGATGGTTAAAAGGAGAAGCATGAAAACGTGGGGAATAGTGCTACTGGCGCTGATACTGGCAGGCTGTGCCAGCGATAAAAAAGATGACAACAAAGGCGTTATTGAGAAACCTGGCTATCAACTGGTGACCCGTTATCAGGCGCAAGCGGCTTATCCCCGCATCAAGGTGCTGGTGATCCATTATACGGCAGATGATTTTGATGTCTCGTTGACTACACTGCTCGGCAAAGATGTCAGTTCGCACTACTTAATCCCGGCCAATCCGCCGCGAGAAAAGGGTAAACCGCGCATCTGGCAGCTGGTGCCGGAGCAGAAACTGGCGTGGCATGCGGGGGCCAGCTTCTGGCGTGGATCGACGCGCATTAACGACACTTCAATCGGCATTGAGCTGGAAAACCGCGGCTGGCAGAAGACGTCGGGCGGCAAAACCTTCGTTCCTTTTGCGCAGGCACAAATCAATGCGTTGATTCCGCTGGTAAAAGATATCGTCGCGCGTTACAACATCCCGCCGCAGAATGTGGTGGCGCATGCGGATATCGCCCCGCAGCGCAAAGACGATCCCGGCCCGCAGTTTCCCTGGCAGGTGCTAGCCGCGCAGGGGATTGGCGCATGGCCCGATCCGGCGCGGGTGGCCTTTTACCTCAATGGCCGCGCGGAGTACACGCGGGTCAGCAACGCGGCACTGCTCGACCTGCTGGCGCGTTACGGGTATGACGTCAAATCGTATATGACACCGCTGCAACAAAAGCGGGTCATCATGGCATTTCAAATGCATTTTCGCCCGGCGAAGTGGGACGGCTTAGCTGACGCCGAAAGCTTAGCGATCGCCGAGGCTTTACTGGAAAAATATGGTCAGGCAGAGTGATCTCTGCCGACCGGCTTATGACGAGGTCAATGGAGATGGGTTTACGCATCCTTACCGGCGCGCTGCTGATGGCGGCTTTTACCGCCCACAGTGCGCCGACACCGCCCTTTAGCTGTGCTTACTGGGATAAAAAAACGGACAACGTCGAGACCCTCGCTAACTGCGCCACCCTGCAGGAGGGCAAGTTGCTGTTTCTGCCGGAGTTGTTCGAAAAGAGCCAGGCTGTGGATGGCATGTCGTGGGTTGGCTTATATGACTACACCCGCCAGGCCGGGCTGCCGGATGCCGATTACTATGTCCGCGCGCCGGATCGCTACCTGCCGGTAGTGCATTTCGATAACGGGCCGGACTGGTTTGTCGAAGGGCTGGTACGCGCCCGGCAGAATGGCAAGGTGGGTTACTGGGACGATTCGTTCCGCAACCATATTGCGCCGCAGTTTGATTACGCCTGGCAGTTTCAGGAGGGTAAAGCGCTGGTCTGTAACGGCTGCAAGCCGCAGCGCGAGGGAGAACATATGGCGCTGGGCGGCGGTGAGTGGTTTTACATTAATAAAAACGGCCAGCGGGTTTCCGAGATCAGATCCGGGCCGTTTTAAGTCCCTTAGCGGTGCAGCTTGCCGTGATCTTTTAGCCAGAACGCCGTGCGTCTGATGCCCTCATCGAGCGTCACAATCGGCGTGTAGCCCAGCTCCTGCTGCGCGCGTTTGATATCCAGCGTGAAATCAAAATTGAGCTTCGACACCCCGTAGTGCGTAAAGGCGGGCTCTTTCGCGCGCTTGTCGCCGAAGCGCTCCATACTGCGGGCCACCATATCCAGCATGGTATAGGGCACGGAACGAATACGGCAGTCGATACCCAGCTCATCGATCAGTGTCTGCACAATGGTGCGCAGCGAGCGCGGTTCGCCGTTGGTGATATTAAAAGCGCGCCCGGAGGGAAGAGCGTCGCATTCCGGCTGGCTCGCCAGCCACATCGCATGCACCGCATTTTCGTAATAGGTCATATCGACCAGCGCATCTCCGCCGCGTGGCAGTAGCACGCTGCGGTAGTGCTGCATCATCTGCGCCAGCCGCGGGATAAAGACTTTATCGTGCGGGCCAAACAGGCTCTGCGGGCGCAAAATGGTGAAGCGGGTTTGCGGGTTCGCCTGCGCCAGCAGATCGATAACCTGCTCCCCGGCGGCTTTACTGCGGGCAAATTCGTTGGCGAAACGCCGCGGGCGGAAGGCTTCGTCAATGTCGCGGTGGTGGTGATAGTCGAAATAGAGCGACGGCGAGGAGATATGGATAAAGTTACGCACGCCCCAGGCAACCGCCCATTCGCCGAGACGGCGCGTGGCGCGCACGTTAGCGAGATCAAACGCTTCCTGAGTACCCCAGGGCGAGGTGAAACTCGAGCAGTGCCACAATGTATCGATACCTGCGAGCATCACTTTCGCCTGCGAAGAGACCAGCTGGGTTAAATCCGCCGGTACAAACTCAGCGCCCATCTTGCAGAGCAGCTTGCCCATCGCTTCGTTGCGGCCCGTCGCCCGGACTGCAATGCCTTTTTGCCGCAGATATTCGACCGCGTTTCGGCCTAAACCGCTGGTTGCGCCCGTGACCAGAACCTTCATAGCAATCCACTGTGTTAAGCGTTTATCGCGCGCATTCTTTCGTGAATCACGTCCTGATGCAATGGGATTGTTAAAAGAAAGGCGATGGACTCAGACTTTTTCACTGCCTTTTTCCGCAAGGCTGGCGATACGTTGCGCCATACCGCGAAAAATAAACAGATGCGCCGGAAACATCAGCAGCCAGTAAAAAAGCCCCGGCATACCGTGCGGATGCCACCAGGCGCGCACATCCAGCACCCGGCAATCACCCTTATCCGTCACGGTAAAAACTAACCGCCCAAGCCCCGGCGCTTTCATGCCAAACAGCAGGGCAAGCTGCTGCTCCGGCTCAACGATAATCACTTTCCAGCTGTCTACCGCATCGCCAACCTGCAAATAAGGGCGTTGCGGTCGCCCGTGCGCCAGCTTATGGCCGATAAGCCTGTCGAGCGCGGCGCGGGTTTGCCACAGAGGATTGCCAAAAAAGTAGCGCTCTTTGCCGCCGATACCGTTGATCACCTGCCATAACGCCTGCGCGCTGGCCTGGGTGGTGACGCTAAAACCAGCCTGCTTCGGGTAGTAGCCATATTGCGGACGCCAGCGGGAGAAAGCCTGCGGATCGTAGCCCCAGTCGCTGGAGTTCACCAGCTTCTCCTCCTCCTTGAGCGTACGGCGCACCGCTTCATCAAAGGGGATCAGCGTTTGCGGAATTAACGCGCGCAGGGCGCGGTCATCCGCCAGCAGGTCATGTTTCAGCCCCTGTATTAACGCTTTGGCAATAGAGGGCGGCACGGAGGTGATGAGGTGTAAAAACCACACCGAGATAAGCCGCGTCGGCAGCGGTAGCGGGATCAGCGGGCGCTTGACGCCACTCACCGCCATAAAGCGGATAAACTGCTGCTGATAGGTGAGCACCTCCGGCCCCGCGGCTTCAAACACCCGGTGCGTGTTGGCCGGATGGTTGAGCAACTCAAGCAGGTAGTGCAGCAGATTTTCCAGCGCGATGGGGGTGGTGCGCGAACGCACCCAGCGCGGTGGGGTCAGCACCGGCAGGTTAAAGACCATGTCGCGCATCACTTCAAACGCCGCTGAACCGGCACCAACAATGATCCCGGCGCGCAGCTCGGTGACCGGCACGCCCGCGGCGCGCAGCAGATCGCCGGTGTGCTGGCGGGCCAGCAGATGATCGGAGTCGCTTCCCTCGTGCGCTTGCAAAGAGCTGAGATAGATCACCGGTTTCACACCGGAGCCTTGTAGCGCATCGCGCACATTAAGGGCGATCTGCCGCTCATGGGCGACAAAGTCGCCGCTCTCGCCCATGCTGTGCACCAGATAGTAGAGGGTATCGACATCCTCCAGCAGCGCGGGCAGCGCCTGCGGCCAGAAGAGGTCAATCTCATGCAGCGAGACATTCGCCAGCGCCAGCTTTCGCAGCCGCCCTAAGCGCCGCGCCGCGGCTTTAACCTGATGACCCTGTTCACTGAGGGCTTGTACCAGCCGTTGCCCGATATAGCCGCTGGCACCGAGCACTGCTATCCGCTGCGCCACATTTGCTCCTTAGCGCTGCAAAAAGGCCTGCCAGTGGCGAACCACCTCGCCAAGCTGCTGGCGGCTGACATCCAGATGCGTCACCAGCCGCACTACGCTGCCTGCGGTGATCGTCACCCCGCGCTCACGCATAAACGCGCCTAGCGCCTGGGCATTATCCCCGACGCGGACAAACACCATATTGGTGTCGTGGCGCATCACATCGACGCCGAGTTCGCGCAGCTGTGTCGCCAGCCAGGCGGCGTTCTCATGATCCTCTTTCAGCCGCTCAACGTTGTTTTTCAGCGCATAGAGCCCGGCTGCGGCCAAAAAGCCCGCCTGGCGCATGCCGCCGCCGGTCATCTTGCGCCAGCGGTTAGCACGGGCGATATAGGCTTTATCACCGACCAGCAGCGAGCCAACCGGCGTGCCGAGACCTTTGGAGAGGCAGATGGTGAAGGAGTCGCAATATTGCGCGATCGCTTTCAAATCGCAGCCATACTCCACCAGCGCATTAAAGATGCGCGCGCCGTCAACGTGCAGCGCCAGCCCGCGCTCGCGGGTGAAATTCCAGGCCTGTTGCAGGTAGTCGCGCGGCAGCACTTTGCCGTTATGGGTGTTTTCAAGGCTCAGCAGTTTAGTGCGGGCAAAGTGGATATCGTCAGCTTTGATTTTGGCCGCGACCTTATCCAGCGGCAGCGTGCCGTCGGCGGCAGCATCAATCGGCTGGGGCTGAATACTGCCGAGCACCGCCGCACCGCCCGCTTCGTAGAGGTAGTTATGCGCGCCCTGGCCGACGATGTACTCTTCGCCGCGTTCGCAGTGGCTGAGCAGGGCGACCAGGTTAGCTTGTGTGCCGGTAGGTAAAAAGAGGGCGGCCTCTTTGCCGCTCAGTTCAGCGGCGTAGGCCTGAAGTTCGTTAACCGTTGGGTCATCGCCATACACATCATCCCCGACCGGGGCGGCCATCATTGCCTCCAGCATGGCGCGTCCAGGTCGGGTCACGGTGTCACTGCGTAAATCAATCACGGCATTTCCTTATCTTGCGATGGGTAATGCCCTCTGTTTTACCTGAGCCAGTTGGTTTTCGCCAGTTCAACCACCTCGTCGCCGCGTCCGTTGATGATCGCGCGTAGCATATAGAGGCTGAAGCCTTTCGCCTGCTCAAGCTTGATTTGCGGCGGCATGGCCAGCTCCTCTTTGGCGACGGTAACGTCAATCAGCACCGGGCCATCAATGGCGAAGGCACGCTGTAGCGCCTCGTCAACGTCGGAGGATTTCTCTACGCGAATGCCGGTGATGCCGCACGCTTCGGCGATGCGGGCAAAGTTTGTTGCCTGCAATTCGGTGCCATCGGTCAGATAGCCGCCCGCTTTCATCTCCATCGCCACAAAGCCGAGCACGCTGTTGTTAAAGACGACAATTTTCAGCGGCAGCTTCATCTGCGCCACGGAGAGGAAATCGCCCATCAGCATGCTAAAACCGCCATCCCCACACATCGCCACCACCTGGCGCTGTGGGTAGGTGGCCTGAGCGCCAATCGCCTGCGGCATGGCGTTGGCCATTGAGCCGTGGTTAAAGGAGCCAATCAACCGGCGTCTGCCGTTCATCTTCAGGTAGCGCGCGGCCCAGACAGTCGGGGTGCCGACATCGCAGGTGAAAATGGCGTCATCATCGGCGAAATCACTGATACGCTGGGCCAGATATTGCGGGTGGATCGCCTTGTCGCTCGGCTTCGCCAGATCGTCCAGCCCTTTGCGCGCATCGCGGTAGTTCTCCAGCGCTTTGTCGAGGAAGGCGCGATCCGTTTTCTGCTCCAGCAGCGGCACCAGCGCTGCCAGCGTCGCTTTGATATCGCCGACCAGCGCCATATCGACTTTACTGTGCGCGCCAAGGCTCGCCGGGTTGATATCGATCTGGATGATCTTCGCATCACTCGGGTAGAAGGCGCGGTAAGGGAACTGGGTGCCAAGCAGCACCAGCGTGTCGGCATTCATCATGGCGTGGAAGCCGGACGAGAAGCCAATCAGCCCGGTCATGCCGACATCAAAGGGATTGTCATACTCAACGTGCTCTTTGCCGCGCAGGGCGTGAACAATCGGCGCGTTGAGCTTACCGGCGAAGGCCAGCAGCTCTTTATGCGCACCGGCACAGCCGCTGCCGCACATCAGCGCGACATTGCTGGAGTAACGCAGCAGCTGCGCCAGTTTATGCAGCTCCTCCTCGGCGGGAACCACTACCGGCTGCGGGGCGCGATACCAGTGGCTGCTGGCGTTTTCCGGTGCCGCCTGCAGGGCAACATCGCCGGGCAGCACCACGACCGAGACGCCACGGTTGAGGATCGCTTTGCGCATGGCAATCGCCAGCACTTGCGGGATCTGTTCCGGGTTGGAGACCAGCTCGCAGTAGTGGCTGCATTCACGGAAAAGCTCCTGCGGATGCGTCTCCTGAAAATAGCCGCTGCCGATTTCGCTCGACGGAATATGCGCGGCAATGGCCAGCACCGGCACGCGGTTGCGGTGGCAGTCAAACAGGCCGTTGATCAGGTGCAGGTTGCCCGGCCCGCAGGAGCCTGCGCACACCGCCAGTTCGCCCGAGACCTGCGCTTCGGCGCCTGCGGCAAAAGCGGCCACCTCTTCATGGCGGGTGGGCATCCAGTCGATGGTGCCCATGCGGTTCAAGCTGTCGCTCAGCCCGTTGAGGGAGTCGCCGGTGACGCCCCAAATCCGTTTTACGCCCGCCTGTTCGAGGGTTTTGGCGATATACGCGGCCACTGTCTGTTTCATATTGAGGCTCCTTTTTGTGATCACGCTTACAAGCTTAGACAATCAACAGGTAACGAGGCGGGAATATTATACCCATAAGTGAAACAGGGGTTTATTTTGACGATGAACAGGCATAGGTTGGTGTCAGACAACGAAAACAGGAATACTTTCAGATGGTTAAATCATTGTTAAATTCAGTTAATAAGATGTTTTCGCATGAGGATTTGGGGCGCTTGCTGCTGCGTCTGGCGGTCGGCGGGCTGATGCTGTTTCACGGCGTGCATAAGCTGATTGGCGGGATTGATGGCATTGCTGGGATGCTGGCGGCAAAAGGGCTGCCGGGGTTTATCGCTTACGGCGTGCTGGTGGGGGAAGTGCTCTGTCCGGTGCTGATTATTCTCGGTATTTTTACCCGCCCGGCGGCGCTGGTGCTGGCGTTTACCATGGTTGTTGCCTGGCTGATGGTGGGTATCGGCGAAACCGGTTCGCTGGAGGTGACCGGGGCGTGGGCGATTGAGAGTATTGTTTACTTCTTCCTTGGCGCGCTGGCGGTGGCGTTTATGGGGGCAGGGCGATATTCCGTCGCGCCCGCGTGGAAGTAATGGTGATGTAAAAATGCCGGATGGCGGCTAGCGCCTTATCCGGCCTACAGGTTCAGCGCATATTCTGCATTGCCGGATGGCGGCTGTCGCCTTATCCGGCCTACAAAGGCATAACGGCTTGTTTTGTAGGCCGGATAAGCGCAGCGCCATCCGGCATCATCATCGGCACCTTACGCTAACACCAAATCCCCCTGCGGGTGACAGGAGCAGGCGAGCACAAACCCGTCGGCAATCTCCTTCTCGGTCAGCGTCATGGTGCTGCTGACCGAATACTCCCCGGAAAGCACCTGCGTTTTGCAACAGCCGCAAACGCCTGCGCGACAGGCGGCGTTGACCGGCATTTTGTTGCTCTCCAGCGCCTCCAGCAGCGTGCTGCCCACCGGCGCATAGAAGGTTTTCATCGGCGACAGTTTGCTGAACTTCAGCCCGCTGGTGGCGGCTTCAGCAACCGGCGTAAAGAACTGCTCTTTAAAGAAGCGGGTGACACCGAGCGCTTTCACCTCCTGCTCAACCCATGCCATATAGGGCGCCGGGCCGCAGGTCATCACCGTACGCGCACTCAGATCCGGCACTGCGCTCAGCAGCTCGCGGCTTAAACGCCCCGCCACAAAGCCATCGGTAGCGTTGTGCTCCGCCACCAGCGTCACCGGGTAGTTTCGCCACTCATCGGCAAAGATCACATCCTGCGGCGAGCGCACGCTGAAAATCACCTGCACATCCGCCTGAGGACGGTGTTTCGCCAGCCAGCGGCGCATCGACATAATCGGCGTCACGCCGCAGCCTGCCGCCAACAGCAACAGCAACAGCTTATCGTTCGGTTCGTTATCGCAGGTAAATTCCCCCTGCGCGTCGGAGAGCCAGAGATAATCGCCGCGCTTAACCTCACGCGTCAGCCACTGCGAGCCGGCACCCTCATCAATACGGCGAATGGTCAGCGTAATGTATTCACTGACGCCCGGCGTTGAGGAGAGGGTATAGGCGCGCAGCGTGTTGGCGCTGTTGCCAATACTCACCAGCGCATACTGCCCGGCGCGGTAGGGGTAGTAATCATGGCACAGCAGCGAAAGCGTCCAGACATCCGGCGTCTCCTGGTGGATATGGTGCACCTGCATCCGCCACGGGCATTGAGGGGTTGGCATGCTCATTTTTCGCTCCTTATGCGCTCAGTAACTGCTGCATATCCTGCTCGACGGTGGTCACCTGGCGCAGGCCGAACTTCTCGTTCAGCACCGCCAGCAGATCCGGCGTCAGGAAGCCCGGCGCGGTGGGGCCGGTGACAATATTTTTCACACCCAGTGAGAGCAGGGTCAGCAAAATGACAATCGCTTTCTGTTCAAACCACGACAGCACCAGCGAGAGCGGCAGATCGTTAACGCCGCAGCCGAGTTTGTCGGCTAGCGTTACTGCCAGAATAATCGCCGAGTAGGCGTCGTTACACTGCCCGGCATCGACCAGACGCGGCAGGCCTTCAATATTGCCAAAGTCGAGTTTGTTAAAGCGGTATTTACCGCAGGCCAGCGTCAGGATCAGGCAGTCATCCGGCACCTGGGTGGCAAAATCGGTGAAGTAGCTGCGCTCCCCGCGCGCGCCGTCACAGCCGCCGACCAGGAAGAGGTGGCGCAGTTTTTCGCGGCTCACCAGATCGATCAATGTATCGACCGCGCCGAGCAGCGTCTGGCGACCAAAACCAACGGTGATCAGGTGTTCGATCTCGCTAAACGGGAAGCCGGACATCTGCTGCGCCTGGCGGATCACCGGGGCAAAGTCGTCACCTTCAAGGTGGTTAACGCCCGGCCAGCCAACGATGCTGCGCGTCCAGATACGATCGTCATAGGAACCGACGGTCGGGTCGATAATGCAGTTGGAGGTCATCACAATCGGGCCGGGGAAACGGGCGAACTCAACCTGCTGGTTCTGCCAGCCGCTGCCGTAGTTACCGACCAGATGTTTGTATTTACGCAGCTCCGGGTAACCGTGCGCCGGCAGCATTTCGCCGTGGGTATAGACGTTAACGCCAGTGCCTTCGGTCTGTTGCAGCAGGTTATAGAGATCTTTCAGGTCATGGCCGGAAATAAGAATGCATTTGCCCGCCACCGCTTTGACGTTGACCTGGGTTGGCGTCGGATGACCATAAAGGCTGGTTTCACCCGCGTCGAGAATGCTCATCACGCTGAAGTTCATCTTGCCGATCTCCATCGCGCACTCCAGCAGGGCATTCATATCCGCCGGCCAGGTGCCGAGCCACGCCATGATGTTGTGGTAGCGCGCGTAGAGATCGTTATCGTACTGACCGAGCACGTGAGCATGTTCCATGTAGGCCGCCGCGCCTTTCAGGCCATACAGGCAGAGCAGGCGCAGGCCAAGAATGTTTTCGCCAATCGCCGCTTTGTCTTTATTCGGGGTGAATTCCGCCGCCTGGCGCTGCAACGCGCCGAGATCGTCGCTCACCAGCTGTAAATCTGCCATCGGGTTATCTACCTGCGCCTGCGGATCAATCGCCAGGCAGAGGGCTTTCAGTGCTTCACGTTTGGCAATCGCTTCGCGGGCGTAACCGATAATGCGCACGGAATCGAAGTTAACGTTGGTCAGGGTGGAGAAGAAGGCGCGCGGCGCGAAGTTATCAATCTCATGGTCAATCAGATCGTAGTCGCGCGCTTTGCAGGCCCAGGCGGAAAGCCCCTGCAGGGCGGCAATCAGCAGATCCTGGAGATCGGAGGTTTCAGCGGTTTTCCCGCACATCCCCTGCGCGTAAGAACAGCCATTTCCTGCCGGGGTACGGATGGTTTGTTCACATTGCACACAAAACATGGTCACACCTTCTTTAAAGTTATATTTAAAATACATGTTTAAGATTAATAGGGCGGGCGAAGGCGTGAAAGGTCTTTTAGCGGCTATTTACGCCGAGATTGATTTAGCGCAAGTTTGGCGGCAGAAACCCACCGCCGAAGGGGATCAGGCAGAGAAGAGCGCCATTAACAGCGGCACCAACAGGCTGAGCACGAATCCGTGAACAATGGCGGCGGGCACCATCTCCAGCCCGCCAGAGCGCTGCAACACCGGCAGGGTGAAATCCATCGACGTTGCGCCGCATAACCCGAGTGCGGTTGAACGGCTGCGGCCAACAAGCCCGGGGATCAGCATAATGGCGATCAGTTCGCGCGCCAGATCGTTAAAGAACGCCGCGCTGCCAATCACCGGGCCAAAGGATTCAGTAAGCAGAATGCCGGAAAGGGAGTACCAGCCAAAGCCGGAGGCCATCGCCAGCCCGGTTCTCAGCGGCAAATCGAGGAGTAGCGCGTTGATCACACCGCCCACCAGCGAACTGGCACAAACGACCACCGCGATAATCATTCCGCGGCGGTTCAGCACAATCTGTTTCAGGGTCATGCCGCTGTTACGCAACTGAATACCGACCAGCAGCAGCAGGAAGATCAGTGTGTATTCGCTGGCTTCGGTCGCGTGCTGTAAAAACGCAAGCCCGCTCAGGCCAATCACAAAACCGAGCAGCACCACGCCGCACAGGCGCAACGACTCCAGCGCCATCGCCAGCCGAGATGGCAGCACTTCCTGCTGGTGGTGATGGCGCCACGGCAGGGATCGCTCCAGCCACAGCAGCGCACAGGCGTTGCAGAGTAAAATAATCACCACGCTGACCGCGGAATAATGCAATATCGACAGCAGGTTAGCGCTAAGGTTATCAAGGAAGGCGAGGCTGATACCCATAAAAAAGAGGATCACGTAGACAATCCAGCTGAGCAGTTTATTGATCAGTTTGAGCGCGGAGGCGTGGCGCAGCGGAATGAGGTAGCCCGCCACCAGCGGCAGAAGAATAATTAACAATCCTGAAAACATGAACAGCCCGAATCCTTACGTAAATTTATATGCACTGCAACACACTACAGAAAGGCTGAAAGTGAGTAAAGCTGCGAAAAGTGAGCGATTTTATGCAAATGCAGATTTCAATGGCGCTTCCCGCCTGCCGTTATGCTGTTGGCGCAGGGAGAGGGCAACACACCCGGAGGATGAGAGATGATTCTGGAGCGAGTTGAGGTTGTGGGATTTCGGGGTATTAATCGCCTCTCATTGCAGCTTGAACAGAACAACGTGTTAATTGGTGAGAATGCATGGGGCAAATCAAGCCTGCTGGATGCGCTCACCCTACTGCTGTCGCCGCAAAACGATCTCTACCATTTTGTGCGCGATGACTTCTGGTTTCCGCCGGGGGATATCAACGGCCGCGAGCACCATCTGCACATTATTCTCACCTTTCGTGAATCTGAACCGGGGCGGTATAAAACGCGGCGCTATCGCCCGCTGGCGGAGTGCTGGGTGCCCAGTGACGATGGTTATCACCGTCTCTTTTACCGCCATGAAGGGGAGCTTTCGGCCGGGGGCGAAGTAAGGACGCTGCGCGGTTTTCTCGACACTAAAGGCGAACTGCTGCCGCTGCGTGACAGTGATGAGATGGCGCGCCAGCTGATTCGCCTCTCGCCGGTGCTGCGCCTGCGCGATGCGCGTTTTATGCGCCGGCTGCGCAGCGGCGGCACGCCGGAAACACCGCTGCTGGAGAGCACCGCGCGCCAGCTCGATTTTCTCTCCCGCGAGCTGGTATCACGGCCGCAAAACCTGACCGATGCGCAGATCCGCCACGGCTTATCGGCGATGGTGCAACTGCTGGAGCACTACTTTGCCGAGCAGGGCAGCGGTACGTCGCTGCCGCGCCTGATGCGCCGTCGCTCCCATGATGAGCAGCGTAGCTGGCGCTATCTCGACACCATCAACCGCATGATTGATAAGCCCGGCGGGCGCATGTACCGGGTAATTCTGCTGGGCTTTTTTTCCACGCTATTGCAGGCCAAAGGCTCTGTGCACCTCGATCGCGATGCGCGTCCGCTATTGCTGGTGGAAGATCCCGAAACGCGGCTGCATCCGATTATGCTCTCCGTCGCCTGGCAGTTGTTAAACCTGCTGCCGCTGCAACGTATTACCACCACTAACTCCGGTGAACTGCTGTCGCTGACGCCCGTTGAGCATGTCTGCCGGCTGGTGCGCGAATCGTCACGCGTCGCGGCCTGGCGCCTCGGGCCGGGCGGGCTGAGCGCAGAGGATGGGCGGCGCATCGCATTTCATATTCGCGTCAACCGTCCCTCATCACTGTTTGCCCGCTGCTGGCTGCTGGTCGAAGGGGAGACGGAAACCTGGGTGATTAACGATCTTGCGCGCCAGTGTGGGCACCACTTTGATGCTGAAGGGATAAAGGTGATTGAGTTCGCCCAGTGCGGCCTGAAGCCGCTGATCAAATTTGCCCGCCGGATGGGCATTGAGTGGCATGTGCTGGTGGATGGCGACGAAGCGGGGAAAAAATATGCCGCCACCGTGCGCGGCGTACTCGATAATCATCCCGATCAGGTGCGCGTTCATTTAACCGAACTGCCGGCGCGCGACATGGAGCACTTTATGTATCGCGAAGGGTTTGATGATGTCTATCACCGCGTGGCGCAGCTGCCGGCAAACGTGCCGATGAACGCGCACCGGGTGATCACCAAAGCGATCCACCGCGCGTCAAAACCGGATCTGGCGATTGAGGTGGCGATGGAAGCGGGCAGGCGCGGCGTGGAGGCGATCCCGCCGCTGCTGCGTAAAATGTTCTCCCGCGTGCTTTGGCTGGCGCGCGGGAGAGCCGATTAACGCTGGCAACGTTCGGCAGTCTGGCTTTGCAGGCTGTCGAGCAGCTCATAACGGCGGCGATACTCTGCGCGTTTTTTGCTGGCGATCTCCTCAATCGGTTTACGCGGCATCATCAGTGGCAGCACGAAGTCTCTCTGACCATCGACAACGCCACCGAGTGATTCCCAGAAGCTGTTGTAGTCTGCATGCAGCTGGCGCAGTTTTTTCTTGCGATAGCGCAGGCTCTGATAGATGTGCGTTTCATTGCTTACCGCGCGGATCGCTTCCACGTCGAGGTACTGCGCCAGCATCATTGCCGCTTCGACCAGTAGCCGCTTCGGGAACAGCCCGTGACAGGCTTTGGTCGCGCCCTGGATCGCTTCGTGCGGCACATGGGATTTTGGCCCTTGCAGCCCGCCAATATAGAGCGTGGTCAAGCCGTTAAAGGGGCAGATGGTGAAGGTGAGGCGCGCCAGCGGCGTCTCCAGCGCGTCATAAAAGGTGAGCGTCGCTTCGCCCTCTTTATCCAGCGCGGCGTCTGACCAGAGACGAATGGAGTAACTCTGCTCATCTTTTCCGGTCAGCCGGGCCAGCGTGCAGCCCGACGTCGTGAGATAGCTGCTCACCATTCCTTCGGGCAGCAGACGATTAAACGTGTCGTAGTGCCAGCAAATCGCCTCGCTGGTTTGCTGACGCGTCAGGTTGACGGAGAGCCAGGGGCGGTGTAACCGGCACGGCAGACCCGGCTGCATATGCAGCTTGCGGGCGAGGTGTGGCTGGTCAACGAGACGTGACAAAAAGTGCGCAGTAGCAAAAGGCATCGCCAGCGAGCGCAGCAGGAATTTACGCCGGTGGGAGCCTTTCTCCCAGGCGGGTCCCGGGACCAGATCGCCGGTAAGCAGAGAAGCGAATAGCTGCCAGGCCGTTTTCGGGAGCGGCCGTTGAGGTTCAAAAACAGTAGCGATAACGGACATGGTGCAACTCACATTTCATTAAGAGATCTCAATTTCATCAGGTGCTGACTCAACGCCTCTTCAATGGATAAGGGAGAAAATGCGAAGATGAGGTTTCGTTGAGCCGCTGTTTAGTTAAAATTGCTCTCTCCATCGCATGTCCGATTATCTGGAAATTTTATGAAACTGAAGGGAAAACGCAGGACAGGGTTGTTTGTGCTGATCGTCATCATAGTGCTGGCGGCTTTCTGGCTCTGGAGCAAGTTAAATGCGCCGGTGGTGCAGTATCAGACGCTGATTGTTAAGCCGGGCGAGCTGCAACAAATGGTGCTGGCAACCGGCAAACTCGACGCGCTCCGCAAAGTTGACGTCGGCGCGCAGGTCAACGGTGAGTTACAGCGCCTGACGGTCAACATCGGCGATAAGGTGAAGAAAGATCAGCTGCTGGGCATCATTGACCCGGCGCAGGCGGAAAACCAGATTAAAGAAGTGGAAGCAACGCTGATGGAGCTGCGGGCGCAGCGCCGCCAGGCGCAGGCCGAGCTGAAACTGGCGCAGGTGACTTACGGACGTCAGCAGCAGCTGGTGCAGAGCCACCTGGTGTCGCGCCAGGATCTTGACACCTCAGCAACCGATGTCGCCGTAAAGCAGGCGCAGATTGGCACCATCGATGCGCAGATCAAACGTAACCAGGCGACGCTCGATACGGCAAAAACAAATCTTGATTACACCCGCATCCTCGCGCCGATGGACGGGGAGGTGACGCAAATCACCACTCTGGAAGGGCAGACGGTGATTGCCATGCAGCAGGCGCCGAACATTCTGACGGTCGCCGACATGAGTACCATGCTGGTGAAAGCGCAGGTCTCCGAAGCGGATGTCATTCATCTCAAACCGGGGCAAAAAGCGTGGTTCACCGTGTTGGGCGATCCGGGTACCCGCTATGAAGGGGTACTGAAAGATATTCTGCCGACGCCGGAGAAGGTTAACGACGCCATCTTCTACTACGCGCGTTTTGAAGTGCCCAACCCGCAGGGCGTGCTGCGTCTGGAGATGACCGCGCAGGTGCAGATCCAGCTCACCGGGCAGAAAAACGTGCTGACCATTCCGCTGGCGGCGCTCGGCGAGCCGGTTGGTGATAACCGCTATAAGGTCAAAGTGCTGCGCAATGGCGAGACCCGCCAGCGGGAGGTGATCCTCGGCGCGCGTAACGATACCGATGTAGTGGTGGTCAAAGGGCTGGACGCGGGCGATGAAGTGGTGATCGGTGAGCGGAAAGAGGGCGCGGCGCAATGACCGCCCTGCTTGAACTGAAGGAGATTCGCCGCAGCTACCCCTCCGGCGACGGCATGGTCGAAGTGCTGAAAGGCATTACGCTCACCATAAACGCAGGCGAGATGGTGGCGATTGTGGGCGCGTCCGGCTCCGGTAAATCGACGCTGATGAACATTCTCGGCTGTCTCGATAAGCCGACCCGCGGCACCTATCGCGTGGCGGGAACGGATGTCTCGACCCTCAGCGGCGACGCGCTGGCACAACTGCGCCGCGAGCACTTTGGTTTTATCTTTCAGCGCTACCATCTGCTCTCCCATCTGACCGCCGCACAGAATGTTGAAGTGCCAGCGGTCTATGCCGGGACGGAGCGCAAAGCGCGGCTGGCCCGCGCCAAAGAGTTGCTGACGCGCCTCGGGCTTGGCGATCGCAGCGAATATCAACCCTCGCAGCTCTCCGGCGGCCAGCAGCAGCGCGTCAGTATTGCCCGTGCGTTGATGAACGGCGGGCAGGTGATCCTCGCCGATGAGCCAACCGGCGCACTGGATAGCCACTCCGGCGAAGAGGTGATGGCGATCCTCCATCAGCTGCGCGATCGCGGCCACACGGTGATTATCGTCACCCACGATCCGCAGGTTGCCGCTCAGGCCGAACGGATCATTGAGATCCGCGATGGCGAAATTATTGCCAATCCGCCGGCAAAAACTTCCGCCAACTCTGCGGCAAAGCATGAAAGCGTTGTTACCTCCGTCGGCGGCTGGCGGCAGTTCACCAGCCGTTTCCAGGAAGCGCTGACCATGGCCTGGCGGGCGATGGCGGCCAACAAAATGCGCACCTTGCTCACCATGCTCGGCATTATTATCGGCATCGCCTCAGTGGTGTCGATTGTGGTGGTGGGCGATGCGGCCAAGCAACTGGTGCTGGCAGATATCCGCTCTATCGGCACCAACACCATCGATGTCTACCCCGGTAAAGATTTTGGTGATGATGAGCCACAAAACCAGCAGGCGCTGAAGTATGACGATCTGCTTGCCATTCAAAAGCAGCCGTGGGTGCGCTCAGCGACGCCATCGGTATCGCAAAACCTGCGTCTGCGTTACGGCAATATCGACGTGGCGGCCAGCGCGAACGGCGTCAGCGGGCAATATTTTAACGTTTACGGTATGACCTTTAGCGAAGGCACCGCGTTTAACGCCGAACAGCAGGGCAGGCGCGCGCAGGTGGTGGTGCTCGACAGCAATACCCGGCGGCAGCTCTTCCCGGATAAAGCCAGCGTAGTGGGTGAAGTGATTCTGGTGGGTAATATGCCGGCGACGGTGATTGGTGTAGCGGAAGAGAAGCAGTCGATGTTCGGCAGCAGCAAGATCCTGCGCGTCTGGCTGCCTTACAGCACCATTGCCGGGCGGATTATGGGCCAGTCATGGCTCAACTCCATTACTGTGCGCGTAAATGAGGGCTACAGCAGTGAACAAGCCGAGCAGCAATTGACGCAGCTGTTAAATCTTCGCCACGGTAAAAAGGATTTCTTTGTCTGGAACATGGACGGGGTGCTGAAAACGGCAGAGAAAACGACTCGTACGCTGCAACTCTTTTTAACGCTGGTGGCGGTGATCTCGCTGCTGGTGGGCGGGATTGGCGTGATGAATATCATGCTGGTGTCGGTCACCGAGCGTACCCGGGAGATTGGCATCAGAATGGCGGTGGGCGCACGTGCGGGCGACGTGCTGTCACAGTTTCTGATTGAAGCGGTGTTTGTCTGCCTGGTGGGCGGTGCGCTGGGCGTGATGCTGTCGATGCTGATCGCCTTCACTCTGCAACTCTTTCTGCCCGGCTGGGAGATTGGCTTCTCGCCGGTTGCGCTGTTAACGGCGTTTTTGTGCTCCACCTTTACCGGCGTGCTGTTTGGCTGGCTTCCTGCCCGCAATGCCGCGCGGCTCGATCCGGTGGATGCGCTGGCGCGCGAGTAATAAAAATGCCAGCCCACCGGGCTGGCATTTCACTGCACTTTGTACACAACGAAGCCACAGGCGTCAGGCTATCGCTTCCAGTTCTACTGGCACGATAAGACTGGCATGATTGCCTTTAGGGCCCTGGTGTACATCAAACCGGACCGTCTGCCCGGCTTTTAACGTTCTGTAACCATCCATCTGGATGGTGGAGTAATGGGCGAAGATATCTTCACCACCGCCTTCCGGGCAGATGAAGCCAAACCCTTTGGCATTGTTGAACCACTTTACAGTACCCATTTCCATGCTTCGACATCCTTCGTAAAACTTATTTAAGTAAGATGGAATGAACCGGTGGCGGAGCGGCGGGTTGTTCAAAACCTCGCCAACTCACGACTCTACAATTTAGATAATTCGTATAATGCGTCAAGTATTTGGCAAGCATTCTGGGAGACAGCGCATCAATTTTTTGAAGCAGTTAACGCTATGGTAAAAAAATGTGATGCAGGTCTCGAATATGGCTATTCCTCAGCTATCTATTGCGCAATACAAACCTTAATTACCAGTCATTTAAAATGTAATTTAATAAGTTATTAATTCACGTGAATTATCCTAATCCAAATAAATTATTTACCCTTTCGCCTTAATGCGATTATTCAAAAATTATCCGAGAGCATTCTTGTATATTAATCCACTTTAAGGGCTGAAAAGAAAAGCACCGTGAAAGGTACTATTAGCGACGCAACGTTGGTGTAAATAAAAAAGGATGAAGTTACATTGAAAACTTTAAAGAAATTATCTTTAGCGCTATTGGTATCAGTTTCGCTTATTAATTCCTCTTTCGTCGCGGCGGAGACAGTCGACGCGGCTCCACAAAACATGGCCCAAAAAGGAAATCACTATCCCCTGATTTTTGTTCATGGTGTTGTCGGCTGGGGCCCCGATGAAATGCTGGGTTTCAAATATTGGGGCGGGTTTGATGACACCATTGCCTATTTAAATAGCAATGGGGTGGAGTCTTACGCCGCCGTTGTTGGGCCGGTTTCCAGCAACTGGGATCGCGCGGTTGAGCTCTATTACTATATTAAAGGCGGCACCGTTGATTATGGCGCCGCCCATTCCCTGAAAGCGAACCATGCCCGCTACGGTAAAACTTACCCCGGCATCTATCCACACTGGGATGAGCACCATAAGATCCACCTCGTTGGCCACAGTATGGGCGGGTTAACCAGCCGCCAGCTGGTCGATATGCTGCAGGATGGCAGCGAAGAGGAGCGCGCGTTCCATGAATCGCACCCCGGAACAGAGCTCTCTCCGCTTTTTGAAGGCGGGAAAGATTATGTTTTCAGCGTCACTACCGTCGCGACGCCAAATAATGGCAGCTCGTTTGCACAAGATAAAAACCTGATCGTTGGCCTGATTGAAGATATGGTCCGCAAAGCGGCGACTATTGCCGGCGTGTCGTCGCTCTCTTCATTTGTTTATGATTTCAAACTCGACCAGTTTGGCCTGCGCCGCGATCCGGATGAGAGCCTGGCTGAATATATTCGCGATGTTTTCACCAGCAGCATCTGGGATTCGAAGGATATTGCCTCTTACGATCTCTCGGTAGTTGGCGTCAGTGCGAATAAGCAGTACCTGGAGACTAAGCCCAACGTCTATTATTTCTCGCATACCGGTAAAACAACCGTTGGCGTGCCGTTTACCTCTTTCCAGATCCCCGGCGTCTATACCAATCCACTGCTGGTGCCGTCAGCAACCTATATGGGTAAAACCATTACCGATCCGCAAACATCGTTAATTAATGCCACCTGGACGACGAATGATGGGCTGGTGAATTCAGTTTCCAGCTATTATCCCTTTGGTGCCGATGCGAAACCCTATGATGGCCAGCCGAAAAAAGGGCAGTGGAGCTATTACCCGGTAATGTACGATTGGGATCATCTCGACTTTATGGGATTTGATGTCATCCCGCAGGCTTATGTTAATGCTTTCTATGCCGATGTTGCGAGGTCATTACTGGAGCTGGATAAATAGTTCTGAAATAAATAAAAAGACGAACCCTCAGCGGTTCGTCTTTTTATTTAGCATAATGTTTAAAATTTAAAAAAAAGAAAAATAAGATACATTGAAATCTTTTTACACAGGTGAAATGGCAAGGATCGCCAAAAAAAACTATAATCGAGCCATATAATGTGCACTAAGCAGGACATCTTCACATAACCATCCACTTAATGTTGTTATTCAAATGCAGGGCGATCCATTATAGTTGCCTGACATCTGATGCTGATTGAAAATGCATCTAAACTCATGTAATCGGCCGATTAGACGTGCGCCGGAACCTGTAACCTAAGATGAAGCGCTAACGATGGGTAAGAGCAATAGCTGGCTGGATTTTGAGCAATTGGCGGAAGATAAACTGCGCGACGCGCTCAAACCGCCATCGATGTACAAAGTGATGATAATGAACGATGACTACACGCCAATGGAATTTGTTATTGACGTGCTACAAAAGTTCTTTTCTTATGATGTTGAACGTGCAACGCAACTGATGCTAACGGTTCACTATCACGGTAAGGCTATCTGCGGTGTTTTCACCGCCGAGGTCGCGGAGACGAAAGTTGCCATGGTGAACAAGTATGCAAGGGAGAACGAGCATCCGTTGCTGTGTACGCTGGAAAAAGCCTGACGTCAGGCAATAAAACTTGGGGGAGGTGCCTATGCTCAATCAAGAACTGGAACTCAGTTTAAACATGGCTTTCGCCAGAGCGCGCGAGCACCGACATGAGTTTATGACCGTCGAGCACTTGTTACTGGCTCTGCTCAGTAACCCATCTGCCCGTGATGCGCTGGAAGCGTGTTCCGTGGATCTGGTGGCGCTGCGGCAGGAACTCGAGGCCTTCATCGAACAAACCACACCCGTCCTGCCGATGAGCGAAGAGGAGCGTGACACGCAGCCGACGCTCAGCTTCCAGCGCGTTCTGCAGCGCGCGGTGTTTCACGTTCAGTCTTCCGGACGCAGCGAAGTCTCCGGGGCGAACGTGCTGGTTGCCATCTTCAGCGAGCAGGAGTCGCAGGCGGCTTACCTGCTGCGCAAACATGAAGTCAGCCGCCTTGACGTGGTGAACTTTATCTCTCACGGCACGCGCAAAGACGAGCCGGGTCCATCCTCTGACGCGGGCAGCAGCAGTAGCAGCCAGGCGAGCAGCGAAGAGCAAGCAGGCGGGGAGGAACGTATGGAAAACTTCACCACCAACCTTAATCAGCTTGCTCGCGTGGGCGGAATCGATCCGCTGATTGGACGTGGCAAAGAGCTTGAGCGCGCCGTCCAGGTGCTGTGCCGCCGCCGTAAAAACAACCCGCTGCTGGTGGGGGAGTCGGGCGTCGGTAAAACCGCGATTGCCGAAGGGCTGGCCTGGCGAATTGTGCAGGGCGATGTGCCGGAAATTATGGCCGACTGCACCATCTACTCGCTGGATATCGGCTCACTGCTGGCAGGTACTAAATACCGTGGCGATTTCGAAAAACGCTTTAAGGCGCTGCTGAAACAGCTTGAGCAGGACAGCAACAGCATTCTGTTTATCGATGAGATCCACACCATCATCGGTGCGGGCGCTGCATCCGGCGGGCAGGTTGACGCCGCCAACCTGATTAAGCCGCTGCTCTCCAGCGGTAAGATCCGCGTGATGGGCTCCACGACCTATCAGGAGTTCAGCAACATCTTTGAAAAAGATCGCGCCCTTGCACGCCGCTTCCAGAAAATTGATATCACTGAACCTTCCGTTGAGGAAACGGTGCAGATTATCAACGGCCTGAAGCCGAAATATGAAGCGCACCACGATGTGCGTTACACGGCGAAAGCGGTACGCGCCGCGGTTGAGCTGGCGGTGAAATACATTAATGACCGCCATCTGCCGGACAAAGCGATTGACGTGATTGATGAGGCTGGCGCGCGAGCGCGGCTGATGCCGGTCAGCAAACGCAAGAAAACGGTTAACGTGGCGGATATCGAATCCGTGGTTGCCCGCATCGCGCGTATTCCTGAGAAGAGCGTCTCTCAGAGCGATCGCGATACGCTGAAAAGCCTCGGCGACCGTCTGAAAATGCTGGTGTTTGGTCAGGATAAAGCCATTGAGGCCTTAACCGAAGCGATCAAAATGAGCCGCGCAGGGCTGGGTCAGGACCATAAACCGGTCGGCTCCTTCCTGTTTGCTGGCCCGACCGGCGTCGGTAAAACCGAGGTGACGGTACAGCTGTCGAAAGCGCTGGGCATTGAGCTGCTGCGTTTTGATATGTCCGAGTATATGGAGCGCCACACTGTGAGCCGTTTGATCGGTGCGCCTCCGGGCTATGTCGGTTTTGATCAGGGTGGCCTGCTGACCGACGCGGTGATCAAGCACCCCCATGCGGTTCTGCTGCTTGATGAGATCGAAAAAGCGCATCCTGATGTCTTTAACATCCTGCTGCAGGTGATGGATAACGGGACGCTGACCGATAACAACGGGCGCAAGGCCGATTTCCGCAACGTCGTGCTGGTGATGACCACTAACGCCGGGGTGCGTGAAACCGAGCGTAAATCCATCGGGCTTATCCACCAGGATAACAGCACCGATGCGATGGAAGAGATCAAAAAGATCTTCACGCCAGAGTTCCGCAACCGTCTGGACAACATTATTTGGTTCGATCATTTGTCTACCGAGGTGATCCACCAGGTGGTCGACAAATTTATCGTCGAACTTCAGGTGCAGCTGGATCAGAAGGGCGTCTCGCTGGAGGTCAGTCAGGAAGCGCGCGACTGGCTGGCAGAGAAAGGCTACGACCGTGCGATGGGTGCCCGACCAATGGCGCGTGTGATTCAGGACAACCTGAAAAAACCGCTCGCCAACGAACTGCTGTTCGGATCGCTGGTTGATGGCGGCCAGGTCACCGTCACGCTGAATAAAGAGAAGAATGAGCTGGAGTATGGTTTCCACAGTGCGCAGAAGCACAAACCGGAAGCAGCACATTAATCTCTGCATTAACCTCATCAAACCGGGCCCTGTGCCCGGTTTTTTTATGCCTGTCGATAAGCGCGCGTGAAAAAGCGGCGTACCCTCTACTTTGTCAACGCAAGACCCCTGCCTGTCACCGCAGTAAAACCGTGAGATAAACGGTTCTGCAGAGCTAACTGCGGTACTTCGTGCAAACATTCTTAATGTAAATTATTGATATTAATAAAAATATTGCCGTATAAGCCGTTTTTTTGTAGGTTGTTTTTATGCGCAATAGCGCTGAAGTGGGTTATTGCCATGAAAAGGAATCAGAAGTTGGTCAATAAGGAGGAGATACCATGAGGCATATTTTTATACCTGTAATGCTCAGTTTTTTACTGCTTGCTCCGCTTGCAGGAAAAGCCGCTAGCTGTAACTTCTACAGCAAATGGTGGCCAGTCTGTCGCGATCCGGCGTCCGGCCCGGATATCGGTACCGCTGAATGGAGAGCCTGTCGCGAGCGGGGCGGCTGCCACTATCCCTGATCGTTAAAAACGATTTTTTAAGTAGCGGCTGGAGCAGAAACAGAAAAGGCCGGGGTTACCCGGCCTTTAAATTAGGTGCGCAGTTGCGCTAGCGGAAGATCTTAGCGGCTACGGAAGACAATGCGGCCTTTGCTCAGGTCGTACGGGGTCAGTTCCACAGTCACTTTATCGCCCGTCAGGATACGGATGTAGTTTTTACGCATCTTACCAGAGATATGCGCAGTGACCACGTGACCGTTTTCCAGTTCTACGCGGAACATCGTATTAGGTAACGTTTCAAGAACGGTACCCTGCATCTCAATATTGTCTTCTTTGGCCATCTAATCCTCGGGGGTATCACTACCATAATTTTTTGAATCGGCAAGATAATGCCGAAGTTCGTGTGTTAAGTAAAGATTTGTGCTGATAAAACGCAGCAAAACAGCTTTTGCCGATTCCCCGCACGCCGCAGCCAGAGCGCCAGTAAAGCGCAACCGTAAAGGGGAGCGGTAGAAGTAAACGAAGGGCATCCCTGATACGAACGACTCCCGGATGGGGCGGGGCAACAGGCAAAAGCTGCTACGAGCGACCATTATAACACTCTGAATACAAATGTGCCGAAAACATTCTTCAACGAGCCGGAAAGAGCCGACGGGGCACCCAAAAGTGTGAAGGCAGCGGGGCCAGACGTAGTTCCGCGAGGTATTGCAGATAGTCGCGGCGGGGGATCTCCACTGCGCCAAGGGAAGCAGTGTGACTATTAAGCACCTGGCAATCAATCAATTTACCGCCAAGTCTCGCGAACTCCTCGCTAAAGACCAGCAGGGCGGTTTTCGAGGCATTTACGCGTCGGCTGAACATCGACTCACCGCAGAAAAGCGAGCCCTGCGCGACGCCATACATCCCACCTACCAGCTCGTCGCCTTCCCACACTTCAATCGAGTGCGCATGACCCAGTTCATGCAAACGGTGGTAAGCCATGACGATATCGGGCGTAATCCAGGTGCCTTCGTCACGATCGTCTGAACAGCCATCAATGACCTGGCCAAAAGCGTGGTTCAGCGTCACGCGATAAGGTGAGGTCTTATGGAAGCGCTTCATGCTGCGGCTGACGTGAAAATTTTCCGGCCATAATACGGCGCGCGGATCGGGCGACCACCAGAGGATAGGATCACCCGGTGAAAACCACGGGAAAATCCCGCGCTGATAGGCCATCAGCAAGCGCGCCGGACTTAAGTCGCCACCAAGCGCCAGCAGCCCGTTGGGTTCACGCAGCGCCGCTTCCGGCGAAGGGAATGCAATAGAGTGACGAGAAAGCTGAACCAGGCGCATGACTGCAACGCTCCACAATGCGACAAGTGACCTCTGTTAATATCGTCATCTTTCGCTCTTGCTTCAGTGTTGGTGACGCGAGAGCGAAAATGAGTCAAACCACTACAGACGCTGCTTAAACTGGTAGTACCGCCCCTGTTTCGCCATTAACGCTGCGTGATTACCTTGCTCAATTATTTGCGCGTTGTCCATTACAATTATCCGATCGTAATTTGCCAGTCCGCGCAGACGATGGGTGACCATTAACAGGGTCTTGCCTCTCATCAATTCATTAAGAAGATCAAGGATTTGGCTCTCAGTGGATGCATCAAGCCCTTCGGTCGGTTCATCCAGTAACACCAGCGGGGCATCATGCAGCAGCGCGCGTGCAATCGCCAGACGACGCAGTTCACCGCCGGAGAGCTGACGTCCGCCTTCACCGAGCCAGGCGTTAAGGCCATTCTCATCCAGCAGCTTCTCCAGCCCCACGCGTTCCAGCGTCGCGCTCAGCATCTCATCGCTTGCCTGCGGTGAAGCCAGCAGCAAGTTATCGCGCAGCGTGGCGCTAAACAGGTGTACGCGCTGCGGCACCATACTGATAAGCGAGCGCAGATCGGCCTCAGCATACGAGCGTAATGGGCGATCCTGTAAATGAACCTCGCCCTGCTGCGGATCCCAGGCGCGCGTCAGCAGTTGCAGCAGCGTCGATTTACCACAGCCCGTGCGGCCCAAAATGGCAACATGCTCGCCTGCGGCAATCGATACGCTGAGACTATCCAGCGCCCGCTGCGGTTGTCCCGGATAGCTAAACGACACGTCGGTCAGCGCCACGCTAACCTGCTGGGGCACGGCGGTGCGCGTGGCAGGAAACGTGACTTCCGGCTGACAGTCAGTAAGCTGCGTCACCCGCGTCGCGGAGGCAATAACTTGCCCAAGGTGCTGGAAAGCGCCAGTAACCGGGGCGAGTGCTTCAAACGCCGCCAGCGCGCAGAAGACAAACAGTGCGATCAGCGCGCCAGGCTCGGTATTACCGCCGACATCACCGGAGGCGAACCACAGCATGACGATTACTGCCGCGCCGCTAATCGTCAGCATCACTGCCTGCGACACGGCGCTCAGATCGGACTGGCGGCGTTGCGCCTCGTGCCAGCTTAATTCGGTGTTTTCCAGCTGCTCGCGATAACGCTGGCTGGCACCAAAAATGGTCAGCTCTGCCTGCCCCTGTAACCAGCTGGTTAATTGCTGACGATACTGCCCGCGCAGTGCGGTGAGGTTTTCCCCCGTCGCTTTGCCGGCGCGATAAAAGAGGGGCGGCAGAATAAGCAGCGTCGCCAGCATAATGCCGCTTAACATCAGAGCCAGCGAGAGATCGAGCACGCTCAGGCCGACCAGCACCACAATAATGACCACCAGCGCGCCCACCAGCGGCGAAATGACGCGCAGATAGAGGTGATCAAGCGTATCGACATCGGCAACCACGCGGTTAAGCACATCGCCCTGACGAAAACGCGCCAGCCCGGCGGGGGAGAGGGGTAACAGTTTACTGAAGGTAGTCACGCGCAGATGTTCCAGCACGCGGAATGTGGCATCGTGGCTAACCAGCCGCTCGAAATAGCGCCCGGCGGTACGGGTGATCGCCGCCCCGCGCACACCGGCGGCGGGCAGCATATAGTTGAAACTATATAGCCCGGCGACGCCGACCACTGCCGAGGCGGAAAGGAACCAGCCTGAAAGCGTTAACAGCCCAATACTGGCCAGCAGCGTGACGACCGCCAGCACCACGCCCAGCGTCAGCATCCATTTATGGCGTTTATATAATGCGAGATAAGGCAGCAAGGCGCGCATTTAAATCTCCTCCTGACGATGTGCCAGCAGCGCGGCAAACACGCCCCCGGCGGCGGCAAGCTCGGCAAAGCTGCCCTGTTCAACAATGCGCCCCTCCTGCATCACCCAAACGGCATCCCACTCTGCGAGGTTTTCCAACTGGTGGGTCACCATCAGCGTCGTTTGCTGGCGCGAAGCGCTGGTCAATGCCTGCATCACACGCTGCTCGCTGTGGGCATCAAGGCTGGCGGAGGGTTCATCCAGCAGCAGTAACTGGCAGGAGGAGAGCAGGGCGCGGGCGACGGCGACACGCTGCGCCTGGCCGACGGAGAGGCGAACAGCCTGATCGCCAGGCTGGGTTTCCAGCCCTTCCGGTAACAGCGGCAGAAACTCGCTTACCCACGCCTTATCCAGCGCAGCGTGTAAGGCCGCTTCGCTGGCATCCGGGCGTGATAACAGCACATTCTCGTGCAGCGTGGCGGCCGGCAACTGCGGGTTTTGGCCGACCCAGCTGATTGCGTTGCGCCAGCTGTCGGGATCGAGCGCGCTCAGTTCAATACCGTTAACGCGCAGCGAGCCTTCATAAGGCAGGAACCCCAACAGGGCGTTAATCAGCGAGCTTTTTCCCGATCCGCTGCGCCCAACCACCACAATCCGCTGTTGGGAGGAGAGGGTAAAGGTGAGCGGCCCGGCCAGCACTGCGCCTTCGGGCGATTTAACAATTAAATCCTCTGCCGTCAGGGTGACAGGCTCACCCGCATTGAGCGTGATATCGCCGCGTTGCGGATGGGCGAGCGGCGCTTCCATAAAGGTTTTCAGGCTATCCGCTGCGCCTACTGCCTGCGCCTTCGCGTGGTAAAAGGTACCGAGATCGCGCAGCGGCTGGAAAAACTCCGGGGCCAGCACCAGCGCAAGAAAACCGGCAAACAGCGTCACGCCGGTACCGTAATGGCCGAAATTGAGTTCGCCCAGATAGGAGAAACCAAAGTAAACGGCGACCAGCGCGATGGAGAGCGACGCGAAAAATTCCAGCACCCCGGAAGAGAGAAACGCGAGGCGCAGCACTTCCATCGTGCGGCTGCGAAAATCCTGCGACGCGCGGCGGATGCTTTCCGTTTCCGCTTCGCCACGGCCAAAAATACGCAGCGTCTCCATGCCGCGCAGGCGGTCAAGGAAGTGACCGCTCAGGCGCGCCAGTGCTTTAAAGTTACGGCGGTTAGCATCGGCTGCGCCCATACCGACCATCGCCATAAACAGCGGGATCAGCGGCGCGGTGCCAAGCAGGATCAGCGCTGCCGCCCAGTTAATCGGGAAAAGGGTAATCACAATAAGCAGCGGTACGCTCGCCGCCAGCGCCATTTGTGGCAAATAGCGGGCGTAGAAGTCATGCATGTCGTCGATTTGCTCAAGGATCAGCGTCGCCCAACTGCCGGCGGGTTTGCCCTGAATCCATGCCGGGCCCGCCTGGTGCAGACGGTCCAGCACGCGGCGGCGTATCGCAAAGCGGATCTGTGCCCCCGCATGAAACCCTACCCGCTCGCGCAGCCAGACCACCCAACTGCGCAGAATAAAGACCAGCACCAGCAGCGCAAAGGGCAGCAGCAGTGCCTCGCGCGGAATGTGCTCGATAATCATATGGTTGAGAATGCTGGCGAGCAGCCACGCTTGCGCGACGATCAGGACGCCGCTGACCACGCCAAGCAGGCGGGAGAGCGTCAACCAACGACGAGAAATAATGCTTTGCTGTTTTAACCAGCGAGTGAGTTCTTGCTGACGGGTTTTATTCATTGCGCGCTTTGCAGGTGAAGTTATCGGATTTTTAGCCTGCGCAATGTTACAACGGTGCAAAAATAAAGGCGACTTAATGTCGCCTTATTTACCTTTGTTACTGACTTGTAAAGATTATTTCTGAACAGCCAGCCCATCGAGGTAGCGTTCAGCATCCAGCGCCGCCATACAGCCAGTGCCAGCGGAGGTGATCGCCTGACGATAGATGTGATCCATCACGTCACCTGCGGCAAACACGCCGGGAATGCTGGTTTGCGTCGCATTACCATGAATACCGGACTGCACCTTGATGTAGCCGTTTTCCAGCTCAAGCTGACCGTCAAAGATCGCGGTGTTCGGGCTGTGGCCGATAGCGACAAACAGACCGGCAACGTCCAGCGACTCGATATTATCCGGGTTTTGCGTATCGCGCAGGCGCAGGCCGCTAACGCCCATCTGATCGCCCGTCACCTCTTCCAGCGTACGGTGCGTATGCAGCACGATATTGCCGCTCTCAACTTTATCCATCAGACGCTTGATCAGGATCTTCTCCGCGCGGAAGGTATCGCGGCGGTGGATCAGATGCACCTCTGAGGCGATATTCGCCAGGTAGAGCGCTTCTTCAACTGCGGTGTTGCCGCCGCCGATGACCGCGACTTTCTGGTTGCGGTAGAAGAAACCGTCACAGGTGGCGCAGGCAGAAACGCCGCGGCCTTTATAGGCTTCTTCAGAGGCTAGGCCTAAATAGCGCGCGGAGGCACCGGTGGCGATAATCAGCGCGTCGCAGGTGTACTCAGCGCTATCGCCAATCAGGCGGAACGGACGGTTCTGTAAATCGACGCTGTTGATATGGTCAAAAATGATTTCAGTATCAAATTTGGTCGCATGTTCATGCATGCGCTCCATCAGACCCGGGCCGGTCAGATCGTGCGGGTCGCCCGGCCAGTTTTCCACTTCAGTGGTGGTGGTGAGCTGACCGCCTTTTTCCATACCGGTGATTAGCACCGGCTGCAGGTTTGCACGCGCAGCATAGACCGCTGCGGTATAACCGGCAGGGCCTGAACCAAGGATAAGCAGCTTACTGTGTTTGGCCGTCCCCATGAGATCCTCATTATTGTTTGGCAGACATTGGGCTGGATTGTAGGGAATTTGCGGGCGTAAAAAAAGGGCGTAGCGATTTTGTTAACGATGTGTGTGATAGAAAAGACCGATGGTGGGGCAATGATTTAGGCCGAAAACATAACAACTTCTACTGAGAAAAAGGCAGTTATAAGATGAATAAATGAGGATAAGGAATCGACCTTGATGAATATCTGGCATGTTGTACTAAAAAAAGATGTTTTGCTTTGACAATCCCCTGCGCTTTTGCGAAAACATCAAAGGAAGAAAAAAAGCAGTATTTCGCGCGTAACGCACGTTTACGCATGTAAATGCCATTTTACCGGGCTAGCGAAATCTACGCATGGCGTGGACAGACGCCATCCGTGATATCGATAGCTGCCGCAGGCACCGGTCTTCTCAACACAGCCCCTGGGATTATGCAACGGTCAGCTTGCTGGCGCGCGGCACAATACGACGGGCAAAGATCCTGAACAGTGAAGTGCACAGGGTCAAGACAGGAGTAGGGAAGGAATACAGAGAGACAATAATAATGGTAGATAGCAAGAAGCGCCCTGGCAAAGATCTCGACCGCATTGACCGCAATATTTTAAATGAACTGCAAAAAGATGGGCGTATTTCCAACGTCGAGCTTTCTAAACGAGTAGGGCTTTCGCCAACGCCGTGCCTTGAGCGCGTGCGCAGGCTGGAAAGGCAGGGGTTTATTCAGGGCTATACGGCACTGCTTAACCCGCATTATCTGGATGCATCACTGCTGGTCTTCGTTGAGATTACTCTGAATCGTGGCGCGCCGGATGTGTTTGAACAATTCAACGCTGCAGTGCAAAAACTTGAAGAAATTCAGGAGTGTCATCTGGTTTCTGGTGATTTTGACTACCTGTTGAAAACGCGCGTACCGGATATGTCGGCCTACCGCAAACTGCTGGGCGAAACGCTGTTACGCCTGCCAGGCGTAAACGACACCCGCACCTATGTGGTGATGGAAGAGGTCAAACAGAGTAATCGTCTGGTTATTAAGACGCGCTAATACGGAACAGGTGCACAATCGCTGTTTTTTGATTACACTCCTGTTAATCCATACAGCAACAGTGCCGGGGAGACCCGGCGCTGTTGTCCGTTTTAGCATCAAGGACCTGGAGAGCCTGTCTTGAGCCAGGAATACACCGAAGACAAAGAAGTCACTTTTAACAAGCTAAGCAGCGGACGCCGACTCCTCGAAGCGTTGCTGATCCTCGTTTCCCTTTCTGCCATCTGGCTGATGGCGGCGCTTCTCAGCTTTAACCCATCCGATCCAAGCTGGTCGCAGACCGCATGGCATGAGCCGATCCATAACCTTGGCGGCGTGCCCGGCGCATGGCTGGCGGATACCCTGTTTTTCATCTTCGGCATTATGGCCTACACCATTCCGGTCATTATTATCGGCGGCTGTTGGTTTGCCTGGCGCCATCGCGCCACTGAAGATTACATCGACTATTTCGCCGTCTCGCTACGCCTGATTGGCGCGCTGGCGCTGATCCTGACCTCCTGTGGTCTGGCGGCGATCAACGCGGATGATATCTGGTATTTCGCCTCGGGCGGCGTGATTGGCAGCCTGCTCAGCACCACGCTGCAGCCGCTGCTGCGCAGCAGCGGCGGAACGCTCGCACTGCTCTGCATCTGGGCCGCAGGGCTGACGCTCTTTACCGGCTGGTCATGGGTCACCATCGCTGAAAAAATCGGCAGCGTTATTCTCAATATTCTCACTTTCGCCACCAACCGCACCCGTCGCGATGACACATGGGTTGATGATGAAGAGTATGAAGAAGAGGATGAGTATGATGAGGACGAGGCAAGCGACGCGCCTCGCGAATCTCGTCGCGCCCGCATTCTGCGCGGTGCGCTGGCGCGCCGTAAAGGTATTGCGGAGAAGTTTGCCAACCCGATGGGGCGCAAAACCGACGAAGCGCTCTTCTCCGGCAAGCGGATGGATGATGAAGAGGAGATCGCCTACAGCGCGCGCAGTGTGCCAGCGCAGCCAGACGACGTGCTCTTCTCGGGACATCGCGCGACGGAAGTGGAGCAGGAGTATGATCCGCTGCTCAATGGTCGCAGCGTAACGGAACCCGTTGCGGCGGCTGCCGTCGCAACAACCGTTGCCGCGCAAAGCTTCGCTGCGCCGACGGAGCCTGTCATACAAACGCCGCAGCCCGCTGAATGGCAGCATGCGCAGCAGGCACCTGGTTATCCTAATCAACAGCCTGCTTATCAGCCGCCGATGCATAGCGATCCGCAGGCCGCTTATCAGCAGCCAACGCACTATGACGAAACGGCTGCTTATCAGCACCCTGCCGCGCAATCCGTGCCAGAGTGGCAGCAGCCGATCGCGGAAGAGCCGTGGACGCCAGATGCGCCGGTAACGCCGCAGCCGCAGCAAGAAGAGGTCTACTGGCAGCCGCAGCCTACAGCCCAGCAGTGGCAGCCTGAACCGCAAATCGCCCCTGCGCCGGAGCCGGTCATCGAACCTGAACCCGTTGTGGAAGAGGCGAAACATACCCGTCCGCCGCTCTACTACTTTGAAGAAGTCGAAGAGAAGCGCGCGCGCGAGCGTGAGCAGCTGGCCGCCTGGTATCAGCCGATTCCGGAGCCCGCTGAGCCAGAACCGGTAGCCCGACCAGCCGCGCCGTCGATGCCTTTTCCATCTGCTGTGGATCCAACGGTTGTGGCAGAGAGCGTTCTGCCCGCTGCCGCTCAGGCCGCTTCAACGGCTGGCACTGTCGCCGCCGCGGCAGCAGCCAGCGCGCCGGTGTTTGGTCTTGCCGGCGGCGCGCCACGTCCGCAGGTAAAAGAGGGGATTGGCCCGCAGCTTCCGCGACCTAACCGTGTGCGCGTGCCGACGCGTCGCGAGCTTGCTTCCTATGGCATTAAACTGCCTTCACAGCGCATGGCTGAAGAGCGTGCGCGTGAAGATGAGGTGCGTGAGCCAGATCATCACCTCTCCGATGATGATGCCGCTATGTTCCAGCAAAACGAGCTGGCACGTCAGTTCGCCGCGACGCAGCACGATCGCTACGGTGAAGAGTATCAGCATGAAACGCCGCAGTTTGCTGCCTCTGAAGCTGAGTTGAATGAAGCCGAAGCGGAAGAGGCGGAGCTGGCTCGTCAGTTCGCCGCATCTCAGCAGCAGCGCTACGGCGCTGAGCCGCAGGCCTTTACGCCGGAAGATGCCGACGTCTCGCCGATGAACGCGGCACCGGTTGAGCGTGCGAACGCACCGCTCTTTACGCCGCAGCCACAAGCTTCTGCACAGCCTCATTATCAGCAGCCGCAGCAGCCACCTGCCGCGCAGCCGATGCAGCCGTCTGCTTATGGTCAGCCTGCCCAGCAACCGCAGCAGCACTATCAGCAGCCAGCCGCGCAGCCGGTGCAGCCGTCTGCCTATGGTCAGCCTGCCCAGCAACCGCAGCAGCACTATCAGCAGCCAGCCGCGCAGCCGGTTCAGTCGCCTGCCTATGGTCAACCTGCCCAGCAGCCGCAACAGCACTATCAGCAGCCAGCCGCGCAGCCGGTTCAGCCGCCTGCCTATGGTCAGCCTGCCCAGCAGCCGCAACAGCACTATCAGCAGCCAGCCGCGCAGCCGGTTCAGCCGCCTGCTTATGGTCAACCTGTTCAGCAGTCGCAACAGCAATCTGCTCCGCAGCAGCAGGAGAGCCTGATCCATCCATTGCTGATGCGTAATGGTGATAGCCGCCCGGTGCAGAAGCCGACTACGCCGCTGCCGTCGCTCGATCTGTTAACGCAGCCGCCGGTGGAAGTGGAGCCGGTGGACACCTTTGCGCTTGAGCAGATGGCTCGTCTGGTTGAAGCTCGCCTGGCCGATTTCCGTATTAAAGCGGACGTGGTGAACTACTCGCCGGGTCCGGTGATCACCCGCTTTGAGCTGAACCTCGCGCCTGGCGTGAAAGCGGCGCGAATCTCTAACCTGTCACGTGACCTGGCGCGTTCGCTCTCTACCGTTGCTGTGCGCGTGGTGGAAGTGATCCCGGGTAAACCTTACGTTGGCCTTGAGTTGCCGAATAAGAAGCGCCAGACCGTCTATCTGCGAGAAGTGCTGGACTGCGTGAAATTCCGCGAAAGTCCGTCGCCGCTCACCGTGGTGCTGGGTAAAGATATCGCCGGGGATCCGGTTATTGCTGACCTGGCGAAGATGCCACATCTGCTGGTCGCCGGTACCACCGGTTCCGGTAAGTCGGTCGGCGTCAACGCCATGATCCTCAGCATGCTCTACAAAGCGACGCCGGAAGATGTACGTTTCATCATGATCGACCCGAAAATGCTCGAGCTGTCGGTCTATGAAGGCATTCCGCATCTGTTGACCGAAGTGGTCACCGACATGAAAGATGCGGCGAATGCGCTGCGCTGGAGCGTCAATGAGATGGAGCGCCGCTATAAGCTGATGTCGGCGCTGGGCGTGCGTAACCTCGCAGGCTACAACGAGAAGATCGCCGAAGCCGCGCGGATGGGTCGTCCTATCCCGGATCCGTACTGGAAGCCGGGCGACAGCATGGCAACCGAACATCCGGTGCTGGAAAAACTGCCGTACATTGTGGTGATGGTCGATGAGTTTGCCGATCTGATGATGACGGTTGGTAAAAAGGTGGAAGAGCTGATTGCCCGCCTGGCGCAGAAAGCGCGTGCCGCTGGTATTCACCTGGTGCTGGCCACCCAGCGCCCCTCAGTGGATGTGATCACTGGCCTGATTAAAGCCAATATCCCGACCCGTATCGCCTTTACCGTATCGAGCAAGATCGACTCCCGTACCATCCTCGATCAGGGCGGTGCGGAATCGCTGCTCGGCATGGGGGATATGCTTTACTCCGGCCCGAACTCAACCTCTGCCCCGGTGCGTGTCCACGGCGCGTTTGTTCGCGATCAGGAAGTCCACGCCGTGGTGCAGGACTGGAAAGCACGCGGGCGTCCGCAATACGTTGACGGCATCACCTCCGACAGCGAAAGCGAAGGCGGCGGCGGTGGATTTGACGGCGGTGAAGAGCTGGATCCGCTGTTCGACCAGGCCGTTAACTTTGTCACCGAAAAACGCAAAGCCTCGATCTCCGGCGTGCAGCGCCAGTTCCGTATCGGCTACAACCGTGCGGCGCGCATTATCGAACAGATGGAAGCGCAGGGGATCGTCAGCGAGCAGGGGCACAACGGTAACCGTGAAGTGCTGGCTCCGCCGCCGTTTGAGTGATGCAAAGTTAGGTAAATAGTACAAATTCAGTTTTTTCTTCTGTCACTCTGGCGTTTCGCTTTCTAGAGTGACAGAAGGATTCTCCCACGTCGGGAGTGACGTATCAGAGGAATGACAATGAAAAAAATCGCCATGGTTTGTGCACTGATGGGCTCCTTAGTGGTCAGCAATGTCTGGGCAGACGCGGCAAGCGATCTGAAAAGCCGCCTCGATAAAGTCAGCAGCTTCCACGCCAGCTTTACCCAGAAAGTGACCGACGGCAGCGGCGCTGCGGTACAGGAAGGCCAGGGTGATTTATGGGTTAAACGCCCGAACCTGTTTAACTGGCATATGACCCAGCCGGATGAGAGCGTACTGGTTTCCGACGGCAAAACGCTGTGGTTCTACAACCCGTTTGTTGAACAGGCGACGGCAACCTGGCTGAAAGATGCTACCAGCAACACGCCGTTTATGCTGATTGCCCGTAACCAGAGCAGCGACTGGCAGCAGTACAACATTGCGCAGAAGGGCGATGATTTTGAACTGACGCCAAAAAATAGCAACGGTAACCTGAAACAGTTCACCATCAATGTCGGCCGCGACGGCACCATCCATCAGTTCAGCGCCATCGAACAGGATGACCAGCGCAGCAGCTATCAGCTGAAAGCGCAGCAGAACGGCGCTGTCGATGCATCGAAATTCACCTTTACCCCGCCGCAGGGCGTAACGGTTGACGATCAACGCAAGTAAGAGGCGTGCATGAGTAACATGTCGCTCGATTTTTCCGAGAACACGTTTCAACCTCTGGCCGCGCGTATGCGGCCAGAAAATTTAGCGCAGTACATTGGTCAGCAGCACCTGCTGGCTCCGGGCAAACCTCTGCCGCGCGCCATCGAAGCTGGTCATCTGCACTCGATGATCCTGTGGGGACCGCCGGGCACCGGCAAAACCACGCTGGCAGAGGTCATTGCGCGCTATGCCGATGCTGATGTCGAGCGCATCTCAGCGGTCACCTCCGGCGTAAAAGAGATCCGCGAAGCCATAGAGCGCGCCCGCCAGAACCGTAACGCCGGACGCCGCACCATTCTGTTTGTCGATGAAGTCCACCGTTTTAACAAAAGCCAGCAGGATGCCTTTCTGCCGCATATCGAAGATGGCACCATCACCTTTATCGGCGCCACCACCGAAAACCCTTCATTTGAACTCAACTCCGCACTGCTCTCCCGCGCGCGCGTTTACCTGCTCAAATCCCTCACCACAGAGGATATTGAACTGGTATTGACGCAGGCGATGGAAGATAAAGCCCGCGGCTACGGCGGCCAGGATATCGTGCTGCCGGACGAAACCCGGCTGGCGATTGCCGAACTGGTGGGCGGCGATGCGCGCCGGGCGCTCAACACGCTTGAGATGATGGCGGATATGGCAGAGCTCGATAAGAGCGGCAAGCGCGTACTCAACCCTGAGCTGCTTACGGAGATTGCCGGTGAGCGTAGCGCGCGCTTTGATAATAAAGGCGACCGTTTTTACGACCTTATCTCCGCGCTGCACAAATCGGTGCGCGGAAGTGCGCCGGATGCCGCGCTCTACTGGTATGCGCGCATTATCTCAGCGGGTGGCGACCCGCTCTATGTTGCGCGCCGCTGCCTGGCGATTGCTTCAGAAGATGTCGGCAATGCCGATCCGCGCGCCATGCAGGTTGCTATCTCTGCGTGGGACTGCTTTACCCGCGTTGGCCCGGCCGAAGGCGAGCGCGCTATTGCGCAGGCGATTGTCTACCTGGCCTGTGCGCCGAAAAGCAACGCCGTCTATAAAGCTTTTAAAGCTGCGATGGCCGATGCGCGACAGCGCCCCGATTATGATGTGCCGCCGCATCTGCGCAACGCGCCGACCAAGCTGATGAAGGAGATGGGTTATGGGCAGGAGTATCGCTATGCCCACGATGAGCCCAACGCTTTTGCCGCCGGGGAGGAGTATTTCCCGCAGGAAATGGCAGAAACGCGCTACTATCAGCCGACGAACAGAGGTCTTGAAGGCAAGATTGGCGAAAAGCTCGCCTGGCTCGCTGAACAGGATCATAAAAGCCCTATAAAACGCTACCGCTAGTGCGGGCGTTGCGGTAAGGTTACGGCTCATACCCTCGATCGCACTCTGCGGTCGGGTTCCTTTTATTTCAATTCGATAAGCACAGGAAAAGCATGCTCGATCCCAATCTGCTGCGTACCGAGCCAGACGCAGTCGCTGAAAAACTGGCACGCCGGGGCTTTAAGCTGGACGTAGAGAAATTACGCGCGCTCGAAGAGCGTCGTAAAGTCCTGCAGGTCAACACTGAAAATCTGCAGGCAGAGCGTAACTCACGATCGAAATCCATCGGCCAGGCGAAAGCACGCGGGGAAGATATCGAGCCATTACGCCTGGAAGTGAACAAGCTGGGTGAAGAGCTGGACGCGGCGAAAGCCGAGCTGGAAACGCTGCTGGCTGAGATCCGCGATATCGCGCTGACCATTCCGAACCTGCCTGATGACAGCGTACCGGTTGGCCGTGACGAGAACGATAACGTTGAAGTCAGCCGCTGGGGCACGCCGCGCCAGTTTGATTTCGAGATCCGCGATCACGTTACCCTCGGTGAGATGCACAGCGGCCTGGATTTTGCCGCTGCGGTGAAGCTGACCGGCTCCCGTTTCGTGGTGATGAAAGGGCAGATCGCCCGTATGCACCGCGCGCTGGCGCAGTTCATGCTGGATCTGCACACCGAGCAGCATGGCTACGCGGAAAACTACGTGCCGTACCTGGTCAACCATGACACCCTGTACGGTACTGGCCAGTTGCCGAAGTTCGCCGGCGACCTGTTCCATACCCGTCCGCTGGAAGAGGAGTCCGACAGCAGCAACTACGCGCTGATCCCGACCGCGGAAGTGCCGCTGACCAACCTCGTGCGCGATGAAATTATCGATGAAGAGAGTCTGCCGATCAAAATGACCGCGCATACGCCGTGCTTCCGTTCTGAAGCGGGGTCTTATGGTCGTGACACGCGCGGTCTGATCCGTATGCACCAGTTTGATAAAGTCGAACTGGTTCAGGTGGTTCGCCCGGAAGATTCCATGGCGGCGCTGGAAGAGATTACCGGGCATGCAGAGAAAGTGCTGCAACTGCTCGGTCTGCCTTACCGCAAAGTGCTGCTCTGCACCGGCGATATGGGCTTTGGCGCCTGCAAAACCTACGATCTCGAAGTGTGGGTTCCGGCGCAGGGCACCTATCGCGAAATTTCCTCCTGCTCCAACGTCTGGGATTTCCAGGCGCGCCGCATGCAGGCACGCTGCCGCAGCAAGTCCGACAAGAAAACTCGTCTGGTGCATACCCTCAACGGCTCTGGTCTGGCAGTGGGGCGTACGCTGGTTGCGGTGCTGGAAAACTACCAGCAGGCCGATGGCCGCATTGAGGTGCCGGAAGTACTGCGCCCTTATATGAACGGGCTGGAGTACATCGGTTAATCCTGCCGATACAGCATGTTTTTAAAAGCGCCTGCGGGCGCTTTTTTATTGCCTTTTTCGTGCGTCTCAACCATTAATGTTCATGAATTTTTTCAACTGAAAAATTGTCGTGGTTTATAGATTACTGACTTCTTTTCAAAGAGATATAACGTGACGGTGCGCGCTAAGTGACAAAGAGGATAAGTTTTACAAATCGTCGTCGATAAAAAGCTCACTCTGACGAAAAACAGTGGATTGACAATGTTTTTGCCGGTGGCATGATGCGCACGCAATCTGAACTTCCTCACGGTTTTAACCCATGACCACCTATACCCGGCCAGTGCTTTTATTGCTCTGTGGCCTGATGCTGTTGACTCTGGCTATCGCGACGCTGAACACGCTCGTGCCCCTTTGGCTCGCCCATGAAAATCTGCCTACCTGGCAGGTCGGCATGGTTGGCTCATCCTATTTCACTGGCAACCTGCTGGGTACATTACTGACCGGTCGACTGATCCGCCAGATGGGCTTTAACCGCAGCTACTACATCGCCTCGCTGATTTTTGCCGCAGGCTGCGTCGGCTTAGGGCTGATGGGGGGTTTCTGGAGCTGGATGATTTGGCGTTTTATCGCCGGCGTCGGCTGCGCCATGATTTGGGTGGTGGTGGAGAGCGCGCTGATGTCCAGCGGCACTGCTCACAACCGCGGTCGTCTGCTGGCGGCCTATATGATGGTTTACTATATCGGCACCGTGCTTGGCCAATTGATGGTCAGCAAACTGCCAACCGAGTTGATGAGCGTGCTGCCGTGGGTTACCGGTATGGTGCTGGCGGCGATGCTGCCGCTGCTCTTTACGCGTATCGTTAATCAGCACAGCGAAGAGCAGGTGGCTTCTTCGATCTGGCCGATGCTGCGCCTGCGTCAGGCCCGTCTTGGCGTTAACGGCTGCATTATCTCCGGGATTATTCTCGGCTCACTCTATGGCCTGATGCCGCTCTACCTGTCGCATCAGGGCGTCAGCGACTCCGGCATTGGTTTCTGGATGGCGCTGATGGTCAGTGCCGGGATTATTGGTCAGTGGCCGATTGGCCGCATCGCTGACCGCTTTGGTCGCTTACTGGTGCTGCGCGTGCAGGTTTTTGTGGTGATCATCGGCTGCTTCGGCATGCTGAGCAACGCGGCGATGGCACCGGCACTGTTTGTGCTGGGCACGGCAGGCTTTACGCTCTACCCGGTGGCGATGGCCTGGGCCTGTGAAAAAGTGGAGCATCATCAACTGGTGGCGATGAACCAGGCGCTGCTGCTGAGCTATACCATCGGCAGCCTGCTCGGACCAACGCTCACCTCCATGCTGATGCAGAGCTACTCCGACAGCCTGCTGTTTGTGATGATTGCTGGCGTATCGCTGGTCTACCTGGTGATGCTGATGCGCAAAGCGGGCCACCACCCGACGCCGGTGGCACACGCCTGACGTTTCTTCGGCTCATTCGGCCAGACAAAAAAAGCCACAACGCTATGTTGTGGCTTTTTTATTCGTTTCGCGGCTCAGTACATCACTTTATGGCCGTACTGCTCAAGGATCCCTTTTACCCGTTCCATGGTCTCTTTTTTCGGCGGGTGAATGCCATCGAGCTTGTACTCTTCGCCCATCGCCACCCATTTATGTTTGCCCAGTTCATGGTAGGGCAGCAGCTCGATTTTCTCGACGTTGCCCATGTCGCGGGTAAACTCGCCGAGGCGGTGCGCAGAGTCGTCATCATCTGACCAGCCCGGCACGACAACGTAGCGGATCCAGACCTTAATCCCTTTCTTCGCCAGATACTGGGCGAACTCCAGCGTGCGATGGTTGGAGACGCCAACCAGATTCTGGTGGATCTCATCATTCATCTGTTTCAGATCGAGCATCACCAGATCGGTGACCTCCAGCAGCTCATCGATCACCGGATCGTAGCGGCGAACAAAGCCGTTGGTATCAAGGCAGGTATGGATACCCTCTTTTTTACAGGCGCGGAACCAGTCACGGACGAACTCGGCCTGCAAAATCGCTTCGCCGCCCGAGGCAGTTACACCGCCGCCGGAAGCATTCATAAAGTGGCGATAGGCCACCACGTCTTTCATCAGCTCTTCAACGGTGATCTCTTTACCGCCATGGGTATCCCAGGTATCACGGTTATGGCAGTAAAGGCAGCGCATCAGGCAGCCCTGAAAGAAGGTGATAAAGCGGATGCCCGGGCCGTCGACCGTGCCGCAGGATTCGAAGGAGTGTATGCGACCAATAACTGACATTGCGGTGTTTTCTCCAGATGTGGCCCATCCGGGGCCTGTGTCTGTGCAGTTTCATTCCTTCTGCACTAAGTCTGTTTTGGCAGGCATCCACTCAATAGATGGCTGACGAAGCAGGCTCTGGTTGTGAAAAAGGCCCCACAGACGTGGAGCCTTTATTGTACGCTTTTTACAAGCTTCTTTCAGCCAATACCATTACATGGTCTGGGTGAAAGTACGGGTAATCACGTCCTGCTGCTGCTCTTTAGTCAGAGAGTTAAAGCGCACAGCGTAACCGGAAACGCGGATGGTCAGCTGCGGATATTTCTCCGGGTTTTCCATCGCGTCGAGCAGCATTTCGCGGTTCATAACGTTGACGTTGAGGTGCTGACCACCTTCGATTGAGGCTTCATGGTGGAAGTAACCATCCATCAGGCCTGCGAGGTTAGTTTTACGCACTTCATCATCTTTACCCAGTGCGTTCGGCACGATAGAGAAGGTGTAAGAGATACCATCTTTCGCGTAGGCAAACGGCAGTTTTGCAACGGAGGTCAGAGAGGCAACAGCACCTTTCTGGTCACGGCCGTGCATCGGGTTAGCACCCGGTCCAAACGGTGCACCTGCGCGACGACCATCCGGGGTGTTACCGGTTTTCTTACCATACACAACGTTAGAGGTGATGGTCAGAACCGACTGAGTCGGGATGGCGTTGCGGTAGGTGGTCAGTTTCTGAATTTTCTTCATGAAACGTTCTACCAGGTCAACCGCCATGTCATCGACGCGGGCGTCGTTGTTACCAAACTGCGGGTATTCGCCTTCGATTTCGAAGTCGATAGCCAGACCGTCTTCGTCACGAATCGGTTTAACTTTCGCATATTTGATAGCAGACAGGGAGTCAGCGGCAACCGACAGGCCAGCGATACCGCAAGCCATGGTGCGTACCACGTCACGATCGTGCAGCGCCATCAGAGAGGCTTCGTAGCTGTACTTGTCGTGCATGTAGTGGATCACGTTCAGCGCGGTGACATACTGTTTAGCCAGCCAGTCCATAAAGTGATCCATACGTTCCATCACTTCGTCGAACTTCAGCAGGTCGCCTTTGATAGGTTCAGATTTCGGACCTACCTGCATTTTCAGTTTTTCATCCACGCCGCCGTTGATAGCGTACAGCATAGTTTTCGCCAGGTTTGCACGGGCACCGAAGAACTGCATCTGTTTGCCGACAACCATCGGGCTTACGCAGCAGGCAATCGCGTAGTCATCGTTGTTGAAGTCCGGGCGCATCAGGTCATCGTTCTCATACTGCAGAGAAGAGGTGTCGATGGAGACTTTAGCAGCGAATTTTTTGAAGTTCAGCGGCAGTTTTTCAGACCACAGAACGGTGATGTTCGGCTCCGGAGACGGCCCCATGGTGTAAAGGGTGTTCAGGAAGCGGAAGCTGTTTTTGGAAACCAGCGTACGGCCGTCAACGCCCATACCGCCGATAGATTCAGTTGCCCAAATCGGGTCGCCAGAGAAGAGCTCATCATACTCAGGAGTACGCAGGAAGCGGACCATACGCAGTTTCATGACCAGGTGGTCAATCATTTCCTGTGCGTCCTGCTCGGTGATTTTGCCCGCTTTCAGGTCACGTTCAATGTAAACGTCCAGGAAAGTGGAAACACGACCGAAGGACATTGCAGCGCCGTTCTGAGACTTAACCGCGGCCAGGTAGCCGAAGTAGGTCCACTGAATTGCTTCCTGAGCAGTGGTTGCCGGACCGGAGATATCGCAGCCATATTTTGCTGCCATCTCTTTGATCTGACCCAGCGCGCGGTGCTGTTCAGCAATCTCTTCACGCAGACGGATAGTCGCTTCCAGGTTTACGCCGTTTTCCAGGTCAGACTGCAGAGACTGGAATTGGGCATATTTGTCTTTCATCAGGAAGTCGATACCGTACAGCGCAACGCGACGGTAGTCACCGATGATACGACCACGGCCGTAGGCGTCCGGCAGACCGGTCAGCACGCCAGATTTACGGCAGTTCAGGATATCTTTGGTGTAAACATCGAATACGCCCTGGTTGTGGGTTTTACGGTATTCGGTGAAGATTTTTTTCAGCTGCGGATCCAGTTCGCGGTTGTACGCTTTGCAGGAACCTTCAACCATTTTGATCCCGCCAAACGGGATGATGGCGCGTTTCAGCGGAGCTTCGGTCTGCAGACCAACGATCTTCTCAAGCTGCTTGTTGATGTAGCCCGCATCGTGAGAGGTGATAGTGGAAGCAACGGAGGTGTCGAAATCAACTGGTGCATGCGTGCGGTTTTCCAGTTTCACGCCTTCCATGACTTTGTCCCACAGCTTGGTGGTCGCGTCAGTGGCGCCCGCCAGGAAGGACTCGTCACCTTCGTACGGAGTGTAGTTTTTCTGGATAAAATCACGTACGTTTACAGCGTTTTGCCATTCACCTTGAGTAAAACCTTCCCAGGCTGCGGCTAATTTTTCGTTAAGTTCGGACATGTAACACCTACCTTCTTAAGTGGATTTTTTATTTACTGCCTGAAACGATCTTTAGTGACGATCGTTGCCACGCAGGTAAATGACCCAGTATGTCAACCCGACCAGTAAGCCTCCACCGATGATGTTCCCGATGGTTACCGGGATCAGGTTGTCGGTAATAAAGTGCATTACGGTCAGGTGAGAAAAACTTTCCGGGCTGGAACCAACGGCGGTCCAGAACTCCGGGCTTGCAAAGTTGCGAATCACGATGCCCATCGGGATCATAAACATGTTCGCAATACTGTGCTCAAAACCGCTGGCGACAAACATCGCTACCGGCAGCACCATAATCATTGCTTTATCCATCAGGCTGCGGCCGGAGTAACTCATCCATACCGCCATGCAGACCATCAGGTTGGCGAGGATACCCAACGCCACCGCTTCAACGAAGGTGTGGTGCACCTTGTGATCGGCGGTCTGCAATACGTTTAAGCCCCAGCCGCCGTTGGCGACCATATATTCGCCGGACAGCCACATTAATAAGACGAAGAGCAGCGCACCCACCAGGTTACCAACGTAAACGTTGATCCAGTTTCGAGCCAGTTGCCCCCATGTGATGCGCCCGCTGGCTTTCGCCACAACAATCAGCACCGTGGAGGTAAAGAGGTCGGCGCCGCAGATAATGCAGAGAATCAACCCAAGTGAGAAACAGATGCCGCCGATAAGTTTCGCAATGCCATACGGCATGGTTGCTGTACCGGTGGTAGCCGTTATATAGAAAACGAATGCAATGGAGATAAACACACCGGCAGTAATCGCCAGGTAGAAGGTCTTAAGCGGATGTTTAGTCGCTTTATAGACACCAGCTTCTTCGGCCACTTTGGCCATCTCTGCTGGAAGTATTAGATCAAAAGGGTTGTCAGCTTTCACACTAACTCTCTCTTTATTAAGTCGGCGACGAGATACTAACAAAGCATTATAGAAGACAATTTGATATGGATCATATCTCGCCTGGCTTATAGGCCCGCAAAGCGTATGGTTTTTCTGCTAAAGCGGAGTAACGTGTTGATTATCAAAATAAAAATAAATTTTAAAATTTATAAGAAGCGTTGAATTTTTTTGTGCGATCCTCCGTTAACGGTTAATTAATATGGAGTAATTGCCATTAGACGTAACAATATTCGCGCTGCGAATATAATTATATTCACCCACGATTAACGTAAATATTACATTTAAGATTCATCACCAAAATATAATAAAAAAGGGGCAATAAAATTGCCCCGTAATATAGCGTAGACTTGCGAATAAGCCTACCTGTTGTAGTGTTATTTATCGTTACTTAGACCAGTAAGCGACTTTGGCACGTTGTAATTTTTCGTAAGCGGCTAACAGTGCCTGATGAGCCGGGAACGCCTGCAGCGTGCCGTCGGCAGGCTGCAGATCGTAAAACGGCGCTTCACCGCTGAGGGCGGCGCTGGCGGCTTCAACGGCCTGCGCGCCATACATGCGCACAAAAGCGTTCAGGTATTGCAGCGGTTGGCGCTGCTCTTCCTGCGCCAGCAGAAGCAGGGTCTGCAGGCAGCGGTAGTAGTTGGCACGCTCTGGGCTGAAGATCGAGGCATTAAACTCAATCGTCCACTCGGTCCAGGCCAGCGCCTGATCGAGATCGCCGCCCGCCAGCGCCAGCATCGCTTTCAGCTCGCCGATGCGCAGGGTGTACCAGCCGTTATCTTTGCCCGTCGCCAGACCCAGCAGCTCGCGCACGCGCGTAAAGTCATCGTGACCTTCATCATCCAGCTGGGCGATAAGATCGAGATAGGCCTCTTTATCCCACTCGCTACCAGGCAGGGAGAGGATCGTTTCACGCAGGTGGGTACCCATGGTGTTATTCGCCAGCCACAGATCTTCCGCCGGATAGATATCAGACATGCCCGGCACCAGAATACGGCAGGCATAGACGCCCAGGTGCTCATAATCCGCGATATAAACCTCTTTATCTTCCTTCTGGAAGATACTCATCAGCGTCGCGAACTCCTCTTCCGTAGTGCCGGCAAAGCTCCAGTCGACAAACGGATAATCGGCATCCTGTTTGAACAGATCCCAGGAGATAAGACCGCTGGAGTCGATGAAGTGCGTTTCAAGGTTAGCGTGTTCCGCCACTTCTTCATCATCAAAGGTCGGCGGGGTGAAGACATCCAGATCCTTCAGACCGCGGCCCTGCAACAGTTCCGTCACCGTACGCTCCAGCGCCACGCCGAAGTCCGGGTGCGCGCCAAACGAGGCGAAGCAGGTACCATTCGCCGGGTTGAACAGCACCACGCAGATCACCGGGTAGTTACCGCCCAGCGAGCCGTCATAGGCAAAGATCGGGAAACCTTCCGCTTCCAGTTTGGCAATCGCTTCGACCACGCCCGGATAGCGCGCCAGCACCTCCTGCGGGATCTCCGGCAGGCTAATGCTCTCGGCGATAATGCGGTTTTTAATATGACGTTCGAAAACTTCAGACAGCCCCTGCACGCGCGCTTCGTTACGGGTATTGCCCGCCGACATGCCGTTGGAGACATAGAGGTTGCCGACGATATTCATCGGGATATAGACCGTCTGCTCATCCGACTGGCGGGTAAAGGGCAGGGCGCAGATCCCGCGCTCTTCATTACCGGATTGCAGATCAATCAGCATACCGGCGGCCAGTTCGTTTTCCGGATCGTAGTAGGCGCGCAGACGCGCATCGAGAATGCCTTCCGGCAGCGAGTCATCTTCCGGCAGCGGGAACCACTTCTCATTCGGATAGTGGACAAACGGCCCCTTGGCAATGGCGTCGCCAAGCCAGAAGTCAGCAAAGAAGTAGTTGGTGGAGAGACGTTCGAAATATTCGCCGAGCGCGGAGGCCAGCGCCGCTTTTTTCGTGGCGCCTTTACCATTGGTAAAGCAGAGCGCGCACTCTTTATCGCGGATATGCACCGACCAGACGTTTGGCACAGGGTTTAGCCAGGAGGCCTCTTCAATATTGAAACCGAGATCGGTCAGTTTCTGCTGAAAGCGGGCGATGGAGTCTTCCAGCGCGGCGTCTTTACCGGGGATAAATGTTTGAGTCATGGCGGTCACTTTTTTCGTACGTAAAGCGCGCAATGATACGGGTTTTACGTGGCAGGCGCTATCGTCCTTAGTGGTGCGGCGAAAATAAAAGTTCTGGCTATGCTTATCAGGAGTAACTCACTGTTAAGGCATTAAAAATGAAAGCGTTTGACCTGCATCGCATGGCGCTCGACAAGGTTCCCCTCGAATTTCTGGGCGAAGTGGCGCTGCGCAGTCTCTACACCTTTGTACTGGTTTTTCTGTTCCTCAAAATCACTGGCCGACGCGGCGTACGACAGATGTCGCTGTTTGAAGTATTGATTATTTTGACCCTTGGCTCGGCGGCGGGTGACGTCGCTTTCTATGATGATGTCCCCATGCTGCCGGTGCTGGTGGTCTTTATTACCCTCGCGCTGCTCTACCGTCTGGTGATGTGGCTGATGTCGCATAGCGAAAAGCTGGAGGATCTGCTCGAGGGCAAGCCGATCGTCATTATTAAAGAGGGTGAGCTGGAGTGGGAGAGGCTGCATAAAGAGAACATGACAGAGTTCGAGTTCTTTATGGAGCTGCGCAACAACGGCGTCGAGCAGCTCGGGCAGGTGCGGCTGGCGATTATGGAGACCAACGGCCAGCTCAGCGTCTATTACTATATTGATGAAGAGGTCAAACCCGGGCTCTGCATTCTGCCGGAGGGGTGCAGCGAGCGTTTTATCACCGTGCCGGAAGCGGGCGATTATGTTTGCGTCCGCTGCAGTAAAATTTCTGCGCTGCAGGCGGGTGAAAAAAAAGCCTGCCCGCGCTGCGCAAATCCGGAATGGTCGAAGGCCAGCAGGGCGATTCGCGTCACATAACAGGGTTTTTATCGGATCTGCTTTCGACTGACAAAACATTCTGCTATGTGATGGGGCGCACAACTTTCCCCTGCCTCTGATTACTCGTTGCGGCCTGTGGCGGTGAATGATAAAACCGATGTCACAGGAAAAACGTTTTGCTTTATAGGGTGGTAAGGGGAAATGACGCAGGTTTTTAATTTTAGTTCTGGCCCGGCCGTATTACCGGCGGATGTGCTTAAGCAGGCTCAGCAGGAGTTGTGCGACTGGCAAGGTCTCGGCACGTCGGTGATGGAAATCAGCCACCGTGGCAAAGAGTTTATCCAGGTGGCGGAAGAGGCAGAAAAGGATTTTCGCGATCTGCTCAATATCCCCTCCAACTATAAAGTGCTGTTTTGTCACGGCGGTGGCCGCGGCCAGTTCGCTGGCGTTCCGCTCAATCTGCTGGGCGATAAAACCACCGCGGATTATGTCGATGCCGGTTACTGGGCGGCCAGCGCGGTCAAAGAGGCGAAGAAGTACTGCACGCCGAACGTTATCGATGCCAAAACCACCCTCGACGGCCTGCGCGCGGTTAAACCGATGCGCGACTGGCAACTGAGTGACAACGCAGCCTATCTGCACTACTGCCCGAACGAAACGATCGACGGCATCGCCATTGACGAAACGCCGGACTTTGGCGATGTGGTGGTGGCAGCGGATTTCTCCTCTACCATTCTTTCTGCTCCGCTTGATGTCAGCCGCTTTGGCGTGATCTACGCCGGTGCGCAGAAAAACATTGGCCCGGCGGGATTAACGCTGGTGATTGTGCGTGAAGATCTGCTCGGTAAAGCGCACCAGTCCTGCCCGTCGATTCTTGATTACAGCGTGCTTAACGATAACGATTCGATGTTCAACACCCCGCCGACCTTTGCCTGGTACCTCTCCGGCCTGGTATTCAAATGGCTGAAGCAGCAGGGTGGCGTGGCAGCGATGGACCGCATCAACCAGCAAAAAGCCGATCTGCTGTATGGCGTGATCGACGGTAGTGATTTCTACCGTAACGATGTGGCGAAGGCGAACCGCTCACGTATGAACGTCCCTTTCCAGCTGGCTGACAGCGCGCTCGATAAACTCTTCCTCGAAGAGTCGTTTGCCGCTGGCCTGCACGCGCTGAAAGGCCACCGTGTGGTGGGCGGCATGCGTGCTTCCATCTATAACGCCATGCCGCTGGCGGGCGTGCAGGCGCTGACGGACTTTATGGTTGAGTTCGAACGCCGTCACGGTTAATGCAGTAATGACCATCCCCGCAGCCGGGCTGCGGGGTTTTATTTTGTCCGTAGAGAGTGAAGTTTCATGGAATCCCTGACGTTACAACCCATCGCGCGTGTGGATGGCACCATCAATCTGCCTGGTTCAAAGAGTGTTTCAAACCGCGCCTTGCTGCTTGCCGCATTTGCCCGTGGCACCACCGTGCTGACCAACCTGCTGGACAGCGACGATGTTCGCCATATGCTTAATGCCCTGACTGCGCTGGGGGTTCACTACACGCTGTCAGCCGATCGCACCCGCTGTGAAGTGACCGGCGTGGGCGGCCCGCTGAACGCGGCAGAAAAAGTTGAGTTATTCCTCGGTAATGCTGGTACGGCGATGCGTCCGCTGGCAGCCGCGCTCTGCCTGGGCGACGGCGACGTGGTATTGACCGGCGAGCCGCGCATGAAAGAGCGCCCGATTGGTCATCTCGTTGACGCGCTGCGTCAGGGCGGGGCGAAGATCGACTACCTTGAGCAGGAGCACTATCCGCCTCTGCGCCTGCGCGGCGGGTTCAACGGCGGCGAAGTGAGCGTTGATGGCAGCGTCTCCAGCCAGTTCTTAACCGCGCTGCTGATGACCGCGCCACTGGCGCCGCAGGATACGGTGATCACTATCAAAGGCGATCTGGTGTCGAAACCCTATATCGACATTACTCTGCATCTGATGAAAACTTTTGGCGTTGACGTTGATAACCAGCAGTACCAGCGTTTTGTCGTGCGTGGCGGGCAGCACTATCAGTCGCCGGGACACTACCTGGTTGAAGGCGATGCCTCGTCTGCCTCCTACTTCCTTGCGGCTGCGGCCATTAAAGGCGGTACAGTCAAGGTGACCGGTATTGGTCGTAATAGCGTGCAGGGCGATATTCGTTTTGCCGATGTGCTGGAAAAAATGGGCGCGACCGTGGTCTGGGGCGAAGATTATATTGCCTGTTCGCGCGGCGAGCTGAACGCCATCGATATGGACATGAACCATATTCCCGATGCGGCGATGACCATCGCCACTACGGCACTCTTCGCGAAGGGTACTACTACGCTGCGTAATATCTACAACTGGCGCGTGAAGGAGACCGATCGCCTCTTCGCCATGGCGACGGAGCTGCGCAAAGTGGGCGCAACGGTGGAGGAGGGCGAAGACTTTATTCGCGTGACGCCGCCAGCCGCGCTGCAGGTTGCAGAGATTGGCACCTATAACGATCACCGCATGGCGATGTGTTTCTCGCTGGTGGCGCTGTCGGATACGCCGGTTACCATTCTCGATCCGAAATGCACGGCGAAAACTTTCCCGGATTACTTCGAGCAGTTAGCGCGTATCAGTACGCTTGCCTGATGTTCTTACCGCCCCGCATCCTCTGCGGGGCGCAATTACCTGCCATTGTTAAGAGGGTGAAAAGCCGTTGCGCTGTGCTACCATTTGCGCGGGACTCTTTCCCTCAATTCAGTTAGTTAATACATGGACTGTCAATGAAAAAAACAATGATTTTTAGCTGCCTCGTAGCAGCAACGCTTGTCTCTGGTTGTAAGAACATGGGTGGTATTGATACGGATGCGCTGACCAAATCCGGTATGTCTGCTTATAAAGCGGCGACGCTGAGCGACGCGGATGTGAAAACGCTTTCTGAGCAGTCATGTGCTGAGATGGACAAGCAAAACACCATCGCGCCTGCATCGAGCACCTACGCGAAGCGTCTGAACAAGATTGCTAAAGCGCTGGGCAACAACATCGATGGCACGCCGGTCACTTACAAAGTCTATATGACCAAAGAAGTGAACGCGTGGGCGATGGCGAACGGCTGTATTCGTGTCTATAGCGGTCTGATGGACATGATGACCAACAACGAAGTTGAAGCGGTTCTGGGCCATGAAATGGGCCACGTTGCGCTGGGTCATAGCCGTAAAGCGATGCAAACCGCGTATGCCACACTGGCCGCGCGTGATGCGATCTCCGCCAGCAGCGCGGCAGGTGCACAGCTCTCCCAGTCTCAGCTGGGCGATCTGGGTGAGAACCTGATCAACTCTGCCTTCTCCCGTAGCCAGGAGTCCGCAGCGGATGATTTCTCCTACGATCTGCTGAAAAAACGTAACATCAGCCGTCAGGGTCTGGTTACCAGCTTTGACAAGCTGGCGAAGCTGGATGCCGGTTCTGAGAAATCGATGTTTGATTCTCACCCGCCGTCAGCTGAGCGTGCGAAGCATATCCGCGACCGTATCGCCGCAGATAGCAAGAAGTAAGTTTTATTCCGGGCTGGTGCAAATCAGCCCGTACTCCCGCGCAATTAATCTACACTCAGCCTCATACTCTTTCGTTATTCGCACGCAGCAGTAACTTTCGTGCGCGTTGGCGCGTATAATGCGCGGCGTTATATAACGATATGCCTTGATTAAGGAGAAAAAGATGACGGCAATTGCCCCGGTAATCACCATTGATGGGCCAAGCGGTGCGGGAAAAGGCACGCTTTGCAAGGCAATGGCGGAAGCGTTGCAATGGCATCTGTTAGATTCAGGCGCAATTTATCGTGTGCTGGCGCTGGCCGCACTGCATCATCACGTGGATGTTTCTTCGGAAGATGTACTGGTGCCGCTCGCCGTGCACCTTGATGTGCGTTTTGTCTCAACCGACGGTCATCTGGAAGTGATCCTCGAAGGCGAAGATGTCAGCGGTGAAATTCGTACCCAGGAAGTGGCCAATGCCGCGTCGCAGATTGCTGCGTTCCCGCGCGTGCGTGAGGCGCTGTTGCGTCGCCAGCGCGCCTTCCGTGAAGCGCCCGGTCTTATTGCCGATGGCCGCGATATGGGCACCGTGGTTTTCCCCGATGCGCCGGTAAAAATTTTCCTCGACGCCTCGGCGGACGAGCGTGCGCATCGCCGCATGCTACAGTTGCAGGAGAAGGGCTTTAGTGTTAACTTTGAACGCCTTTTGGCTGAGATAAAGGAACGAGACGACCGCGATCGTAATCGTCCTGTTGCACCGCTGATTCCCGCTGCCGATGCTTTAGTGCTGGATTCTACCCGCTTAAGCATTGAGCAAGTGATTGAAAAAGCGCTACAATACGCCCGCCAAAAGTTGGCTCTCGCATAACATATGCGACCGAATTCGTAGTACCCCCTGCTGCAATGGATTGTGAGCAGGCATGTGAAACAACCCCATCCGGCATGAAGCCAGGTGGACGTTAAATTGAAGAATCCTGAAGATTATCAATATGACTGAATCTTTTGCTCAACTCTTTGAAGAGTCCCTGAAAGAAATCGAAACCCGCCCGGGTTCCATTGTCCGCGGTGTTGTTGTTGCTATCGACAAAGATATCGTACTGGTTGACGCCGGTCTGAAATCTGAGTCCGCCATTCCGGCTGAGCAGTTCAAAAACGCCCAGGGCGAGCTGGAAATCCAGGTTGGTGACGAAGTTGACGTTGCTCTGGATGCAGTAGAAGACGGCTTCGGTGAAACCCTGCTGTCCCGTGAGAAAGCGAAACGTCACGAAGCTTGGATCACGCTGGAAAAAGCTTACGAAGACGCTGAAACTGTTACCGGTGTTATCAACGGCAAAGTCAAGGGCGGCTTCACTGTTGAGCTCAACGGTATTCGTGCGTTCCTGCCGGGTTCCCTGGTAGACGTTCGTCCGGTCCGTGACACTCTGCACCTGGAAGGCAAAGAGCTTGAATTCAAAGTAATCAAGCTTGACCAGAAGCGTAACAACGTTGTTGTTTCCCGTCGTGCGGTTATCGAATCCGAAAACAGCGCAGAGCGCGATCAGCTGCTGGAAAACCTGCAGGAAGGCATGGAAGTTAAAGGTATCGTTAAGAACCTCACTGACTACGGTGCATTCGTTGATCTGGGCGGCGTTGACGGCCTGCTGCATATCACTGATATGGCATGGAAACGCGTTAAGCATCCGAGCGAAATCGTAAACGTTGGCGACGAAATCACTGTTAAAGTGCTGAAGTTCGATCGCGAGCGTACCCGTGTATCTCTGGGCCTGAAACAGCTGGGCGAAGATCCGTGGGTTGCTATCGCTAAACGCTACCCGGAAGGCACCAAGCTGACTGGCCGCGTGACCAACCTGACCGACTACGGCTGCTTCGTTGAAATCGAAGAAGGCGTTGAAGGCCTGGTTCACGTTTCCGAAATGGATTGGACCAACAAAAACATCCACCCGTCCAAAGTTGTTAACGTTGGCGACGTAGTGGAAGTTATGGTTCTGGATATCGACGAAGAACGTCGTCGTATCTCCCTGGGCCTGAAGCAGTGCAAATCCAACCCGTGGCAGCAGTTCGCTGAAACCCACAACAAGGGCGACCGCGTTGAAGGTAAAATCAAGTCTATCACTGACTTTGGTATCTTCATCGGCCTGGACGGCGGTATCGACGGCCTGGTTCACCTGTCTGACATCTCCTGGAACGTTGCAGGCGAAGAAGCAGTTCGTGAATACAAAAAAGGCGACGAAATCGCAGCCGTTGTTCTGCAGGTTGACGCAGAGCGTGAGCGTATCTCCCTGGGCGTTAAACAGCTCGCAGAAGATCCGTTCAACAACTACGTTGCACTGAACAAGAAAGGCGCAATCGTAAACGGTAAAGTCACTGCAGTTGACGCTAAAGGCGCAACCGTAGAACTGGCTGACGGCGTTGAAGGTTACCTGCGCGCTTCTGAAGCTTCCCGTGACCGCGTTGAAGACGCAACTCTGGTTCTGAATGTTGGCGACGATGTTGAAGCTAAATTCACCGGCGTTGACCGTAAAAACCGCGTAGTTAGCCTGTCTGTTCGTGCGAAAGACGAAGCTGACGAGAAAGATGCAATCGCTTCTGTTAACAACAAACAGGAAGAAGGCAACTTCTCTAACGCTATGGCTGAAGCTTTCAAAGCAGCTAAAGGCGAGTAATCAAGTACGCTGTCTCATTTGCGCTGTAGCGCGACGTAAGTCGACCGTTATAGCGCAATTGATGATGAGCAACTTGACAGATTACAAGATTCGTCCTGTAATCAATGACAAAGGGCGGCTACGGCCGCCCTTGTTCAAGCTACTAAGCTAACCTTGCGTTGAAGGAGACCGGAGCAATCATGACCAAGTCAGAATTGATCGAAAGACTTGCAAGCCAGCAATCGCATATTCCGGCTAAAGCTGTTGAAGATGCAGTGAAAGAGATGCTGGAGCATATGGCCTCTACTCTTGCCCAGGGCGAGCGCATTGAGATCCGCGGTTTCGGCAGTTTCTCCCTGCACTATCGTGCACCACGCACCGGGCGTAACCCAAAAACAGGCGATAAAGTGGATCTGGAAGGTAAATACGTTCCGCACTTTAAGCCGGGTAAAGAATTACGTGACCGCGCCAATATTTATGAATAAGCCTTAGCCAACGCTAACGTTTACTCGTCGAAAGAGCACCCATTGGGGTGCTTTTTTCGTTTTTAGCATCGCTAATTTTTTTCGGCCTACCTCGCAAAAATATGTCGCTGTAGTGTAACCCTGTAAACACCCCCCGACATGCGCCGCAAACCGCGGAAAACGCTCCTGACATCAATAATTTTGCATCTCATACTGCGCCTCATAACACGGAGGTGAGGATGAGACTGACCGCGCTGGCTGCCTGTATTACGCTCGGGATTATGCCGCTTGCATGGCTGCCAGCACTGCCGGGCATCAGCACACTCTGGTGCGTCATCATTGCTGGATTTCTGCTGGGTTGCCAACGCTACCTCGTATTGCGCTACGCTGGCATGACGCTGCTTGTTTTTGCGTGGGGGATCCTTGCCGCAATGCAGGCTGTTTGGCCGGCCCAGCACCTGCCAGCAGCGCATCGCCAGATCGAGTTTGAAATTACCCATACTGATAACGCGACTCGTCACCAGGGGAAAATCCTGCGTCTTGATGGTAAGTGGCTTCTTGCCGCGCCGGGCATTACGCTCTACGGGCAATATCTGCCCGCCCCGGCCTGTGCCGGGCAACGCTGGGCAATGACCATTCGCGCGCGGGCCGTTCACGGGCAACTGAATGAAGGGGGCTTTGACGCACAGCGCTACGCGCTGGCCTCGCATCAACCGCTCACCGGTCGCTTTATCGATGCCAGCTTACTGCAATCGCGCTGCAGCTGGCGTGCAGACTATCTTCACTCGCTGAGCGAAGTACTGGCTGAACGGCAGTGGAAAGGGGTTATTCTTGCGCTCGGTATGGGTGAGCGCGCAGCGCTTAGCCCAGAGATAAAGGAGACCTTCCGCCAGACGGGAACCGCGCATTTGATGGCGATTTCCGGCTTACACATCGCGCTGGCTGCGATGCTTGGCTGGCTGTTTGCCAGAGCGGTACAGCTTCTCTTACCTGCGCACTGGATTAACTGGCGTTTTCCACTCTTAACCGGACTAGTTTGCGCGGTCTGCTACGCCTGGCTTACGGGGTTACAACCGCCAGCGCTGCGCACGGCAATATCGCTTTGCGTCTGGGCGCTGCTGCGTCTTTCCGGCAGGCAGTGGTCGCCCTGGCAGGTGTGGATATGTTGTGTGGCCGCGATTCTGTTTATCGATCCACTTGCAGTGCTCTCCGATAGCCTCTGGCTCTCCGCTTTTGCCGTTGCAGCTTTGCTGTTCTGGTTTCAGTGGTTTCCTGCGCCGCTGAAGGTGCGCACGCGGCTCGGGCGAGGCGCGCTGAACCTGCTGCATTTGCAGGTGGGGATGCTGTTGCTTTTACTGCCAATGCAGCTCGCTATCTTTCATGGTCTGAGCCTGAGCGCGCTGGTGGCGAATCTGATTGCCGTCCCGCTGGTCACGTTTGTTACGGTGCCGCTCATTCTTTCCGGGATGCTGCTGCATCTGTCCGGCTCCACGGTTTTGCAGTCGCTCTGCTGGGCGCTGGCGGATATGAGCCTGGAGGCGCTGTTTACGTTTTTGCGCGGGTTACCGCCCGGCTGGGTCAATATAGACACGCGTTGGCAATGGCTCTCCTTTGCGCCCTGGCTGCTAGTGATTGCGCTACGCTTTCGCCTGTGGCGCACGCTCCCTGCCATCTGTCTGGGTTGCCTGACACTGCTCGCTTTTCCCGTCTGGCGCAGCGCGCGGCCTGATAACTGGTCAGTGCATATGCTGGATGTCGGGCAGGGCCTGGCGATGGTGATAGAGCGTCGGGGAAGAGCGCTGCTGTATGATACCGGCACCGCGTGGCCCGGCGGAGACAGTGGCGCGCAGTTGATCGCGCCCTGGCTGCGCTGGCATGGGCTACAGCCGGAAGGGATAATTCTCAGTCACGATCACCTCGATCATCGCGGCGGCCTGGATTCGTTGCTGAAGTTCTGGCCGCAGTTGTGGATCAGAAGTCCCATGGGGTGGGCAGGGCATGCGCCCTGTTTTCGCGGCGAGCGTTGGCAATGGCAGGGATTAACCTTTACCGCGCATTGGCCACTAAAAGAGACACGCTCGCAGGGCAATAACCGCTCCTGCGTGGTGAAGGTAGAGGATGGACGCTACAGCGTGCTGCTCACCGGTGATATTGAAGGGCAGGGGGAGATGGCGATGCTCAGCCATTACTGGGCGCATTTGCAGGCTACACTGATGCAGGTACCTCACCACGGAAGCCAGAGCTCTTCGACATTGCCCTTTATACAGCGTGTCGGTGGTAGGGCAGCACTGGCGTCAGCTTCGCGTTATAACGCCTGGCGTTTGCCCTCGGCGAAGGTTAAAAAACGTTACCAGCAGCAAGGCTATCAGTGGTACGACACGCCTCACCAGGGGCAGATCACCGTTTCATTTTCGCCTCAGGGCTGGGAAATCCACAGCTTACGCGATCAACTTTTACCACGTTGGTATCATCAGTGGTTTGGCGTCCCCCAAGATAACGGGTAGAATATGCGGCTATTTCAACAAGTGCTGGTTTTTTGAATGCATAACGACAAAGATCTCTCTACATGGCAGACATTCCGCCGTCTATGGCCGACTATTGCGCCTTTTAAAGCGGGGCTGATCGTGTCGGCGATCGCGTTAATCCTCAACGCAGCCAGCGATACCTTCATGTTATCGCTCCTCAAACCGTTACTGGACGATGGTTTTGGTAAAACGGATCGCTCAGTGCTGCTATGGATGCCGCTGGTGGTAATTGGCCTGATGATCCTGCGCGGCATCACCAGCTACATTTCGAGTTACTGCATCTCCTGGGTTTCCGGCAAAGTGGTGATGACCATCCGCCGTCGCCTGTTCAGCCATATGATGGGCATGCCGGTCTCCTTCTTCGACAAACAGTCCACCGGCACCTTGCTGTCACGTATCACTTACGACTCAGAGCAGGTGGCGTCATCGTCGTCCGGCGCGTTGATCACCGTTGTGCGCGAAGGTGCCTCAATCATCGGGCTGTTTATCATGATGTTCTGGTACAGCTGGCAGCTGTCGCTGATTCTGATCGTGCTGGCACCGATTGTGTCGATCGCCATTCGCGTTGTCTCCAAACGTTTTCGCAGCATCAGTAAGAATATGCAAAACACCATGGGGCAGGTGACCACCAGCGCAGAGCAGATGCTGAAAGGGCACAAAGAGGTGCTGATGTTTGGCGGGCAGGAAGTGGAAACAAGCCGCTTTGACAAAGTCAGCAACAAAATGCGCCTGCAGGGGATGAAAATGGTTTCGGCCTCCTCCATCTCCGACCCGATTATTCAGCTTATCGCTTCTCTGGCGCTGGCCTTTGTGCTCTATGCCGCGAGCTTCCCGAGCGTCATGGCGACGCTGACGGCCGGTACTATCACCGTGGTCTTCTCGTCGATGATTGCACTGATGCGTCCGCTAAAATCGCTGACCAACGTCAATGCGCAGTTCCAGCGCGGAATGGCGGCCTGCCAGACGCTGTTTGCCATCCTCGATAGCGAGCAAGAGAAAGATGAAGGCAGCCGCAATATTGAACGTGCGCGTGGCGATCTTGAGTTCCGCAATGTGACCTTTACCTATCCCGGGCGTGAAACCCCAGCGCTGCGTAATATCAATCTCACCATTCCGGCCGGTAAAACCGTCGCGCTGGTAGGGCGCTCTGGCTCAGGTAAAACCACCATGGCCAGCCTGATCACGCGCTTCTACGATATTGATGAGGGTGAAATCCTGCTCGATGGTCACGACCTGCGCGAGTATACGCTCTCCTCACTGCGTAATCAGGTCGCACTGGTTTCGCAAAACGTCCACCTCTTCAACGATACCGTGGCGAACAACATTGCTTACGCGCGTACGGAAGAGTACAGCCGTGAAGAGATTGAGCGTGCCGCTGAGATGGCCTATGCCCTCGACTTTATCAAAAAGATGGATAACGGTCTCGACACCATCATTGGTGAAAATGGCGTTCTCCTCTCTGGTGGTCAGCGTCAGCGCATCGCCATCGCGCGCGCGCTGCTGCGCGACAGCCCGATCCTGATCCTTGATGAGGCGACCTCTGCACTCGATACCGAGTCCGAGCGCGCCATTCAGGCAGCGCTGAATGAGCTGCAGAAAAACCGCACCTCGATGGTCATCGCGCACCGTTTGTCGACCATTGAACAGGCCGACGAAATTGTGGTGGTGGAAGATGGCCGCATTGTCGAGCGCGGTAGCCACACCGAGCTGCTGGCGCAGCGTGGGGCGTATGCGCAGCTTCATAAGATGCAGTTTGGCGAATGATCGCGCGCATCTGGTCCGGTGAATCCCCGCTGTGGCTGTTGCTGCTGCCGCTCTCCTGGCTCTATGGCCTGGTGAGTGGCGCAATCCGGTTTGCTTATCGTATCGGATTAAAAAAAGCCTGGCGCGCCCCGGTGCCAGTGGTCGTTGTCGGTAACCTGACGGCGGGCGGCAATGGTAAAACGCCAGTGGTTATCTGGCTGGTCGAGCAGCTACAGCAGCGCGGTGTCCGCGTTGGAGTGGTCTCGCGCGGCTACGGGGGTAAGGCCGATCGCTATCCGCTGCTGTTGACGCCTGAAACGTCAACAGCGCAAGCGGGGGATGAGCCGGTGCTGATTTATCAGCGTACCGGCGCGCCGGTGGCGGTTTCGCCTGACAGATGTGAAGCGGTCAACGCTTTATTGTCGCAGCATCCGCTGCAGCTGATCGTTACCGACGATGGTTTACAACACTATCGGCTGGCGCGTGATAAAGAGATTGTGGTGGTAGACGGCGTGCGGCGCTTCGGCAATGGCTGGTGGCTGCCGGCGGGGCCGATGCGTGAACGCGCGTCGCGCCTGAAAAGCGTCGATGCCGTGATCGCCAACGGCGGTACGCCGCAGACGGGTGAAATCGCCATGCGTCTGCGCCCGGGTCTGGCGGTCAACCTGCTGACGGGCGAGCGCCGTGCGGTAAACGAGCTTGGCCAGATTGTCGCGATGGCGGGAATTGGCCACCCTCCGCGCTTTTTCGCTACCCTTGCTGAGTGTGGCGCAACGCTTAAGCGCAGCGTGGCGCTGGCGGATCACCAGGCGCTGGCGCAGAAGGATGTCGACGCGCTGCTTCAGCCCGGTGAAACGCTGGTGATGACGGAAAAAGATGCCGTTAAATGTCGTCCATTTGCGCAGGCTAACTGGTGGTATCTGCCGGTTGATGCCGAGCTTGCGGGCGATGCGGCCGAAAAATTATTGCTGGATCTGCTCACACTGGTGCGCTGAGGATAGCCGCCTCGGCTGCGCCCTGTTTCATCAACAGGAACGCCTATGTCTTTGCCGCAACTTTCGATTACCGCCGCTCGCCATCTCCATCTCGCCGCGCAGGGTCTGCTGCAAAAACCTTCCCGACGTGCAAAACCGGAGGATATCCTCTCGACTATCCGGCGCATGTCACTGTTGCAGATCGATACCATTAATATCGTCGCCCGCAGCCCTTATCTGGTGTTGTTCAGTCGTCTCGGCGCCTTTGAGCCGCGCTGGCTGGATGAAGCCCTGCGCAACGGCGAGTTGATGGAGTACTGGGCGCATGAAGCCTGCTTTCTGCCGCGCGAGGATTTTGCCCTCGTCCGTCACCGCATGCTGGCACCCGACAAAATGGGGTGGAAGTATCGCCAGGCGTGGATGCAGGAGCATGCGGCTGAGATTGAGCAGCTTATCGCACACATTGAGGAGCATGGTCCGGTGCGATCCGCTGATTTTGAACATCCGCGCAAAGGTACCAGCGGCTGGTGGGAGTGGAAACCCCATAAGCGTCATCTGGAGGGGCTGTTCACCGCCGGAAAAGTAATGGTCATTGAGCGGCGTAATTTCCAGCGCGTCTACGATCTGACGCAGCGCGTGATGCCGCAGTGGGACGACGTGCGCGATCTGCTCTCGCAGGAGCAGGCCGAAGCCATCATGCTGGAAAAGAGCGCCAGCAGCGTTGGCCTGTTCCGTGCGCAGTGGCTGGCGGATTACTATCGCCTGCGTCGCCCGGCGCTTGCTCAGGCATTGGCGCAGATGCAAGAGGCGCAAACCATATTACCGGTTAATGTTGAGGGGCTAGGACCTGCGTGGTTACACGCCTCTTTGCTGCCGCTGCTGGAACAGGCGCAGGCGGACAAACTCACCGCCACCCACAGCGCGGTGCTCTCGCCGTTCGATCCGGTGGTCTGGGATCGCAAGCGAGCGGAACAACTATTTGGCTTCAGCTACCGGCTGGAGTGTTATACCACGGCACCGAAGCGGCAATATGGCTATTTTGTCCTGCCTTTGCTGCACCGGGGGCAGCTGGTCGGGCGGATGGATGCAAAAATGCACCGCAAAACCGGCGTGCTTGAAGTGATTGCGCTGTTTCTGGAAGAGGGCGTTTCCCCGTCGCTTCAGCTGGAGACAGGGCTACAGCGTGCGATTACCGACTTTGCGCGCTGGCAAGGTGCGCAGCGCATTACCTTTTCACGCCTGCCCGATGGCCTGTTTTCATCATTGCGTGCCGGTCTGGAGATAGACGCGGCGTCATAATTGCCTATGATAAGTTCAACCCGCTCATCATCGGTTTCTCAGGAGGAAAGATGGATCACCGTTTACTCGAAATAATTGCCTGCCCGGTCTGCAACGGCAAACTCAACTACACCCAGGATAAGCAGGAGCTGATCTGCAAAGTCGACAGCCTGGCTTTCCCGGTACGCGAAGGCATTCCTGTGCTGCTGGAAACCGAAGCCCGCGCTTTAACCCCAGAAGAGAGCCGTCCATGAGCTTTGTGGTAATTATTCCCGCGCGCTACGCCTCGACGCGCCTGCCGGGTAAGCCGCTGGTCGACATCAACGGTAAACCGATGGTGGTGCATGTGCTGGAGCGCGCTCGCGAATCTGGCGCAGAGCGCATTATCGTTGCTACCGATAACGAAGAGGTGAGGGAGGCGGTGCAGGCGGTCGGCGGCGAAGTATGCATGACCCGCGCGGATCATCAGTCCGGCACCGAGCGTCTTGCTGAAGTCGTTGAAAAATGTGGTTTCAGCGATGAGACAGTGATCGTTAACGTACAGGGTGATGAGCCGATGATCCCGCCGGCGATCATTCGCCAGGTCGCCGACAATCTGGCCGCGCGCCGCGATGTCGGTATGGCAACGCTGGCTGTGCCGATTGAGAGTGCAGAAGAGGCCTTCAACCCCAATGCGGTGAAAGTGGTGATGGATGCGCAGGGCTATGCGCTCTACTTCTCGCGCGCCACCATTCCGTGGGATCGCGACCGTTTTGCCGCCTCGCGTGAGACCATCGGCGACAGCTTCCTGCGTCATATCGGCATCTACGGCTATCGTGCTAGCTTTATTCGCCGCTATGTCAGCTGGCAAACCAGCCCGCTGGAGCAGATCGAAATGCTCGAGCAGTTGCGCGTGTTGTGGTACGGCGAAAGAATCCACGTCGATGTGGCAAGCGTGGTGCCCGGCACCGGCGTTGATACGCCAGAGGATCTTGAACGCGTCCGCCAGGCGATGCGTTAACCTACTCATCCCCTCCGCCCGGAGGGGATTTGCTCTGGCTCGTCAAATAATCACCCTGTTTTGATCTCATTGGGGTGACATCTCCCGGTATGGCGCTCATTATAAAAGCAGTCGTTTTTGTAGGGGCATTGCTATGGAACAACTTCGCGCCGAACTCAGCCATCTGCTGGGAGAGAAATTAAGCCGCATGGAGTGCGTCAGTGAAAAACCTGATTCGGCGCTCTGGACTCTGTATGACAGCCGGGGAAACCCGATGCCACTGATGGCTAGAAGCTTTACCACCCCGGGGCTGGCACAACAGCTGGCGTGGAAAATCTCAATGCTCGCCCGCAGCGGCACGGTGCGCATGCCGGTGGTTTATGGCGTAATGACTCACGAAGAGCACCCCGGTCCTGACGTGTTGCTGATTGAACGTCTACGCGGCGTGCCGGTTGAAGCACCTGCGCGCACGCCGGAGCGCTGGGAGCAACTCAAAGATCAAATTGTCGAGGGGCTGCTCTCCTGGCATCGTCAGGATAGCCACGGCTGCGTGGGCACCGTCGACAGCACCCAGGAGAATATCTGGCCCTCCTGGTATCGTCAGCGCGTCGAAGTGCTCTGGACTACCCTCAATCAATATCAAAATACCGGCCTGACGATGCAGGATAAGCGCCTGCTGTTTCGCACCCGCGAATGCTTGCCCGCTCTGTTTGAAGGATTCAACGACAACTGCGTGTTGGTGCACGGCAGTTTTAACCTGCGCAGCATGCTGAAAGATGCCCGCAGCGATCAGCTGCTGGCGATGGTTGGCCCCGGCATTATGCTGTGGGCACCGCGAGAGTATGAACTCTTCCGCCTGGTGGATGGCCCGCAGGCGGAAGGGTTGCTGTGGCACTATTTACAGCGCGCGCCGGTTGCCGAGTCGTTTATCTGGCGGCGCTGGCTCTATCTGCTGTGGGACGAAGTGGCGCAGCTGGTGAATACCGGTCGCTTCAACCGTGCCAATGTCGATCTGGCCTCGAAATCACTGCTCCCCTGGCTGGCCTGAACTCCCTTTTAGCCACTGCCAGATGCGTCCCAGCGTCTCATAACCCACCCGGTCACTGTGCATCAGCCAGACCGGGGAAGGGATCACACGCTCCCACGGGTTAAGCGGTGAGTCGATGGCCAGCTGGTTTGCCGGCGCAGGCAGCGGTTTTAACCCAACGTGCTGGAAGAAGATCATTGCTCTCGGCAGATGCGACGCGGAGGTCACCAGCAGGAAAGGTGCATCGCCGATAGCCTGTTTCACCGCAGCCGCTTCCTCTTCGGTATCCTTAGGCTGATCAAGGGTGATGATATCGCTGCGCGGCACGCCGAGGCTCTCGGCAACCCTGGCGCCCGCTTCTGCGGTGCTTACCGGGTTGGTTTTGGCCGCCGCGCCGGTAAAGATCATTTTTGCACCGGGATTAGCCCGCCATAAGCGGATACCTTCATTAAGCCGCGGCAAGCTGTTACTAATCAGGTTCGAACTTGGCGCCCAGGCGTCATTCCACGTATAACCACCGCCCAGCACAACGATATACTGCACCCGCTCGCTACCGTGCCAGGTCGGGTAGCTCTCTTCTATCGGTTTCAGCAGGCGATCCGCCACCGGCTGGATGCTTAAAAGCAGCAGTAAAAGCCAGCCGACGCTGATAAACACCTTGCCGGTTTTCTGCCAGCGGCTAAACCAGACCAGCGCAATTCCGGCCCCGATAACCAAAAGTAAAAGGGGTAACGGCAGCATCAGGCCACCAACGATTTTTTTCAGTGTGAAAAGCACTGTATCCGTCTCCTTTTTGAGCATACAGCAGGCGATTTCCGCGGATCTTACACCAGATAGGTTCATTATCGGCACGGCTGTGACAAAATAGCGCTTTTGCCAGGAGCGTAGGGCGGCTATGCAGGATCGCAATTTCGACGATATCGCCGAGAAATTCTCGCGCAACATTTACGGCACGACAAAAGGTCTGCTGCGTCAGGCGATCCTGTGGCAGGATCTTGATATATTACTGGCAGAAATGAATGACGGCCCGCTGCGCGTGCTTGACGCGGGCGGCGGCGAGGGGCAAACGGCGATCCGCATGGCGCAGCTTGGCCATCATGTGACCCTCTGCGATGTGTCGCAGGAGATGCTTAAACGCGCGCAGGCCGCGGCGGAAGAGAAAGGCATCAGCGGTAACATGCATTTTGTACACTGCCCGGTTCAGGATATTGCTCAGCATTTGGCATCGCCGGTTGATCTGATATTGTTCCATGCAGTTCTTGAATGGGTCGCCGATCCCGTCGCCGTGCTGCAAAAATTGTGGACGGTATTAAGGTCGGGCGGTGCGCTGTCGCTGATGTTTTACAATGCTGACGGCCTGCTGATGCATAACATGGTGGCAGGGAACTTTGACTATGTGCAGGTGGGGATGCCGAAGCGGAAGAAGCGTACGCTCTCCCCGGATTACCCGCGTGCGCCCGTCGAGGTTTATCGCTGGCTTGAGCAGATTGGCTGGCATATCACCGGCAAAACCGGCGTGCGTGTTTTCCATGACTATCTGCGCGACAAAACTCAGCAGCAGCGCAGTTTCGAGATGCTGCTGGAGCTGGAGACCCGCTACTGCCGGCAGGAACCCTATATTAGCCTCGGCCGTTATATCCACGTGACAGCCCGTAAGCCGCAAATCGATGGAAGGACAAACGATGAGTGAATTTTCCCAGACAGTCCCCGAACTGGTTGCCTGGGCCAGGAAAAATGATTTCTCCATCTCGCTGCCGGTCGACAGGCTCTCCTTTTTGCTGGCTGTCGCCACCCTTAACGGCGAGCGTCTTGATGGCGAAATGAGTGAAGGCGAGCTGGTTGACGCCTTTCGTCATGTGAGTGAAGCGTTTGAGCAAACCAGCGAAACCGTTAACCAGCGTGCAAACAACGCGATTAACGATATGGTGCGTCAGCGTTTGTTGAACCGCTTTACCAGCGAGCAGGCAGAGGGCAACGCCATCTACCGCCTCACGCCGCTGGGCATCGGTATTACCGATTACTATATTCGCCAGCGCGAGTTCTCCACGCTGCGCCTCTCGATGCAGCTCTCTATTGTGGCGGCTGAGTTGAAGCGCGCTGCCGATGCGGCAGAAGAGGGCGGGGATGAATTCCACTGGCACCGGAACGTCTTTGCGCCGCTGAAATACTCTGTTGCAGAGATTTTCGACAGCATCGATCTTACGCAGCGCATCATGGATGAGCAGCAGCAGCAGGTGAAAGATGATATTGCCCAGTTGCTGAATAAGGACTGGCGCGCCGCCATCTCCAGCTGTGAGCTACTGCTCTCTGAAACCTCCGGTACGCTGCGCGAACTGCAGGATACGCTCGAAGCGGCAGGCGATAAGTTGCAAACCAACTTGTTGAGTATCCAGGAAGCGACCATGGGACGCGACGATCTCGAGTTCCTCGATCAACTGGTCTTTAACCTGCAAAGCAAGCTCGACCGTATTGTCAGCTGGGGGCAGCAGTCCATCGACCTGTGGATCGGTTACGACCGCCACGTGCATAAATTTATCCGTACCGCGATTGATATGGATAAGAACCGCGTATTCGCCCAGCGTTTGCGCCAGTCGGTGCAGAGCTATTTCGACGCACCGTGGACGTTGACCCACGCCAGCGCCGACCGCTTGCTGGATATGCGCGATGAAGAGATGGCGCTGCGCGACGAGGAGGTGACCGGTGAGCTGCCAACGGAGATGGAGTTCGAGGAGTTTAACGAGATTCGCGAACAGCTCGCGGCGCTGATCGAACAGCAGCTGGCTATCTATAAAACCAAAGGTGTGCCGCTCGATCTCGGTCTTGTGGCCCGCGAGTATCTGGCGCAATACCCGCGCGCGCGTCATTTTGACATCGCGCGCATCGTAGTTGATCAGGCGGTACGCCTCGGCGTAGCGCAAGCAGATTTCACCGGCCTGCCGCCGAAATGGCAGCCGATTAATGATTACGGAGCCAAGGTACAGGCGCATGTCATCGACAAATATTGAACAAGTGATGCCGGTTAAACTGGCACAAGCGTTGGCAAACCCGCTGTTTCCGGCGCTGGATAGCGCACTGCGCTCAGGGCGGCATATTGGCCTCGACGAGCTGGATAATCACGCCTTTTTGATGGATTTCCAGGAGTATCTCGAGGAGTTCTACGCCCGTTATAACGTGGAGCTGATCCGCGCGCCGGAAGGTTTCTTCTATCTGCGCCCGCGCTCCACCACCCTCATCCCGCGCTCGGTGCTCTCTGAGCTGGATATGATGGTCGGCAAAATTCTGTGCTACCTCTATCTCAGCCCGGAGCGTCTGGCTAACGAGGGGATTTTTACCCAGCAGGAGCTCTATGACGAGCTGCTGTCGCTGGCGGATGAAAACAAGCTGTTGAAGCTGGTGAACAACCGCTCAACCGGCTCCGATCTCGACCGTCAGAAGCTGCAGGAAAAGGTGCGTTCCTCCCTCAACCGTCTGCGCCGTCTCGGCATGATCTGGTTTATGGGCAATGACAGCAGCAAGTTCCGCATCACCGAATCGGTGTTCCGCTTCGGGGCCGATGTGCGTTCGGGTGACGATGCGCGTGAAGCGCAGCTGCGCATGATCCGCGACGGTGAAGCGATGCCTGTGGAAAATCACCTGCAGCTCAATGATGAGCCTGAAGAGAACCAGCCGGACAGCTCGGAGGATGAGTAATGATTGATCGCGGTAAATTTCGTTCGCTTACGCTGATTAACTGGAACGGCTTTTTTGCCCGCACCTTTGATCTTGACGAGCTGGTCACCACCCTTTCAGGCGGTAACGGGGCCGGGAAATCGACCACCATGGCGGCGTTTGTCACGGCGCTGATCCCGGATCTGACGCTGCTGCACTTCCGTAACACCACCGAAGCGGGCGCAACTTCAGGCTCACGCGATAAGGGTCTGCACGGAAAACTGAAAGCCGGCGTCTGCTATTCGGTGCTGGATGTGATCAACTCCCGCAACCAGCGCGTGCTGGTTGGCGTGCGTTTGCAGCAGGTCGCCGGCCGCGATCGCAAAGTGGATATTAAACCTTTTGCCATTCAGGGCTTGCCAACTTCGGTGCTGCCAACGCAGCTGCTGACGGAAACCCTCAATGAGCGCCAGGCGCGTGTCCTGACGCTGCAGGAAGTGAAAGATAAGCTCGACGCGATGGAAGGGGTGCAGTTTAAGCAGTTCAACTCCATCACCGATTACCACTCGCTGATGTTCGATCTGGGGATCGTAGCGCGTCGTCTGCGCTCCGCCTCCGATCGCAGCAAGTTCTACCGCCTGATTGAAGCCTCGCTCTATGGCGGGATCTCCAGCGCCATTACGCGCTCCCTGCGCGACTACTTGCTGCCAGAAAACAGCGGCGTGCGTAAAGCGTTCCAGGATATGGAAGCGGCGCTGCGCGAAAACCGCATGACGCTGGAGGCGATCCGCGTTACCCAGTCCGACCGCGATCTCTTTAAACATCTGATCAGCGAAGCCACCGATTACGTGGCGGCAGACTATATGCGCCACGCCAATGAGCGTCGGGTGCATCTGGATAAAGCGCTGGAGTATCGCCGCGATCTCTTTACCTCGCGCAAGCAGCTGGCTGCCGAGCAGTATAAGCATGTCGATATGGCGCGCGAGCTGGCGGAACATAGCGGTGCGGAAGGGGATCTGGAGGCCGATTACCAGGCCGCCAGCGATCACTTAAACCTCGTGCAGACCGCGCTGCGTCAGCAGGAGAAGATTGAGCGCTACGAAGCCGATCTGGAAGAGTTGCAGATCCGCCTCGAAGAGCAGCAGGAAGTGGTTGCCGAAGCCGCCGAGCGCCAGGAAGATAACGAAGCCCGTGCCGAAGCGGCCGAGCTGGAAGTGGATGAGCTGAAAAACCAGCTCGCGGACTACCAGCAGGCGCTGGACGTTCAGCAGACCCGTGCGATCCAGTACAACCAGGCTCTGCAGGCGCTGGAGCGGGCGAAAACGCTTTGCCACCTGCCGGATCTGACCATTGAAAGCGCCGATGAGTGGCTGGAGACCTTCCAGGCCAAAGAGCAGGAAGCAACCGAGAAACTGCTGTCGCTGGATCAAAAAATCAGCGTCGCGCAAACGGCGCACAGCCAGTTTGAGCAGGCCTATCAGCTGGTGGCCGCCATTAATGGCCCGCTGGCGCGTAATGAAGCCTGGAGCGTGGCGCGTGAATTACTGCGCGATGCGGTTAACCAGCGCCATCTGGCGGAGCAGGTTCAGCCGCTGCGCATGCGTCTGACGGAGCTGGAGCAGCGCCTGCGCGAGCAGCAAGACGCCGAGCGCCTGCTGGCCGAGTTCTGCAAACGCCAGGGCAAACAGATTGATGCTGAGGAGCTGGAAGCGCTGCATCAGCAGCTGGAAGCGCAAATTGCCGCGCTCTCAGACAACGTTTCTGCCGCCGGTGAGCAGCGTATGGCGCTGCGCCAGGAGCTGGAGCAGTTACAGTCGCGCATTCAGACCCTTACCAAACGCGCGCCGATCTGGCTGGCGGCGCAGAACAGCCTGTCGCAGCTGTGTGAACAGAGCGGCGAGCAGTTTGAGTCGGGCCAGGACGTTACTGAGTATCTGCAACAGCTGCTGGAGCGCGAGCGCGAAGCTATCGTTGAGCGCGATGAGATCGGTGCACGTAAGCGCGCAGTCGATGATGAGATCGAGCGTTTAAGCCAGCCGGGCGGTGCGGAAGATCAGCGCCTCAATGCGCTGGCCGAACGCTTTGGCGGCGTCCTGCTTTCGGAAATCTATGATGACGTTAGCCTCGAAGATGCCCCTTACTACTCAGCGCTGTATGGCCCGTCACGCCACGCTATCGTGGTGCCGGATCTCTCGCTGGTCGCGGGTATGCTTGAAGGGCTGGAGGATTGCCCGGAAGATCTCTATCTGATCGAAGGGGATCCGCAATCCTTCGATGACAGCGTCTTCAGCGTGGATGAGCTGGAAAAAGCGGTAGTGGTGAAAATCGCCGACCGCCAGTGGCGCTACTCCCGCTTCCCGACGCTGCCGATCTTTGGCCGTGCCGCGCGTGAAAGCCGGATTGAAAGCCTGCACGCCGAGCGGGAAACGCTGGCGGAACGTTTCGCCACCCTGTCGTTTGATGTGCAGAAAACCCAGCGTCTGCATCAGGCCTTCAGCCGCTTTATCGGCAGCCATATTGGCGTGGCGTTTGACGACGATCCGGAAGCGGAGATCCGCACCCTTAACAGCCGCCGCGGCGAGCTGGAGCGGGCTATCAGCAATCATGAAAATGATAACCAGCAGAATCGCGTTCAGTTCGAGCAGGCGAAAGAGGGCGTGGCCCAGCTTAACCGCTTGCTGCCGCGCCTGAGCCTGCTGGCGGATGAGACCCTCGCCGATCGCGTCGATGAGATCCAGGAGCGGCTGGATGAAGCGCAGGAAGCCGCGCGCTTTATTCAGCAGTTCGGCAATCAGCTGGCGAAGCTTGAACCGATGGTTTCCGTATTGCAGAGCGATCCGGAGCAGTTTGAACAGCTTAAAGCCGACTACGCCGCGTCGCAGCAGGTGCAGCGTGATGCGCGCCAGCAGGCTTTCGCGCTGGCGGAAGTGGTTCAACGCCGGGCGCACTTCAGCTACTCCGACTCCGCCGAGATGTTTAACGGCAATAACGATCTCAACGAGAAGCTGCGCCAGCGCCTGGAGCAGGCTGAAGCGGAGCGTACCCGTGCGCGCGAAGCGATGCGCAGCCATGCCGCGCAGTACGGCCAGTACAACCAGGTACTCGCCTCGCTGAAGAGTTCGTTTGATACCAAAAAAGAGCTGCTTAACGACCTGCAAAAAGAGTTACAGGATATCGGCGTGCGCGCCGACAGCGGGGCAGAGGAGCGGGCGCGTCAGCGTCGTGACGAACTGCATGCCCAGCTCTCCGGCAACCGCTCGCGCCGCAATCAGCTGGAAAAAGCGCTCACCTTCTGCGAAGCAGAGATGGATAACCTGACGCGCAAGTTACGCCGTCTGGAGCGCGATTATCACGAAATGCGTGAGCAGGTGGTGAGCGCGAAAGCGGGCTGGTGCGCGGTGATGCGCATGGTGAAAGATAACGGCGTTGAGCGTCGTCTCCACCGTCGCGAGCTGGCTTACCTCTCTGCGGACGAGCTGCGCTCCATGTCGGATAAGGCCCTTGGTGCGCTGCGCCTGGCGGTGTCGGATAATGAACACCTGCGCGATGTGCTGCGCATGTCAGAAGATCCGAAACGCCCGGAGCGTAAAATCCAGTTCTTTGTCGCGGTCTACCAGCATCTGCGCGAACGTATCCGTCAGGATATTATTCGCACCGACGATCCGGTAGAGGCGATTGAGCAGATGGAGATTGAGCTGAGCCGCCTGACGGAAGAGCTCACCTCGCGCGAGCAGAAGCTGGCGATCAGCTCCCGCAGCGTGGCGAATATTATTCGCAAAACCATTCAGCGCGAGCAGAACCGTATCCGTATGCTCAACCAGGGTTTGCAGAGCGTCTCGTTCGGCCAGGTCAACAGCGTGCGCTTAAATGTGAACGTGCGGGAGACCCACGCCACGCTGCTGAATGTGCTTTCAGAGCAGCACGAGCAGCATCAGGATCTGTTTAACAGCAGCCGCCTGACCTTCTCGGAAGCGCTGGCGAAGCTCTATCAGCGCCTTAACCCGCAAATCGATATGGGGCAGCGCACGCCGCAGACCATTGGCGAAGAGCTGCTCGACTACCGCAACTATCTGGAGATGGAAGTGGAAGTTAACCGTGGCTCCGACGGCTGGCTGCGCGCCGAGTCGGGCGCGCTGTCGACCGGGGAAGCGATCGGTACCGGGATGTCCATTCTGGTGATGGTGGTGCAGAGCTGGGAAGATGAAGCCCGCCGCCTGCGCGGCAAGGATATCTCGCCGTGTCGCCTGCTGTTCCTTGATGAAGCGGCGCGTCTTGATGCCCGCTCTATTGCCACACTGTTCGAGCTGTGTGAGCGTCTGGAGATGCAGCTGATTATCGCCGCGCCGGAGAACATCAGCCCGGAGAAAGGGACCACCTACAAGCTGGTGCGTAAAGTGGTGCAGAATCAGGAACATGTGCATGTTGTTGGCCTGCGTGGCTTTGCTCCGCAGCTGCCGGAAACGCTCCCCGGGACGGCGGACGTTTCGTAATCGCAGCACAATATATAAAGAGCGGCCTCAGTGCCGCTCTTTTTGTTTTCTGAAAAAGATTGCCAGTCGGCGTTTAATCTTTAAACTTCTTTACAGTAGGTCAGACAAATGTTTTTTTGTCTTTTTATACTGAGAAAAAGGTGACATTTAGTCACATGCAAGGTGAGAACAGGGGGCAGGGATGTTGCTTTTGAAGTCGTATGGTCGTCGAATGTCGGCGTTGAGTTTGTGCCTGGCATTCGCATTCGCTCCGCTGTTTAATGCGCAGGCCGATGAGCCTGAAGTTGTACCGGTTGATACCTCGGCGACGCCGGGCGATCAACCCACCCTATTACCGCAGCCGCTGGAGCAATCTCCGGCGACGGCGATGATGATCGGTGTGAAACCCTATCCGAACGGTGTCTCGGTTGCCGATGTACGGGCACAGCTGCAATCTCAGCTGCCAGCAAACTGGACGCCTGTCTATATGGATCAGCTCGCGGCGCTCTATGCTGCACGCGGCCAGAAGCCGATGTGGGAGAACCGCGAAGCAGTTCAGGCTTTCCAGCAGCAGCTGGCGGAAGTGGCGATTGGCGGCTTTCAGCCGCAATTTACCACCTGGGTCGAACTGCTGACCAACCCGGATGTGACCGGCATGGCGCGGGATGTTGTACTCTCCGACGCGATGATGGGTTACCTGCAATTTGTGGCCGGTATCCAGGCGAAGGGGCAGCGCTGGCTCTATAGCGATAAACCTTATACGCTCGCGACGCCCGCTATTTCGGTGATCAACCAGTGGCAATCTGCGCTGGATAACGGCTCCCTGCCTGCTTTTATTGCCACGCTGGCACCGCATCACCCGCAATATACGGCGATGCACCAATCCTTGCTGACGCTGGTGGCAGATTCGCGCCCGTGGCCGGAGATGACCGGTACAGCGTCACTGCGCCCGGGACAGTGGAGCAATGACGTTCCGGCGCTACGTGAGATCCTGCAGCGCAACGGCATGCTGGAGAGCGGCGCAGAGATAGCGTTGCCGGATGGCAATGCCGCGGTCAGCCCGTCAGCAGAGCCTGCACCTAAGAAAAAGCCCGCCGCGCGCGAGGCCTATGACCGCACGCTGGTTGAAGCGGTAAAACGCTTTCAGGCCTGGCAGGGTTTACACGCTGATGGCGTGATCGGTAAAAGCACGCGCGACTGGCTGAACGTCACGCCTGCGCAGCGCGCCGGTCTGCTGGCGCTTAATATTCAGCGTCTGCGCCTGCTGCCCTCGACGCTTTCGACCGGCATTATGGTTAATATTCCGGAGTATTCACTGGTCTACTACCTCAACGGCAATGAAGTGCTGTCGTCGAGAGTGATTGTCGGTCGCCCGGATCGCAAAACGCCGATGATGAGCAGCGCGCTTAATAATGTTGTGGTTAACCCGCCGTGGAACGTGCCGCCGACGCTGGCGCGCAAAGATATCCTGCCGAAGCTGTGGAACGATCCCACCTACCTTGAGCGCCATGGTTACACCGTGCTGCGCGGCTGGAACAGCAAAGAGCCGATCGATCCCACAATGGTTGACTGGGCGACGATTACGCCATCTAACTTGCCTTTCCGTTTTCAGCAGGCACCTGGCGTGACCAACTCGCTTGGGCGTTATAAGTTCAATATGCCGAGTTCTGACGCGATTTACCTGCATGACACGCCGAACCACGCTCTGTTCCAGAAACAGGCCCGTGCGCTTAGCTCCGGCTGCGTGAGGGTGAATAAATCCTCTGAACTTGCCAATATGCTGTTGCAGGATGCGGGCTGGAGCGATACGCGTATTTCGGATGCGTTAAAGCAGGGCGATACGCGCTACGTCAATATTCGCCACGATATTCCGGTCAATCTTTACTATTTGACCGCGTTTGTTGGCGCGGATGGACGCACGCAATACCGCACAGATATTTACAATTATGATCTGACGGCGCGCACCGGTGCGCTTGTTCTGGCGAAAGCTGAAAAATTAATCAGGTAAATGAAGCAGTTTGCGATTTTCCGTTGTCATAGTGACAGGCAATTCCCGGGTAGTTCAGGCTACAGAGCCCGGGATTGCTGGGGAGAGGCCGCCTTGACGCGGCGTTTGATGCCCGGTAAGGTGCCTCTCGTGCGCTAAAGCAGTGCATAAAAATCGTTCAATGCACTTTTTCTGTAGATCTGATTATCATGGATAAATTTGACGCTAATCGCCGCAAATTGCTGGCGTTGGGTGGAGCCACACTCGGTGTTGCTCTGCTGCCCACTCCCGCTTTTGCAACGCTCTCCACGCCGCGCCCGCGTATTTTAAGACTTAATAATCTTAATACCGGGGAGTCTATTAAAGCTGAGTTCTTTGATGGTAGAGGCTATATTCAGGATGAATTAGCAAAACTCAACCATTTCTTCCGTGATTACCGCGCAAATAAAATTACGCACATGGATCCTCAGCTATTTGATCACCTGTTCCGCCTGCAAGGCCTGTTAGGCACGAATAAACCTGTCCAACTCATCTCCGGTTATCGCTCTGTTGATACCAATAATGAGCTACGTGCTCATAGCCGCGGTGTGGCGAAAAAAAGCTATCACACCAAAGGCCAGGCGATGGATTTCCATATTGAAGGGATTTCCCTGAGTAATATTCGCAAAGCTGCGTTATCTCTGCGCGCGGGTGGTGTAGGATACTACCCCAAAAGCAATTTTGTGCATATTGACACCGGGCCGGTAAGGCACTGGTAAAACTCAGTCTGAGCTACAGGAGCAGTATGAACTATCGTATTATTCCGGTTACCGCGTTCTCCCAGAATTGTTCGCTAATCTGGTGTGAACAGACGCAAGTTGCTGCCGTGGTTGATCCCGGTGGCGATGCAGAGCGCATTATTCAGGAAGTGGATGCGTGTGGTGTGACGGTGACGCAAATCCTGCTGACGCATGGTCATCTCGATCATGTTGGCGCAGCGGCGGAACTGGCGCAGCATTATGGTGTGCCGATTATCGGCCCGGAAAAAGAAGATGAGTTCTGGCTACAGGGATTACCGGCGCAGAGCCGCATGTTTGGCCTCGAAGATTGCCAGCCGCTGACGCCCGATCGTTGGTTAAATGAAGGCGACAGCGTAGCCGTAGGCAATATCAGCCTGCAGGTGCTGCACTGTCCGGGACATACACCGGGGCATATCGTCTTTTTTGACGCGCAGTCACGTTTGCTGATCTCTGGCGACGTGGTCTTTAAAGGCGGCGTAGGACGCAGCGATTTCCCGAAAGGGGATCACGCGCAACTGATTCACTCCATCAAGCATAAGCTGTTGCCGCTTGGTGATGACGTGACCTTTATTCCGGGTCACGGACCACTCTCGACATTGGGGAATGAGCGGTTGCACAACCCGTTCCTGCAGGATGAACAACCGGTGTGGTAAACAAAAAGGGTCGCGTAAGCGACCCTTTTTACTTCCTGCGTCTTGCTTACAGGACGGCGACAATCGCCTCGCACAGCGGTGCCATATTATCTGGCGTCATGCCAGCGACGTTGATACGCCCGGAAGCCACGGCATAGATGCCGAACTCTTCACGCAGGCGCAGCACCTGCTCTTTGGTCAGGCCGCTGAATGAAAACATACCATTCTGGCGGGTGATAAAGCCAAAGTCGCGGTTCGCGCCTTTCTCCTGCAGCGTATTCACAAACAGCAGACGCATACGCTGGATGCGCTGGCGCATATCGGTTAGCTCCTGCTCCCAGATCGCACGCAGAGCGGTATTGCTGAGGATGGTTGCAACCACTGACGCGCCGTGGGCTGGTGGGTTGGAGTAGTTCGCGCGGATTACCGATTTCATCTGGCTGAATGCGCGATCGGCAGTATCTGCATCGGCGCAGACCAGCGTACAGGCACCTACACGCTCGTTGTAGAGGCCGAAGTTTTTCGAGTAGGAACTGGCGACCAGCAGCTCTTTATGCAGCGCAGCGAAGGCACGCAGCCCCTCAGCATCCTCTTCCAGACCGCGAGCGAAGCCCTGATAGGCGAAGTCGAATAGCGGCAACCAACCTTTTTCTACAGAGCGCTTCGCCAGCGTCTCCCACTGCTCCAGCGTCGGATCGATACCGGTCGGGTTGTGGCAGCAGCCGTGGAACAGCACTACGTCGCCAGCCTGCGCCTGCTCAAGGCTGGCCAGCAGGCCTTCAAAATCGAGGGTATGGTTCTGTGCATCGTAGTAAGCGTATTCACACACTTCCAGGCAAGCGGAGTTAAATACGCCTTTATGGTTCGGCCAGCTCGGGTTGCTGACCCAGACGCGTTTTACACTGGTGTTTTTGGCGAGGAAATCTGCGGCAACGCGCAGACCGCCGGTGCCGCCTGGGGTTTGTGCCGTCCGTGCGCGTTTGTCATTGATAATGGCGCTGCCTTTGCCGAAGAGTAACTCCTGGGTGCAGCGGCCAAATTCTGGAATGCCGTCGATGCCGAGGTAGTTTTTGGTGGCTTCGTTTTCCAGCAAATAGAGCTCTGCTTTCTTCACGCTGGTCAGCACCGGTGTCTTACCGGTTTCATCTTTATAGACACCGATGCCTAAGTTAATTTTGTGCGGGCGTTCATCGGCGCGAAACAGATCGGCCAGGCCCAGAATAGGGTCGGCAGGGGCAGCGGTAATATTCTCAAACATGACGAGGTTCCATTTTGATGACAGAAGGGAATTCCGTTATCAGGTTAACGGCTGGCAGGAGAATTGCCAACCGTTTGCAATAAAAAGCGCGACGCTTTTCAAAAGTCGTCGCGCTTTTTGCCGCAGGCAGAAAAAAACAGGGCCGAAGCCCTGTTTTAAATGCCTATAACAGTCGAGGGTGACTGATTAGAACTGGTAAACGAGACCCACTGCTACGGTGTCGTCAGAACCTACGCCCAGTTTGTTGTCTTTATCAATCTGGTTGATGATGTAGTCAACATAGGTGGACATATTTTTGTTGAAGTAGTAGGTTGCGCCCACTTCGATGTAGTTGATGTAATCTGCGCTGCCTACGCCTGCAACGTCTTTCGCTTTAGATTTGTAGTAAGCGATGGACGGACGCAGACCGAAGTCAAATTGGTACTGTGCAACAACGGAGAAGTCCTGAGTTTTATTCAGGTAACCGTTGCGCTCAACGGTGCTGCCCGCAGGGGTAGTATTCAGGCGGGTTGCGTTGCGGGTTTCACCGTACAGAGCTGCCAGGTAGATATTGTTCGCATCATATTTCAGACCCGTTGCCCACTGCTCAGCTTTTTTACCAGCTGCGCCATAACCAGTCGCAGATGCGTCGTGGGTTTCCTGTGCATTGGTACGATCCGCTGCGCCGTAAGCACCAACAACGCCGAAGCCGTCGAAGTCATAGCTCAGAGAGGTCGCCCAGCCGTCGCCGTTGGAACGAGTGATATCATCTGCAGAACCTTGGGCATTCGCACGCTCGTTTTTGCCCAGGTACTGTACGCCGAAGTTCAGGCCATCAACCAGGCCGAAGAAGTTGCTGTTACGGTAAGTCGCCAGACCACCGTTACGACCGGAGAAGAAGTTATCGCTGTTGCTGGTGTCGCCACCGAACTCTGGCAGCATATCGGTTACGCCGATTGCATCGTATACCAGGCCGTAGTTACGACCGTAGTCGAAAGAGCCCGCGTCGCCGAATTTCAGACCAGCGAAGGCCAGACGAGTTTTGTTGCCCTTCTGAGCATCGGTGCCGCCTTCAGAGTTGTTACCCTGGAAGTTATATTCCCACTGGCCGTAACCGGTCACCTGGTCATTGATTTTAGTTTCGCCTTTGAAGCCCAGACGAGCGTATGTTTTGTCGCCGTTGCCAGCATAACCGTTAGCGCCATTATCTTTGGTGAAGTAGTGCAAACCAACTGCTTTACCGTAGATATCAACTTTGTTGCCATCTTTGTTATAGATCTCAGCAGCGTTAGCTGCGCCCGCTACGAGCAGGGCAGGGATAACCACTGCCAGGATATTGCGCTTCATCATTATTTATTACCCTCATTGGTTTTTTTTGGACACCTGCCACTGCCGCCGTGTAAATCCGTCAAAAAAAATTTACGGAACTACAGATGAGAGTTTGGTGTCTTTCTGTGTCTGAGAGGCATCTTTCCAAACAAGTAAACGTTTCGCTAGCCTGAAAGTGCTACAAATGTCTTAAAGAAGTAACAAGAAGAAATATTGTGTAATAATTTGTGAATTTGACGGAACTTTGTGAACCATCTCTAAATTCCGCAGTTGCCGCTTAAAAAATCAGCGCTACCTTTCCTATTTATATGAATTACTTATATTTAATTGAGATAAAGGCATACCTTATGCACAAAAGCGGCAGATAAGGCTTTTTCTTATATTTGTATTTAGACGTCCAGATAGCTGTGCTAATTTTAACCAAATGTGCTAATCATTCGAATGAAACACTTTGAAATATTCACGTCCGTGATTTTTGTTGCGAAGCAATTCAGGTGTAAAAAAACGCAAAGAAACGTATAAAGAGCGATTTTTCAGGCGGGGTAAAGTGTGACCGCGTTAACAAAAGTTGACAGCAGATAATAAAAAGGCCAGCAATTATGCTGGCCTTGTTTGACATTGACGCAATCAGAAGGTTGCGTTGCGCGGCGTACGCGGGAACGGGATCACATCGCGGACGTTCTGCACGCCAGTAACATAGGCGATCAAACGCTCAAAGCCAAGACCAAAACCGGCATGCGGTACGGTGCCGTAGCGGCGCAGATCGCGATACCACCAGTAGTCCTCTTTGTTGAGCCCCATTTCAGCCATGCGCGCGTCCAGCACGTCGAGACGCTCTTCACGCTGCGAGCCACCGATGATTTCGCCGATGCCCGGTGCCAGCACGTCCATCGCCGCCACGGTTTTACCGTCATCATTAAGGCGCATATAGAACGCTTTAATCTCTTTCGGGTAGTTTTTAACGACAACCGGCGCTTTGAAGTGCTTCTCAGCCAGATAGCGCTCGTGTTCGGACGCGAGATCGACACCCCAGTAAACCGGGTTTTCGAACTTCTCACCGCACTTCTCAAGGATCGCCACCGCATCGGTGTAATCGACCTGCGCGAAGTCAGCCGCGATAAAGCGCTCCAGACGACCGATAGCATCTTTATCGACGCGCTCGGCGAAGAACTGCAGATCGTCCAGACGCTCTTCCAGCACCGCTTTAAAAGCGTATTTCAGCATCGCTTCTGCCAGACGGGCGTTATCATCGAGGTTCGCGAAGGCGATTTCTGGCTCCAGCATCCAGAACTCCGCCAGGTGGCGGCTGGTGTTGGAGTTTTCCGCGCGGAAAGTCGGGCCAAATGTATAAACCTTTGAGAGTGCGCAGGCATAGGTCTCTGCGTTCAACTGACCGGAAACCGTCAGGAACGCCTCTTTGCCAAAGAAGTCTTTGTCGTAATCAACTTTGCCTTCGGCGTTACGCGGCAGGTTTTCCATATCCAGCGTCGAGACGCGGAACATTTCGCCGGCACCTTCGGTATCGGAGGCGGTGATCAGCGGAGAAGAGACCCAGAAGAAGCCCTGCTCGTCAAAGAAGCGGTGCAGCGCCTGCGCCAGCGTATGACGAACGCGCGCGACGGCGCCGATCAGGTTGGTGCGCGGGCGCAGGTGTGCCACTTCACGCAGGTATTCGATGCTGTGACGTTTTGCCGCCATCGGGTAGGTGTCCGGATCTTCAACCCAGCCGGTCACTTCCACGGATGTTGCCTGGATCTCCAGGCTCTGACCTTCGCCCGGCGAGGCTACAACTTTGCCGGTAACCACAACCGAGCAACCGGTGGTCAGATGCAAAACGTCATCATTGTAATTGGGCAGAGAATTATTAATAACGGCCTGTACAGGATTAAAGCAGGAGCCGTCATAAACGGCGAGGAAGGAGATACCAGCTTTAGAATCTCGGCGGGTGCGCACCCATCCGCGAACCGTCACTTCACTGTCAACGGCAACGCGACCATGGAATACGTCGGCTACAGGCACAACGCTCATAATATTCTCTCTATTAATAGTCGGAAAAAATAAACACTTGTCCACCCGAAATGGGCGGGATCACCTATGTTACCTGGCGAGCGCCATCAGACAAGCAGAATTCGCAGGCAGCATTAATAATTTGTCATGAAAAAAGGGAGCCGACTGGCTCCCTGATGATTAACTCGCCTTTCGCACCTGCGGCAGGTCGAAGGCCTCGCGCAGCGCGCGGACGAACGCTTTGTCATGGCAAATCGTTTTGCCGGGGCTATCGGATAATTTCGCCACCGGTTTACCGTTACACTCCACCAGCTTAATCACGATATTGAGCGGCTTAACGCCCGGAATATCGCAGGTGAGTCGCGTACCGATGCCGAAGCCAAGCTGAATACGCGAGGCGAAATGGCGGTAGAGATCCAGCGCTTTATTGAGATCGAGGTTATCGGAGAAGACCAGCGTTTTCGACAGCGGATCGATACCGAGCTTTTCATAATGGGCAATCGCTTTCTCGCCCCACTCTGCGGGATCGCCAGAATCATGGCGCAGCCCCTGATAGCGGGTAGCGAACTCCGGGCCGAAATCGCGCAGGAAGGCATCCATGGTGATGCAGTCCGTCAGGGCGATACCGAGTTTATCCGGGTACTCAGCAAGCCAGGCAGCCAGTGCGGCACGCTGGCTGGTCGCCAGATCGGGGCTAATCTGCTGATGTGCCTGGAACCATTCATGGGCCTGCGTACCCATCGGCGTCAGCGACAGGCGACGGGCGAGATCGTAATTGCTGGTGCCAACGAACCACTGCTCCTGTTTAAGCCGCTCAACAATTGCTTGCTGGACGTCGGCAGAGAAGCGACGGCGGGTGCCGAAATCCATCAGCCGGAAACCGGACATATCTAGCGACGCGGTGCGCGCAGCGAAATCTGCCAGTTTACTCTCCAGATGCAGCAGGGCCTGCTGGACGCCCGCTTCAGGCGAGCGACAGCGGTGCACCACTTCGCTAATCAGCGCCAGCAACGGCACTTCCCACATAATCACCTCACGCCATGGGCCGGAGAGGCGAATCGAGAGCTTGCCATTATCGTTGCTGATGGTGACCTGCTGCGGATCGTAACGGAAGTTACGCAGCCAGGCGAGGTAGTCGGGTTTGAAGAAGGGCAGGCCGGAGAGCCAGAGGAATTCGTCATCCTGCAAGCGCAGATGGCGCATCGCATCAACCTGCTCGCGGATCGCGTCGGCATAAATGCCCAGCAGATCGTCGCCGCGACAGCGAAATTCCGCCGAGACATGCACATCATAGTAGTGATGGAACACCGCTTGCTGCATGTGCAGTTTGTAGGCATCGGTATCCAGCAGCGTTTGCAGACCAGAAAAAGCGAGTTGAGTCATGGCGCGCAGTAGCATCCTCTTACAGGAGCGTTTAGTAGATTAAACAAAGCAAGTAAGTCGCTGGAGTATACCTTGTTTACTCATTTAGTGAACCCCATCACACCATATCGTCGAAAAAGGGTCGATGGCTTTTCGTGCCCACTGTTATAAAAATGTAGCAGACAGAGCTTTTCCCTCTGAAAAGATAAACATTCTGCGTGGCGCGTTTGTAGCAACCGGAATAGACTGGAACCGTAACCAACAGAAGATGCTAAAGGTTTTTTATGACACAACAGCCACAAGCCAAATACCGCCACGACTACCGTGCGCCGGACTACCTGATTAGTGATATTGACTTGACCTTCGACCTTGACGCCGCGAAAACCGTCGTCACTGCGCTGAGCAACGTGTCACGCCAAAGCGCCTCTGCTGCGCCGCTGCGCCTGGATGGCGGCGATCTGACCCTTATCTCCCTGCATATTAATGACCAACCCTGGACGAACTATAAAGAAGAGGGCGGTCAACTGGTGATCGACGGTCTGCCGGACCGTTTTACCTTACGCATCGTTAATGAGATCAGCCCGGCGGCGAATACCGCGCTCGAAGGGCTCTATCAATCCGGTGAAGCACTCTGTACCCAGTGTGAAGCGGAAGGGTTCCGTCATATCACCTGGTATCTCGATCGCCCGGACGTGCTGGCGCGCTTTTCCACCAAACTGATTGCCGATAAAGCCCGTTACCCGTTCCTGCTCTCCAACGGTAACCGTGTCGATCAGGGCGAGCTGGACAATGGTCGTCACTGGGTGCAGTGGCAGGATCCGTTCCCAAAACCCTGCTACCTCTTTGCGCTGGTGGCCGGTGATTTTGATGTGCTGCGCGATACCTTTACTACCCGTTCCGGTCGTGAAGTGGCGCTGGAGCTCTATGTCGATCGCGGGAATCTTGACCGCGCGCCGTGGGCGATGACCTCGCTGAAAAATTCAATGAAGTGGGACGAGCAGCGTTTCGGTCTGGAGTACGATCTCGACATCTATATGATCGTGGCCGTCGACTTCTTCAATATGGGCGCGATGGAGAACAAAGGGCTGAATATCTTCAACTCCAAATATGTTCTCGCCCGCACCGATACCGCCACCGATAAAGATTATCTCGATATCGAGCGCGTGATTGGACATGAATATTTCCACAACTGGACCGGTAACCGCGTCACCTGCCGCGACTGGTTCCAGCTGAGCCTGAAAGAGGGGCTGACAGTGTTCCGCGATCAGGAGTTCAGCTCCGATCTCGGCTCCCGCGCCGTTAACCGCATTAATAATGTACGCACCATGCGCGGCATGCAGTTCGCCGAAGATGCCAGCCCGATGGCGCACCCGATTCGTCCTGAAAAAGTTATTGAGATGAATAACTTCTACACCCTGACGGTGTACGAAAAAGGGGCGGAGGTGATCCGCATGCTGCACACCCTGCTGGGGGAAGAGAACTTCCAGAAAGGGATGCAGCTCTATTTTGAGCGCCATGACGGCAGCGCGGCGACCTGCGATGATTTTGTTCAGGCGATGGAAGATGCGTCCAATATCGACCTCTCCCACTTCCGCCGCTGGTACAGCCAGGCAGGCACGCCGATTGTTTCGGTGCAGGATGATTACAACCCGAACACCGAGCAGTACACGCTGACCATCAGCCAGCGCACCCCGCCAACGGCGGAGCAGCAGGAGAAGCTGCCGCTGCATATTCCGTTTGATATCGAACTTTACGATAACGAAGGGAAAGTGATCCCGCTGCAGAAAGAGGGCCACCCGGTACACAATGTGCTGAACGTGACGCAGACGGAGCAGACCTTTGTGTTTGATAACGTCTACTTCCAGCCTGTTCCATCGCTGCTGCGTGATTTCTCGGCACCGGTGAAGCTGGAGTATAAATGGAGCGATCAGCAGCTGACGTTCCTGATGCGCCATGCGAAGAACGACTTCGCGCGCTGGGATGCGGCGCAGAGCCTGCTGGCGACGCATATCAAGCTGAACGTTGCGCGTCATCAGCAGGGGCTGGCGCTCTCGCTGCCGCTGCATGTTGCCGATGCGTTCCGCGCGATCCTGCTCGATGATCAGATCGATCCGGCACTCGCCGCCGAGATCCTGACCCTGCCGTCGGTCAATGAGATTGCCGAGTTGTTCGACATCATCGATCCGGTGGCTATCGCTGCCGTTCGTGAAGCGCTGACCCGCACGCTGGCCACCGAACTGGCTGACGAATTCCTCGCGGTCTACAACGCCCATAAACTCGACAGCTACCGCGTGGAGCATGAGGATATTGGCAAGCGCTCCCTGCGCAATACCTGCCTGCGTTATCTAGCCTTTGGCGATGCGCAGCTGGCAGATAAACTGGTCAGCCAGCAGTATCACGAGGCGGATAATATGACCGATGCGCTGGCCGCGCTCGCGGCGGCGGTTGCCGCCCAGTTGCCTGGCCGCGATCTGCTGATGCAGGAGTATGATGACAAGTGGCATCAGGACGGTCTGGTGATGGATAAGTGGTTTATTCTGCAGGCCACCAGCCCGGCGGCGAACGCGCTGGAAACGGTGCGCGGCTTGCTGCAACACCGCTCTTTCACCCTCAGCAACCCGAACCGTATCCGCTCGTTGATTGGCGCGTTTGCCAGCAGCAACCCGGCGGCGTTCCATGCTGAAGATGGCAGCGGGTACCGCTTCCTGGCCGAAATGCTGACGGAGCTTAACAGCCGTAACCCGCAGGTTGCGTCGCGTCTGATTGAGCCGCTGATCCGCTTCAAACGTTACGATGAAGGTCGTCAGGCGTTGATGCGCAAAGCGCTGGAACAGCTGAAAGCGCTGCCGAATCTCTCCGGCGATCTCTACGAGAAAGTCAGCAAAGCGCTGGCGTAATCGTGCGGCATACCTTATCTGACCTGCGCGCGTTGTAGGCCGGATAAGGCGTCAGCCGCCATCCGGCAGTAATGCCCGATGGCGCTGCGCTTATCGGGCCTACGGAAAGCGTGCATGGGTTCGGTTGTAGGCCGGATAAGGCGTCAGCCGCCATCCGGCAGCAATGTCCGATGGCGCTGCGCTTATCGGGCCTACGGAAAGCGTGCATGGGTTCGGTTGTAGGCCGGATAAGGCGTCAGCCGCCATCCGGCAGCAATGTCCGATGGCGCTGCGCTTATCGGGCCTACGAAAAGAGTGCATGGGTTCGGTTGTAGGCCGGATAAGGCGTCAGCCGCCATCCGGCAGCAATGTCCGATGGCGCTACGCTTATCGGGCCTACGGAAAGAGTACATGGGTTCGGTTGTAGGCCGGATAAGGCGTCAGCCGCCATCCGGCAGTGATGCCCGATGGCGCTACGCTTATCGGGCCTACGGAAAGAGTACATGGGTTCGGCTGTAGGCCAGCCGTCATCCGGCAGTAATGCCCGATGGCGCTGCGCTTATCGGGCCTACGGTCTGGTGTGCATTAACTTAATACACATAACATCATGCGTGGCGGGTTCGGGGCACAACGCTGTTTTCGGACTCGCCGCGCTGCATCACCCGGTTCAATACCTGCTCTTCGAGCTCGGCAAGCCTGACCGATCCGAGGCGGCGCGGGCGCGGCAAATCGACACTCACATCGAGGCCAATTTTCCCCTCCTCAATCAGCAACACGCGGTCTGCCATCGCCACTGCTTCACTAACATCGTGCGTCACTAACACCACCGTAAATCCCTGCTCCTGCCACAACTGCGTGATCAGCGCCTGCATCTCCAGCCGGGTGAGGGCATCAAGTGCGCCTAACGGTTCATCAAGCAGCAGCAAACCCGGTTTATGCACCAGCGCACGTGCCAGCGCAACACGCTGTTTTTGTCCGCCCGAGAGCGCCGCTGGCCACTCTGCCGCACGCTGCTCCAGCCCCACCGAGCGTAACGCGGTTTCTGCTGACTCACGCCAGCGGCCTTTCAGCCCGAGGCCGACATTATCAATTACCGATTTCCACGGCAGCAGACGTGAGTCCTGAAACATTATGCGCGTATCATGTTGAATGCTGGCAAGGGGCGTCGTGCCTGCCAGCAGCTCACCGCTGTTTGGTGTCTCCAGCCCGGCTAACAGACGCAGCAGCGTGCTTTTCCCGCCGCCGCTGCGGCCCACCACCGCGATAAACTGCCCGGCGGCAATATGCAGATCGAGCCCATTTAACACTGTGTTGGCGCCATACCGTTTGGTGACGCCATTTAACAGCAGCGGGATGCCTTGGTTCAGTCGGGCAGTATTCATGCTGTTACCTCCTTCGTATGGTATGCGGGGTGCCAGCGCAGCCACAGACGCTCCAGCGCCAGTGCGCTGATATCGGCCAGCTTGCCGAGCAGGGCGTAGAGAATGATGGCCACCACCACCACATCGGTTTGCAGAAACTCGCGCGCGTTCATCGCCAGATAACCGATACCGGCATTCGCTGAGATGGTTTCGGCGACAATCAGCGTTAGCCACATCAGGCCGAGCGCAAAGCGCACGCCAACCATAATCGACGGCAGGGCGCCGGGCAGGATCACATGGGCAAAGAGCGCAAAGCCGGAGAGGCCATAGCTGCGCGCCATCTCCACCAGTCCGCGGTCGATATTGCGGATCCCGTGCCAGGTGTTGATATAGATCGGAAAGAGCGTCCCGAGCGCGACGAGAAAGATCTTCGCCGTCTCATCAATACCAAACCACAAGATCACCAGCGGGATCAGCGCCAGATGCGGCACGTTACGCAGCATCTGAATCGAGGTATCCAGCAGACGTTCTCCCCAGCGCGAGAGGCCGCTAATCAGCCCAAGCGTCAGGCCAATGCTGCCACCGATGGAGAAACCAATCGCCGCGCGCCAGGCGCTGATCGCCAGATGCTGCCACAGCTCACCGCTGGCGCTGAGCGTCCAGAACGCTTCCACCACCCCTTCCGGCGACGGAAAGATACGGCTTGAGAGCCAGCCGAAGGTCGAAGCGAGTTGCCAGACCGCGACTATCAGCGCTGGGAGCAGCCAGGGAGCCAGGCGCAACAACCACTTATTCTCTTTCGCCATCACAACCTCAGCTTTGCGCCACGTTACGCGGAATAAACTCGTTCGCCACCGTTTCACCCTGCGGCTGTAACGGCTGCGGCTGCGGGATCTCGGGGATAGCCACATCCAGATGCGGGAAGAGCAGTTCTCCGACGCGATACGCCTCTTCCAGATGCGGATAGCCGGAGAGGATAAAACTGTCGATACCGAGAGCGGCATATTCGTTGATGCGCGCTGCAACCGTCGGGCCATCGCCCACTAACGCCGTGCCCGCGCCGCCACGCACCAGACCGACTCCGGCCCACAAGTTAGGGCTGATTTCGAGCTTATCGCGACGACCGTTGTGTAAGGCGGCCATACGCTGCTGACCAATCGAGTCCTGACGGGCAAAGGCTGCCTGCGCTTTTTCAATTGTTGCATCATCAAGGTGTGAGATCAGGCGATCCGCTGCCTGCCACGCCTCGGCATTGGTTTCGCGCACAATCACATGCAGGCGAATACCGAAGCGCACTTTTCGCCCGTGGGCAGCGGCCTTCGCGCGCACCTGCTCAATCTTCTCTTTTACCTGCTCCGGCGGCTCGCCCCAGGTGAGATAGAGATCGACCTGCTCTGCCGCCAGATCCTGGGCTACATCGGAGGATCCGCCGAAGTAGAGCGGCGGGCGCGGCTGTTGTACCGGAGGGAAGAGCAGCTTCGCGCCGCGTACCTGTAAATGCTTGCCGGTGAAATCGACGGTGTCGCCCTCCAGCAAACGACGCCAGATATGGGTAAATTCCGACGACACCTCATAGCGTTCGCTGTGATCGAGGAACACACCGTCGGCTGCCAGCTCCTGCGGATCGCTGCCGGTCACCAGGTTAAACAGCGCCCGGCCATTGGAGAGCCTGTCGAGCGTTGCCGCCTGGCGCGCGGCAACCGTCGGTGAGATCACGCTCGGGCGCAGGGCAACCAGAAACTTCAGGCGCTGGGTGACCGGAATCAACGAGGCAGCCACCAGCCACGCATCTTCACAGGATCGCCCGGTCGGGATTAGCACGCCGCTAAAGCCGAGCCTGTCGGCTGCCTGGGCGATCTGCTGCAAATAGCCATAATCAACCGGTCGCGCGCCGTGGTCGGTGCCAAGATAGTGACCATCACCGTGGGTCGGTAAAAACCAGAACAGATTCAGACTCATGATTTCGCTCCTTCTTGGGTCGGCTGCCAGATGCGGCTACGGATATCGACTTTTTTCGGTACCAGATGGTTTTCATAGAAAAGGTCGGCGGTCTGCTGCTGTAGTGCAGCCGTTGCCTCATTTACCGGGGTGATTTTGGTTGGCGGACGGTGATCGAAATAGGTGGCGATCACCGGTTGCGGCAGCCCCATGGTTTTGGCAAACAGGGCAACACTCTCGTCGCGCTGACTAATCGTTAACGCATCCGCTGCGCTGAAGGTATCGAGTACGCCCTGAATAAAGGCACCGTTCTTCTCGGCATAGGGGCGCGCGGCTAAGTAAAATGAACCGGTCTGCTTGAGGGTGGTGCCATCCTTCAGTACCCGCACGCCGCCTTGTAACAGGGCGGCAGAGTAGTAGGGATCCCAGATAGCCCAGGCGTCGACATTGTGTTGCTGGAATGCGGCACGCGCGTCTGCCGGGCTGAGGAACACCGGCTGAATATCGCTGAATTTAAGTCCGGCCTGTTGCAGCGCCCGCAACAGCAAGTTATGGGAGCTGGAGCCCTTCTGGAACGCGACTTTATGGCCCTTCAAATCCGCTACGCTTTTGATTGGGCTATCTTCAGCCACGAGGATCACTTCCGCTTTCGGTTTTGGCGGCTCGACGCCGACATAGACCAGATCTGCGCCCGCAGCCTGGGCGAAAATCGGCGGGATATCGCCGGTGCTGCCAAGATCGATACTGCCGACATTCAGCGCTTCAAGCATTTGCGGCCCGGCCGGGAACTCAATCCAGGAAATTTTGGTGTGCGGATAGCGTTTCTCCAGCAGGCCGTGGCTTTTCGCCAGCACCATGCTGACGCTCCCTTTTTGATAGCCAATGCGCAAAGCCTCCGGTGCCGGCTCGGCGGCCTGCGCCCAGGCGGAGAGGGTGAGCAGCCCGCCAAGCAGCAGCCCGGTGGCGGAAAATGAGAGGCGGTTAAACATGAGCAACTCCTTGCGGGGCGTGGAAATCCGGGGCTTTAATATCGCGGCGGTGCAGCGCCTGCCAGAATGTCTCCAGCGCGCTATCCAGTCGGCCTTGCAGATTGGGCGTCAGGCTCGGTTTATGTTGATAATCGAGCACCTGACTGTCGTCGGCGAAGACACCGTGGAGGATCTCCTGTGCCTTGAGGGCACTCAGCACCGGTTTCAGGGCGTAATCAACTGCCAGCAGATGCGCTACCGTGCCGCCCGTTGCCAGCGGCAATACCACTTTATCTGCCAGCGCGCGTTCGGGAAGCAGGTCGAGTAGGGTTTTTAGGGCTCCGGAATAGGCTGCTTTATAGACCGGGGTGGCGACAATCAGCCCCTCAGCCATGCTGAGTTGCTCGATAAAGGTTTGCAGCGCCGGGCTGTCGAAGCGGGCATAGAGCAGGTCTTCAGGATCAAAATTGTGCAGATGCCAGTGGTTAACCTCAACGCCCTGCGCAGAAAGCCTATCGCGGGCATACTCCAGAAGCGCGCTGGAGCGCGAGGGAAAGCGGGGACTGCCGGCCAGGGTGACAACGCGCATGCTTACTCCTTATAACCAAATGTTTGCTTTTAGATAACATTGATAACAATTTCAGGCAGTGTGACAGAGGCGGTTTATTCCCCTAAATGATTTATTCGGGGAAAAGTTGCTGAAATTTGCATAAAGAGAGGGCCTGAGAGGAAAACGATTGCGCGGAATAGGCTTTTTTTGCCACAGGTCAATTCCCTTTCGCTGCGCTTTCACTGATAATACGCCCCCGGTTTGCACACCGGGAATCCAGGAGAGTTCATGTACTACCCCTTCGTTCGTAAAGCCCTTTTCCAGTTCGATCCAGAACGCGCTCATGAATTAACGTTCCAGCAGCTGCGCCGTATTACCGGCACGCCGCTCGAAGCGCTTGTCCGCCAGCGTGTACCGGCAAAACCGGTGCAGTGCATGGGACTGACCTTTAAAAATCCGCTCGGTCTGGCCGCAGGTCTGGATAAAAACGGTGAGTGCATTGATGCGCTGGGCGCGATGGGGTTTGGCTCAATTGAGATTGGCACCGTGACGCCGCGCCCGCAGCCGGGAAATGATAAGCCGAGGATCTTCCGCCTGGTGGAAGCTGAAGGGCTGATTAACCGCATGGGCTTTAACAACCTTGGCGTCGACAATCTGGTCGAGAATGTCAAAAAGGCGCATTTTGACGGCGTACTCGGCATTAATATTGGCAAAAATAAAGATACGCCGGTTGAACAGGGAAAAGATGACTACTTGATCTGCATGGAGAAAATTTACCCCTATGCCGGTTATATCGCCATCAATATCTCCTCGCCAAACACCCCGGGTTTGCGCACCTTGCAATATGGCGAAGCGCTGGATGATTTACTCAGCGCCATTAAAATTAAGCAGAATGATCTGCAAGCTCGCCACCATAAATATGTTCCGGTGGCGGTGAAAATTGCGCCCGATCTTTCTGAAGAAGAGCTAATCCAGGTTGCGGACAGTTTAGTTCGCCACAATATTGATGGCGTTATTGCCACCAATACCACCCTCGACCGGGCATTGGTTCAGGGAATGAAGCACTGTGATGAAACCGGTGGTTTAAGTGGACGTCCCCTGCAATTAAAAAGTACGCAAATTATCCGACGTCTGTCACAAGAATTATCCGGGCGTTTACCGATTATTGGCGTCGGCGGAATCGACTCGGTGATTGCCGCACGCGAGAAGATGGAAGCGGGCGCTTCGCTGGTGCAAATTTATTCTGGTTTTATTTTTAAAGGCCCACCGCTGGTAAAAGAGATCGTCACCCACCTCTGATCTTTTTCCCCTCCTGCGTAACCAGGGCTTTATTTCCGGCCCTGGTTGTTTTATATTCCGTCACTGTTGCTAATTTAAACATTTCAGTCTTCAATTATTAAGTTAATAAGCGAGGCGGCACAACGGATGAAAAAACAACAGGATGTTTAGGGGGAAAGGGGGAAACAATGCGAATTAAACCTGACGATAATTGGCGCTGGTATTTTGATGAAGAGCACGATCGTATGATGCTCGATTTAGCCAATGGTATGTTATTTCGCTCCCGATTCGCCCGTAAAATGCTGACGCCTGATGCCTTTTCCCCGTCTGGTTTTTGTGTTGATGACGCTGCGCTTTATTTCTCCTTCGATGAAAAATGCCGCGATTTAGAATTATCTAATGAGCAACGCGCCGAGCTGGTGCTCAATGCGCTGGTGGCAATCCGCTTTCTTAAACCGCAAATGCCGAAAAGCTGGCACTTTTTGAGCCACAACTCCCCGTGGACGCCCGCCACTGGCGACGGTGCCTGCGTCTGGTTAAGCGATACGCAAGAGTGTGTGAATTTGCTGGTGGTCGAGCCAGGAGAGAACGCGACGCTCTGCCTGCTGGCGCAGCCCGGCGTGGTGGTTGCCGGGCGCACGATGCAACTGGGCGATGCGATAAAGATCATGAACGATCGCCTGAAGCCGCAGCTTAATGCCGCGAGCCTCGCTTTCGAGCAGGCGGTTTAAGGTTCCAGCCGCAGCGACGTTTTCGGTACACAGCTGCAACTGAGGATAGTGTCATCCTCACCCAGCGCTGACTGTTTCAGCGCACTCACTTCCCCTTCGACTAAACGTATCCGGCAACAGCCGCAGATGCCTGCGCGACATGAGTAGGGCACGCGGATCCCCTGGTTTTCCAGCTGCTCCAGCAGCACCTGCTGGTTATTACCGCGAAAGGTCTGACCCTGCCACTCAATATCCACCGTGCCTGCGGGTTGCGCCTCCGGTTCAAGTGATTCAACGACCGCCCCTGCGCCATACACCTTCGCCGGGCCGGTGGCCAGTACCGCAACCTCATCGCCGGTGCGAATCACGCCGCTGTTGCGGGCAATTAAATTCTGACCGAAGTCGACATCGCCATTATCCTGCGCCGTGCGGAATTTTTGCAGCGTGGCGAGCGGCTCACCGGCAGGGTGTTTCTGGCCGCGCTCGGGGCTGACGGTGGTAAAGATGCAGCGGCTGCACGGTTTAACCACGTCAAACACCACGTCACCAATGCGCACCACTTTCCAGCTATCCTCCTCCCACGCCTGCGCCCCGGTCACCACCAGATTGGGGCGAAACTGCTCCATCTGTACGCTGGCAGGGCAACGTTGTTGCAGATCGCGCAACGAGGCTTCATTGGTTAACAGATAGGGAAAGCCATCGGCAAAGGAGAGGGGAACCTCTTCGTGGCGCTTAACGCGGCGGGTCGGATTTGTGCCCACCCAGCGCAGCTGCACCTCGCGGTCGAAAAAGCCGCTCAGCCACTGGTTGATGGCCGCAGGGGCAATCAGCGCCGTAAAGTGGTTGCCCCACACCTCGGTAGGTGCGGCGTCGGGGGAAAAATCGGCAAAGCGGATCACCGCACTACTGCCGTCGGGCGCGGTCAGATGCAGGCCATCCGTTAAAGGCGAGGGCAGAAAACGCACCATTTGCGGAAACTGACGTGCGGTAATAAAGGTGCCATCAGGTTGCGTGACCATAAAAACCCGGTCAAACGCGAGGCCGCTGGCATCGGCGAGGGCATGCGTCAGGCCAATACCGCGCATGGATTTCACCGGATGGATATAAAGACGTGAAAGGGTAGGCACGTCTTCCTCCCTGTTAGACGAAAATAAGCCCTCAACTTTATGACATGAGGGCGAGATTAGCTATAATGCGCAACAATTTTCGTAGAGTGTAAGTGACATTATGATTTCTCTGTTTGCCAGTACGGCCCGTGGGCTGGAAGAGCTGTTAAAAACTGAACTTGAAAAACTCGGCGCCGTGGAGTGCCGCGTCGTTCAGGGTGGTGTCCATTTTGAAGGCGACACGCGGCTCCTGTACCAAAGCCTGATGTGGAGCCGCCTGGCCTCGCGCATTATGATGCCGCTGGGAGAGTGCAAGGTTTACAGCGACCTTGATCTCTATCTCGGCGTGCAGGCGATCAACTGGACAGAGATTTTCAACCCGGGCGCAACCTTTGCCGTGCACTTCAGCGGGCTGAACGATGAGATCCGCAACAGCCAGTACGGCGCGCTGAAAGTGAAAGATGCGATTGTCGACAGCTTTACGCGCAAGAACCTGCCGCGCCCGAATGTCGAACGTGAAATGCCGGATCTGCGCATTAACGTCTGGCTCAACCAGGAAACGGCGCATATCTCGCTCGATCTGAGCGGCGAAGGTCTGCACCTGCGCGGCTACCGCGATCGTACCGGCATCGCGCCGATCAAAGAGAACCTGGCCGCAGCAATTGTGATGCGCTCCGGCTGGCAGCCGGGCACGCCGCTGCTCGATCCGATGTGCGGCTCCGGCACGCTGCTGATTGAAGCTGCCATGGCGGCTACCGATCGCGCGCCTGGCCTGCACCGTGGCCACTGGGGCTTTAGCGGCTGGGCGCAGCATGATGATGCCATCTGGGGCGAAGTGAAAGCCGATGCGCAAAACCGCGCGCGCCAGGGGCTGGCGGCGTATGAATCCTGTTTTTATGGCTCTGACAGCGATGCCCGCGTCATTGAGAATGCCCGTAAAAACGCCCGTCGCGCCGGAATTGGCGAGCTGATTACCTTTGAAGCCAAAGATGTCGCGCAGCTCAGCAACCCATTGCCGCAAGGCCCGTACGGCACGGTTATCAGTAACCCGCCTTACGGCGAGCGTCTTGAGAGTGAACCGGCGCTGATCGCCCTGCACAGCCTGCTGGGTCGTCTGCTCAAGTCGCAGTTTGGCGGCTGGAACCTGTCGCTGTTTAGCGCCTCGGTCGATCTGCTCAACTGCCTGCAACTGCGCGCCGACCGTCAGTTCAAAGCCAAAAACGGCCCGCTCGACTGTGTGCAGAAAAACTACCATCTGGCGGAAAACACCGGCGAAGCGAAAGCGCCAGCGATGGCGGAAGATTTCGCTAACCGCCTGCGTAAAAACGTTAAGAAGCTGGAGAAGTGGGCACGTCAGGAGGGGATTGAGTGTTATCGCCTGTATGATGCCGATCTGCCGGACTACAACGTTGCCGTCGATCGCTATGCCGACTGGGTGGTGGTGCAGGAGTACGCCGCGCCGAAAACCATCGATGCGCAAAAAGCGCGTCAACGCCTGTTCGATATTATTGCCGCCACCATTCACGTGCTCGGTATTGCGCCTAACAAGCTGGTGCTGAAAACCCGTGAGCGCCAGAAGGGCAATAATCAATACCAGAAGATGAACGAGAAGGGCGACTTTATCGAGGTGAGCGAATATAACGCGCGCCTGTGGGTCAACCTGACCGATTATCTGGATACCGGCCTGTTCCTCGATCACCGTATTGCCCGCCGCATGCTGGGCCAGATGAGCAAAGGCAAAGATTTCCTTAACCTTTTCGCCTACACCGGCAGCGCCAGCGTCCATGCGGGCCTCGGCGGCGCACGCTCAACCACCACCGTGGATATGTCCCGCACCTATCTGGAGTGGGCAGAGCGTAACCTGCGCCTTAATGGCTTAAGCGGCCGCGCACATCGCCTGATCCAGGCGGATTGCCTCGGCTGGCTGCAGGAGACCGATGAGCAGTTCGATCTCATCTTTATCGATCCGCCAACCTTCTCCAACTCCAAGCGCATGGAAGAGTCTTTTGATGTGCAGCGCGATCATATGCGCCTGATGGAAGACCTGAAGCGTCTGATGCGCAAAGGGGGCACTATTATGTTCTCCAATAACAAACGCGGTTTCCGTATGGATCTCGACGGGCTGGCGAAGCTGGGGCTTAAAGCACAAGAAATTACCCAAAAAACGCAGTCGCAGGATTTTGCCCGCAACCGTCAAATCCACAACTGCTGGCTGATTACCGCAGCCTGAAAGGATAAATAGATGTCATTAATTAGTATGCACGGCGCGTGGCTCTCATTCAGCGACGCACCGCTTCTCGATAATGCGGAACTGCATATCGAAGAGAATGAGCGCGTCTGTCTGGTTGGCCGTAACGGCGCAGGCAAATCGACGCTGATGAAGATCCTCAACCGGGAAGTGAATCTCGATGATGGTCGCATTGTTTATGAACAGGATTTAGTTGTTGCGCGTCTGCAGCAGGATCCGCCGCGCAATGTCAGCGGCAGCGTCTACGATTTCGTTGCCGAAGGTATCGAAGAGCAGGCAGAGTATCTCAAGCGTTATCACGAGGTTTCCCACCTGGTGATGACCGATCCGAGCGACAGAAACCTTGCCGAGCTGGCGCGCGTACAGGAGATGCTGGATCACCACGGCCTGTGGCAGCTGGAGAACCGCATTAATGAAGTGCTGGCGCAGCTTGGCCTGACGGCTGATATGTCGCTCTCAGCACTCTCCGGCGGCTGGTTGCGTAAGGCGGCGCTGGGGCGTGCGCTGGTCAGCGGGCCGCGCGTGTTGCTGCTTGATGAGCCAACCAACCACCTCGATATTGAAACCATTGACTGGCTGGAAGGGTTCCTGAAATCGTTCGGCGGCACCATTATCTTTATTTCGCACGACCGTTCGTTTATCCGCAATATGGCGACGCGTATTGTCGATCTTGATCGCGGTAAGCTGGTCTCCTATCCGGGCAATTACGACCAGTATCTGCTGGAGAAAGAGGAAGCGCTGCGCGTTGAGGATCTGCAAAACGCCGAGTTTGATCGCAAACTGGCGCAGGAAGAGGTGTGGATCCGCCAGGGCATTAAAGCGCGTCGTACCCGTAACGAAGGGCGCGTGCGCGCACTGAAAGCGATGCGCCGCGAGCGCAGCGAACGCCGTGAGGTGATGGGCAGCGCAAAAATGCAGGTCGAAGAGGCATCCCGCTCTGGCAAAATCGTCTTCGAGCTGGAGCATGTTGATTACGGCGTCGACGGTAAAGCGCTGGTGCGTGACTTCTCCACCCAGGTGCAGCGCGGCGACAAAATTGCGCTGATTGGCCCGAACGGCTGCGGTAAAACGACCCTGCTGAAGCTGATGCTTGAACAGTTGAAAGCCGATAGCGGCCGCGTTCACATTGGTACCAAGCTTGAAGTGGCCTACTTCGACCAGCATCGTGCTGAGCTGGATCCCGACAGAACCGTGATGGATAACCTGGCGGAAGGTAAGCAGGAAGTGATGGTCAACGGCAAGCCGCGCCATATTCTCGGCTACCTGCAGGACTTCCTGTTCCATCCGAAGCGGGCAATGACGCCGGTACGCGCGCTGTCAGGCGGGGAGCGTAACCGCCTGTTGCTGGCGCGGCTGTTCCTTAAACCCAGCAACTTGCTGATTCTCGATGAACCGACCAACGACCTGGATGTGGAAACCCTCGAACTGCTGGAAGAGCTGATTGATAGCTACCAGGGCACGGTTCTGCTGGTGAGCCACGACCGTCAGTTTGTTGATAACACCGTGACCGAATGCTGGATCTTCGAAGGCGAAGGGCGCATCGGGCAGTATGTTGGTGGTTATCACGATGCGCGCGGTCAGCAGGCGGCTTCGCAGGCGTTTAAACACGCTGCGGTGCAGAAAAGTGCCGAGGCGCCTGCCGCCAAAGCAGAAACTGTTAAACGCAGCGCCAACAAACTAAGCTATAACCTGCAGCGTGAGCTGGAACAGCTGCCGCAAAAGCTGGAACAGCTGGAAGCAGAGCTGGAAAGCTTGCAGGCGCAGGTAGCGGATGCAAGTTTCTTCAGCCAGCCGCACGATCATACGCAAAAAGTCCTCGCTGATATGGCGTCAGCCGAGCAGGCACTGGAAGCGGCGTTTGAACGCTGGGAGTATCTGGAGGCGCTGAAAAACGGCGCATAGAGGAAAGCGGTATGTGTGAACACCACCATCATGGCACGCGCCACATTCTCTGCTCGCAATGTGACATGCTGGTGGCGTTACCGTCGCTGCAACATGGACACCGGGCGGCGTGCCCGCGCTGCGGCACAACCCTGACGACCGAATGGCAGGAGCCGCGGCAGCGTCCGACGGCCTACGCCCTCGTCGCCCTGTTTATGCTGCTGCTCTCTAATCTTTTCCCCTTCGTCAATATGCAGGTGGCGGGCATCGGCAGCGAAGTGACGCTGCTTGAGATCCCAAGCGTCATGTTTTCTGAAGACTACGCCAGCCTTGGCACGCTCTTCCTGCTTTTTGTCCAGCTGGTACCTGCCTTCTGCCTTATCACTATCCTGCTGCTGGTTAACCGGGTGCGGATGGATTTTCGCCTTAAAATCGCGCTGGCGCGGGTGCTGTTTCAGCTGAAAAGCTGGGGCATGGCGGAGATTTTTCTGGCCGGCGTGCTGGTGAGCTTCGTTAAACTGATGGCCTATGGCGATATCGGCATCGGCAGCAGCTTCATTCCGTGGTGCCTCTTTTGCCTGCTGCAGCTGCGCGCGTTTCAGTGTGTCGATCGCCACTGGCTGTGGGATGACATCGCGCCTGCGCCTGTACTTGAGCAACCTCTGCATGCGGGCATCACCGGGATCCGTCAGGGGCTGCGCTCTTGCCCCTGCTGCACGGCAATAGTCCCGATGGATAATCCGGTTTGTCCGCGATGTCATACGCGCGGTTATGTCCGGCGACGCCACAGCATTCAGTGGACGCTGGCACTGCTCGTCACAGCGATCATGCTCTATCTGCCGGCCAATATTTTGCCGATCATGATAACGGATCTGCTGGGCGATCCGACGCCATCGACCATACTGGCGGGGGTGGTGCTGTTATGGAGTGAGGGCTCCTATCCCGTAGCGCTGGTGATTTTTATTGCCAGCATTATGGTGCCGACGCTGAAAATGATCGGTATTGCCTGGCTCTGCATTGATGCGAAAGGCTACGGCAGACGTGACAGTGTACGGATGCATTTTATTTATGAGGTGGTCGAGTTTGTCGGCCGCTGGTCAATGATTGATGTCTTTGTTATTGCAGTGCTATCTGCGTTAGTTCGCATTGGCGGGCTGATGAATATCTATCCTGCAATGGGTGCGCTAATGTTTGCGCTGGTCGTTATTATCACGATGTTTGCGGCGATGACTTTCGACCCGCGTCTCAGTTGGGATCGGGAGCCACAAACGCACCATGAGGAGTTGTCAGAGCATGGAGAATAAACAGGGCGAAGCCCAGGTGCAAAAAGTAAGGAACTGGTCACCGGTCTGGATTTTCCCGATCGTAACCGCGCTGATTGGCGCCTGGATCCTCTTTTATCACTACAGCCATCAGGGGCCGGAAGTGACGTTGATCACTACCAATGCTGAGGGCATTGTCGGCGGGAAAACGCCGATTAAAAGCCGCAGCGTGGATGTCGGCGTCGTGGAGAGCACCACGCTGACCGATGATTTAACCCACGTGGAGATCAAGGCGCGGCTCAACTCCGGCATGGAAAAACTGCTGCATAACGATTCGGTATTCTGGGTGGTAAAACCGCAGGTCGGTCGTGAAGGGGTCAGCGGCCTCGGAACGCTGCTCTCGGGTGCCTATATTGAACTTCAGCCGGGTGCTAAAGGCAGCGTGCCCGATCAATATACCCTGCTGGATGCCCCTCCGCTGGCGCCACCGGATGCTAAAGGCATCCGCGTGATCCTCGACAGCAGCAAGGCGGGTCAACTCTCACCTGGCGATCCGGTGCTGTTCCGTGGCTATCGTGTGGGCTCGGTTGAAACCAGTAACTTTGATACGCAAAAACGGACCATGACCTATCAGCTCTTCATCAATGCGCCGAACGATCGGCTGGTGACCAGCAATGTCCGCTTCTGGAAAGATAGCGGTATTGCCGTCGATCTCACTTCTGCCGGGATGCGTGTCGAAATGGGATCCCTGGCGACGCTGTTTGGCGGCGGCGTCAGTTTTGATATCCCGGATGGGCTGGATTTAGGGCAGCCGGTGGCGGAGAAGAGCGCCTTTAAACTGTATGACGATCAGCGCAGTATTCAGGACTCGCTCTACACCGATCATGTCGACTACCTGATGTTCTTTAAGGATTCGATTCGCGGCCTGCAGCCGGGTGCGCCGGTGGAGTTCCGCGGTATTCGCCTTGGAACCGTGAGCAAGGTGCCATTCTTTAACCCGGGCATGCGCCAGGCGCTGAACGATGATTACCGCATTCCGGTTCTGATCCGTATTGAGCCTGAGCGGCTGGCGAATCAGCTGGGACAAGATGCAGATATGACCGCGCATATGAAAGAGCTGCTTAATCGTGGCCTGCGCGCATCGCTGAAAACCGGGAATATCGTCACCGGCGCGCTGTATGTCGATCTCGACTTCTACAGTAATGCGCCGCCGATGAAAGAGTTCACTGAGTTTGAGGGCTACCCGATCATCCCGACGATGAGCGGCGGCCTGGCGCAAATCCAGCAGCGACTGATGGATACGCTGGATAAGATTAACAACCTGCCGCTCAATCCAATGATTCAGCAGGCGACAAATACGCTGTCGGAGAGCCAGCAAACCCTTAAACGTCTGCAAACGACGCTGGATAATCTGAATAAATTGACTGCCAGCCAGTCAATGCAGCAGCTTCCGGCAGATATGCAGTCTACGCTGCGCGAGCTTAATCGCAGTATGCAAGGCTTCCAGCCGGGGTCGGCCGCCTACAACAAGATGGTGGCGGATATGCAGCGTCTGGATCAGGTGTTACGGGAACTGCAGCCGGTGCTGAAGACGCTGAACGATAAGAGCAATGCGCTGGTATTCGAAGCGAAAGGGAAAGACGATCCGCAGCCGAAGAGGGCGAAACAATGAGAAAGAGCGCACTGGCGATGCTTGTCCTGTTATTAGCCGCCTGCAGCAGCGGCGGCGATAACAAAAGTTACTACCAGCTACCGTCGCCGTCGGTAACCACGACGCAGTCGATGACCGGGCAAACCCAGGGCAATCGCCAGCTCTGGGTAGAGCAGGTCTCTGTGCCGGACTATCTGGCCGGCAATGGCGTGGTGTATCAAACCAGCGATGTGCAATACGTTATTGCCAACAACAATCTCTGGGCTAGCCCGCTCGATCAGCAGTTGCGTAATACGCTGGTGGCGAACCTGGGCAATGCCTTACCCGGCTGGGTTGTAGCATCTCAGCCGCTGGGTAGCGAGCAGGACACGCTGAATGTGACGGTTACCGGTTTTCACGGTCGCTATGACGGGCGCGTTATTGTCAGCGGCGAATGGCTGCTCAAGCATCAGGGCAGCTTAATTAAGCGGCCTTTCCATATTGAACTGAAGCAGCAAGAAGATGGTTACGATGCGATGGTGAAAACGCTGGCGCAAGGCTGGCAGCAGGAAGCCGCTAGTATCGCTGCGGAGCTGAACCGTTTGCCATAAGTAGATTTAATGATCAAAGAAGCCGCAGCGGGCCTTTACTTGCTGCGGCTTTTTTTGTTTTTGTGCTCATAAACTTAGTCAGGCGAATGTGTGTTTGTTGTACAAACGAAGTTTTGTCCAGGTCACATTTATGACACTGGCGTGAATTTTGCGCATTGACGACGCGGTTCATTCAAGGTATTTGTGACCTGTGGTTGCACATTAAGTGACCACTGTTTTCTTTTCCACCAGATAAAAGAATGAGGGAAACGAGGCATGAAGAGACAAAAACGCGATCGCCTGGAACGGGCACATCAACGTGGTTATCAGGCTGGTATTACGGGGCGCTCGAAAGAGATGTGTCCGTACCAAACCCTGAATCAAAGGTCCGAGTGGCTTGGAGGCTGGCGACAGGCCATGGAGGACAGGGCAGTGACTGCCTGATTCTGTCTCTTTAGAAAAAGAAACCTCCGCAATGCGGAGGTTTCGCGTTTTGGCAGGGTTACGCTGCTATCAGAAAGCAGAGGTATCCTGGAACAGACCGACCTTCAGATCGGATGCTGTGTAGATAAGACGATCGTCAACCAGCACTTCACCATCAGCCAGACCCATGATCAAACGACGGTTAACGATGCGTTTGAAATGAATGCGGTAGGTGACTTTTTTCGCTGTCGGCAGAACCTGACCGGTAAATTTCACTTCACCTACGCCAAGCGCACGGCCTTTGCCTTCGCCGCCCAGCCAGCCGAGGTAGAAACCAACCAGCTGCCACATGGCATCAAGACCGAGGCAGCCCGGCATAACCGGATCGCCGATGAAGTGGCAACCGAAGAACCACAGGTCCGGATTGATATCCAGTTCAGCTTCAACGTAGCCTTTATCGAAGTTACCGCCGGTCTCGGACATTTTGACCACACGGTCCATCATCAGCATATTCGGAGCCGGTAATTGCGGGCCTTTTTCGCCAAACAGTTCGCCGCGACCAGAGGCAAGAAGATCTTCTTTTGTATAGGATTCGCGTTTATCTACCATGTTCTTAATAAGCCTTATTTGTAATTTCGCACGCAGGATAGCTAACACGTGTACGCTGAACAAGTCCGATCAGTTAACAGTGAACTAGTTTAGCCAGCGTAACGGCCAGGGAAAGCGATGGCGAGCCTCTTGTTGGGTTGCCTGCGCGATACGTTCGAGAATGATTTGCTTGAGGTTAGTTTGCCCTTCAGCGTCCCATGCCAGACCCATCAATAAGGGTAGCGCATCTGTCACATCATCCACTGCCCAGATGGAAAATTGCTTCGCCTCAATGGCATCCAGCAACTCCTGGCGTAAACACAAATGCCGAACATTCGCCGAAGGAATGATGACCCCTTGCTCGCCGGTCAGTTCACGTTGCTGGCAGATGGCGAAAAAGCCTTCAATTTTTTCGTTTAAACCACCGACCGGCTGGCAACGACCAAACTGATCGACTGAGCCGGTGATAGCAAGGCGTTGATTGACCGGCACCTCTGCCAGCGCACTGATCAGCGCGCAAAGCTCAGCCATTGAAGCGCTGTCGCCATCCACTTCACTGTAAGACTGTTCAAAGGTGAGTGAGGCAGAGAAGGGTATTTGTTGTTCAAGATCCAGCTCGGACATCAGAAACGCCTGCATGATCATCATCCCTTTCGCATGGATGTTGCCACCGAGTTCCGCTTTGCGCTCAATGTCATTGAATTCACCGTCACCGATATGCACAACGCAGCTGATGCGCGAGGGTTCGCCAAACGCGCGCGGGTGCCCAGGGAATTCAATCACGGAAAGGGCATTAACCTGGCCGATGCGTTCCCCTTCGGTTTCGATAAGGATCTGCTCAAGCAGGATCTCATCCTGCATCCGCTCCGCAAGGAATCCTTCTCGCCACTCACGCTGAGCAAGCATGGTGGTCAGGGCATCGTTATCAAAGGTATCGTCAGCCGTTAATGCCGCAACTTCGCGCAGTTGGCGTGAAAGCCACAAAGGGCAGAGCGGTAATGTTTCTTGATCGCCGGTATAACGCACGGCTTCACGAATTAGCGTGGCCCAGGCATCTGCCGCCGGCGTCGGTAACTGTGCGGCGCTGGCCGTTTGTTCTACCCACTGACGCCATACGCGCAGTGTGTCGCTATCTGTAACCTGCAGGGTTTCTTCGTATTCGCTATAAATCGCCTGTGCAGCGAGTTCCGGCTCCATCCCCTGGAACTCTGCCAGCGAGTCGCGCTCGCCGACCAGCACAACTTTCAGATCCAGCGGCATAGACGGTACCGACACTGGAAGTGGGCGTGACTCGTCAAACGACACCCAGTCGAAACGGCGCTGCGTCACCATGGTTTTCAGACGCATCCAGAGTAATGGCTGGGCTAAAAGAGCACGCAACGAAATCAGTAATACGCCGCCGTTTGCCTGATGAACCAGGCCAGGCTGAAGGGTGATCTCTTGATTAAACTGACGCAGGCAACCGAACAGCTGCTCGGCTTCAACCCAGTCGGCAATCACAACCGGCTGCTTACCGACGAAATTACTCTCGGGATCGGTGGTGGGTTCGAAACGCACGATTGAGCCGGTAATATCGTACTGGCCGCCTGCAGGCGTGTGAGTGGCAGGCAGTAGCGAGGCGAGCGTTTCACCAATAAGGGTGAGATATTCGGCTTCTTCTGGCGCTTTTGTCAGTAAAAAGCGCGAGGTTGCGCGCGGGTAGAGCAGTTGCTCGAGCGCATAGTGCAATCGGGGCTGAGTATCAGCCAGTGAGAAGTCCGTTTCGCTCGCTAATGCGGACGATTCAAACACGTCCTGATAGCTGTCTGCATCAGGAACCAGGTCGTTCCATTCAAGTTTTGTAGTGGTCAAAGTCGTTATTTTAGTCAGCTGTAAAAGGCGGGATTATACCGTAAACGCTGGCGCATCACACAATGATTACAACTTTCAGCCAGCCTCACCCGGCAGATCGACTGTTCCTGGTGATTTCTTCTGAGCAGAGTCTTAAAAAACTGATATTCTGGACTCAGTTACGCGGTTACGTTGAGAGAGAAATGAAATATCAACAACTGGAAAATCTCGAAAGCGGCTGGAAATGGAAGTATCTGGTTAAAAAGCACCGTGAAGGGGAGTTGATCACCCGCTATGTGGAAGCCAGCGCGGCGAAAGAGGCCGTCGATAATTTATTGACCCTCGAAAATGAGCCCGTGCGTGTTAACGCCTGGATTGAGCAGCATATTAATCCGGCGTTGATCAACCGGATGAAGCAGACTATTCGTGCGCGTCGTAAGCGGCACTTTAATGCCGAGCATCAGCATACGCGTAAGAAATCAATCGACCTGGAGTTTGTTGTCTGGCAACGACTGGCGGGGCTGGCGCAACGCCGCGGAAAGACCCTTTCCGAAACGATTGTGCAATTGATTGAGGATGCTGAGCATAAAGAGAAGTATGCGTCGAAAATGTCGACGATAAAGCACGACTTGCAGGCGCTGCTTGGAAAAGAGTAGTCAACCGCCTTCCTGATTCTTCCCCTTTTCAAACGCTACATAATAAAAAACCCCGCGCAATGGCGGGGTTTTTTCTGACGGAGAACTTAAGCCTGCGGCTGAGTTACAACGTCTTTGATACCTTTAACTTCGATCTCAACGCGACGATCCGGACCCAGGCAATCGATCAGAGCAGCGCGTGCTTTCACGTTGTCACAGGTGTTGCCGGTAACTGGGTTAGATTCACCCATGCCACGTGCGGAGATTTTGTTAGCCGGGATACCTTTAGAAACCAGGTAATCAACAACGGACTGAGCACGTTTCTCAGACAGACCCTGGTTGTAAGAGTCAGAACCGATGCGGTCGGTGAAGCCCAGAACCACTACGGAACCGTCTTTCGGATCCAGGTTGCTCAGCTGGCTGTACAGCTGATCCAGCGCCTGCTGACCTTCCGGTTTCAGGGTAGCTTTGTTGAAGGTGAACAGAACGTCAGACTTCAGAGTGAAGTGCTTGGTCTGTACTTCCGGAGCCGGAGCCGGAGTCGGAGCAACTACCGGTGCGGAATCTTCCTGCTGACCGAAACGGTAAGAAACACCTAAGCTCAGCAGACCGTTGTCCGGACGACCACCAACGGTGTTCGCGTCACCAATGTTGTTAGTCCATTGGTATTCCAGACGGGTAGCGATATCACGGGTAACTGCCCACTCAACACCACCAGCGAAGACCGGAGAAACGCCGGTATCGTGATCTTTGAAGCCCTGGTTGTTTTTAGCGTCTGCACGCCAAACCATACCACCCAGACGGGTGTACAGGTCAACGTCATCAGCAATCGGGTAACCCAGTTTAGCGGTCAGCTGAACGCCCTGAGCTTTGAATGCGCCGTTTACATCGCTGCCTTTGTACGGCATGCGACCCAGCCAGTCATAGCCCATTTCAAAGCCAACGTACGGGTTAACCTGATAACCACCGAACGCACCAGCGCCTAACTGGCTCTCGTGAGTCGGGCCATTGTTAGGGATCTGGTTGTTACCAACATCGTGGAACTGAGACCAGCCCAGTTTAGCACCGGTGTACCAGGTGTTATCTTTCGGAGCGGCCTGCGCTACGGTAGCGAAGCCAGCCAGTGCCACTGCAATCGCGATAGCTGTCTTTTTCATTTTTTGCGCCTCGTTATCATCCAAAAATCGCCATGGAAATCTCGTCGAGAAGTCACGGTTAAATCCTTCACCGGGGGCATTGCTCACTGACAACTCTGCAGATATCTTTACCGATATCTTTGGCTTATGCCGAGCACCCCTGGCGATGTAAAGTCTACAACGTAGTTGGAAACTTACAAGTGTGAAGTCCGTCAGGCATATGAAAAAAAAGGCTTTGTGTACACAAAATTTAACATTTGTGCTCAGATATCGTTCATCATTGATGTATGGCAAACCACGCCGCACAAGCTTTGCGGCTCTATTTAGCTAATAAATAGGGGATACTGGAAGCTGCGAAAAATAATCCCAGGAAAACTCCTAAATTTACTCAATGATACAAATTTGAGTGAATTTTTATCCCGGAAAGCTGTCTCGCAGCGAGGGGATTGCGACGAATTGGACGCATAACAAAGCCAATCGCATTACCTTCTTCGGCTGCCGATGCCAGGCGGCGATGTTCATCTTCCGTCAACTCCTCAGTATGCCAGCCAATGACAACGCTGAAATTACCGGTCCGTAACGCCCGGATCATGGAGTCCAGCGTAACCCCGGGAGAGAGTTGATTAATCTGCATCACTTTGGTCAGCGGCAAGCCAGCAGACTGAACCCACTCACGGCTTAATTTCTGTTGCGGTGTTAACCACAGCTGCCAGCGCGACTGTTGACCAAGCTGCTGTAGCAGTGGCAGCAATAATAACTGAGTCATCATGGGCTGGTCTTCATGGTAAACCACTTCGCTAATCAGCCCGGTAGCGAGAGTATTCGATTCGCTCTGGTTCAATTTGTTAATCGCGGAAGCGGATGTTTTAGAACGATTTGCATAGCCTGAAGTGTGCATAAGCAATCCAGCCCTCTGAGTTACTGTATAAACATACAGTACCCGTTGAGTGTTTAAAGATCAACCTCAATTTCTGAAAGCATCTCGCATTTTTGTTTTGTGGATGCGGCTCAATACAAAATTTGCTTGCCGTCGCGCGCGCAGTTGCCTATGTTCCTGATTACTGGATCCGCTTACGGAAAAACGCATTACCAGGTGATTTATAAAGGAAAAATCATGGAAGACCTATCTTATCAACGGATATATCAATCGCGCGAATATCTCACTTCACTCGGACAAATTAGCCATCGCGCCCACTTTGGTGGTTATAGCCTTGCAGTGGATAACATCGTTTTTGCGATGATAGCCGAGGGGAAACTCTACTTACGCGCCTGTGATGAAAGCGCGCAGTATGACGTCGTCCGGCGTGCACCGCTTTTAAGTCTCAACAAGCGGGGGCGTCAGATATCGTTAAATTATTTCTATGTCAGCGACAATGTATGGGGTGACCGCGGCTTGCTGCTGAAGCTTTCTACACTTGCGCTTGATGCAGCACGGCGGGAGAAAACACAGCGCGAAAGACTTTTTCGCCTGCGCGATCTACCCAATCTTTCCAGTCAACTCGAGTTTCAATTGCAGCAGGCCGGCATCAAAGATGCACAAATCCTGCGGCTACTTGGTGCGAAAGTTTGCTGGCTCAGACTTCGGAAAATGAATAAACAACTCAGTGTAAAAGTGTTATTTGCACTGGAAGGGGCCATCGTCGGCATTCATGAAGCAGCGCTTCCGGCAAGTCGTCGCCAGGCGCTGCTTGAGTGGTCTAATGATGTGATCAATAAAGGAGCTAACCCTCTCTAGACTATTTGGCTTTTTAAACGAGAAACTTCCGGCAATAACGCTATCAACAGGCCAACCTGTTGTAATACAAGCGGCTCTTTGCTGTCAGGGCGCGGATCCAGTTGCTTGATGCGCTGCGATAAATCAGCAAGCGCATCCTGCACCCGCCCCTGATCGGCAGGCGAATGGTGGAGGGCATCATCCACATAACACACCGCGTCATCCAGCAGACGCAACACTTCAGGTTGGGTTAATTGCTCGCGATGGGCCCCCAGCGCAGAAATGTAGCTTATAAAAGTCTGATTAAGGCACAGCAATCTGAACGCCACTTCACGGAGTTCAGGTGAGGTACCCGGTTCCGAAGACATATTCGATACTACCGAAGCCAGTTCGGCATCGCGGTTGTAAGCGTTACGCCTGGCGATGCGATAGGCAAGGCGATTATCACGTCCTTGATGATACTGCTCGAGGATCGCGTCAAGATAACGGCAGTTTGCGTTAAATGCCTTCTCCGTGACGCTCGCCAGGTTCCTGAAGCGCCAGTCCGGCCAGATAAAGCTCACTGCCGCCCAGGCGATAGCGCAGCCAATCAACGTATCGATAATGCGTGGAATAGCGACTTCGAACCCTTCCCCGAGCAGGTTGAAACAGAGCAAAACCAGCAGCGTGATGAACATCGTGGCATGGGCATATTGCACCGTGCGGAATGAGAAAAAGAGCACGCCAGTAATAACAATCAGCAGCAACTGTCCCTCTTGGGAAGGTACAAAATAGAGTACCGGCAAACCGATAGCGACACCTATCAGCGTGCCGATGACGCGCAAGCTCAGACGATGACGTGTGGCATTATAGTTTGGCTGGCAAACGAACAGGCTGGTTAACAGGATCCAGTAGCCATGTTGTAAACCGGTGAGATGGATAAAGGCGTAGCCGATACAGAGCACCACCGACATACGTACTGCATGGCGAAAGAGGGCAGATTCGGGTGTCACATTTTGGCGCAGGCGTAACCAGACGTCGTGTAAGCCGTTCAGGCTGTCGTCGGCGAGCTGATTTTCTGTCTCGCCATGAGCCTGAGGATGAGGCTGTCCTGATTCAATCGCTGCCAGTTGCGCGTCGATCGCGCGTAGATTGTCGAGTAAAAAACCGAGTGCTTTGACATGTTCGGGAGTCGTTTCCCCGCTGTTTTTTATCCGCGCCAGCGCGGCGTCAAGGTGAAGGAATACCCGTTCAAATCGACCGTCATGCTGATAGGGCTCGCGCAGCAAAATCGCGCGGGAGAGCTGCGCGCAGGCTTGAGACTGCATCGAAAGAAGACGTTGAAAGCGGAACATCACGTCGCTATAGCGAAAATGCTCGCGCAGGGTTTGATACTGAATATGCGATGAGCTCGCGCGTTCATGAATATCTTGTGCGGCAAAGTAGTAATGCAGCGCCTGACGCGTGCTTCGCTGCCCACGATCGCCCCGTAAACGGGTGAGCATCGTGCCCTTTGTCTGATTAAGCGTGGTAACCAGTTGGCTATTAGATAAGGCGAGTTCATATAAAGGTGCCTGGCTGGCTTCCTCAATATCAGGATCGAAAAGGCGTGATTTCAGCTCCAGATAGTGCGCTAGCTGCTCATAGCAGCGAGCCAGGTTGTCCTGCAGCGCGCGAATGGGGAATACAAGATGCCCGACCAGCGTCAGGAGGTTGAACCATACGGCTCCAGCCAGCAACAGCAAAGGTTGCTGGTACCAGTGCTCGAAAAGCGACACGCCCAGCATGGTGTAAACTGCAATCAGCAGCGCACCAAAGGCAATAGTGGCATATCGTTGACCCAACCCTCCCAGCAAAATAAAGCCGATAGTGGAGCTGACCAGGCCAAGTGCGAAGAGCCATGGCCAGGGGAATAGCAACTCCACCGATGCCGAGGCGATAAAAAAGGAGACCAGCGTAATGACCAGGTTTTTTAACCGCCCGGTAAGACGGTCATCGAGGTCGGCCAGCGCAGCAGCAACCACGCCAAGGGTTAATGGAATGGTCAGTTTAACTTCGCCAAGGTGCCACGGTAATGCAGCGGTGCCGCAAAGGGCGATAAAGATCCTGACGTTATACAGCCAGGCGCTGTTCCATGTGTAACGACGAAGCAAGGGGCTCAACATAGGGCAGGGATCCGATTACTGAAAACGACGACGCGCGTTGGCTTCACGTGCAGCGCGTGCCGTTTCAACGGAAACAACACGACGGCCCACCGGCCACAACGCGATAGCGGCGATTTTAAAATTCGCCACGCCAACGGGGATGCCAATAATTGTCAGGCATTGAGCCACGCCGGCAATAATATGCATCACGCAAAGCCACCAGCCGAACAGGATAAACCAGACAACATTCAGTAAGGTTCCCCCTGCGTTCAGCAGACCATTCCTGGCGTCTGGAGAGAGTTCATCGACGTGGACCGCCTCATTTCCCCACGGAATAAGGGATAGCTTAGTGATCTCCCAGCATGAGCGCGTGAGCGGAAGGGTCACGATTAACAACACGCTAACAATGGTTGCCACCAGCCAGCCCAGTGTTGTGGCAAAACCACCGAGGACAAAATTCAGGATATTCAAAATGGTACGCATAAAGCCTCAGTTGAGTTCCGGGTATTGATCGTTCCGGCAATTGTAACGATTTTTTGGACTGGAGCACCAATTCTCTGACAGGTAAACTGGCAATAATTGTCACAAGCTGAGATCACCAAGAGATGGAACTGAAAGCGACTTCCCTGGGAAAACGCCTGGCACAGCACCCGTACGATCGCGCGACCATCCTGCATGCAGGTATAAAAGTAGCGGGCGACCGCCATGAATACCTCATTCCCTTTAATCAATTATTGGCGATTGAGTGTAAGCGGGGCATGGTTTGGGGAGAGATGGAGTTTCAGCTGGCTGATAACAAAGTGGTGCGCTTGCATGGCACCGAGTGGAGTGACACGCAGCGTTTTTACCACCTTTTGAATGAGCGCTGGCGCAGCTGGAGCGCGGAGATGAGCGAGGTGGCAGCTGAACTCCTGTCGGGTCAGTTAGCGCTTATCTCTGAACGTATCGAGCCGTCCAGATGGTTGACGCGTAACCAGTTGACCGGCGTACAGCGTCAGTTGCAGGAGGCTTTCGCTGCGCTTCCGATACCCACCAGTCGCCTGTCGGAGTTTGATAATTGTCGCACGCTCTGGCAACAGTGCCAGGCATGGCTACAGGATGTTGAAGGGCGTCGGGCAGAACATAATCAAGCCTTTACCGAATCGATGCTGAAGCAGTATGCGACCTTTTTTGAACAAGTTGAAAGCTCGCCTCTAAATCCGGCGCAAGCGAGGGCAGTGGTCAATGGTGAGCACTCTCTTCTGGTATTGGCTGGCGCTGGCAGCGGTAAAACTTCCGTGCTGGTGGCGCGTGCCGGTTGGCTACTGACACGCGGTGAGGCCTCTGCCGATCAAATTCTTCTGCTCGCCTTTGGCCGTAAAGCAGCGCAGGAGATGGATGAGCGTATTCGCGAGCGGCTGCATACCGATGAGATCACTGCGCGGACTTTTCATGCGCTGGCGCTGTACATCATTCAGCAAGGCAGCAAGAAAGTGCCTGCATTAAGCGAGCTGGAAAACAATACTGCCGCACGTCTGACGCTCTTAACCCAAACCTGGGTGCAGCAGTGCAGCGAGAAAAAAGCGCAGGCAAAAGGGTGGCGTCAGTGGCTGGAAGAGGAGCTGAGTTGGCACCTTCCTGAAGGGAATTATTGGGATGACGAGGCGTTGCAGCGACGCGTTGCACCACGTTTGGATCGCTGGATAAGTTTGATGCGCATGCATGGCGGTGCTCAGGCAGAAATGATTGCCAGCGCACCGGATGAGATACGCGATCTCTTTGCCAAACGCATCAAATTGATGGCTCCATTGCTGAAAGCATGGAAGAGCGCGCTTAAGGAAGAGAACGCCGTCGACTTTTCGGGGCTGATTCATCAGGCCATCAACGTGCTGGAAAAAGGACGCTTTATCAGCCCGTGGAAGCATATTCTGGTGGATGAGTTCCAGGACATTTCACCCCAGCGCGCTGCGCTACTGGCGGCGTTACGCAAACAGAATACGCAAACAACACTTTTTGCGGTCGGTGATGACTGGCAGGCAATATACCGCTTCAGCGGCGCGCAACTTTCGCTTACCACTGCGTTTCACCACTATTTTGGTGAAGGCGATCTCTGCGCTCTTGATACAACTTATCGCTTTAATTCCCGCATCGGTGAAGTGGCGAACCGCTTTATTCAGCAAAACCCCTCGCAGCTTGCCAAGCCGCTTAACAGCTTGCTGGCAGGTGATAAAAAATCTGTAACGCTGCTGGCAGAAGATCAACTCGATGCGCTGCTCGATAAACTAAGCGGTTTCGCGAAGCCGGAGGAGCGCATCCTGGTATTGGCCCGTTATCATCACGCCAGGCCAAAAAGCCTGGACAAAGCGGCAACGCGATGGCCGAAACTGCAGCTGGATTTTATGACGGTTCATGCCAGTAAAGGGCAGCAGGCCGACTATGTCATTATTGTTGGGCTAAAAGAGGGGCAAGACGGGTTTCCTGCGCCAGCGCGGGAATCGATTATGGAACAGGCGCTTTTGCCTGAGGAAGAGAACTTTCCTGACGCGGAGGAGCGTCGTCTGCTCTATGTTGCACTGACGCGAGCACGTAAGCGCGTTTGGTTGCTGTTCAACAAAGAGGAACCTTCACGCTTTGTTGAAATACTCAAATCGCTGGATGTGCCCGTTGCCAGAAAGCCCTGAACTCAGGCGGCGGTGCCGCCTGACGTTACTTTAACCGCTCAGCCAGATAGCGCTGATAATCTGGAATCAAAATATCAACGCTGTGATTAAATTGCGGGGATTCGATAATAAAATCGGCGGTTGAAAGGTTGGTTGCCACAGGAATATTCCATACCGTCGCCAGGCGAAGCAGGGCTTTTACATCAGGATCGTGAGGGACGGCATTAAGGGGATCCCAGAAGAAAATGAGTACGTCGATTTTACCTTCCGAGATGAGCGCGCCGACCTGCTGATCGCCACCCATCGGGCCGCTCAGCATAGCATTCACTTCCAGCCCGGTTGCGCGTTGAATCAAATTACCGGTAGTGCCGGTTGCATACAGTTGATGTGCTGCCAGCACGGGCTGGTGCCGCTCAACCCATTTCATTAACAACTGCTTGCAGTGATCGTGCGCGACAAGGGCGATATTCTTGCGTACGGGTAGCGTGCGAGTGGTTGATTCCATGATCTATTTCCGTCAGTGATGTTTGCTACAGATTACTGGAAGCACTTGATGCTGCAAGAGAAGCGTATAAAAAAAACAGAAAATGGTTGAGTTACCCCGATTGATTTACACTTTGTGAAATCAAGCGGAGGAAATGATGAAAGAGAACGATATTGCCGAGATTTTACGCGCTACGCACACCATCGCTCTGGTTGGCGCAAGCGACAAACCCGATCGTCCCAGCTACCGCGTCATGAAGTACCTGTTAGATCAGGGCTATCATGTGATCCCAGTCTCACCAAAAGTGGCGGGAACGACGCTGTTGGGTCAGCAGGGGTATGCGACGCTGGCAGAGGTGCCAGAAAAAATTGATATGGTGGATGTGTTCCGCAACTCCGAGGCCGCATGGGACGTCGCGCAAGAGGCGATTGCCGTGGGGGCGAAAACGTTATGGATGCAACTGGGTGTGATTAACGAACAGGCTGCTGTGCTGGCGCAGGAAGCGGGGTTGAACGTAGTGATGGATCGCTGCCCGGCGATTGAAATCCCGCGCCTGGGTTTGGCGAAATAAAAAAATACCCCGCTGGTTGCGGGGTACGATCAGTTTCGCAGTCTTGGAGCCTGCAGCTGGCGCCGAATGGTCCGCGCCAGTTCATCCATTGAGGGCTGTTCGGGGTGCTCATCCGTTATTTCGCTGGTGAGCTGCGCTTCGGCCAGATAAGTGTGAACAGGTTGACCGTCGTCATCTTCCATCACTACGTGGTACCAGGGCAGTATGCGTAACTCGTCATTGACTGCCAGCTCATCTGCTGACGGCTCATCAAGCGAGTACTCTGGGTCGATATCGACCACTACGCCAAGATACCCCAGCAGTGAGTGGCGAACCTGCTGACCGATACCGAATTTGCTGGCTATCATTGTCACCTCCCGGGAACCTTTGATAACCCCAAATATGGGGGCACGGCTCCAGATTTCAACTTACATGACGCGACAGGCAAACCCTTTCAGATAAAGCCCTTCCGGGTAGGTTGCGATCACCGGGTGATCGGCGGCCTGACGGAACTGGTCTATAAATTGTATATCACGCCCGGCATCTAAGGCGGCATCAGCGATGATTTTTTGAAATAAATCGGTGGTCATCAAACCTGAGCAGGAGAAGGTCAGCAGCACGCCGCCGGGATTGAGCAACTGAATAGCCAGCATGTTGATATCTTTGTAGCCGCGGCACGCACCCATTAGCTGGCTTTTGTTTTCAACGAATTTTGGCGGATCCATCACTATCACATCGAAGGTTTCGCCCTGATCGCGATATTTACGCAGCAGTTTGAACACATCATCGCGTACAAACTCCGCTTTGCTCAGATCGAGCTTATTCAGGGTAATGTTTTGCTTCGCAACGTCCAGCGCTTCCTGAGAGGTATCGACGCTCACGACCTCACGACAGCCGCCCATCAGTGCGGAGACGGCAAAGCCGCCAGTGTAAGAGAAGCAGTTAAGTACGCGTTTGTCAGCTACATAGCGACGTGTCGCCAGTCGGCTGTCGCGTTGGTCAAGGTAATAACCTGTCTTATGCCCACCCTGAATATCAACAAACAGCTTCATGCCGTTCTCTTCGATAGGCAGCAGCGGCGGAGGAAGCTCGCCTGACACCGGGCCTTGTGTTAACTCCAGTCCCTCTTTTTTTCGCACCGCGACATCACTGCGATCGTAAATAGCGCATTCCGGATAGAGCGTTCGTAGTGCAGAAAGGAGTGCCGGACGCTGATATTCCGCTCCGGCGCTCAGAAGTTGCAGCACCAAAAAATTGCCGAAACGGTCAATCGTTACACCGGGTAAGCCGTCAGACTCGCCCGCGATCAGACGATAGCTGTCCAGACCATCACGCCCGGCGAGCCAGTTACGCCACTGCTGCGCTTGCTGTAAACGGCGGATAAAGAAGTCGATATCAACGCTTTCGTCTTTATCAAATGTCCAGACGCGCGCGCGGATTTGTGAAGCGGGAGAGAGCGCTCCGCGGGCCAGCCATTTACCCTGATGATCGACGATATCCACGGTTTCTCCGAGGCTGGCTTTGCCTTCCATTCGCGCTACGGCGCCGGAAAACACCCAGGGATGACGACGCAACAATGACTTCTCGCGTCCTTTGGCTAACACTAAACGTACACTCATATTTGGCTATTCTGTCGGCTGAAGAAAATGGGCGCTATTGTCACGGGTTCGCCGGGTAAATGCAACGCGCCCGCATTGATGGAGATAAGATATGGCTCAAGCTTGCACAATCGCCTGGGTACACGGCAGCGTACAAGGTGTTGGATTTCGCTACACCACGCAACACGAAGCGCAGCGTCTGGGATTAGTCGGATATGCGCGAAATCTGGATGATGGCAGTGTTGAGGTGGTTGCCTGCGGTGAGGCTGAGAATGTCAACAAACTGATTGAGTGGTTAAAAGCGGGTGGGCCGCGTAGCGCGCGGGTTGATAAGGTTTTGACCGAGCCTCATCAACCCGACAAAGCGTGGAGCGATTTTGGGATCCGCTACTAGATGCACTTAACCGGTTTAGGCAGGCCTGCAATTTTCGTGGCCTGTTTAGCCGGTCCTTTTGGAAAGAGGCGATAGAGATAGCGGCTGTTGCCTTTCTCTTCGCCATATTTATTGGCCATTGCCTTTACCAGCATGCGAATCGCAGGTGAAGTATTGAACTCCAGATAAAAGCCACGCACGAAACGCACCACTTCCCAATGTTCAGGGGAGAGAGAAATACTCTCTTTCTCTGCGATCGCCTCTGCCAGAGCCTCGCTCCACAGCGAAGTCTCTTTTAAATAACCTTCGCTATCTGTTTCGATTTCTTTACCTTCAAAGATCAACATAGTTTCCACAACGGCTGTTTATGACGGCGGGAGTGTAACAAAAAACAAAGCCCCGCATAAGCGGGGCCTGATGGAGAAGGGATTGGCGTTAGTCTCTGCTGGCGAAACCGAGAATGCTCAGCAGGCTGACAAAGATGTTGTAGAGCGAAACATAGAGACTCACGGTCGCACGGATATAATTCGTTTCGCCACCATGAATAATATTGCTGGTTTCATACAAAATCGCACCGGTAGAGATCAGAATAAATACTGCGCTGATTGCCAGATGCAGGGCAGGAAGCTGAAGGAAAATATTCGCAACCATACCGATTAGCACAACCACGATACCGGCCATCAGCATACCGCCCAGGAAAGACATATCCTTGCGTGTAGTCAGCACATAGGCTGAGCAGCAGAAAAATACCAGTGCGGTACCGCCAAGCGCCAGCGCAATGACGTCACCCATCCCGGCAGACAAATACGCGTTCAGCATTGGGCCGAGGATGTACCCAAGGAAGCCGGTAAAAGCAAATGCTGCCAGAATACCGCTTGGCTTATTCGCCAGTTTATAGGTTAAGAACATCAAACCATACATACCCACCAGAGTCAGAATAAGACCCGGTGAAGGGAGCATCAGAACGGTGCTTGCTGTTGCGGTAATCGCAGAAAAAGCCAGTGTCAGACTGAGCAGAAAATAGGTATTACGAAGAACTTTGTGCGTACTCAGCAGGGATGTGCGGTCACGCGAAGAAGTAATTAGACGATCCATAAGCCACTCTCTTATGACAGATGTAATTAGAAGTGGAGTCTAGGAAAGTCTTGCGTGCTGTAAAAGACGTTTTACCCATCTTTACTCATCGCAGCGGCTGCTGATGCCTGTTTTATCGATAAAAAAGGTGACCAGAAGATTCTGGGAACAAATGTGATGCAGAGCCATATTTATCTCTTATATCGCTCGAAATGTTTTGCCGTCTAATCTTTAGCACGTTAAGAGTGTAAAGGCGTCGGTATATAACAAATTTCAAAGGCGAAATGGATATGAAACCACAAACACTAAACAACATAACTCACGTTTTATTGGCAGTTGGGATGATGTGCGCAACGACCCAGGCCTATGCGGCAAGCGTACCCGCAGGTGTTGAACTGGCGGCAAAACAGGAATTGGTGCGCAATAATGGCAGCGAGCCAGCATCGTTGGACCCGCATAAAGTTGAGAGTGACATCGAGTTCAATATTATTCGCGATATGTTCGATGGGCTGCTGGCAGTCAAAAAGGATGGTTCTATTGAGCCGCTTTTAGCCGAAAAATGGGAAAACAAAAATAATACTGTCTGGACGTTTCATTTACGCCCGGGGATCACCTGGTCAGATGGTACGGCAATTACAGCTAAGGATGTGGTCTGGAGTTGGCAGCGTCTTGTTGATCCGAAAACGGCCTCTCCTTACGCCAGCTATCCGGGCAATATGCATATCCTCAATGCAGAAGATATCGCACAAGGTAAAAAACCAGTTGATTCACTGGGTGTAAAAGCAGTGGATGACTCGACCCTTGAGGTTACCCTGACTCAACCGACAGCCTCTTTTTTATCTATGTTGGCTCACCCCTCAATGGTTCCGATCGATCCAGTGCTGGTTAACCGCTTCGGTGATAAGTGGACAAAACCAGAACATATCGTCACCAGCGGAGCGTATAAAGTGACCGATTGGGTGGTCAACGAGCGCATTGTGGCGGAACGTAACACGCGCTACTGGAACAATAAGGCGACAGTGATCAATAAAGTCACCTATCTGCCTATCAGCGCGGAAACTGCAGATGTAAACCGCTTTAAGGCCGGGGAAATTGATATTACCTACACAATTCCTGTGAATCAGTTTGCCCAGCTACGTAAAACATTTGGCGAGCAGGTCAGCGTTGAGCCTCAACTGGCAACCTACTATTACGAATTCAATACCACTAAACCCCCCTTCAACGATCCACGCCTGCGCCGCGCGCTCAATATGGGGTTAGATAAAGATATTATTGCTGACAAAGTGATGGCGCAGGGTCAAAGGCCGGCATGGGTCATCAGCCAGCCAGAAATCGGCGGAGTGAAGTTATCTCCGCCAGATTATTCAACATGGCCGCGTGAAAAACGCCTTGCAGAGGCGAAGAAATTGTTAAACGAGGCGGGCTTCAATGAAGCGCACCCTCTAAGTTTTAACCTTCTCTACAACACGATGGAGACGCATCAACGGATTGCCATTGCTGCGAGTTCAATGTGGAAAAAAAATCTTGGTGTAGAGGCAAAGCTGCAGAATCAGGAATGGAAAACAATGCTGGATACGATGCATACCGGCAATTTTGACGCAGTGCGCTATGCATGGATCGCGGATTACGATGATGCAGCGACCTTCCTGAACAACTTCCGTACCGGAAGTAGTGAGAATACCAGTAAGTACAGCAATTCAGCCTATGACGAGGCGCTGGATAATGCAGCGAAGGCGAAAGATATTGCTGAGCGAGGAAAATATTATCAGCAAGCAGAAGATCTTCTGGCGCGTGATGTTCCAGCAATCCCGGTTTATCACTATGTCCGTACGCATTTGGTGAAACCATGGGTGGGTGGTTTCAATCCCGATCCGCTGGGTTACTATCTCACGCAAGATATGTACATCAAAAAACATTAAAACGCTGTCCTTATCCGCTTCTTTATTGAGCACTGTGTTGATGTTTAAAGCGATTAACCTGTTTTTGGTTGTTTTTCACGCAAACGAACATTGTCACGCTTTACATGAAGGGCAGGGATGTTTATAGTGCGCCTCACACCGGAAGTGTGGCCGAGCGGTTGAAGGCACCGGTCTTGAAAACCGGCGACCCGAAAGGGTTCCAGAGTTCGAATCTCTGCGCTTCCGCCATATCTGATAAGGGGTTACCGAAAGGTAACCCCTTGTTTTTTTGCTTCGCAAGTAAAACCGTGTTTATACGCCGCTAAAAACTATCAAATAGCCAACTTACACCTCTACTGCCTTTTCTGAACGTTCATCACCTGGTACAGACAAACAAAGGGCGTTTACCGACACTGAACAGGAAGCTGCTACTCCCTTGCGGTTGAATTGCATAATTTACCCGTCTGTTAGGGTAAACATAGAACGCCGGCAGGACAGTAGCGATGACATCCTCAGGTAAACTCTCAACATTATCGACCTTATTAATATTGGTTGATAAAAGGTGAAAAGTATTTTTGTTCTCAACCCATGTATAAGCGACATCCCTTCTTATTGTACCCTCTGTATGGTTGGGATCACGGTAACGCCCGCTAACAGAGACGATACCGCTTAGGGTCCGTCTGTTGTACATAAAGTCCAGTGTCAAATTAGCTTGTGCGTCCTTGTTAAACACAACCACAACCGCCGTGCAGGTTTCCGCAGCGCGGAAGTGTGTCGTTACCATGAGGTACAAATAGCCGAATCCGAGACCTGCCAACAGACAAATTATTAATAAGCTAACCCTCTTTTTAGTCATCACGGTTGATTCCGGTAATATGAAGAGAGATACATCCTGGCGAAGATTCCGTTGTATATTTATTCTTACAAGCTAACGCAGTCAAAGTAGGGGAGGTCACGGAAAGAGGAAAGTAGACCCAGGGATAACTTTTGCAACTTAAGCCCGTATTCAGAATTAAGGATTTATATTTTGAATAAGGATTATTGTTATCATGAATGTCATTCCTGGTGTGAAGATGACAACCGTTATCAGTTTCTGTAAGCGTATAAGTGTTGAAGAAGGCGGGTTCAACATGTCTGTACCAAATGAAGCTTGTGACAATAAAGCCAGTAACAAAAGAGATAAGAATAAGCAGAAGAGGCAAAAGCAATTTCTTAATTCTATTCTTATCTTCACCAGGTAATGGTTGGAAAGTCGGTGTTAATACAGGCTCGGGTGAGGCATCCTCATCCTCTGAAACTGCGCTCTTTTCAGGCAGGTCTGAGCTCGGGACGTCAATAGCAGGAAGCTCAATCGTGTTATCCGCTTTTACAATATCTTCCTGTTTAAGGATCCTGACGCCATCGTCAATTTGAAAGCCTTTACGAGGGATGGTGGCGATGAGTTTTTGATCCGTATCGCCCACTGCACGCAACCCGCGGCGGACAATAGAAATGTTCTGATAGAGAGTATTAGCGGGAACCAACATACCTTCCTCTTCCCATACTTTCTTGAAAAAATCTTGCTGTAAGACAATATCGGGAGAGGCTTCAAGTAATAACAGAAGACACCGACTTGCTGGTGTGGTTAAGATCACACTTACTTCAGGGTTTTTAAGGGAGGTTAATTTCTTTAAAACGGGCCTGAATTCAATATATTCGTTTATAATCCAGTGCATATGCCTATCAACGCAGCCAAAGCTGAGTTCCTTATCAACATTCCATATTTAAGACAGCCATTACTCCATCCGGTAATTTCAACATGATGGGAGCGCAATTTCCATGATTTTTTATGACTTAAATGAATATTGATTAGACGGCTTTAAGATCTCAAATCATCAATTTTCTTATATGAGAGTTTAACGTGACTAATGCTGGAGTGAATCCGTAGTAAAACTCACCATGTATCTAATTATATCGGTATGGTTGTATAGACAATGACCACATGAAATATAAAAATCAGTTATGATTCAGGTGCATTCATCATGTATTTTTATAAAAGCATCATTATAGAGTATGAATATTTCACCTGCCTGTTTTACATGTCCACTGTGGAGTGATTCACCGGGCCGAAGATACCATGTCGTACTGGCATCTTCGTTTGCTCCGCATCCGGGTTTTAATAGCGCTTTAAACCATGTATTTCCATTGTTAGCAACCTCTCCTTTGGAGTGGTTCAGAGACCATTTGAAATTTATCTTACGAGGTCTCACTACAAGAATGGTGTCCATCACTATGATCGGTGCCATACTTATAATACTGTCATTAGCGTTCTTTGATATTCTGTTCTGAGGCGGGATCTCTTCGAATGCAACACGGTAGTAACGTTCTTTATCATCTGCAGGGCCATGGTAATAAAACTTGAAGAAATCGCTCTCTCCTGGTTGCAGCATCATTTGTCGAGGTGCGAACAATAGCTCCCCGTCAGCAGGTTGAGAATAAACCTCAGATATACCTGGGCTGTCGATTGCCCTGATAGTTATACGATATAGACGAGCGGATTTATTATTATTTATCACCAATTTTGCGAACATATTGCTTTCAGCATCAATCGAAAAGGTTTGATTACCAACATAAATAGCATTCGCAAAAAAAGGAGCAAGCCAAAAAAGCAAGCAAGCGTGATTTATAACTCTTTTAATTAACATTCCGCCAGGTCGCCTTAATTCTAATTTCTCCCGATGCGCTAACATCCCCGAACCACGTTGAATGATTTAATGTATACAAAGAGCGCTCATCGTTCATAGGAATGGAGAAGCGGACGTTTGATTTGTTCATCAATCCCATAGCCCCATTTGAGCTAAACCAGGGTGTTGTTAACCAAAAGGCATCTGTCATATCACGCCATAGCCCATCGCAGCCGACATCATAGGTTTTATTGACCCCATTTCTGGTTTTATAAGTTAATGATGCTGGAAAAGGAACCTGAGTTAAGCTATCTAAAGATTTAAATATACACCATGAGCGCCCGTAAATTTTTTGTGTTGGTCCTGTTACGCTGATTAGCACTTCATCAGCCGAGGTCTTGCCATTTGTCGTTACAATATAATCAAAGTCCAGTGAAGGACTATTTCTACCGATTTTTCCGGTGCGAGAGGGATTTTGGACATAATCTTTAGAAATTATGCTTACACTAAAATCCCTTGGTTTAATAATAAGCTGGCTAGATGTGGAAAATTCATACCAACCGGATTCAGGTGCAAGGGCATTATGCATTCTGAAATTAAAAAGATCGTTTGTATTGCTGTCACTGATACCTAGTTTAACCATTTGTTTGAAAAAATTTTGTGAAAGGAAAATGTAAACACTTCTTTTTCCTTTCAGTTCATTAAAAGTAAAGTAATGACTCGTTTTGCTTACTGTCTTCCAGGTGTTGCTATCGAGACTAAATTGCATATCTTCAGCATTTATCACTGATTCGAGAGCTGGTTTGTTTATTGATGGAAAAACTTTTATTGTTGAGTTACTCATCCCATTATCACGCAGGGAATAGGTAAGCATTTTACAGGCAAGGCCAGAGATTTTTCCGATAACCAGGGGGTAACAGCTTGAGTTTCCTTCGCCGAGCGTCGGAACCCCATCACTATTAATCAAAACTTCCGTAATCCCGTTAGTATTTTCAAACTTGAGATGAGCGCCTTTTGTATAAGAGACTTTACGAACGTACCAGTTACCTGAGGCCATATTGCGACAGCGTTGACCAAAATGAGCGCTGTAACTTTCTGCAGTCGTACAAGTATTAATGGTCATGGTAAAGTTACTCCCTACGGAGGCATTATTAAGATAATGATAGAATTGATCGCTCATCATTCCATGCATCCATTTAGCACCACCTGACGGGACAGAGACACCATAAAATCCTGCTGCATCTGTAGCTTCTGGCAAAATCAAGCTTGTCGCCATATCGCAGCCTTTATACCAGTTAATGCAGCGTAACCCAGTAATTAAATGTGATGTCGGCGCGTTTTCAAGCCACATATCGAAACGACGGTTGCTCAATAAAAGCGTATTATAGCCGTTGTCAATATAGCCAAGGCTCTGCTGGTAAATGGTTCCGGAACCATTGTATTTTAGGCCCGTCCAACGGTTGGAACCTGTCATTCGTGGATCGAGCGCACCAGTAGGAGTAACGAAAAAATTATCGTTGTTATTATTTTCTACGAAAACATATTCACGAGTAGGAGCATCGGAAAAGACGGTTTTGTTCATGGCAGCTTCTACAATATGAACTGTTAAGAAGAGAGAAACAAAAGCTAAAAGCCAATATAAATTAACCTTCATTAATCTCTCCATCAACCATAGTGCTAGCGAACGTTTTTAACCCCTGGCAAATAATATCACCTACCCAAACAGCGCCGCGCGCATTACTTATATCCAGATTTGCTTCGCAAAGTTTATTATCATCGTAGTTGAAATCAACGGTAGGGAATTTCTTATCAATATCCATTACGAACTCGCCATTACTATCCGTGCGTGTTCTTCCAATATGGTTATTGATGTGAGCATTGGCAAGTAATGTTCCGTCCTCAGCGCGTATCCGGCCCGAAACGGTTACCATCTGTTTAATTTCGGGCACCATGGTTACAACGTTGCCCGGATAGAGTGTAAATTGACCTCTTCTGCCGTTTGCGATGTTATAGCTATCGACAGATTTTTTGCTATTAAGAATCTCAATTTCATAACGTGAGTAAGGATCTAAAGGAAGATAGTTACGTTTTCCTAGTAGTGGGAAAAGGCGACCATTAACTCTTGCAGTGAGTTGGCCATCATGTTCAATATCAGTACGTAATATCACGCCAGCGTTACCCTCTGTGCTGCCGCTCATACCTATCTCACTTCCTTGCCAGCCGAGACTACCGTTAGCCGTAAAATTTGTGCTTAAGTATCCATCAAGGCCGCTATTGACACTTAATGTACCGGTTGAAAAGCGATTCTCATATTTTGTCCATGCCGTGGCGCTTAAGTTTTTATTATTACTGTTTTTACCAGAAATGCCTCTGGAAATATCGGCGCCGATAGCTTGTATAGTGTCACCCTCATCGAACTGCTTCTGAGCTGAGATGTTTGCCATAGCGTAGCCATTCTGCTGCGTTATGCCGGCCCGAAAAGCGCTTCCGAGCGGAAGCAGAAAATCAAAAGCAACATATTTTTGCATACGGGTTGTTTGCCGACTGTTACTATGCTGATAGCGTTGCAAGCCTGCTCGTAATCCTAATGAACCGAACTGCCCATTGTAGAGGGTCTGCGTATAATCAGCCGTATAATAATGACTGTTATGTTGGCGATCTTTGTTATAGCTTGCGCTGAAGGAACCTAGCCGTGACCAAAGCGTATTGAGATTTAATGATGCACCAATTGCAATATTGGTAGCATCGCTACGCCGAAGGGTATTCCCTATAGACGTTTTTTCCTGGCTTAACCAGACAGAACTAAATTTTCCGGGCAAAGTTGCATTTAGACTACTAATGGAACTCCATGATCCATCGGTAGCTAACATATTTTGCATGCTGATTTGTAAAGCTTCGGTAATGGGCCATGAGAGCTGAAGTTCTCCGACAGTGACTGAGTCGTAGTTATATGCTGAAGCCATCCAGGCTAACGCATTAAGACCGCCTGAAGTGGACAATCCTATCAGGAGACTGTTTTTAGCTTTCTGAATTTCCCTATCGCCACTCTCCCATCGCTCCATATGTATGTTACCTCCCCAAAATTGCCAACGGAATGGCATTCCCGCTGATTTACCCCGCGCAAAAAGTTTGTTAACTCGCTGAATATTTTGGCTTATATGTTGCCCATTAACGATAACATCGACTTTGATATCGTAAATGCCATAAGGGAGTCCGCTGGTGTCAACTTCATGACTGCCCATGCTAAAGTTCTGTACGCTGAGAAGTTTACCATCCCGAGAAAGGTGAACTTCGCCAGCAGAGGGCAGGAAAACAATGACGGGGATAACGGAGTGCGAATCATTGAAGACCGTTGACTGCGCGTGGTTGCCCCAGGAAAAACCATAAATTCTTCCAGAAGGAAGCGCAGTGACCGATCCAAGAGATTGTAAGTTCCAGGAGTCTAGCATGCCACCGGCAACTCTGAAGCCTGAAAAGTCACGTTCGTACATGGCACGGTAGATCTGAGCCTGTTGGGAATTCGATCCCAGGCCATACACAGTGCCATTCATCATTAAATGGTGCTCTTTTAGGGCTGTAACTGAGTCAAATGAAAGGTAATTTGAAGTACTACTATCTCCCCCCTTCATTTTATTGTTATAGATGCCAAAGTTATAAGCAATTGTACTACTAAGATCTTCTGCACTTGATTCACCGATATCCTCGATTTTAGGGCGGAAAAGGGTTTTTAGTGCTTGCTGAGTGACGATCACTTGCAATGTAAGTTGTTGGAAGTTTAGGTATAACCAGGCATTAGCGGTAATGGGTATTTTAGACTCTTCATTAAATGGAATATCTTTTAGACTATTAATTTTTGACCGTGTGTGATCATTCAACGACGCATTGCCATTCTGATCTTCAAGCTCAATTAAGCGCACTTTCACTATATTTTCATCGAGCCAAATGGAAGCAGTGCCGATACGCTGATCATCTTGCGTACCAGAAACCCCATTTAGATGGATGAATAGAGGGATACTCATACCATCTTGTAATGCTTTCCTAAAAGCATCAGGAACCATGATGCCGGCGACATGTAAACTCTGAAGAGGAGAGGAGTAAACTTCACTCATGCCAGCAAAGAAAATGACGGTATAAGTAACGCAAGCCTGGAGGGTTTTATTCTCGACAATGCGCACAGACAAAATCTCCCAAAACTATTTAACTGAAACGAAATGATTCTCTTGCCAGAAAGCTACACGGCCATTCTTATCTGCAACATTGACTCGAGTGAATGTTCGCGACTTACCGGGCATAAGATAGTAATTTTCTTTGCAAGACTCACCATCAGTCGGTTTTAAACATGGGCCATAGGCGATAATACGTAACGTAGCATTTCCAGGGTTGGTGATTTTTCCTGTGGAATATTTGTATTCATATTTAGCTTTACGAGGAGCAACAACCAATATTGAACTAATAAGCGCTGATGCTGTGGCAACAGCATGGCGCTTTGCGTTGCTTCTTTTGCCTTCGCTTAACGATTGATCGGACCAAAGAATTCGGTAGTAACGTTCTTTATCGTCAGTCGGTCCTTTGTAAAAAAAACGAATGGTCTCATTGCTATTAGCGGGTAGCAATAAACTTCCTGGCGTCAAAAGAAGCTCATTTTTACTCTCCATGGGAATGATTGTACCTCCTTCTAGAGGGTTTGTTATTCTCTCAACTCTGATATTGATAAGACGACCTGTATTTGTAGAGTTCTTTATCTCCTTACTGATAACGGAACTATCGCTATACATAAAAGAAGATATGTCTCCAATATCTAATGCATATGCAGGCATCATGACAGTTAAAGAAAAATTTAACGCAAAAATAATTTTTTTCATAATTTCTTGTCCTAAAAAAAAGGAGCGGTCCCTCGCTCCTTAATTAATGAAAGTTAGCTAGTCCATGTTGCATCGAACTGGACGCTAACATCGCCGCTCCAAATACCTTCTGGCAATACACTTAAATCTGTTGCAGGTGTTGTGCCATCAGTAGTTGCACTTGCGATCGAGAATGTAAATGCATCCTGACCAGCAAAACGACCTGCTTGATTATAATTAGAAGCAATATTGCTCAGACCACCACTTTTACCGGTAAGGGTGTCAACAAGAACTGTATCTGACGTTTTGTCGACCGCATTACCAAAGTAATTAACTCCAACATTCAGCGTTGACCCTGATCCATCAAGCTGTGTTAGCGTGTTACTTACTAATCGTGAGGTTAGTTTAAATGCCGTTGCGCTTGAATCTCCTTCAACTGCAACGTCAAAAAGACCTTTTTGAGTATTGAACCCTTTAACGCCTTCAGCGTACTGGAATGAAAGACTTCCCAGGGGAGTAACCACTAATTTACTAGTGGTATCTTTTTTTGCTGTTGCGGACCATGTCGCCACAGCTTGTGCTGTAGTATCAGCTGCCTGAACTGCACCCATGCTAAAAGAAAACAATAATGCAAGCGCTAAAATTTTACGTTTCATAAATGCACCTTACTCTTGATGGTTTTAACCTTAAAGGTTCCTTGTATTAACAAGGGTTTTTTACAATTCAGATCTCATTACGCGCTAATCTGATTGAAAGAAGCTAAAGGATATAACTTGCTTAAGTGTGCTAATAACAAGCTAATATTGCGCATTTACGTTTGATAGCGAACATGTACTCACTCGAATGAATCGCGATCTCACGCAAAGCCACTGCTTCCGACAAAAATAATAACCTTGCCGTAAAATGTTTGGATAGCAATAAAGTGTTAATTAGCTAATAAATAATATGTGTTAAATTATTGATCTCTTTTTACATGAAAAAACGTGGTTTCCCGTCCTGCTGATAACATGTCAGTAACGTATTTGTGTTGTATTGATAAGATCTCTTATTCGTTTTTAAGAAGAACATAAGCATTACTTAAATAATAATTTCTTTATTTAAGAGCGATGTGGTTCGATTTTTCTTTAAGATTTTATGTTTAGCTATTTTTCTTATTTAATAATATGCTATTTGTCGCACTCCTGGTTATGGAAACTTTTGTGCTCCCGTTGACTCTTTAATGGAAGTGTTGGTTGAAGGGAGGCAAATACTGTCTGGTGCGACCTATGTAAATTTTCAATGCAGATGTTATTTTTATGTATTGAATATTTGTAGTAGTTATATGAAATAATCTTAAATTCATTAGTCGTATAATTTGTTTTTATAAGTGGTTGAGTTGAAAGGTAAAATAAGAATTCATCTTAATTTTACTTGGTAAGCACCTGGCCTTTTTTTAAGGATAATTCACTTGTTTTAATGCGCTCTTTAGCAATAATTAAAAAATTCCTATTAGCTCTTCATTGTTAGAAGAGTGTGAAATAAAAAGTGTGTTTGATATTAACTAATTGTAGGGTATGTGTTTTTGGTATGTGTATTGCAAATCCGTATGCCGAAATAAGTGTTAAGACAAATGGCGGAGCTCCAATGTTAGCGTGGTTTCAATCTGCATAACGAGTTTAGATGCCTATATAAAGTACTTCAAAAGTCGATTTGGTAAGCGGCTAAACTCATCTTAATAATTTGCATAAATTACAGGTAGGAAATAAATGAAAGGTAAAAGAAAAACAGGGCGTTTGATGAGATTCAATCCAGTAGCAGCTTCTATTCTGCTCTCTCTACCGGTTCTTGCTCAAGCAGGCGATCTGAATATTAAAAATGGCACCATTGCCAGTTCAAATGGCGTACCCGTAATCAATATTGCCAATCCCAATGATAATGGCCTCTCTCATAACGTTTATGATGATTTCAATGTTGGCAAGAACGGGGTTATTTTCAATAACAGCTCATCTGGCACAAATACCGTAATTGGGGGAGTCATAGCGGGTAATAGCAACCTTACCTCTGGTAGCGCCAAAGTCATCCTTAATGAAGTCACTTCCAATAAAACCAGCATGCTTGAAGGCCTGATGGAGGTTGCAGGAGACAAAGCTCATTTAGTCATTGCCAACCCGAATGGTATCTCTACTAGCCTGGGCAGTGGTTTTATCAATACCAGTAAAGCCACTATCACGACCGGTAGACCAGATATTCAGAACGGCATGTTAAGAGGTTATTCAGTTGGAGGTGGTGTTATTACTGTCAAAGGGCTAATGAGCTCTTCGCCAACAGAAATTCTTGCTCGCTCTGTTGCAGTACAGGGGCAAATCGTGACGGATGAACTTACTGTTATCGCAGGTAATAATTATGTCAATAAAAATGCTGAGGTCTTAGGCCATGTAACAGCAAGCGGTATCAGGAATACATACGCGGTTGATGTGTCTGATCTTGGCGGGATGTACGCAAATCATATTAATTTGATCAGTACTGAAAGTGGAGTTGGTGTCAGAAATATGGGGGTTATTGCCGGTGGTGCTAATGATATCCATATTAATGTAAATGGTAAGTTTATTAACACTGGCGGTGAGGTTCAATCAGTTGGCTCTACCAATATCACAACTAATGGTGTGCTGGAAAATATCGGTGGAGATATATCGGGTAAGGGCAAAATATTTATTAACACGACGAAGAATTCAATAAATAACACTAGCGCCGGTAGTATCGCTTCAGAATCCGATATCTATATAGATAGTGGTGAGTTTAATAACAAAAACGGTAAAATTTCTTCTGGTGGGATTTTAGGCGTCAATACTAATGGCAAAACGTTAATTAACAGCGGTAAAGGTAGTTCTGCAGGCCTGGAAGCCGCTGTTGTCGCCTTAAAAACAGGTAAGTTAGATAACCGGGCTGGGCAGATCAAGGGTGGTTATGTTGCTTTTGAAACTTCAGAGATAACTAATGTTGGAGGTGAAATTCAATCTACCGGAAAAATTGATATGATCAGTTCCGGGAATATTGATAACACCAAAGGCCTTATTAGGTCACAAGCAGGGGGCATTCAGATTGAGACGGCTAAGTATTTTATCAACAAAGATAATATCACTGCTGATGCTACCAGTAACGATTCCTTAGGATTAATTGCAGGTGACGACGGTATTAAGTTAAAAGCTGGCACGATTAATAATTCGACTGGTGGAATAAGTTCATCAGGTACGATCTCCCTGGAAAGTAGTAGTACGATCAACAATCGTAATGGGAAAATAGCCGCTGATAAAGCTGTGTCACTGTCTGCAATTGGCAATATCGACAACTCCAGTGGAAGGCTTCTTTCGAAAGACACCGTTTCAGTCATCGGCTCCACAATGGATAATAGTCTTTATGTCGGTCAGATTATGGGGGACCGTGGAGTTAACATAGATTTAACCGGGTATTTTAACAACCATATTGGTTTAGTAAGTTCACAGTTCGGTAATGTTGACATTAAAGCTAAAAACGTCAAGAACGTGGGTGGGGTCATTCTTGGAAAAGATATCTCAATCCAAACAGAAGCAGATGTTGATAACTATCATGGATTGATGGTTGCAAATAACCTTCTCAAGATTGATGCTAAAACCAGTGTTAATAACACCTATGGTGAAGATTTCGGATCGTGGTATGGTAATTACTTCGGAATACCCGGTCAAATTGGCGGATTGATTGGGACTAATGGTGTGACAATTAACGCTAAGTCTATTAATAATACGCATAGTCGCATTATTGCCGAGCACGGCCCGTTAACTTTGAATGTTGCAGAAACACTCGACAATTATCGCGGCTTGCTCGTCAGTGGAAGTGATGCAAATATTAAGGCCAAACGCTTGGTTAACAATTATGCCACGATCCATAGTACTGGCGATCTCAATATTGATGTTGACTCTCTGTCAAATTACAGTTCTGGATCAATTGAAAACAATGATGCAACAGGGATAATTTCAGCCGATCGTCATCTCTCGTTAATTGTCGGCAGCGATTTTAATAATTATGGGTGGATTAGTAGTAAGCAGAACTCGGTAGTACGTGTTGCGGGGGCATTGCATAACTACAATACTATTTCTGCTGATAATACCTTGGAAGTTGATACAACTGGCACTCTTACCAATGAAAAGGATATTGCTGCAGGTACGGTGCTTTATGTTGAATCAGATGGTAATGTTGTTAATAGCAGCAAGGGCAACATGGTTGGTAGTTCAGCATTCATTAAATCAGCACTTGATGTGACTAACTATGGTAATGTGGTTGCCTGGGATTATCTCGATGTCAACGCTGCTCGCACGATTTACAATTACAAAAACATCTATACTGAAGGCAACGCAGTAATTACTTCGAAATTAATACATAACTCTGGTGCTAATGCTGTTTTAGGCGGTGAAAGGGGACTTGTACTTAACACCGCACAGTTAACCGGCACAGGCACTATCGTTGGTTTGTGATTTAAAAACGTTATAAAAGCAGCAGCAATGCTGCTGCTTTTAATTCAATCTGAGCGACCGTAATAGTGCAACTCTATAAAATCCATTTTCTTATTTGTTTTTTTAGTTTTCATGTGGCCGCAGCCGACAATCTTGACCAGTTTGCGAGGGATCAGCAGCGCAACGACGCAAATCTATTGCGTGAGAATAAAATTGAGAAGAAAGATGTTTTCTCTGATAAAAGAGAGTTGATTATTGATAATATCAAGGTTCCTGAGGAAAAAATATGTTATCCCATAACCAGCCTTACTCTCGATAATAATTTTATAAATGATCAAAATATTAAGGATATAAAAAATAAATTTACTGGGGAATGCCTTGGCGTCAATGGCATTCGCAGTCTGGCTAAAATTATTCAAGATTACTTTATAAATGCTGGCTTTGTAACAACGCGTGTTGACATTCCCAGTCAAGATTTAACTACAGGCACGCTTGTTATAACGGTTACACCGGGTCGGATAGAGCATATTTTAATTGAAAGCGGTGACGTTACCACTCTCATCCTGCCTTTTAAAGAAGGCGACATTCTTAATCTAAGGGATATTGAGCAAGGGCTTGAAAATTTGCAAAGAACGCCCGCAGTTGATGTTAAGATAAATGTCGCACCCGGAAATCAAAACGGTTATAGCAATATCATTATAAATACCCACCGTACAAAGAGATGGAGTGCAAAAGCAAACTATAGTAATTGGGGTGATAAAAGTACTGGGCAAAATATAACAAGTGGTGCACTTTATCTGTTCAATATTGCTGGTATAAGTGATGTGGGTTATCTTTCCGGAGCGAGTAGTACAACTGGAGGCTACAAAAATATAACCGCCTGGTACTCCTTCCCATATGGGTTTTGGGACTATGAATTTATCTATAGCACCAGCGTCTCAAATCAAAACATACCCATTGCTGGATGGGATTATGATTATATGGGTAGGAATAAATATTACAGTTTTAAAACTTCGCGCCTACTTTTTCGCGATATGTTAAAGAAACTTTCAGCAAGCCTGGAAATCTTCAAGAGAAAAGCCGATTATGAGTTTGGCGGTGTCAAACTGGCAATGCAGAAACGCGATATGAGCAACGTAAAACTGGCCTTCAATTATATTCAGGGGTTTGACGGAGCTTCATTAGATTCAACATTAAGTTGGCAGCAGTTTGTTAAATGGCCAGCTGGAAAAGAAACACCAGATATGTTATCTGGCGACGTGGATCGCGCCAGTCATATCTATAATTTAAATATGACATATTTAAAGGCGCTGGAGTTGTCATCTATGCCTGCCTGGTATGAGATGTCCATCGGTGCGCAATACAGCCCCGCAGCACTAACGATTCAGGATCAGTTTAATATTGGTAATCGCTGGAATGTACGAGGGTTTGAAAACAGTTCTGGTGTTGATGCGATAAATGGTTTCTACATACAAAATACTCTTAATATTAACACTGGCTTTTACGGGGTTACCCCTTTCTTTGGGGCTGATTATGGGCAAGTAGGTGGGAGCAAGTCTATACGGCAAATATATGGTGGCGACAAACTCGTGGGGGTTACTGGAGGAGTAAAAGGGAATGTCCAGTCTTTGGGATATGAACTATCTTTGTCTCTTCCTTTGCTCTCTCCTTCAAAGATGATCGTCGATGATTTTACGGCGAAATTTAACATCAGTTATCAGCTTTAATAACTATGGCTAAAAAGCGCTTTTACCTTGGTACGGACATTGTTGAAGTAAGCAAGATTACACGAGCAATAAATAATGGTGGGGATGGTTTTCTCCATCGTGTGTTTTCTCTTTCAGAGAGAGATAAATTTATCGCAGAGTGTCTGGATTATGAGAGAGCGTCAGGTTTTTGGGCTGCAAAAGAGTCTCTTGTGAAAGCGTTAGGTTTGGGGTTTCGTGAAGGGATAACTTTTCAGGATATGGAGGTCCAGCATGACTGTTTCGGATGTCCCTATTTTTCTCTTTCCGGTCGGATAGCACAGATAATCCAGGAGAGAGATATCGAACATATCTCACTGAGCATATCCCACTGTCGAACACACGCTATTGCAGTGACAATTATCTCCTGAGCAAGGACAAAGGAATAGAATGTATACATATAAGGATTTGAACACTAAAAATGTGCTTGTCTCTGGCGCAAGCGGCGATATCGGATTAGCGATATGCGAGAAATATCTGGATCAGAACTGTAACGTCTTTGCAATATTTAAAAGCAACGCCGAACCCCTCCGTTTATTAAGCGAGACTCATGATAATGGCCACCGTTTAACAATTTTGCAGTGCGATCTTGCTAATCCCGCGAGTGTGGGTGATTTGGTTATCCATCTTGGTTCCGCTATCGAGCGTCTCGACGTTCTCGTTAACAATGCGGGTATCGTTAAAGATAATCTTTTTTCCTCAATGAGTTTCGACGATTTCAATACCGTGATTGAAACCAACGTATTAAGCACCTTTCATCTTACGAAAGCGGTGCTGAAACTCTTACGGAGCGCGGAAGGCGCGACGATTATTAACGTCGCGTCTATCGCTGGAATTATTTCCAGTGTTGGGCAAGCAAATTACAGCGCTTCTAAAGGGGCGTTACTCGGTTTTACGCGGACTCTGGCTGCTGAACTTGCTCCACGTGGAATCCGTGTCAACGCCGTGGCGCCGGGTATGATTGCCTCAAAGATGGTCAAAAAAGTTTCAAGGACCGTCGTTCGTGATGTAACCAACTCTATCCCCCTCAAGCGGCTAGGAGACTGTAATGAAGTCGCTAATACCATCGTTTGGTTATCTTCCTCAGCATCCAGTTATATTGTCGGGCAGACCATCGTTATTGATGGTGGGCTAGTGATGCGGTGATTTATGTCAAAATACACTATTCCTCCAAAGCTCTTTCTTGAGATGGGCGCCTGGCGCCAGCCGCTTATGATGGTCGATCGTATAGAAGAGTATAAATATGGTGAAAATGGTTATATCCGGGTAATCAAACATGTTACCTATAACGACCCTTATCTTACCGGGCATTTTCCCGAAAACCCTATTATGCCGGGTGTGATTGTTGCGGAGATATTTGGTCAGGCGAGTGAGTATTTCTCTTTCATCAGTGATATTTGCGACGCCTGTGCCGAACGGTTTGGTATGTCACTAACCAGTTTACGCGATATTCATAACGTTATTCACAAGCCGGAATTAATCGCAATTATTCGCGAGCGCCGGGCGCAAGTCCGTGGCGTTCTGGCATCGCAGAACTTGAAATTTAAGGATATAGCTTATCCGGGAGATACCATTGAGGTGATAAGCAGGCCTGCTTTTACTGATCCTGCTGGTTTTAAACACTACTCCGTTACGGCAAATGTCGGTAAGAAAAAGATAAGCGATGGCACCATTATCAATTTTCGTGAAACTAAATAACAGGGATGAAAAGCATGACAATAATGCAGAGTAAAATTGAAGAGCGTAAAGAGGTTCTGTTTACCATCAAAACAGAAATCGTCCAGCGCTTAAACATCTCTCGAGAGCCGTCACAAATTGACGACGATACCCCCTTGTTTGGCAATGGGCTGAAATTAGATTCAGTTGACGCCACCGAAATTATCGTAATGCTGGATAAGGTTTTTGATATTGAAGTAAGTGAAAGCGATAACCCTTCATATATGCGCAGCATTAACAGCCTTGCTTCTTTTGTGATAACGAAACGTCAGGCTTAATTCCGGTTAACTATTTTAATAAGGACTTCTATGAAATCGCTGCATGACTTGCATCTTGCCGGCAAGGCTAAAATGGGTATTTTCAATAATCATCTGCTTCCGGCTGCTTATCACGAACCTGCTATCGAATATAAAGCGGTAAGAGAGAATGCAATACTGGTCGATTACTCTCACATGTCTATAGTAAGCGTTATGGGGGATGATGCATGGGCTTTAGTCAATCATCTTGCTTCGGCTGATGTTTCCATTATCCGCGATGAACAGGGGCTATATTCATTTGTGCTTAATGAGGATGGCACCATTAGAGGTGATGCCTATATTTTATGTACGCCGGATGGTTACTATATCTTGTCAGAAAACATTTCCGCGTCCGATATAATCGACTCTCTTAATAACCTTCTCCAACATCCTGAAGAGCTGGAGATCGCTGATCTACCTGTTATCAAATCGATGACGGAGGAGGCGTGGGGTGCGCTTATGGTTGAGGGGCCTTACTCCTGGGAGTTACTCGCGGAAGTTTATGGCTTCGACATTATCGGCTTACCCTACCATGAATATATTAATCAGGACGGAGAACTGATCCTCTTTCGCTGCGGCAAACACGGGGAGTTTGGTTATCTGTTACTTGGCCCACAGCCTACGCTCGTCGATACATGGTCAATGCTTATTGAGAAAGGTGAAAAATATCATTTAAAAACCGGCGGTCTTGATTACCAACGTACAGTGCGCATCGAGAATATGTGCTGGGATGAAAGTATCTATGCCGATTTCAGCCGTCATCCGGTTGAGCTGCAAATGCAGTGGGCGGTGCAATACGACAAAGAGGGATTTATCGGTAAAGACGCGGTTATAGAACGATCCCTCGCGCCTGCAAAACGTAAAATTATCGGTATTTCTCCGCTGACGGATAGCGCCGTTATTGCTTCCAATGACAAAGTCTTGGTCGACGATCGGCAGGTTGGCGTCATCATTAAATCCGTCTGGTCTCCTGCGCTGGGCGCACCAATTGCCCTCGCACTGCTCGATCATGATTACGCCTGGTCAGATATTTCAGGTTTCACCATCGAAACCGCGACCGCGAAGATCCCGGCGAAAACACAAAATCTTCCCTTCCTTTATAACCTGAGTTTGTTAGTCAGCCCGACGGAGCACAGTTATATCGACGCCATGAAAGCACGACACGCGTAATCATCCATAACGCCAGCTTTACGCAAATGCGCCGACTGGCGTTGTTACCCGCCTCGATCCAGGTGGTCTGTTCATCATTGCCGCTGCAGGGAAGAATAATGAAGAGTAGTAGAAAAAGAGTCGTTATAACCGGGATGGGCATACTCTCGTCTCTGGCTGAAAACCTTCAGGATTTTAAATCCGCACTTCTTAATAAGAGATGTGGTGTAACGGATAGCCAACGTTTTGCGAAATGGTTCGAACATGCCCGTGCCGCGGAGGTGTCGCACGACATTCAGTTCCCTGAGTTGGCAGATGAGATTGTGCAGTCATTGGATAACGCTGCGCTCTGGGCCTATAAAGTGGGTAAGGATGCATTAAGCCAGGCGGGGCTCATCACAAACTCGCCTGTACTGGAAGAGACGGGGTTAATTGTTGGCGTCTCCTCTGCGGGTACCGAGGCCTTTCTGCCACTTTTTGAACAGCGCATTGAAGACTTTTCCCTGCGTAAGGCTGTTTATGCCGGCGGATTCGCCTCATGCTGTTCAAGTGTGTCAACGCTGCTTGGTCTGAAAGGCGGGGTAGAACTGGTAGCGACCGCCTGTACGGCCAGCCCAAATGCTATTGGCATGGCGTTCGACTATCTGCAAAACGGCAAAAGCAAAACCATGCTGGCTGTGGGAACGGAACCGATCTATTTGCCGACCTTCGCCGGTTTCTACGCCCTTAACGTTATGCATCCCGATGCCTGTACCCCTTTCTCTGGCCAGCCCGGTATGTCAATCGGTGAAGGTGCAGGGGCGCTGGTACTGGAAGAGTATGAGCATGCCATAGCACGTGGGGCCACTATCTATGGCGAAATCCTCTCCTATGCCACATCCTGCGACGCTTACCACGAGACCGGGCCCGATCCGCGCGCCAATGGTGCTGTGCAGGTGATGCTCAAAGCGATGGAGAACGCGGGCGTCACCCCTGACCAGATTGACTACGTCAATGCGCATGGTACCGGAACTGAAGCTAACGACCGAATCGAGACCATGGCGATGAACAAAGTCTTTGCCCATCGCAAGGATTTGCTTGTCAGCTCAACAAAGTCCTATTTTGGTCACAACATCGGCGCTGCCGGCATCGTTGAGTTAATCGCCTGTCTGGTCACACTACCTGACAATATCGTTTTGCCTACGCTCAACTTCTCTGTCCCGCGTCCCAATTGCGATCTGGATTACGTAGCAAATGAGTTCAGAGAGAAACCGGTTAATCTCTTTTTGAAAAACAACTATGCCTTTGGCGGTAATAACTGCTGCATGGTTATTAGCACCAGACCAGGAACCGTACCTGTAACACACTATTCCCCGAAACGCGTTGCAATAACCGGCGCTGGTGCCGTAACGGCTATTGGTCACACGGTAAGCGACATTCTGCATAACATCTGGCAGCGCAGCGCTACCGGAACCCTGGGCGGAGTGAAGTTCCCGCAGGATACCCTCACCGAGGCGCGTGAGCTGTTAGGGGTTCTGGAGAAAACCAACCAACTGAGCGACATCTTTGGCAGTCAGCATGCTGTGGGCGAGGGGAGGCTGCCGGAAGAGGAGGCGCATTTCAAAACCTTCCAGGTGAACAATCTGGAACCCCGCAAATATCTGCGCCGCTTTGATTCACGTAAAGCCACTCGCGGGGGAACATTTGCGCTGGTCGCACTCTCAGAGGCGTTAAACAGCGGTAAGCGCAAAATTAAGCGCGACGGTGAAAACCTCGGCATGGTGATGGGCATGTCACGCGGTCCGCAGGAGACAACCTATAAATATTTGCAAAGCCTGAAACCCGATCCGCGCAAAGTTCGCACTTCGGAATTTCCCGGCTCGCTAATGAACGCTATTGCCACTTTTTGCGGCATCTCTGAAGGGATCAAAGGCTATACCACGACGCTTGCAACCGGTGAAAACGCTGCGCTCGGCGCACTGACCTATGGTTACGAACTTGTGCGGCAGAATCTGCAGCCGCAGGTCATTGTCGGCGGCGCAGATGAGTATTTTCCCTCCATGGCGCTCTATATGGATGCCGTTACGCAGAAAATCGCCATGATCGCCGACGCGGCCGATTATCAAATTTATAGCGAGAAGGCAAAAGGGTATGTACCGGGTGAAGGCGCCTGCATGGTGTTGCTTGAGGATCCGCAGGCTGCTCGCGAGCGCGGAGTTGAGGTTCTGGCCGAAATCATTGGCTACGGCAAATCCTGTGATAACAGCTGGTTTGATCCTGCCCAATCAGGCGAAAAATCAGCTGCCATGGTGCTGGCTATTCAACGTGCGCTTGCCGATGCCGGGTTGGGTACCCACGAGATCGATCTGGTGTGCGGCAGCAGCCATGGCGGGCCAGCGCATTCGCAGGTTGAGATCGACGCCCTACACGCGGTTTTCCATCAGTCGCACCCTCAGGTGCCGGTTGTTAACTACAACGCTTACTTCGGTTTCGTCGCATCGGCGGCCGGTCTGTTGAACCTGCTGGTGCTTACCGAGTGCATGAAAACGCAAACTGTACCGGCGATTGCTGGCACCGATTCCTTCTTTGATAAGCGAATGAATTTTGTGCGCCAACCGCTCAAGCTTGCTGTTCGCCATGCGCTGCTGGTCGGCGCTACTGAGGGCGGCAATTACTACGCGATGGTTATAAAAGGATAGCGCCGTGGAAAATGCAGCTTTGATTTCCGGCTACAGCCTTTCATTGCCTTATGCAAATCATGCTGAGCAGTTGATGAGCAATCTGCGGCAGGGTATCTGCGTTAACACTGCGCCCTGGTTTGCCAGCGAAGAGGAGGCCATCAAATGTGGGTTTAAGCGTAATGTCAGCGTGGCCAGGCTTAATGCGACAAAGGAGTCTGATCTTGACCTGATCTACCGCTTAATCGAAGAGGCAATGGCGCAGGCAGGTTTGACCTCTGCTGCGTTGGCAGGGGCGTCAGTGCGAGTCTATTTGACCGGTCTCGGACCGCGCATCGATGCGATGGATTACAAATCCTTTTACGACAAAAACGATATTGAAGACGTTGCGCTCTCTGCCTCGATAAAAAATCTGCATGTCAGAAATATGTCTCAGGATTATCTGGCTTTCAAACTGGCAGAGAAATACCGCCTGCAAATCCTGCCTGCTGCGATGCACTGCACCAGTAATTCCGCGTTGACGGCCATCCATTTGGGTTGTCAGGCAATTGAGCGCGGCGGCCTTGATCTGGTTTGTATTATTAATTGTTCAAAAATTAACACCCAGGATATCTGGTTCCTCGAAAATCAGTCGATGCTGGCAAGCAAGGTGGTACAGCCGTTTGGTAAAAACAGCCAGGCGGTCTTATTTGCAGAAGGTTGTTCGGTGATGTTACTGGAGCGCGATGGATATCGTGGCAGTCAGGAGAGGCACAACGCTGTCCGCCTGAAATCAAATTACATCCAGACCAGTGCCGGGCGTAGCCACGATACCGGCTGGCTCAGCTCTAATCTCTTAAAAGTGATGCGCAGTGTATTGAGTGAAGCCGCGGTGACACCGGAACAGCTCTGCGCCATTATTCCGCACGGCAACGGCTCTTCAACCAGCGACAAATCGGAAGCGAAAGCGATTTCAATGCTGGTGGGCGAGCGGAAGATACCGGTACTGGCCTATAAAGGCATGATGGGTTATACCGCGACCGGCTCCGGCATTATCGATCTCATTATTGGTGCGGAGGCGTTGCGAAAGGGAGAGCTAATTCCGGCAGTGGCGAACGATGAAATAAGTGATGAAATATCGCATCAGCTATTGGTTAATCAGCCGATCATGTCTCATCAAAAGCTACACCTGTTAAAAACCGGTCTCGGCGTGGATGGCTCAATTATCGGCATCGTCATCTCTCTCTTCGCGAAAGAGGAGACCAGTCGATGAACGATGCAATGTATCTTAATGCCTTTGCGATGACCGAGCCGGAAGATGATTTTTATATTTACTCCCCCGGATGGCTAAATGTCTGGGAATCGCACCTCTATAACCAGGCGCTGAAAGCAACGGCTAAACGTGGCTGGGGATTTAAGCGCTTCGGAACCAGCAAAGCGGTCTATGCGCGAGAGATGGTGCGTAAACCGGACTATATCCACTATATCGAGGCGCTTGAGCAGGCAGCGGAAAGTGCATTACAGAGCCTGGGCGCAAAAGAACGGATGCTGTTATTAAAATCGCGCACCGCGTTTATCTACGTTGATGCGTGGGGCGAGAGTGCCATTTTTGAAAATATCAGCAGCGCATTGCACACCTCAACTATCGATACGTTGCCGAAAAATCTTCTGAAGAAATTCGCCATCAAAGATGTCAGCTGCAAAATGCGCGGCGAGAAATTATCACTGATCGCCGCGATGCGCAGCGCGCAGGATTATCTTTGCTGGAATACGTTTGATTTTGTGGTGGTGTGCGCCGCCTGGCGCGCGATACCGCTACTGGTCTTCTCCGAAGCGGCATTAGCGGGAGAGGCCGGGAACAGAAGGGCGCAACAAGTAAGTGGTATTCACTTAAGCGTTGAACGTGCCGGCTGCTTTATTTTTAGCCGCCGTACAGCTGGCATCAGTGTTCGCTGCGGAAATTACCATAGCTGGCAGGATGGCGCGCAAACTCAGCGTGAACTCTATGAGAATGCGAGCGATATCGACCTGTTTGCGCAGGCCGGACCGGCCACAAACCCCATGAAGCCTGAACAGGCAGTGAACATACTAGATCTCAGCGCCATTTTTGGTTCCAGCGGCTGTTTAACCCCTGCTCTGAGCTGGGAGTACCTGCAACAGAACGTTCCTCGCGGGACAAAAATACGCACTATCGTACAAGACAGTTTCGGTGGTAGCGCCTGGTTCGACAGCTGGATCGACATGGAAAAGGAAGGCGCATGAAAAACAGCGTAAACGCTCTACCAGCCATTGTTCTCAGCGATATCTCAAAACAGTTCGGCACAGGTGAAAGCCAGGTTAGCGCATTAAAAGGCGTGAACCTTGAGATTGCGAAAGGGGAATTTATCGCGCTGTGCGGTCCCTCCGGCAGCGGCAAAAGTACGCTGCTTAATATCCTTTCCGGAATTGATCAGCCGAGCGCCGGACAGGTTATTTTTTTAAATCATCTACTCAACGCTCTTCCCGAAAAGGAGATGGCCGCGATTCGTGGTCAACATCTCGGCTTTATCTTCCAGTTCTTCAATCTGATCCCGGTGCTGGACGTGCTGGATAATATTTTTTACCCGCTGGTTCTCAACGGCTATTGCGATAAAAAGGAGGCGAAAGCGCGTGCATTACATGCGCTCGATAGCGTTGGCCTCGCGCAGTTTGCTCGGCGAAAACCGGGCCAATTATCCGGTGGTCAGCAGCAACGTGTGGCGATTGCCCGCGCGCTTGCGCATCAGCCTGGCGTTGTTGTCGCCGATGAACCGACAGGTAATCTGGATTTAGCCACCGGCGAGGCGATCATGGATTTGCTGTTAAAAATTAATCAGCAAACACAAACCACCTTTATCGTTTCCACGCATTCCACCCAGCTCAAGGATCGGGCAAAGCGGGTTATTGAAATCACGGATGGAGAATTAACTTATGATTCGGCCCGGTAAACGGTATCGACTTAGGAGTGTAATCATTGGTTTATCGCTGGTGGTCAATGGGGCATTTGCCGCGCCAGCGTCTGAAGTTGAGAAAATAATAGCGCAGGGTTTTCCAGCACAGCAGCACGCGCTGATCGAAACCACCTCCGCATTATGGAATGAGTATCGCCGTGAACACCATGTCGCCTCGCTGATCTTTTACGCCTATGGCCTGTTACAACAGGCCAAGCATTATGTGGCGATAAATGACTTTATCCACGCCGCAGAGTATGCAAAAACCGGTTTTTTCTATCTCGATGAGGCGGTAGAGTCAAACGACGATAATCTGCGATTACACTATTTACGTGCGCGTATTGATGCTTACTTACCTGCAAAAAGCGGTCGGTGCATCATCGCTCTGCATGATACCGAACGCCTGATCAACGCAACGGGCTTATTTGATGAGAATATGCTCATCCCCATTCGTTATATGCGCTACCGCGCGCTCATTGATTGCGGGCTGTCATACGACGCCGGGCAACTGTTAAATGAATTAAGGCAAACGGGAACGCGCGCGGAGAAATATACTCTTCTGCCGCCTGGCACCGCACCAGAGTGGGATCTGCAGGAGATAACGCAGATAGTTATGCCGCTATTAAATGAGAAGTAAGGGAATACACCATGTTATTCGTTAATCTGGCGATGAGCGCTATCCTGCTTTTTATTCTTTTCTGTTTATTATTTCGATTCAGAGATGCGCAGTTTGCTTTATTAAATATTTTTCGCCATCGGCGGCGCACTTTATCTACACTCGCCGCAATAATGCTTGGCGGTGTCGCCATTTTTCTGTATGGCGGTTTTATTCAATACTCCTTCTGGATTTTGAAAGAGCAAACCATTCGCACCAATATTGGTCATGTGCAAATTTATAATCCGGCCTATTTTGAGAGTGCAAAGAAAAATCAGAGCTTAATTGAAGATTATGCGGCGTTGAAGCAGGCCATTCTTGCACAGCCGGATTTATCGGCTGATATTTCAACGATTTCAGGTCAGCTTGAATTTACTGGCGTGGCCTCACACTATGAAAACGAAACCACCGCTTATTTTTCCGGCCTCGGCGTCGAACCTTTAGCCGCATTAAAGCTTGGCTCATTCGATAAGTTGATCAGCGGTAGCGATTTGTCACGTGTAAAAACGGACGAGGTGACCGCTGGAAGCGGTCTGGCCAAAACCCTTAACGCTAAGTATGGAAACTGGCTAGATATTATGGTGGTAAATGCCCATGGAGGTCAGGGCGCTATCTCGTTAAAGGTACGCGGAATTTTTACCTCCGGCATTAAAGACTACGATGATACGGCAATGAAGATGCCGTTAACGACAGCGCAGCGTCTGATGGGAACTGAGGGTGTCAGCAAGGTGTTGATTCTGCTTAATACGGAAAACGTCTCAGGCTTTGCGGCTAAACTTCGACACTTTATTGCCCAACATCACTTACCGTTAATCGTAAAAGAGTGGAGTAGCGTCTCACCGTTTTACCAGCAGGTCGAAGATCTTCTCTCCGGGATTTACTTCTTTATTAAACTTCTTGTCGCGGTGATCGTTATTTTCATGATCGGCAACTCGCTCACCATGAATATCATTGAGCGTACCCGCGAAATTACCACCCTGCGCGCTATCGGGCTTAGGCCATGGCATGTCACACGGCTATTTATTCTGGAAGGGATTTTTATTGGCATTATCGGTGCGGCAGGCAGTCTGGCAATAGGGTTCGCTCTTGCCTGGCTTATTAATATTAAAGGCATTGCGATGCCGCCCTCGCCGGGACAGTCACAGGGTTACACCGCATTTATTAAAACCACGGATATAGATACGGTCTGGCTTACCTTTTTCTTACCGATTATTACCGCGACTTTCGCTTCGCTGCGTCCTTCATTACGCGCAGCAAAACTGAATCTGGCCGATGCTTTTAAATTTTCATAAAACAGGACCGCTTATGAATATTTTCTCTCTATATTTTATCGCGCTGGCGATGATCCCTGTGGTCTGTAATGCGACGCCAGCGCAAGATATTATCCGCCGCGCTGATGAAATACGCTCTCCAAATCAACCGTTTCGCTATACCGTCACGGTGCGTGAATATAAAGAAAAAACCGGTGAGGCGGTCAATACACAGATTTTCGATGTTTCGATGCGCTTTATGAAGCCCGAAAATGGCCGGCCTGCGGATGCAAGATCCCTTGTGCGCTTTATCTATCCTGCCAGAGATAAAGGCAAAATTATGCTCTCGGATTGGTATGACTTATGGTTCTACTCGCCGGAGTTACGTCGTCCAATGCCTGTTTCGCCTGAGCAGCGCTTAGTCGGACAGATCGCGAATAGCGATGTCATTGTTACCAATTTCGATTACGCCTATAACGCTCAACTCACTGGCGAAGCGGCCTGTGGAGAGAGCCTCTGTTATCGACTCTCCCTTGAGCGAAAAACTCCCGCCGCAACCTATCCCAAAATTGTCTATCTGGTCGAGAAAGAGAGTTTTCGCCCTTATAGCGCCTCCTTTTATTCACAGGATGAGAAATTACTTAAGGAAGTGAGTTATCTGGGTTACCAGACCGTGCTCGGAGAGGCACGGCCGATGAAAATCGTTGTGCATGATGCACGTCACCAGAAGGGATTTACCGTTATGGAATACAGCGAGGTCAGACTTGAGTCTCTGCCAGAATTTTACTTTACCAGGGAAGCTATTCAGCGGGGTGTGAAGTGAAATCGCTCATTAATACTCTGCTTATTCCTCTATCATTGCTTGCCTCTTTCTCGCAGGCGTCCTGCCTCTCCGGTGATGAGGTAGCCGCAAATAGCGAAACCGCGCTGATGCTGCAAACCTCCTATATAACGCGAACAGCTTCGACGTGGAGAACCGCCGGAGAAAGTGCTTATACCCCGACAAATGCTTTTCAGGATGCCGGGATAAAATTCAGCAGCAAATGTGCGGTCATTGAAAATCGCCTGGATATCGATTTTTCCCTCTACGGACTTGCTTATTACGCATGGCATCTGCCCGGCTCTTTTGAAGAGGATCAGCAGCGCTCGCGTATGCTGCTCAACAGGTTACAACTCAGCTACACACTCTCTGATCAGCTTCGCCTTGAGGCCGGGAAGTTACCGGCAACGCCGGGGCTCTTTTTTCTTAAATCGCCCGCTGCGCTGATGAGCAACTATTACGCAGGCTTTAAAAGCACCCGCATTTACGATCCCGCCATGCGGTCGAACTATAGCGAATCATCATGGGGCGCTCGATTGGTCGATAACCATCGCGACTACAGCCTCGTATTTACGGTTGCGCCGCAGCTGGCAACCATCAACCAGCGGTATGAAACATCCAGCCACTGGTCAGCAAACCGGCGCGGTAATGCGCAGGCGCGGTATCTCTTAAGTTATACCGACTACCACCTGGCGAACCACACGCCTGCTCTTAGCCTGCTGCTGGGTGATAAACGATCCCTCGCGCTCTCGGACAGCTTCAGCTACACGCCAGCGCTCACTTTTAACGGCGAAGTGGCGTTGCACAACGCTCAGCAATGGCGCCATTTTTCGCCTGAACGTGCCGCAGAGGTTGTGGATTATCAGTTTCCCTCTTCGCTTTATCGCGCAGACCGAAAACCGGGAGTAGAAGTGGCGTTAGGTGCGCAGTACACCACCCGCGACTTCGCTGTGCTGGGGCTTGAATACTACTTCCAGAGTGAAGGCTATTCAGACAGTGAATGGCAACAGCAGGCGCAACTTTCACGTTACCTGAACAGAGCGTCGCAGTCGGCGTTATTAGATCAGATCTTTGACGCTTACAAATATCTAATGGGGGCCGAAATCGGCAATATTGCCAACAAAGGGCAACTGCAGGGAAAACACTATTTGAGCACCTATGGCAGTGTTCGCAGCGAGAAGGGGGCAACGCTTCAGCCCTATATCACGATGAATATGCGTGATAACAGCGCTCTGTTAGGCATACACCTTTCGACGCCCTTAGCCTCCTTTGACGACAGCCTGAATGTCTATGCCGGCGGCTGGGCCGGGCTTGGGAAACAGGATACGGAATTCGCTTTTTTTGGCAAAACCGTCGGATTTTATCTGGGGCTTAACTATCTCTTATAAGGACATGACAGATGAGTGAACAAAAAACAGAAAAAGCGGTTGTATTACTGTTCGCCGGACAGGGGAACCCGGCCATCGGCATGGGGGCTGACTTATGGGATCTCACTGTGGCAACCAAACATATTTGGGATTGTGCCAGCGATGTCTCGGGGATTGATATTCGGCGCCTGTGCCTGAAAGGCCCGATGAACCGGTTGATTCAGACGACTGTACAGCAACTGGCGGTGACGGCCATTAATGTCACGCTTTATACCCTCTGCCAGCAAAAAATTGATCCCTGTGCGATTGTCGGCTCCTGCGGGCACAGCGTTGGCGAATATAGTGCCCTCTATGCCGCAGGTGCACTCTCTCTGGAGGGGCTCTTTGAGGCGATCCACTTTCGCGCGAAGGTTATGCATGAAATCAGCCGTCTGCACAAAGGCGAGATGGCTGCGGTGAAAGGTATTGATGTTCTGCGCCTGCGCGAACTGATCGACCATGCCGGGTTACTTGTCGATATTAGCTGTGATAACAGCCCTAAGCAGCAGGTCATTGGCGGGGCGATCGCGCCGCTACGTGATTTTTCTCGTCTGTTGCTGGAGAACGGATTAGAACCGGTAAAACTCGGCGTTAGCGGCGCGTGGCATACGCGTTTGATGACCGAGGGCGTTGCCTTGATGCGTGACTATCTTGCCGGAGTTGACGTTACGCCACCGCGCCATGCGGTGGTCATGAATGTTTCCGGCAAGGCGGAGTATCACCCTGAGCAGATCAAAGAGAATCTCGCGCGCCATTTGACTCACACCGTTAAATGGCGTGACTCAATCGATGGGTGGCTTATTCATAAGCCGGACGTGCAGTTTGTCGAGATCAGCAATAAAGCCTATCTTGCTCAGATGCTCACTGACTTTATCGGGTTTACGCCCGCGATGTCCCGGCACTGCAAAACGCTTTTATCTGCGTGAGGGCGCCATCGTGATACCTGATTACCTGACTTTTATCCGCCACCAGGACAAAAAAATCCTTTTGCTGCTCTGCGCCATTATCTATTTGCTGCTGGGGCTATATTGGAAAAACGCGGCGTTTAACCTGACATCACAGGACACAATGATCACCAGCGCGATCCTCGCGCTGGTGATGTTTCATTTTATCTGGGAGCTAAAAGCCTACTGGACGTATAAATGTGTGATTAAAAATATCGATCTCTCATTCTTTATTGGCAAAAAAGCGGGTCGGCTGGAAAGGGCGCTGTCGCGACCGGCAATTGCCAGCCTGCTGAGCGGAACGCTCTTTTGGCTTATCACCCAGGCGGCGCTGTTATTTTTTACGCCAGAGCGGGTGCTGCCATTTCTGGCTGCGCTGTCGCCGCTCTTTCTCTTTGGTGTGTTTCGTTGTATCAGAAGCAGTTACATCAAGCTGATCGGCCAGGAGGCGAATGAAACAGTGCGGTTTAAGCATCTTCACCATTATGTTGCCCGCTACCTGTTGATCAGCCTCGGCGTAAGCCTGTTAACCATTGTGCCGCTTAAAAACCAGCCTGAGTTTTCCCTCGAACAGGGGGTGTTCTTCGCGCCGCTTATGGTCGCGATGCTGCTGCTCTGCGCAATTGTGCTGGCGATGAATTTGCTTTTTGTTCGGTTATCGAGGCGCTATATCTTTCTTGGGCGCCTCTTTATGCGTGAAATTGACTTCTACTTCGCCAGTTCGCTGCCCCGGTTCATTAATACAGGTACACCTTTCTGGCTGCGGCTTTTGAGCTTACTGGTAATTGAAGCGCTCTGGATCGCCGTAATCAGCTTATTACTTGATTTTTCGGACGTAGCAATTTTCTTCGAAGTCTATTTCCTGCTGTGTCTGCTACCGTGCCTCGCGTTTAGCTTCCTGCATATTTACAGGCTGTGGCATAACGATTTTTTGATGGCGTGTGATATGTGTTTTCGCTGGGATGAGATAAACAAACAGTCGCAGCTCTGGTAGTGCATGTCCGTCTGGAGTGGCTATACGCTGCAGACGGACATTACCAATCTAAGGAGAGAGAGTAGGGGATGACAGGTGGGCATGCTCCAGCAAATTATCTTTAATCAGCAGGAGATCGCTGATCTTTTTCCCGCCCATCTTTTTGCATGCTTTATTTCGGTAGGCATAAACCCGCTTCGGTGAAATAGAGAGTAGCTTGGCAATAAGATGGATGTTTTTCCCCTTCAGCGATTCATTTAACACAATCCTTTCAATATCGCTGAGGACGTTTTCTTTATGCGTGGCCTCTTTCCTGAGCTTGGCGAGTTTTTTAATCGCGTGGCTAATCTCATTTAGCGAGTCCTGGGCTTTAAGCACAATATCCGCTTCGTCGATCAAAATATTTCGCGTTGTGCCGGAAATAACGAGAAGCTTGCATACTTTATTGAGCGGAGAGATGGCTTTAGCGTAAGCCATATTCTTTTTATCGAGATGGAGAATAACTACGTCGTCCAGAGTTAGTTCGGTGAGTAATTGCGGGTTGAACTGTTGCGCTTCGATTGTCCAGCCTCTTGCATTAGCCAATGAAATCATTCCGTTCTGAAAATATACATCATCGCTTATTGTATAGATCTTCATATGATTAATTACCATATAGAATAATGCCTGGGAGAGTGTTTCGGATTGTAAATTGCTCCCGCACGAAGCCGTAATTAAATAGTCTTAAATAAGATCTTAACGTTCAACGCAGGTTATTATTCCAGGTTGTGATAGTAATTGAACGGGCTATACTCTATTTCGGTACGTTTCTACTATTGCCTTCTTACATGGTTAAAAAGAAGTCTAACTTGCTGTTTTCCCATGTAATTTCTAAATCGTGAGCGAGGACCGCCCGGACGCTAAAAGAGGGAATATGTGGGCGGTGCCACGCTAATTCTGGCCCTGTCGATCTGCGTCGATGGACGTTTGTTTGCAACATCCTGAACGTAAGATGTGTTAACTACCGTAAGGGTCTGAATCATGGAAACTTATCTTAAATCGATGAAGGGTGAATGGCTTACCCTATTAGAAAAGACCGATCACAACATTCGCCGTCTCACCGCTGAGGTGGCTCATACCCACGCCCACGACCTTAGTGAAACCTTTTACCGCATCGTATTAACCGATCCCCATGCCCGTGAATTTCTCTCTAATGCCCAGGTTGAAATACATCTTAAATCCGCGCTGGAGCGCTGGATAAAGGAAGTATTAGCCTGCACACCGGATGATATCGAGCGCCTGATTCAGCAGCAGCACACGGTTGCCGAAGTGCATGCGCGCATTGGTATCTCCGTCGAACTGGTCGAGATGGGCTTTCGCGTCCTTAAGAAGATCTTTTATCCGGTGATTATTGAAAGTGAGTTCAGCGCAGAAGAAAAATTGCAGATTTATCACCATGCGATCAACAGTATCGACCTTGCAATGGAAGTGATGTCGCGAGCCTTCTCGTTCAGTGAGCATAACTCAGCCAAAGAGGATGAAAATTATCGTATCTTCTCGCTAATGGAGAATGCAGAAGAGGAGAAAGAGCGGCAAACCGCGGCGCTTCTCAGTTGGGAAATTGACCTGATTTATAAAATCATTATGGATGCTGATTTAGGCAATACGCTGGCCGTCAGCCAGTCCGATTTTGGTTTATGGTTTAACCACAAAGGACGCCACTATTTTAGTGGGATCGCGGAGGTTGGTCATATAGCCCGTCTGCTGCAAGAGCTTGACGAAATATTTCGGTCTACCCGCGCAACACCCCGCGCATTAAGTAATCGCGCGCTGCGCGTCGGCTTTCTTATTTCCGTAAGAAAAAATGTGGTGCAGATAATCACATTGCTGCGGGAGCTATTTGAAGAGGTTTCCCGCCACGAAGTGGGCATGGATGTCTTAACGAAATTACTCAACCGTCGCTTTATGCCTACCATTTTCAAACGCGAAATTTCCCATGCGCAAAGGGCCTCTACGCCGCTGTCAGTGTTAATTATTGATGTCGACAAATTTAAGCAAATAAACGATAGCTGGGGACATCCCATGGGGGATGAGATCCTGCGTAAAGTCTCAAATGCTTTTTATGACAACGTGCGCAGCAGTGATTATGTCTTTCGTTATGGCGGCGATGAATTTGTCATCCTGTTAACTGAAGCGACAGAGTTTGACACGCATCGAATTGGCGAACGTATCCGCTCTCGCGTCGAAAAGACCATCATTAAAACGCCTGAGGGTGAGCGGGTACCGATTTCTCTCTCTATCGGTGCCGCCATGTTTGATGGCCACCCCGACTACGAGCGCTTTATTCAGCGCGCTGATGAAGCGCTCTATATTGCGAAAGAGCGCGGCCGCAACTGTGTCCATATCTGGCAAGCCGCAGAGTAATCACACCGGAGGAAAGAGCGCAAAGGAGGCTCGCATCTCATTTGCCTCCTCCCGCGGGCTGCGGCCAAACAGGCGGCGAAACTCGCGGTTAAACTGTGAAGGGCTCTCATAGCCAACGTGAAAAGCCGCACCCGCAGCGGTTGCGTTATCGCGAATCATCAATAAGCGTGCCTGGTTAAGCCGCACAGACTTGATGTACTGCAGCGGTGAGGTGCTGGTGACGGATTTAAAGTGTTTATGAAACGCAGGCACGCTAAGACCGGCATCCTTTGCCAGCGTCGGAATATGCAGCGGCTCGGTAAAATGTGTATGGATACGCTGCAACACTTTAGCAATCGCTGCAAATTGCCCCTGATTAACCAGCGCCGCACGCAGCGCATCGCCACGCTCGCCCATTAGCACCCGGTAATATAACTCCCGCACTAACTGTGGACCCAGCACCTGCGCCTCCTGCTTTGACGAGAGCGCTTTCAGTAATCGCACTGCCGTATCGGCAAGATCTGCTTCGAGTGGCGTGGACATAATGCCTTCCGGCGCCGCCTCTGCGCGACCAGGGGGCAGATCCAGAGACAGCATCAGTTCAGAGAGCACCGTCATATCGAGATCCACCGTCAGCGCCAGCAGCGGTTTCTCAGGGCTGGCGTCCGTTTCCGTCGAGAAGGGGAGCGGCACCGATAACACCAGATAGTGCTGTTTATCGTAGTAATAAACGCGATTCGCCAGATAACCCCGCTTCTGCCCCTGGCAAACGATAACAATGCAGGGTTTGTAAACCACCGGCGTGCGGGCCAGCGGGCGGTCTGAGCGCATAAAGCAGACGCTCTCCAGCGCCGAGCGTGTAGAGCCTTCGTGCGGTGCAAGCGCCCGCAGTAACGCGACCATCTCCTCCATCATCACTCCTCGCATCTATTGATATTTGAGCAACCATTCTGCCGATTCACGCGCAACAAGTGAACAATGCGAAGAGAAACAGGCAATCATGGGATAAGAATGCGCCTGTTTTGCGAGTCGCGCGCTGGTTAACCTGTTTGCGTCACTTAATACGGGAGAAGAGAGATGAGTAATCGCAAAATTATTCTGCTCACTGGCGCAAGCAGTGGGATCGGTGAAGCCACCGCACGTCGCCTGGTGCAGGCGGGTCATCATCTGGTCATTGGCGCGCGCCGCATTGAGCGTTTGCAGGCCCTGCGTGATGAACTGGGTAACATAGACTGTTTAGCCATTGACGTAACTCAGGCGGAGGATCTGGCGAAGATGGCGCAATTCGCGCTGCAGCAGCATGGCCGCATCGATGTTCTGATCAATAACGCTGGTGTAATGCCGCTCTCACCGCTGGCGGCGTTGAAAATGGAGGAGTGGCGTCAGACTATCGACGTCAACGTTCACGGCGTGCTGAACGGCATTGCGGCGGTGCTGCCGACCATGCAGCAGCAGCGGGCAGGGCAGATTATCAACGTTGCCTCTATTGGCGCGCATGCGGTCTTTCCGCTCTCCGCCGTGTATTGCGCCAGCAAGTTTGCCGTTCGCGCGATCTCCGACGGGCTGCGCCAGGAGAGCGACTATATTCGCGTCACGGTAGTCAGCCCGGGTGTGGTCGCCTCTGAACTGGCCGATCACATTACCGATGCCAGTGCGAAAGCGTCGATGGAGGGTTTTCGCCGTATCGCATTACCCGCAGAGGCGATTGCCGATGCCATCGCGTGGTCCATTGAGCAGCCGGACAGCGTCGATGTCAGCGAGATCATTGTGCGTCATACGCAAAGCCCTTACTGAGTTTCGCATCATTGCAAGGAGCCGCCCGCGGCTCCTTTTTTTGTGATCCAGGGTGGCTGACGTGATTAAAGCGGGATTATCTGCGTCCACTCGCTGTGCGGTTGTGTCACACTTGCCTCATCGGGTTGAGATACAAGGACAAAGGATGAAACGTTTATTCTGGTCAGCCGCCATCGCCGCGGCCCTGGCATTACCCAGCGCGATGGCGCAACAAACGACACCGGAGGGCTACAGCCTGCAACAGGTGGTGATTGTCAGCCGCCACGGTATTCGCGCGCCGCTGGCAAACAACGGCAGTGCGCTGGCGCAGGCCACCGCCAAACCGTGGCCAACCTGGAAAGTGGCGGGCGGGGAGCTGACGGATCGTGGTGCGCTGGTGGAGATCTTTTTTGCTCATCAGATGCGTAAGTGGATGACCCACGAAAAAGTGCTCTCTACCGAACAGTGCCCGACAAAGAAACAGTTTTTCGTCTGGGCAAACAGCCTGCCGCGCACCCATGACACCGCGCAATTCTTCGTCAGTAACACCTTTATTGCCTGCGATGTGCCGATCTTCCATCAGCGCAAAATGGGCGAAATGGATCCGCTGTTTAATCCGGTTATCACCGAGGACAACGAGGCGTTTCGCCAGCAAGCCGTTGCGGCGATGGAGGCCAGCCGCCAGCGTGTCGATCTGACTGAGAGCTATAAACTGCTGGAGCAAATCGTTGATTATTCAGCCTCGCCAGCTTGCAAAGCGCAAAGCGGCAAGCCCTGTACCCTGAGTGATGAAAAGGATTCCTTCCGTGCCGATTACCGGCTGGAGCCCTCCGTCAGCGGGCCATTAAAAACGGCAAATGCGCTGGTGGATGCATTTACCCTGCAATATTACGAAGGCTTCCCACAGGATGAAGTCGCCTTTGGCGGGATAAAAAGTGACAAGCAGTGGCAGCTGCTGGAGAAGCTGAAAAACAGCTATCAGTCCATTCTCTTTACCACACCAGAGGTGGCGCGTAATGTGGCCAAACCGTTGCTTAATTACCTCGACCAACAGCTGGTGGAGAAGCCGGCCGCTGCGCCGAAAGTAACGCTGCTGGTTGGTCACGACTCCAATATCGCCTCGCTGCTGGCGGCGCTGGATGCTAAACCGTGGCAACTTCCCGGTCAGTTTGAGCAGACCCCCATCAGCGGAAAAGTGGTGTTCCAGCGCTGGCATGACGATAAGAGTAACCGCGCTCTGATGAAGATTGAGTATCTCTACTTCACCGCCGAGCAGATGCGTAATGTGGCAAAAATGGGGTTTGATTCGCCGGTGCAACGTTACACGCTGGAGCTAACAGGCTGCCCGACCGACAGTAACGGATTCTGTCCGATGGAAAAATTCAGTGAAGTGATGCATAAAGTCGCGGAGTAAAAAGCAGATACGCTCCCCCAAAAATGGGGGAGCCGAAGCGCTACACGTTCTGGCGCTCTATGGTCTGTTCACCCCAGAAGAGGGAGTCTTTATCAGTCTTTTCAAAGGCGCGCATCAACACTTCATCGCTGCCTTCTTCCCAAATCTTCTCGGCGAGAACCTCGTCGTAATCAGCCAGTTCGAAGATCGCCTCGGCGATTTCTGGCGATGTATTACGCAGACTGGCCCATTCACCTACGCGATGAGCTTTTGCTTCCTGAGTTGGCATAAGCGCCTCCTGTTAAAGTTAGCCGTTCAGTTTGACTGCCAGCCGGCAATCGTGGTCGCGCCATAAGGCTTGCAGCCGCGAATACGCGATATATCAGACCGCTGTTTCGCGGCGTAGCCGATGGGAACAATCATCATCCCATGATGAGCAAGCGTAGTTCAGACTGAGGAAATTGTATGTTCCTGACTACGCCAGTGCCGATATTGGCTATTACTCCTGCTACGTTCATTGCGCAGCGATACGCTGCGTCCCCTATTAAGGGTATGACGTGATGGCGAGAGTGCAAATCGACACGCGCCATTGCTGATAATTAAGACTATTTCCCCGCGCAAATGTACGGTTACGTTTTGACACATTTTTCACCCCATTAATTTCTTCATACATAAGAATTATTTATTGGTTTCGCTTAAGTCATTTCTGCCGCTCGGCCCCGAAGCTGTTGCAAAATGTTAATGGAGAAGCGATGGTGAGCCGCGTTCCACTAAGCTTATTCTCACGCGGCGCAGTTAAAGGGTTAGCTTTAACGTCGTGAGGTGAAAGAGTCCTCTTTTACTGAATGCAGAAAGATGTCTGATATTTCACTAACACCGACTGGAGGTGAAGAGATGGCAAATCATCGTGGTGGTTCAGGTAACTTCGCTGAAGACCGTGAAAGAGCATCAGCAGCAGGTCGCAAAGGCGGCCAGCAGAGCGGGGGGAACTTTAAAAACGATCCTCAGCGCGCCTCAGAAGCAGGTAAAAAAGGGGGCAAAAACAGTCACGGTAGCCGGAGCAACAACGGCAACAGCTAGCGAGATCTGTCGGTAAATCTTAAAGGTTACCGAAATGCCCGCCGCCGGGGAGACCCGGCGGTTTTTTTTCGTCTGCGATCGCCCACGCCATCTTCACTCTTCCAGCGGATAAAGCTGCTCAGAGGGTCGAGCCAGACGACGACCTTTGCTATGCTGCAGCCTGGTTAGGGTCATGGAGTGGGTATGGCAAAGGAAATGGGTAAACGTACGCGGGCAGTCAGCGAAAAACGGCAGGCTATTCTCAGCGCCGCGCTGGAGGTTTTCTCCCGTCTCGGCTTTCACGGTGCGCGCGTGGAGCAGGTGGCCGAGCAGGCTGGGGTCTCGAAAACCAATCTCCTCTACTATTTCCCGTCAAAAGAGGCGCTATATATCGCCGTGCTGCGTCAACTGCTCGATGTCTGGCTGGCCCCGCTCCGTGCGTTTCGTTCCGACTTACAGCCGCTTGCGGCGATCAAAGAGTACATTCGCCTGAAGCTGGAGGTCTCGCGCGATCATCCGCAGGCATCCCGTCTTTTCTGCCATGAAATGTTGCAGGGCGCGCCGCTGCTGAAAGCGGAACTGACCGGCGATTTGAAAACGCTGGTGGAGGAGAAGTCTGCGATTATTGCCGGCTGGATCGCCAACGGTAAGCTCGCCGCCGTCGATCCACACCATCTGATCTTTATGATCTGGGCCGCCACGCAGCACTACGCTGATTTCGCTACCCAGGTGGAAGCGGTCACTGGCGCGACCCTGCAGGATGATGCCTTTTTTCAGCGCACCGTCGACAATGTTCAGCGCATGATTATTGAAGGCATCCGCGTCCGTTAATTGGCGGGCGGGAGCGGGCAGCTCATATCGCCCTCTTCACACTGCAACAGCGAGGCGAGCCACGCTTCGCGTTCACTGGTTTTATCCGCCAGGCATTGGTTCAATACCATCGGTTGGCCGCTGCTGCCTTCGGTGCCGGAGCCCACAAACGCGCAGTCATTGTCGCGCACGGCTATCCAGCTTTTCTGCGCTTTTTTCAGCATCTCAGCCTGCTGGGGCGAAGAACGCTTTAGCGCTTCCTGATAAGTCTGGTTGAGCTTCTTATCTGCGGCTTCATATTGCGCAGCGGTACACATATTGAGCGCCGTCTGAGTGGAGGCGTTATCACACTCATCAGCATAGAGCGGTTGGCTGAGCAGCAACGCGCTCAGCATCAACAAAGATCGTTTCATTCTATTCCCTCCCTGATCACATTCATTCAGCGAATTTATTAACATAGCCCTTAAAAAATGTCACTTCGCCATTACCCATCCTGATGAACGGATTGCTATGTTCGTTTCAGCTCACAAAACTGATATTTTTCTGCTGGTGAAACGGGGCAGGAGCGGGCGCAAAAAAACCTCTTAAAAAAGTATTAGTTAACTAGGTGTTAATTTTTAGTTAAAAATCCATCATTATTTAACAATGCGCACGCGCAATCGTGAGTGGATATTTCTACTTTTAACTTTAATTTAACTAAAAATTATCTTTAAATTAACATTTTTGGGCATGCATCACATTTATTGCATTCTCGCTGTTTTACCTCTTCCCTTCATTGTTAATCTCTCTCCGCGACTTTCCCTTAAGAAAGGTACAACCATGAAATTCAAACTCGCCCTGATTAGCGCAGCGATGATTTCTGCCAGCATGCTCTCGGGGCAGGCTTTTGCCGCTCAGAAGTATGAGATTGCCGTTGTAGCCAAAGTAACCGGGATCCCGTGGTTTAACCGCATGGAGACCGGCGTCAACGAAGCGGCAAAAAAACTGGATGTTAATGCTTACCAGACCGGGCCTTCCACACCCGATCCGGCGCAGCAGGTGAAAGTGATCGAAGATCTGATCGCGAAAAACGTTAACGCCATTATCGTGGTGCCAAACGACGCGAAGGTGCTGGAGCCGGTGCTGAAAAAAGCGCGCGACAAAGGCATTGTAGTACTGACTCATGAATCCCCGGACCAGCAGATTGGGCAGTGGGATATTGAAACCATCGACAGCGAAAAATATGCGCAGGCTAACGTCGATGAGCTGGCAAAAGATATGGGCGGTAAGGGCGGTTACGCCATTTACGTCGGCTCGCTGACCGTGCCGCTGCACAACGCCTGGGCTGATTACGCCATTAAATACCAGAAAGAGAAGTACCCGGATATGTTTGAAGTCACCTCGCGTTTGCCGGTGGCAGAGAGCATTGATAAATCCTATGCCACCACCCTTGACCTGATGAAAACCTACCCGGATCTGAAAGGGGTAATTGGTTTCGGATCGCTTGGGCCGATTGGCGCAGGGCAGGCCGTTCAGAAGAAACGCGCGAAAGATAAACTGGCGGTTGTTGGCATCGCGATGCCAGCGCAGGCTGCACCTTATCTGATGCGCGGCGACATCAAAAAAGCACTGCTGTGGGACCCGCGTGATGCCGGTTACGCTCTGGTGACCGTCGCCGACCAGTTGCTGCAAGGAAAAGAAGTGACGTCCGATCTCTCCATCGAGGGGCTGGGCAAAGCCGATGTTGATATGAATAAGAAAGTGATCCGCTTTAATAAGATCCTCGAAGTGACAAAAGAAAACGCTAAAACACTCGGTTTCTGAGCCTCACAGGCCACACCAGGGAACCGGAACGCCGGCCTTTCAGGCCGGCTCTTCCGCCGCAGATTTCATCCTCGCGTCCTTCACGGGCGCTGGCAGAGGTATTGTCGATGACCGACCCCACCGCATTTATCACTCTTGAGAATATCAGCAAGCAATTCCCGGGCGTGCTGGCGCTGGATAAGGTGAATTTAACCCTCAAAAAAGGCGAAGTTCACTGCCTGGCAGGGCAAAACGGCTGCGGGAAAAGCACCATCATCAAAGTGATTTCCGGCGTCTATCACCCGGAAAAAGGCGGCAGCATTGAGCTGGATGGCAAGCTCTTTCATCAGCTGTCGCCGCAGCTCTCCGCCCATTACGGCATTCAGGTGATCTACCAGGATCTCTCGTTATTCCCCAATTTCAGCGTGGCGGAAAATATCGCCCTGCATCGCTACCTGCCCGGTGGCGACATCTGGGTGCGCCGCGGCGCGATGCGCAAGCAGGCGCTGGCCGCGATGGCGCGCATCGGCGTGCGCCTCGACCCGGATAAAAAGGTCGAAAAACTCTCCATCGCCGACCGCCAGCTGGTGGCGATCTGCCGCGCGATTGCCGCCGAAGCCCGGCTGGTGATCATGGATGAGCCGACCGCATCTTTAACCCGTCAGGAAGTGAATGGGCTGCTGCGCGTGGTCAATGAACTGAAAGCCGCCGGTATCTGCGTCGTGTTTGTCAGCCACCGCCTCGATGAGGTGATGGAAGTGGCGGATCGCATCAGCGTGATGCGCGACGGCAAGCTGGTCGGCACCTGGCCCGCCAGCGAGCTCGATAGCCACGAGCTGGCCTATCTGATGACCGGGCAGCGTTTCCACTACAGCCCGCTGCCGGAAAAACCACCGGTCGACCAGCCGCCGATGCTGGAGCTGCGCCACTTGAGCCGTAAAGGAAAATATCGCGATATCAATCTGTCGTTGCGCAGCGGCGAGATCGTCTCGATTGTCGGGCTGCTGGGCTCCGGGCGCACCGAACTCTGCATGAGCCTGTTTGGTATGACCCGACCTGAAGATGGCGAGATCCGCATCAATGATAAGCCGGTAAAAATGCGTAATAACCACGACGCCATTCGCCACGGCATCGGCTATGTCTCGGAAGATCGCTTAACCCAGGGGCTGATTATGGAGCAGTCGATCTATGACAACACCATTGTCACTGTCTTCGACAAGCTCCACACCCGCAGCGGCTTGCTCGATCACGCCAAAGCCGGGCAGCTGGTAAAGGATCTTATTGGTAACCTGAATATCAAAGTCTCCGACCCGCAGCTGCCGGTGAAAACCCTCTCTGGCGGCAATGCCCAGCGTATTGCTATCGCGAAATGGGTCGCCACGCAGCCGCGGATCCTGATCCTCGACTCGCCGACCGTAGGCGTCGATATCGCCAACAAAGAGGGCATCTATCAGATTGCCCGCCAGCTGGCAGAGCAGGGAATGGCAGTCTTGATGATTTGTGATGAAATCCCGGAAGCCTATTACAACAGCCACCGCGTGCTGGTGATGCGCCGGGGTGAACTGGTCGCGGAGTTCAATCCGCACCGCTGTAGCGAAGAGGAGATCGCGGAGGTGGTCAATGCGTAACTCGCTCGCCCGCTTGATTGGGCAACATGAGTTCTGGCTTGGCGTGCTGGTAGTAGCGCTGGCGGTCGGTCTGACGATCCGCACCGATGAGTTTTTCACCCTCGGCAATTTAACGGATGTCGCTACCAGTTATGCGATCCTTGGCATTCTGGCCTGCGGGCTGTTTGTGGTGCTGATCTCTGGCGGTATCGACATCTCCTTCCCGGCGATGACGGCGATTGCGCAATATGCGATGGCCAGTTGGGTGATTGCCCACGGCGGCAACTTTGTGCTCGCGCTGGCGTTAGCGATGGCGGTTGGTTTGCTGCTCGGCTTGATCAACGGCTTCCTTGTCTACTGGCTGCGCGTGCCGGCCATCATCATCACCATTGCCACTCTGAACCTCTTTTACGGCCTGCTGGTCTACGCCACCAAAGGCACCTGGCTGTATGGCTTCCCGGACTGGTTTATGAACGGCATTAGCTGGTTCACCTTTACCGGCGCGGATGGCTATGACTACGGCCTCACCCTGCCGCTTATCTGCCTTGGCGCGACGATTATTTTTACCGCCGTGCTGATGAACTACACCCGTCTGGGACGGCAGATCTACGCCATGGGCGGCAACCGCGATGCGGCGTCGCGTCTTGGGCTGAACCTGCTGAAGCTGCACTTCTATGTCTACGGCTATATGGGCATTCTGGCGGGCGTTGCGGCGGTGGTGCAGGCGCAGATCACCCAATCGGTGGCACCCAACTCGCTGTTTGGTTATGAGCTGACGGTGCTGGCGGCAGTGGTGCTGGGCGGAACCAGCATGTCCGGCGGACGCGGCACCTTGATTGGTACGCTGCTGGGGGTGATTCTGCTCGCCTTCCTGCAGAACGGCTTAACGCTGCTTGGCGTCTCCTCTTACTGGCACACGGTCTTTAGCGGCGCGATCATTCTGGTCAGTATCAGCGCCACCGCGTGGCATGAAAAACGCAAACTCGCAAGGGAGCTATAAGATGAAATCCATCGTCCGAATTCTGCCCGGTGATGCCATCATCCGCTTGCAGTGCGTGATTATTGTCGTCGTCGCGCTGATCTTCTCTTTCCTGCTCGGCGGGCGCTTTTTCAGCGTCGCTAACTTCCAGTCCATCGGATCGCAGCTGCCGATCCTTGGCATGCTGGCGCTCGGGATGGGGATAACCATGCTCACCGGCGGCATCAACCTGTCGATCATTGCCGGAGCCAACGCCTGTTCACTGGTGATGGCGGCGGTGATTGTGATGCACCCGGATAATCCGCTCTTCCTGGCGTTAGCCCTGTTTGCCGGGCTGCTGACGGCGGTGGCGATTGGCGTGCTGAACGGCACCTTAGTTGCCTGGGTGGGCGTCTCGCCGATCCTCGCTACCCTCGGCACCATGACGCTTATCTCCGGGCTCAATATTCTGCTCTCTAACGGCACGGTGATCTCCGGTTTCCCGGCGGCGATCCAGTACCTCGGTAACGCCACGATTGTTGGTATTCCGGTGGCACTGCTGCTCTTTTTAGTGGTGGCATTACTGCTGTGGGTGCTGCTGGAGCACACCACGCTCGGGCGCAGCCTCTACCTGGTGGGCTCGAACGAACAGGCAACGCGCTACAGCGGTGTCAACACCGTGCGCGTGCAGATTGCCGTGTATGTCATCTCCGCGCTGCTCGGCTGGGTTGCCGCCATTCTGATGATGGCGAAATTTAACTCCGCGAAAGCGGGGTATGGCGAATCCTATCTTCTGGTAACCATTCTGGCCTCGGTGCTCGGCGGCATTAACCCGGACGGCGGCTTCGGTCGCGTGCTCGGGCTGGTGCTGGCGCTGGTGGTGCTGCAGATGCTGGAAAGTGGCTTTAATTTATTAGGTATCAGCAGCTATCTGACGATGGCGCTCTGGGGCGCAGTGCTGATCCTCTTTATCGCATTACAGAATCGTAAAGCCTGATTTCGGGAGAAAAAAAATGGCGAGCTACTTTATTGGTGTGGATGTAGGGACCGGCAGCGCCCGCGCGGGCATCTTTGACCTGACGGGCCGCATGGTCAGCCAGGCCAGCAGGAGCATTGAGATCTATCGCCCGCAGGCTGATTTCGTCGAGCAATCCTCCGACAACATCTGGCAGGCGGTGTGTAACGCCGTGCGCGATGCCATCAATCAGGCCGATATCAACCCGATTCAGGTCAAAGGGCTGGGCTTCGACGCCACTTGTTCGCTGGTAGTGCTGGATAAACAGGGCAACCCGCTGACCATCAGCCCCTCCGGACGCAGCGAACAAAACATTATCGTGTGGATGGATCACCGCGCCATTGCGCAGGCGGATCGCATCAACGCCACCCATCACCGGGTGCTGGATTATGTCGGCGGCATTATCTCCCCGGAGATGCAGACGCCAAAACTGCTGTGGCTGAAACAGCACATGCCGAACACCTGGGCGAACGCGGGCTTCTTCTTCGATCTGCCCGATTTTCTGACCTGGCGCGCCACCGGCGATGACACCCGTTCGCTCTGCTCGACGGTGTGTAAATGGACCTATATGGGCCATGAAGATAAGTGGGATACCAGCTACTTCCGCCAGATTGGACTTGAAGATCTGCTCGAACATGATGCGGAGAAAATTGGCCGCTACGTGAAAACGATGGGTGAACCGCTTGGCCGCGGGCTGTCGCAGCGCGCTGCTACCGAGATGGGTCTGATGCCGGGCACGGCGGTCAGCGTATCGATTATCGATGCTCACGCCGGTACGCTGGGCACGCTTGGTGCCAGCGGTCCGTCGGGTGAGGTGGCGGATTTTGACCGTCGCGTTGCGCTCATTGGCGGCACCTCCACCGGGCATATGGCGATTTCACCGCAGGCGCGCTTTATCGGCGGCGTCTGGGGGCCCTACTACTCGGCGGTGCTGCCGGGCTACTGGCTGAACGAGGGTGGGCAGTCGGCAACCGGGGCGCTGATCGACCACGTTATTCAGTCTCACCCCTGTTACGACACGCTGCTCGCGCAGGCTAAAACCCAGGGGCAGACCATTTATGAAGTGCTCAATGCGCTGCTGCGTAAAATGGCCGGCGAGCCGGAGAATATTGCTTTTCTGACCCGCGATATTCATATCCTGCCGTACTTCCACGGCAACCGCTCGCCGCGCGCTAACCCTACGCTGACCGGCGTGATTAGCGGGCTGAAACTGTCGCGCACGCCGGAAGATATGGCGCTGCACTACCTGGCAACTATTCAGGCTATCGCCCTCGGTACGCGGCATATTATCGAAACCATGAATCAAAGCGGCTACAGCATTGATACGGTAATGGCGAGCGGCGGTGGTACCAAAAACCCGATCTTTGTGCAGGAGCACGCCAATGCCACCGGCTGCGCGATGTTGCTGCCGGAGGAGAGCGAAGCGATGCTGCTTGGCGGCGCGATGATGGGCACCATTGCGGCCGGTGTGTTTGACAGCTTCCCGGAGGCGATGTCGGCGATGAGCCGCATTGGTAAAACCGTGACGCCGCAGACTAATCGCATCAAGCTTTACTACGATCGTAAATACACCGTCTTCCATGAGATGTACGCCGATCATATGAAGTACCGCGCGTTGATGCAGGAGGAGGCATGAGCGAAAGCTGGCAGCAGGCGTGCGATGCCTGGCGCATCTACAGCGAAGAGATGGCGGCGCTGAGCCGCCATCTTGATCCCGCGACCTGGGCGGCGTTGATGGCTGAACTGCGCGGCTGCAAAGGAAAGATTGTAGTTACCGGCGTGGGCACCTCCGGCATTGCGGCGCGTAAAATTGCCCATATGCTGGCCTGTGTTGAGCGCCCGGCTATCTATCTGAACGCCACCGATGCCGCGCACGGCGATCTCGGTTTTGTTGGGCCAGACGATCTGGTGATTATGCTCTCGCGCGGCGGCAACTCGGAGGAGTTAACGCGGCTGTTGCCGGGTCTGGCGATGAAAGATACGCCGATCCTCTGCGTGACGGAAAACCCCGCCTCGGCGATAGCGCTGGCATCAAGGCTAGTGATCTCCACCGGCGTGCAGCGCGAGATCGATCCGCTCAATATGTTGGCCACCACTTCCATCGTGCTGGTGCTGGCGATTTTTGATGCCGCCTGCGCCTGCCTGATGAGCGAAAGCGGGTATTCGAAAGAGACATTGCTCGCCGTGCACCCCGGCGGTGATGTCGGTTTAACGCTACGAAAAAAAGCGCCGTAAGGCGCTTTTTTATTACAACAATTTTGACACTCTTGGCGCTTTGCCGGATGGCGGCTAACGCCTTATCCGGCCTACATATACGGTTCAAATTCCACACCGTAGGCCCGATAAGCGCAGCGCCATCGGGCATGTTGCCGGATGGCGGCTGAGGCCTTATCCGGCCTACAAATACGGTTCAAATCCACACCGTAGGCCCGATAAGCGCAGCGCCATCGGGCGTGTTGCCGGATGGCGGCTGAGGCCTTATCCGGCCTACAAATACGGTTTAAATCCACACCGTAGGCCCGATAAGCGCAGCGCCATCGGGCATTTCACCGATTTAACCAATCGTCATCAGGCTGGCGTTGCCACCGGCCGCTGCGGTGTTAACGCTGAGCGAGCGCTCCAGCCACAGGCGTTCGAGCAGGATATTGGTTTCACCCCGCGCAAAGCCCTGAACGGAGACGATCGCGCCATCGCGTGCTGCAACGCTTTCGCACAGATGCACCAGCTGATCGGAGTCGCCGTGGAAGATCACCGCGTCAAACGGCTGCGCCATCAGGCTTTCCGCTTTGGCGAATGTGATCCGCTGGCTGACGGTTTCCGGCAACTGCTTAGCCAGATCGCGATGCAGCGTGTCGTCCTGCCACAGCGCCTGGCTTCCGGAGGCCAGCACGGCGGCAAGCTGCACCAGCGCATCCTGCTCGTTATCGGCCACGCACAATACGCGATCGCGCGGTGCCAGCGTCCAGCTGTTGCGCTCCCCGGTTGGGCCTGGCAGCAGGCGCTGCGTACCCGCCTGCGCCAGTTCGCTGAACTGCTCGCACACCTTGTGTAACTCCGGGCGCTGCGTGGCGGCCCACGCGGTCAGCGCTGCCAGCGGCTGGGTCAGCACGGTTTTCACCTGCGCATCGAGCGGGCGCTCGGCGTCGTGACGGTTAAGCGTTTTCAGCACCGCATTCTCCGGGCGGCTGCTCAGCAGGCGATAGAGGTAGAGCGGCCCACCGGCTTTAGGCCCGGTGCCCGACAACCCTTCGCCGCCAAACGGCTGCACGCCCACCACGGCGCCGACCATATTGCGGTTCACATAGAGGTTACCCACGTGAGCATTGCCGGTGACCTGAGCGATAGTTTCATCAATACGCGTGTGTACACCCAGCGTCAGACCGTAGCCGGAAGCATTGATCTGCTCCAGCAACTGATCGAGCTGGTTACGTGAATAACGCACCACGTGCAGCACCGGGCCGAAGATCTCTTTTTTCAGCTCGTCGAAGCTTTCCAGTTCAATCAGCGTTGGCGGCACAAACGTGCCGGTGCGCCACTCGCGGGCATCTTCGCTATTTTCACGCACTGCCTGGTAGACGGTGCGGCCTTTCGCCTGCATCGCCTGAATATGTTTTTCAATATTGGCTTTGGCTTCGGCATCAATCACCGGCCCAATGTCGGTGGAGAGGCGTCCCGGATTTCCCATCCGGCACTCCGCCATCGCGCCGCGCAGCATGGTCAGCGTATGGTCGGCAATATCCTCCTGCAGACAGAGCACGCGCAGCGCCGAGCAGCGCTGGCCAGCGCTGTCAAACGCCGAGGCGACCACATCAATCACCACCTGTTCCGTCAGCGCCGAGGAGTCGACAATCATCGCGTTCATACCGCCAGTTTCGGCGATAAGTGGCGTCGGACGACCCTGGGCATCCAGGCGGGTAGCGATATTGCGTTGTAACAGCGTGGCGACATCGGTCGAGCCGGTAAACATCACGCCGCGCACGCGGGCATCGCCGGTCAGCTGTGCGCCCACCGTTTCACCACGTCCTGGCAGCAGTTGCAGCACGCCTGCCGGTACGCCCGCTTCAAGCAGGATCTTCACGCCCTGAGCGGCAATCAGCGGGGTTTGCTCCGCCGGTTTTGCCAGCACACTATTACCGGCCGCCAGCGCGGCGGCAATCTGCCCGGTAAAGATTGCCAGCGGGAAGTTCCACGGGCTGATACAGACCACCGGCCCAAGCGGGCGATGGGTCTCATTATCGAAATCGCTGCTGACCTGGCCTGCGTAGTAGTGCAGGAAATCGACCGCTTCACGCACTTCCGCAATCGCGTTGCTGAAGGTTTTGCCCGCTTCGCGCACCAGAATACCAATCAGCGTTTGCAGGTTGTCTTCCATCAGCACTGCGGCGCGCTGCAAAATGGCACCGCGCTCCTGCGGAGGCGTAGCAAACCAGATCGGCGCATGGTTCACCGCGTTCTCCAGCGCCTGGTTCACCTGCGCTTCACTCGCTTCCACCACGTAACCGACAACATCTTTCGGCTCTGCCGGGTTGATCACCGCAATCGCTTCGCCATCCATTACCGCCTCTTCGAGCATCGGATGGGCATACCACTTCTGCGCCGCGCTATTAAGCAGGGCAGAGGAGAGAGAAGCCAGACGGTGTTCGTTCGCCAGATCGAGACCAGCCGAGTTGATGCGACCTTCGCCATAGAGTGCGCGCGGCAGGGCGATTTTCGGATGCGGCAGGCCCACCTGACCCTCCTGGGCGGCGAGTTTTTCCACCTCCGTGACCGGGTCAGCGACCAGCGCATCCAGCGGCAGGGTGTTATCCGCAATGCGGTTAACGAACGAGGTGTTGGCACCGTTTTCCAGCAGACGGCGCACCAGGTAGGCCAGCAGGGTTTCATGGGTGCCGACCGGGGCATAAATACGGCAAGGACGGTTGAGCTTACCATCGGCGACTTTACCGACCACCTGCTCATAGAGCGGTTCGCCCATACCGTGCAGGCACTGGAACTCATACTGACCCGGATAGTAGTTCTGCCCGGCCAGCTGGTAGATCGCCGCCAGCGTGTGGGCGTTATGGGTCGCGAACTGCGGATAGATCAGGTTCGGTACCGCCAGCAGTTTTTTCGCGCAGGCGAGATAAGAGACATCGGTGTAGACCTTACGGGTATAGACCGGGTAGCCCTCGAGGCCTTCCATCTGCGCACGCTTAATTTCGCTGTCCCAGTAGGCGCCTTTCACCAGGCGGATCATCAGGCGGCGACGGCTGCGGGTTGCAAGTTCAATCAGGTAATCAATCACAAACGGGCAGCGCTTCTGGTAGGCCTGAATCACAAAGCCAATGCCGTTCCAGCCCGCCAGCTCTGGCTCGAAGCAGAGTTTTTCCAGCAGATCGAGGGAGATCTCCAGCCGGTCGGCCTCTTCAGCATCGATATTGATACCGATATCGTACTGACGCGCCAGCAGGGTTAAAGATTTGAGCCGTGGATAGAGTTCGTCCATCACGCGGTCGTACTGCGCGCGGCTGTAGCGCGGATGCAGGGCGGAAAGCTTGATGGAGATGCCCGGCCCTTCATAGATGCCGCGTCCGTTCGAGGCTTTACCAATGGCGTGGATCGCCTGCTGGTAAGAGACCATATAGGCCTGCGCATCGGCGGCGGTCAGCGCCGCTTCGCCGAGCATATCGTAGGAGTAACGGAACCCTTTATCTTCAAGCTTACGGGCGTTGGCCAGCGCTTCAGCGATAGTCTCGCCGGTAACAAACTGCTCGCCCATCAGCCGCATCGCCATGTCGACCCCTTTACGGATCAGCGGCTCGCCGCTCTTGCCGATAATGCGGTTCAGCGAACTGGAGAGATTAGCTTCGTTATGGGTAGAGACCAGGCGGCCGGTAAACAGCAGGCCCCAGGTAGCGGCGTTCACAAACAGTGAGGCGCTGCGGCCAATATGGGACTGCCAGTTACCGTTACTGATTTTGTCGCGGATCAGCGCATCGCGCGTCGCTTTATCAGGAATACGCAGCAGCGCTTCGGCGAGGCACATTAGCGCTACGCCCTCCTGCGAGGAGAGGGAGAACTCCTGCAACAGGCTCTGCACCATGCCCGCGCGGCCGGTCGCGGTTTTCTGATTACGCAATTTTTCTGCCAGCTGGTACGCCAGCTTATGGGCACTCTCGGCCACCGGCTGCGGCAGACGCGCCTGCTCAAGCAGCATCGGCACGGCATCGGTTTCTGACCAGCGCCAGGCGCTGGTGATCGCGGCGCGGGAGACCGACTGCGGCAGGATCTGCTCGGCAAAGTCGAGGAACGGCTGTGGGCTTTCATCAATTACCGCGCTGGCCTCCTCTTCCTGCACGCTATGCGCCTGGCCGCCAGCAAGCTCAGGTAATCCTTCGCTGCTCTCCAGCTTTTCGAGGAAATTAAAAATAGCTTGTTTAATTAACCAGTGCGGCGTGCGGTCAATGGTCGCTGCGGCAGCTTTAATCCTTTCGCGCGTGGCGTCGTCAAGCTTGACCCCCATGGTGGTGGTGCCCATGCGTTGCTCCTGTTTATATGGTGTTTTGCACATTAGGCTGAAATATCCACCATGTTGCAACTTTGTGCAACCTTGTTAATTGTGAGCTGGCTGGCAAGGTGAGAAATGAATGAATTGTTAATTAGCTAAACAGGTAACAGGAACGATGCAATTTGCTGCAAAGCCAGGATTTATGCGGTTGCTAACACTTTTCAAAGGTGCAACCTTTAAAAATGTGATGGAGTGCAACCTATAACAAAATCCTATTCCCCGAGGCATATCTTCGATGTAAATGGTGTGTTAAATCAATTGTGAATAACGGAGGGTTCCGGCAGGATACGGGCGCTTCTAATAATACATACGCACCGTCGCTACGTTCCGGCGATGGATAAAAGCGGCAAATAGACATTTGTCGACGAAGATCCTGGAGACTATTTTGATGGCAATAAGCACACCGATGATGGTGACCTTTCTTATTTATATCTTTGGCATGATCCTGATCGGTTTTATTGCCTGGCGATCAACAAAAAACTTTGATGACTATATTCTCGGCGGTCGAAGCCTTGGGCCATTAGTGACGGCGTTATCGGCCGGTGCCTCTGATATGAGCGGCTGGCTGCTGATGGGGCTGCCGGGAGCGATCTTTATCTCCGGTATCTCTGAAAGCTGGATTGCGATTGGCCTGACCGTTGGTGCCTGGGTCAACTGGAAGCTGGTGGCGGGGCGTCTGCGCGTTCACACCGAAGCGAACAATAATGCCCTGACGCTGCCGGATTACTTCACCGGGCGGTTTGAAGATAACAGCCGTCTGCTGCGCATTATCTCGGCGGTGGTAATTCTGGTCTTCTTCACCATCTACTGTGCTTCCGGCATTGTGGCGGGCGCGCGTCTGTTCGAAAGCACCTTCGGCATGAGCTACGAAACGGCGCTGTGGGCCGGTGCGGCGGCAACGATTCTGTATACCTTTATCGGCGGTTTCCTTGCGATTAGCTGGACCGACACCGTGCAGGCCAGCCTGATGATCTTCGCCCTGATCCTTACCCCGGTGATTGTGATTATCTCCGTCGGCGGTTTTGGCGATTCGCTGGAAGTGATCAAGCAGAAGAGCATTGAAAACGTCGATATGCTTAAAGGCCTCAACTTTGTCGCCATCGTCTCGCTGATGGGCTGGGGGCTGGGCTACTTCGGTCAGCCACATATTCTGGCGCGCTTTATGGCGGCTGATTCCCACCACACCATTGTGCATGCACGTCGCATCAGCATGACCTGGATGATTCTCTGCCTTGCGGGCGCGGTAGCGGTCGGCTTCTTCGGCATTGCCTACTTTGATACCAACCCGTCGCTGGCGGGCGCGGTAAACCAGAATGCCGAGCGTGTCTTTATCGAACTGGCGCAGGTGCTGTTTAACCCATGGATTGCCGGTATCCTGCTCTCTGCGATCCTCGCGGCGGTGATGTCGACCCTGAGCTGCCAGTTGCTGGTCTGCTCCAGCGCGATTACGGAAGATTTCTACAAAGCGTTCCTGCGTAAAGACGCCAGCCAGAAAGAGCTGGTGTGGGTTGGCCGTGCGATGGTGCTGGTGGTCGCGCTGGTGGCGATTGCGCTGGCGGCAAACCCGGAAAACCGCGTGCTTGGCCTGGTAAGCTATGCGTGGGCCGGTTTCGGTGCGGCGTTTGGCCCGGTGGTGCTGCTCTCGGTGATGTGGTCACGCATGACGCGTAACGGCGCGCTGGCGGGAATGATTATTGGTGCGGTGACCGTTATCGTCTGGAAACACTTCGGCTGGCTGGGCCTGTATGAAATTATCCCTGGTTTCATCTTCGGCAGCCTCGGCATTGTGGTCTTTAGCCTGATCGGCAAAGCGCCGTCTGCCGCTATGCAGCAGCGCTTCGCAGAGGCGGATGCCCATTACCACTCTGCGCCGCCGGTTCGCGCGCAGGCGAAGTAAGTACCCTTGTTAATAAAACCCGCTGCGGCGGGTTTTTTTGTTGCTAAATCATGAAGATTACGCTGATATCTCCCGACAACTAACCGTGAGGGCAGGGGAATGAAAACAATAAAAGTGGCTATGGCATTGATGGTGGCAGGTCTGTTGGCGGGCTGTAATGCACCGGCGCAAAAGCCGCAACCAATGGCGCAACAGTGCGCACCGGCGGATCGCATGGAGCAAACGACGCTCTATTTCGGCCTTAATCGCCCGGCAGGCAAAGCGATTACCGCCGAGGAGTGGCAGCAGTTTGTCGATGGCGACGTGACGCCGCGTTTTCGTGAGGGGTTAACGGTGTTTGATGCGCGCGGCCAGTGGCTTGGCAATAATGGCAAAGTGGCGCGGGAGCCGAGTAAAGCGCTGATGCTGATCCACGCTAAAGATGCGCAAAGCGATAAAAAGATTGATGAGCTGCGCGGAGTCTATAAATCACGTTTCGCCCAGGAGTCGGTGATGCGCGTCGATCAACCGGTCTGCGTACAGTTCTGACAGACTCCCTCTCCCGCAACGGGAGAGGGAAATCTCACCTTAGAGCACTACGCCCGCAAATGCCGCGGAGAGCAGGCTCACCAGCGTCGCGCCATACACCAGCCGCAGGCCGAAACGTGAAACCGCATTACCCTGCTGCTCGTTAAGCCCCTTGATGGCACCCGCGACGATGCCGATGGAGGCAAAGTTAGCGAAAGAAACCAGGAAGACGGAAAGAATGCCCAGCCCGCGCGAGCTCATCTGCGCCGCAACCTTCTGCAGTTCAATCATCGCCACAAACTCATTCGCCACCAGCTTGGTTGCCATAATGCTGCCAGCCGGGAGCGCATCACTTAGCGGGATGCCAATCAGCCATGCCAGCGGATAGAAGACGTAGCCGAGCAACTGCTGGAAACTGATGCCAAACAGCGCTGAGAAGAGGGCGTTAACCGCGCTGATCAGCGCAATAAAGCCAATCAGCATCGCCAGAATAATCATTGCTACTTTAAAACCGGCAAGGATGTACTCACCGAGCATTTCGAAGAAGCTTTGCGATTCGTGCAGCTTCTCCAGCTTAATTTCCGCCTCTTCCTGCCCGCGCGATGGGTTAATCACCGACAGAATGATAAAAGTGCTGAACATATTGAGCAGCAGCGCCGCGACCACATATTTCGCATCGAGCATCGTCATATAGGCACCGACAATCGACAGCGATACCGTCGACATTGCCGTCGCCGCCATGGTGAACATCCGGCGCGAGGAGAGATCCGCCAGAATGCCTTTATAAGCAATAAAGTTCTCCGACTGGCCGAGGATCAGCGAACTGACGGCGTTGAAGGACTCCAGCTTACCCATGCCGTTAAGCTTCGAGAGCAGCGTGCCGATCAGGCGAATAAAGATCGGCAAAATGCGCCAGTGCTGCAAAATGCCAATCAGCGCCGAGATAAAGACGATAGGGCAGAGGACGCCGAGGAAGATAAACGCCAGCCCTTTTTCGCTCATGCCGCCAAAGACAAACCCGGTCCCTTCGGCGGCGAATTTCAGCAGCACTTCAAAGAAGCCGGAGACATATTTAATCAGCGTTAACCCGCTCTGGGCATGTAAAAAGAACCAGGCCAGCGCCAGTTCGATCACAATCAGTTGCAGGATGAAACGAAACGGAATGCGCTTGCGGTCAAAACTCACCAGCCAGGCCAGCGCGAGGATCACTACCAGCGCCAGCAGAAAATGTAAAAAATTGAGCATAGTTGGGCGTAGCCAGGTAAACGAAACGGGCGTTTATTTAGCCACAGGCGTGAGAGACGGTAAACAGAAAGATAATGCTTCGTTAGCTAACTTTTTTCTGCTTTTCAACGGCTTCTGCATAAGGTGAGGGAGAGAGTCGTTAGCCTGCTAGCCGGTTACATCCGGTTATCATTCTCAACATATTTTTCGCTTGAGTTTCTTCCTGCCGTAATGATAATCACTATCAATGCAATTTACCTTTCTTTGCAACCATTGACGGTGCATAACACAAAGGCGGTTCTATGTTTGTCCCATTCCTTATTATGTTGCGTGAAGGCCTGGAAGCGGCGCTGATTGTAAGCCTGATTGCCAGTTATCTGAAACGCACCCAACGCGGACGCTGGATCAGCGTGATGTGGATCGGCGTGTTTCTCGCCGCCGCGCTCTGTCTGGGCCTTGGCATCGCCATTAATGAAACCACCGGCGAGTTTCCGCAAAGAGAGCAGGAGCTGTTTGAGGGAATTGTCGCAGCGATTGCGGTGGTGATCCTCACCTGGATGGTGTTCTGGATGCGCCGCGTGTCGCGCAACGTTAAAGTGCAGCTGGAGCAGGCCGTCGATACCGCGCTGGCGCGCAGCAATAACCACGGCTGGGCACTGATCCTGATGGTCTTCTTCGCCGTCGCCCGTGAAGGGCTGGAGTCGGTCTTCTTCCTGCTGGCGGCGTTTCAACAAGATGTCGGCATCTGGCCGCCGCTCGGTGCCGTGCTTGGCCTGGCGACCGCCGTGGTGCTCGGTTTTCTGCTCTACTGGGGCGGCGTGCGCCTCAATCTCGGCGCGTTTTTCAAATGGACCAGCCTGTTTATCCTTTTTGTCGCCGCCGGTCTTGCCGCTGGGGCAATCCGCGCTTTCCACGAAGCGGGCTTGTGGAACCACTTCCAGGATGTGGCCTTTGATTTAAGCAACGTGCTGACCACCCATTCGCTGACCGGCACGCTGCTGGAGGGTATTTTTGGTTACCAGGAGACGCCAAGCGTCAGCGAAGTGGCAGTCTACTTCCTCTATTTGATCCCGGCGCTGGTGCTGTTTGTCATGCCGCCTCGAGCCGGTGCGCAGCCCTCCCGCGCTGCGCCGTAAGCCTCTATAACGATTCTTAGTTACAACACACTTATAAAAGGGAAGGGTCATGGCAATTCTTTTTCGACGTAGCGCAGTACAACTCGGGGTCGCCGCGCTGATGGCGTGCGCGTTCGGGGCACAGGCAGCGGATGTGCCGCAGGTAAAAGTGACGGTGACGGATAAGCAGTGCGAACCGATGAACCTGACGGTTAACGCCGGCAAAACGCAGTTTGTGATCCTCAACCACAGCCAGAAAGCGCTGGAGTGGGAGATCCTTAAAGGAGTGATGGTAGTTGAAGAGCGTGAAAACATCGCGCCGGGCTTTAGCCAGAAGCTTACCGCCAACCTGCAGCCGGGCGAATATGAGATGACCTGCGGCCTGTTAACCAACCCGAAAGGGAAATTAGTGGTCAAAGGTGAAGCGACGGCTGACGCGGCGAAGGGGGATGCACTGCTGAGCCTTGGCGAAGCGATCACCGCCTATAAAGCCTATGTCGTTGGCGAAACCGCGCAGCTGGTCTCCGGCACCAAAGCCTTTACCGATGCGGTGAAAGCGGGCGATATCGAAAAAGCGAAAGCGCTCTACGCGCCGACGCGCCAGCACTACGAGCGCATTGAGCCGATTGCTGAGCTCTTCTCCGATCTCGATGGCAGCATCGATGCCCGTGAAGATGATTACGAGCAGAAGGCCGCCGATCCGAAATTCACCGGTTTCCACCGCCTTGAGAAGGCGCTGTTTGGCGACAACAGCGTCAAAGACATGGCGAGCTATGCCGATAAGCTCAATCACGATGTGCTTGAACTGCAAACCCGCATCAATGAGCTGGCTTTCCCGCCGTCAAAAGTGGTGGGCGGCGCAGCCGGGCTGATTGAAGAGGTGGCAGCGAGCAAAATCAGTGGCGAAGAGGATCGTTACAGCCATACCGACCTGTGGGATTTCCAGGCCAATATCGAAGGCGCGCAGAAGATTGTCGATCTGCTGCGCCCGCAGCTGCAAAAAGAGAACAGCGCGCTGCTTGCGAAAGTGGACGCTAACTTCAAGAAAGTGAATACCATTTTAGCGAAGTACCGCACCAAAACGGGCTTTGAGACCTATGACAAGCTGACCGATGCCGATCGTAATGCGCTGAAGGGGCCAATCACCACCCTGGCGGAAGATCTGGCGCAGCTGCGCGGCGTACTTGGACTGGATTAATAATGAAGCAGCATGAAGAAAACGACGTCAGCGAACCTTCGCGGCGTCGGTTGTTAAAAGGGATGGGCGCGCTGGGTGGCGCGCTTGCTCTCGCCGGCGGTTGTCCGGTCGCGCATGCGGCAAAGCCGCAAAGCGCGCCGGGAACGCTCTCGCCCGATTCACGTATGGAAAAGCAGCCGTTTTACGGCGATCACCAGGCGGGCATCTTAACGCCGCAGCAGGCCTCGATGATGCTGGTGGCATTTGATGTGCTGGCGGCGGATAAAGCGGATCTTATCCGCCTGTTTCGCCTGCTCACCGATCGTATTGCTTTCCTGACGGCGGGCGGCCCGGCGCCGGAGACACCAAACCCGCGACTGCCGCCGATGGATTCAGGCATTCTCGGGCCGTTTATCGCGCCGGATAACCTGACCATGACGGTCTCTGTCGGGTCTGCGCTGTTTGATGAACGATTCGGTCTTGCGGCGCAGAAACCGAAGAAGCTGCAGAAGATGATGCGTTTTCCTAACGACTCGCTCGATGCCGCGCTCTGTCATGGCGATCTGCTACTGCAGATCTGCGCGAATACGCAGGACACGGTGATCCACGCCTTGCGCGATGTGATCAAGCACACGCCGGATCTGCTCAGCGTGCGCTGGAAGCGGGAAGGGTTCATCTCCGATCACGCCGCGCGCAGCCGCGGGAAAGAGACGCCGGTAAACCTGCTCGGCTTTAAAGATGGCACCGCGAACCCCGACAGCAGCAATGCGCCGCTGATGGATGAGATTGTCTGGGTGACGGGCGATCAGGGAGAGCCAGCATGGGCAGTAGGCGGCAGCTATCAGGCGGTGCGCATTATCCAGTTCCACGTTGAGTTCTGGGATCGCACGCCGCTGAAAGAGCAGCAGACTATTTTCGGGCGCGATAAACAGAGCGGTGCGCCGCTCGGCATGCAGCATGAGCACGATGTGCCCGATTACGCCAGCGATCCCGAGGGCAAGGTTATCGCCCTCGACAGCCATATCCGCCTGGCGAACCCGCGGACGAAAGAGACGCAGGCAAACCTGATGATGCGCCGGGGCTACAGCTACTCCCTCGGCGTCACCAACTCTGGCCAGCTGGATATGGGCCTGCTGTTTGTCTGTTATCAGCACGATCTGGAGAAAGGCTTCCTGACCGTGCAAAAAAGGCTGAATGGCGAAGCGCTGGAGGAGTATATCCGGCCCATCGGCGGCGGTTTCTTCTTCGCGTTACCCGGCGTGAAGTCAACCCAGAGCTATCTTGCCCAGTCTCTGCTCGAAGCGTGAAGATCCTATCCTGCCCGTCCGGGCAGGATATTCTGTTATCTGTAGCAATTTGACATACTTTTTCTGCCATCCACGCATAATTTTAATGTATTACAAAGTATCTGTTATATTTCTGTAATATTCATCGAAGAGACTCTGTGAAACGACGCAGGGTGCGTAGCTGTTAATGTTTAGTAAAAAAATTGTTGCATTGATGCTACGCTTTAGATGAGCAGTTCATTCGGTTATCCCTGCGGTGATGAAGTCTTCTGGAGATCGCGGATGGTAAAGTGCTGTAGTGGACAGACAAAACGACCTCGCAAAACCCGGCCCGGGGAGCACACCTCCGGCAACGACTTTTTCACCCCTGATTTCTCCTCCTCCTGTTTTTTAACTCCTTCTGACGATGTGGCAGACGGTTTTGCTGTTCGTTGCGCCATGTCATTTTCAAAGGCAAGCCATGGCTTACAAGGAAGCCAACCCTCAGACGTTCGTGCGCATAATCGCGTCGATTTCGATGCGTGTGATGTAAACCAACAACTCAAGGTGCTATCCATGGGAAGACAGAAAGCAGTGATCAAAGCTCGTCGTGAAGCGAAACGCGTGCTGAGACGTGATTCACGTAGCCATAAACAGCGTGAAGAAGAGTCGGTCACCTCGCTTGTGCAGATGAGTGGTGTAGAAGCAATTGGCATGGCGCGGGATTGCCGTGATAACTCTCCGATTGCTGCCCGCAATGAGGCTCAGGCGCATTATTTACATGCGATTGAGACTAAGCAGTTGATTTTCGCCACTGGCGAAGCGGGTTGTGGGAAAACGTGGATTAGCGCGGCGAAAGCTGCAGAGGCTCTGATCCATAAGGATGTGGAGCGGATTATCGTGACCCGGCCGGTCCTGCAAGCTGATGAAGATCTCGGCTTCTTACCCGGCGATATCTCGGAGAAGTTCGCACCCTATTTCCGGCCCGTCTATGACGTGCTGTTGAAACGTCTTGGTGCGTCCTTTATGCAATACTGCCTGCGCCCGGAAATTGGCAAGGTGGAGATCGCGCCGTTCGCCTATATGCGCGGACGTACGTTTGAAAATGCGGTGGTCATTCTTGACGAGGCCCAGAACGTCACCGCTGCGCAAATGAAGATGTTTTTGACGCGCCTCGGGGAAAACGTGACCGTGATTGTTAACGGCGATATCACCCAGTGCGATCTGCCCTCCGGTGTTAAATCGGGGCTGAGCGATGCGCTGGCACGTTTTGAAGAGGACGAGATGATTGGTGTGGTGCGCTTTAATAAAGACGACTGCGTACGCTCCGCCCTCTGCCAGCGCACGTTGAAAGCCTACGATTAAACGGCGCGCAAGATACAGTTAGCGTTAAAACCCGGGAAACCGGGTTTTATTTTTTGTGGGGCTGATAAGGCAGAATCTCGTAGGCCTGATAAGGCGCAGCGTGTAGGCCTGATAAGGCGTAGCCGCCATCAGGCATTTGGTCATGGCACGAAAGTTGGCCCAGGCGCGTAGGCCTGATAAGGCGCAGCCGCCATCAGGCACTGGCTCCGTTGCCGACGCGTGCACCGGGGGGGATTGACTCGCTTTGCTCGCCCTTCGGGCAGCCCACTCGCTGTGCTCGTGGTCTGTCCAACGGGCTGTCGCCCGTTGTCGAACCCCGGTCGGGGATTCTCATCCCCCCTGGCGCGGAGATACATGCGAAAAAAAAGCCCGCATTTTCATGCGAGCTCTTCTTCAAATAATGGCGGTGAGGGGGGGATTCGAACCCCCGATACGTTGCCGTATACACACTTTCCAGGCGTGCTCCTTCAGCCACTCGGACACCTCACCACATTGTATTGCCACCCGCCATACAGGAGGGCAACGGGGCGCTACTATAGGGAGTTGCGCTGAAGCGGTCAAGCAGATTTTCAGCCGTGATGATTGTTCGCTTAAGGTGTGAGCAACGGCGTGGATTGGTGGCGGAAATGCCGGGATTTGCAGCGATAAAAATGCCGGATGGCGCTCACGCTTATCCGGCCTACGGAGCAGAGCAGGTTTGATGGTTGAGATGGCACAATTACGTAGGCCTGATAAGGCGCAGCCGCCATCAGGCACTGGCTCCGCTGCCGACGCGTGCACCGGGGGGGATTGACTCGCTTCGCTCGCCCTGCGGGCAGCCCACTCACTGCGTTCGTGGTCTGTCCAACGTGCTGTCGCCCGTTGTCGAACCCCGGTCGGGGATTCTCATCCCCCCTGTTCGGGGAATATAAAAGAAAAAAGCCCGTACTTTCGTACAGGCTCTCATCTTAAATAATGGCGGTGAGGGGGGGATTCGAACCCCCGATACGTTGCCGTATACACACTTTCCAGGCGTGCTCCTTCAGCCACTCGGACACCTCACCACATTGTTGTCCCGATGTCGTCGGGACGGGCGCTAATGTAGGGAAAACCCGTAACCGCGTCAATCTTCTTTTGCAATAAATTAGTGCGTTTAGACAAACTTCAAACAACCTGCTTCTTAAACGTTCTGAAAACGCTTTTTTTCTCGCCTTGGCACTTAAGCCACGCGCTGGAGAGGATATTTGTTATGCTTATCAGCCGCATAAAAATGCCTCACCCACAACAAGACTGGAGCGCCGATGGAGATCCTCTTTTATCACCCCTCATTCGATAACGCCTTTTGGGTGAATGCCCTGCGAGAAGCACTGCCGGATGCCAACATCCGTGTCTGGACGCCGGGCGATAATGCCCCCGCTGATTACGCGCTGGTCTGGCATCCGCCCGTGGAGATGCTTGAAGGGCGGAAACTAAAGGCGGTGTTTGCCCTCGGCGCTGGCGTCGATGCGATCCTCGGGCAACTCAAAGCGCATCCGCAGATGCTCGACGCCGCAGTGCCGCTGTTTCGCCTTGAAGACACCGGCATGGCGCAGCAGATGCAGGAGTATGCCGTAAGCCAGCTGCTGCACTGGTTCCGCCGCTTTGATGATTACCAGGCGCTAAAAGGCGAGGCGAAGTGGCAACCCCTTGAGGAGTATGCGCATAAGGATTTTACCGTCGGCATTCTTGGCGCCGGGGTGATGGGCGCAAAAGTCGCCGAAGCGCTCCGACCGTGGGGATTCCCGCTGCGCTGCTGGAGCCGCAGCCGAAAAGATCTGCCAGGCGTCACCAGTTTTGCCGGCGCGCAAGAGCTTGGGGATTTCCTGCACGGTACGCGAGTATTGATCAACCTGCTGCCGAACACGCCGGAGACCGCAGGCATTATCAATCATGCCTTACTGGCGCAACTGGAAGAGGGGAGTTATCTGCTCAACCTCGCGCGCGGCGTGCATCTTGTGGAAGCGGATCTTTTGCAGGCGCTTGAGAGCGGCAAAGTGAAGGGCGCGATGCTGGATGTATTCCGTGAAGAGCCATTGCCTGCGGATAACCCGCTGTGGGTGCACCCGCGCGTCGCCATTACGCCGCATATTGCCGCCGTAACCCGTCCCCATGAAGCGATTGATTATATCTGCCACACCATTCGCCAGCTTGAGTGCGGCGAGGCGGTGAGCGGTCGCGTTGACCGGGCGCGAGGATATTGAGAGAGGCCCGGCCGCGCCGGGTTTTCATTAAACTGCATAACAATAGCTGCTATTCTTGCGCAATTGACTACAGGAGTGAGCCATGTACCCCGTTGACCTGCATATGCACACCGTCGCCAGCACCCACGCTTACAGCACGCTGCATGACTATATTGCCGAAGCGAAACGCAAAGGCATTAAGCTCTTCGCCATTACCGATCATGGCCCTGACATGGCCGATGCCCCTCACCACTGGCACTTTATCAATATGCGTATCTGGCCGCGGCTGGTCGACGGCGTCGGCATTCTGCGCGGTATCGAAGCCAATATTAAAAACCGCGCGGGCGAAATCGACTGCACCGGGCCGATGGTTGATGCGCTCGATCTGATCGTGGCCGGTTTTCATGAGCCGGTGTTCCCGCCGCAGGATAAAGCCAGCCATACCGAGGCGATGATCGCCACCATTGCCAGCGGTAATGTGCATATCATTAGCCACCCTGGTAACCCCAAGTTTGAGATTGATATTCCGGCGGTGGCCGCCGCGGCCGCGAAGTATGATGTGGCGCTGGAGATTAACAACTCCTCCTTTATCCATTCGCGCAAGGGCAGTGAAGCGAATTGCCGCGCCATTGCCGCTGCCGTGCGTGACGCGGGCGGCTGGGTGGCGCTCGGTTCCGACTCGCATACCGCCTTTACGCTGGGCGACTTCACGGAGTGCCGCAAAGTGCTGGATGAGGTCGGCTTCCCGGAGGATCGCATCCTGAACGTATCACCGCGCCGCATGCTGAGCTTCCTTGAGTCACGCGGCATGGCGCCGATTGATGAATTTGCTGAACTTTAAATACTGACTGGAACTACTGAATGAACGAATTTTCTATTCTCTGCCGCGTGTTGGGCTCGCTCTTTTACCGCCAGCCGCAGGATCCGTTGCTGGTGCCGCTCTACACGATGATCCGCGAAGGAAAGCTGGCAGAGAGCTGGCCGCTTGAGCAGGATGCGCTGCTGGAGCGTCTGCAAAAAAGCTGCGATGCCCAGACGCTGGCTGCCGATTACAACGCGCTGTTTGTCGGCGATGAGTGTCGCGTTTCGCCGCTGCGCAGTGCGTGGGTTGAAGGGGCGAGCGAAGCGGAAGTGCGCGAGTTTTTATCCAGCCGCGGCATGCCGCTGAGCGCTGCGCCGGCCGATCATATAGGTACGCTCCTGCTGGCCGCTTCATGGCTGGAAGATCAGTCCGCGGAAGATAAGAGCGAAGCGCTGGAAACCCTCTTCGCGGAGTACCTGCTGCCGTGGTGCGGCACCTTCTTTGGCAAAGTGGAAGCCCACGCTACGACGCCGTTCTGGCGCACGCTGGCCGAGCTCTCCCGCGATGCGATTGCCGCTATGTGGGAAGAGCTTCAGGAAGAGTCAGAGAACGAAGAGTGATTTGAGTCACAAATAATTTGCAACGATGAGTTCGTTGTCTAAATTTATGTGGTGAATGTCACTTTGTAGCGGCGCGCATCTGCTATGATGCGCGCCATGAACAGACTCTTCGCACTCGCATTGACGACAGGTATCCTTTCCGGGCTCTGGGGCTGGGTTGCCGTCGCTTCAGGACTTTTAAGCTGGGCCGGTTTTCTCGGCTGTACGGCCTATTTCGCCTGCCCGCAGGGTGGGCTGAAGGGGCTTGCGATCTCTGCCTGCACGGTAATGAGTGGTGTCATCTGGGCGCTGGTGATTATGTACGGTAGCGCACTGGCTCCCCATCTTGAGATTGTGGGTTACATGATGACCGGCATCGTCGCTTTTCTGATGTGTCTGCAGGCCAAAAACCTGCTGCTCTCCTTTGTTCCCGGCACCTTTATTGGCGCCTGCGCCACCTTTGCCGGGCAGGGCGACTGGAGAGTGGTACTCCCTTCGCTGGCGGTAGGATTGCTGTTTGGCTATGCCATGAAAAATAGCGGTCTATGGCTCGCTTCCCGGAGTCGTTCATCCCGTGCGGCGGCAGTGAAAAAAGTGTAATTAGCCGTTCGCTTTCCCTCTCTTTCAGACAATATTTCCTGCCGGTTCGCTTGCGGCGCCACCATTTCCGTTGCGCCAGTATACACTTAGTGCATGTTCTCGGTTTTGCACCGACAAGGGAGCCATAATGGAATCACGTATGCAGGTTATTCAGGGGGATATTACAACCCTTGAGGTGGATGTTATTGTCAACGCCGCCAACGCGTCTTTACTCGGCGGCGGCGGGGTTGATGGCGCGATTCATCGCGCAGCCGGTCCGGCGCTGCTTGAGGCGTGCAAACAGGTTCGCCAGCAGCAGGGCGAGTGCCCGCCGGGCCATGCGGTGATCACCGCCGCCGGCAATCTTAACGCCAAAGCGGTGATCCACGCGGTCGGGCCGGTCTGGCGCGGCGGGAATGATAACGAAGCCCATCTGCTCGAAGATGCCTATCGCAACAGCCTGAAGCTGGCGGATGCGAACGGCTACGCCTCTATTGCTTTTCCTGCTATCAGCACCGGCGTGTACGGTTACCCGAAAGCGGCCGCGGCGGAGATCGCCATCAACACCGTTTCGGATTATCTAACCCGCTATTCTCTGTTACGGCAGATATACTTTGTCTGCTATGACGATGAAACTCTGCGACTCTATCAACGCCTACTCACCCAACACGGTGCCGACCCTGCACGCTGATTCCCGGCTTGGGCGCGCCGTTGCACCCGTTTGTGAGGCGCACCCCGGTCTTTGCGGTCTGCATATTCTTGATGACAGTATGGACGCTTTTGTCGCCCGCTACCGGTTAGCGGAGCTGGCGGAGCGCACGCTCGATGTGCAGTACTACATCTGGGAAGATGACACCTCCGGCCGCTTGTTGATGCTGGCGCTGCTTGCCGCCGCCGATCGCGGCGTTAAGGTGCGTCTGCTGCTGGATGATAACAACACCCTCGGCATGGATGGCGTACTGCGCCAGCTCGATAACCATCCCAATATCGAGGTGCGGCTGTTTAACCCTTTCTCCTTTCGCTCCCTGCGTGCGCTCGGCTATTTAACGGATTTCGCGCGCCTTAACCGGCGGATGCACAATAAAAGTTTCACCGTTGATGGCGTGGTGACGCTGGTCGGCGGGCGCAATATTGGCGATGCCTATTTCGGCATTGGCGAAGAGCCGCTGTTTACCGATCTCGACGTAATGGCGGTCGGCCCGGTGGTGAAAGAGGTGGAGCGGGATTTCTTGCGCTACTGGAACTCGGCCTCGGTCTCGTCACTGCGCAGCGTACTCTCGCTGTCGCCGGAGGAGATTGCCGAACGCATTCGTCTGCCGGAGAGCTGGCGGGAAGATATCACCGCCGTGCGCTACCAGGAGAGACTCGCTTCTACGCATTTCGCCGCGCACCTTGAAAACGGCACGCTGCCGCTATTGTGGGCGAAAACGCGTCTGCTAAGCGATGACCCGCGTAAAGGGGAGGGCAAAGCGCGCGAGCACACGTTATTGCCGCAGCGACTGCTCAATGTGATGGGTAAACCGGACCGGCAGATTGATATTATCTCGGCCTATTTTGTGCCGGGGCGCGCGGGCGTTGCGTTGCTGCTACAGCTGGCGCGTAAAGGGGTGAAGATCGCCATTCTGACCAACTCCCTTGCCGCCAACGATGTCACGGTGGTGCACGCAGGCTATGCGCGCTGGCGCAAAAAGCTGCTGCGCCACGGAATTGAACTTTATGAACTGAAACCAACGCGCGGGGAAGCCCCCATTCACCCGGTGCATGACCGTGGTTTAACCGGTAACTCCGGCTCCAGCCTGCATGCGAAAACCTTCAGTATCGACGGTGAAAAGGTCTTTATCGGCTCGTTTAATTTCGACCCGCGATCCGCGGTGCTGAATACCGAGATGGGCTTTGTCATTGATAGTGAAACGCTGGCAAAGCAGATCCACCACCGTTTTCTGCGCAGCCAGAAAGATATCACCTGGCAACTACGCCTTGACCGCTTTGGTCGTATCAACTGGATTGAACAGCAGGATGGCGAGGAGATTGTGCTGAAAAAGGAGCCGCATACCCATCTGTGGCAGCGCATTCTGGTGCGCATGGTCTACTGGCTGCCGGTGGAGTGGCTGCTCTGAGGTCAGAGCAGCCAGCCGTTTTACCCGGCCTGCACCGGTGATTTAGCGGTCTTCTCCTGCGGCTTACCGGAGAAGAGGAAGCGCAGCAGCGGAATGCGCAGATGGATCTCATACAGCACGATGGCAATGCCAATCACAAACACCAGCCCGGTGAAAAAGCCCACCACGTTCGACTGAATATGCGGCGTAATCCATGCGCCGAACAGCAGCGTCAACGGGTGATGCACCAGGTAGATAAAGAGCGAGGCGTTAACAAAGTAGCTGACGCGGGCAGACTGGAAATTGAGCAGCCGGTGGCCAAGCGAGAAGACCACATTCACCATCCAGAAGCCCATCAGCATGGTGATTACCGCTTCTGTTTCATACATCCACCCCTCACCGCTGCCGTAGCGCTGATTGAGCAGGTAGGCGATAAAGGCCAGCGCCGACCCCACCATGCACCAGGGCGATGGCGTAACAAACAGGCTTTTCAGACGCGGGCTGATAAAGGTCAGGGCGCCAAGCAGGAAGAAGGGGATATAAAACAGCGTCTGCATCACGGTGAAATTAAACAGCGCGTCGCGCAATATTTCCGGATAGAAGAGGAAAACGCCGCGACGAAATGCCGCCCAGGCGATGCCCAATAGCAGAAACCAGACAGAAAGCTTGCCGAGAGAAATGTCGTTAAGCAGGCGATCGGCGTTGTTTTTGATGGCGCGGAATAACCACAAGCTGATCGTCGTTAATATAACGAGCACCAGCAGGAACCATAAATGGGAGATCAATTCCCATGACAGCGTATTGAATTTGTCATAAGTCGACAGGGTGTGCCAGTTAGCGGTGTTCTCCTTAACATGTTGCAACATAATAAATTGCGGCAACGTCAGCAGTGGAATAGCCGTCAACATGGGAATGCCTACGCGCTCAACGCGCACTTTCCACCAGCGTTTAAGCGGGTAGCGCAGGTAGAGCATATAGGAGAAGTAACCCGAAATGACGAAAAAGACCTGCATGCGAAAGGCGTGAATGAAGTCGTTAAACAGCGTCAGCCACCATGAAGGGTAGGTACTGTTGACATGCCACATATGGCTCGAGTAAATGAGGGAAATGTGGAACGGGATCCCAAGCAGCATTAACCACGCGCGTATGGAATCAAGGAAATATTCACGTTGTGCGGGGGATTTAGACATATATCTCCGTGCATTCTCAGACTTTTCGTCTTATCCATAAGACAAATAATGATTACATTCCAAACCAACCCTACACTATGTCAGATAACCTGTCTCCAGGATAAGACTGCAAAAGGAAATGGGGGGCCGGATGCATTTGTTTAATCAATGAACGGTACCTGAGAACAAAGCAGGGATTCGGTTGTCGGATTGCCAGAGTTTCCATTAAAATGGATCGGATCGATTTAAGCACACAAAGGGGGAAGTGCTTAGTTATTATGAAACCTAAATTACGAATGATGAAAATGCATTGGGTAGGGGCAGCAGTACTGTTGTCACTTTATACGTCATCAGGCTGGGCCTTTTCTATCGACGATGTCGCAAAACAGGCGCAATCCCTGGCTGGCAAGAGCTATGAAGCACCCAAAAGCAATCTGCCCTCGCTGTTCCGCGATATGAAGTATGCGGACTATCAACAAATTCAGTTCAACCATGATAAAGCTTACTGGAACAAGACCAACACACCGTTCAAGCTTGAGTTTTATCATCAGGGGATGTATTTCGACACGCCGGTAACCATCAACGAAGTGACCGCGACCGCCGTGCACCAGATTAAGTACAGCCCGGACTACTTCAACTTCGGCAACATTCAGCACGACAAAGATACCGTTAAGGATCTCGGCTTTGCCGGTTTCAAAGTGCTTTACCCCATCAATAGCAAAGATAAAAACGACGAAATCGTCAGCATGCTGGGCGCGAGCTACTTCCGCGTGATTGGCGCGGGCCAGGTCTATGGTCTCTCCGCGCGCGGGCTGGCGATCGATACGGCGCTGCCTTCCGGCGAAGAGTTCCCGCGCTTTAAGGAGTTCTGGATCGAGCGTCCGAAGCCGACCGACAAGCGTCTGACCATCTATGCGCTGCTCGACTCCCCGCGTGCTACCGGCGCCTACCGTTTTGTCATTATTCCGGGCCGCGACAGCGTGGTTGATGTCCAGTCTAAAGTCTATCTGCGTGACAAAGTGGGCAAACTGGGCGTTGCGCCGCTGACCAGTATGTTCCTGTTCGGGCCGTCACAGCCCTCGCCGGCAATCAACTACCGTCCTGAGCTGCATGACTCCAACGGTCTGTCGATGCTGGCCGGCAACGGCGAGTGGATCTGGCGTCCGCTGAATAACCCGAAACACCTGGCCGTCAGCAGCTATGCGATGGAAAACCCGCAGGGCTTCGGTCTGCTGCAGCGTGGCCGTGAGTTCTCCCGTTTCGAAGATATCGATGACCGCTACGACCAGCGCCCGAGCGCGTGGGTCACGCCGAAAGGCGAGTGGGGCAAAGGGAAAGTTGAGCTGGTGGAAATCCCGACCAACGACGAAACCAACGACAACATCGTTGCCTACTGGACACCGGATCAGCTGCCGGAGCCGGGCAAAGAGATGAACTTCAAGTACACCATCACCTTTAGCCGTGACGAAGATAAACTGCATGCGCCGGATAATGCCTGGGTTAAGCAGACTCGTCGTTCAACGGGTGATGTGAAGCAGTCCAACCTTATCCGCCAGCCGGACGGTACCATCGCGTTCGTGATCGACTTTACCGGCCAGGATATGAAAAAACTGCCGCAGGATACGCCGGTAACGGCGCAGGCGAGCATTGGCGATAACGGTGAGATCGTTGAAAACGCCGTTCGCTATAATCCAGTGACCCAAGGTTGGCGTTTGACGCTGCGCGTGAAGGTCAAAGATCCGAAGAAAACCACGGATATGCGCGCGGCGCTGGTCAACGCCGATCAGCCCCTGAGTGAAACCTGGAGCTATCAGCTACCTGCCAATGAATAAGATAACTGAGTATATCGACGCGCTGCCGCTCCCCGAGGAGCGGAAAGCAGCGCTGCCGACGGATTCGATTCGCGGCGTGCATGAAGCGCTGGACGCGGAGCACACGGACTGGAAGCGTGAAGATGACACGCCGCTGGGATCGGTGACCGCGCGGCTGGAAAACAGCTGGCCGGATTCGCTGGCGCAAGGGCAACTGGCGAAGGACGACGAGGGACGCGCGCAGCTGCAGGCGATGCCGAAAGCCAAACGCTCCTCGATGTTCCCGGATCCCTGGCGCACCAACCCCCTTGGTCGCTTCTGGGATCGCCTGCGCGGTCGTGAGGTTCTGCCGCGCTACATGTCGCGTCTGACCAAAGAGGAGCAGGTTCGCGAGGAGAAGTGGCGCACCGTTGGCTCTATCCGCCGCTATATCCTGCTCGTGCTGACGATTGCGCAGACGGTGGTTGCGACCTGGTATATGAAAACCATCCTGCCTTATCAGGGCTGGGCGCTGATCAACCCTGCCGATATGGCAGGCCAGGATCTGTGGGTCTCCTTTATGCAGCTCCTGCCTTATGTGCTGCAGACCGGGATCCTGATCCTCTTCGCCGTCCTCTTCTGCTGGGTCTCCGCCGGTTTCTGGACGGCATTGATGGGCTTCCTGCAACTGCTGATTGGGCGGGATAAATACAGTATTTCCGCCTCGACGGTGGGCGATGAACCGCTTAATCCGGAACATCGCACGGCGCTGATCATGCCTATCTGTAACGAAGACGTCGATCGCGTCTTCGCTGGCCTGCGCGCCACCTGGGAGTCGGTGAAAGCCACCGGGCAGCAGAAGCACTTCGACGTCTATATCCTGAGTGATAGCTACAATCCGGATATCTGCGTCGCGGAGCAAAAAGCCTGGATGGAGCTGATTGCCGAAGTGCAGGGCGAAGGGCAGATCTTCTATCGTCGTCGTCGTCGTCGCGTGAAACGTAAGAGCGGCAACATCGATGACTTCTGCCGTCGCTGGGGCAGCCAGTACAGCTACATGGTGGTGCTGGATGCGGACTCGGTGATGACCGGTGACTGCCTGACCGGGCTGGTGCGCCTGATGGAAGCCAACCCGAACGCCGGTATTATCCAGTCTTCGCCGCGCGCGTCCGGTATGGACACGCTCTATGCGCGCTGCCAGCAGTTTGCAACCCGCGTCTATGGCCCGCTCTTTACCGCCGGTCTGCACTTCTGGCAGTTAGGTGAATCCCACTACTGGGGGCATAACGCGATTATCCGCGTGCAGCCGTTTATCGAGCACTGTGCGCTGGCACCGCTGCCGGGTGAAGGCTCGTTTGCAGGCTCCATCCTCTCCCACGACTTTGTGGAAGCTGCGCTGATGCGCCGCGCCGGTTGGGGTGTGTGGATTGCCTACGATCTGCCTGGCTCCTATGAAGAACTGCCGCCGAACCTGCTTGATGAGCTGAAACGCGACCGCCGCTGGTGTCACGGGAACCTGATGAACTTCCGTCTGTTCCTGGTAAAAGGGATGCACCCGGTTCACCGCGCGGTGTTCCTGACCGGCGTGATGTCCTATCTCTCGGCGCCGCTGTGGTTTATGTTCCTCGCGCTCTCAACGGCGCTGCAGGTGGTGCATGCGCTGACCGAACCGCAGTACTTCCTGCAGCCGCGCCAGCTCTTCCCGGTCTGGCCGCAGTGGCGTCCGGAACTGGCTATCGCGCTGTTTGCCTCGACCATGGTGCTGCTCTTCCTGCCGAAGCTGCTGAGTATCATCCTTGTCTGGTGCAAAGGGCCGAAAGAGTACGGTGGTTTCTTCCGCGTCACGCTCTCGCTGCTGCTGGAAGTGCTCTTCTCCGTGCTGCTGGCGCCAGTACGTATGCTGTTCCATACGGTGTTCGTGGTTAGCGCGTTCCTCGGCTGGGAAGTGGTATGGAACTCGCCGCAGCGTGATGATGACTCCACTCCGTGGGGTGAAGCCTTTATGCGTCACGGCTCGCAGCTGCTGCTGGGCCTGGTGTGGGCAGTGGGGATGGCGTGGCTGGATCTGCGCTTCCTCTTCTGGCTGGCACCGATCGTCTTCTCGCTGATCCTCTCGCCGTTCGTGTCGGTGATCTCGAGCCGCTCAACGGTCGGTCTGCGCACCAAGCGCTGGAAGCTGTTCCTGATCCCGGAAGAGTACTCTCCGCCGCAGGTGCTGGTCGATACCGATCGCTATCTGGAGCTGAACCGCTCACGCTCGCTGGAAGATGGGTTTATGCATGCCGTATTTAACCCCTCCTTCAACGCGCTGGCGACAGCGATGGCGACCGCGCGCCACCGTGCCAGTAACGTGCTGGAGATTGCCCGCGACCGTCACGTTGAGCAGGCGCTGAATGAAACGCCTGAGAAGCTCAACCGCGATCGTCGTCTGGTGCTGTTAAGCGACCCGGTAACGCTCTCACGCCTGCACTATCGCGTCTGGGAATCACCAGAGCGCTATTTGTCCTGGGTGAAGCACTACGAAACGTTGTCGCTTAATCCACTGGCGCTGAAGGCGAAATAAGCCATCATTAAGAAAATACCGGCATTAGCCGGTATTTTTTTATCTGCATAATCAGAAGGGGAACGCGGTGAGAGTGATGCTGGTGGTTGTCATGGTGTGCGTATTAAGCGGCTGCGGCAGTATTGTCAGCCGGACAATCCCAGGCCAGGGCCACGGGAATCAGTACTACCCCGGCGTGCAGTGGGACGTACGTGACTCCTCATGGCGTTTCCTGACCGTGCTGGATCTGCCGCTCTCGCTGGTGTTCGACACCCTGCTACTGCCGATAGACGCCCAGCACGGCCCCTACGAGTAATTAACGCTCATCCCACTCATCTGCCGCAGCCTGACCCTCTTCGGTATCCAGCGGCGGCTCGAGCTGGAATTCGCCCTCATCCCACTCGTGCAGGGTGTTCTCTTCCAGCCACTCCTGACGGATCTCGATCTCGTCAAAGTCGCCATCAAAGACGCTCTGTGCTGCTTCGCCGCTGTACATCGGCAGGCACTCGCCCGGTTGCTCTTCGTCGGCAAAAAATTCTGCCTGCCAGACGATATCGCCATCCTGCAGCACATACTTCTGGACATTGAACTGTTGCACATTGAGGTCATCTTCATCGACGTCGGGGTTGTTAGCGATAAACGCTTCGCGCGCCGCGTCAATGGCTTCGGCCAGAGTTGTGTAATAGTTCAGTTCAGAATCAGCCATGTAAAACGCTCCTTGATAACGATATAAGACATGCAGAAATCTATAGTCGCTGGTTATGCCAGCGTCAAACTTCCTCTTCACTTTTATCACGGCGCAAACCGGCCAAGTGCGCTGCTACCGCGGCGTTATGGCGCTGCAAATGTTCAGGGGTCTGACAGGGCGGCTGCTTCATCACAAACGCGGCACGACGAGAGGAGAAGTGAAGATCGTCGGCAAAAAAGTTGCCCCGCATCCTGCTAAGCTCCTCGCGGCGATACGCATCCAGGGGACGCCCGCGGCGCATCGCCTCCTGCGCGCGCGCTTTTGCCTTGAGTGAATCGGGCAGGGCGGCAGACGCAATCATCGCGCAGGCATGGCTTATCACCGTCTCAAGAAACGCCTCGCGCGGGATATCAAGCACCGAGTCGACGAGGCCGAGTGCCGCCGCCTGCCTGGCGCTAATCGGCAGGCAATTCTCACTCAGCGCCACCGCCGCTTCAGCGTCCGCGCGCCACGGTAGCGTTAAGGTCCAGAACTCCGACCCGTGCAGCCCCATGGTTTTGTAATGCGGATTAATCACCACGCCCGCCCGCATAAATACGCGATCGGCCGCCAGCATCAGCATCGCGCCGCCCGCGCCGGCATTGGCATTGACCGCGCTTATCACCAGCTTGTCGCGACAGGTGAGGATCGCTTCGGCAAAGTCATCGATCGCGTTGATCGACGCCCATCCCTCTTCGGCAGGGTTAGCCGCCACATGAATGGAGTTAAGCTCAATGCCGTTTGACCAGAAATCATCCCCACCGGCGAGCACAATGGCATCCACGCTGCTATCTCCGGCAGCGCGCGCAAAGAGCGCGGTGAGGTTCTGCGAATCACGGACGGTAAATGCGCCGTTGAGTAGCGGGAAATGAAGAATGGCGACCCGCCCGCGCGTCTCAAGCCAGGGCTTGTTGGGGTGCTGCGCATCAAGTACCGGCAGCGAAGCGCACGCTGCGAGTTCGTCCCGCAGCGCGACGGCGGCGGGAAGTTTGACCTGCGCACAGGCGTGCTTGTCACTGCGGCGCAGGTGACCGATCCACAGCGCGCCATCGAGGGTTGCCACACAGAGCGCATCGCCATCGCGGGCAAAAATCTCTCCGACGTGCCCACGTCGGCTGGCAACAGTAGCCTCAGCCTGCCAGGCATTAAATACTCGCACCGGCACGCCTGCTAACTGCGTCGGCGCACCGGGCAGGCTGTCGCTGGCGCGGATTTTACGCAGCAGCAGGTCGGTGGGATCGCACTGCCAGTCAAGGGTGCGCGCGCTTATCGGCAGCGCTGCTCTCTCACGGCCGCGCGTTGTGGCGCGGTCATAATCAAGGGGATCGCCATGCTGCTGGCCTTGCTGTAACTTCGCGATCAGCTCCCACAAACAGGCGACAGCAGCATCGGTAACCAGATGGCGGTAAATACGGCTTTTCGCCAGCGGCGGCAGGGGGAAGGTACGCGTCGCCCAGATGTCGCCCGCATCCATCACCGCGTTGGCTTCCAGCAGGGTTACACCCCATTCGTGCCACCCTTCAAGGATGGCCCAGTCAAGGGAGCTGGGGCCGCGGTCGCCGACAATACCCGGGTGCAGGATAAAGCATCGGAAGCGTTGCCAGATGCAGTCAGGGATAGCCCGTTTCAGAAACGGTGCGACGATAATGTCAGGCGGGTTCGCCGCCAGCCGCTGTTCAAGCGCGTCATCACCGGTAAACACCTCAACGGTGACCTGATGACCGGCATCGGTGAGTTCGACAAAAAAACGTTGTGACAGGCCATTAAAGGCGCTGCAAAGCAGAAAAATATGCATGACTTTCCATCCTGGAAAAGGTGTTCCGGTAGGGGATTACTCACCCACTATTTTTTTTCAGGCCACGGGATAAAACAAGCAGAGCGGCGGTGACGCTGCCAGGCAACTTCTCGCCCAGGCGTGAAAACTCTGAATCTGGCCTGTCGCATTCAGCTTCACACGCGGAGCAGGCTCCGCGTGTGAAGAGAGAATTACGATTTTTTCTCTGCGCTATCGTAGACCTTCTCCCCGGCAAACCAGGTCTCGGCAATTTTCCAGTTACGAATATCCTGCGGCACCGGATCCTTGATCTTGCCGTCAACAATGGCGAAATCAGCCCACTTACCGACGGTAATCGAGCCAATCTCTTTATCCCAGCCGCTGATTTTGGCCGGTGCCATGGTGTAGGCATAGAGCGCTTCGTCGAAGGTAAGGGCGTTTTCGCCATACCACACTTTGCCCTCTTTCAGACGTAACACGGCGTCGCCCAACTGCGTCATCGGGCTCTCTTTTGCCGTTGGCCAGTCGCTACCGAACACCAGGTTTCCACCCGCCGTCAGCAGTGATTGCCAGGCGTAACCGCGCTTCAGGCGCTCATTCCCCAGACGTGTCTCAAGGAAGTTAGGGGCAATGGCATGATCGGGCTGCATCGACGGCACAATGCCGTTCTGCGCGAACTTCTCGATATTGGCGTACTTGGTCAGCTCAATATGTTCGATACGGTTAATTTTATCCTTGCCCTGCGGACTGTTGCGAAACGCCTCCAGCGCCATGGTCACGGCATTATCGCCGATGGCATGAACGGCAACCGGGAAGCCATACTGGTGAGAGCGCTGCACCATCTCGTTCATCTTCTCCTGCGTATAGAGCGGGGTGCCGAAGTAGTGATCGTGGCGATCGGAGTAGTGCTCATGCAGGGCGGCGGTGTGGTTCATCAGGGTGCCGTCCATAAAATATTTATGGTAGCCATAGCGGAACTGCGGCCCTTTACCCATCGCTTTCTCTTTATCGGCGGCAAAAGCATTCATCTCTTTCTGCTTGTCGGCCTGCGCCTTCCAGGCTTGTTCACCGCTATTCTCTTCGCTGGTATCCACCATATAGCCGTACCAGATGCGCATCGGGAAGCTGCCTTTTTTCAGCATATCGGTGTAGATGTCGCCCGAGTTGGTCCACATATCGTGAGCACCGGTGACGCCGAGGCTGTTGAAATGCGCCATCACCTTGCGCAAGCCCTCACTTTTATCTCCCTGCGCGGCGATCACTTTTGGTGAGCGGTTGTAGAGATCAAGGGCATTCTCCAGCAGGATCCCGGTCGCTTTGCCGTTTTTATCCCGCTGGATCGTCCCGCCGACCGGGTCGGGCGTCTTATCGGTGATCTCCAGCTCTGCCAGCGCTTTGCTGTTCAGCCACATGGTGTGGTAGTCGACGTCCACCAGCGCGACCGGGTTATCAGGCGCGACTTTGTCGAGCTCGGCTGCCGTGGGTAGCGTCTTCTCTGCGGTTAAGGTGGCGTCCCAGCGCCCGCCGAAGATCCAGCTACCCTTCGGTTGGGCATCCACTTTTTCCTTGATCATCTTCAGCCACGTCTGTTTGCTGCTGACACCAAACAGGTCGACCCCGTTAATGAGATCAATCCCGGCAATCAGGTGCGTGTGGGCATCAATCAGCCCTGGGATCACCGTTTTACCCTTAGCGTCGATCATTTTCGTCTTATCGCTTTGCAGCAGCTTGATATAGTGCGGGCTGCCCACCGCGATAAATTTGCCATCTTTAATCGCCAACGCCTGCGCGCGCGGTTTGGCGGCATCGGAAGTGCGGATATCGGCATTCATAATAATGATATCGGCAGGGGTCGGCCGGTCATTGGGATCGTTAGGCACATCCTTTGCCGCTGTAGCGTTAAGTGAGGTGCTAATTAATGCCGATAACAGACTCACTTTGATAATTTTCTGTAGCGTACCCGTAGGTTTAAATAAACCCATATTGCGTTCTCCATTTAAAAGGCGGGAATAATAACGTGCGCCGCGATAATAAGCACAAGCGAATAGCGATACAAATGGGCTACCCAGAAAATAACCGCAATAATGGGGTGCTGTGGCAATAATAAAACTTTCCCCCCGGCAAAAAGTTCTGTTTATGCAACAGATGACATTTATTTAAAGATAAATCACGCGTCCTTTCTTAAGGTGGTTTTTGTTTACTTATAAGTAAGAGCTTAAAAAATGTGGTTTATTGACAATTAATAACGTCATTTGACGCTATTTAGTTATTTGCTTTTCATTTTGTAATTATCTTTATTGGCATGTTAATAGCGCCTTATTAACCCTCTGCAAGAGCGGATTAAAAGTGACCCACATCAATGTGTTGCCATCAGAAAGTGCTTAAACCTGAACCTGTAGGATGAGCAGTGGACCCGCTGGCGTCAGGCTCATCGCAATAATGAGAAGAAGTAAGGACGTAAAAGCATGAAAAAAACCGATCTGGTTATTGAGAATAAAGCGCTCTGCGCATTTGTTGCCGCTGCGGAAACGGGAAGTTTCCTGCAAGCGGGGCAACGGATGAATCGCTCGAAATCAACAATTAGCCGCTGGATAAAAGAGCTGGAAGATATTCTCGGCTACCCCTTATTTCACACCCGTGGGAATGGATCGGTGGTCAAAATTAATAGCAACGGCAAGCGACTGTTGCCAAAAGCACAATCAATGGTAAATAGCTGGCAGCGGCTGGAGGCCTTCTCCTTATCATTACAAACACGCCGCGAACCGGAGATAGTGCGGCTGGCCTTTAATGAACTGATCCCGCAAGAGGTGGTGGCCGATATTTTGCTCGCCGTGAAGGCAGCCTATCCGCAGATGCTGCTGCACGTTATCCATACGGATTTATATGACACCGAGGCGAGCTTACGCGCTAAGCGCGTCGACTATGTGCTGGGGCTGCATTTACCGGTTATGCCCTGCGGGCTGCAGGGCTGTGTGGTGGGCGATCTGCAAACCATGCTTATTGCCCATCCGCAGCACTGGCTGGCGCAGCAGCGCCACATCGATGCCTTTCAACTGGATGGCGAGACGCTTATCTATCCCGCCTTTCCGGATGAAAATAATGACCATCGCTATCCGCTGCACGCCCCGGCGGAGGCGATGCTGGTGACGGATTACACGTTGAGCGCAATGCTGGCGAAAAAGGGGCTTGGCATCGCCTGCGTGCCGGATCATATTGCGCGCCCGGAGCTGTTGGCGAAGCGAGTGGTCGCCCTTGATGTCAATAATGATGAATTTAATAACCTGCACTCGCTGATGTTATTCTGGCGCGAAAACGAGGATGACGCGGCGCTGCGATCGCTGATTGTTGGCAGCTTAAAAGAGTGGTTTGGTTATTGCTAAGTGCGCGGGGGCTATTCTGCCGCCAGGCAGACGATTCTGCGCTAATGTAATTTTGCTTTTGAGATTTGCCTGAAGGTTATGCAAAAAGACGGAAATGTAATGCCAACGTTATATTTTCTGGCGCAGCGGTTTATAATCACCGCATGCAAAGCTTACCCATAATCTGAGTCGGGTGTGCCACACGCGTCGTTAGCGAATTATTTATCTAAGGGATGGAGACAAGGTGTCAGTGACGATGATTTCGCGCGCAGGAGCAAGGCTGTGAAAGGGATCGCAAAACGTCTGCGCGGGGCCGCGCTTATGCTCTGCTGCTTACTCTCCGGCTGCGGTTTGCCGCCCGCTATCCCGATTCTGGGCGCGTCATTTCCTGCCTGGTTCTTCTGTTTTCTCGCCGCCGCGCTGCTGCTTATCCCGTGCCATCTGCTGATTGTGCGTAAAGGCTGGCAGGCGCGTTTTTCGCCGCTGGTTATAAGCTATCTGGCTCTGCTGTTTCTCTTTGCCGCGCTTTTCTGGTTTTTACTTTTTTAGATATGAAGGCCTATGACTGATTCCAGCTCAACGCTGTTACGGAAAAAGTGGCCGCTGCTGCTCATCTTGATTGGCGCTATCGTGGCGCTAATTGCGGTGATCTGGCATCTGCAGACTTCTCCGCAAACCAACGATGCCTATGTCTATACCGATACGATCGATGTCGTGCCGGAAGTGACGGGGCGCATTGTCGAGATGCCTGTACGCGACAACCAGCGCGTGAAAAAAGGCGATCTGCTGTTCCGTATCGATCCGCGGCCTTACCAGGCGATGCTGGCGGATGCGAAATCGCGGCTGGCGGCGCTCGATGCGCAAATCACCCTGACCGGGCGCACCATCAAAGCGCAGGAGTATAACGCGCAGTCTGTTGCCGCCGCGGTGGCGCGCTCGCAGGCGCTGGTCGATCAGACCCGCTCAACGCGCAGCCGGCTGGAGCCGCTGGTGCCGCAAGGGTTCGCTTCGCAGGAGGAGCTGGATCAGGCGCGTACGGCAGAGAAAGCCGCCCGCTCTGAGCTTGCCGCGATCCAACTTCAGGCCAGCCAGGCAGCCTCCGCCGTGCTCGGCGTCGATGCGATGGTCGCCCAGCGGGAAGGGGCGCTGGCGCAGATTGCGCTGGCGGAGCTGCATCTGGAGTTTACCGAGGTGCGCGCGCCCTTTAACGGTGTGGTGGTGGCGCTGAAAACCACGGTCGGCCAGTACGCCTCGGCGTTAAAACCGGTCTTTACGCTGATGGATGACGACCGCTGGTATGTGGTGGCCAATTTCCGCGAAACGGATCTACAGGGCATTCGCGCTGGGACACCAGCGGAGATCACCGTAATGACCGACCACAGCCAACGCTTTAGCGGCCGCGTCGAGTCGGTCGGGTTTGGCGTGCTGCCGGAGGGCGGAACGGTGATTGGCGGCTTACCGATTGTGCCGAAGAGCATCAACTGGGTGCATGTCTCGCAGCGCTTCCCGGTAAAAATCGCCGTTGAGCACCCCGATCCGGCGCTGTTCCGCATGGGCGCTTCCGCAAGCGTTACCCTCAAACCGCAGTGAGCATCGGGATGGAGCGCGCCTGGGGTTATCTGCAAAAAGAGCTGCGCGCCACGCCGGGGCGGGGCAACTACACCCTGCGTATGACCCTCAGCTGCGCGATCCTGATTGCGCTGTTTATGAGCCTGCAGATCCCCTTTCTGGCGATAGCCCTGATCGTCGTTTTCTATGTCAGCCAGCCTAACGTAGTGATGATTTCGCTGGTCAGCGTCGCCTTTATGCTGGTGGTGACGCTGGTGCTGGGCGGCGTGCTGCTGATTATCAAGTGGACCTATGACTATCCGCTGGTGCGCCTTGTCGCCTCGGTGCTGCTCTTCTCCGTCGCCGTCTATCTGATGCGCATTATGGGCAAGCTGGGGCTGGCCTTTTTTGTCGTGGCGCTGGCGGTGATCTATGCGCAAACTTTTCCCTCCATGACCGGGCAGAGCGAGATCCTTGTGCGCCTGCTGCTGTGGCTGTGGGTGGCGATCAACAGTGCCATTGTGGTGACGCTGCTGGTCAATGCCTGTTTTGCACAGGCGTTTCCTGGCTGGCAGTTCAAAAGCGCGCTCGCCGCGATGCTGCGCCAGACTGCTACCTGCCTGCTGCAAACCGATGCTGACGCCCTCGAACAGACCCGACCCACCTTTAGCGCCATTGCCCGCCAGGTTGCGCAACTGCACACGCTGTTTAAGCTGGCGCGGCTCTCCAGCACGGAAATTGCTGATAATCAGCAGAAGTGGCAGAGCGTGATGGCGTTTACGCTACGCAGTTATCAACTGATTGCGCTCCTGCAACCCGGTGCGCCTGATGCGGCGCGGCGGCCGCTTGCCGATGCGCTGTTTGCACTGGCGCAGCAGGTGGAGGAGGGCAAGCTGCCGCCTGGACAACAGAGTTGCGATCCCGTTGACAGTAAGCATGATGTGATTGTGCGCGAGATAGCCGCGCTGCTGGCCTCGCTTCAGCGCGGAGAAACCGTTGCTTTGCCGCCCGGCGAGGGGGAGAAGATAGCGCTAATGCCGCCGGATGCCTGGCGCAACCCGGCCTATCTGCACTTCACTTTGAAAACCGTGCTGGCCACGCTGCTCTGCTACGTCTTCTATACCGCAACGGACTGGCAGGGGATCCACACTATTATGCTGAGCTGCGTGATTGTGGCGCAGCCGGGGCTTGGCGCGACGATGCAGAAGATCGCGCTGCGCATTGGCGGTGCGCTGCTGGCAACCCTGCTGGCGCTGCTGCTGATCGTCTTTATTCAACCGTGGACAGAGTCGCTGGTCGGCCTGCTGGGGATGGCGCTGCCGGTGATGGCGCTGGCCGCCTGGCTGGCAGGTGGTTCAGAGCGCATTGCTTATGCCGGGATCCAGCTCGGTTTTACCTTTGCACTGGCCTTTTTAAGCTGGTTTGGCCCGCTCACCAACCTGACCGAGCTTCGCGACCGGGTGATCGGCATCCTGCTCGGCGTGCTGGTCTCGTCGCTGATCCACCTCTATTTATGGCCGGACAGCGAAGCGCCGCAGCTCAAAGCCAGCCTCGCGCGCCTCTACCGGCGCATTGCCGGGCTGTTGCGGGCGAAAGATCGGGAATCCACGACACCAATGCTGTTTGCGAGCCTGACCGAGAGCGATGCGCTGCTTAACCGTGTTGCCGCCGAGCCGCTCAACACCTGGGCGCATCCCCATGCAGAAGCGAAAGCCTGGCCGCGCGGCGAGACCTTTGCCAGCGCGCAGGAGCTTGTGCGCCTGAGCGAAGGCTATCGCCTCTATGCCGCAGCGGACGATCCCTTTTTGGCCCGCTGCGCGGAGTATGTTGAGGCTTACGCCGAGGCTATCGATCATGCGCAGCCGAAGCCGGATCTGAAGGCACTGCGCGCCGATGCAGCAAACCCCTATGGCCCGCCGCTGATGCAGGTGCTCTCCAGCCTCCCGGTGTGGTCATCCCCCTTTTCACTGAGTTCGCGACAGGCAGAGTGAGGTATGCGCGCAAAAATGATCTCTTCGCGTTTTCGCTGCGGCACGCTGGCCGCGTTTGGCCTGCTGCTGTTATCCGGCTGCGCGCTGGTGCAGGACGATCCGGGGCAGGTGACCATCGTCAACCCGCAGAAGGCGCAGTTGGCGCAGGCGATCCATCTGGCGAACAGCGGCTGGCCCGCGGCACGCTGGTGGGAAAACTATCACGATCGCCAGCTAACCATGCTGGTCAACCGCGCGTTGCAAAACTCGCCCACCATGCAGGCCGCGCGGCTGCGCGTCGGCCAGTCGCAATCAACGGTGGCGCTGGCGCAGTCGGCAATGGGCGTGCAGGCTGGGGCCGTTGCAGCGCAAAACTACATGCGCGTGTCGGACAGGGAAGCGAAAGCGACCTGGCCCTACGCCTACTCACTGCCGGTTGATAAACAGGGGCCGTGGTACACGCTGAATACGGTCGGCATTGGCGCGTCGCTCAATCTCGATCTCTGGGGTTCGGATCGCGCGCGCGTGGCGGCCGCGATTGGTGAGCAGAATGCGAGGCTTGCTGAGACGGCGGCGATTGAGCTGGATATCGCCAGCAGTGTTGCTCAGCTCTACTTTGCGATGCAGGCGACTTTTGCGCGCATCGCCCTGCTCAATGAGCAGCAAGAGATTGCCCGCTTCTCCGAGCAGGCGCACCAGCAGCGCGCGGCGCGCGGGCTTGAAGATAGTGTTGATCTCGCCGGTGCGCAGGCTGAACGGCTGGCGGCGCAGCAACAGCTGGTGGAAGCGAACGGCGCGTTAACCCGCTACCGCGAGACCCTGCGGGCGCTGATTGGCGCGGACGCGCAGAGCATGCCTGACATTCATCCGGTGGCGCTGCCGCAATTGCAGCAGACGCTGCCCGCGTCGCTCTCCTTCGAACTGCTGGCGCGCCGCCCCGATCTGCAGGCGCTGCGCGGGTATGTCACTGCCACCATGAGCCAGGTGGACTCAGCGAAGGCAGCGTTTTATCCGCACTTTGATATCAAAGCTTTCTGGGGTTACAACGCCTTTGATGTCGGCGATCTGTTCCGCTACTCCTTCCAGCAGCTCAATATTCTGCCTGCGCTCACTTTGCCGCTGTTTGACGGCGGGCGGTTAAATGCCCACCTGAAATCAGTCCGTACCGCCAGCAACATCCTGATCAAACAGTACAACCAGGCAGTGCTCGACGCGGTGCGCGATGTGGCGATCACCTCCAGCCAGCTTAACGATCTCAACCAGATGGTGGCGATGCAGCAGGAGAAAGTGCGTGCGGCGATGACGGCAACCAATAGCGCGGCGGCCCATTACCAGCGCGGGCTGCTGAGCCGCTTCAGGGCGCAGGAGGCGCGTCGTTTAGCGCTGGCGCAACAGCTTCTGCTGCTCGATATGCAGGCGCAGCAGCTCAGTACTGATATCACGCTGATTAAAGCGCTGGGGGGCGGTTACCGTAACGAGAACGAAAAGGGTGAGGAGAAGCCGTAACAGAGGCGACTCCGCCCGTGGTTTACAGGCGGAGCAGGGCGGTTAGTAGCGGGAAGGCACGCCCTGCGGGCGGGTTTTAAAGCGGCGATGCAGCCACATATATTGCTCGGGCGCCATCATAATGCAGCGCTCAACCACTTTGTTCATCCATGCGGCGGTGGTTTCGGCATCGTCCAGCGGCGGTGAGCACTCCGGCTCAAGCATAATCAGCTCATACCCTTTGCCACCGGGTTTGCGGCGCGGCACAAACGGCACCACGCAGGCTTGCGACATGCGCGCCAGCATCCAGGTACCGGAGGTGGAGGCAGCCTGATCAACGGCGAAGAAGGGGACAAAGACGCTGGCGCGCGGGCCGTAGTCATGATCCGGCGCGTACCACACCACTTCACCCGCTTTCAGTGCGCGGATCATCCCTTTCAGATCTTTACGGTCAATCATGCTTTTATTGGAGCGCATGCGCCCCCAGGTTTGCAGCAGATCGATAACCGGGTTGTCATTCGGGCGGTAGACGCCGATGCCCGGCTCATTCAGACCAAACATCCGCGCGCCAATCTCCAGCGTCAGGAAGTGCACGCCAATCAGCAGAATGCCGCGGCCCTGCGCCTGTACGTTACGCACATGTTCGAAATGGGAGACATCCATCCAGCGGCGCATGCGGCGATCGGACCAGAACCAGGCCATGCCGGTTTCAATCAGCCCCATGCCGACGGACTCAAAATTTTTCGCCACCATTTTCTGCCGCTCCTCCTCGCTCATCTGCGGGAAGCAGAGCGTCAGGTTGCGGTGCGCAATGTGTGCGCGGCGTTTCATCACGCGCAGTGCAAGGTGGCCGAGCGCGCAGCCTAAGCGGTAAAGGAGCGGATAGGGAAGTTGAACCACCAACCACAGCACGCCGATCCCGAACCAGGTTGCCCAGTAGCGGGGGTGCAGCAGCGATGCCGAAAATTTGGGTAAATGCGTCATGACTGTCCTGTGTATAGCTACAATGGCCTGTATTCTCGCATTTTTTTTGAATTTCGCAAAAATCAGGGGGTAGAGCCGCGTTCCATAAGCGCAACGCGCATTACAGTGTGAAATGAATGGGTTGAAATGTAGCGCAAAATGTGGGGATGTAAATTAACACTATTTGCTTTATGATGCCGCCCGTTTTTCACTCTCCACTCTGCAGGATACGTACACCATGCCAGTGTTACACAACCGCATCTCCAATGATGAACTGAAAGCCCGCATGCTCGCTGAAACCGAGCCGCGCGTCACCGTCTCGTTTTACAAATACTTCACCATTGTGAACCCGCAGGCGACGCGCGATGCGCTCTACCAGACCCTGTCGCAGCTGAGCGTCTTTGGGCGCATCTACCTCGCCCATGAAGGGATCAATGCACAGATCAGCGTGCCGCAGAGCAAATTCGAGGCGTTTCGCGAAGCACTCTATACCTTCGATCCGGCGCTGGATGGGCTGCGTCTGAATATCGCCATTGATGATGACGGTAAATCCTTCTGGGTGCTGCGCATGAAGGTGCGCGACCGCATCGTGGCGGATGGCATTGAGGATGAGACTTTTGATGCCAGCGACGTTGGGGATTACCTGAAAGCGGCGGAAGTGAACGCCATGCTCGACGATCCTGACGCGGTGTTTATCGATATGCGCAACCACTACGAATATGAAGTGGGCCACTTCGACGGTGCGATGGAAATTCCGGCCGATACCTTCCGTGAGCAGCTGCCGAAAGCGGTTGAGATGATGCAGGAACACAAAGATAAAAAGATTGTCATGTACTGCACCGGCGGGATTCGCTGTGAGAAAGCGAGTGCCTGGATGAAGCATAACGGCTTCAACAAAGTGTGGCATATCGAAGGCGGCATTATCGAGTACGCCCGCCGCGCCCGCGAGCAGGGTCTGCCGGTGCGCTTTATCGGCAAAAACTTTGTCTTCGACGAGCGTATGGGCGAGCGCATCTCCGACGATGTGATTGCGCACTGCCACCAGTGCGGCACGCCGTGCGATGCCCACACCAACTGCCTGAATGATGGCTGTCACCTGCTGTTTATTCAGTGCCCGAGTTGTGCTGAGAAGTTCGACGGCTGCTGCAGCGAGTTGTGCAAAGAGGAGCGCGCGCTGCCGGAAGAGGAGCAGCGTAAACGCCGCGCCGGACGCGAGAATGGCAATAAGATCTTCAATAAATCGCGTGGTCGCCTGAACACCAAACTGGGCATTCCGGACCCGGAATAACGCAGAAGGAGAGGGGAACCCCTCTCCTTTTTTTACGCCTGCTTACTTCTGGCGCACACCTTCAACCGAAATAATCAGTTCAACATCCTGCGATGCCGGGCCGAGATCGGTGGTGATGTTAAAATCTTTCAGCTTGATCTTGCCGGAGGCTTCAAAGCCTGCGCGCACGCCGCCCCACGGGTCATTACCCTGGCCCAGCAGTTTCGCTTCCAGCTCAACCGGTTTGGTGACGCCGTTCAGGGTCAGGTTGCCGGTAATATCCAGCTCATCACCATCCTTTTTCACCGACGTTGAGGTGAAGGTCGCTTTCGGGAACTTCGCCACGTTGAGGAACTCTGCGCTGCGCAGGTGTTTATCACGCTCGGCGTGGTTGGTGTCGACACTGTTGGTATTGATGGTGACATTCACCTTGTCGGCAGCCGGGTTGGCCTCATCAAAGGTAAAACTACCGTCGAAGTCCTTAAACGTACCGTATAACCAGCTGTAACCGAGGTGCTGGATACGGAAGTTAACGAAGGCGTGCTGGCCCTCTTTATCGATCTTGTAGTCTGCCGCTACAGCAGAACCGGTGGTGAACAGCAGCGAGGCGAGAGCGAGTCCCGGCAGGATCTTCTTCATACTTATGCTCCAGAGTCAGGTGACGATTTTCCCAGCATCCGCTTGAGAGTGGCGTCTTTATCAATGAAATGGTGTTTAAAGGCAGCAAGGCCGTGCAGCACGGAGAGAACCACTACGCTCCAGGCCAGCCACAGGTGAATAGTTCCGGCGAGGTCCGCCTGCGAGCCGGCATCGGCAAGCGTGGCAGGGATCTCAAACAGGCCAAAGACGTTAATCGGTTTACCATCGGCGGTGGAGATGAGATAGCCGCTAAAGACGATGCCAAACAGCAGCAGGTAGAGAACGATATGGGCAACAACCGCGGCGATGCGCGTGGCGGTGGAGTAGCTTTTCAACGGCGGTGGTGGCGGGGAGATAAAGCGCCACAGCAGGCGGATCACCAGGCCAAACATCAGCAGAATGCCGATACTTTTATGGATTTCGGGTGCCTGATGATACCAGCCATCATAATAGCTGAGCGTGACCATCCATAACCCTAAGGCGAACATGCCATACACCACGATGGCGACCAGCCAGTGAAGCGTCACGGAAATAAAACCGTAGCGCGCCGGAGAGTTGCGAAATTGCATAACGGGTCATCACTGTTAACCAAAAGTTAATTTAAAATGGCGTCAGTGAGCAAATATTGCAACTCAAAAATAACGAATTGGTTTGTTATTTTTTCTATAACATAATTTTTGAATAAGTTTGCCAGTTTATATTCAGGCTATTAGAAAGTTGAAACGTTTAAGGCAGGATTAGCAGCAGCTTAAGCCTGGTGTCATACTTCTGAAGTATTCAAAAATATTGTCTGTAAAAGACGAATAAATCGCTAAGTGTCAGCTTTTGTAAGCATTTTGGCATGCGCGACGGCAAGCACAATTAAAAGAAAGCCGACGGCTGAGAATATATGCCGCCACATTTTCACGCAGGTGATTACTTTATTTGCCACCAAAAGAAACGGCCCCGAAATAGGGCCGCCGTGAATTCAACGCGTAAAACGGGCGAGGGAGAAGGGCTGTAAATCGAAATCCAGCGTTTTCTGCTGCGCGAAGGCGCTGGCAATTTCGCCGAGCACCGGGGCAAATTTAAAGCCGTGACCGCTCAGGCCGGTTACCACCAGCGTGTTCGGCGCGTCTGGCAGGGTATCGATAATAAAATCTTCATCGGGCGAGTTGTCATAGGTGCATGACGCACCATACAGGCAGCCGCCAATACCCGGCAGATGCTGGCGTAAAAAGGAGAAGCACTCCGAGCCGTCGCCTGCTTCTGCGCCAAACGGCGTACGCTCGTCGGCCGCGTTAATCACCTGTCCGCCGTTGTGGCGGCCGATCTTTAACTCATTCTCATCCGCCGGGAAGCCGTAGTAGTGCTCGCCGTTCGGCATCTCGCCAGTAAAGGCCGGGAAGTTATTTTTCACGCTGTAACGGCCATCGGCCTGGAACCAGGCAAACACTTTGCGCACCGGCTGAATCGGCAGGGTTGGCAGCAGCGTTTTCGCCCAGGTGCCAGCGCTCACCAGCGCTTTTTTGCCGGAGAAGCTCCCTTCCGGGGTATCAATGGTGACGCCATCCTGATGATGGTGCAGGGCGGTAACCGGGCAATTGAAGAGTTGCGCGCAGCCTGCCTGTTCAGCCAGCTGGACCCAGCTTTTGATCGCCAGCTCGCTGTGTAGTACGCCGGACTCGGCTTCATAGAGCGCAATGTAATCATCAGGGACGCGAATTTCTGGCCAGCGCACCATCAGCGAGGCGGCATCGAGTTTTTCCAGCGCCAGCTTCCACTGCGCGGCGCTGGCGGCGACGTTGGCGAGGAAGGCGGAATCCGCCGGGCCAAAATTGACGACGCCGGTACGCTCAAACACCGCTTCACCGGTGAGCGTGTTCAGTTCATCCCATAACTGCTGGGCACGCAGCACCAGCGGAACATATTTCTCGCCTTCGCCATAGGCGTGGCGCATCAGGCGCGTATTGCCGTGATGGCTGCCTTCATTGTGCGGCGGCATATGCGCATCGGTCATCAGCACCTTTAGCCCGGCGCGCGTGGCGTAGTAGCCCGCTGCTGCGCCGACGGATCCGCTGCCGATAATAATCAGGTCGTATGTCATGGTTCTCTCCAGGCAAATGCGTGTTCAGGAGGGTAAATAACCTGGGGGGCTTATACAAGGGCAGAAAAAAGAAAGGCACCGCGAGGGTGCCTGGTATGGAGTATGCGCAGATGGTGTTAATGTCTTTTATACTCGTCTTTTTCGTAATCGCCTGATTCAATCTTGGCAATGCCCGCTTCCAGAATCGAAATAAACTGGCGGGCAACATCGGTTGTTAACCATAACGTCTGACCGATTTCAGTCCCTTCCTGAGCGGCTCTGTTCGGGGTCTGGTAGTGCAACCGAAGCATCAGTGCGTCATAGCTGTCTACGGTGCTGATGTCCCATCCGACCAGTGGATGGGTCTGGATGACTTCATTATTCTTTACCATCATAACCCCCTGTTTGGCGTGTTTTAATTAGACAACGACGTTCGAGGTTCAATGCGTGTTTTAATTTGAAGCATTCTCAGTATATCAACAACCCGGCCTCATGATCGGGAAAATAAACACTCTGCAACATCTTTTTTGTAGTCATAGATTTTTCTTAAGCGAGTGGTGAAAAGATAAGCGACTCATTTCACTGAAAAAATCAGATGTTACGGTTTTGCTTGAAAATGAAGCAAAAAAAGCCGGGGCGACCCGGCAATAACTTCAACTTCAGAGGGAAATTAATCGGTGATAAACCAATCGTCAGCGCTTTCCCAGGTCTCTTGCAGGATTTCGCTAACGCGGTCTTTATCTTCTTTTGCGCCGCCGAGGACGGAGAGATTATTTGCCGACGCATAACGGACAGAAATTTTATTTTCGCGATCGGGATAGTGGTCATTCAGACGGCGGGATAACTCACCTGCCAGCGCATCGATAGCGCCTGCGGGTAAAGATGTGGTTCTGGCAATCGTCACTTCAATGCGCATAACAGCCCCCTGTGTAAGATACTGTATGTTTATACAGTTAATCAAAACACATTACAACAGGGGGCATAATAATTTTTAGCGCTTCACCTGCCAGCGCACGGTTTCACCGGCGAGGAAGGGCACCAGCGTATCGTCAGCCAGCGCAATCGACTCCGGCACCACGCACTCTTCCCGCACCAGTTCAATAAACGCTTCATTCACCGGCAGGCCATAGAAGCGCGGCCCATTGAGGGAGCAGAAGGCTTCGAAGTGCTGCAGCGCATTCATCTCCTCAAACACCGTGGCGTAGCTTCCCAGCGCCGTTGGCGCATTGAAACAGCCTGCACAGCCGCAGCTCGCCTCTTTGCGATGGCGGGCATGCGGAGCCGAGTCGGTGCCGAGGAAGACGCGATCAAACCCGCTGGCGACCAGCTCACGCAGCGCCTGTTGGTGGATATTACGCTTTAAGATCGGTAAGCAGTAGAGGTGCGGGCGTACGCCGCCCACCAGCATATGGTTGCGGTTGAACAGCAAATGCTGCGGGGTGATGGTGGCGGCCAGCCGCTCATTGCCGTCGCGCACATAGTCGGCGGCATCTTTGGTGGTGATATGCTCGAATACCACCTTCAGGCCCGGCAGCCGCTTGCGCAGCGGCTCCATCACCGTCTCAATAAAGCGTGCTTCACGATCGAAAATATCGATCTCGGCGTGGGTCACTTCGCCATGCACCAGCAGCGGCATGCCGAGCTTCTCCATACGCTCAAGCACCGGCATGATGGCATCAATACTGGTAACGCCGTGGCTGGAGTTGGTGGTGGCGTTTGCCGGGTAGAGCTTTGCCGCCGTAAACACCTTTTCCGCAAAACCGCGTTCGATCTCATCAGGATCCAGGCTGTCGGTCAGGTAGCAGGTCATCAGCGGTTCGAAGTGCTGACCGGCAGGCACCGCGTCAAGGATACGCTGACGATAGGCGATAGCCGCCTCAACGGTAGTTACAGGGGGAGCCAGGTTCGGCATCACAATGGCGCGGGCGTAGGTTTCGCTGGTCCACGGCACCACGGTTTTCAGCATATCGCCGTCGCGCAGATGGAGATGCCAGTCATCAGGACGGCGGATTTTCAAAACCTGAGGTTGTGTCATTGGAGGGCTCCGGCTAAGTGAGAAAGGGCTGTTTTTGCCGGAGACCAAGCATAAGGGGAAACGTTTTCGTTTGCATCCTTTTCCTGAAAAAAAGGGCGCCAGGCGCCCAGTGATTCAGTCGGTAAGCGGGATGACAATCTCGCCCGGCTTCACCTCAATGCCTTTAGCATATTTCTTCGCCAGCGCTTCGCCTTTGGTACTGTCTTCTTTCAGCACATAGGCCGGGCGCTGGTTAAAGTAGTTGCGCAGAGACTGGTTCAGGTAAGGCATCACGGTTTGCAGCACGGTCTGCATCTTTTCCGGTGTTACCGTCGCGTCCACCACTTCCATCTCATGCAGGTAGATTGCACCCTGATCTTTATCAAAGGTCGGCAGCGCTTTAAGCTTCAGCTTGATCACCGCTTTTTGATTGCCGAATAGCGAGGTCATATCCAGATTGGCATCGCCCGTTAAGGTGATTTTGTTTGGCTCTTCGCGGCCAATCGCGCTGGCAAGATTGCTGAGAACAATATGCGCATCAGCCACACCCGGCACGCCAATATCTTTGGCAAAGTTATTCCGTTTCTCCAGGGCCTGGTTAATCTCCTGTTCGCTGATTGTGTATTGGGTCAGCTGATTGCAACCCACCAGCACGCCGCTCAGCATGAGTGCTGCGGCCAAAATCATCTTCTTCATGAATTCCTCAACGTGGTCCTGATGCCTCGATCGAGGTGTAGCATGCGCGACGCCCGGCGCAAAGGCCAGCAGAAAATACTTAAAGAAGGGGCGGAAGCCGGACGCTTCCGCCATGAATGGCTTAGATAGCCATGGAAGAGAGAAGGTTAACCTGGGTCTGTTTCGCCATGTTGTCGCGGTAATCGGCGACGCGGGTCGGCCACGTAATGCCGCTGACAATCGTCAGGTTACGCAGCAGCGGGAAGAGATGAATATCATCTTCCGACAGTTCGCCGTTGACGGCATTCGGCTGCACGATGTGCTTCTCCAGCGCGCGCAGATCGTCGCTGATGTTCTTCACCAGCCCGGCAGAGTGGGAGAGGTGATCGGCAAAATCGCCAATCGCCGCCTCTTTTTTGGCGGTGAAGTAGGCGCGTGCCTGCGGGGTGGAAAATTCGTCAAAGGGGGCCTGCGCGAAGCGCGGGATCAGCAGCTTATTAACGTAGCCATTCACCTTACGCAGCCACTCCTCGATCTTCGGATTGCGCGAGCCGGTCAGCAGCGGTTGACCGTCGAGCTTATCTACGTAGTGAACAATATCGAGGCTTTCGGGCAGGTAGCGGCTGTCATCTTTTTGCAGGATCGGCGCCATCTTCTGACCAATCATGCGGGTCGGCGTCGCTTCGTCATCGCTTTGCAGGACATGGAGTTCAACCGGGAGATTCTTAAGGCCGAAAATCATGCGGGCTTTTACACAGAAAGGGCAGTGATCGTAAATGTAGAGTTTCACGTTTCTCCTCCATACTGGTTTATCCATCACTAATCAGTATGGAAGAGAGGTAGAGGTGGCGCAAATCAGGCGCCGGGTTCGAGCATCGGCGGCTGAACGCGGCGGGGGGCAAACTGCCACAGCAGCGCAAGGGAGGTGATAAGCCCAATCACGCCGAGCATCATCCACGGCAGCTCCGGCTGGCGAAAGGCTTTCCCGGCGTCAAACAGCCAGCCGCCGCCGGCATAGCCAAGCGCGCCGCCAAAGGCCAGACCTAAGCGGCTAAAGCCCATATAACTGCCGCGCGCCCGCGCATCGGCCAGCTGCGCGCTCAGGGTTTCCCGCGCCGGTTCGGCGATAATCGAGCCGATATAGAAGGTGCAGATAAGTGTAAAAAGCTGTTGCAGGGAGCCGACCATGCCCATCGGAAAGAGGCTGAATGACATCACCACCAGGCCGAACATCAGGCGCTGCTCAAGGCGAAAGCGTTTTTCGCTCCAGCGAGCAATCGGGTAGAGCAGCGTCAGCGAGAGACAGGCCTCAATGGCGTACATCCATTTAACTGGCGTCGGCGATCCGGCAACGTCGTTGACCATAATCGGCAGCATCAGCATCACCTGTACCGCCAGCATGTAGTAACCGCTGAGCGTTAACACATAGGTGACGAACTTCTTGTCACGCAGCACGCGCGCTAAGCCTTCGCGCACCGGCGTTTTCACCGTCGAGAGCTTCCACGCCGGCAGCAGCCAGGCGTTAAAGCCGGCGCAGAGGATAAACATCAGCGCCCCGGCGGCGCACACCAGACGGAAATCATATTGCAGCAGCCAGCTGCCGAGCAGCGCGCCGATAACCGCCCCGGCGCTATCCTGCATCATCAGTAGCGAGAAGAAGCGACCGCGCTGGCGCGGACGCACCAGTTTGACCACCAGCGCCGAACGCGGCGGGTCGAACAGCGTGCCGCCAAGACCGGAAAGGATACAGGAGAGCCATAGCACCCACGGCTCATGCGCCATCCCCATCGCCGCGAATCCCGCTGCGCGCATCAGCATGCCGGTGACAATCAGCGGTTTTGCGCCAAAGCGGTCGGCGATCGCGCCGCCAAACATGCCTAGCCCCTGCTGAATAAACTGACGCAGGCCGAGCGCGATCCCGACCATCAGCGCGGCCCAGCCAAGTTGATCAACAAAACGAATGGAAATCAGGGGGAAGACAACAAAAAAACCGAGCACCACCAAAAAATTATCGACCAGCAGGAAATATTTACCCAGGCTCCTTGCCTGCGAGATGCGCGCCATTTCCCCTCCGGGAAATCAGAAAAAGGTGACGCCTCTATTCTGCGGCTTCGGCAACCGTTTTCACACATTCACCGCGACAATATTTTTTTATCAAGGCGGGCGTTTGATTGAGACTTTTCATCGAAAAGGGGGCGCGGCGCAGAAAATGCCATGTTGCTGTTTTCACAGAGTCGCAGAGCAAAGGTATAGTAAAGAGAAGGGGTAAAAAAAGCCGCGAAACGAAGGAGTGGTAAACATGTTTGGCTATCGCAGTAATGTGCCGAAAGTACGCTTGGTAACGGACAGATTAGTGGTGCGCCTGGTTCACGAGCGCGATGCGTGGCGGCTTGCGGATTATTACGCGGAAAATCGCCAGTTTTTAAAGCCCTGGGAGCCCGTTCGCGATGAGAGCCACTGTTACCCTTCCGGCTGGCAGGCGCGTCTGGGGATGATCAATGAGTTTCATAAACAGGGCTCCGCTTTTTACTTCGCCCTGCTCGATCCCGAAGAGAAAGAGATCGTCGGCGTTGCCAACTTTTCCAACGTGGTGCGCGGCTCGTTTCACGCCTGTTATCTCGGCTACTCCATCGGCCAGAAGTGGCAGGGTCAAGGCCTGATGTTTGAAGCCCTGACATCTGCCATTCGCTATATGCAGCGCACGCAACATATGCACCGCATAATGGCCAACTATATGCCGCACAATAAACGCAGCGGCGACTTGCTGGCGCGCCTCGGGTTTGAAAAAGAGGGCTATGCCAAATCCTATTTATTGATTGACGGGCAGTGGCGCGACCACGTCCTCACCGCATTAACCGCCCAGGAGTGGACTCCGGGACGCTAAGGAGCAGAGATGAAGTATCAACTCACCGCCATTGAGGCGCGGGTTATCGGCTGCCTGCTGGAGAAGCAGGTCACTACGCCGGAGCAGTATCCGCTTTCCATCAACGGCGTGGTGACGGCCTGTAATCAGAAAACCAACCGCGAGCCGGTGATGAACCTGAGCGAGCAGGAGGTGCAACAGGTGCTTGATGAACTGGTGAAGCGCCACTACCTGCGCACCGTCAGCGGTTTTGGCAACCGGGTGACCAAATATGAGCAGCGCTTCTGCAACTCTGAATTTGGCGATCTGAAGTTAAGCCCGGCAGAGGTGGCGCTTATCGCCACGCTGTTGCTGCGCGGGCCGCAAACGCCGGGTGAACTGCGTGGCCGTGCGGAACGCATGCACCGTTTTTCTGATATGGCCGAGGTGGAAAACGCCCTTGAGCAACTGGCAAACCGTGAAGATGGCCCCTATGTGGTGCGCCTGCCGCGCGAGCCGGGCAAGCGCGAAAGCCGCTATATGCACCTCTTCAGTGGCGATATGCAGACGCTGATCAATGTGGTCGAAGCCGTTGCGCCCTCCGAGCAGACCCTTGAGGCGCGCGTCGAGGCGCTGGAGAGTGAGGTCGTGGAACTGAAGCAGCGTCTCGATTCGCTGCTGGCACATTTAGGGGATTAAGCGTGGCGACATTACGGATTGGTGTAGTAGGGCTGGGCGGTATCGCGCAGAAAGCCTGGTTGCCGGTGCTGGGCGCGGCAACGGAGTGGACGCTGGCGGCGGCCTGGTCGCCAACGCGGGATAAAGCCCTGCGGGTGTGTGAAACCTGGCGCATCCCTTATGCAGATTCGCTGGCGTCGCTGGCGGCACAGTGCGATGCGGTTTTCGTTCACACCTCAACCGCCTCGCATTTTGCTGTGGTGAGCGAGCTGCTCAACCTTGGCGTGCATGTCTGCGTTGATAAACCGCTGGCGGAAAACCTGAAAGATGCCGAGCGCTTAGTCGAACTGGCGGCGCGCAAAAAACTGACGCTGATGGTTGGCTTTAACCGCCGCTTCTCGCCGCTCTACCGCGAGTTGAAACAGCAGATGCCGCAGGCGGCGTCGCTGCGTATGGATAAACACCGCGCCGACAGCGTCGGGCCGCACGACCTGCGCTTTACGCTGCTTGATGACTACCTCCATATAGTCGACACCGCGCTATGGCTGGCGGGCGGTCGTGTGCAGATCCAGAGCGGCACGCTGCAAACCACCGACGACGGCGCAATGCTCTATGCCGAGCACCACTTCAGCGCCGACACGCTGCACATCACTACCAGTATGCACCGGCGGGCGGGCAGCCAGCGCGAGTGGGTGCAGGCGGTGACCGATGGTGGGCTGGTGGATATTACCAATATGCGCGAATGGCGCGAAGAGCGCGGGCAGGGGGTTATCGCGCGCCCAATCCCCGGCTGGCAGAGCGTGCTGGAGCAGCGCGGTTTTGCCGGCTGCGCGCGCCACTTTATCGAGTGTGTGCAAAATCAGACGGTTCCGGAAACGACGGGCGAGCAGGCGATCCTTGCGCAGCGCGTGGTGGAGAAGCTCTGGCGCGAGGCGATGAGTGAATAATGCGTCGTAACGCAGGCGATAGTAATTCGCTTTTTTCCCTGTAGACTAAGCGCTTCGCTGTATCCCAACGCCTGCATTGCAGGCGTTGTGTCTTATGGAAACCAGAATGAACCTACTCAAATCGCTGGCGGCAGTCAGCTCCATGACAATGTTTTCCCGCGTGTTGGGTTTTGCGCGCGATGCCATTGTGGCACGGGTGTTTGGCGCAGGGATGGCGACGGACGCCTTCTTTGTCGCCTTTAAACTGCCCAACCTGTTACGGCGTATTTTTGCCGAGGGCGCCTTTTCCCAGGCCTTTGTGCCGATCCTCGCCGAGTACAAAAGCAAACAGGGCGAAGATGCCACCCGCGTCTTTGTCGCTTATGTTTCAGGCCTGCTGACCCTTGCGCTGGCGATAGTCACCGTTATCGGGATGCTCGCCGCCCCCTGGGTTATCCTTGTTACCGCGCCGGGATTTGCCGATACGGCGGATAAATTCAACCTCACCTCGCAGCTGCTGCGCATTACCTTTCCCTATATTTTGCTGATCTCGCTGGCGTCGCTGGCGGGGGCGATCCTCAATACCTGGAACCGCTTCTCGGTGCCGGCGTTTGCGCCCACCTTTCTCAATGTCAGCATGATTGGTTTTGCGCTCTTCGCCGCGCCTTACTTCCATCCGCCGGTGCTGGCGCTGGCCTGGGCGGTCACCGTTGGCGGCGTGCTGCAACTGGTCTATCAACTGCCGCATCTGAAGAAGATTGGCATGCTGGTGCTGCCGCGCATCAACCTGCGTGATGCGGGCGCGATGCGGGTAGTGAAGCAGATGGGGCCGGCGATCCTTGGCGTCTCTGTCAGCCAGATCTCGCTTATCATCAACACCATTTTCGCCTCGTTCCTCGTCTCCGGCTCCGTGTCGTGGATGTATTACGCTGACCGCTTAATGGAGTTCCCCTCTGGCGTGCTGGGCGTGGCGCTCGGGACAATCCTGCTGCCGTCGCTGTCGAAAAGCTTCTCCAGCGGCAATCAGGAGGAGTATTGCCGCTTGATGGACTGGGGCCTGCGCCTCTGTTTCCTGCTGGCGCTGCCCAGTGCCGTAGCGCTCGGCATTCTCGCCAAGCCGTTGACCGTTTCGCTGTTCCAGTACGGTAAATTCACCGCTTTTGATGCGGCAATGACTCAGCGCGCGCTGATCGCCTACTCGGTGGGGTTGATGGGGTTGATCGTGGTGAAGGTCTTGGCGCCAGGCTTCTATTCACGCCAGGACATTAAAACGCCGGTCAAAATTGCCATTGTGACGCTGCTGATGACCCAGGTGATGAACCTGGCCTTTATCGGCCCGCTGAAGCATGCCGGGCTGTCGCTGTCGATTGGTCTGGCGGCCTGTCTCAATGCCAGCCTGCTCTACTGGCAGCTGCGCAAGCAGAAGATCTTTACCCCGCAGCCGGGCTGGAGCCGTTTTCTGCTTCGTCTGGTGATTGCCGTGGTAGTCATGGCCGCCGCGCTGGTAGGGATGCTGTATGTGATGCCTGACTGGGCGACAGGAACAATGCCGTACCGCTTGCTGCGCCTGATGATAGTGGTTGGGGCGGGTATTGTTGCTTACTTTGTTACCCTTGCGCTGCTCGGGTTTAAAGTGAAAGAGTTCGCGCGCCGGACGGTATAAAAAGCAACGCAAAAAGCCAGGGGGAGACCCCTGGCATATTCACAACGGCGTAGTCACGCTATCGTCGAATTAAATCGCAATCTTCTTGCCGCCGCGATTGGCGGATGAGGCATAGCCATTCGCACCGTAGAGGCTCGGTTCCTGATGCGGTTTCAGGACTTCCAGTGCCTGCTGGTTGCGCGCGATTTGCCCCTCCAGCAGCCAGCCGTTGTGCTGGTTGAGGTCGCGTAAATGCTGCGTTTTCTGCGTGATGATCTGCCAGCGATTGGCAACATCGCCTGAGGCGTTTTGTTGCGTTTTCTGTTCGGCACGACGCTGCTGCTCAAGGTAGTCCAGCGTCGCGAGCAAGGAGCTTTTCTCCTCCGTAATGCGCTGTAGCGCGCTGCCATTGAGATGGCCAACGGAAAGCTGTTTTTGCTCAGTATCCATCACGTCTTTCAGAGCGCTCAGGATAACTGTCATTTGATCAAGAATATCTGACAGTCGATTCATACGGTTATTTACTCTGTAAGTAACTCTTCGCTTCGTTAATCAGGGCATCAGCAATTTTGCCGGTGTCCATTTTGAGTTCACCATTACGAATCGCGGTTTTCAGTTTTTCAACGCGTTCCATATTGATGTCGTTAGCGCCCGCCTGCATCAGCTTGGTTTGGGAACCGCTGAGCGTGACGTTGGTGCTGTTTGCCGTCGCGGCAGTTTCCTGACGCGTTTTCTGCGTCTGGGTTTCGTTAGTCTCACGCTGTTGAACGGTGTTAACCGGCTTCAGGGAAGAGGTACGATCGATGCTCATAATGTTTCCTCATTGAGGTTCGCGGCGTTTCGGGCCAGATTTCTTCAGTCTTACTAACTTATCGGCAGATAGCATTAGTTCTTTAAGCAATTTATAGGTTAATAAGAATATTCCCATCAGAATTAACCGTGCCGCTAACTATCTGCCCTGAAGCCATGCGAACACGGGCATTTTGCGCCACTGCCGCATTGTTCATCGCCTGACCTTCGCTGTTCACACTAAAGCCATCTCCGGACGCCACAACCTGTACGCGCTGGCCGGCTTTAATCCGCCATGCCTGACGCACCATTGAGAGCTGAATTGCCTGACCCGGCACCAGATCGCGCAAACTTACCGCGTCCTGCGCCATGTTGATATCGAGCATGGTTCTCGGCGGCAACTGATCGAGGCGGCCGCGCTGTAACGCCACGCTCCCGGCCTGCAATGTCGCGCCGCGCGCAACAGGCTGCACCGCCACGACATAGTTACCGGTCGCCTGGACTTCGACCTGCACAAAGCGTTTCGTACCCGCGCAGTTCGCCATCACATTCATATTGCCCCACAGCTTCGCGCCGCCCACCACGCTCAGGGTGGGCTGATCGCATGCCGGTAACTGGCTTTGCGGGGTGCGAATGTTTACCACCACCTCATCGCTAAAGCCAGCCAGACGCTGGGCGAAAAGCGACGTCAGTTGCGCCTGCAGATCCGCTGCCTGAGAAAAGGGGCTTAATAACAATAAGATTGCGGCTACACCGCCTTTCAACGTCTTCATCGCAAAACATGCCTGTTGAACCAGATGAGGAGATTTTAACCGCTTTGCAAATCTATCAACGCAAAAAATAGCGACGCATTTTGCCCTTATTCCAACGATAAGTTTGCAAGGGGCGATTTAAGCTGTTGGCTAAATAATTGTCATCAGTGAGGGAGCCATGCTCGATAAACTTGATGCCGCACTGCGCTTTCAACAGGAAGCGCTGAACCTGAGCGCCCAGCGCCAGGAGATTCTGGCAGCAAATATTGCTAACGCCGACACCCCAGGGTTTCAGGCGCGCGATATGGATTTTTCCAGTGAATTAAAAAAAGTGATGGAGCGCGGTCGGGCTGAAGGCAGCGGTGTATCGCTGGCGCTCACCTCTTCGCGCCACATTCCGGCGCAGGCGATGACCGGCCCGTCTACCGATCTGCTTTATCGCATTCCCGATCAACCATCGCTGGATGGCAACACCGTCGATATGGATCGTGAACGTACCCAGTTCGCCGACAACAGCGTCAAATACCAGACCGGGTTGACCGTGCTGGGCGGGCAGATCAAAAGCATGATGAGTGTTCTGCAACAGGGGAACTAATTAAATGGCATTACTGAATATCTTTGATGTCGCAGGCTCCGCGCTGACCGCACAGTCCAAACGTATGAACGTCGCCGCCAGTAACCTGGCGAACGCCGACAGCGTAACCGGACCCGACGGTCAGCCGTATCGCGCTAAACAGGTTGTCTTTCAGGTCGATGCAGCACCGGGCCAGGCAACGGGCGGCGTAAAAGTGGCGGATGTGATTGAAAGCCAGGCGCCGGACAAGCTGGTGTATGAACCTGGTAACCCGCTGGCAGATGCAAGCGGCTACGTAAAAATGCCTAACGTCGATGTCGTGGGCGAAATGGTCAACAGCATGTCCGCGTCGCGCAGCTACCAGGCGAACGTTGAAGTGCTGAACACCGTGAAGAGCATGATGCTCAAAACGCTCACTCTCGGTCAGTAAAGGGGCCCCGTATGTCTATCAGCGTAAATATTAACGACCCGATTAACAACGGCGTCTCGACGACCAGTAAAACGTCCGGTACCACGGCGACCGGCACTAACAGCGCATCCGACCTTCAGGGCAGCTTTTTGACGCTGCTGGTTGCGCAGTTAAAGAACCAGGATCCCACCAACCCGCTGCAGAACAACGAGCTGACCACACAGCTGGCGCAGATCAGCACCGTAAGCGGGATTGAGAAACTGAATACCACCCTCGGCTCCATCTCCGGACAGCTTGATAACAATCAGTCGCTGCAGGCGAGCACCCTGATTGGTCACGGCGTGATGATCCCGGGACAGACCGTGCTGGTGGGCAAAGGAACATCCACGCCGTTTGGCGTAGAACTGACGCAGACTGCCGACAAAGTGACCGCCATCGTGAGCGATAAGAGCGGTACGCCGGTACGGACTATTGAACTCGGCGGTCTGAAAGCTGGCGTCCACACCTTCAGTTGGGACGGCAAAATGACAGATGGCAGCGTAGCACCGGATAACTCATATACGGTATCTATCGCGGCCAGCTCCGGCACAACGCAGCTGGTTGCACAACCGCTGCAGTTTGCGCTGGTACAGGGTGTCACCCGCGGCGACAAGGGAAGCACACTGGATTTAGGTACTTACGGAAGTACCACACTCGACGAAGTACGACAGATTATTTAAAGCCTTCATACTTATCAGGAGTAAGTCATGGCCTTTTCACAAGCGGTCAGCGGCCTGAATGCTGCGGCCACCAACCTCGATGTCATTGGTAACAACATTGCCAACTCCGCCACCTATGGCTTTAAATCCGGATCTGCGTCCTTCGCCGATATGTTTGCCGGTTCTAAAGTAGGTCTCGGCGTTAAAGTGGCTGGTATTACTCAGGACTTCGCTGACGGCACCACCACCAACACCGGTCGTGGCCTCGACGTCGCACTGAGCGGCAACGGTTTCTTCCGTGTGACCGACAGCAACGGTTCTGTTTACTACAGCCGTAACGGTCAGTTCAAACTCGACGAAAACCGCAACCTGGTTAACATGCAGGGTATGCAGGTGACCGGTTTCCCGGTAGCCGGCACACCGCCTGCGGTGCAGAGCGGCGCAAACCCGTCTGCCATCACCATCCCTAACACCCTGATGGCGGCGAAAGCCACCACCACGGCGGCGATGCAGATGAACCTGAACTCAACGGACTCCACCCCGACGGTTAGCCCGTTCGATCCGACGAACTCAGACTCTTATAACAAAAAAGGCACTGTCACCACCTATGACAGCCTGGGTAACTCCCACGCCGTTGACGTTTACTACGTTAAAAACAGCGCCAACAAATGGGATGTCTACACCCAGGACTCCAGCGTAGCGGGCTCTTCTTACCAGAAAGCCGCGCAGATGACCTTTACCAGCAACGGTACGCTCTCTGCGGTCAACAACTACACCGAAGTCTCTCCGGCGACCTCTCCGCGTACCTGGAACCTGTCGGCGACCGCTAACGCTCAGCCGCAGATCAACATCGGTCTGGCCAGCCTGAACGGCTCTGCCGCCAGCACCTTTAGCCTGAGCTTCCTGAACTCAATGCAGCAGAACACTGGCACCAGCGGTGTGGTGGCTATCAACCAGAACGGTTACGCGCCGGGTTCACTGGTGAGCTACGCCATTAACGATGACGGCACCGTTGTCGGTAGCTACTCCAACGAACAGTCGCAGCTGCTGGGTCAGATCGTGCTGGCAAACTTCGCCAACAACGAAGGCCTGCAGTCTCAGGGTGACAACGTTTGGTCTGCTACCAACTCCTCTGGTGTTGCGCTGCTCGGCACCGCCGGCACCGGTAACTTCGGCAAGCTGACCAACGGCGCGCTGGAAGCCTCAAACGTGGATCTGAGTAAAGAACTGGTCAACATGATCGTCGCGCAGCGTAACTATCAGTCGAACGCGCAGACCATCAAAACCCAGGACCAGATCCTTAACACGCTGGTTAACCTGCGTTAATCGACTGACGGGACGGCTTAATGGATCACGCAATATATACCGCGATGGGCGCAGCCAGCCAGACGCTGAATCAGCAGGCTGTCACCGCCAGCAACCTCGCGAATGCTTCCACACCGGGCTTTCGCGCCCAGCTGAACGCGCTGCGCGCGGTGCCGGTAGAAGGGCTTTCCCTGCCTACCCGCACGCTGGTGGTGGCCTCCACGCCTGGCGCCGATATGACGCCGGGTCAACTGGACTACACCTCACGCCCGCTTGATGTGGCGTTGCAGCAGGATGGTTGGCTGGCAGTGCAAACGGCGGACGGCTCGGAAGGTTACACCCGTAACGGCAATATCCAGGTGAGCCCGACCGGCCAGTTGACGATTCAGGGCCATCCAGTGATTGGCGAAGGCGGTCCGATCGCCGTACCGGAAGGGGCGCAGGTCACTATCGCCGCTGACGGTACGATTTCGGCGCTCAACCCTGGCGACGCGGCGAATACCATCGCGCCTGTCGGCAAGCTGAAGCTGGTAAAAGCAGAACCGCGCGAAATAGTGCGCGGTGATGACGGTCTTTTCCGTCTCAGCCAGAGCGCGCAGGCGACCCGTGGTGCAACGTTGCAGCCTGACCCCTCCATTCGCGTGCAGTCTGGCGTACTGGAAGGCAGTAACGTGAAACCGGTCGAGTCGATGACCGATATGATCGCCAGCGCGCGCCGTTTCGAAATGCAGATGAAGATCATCAGCAGCGTCGATGAAAACGAGCAGCGTGCTAACCAATTGCTGTCAATGAGCTAATAAACAGGACTACATATGATCAGTTCATTATGGATCGCAAAAACCGGCCTCGACGCCCAACAAACCAATATGGATGTCATCGCCAACAACCTGGCGAACGTCAGCACCAATGGTTTTAAGCGTCAGCGTGCGGTATTTGAAGATTTGATGTACCAGACGATCCGCCAGCCAGGCGCGCAATCATCTGAACAGACAACGCTGCCTTCCGGTCTGCAGATCGGTACCGGTGTGCGTCCGGTCGCTACCGAACGTCTGCACAGCCAGGGCAACCTGTCTCAGACCAACAACAGCAAAGATGTCGCCATTAAAGGTCAGGGCTTCTTCGAAGTTCTGCTGCCGGACGGCACCTCTGCGTACACCCGCGACGGCTCTTTCCAGGTGGATCAGAACGGCCAGCTGGTAACGGCGGGCGGTTTCCAGGTGCAACCGGCTATCACCATCCCGGCGAACAGCCTTGGCATCACCATCGGTCGCGATGGTGTGGTCAGCGTGACGCAGCAGGGTGCGGCAGCACCGGTGCAGGTTGGCCAGTTAAACCTCACCACCTTTATGAACGACACCGGGCTTGAGAGCATTGGTGAGAACCTCTACACCGAAACCCAGTCTTCCGGCGCGCCAAACGGCACCACGCCTGGCCTGAACGGTGCAGGTTTGCTCTACCAGGGATTTGTGGAAACTTCAAACGTAAACGTCGCGGAAGAGCTGGTGAACATGATCCAGGTTCAGCGCGCTTACGAAATTAACAGTAAAGCAGTATCGACCACCGATCAGATGCTGCAAAAACTGACGCAACTCTAAGGCGTTATCCGGTGCGGTAACCGCCGCACCGGAACCCTGATCTCGAAGATGAATGCAATGCAAAAATACGCCGTCCGCAGCTACCCGATAATGGCTTTAGTGGCATTAACCCTGACCGGGTGTGCCTGGGTCCCTTCTACACCACTGGTGCAGGGGGCAACGACAGCTCAACCGATGCCCGGTCCCATTCCGGTCGTCAATGGCTCGATTTATCAGACCGCGCAGCCGATTAACTACGGCTATCAGCCGCTGTTTGAAGATCGTCGTCCGCGCAACATTGGCGATACGCTGACTATCGTACTGCAGGAAAACGTGAGCGCCAGTAAGAGCTCGTCGGCCAACGCCAGTCGTGATGGCAAAGCCAGTTTTGGCGTAGACACCACACCGCGTTATCTCGAAGGTCTGTTTGGCAATGCTCGTGCCGATCTGGGTGCTTCGGGCAGCAACTCCTTCGGGGGCAAAGGCGGCGCCAACGCCAGTAACACCTTTAGCGGCACGTTGACCGTGACCGTCGATCAGGTGCTGATCAATGGCAATTTACATGTTGTGGGTGAAAAACAGATCGCCATCAACCAGGGCACTGAGTTCATCCGCTTCTCCGGTGTCGTGAACCCACGCACCATCAGCGGCAGCAACAGCGTTCCTTCCACCCAGGTGGCGGACGCGCGCATCGAGTACGTCGGCAACGGCTACATCAACGAAGCGCAGAATATGGGCTGGCTGCAGCGTTTCTTCCTTAACTTATCGCCGATGTAACCGGGGTGAACAATGTTTAAATATTTGACTGGTATGGTGTTAGTGCTGATGGCGACCTTCGCCCAGGCTGACCGTATCCGGGATCTCACCAGTGTACAGGGCGTACGTGAAAACTCCTTAATTGGCTACGGGCTGGTGGTTGGCCTGGATGGGACGGGCGACCAGACCACCCAGACGCCATTTACTACCCAGACGCTGAACAACATGCTGTCGCAGATGGGTATTACCGTCCCGCAGGGCACCAACATGCAGCTGAAAAACGTGGCGGCAGTCATGGTCACGGCGCAGCTTCCGGCCTTTGGTCGCCAGGGGCAGACCATCGACGTGGTGGTCTCCTCAATGGGTAACGCCAAAAGTCTGCGCGGCGGTACGCTGCTGATGACCCCGCTGAAGGGCGTCGACAGCCAGGTCTATGCACTGGCGCAGGGCAACATCCTTGTTGGCGGCGCGGGCGCGTCAGCCGGCGGCAGCAGCGTGCAGGTTAACCAGCTTAACGGCGGTCGCATTACCGGCGGCGCGGTAATTGAGCGTGAGTTGCCGAACCAGTTCGGTGCCACGAACAGCATCAACCTGCAGCTGAACCAGGAAGACTTCACCATGGCGCAGCAGATTGCTGACACCATCAACCGCGCACGCGGTTATGGCAGCGCCACCGCGCTGGATGGCCGTACCGTTCAGGTGCGCGTCTCCTCCGGCGGCAGCTCTCAGGTTCGTGCCCTGGCCGATATCCAGAATATGGAAGTCGGCACCACGCAGCAGGATGCGAAAGTGATTGTTAACTCGCGTACCGGCTCGGTGGTGATGAACCGCGAAGTGTCGCTGGATAGCTGTGCCATTGCGCAGGGTAACCTCTCGGTCACCGTTAACCAGCAGAACAACGTGAGCCAGCCGAATACGCCATTTGGCGGCGGCCAGACCGTGGTGACACCGCAAACGCAGATTGACCTGCGCCAGAGCGGCGGCTCGCTGCAGAGCGTACGCTCCAGCGCCAACCTCAACAGCGTCGTGCGTGCCCTTAACGCCCTGGGTGCCTCGCCAATGGAGCTGATGTCGATTCTGCAGGCAATGCAGAGCGCCGGTTGCCTGCGTGCGAAACTGGAGATCATCTAATGTTGACCGACAGCCGAATGTTGACCAGCGCGGCATGGGACGCGCAATCGCTGAATGAACTGAAGTCAAAAGCCGGACAGGATCCGGCTGCCAACCTGCGCCCGGTGGCGCGTCAGGTGGAGGGGATGTTCGTGCAGATGATGCTGAAAAGCATGCGCGAAGCGTTACCGAAAGATGGGATTTTCAGCAGTGATTCAACGCGGCTGTATACCAGCATGTATGACCAGCAGATCGCCCAGCAGATGACCGCCGGCAAAGGCCTCGGTCTCGCCGATATGATGGTGAAACAGATGACCGGCGATCAAGCGCCGGTCGATCCGGCTGACCAGATGCAGCAGGTGCCGATGAAGTTCCCGCTGGAGACCGTCAACACCTATCAAAACCAGGCGCTGACACAGCTGGTGCGCAAAGCGATACCCAAAGTGCCCGATGCGTCCGAAGTGGCTGACGCGGGTAACGATCAGCCGCTCTCCGGCGACAGCAAAGACTTCCTTGCCCAGCTTTCGCTCCCGGCGCGGCTGGCAAGCCAGCAGAGCGGCGTGCCGCACCACCTGATCCTCGCGCAGGCTGCGCTGGAATCCGGCTGGGGCCAGCGGCAGATCCCGCGTGAGAACGGCGAGCCGAGCTACAACATCTTCGGCGTGAAAGCGACCTCAAGCTGGAAAGGGCCGACCACCGAAATCACCACTACAGAGTATGAAAACGGTGAGGCGGTGAAAGTGAAAGCCAAATTCCGTGTGTATAGCTCTTACCTTGAAGCGCTCTCCGACTATGTCGGCATGTTGACGCGCAACAAACGTTACGCGGCGGTAACCACCGCAGCAACGGCGGAGCAGGGCGCACAGGCGTTGCAGAGCGCCGGTTACGCCACCGATCCGCACTATGCCCGTAAGCTGACCTCAATGATCCAGCAGCTTAAATCGATGGGTGAGAAAGTGAGCAAGGCGTACAGCACAGATACACAAAATCTGTTCTAAAACGTCTCAAGTTTCACTCAGGGTTGCCGATAATCTTCAACAGGACTCATGTCTGAAAGTGTATAAGGAACCTCCATGTCCAGTTTGATTAACAGCGCAATGAGCGGGCTTAGCGCAGCCCAGGCCGCGCTCAATACCGCCAGTAATAACATTGCGAGTTATAACGTCGCGGGCTATACCCGTCAGACGACGGTGTTGACCAGTTCGAACAGCACGCTGACCGGTAGCGGCTACGTGGGCAATGGTGTCACCGTGACTGGCGTTCAGCGTGAGTATGACGCCTTTATTACCAACCAGCTGCGCGCGGCGCAAAACCAGAACAGCGGGTTGACCACGCGTTACGAGCAGATGTCAAAAATTGACGATGTGCTGTCGGATACCACCAACTCCCTGTCGAGCAGCCTGCAGAGCTTCTTCTCCAGCATGCAGACGCTGGTGAGTAACGCCTCCGATCCGTCGTCGCGCCAGGCGCTGCTCGGCAAAGCCGACGGTCTGGTAAACCAGTTTAAAGTGGCCGATCAGTATCTGCGTGACCAGGATAAACAGGTCAACTTATCTATCGCCACCAGCGTTGATCAGATCAACAACTACTCGAAGCAGATCGCCAACCTCAACCAGCAGATCTCTAAACTGACTGCGGTAGGTGCAGGCTCATCGCCAAACGACCTGCTCGATCAGCGCGATCAGCTGGTCAGCGAACTGAACAAAGTCGTGGGTGTGGAAGTCAGCACCCAGGATGGTAGCTATAACGTCAGCATGGGTAACGGCATTACTCTGGTGCAGGGTAAGGAAGCGCGTCAACTGGCGGCGGTGCCTTCCAGCGCCGATCCGGCACGTACCACGCTGGCGTATGTCGATAAGATTGCCGGCAATGTCGAGATCCCGGAAAAGCAGGTGACCACCGGTTCACTCGGCGGCCTGCTCTCATTCCGTACGCAGGATCTGGACCAGGCGCGTAATACGCTGGGCCAGCTGGCGCTCTCGTTCGCCGACTCCTTTAACCAGCAGCACGTTAAAGGCTTTGACGCAGACGGCGATGCGGGTGAGAAGTTCTTCAATATTGGCGGGCCTTCTGCCACGTCGAACAGCAAAAACAGCGGCGACGCTACGCTGACCGCGGCCGTAACTAACAGCTCTGCGGTACAGGCGACCGACTATAAAGTGGCTTTTGACGGCACGCAGTGGAACGTCACGCGTCTGTCCAATAACACCACCATCGCGGTAACGCCGGATACAACAGACGGTACACTCAATTTTGATGGCCTGAAAGTCTCCATCAATAACGGCTCTACCGGCGCGAAAAAAGATGACAGCTTCACCATCCGTCCGGTGAGCAACGCGATTGTGAATATGAGCGTGGCGGTGACCGATGAGTCGAAAATCGCCATGGCGGGCGCGGCCGGTAACGGCGCGAGCGACAACCGCAACGGTCAGGATTTGTTAAAGCTGCAGAGCGCGAAAGTGGTCGGCGGGAACAAAACCTTTAACGATTCGTATGCCACGCTGGTGAGCGATGTCGGGAACAAAACCTCGACGCTGAAAACCAGCAGCGCGACACAGACTAACGTCGTGACCCAGTTGAGTAACCAGCAGCAGTCTATCTCCGGGGTAAACCTCGATGAAGAGTACGGCAACCTGCAGCGTTTTCAGCAATATTACCTGGCTAACGCCCAGGTGCTGCAGACCGCAAGCACGTTGTTTGATGCCCTGCTGGCCATTCGTTAAGTAAGAGGTGAGTCATGCGTATTAGCACGCAAATGATGTACGAACAAAATATGCGCGGCGTAACCAATGCTCAGGGCAAATGGTTAGGATACGGCGAGCAGATGACAACCGGTCAGCGCGTTAACCGCCCGTCTGATGATCCGATTGCCGCCTCGCAGGCGGTGGTGATCTCCCAGGCGCAGGCGCAAAACACGCAATACGACACGGCGCGTACCTTCGCGAAGCAGAAAGTTTCCCTCGAAGAGAGCGTGTTGCAGCAGGTAACTACTGCCGTCACAGGCGCACAGAGCAGCATCGTGAAAGCGGGCAACGGCTCGCTGAGTGATGATGACCGCGCTTCAGTTGCCGCAGAGTTGCAGGGCTTTCGCGATCAGTTATTGAACCTCGCGAACAGCACCGACGGTAACGGCCGCTACATTTTTGGTGGCTACCGTACTGAAAACAAGCCGTACGATGCCACAGGCAACTACAGCGGCGGTACCGACGCCATTACCCAGCAGGTTGATGCGGCGCGTACGATGGTGATCGCCCATACCGGTGACCAGGTCTTCAACTCCGTTACCAGTAATGCGACCAAAGAGCCTGTCGATCCTGCTACAGGCGTTGCGCCTGCGCCGGAGACGGATCTGTTCAAAATGCTCGACACGGCAATTGCAGCACTGAAGACGCCGGTAGCGGGCGACGAAACGGCGAAAGCCGCGGCGCAGGCCGCGGTGGATAAAACCAGCCGTGGTCTGGGCAACTCGCTGAACAACGTGCTGAGCGTGCGCGCTGAACTCGGTACGCAGCTCAATGAACTGGATACCCTCGACGCGCTTGGCGACGATCGTGCGCTGTCGTTAAAGCAGCAGAAGAGCGATCTGATCGATGCTGACTGGAACTCGGTGATCTCCTCTTACACCATGCAGCAAGCGGCATTGCAGGCTTCTTATAAAGCCTTCACCGATATGCAGGGTATGTCGCTGTTCCAGATGAACCGTTAATAACCTTTTTACTTTGGGCATATCCTGAAACTGGAGTATGTCTGCTATGCCCGCTCAGTCTCTCCAGAGCGGGCCTTTTTTTATCTATGCGTTTTGCTTCGCCTGCTCAAGCTTACGGGCATCGAAGAGACGAATCAGCAGTGCGATAAGCCCCGCTACGCTCGCCAGTACCACCACGCCCTGCCATGACGCGACAGCGTAAAGCTTGCTTCCCAGCGCGGAACCCAGCGCCATACCGATAAACACCCCCGTAAAGAGCAGCGCATTGAGTCGTCCCCGCGCCTGCGGCTCGAGGCTATAAACAAGATTTTGATGCGCGACGAGGCTGGATTGCAGGCCAAGATCAAACCCGACCGCAGAGAGGGCAATCAGCGCCAGCTGGCCATGGGGCGGCAGGGCAGGCAGCAGGAACATCATGGCGAATGAGATCGTTACCAGCCCGGCACCGAGTTGGGTTACACGCTCTGCGCCCACCTTATCCGCAAGGCCTCCTGCCAGCGGCGCGGCTAACGCCCCTGCGGCACCGGCAATACCGAACGTCCCGGCAACCGCGCTGCCCAGCTGATAGTGCTCAAGCAGCATCAGCGCCAGCGTCGACCAGAAGGCGCTAAAGGCGATGGACAAAAAGCCCTGCGCCATCGCCGCGCGGCGCAGCGTCGGGTAGCGCTGCCAGAGATGCGCCATTGAGCGCATCAGTGCCGGGTAGCTCAGCGTGGAGTGGGTAGCGAAGCGCGGCAATACTGACCACATTAAGAGGCCAATTAGTGCAATGCTTACCGCCGCAAGCTGATACATCACACGCCAGCCAAACGCCGCGCCGACAAAGCCGCTGACCGTACGCGAGAGCAAAATACCGAGCAGCAGACCGGTCATTACCGTGCCGACCATTTTCCCCTGTTTCCCCGCCGGAGCGAGGATCGCCGCGGCCGGTACAATATCCTGCGCCATGGTCGCCGCCATGCCGATTAACAGGCTGACAATAAGCAGTGAGGGCAGGTGGCTGGTCAGGCTGCAGGCCAGCAGTAAGGCCGCCAGCGCTGCGCTTTTCACCACAATTAAGCGACGGCGATCGTGACGGTCGCCCAGCGGCAGCAAAAAGAGAATGCCGAGCGCGTAACCGGCCTGGGTGAGCGTCGGTACCAGCCCCATGCCATTGATGGTCAGATGCAGATCGCTGCCCATCAGCGGCAGCAGCGGCTGCGAGTAGTAGATGGCCGCGACGCTGAATCCTGCGCCAAGCGCCAGCGCAAAAAAGATGCCGTTTGCCATACGGGCTGAGAGCGATTGATGGTTCATATGGTGTCCCCGAAGAGATAAAGCTGTGAATGCGTAGTCAGGCTACGGTGTGAGCGCATTTTTACCCATGGCGCGGTAGCGCGGTAGCCAGCGCAGTGGTAAAACGGTTATACGTGAAACGTATAGGCATAAAGATTATGAGGCGACAAGAGCGTATAGACCGGGTGGACTTAATGCGGACCTTTATCCGCATTGTTGAAGCAGGCTCCCTGTCGGCAGCGGCCCGCCAGCTGGAGACAACACAGGCAACCGTCAGCCGTCGTTTGCAATCGCTGGAGACATTGCTTGGCGTCAAACTGCTGCTGCGCACCACCCATGCCATGAAGCTCACCGATGACGGCGAGCGCTGCTATCAACATGCAAAACGGGTGGCGGATGCCTGGGTGGCGCTGGAGGACGATCTCAGCCAGTCCGACGATGAACCGGTCGGCATGCTGCGGGTGCGCGCCCCGCATGCTTTTGGTCAGCAGCAGCTGCTGGTGCCGCTAACACAATTTCTTGAGCGTCATCCGCAGCTGACGGTGGAGTGGATGCTGAATGATAAAACCGTCGACTTTCTTAGCGCCAATATCGATTGCGCCATCCGCGTCGGGGCAGAGGTCGATCCGGCTACCGTATCGGTGCTGCTGGCAGAAGTGCCGCGCAGTCTGGTGGCGTCGCCCGCGTTGCTGGAACGCTTTCCGGCTATTGAGACGCCGCAGCAGCTGAGTAACTTACCGTGGGTGGCGCTGAGTACCTTCTATCAGCATCAAATCACGCTATACGCGCAGGATGATGAGCAGGCGGTGCAGGTAGCCATCTCGCCACGCTTGTTTACCGACAGTCTTTACGCTGCGCGCAATACGGCACTTGCCGGGCTGGGGGTGACGTTAATCTCCAGCTGGGCGGTGGAAGAGGATATCCGCAGCGGCAGGCTGGTGACGCTGCTGCCGCAGTGGCAGGCGGCCCCATTACCGGTTCACCTTGTCTATCCGTGGGCGCGCTACTACCCCGCGCGGTTGCGTAAATTCTTGCAACTGATGCGGGAAGTGATGCCGGGGCTGAGCGGGATGCGCCAGCCGGAAATGCGGGCATAAAAAAAGCCGACCCGGAGGTCGGCTTGTTGCAGCGTTTTACTTACTCAACCGCTGGCGGTTTGGTCGCCGGCGCGGTGGCGGTATGCGTGGCGCTGTGGCCGCCGGCAGAACCTTTACCGTCGAAGTTGAACGCCGGGCGAACCCAGTCGCTGTGGCGCGGTGCTTCCTGTACATACGCAGGGGCAGGCGCTTTAGTCATCGGCGCGGTTGCAACCACCGGCGCAGCTGTTTCAGCTTTCACCGCTACAGGGGCTTCAACTTTCACCGGCGCAGAAACTTCAGCTTGCACTGGCGCTTCAACTTTTGCCGGAGCAACGTCTTCAACAACCGGTACAGGCGCAGCCTCTTCTTTCACTGGCTCGGCCTCTTCGGCAACCTGCTCTGCGACAGAACGATCTTCCTCAGCAATCAGCTGCGGCTGCTCGTCTACCGGGGCAGAGATCGCTTCCGGATGGGTCGTTTCAACCTCGACCGGAGCTGGCTCTGCAACCGCTGCCTGCGGTTCAACCACTTCTGGCTGCTCGCTGACAGGTGCGGCTTCAACCGGTGCCTGCGGCTCAACAACCTCAGCCGGCGCGGCGGTGACCAGCTGCGCTTCAGCTACGGCTGGGGCAACTTCATGCTCTGCTGCATGCTGCTGCTCGGTTTCCAGCGCGCTGTTGTGCTGGATCTCCTGCTGCTCGTCCTGCGCACGCGGAACCGGATAGCGAACCCACACTTTACCGGAAGCCATCTCCGGCGAGGCGCAGGCGATGGTCAGCGGCATGGCGGACTGTACCGGGTAGCGCTCGTCACGGTAGCGACGGCGGCGTTGACCGCTGACACGCAGGTGACGCGGGGAGCGGCGTGAGCGGCGCGGCATGGTGTTTTCACGCGCTTCACCGTTCTCTTCCTGCTCCAGAACCGGGGCGTTTTCAACCACAGCCGGCAGATCGACTTTCGCGAGCTGAGTATGCTGCTCCTCTGGCGCGGTCTCTGCGACGGTTTCGTCGATAACGGTTTCAGCACGGTTATCATCGATGCGCACTTTCTGGCTCAGCTGGCGCTGTTTGCGGCGCGGCATCACCTGAACACGCTCTTCCTGCTCCGCTTCCTGAGCAGGCTGCTCTTCGCGGGTCAGCTCTTCACGGTTCAGCTCTTTAACTTCCTGCTGCGCCTGACGTTTATCATCACCACGGCGGCGGTTGCGTTCACGACGTGACGGCTGCTGCTCGTCGCGGGTTTTCGCTTTATCCGACTCGTCAACGACGGTGTTCTGGCGCGGCTCGCGATTCTCCGCGTTCTGCTGCGGTTTTTCACGACGGTTGCGGCGGTTATCTTCGCGACCTTCGCGGTTCTCACGACCTTCGCGGTTATCACGTCCTTCACGACCCTCGTTGCCTTCGCTACGGGAATCACGCGAATCGCGGCGATCGTTACGGTCGCGACGGTTGCTTTGACGCGGTTTACGACGCTCCTGCGAACGCTCAGGTTTCGCCTCTTTCTTCTCTTCCTTCACTTCAACCGGCGCAGGCGCTTCTTCGCCAGCAAACAGGTTTTTCAGGGCAGAGACGATGCGGCCAAACAGACCCGGTGCCGCGGTAGTGGCAGCGGCAGGCTGTGACTGTGCTGTAGGCGCGGGCTCCTGGGCTTGCGGCGCAGGCGGCACGTCCGGCATCACAAAGGTGGCGAGGGCAGGCTGCTCAGGCAGTTTACGCTCGGCATACTCCTCTTCAGACGGCAGCGCCATCTCCTCTTCATGCAGCTTCGGCAGCAGGTAGCTGAGGGTTGGCGTCTCTTCACCTTTACGTACGCGCAGCACCGAGTAGTGCGGCGTTTCCATCTGATCGTTCGGCACGATGACGCAGCGTACGCCGCCCTGACGGGCTTCGATAGCGCTGACGGCGGCACGTTTTTCGTTCAGCAGGTAAGAGGCAACAGGAACCGGCACAATGGCGTGCACTTCCTGGGTGTTCTCTTTCAGCGCTTCTTCTTCAATCAGACGCAGAATAGAGAGCGACAGGGATTCGTTGTCACGGATGGTACCTGTACCGCTACAGCGCGGGCAGACGTGGTGGCTCGATTCACCCAGCGACGGGCTCAGACGCTGGCGGGACATCTCCAGCAGGCCGAAGCGGGAGATATGGCTGATCTGGATACGTGCACGATCCTGACGTACCGCTTCACGCAGACGGTTTTCAACCGCGCGCTGGTGGCGAACCGGGGTCATGTCGATAAAGTCGATAACGATCAGGCCGCCGAGGTCGCGCAGACGCAGCTGACGGGCAATCTCATCTGCCGCTTCGAGGTTGGTGTTGAACGCCGTCTCTTCAATGTCGCCACCGCGGGTTGCGCGAGCGGAGTTGATGTCGATGGCGGTCAGCGCTTCGGTGCTGTCGATAACAATCGAGCCGCCGGACGGCAGACGCACTTCACGCTGGAAGGCGGATTCGATTTGCGACTCAATCTGATAGTGGCTGAACAGCGGGATTTCACCGGTGTAGAGCTTAATTTTGCTGCTGAAATCCGGACGACCCAGCGCGGCGATATGCTGGCGAGCCAGCTCCAGCACTTTCGGGTTATCAATCAGGATTTCGCCAATGTCCTGGCGCAGATAGTCACGGAAAGCGCGAACGATAACGTTGCTCTCCTGGTGAATCAGGAATGGAGCCGGGCGGCTCTCTGCGGCTTTCTGAATCGCTTCCCAGTGTTTCAGGCGGAAGCTGAGATCCCACTGCAGCGCTTCGGCAGATTTGCCAACGCCTGCGGTACGCACGATAAGACCCATACCGTCCGGCAGTTCGAGGCTAGACAGCGCCTCTTTTAGCTCGGTACGGTCATCGCCTTCGATACGGCGAGAGATGCCGCCCGCGCGCGGGTTGTTTGGCATCAGAACGAGGTAGCTACCGGCGAGGCTGATAAAGGTGGTCAGCGCCGCGCCTTTGTTGCCGCGCTCTTCTTTGTCGATCTGGACGATAACTTCCTGGCCTTCACGCAGCACATCTTTGATGTTCGGACGGCCATGCGCGTTGTAGTTGGCGGGGAAGTATTCGCGAGCGATCTCTTTGAGGGGGAGGAAACCGTGACGTTCAGCGCCGTAGTCAACGAAGGCAGCTTCAAGGCTCGGTTCAATGCGGGTGATTTTACCTTTGTAGATATTGGCTTTTTTCTGTTCATGCCCGGGGCTTTCGATATCCAGGTCGTACAGACGTTGCCCATCAACAAGTGCGACACGCAACTCTTCTTGCTGAGTTGCGTTGATTAACATTCTTTTCATCGTAACTTACTCATTATTCTTACATTGACGACTAAGCTGCGGGCAAGATTTTGCCTTTCCGGGGAGAACCGATGGCCTCGAGTCTATTACGCGTCGCCAACCTCACGGTTATCGCTCGCTTAAGAGGCGCAGTGTGTCGGTTGCCTGCATTTCCTGTGGAAAATACAGCGCAATTATCAGGGGAACAGCCTGGGAAAAACTCTCCAGAGAAGATTCCATCTACCGGTAAGGACTGCAACCCGCAGCCCGCTAACTGCCTGAAAGATCAATACGTCTTACGCCATTGCTGCGTGTATGATCGGACAGGCAAAACTGGTCATTCCGCTCATTTACTTGTTTTAGCAAAATTCAACACGGAAAACGGCAACATTATTCCCTGCGAACCCTGTTATAGCAAGCTGACTTTTACCATTTATCACCCGGTTACTCACAGTTTCTTCACCTTTGCCCGGAGATTGGTTTAATAACCACCGAATCAACTGTATGAAACGCTGTTTACCGAATGTAATAGTCAATATAAGCATATAAAAATGAGTGGCGCTATTCAGCGTGGCTATTTAGAATCGCCTCCCATGAAAACTGAGACATTAGCCGTAAAATTTGTTGCTATCACCGCAGACGAAGCGGGGCAACGCATTGATAACTTTTTGCGTACGCAGTTGAAGGGCGTACCGAAGAGCATGATCTACCGTATTTTGCGTAAAGGCGAAGTACGTGTGAACAAAAAACGCGTAAAACCAGAATATAAACTTGAAGATGGCGATGAAATTCGCATCCCGCCGGTACGCGTGGCCGAAAAAGAAGAAGAGTCGGTTTCGCCGCACCTGCAAAAGGTCGCTCAGCTTAACGACGTGATCCTCTACGAAGATGATCATATTCTGGTGCTGAATAAACCCTCCGGCACCGCGGTACACGGCGGCAGCGGTCTCAGCTTTGGCGTGATCGAAGGGCTGCGTGCGTTGCGCCCGGAAGCGCGCTTCCTCGAACTGGTTCATCGCCTCGATCGCGACACCTCTGGCGTGCTGCTGGTGGCGAAAAAGCGTTCGGCGCTGCGTTCGCTCCATGAGCAGCTGCGCGGTAAAGAGATGCAGAAAGATTACCTGGCGCTGGTGCGCGGGCAGTGGCAATCCCACGTGAAAACCGTGCAGGCACCGCTGCTGAAAAATATTTTGCAGAGCGGTGAGCGCATCGTACGGGTTAACAGCGAAGGCAAACCGTCGGAAACGCGCTTCAAAGTGGAAGAGCGTTACGCGTTCGCCACGCTGGTACGTTGCAGCCCAGTGACGGGGCGTACGCACCAGATCCGCGTCCATACCCAGCATGCTGGTCATCCCATTGCTTTTGACGATCGCTACGGCGACCGCGAGTTTGATAAGCAGCTTGCCTCAACTGGCTTATCACGCCTCTTCCTGCATGCGGCGGCGTTGAAGTTCACCCACCCGGCAACCGGCGAGACGCTGCGCATCGAAGCGCCCCTCGACAATGCCCTTAAGCACTGCCTGACGACGCTGCGTAACGCAAAATAACGTCTATCCCCTCCGTTGCGGAGGGGATCGCTTACGGCTTCAGCCACTTGTCCAGCCACGGAAAGACCTCATCCTGCTGCTGCTGATAAAAGACATGGCCCAGCTCGGGCCAACTTTTGGTCACCAGTTTCTCATCGGCATGCTGCGACGCCCAGACGCGGTGCACTTTCTCAAAGGCCTCTGCGACCGCTTGCGGCGGGAAAAGCTTATCTTTGCTGCCGCTGAAGATCAGCATTGGCTTTGGTGCCGCGAGGCTGGCAATATCGGGAATATCCATCAGCGCTGGCATACCGGGGTGCAGCATATAGAAGGCTGACTGCCCGCGAAGCACATTATTTCCGGGCTGCATCAGGCCATTGTAAGTGCCGAACCACGAAATCACCGCCGTCGCGGCCACCTTGTCACTCAGCGCAGCCAGTTGCCAGGCGCGGAACCCGCCCATTGAGAAGCCCAGCACGCCGACGCGTTTGCTGTCGATACCTGCATGTGCGGCGATAAAATCGACGGTGCGCATATCTTCATATGCCACTTCGCCCGCAAGGGAACGGCCCAGGTTGAAGTAGTTGCTGGCCAGCGCCTGCTGCTGGTCATAGACCATCGGCCCGCGATCGCCCCAGCCGGGGCTGTCGATAGCGATAACCGCGTAACCGCGCTGCGCCAGCTCGTCGCCAATAAATTTTCCGCTGAAGAACTTATCCGCCCATGCCTGCGCGCTGGCGAGTTTTTTTGCGTCATTCCACGGTTTGATGAGCTTCTCTTTGCCGATATCAAATTTCGAACCGTGATCGTGCAGAAGCACCACCGCCGGATGCGGGCCGGGCGTTTTTGGCATCAGCAGCAGGGCCGAAATGCGGTTGTCGTCGGTAATATTCAGCGCCAGTTTTTCAGCGGTGTAGCTGCCGCGATCCTCTTTGCTTATTGTTTCGGGCGCGAAGATTTTTGTGGCATCGGGGGTGAGGAGGGCGGCACGAAAGCGTTGGCGGCTCTCTGTTTGCCATTGATTAAAATCGGTGTAGTGGCCGGAGAGCCAGGAGTCAGGGTAGAGCATTTGCGCTTTCAGCGCGGGCCAGCTTGCCGGGAGATTGCCTTCGACGACGCCCTCGGTTTGCCACGTCTCTTGTGCGCTGGCCGCAGCAGAAATCAATAACGCAGCGGCCAGCGCCATTTTGCACGACATCTTCATCAGTACCCCTCAAATTAAAACGGTGTTTTAATATTGAGAGAGACTCTACAGGTCGTTTACTAAACAATCTGTGATCGCTTAAGCATTAGCTTAACAACGGGTTGCGCTCCTCACGGCGCAGCATCTGGCATAGCGCAATCAGTGGCAGCCCAACCAGCGTATTTGGATCGCGCCCTTCAAGCCTATCGAACAGCGCGATGCCCAGTCCTTCGCTTTTAAAGCTACCGGCACAATTAAGCGGACGCTCTTTGCGCACGTAGTCGTCAATCTCCTGCTCATTTAAATGGCGGAAATGGACGTCGAAGGGTTCGCACTCTGTTTGCAGATGCCCGGTTGCCGAATTATAGAGCGCCAGTCCCGTATAGAAGGTGACAATATTTCCGCTCGCTTTCAGCAATTGCTGGCGTGCATTCTCTTCCGTATGCGGTTTGCCGTTAATTTCGCCATTCAATACGCACACCTGGTCGGAACCGATGATCAGATGGTGCGGATATTTATCTGCCAGCGATTGCGCTTTTTCCTGAGCCAGGCGCAGCACGAGGTGGCGGGGCGTTTCACCGGGGTGCGGTGTTTCGTCGGTTTGTGGCGCAGCACACTCAAAGGGAAGGCCGAGTTTATCCAGCAGTGCGCGGCGATAGGGTGAAGTTGAAGCAAGAATAAGAGGAGACATATTTTTTCCACCAAATATGGCTTAACGATGAGAGGCAAATTAAACTGTAGGCCGCAATGTGTGCGAATAATTGGCAAAAGGCAACCGCAGGCTGCCTTTTTCTTTGACTCTATGACGTTACAAAGTTAATATGCGCGCCCTATGCAAAAGGTAAAATTACCCCTGACTCTTGATCCGGTTCGTACCGCTCAAAAACGCCTTGATTATGAGGGTGTCTACACTCTCGATCAGGTCGAGCGCGTCGCCGATTCTGTTGTCAGCGTAGAAACTGATGTGGAGTGCTCCATGTCGTTTGCTATCGATAATCAGCGTCTGGCGGTGTTAACCGGCGATGCGAAGGTTACGGTAGCTCTCGAGTGCCAGCGCTGCGGGAAACCGTTCACCCATCACGTCTACACAACGTATTGTTTTAGTCCTGTGCGTTCAGACGAACAGGCTGAAGCACTGCCGGAAGCGTATGAGCCGATTGAGGTTAACGAATTCGGTGAAATCGATCTGCGGGCGTTGGTTGAGGATGAAATCATTCTCGCCTTGCCTGTAGTTCCGGTGCATGATTCTGAACACTGTGAAGTGTCCGAGGCGGACATGGTCTTTGGGGAATTGCCTGATGAAGCGCAAAAACCCAATCCATTTGCCGTATTAGCCAGCTTAAAGCGTAAGTAATTGAGGAGTAAGGTCCATGGCCGTACAACAGAATAAACCAACCCGTTCCAAACGTGGCATGCGTCGTTCCCATGACGCGCTGACCGCAGTCACCAGCCTGTCTGTAGACAAAACTTCTGGTGAAACCCACCTGCGTCACCACATGACCGCTGACGGTTTCTACCGCGGTCGCAAGGTTATCACTAAGTAATCACGCGCAAGCGTGATGAAGCTTAGTGAGGCTTTCCCCGCTCAGGCGGGGATAAACCGAACCAGGCTCTGACGATACCTTGACACGTCTAACCCTGGCGTTAGATGTCATGGGGGGCGATTTTGGCCCCTCCGTGACAGTGCCTGCAGCTTTGCAGGCACTGAATTCTAATTCGCAACTCACTCTCCTGTTAGTCGGCGATCCCGACGCAATCACGCCATTACTTGCCAAAGCTGATTTCGAGCAGCGCTCTCGCCTGCTTGTTGTTCCTGCACAGTCAGTTATTGCCAGTGATGCGCGCGCGGCGCAGGCGATCCGTAATAGTCGCGGTACGTCAATGCGTATTGCGCTGGAGTTGGTGAAAGAGGGGCGCGCCCAGGCCTGCGTCAGCGCAGGCAATACCGGGGCGCTGATGGGGCTGGCGAAGTTGCTGCTCAAACCCCTCGATGGCATTGAACGCCCGGCGCTGGTGACGGTATTACCGCATCAGCAAAAGGGCAGAACGGTGGTGCTCGATCTGGGTGCGAATGTCGATTGCGATAGTACGATGCTGGCGCAATTCGCCGTTATGGGTGCCGTCATGGCGGAGGAGATCCTTGAGATCGCCAACCCGCGGGTCGCTCTGCTCAATATTGGTGAAGAGGAGAGCAAAGGCCATGACAATATCCGCGAAGCTGCCGCGTTATTACGCGAAGCGCCATCCATCAACTACATTGGTTACCTGGAAGCGAACGAATTATTAACCGGCAAGACGGATGTGCTGGTGTGTGACGGTTTCACCGGAAACGTCACGCTAAAAACCATGGAAGGGGTTGTCAGAATGTTTCTTTCGCTGCTGAAATCGCAGGGCGAAGGGAAAAAAAGGGCGTGGTGGCTCATCTTACTCAAACGTTGGTTACAAAAAAGTCTGATAAGTCGATTCAGCCACCTCAACCCCGACCAGTATAATGGTGCCTGTCTGTTAGGATTGCGCGGCACAGTGATTAAAAGTCACGGCGCAGCCAATCAGCGCGCGTTTTGCGTCGCGATTGAGCAGGCAGTGCAGGCGGTGCAGCGGCAAGTCCCACAACGGATTGCCGCTCGCCTGGAATCTGTGTACATCGCGTCGGCTTCGTCTGCACTGGGCGACGAAAGCAAGAACGTATGTATATTATCCAAGAGTGACTGAGCGCACATGTATACAAAGATTATTGGTACCGGCAGCTATCTGCCAGAACAGGTTCGAACAAACGCCGATTTAGAAAAAATGGTCGATACCTCCGACGAGTGGATTGTCACGCGTACGGGTATTCGTGAGCGTCGTATTGCTGCGGCAAACGAGACTGTATCGACTATGGGCTTTGAGGCCGCTAAACGCGCGCTCGAAATGGCCGGCATCGATAACGATCAGATTGGCTTAATCATTGTCGCAACCACTTCAGCGACCCACGCTTTCCCAAGCGCTGCCTGCCAGATCCAGAATATGCTGGGGATTAAAGGCTGCCCGGCGTTTGACGTTGCCGCCGCCTGCGCAGGCTTTACCTATGCTCTGAGCATTGCCGATCAATACATCAAATCCGGTGCGGTAAAAAATGCGCTGGTAATCGGCTCCGATGCGCTGGCGCGTACGCTCGATCCGGAAGATCGCGGTACGATTATCCTCTTTGGTGACGCTGCGGGCGCTGCCGTACTGGGCGCTTCAGAAGAGCCGGGGATTATCTCCACGCATATGCACGCTGACGGAAGCTATGGCGAACTGCTGACGCTGCCGAATCTCGATCGCGTAAACCCGGAAAATCCGACCTATTTAACGATGGCGGGTAACGAAGTCTTTAAAGTTGCCGTCACCGAACTGGCGCATATTGTTGACGAAACGTTGGCTGCCAATAACCTTGAGCGCAGCGAGCTGGACTGGCTGGTACCACACCAGGCGAACCTGCGCATTATCAGCGCAACGGCGAAAAAACTCGGCATGTCGATGGACAATGTAGTGGTAACACTCGATCGTCATGGCAATACGTCTGCCGCTTCCGTGCCTTGCGCACTGGATGAAGCGGTGCGCGACGGGCGCATCAAAGCTGGTCAGCTGATCCTGCTTGAAGCCTTTGGCGGCGGGTTCACCTGGGGCTCTGCGCTGGTACGTTTCTGAGTATAAGGATAAAAAAATGACGCAATTCGCATTTGTGTTTCCGGGACAGGGTTCCCAGACTGTCGGCATGCTGGCCGACATGGCTGCAACCTGGCCGGTTATCGAAGAGACTTTCCAGGAAGCTTCAGCGGTGCTGGGCTACGATCTCTGGGCGCTGGTGCAGCAAGGCCCGGCGGAAGAGCTGAACAAAACCTGGCAGACTCAGCCGGCGCTGTTGACGGCTTCCGTCGCGCTGTGGCGTGTATGGCAGCAGCAGGGCGGTAAAGCACCTGCGCTGATGGCGGGTCACAGCCTTGGTGAATACTCTGCGCTGGTTTGCGCAGGCGTGATCGCCTTTGCTGATGCGGTTCGCCTGGTTGAACTGCGCGGTAAGTTTATGCAGGATGCTGTTCCGGCAGGTACCGGTGCGATGTCCGCGATTATCGGTCTTGATGACGCCGCAATTGCACAGGCGTGTGAAGCCGCTGCCGAAGGGCAGGTCGTCTCGCCGGTAAACTATAACTCACCGGGTCAGGTTGTCATTGCGGGTCATAAAGAAGCCGTTGAGCGTGCAGGGGCTGCCTGTAAAGCCGCTGGTGCAAAACGTGCGCTGCCACTGCCGGTAAGCGTTCCTTCCCACTGCGCGTTGATGAAACCTGCGGCGGAGAAGCTGGCTGCTGAGCTCAGCAATATTACGTTTAATGCGCCGCAGATCCCGGTCGTGAATAACGTCGATGTGGCGTGTGAAACTACCCCGGAAGCGATTCGCGATGCGCTGGTGCGCCAGCTCTACAGCCCGGTTCAGTGGACCAAAAGCGTTGAGTTTATGGCGTCACAGGGCATTGAGCACCTGTATGAAGTGGGCCCGGGTAAAGTCCTCACCGGCCTGACTAAACGTATTGTTGACACCCTGACAGCCTCGGCGTTGAACGAGCCGGCGGCGATGTCAGAGGCACTTGCGCAATAAAAGAGGAAGACCATGAGTTTTGAAGGAAAAATCGCGCTGGTTACCGGTGCAAGCCGCGGTATTGGCCGCGCAATCGCCGAAACCCTCGTAGCCCGTGGCGCGAAGGTGATTGGTACTGCGACCAGCGAAAGTGGCGCGCAGGCAATCAGCGATTATCTTGGTGCGAACGGTAAAGGTCTGCAGTTAAATGTGACCGACCCTGCATCTATCGAATCTGTGCTGGAAAACATTCGCGCTGAGTTTGGCGAGGTCGATATTCTGGTGAACAACGCCGGTATCACCCGTGACAATCTGCTGATGCGCATGAAAGATGATGAGTGGAACGATATTATCGAGACCAATCTTTCATCTGTTTTCCGTCTGTCAAAAGCGGTAATGCGAGCTATGATGAAAAAGCGTCATGGGCGTATTATCACTATCGGTTCTGTGGTTGGTACCATGGGAAATGCCGGTCAGGCCAACTACGCTGCGGCGAAAGCGGGTCTTATCGGTTTTAGTAAATCGCTGGCGCGTGAAATTGCGTCCCGCGGTATTACGGTAAACGTTGTTGCTCCGGGTTTTATTGAAACGGACATGACGCGTGCGCTATCTGACGATCAGCGTGCGGGTATTCTGGCGCAAGTGCCTGCAGGCCGTCTCGGCGGTGCGCAGGAAATCGCCAGCGCGGTTGCATTTTTAGCCTCTGACGAGGCGGGTTACATCACTGGTGAGACCCTGCACGTCAACGGCGGAATGTATATGGTTTAACCACGATGAAATTTATTTGCGTTATTGGGGTGAAAAGCCTCAAAATAGCGTAAAATCGTGGTACGAACTGCCGGGATTTAGTTGCAAATTTTTCAACATTTTATACACTACGAAAACCATCGCGAAAGCGAGTTTTGATAGGAAATTTAAGAGTATGAGCACTATCGAAGAACGCGTTAAGAAAATTATCGGCGAGCAGCTGGGCGTTAAGCAGGAAGAAGTTACCAACAATGCTTCCTTCGTTGAGGACCTGGGCGCTGATTCTCTTGACACCGTTGAGCTGGTAATGGCTCTGGAAGAAGAGTTTGATACTGAGATTCCGGACGAAGAAGCTGAGAAGATCACTACCGTTCAGGCTGCCATTGATTACATCAACGGCCACCAGGCGTAAGTGAACATCTCCAGGCGGTCATTCGACCGCCTGAGTTTTATCTAAGCAATCCCACGAATCTCTTTTTTTATCCCTCCCTGGAGGACAAACGTGTCTAAGCGTCGTGTAGTTGTGACCGGACTTGGCATGTTGTCTCCTGTCGGCAATACCGTAGAGTCTACCTGGAAAGCTCTCCTTGCCGGTCAGAGTGGCATCAGCCTGATCGACCATTTCGATACTAGCGCCTATGCAACCAAATTTGCTGGCTTAGTAAAGGATTTTAATTGTGAAGAGTACATTTCGCGCAAAGAACAGCGCAAAATGGACGACTTCATTCAATATGGAATTGTCGCTGGTATTCAGGCCATGCAGGATTCCGGCCTGGAAGTAACCGAAGAAAACGCCTCGCGTATTGGCGCGGCGATTGGTTCTGGCATTGGTGGTCTCGGCCTGATCGAAGAAAACCACAGCTCCCTCGTTAAGGGCGGGCCGCGTAAAATCAGCCCGTTCTTTGTTCCGTCGACCATTGTGAATATGGTGGCTGGCCATTTGACCATTATGTTTGGTCTGCAAGGCCCCAGCATTTCAATTGCGACTGCCTGTACCTCAGGCGTGCACAATATCGGTCACGCGGCGCGTATCATTGCCTATGGCGATGCAGATGCGATGCTGGCGGGTGGTGCGGAAAAAGCGAGTACACCGCTTGGCGTTGGTGGTTTTGGCGCAGCGCGCGCGCTCTCCACGCGTAACGACAATCCGCAGGCCGCAAGCCGCCCGTGGGATAAAGACCGTGATGGTTTTGTCCTCGGCGATGGCGCAGGCATCATCATGCTGGAAGAGTACGAACACGCGAAGAAGCGCGGTGCAAAAATCTATGCTGAAATCATCGGTTTTGGCATGAGCAGCGATGCTTACCACATGACTTCTCCACCGGAAAACGGCGCGGGTGCGGCGAAAGCGATGATTCATGCGCTTCGTGATGCGGGCCTTGAGCCGTCTCAGATTGGCTATGTGAACGCACACGGCACTTCAACACCTGCGGGCGATAAAGCCGAAGCGCAGGCAGTGAAGTCCGTATTCGGCGACGCAGCTTATAACGTAATGGTCAGCTCGACAAAATCGATGACCGGCCACCTGCTCGGTGCGGCGGGTGCAGTAGAATCAATCTACTCCATCCTGGCACTGCGCGACCAGGCTGTACCGCCAACCATCAACCTGGATAATCCGGATGAGGGTTGCGACCTTGATTTTGTGCCGCACGAGGCGCGTCAGGTCAGCGGTCTGGAGTACACCCTGTGTAACTCCTTCGGCTTCGGTGGTACCAACGGCTCGCTGATCTTCAAAAAAGTGTGATCAACCTGCCGTATAAAGGCCCGCTTGCGGGCCTTTTCTATTCTGATTTATCCCCCTTGTCCTCGGCTTTTCATCCTGCCAAACTGTCTGCCCATGCATACAAGGAGTCGCTATGTTCTTGATTAATGGCACAGAGCAGGCCTCGCTTGCGGCCAATGACCGGGCGACGCAGTTTGGCGACGGCTGTTTTACCACCGCACGCATTATCGACGGGCAGATTCAATTTGCTGCCGCTCACCAGCAGCGTCTGCGGCAGGGGTGCGAGCGCCTGGCGATCCCTTTTGCCGACTGGTCTGCGCTTGAGCAGGAGATGACCATGCTGGCGAAAAAGCACGATGAAGGCGTTATTAAAGCGGTGATCACGCGCGGCGTGGGCGGACGTGGCTACAGCCCGGCCAACTGTTCTGCGCCGACGCGCATTGTCTCCTTTGCACCGAGGCCCGCGCACTATGCGCGCTGGCAGCAGGAGGGGGTCTCCCTTGCGCTCAGTGAGATCCGTCTGGGGCGCAATCCTGCCCTTGCCGGTATCAAACACCTTAACCGGCTGGAACAGGTGCTTATTCGCCTCGGGCTTGAACAAACCGACGCTGATGACGCGCTGGTGCTCGACAGCGACGGCTGGATCACCGAGTGCAGCGCGGGAAATCTCTTCTGGCGGCAGGGTAAAACGGTGTTTACGCCCAGGCTCGATCAGGCGGGTGTGGATGGCATTATGCGGCAATATTGCCTGCGCCAGCTGGCATCTTCTGCGTTTGACGTTGTCGAAGTGAACGCCGGGCTCGATGCGCTGGCACTGGCAGACGAAGCCATTATTTGTAACGCGCTGATGCCGGTTGTGCCGGTTCGCCAGTGGGCGGACAGGCAGTGGCAGGCGCGCGATCTGTACCATTTTTTAGCCCCTCTTTGTGAGCGCATGAATCCATTATGAAAAAACTCTTTGGCGTTGTACTCATTCTGCTCGCGGTACTGGTTGTTGCCGCAGGCGCTGGTGCCTGGAAGGTGCGGCAGCTGGCCGACAGCAAAATTTTGATCAAAGACGAAACCATCTTCACCTTGCCGGCAGGCACCGGGCGCACAACGCTTGGCGAGTTGCTCTATCGCGAGAAGGTGATTAATCGTCCGCGCGTATTCCAGTGGTTACTGCGCCTCGAGCCCGATCTTTCGCATTTTAAAGCCGGTACCTACCGCTTCACGCCCAACATGACCGTGCGGGAGATGATGCAGTTGCTGGAGAGCGGCAAAGAGGCGCAGTTCCCGCTTCGTTTCGTTGAGGGGATGCGGTTAAGCGACTACCTGAAACAGCTGCGCGACGCGCCATACATTAAACACACGCTGAAAGATGATGACTACGCGACCGTGGCGCAGGCGATAAAAATGGCGCACCCGGAGTGGGTCGAAGGGTGGTTCTGGCCCGACACGTGGATGTACACCGCCAATACTACCGACGTCGCGCTGTTGAAACGCGCGCATCAAAAAATGGTGCAGGCCGTTGCCCGCGCCTGGGAAGGGCGCGCCGAGGGGCTGCCCTATAAAGATGAAAATCAGCTGGTGACCATGGCCTCGATTATTGAGAAAGAGACCGCCGTCGCCGGTGAGCGCGACCGGGTCGCCTCGGTGTTTATTAACCGGCTGCGCATCGGGATGCGTCTGCAGACCGATCCGACGGTAATCTACGGGATGGGGGCGCGATATAGTGGTAAGCTGTCGCGCGCCGATCTGGAGGCGCCGACGGATTACAACACCTATGTTATTAACGGCCTGCCGCCGGGGCCGATTGCCACGCCGGGTGAAGCCTCACTGAAAGCCGCGGCGCATCCGGCAAAAACGCCATATCTCTATTTTGTTGCCGACGGCAAAGGCGGGCATACGTTTAACACCAATCTCGCCAGTCATAACCGATCGGTGCAGGAGTACCTGAAAGTACTTAAGGAAAAAAATGGGCAGTAAATACATCGTCATTGAAGGGCTGGAAGGCGCGGGCAAAACCACCGCGCGGGATGTCATTGTCGACACGCTGAAAACGCTCGGCGTTGGCGACATGGTCTTCACCCGCGAGCCGGGCGGCACGCTGCTGGCAGAAAAGCTGCGCAGCCTGGTGCTGGATATCCGATCCGTCGGGGATGAAGTGATCACCGATAAAGCCGAAGTGCTGATGTTTTACGCCGCCCGCGTTCAACTGGTTGAGACGGTGATCAAACCTGCGCTGGCAAGCGGAAGCTGGGTAATTGGCGATCGCCACGATCTCTCCACCCAGGCCTACCAGGGCGGCGGACGCGGTATTGATCAAACCCTGCTTACTACGCTGCGCGACGCGGTGCTCGGCGATTTCCGCCCCGATTTAACAATCTATCTTGATGTGACGCCGGAAGTGGGCCTCAAACGCGCCCGCGCGCGCGGCGAGCTTGACCGCATTGAGCAAGAGTCACTCGATTTCTTTAACCGTACGCGTGCCCGCTATCTGGAACTGGCGGCGCAAGATGCGACTATTCGTACCATTGATGCCACTCAGTCGCTGGAAGAGGTTGTAGCCGATATTCGCCGCACCGTTACCGCATGGGTGGAGGAGCAGGGCGCATGAAATGGTATCCGTGGCTACGGCCGGACTTTGAACAACTGGTCGCCAGTTATCAGAGCGGGCGCGGGCACCACGCGTTACTGATCCACGCCCTGGAAGGGATGGGCGACGATGCGCTCATCTACGCCATTAACCGCCTGCTGCTCTGCCAGACGCCGCAAGGAAATAAAAGCTGCGGTCGCTGCCGCGGCTGCGAATTGATGCAGGCCGGTACGCACCCCGATTATTACGTGCTTGCGCCGGAGAAAGGGAAGTCGACGCTGGGCATCGATGCGGTGCGTGAAGTGAATGAAAAGCTGTATGAGCACGCCCGGCTCGGCGGCGCGAAAGTCGTCTGCCTGCCGGATGCCGCGCAGCTCAGCGACGCTGCTGCCAACGCACTGCTCAAAACGCTTGAAGAGCCGCCCGCGCAGACATGGTTTTTCCTTGCCTGCCGTGAGCCTGTGCGGCTGTTACCGACCCTGCGCAGCCGCTGCCGTATGCATCACTTAGCGCCACCCGCAGAACAGTACGCCGCGACGTGGCTTTCGCGCGAAGTGACAATGTCACAAGAGGCAATCCTTACCGCTCTGCGCCTGTCGGCCGGCTCGCCGGGTGCTGCTCAAGTATTGTTGGAGGATGATAAGTGGAAGCAGCGTCAGACCCTGTGTGAAGCGGCAAACACCGCGCTGGCTGGCGGTGACTGGCTGGCGATGCTGCCCGCGCTAAACCATGATAATGCCCCGGAGCGGCTGCAGTGGCTTGCTTCGCTGATCCTTGACGCGCTGAAACTGCAGCAAGGCGCAACATTGGTGACTAACGTCGATGCTCCGGCGCTGGTGCAGGGTTTCGCCCGCCAGTGGCGCAGCGACACGCTGCATGCGCTTTTGCATGCGCTGTTTACCTGTCGTGAGCAGCTGCTGAGCGTTGTTGGCGTCAACCGCGAGCTGCTGCTGACCGATTTACTGTTAAATGTGGAGCGTTACCTGCACTCCGGCGTGACGCTTCCTGTATCCCATCTATAAGAGAGACATTATGTTTTTAGTCGACTCGCACTGCCATCTCGATGGCCTTAACTATGAAACGCTGCATAAAAATGTGGACGATGTGCTGGCGAAAGCCGCCGCGCGCGATGTGAGGTTCTGCCTCGCGGTTGCCACGACGCTGCCCGGATACCGGTCAATGCGTGAATTAGTCGGCGAGCGTGAGAATGTGGTCTTCTCCTGCGGCGTACATCCGCTTAATCAGGATGAAGAGTACGAGGTGGAAACCCTGCGCCAGCTGGCGGCAGAAGAGGGTGTGGTGGCAATGGGTGAAACCGGCCTCGACTACTTCTATACCCCGGAAACCAAGCTGCGCCAGCAGGACTCTTTCCGCAACCATATCCGCATTGGGCGCGAGCTGAATAAACCGGTGATTGTGCATACGCGTGACGCGCGCGCCGATACGCTGGCGATTTTACAAGAAGAGAAGGTGCAGGATTGCGGCGGCGTACTACACTGCTTTACCGAAGATCGTGAAACGGCCGGTAAGCTGCTGGATATGGGTTTTTATATCTCCTTTTCCGGCATCGTCACCTTCCGTAACGCCGAGCAGCTACGTGACGCCGCGCGCTATGTGCCGCTCGATCGCCTGCTGGTGGAGACGGATTCACCCTATCTGGCACCGGTGCCGCACCGCGGGAAAGAGAACCAGCCCGCCATGACGCGCGATGTTGCAGAGTATATGGCGGTGCTGAAGGGCGTCTCCATTGAAGAGCTTGCCCAACAGACGACGCAAAACTTTGCCCGCCTGTTCCATATCGCCCCGTCGCGTCTGCAATTAGCCTGAAAAGCAGCTTATTTTAGTACTCGTAATTAATAACCGATAAGAGTAAAGTTCACCGCCATAAAATGGGCGGTGACGGTTACAATTTGACCTAAACAGAGCGGCAAATGTAAGGCAATGTGAGTTTTATTGTCGATGCTGGCTGAAACGTGATAGCGGTCAAACAAACCTGAAACGATTTATTTTACTCTGTGTAATAAATAAAGGGCGCTTAGATGCCCTTCCCACGGCGCGGTTCTCCCCCCGTGCCAATGCGCGAAAGCGTAGAAAAAAGCACTAATACTCAGGAGCACTCTCAATTATGTTTAAGAATGCATTTGCTAACCTGCAGAAGGTCGGTAAATCGCTGATGCTGCCAGTATCCGTACTCCCTATCGCAGGTATCCTGCTGGGCGTCGGTTCTGCAAACTTCAGCTGGCTGCCAGAAGTGGTTTCCCATGTTATGGCCGAAGCGGGCGGTTCCGTTTTCGCCAACATGCCGCTGATCTTCGCGATCGGTGTGGCCCTTGGCTTCACCAATAACGACGGCGTTTCCGCACTTGCCGCCGTTGTCGCCTACGGCATTATGGTTAAAACCATGGCGGTAGTTGCGCCGCTGGTTCTGCATTTACCTGCTGAAGAGATCGCGGCGAAACACCTGGCAGACACCGGTGTTCTCGGCGGTATCATCTCTGGTGCGATCGCAGCGTATATGTTTAACCGCTTCTACCGTATCAAGCTGCCTGAGTATCTGGGCTTCTTCGCGGGTAAACGCTTTGTGCCGATCATCTCTGGTCTGGCAGCAATCTTCACTGGCGTGATCCTCTCCTTTATTTGGCCGCCGATCGGTACTGCTATCCAGACCTTCTCTCAGTGGGCTGCTTACCAGAACCCGGTTGTCGCGTTCGGTATCTATGGCTTCATCGAGCGCTGCCTGGTGCCGTTTGGTCTGCACCATATCTGGAACGTACCTTTCCAGATGCAGATTGGTGAATTCACCAACGCCGCAGGCCAGGTGTTCCACGGCGATATCCCGCGTTACATGGCAGGTGACCCGACCGCAGGTAAACTCTCCGGTGGCTTCCTGTTCAAAATGTACGGTCTGCCGGCTGCCGCGATTGCTATCTGGCACTCTGCGAAACCGGAAAACCGCGCGAAAGTGGGCGGTATCATGATCTCCGCCGCGCTGACCTCGTTCCTGACCGGTATCACCGAGCCGATCGAGTTCTCCTTTATGTTCGTGGCGCCGATCCTGTACGTTATCCATGCGATTCTGGCAGGCCTGGCCTTCCCGATCTGTATCCTGCTGGGTATGCGTGACGGTACGTCGTTCTCTCACGGTCTGATCGACTTCGTCGTGCTGAGCGGCAACAGCAGCAAACTGTGGCTGTTCCCGATCATCGGTATCTGCTACGCAGTGGTTTACTACACCGTCTTCCGCGTGCTGATTAAAGCGCTGGATCTGAAGACGCCGGGTCGTGAAGAGACCACCGAAGAGAGCAAAGCTGGCGTAACCAGCGAAATGGCTCCGGCTCTGGTTTCCGCGTTTGGCGGCAAAGAGAACATCACCAACCTCGATGCGTGCATCACGCGTCTGCGTGTCAGCGTGGCTGACGTAGCGAAAGTGGATCAGGCTGGCCTGAAGAAACTGGGCGCTGCGGGTGTGGTTGTTGCCGGTTCCGGCGTTCAGGCGATTTTCGGTACCAAATCCGATAACCTGAAAACCGAAATGGATGAGTACATCCGCAACAGCTAAGCCATAGTCTGGGGAGACTGAGGGAGCCTGATGGCTCCCTTTTTTATTGCCCTGCATTTGTAGGCCGGATAAGCGTTAGCGCCATCCGGCATTGCGGTTTTGCCGGATGGCGGCGTTGCCTTATCCGGCCTACAGGTAGCCAATAAAAAAGGAGCCCGCAGGCTCCTTTTGTTTACTGATGCGATATCAGAAGCGGTAATTGGCACTTACCGAGAAGTTACGCGGCTCGCCATATACATAGGAGCGGCTGTCGACGTTGGTGTCATATTTCTTATCAAACAGGTTATCGATATTCGCCTGCACTGAGAGCTGCTTAGTGATCTGGTAACGGGCGAAAAGGTCGACCAGCGCATAGCTGCCCTGTTCAGAGCGGAAATTGCCGTTCGCAGTGCTGACATTCGCCCAGGTGCTGTTCTGCCAGTTTACGCCGCCGCCGACGGTTAACTCTTGCAGCATCGGCAGGCGATAGCTGGTGAAGGTTTTGATCGACGTACGCGGCAGGTTCGGGTTCACCGCATTGCCATCTTTATCATCGGCAACATAGCGTGTGGCGCCGAAAGTCATCTGCCAGTTGTCAGTCAGCGCGCCGTTAATTTCCAGCTCAACACCTTTACTCACTGCGCCATCAACCGCTTCATACGCGCTTTCGCCGCTGGTGCCCGGCACCACGCCACCGGTTGTCTGACCAAGGTTATCCTGCTCGATACGGAACACGGCGAGCGAAGCGGTTAAACGGCTGTTCATCCAGTCAGATTTCACGCCCAGCTCGTAGTTTTTCCCGGTGACCGGCGAGAGATATTTCCCCTGCGCGTCGCGATACTCCTGCGGTTTAAAGATGGAGGTATAGCTGGCATAGGTCGACCAGGTATCGTTGATGTCGAAGATCAGGCCCGCATAGGGTGAGAGGTTGTTCTTCTCCAGATCCTGCGTCAGCGTCTCAAGTTTGTATTTGGTATAACGCGCGCCGGCAATCAGATGCAGCGGATCGGCAAGGGAAATACGCGTCGCGAGATAGGCTGACTGCTGACGAATAGTATCTTCCTGCGCCAGGCTCAGCGGCGCCCATTGTGTTTCCGGGTAGTTGCCGTTGAAGTTGCTGTAGTTGCCGAGCGAGGTATCGAGGATATTCTCCCACGAGCTAAAGTAGCGGTTATTTTGCTTGCTCAGATTGCCGCCGACCATCAGCTCATGCTGGCGGCCAAACAGTTCATACGAGCCATTAGCAAAGGTATCCAGCGCATCGACTTTACGCATGCCGGTGTTATACCCGGTGCCGCCAACATAGGGGTAAGAGGCACCATAAGGGCTGACCATCAGTCCGGTGGATTTATCGACCGTGCCGTCGACATAGAGCGCTTTACTGTCGAGCTGCGTCTCGGTATGGGTGCCGTTCACCGTCAGCAACCAGTCACTGCCGAGACCCTGCTTCAGTGTCGCGAAGGTGCGTTTGGAGACTTTATTGTTATAGGCCCAATCCGGCGCGGTGCTGTCGCTACGGCTCGGGTGGGTTTTTGTGCCGTCGGTATACCAGCGCGGCAAACCGCCCCACGTTGGGCTATCAACGTCGGTCTCCTGATAGTCATAGCCAACGGAGAAAGCGGTCGACGCAGTCAGATCAACATCCAGCACGCCGTAGAAGAACTTCTTCTCCTGGCTATAGCGATCAAGCCAGCTGTCATTATGCTGGTAACCGGCCACCGCACGGCCGCGGATCCTGCCATCATCCGTCAGCGGCGTGGAGACATCCGCTACGTAACGCTGTTTATTCCAGCTGCCATACTCCGCCGAAACGTTTGAGGTAAATTCGCGGCTGTCGGCGTGCTTGCGCACCATATTTACGGAAGCGGATGGGTTGCCCGCCCCTGTCATCAGCCCGGTTGCGCCGCGTACCACTTCAATGCGCTCATACATAGCCGTATCGGAGAGCGCATCGCCCAGGTTCCAGCGGGTTTCAAAAATCGTCGGAATACCGTCGACCATATAGTTATCAATCAGGAAGCCGCGCGAGTAGTAGGTGCTGCGATCGGAGTCTGCCGCGCTCTCGAACACGCCGGTGGTGTTCTTCAGCACATCGCCCAGTGTTTCCAGCTGCTGATCCTTCATCCGCTGTTGGGTAGTAATGCTGATAGATTGAGGAATATCGCGCTGCACCAGCGTCATTTTGGTGCCCGCCGCAGTGGTCTGCGTATTGTAATCCTGTTCGGTCAGAGCACGAGCGTCGGCAGCGCTGGTTCCTTCAACTACCACCGTCTCTTCACTGCCGGCGGCAAAACCGGTGGCCGGGGTGAGCGCGAAAGCAATGGCAACGGCCAGCAGGGAAGGGGCGGCCGTACAGGCGCGTGCGCCGAAGCGGCCATTCTGCGGGAAAGACATGATAAACCCTTAATGGTGTGTGAGCAGAACCCGCAGCCAGTACGTTGCTGGCTGCGGGAAGTAAATGCGTCAGCGCAAGGCGCGCATGGAAATGCAAATGCGAAATATACGCATTCACTTAACTGGTGTAAACAGATGTAATTATCGATTATGAAATGCGATTTCATCTGTGCCGGGCAGCGTCTGCGCCTGCGACAATCAGGCCAGGCGTAAAAGGGGAAAGAAAAACAGCGTTATAGTTGAAAGAACAAGAGAATCTCGATCATACTCTAGGGCACATAATTGACGACGACGGCGGGCCTGGCCCGCACTCATAAAAGGAAAACGTCATGGCCGAAGAGACCATTTTCAGCAAAATCATTCGTCGCGAAATTCCGGCGGACATCGTTTATCAGGATGAACTGGTTACCGCCTTTCGCGATATCTCTCCGCAAGCACCGACACATGTGCTGATCGTGCCGAACCTGCTTATCCCAACCGTCAACGATGTAACGCAGGCCCATGAGCAGGCGCTGGGGCGCATGATAACTGTTGCTGCGAAAATCGCCCGTGATGAAGGGATTGCCGAAGATGGCTATCGCCTGATCATGAACTGCAATCGTCACGGCGGGCAGGAGGTTTACCATATTCATATGCACCTGGTGGGCGGGCGCGTGCTGGGGCCGATGTTGGCTCATAAAGGGCTTTAAGATGAGCGTCGCGCGTGTTGCGTTACTGCTGACGGCGTTAGCGCTTGTCGGCTGCGGCTCCCGGCCCGCAATCCCGGTCGCCAGCAATCAAACGCTGGTGATGGAGTCCTCCATCCTTGCCGCAGGCATCATCGCGCAGCCGCCGACCATGAGCCGGGAGGCGCTGCAGCCTTCCGCCTCATCAAAGATCTATAACGAACGCCAGCAGCCCGTCACGCTGCACTATCGCTTTTACTGGTATGACGCCAGAGGTCTGGAGATGCACCCGCTGGAAGCGCCGCGCAGCGTAACGGTTCCCGGTAATGCCACCATGACACTCTACGGCAGCGCTAACTATCTCGGCGCGCACAGCGTCAGACTCTATCTCTATCTCTAAGAGGTGACACTTGATTAAGACCATTGGACGCTACGCGTTACTGACCACACTTGCCATGCTGCTTGCAGGCTGTATCACCGACCAGCAACCGGCTCCGGTTGAGCAGGCAGGTGGTGGCGCGACGCAACCAGCGCAACCTCAGCAGCCGCAGCAGCCGATTCCGGGCGTGCCTTCGGTGCCAACGCTGCCACAGCAGCCAGGCCCGATTGAACATCAGGATCAGAACGGCCAGCCGACGCCGCGCGAGCGTCATTACGACTGGAACGGCGCAGTACAGCCGATGGTGGGCAAAATGTTGCAGGCCAGCGGTGCCAATGCCGGCAGTGTTCTGCTGGTGGACAGCGTAAACAACCGTACTAACGGTTCGATTAACACCGGTGAAGCAACAGAAGTGGTGCATAACGCGCTGGCAAACAACGGTAAATTCACCCTGATTACCGCCCAGCAGCTGGCGGTCGCCAAGCAGCAGCTCGGCCTGTCGCCGCAGGACAGCCTCGGCACGCGCAGCAAAGCAATGGGCATTGCGCGCAACGTCGGCGCACAGTATGTGCTCTACTCCAACGCAACCGGCAATGCCAATGCGCCTTCGCTGCAAATGCAGTTAATGCTGGTGCAGACCGGCGAGATTATCTGGTCAGGTAAAGGTGCCGTTCAACAGCAGTAATCTGACGCGTGACGCCATCCTGTCACGCTACTTTCCGCACTACGCTCCCGTCGCCAGCCAGCATGTTGGGCTGAGCGGCGGGAGCTGTCTGATAAGCGACGGGCAGCAGACGCTGGTGCTTCGCCATCAGCATCAGGCCGCGCCAGCCTCCTTTCTGCGCCAGTATCGTCTGTTGCGCCATCTTCCTGCCACAATTGCGCCGCAGCCCCTTTTTTTCGCGGCGGGCTGGATGGCGATCGACTATATTCCCGGCACGATCGACACCGCGCTGCCGCAGGCCGACGCGCTGGCGAGATTGCTGTATGATCTGCACCGGCAAAAATGCTTCGGCTGGCGCATCACGCTGTTGCCGCTGCTGGAGCGCGACTGGCAGTGCAGCGCGCCCGCACGGCGCACGCCCTTCTGGCTGCGGCAGCTAAAACGGCTGCGGCGTCAGCGTGAGCCACTGCCGCTGCGCCTTGCGCCCCTGCATATGGATGTTCACGCCGGGAATATTGTGCACGGCGAGAAGGGGCTGCGGCTTATCGACTGGGAGTATGCCGGCGACGGCGATGTGGCGCTGGAGCTGGCCGGGATCTGGTGCGAAAACGAGGCGCAGCGCCGTGATATTGCCGCGCGCTATGCCGGTCAGGCGGATATCGATCCGCCTCTGCTCTGGCGGCAGGTTAAACGCTGGCGGCCATGGGTGTTAATGCTGATGGTCGGCTGGTATGAACGCCGCTGGCAGCAGACCGGCGATCAACAATTTATTATGCTGGCGAATGAAATATGGCGTCAGCTTCAGTCTGAAGGATAAGAGAGGTAAGTGTGGGTCCAGTGATGTTGGATGTTGAAGGGTACGAACTGGATGCGGAGGAGCGCGAGATCCTGGCGCATCCGCTGGTTGGCGGCTTGATCCTCTTTACCCGGAATTATCACGATCCCGAACAGCTGCGCGAGCTGGTGCGCCAGATCCGCGCGGCTTCCCGCAACCGGCTGGTGGTGGCGGTCGATCAGGAGGGCGGGCGCGTGCAGCGTTTTCGCGACGGTTTCACCCGTCTGCCAGCGGCGCAATCTTTCGCTGCGCTGCTTGGTATGGAAGAGGGCGGTCGGCTGGCGCAGGAGGCGGGCTGGTTGATGGCGAGCGAAATGATCGCCATGGATATTGATATCAGCTTCGCACCGGTGCTGGATGTCGGGCACATCAGCGCGGCGATCGGTGAGCGTTCATACCATGCGGATGTGCAGAAAGCGTTAACGCTGGCCACCCGCGTGATTGATGGCATGCACAGCGCAGGCATGAAAAGCACCGGCAAACACTTTCCGGGCCACGGCGCGGTAACCGCAGACTCGCACAAAGAGACGCCGTTCGATCCGCGCCCATTGGCGGAGATCCGCGCGAAAGATATGTCTATTTTTAAGACGCTGATTGAGCAGAGCAAGCTGGATGCTATTATGCCCGCGCATGTTATCTACACCGATGCCGATCCGCGTCCGGCCAGCGGCTCACCCTGGTGGCTGAAAACCGTGCTGCGCGGTGAGCTGGGTTACGAGGGCGTGATTTTCTCCGACGATCTCTCGATGGAGGGGGCGGCGATCATGGGCAGCTACGCTGAACGCGGGCAGGCATCGCTGGATGCCGGTTGCGATATGATCCTGGTCTGTAATAATCGTAAAGGTGCGGTTGAGGTACTGGATAACCTGTCACCGATCAATGCAGAGCGTGTTACACATTTGTATCATAAAGGTTCTTTTTCTCGTCAGGAGTTGATGAGTTCGGCGCGCTGGAAAGCGGCTCACCACGAGCTGGAACAGCTGCACGAACGCTGGCAGGCGCATAAAGCTGCGCATTAACCCTGCGGACAAACCGTCGAAGTGGTGAGGATACCATGATTATCTATTTACACGGTTTTGACTCGAACAGCCCCGGCAACCACGAAAAGGTGCTGCAACTGCAGTTTATCGATCCTGATGTCCGGCTGATTAGCTACAGCACGCGGCATCCGAAACATGATATGCAGCATCTGCTCAAAGAGGTGGATAAAATGCTGCAGCTCAACGTCGATGAGCGCCCGCTGATTTGCGGCGTCGGTCTGGGCGGTTACTGGGCAGAGCGCATCGGTTTTCTCTGCGATATCCGCCAGGTTATCTTCAACCCCAATCTCTTCCCTTATGAAAATATGGAAGGGAAGATCGACCGGCCGGAAGAGTACCGGGATATTGCCACCAAGTGCGTCGCCAACTTTCGTGAAAAGAACCGCGACCGCTGTCTGGTTATCCTCTCGCGTCAGGATGAGGCGCTGGACAGCCAGCGCACCTCAAATGAGCTGCACCACTATTACGAGATTGTCTGGGACGAAGCGCAGTCCCATAAGTTCAAAAACATCTCACCGCATCTGCAGCGCATTAAAGCCTTCAAAACCCTCGGTTAATTCCCCCTTTGCGGCAGGTTTCCCCCTGCCGCAGCACTTCTTTTTTCTACCTCTTTAGCGCGTAATTTGCGCCGGCACGGCTACACGTGCTCATCTTTGCGGCAGCAAAACTTGATATATATCAATTTTGGTATGACCATTGAACCGTTCGTGATATTCTCGTGGTCAATGCTTAGTTGCCAGCGCGTAAACCATTGTTAATTAAGGGCTATTTTTATAACTTTTAGTTAACAATTGGTTAATATTTTAGGGGGTCACTTTGACTACACCATTGAAAAAAATCGTGATTGTAGGCGGTGGTGCTGGCGGGCTTGAGCTGGCAACGCAGTTAGGCAAGAAGCTGGGTCGCGGTAAAAAAGCGAAAATCACCCTCGTGGATCGCAATCACAGCCATTTATGGAAACCACTGCTGCATGAAGTGGCGACCGGTTCCCTCGATGAAGGCGTCGATGCGCTGAGCTATCTGGCGCATGCGCGTAATCACCATTTCCAGTTCCAGCTCGGTTCCGTTATCGACATCAACCGCGAAAGCAAAACGCTGACGCTGGCTGAACTGCGTGATGAGAAGGGCGATCTGCTGGTGCCGGAGCGCAAGCTGGCGTATGACACGCTGGTAATGGCGCTGGGCAGCACCTCTAACGACTTCAACACCCCGGGCGTGAAAGAGCACTGCATTTTCCTCGACAACCCGCACCAGGCGCGTCGTTTCCATCAGGAGATGCTTAACCTGTTCCTGAAATACTCCGCTAACCTTGGCGCAAACGGCAAAGTGAATATCGCTATTGTCGGCGGCGGGGCAACGGGCGTTGAGCTGTCAGCTGAACTGCATAACGCGGTCAAACAGCTGCACAGCTACGGCTATAAAGGGCTGACCAACGAGGCGTTGAACGTAACGCTGGTGGAAGCGGGCGAGCGTATTCTCCCTGCGCTGCCACCGCGTATTTCGGGCGCTGCGCATAATGAGCTGACCAAAATGGGCGTGCGTGTCCTCACGCAGACGATGGTCACCAGCGCCGATGAGGGTGGTCTGCACACCAAAGAGGGTGAGTATATTCAGGCCGATCTGATGGTGTGGGCTGCGGGCATCAAAGCGCCGGACTTTATGAAAGAGATTGGCGGCCTTGAGACAAACCGCATTAACCAGCTGGTAGTGGAGCAGACGCTGCAAACCACGCGCGATCCGGATATCTACGCCATTGGCGACTGCGCCTCCTGCGCGCGTCCGGAGGGCGGTTTTGTGCCGCCGCGCGCCCAGGCTGCACACCAGATGGCAAGCCTTGCGCTGCATAACATCCTCGCGCAGATCAAAGGCAAGTCGTTGAAAAATTACGTCTATAAAGATCACGGCTCGCTGGTGTCGCTCTCTAACTTCTCCACCGTCGGTAGCCTGATGGGTAACCTGATGCGCGGCTCGATGATGGTAGAAGGGCGTATTGCGCGCTTCGTCTATATCTCGCTCTACCGTATGCACCAGGTGGCGCTGCACGGTTACTTCAAAACCGGGCTGATGATGGTGGTGGGCAGTATCAACCGCGTGATCCGCCCGCGCCTTAAGCTCCACTGATCCTTCTGCTGCTCTGCGCCTTTTGGCGCGGGAGCAGCATATCCCTCTGCCTGATGTGCCTTTAGCGCTCAGACAACTCTGAATAACTCTGCTTTCACCTGCCGAACCCCTATTTTTGCGCGATTTCTGATTGGCTGCCCTCTTGCACCATTGCAAAATTGTTACCAATAGCCAACCAGGGAGAGAATCCTGTGAATAAATCAATGTTAGCGGGTATCGGTATTGGCGTGGCCGCTGCACTGGGCGTTGCCGCAGTCGCCAGCCTCAATGTTTTCGATCGCGGGCCGCAATATGCGCAGGTGGTATCAGCCACGCCGATCAAAGAGACGGTGAAAACGCCGCGAGAGGCGTGTCGCAATGTCACAGTAACGCATCGTCGTCCGGTGCAGGATGAGAACCGTATTACCGGTTCCGTGCTGGGTGCGGTTGCGGGCGGTGTGCTTGGCCATCAGTTTGGCGGCGGGCGCGGACGCGATGTAGCGACCGTCGTCGGTGCGTTAGGCGGCGGTTATGCAGGCAACCAGATTCAGGGCGGTATGCAGGAGAGGGATACCTACACGACCACTCAGCAACGCTGCAGCACGGTATATGACAAATCGGAAAAAATGCTCGGTTATGACGTGACCTATAAAATCGGCGACCAGCAGGGGAAAATCCGCATGGATAAAGATCCTGGCACGCAGATTCCGCTGGATAACAACGGTCAGCTGATTCTGAATAACAAAGCATAAAAAAGCAGTACTCTGCATATTGGCTCCTCATCGCTCAGGCTGAGGAGCCTTTTTTTGCCATAAAAAAGCCTCGCATCATGCGGGGCTTTTTCGTTGTTAAATAAAGTCTTGTTGGCGAACAACCAGCAATCCGGTAATGAGGACAGAGACAAATGCAAACAGTACCGAGCCACCCAGCAAGACCCACAGACCAAATAACAATGTAATTACTATTAACACTTTGATGAATGGTAATAGCAAAATCATTTCCATTTCCTTCTGCATGTGATTAGTCAGTAAAAGACCCTTTATCCTCATAAAAATGATCGGTACTACGCGTAGAGTGAGAGCAAGGGAAAAGTGACGCCTGAAAAAACATACTTATTGTTTTATATTGCCGCCGACAATGATTAGCGACGCAATAATCACAATTAAGCATAGCAAAGCCGGGAAAATGGCTGATAGTTTTTACCTATCGTTGAATTGTGCAATCACTATCACAGAGAGGAAATGAGACGGAAATCCGTCTCATTTTTTTATTACGCTTTGATCAAATCTGGCCACAGGCGCAGGGTGGTGCGGGTGATTTGCAGGAGCTTCTCAAGGCTTGCGCCTTCGCGGGCGCTGATGGACATGCCCTGTAAGATGCAGCCGAGAAACTGCGCAAGGGAGGCGATATCCACGCCTGCCGGGATCTCGCCTTTCGCCTGCCGCTGCGCGAGGAAGTGCTGCAATGTCTCCTCCTGGCGGGCATGACGCGTTTTAATCGTCTTCGCAATCTCCTGCGACGAGGCGGCAAGCGTCGCGGAGGTGTTAATCATAAAGCAGCCCGCAGGCGTATCGGTGCTGGTAAAACACCTTGCGATGGCAGAGAAATAGTCCAGCAACGCCTGTTCCACCGGCTTCTCTTCGCACTCCAGTAACGCTTCATGCTGCCTGGCGAAACGGGCGATATAGCGATCGAGGACTGCGCGAAACAGCCCCTCTTTATTGGTGAACTCTGCGTAGAGCGTCGGTGCTTTTGCCCCGGTCGCTTCTACCAGATCGGAGAGTGATGTGGCTTCATAGCCATGCTGCCAGAATAGCGTCATGGCTTTATCGAGCGCCGCTTCCCTGTCGAACACTTTCGGTCGGCCACGGCTTTTTTTCGTACAACTGCTGACTTCACTGGTCATATCGCCGCTTCTTTGTTGGTTTGTTGAATAGCCATTATAAAAATAATCCTGGTGAATGACCAGCCGCAAAACCGCACATATTAATAAATCATATGCTTATGAAAATTAAGAACTATTTAAATTAGTTAATGAGCGTTATAAAAAAATATTGACGGGTGATATAGATCACATTTATGATTTCCCTATCGATCGTTAACTTAATACTTAACGACCCCCGTTCACCTGCATCAGGACAATCATTATGAAAACCATCAACACGCTGTTTACCGCTGCTGTTTTAAGTACTCTCTCATTCGCCAGCTTTGCCGCCGTTGAGGTGCAGTCCGCACCGGCCGGGCAGCAGGAGCTGACCGCCATTGGCGTGACCGGCAGCACCAACCTCGCCTCCATTGAGAAAAAAGTGGCTGAGAAAGCCGAACAGCTGGGCGCGTCCTCTTACCGTATTACTTCCGTGACCGGCTCCGATCGCCTGCACGGTACCGCAGTGCTCTACAAATAAGCTCACCACCCTCGAGCTACGCCACTGCAATAAAAAAGGCCCTGCACAACGTGCAGGGCCTTTTTGTTTATGTGCGGGCGTTACATCGCTTGCATACTCTCTTGCGCATGTTTGGTCACGTCCACCGGCATACCCGAGCGCAGCTCAATAGCCTGCGCCATCACCGCCGCATCGCTTTCAGCCTGAAACGTCTTCATCGCCGCATTGAGCGGGATCGGCAGCGTTTTCGGATCATCATTGATCGATTCGGAGAGCGGCTGATGCACCTCCACCAGCCGCGTGCCGTCTGGCTCGAAGGAGGCTTTAATCGGCGTATTGATGATATTCACCGGCGTGCCGGGGCTGATTGCAGCAAACAGCGCGGCAATATCGCTGTCCCGCAGGCGAATACACCCGGAGCTGACACGCATACCGATACCAAAATCGGCATTGGTGCCGTGCAGCAGGTAAACGCCACCGTAAGCGGCCAGGCGAATCGCATGATGGCCCATCGGGTTATCCGGCCCGGCTGGCATCACCGGCGGTAACTCGATTCCGCGCGCTTTGTAGCGGGCGCGGATATTGGCGGTTGGCGTCCAGGTTGGGTTGGCCCGTTTATCGGAAACGGTGGTCACCATCGTCGGCGTCAGCGTATCGCCGCCCAGTTGGCCAATGCCGATCGGGTAGATGGTGACCTCATTTTTTCCGGGGGGATAGTAGTAAAGACGCAGCTCGGCGAGGTTAATCACAATCCCTCTGCGCGGCACATCCGGCAGCAGTGTTTGCAGCGGGATGGTGACAACGCTACCGGCGCGCGGCACGAAGGGGTCAATACCGGGGTTAGCCTGTAACAGCGCGAGAAAGCCAACGTCATATTTTTTGGCGATCGCCTCCAGCGAACCGCCATCGTTCTCAACAGTATGGAAACGGTTTTCGCCCACCAGCTTGCTGCCCGCAGGCGGCAGCGGCCAGGTATTCGCCCGGGCGGGAAGGGCAAAGATAAGCGTAGCGGCGACGGCGAACAGCGTCATCCAGTGAGCGAAGCGCGACATTTTGAACATGATCATAATCCATGTAAATCATAAGGTTATTTCTATAAGACTACTCAATAGGATTATGCTCATCGGGTTCGTCTGGAAACCCTGGTTATTGCAAAGCATTTGTAAATATTACAAAAAAAGACGCGGATAATGGACAAAGGTATTCGGTCCGTAGGCCGGATAAGGCGGTACGCCGCCATCCGGCAAAAATCCGGCAGGATGTTCGTCCCTTGCTCTCAAAACATGCCTGATGGCGCTGCGCTTATCAGGCCTACAAAACCGTGCCGGGTGATGTATGGCTGCGAACCCGTAGGCCGGATAAGGCGGCACGCCGCCATCCGGCAAAAAGGCGGGCAGGATGTTCGATCCTGGCTCCCAAAAACATGCCTGATGGCGCTGCGCTTATCAGGCCTACAAAATCGTGCCGGATGATGCATGACTGCGATCGCGTAGGCCGGATAAGGCAACGCCGCCATCCGGCAATAAAGCGGGCAGGGTGCTCGACCCTGGCTCCCAAAAACATGCCTGATGGCGCTGCGCTTATCAGGCCTACAAAATCGTGCCGGATAATGCATGGCTGCGATCCCGTAGGCCGGATAAGGCGGTACGCCGCCATCCGGCAATAAAGCGGGCAGGGTGCTCGACCCTTGCTCCAAAAACATGCCTGATGGCGCTGCGCTTATCAGGCCTACAAAAGAGCACGATCCCGTAGGCCGGATAAGGCAATGCCGCCATCCGGCAAAAAGGCGCGCAGAGGCGCTAACCAGCCGTCAGGCGACGGCGTTCTCCGCCAGCTGCTGCATAAAGTTGCGCACCCACTCCATGCGGCTTTTCCGCTCGCTCAACTCCTGGAAAAACTTCAATCGCGTCGGACCATCGAGGCGGAAATGCTGCGGCTGCTTCTGCAACAAGCCAATCAACCACGCCGGGTTAACGTGATTCTTCTCGTTAAACTCAATCAGGCCGCCTTTATCATTCCCCTCCAGCTTGCGGATCCCCAGCTTCTGCGCCTGCTGGCGCAACATGGCGATATCAAGCAGATTACGCGCCGCATCCGGCAGCAGACCAAAGCGGTCAATCAGTTCCACCTTGATCTCCTCCAGCGCATTCTCATCTTTCGCGCTGGCTATGCGCTTATAGAACGACAGGCGCGTATTCACATCAGGAATAAAATCATCCGGCAGCAGGGCAGGCATGCGCAGCTCCACCTCCGTTTGCTGGCTGGTAAGATCCTCCAGCGACGGCTCGCGCCCCTCTTTCAGGGCATCGACGGCATTCTCCAGCAACTCCATATAGAGCGAGAAACCGATGGTCTCCATCTGCCCGCTCTGATCCTCACCGAGCAGCTCACCCGCACCGCGGATCTCCAGATCGTGAGTCGCCAGCGCAAAGCCAGCGCCCAGATCCTCCAGCGAGGCGATTGCTTCAAGGCGTTTTTGCGCATCGGTGGTCATCGCCTTCGGATGCGGCGTCAGCAGCCAGGCATAGGCCTGGTGATGCGAACGCCCGACGCGACCGCGCAACTGGTGCAGTTGCGCGAGGCCAAAGTGGTCGGCGCGCTCGATGATGATGGTATTGGCGGTGGGAATATCGATCCCGGTTTCGATAATGGTGGTACAGACCAGCACGTTGAAACGTTGATGGTGGAAATCATTCATCACCCGCTCCAGTTCGCGCTCGCGCATCTGGCCGTGACCAATAGCGATACGCGCTTCCGGCACCAGCTCCGCCAGCCGGTCGGCCGCTTTCTGGATGTTCTCCACATCGTTATAGAGGTAGTAAACCTGGCCGCCGCGCAGCACTTCACGCAGAATCGCCTCGCGCACCACCAGGTTGTCATATTCGCGAACAAAGGTTTTCACCGCCAGACGTCGGGCGGGAGGCGTCGCAATGATCGACAGATCGCGCATGCCGCTCATCGCCATATTCAGCGTGCGCGGGATCGGTGTCGCGGTGAGCGTCAGGATATCAACGTCGGCGCGCATCGCTTTAATACGCTCTTTATGCCGCACGCCGAAACGGTGCTCCTCATCGACGATCAGCAGCCCCAAATCCTTCATTTTCACATCGTTTTGCAGCAGCTTATGGGTGCCGATCAGAATGTCGATTTTCCCTTCGGCGGCCTGTTCAAGGATCTGCGCCTGCTCTTTGGCGCTGCGAAAACGCGACAGCATCTCGATGCGCACCGGCCAGTTGGCAAAGCGGTCGCGGAAATTATCGAAGTGCTGCTGGGCGAGCAGGGTGGTCGGCACCAGCACTGCCACTTGCTTATTGTTCTCGATAGCAAGGAAGGCAGCGCGCATCGCCACTTCGGTTTTACCAAAGCCGACATCGCCGCACACCAGCCGATCCATCGCCAGCGGCTGGCACATATCGCTCAGCACGGCATTGATGGCCTGCGCCTGATCCGGGGTGGTTTCGAAGGGGAAACCGTCGCAAAAGAGCTGGTATTGTTCGCGATCGTGTTTAAACGCGAAGCCCGATTTCGCCGCGCGCTGGGCGTAAATATCCAGCAGTTCCGCCGCCACGTCGCGCACCTTCTCGGCGGCTTTTTGCCGCGCCCGCGTCCAGGCATCGCTGCCCAGTTTATGCAGCGGGGCGTTATCTTCCGCGCCGCCAGCATAGCGGCTGATGAGATGGAGCGACGAAACCGGAACATAGAGTTTGGCGTCGTTGGCATAGGTCAGCATCAGGTACTCTGCGGTGATGCCGCCCGCTTCCAGCGTCGTCATCCCGGCATAGCGGCCAACGCCGTGCTCAAAGTGCACCACCGGCTGGCCGTCATGCAGCTCAGCGAGGTTGCGAATCAACGTATCGGGGTTGATGGTGCGGCGCGTATCCTGGCGGCGGCGCGCAACGCGCTCGCCCAACAGATCGCCTTCGCAAATCAGCGCCCGGTTACGCAGCGTATCAATAAACCCGCGCTCGGCGGCACCGATCATCAGCCACGCGCCTGGCGCGCTGGCATCATCCAGACGCAGAGCGCGTTTTGGCGCAACTTTGATGCGCGCCAGCAGTTCGAGCAGCGCTTCACGACGCCCCTCGCTCTCAACGGAAAAGACCACCGGGCCGCTGAAGGACTCAAGGAATTTACGCAGATTATCCAGCGGCGACTTCTGCTGCGCCTGCACCGAGAGATCCGGCAGGCTCTGGTAACCGAGGTTAATCTGGCCCGCTTTATCCGCCACCTGTTCGCTTTTGAGCTGAATGCGCGGCCATTTTTTCAGTTCGCTGAACAGCGCATCAACCCGCAGCCACAGCGCTTCCGGAGGTAACAGCGGGCGCATCGGATCAACGCCGCGGTTCTCATAGCGTGCCTGCGCATCCTGCTGGAAACGCTCGGCGCTGGCTTCCAGATCGCCGGTATTCACCAGCAGCGTGTTGGCCGGAAAGTAGCTGAACAGCGGCGGTAGCGGTTCGCTGAAAAAGAGCGGCTGCCAGTATTCGATCCCGGCGGGCAGGGTGCCTTTGCTCACCTGCTGATAGATATGCTCCGCGTCGCGCTTCACCTCGAACTTATCGCGCCACTGGCTGCGAAAAAGCTCGATGGCCGTCTTATCGGTCGGAAACTCATGGGCCGGAAGCAGATTAATCGCCTCCACCTCTTCGAGCGTGCGCTGGGTATCGGCATCAAACAGGCGCAGGCTGTCGATCTCATCATCGAAAAAGTCGAGGCGGTAAGGCTGGCTGCTGCCCATCGGGAAGAGGTCGAGCAGCGCGCCACGAGTAGCGTATTCGCCATGCTCCATCACCTGATCGACATGGCGGTAACCGGCGCTATCAAGCTGCGTACGCAGCTGATCCCGCGACAGACGCTGCCCCTTTTTCATCACCAGCGCGTGACCGTGCAGATAGCTGTGCGGGCAGACGCGCTGCATCAGCGTATTGACTGAAACAATCAGCACACCGCGCTGCATCGCAGGCAACTGGTAAAGGGTGGAGAGGCGGGAGGAGACAATCTCCTGGTGCGGCGAAAAGCTGTCGTAGGGCAGCGTTTCCCAGTCCGCGAGGTTCATCACCAGGTTATCGGTAAACTGGCTAATCTCATCATGTAAACGCAGCGCGTTCTGCATATCCGGGGCGATAAGCACAACCGGACCGGCGTGTCGTTCAATGATTTCTGCCACTTCGGTGGCGCAGGCCGCGCCGGTAAGCTCGCCAAACTGGCGCTGGTCACCCGCTTTTGACGGCAGGGAATAACGGTATTGTTCAGGCATGGGGATATGAAGATCTCATTATGGATATACCCCCGTTATGGGGGCATATCCTTGATACGCAATACGAGGATTATGTGTGATTACGTGAGTTTAGCCAAGAAATCGCCCTGTCAGCGTGCTGTCGCCGCCGAAAGGTGCTTTGTTGGCGGGGTAAAAAAGAGATCGCCAAACAGCGCGGAGGAGAGTTTACGCACCATCAGCCCGACCAGCGTACAGATCAGCAGCACCGCCGCCGGATAGGCAATCAGCACCGCCAGCTCGACCGCAGGTGGCCAGACGCCAGCGTTAAGCGGTTTGAGCAGCGCCAGGCTAAAACCCTCGACCAGTATGCGATGGGTGGTGTAAATCGCCAGCGTATTGGAGCCGACAACATTGAGCAGGCTCTTCTCGCTCGGCGGGAAGCGTTTCTCCATCTCCTGGAAGAGGCGCATGATGCCGACAATCGACAGCAGGCAGAGCGGCAGCGGCATATTGAACATCCACAGCCCAAACGCTACCACCACGGCGACAGCAAACAGTAGGGCGTAGCGGCGCAGCGAGACGGTTTTAACAAACTCCATCACCTGCATACCGTACCAGGCACCCAGGCTGTAGAAGATCATATTACGCACGACGCTGTTCATTCCCCACCACGGCAGCGGCAGGTAGTTAATTGCCAGGCTTGCCACAATCATCAGCGCCAGCATCGGCACTTTCCAGCGGCTGAGCAGTTTACACAGCGTGAAGTAGACCACTAACGCGTAGAGATACCAGAGGCTGGTAGTGGCGGTCAGCATGCCGTATAAAAATCCTTGCCAGCTGTCGGCATAAGCGGCGTTTGACGAGTTGCTGAGATCGCGCTCCGGTGCCAGCCAGTCGTTAAGATGGCTTAGGCCCACCCACTGCAATACACCCCACAGCGCCAGCACATAGACAATGCTCCAGATCCGTTTATCGATGGCGTCTTTCCATGGCACATCATCGATATAGCGGCGGATCAGAAAGCCGGAGATAAAAAAGAACACCGGCATGCGGAACGGCGCGAGATAGAGGTTGAAATAGATCCAGCACTTGGAGAGCGTTTCTGACCAGGGATGCTGGAAGACCGAGAGGTGTGGATAAAAGGTAATAACCGAGTGGTAAATCACCACCAGGCAAATGCAAAGTCCTTTTATCTGGTTTATCCATAATGTCTTCTGTTTCATTCGTTTTGTGCCTGTTGTTGCCATAATCCCGGCAAACGATCCTGGTCATACAAACGCTGAATGTAACGGGAAAGAGTCTGGATATATTCATTTTCGGAATAAGTGGAGGGTTAAAAATTGACTGATCGGTCATTTTCTCGCGCGCAACACGCGCTCTGGCGAAAGTAGCAATTTGATTTTTCGACTTTTTTTGACATTAATCCGATGAATTCTTACGGTATCACGCATTTACGCTCTCACCTTTCGCTTATATACTCCTGACTCTGCTCACAGCAACCAGACGGATTTCATGTATCAGCCTGTCACTCTCTTCATAGGTCTACGCTATATGCGTGGACGCGCGGCGGACCGCTTTGGCCGCTTTGTCTCCTGGCTGTCAACCATTGGCATCACCCTGGGCGTTATGGCGCTGGTGACGGTGTTATCGGTGATGAACGGCTTCGAGCGCGAACTGCAAAACAATATCCTCGGGCTGATGCCCCAGGCTACCCTGACGACCCAAAAAGGCTCGCTCAACCCGCAACAGCTTCCGGCCAGCAGCGTCAAACTGCAGGGCGTGTCGCGCATTGCGCCGCTGACCACCGGTGATGTGGTGCTGCAAAGCGCGCGCAGCGTCGCGGTTGGCGTGATGCTCGGTATCGATCCGGCGCAGAAAGATCCGCTGACGCCGTTTCTGGTAAACGTGCAGCAAAACCAGCTGCAGGCGGGTAAATACAACATCATTCTCGGCGAGCAGTTGGCCAGCCAGTTGGGCGTTACCCGCGGCGACCAAATCCGCGTGATGGTCCCCTCTGCCAGCCAGTTCACCCCAATGGGACGCCTGCCGAGCCAGCGCCTCTTCACGGTGGCGGGCACGTTCGCTGCTAACAGCGAAGTGGACGAGTACCAGATGCTGGTCAATATCGACGACGCCTCGCGCCTGATGCGCTACCCGGCGGGCAATATCACCGGCTGGCGTTTATGGCTCAATGAGCCGCTGAAAGTGGATGTGCTCAGTCAGCAAACGCTGCCGGAAGGCACCCAGTGGCATGACTGGCGCGATCGCAAAGGCGAGCTCTTCCAGGCTGTGCGCATGGAGAAAAACATGATGGGGCTGCTGCTGAGCCTGATCGTCGCCGTTGCTGCCTTTAACATCATCACCTCGCTTGGCCTGATGGTGATGGAGAAGCAGGGCGAGGTTGCCATTCTGCAAACCCAGGGCTTAACGCCGCGCCAGATTATGGCGGTGTTTATGGTGCAGGGCGCCAGCGCCGGGATTATCGGTGCGCTGCTTGGTGCCGGGCTGGGGGCGCTTTTGGCCAGCCAGTTAAATAATTTAATGCCGATTATCGGCGCGCTGCTCGACGGCGCGGCGCTGCCGGTGGCGATCGATCCGCTGCAGGTGGTTGGCATTGCGCTAGTGGCGATGGCCATTGCGCTACTTTCGACGCTTTACCCTTCCTGGCGCGCTGCCGCCACTCAACCCGCTGAGGCTTTACGTTATGAATAAGATCCTGTTGCAATGCGACAACCTGTGCAAACGCTATCAGGAAGGCAGCGTGCAGACCGATGTGCTGCACAATGTCAGCTTCAGCATGGCGGAAGGGGAGCTGATGGCGATTGTCGGCAGCTCCGGCTCCGGGAAAAGTACGCTCCTGCACCTGCTCGGCGGGCTGGATACGCCGACTTCCGGCGACGTCATCTTTGGCGACCGCCCGATGAGTAAACTCTCCTCCACGGCGAAGGCCGAACTGCGTAACCGCGAGCTGGGCTTTATCTACCAGTTCCACCACCTGCTGCCGGACTTTACCGCGCTGGAAAACGTGGCGATGCCGCTGCTGATTGGCAAGAAAAAACCGGCTGAGATCGACACCCGCGCCCGCGAGATGCTGCGTGCCGTTGGCCTTGAGCACCGCGCCAGCCACCGTCCGTCTGAACTCTCCGGCGGTGAGCGTCAGCGCGTCGCCATTGCCCGCGCGCTGGTTAACAATCCGCGTCTGGTGCTGGCGGATGAACCGACCGGCAACCTCGATGCCCGCAATGCTGACAGCATCTTTGAACTGCTCGGTGAGCTGAACCGCGCTCAGGGCACCGCCTTCCTGGTGGTGACCCACGATCTGCAACTGGCGAAGCGCATGAACCGCCAGCTGGAGATGCGTGATGGCCATCTGAAAACCGACCTGACCCTGATGGGGGCTGAGTAATGGCATCCCCGCTGTCATTATTAATCGGCCTGCGCTTTAGCCGCGGCCGTCGCCGTAGCGGCATGGTGTCGCTGATCTCGGTTATCTCCACCGTCGGCATTGCGCTCGGTGTGGCCGTGCTGATTGTTGGCCTGAGCGCAATGAACGGCTTTGAACGTGAGCTGAACAACCGCATTCTGGCGGTGGTGCCGCACGGCGAAATCGAGCCGGTGAATCAGCCGTGGAACGGCTGGGAAACGGTGCTCGGCAAAGTGCAAAAAGTGCCGGGTATCGCCGCTGCCGCGCCCTATATCAACTTTACCGGGCTGGTGGAGAGCGGGGCCAACCTGCGCGCCATTCAGGTTAAAGGTGTCGATCCGGGGCAGGAGATGCAGCTCAGCGCGCTGCCGAAGTTTGTGCAGGGCGATGCGTGGAAAGGCTTTAGCGCCGGCTCCCAGCAGATCATCCTCGGCAAAGGGGTGGCAGATGCGCTGAAAGTGAAGCAGGGCGACTGGGTCTCGATCATGATCCCCAACTCTGACGATGCGCATAAATTGTTGCAGCCGAAACGCGTGCGCCTGCATGTCACCGGCATTCTGCAACTGAGCGGCCAGCTCGATCACAACTACGCGATGATCCCGCTGGCAGATGCGCAGAACTATCTCGATATGGGCAGCAGCGTCACCGGCATCGCCATTAAAGTGAACGACGTGTTTAACGCCCAAAAGCTGGTGCGTGATGCGGGCGAAGTGACCAACAGCTATGTCTATATCAAAAGCTGGATCGGCAAATATGGCTACATGTACCGCGATATTCAGATGATCCGCGCGATTATGTATCTGGCGATGGTGCTGGTGATTGGCGTCGCCTGCTTCAACATCGTCTCGACGCTGGTGATGGCGGTAAAAGATAAGAGCGGTGATATCGCCGTGCTGCGTACGCTGGGCGCGAAAGATGGCTTGATCCGGGCGATTTTCGTCTGGTACGGTCTGCTGGCGGGGCTGTTTGGCAGCCTCTGCGGTGCGGTGATTGGCGTCATTGTTTCGTTACAGCTGACGCCGATTATTAACGGTATTGAGAAGCTTATCGGCCATCAGTTCCTGTCGGGGGATATCTACTTTATCGACTTCCTGCCGTCGGAACTCCATCCACTGGATGTGGTGTACGTGCTGGTAACGGCGTTGCTGTTGAGCCTGCTGGCGAGCTGGTATCCGGCGCGCCGGGCAAGCAACATCGATCCGGCAAGGGTGCTGAGCGGGCAGTAATCCCGCGGGTCACGGCGCCACAACGAAGGAGTGGCAATGCACTACGGGTTTGATATTGGCGGCAGTAAAATCGCGCTCGGCCTCTTTGACACCGGGCGGCGATTACAGTGGGAAACGCGTATTGCCACGCCCCACGAAAGTTACGACGCCTTTCTGCAGGCTATCGCCACGCTGGTGGCGGAAGCCGATCGCCGCAGCGGCGTGAAGGGCAGCGTCGGCATTGGCATTCCGGGGATCCCGGAAACCGCCGATGGCACGCTCTATGCCGCCAATCTGCCCGCCGCCAGCGGGCAGGCGCTGCGCCGCGATCTCAGTCATCTGCTCGATCGCGACGTGCGTATCGATAACGATGCCAACTGTTTTACCCTTTCTGAGGCCTGGGATGAGGAGTTCCGCCGCTATCCGCTGGTGATGGGGCTGATCCTCGGCACCGGCGTCGGCGGCGGGCTGGTATTTAACGGTCAAGCGATCCCCGGGCGGCGCTTTATCACCGGCGAATTTGGCCATATTCGCCTGCCCGTCGATGCACTCTCCCTGATGGGCTTTGATTTTCCCCTTTTGCGCTGCGGCTGCGGCAACATCGGCTGTATTGAGAACTATCTCTCCGGTCGCGGTTTTGCGTGGCTCTACCAACACTTCTATCATCAGACTCTGACAGCGCCGGAAATTATCGCGCGCTGGGAGCAGGGCGAGGCAAACGCGCGGGCGCACGTTGAGCGCTACGTCGACTTGCTGGCGGTGTGCCTTGGCAATGTTTTGACGATTATCGACCCGGATCTGATCGTGATTGGCGGCGGATTATCCAACTTCAGCGCGCTGACCCGGCTGCTGCCGGATCGCATCGCGCCGCATCTGTTACCGGCCGGCGACGTTCCCCGTATCGAACGCGCGCGCCACGGCGACGCGGGCGGTATGCGCGGCGCGGCCTTCCTTCACCTTGCAGACCACCCCTGAGAGGATGCCCATGCAATCGCGACGTTCACATCGTCTCAGCCGTTTTCGCCGCAACAAGCGTCGCCTGCGCGAGCGCTTACGCCAGCGAATTTTTTTCCGCGACATAATGGTGCATGACGTAATGGAAAAACCGAGAGTTGTTGTGTTAACCGGGGCGGGGATCTCCGCTGAATCCGGTATCCGAACCTTCCGCGCTGCGGATGGCCTGTGGGAAGAGCATCATGTGGAAGATGTGGCGACGCCGGAAGGTTTCGCCCGCAATCCGCAGCTGGTGCAGCGCTTCTATAACGATCGCCGCCGCCAGCTACAGCAGCCGGAGATCGCGCCAAACGCCGCGCATCTGGCGCTGGCGAAGCTGGAGGAGGCGCTGGGCGATCGCTTTTTGCTAATCACGCAGAATATCGACAATCTGCACGAGCGCGCCGGGAATCAGCACATTATCCATATGCATGGCGAGCTGCTGAAGGTGCGCTGTTCGCAGAGCGGGCAGGTGCTGGAGTGGACCGGCGATGTCACCGAAGAGGATAAGTGCCACTGCTGCCAGTTCCCCGCGCCGCTGCGCCCGCACGTGGTGTGGTTTGGCGAAATGCCGCTCGGCATGGATGAGATCTACAGCGCGCTGGCGATGGCGGATCTCTTCATCGCCATCGGTACCTCCGGGCATGTCTATCCCGCCGCCGGATTTGTCCATGAGGCGAAGCTGCACGGCGCGCATACCGTTGAACTCAACCTCGAACCGAGCCAGGTCGGCAGCGAGTTTGAAGAGAAGCAGTATGGGCTGGCAAGCGAGGTTGTGCCGGCATTCGTCGACAAGCTGCTGAAAGGGTTATAAGCGCCTCGCCCGGTCGCGCAAGGTTGACCGGGCGGCTATGTTGTAATAATGTAAAAATTCTTATGAATTCGCTCGTTACGGAGCAAATGTCCCAATCTACGCTACGCTTTGCCAATACGACACCGCAGAGATTAGCGCCCAGGCTGCGCGGAGTTTTTTACGCACTCCGACGAGCGCAGCAGGCTAACCGCTGCCCTCATGCTCTGACTTATTTACCCGGCCATCGCTTCAAGGATAACGAGGGACAGCCACGATGAATCTCAACCACGACGCCCAATTGCAGACCTTACGCGACGCGCTGCAACAACGCCTCGATCACCTGTTACCCGCCGGTGCGCAGCAGGATCAGATCTACAGCGCGATGCGCGAAGGTACCCTGGTGGCGGGCAAGCGCGTTCGTCCGCTGTTACTGATGCTGGCCGCGCACGATCTTGGCTGCGATGTTGACCAGCGTGGGCTGCTCGATCTCGCCTGTGCCGTCGAAATGGTGCACGCCGCCTCGCTGATGCTGGACGATATCCCCTGCATGGATAACGCCGCGCTGCGCCGTGGACGCCCGACCATTCATCGCCAGTATGGTGAAAACGTCGCCATTCTGGCCGCCGTTGCGCTGCTGAGCCGCGCCTTTGGCGTGGTGGCAGAGGCGCAGGGCTTATCTGCCGCCTGCAAAGCGGCATCGGTCGCGGAACTCTCCACTGCCGTGGGGCTTCAGGGCCTGGTGCAGGGGCAGTTTCTCGATCTGCATGAGGGCGACAAGGCGCGCAGCCCGGAAGCTATCCAGCTGACCAATGAGTTGAAAACCAGCCGCTTGTTTGATGCCACGCTACAAATGGCAGCCATTGCGGCCGAGGCTTCGCCGCAGGTACGTGAGCGGCTGCGCTGTTTTGCCCTCGATCTCGGCCAGGCCTTCCAGCTGATGGACGATCTCACCGACGGGCTGAACGGCACCGGGAAAGATCTCAATAAAGATGATGGTAAATCGACGCTAGTGGCGATGCTGGGCGCGGAGGTGGTGCATCAGCGCCTGAGCGACCATCTGCGTAGCGCCGATGAACACCTTGCCAACGCCTGCCCGCGCGGCGTCTCTACGCGCCGCTTTATGCGCGCCTGGTTCGATAAACAGATGACGCTGTTTGGCGAGAGCCGGGCGACGACGCTGCCGGGGTGCTAGCGAATGAAGGATCTGGCGAAACGTAAAAACGATCACCTCGATATCGTCCTTAACAGCCCACACAGCGCCATGAAACGCACCACCGGCTTTGAGCAGTGGCGCTTTGAACACTGCGCGATGCCGGAGCTGCATCTGGATGAGATCGATCTCGGCTGCAGGCTGTTTGGCAAAACCCTGCGCGCGCCGCTGTTGATCAGCTCCATGACCGGCGGCGCCAGCCGTGCGGCGATGATTAACCGCCATCTGGCGCAGGCCGCGCAGCAGCTTGGTCTGGCGATGGGGGTTGGCTCACAGCGCGTGGCGCTGGAGAGCAGAGAGAACTCGGGTTTAACCCGTGAACTGCGCCAGCTGGCGCCGGATATCGCGCTGCTCTCGAACCTTGGCGCGGCGCAGATTGCCGGGCCTGACGGCGTGGATTATGCCCGTCGCGCGGTGGAGATGATTGAAGCCGACGCGCTGATTATTCACCTCAATCCACTGCAGGAAGCGCTGCAAAGCGGTGGCGATCGCGACTGGCGCGGCGTGCTGGCGGCGATTGAGAAAACCGTGGCGGCACTGCCCGTTCCGGTGGTGGTGAAAGAGGTGGGTGCCGGATTATCCGTCAACGTTGCGCGCCAGTTGCGCGACGCCGGTGTGGCGATGCTTGATGTCGCCGGGGCAGGTGGCACCAGCTGGGCGGCGGTGGAGGGCGAGCGCGCCGCGCAGGCTCATCATCGGGCCGTGGCAATGGCCTTTGCCAACTGGGGCATTCCGACCGCGCAGGCGCTGACCGACCTGCAACAGGCGATGCCGGAGATGCCGCTTATCGCCTCCGGCGGTATTGCTAACGGTATAGACGCGGCGAAAGCGCTGCGGCTGGGTGCGTCGCTGGTGGGCCAGGCTGCGGCCGTGCTCGGCAGCGCCACCGTCTCATGTGAAACCGTCGCCGCCCACTTCCAGGTGGTAATCGATCAACTTCGTGTCGTCTGTTTCTGCACCGGCAGCGCTAACCTGGAGGCGCTACGCCAGGCGACGCTGGTGCGTGAAGCATGAGTCACTATGCTGTGATTTCGCCGCCGCTCTACAGTCATATGCGCGCGCTGGAAGCGCTGGCGCAGGCGCTTATCGCGCGCGGACACCGCATCACCTTTGTTAATCAGGCCGGGGCGCAGCAGTTATTGCAGGATCCGCGCATCGGCTTTTGCGCGGTTGGCGAAATGAGCCATCCGCCCGCCCGTCTGCAACGCACTTTACGCCTGATGGCCCATCCCGCAGGGCCGGGCATCATTCGCCTGATAAACGATCTGGCGAGCACCACCGATATGCTCTGTCACACGCTGCCTGCGGCGCTGACGCAGCTTGGCGTAGAAGGGGTGATTGTCGATCAGATGGAGCCTGCCGGTGGGCTGGCGGCAGAGTCGCTGGGCTTGCCGTTTGTCTCCGTCGCCTGCGCGCTGCCCGTTAACCGGGATGAAACTATTCCGCTGCCGGTGATGCCTTTTCGCTATGCGCCCGGCGAGCGGCGCAAAAAACTCTACCGCGCCAGCACCCAGGTTTATGACAAGGTAATGGCGCGCCAGAACGCGGTGATTGCCCGACATGCGCGCCGCTTTGGCATCCCTGAGCGTAACGCGATGCATGAGTGCCTCTCGCCGCTGGCGCAGATCAGCCAGACGCTGGCCTGCTTCGATTTCCCGCGCCAGCTTCCCGCCTGGTTCCACGCGGTCGGGCCGCTGCGCCAGCCGCAGGCGATCGCACCTGTTAGCCAATCTCACGCTGAACGCCCGCTGATTTTTGCCTCGCTCGGCACCTTGCAGGGGCACCGCTACCGGCTGTTTCGCACCATTGCCCGCGCCTGTCGGGGCATGAATGTGCGCTTACTGATTGCCCACTGCGGCGGGCTGAACGCGCGCCAGGTGGAAAAGCTGATCGCTCGCGGAGCGGAAGTAACCGACTTTGCTGACCAGACGGCGGTGATGCGTGACGCCGATGTGGTGGTCACCCACGGCGGCATGAATACGGTGATGGACGCCATCAATAGCACCACACCGATTCTGGTGATCCCGCTGGCCTTCGATCAGCCCGGTGTTGCGGCGCGGGTGGAGTACCACCAGATTGGTCGCCGGGTGTCACGCTTTGCCAGCAGTGCGCGGGTGGAGAAGAACCTGCGCGCGCTGCTGGCGGATAATCGTTACGCCGCAAGGCTTGCCGCGATGCAGCAACCGTTACAGGAGGCGGGCGGTGCGCCGCGCGCCGCGCAGATTGTTGAACTTGCGCTGACCAGCAGGCAGCCGGTCATGGCGGGTGCGCTATGAGCCCGCGCTGGGATCTGATCCTCGTCGGCGGCGGGCTGGCGAATGGCCTTATCGCCTGGCGCCTGCATCATGCCCGGCCCGATCTGCGCCTGCTGATGGTTGAAGCGGGCGCGCAGCCGGGCGGCAATCACACCTGGTCTTTCCATCAGGCGGATCTGACGGAGGCACAGCACCGCTGGATCGCCCCGTTGGTCAGCCACCGCTGGCCGGGGTACGAAGTGCGTTTCCCGGCGCGCCAGCGCACGCTGGAAGGCGGCTATCTCAGCATCAGCTCAGAGCACTTCGCACAGAAAATTACCCAAACTCTCGGCGCTGCGCTGCTAACCGACACGCCGGTGGCGAGCCTGACGCCGCAGAGCGTCATCCTTGAGAGCGGCGAAACGCTGCACGCCGGGGCGGTGATTGACGGGCGCGGCTACCTGCCGGATGCCCATCTGACGCCCGGCTTTCAATCTTTTCTCGGCCAGCACTGGCAGCTTGCCGAGCCGCATCAGCTTCAGCAGCCGATTTTGATGGATGCCACCGTCAGCCAGGCGGACGGGTACCGTTTTGTCTACACCTTGCCGCTCTCGGCGCGCGAGGTGCTGATCGAGGACACCCACTATATTGACCGGCCCACCCTCAGCGGCGATGAGGCGCGCCAGCATATTGCGGATTACGCGCGCCAGCAGGGCTGGATGCTGACAACGCTGGTGCGTGAAGAGCAGGGCAACCTGCCGATCACGCTGGATGGCGATATCCGCGCCTTCTGGCAGTCGCGTGCGCCGCAACCCTGTAGCGGCCTGCGCGCCGGGCTGTTTCACGCCACTACCGGTTACTCCCTGCCGCACGCGGTGGCGCTGGCGGATCTTATTGCTGAGCAGCCGGTGCCTGAGGGCGACAAACTCTTTACCCTGATCAAGCACTATGCTGAGCGCGTCTGGCGTCAGCAGCGCTTCTACCGCATGCTCAACCGCATGCTGTTTCTGGCGGGTGACGCCAGTGCGCGCTGGCAGGTGATGCAGCGTTTTTATGGCCTCAACCCGGCGCTCATCGCCCGCTTCTACGCCGACAGACTTACCTTTTTTGATAAAGCGCGGATCCTGACAGGAAAACCGCCGGTACCGGTGGGCGAAGCCATGCGCGCCGTACTTAAACACACACCTGAACTGCGAGCCTTCAATCATGAATAAAACCATCGTCATCGGGGCCGGATTTGGCGGGCTGGCGTTAGCCATTCGCCTGCAGGCGGCGGGCGTGCCGACCGTGCTGCTGGAGCAGCGCGACAAGCCGGGCGGCCGTGCCTATGTCTATCAGGATCAGGGCTTTACCTTTGATGCCGGGCCAACGGTGATTACCGATCCCAGCGCCATTGAGGAACTCTTTACCCTTGCGGGTAAAAAGATGGCGGATTACGTCGACCTGCTGCCGGTGACACCGTTCTATCGCCTCTGCTGGGAGCAGGGGAAGGTGTTTGATTACGATAACGATCAGGCGCGACTTGAAGCGCAGATCCGCCGCTTTAACGAGCGCGACGTCGAGGGCTACCGCCGTTTTCTCGACTACTCAAAAGCGGTATTTAAAGAGGGCTACCTGAAGCTCGGCACCGTCCCGTTCCTCTCCTTCCGCGATATGCTGCGCGCTGGCCCGCAACTGATGCGCTTGCAGGCGTGGCGCAGCGTCTACAGCATGGTCTCTAAATTTATTGAAGATGAGCACCTGCGCCAGGCGTTCTCTTTCCACTCGCTGCTGGTGGGCGGTAACCCCTTTGCCACTTCGTCGATCTATACGCTGATCCACGCCCTGGAGCGGGAGTGGGGCGTCTGGTTTGCCCGCGGCGGCACCGGGGCGCTGGTGCAGGGAATGGTGAAGCTGTTTGAAGATCTCGGCGGCACGCTGGAGCTGAACGCCGAAGTGAGCAAGCTGGAGGCAGACGGTAAACGTATTACCGGCGTCGAGTTAAAAGATGGTCGCCGTATTGCGGCCGCCGCCGTCGCGTCGAATGCCGATGTGGTGCACACCTATGAGAAGCTGCTCGGCCACCATCCGACCGGGGTGAAACGCGCCGCCTCGCTGAAGCGTAAGCGCATGAGCAACTCGCTGTTTGTGCTCTATTTTGGTCTCAATCATCACCACGATCAGCTGGCGCACCACACCGTCTGCTTTGGGCCGCGCTATAAAGAGCTGATTGAGGAGATCTTCCACGGCGAAGCGCTGGCGGAGGATTTCTCACTCTATCTGCATGCGCCCTGTGTTACCGACCCCTCGCTGGCACCGCCCGGTTGCGGCAGCTACTACGTCCTTGCGCCGGTGCCGCACCTTGGCAAAGCGAAGATCGACTGGGCCGTCGAAGGGCCGCGCCTTCGCGATCGCATCTTTGCCTATCTGGAGCAGCACTATATGCCCGGCCTGCGCGAGCAGCTGGTCACCGAGCGCATGTTTACCCCGGTCGATTTCCGCGACCAGCTTGGCGCGCACCTGGGTTCCGCCTTCTCTGTGGAGCCGATCCTGCGCCAGAGCGCCTGGTTCCGCCCGCATAACCGCGATAGCGAGATCGACAACCTCTATCTCGTCGGCGCAGGGACTCACCCTGGCGCGGGCATTCCTGGCGTGATCGGTTCGGCGAAAGCGACGGCGGGGCTGATGGTCGAGGCGCTTAGCGGATGAATGATGCGTTAATGAGCCATGCGACGGAGACGATAACCGTCGGCTCGAAAAGTTTTGCTACCGCTTCGAAGCTGTTTGATCCCGCCACACGGCGCAGCGCGCTGATGCTCTATGCCTGGTGCCGCTACTGCGATGATGTGATCGATGAGCAGGAGCTCGGCTTTCGCACTGAAGTGCCGCAGCAGGAGAGCGCGCTGGCGCGCCTTGAGATGCTGCGCGTTGAGACGCAGCGCGCCTTTGACGGCGAGGCGATGAGCGAACCGGCGTTTGCCGCTTTCCAGGAGGTGGTCACGCGCCATGAAATGCCCGCTCATCTCGCCTTTGCGCATCTCGAGGGTTTCGCGATGGACGTGCGCGAGACCCACTACCAGACCTTTGACGATATGCTGCGCTACTGTTATCACGTCGCGGGTGTGGTTGGTCTGATGATGGCGTGGATCATGGGCGTGCGCGATGAGGCGGTGCTCGATCGTGCCTGCGATTTAGGGCTGGCGTTTCAGTTAACCAATATTGCCCGCGACATTGTTGAAGATGCCGAAAATGGGCGCTGTTATCTGCCTGCGCAGTGGCTGGCGGAGGAGGGGATGACGGCCAGGGAGATTGCCGACCCGGCGAAACGGCAACATATCGCACGGCTGGCACGCAGGCTGGTGATGGCCGCTGAACCCTATTACGCCTCGGCGAAAGCGGGACTGCGCGGTCTGCCGCTGCGCTCGGCGTGGGCGATTGCCGCCGCGCACGGCGTCTACCGTCAGATTGGCATTAAGGTGATGGCTGCCGGAGCGGCAGCGTGGGAACAGCGCCAGGGCACCAGCAAGGCCGAGAAGCTCGGCTTACTGGCGAAAGGCGCGGGAATGGCGCTTACTTCCCGTCTGTCGCGGCCTGCGCCGCGTCCTGCTCACCTGTGGCTGCGTCCTCACGCGCGCTGACCTTCTCCTCATGCTCCGCCCGTTTGCGCTGGCGCAGGGTCTGTTGCAGATCCTCAACCGGCGGGGCATAGAGAAAACCAAACGACACACAGTCGGCTTTGCCGCGCACCGCGTGGTGCAGGCGGTGAGCCATATAGAGGCGTTTCAGGTAGCCGCGGCGCGGCACGTAGCGAAACGGCCAGCGCTGATGCACCAGCCCGTCGTGCACCATAAAGTAGAGCGCGCCATACAGCGTCATGCCTGCGCCAATCCACTGTAACGGCCAGAAACCGGCGGTGCCGAGGGCGATCAGCACAATCGCCAGCAGGGCGAAAACCACGGCGTAGAGATCGTTGACTTCGAAGGCGCCGGTGCGCGGTTCGTGGTGCGAGCGGTGCCAGCCCCATCCCCAGCCATGCATGACATATTTATGCGCAAGCGTGGCGATAATCTCCATCGCGGCAACAGTGGCAAGCGTGATCAGCGTGTTCCATAAGACGAGCATCGGTATCCCTTATTAACCGGACATCCATTGACTCTAGTGCAGTCGCGCGGATACACAACGACAGCGGCGGGTTTTTTATCGCCGTCCGCTGCGAAAAATGTCACACCGGACGGCGATCTGCGATCTTAACGACCGGCTTTTAGCTTCTGATAATACTCTTCATACAGCGCGCTGGCGCTGCCAACGTCATTTTGCCACTCGCCCTTGCTGATGGTTTCCGCATCCGGGTAGAGGGATTTGTCGTTAGCCACTTCCGGCTTGAGCAACTTACGCGCGGCAAGGTTTGGCGTCGGGTAGCCAATGGTTTCCGCCACCTGTTTGGCGATCTCCGGGCGTAGCAGGAAGTTAATCAGCTTCAGCGCGCCGTCGACGTTTTTCGCGTTCGCCGGGATCGCCAGGCTGTCCATCCAGAAGATACCACCCTCTTTAGGCCACACCACCTCCAGCGGTGTGCCCGCTTCGCGCGCAACGAACGCCGAGCCATTCCACACCATCCCGAGATTTACTTCCCCCTCCATATAGGGGTTAGCCGGGTTATCGGAGTTGAAGGCGGCGACGTTCGGCATCAGTTTTTGCAGCTCTTTATAGGCCGCTTCAATCTCTTTCGGGTCGGTGGTGTTGCCAGAGTAACCGAGCTTGCGCAGCGCCATCTGGAACACTTCGCGCGCATCATCCGTCAGCAGCAGGCTGCTTTTATACTCCGGCTTCCACAGATCGGCCCAGCTGGTGACGCTTTTCGGATCCATCGCGTCGCTATTCACGCCAATCGCCGTTGCGCCCCAGATGTAGGGGATCGAGTAGTCGTTGCTCGGGTCAAAGGGCTTGTTGAGCATCTGCGGATCGAGGTTGTGGAAGTTGGTCAGCTTCGTCTTATCGATCTTCTGAATCATCCCCTCTTTGCGCATTTTGTCGACAAAGTAGGTGGAAGGCACCACCAGATCGTAGGCGCCCTCTTTATAAGTTTTCAGCTTGGCGTACATCGTCTCATTCGACTCGTAGGTCGAGTAGATCACTTTGATGCCGGTCTCTTTGGTGAACTGCTCCAGCAGGCCTGGCGGCACATACTCGGTCCAGTTATAGAAGTAGATCGTTTTGTTATCATCCGCGTGGGCGGCGCTGATACCGAAGGCGAGCGCGCCTGCGGCGAGCAGGTGGCGTGACCATTTTTTCATTAAGATGTCCTCTTAGCTTTCGTCGTATCGCGAGCAATCAGCTGGCTGGCGATCACCAGCACCAGCGACAGCACTAACAGAATCGTGGCCAGCGCGTTTACCTCCGGCGAGACGCCCACTTTGACCATCGAATAAATTTTCAGTGGCAGGATCTCATACCCTGGTCCGGTAACAAACGAGGAGACCACGACGTCGTCCATCGACAGGGTAAAGCTGAGCAGCCAGCCCGCCGCCACGGCAGGCATCGCCAGTGGCAGGATAATCTTGCGCAAAATGGTGAACTCGCTGGCACCGAGATCTTTCGCCGCCTCCAGCATCCGCACATCAAACCCTTTCAGGCGCGAAAAGACCGTTACCACCACAAAAGGCAGGCAGAAGGTGATATGCGAGAAGAGCAGCGACATAAAGCCGAGCTGCACGCCGAGCAGCATAAACAGCACCAGCAGGGAGATGGCCATCACGATATCCGGCGACATCATCACCACGAACAGCATGCCGCTGACAAACGGCTTGCCGCGAAAGCGATAGCGGTAAAGCGCCACCGCCGTCAGCGCGCCGATAAGCGTCGCGAAGGTGGCGGATAACACCGCCATGGTCAGCGAGTGCTGCGCCGCCTGCAACAGGCTGTCGTTATTCATCAGCAGGCCGTACCACTTGGTGGAGAAGCCCTGCCAGTTGATGCCGAAGCGCGAACTGTTAAACGAATTCACGATCAGAATGATGATCGGAATATAGAGGTAAGCGTAAATGGCGGCCATAAAACCGCCTCTGAAGAGACGACCGATCATTCCAGCTCCACCTTTTTGTTAAGCAGACGCGCGGCGCGCCAGTAAACCAGCAGCATCAGCCCCATCACCAGCGTCAGGGTGATACTGGTCGCGGAGCCGAACGGCCAGTCGCGAATATTGAGGAACTGGCTCTTAATGACGTTGCCGATCAGCAGGTTTTTCGCCCCGCCCATTAAGTCCGAGACGTAGAACAGCCCCATCGCCGGCAGCATCACCAGCAGGCAACCGGCGATAATCCCCGGCATGGTCAGCGGAATAATAATGCGCAGAAAGGTTTGCAGCTTGCTGGCACCGAGATCTTTCGCCGCTTCCAGCAGCGGCTTGTCGAGCTTCTCAATACTGGAGTAGAGCGGCATCACCATAAACGGCAGCAGGATATAGACCAGGCCAATAATCACCGCCCCCGGCGTAAACATGATGCGTACTGGCGTGTCGATCACCCCCAGCCAGAGCAGGAACTCGTTGAGGTAGCCTTTGGTGCTGAGGAAAATCTTCAGCCCGTAGATGCGGATCAGCGAGTTGGTCCAGAAGGGGACAATCAGCAAAAAGAGCAGCAGCGGGCGCACATTCGCCGGAAGCTTTGCCAGAAACCAGGCAAACGGATAGCCGAGCAGCAGGCAGGCGAAGGTGGCAATCAGCGCCATATTCAGCGAATGCAGCAGCACATCGAAGTAGAGCGGATCGAGCAGCCGCGCGTAGTTATCCAGCGTGAAGACCAGCTTGACGAAGTTGGCGTCGTCGCGGGTCAGGAAGCTGGTGGCGATGATCATCAGGTTCGGCAGGAAGACAAACAGCACCAGCCAGCCGACGATGGTGGCGATCACCGCTTTCTGGAATTTACTTGTGCTCTTCATCAGCCAGCACGACCTCCCAGCTTTCGACCCAGTTGATGGCCATCTTCTGATCCAGCGAGTGGTCAAAGTCCGGATCGTCTTCGTTAAAGAACTCGCTGACCATCACCATCTTGCCGTTTTCCAGCTCAACCATCGACTCGAGCGTCATGCCTTTATAGTTACGCTCGCGGACGTAGCCAATCAGCCCTTCGACCTCGGCGATGTCGTTGATCTCTTCGACGCGCAGATCTTCCGGGCGCAGCAGCACATTGAGTTGCTGACCACTCTCCACCGGGAAGTTGACGTAAATATTGCACTCACGCCCTTCAACGTTGGCACGCACGCGGCTCTCGTCGAGACGCTCAATCACCGTGGCGTTGAAGATATTGATTTCGCCGATAAAGCTGGCGACAAAGAGGTTTTTTGGCTCTTCGTAGATCTCGCGCGGCGTGCCATCCTGCTCGATGCGCCCGTTACGCATCACCACGATGCGATCGGACATCGTCAGCGCTTCTTCCTGATCGTGGGTCACAAAGACGAAGGTGATACCGAGTTTCCGCTGTAACGCTTTCAGTTCGTTCTGCATCTGCTTGCGCAGCTTGTAATCGAGCGCGGAGAGGGACTCATCCAGCAGCAGTAAACGCGGTTTATTCACCACCGCGCGGGCGATGGCGACGCGCTGCTGCTGGCCGCCGGAGAGCTGGTGCGGTTTACGCTGGGCGAACTCATCAAGCTGCACCATGCGCAGGGCGTCGGTGACGCGCGGGGTAATCTCGGCCGCAGGCGTCTTTTGCATTCGCAGGCCAAATGCCACGTTTTCAAACACGGTCATATGCGGGAAGAGGGCGTAACTTTGAAAAACGGTGTTCACGTGGCGATGTTCCGCCGGAACGTCGGTAATATCCTGGTTATCTAACTGGATATGACCAACATCGACGCTCTCAAGCCCGGCAATCAGGCGCAGAACCGTGGTTTTACCGCAGCCGGAGGGGCCGAGCAGCGTAAGAAATTCGCCGTTATTAATGGTGAGATTGAAATCGGAGATTACCGTTTTGCCATCAAAGCTTTTGCGCAGACCGGCCAGCTCAACCAGCGGCGAACGCGAACGCGATTGTGTATTCAATTTTTGACTCTGTCCCGTGTTTGCGCATCGGAGGGCGTATCAGATGCGGGGTTTGTGATTAACCACCTTCAGGGTTGTGCACGATTTAAGGCCAGGCATTCTACGGCAAAGCGGTTAAATCGCCAATCGTTGATGGCTTTTCGCCGCTCAATCAGTCACTTTCTCAACTACGTTTAATACGACGACCTTTAAAATATTCTCGTTTGCCGGGTAAAAGTGACCTGACGCAATATTTGTCTTTTCACGCTTACTGATAATGTTGTGACATTTTGTTAGGGGGCTTTATGGATAAGTTATTAGAGCGCTTTTTGCAGTACGTAACGCTGGATACGCAATCGAAGCCCGGCGTGCGGCAGGTGCCAAGCACGGATAGTCAATGGAAGCTCCTGCATTTACTGCAAGACCAGCTTAAAGAGATGGGGCTGGTGGACGTGACCTTAAGTGATAAGGGCACGCTGATGGCGAAACTGCCATCCAACGTCGACAAGCCGGTTCCGGCGATTGGTTTTATCTCCCACGTCGACACCTCGCCCGACTTCAGCGGCAAAAACGTTAACCCACAGATCCTCGAAAACTACCGTGGCGGTGATATTGCGCTGGGTGTCGGCGATGAGATCCTCTCGCCGGTGATGTTCCCGGTGCTGCACCAGCTGCTCGGTCATACGCTCATCACCACCGACGGCAAAACCCTGCTCGGCGCGGATGATAAAGCAGGCGTGGCGGAGATCATGACCGCGCTGGCGGTGCTGAAGACGAAGAACATTCCCCACGGCGATATCTGCGTGGCATTCACGCCCGATGAAGAGGTGGGCAAAGGGGCGAAGTATTTCGATGTTGAGGCCTTTGGCGCGAAGTGGGCCTACACCATGGATGGCAGCGGCATCGGTGAACTGGAGTTTGAGAACTTCAACGCCGCGTCGGTGACGGTGAAAATCGTCGGTAATAACGTCCACCCCGGCACCGCAAAAGGGGTGATGGTCAATGCCATGACGCTCGCCAGCAAAATTCATGCGCGCATACCGGAAGAGGAGAGCCCGGAGCAGACCGAAGGGTATGAGGGCTTTTACCATCTCACCAGCATTAAAGGCACGGTGGATCGCGCCGAGATGCACTACATCATCCGCGATTTTGAGCGTAAATCGTTTGAAGCCCGCAAACGCAAGATGATGGAGATCGCCAAAGAGGTGGGCAAAGGACTACACCCGGATTGCTATATCGAACTGGCGATTGAAGACAGTTATTACAATATGCGCGAGAAGGTGGCGGAGTTCCCGCACATTATCGATATTGCCCAGCAGGCGATGCGCGATTGCGATATCGAACCGCAGATGAAACCGATCCGCGGCGGCACCGACGGCGCACAGCTCTCCTTTATGGGGCTGCCCTGCCCGAATATCTTTACCGGTGGCTACAACTATCACGGCAAACACGAGTTCGCCACCCTGAACGGCATGGAAAAAGCGGTGCAGGTGATTGTGCGGATCGCGGAGTTAACCGCCGAAAGGCAGACCGCGAAGGGGTGATTCCCGGCGCGGGAATCATTGCCGGATGGCGGCGCAAGCGCCTTATCCGGCCTACGGGTTAGTGCGGTGTTGTAGGCCTGATAAGCGCAGCGCCATCAGGCAGTCTTCAGGCACCGTGCTCATTGCCGGATGGCGGCGTAAACGCCCTATCCGGCCTACGGGTTAGCGTGGTTTTGTAGGCCTGATAAGCGTAGCGCCATCAGGCAGTTTTCAGGTGCGGTGCTCATTGGCGGATGGCGGCGCAAGCGCCTTATCCGGCCTACGGTTTTGCATGTTTTTGTGGGTTTTGTAGGCCTGATAAGCGCAGCGCCATCAGGCAGTCTTCAGGCGCAGTGCTCATGCCGGATGGCGGCGTAAACGCCTTATCCGGCCTACGGGTTAGCGTGGTTTTGTAGGCCTGATAAGCATAGCGCCATCAGGCAGTTTTCAGGTGCGGTGCTCATTGCCGGATGGCGGCGTAAACGCCTTATCCGGCCTACGGGTTAGCGCGGTTTTGTAGGCCTGATAAGCGCAGCGCCATCAGGCAGTATGTCGGGCACGGTGCACATTGCCGGATGGCATGTTTTTTGGTTTTGTAGGCCTGATAAGCGTAGCGCCATCAGGCAACAGGGATTACGAATGGAAAAGGAGTTTCCAGATGTCTGACTATCGTCGTCATTATGTGCCCGGCGGCACGTGGTTTTTCACCGTCAACCTGCGCGACAGGTGCAGCGATCTTCTTACCCGCCATATTGATACTTTGCGTCATGCAACCCTCACGGTGAAACACCGGCAGCCTTTTCATATCAATGCCTGGGTTATCCTGCCGGAGCATATGCACTGCATCTGGACCTTACCCGAAAACGATGATGATTTTTCCGGTCGCTGGCGCGAGCTTAAGAAAGCCTTCAGCAAGTCGCTCAGGCAGAAAGAGATCTGGCAGCCGCGCTTTTGGGAGCACACCATCCGTGATGAGCGGGATTACCGGCATCATATGGATTATGTGTATATCAACCCGGTTAAACATGGGTGGGTAAAATGCACCGCGCAATGGCCCTTTTCCACCTTTCATCGCGATGTTCGCGCCGGAGTGTATCCGAAGGATTGGGCAGGGGAGATAACCGATATGGATGCCGGGGAGAGACGTTAATGCATTGCCGGATGGCGGCGCAAGCGCCTTATCCGGCCTACGGGTTAGCGTGGTTTTGTAGGCCTGATAAGCGTAGCGCCATCAGGCAGTTTTCAGGCACAGTGCTCATTGCCGGATGGCGGCGTACCGCCTTATCCGGCCTACGGTTTGGATGGGGGGTGTAGGCCTGATAAGCGTAGCGCCATCAGGCATGATGCCCGATGGCGCCAGAGGATATTAATCCTCGAAGAACCAGTACCCGCTGTTTACCAGTGCGGCAAGCATGGCGAGGAAGGAGGGATCGTCCAGCGCATCGCCAAACATCTCGCCGGAGATAACGCTATGGCGAGCCAGCGCTTCGAGCGCCGGGCGGTGCGGGGAGTTGATCTTCTCACCGTTAGCATACACATCGTCGCCGATGCGCAGCACGCGCAGGCCGCCGAGACGCGCAAGTTTGTCGCCCTGTTTCAGCGCATCGTAAATCTCATCCGGCTGATAGGGCGGCTCTGGCGGCGCGACATCCAGTTCGTGGCGCGACTGGGAGATAAACTCGCCGAGCCATTCGTTAAACTGTGCCGGCTGATTAATCAGCCCGAGCATCATCTCGCGCAGCTTATCCAGCTCCTGCGGCAGGATATCCGCTGGGTGATCGCGCTCCGGCACGTCCGGATCGCTGTAGCGCTGGCTACCCAGTTCTCGTTGCAGCACATAATCGGCAAAGCCGCTGATCAGCTCGCGCCCGCTTGGCGCGCGGAAACCGACCGAGTAGTTGAGGGAGTTCTCCAGCGAATAACCTTCGTGCGGGAATCCTGGCGGAATATAGAGGATATCGCCCGGCTCCATCTCTTCATCAATGATCGCTTCGAAAGGATCGACCTGCAGCAGGTCCGGGTGCGGGCAGTGCTGCTTCAGCGGCACTTTATCCCCGACGCGCCAGCGGCGACGGCCGGTACCCTGAATAATAAACACATCATACTGATCGAGATGCGGGCCAACGCCGCCTCCAGGCACCGAGAAGGAGATCATCAGATCGTCGGTGCGCCAGTCCGGCAGCACGCGGAAGGGGCTCATCAGTGCTGCAGCAGGCTGATGCCAGTGGTTCACCGCCTGTACCAGCAGCGACCAGTTGTTTTCGCCCATGTGATCGTAACTCTCAAACGGGCCGTGGCTTACCTGCCATTTGCCATCAAGATGGCTGACCAGGCGGCTGTCGACTTCATTCTCCATCGCCAGCCCCGCCAGTTCGTCCGGGCTAATCGGGTCGACGAAATCCTTAATTCCGCGTTTCAGCACCACCGGGCGTTTCTGCCAGTAGCGTTGAATAAAATCTGGCCAGTTTATCTCTACGTGATATTCCATATACATTTCCGGCAATTAATCATGGGCTGAATAATCGATTATAGCTGGGTTAAGGGGGTTCAGTCGCCCGTTATTCCCGTTTGCTGACGACCAAAAATCACTTCCATGCGCGCGCCGCCGAGCAGGCTGTCGCCGGTCAGGATCTGCCCGCCATACTGCTCGACGATCTCCCGCGCCACCGAAAGCCCGACGCCCTGGCCCGGACGCAGCGTGTCGGCGCGCTGACCGCGATCGAACACCAGCTCGCGTTTTGCCAGCGGAATGCCGGGGCCATCATCCTCCACCACAATGTGCAGGGTGTCGTCGCTCTGGTTAACGGAGACCTCAACAAACTCGAGGCAATATTTGCAGGCGTTATCCAGCACGTTGCCCATCACTTCCATAAAGTCGTTCTGCTCGCCGACAAAACCCACTTCCGGCGAGATATCGAGCGTGATATTGACCCCTTTGCGCTGATAGACCTTATTCAGCGCGGAAGTGAGGTTATCGAGCAGTGAGGCGACCGGATGCAGCTCGCGGCTGAGCATGCTGCTGCCGCGCATGGTGGCGCGGTGCAGGTAGTAACCAATCTGCTGCGAGATGCGGCTGATCTGCTCAAGCATTACCGGTTCGGCCTCGCTGACGCTCATCTTGTCGCTGCGCAGCGAGCGCAACGTGCTTTGCAGCACCGCCAGCGGCGTTTTCAGGCTGTGGGTGAGGTCGGTCAAGGTGGTGCGATATTTGTCATAGCGCTCACGCTCGCTTTTCAGCAAGCGGTTGAGGTTAAGCACCAGGCTGGTCAGCTCGCGGGTGGTTTCCGGGTTGAGCTGTTCGCGGTGGTGCTCCTCCAGCTCGCGCACTTCGCGCGCCAGATCCTCAATTGGCCGCAGGCTCCACCAGGCTGCCAGCCACAGCAGTGGGATCACCAGCAGCAGGTTGGCCGAGAGCACATAGATAAACCAGTTCCACACCATATAGGAGCGTTTAAGCTCAATCGGGATGGTATCGACCACCACGATGGTCAACTGCGGCATACGCGCGGTGGCAGGGTAGAGGTTTACCGCCACCGAGTGGGTCATTTCAGAGTCGCTGTCATCTTCGCGGATCGCTTTGAGTTGCTCCGAGGCGGCGTGATCGTCGTTGATCAGCGTGCTGGTGGAGTCAATATCCGCTTCAATTTCATGAAAACCATCGCTTTTCAGCCACTCCGGCTCAATACGCTTTTGCAACCACGGCACATCCCGTTGGGACCAGATCAGCTTGCCGTTTTTGTCGTAGATAAAGGTCATGGTCGGGCTTTGCAGATCGAGGTTTTCCGGCAGATCGATCTCCAGCTTGTTCTCTTTCCACTGCGCCAGCGTATAGAAGAGGTTGCTCTCGCCGCGCAGCAGTCGGAAGGTGGTTTTATCGAAGCTGACGCTGTAACCGACCAGCGCGACCACGCCATACGCCAGCGACAGCACCATCACTACCGCGGCGGTGGCGAGTAAAAAGCGCACCCGCAGTGAGAGCGGGAAAAGGTGCCGCAGCAGGCGTTTCATTTTGGCAGTTCGAAAAGGTAGCCCTGACCGCGCACGGTGGTGATCACCTCATCGGGATACTGGGCCTGGATCTTTTTGCGCAGGCGACCCATCAGCACATCAATGGTGTGGCTCTCGCGCAGTTCGGCATCGGGGTAGAGTTGCAGCATCAGCGAATCTTTGCTCACCACTTTGCCGCTGTTACGGATCAGCGTCTCCATAATGGTGTATTCAAAGGCGGTGAGTTTGACCACTTCTTCATTGACCGAGAGTTCGCGGCGTGAGAGGTCAACCTGGAACGGTGGCATGGAGATCAGCTGTGAGGCGAGGCCGCTGTTACGGCGCATCAGCGCCTGAATGCGCGCCACCACTTCTTCGATATGGAATGGTTTGGTGACGTAGTCATCGGCGCCCGCACTCAGCACTTCGACCTTATCCTGCCACCCTTCGCGCGCGGTAAGCACCAGCACCGGCAGTGAGACTTCGTGGCTGCGCCAGCGGCGGATCAGCGACAGGCCATCTTCATCTGGCAGGCCAAGATCGACAATCGCGATATCCGGCAGGTGTTCGTTCAGAAAGTAATCCGCTTCCTTTGCATCTTCAGCGGCGTCGACCTGATGTCCCAGCTCCTGCAACTGCACTTTTAAGTGGTGGCGCAGCAGAGCATTATCTTCCACAACCAGTACGCGCATCGTCAGACCTCTCCCTCTATTTTTGGAGTGAATAGTTTAACGCTGATTTTGTTACAAGAGGGATAAACATTTACTCAACCGTAACAGGAAGATGCCCTCTTTCCGGCGAAAGAGGGCGGGCAGAGCGGGCGGGGCTTATTTCAACTCATCAACCATGGTGATAGCGCGACCAATATAGTTGGCTGGCGTCATCGCTTTCAGGCGCACTTTTTCCTCCTCCGGCAGCGCCAGGCTGTCGATAAACTGCTTCATGCCTTCGGCGTCAACGCGCTTACCGCGTGTCAGCTCTTTCAGTTTTTCGTACGGCTTCTCAATGCCGTAACGGCGCATCACCGTCTGAATCGGCTCGGCCAGCACTTCCCAGTTGTGATCCAACTCATCCAACAGACGGTCGCGGTTCACTTCCAGTTTGCTGACGCCTTTCAGAGTCGACTGGTAAGCGATCAGCGCATAACCGACGCCGACGCCGAGATTACGCAGCACCGTCGAGTCGGTCAGATCGCGCTGCCAGCGCGAAACCGGCAGTTTGCTCGCCAGGTGTTGCAGCACGGCATTCGACAGGCCGAGGTTGCCTTCGGAGTTTTCAAAGTCAATCGGGTTCACTTTATGCGGCATGGTCGAGGAGCCAATCTCCCCGGCAATGGTCTTCTGCTTAAAGTGGTTCAGGGCGATATAACCCCAGACGTCGCGGTCGAAGTCGATGAGGATGGTGTTGAAGCGCGCCATGCAGTCAAACAGCTCGGCGATGTAGTCATGCGGCTCAATCTGCGTGGTGTAGGGGTTCCACTCAATGCCTAATGAGGTGACAAACTCTTCGCTGAACTGGTGCCAGTCCACTTCCGGATAAGCGGCGATATGGGCGTTATAGTTGCCAACCGCGCCGTTGATTTTGCCGAGGATTTCCACCTGGTTGAGCTGGCGGTACTGGCGCTCCATACGGTAAGCGACGTTCGCCATCTCTTTACCGATGGTCGACGGGGTGGCCGGTTGACCGTGGGTGCGCGACAGCAGCGGAATATCACGGTACTCAACGGCCAGCGCTTTCACCGCGTCAATCAGCTGACGCCAGTAGGGCAGGATCACCTCATCGCGGGCGCTTTTCAGCATCAGGGCGTGGGAGAGGTTGTTGATATCTTCGGAGGTGCAGGCGAAGTGGATAAACTCAGAGACCGCGTGCAGTTCTGGAACTTCGGCCACTTTCTCTTTCAGAAAGTACTCCACCGCTTTCACGTCGTGGTTAGTGGTGCGCTCAATGGTTTTAATGCGCTGCGCATCTTCAACCGAGAAGTCCGTCACGATTTTATCGAGGAAACCGTTTGCGTGGTCGGCAAAAGCAGGAACTTCCTTGATCGCCGCGTGTGCCGCCAGTTTTTGCAGCCAGCGTACTTCAACCTGAACGCGAAACTTCAGCAAACCGAATTCGCTGAAGATCCCGCGCAGCGCGCTGACTTTATCGCCGTAGCGTCCATCGACAGGGGAAACGGCGGTCAGTGAGGATAATTCCATAAGTCACAACTCCGGGAGGTTAACAATGAGCGAGAATGTGTTTGGCCTGTGTCGACAGGCGATTACGGGAAAACATTAACTGTAGCCGACCGCCGCCCACCTGGTGCCACAGCACGGCGGCGCGGATGCCAGCCAGCAGGGTGGCGCGCACTTTGGCCTGCACCTGCGCGCTTTGCAAAATGGCAGGGGAGCCGGTGACCTGAATGCGCGGCCCGAGCGGGCTGATGACGTCGACATAGATGGCGGCCATCGCACTCAGCAGGGTGTCGGATTGCAGATCGAAGTGTTCAAGCTGGCGCTGCAGGCCACCAATGCGGGTGCCGAGCGTCTCCATCGCCGCTTTTTTTGCCGCCAGCTTGCGCTCGAGCACCATCATGCTCAGGGTGTAGCGGGTCACTTCCCCGTTCAGCCCCTGACGGTTGCTGCCGTTGAGCACGCCAAGCAGCGACTCCAGGCCAATGCGCAGGTTGGCTTCGCTGCCGCCAAACACGCCGAGGGTGGAGTCCGGGTTCATATCGATAACGCTATTAAGGGAAACGTGCAGCGCGTCGGCGTCACAGTGGCCCTGGTGCGCAAGCTCCTGCACCAGACGTGCTGACTGACAGATGCCTGCCAGCGCCAGGGTAATGTCGTAATAGTTCTTCGCCACACTTACTCCTTTTTGTGCCCGCGTCTGAGTGCATCTGCGCGGGCGTTAGCCAGTCCGATATCGCTAAAATAGAGTTAAACCGGCAGCGGCAGGCGCTGCTCGATAATGCCGCCGCCAAGGCAGACGTCATCCAGATAGAATACGGCGGATTGACCCGGCGTGACGGCAGCCACCGGCTCGTCGAAACGCACTTCAATGCGATCGTCGTCCAGCGCCGTGACGGTGCAGGGAATATCCTGCTGGCGGTAGCGGGTCTTCACCGTACAGCGCAGCGTGCCATTGACCGGCTCGCGATCGACCCAGTGCAGCTGCTGGGCAATCAGCCCGACCGACATCAGGCGCGGGTGATCGTGGCCCTGGGCGACGATAAGGATATTGTTTTCGACATCTTTGTCGACCACATACCACGGATCTTCGCTGCCCTCTTTGGTGCCGCCAATGCCTAAGCCTTTGCGCTGGCCCAGAGTGTGGTACATCAGGCCCTGGTGTTCGCCGATCGCTTCGCCATCAACGGTGACGATTTTGCCCGGCTGCGCAGGCAGATAGCGGCCGAGGAACTCGCGGAATTTGCGTTCGCCGATAAAGCAGATACCGGTTGAGTCTTTCTTCTTCGCGGTGGCAAGGCCCAGCTCTTCGGCGATTTTACGCACCTGAGGCTTTTCGAGTTCGCCAACCGGGAAGAGGCTCTGGGCGATCTGTTCATGGCCCAGCGTATAGAGGAAGTAGCTCTGATCCTTGTTGCCGTCGAGACCGCGCAGCAGGCGGCTTTTGCCGTCGACATCGGCGCGGCGCACATAGTGGCCGGTGGCAATATAATCCGCGCCAAGATCTTCGGCGGCGAACTCAAGGAAGGCTTTAAATTTGATCTCTTTGTTGCAGAGAATATCGGGATTCGGCGTGCGCCCGGCTTTGTACTCCGCAAGGAAGTGCTCAAAGACGTTGTCCCAGTACTCTGCGGCAAAATTGACGGTGTGAAGCTCAATGCCGAGCTTGTCGCAGACGGCCTGCGCGTCGGCCAGATCCGCCGCCGCGGTGCAGTATTCCTCGCCGTCATCCTCTTCCCAGTTCTTCATGAACAGGCCTTCCACCTTGTAACCTTGTTGCTGCAACAAGTAGGCGGAAACGGAAGAGTCGACACCGCCGGACATGCCGACGATCACTTTTTTTGGGCTATCAGACATAGAATACTCACAACGAAGAACTTCAGGGCGGCGTATTCTAGCACGCACTGCTCGCTCAGGCATCCCCTGTAAACGGCCAGTTAAATTCTGCGATTGTCGCCAGCGGCAGACGCTGACCGCTCTGGTAGCAGCGAATACTCTCGGCAACCAGCGGCGAGCGCAGGTTTGACGCAGTGAGGATCTCCTCAGCCGTTACCCACAAACAGCGGTCGATGTCGCTGTCGTGCGGCTCAGTGGCGCACATTTCGTTAAGCTCAATAGCAAACAGGAAGCGCAAAAAGGGCGTGTTGTCGGGCGCAATCCACTGATGCATGCGGATAAAGTGCTGCGGCGCGGCGTCGATACCTGTCTCTTCCCACAGCTCGCGCTTTGCGGCCTGCACTAATGTTTCGTCCGCTTCAAGATGACCGGCAGGCTGGTTCCACAATACCTTGTCGCGGATCGTCTCTTCGACAACGAGGAACTTTCCCTGCGCGTGAACCACACAGGCTACGGTGACATGGGGTTTAAACATCGATTTCTCCCTGGCAGTTAAGCGTCACGCCATTCGCCATTAGCGAGGTTTTCCAGCGTGTAGTTTCCCATAGCGTAGCGGATGAGGCGCAAAGTGGGAAAGCCAACGTGGGCGGTCATGCGCCGCACCTGACGATTGCGGCCTTCATAAAGGGTGATTTTCAGCCAACAGGCCGGGATCGATTTGCGCTCGCGAATCGGCGGGTTACGCGGCCACAGCCAGGCGGGCTCCTCAACACGCTCAACCTCAGCGGGCAGGGTAGGACCATCGTTGAGCGTCACGCCAGTGCGTAACTGTGCAAGCGCCTCTTCCGTGGGTTCGCCTTCGACCTGCACATAGTAGATTTTCCCGGTGCGTTTACCCGGCTGGGTCAACCGCGCTTGCAGCGCGCCGTCGTTTGTTAACACCAGTAACCCTTCGCTGTCGCGATCGAGACGGCCCGCGGCATAGACGCCAGGAACGTCGATATACTCTTTAAGGGTGCTGCGCCCGGCTTCGTCGGTGAACTGGGGTAAAACATCGTAGGGTTTATTAAACAAAATCACGCGCGTTGGCGCGCTTTTTTCAGCCGTTCTGGCGGGTTGTCGTGAGCTGAATCGCTCAAGCTTGTGATTTCTATAAGAAGTTTTCTTCATGGTATTTTCACAGGTTATCAATTGCCGCATTATAGCGGAATCATGATTGCCTTTCATGGCGTCGAACTATCGGTTAGTATTGACGGGCTCATTACAATTCATTAACAAAAAACGGTTTGCTCTGTGTGATTCACGTAACAGGTGAGCGGACGCAGTCTGAGCGCCCCGGCATGAAGTCAGCGAGCAAAACAACCAGAAGCGCTCGAAGGAGAGGTGAATGGAAAGCAAAGTAGTTGTTCCGGCGGAAGGTAGTAAGATCACCCTGCAAAATGGCAAGCTCAACGTTCCTGTTAACCCGATTATCCCGTTTATTGAAGGCGACGGTATCGGCGTTGACGTGACCCCGGCAATGCTGAAAGTGGTCGATGCCGCTGTGGAAAAAGCCTACAAAGGTGAGCGTAAAATTTCCTGGATGGAGATTTACACGGGCGAGAAATCGACCCAGGTTTATGGCCAGGATGTCTGGCTGCCGCCTGAAACACTTGATCTGATTCGTGATTACCGCGTAGCGATTAAAGGCCCTCTGACCACCCCGGTTGGCGGCGGTATCCGTTCTCTGAACGTTGCCTTGCGCCAGGAGCTGGATCTCTATGTCTGCCTGCGCCCGGTGCGCTACTACCAGGGCACCCCGAGCCCGGTGAAACAGCCTGAGCTGACCGACATGGTCATCTTCCGTGAGAACTCCGAAGATATCTACGCTGGCATCGAGTGGAAAGCTGACTCTGCCGACGCGGAAAAAGTGATCAAATTCCTGCGCGAAGAGATGGGCGTGAAGAAAATTCGCTTCCCGGAACATTGCGGTATCGGCATCAAGCCGTGCTCCGAAGAGGGCACCAAACGCCTGGTTCGCGCAGCGATCGAATATGCCATCACCAACGACCGTGATTCCGTGACGCTGGTGCACAAAGGCAACATCATGAAGTTCACCGAAGGTGCGTTCAAAGATTGGGGTTACCAGCTGGCTCAGCAGGAGTTTGGCGGTGAGCTGATCGACGGTGGCCCGTGGCAGAAAATCAAGAACCCGAAAACCGGCAAAGAGATCATCATTAAAGATGTGATCGCCGATGCGTTCCTGCAGCAGATCCTGCTGCGTCCGGCAGAGTATGACGTTATCGCCTGTATGAACCTGAACGGCGACTACATCTCCGACGCCCTGGCGGCGCAGGTTGGCGGTATCGGTATCGCGCCTGGCGCGAACATCGGCGACGAATGCGCACTGTTCGAAGCCACCCACGGCACCGCGCCGAAATACGCAGGCCAGGATAAAGTGAACCCGGGTTCAATCATTCTGTCTGCAGAAATGATGCTGCGTCATATGGAATGGTTCGAAGCCGCAGACCTGATCGTTAAAGGTATGGAAGGCGCAATCGCTGCTAAAACCGTGACCTACGATTTCGAACGACTAATGGATGGTGCTAAGCTGCTGAAATGTTCAGAGTTTGGCGACGCGATTATCGCGAACATGTAATCCGCGTTGTGGGTTGTATGAGAACGGGAACCGAATGGTTCCCGTTTTTATTAATAGCTTTCTATTATTTATCAAAGGCTTATCAAAAATATCCGACATCGCCGAGGTTAAAATGACTTTAAGTGCGGCTGTTTTTTAATGCAGCTCATGATGTAACTGATTGAATGGTTTTTTTCTTTCACTTGGGCAAACTATGCTGGACTAAAAGAACTATGGTGGTAAACAAGGGGTTTCAAATGTGGTTATAAAGATGTCTCTGGAGAATAATTATGTAATAAATTTTTTGGAGGTTTCGCTTCGAAAATTTTGTAAATTCAATAATGTAGCCAATACTTTCGCCTTTAGCAAAATGAAGAAGATTAAATGCCACGAAAACGGAATGTAGTTTTTAAGAATCATTCCCCATTTTAGCATCATATGTTGATCGGCTCAGAAGAATGGTTTTTGAATTATTTTGTGCCCAGTCAGCAAGCCCCTTTAGTACTTGAGATAAGGATTGACCTAGTTCGCTGAGTCTGTATTCAACTTGTGGAGGTACAGTATCAAAGACCTTTCGATCAACCATACCATCCCGTAACAAATTCTTAAGCGTGCGCGTGAGCATCTGATGAGATATTCCTCTTAAATAACGCTTAATTTCATTAAATCTTCTTGGCTTCTCTTTCAGGGCAACAACGACCAGAACTGTCCACTTGTCACCTATATGACTTAATACTTCACTTGCTTCTTCACAACTGGTGATATCTGAACGGGCAGGCATATTCATGTGACTTAATCCAATAATTGTGCGTTCTAGGCAGCTTGATGAATGTCAAATATACTGCCCTTATGTAATTACAATACATGATTATTTTAAGCTAATTCATAAGGAGACTCTATGATTTTATATGGCACACCTGGCGGCTGTAGTCAGGCTGCACACATTGCATTAAATGAAGCCAACATAGCACATCAATACGTTCAGGTTGGACGTGATAAACGCACTGTGGATGGTCGTGACTTTAATACGATAAATGCAAAGGGGTATACTCCGGCTCTTGAAATGGAGGATGGTACGCTGCTGACAGAAAGCCTGGCGATATTGGTCTACATAGCTGAACAAGCAGGCAGCCTGCTGGCCGAGAAAGGCGTAATGAGATGGAAAACACTCGAAGCTACTGAGTTTATGACAACCGAATTGCATGCTAACTTTAGGCCACTTTTTTATCCAGATGCTACTGATGCTGAAAGAGAACGGGCCAGAAATAATCTCTCTAAACGCTTCGGAAACATCTCGGAGCAACTGAGCGATAATTCGTTTTTGACTGGTGACGATATGACTATCGCGGACACCTACCTGTTCGTTATGCTCACATGGGCTAATATTATGAATATTGCTATAAGCCCTCAACTTGAAGCGTTTAAAACGCGTCTCCTTGAGAGGCCATCTGTCATTAAGACATTAAAAGCTGAAGGTATTTTGTAGCAAAAGAGTACTTAATAAGTTGAGTTATGTCAGGGCACGACTTCGTGCCCATTAAAGTATTAGTAAATGCATTGATTGTTGCTAATCGAAATCAGCCTCCTGAGGCTAAGAACGAGTTACAGCAGAAGAGTTGCTGTCATATGCGTGTGTCCTTGCGCTATTCGATATATCGTTGCGTCTGAAGCATGTCTATCCTCTGTATCTATTGTTTTTATTGAATCTCTGTGTAACGTTTGGGGTGGCTTCATAGGTTTTATCAAAAGCAATGAATTTTGTTAATTAATTGAGAATTAGAATGATAAGGGTTGGCTCAGGCTTGCAATAGTAAAGCCTGCCTTACAGTTGAATTAACGCCTCATTGAACATACTTCTGACAGGAAATCGGCTCAGAATGAACCGATTTTTGAAATAAAAAATACCAAAATTTATCATGCAGCGTTAATTACTGATTGCTTCAGCAATCAGTTTAGCCGCACTGGCAAGTACGTCCTTACGTGCTGATGCATCTTTTTCAGGCTGCGTAAAATAGGTAGTCAGGATGACAGGGGCGTGGTTTTTCGGCCAGATAACCGCAACGTCGTTAGTCGTGCCATAGTCTCCGCTACCGGTTTTATCTGCCACTGTCCACTCAGCTGGAAGGCCCGCTTTTATACTATTTAATCCTGTCGTGTTCCCTTTCATCCATTCTGTCAGTTTTGCTTTTTGCTCTTTTTTCAGCGCGTTCCCAAGAATAAGTTTGTTGAGAGTTTCAGCCATTGCTGAAGGGGTGGTTGTGTCACGGCCATCACTCGGGATGGCGGTATTAAGACCTGGCTCGTTTCTATCCAGGCGATAAGCTTTATCTCCTATGGTTCGGGCAAATTGCGTAGCATACCGTGGCCCACCCAGATAAGAGAGTAATTTGTTCATAGCGGCGTTATCGCTGTATTGCAAAGCCGCCTTGCTAAGCTCGGTGATAGTCATTGAAGAATCGATATATTTGCTGGTGATAGGGTTGTAATTAACCATGTCACTTTTATTAATAGTTATTTTTTTAGCAAGAAGATTAGTATTACTTTCACTCTTCTTTAATATCGCTGCAACAACCATTACTTTACTCGTGCTGCACAGCGGGAATTTTTCATCGCCTCGCCATGAATACGTCGTACCATCAGAAGTATCCACGACTGTGAGGCCAAGCTTTCCGCCTGATTTATTCTCAAGCATCTCAATCTTTTTTTGTAATGTTTGCTGGTTGAAAGCAGCATGTGCAGAAAGTGAACATCCTGTTGCGGCGAGCAGTACTATTCCGGATATCCTTTCTTTGTATGCATTCATTATGGATCACCTTTTTTGAAACGAAGAAAAGTATGGGGGCATTAAAATAAACGCTTGCATAATTTCAACCCCATCAATGGACTCGAAGTTAAAATAAAACAATTCTCTTACGAGAAAAAACAGTATAAATTGATGGCAGTCATAAGGTTTTCTGGGGGTAAGTTTGAAAAGTGATATCCCGCTTAATGCTCTGCGTGCATTTGAAGCTTCTGTTCGACACCTCAATTTTACCAGGGCAGGTATGGAACTTTTCGTTTCTCAGGCTGCGGTCAGTCAGCAGGTCAGGTTGCTTGAAGAAAAATTAGGGGTAACTTTATTTAAAAGGCTTCCACGTGGTCTTGAGTTAACCGATGAGGCCCGGTTACTTTACTCGAAGATTTCAGAGGGATTTAACAGTATCGAGAAAGCCTATCGTCAGTTTGAGGGGGGCACAATCAGGGAGGCACTGACCATATCTTGTGTAGGTACTTTCGCGCTGGGCTGGCTTTTACCTAAAATTGAAGATTTCCAGCAGAAGCATCCCTCAATCGAACTCAGTATCCAGACAAATAATAATGTCGTGAGCATTGCCGGAGAAGGTGTCGATTTTGCTATAAGATACGGTTCTGGCAACTGGGCATCATCTCATAATCAACTACTCTTTGAAGCTCCCCTGACGCTATTATGTCGACCTGAAACGGCCATGAGGTTGCTAACGCCTGGCGATATAATCGGTGAGAAGTTGTTACGCTCTTATCGCCATGAGGAGTGGGATAACTGGTTTGCAGCAGCGGGTCTAGCTCCATTCAAAATCAATGGTCCTGTTTTCGATTCCTCGCGCCTCATTATTGATGCTGTAATGATTATCGATGGCGTAGCGTTGGCACCTGATATTATGTTTCAGCCCGAAATAAAACAGGGGTTGCTTGTCAGGCCTTTTGATATTTATTCAGGCGATGATGGGTATTGGCTAACATCGCAAAGAGCCAGGAAAATAACACATTCAATGCAAATATTTCGCGAATGGATTATACAGAAAATAATCACACAGTGAGTATATTCTGCTTCCATACCTGGCGATCTATATCCTTAGATAGGTACCGAAATAGTTTGAGATTACGGGGTTATTTTTAACATATTTTGTTGTGCCTGATAATCAATCAGTTGTACGCCTAAGAAAACTTTTGTTTCAATCGTCTGGTCAAAATTAGATTACGTCTTATGAGTAGTTTTGCAGAATTATGTTTCCATGCCGGCAGAGACTGTATCGGGTGCGTAGATATATGGGGCAGGAAAGGAAGTCACTCACTAAAAGAAGACAAAGTTGAACCAACTATGCCTCGCTGTAACATTGGAGTTCGTAGTCCGGGCAGGGCTGAAAGTAACGCCCTGCCGGAAGTTGTATCAGTGCAAATTTTCTTTAACTCCTTCACAAGCCTGAGGGCGCTGAGAGTAAAGGTATTCATACAGCAGAAGCATTCCAACCGGATTATCATTTAGATTTTCGAAATCTACATGCGTTTTCTCCAGAAGATACTTTCTAAGATCGTCTGGCGTCATGTTTTTATGGTAAGCCAGTATCCGGCACAACTGTGTCACTATCTCGCATTTTACTTCATACGGCACGTCAGGATTATAAATTTCCGGAACTGAGTGGGTCTGATTCATTTCGATACCCTCTATAAATGCTTGAGCTAACTCGAGAAGCCATAATTCCCGTCCATAACAGATAACATATAGCAACGATCAGACTTGGTGTAAATGAAGAATCTTATCACGATTATGCTTGTGGGTTTGACTCAGGCCTATCTCCGCATTAAGCATCAAAGCAAGTACAGTAAAAACGACAGCCTCTAAAAATGCATGCCTGCATTTCGCTCATAGTAGTGATTTGATGCATCATTTTTACATTCGAAACTTTACTTCTTTTTTTTGCATAACTATACAATTGATTTAAAATCCCTTGTTCGGCAAAAATAAGACATTTTTCTTAAGCAGCATACCTTCAAAGTGCTTATCAAAACGCAACAACAAACCATGATAATCATCGGCTTACGATGCATGTAAAATTCGTGAGTCCTCACTGAAAAAAATTGGTAATTAGTTAATTTTATCAATGATTTGTGGTTGTTCTTGATAGCTACATATGCGCCATATGGCGTGGTTCTAATCCACATGCCTGATAGTTAAAGGTATAGAAGGGGCAATCGCTGCCAAAACCGTGACCTACGATTTCAAACGTCTGATAGATGGCGCTAAGTAGCTAAAATATTGAAAGTTTGGCGACATGACTGTCGCGAATATGTAATCCGCGTTGCAGGTTATATGGGAACGGGACTGAATAGTTCCCGTTTTTTATTGGGCCTTTAAGTTCTTCCCCAAAACTCCCCACCTGTTGAACTCTGGTATCAGAAAGGTCATCTTATCTTTTAATGTAGGATAGATAAGAATCATATCGGGATTCCGCCAGTCCCATCGCCTGACATATTTTCAGATGCTATTGGTGATATTAAAAAATGTATTGCTGCATTAAGCGAACCTAATCTCGAATAACTCCGCTGCTTAAAGAAAAATAGCAATCGCTCAGGTCGCCAATTTGCGAAATTATTTATTATCTAACCTTGCGCGTAATCTAAAAAGCAATGGTTCATCGACCAAATTCATATGGCGAAAAATTTAGATGTTGCCATGCTTCTGTAAAACACCTTTATCATCGAACACGAAAAGCATTTTTTGTTCGGCACCATTCTGGCATACCAAACCGTCGGCACCTGTTTTATCGGTTATTCCCTGGCAGTCCATGTTGCTGACATAAGGCTTAAGCTGGCATTTAAGGGTTTTGCCATCCTAAATAACCAGATGACCCGCCGCTGCAATGTCTGCCTTTGTCGGAGCAGGGCAGGTACCTTCGGCCCAGCGGACGTTTTGATTCTTTTCGACGAGGGAGCAGCCCTACAGCAAGGAAGCGCAAGCGAGAATGGCCAATAAGTAATTTTTGTTCATCTTATATCCCTTGTTAAGAGTGAATTTACTTTCTGGGCTATCGTGTTACTCCGGTTAATAGAGTTTGTACAGTGCTATAACTGGTAGGCGCTGGACCAGAATATGTCTCTGCCGAACTCGATTTACTCAGCAGTTGCGCGTGCATCATTGTGGTCAAACACTGTAGAGCAATGAACTGGATAATTGTTAATCTGTAATCGTATCAGCCATTTCTACTCTGTTTCGGCCTTTTTTCTTGGCAAGATAGAGCGCGCTGTCGACTCGGCTCATTAACGATTCATAGTCTTCATCAGGAGAACGAATACCTACGCCGATGCTGACCGAAAGATGTCGGTCATCGCCCACGATTACTTTCTGAGCATTGATACGGATGGATTCAGCGATGTCAGATACATCCGGACACGACAACCCTTCAACAATCACAGCAAATTCTTCTCCCCCAATTCGATAGCCAATAATTCCGAGGTTGTTAATGTCATACAACTGCCTGCCAAATTCAAAAAGAACTTTGTCACCCACCGCATGCCCCCAGGTATCATTCACATTCTTGAAGTAATCCAGGTCTATGATAATCAGAGCTTGTGCTCTGTTTTTCATCTTGCTGATATTTTCAATAAAATAGCGTCTATTGGGGAGTTGTGTGAGTTCATCATGAAGAGATAGCTTGCTCACATAAGAGTAGTGCGAGTTCATTCTCAACATGACTTTATAGATGCTGATGACAGTAAGTAACATTCCGCTGAGTATTAATAAGTCCTCGCAGTAATAGGCCATTCCTCTCGGCTGATGAAATATCTCGTCCATCAAATCGAATGACTGACCAGCAACCCACAACGTCAGGCCATTTAATGCCATATTTAAAGATTTTCCGGTAACGGATATCAGGGATGTAAACCATAAAATAAAAATAAGGAACAATAGCTGCAACAAGTCAATATACAGACCCGGGTTTGAAAGTATTGCGGTAAGAGATCCCAGTGGGGGACCGGCCCAACTTGCCGATGCGAATGCAATAGCAAAAGCAATGAGTATCCTGAACAATGCTGAAAATCTGAGAAGGCGTGAAGAGAGAACCATCATGATAATATTCGTTATAAGTTAATTCGCAGGACAGTTATGATAACTTTTTTCTACAGGTTGTACATTAAACAATATGTTTCTCAACACGCTAAAACATTCCTGGCTAATGTACCCATAATCTCCTTCTCTGCAAATTGAGAATCTGTAGAGAGGCGCAGTTCAGATAAGGCAGGGTACACAAGGTATGACTATTCTGTAAGGTAAAACCACTCACATAGTGAATAACAAAACAGACAAATCTCCCTGAAGGATAAAAACGCTGACATAGCAGCGCTTTTTAGTAATTAATTATCGTGTTTAAAAGTCAAAAATCAGAAACTTTCCCAGTCTGTATGAGTGGCTGCACTGCTACCCGATGCTGCTTTTGTTTGCAGCGTTCTGCCGATCTGCGTACTTGACGTTCTTCCGACATACTCTGTGTTTTCGTTAAGCACAAAAGTAGAGACCAGCCTCAATAAGGATTCAGCCTGCTCCTGAAGAGATTTAGATGCCGAAGAGGCTTCTTCAACCAGTGAGGCGTTTTGCTGGGTGACTTCATCCATTTGCCCGATCGCCAAGTGAACCTGCTCAATACCTTTGCTTTGTTCAGTGGTCGCAGCCGCAATTTCGTTAACCAAATCTGTGACCTGGCGGACAGCATTGCTCACATTTTCAGTATTACTTCCCACATTCTTTGCCTGGTTAAGACCCTGCTCAACCTGGAAGACAGAGAGTAAAATGAGATCTTTAATTTCGCGGGCAGCAGAGGACGAGCGCTGTGCCAGAGTACGCACTTCAGAAGCTACCACCGCAAACCCCCGGCCATGCTCACCTGCGCGCGCGGCCTCTACCGCAGCGTTAAGCGCCAGGATGTTGGTCTGGAAGGCGATACCTTCAATAAGGCCTGTGATTTCAGAGATTTTCTCTGAACTTCCGCGAATCTCTGACATCGTTTCCAGCATCTGGCTGACTGCGCCCGCATTCACGCTCGATAAATTGTTAGCGTTATTCGCCAGTTCGCTTGCCTGAACTGCGCCATCAGCATTCTGGCGAACGGTTTCACTCAGGGTGGCCATACTGGCAGAGGTCTGCTCCAGAGAGGCGGCCTGCTCTTCCGTTCGTGATGAGAGGTCTTCGTTTCCTGCGGCAATCTGAGCGGAGCCTGTGCCGACCGATTGTGCAGCATGGTTGACCGATAACAGCGTTGTTGAAACCTTTTCCAGCAGGCCGTTAAACGCTGATGCAGTCTGGCCTATTTCATCGTTTCTGAAGACAGTGGCAGCCCGGGTCAGGTCAAGGTTGTTACTGACCTCTGCCATCGTACTCTTTATGTTGTCAAGGCTGCGCTTGATGCCCCGGATAATAGTGATGGAAAACAGACCAAGCAGAAGAATCACCACCGCGGCGGCACTGGTCATCATCCACCACGTTTTTGCATAAATTTTCTTATTTTGTTCTCTCAGGGTCTCACCGATTTTTATATTTAATTCAATCTGGTTAGTAAAATCGGCTTCCATTTTACGCACTGAGGCACCCACACCTTTTTCACCTCTGATAAGAGACAGTGATAACGCATTTTCGTGGTTTCTTGAGGCAGCTAAAAAGGCGGGTAACGTCGCACGAACGGCTTCGATATTCCGGTATGCCTGCTCAGTCATCACCTTGTCTTTATCGCTGGAAATATCATTTGCCATATAGTAATCAGTCAACGATTTCAGTGTGTCCAGCAGACTGTTTATTTCCTTTTCATCCGCAGCCTGGTCAGCACTGTCTGAAGCCGTCTGATGGCGATAAAACGCGATGCGCAACTGGCTGGTGGTACTGATTGATTTATTCAAATCCTTGATGCTGGGTATCGCATTAACCTGAACATACTCAAAGCGCGACTGGAAACCTGAAATCACCGAAAGTGAGACGGCAACCATCGCGAAAAGTGATAAAGCCAGCAAAGAAAATGCCAGCGACAAGCGCTGTGTAATACTCATAAGAATCCTCATATAAAAGTAAATAACTCAAAAAAGTTATCGACACCGCTTTTAAAGGCTTTAACGGTGTTTTGTGAATAGATGTTTATTAAAAAATATTGATTTTCGATTTGGTTTTTTTAAAAAAAATTAAGTTACTTATTCTTTTTAACTTGATTACTTAAGTTAACAAACCCATCCGCATTACAAGGGATTGTTACGGTATGACATAAAAATAATGAAATATTTGTTTTATTTTGTTTCATGACTGCCTGCTCACCGCACTATAAGGTTAGACGTGAAAGAGTGAGTCAAAATGGGCATGACAATAATAATTAATATGCAGGAAGAGAAGCCGAGAGGGGATTTCATCAGCCTGAGAATATTTAATAACTTAAGTTAGATGAGGGCGTGATTTTGCGCTCATTAAACTCCCGGTAAATCTTATGTTTAGAAACAATCTACAGTTTTTCTTACAGATATCATATCTCGTTAGGGTAGGTTTTCGCATGATTAAAGAAAAAGCTGGCATGGGCGACATCACACCCGCCAGCAAGAAATCCTGCTATCACAGGCATATCAAGTATGCCATTTATTAGTATTCTCATTTTTGAAATATTCTTCGAACCCCCCATAATCTTGCATTACATTTTTATGAATGTGTGGATGGGTAATTAAATAAAGTATCGATTGTTATACGACGCTTCAGCTGCAATCTTAAGTCTTGATCTCTTTCAGAGCTCTTAACGTTACCCATAGCGCCATCACTGTCCAGAGAAGGAGTTGCCAGCAGACCAGTGTCCAGCCACCACAGCTCCAGGCCGCGAGGCCGGCTCCTGTTCCTGCGGCTCCACCCCAGAACAGGCTAGTCATAAAGAAAGTATTGATACGACTGTGCGCATGTTCGTCCAGCCGATAGATTTGCGATAGATTGTTAACCTGGGTGATCTGCATACCAATATCCAGCAGCAGAGTAGCAATAATCATGGCGGAAATAGCGCTGTGCCAGAATTGCAGCATCAGAGCGGCTAATACCATGAGCAGTACGCTATAGACTTGTATGCGGCATGGATCCGACCGGTCAGATATTTTTCCGAACCACGGGGCAAGTAGTGCTCCTACAATAGCAATCAACCCAAAAAGACCAATAGTTCCACTGGTAAAATGGAAAGGTGATGCTGATAGTTTCAATGTCAGGGTAGTCCAGAATGAGCAAAAAGCTCCAAAAATCAGTGCACCGAGAAGTGATAAACGACGCAGTTTATTAAAGCGTTTTCCCTGTTGTAACGTTGAGTGCAATAGTGACAAATAGGGGCTGCTATGTGTCGGTTTTATATTAGGAAGAAACATAATAAATAAGAGCGTAACCAAAAATACCAATAACATAGAGAAGCCGAAAACCCAACGCCAGCCGAACCATTCTGCAATGTATCCGCTTACGACGCGCGCGGCCAAAATGCCCGTCAGTGTGCCAGTAAACACACTTCCTACCACTCTGCCTTTTTCGGTAGGCAGTGCCAGGGAGGCGGCCATTGGCACGACAATTTGCACCGATACTCCCAGGATACCTAAACCGAAACATACCAGCGACAGGCTGCTCAGTGAGTGAGACTGAGTGGCGGAAAAAAGAGTGCCCAGCATTAGTATCTGCAAAAGGATAATCAGTTTTTTACGATCAAACATATCCCCTAATGGCGCAATGAAGAACAGTCCAATGCCATAACCGACCTGAGTCCAGACTGGTAGCATTCCCGTCTGATGTGCAGAGATATTTAGCGATGTGGCAATGATCGCCAGTATCGGCTGGCAATAATAAATGTTGGCGATGGTTACGCCAGCCATCACAGACAACACTATGATTTGCCAGCGACCGGCGACCGGAAGAACGCAGGTGTTTGGCGTCATTCTGTTATGCCTCAAAATTGGAATACAGCACCCCGTATCACTTAATCAAGTGATGGCGTTATGCGAAAGGTGGTGGGAGAGAGCCAAAGGCGGCGATCTCCCTAAGAGGTATTAGCGGTTTTGACCTGCCATCAGAACATATTTAACATGCACATATTCTTCGATACCGTAGTGGCCGCCTTCACGGCCGTAACCGGAATGCTTGATTCCGCCGAAAGGCACTGAAGCGGTTCCTACTGAACCAGAGTTGAGGATAACCATCCCGGCTTCGAGCTGCTTAGACAGGCGGAAAGCACGGCCTAAATCACGTGTCCAGGCATATGCCACCAGACCGTATTCAGTGTTGTTAGCGCTGCGGATCACCTCTTCTTCCGTACTGAAACGATAGATCGCAAAGACCGGTCCAAAGATTTCGGTATTGTGAACGGCAAAAGATTGATCAAGGTCGCAAAGAATAGTTGGTTCATAGAACAGCCCGCCTTTCTCATGTAACTTGCCGCCCAGACGAACCGTAGCACCGTTGAGAACCGCCTCATCAACTAGCGAAGCAACTTTATCAACCGCCATCTGGTTAATGAGTGGACCGACGACAAACTCTTTTTGCAACCCCTGATCGACCCGGATTTTGGCAACTGCAGCCACCAACTGCTCGACGAACTGTTCGTAAATACCGTCTTGCAAGAAAATACGGTTTGGAGAGATGCATACCTGGCCGGAGTTACGCAACTTGGCACTGACCAAACCGGCAACGGTTTCTTCAATCGGGCTGTCATCAAAGACAATAAACGGTGCGTTGCCGCCCAGCTCCATCGTCATTTTTTTCAGCGTTTCGCCACAGTTTTTCGCCAGCAGCTTACCGACGCGGGTAGAGCCGGTGAAGGATATTTTTTGGATACGCTTATCGTCGGTAAAGGCTTCACCGATGGCTTTCGCATCACCATTGACGACCTCAAAAACACCTTCCGGAATGCCTGCCTGCCTTGCATACTCAAGCAGCTTGTATGCCGTCAGTGGCGTCTCCTCCGCAGGCTTGATCACCATTGTGCATCCTGCCGCAAGTGCCGTAGCGATTTTGCGGGTAATCATCATGAACGGGAAGTTCCACGGCGTGATGGCCGCAGTAGGGCCAACAGGCTCTTTGACAATGAGAACTGATGCATTGGGATCATGGGACGGCAGCGTGTCACCGTTCAGGCGCTTGGCTTCTTCGGCATACCATTCGATAAAGCCAAGCCCGTATTCAATTTCACCCAGCGCTTCACTCAGGCATTTTCCGTTCTCTTTGACCAGCAGTTCTGCAAATACCTGTTTGTCGGCACGCACCAAATCGTACCAGCGACGTAATAAATCCCCACGCTCTTTCGCCGTGCGACGCGACCAGACAGGGAAAGCATCACAGGTGCGATTTATAGCCGATGCCACTTCAGATGAGTCCAGATAGGGGACCTGACCAACAATACTGCCATCAGCAGGGTTAGTTACTTGAATCATGTCTATTTATTCCTAATAAAGAGAGAGCTGAACCTCAGCGAAATTGTGCTGGTTTATAATTTTGCCCAGTACGTTTTGGTGTGGTTCATAATGCTGTAGTAGCTTTTCATCAACAATCGATTAAAATTGCTCGATTGTTGATAAAAACTAAACGGTGCATTTTCATGCGAGAACTTCCCCCACTTAACGCTTTATTAGCATTTGAAGTTGTGGCCAAAACTGGAAGTGTGCGTGCAGCGGCAGAAAGCATGTCAGTTACGCCTGGTGCGGTAAGCCGACAAATTCGGTTGCTGGAGGATCACTTCGGCACGGCGCTTTTTCAGCGACAAGGGCGAGGGTTAAGCCTCACTAATCCGGGTAAGGCTTATTATCAGCAGATAAGTGAGCACTTTGATGGCCTGCGTGACGCTGGTAAGATCCTGCATCGTAACGCTGGAAGGTCAGTTATCCGCTTACACTCTTTCACTACATTTGCCACCCGCTGGCTTATTTCCCGTCTTTCAAAATTTCAGATGGCTTATCCGGATATCGATATTCGGTTAACCACTGCATCGGAGTGGGATGACAGCACCGATTGCGACGCAGCAATTCGGCTTGGCAACGGAGTCTGGCCGCAGCGGCATGCCACGCCGCTGGTTAAAAATGTGCTGGTGCCAGTATGTCGACCGACCGAAGGGCGTAAGGCGAATATGGATCTTGAGGGGCTGCCCCAGCATACATTACTGATGGTGCGCGGGCGTCCTGATGATTGGCAATTATGGTGTCATGCCTATGGTGTTGATTTAGACAATTTACCGCACCGACGTGAGATGGAAAGCTCGGCGCTAGCTTATCAGGCAGCGCTAGAAGGACAGGGTATTTCGTTGGCACAACGCGTGTTAGTTGAGGCTGAATTGAGTTCAGGAACACTGATCGCGATGGATGATTATCAACTTGACTGTGGCTCGCTGACCTATTATTTGGTCTGGAATGAAGATAGCCCAAAAAAGCCGGTATTGAAAAAACTAGAGAAGTGGCTAACAAGTCAGACCTGATCATAATATGTAGACACGCCATTTTAGGCACAAAAAGGACATTCTGCCTGAGTCAGAACCGGCATGAGTGAATTACCGGAGGTGCTAAATAATAGTAAGCACCACCTCGTCTAGTGCAGCCATTAAAATTTATAAGCTAACTATGATATATCAATGCATGGGGAATAATTTCAGCTAAAAAATACTCCAGTCAGACATGACATAAGCAGGATAACACCCGGGATTACATTAGACTTAAAGAGTTGCATATTGTTACTTGCCTGGTTCACATCAAAAACACGCATCTGCCATGCGAAATGCAAAGCTATCAAAATCATGCCAATAAAATATGCGGGCCGCATTCCAACAAGAAGACCACCCCAACACCAAAACAGTACCGTGCTTGCGTAGAATAATGTTATCCACACTCGCCCTTTTTTAGCAAAAAAGAGGGCTGTAGAGCGAAGCTTAAGCTTAGCGTCATCAGCGATGTCAACATAAGCGTATATAGAATCATAACCCACTTGCCAGCAAACTGCTCCAAGCCACATAACAATGCCGCCTGCCGTGAGAAATCCTTTAATATCAGACCATGCCATTAGCATGCCCCAATTAAATGCTATACCAAGCGGGACCTGGGGCCAGTAAGTGAATCTTTTGCAAAGCGGATAAATAAATACGATTGGTATTAATGCCAGCGCCAGCCAGCGAGAGAGGGGATTAAGAAAGACTAAAAGGCAAGCCGCTAACAGCAATTCAAACATCAGAAACACCAAACCCTGCTTAAGCGTCAGTTCTCCACTTGCCAGAGGGCGATGGCGTGTACGTTCAACATGGGCATCGAATTTTCGGTCAGCAATATCATTTGCGGTAGAGCCTGCGCTTCGCATTATGAGTGCGCCTAATGAGAACACGACTAAATGATAAAGATTCGGCAATCTTCCTGAAGCCTGAACCAAAGCAGCGAGGCAGGGAAGAAGCGTCAACCAAGTGCCAACAGGCCTGTCAAGCCTCGCCAGACGAGCGTAAGGTCGGATTTTTTTTGGTAAAGCATAGTCAACCCAACTCGTAAAATGGATATCGCTTAAATCTTGTTTATCAGATGACTGCATTTTGTGATTTCCATGTGTATATATCTTAAATTTCAAATTTGATGTAGAAGAGTGAAGGTACTTAAAAAAGAGATGAGCATGCTAACTCTCTTTTTACGCATCTTAGAAAAGCTTGAATTGTGCGTAAATGAAAATTATATTTTGCGTGGTATTCAAAAAAGGAATAGCAAATGAGACCGGACACACAATACAGATGGGCCACGGTGAAACATTTTCGTCTGGTCATTGCATTGATTAATTATGGGAGTGTTCTGCATGCCTCATCTGCACTTAATATTTCGCAACCCACTGCCAGTAAGTTATTGAACGAGTTAGAAGAGGCAATAGGTGCTCAGCTCTTCAACCGAAACCGTAGAGGGGTAACACCGACAGAATTGGGTCGTGCTTTTGCCGAACGTGGAAGATCAGTCCTGAATCAGATTGATAGTGTTTCCGAACTTATCGCTTCACTGAAAAAAGGATATGAAGGGAAAGTTATTATTGGCTTGATTCAGACAAGTTCCAGTCATCTAATTTCTTTAGCCATTGAAGATGTTTTATCTTCTGATTCCGCAATTCAAATAAAAGTTATTGAAGAAGGCAGTGAGTCGATTATAAATAATCTTGTGTCAGCTGAAGTTGATTTGATAATGGGACGACGATCCGATATCCCTCATCATTTTGTTCTGCATCAGGAGATCCTTTTCAATGAAAATGCATTCATTGTTGCAAATCGAAATCACCCCCTTAGACTAAGGAAAAGGGTTACAGCTGAAGAGTTGCTGTCATATCCGTGGGTTCTTCCACCACTCGAAACATCGTTGCGTCTGAAGCTTGAAGATTTTTTTTATAACGAAAAGCTTCGTCCTCCACTTCCCAGGGTTGAAACATCCTCCTTTTTTACTACCTCATGTCTACTTGAGAAAACAGAGATGCTGGGTGTGCTGCCAGGATCAGCGTTATCAACGTATCATTACCCTGATAAGATCAATATCCTGAGTGGATTAGAACCAATAGCAATCGAAAGTATCGGCATCATGCGTCCAAAAGAAGCGCATTTATCTCCAGCATCTGAGGTTTTTATTAAATCGTTTCGTAATGTATTGGAAAAACTCTCCATAGATTTTCATCACAACGATGCACCCTGATACCAATTTGTGATAGAGCACAATGAGATTATGCCCAGGTTAATAATGTTAAGCCTGCTCAGAGTTGAATTAAAACCTCATTGCACCTACCGCTCATATGAAATCAACTCATTCTGAGCCGATTTCATATGACAAAACAGATAATGTAAAATTTTATTTTGGCGATTAATATAATCAATTAAAGACTACGCGATTTTTTCCTGTGTTTTTTGCTTGGTACAGCGCGACATCAGCCCTCTCCATCACTAAAGAAGACATTTCATTCGTTTTTTTAATCGAGGCACCAACGCTAAGAGTAATATTTACGCCTCCGTTAATTCCGCCCTGCAGGAAAGAAAGTATATTTCTTACTTGATCCGCAGCATCAGTAGTTTCGGTGATAATTATACAAAATTCTTCACCACCTGACCTTGCGATGAAGAGATTTTCATTGCTCAGGTTCATTAGCTTGAGCCCTATAGAAGCCAGAACTTTGTCACCCATTTCATGACCCCATGTATCGTTAATTTTTTTGAAGTAATCTATATCCGCTATGCAGAGTGTGCAGCTTTTATTTTCAATCTCTTTCAGCTTAAAATTAAGATGTCGCCTGTTAGGTAAGCCTGTAAGCTCATCAGTAAAAGCTAAGGAAAGAGCCGACTGGTAGTTACTGTTTACAAAGGTGATATATTTATTAAAGCTGTGTGCAATGATGACTATTGCCGGTGCGTGTAAAATTGCTGCAACAATAGACGTGGTACTACTGTCAAGAATATTTAAGCCTCCAATCATGGAACTAAGCGTCGAATTGAGAAGAATGAACAAACCAATTATCAAGGTTGAGATATACGGTGCTGGTGACAGAATCTTAAAAGATTTCCTTATTAACCATATCAAGATGATTACTGAAAAAGAATTAACGATACAGTAGGAATTGATGTGTTCATGGCTACGTTGTGTAAGAGCAATGATGAATATTGCCAATGGAGCTAAATACGTGTACACAATGACCATCCGGTAAATAATCCCTCTCGGGCTTTCAGCCTGATGTATAAGCGTATCGTTAATTCTTAAGTTCATTTAAAATCCTTTCCAATGGCGTCTTTAAAACATATTTACACTCTCCCATTGCGGTTCAACATTATCGCACTATGGATGCCATGCCAGAATGGGAAGCAACGTTTTGTTAAGGCTTAACCTGATCCAACCAGCCCCACTTATCTTCCGTTTTACCGATGAAGAGGCCAAAGAATGCTTACTGAATACATTCAATGACCGGGCCGCAGCGACCTTCGCCAACCTGAATACCATCGACACTGCATACCGGCGTGATTTCAGCCGCGGTACCGTACATAAAGACTTCGTCAGACAGGCTACGTGATTCGCGAGACAGCACCTGCTCGCGCACTTCAATGCTGAGATTTTTAGCCAGCTTGATGATGGCATCACGAGTAATGCCCGGCAGCGCAGAGGAGATATTCATCACTACCACAGTCACTGCACGGGAAAACATATACAGCAAATACTGAAACAGAAAGTGATGAGCAGATGCTATATCACTAACGTACCAACTTGGCTTTTTAGGTGGTGCGTTGCTCCAGTTTTCTCTCTGACCGCAAATGTGGCTTGCTATTATCGCCGGTGTTCTAAGACAGAAACTTATAACGATGCATTAGCCGTTATAGGCATTACGCCATTAGAATGAATACAGTGAGGCTGCAAACTCACCCATTTTTTTCGCCAGCTCAGACGAGGCATAGCGTCCTGTCACCACTTCTATATAAGCGGCACGATCGCCGGCTTCTATCTCACGAATAGCGAGATCCAGTTCCTGGCTGGTAGTGACCCGGCGACAATACCAGTTATCGCATCCCAGGGCCTCCGGCAATTGTGCGTAGCGCCATTGTGGCAGGTCGTTATAAATAGCTTCCGGGTCTTTGCACAGCAGACGTTCAATAAGATAACCGTCATTGTTGAGCACAAAAATAAGTGGTTTTAAACCATAACGACTAAATTGACTGATCTCTTGGGCTGTCAGTTGATGTGAACCTTCTCCTGTAATCAAAATAAGTCTTCTGTCTTGCTGCGCAATTGCCGCGCCAAACGCAGCAGGCGTAGCCCAGCCGATAGATCCCCATAATGTCTGATTGTGGAACTGGGCACCTTCCGGCAGTAAGGCAAAGCCCAATCCCATGGATACCGTACCGGTTTCCGCGATGATGATATCGTTTTTCCTGAATAACTGCTCAAAGCGAGGATAAAAATATTGAGGCGTAATTTCCCCCGAATCTTCTGCAATTGGATCACCCATGCCGACTGGAGTTGGGAAGTTATATTCCTTATACGGTAATGTATTACTAAGGGCCGACAACACATCTCGCATGTAGATATTACTGTAACGTACCAAACCAACCTGTACATAATCAGCCATTATCGTTATTAGTTTTTCTGCGGCTATTTCTGAGGTAAAACCTCCCGTATTAAAATCGCTCATCAGCGCGCCGATAATTACCACATAATCACTGTTTTCGACAAACGTCCTGATCTGCGGGCTCATTAGCTGTCCGCAATACATTCCGACGTAATTCGGATGCGATTCGCTGATGATAGCTTTATCCATAAACATAGTGGCATAGGGCATGCCAGTCTGATTAATCAGCGTCAGCACCTCATCAATCAGTCCAAATCGCGCGGTCAGAATACCAGGCAAGATACAAGCAGATGCACTGTCGGACAGTTTTTTTGCTATAGCTGTAATGGCCTCGGAAAGTGTATTTTCATCACTCAGCAGCTGTGTCTGAGCAGGCAGTTGTTCCGGTACCTTAATAGGCTGTGTGGCATGATCAAATGGCAGTCCTATATAGACCGGGCGGCGCTCCCGCAAAGCCGTCTCAATCAGGCGCTCAGTCTCTACCACGCAATTTTCTGGGGTCATAACAGCGTGTGCGCAGGAAAGTCTCTGTCCAATTTCATAAAACAGACTGAAATTACCATCTCCTAAGGTATGATGCACAATGCGCGCGCTGTCCTGCACGCCGCTCGTTGGCATTCCTACCAGATGAAATACCGGCAAATTTTCTGCATAGGACCCGGCAATGCCGTTGATAGCACTAAGTTCCCCGACAGCGAATGTCGTAGAGAGAGCAGCCATGCCGTTAACGCGTGCATAGCCATCAGCGGCATAAGCCGCGTTCAATTCGTTACAGTTGCCTATCCACTCCATTTTCTCACTTTCGCAAACGGCGTCTTCGACAGGAAAAGCATAATCGCCGGGGACGCCAAATACATGCTTAATTCCTAAATCAGATAAACGTCCCAATACATGTTCGATGACTGTTTTTCGCATTGCTCTCTCCAAATAGTACGATAGTTGGCATATTAGCCTGATGAATGTTAATTCGATTTTTTATAGATAATTGCCGTCAATAGGAAATGGTTTATAATCATTGGGGTTATTACAAAAGGTAATGGGTGGTTGATTTGGACATACGTGCACTACGTTATTTTACAGAAGTGGTTCAGGTGAACGGGTTCAGCAAGGCAGCAGAAGCTCTTTATGTAACACAACCTGCGATTAGCCGTAGCATTCTTCGCCTTGAAAATGAGCTCGGATTCAAATTGCTTATCCGCGAGCCTGAAGGCGTCAGAATGACAGAGGAAGGCACAATTTTGTTTAATCATGCGAAGCAGATTTTGGCGCAATTTGACTCTATGAAAAAAGCGATAGAGGATAAATCTGGCCCCTTGGCTGGCACATTGAATGTTGGACTACCACCAATTATTGCCTCGACATACTTCGCTGATATCATAATGAGTTTCACTACCCGCTATCCGAATGTTGAGCTTAAGATTTTCGAACTTGGTACTGAGCAGGTGTTAAATGCAATGTCAGAGGGTAATTTGGAAACCGCGGCTGTAATGTTACCATTTGATGATGCCCGCTTCGATTTACATCCGTTTATAACCGAACGATTGACGCTACTCGTCAATGACCGACACTATCTGGCGACAAGAGGTGAGGTAAGTTTTCGCGAACTAACAGACGAAAAATTTGTGCTTTTCGCCGAAAATTTTCGCATCAATGAACTGATACATGACGCCTGCGGCATTTACAATCGTAAGCCAGTGGTTGTGGGGCGCAGTAATCATCTGGATTTAATTATTGCTATGGTCAGTGCTGGTGTGGGCATAACATTACTACCCGATAGCATATGGCGTATACATCGGAGAGAGGGGCTGGCTGCGATTAGCGTTACTGATCCAGTACTGTCATACGATCTCGCTCTGGCAAATGTAAAAGGTTATCAGAGCCGTAATAGCCTCGCATGGAATGAACTTGCTCAGGAAATGCTAGGTATTGTCTCAAGCAATAAATAAGCTGCCATTACCTGGAAGGTGATGGCCCCCCATTTAAATCGGACGTTTTTTTCCAGCCTTTTTTAATATCGCACTGGCGATAACTACCCGTTCTTAACTGAGCCTGGTAAACGTAGCGCCTCAACGGGGCGAACGTCACTACTTTACCGTTCCCATGCTTTGCATGTTTTGGGGGAAGCTGGTTTACAGTAATCATACAGGTGAAACCGGTAGGGCTATCTTCACTATGTAATTTGAGTGAAGAAAAAAAGCGCTGACAGAGCAGCGCTTTTTAGTAATTAATAATCCGGTGTAAAAGTCAAAAATTAGAAACTTTCCCAGTCTGTACTAGTTGCTGCACTGCTGCCCGATGCGGGTTTTTTTTGCAGCTGCTGTGTTCTGGCGATCGGCGCGCTTGCCGTTTTTCCGACATAGCCTGTATTTTCATTAAGCGTAAAAGTAGAGACCAGGCTCGACAAGGTTTCAGCCTGCTCCTGCAGGGATTTAGATGCCGAAGAGGCTTCTTCAACCAGTGAGGCGTTTTGCTGGGTAACTTCATCCATTTGCCCGATCGCCAGGTGAACCTGCTCAATACCCTTACTCTGCTCAGTGGTCGCAGCCGCAATTTCGTTAACCAAATCTGCGACCTGACGGACAGCATTGCTCACATTTTCAGTGTTACTTCCCACATTCGCTGCCTGGTTAAGACCCTGCTCAACCTGGGAAACAGAGAGTGAAATGAGATCTTTAATTTCACGGGCAGCAGAGGACGAGCGCTGTGCCAGAGTACGCACTTCAGAAGCAACCACCGCAAATCCTCGGCCATGCTCACCTGCACGCGCGGCTTCTACCGCAGCGTTAAGCGCCAGGATGTTGGTCTGGAAGGCGATACCTTCAATAAGGCCTGTAATATCGGAGATCTTTTCTGAGCTTCCGCGAATCTCTGACATCGTTTCCAGCATCTGGCTGACTGCGCCCGCATTCATGCTCGATAAACTGTTAGCGTTATTCGCCAGTTCGCTTGCCTGAACTGCGCCATCGGCATTCTGGCGCACGGTTTCACTCAGGGTAGCCATACTGGCAGAGGTCTGCTCCAGAGAGGCGGCTTGCTCCTCCGTTCGTGATGACAGGTCTTCGTTGCCTGCGGCAATCTGGGCTGAGCCGGTGCTGACCGATTGTGCAGCATGGTTCACCGATAACAGCGTTGTTGAAACCTTCTCCAGCAGGCCGTTAAACGCTGATGCAGTCTGGCCTATTTCATCGTTTCTGTAGACAGTGGCAACCTGGGTCAGATCGAGACTGTTACTCACCTCAGTCATCGTGCTCTTTATGCTGTTAAGGCTGCGCTTGATGCCCTGAATAATAGTGATGGAAAACAGACCAAGCAGAAGGATCACCACTGCTGCGGCGCTGCTCATCATCCACCACGTTTTGGCATAAATTGTCTTGTTTTGTTCTCTCAGGGCCTCACCGATTTTTATATTTAATTCAATCTGATTGGTGAAATCGGCTTCCATTTTACGCGATGCAGCACCCACACCATCTTCACTTTTAAGAAGAGACAGGGATAACGCATTGTCGTGGTTTTTTGAGGCCGCTAAGAAAGCGGGTAACGCTGCACGAACGGCTTCGATATTTCGGTATGCCTGCTCGGTCATCGCTTTATCTTCATCGCTGGAAATATCATTTGCCATGTAATAATCCGTGAGCGATTTCAGCGTGTTAAGCAGGCTGTTTATTCTCTCTTCAGCCGCAGCCTGGCCAGCACTGTCTAAAGCAGTCTGGTGACGATAAAAGGCGATACCAAGCTGGCTGGTGGTGCTGATTGATTTATTCAAATCCTTAATGCTGGGTATGGCATTGACCTGGACATACTCAAAGCGCGACTGGAAACCCGAAATCACGGAAAGTGAGACGGCAACAACCGCGAAAAGTGATATAGCGAGCAAAGAAAATGCCAGCGACAAACGCTGTGTGATAGTCATAAGAACCCTGGTGTTATAAGTAAGTGGAGCAAAAAGGGGTTATCGACGCCGCTTTTAAAGGCTTTAACGATATTTAATGAATATATTTTTTTTGAAAAAATGGATACTTCCTGAATTTATGCTAGCCAGCATTTTTTGAGCGAAATTAATTTCATCATCTTCTTTCAGGTTAAATAACTTAATTAACTGCTGGTGCGAAAGTGATTGATGCATAACAACAAATACTCAATAAAATAGATCGAATCATAACCGCGATACTTTTTAACCTGATGGGTTTCGTGGTTATTCAGGTGGGCTAAAATCCCTTTTAGCCCGTTGATTGAACCCGCTCAACATGAACTCTTCGTCCGACAGCCAGCCGGGTATATGCGCCCGCGACTGCCATCGCTACCGTTAATATCAACGGTTACGGCTGGCTGCTGGCGTTACCCGGCAGCAGTGGGCCGAATGCGGCCATCAGGGACCTTTAGTCAGGCAAGTTTGAAAACCGCAGCAGAGCGGTTCAGATGAGCCGCCTGATCCTCCAGCGATGCGGCAGCAGCGGCGGCCTGTTGAACCAGTGCGGCGTTTTGTTGGGTCACTTCATCCATTTGGGTGATAGCGATGCTGACATGCTCAATACCGTTCACCTGCTCGCCGGAGGCGGTGTAGATTTCGGCCATAATTGCAGAGACGTTGTTGATCGCGGTGACTACCCCGGTCATGGTTTTGCCCGCTTGCGCGACCAGGTCGGTGCCTTCCGATATGCGGCTATTCGAGGCTTCAATCAGTGCCTTAATCTCTTTTGCCGCCGTCGCGCTGCGCTGGGCAAGTGCGCGCACTTCGCTTGCCACTACGGCGAAGCCACGGCCTTGCTCACCGGCGCGGGCTGCTTCCACCGCAGCATTAAGCGCCAGGATGTTGGTCTGGAAAGCGATGCTTTCAATGGTGCTGATGATATCGCCCACGCTTTTCGAGCTGTCAAAGATAGCCGCCATGGTGGTAACGACTTTATCCACAACTTTGCCTCCCTGCTGCGCGACGCTGGACGCGTCAGACGCAAGGCTGCTGGCGTTTTGCGCGTTAGAGGCATTTTGCCTTACTGTCGCCGTCAGTTGCTCCATGCTGGCTGAGGTTTCTTCCAGTGAGGCAGCCTGCTGTTCCGTTCGTACAGAGAGATCGGTATTACCCATCGCGACCTCTTTAGAAGCGCTGTCGATAGAGGTCGCGGCGGTCTGGATATCAGAGACGACTTTTTTGAGCTGCTCCTGCATGGCGGTCAGGGTGACGATCAGAACACCGGCTTCATCTTTTGAACGCGCAACCAGGCGGGTGGAGAGATCGCCCGAGGCAATCGCCTTCGCTGCATTTACCGCTTCCCCAAGCGGAAGGGTGATGGAACGGGCGAGGGCATAGCCTAAACCTGAAGCGATAAGTACACCTAACAGCGCGCCGATAAACAACGCCAGCCGGGTCTGCGTTTCAACGGAGTCGACAGAACCCTGACGCTCGCCGAGCAGTTTTTTTTCATTGTTGACGATTTCATCAATGGTGGCGCGCATTTGATCCATCTGCTGCTTGCCCGTGTTAGCTTCGAAGGCGGCATTGAAATCGGCCTGCGTCATGGTCCCGGCATTGAGTGCACGACGATGATCCAGCAATTCAGTAACAAACTTATTCCCCCACTCTTGCTCCTGCTGAAGCAAATTATTCAGGCGATCCTGCTGAGTAGGGTTATCAGAAGTTAAGCTTTTCGTTTCCTGCAAAACTTTAACGAAATCTTCTTTGCCTGAGCTCCACGGAGCCAGCATTTCCTCTTTGCCATTAATGGCATAGCCGCGTAGTCCGGTTTCCATATTTACCAGGTCCTGGGTCAAGGCACGGCTTTTATCAATAACGCGCCAGCTATGTATATTCCATTCGTTGGTACTGACAATTCTGGAAAAGTTATTGTAGAAAGTGGCGCAGAGTAATAGCAGCAAAATTAAAACGGCACCAAAGGCAAAAAAGAACTTTTTCTTGATAGGTAAATTTTTGAACATTTGAACCTCGTTCTACAGAGAAAGACAGAGCAGCTCCATGAGCCCTAAAACAGATAAGTTATCGGCATCGATTAATCTGTCTTTAACTAAAACTCGTCTAACTATAGGCAACGAAGAATATATCCTTTTTGCTTTTTTTCTATGCGTCTGATTTTAAGGAGATAGCTCACTGCAAACGCAAGGGGTGAAGCAGGATATATCGTTTGCACTGGTGGTGTGGCGCAAGCAGTGCAGTGCAGCGCTGTATCAGCCAGCAAAATCAGAAAGAAATCCTGTGCATTACATATACAGGATTTCCCCATTTCAACTTCCCTGACGCGTTATAAGAATGAGGCTAACTGCCCGTAATAAGGACTTAGTGAATCAGACCACGGCGTTGTGGTTATTTACTGATAAACAGTGGTTTTCTTCATGGATATAAGTTCGCTGATTCCTGCTCTTTTATTAAAGCCTGTTCCAGAAAATGAATCGCGTTATTTAACGCCTGGTCGGCTTCTGGCAGAGTACCGGCCAGAAGATGCCATACATGAAACATCCCTGGCCACACTTCGAGCGTTGTCCGTACGCGCGCTTCGCCTAAATTTGCAGCCAGCTTGATAGCATCGCTCAGCATGACCTCATTCTCACCTATCTGGATGAGGATGGGTGCAAGCCCCTGCACATTCGCATAAACCGGAGAGGCATCAGGATGGGTGGCAAGCTCTCTCGCCAGAAAGCATCTTGCCAGCCTGTTAAGAAAGTCGACGTTACAAAGGGGATCAATCCCGTCACGAGTCGTGGCAGATAAACCGCTATGGGTAAGATTAGCCCAGGGCGAGAGAGCCACGCCTGCGGCCGGAAGTGGAATACCCGCGTCACGGGCCTTGCGCATGATCGTCACCACCATCGCGCCACCGGCTGAATCGCCTGTTAGCACGAGATTTTCAGGCTGGACGCCGCTATTGAGAAGGGCACGATAAGCTGAAAAAACATCATCTATTGGCGTTGGGAAAGGGAATTCAGGCGCCTGCCGGTAATCTGGGGTGTACACCCTGGCTTTTAATGCCTTAGCGATACGTCCAGTAAGGCCGCGGTATGCTTCGACCCCGCCATGGACATAGCCGCCGCCATGAATATAAAGCACCACTCTGCTGCCAATATGTTCATGCCTCTCACTGATCATCGCGGGCGTATTGCCTAACGTGCTTGTTTTGTAGGAGACCCCTTCGATCGCAGGGAAGATTTTTTCGAGCCCCTGCATATAGCGGGCACGAACTTCAGGCCAGCTGGCTTCTGACGTACCGTAAACCTTCTCGACAACCGGACCAGCTGCACTGATCCATCCATCCAGAGTTTTTTGAGCGTTTTTCGACAACATTATTGAATCCTCACTGATTGAAATTCTACAATGCGAGTATATTTAAATGATTGGCGAAAAAGGTTCCCCAATGACGGGCAGAAAAATCGCGTCGCCAGAGAGTGCTGGCTCAGCTCTGGAAATTAACGCATTACGTATCTTTGTTGCTGTGGCAGAGGCGGGCAGTTTTGTTGCTGGCGGTAAGGCAATGGGGCTGACGCGCTCTGCCGCGGGCAAAGCCATTGCGCGTTTAGAAGCTTACCTTGAGACCCGGCTTTTTCAGCGTACAACCCGCCGTTTGTCGCTTACGACAGAGGGGCACGAATTTTATCATCGTTGCAGCCAGATACTGGAGGATTTAGACGAAGCTGAAGCGACTATCCGTCAGAACCTGCCGTTGCCGAAAGGCATCCTCAGACTGACCGTGTCAGAGGGCTACGGCAAAATGATCGTTCTGCCCTTTATCAATGAATTTTTGCGGGCCTCGCCAGATATAAGTATTGAAATCAGCTTCAGCGATCGGGTTGTTGACCTCGTAGAAGAGGGGTTCGATCTTGCAATACGTGTAGGCAACGCAACCACCAGTTATCAATACATCACCCAGGTGATCGACAGAACAAGTCCACAACTTTGGGCTTCACCTGATTATCTCCGTCAGGCAGGCATGCCTGAATCACTTGCTGAGATAAAAAACCACCGTCGACTCGTTTATGGTCTGGGCGCGGCTTCCACCGCATGGACTCTCGTTGATAAAGCGCAGGGACAGGTAACAGTGAACGGCCGCAATTACGTCAGGTTTGACAGCGGGGATGCCATTCGTACAGCAGCTATAGCCGGGCTGGGTATCGGATTTCTCCCCTCATTTATGGTTGAGAAGGATATTCAGGAAGGGCGCCTGGCCCAGGTGCTGCCCGACACGCAAGGCGAAGAAGTGGCTATCCATGCTATCTACCCCAACCGCCGCCATCTTCCTGTCAGGGTGCGGGCTTTTATTGATAGCTTTAAATCTTTCCTCAGTAACAGATTAAGCAGCGGCACATGACGCTGTATTGTTCCTGCCAGAAAGGGACGTGTTCATTCGTGCCCATTCCCGGCACCGTGGTTTTTAAAACCATCGCCCGCGCACGCTCTGCTATTTGAACAACTCCGCGCCCGGATTAAATTCGCGAAAAGCATAATCACTCAAAATAAGGCCTTAAAACTTCCTCCGTCCACTTCATAAACGCTCTTACACGCGGCGATAAATTGCGCCGGTGTGCGACAACAAACGAGGCGGTGATTGGCTCAGGGCGCAGATCAGGCAGGATCTCTATTAACGCGCCGCGCTGTATATGCATTAACAGTGAAGGGTAGCCACCCTGAATCAATCCCAGACCTGCAAGACCCGCGTCATGATAGGCCGGAACGCTATTGACCGTGACCGCACCAGGCAGCATCAGCGATTTATAACCGTCGCCCGACGGATACTCCCATCCGTCAGGTCTGGAACCAAAATTGCGGATGTAATGCACCATCCTGTGCCTTTGGTTAACAAGATCCTCGAGGGTCTCTGGTTTACCAAAGCGGCTGAGATAGCGCGGGCTGGCGGCATTTATCATGCGCAAATGGCCCAGCGGCCTGGCAATAAGCGTTTCATCGACAATGGGGCCCAGGCGCACCACGCAGTCAAATCCTTCCTGAACCAGATCGACGCGGCGATCGCTGCTTGAAAGCTCTATCTCCAGTTCAGGGTGTGCTTCCAGTAACTGCGGCAGGGCAGGGATCACCACGCTTTGCGCCAGGATCGCAGGCATATCGACGCGCAACTTTCCTTTCAGCGGCATGCCGGAATCAGTGAACATGGAGCGCAGGTCGTCGGCTTCAGCAAGTAGATCCCGCGCGCGGGCATAAAAAGCCCGCCCGTCTTCCGTCAGTTGTACCGTCCGTGTTGTACGGTGAAGTAATGTAGCGCCCAGGTCGTGTTCCAGTTCGCGCACCACCATTGAAGCCCGTCCTTTCTGGATCCCCAGGCTTTCCGCTGCCTGGGTAAAGCTCTTCAGTTCTGCCACTCGAGCAAAAATAACCAGCGGCTCAAGATTCTTCATTGTTCATCCTCAGGGTAACAGTGCGTATTTTCTGGCGCTGTTTATGCAGGTATTAAAACTCAATAGAGTACTTTCACACCGTGTATTTCGCATCACGTTTTCTGAAGGCAAATGAGGAGTAAAAAGAAATGAACAAAGGTTATTTAATCGGCCATGTGACCGTCTCAAATCCTGACGCCTATGCTGAATATGCCCGCGCAGCGGGAGAGGCTATGCAGCCCTTCGCGGCAAAGATCATTGCCTGGTCCGGGCAGTATGAAAACCTTGAGGGCGAGGCGCATCAACGGCATGTCATTTTTGAGTTCACTTCCTTTGACGAGGCTAAACGCTTCTATGAGAGCCCTGAGTATCAGGCGGCAAAAACACTCCGTGCAGGTGCGGCGACCGGCACCTTTGTTTTGGTTGAAGGTAGTAGTCTTTAATCAGGCATAAGCGTGGGCGCTTCTCGCGTATGGCTGGATCCTCAACCACATTCAATAAAGGTCACCGCAGACTAAGAAAAGGGGACATTTGCTCAGGTTGTAACGTTGTAATCAGGGGGGTAAACTTACCGGCACTCGAGTAGACCGTGTCGCCTGAAGGGAAAACCCTATTGAAAACCCCTAATTTCTCTGAGCTGATAAAAATGACAGCTCTGCAACTGTTCAAAGAAAACGGGTTGAATAAGGTTTCAACCCGTGATTTAACGCAAAAACTCAATATTTCACGAAGCCACATCTATCACTATTATCGTGATTGGGAAAGTCTCAAAATAGATGCTATCCAGTACATGCTGGATAAGGATATTAATGAATACCATAACTTTTCACAGGCTTCTGAAGGCTTAAGCGCGACTGAGAACGTTCTCCACTATATTCAATATCTGCTGCCTGACGCACCTTCCGCACACTGGTTGCTGTATCTTGAACTCTGGCCAATGGCCGCCCGCGATAATAATTATGCTCAATTAGTTCACAATCAATACCTCAGGTGGAGGAACATCCTCGAGGAAATTATTAACCTCGGCATTAAGGAAAAAGAGTTCCTCACCCAGGACGCCTCAGCTTCCGCCCGCAAAATAAATGCATTAATAGATGGTTACTCCAGTATGCTGATCCTTGAGTTTACTGCTGAAAAGCGCGCTGTTTATATCAGAGAACTTTCTGAGCTTTCTTTTGAGATAATTAAAGTAAGCTCCCGGTGAAGTATGCAAATGCCTTGCGGGAGTCATTACTTTTTTATGTCAAAATAAGACAAAATTCGCACCATTTTACTCTCCGCAGTCGTGTTGCCTGGCATTGTGGAATCAATCCAGGTCTCATCAGCCTCTGGGTGTGGGCCAGAAAGCAGCACGGTACCTTTACCATATTTATAGCGTGCCATGGCGATATCGCCGTTCTCATAATAGGCAATTGCTTTGAAACCATCGCTTGGATCGCCATTCTCCATATAGGGTCCATCCTGATAATAAAAAGGCTCACGTTTATTATTCCAGTCTATCTGCAGCGTGTAATCACCCTGATCGTAGGCGCGCGATCCCGGCCTGCCTACTTCTGACTCCATTGAAGTATCGACCAACCCAATCCAATCTTTGCCAGCGAGATAAGCGCCCATGCAAAGACCAATAAAGCCTTTGCCGCTTTTTACAAAATTACGGACAGCCTCTGCACCTTCATCGCTGAGTGCCTCATAAGAAGCAGGGATATCCTGTCCTCCTCCAGGCTGAACGTAGATATCAAAACTTCTCAACGTTTGTTCATTCACTTTGAGTTTTTCAGCTTCGCCTACATAGGTAATATCCAGCGGTAACCCTGTTTTCATCAACGATTTGTAGACCATTTCGGAACAGCCAGAGCATCCGGCCTGACCGCGATAAAGGGCGATGTGATAAGTCTTGTGATCCTGGACTCCAGCCGCGGCAGTACCGTAAGAAGGGGTTAAAAAGAACAAAGCTAATAAGGTTAACCTACTTATTGTTGCGGATTTTCTTGCCTGTTTTAAAAGAAACATATGAATGATTCCCCTGTCATATAAATGTCATCTTCCCGCCAGTTAAAGATTTGCAGATCACGCCAGTACCTTTTGCAAAATTAGAGCGGTCGCTCAAATTTATGCGTATCGTCGTTTATGTCAAGTTTTTTTACTTAAGTAAGATAAAAGAAAAAGGCAACTGAACTGAAACATTCAACGTCCATTACGAGGTCAACTACCTGTTTCGGTTGCGATATGTGCAGGGTGGCATATTGAAATATCGGGTGAACATACGTGTAAATGTTTGTTGTGAATAATAGCCGTAGCGCATGGCTATAAGTGAAATTTTTTCATCTGTCTCGCGTATGTCTCGTGCAGCAAGATTGAGTTTTTTATTACGAATGTAACGCCCGAGGCTCTCTCCTTTGTAGTGAGTAAACAACCGTTGCAAATACCACTTAGAATATCCCGAGTGATGGGCAAGTTGTTCAATAGGAAGGGGAATGTGTAAGTTATTATCTATCCACTCGCTTATGCTGTTTATCACGCTTTCAGAAATCAACATCTTCCTGCTCCTGAGTATTTTGAACAAACTGAGCGCAGATTTATCATACTTTTTTAGTGGCCTTTTAGGCCACGCTTTGAATGTCTGATAGTCCCTTCATGATGAGTGCAAGTCCAAATTCAAAACCGTCGTCAGGGTGATAACTTACAGGTGAATCGGGACGGTTACTCTCTTCAGAACTTTTTGACAGGTTGAGATCTCTGTTTCTGGCCGCGTGTGACTGCTCTTCTATTACGCACCCGAGAGTATATTCGCTAAGCGTAAATAAGATCATTGAGGCTTCAGTCTCTGTGAAACCGACCTGAACCAGGTATGCCACTTTCGGATAAAAGGTATCTCTTCCCACGTTATCGGGGGTAGTACCGGCATGTAATAAGGCGCCATCCCGGTGAGAGAGTAAGGCTCGTCGGAAGCTACGTGTATTCTCTGCCAGCCAGTTTCTCCACACAGTTGTATCTGTAGGCGCAGGAAGAGCATGATGGTTTGCCATAATGGCTGAAGCCATTTCATCAAGCAAAACGGATTTATTCTTGAAATGCCAGTACAGCGTTGCTGACTCCACACTGAGTTTCTGTGCCAGCTTACGGGTCGTAAGTGCTTCCAGACCAACTTCATCTAAAAGTTCGAGGGCCGCCTCGATAACCTGCTCTCGCTTAATTTTTGCCATGTGATTGATCCTCAACTTCGTGCATGTAAATAGCAACGCTGCGCAAAAAACTGTCTGTCAAAAGCCCGGTGTTGCGCTTCTGTTTAGTTAAAAAATCTATCATTGTTAGATTAATTGATCAATGATAGATTTTTGCTTTCCGCTCTCTGATTGAGGCTTTTCTATGAATATAAATCGTGAAAATTACGTTGAAAAAGCATCTGATTCTGCATCCGCAACTGCCATACCCCCGGTTTTGTGGATACAGGCGTCCATCATTACGCTGGGTGCTTTTTCTACCATGCTCTCATCTACGATGCTCAGCGCGGCACTGCCTGCAATGGCAAAAAGCTTAGGGGTTAACGACGTTTCAATACAATGGATCGCCACAACCTATCTGATGGCGCTTGCAGCCGGGGTTCCTGTAAGTGCATGGGCGGTAAAAAGATTTGGCGCGACACGGCTTTGGCTCTGCACGCTTATGTTGTTCGCTATTTTCTCTGTCGCCTGCGCGCTCGCAGTTAATTTTGAGATGCTTCTCGGCGCGAGAGTGTTGCAGGGGCTGGCCGGGGGACTACTCGTACCCGCAGGGCAAACGATCCTTGGGTTGACAGTTGGACGTGAGCGCCTTGGGCGAATCATCGGGACGATAGGCGTTGCCATCGTCATTGCGCCTTTATTGGGTACCTCGCTTGGTGCCGTTCTGATTCAAAGTTGTGGATGGCGAGGGTTATTCTGGATAACTGTGCCATTGTGCGTATGTGCTTGTCTGGTCGGTTATAAATTACTCCCGCATCCGAAAGCCAAAAATGTTAAGCCACTCTCTTTTGACTGGCTGGGTCTGGCATTCATCTTTTGTAGCTTGCCAATGTTGATGGATGGGATGAAGGGAATAAGTCTTGATACAGGAAAAAACGACCGGGAATTTATCATACTCATGCTGGGTATATTGTTTGCCTGCTTATTTGTCTGGCGATCTTTACGAATAACGTCACCTTTACTTCATCTCGGGCTTTTTAAAAACCGTGGATTCACACTGTCTGCTTTATTAATGACGTTGGGCGGTGCAGTAAATTTTGGCGGACAATTCTTGCTCCCTCTCTATTTCAGAGATGTTGGCCATAAGTCGCTGGCAGAGGTGGGTTTACTTCTCACCCCACAGCTAATTGGCTCTGCGACAGGCTTTCCACTGGCAGGCTACTTTTCTGACAAATTGGGGGCACGTATAGTCCTTATTGCCGGTGGCTTACTCACTGTCGTAGCGACACTCCCTCTGACCATCATTGATGCCAGTTCAGGCTATGCCTTCATCGCAGGTGCGTTAGCTGTCAGAGGATTCGGCTTAGCCCTTGCGACGGTGCCAGCGATGGCGGCAGGGCTTGCGGTGGCAGGTAATCGTCATGTAGCTGACGCAGCACCACTCCTTAATATTTTGCAGCGCATTGGCGCGATGGCCGGGACAGCACTGGTCACTGCTGTCTATGTCAGAAACAGTCAGGGGAGCGGAAGCGTATTTGCATTTCAGCATGGTGCATGGATGCTTACCGCAGGCGCTTTAGGGCTTTTGCTGGCTGCGTTTTTCATGCCGGATGGCGCGGTTTCAACTGCGCAGCGAAAATAACGTTATCTCCAGTGGTGCCGTTGGCCTGATCACTGGCAGCGTTATGCCAAAGGCGGATGTCAGCAACCTCGCTGCACGTCACGTTGCGGGATCTGCCGTTCTCTTTGCGGCAAAATAGTGCGCCGGCGTGCTGCCCATGGTTTTCTTGAACATGGTGATAAAGGCATTAACCGACTCATAGCCCAGATTAGCCGCCACGTTTTGTACCGAGACTCCGCTTGCCAGCTCCCGCAAGGCAACGATCAGATGCAGCTGCTGGCGCCACCGACCAAAGGTCAGACCGGTTTCGCGCAGCATCAAGCGGGCCAGAGAGCGCTCGCTGAGCGCCAGCCGCTTTGCCCAGCTTTTAAAAGTGCTCCTGTCTTGCGGATGGCTGACCAGCGCATCGGCCATGGCGCGGATTTTTGGATGTGATGATACTGGCAGGCTCAGTTTCTGCTGCGGCATGGTGGCGAGCTCATCGAGCGTTACGCGAGTCAGCCTGCCGGCATGGCTCTGTGCGGCGCAATCCACCTCTTCATGGGTTAAACGCTCCACCAACGCTTTGATCAGCGGTGAAATCGCCAGCGTGCAGCATCTCTCCGGCAGCGCGGCGGCGCCCGGTTCAATAAACAGATAGTTGAGATGCGCGTTCCAGGTGGCTTTGGCGCTATGCGCGATCCCGCCTGGGATCCACATCGCGCAATCTGGCGGCACGATCCAGAGATCATTTTCCGCCCGGCAAATTACCGCGCCGTACAACGCAATGATCAGCTGCCCCTTGCGGTGCGTATGAACCGGCACTTCTGCTGCGTAATCCACGAAATCAATATGGCGTGCAACCGCCGGGCCGGAGGTGCTGTCCGGATCAAACAGAGTATGAGCAAGTCGGGGTGTCATCACTTTGGCAACATTTAGGTATTTTTTGACAGAATAGGGTATTTAGTGACCTGCGCAAACCGGAAATAATCTCCGGTATGAGCAAAATAACCTTTCGTCACATAGTTCCCGTGAATCTGATAAGCCGCATGTCGGGCCGCAGGCTTTCATCGACGCTGCTGAGCGATGCCGATGCCATGCTCTACTCCGTCAGGAGCTTTGCCGCCGCGATGCTGGCCTGGTACGTTTCCCTGTCGATCGGTCTTGAGCGACCCTCCTGGGCAATCATCACCGTCTATATTGTTTCGCAAACCTCGGTGGGCGCGTCCCTAAGCCGCAGCCTCTATCGTCTGGCAGGCACCGTTGTGGGGGCCGGGGCGACGGTGTTGATCGTGCCGACATTTGTGAACATGCCCATTTTATGTAGCGTGATGCTGACCGGCTGGATCACCTTTTGCCTCTGTTTATCCCTGCTGGAACGCACGCCCCGAGCCTATGCCTTTGTGCTGGCCGGCTACACCGCAAGCCTGATTGGTTTCCCCGCCGTCTCCGATCCTGGATCGGTGTTTAACATCGCCATTATTCGGGTGCAGGAGATCACCATCGGCATTCTTTGCGCCGCGCTGATCCACCGATACGTTTTTCCGCGCCGGATCTCAGGGCTGTTCAACACGACATTAGTGCAGACACTACACTCGTCGCGCCAGCGTATCGCTGACACCTTGTCAGGCAAGCCCGATGCGCCGTCAGGGCCGCTGCATCTGGCGCTGGCCCTGCAATTTCTGCAGGGTATCAGCCACCATATTCCCTATGATTTTGCCCTTTCGGTGCCGGTGCGCCAGGCAAGGAAAGCCCTGCACGACAGGCTGGCGCGGCTGGTCATCGTCAACGGTGAATTACGCGATCGCATACAGATGATTGCCAGCATGTCAGCCGATATTCAGATGCTGCTGGATGACGTTCAGGCCTGGCTTATCTGCGACGATGCCGGGCAGCGTAAAAGCACGGCAGAGGCGCTACGAAAACGCAGCGCCCGGTTGGCGCAGAGGCGCGCGGCGCAGATAAAGACCTTTGAGGACGCGCTGGTGGTGAATATGATCCGCTATATCACGGAGTCGATAACCCTCATACACGAGTGTGAGCATCTTTCTACCGCCATCCATCACGCCAGGCCAGTGCCTGCGCCAACAGAAAAGCACGCGCTGAAAGGGTATGTTTTTCATCGCGATCCGCTTACGGCCGCCCGCACGGCGCTGGGCGCCTTTGCCATCATTCTGCTTGGCTGTCTGGTATGGATTTACTCGGCCTGGCCGGAGGGCGGTACGGCGGTCTCCATTCTTGGGGTGTGCTGCACGCTGTTTGGCAGCTTCGACACACCGGCCCCCCATATTCTGAAATACATAATCGGCTCCATCTGGGGCGTTTTGATAAGCCTGGTTTATAGCTTTCTCCTGCTTCCCCAAATCAGCGATTTCGCCGTACTGGTTGCGGTGTTTGCGCCGGTCTATCTGCTGGCTGGGTCACTGCAGGCGCGGCCACCTAACACCTTTATGGCAATGGGCATCACGCTGACGCTGCCGGTGCTATGCGAACTGGGGGCGCACTACAGCGGAGACTTCGCCGTCGCGGCGAATACCGCAATTGCGCTCTTTATAGCGACCGGCTTTGCATTTATCAGCATGAGCCTGCTGCAAACCGTGCAGGCAGACGCCGCGATAAAACGTTTGCTGAAGCTCTGCCAGCGCGATATTCGCCGCAGCGTGAGCGGGGTGGTGACCAGTGATGAGACGCACTGGACCAACCTGATGATTGATCGGGCCGCGCTGCTGATCCCGCGATTGCCGCGCAGCGGGGCGTCATCAGCTCGGGCGCTCGATCATCTGTTGCACTTTCTGCGCATCGGTCTTTCTGTCCGCCACTTGCGCTGCGGCGATTCGCCTGCGGGATGTGAGATCAACGAAGTGCTTTATCGCCTTACCCGCACAACTGAAACCGAAGCCTTGCGTCAGCGCATCGTCGCGATCGCAGTCCGCTGCTTGCCTGCAACAGATGAGCCATCGCGCCAGTTTGTCGACAAGCTGGTTGATCTGCACTGCGCGTTACGCGCGCAGGACGAGGAGTCCGCCGATGATTAATGACATCAATATCGGAGGCGTTTATATCCCCGGATTGTTGGTAACGGCGCTTATCGCGCTGGTCTGCACGTTACTCATTGTGCCGCTTCTCTCGTGCAGCAGGCTTTATCGCCGCTTGCCGTTTCGCCCGTTGATCGATCTCTCAAGCTATATCGTTACCTTTTTCCTGCTGTTGCAGGGCCTGACCACCCTGGGGTTACTCCTATGAAATCTTTACTCTCTTTACTGGGACGCTATGTGCTGACGCTGAGTGCTGTCGCAGTGGCGACGCTTGCGGCGTTTATTCTCTGGAAACATTACGCACAGACGCCATGGACGCGCGACGGGCGGGTGCGTGCAGATGTGGTGCAGATTGCGCCGGATGTCTCCGGGCCGGTAAGCAGTGTGATGGTTCGCGATAATCAGTGGGTTAACCGGGGCGATACTCTCTATGTTATCGATCCGCACTGGCTGAGGCTTAGTGTGCTCAGCGCGCAGGCTGACGTTGAGGCAAAACGTCATGAGATGCTAATGCGCCAGGATGCGGCGCGCCGACGTGCGAAGATCAAAGAGGTTATTTCCGGCGAGGATATCCAGCAAACACGCAGTGCGGCAAGTGTCGCGGTGGCTAATTATCAGGGCGCGCTGGCTGCGCTGGAACTGGCGCAGCTGAATTTATCCCATGCCACCGTTCGCTCGCCGGTTGCAGGTTATGTTACGCATCTGCGGCTCCGCCCTGGTGACTATGCCACGGCGGGGGAGACCAAGGTCGCCATTGTCGATGCGCACAGTTTCTGGGTGGTCGGTTATTTTGAAGAGACCCGGCTGCGTCATATCCAGGTTGGCAACCGTGCGCAGGTTTCGCTGATGGGGTATGACGCGATGATTAGCGGGCGCGTAGAGAGTATCGGGCGTGGGATCGGCGACAGCAATGACGAAACCGGCGGGCTGGGGCTGCCGGAGGTTAACCCGACCTTTAACTGGGTGAGGCTTGCGCAGCGGGTACCTGTGCGTATCCAGTTAGACAGGATCCCTGAGGGCGTAGTATTAGTGGCCGGGCTATCCGCCAGCGTCGCCATCGTGCCTTAAACGGCGTTTGCATACCAGGCGAGCATGGCGGACGACACCGCCGCATCATAACGTTAAGGTGAGAGCGTGAATATCCCGGAAGGAGACGCATTCTGATGATCAGAACCACGGATTATGCACTTAACGAGCAACGGCTTTTTCGCGACAAACGGTTTATCTTTTTGGGCGAGTCCATCCATGGTGTAGCGGAATTTACGCAGTTAAGAGAGGAGATCGCGGCGTGCTATTTTGACCACGCCGCGGTGTTGGTATTTGAGGCTGACAGTACAGGGATGCTGTTTTCTCATCAACACAATGAATCTGCATTGGGCAGACTGAAGAATTTCCCCAAAATATTACGTACTCAGGAAAGCGTAAACTTACTGGCGTGGGCTATCTCAAGGGATATTCCCTGTCTGGGCATCGACCCCATTCCTCGCAGACCTTTAACCGATTTCACCCAGCAGTGGCACGCAATCCGGCACCGGGAAACAGATAACTATTCCAGCGCCAAATCAGCGGGTACGCTTTTCGCCTGGCGTGACGCAACCATGGCTGAAAAGTTAATTGCCTTAACTTCAGCCTATCCCCGGCAGCGGATGCTGATCTTGCTGCATAACCTGCATATAAAACGAGAGGGGAGCCGGGAGAGGGCAGCATTAAAGCTGAAATCTGTACGAGAATATTTCGAAGAGGTTTTTCCAGGGCAAAGTCACTCTGTGGCTCAGCTTGCCCGCAGTGGCAGCGCCTTACACAATGATTTATCCCCCTTTCGTTTTCACATTACCGACCCACACTCCGCAGAGTCTCTGTGCGGTGATGCTGCCTGCACTCTGCTTACCGCGGCAGAAATACCGGCTACCTGCACCGCATGGCACCATGCCTTCGAGCGTGAAACCGTGACAGCCAAAGATCAGTACGAGGGCTGTTTTATTTTCAACGCGGTGCGTTCGCCAGTGATAGTTTCCTCGTAAAATCCCCTCGTATACCAGCAAGCAGACAAGGGCCGCGTCAATCAGCCTGATGTTTATCTGCTCTCCTCTTTAAGCAGAGTTTCATCGAGCTTTTTCAGCACTTCGTTCATTCCCCTGCTGACGATCCGATCCTCGCGCATAACGGTCCCAAGCGTCCGTTGAAGCGGGGGCGTCAGCGGGTATACGCTGAGCCCTTCACACTCTTCATGGGCTGCCACGGCGATGCGGGGAACGATGCTGTAACCCAGCCCCGATCGCACCATTCGTTTGATCGCTTCGATACTGCCAAGCTCCATCACCGGGCTGGCAAGCTGGCCTGCTTGCCGGAACCATTCGTCAATCAGCGCGCGCGTTCCGCTTCCGGACTCAAAAATAATCAGCGGCAGCGATAAGAGATCGTCAGGAGAAAGGGCTTTCATCGATCGCGCGGATAAATCCTCCTCCATGATCACCACAAACTCATCCCTGTAGAGCGGATTAACGCTCACGCTTTTGCCTGCGGCTGGCAGTGTGACCAGACCGATATCGATCCGGTTCTCCTCGACGCCGCGGACAATCTCTGAGGTGTTGCCGGTGCGCACATTCACTTTCAGCAGCGGATGCGTCTGGCGCAACTGCTGCAATATCGGCGGCAAAAGATGGATGCAGGCTGTTGCACCCGTGCCGACGGTGACAGTGCCGGTGATCTCATCGGAATGTAGCGAGACCGCTTCCACCGCAGTGGTTACCGCTGCCTCTATTTTCTGGCAGTGTTCGCAAAGCGTTATGCCAGCCGCAGTGGGCTTGATTCCCCGGCCGGTTCGCTCAATAAGCCGCACCTGCAGCGCTTGCTCCAGCTGTCTTATCTGCAGGCTGACAGCGGGCTGCGACAGGCCAAGCTCCTCCGCCGCTTTGGAGAAACTGCCCCGGCTGATGACCAGTCTGAAGGTGGCCAGGTGGTCGAGGTTAAGGTTTGTCATGCCAGAGTTTTCCTTATGCTGCGAATAAGCCCGGTGGCCTGTCTGAAATCATCGCCAGGGGATAGTCTCTTTCTCAGACGCAATAAGGAGCCGTACTGATGGAAATTATTCAGGCAGAAGAACGACATATCCCGGCTATACAACAAATTTATGCATACCACGTATTACACGGCTGCGCCACGTTTGAAACCCAACCGCCCGATGAAGCAGAGATGGCATTCCGCCTGAAGAGGTTGCAGGCCGCAGGGCTGCCCTGGTTTGTCGCCGTGGTCGATGGCAATGTGCGCGGTTACTGCTATCTGGCACGCTACCGCGAAAGGCATGCCTACCGGTTTACTCTTGAAGATTCGGTCTATATCGATGCCGCTTGCCAGGGGCAGGGTATCGGCAAAAAACTGCTCACGCGTGCGGTGGCATGGGCCGAAGCGAGCGGTTTTCGCCAGCTCGTCGCCGTGGTGGGCAACAGCGAAAACGCCGCCTCACTTGCCCTGCATCGCGGGGCGGGATTTATGCTGACCGGCACACTCAGATCGGTAGGATTTAAGCACGGGCGCTGGCTCGATACCGTCATGATGCAACGCACCCTCGGACTGGGGGAGAGCACGCTGCCGGAGATGGCTGAAAGATCCGGGCATTCTGCCTACTGATGCAGTCGGCTGGAGATCAGTAGAGGGCGTTGTTGCTGGTATGTTAATTCATTGTGGATGTTTCGTTTTTGGTGATAACGTAGCCACATCATAAAACCCGCATAAGGGGTAACCGTGGCACACCAGCAAGCACCTTACATTGAAACAGAACGCCTGATTTTAAAGCAGTTTACCCTCGATGATTTTCCGGCGCTCCAGGCGTGCTGGTCCACCCCGGAAATGGCAAAAATAAGCGGTGGCGAGATCCCCACGGCAGAGATGATCTGGGCTCGCTTATTACGTTATATCGGGCACTGGCAGGCGTTAGGATATGGCTACTGGGCCGTGTTTGAAAAAGCCACAAACCAGTATGCCGGTGCGTTTGGCTTTCAGGATGCGCATCGCGACACCACGCCGAAGCTGGCATACCCGGAAGCGGGATGGACACTGATTCCGGAAGTACGTGGTAAAGGCTATGCCTCTGAAGCGCTGGCGGCAATTTTACGATGGGCAGATGAGACCTTCGCTTCGCCTGTCTGCTGCATTATTGCTGAAGAGAATAAACGCTCGAATTATTTAGCCGAGCGTTTTGGCTTCGAGTTGCAAAATTATGTCAGTTATCGCGGTAAGCAGGTACGGCTGCTTGTACGCAAATAAATTCTTAAAGCGTATTTATAAAATGTGATCGGGATAACATTTTTTCCTGGAGAAATATTTTGTCAGAATAAATGTGCTTCGAAATGAAATAGTGGCGCCGGGTGAGTTAAAGCATTTCAACGAAATGTCGATATTAGATCGAATAACAACCCCAATGAGTGCCGCTAATATGACATGGAAAAATACCCAGGGCCGAATAGGCCTGTTACTTATAAGCTTTTTCGTTATCTTATTGATCGTTACCTATATTGTTATCAAACTATTCGTCTCCCCGCAGATTATTGAAACCGAAACCAAAAATATTCAGGCGACGGTTCAACTACAAAGTAACGCCATTAAAGAGCAGATGAACCGGGTTAAGGCTCAGCAGCGCTCAATTACTGAACTGGTTGTCGGTCTGCAAAGCGAGCAAATCGACGCATTATTACCGCATCTGGTTAACCAGTATGGTGATCTCAACGTATTCGGCGGTGGGATTTGGCCTCTGCCTGGTCAGCGCGATCCGGCACGGGACAAATTCAGTACTTTCTATGCCCGCGACGGCGGCGGCAATCTGCAAGTCAACACCGTCTGGAACCAGCCGGAATCGGCAAAATACTGGGAGCAACCCTGGTATAAAGACGGTATGAATGCGCCAAAAGGAGAGTGTGCGTGGGCGAAAGCCTACCAGGATGCGGCCAGCCCACAACCCCGCACTAACTGTGCCATGGCGATCTGGAAGGATGGCAAAGTCTGGGGCGTGGCGACCATTGACGTGACGCTGGGCTTCTTTAACCAACTGGCTGTCGACATGGGCAAAGCGGTGAACGGCAGCGTACTGATTGTTGAGGCGGACGGCAAAATCGTCGGCAACGGCTCTTCCGTACAGGATAAACCCGCGCTCTCAAACGTCCGCGATCTCGGTATTCCGTCGGCATCGCCGTTAATGAGCCTGTTAGGCCAGGGCAAAACAACGGAAGTGCGCGGCAGCTATGACGGTGAAGACGGCGCGCATTCGCTGTTCGTTCTGCCCATTAGCGGCAGCCCGTGGTTTATGGCGGTGGATATTCCGAGCAGCCAGCTGGTGAGTATTTCTGACGCCATTATGACCAAGCTCACTATCGTACAGGCGATTATTGGACTTCTTATCGTCGTTATCATGATGATTATTGTGCGCAATATTTTCCACAATGTGACGTTGCTCAACCGTAATATTGAAGCGCTCTCCAGCGGCGGCGCGGATTTAACGCAGCGTCTTGCGCAAAGTAAGAGCCCGGAATTTAATGCGATTATTAACAACTTCAATAAGTTTATTTCATTCCTTAATGAGCTGATGCAGCAGGTCGGGAGCAGCACGCTGGCGATCTCGTCCGCTTCGCGCCAGATTGCCAGCGGTAACCTCAACCTCTCTTCGCGCACCGAAGATCAATCGGCCTCGATTGTGGAAACGGCAGCGTCGATGGAAGAGTTGACCAGTACCGTACGCCTTAACGCAGAGAACGCGTTGCAGGCGAACAAACTGGCGGAAGAGGTTTCAGCGGCGGCAAAACAGGGGGCCAGCGTGGTCAACAAAGTTGTCTCCACGATGAATAGCATCAATGACTCCTCCGCTAAAGTGGTGGACATCATCAGTGTGATTGATGGTATCGCTTTCCAGACCAACATCCTGGCGCTTAACGCCGCTGTAGAGGCAGCCAGGGCAGGAGAACACGGTCGCGGGTTCGCGGTGGTGGCCGGTGAAGTGCGTTCTCTGGCGCAGCGCAGTGCCCGCTCGGCTCAGGAGATCAAAAAACTGATTGAAGAGTCGGTGAGCAGCATTGAGCAGGGCAGCGGGCAGGTTCGTCTGGCGGGAGCAACAATGGATGGCCTGATGGAGAAAGTAGAGGGCGTGGGCGTGCTGATCTCTGAAATCAGCTCTTCCAGCGATGAACAGAGTCGCGGGATTGCCCAGATCAATATCGCCATCAACCAACTCGATAGCGCCACGCAGCAGAATGCGGCGCTGGTGGAAGAGGTTGCGGCCGCTGCGCAATCAATGGAAGAGCAGACCGCCCAGCTCGAAAACGTGGTTGGCAGCTTTAAGCTCTGACATACATAAAAGCCGGCCCTGCGGGGCCGGCTTTTTTCTCTTGCGTCTGTCACTTGTGCTCTTCGTCGATGCTCGCTTCGCACTTCCCGGGTTATAAATATCCCTTCGTATTTCTGTTTTTTACTAAACGGTTAATCGCCGTGGATTCGGTGGTTATTTTTAGTTTTGCAGGTGATGGTCAAGGTCGGTTCTGTGGCAAATGCGGATAGTTAAAGAATGACAGGATGTAGTTTCGTGGGGAAAAGTAAGTCATTCCCAGAAAGATTTGCGGATATGAGTTATCGCGGTTAGTACCTTGGAGAGAGCCCTGGCAAAGCTATGTTGGATGGAGCCAATATTATATGTGATTTATAACTTACACTTTGAGCACAAGTAACATATAGTATATTGCATACAAAGTGGAATCCATTTAGTGGAAATATTATATGAAAATAAAAGCATCCATTATTCTTTCTTTAACCATAGTCGCGATTGTCATTGGGTCATATTTGACTTTCCTCGTGTATCTTTCTTGGCCAATTAAAGAATTATCCATTAGGCAGGCGGCCTTGTTAGGTGATAGCTTTGGTATTGTGAATTCTCTTTTTTCTGGTTTGGCTTTTGCAGGGGTAATAATTACAATAGTAATCCAGAGGCAAGAGCTTAATGAATCAAGAGCGGTATTTAAGTCACAAAAATTTGAAGATGCATTTTATCGGTTGCTGGATTTTTATAAGGAAAATTTAAATGACATAACTGTTTTCAATGGTAGCGTGTCATCCTTAAAAGGGATTGGGGTTTTGTCCAGTCAAATAAAAAAGGCATCTCCAGCCATCAGTAAATATTCTGGCGCATATAGTTTTGATTATGAAGGTGATGATGTTAATGTGCAGTTATTATTTGCTGAGATTAATAAAAGTATAATACCACAATCGAGATATCTTGGGACTTTGGAAAATATACTTTATCTTATAATGAATGAGCTTGGAAATAATAAGGAGCGTCTTTTTTATTTGAAAATATTAAGATCTCAACTTACAGTTCATGAGGTTAGATATCTGTTTTATCGTTGCTTGGTTTCAAAGACGGATTCGTCGCTTGTGAAATTGATTAGTGACTCAAAGCTTATAGAATCCAGAGTTTCGGAATCTGGAATTAATGGGCGGTTAATTGATTTATATAATAAAAAACATGGGACAGACTTGCGTTTTTATATAGAGGATGATTGATTTTTTTTAGCTGTATGTTAGTGGCGGTTGTATGAGCTATGGTTTTATAATTTTAAATTAAACGAAGTCCGGTAATAAATAGGGTTCTTATGAGATATAATCAAAATAAAAAGGCAGCGCTGCAAGTTGATAATCCTTTTGGTGTTCGATACCAAGGGCTTTTGCGTTGCATTACACATGTATGCAAACAGCGTGGGTATAGTTTCAATGAGTTAATTGAAAGAATGGATACTGGTTTAAAAACAGAGTTTTTTCCCGACGTGGCATCATCTAAAATAATCAAATGCATCGAATTGTTAGATGTGGAAAAAATTATTGCAGGAACTATTTTTAGAAAAACTAAAAAAAACACAGAGTTTGATGAAAGAAATATTGAATTTTCCTTTGATAACGAGATTACCTTTAACCATAAAAAGAGATTTTATCATAAGTTTAGAAGTTTTATTTTTTTTAAATGGAAGTTTCTATTCGGTGTGAAAAGATTATACAAAGCTCCGTTAAGCAAGAAAGAGTTAGGTATTGTTTTCCGCGCACAGTACAGTGAGCTTATTCCTTTGCTGAATGTAACAGCTTTTGAATTGGACGTTCTGATAAAGAAGAAATTTAAATATATTAATGACAAATTGGCATTTCAGCCACAATATCGGATTAAAGGCTGGAAGTCTGTTTTTGATAAAATAATAGATATGGATGATAAGGGGAAATATATATCATCGTTAGTCGACATTCAAGATTTAGTGGGCTTTAGAGTAGTAACACTTTTTGAAAAGGATTTACACTTAATAGAGTTTATCATTGAAAAAAGTTTACGGATAGTAAGAAGATATCAACCGCACTATCTGGCAGGAAATGAAAGCTCCAAACATATAATAGTAAGAATTCCGACTAAAAAAAACAATGATAATGTAATTGATGAAAAACCTCCTTTTATATTGGTTGAGATACAAATAATGACCTTGTCTCAGTTTGTGTTTGCAAGTATTTCACATTCATTATTATATAAAAATAACTCCAATAACACAGTTCTCATGAAGAGTTCGCTAGCAAAAATATATACCATGTTAGTGGGGATGGAAACTGAGTTAAATAGTAGGCTTGAGGATAAAGATAAGAAATAATAAATATAAAACTAGCATTTAATTGGATGGATGGACGTTATAGCCTTTTTCTTTTGATTAAAATACGGCAATGTAAATGCCTATTTTTGAATAGAAAAATTAAGAACTTCCTTTCCTCGTACAAAGCAGCTGTGACGGCCCTTGCCCCTGCCTTTTATCAACCCTGCATCCATACTCCAGTTATATGTCTCCAAAAAATCCCCCCGGAGCGTGAAAATCTGCTCCGTACTTTCCCTGTGCATGAATAATTCATGGCAACCCGATTCTTTGCCCTTGATCTAAAAGTCTTTTATTAATCTCTTCCCGCGAGCAGCAAAAGGCGTATACGTTATCGCTTGACCAAAGTAGAACGATCGTTCTACCATCAGCCTATGAACAAAAACATAACCAACACACGCGAGAAAATTCTCGCAACCGCTGAAGAGCTTATCTATCAGAACGGTATTCATGCCACCGGGATGGAGCTTCTGGTGAAGACGTCCGGCGTGGCGCGCAAAAGTATCTATCACCATTTCACCAACAAGGATGAGGTGGCTGCCGCGGCGCTCAATGCGCGTGATGTGCGCTGGATGGAGTGGTTCAGGCGTGAGTGCGATAAAGCGGAGACGCCGCGCGAGCGCATTCTGAATATCTTTACCGTGCTTAAAAGCTGGTTCGAGTCGGAAGGCTATCGCGGCTGCGCGTTTATCAATACGGCGGGTGAAGTAGGGGATGCGGACGATCCGGTTCGTCAAATCGCCAGGCTGCACAAACAGAAACTGCTCGACTACCTGGTTGAACTTACCGGGCAGTTAAATGCGCAGCAGCCATTACCGCTGGCGAGGCAGTTACTGATACTGATTGAAGGTGCCATCACCATGTCGCGCGTGATGGGCGATTACCGCGCCGCCGATGAGGCAAAAGATGTCGCTCAGCAATTACTGAAGCAGATCCCGTAACCGGGATCGTGGTTCCAAAAATGAAACACTCACCTGTCCACTTATGCTGGAGGCACCACCATGTCCGATTCACATATCCGTCCGCCACTGCCACCGTTCACCCGCGAGTCAGCGCTTGAAAAAGTCAGGCTTGCTGAAGATGGCTGGAACAGCCGCGACGCCGAAAAAGTGTCGCTTGCTTACTCTCTGGATACCAAATGGCGCAACCGGGCGGAGTTTGCCAATAATCGTGAAGAGGCGAGAGCGTTTCTTGAGCGTAAGTGGAAAAAAGAGCTGGAGTACCGTCTTATTAAAGAACTGTGGGCATTTGACGGTGACCGTATCGCTGTCCGCTACGCCTATGAGTGGCGCGATGACTCCGGGAACTGGTTCCGTTCTTACGGCAATGAGAACTGGGAGTTTGGCGAAGATGGGCTGATGCACCATCGCTACGCCTGTATCAATGATATGCCGATTAAAGAGAGCGAGCGTAAGTTCCACTGGCCGCTGGGGCGTCGTCCGGACGATCATCCGGGATTATCCGCGCTGGGGCTGTAAGTGTCCGGGCATCCCTTACCGGATGCCCGTCCGTTATCGGCTGGCAGAAGCCGCAGGCCTGGAGGGTCAGAAAGGTTTGGTAGGAAGGTACTTGCCATCCAGCGTGATCACGGCGCGATGGCCGCCATCCGGATCGTCGACTTTTTTGATGTCCAGCTTGAAGTTGATCGCGCTGATCACACCATCGCCGAATTTCTCATGAACCAGCGCCTTCAGGGTCGGCCCGTAGACCGACATCATTTCATAGAAACGGTAGAGAGTCGGATCGCCGGGCACTTCGCCCCCAAAGCTTCCGCGAACCGGCACCGTTTGTAGTAGCGCAATTTCATCAGCATTCAGATCGAGCTTCTCGCCCACGACGCGCGCGGCACTCTGCGGAAGAGGGTGCTGGCCGAGCAACGCGGCAACAACGAAGGCTTCGGAGAGCCCTGTGCCGTCAACGATCTCCGCATAGGAGAGGTTTTTGCGTGCCTTTGCCAGAATGATGGTTTCAGTAAGCACCTGGCGGGCGCTCTGGGTAACTTGAGTCTGGATCATTATTTTATCTCCGGGTTGATAGGGGGTTCAGGCAACAAGCCTGGTACGTTGGGAAACAGCATGAACATCCGGGTTCTCCGCAAGGGAGACGAATTCCCGGCCATTGAAGGCGTCAATGCGTCCGCTGCCGATGTCATATACCCAGCCATGCAGCGTGACGCGGCCCTCTTCAAGCGCGAGGCGAACAGAGGGGTGCGTCTGAATATTGGCAAGCTGCGCAATCACATTTTCACGCACCATCGCCGCGACTTTCGTCGGCCGATCCGCATGCTGTCTCGACTCATTCACGACCTTCGCTGAATCAGCGTATCGCAGCCAGCTGGCCACGGCAGGCATATGATCCAGACACTGACAGGTGGCAATTGCCGTCATTGCGCCGCAGTCGGAGTGACCACAGATCACAATATCGGCGACCCTGAGGGCGGAAACAGCGTACTCCACGGAGGCGGTAACACCGCCCGGTTCCGGGCCATACGACGGGACAATATTTCCGGCGTTGCGGATCACGAACAGATCCCCTGGCTCACGCTGAGTAACCAGTTCCGGTACCAGCCGACTGTCGGAGCAGGAAATGAAGAGCGCCTTCGGGCTCTGCTGGGTGGCGAGATCCCGAAACAGCGTGCTCCTCTCGGGAAACGCCTCCTTCTGGAACTTCGAAAAACCGTCAATGATCGCTTTCATCATGATTTCTCACTGTCGTTGGGTGTTGAGCAGAGAGTAGGCCGTGCGTTGTATAAGGTAAAAGTCTCATTTATTATGAGTTTTATTAGATAATCTAATGGAGAGCATGATGCTCGCCCGCCATATTCACTATTTTCTTGCAGTTGCAGAGCATCTCAGCTTTACGAAAGCGGCAGCGGAGCTGCACGTCTCTCAGCCAGCGCTTTCGCAGCAGGTAAAGTTACTTGAGGAGAGTCTGGGCGCTCAGTTATTTGATCGCTCAGGGCGCACGACACGTTTGACGGACACTGGAAAGATCTATCTGCAATATGCCCGTCGCGCGTCACAGGAGTTGCGTGAAGCCACGCGCGCCATTCATGAGGTGAGCGATCTCAGCCGCGGATCATTACGCGTGGCGGTGACGCCAACCTTTACGACCTATCTTCTGGGGCCGCTGGTTGAAGCTTTTCACGCCCGCTATCCAAAAATCACCCTCAGCGTGCAGGAGATCGCCCAGGAGCATATGGAAGAATTGCTTTTGGCAGGGGAGCTGGACGTGGGTATCGCTTTTGCGCCGGTGCACAGTCCCGATATCGAATCGGTCCCGTTGCTGGAGGAGACGCTTGCGCTGGTGGTCAGCCCCAGACACCCTTTGTCGAAAGAGAAACGTGTTGAGCTGCAAAGGCTTGGCGAAGAGTCGCTTGTGTTACTCAGTGCGGAGTTCGCGACGCGCGAGCAGATCGATCGTTACTTTCGCAAGCATCACATCACTCCTCAGGTGCTGATGGAGGCCAACGCCCTTGGCGCGGTGATTGAGATTGTCCGCTGGACGCCGCTATCAACGTTATTACCTGCGAAGACGGCGTTTGCCCAGGACGATCTGGTGGCCATCGCGCTTGAACCCGAGCGGCTGCAGCGTACGGCTGTTTTACTGCGACGAAGAGATGGCTATCAAAGCTTCTCCGCCCGTGCCTTCACTGAACTGGCAATAGAGGTTTCAGCCAGGCTAACTGACTGAAACGCAGCCCATGTATCGCTAACCCGGCGGATAGCATTTCTATGCTGTAACGCCAGACAACCGCCAGCCGCCGGGGCGAATATTCATCAGAAGCGATATGTCACAGTCAGGCTTCCGGTGGGGGACGCTTTGCGCTGCACAATGGGGCTGTTGCGCGCATCACCCGCCAGCTGCGTATAGCCTGCATCGGCGACCACGCTCCAGCGTTCGGTGAAGTTGTGCGTCCAGTCGAGATTGAGTGACCAGGCATAGATCCCCGAACCGGCGGTGTATTGCGTAAACCCCGATGCGGCGGACTGCGTGGCACTGACCCCGTAGTAAGTCTGCATATAATCATTTGTCCCCCAGCTGCTGGTCAGCCCCAGCGTCACGCTATTTTTCGGCGAGTGATAAAGCGGGCTGACGATACCGAAATGCAGCGCCGCGCCGTTATCGCGCTGGGAAAAGGGCACCTCAGCCTGCAACTGCGCACTCAGCCAGTTGGTCAACTTATACCCAAGGCCCACAACGCCGAGCGCCGAGCCTTTTACATTGCCCATTCCACGTAAGTGGTCGCTGCCGTCGCTCATGGTATCGCTGTCGACATTGTGATCTTTACGGCCGGTGCGATAGCTCAGTGCCGCGCTGTAATCGAAGTTGCCAAGGCTGTTGCCATAACCGAGGCCGCGCGTCGAGCTGGCGAAGAAGCCGTTACGCATTGAGTAATCGAGCACCAGCGCCGTCGAGACGCGATTTTCATCGGAACCGGAATAGCGCGGCGCGACACCCACGCCGCCCCCCAGCGTTAAGGTGGTACCCTGGGGCGGTTCTGCCGCCAGTGTTGGAGTGGCGAGCAACGCCAGCAGCGCGCCCGGCACGATTTTTTTCAGCGGGCGTCCCGGGAATGCAGGGAGGAACTTACGACGCGGTTCGGTGTTTCTCATTAAATAAGTCCTTATGGAGTCATCTGATTACGAGTCACGCCTAGTTTGCATACCCACCCTAAAGTTCTCATGAGCCGAAAATGAAGAAAGCCTGAAGCGCGTAACGGTGAGATAAACCTGATAGATTTCAGCTACCGTTTTTTCTTCAGACGTTCTTCATTTACGCCTGGTAACGTAACTATTGTGAAAATTCTACTTATCGAAGACGACCTCGATCTTGGCAACGGCGTACGTATTGCGCTGGCCGATCAAGGGCTAGACGTTATATGGGTTCGCCGCAAAGCGGATGCGCTGCATCAGCTCGATCTCTGCGTGCCGGAGCTTGTGCTGCTGGATCTCGGGCTGCCCGACGGCGATGGCATGAGCCTGATGGCCGCGTTGCGCCAGCGGCTCAACAGGATCCCGGTCATTATTCTGACCGCGCGAGGCACGCTGCAGGATCGTCTGGGCGGGCTGGATGCCGGGGCTGATGATTATCTGGTCAAACCCTTTGTGCTCGCCGAGCTGCTGGCGCGGGTGAGAGCCCTTGCACGCCGCAGTTACGGTTTTGACAATGAGGTGATCGACATTCGCGGGTTGTCCCTTCATGTGCCGACGCGGCGCGTGACGGCAAGCGCACGCACGATTGAGCTGACGGCAAGCGAGTACGCGCTGCTTGAGACGTTACTGTTGCGCCCCGATCGCGTGGTGACGCGCCGCTTTCTGGAAGAGCGCGTCTTCGGGGAAAAAGAGAATATGAGCAACACCCTCGATGTGCATATGGGCAATCTGCGGCGCAAAATTGGCGAAGGGTATGTGCGCACGGTGCGCGGCGTAGGGTATGTCATTGATACCGTTCCCATTGAGAAGAGGGAAGGGTGATGGGAACGTTCTGGCGCAGCCTGAAGGCCCCGACGCTGGCTCGGCGAATTATCATCGCCCAGATGCTGTTGCTCACGCTGCTATGGTGCCTTTTTCTCACCTTCATTTTGTGGGAGGACTTGCGCAGCCCGCCGATCCTCACCGGGAGTGAGACTTACGAAACCATCTTTACCATGGTCGATCATATGGACGATCGCCCACAGGCACGAACCGAGATGCTGGAGGCGTTCAGCCGGGCATTGCGGGAGGGGTATGGCGGTGGTGACGATCCCGCGCTCTCCATCAGCCTTATCGTGCGCAAGCATCACGCGATTATTTACGCCTCTGAAGGCGCGCCAACCGGGGTAACCAACAGCAGCTATGGCAAGCTGCAAAAAATCGAGAGCGAAGGGCGCAGCTGGACCAGCCGTACCCTGAAATCAGCAGACGGCAACACGGAGGTTACGCTCATCACGCCTGCCGGCAGCTTGAACTTCTTTATCTACCTCAACTCGCGCGGCTACTACATCCTGCCGCTGCTGGTCTGCATCCCGTTTCTGCTATTTCCCGCCTGGCTGTCGATCCGCATCGCCATGCGCCCCTGGAACAGGGTGGTCAGCGAGATTGCCTTACGCACGCCGGAGGATCTCTCGCCCTTAAACGCCGTGCCGAAGCATAAAGAGCTTCGCCAGATGGTGGATGCAATCAATGACTTTCTGGCGAGATTGCGGGAAAGCACGGAGCGGGAGCGGGTGTTTATTGCCGATGCCGCTCACGAGCTGCGCACTCCGCTGGCGGCGATGCGCATCAACGTTGAGGCGTTGCAGGGCTATATCAGCAGCGAGCGTCAACAGGCGTTGCTGGCAGGGATTATTCGTAGTAACAGCCGTGCGGCACGTCTCGTTAATCAGTTGTTGCTGCTGATGCACAGCGAAGCGCGCACCGATACGGCGATGGCCCCCGTGCCACTGACCTCGCTTATCCAGGATCGTATGGCGGCGCTGTCGCCGCTGGCGGCTGAGCGGCGGATCGAACTGGAGTTTTACGCCGATGATGAGTTCTGCATCGACGGTGTCAGGGAGCGCCTGATGTCGCTGATTGATAACGTTATTGAAAATGCCATCAAATATAGCCCGGAGGGCGGGCGGGTTGAGGTCGCAGTGCGAACGTGTGATGCATTCACGCAGCTTCGCATCTCTGATGCCGGGCCCGGCATCCCCGTTGGGCTGCGCGAGCGCGTCTTCGACCGCTTTTTCCGCGATCCCAATCAGATGCAGAGCGGCAGCGGGTTAGGGCTCTCCATCGTCAGGGCGGTAGCGCAGCAACACAACAGCCGCGTTAGCTTAGGCACCTCTGAAGAGGGGGGATTAGTGGTGACCGTTGAGTTTCCCAGCTACACCGCCGCCTGAAAAAAGGAGCTGCTTTACGAAGCGTATCGGCTTCTTAAGCAGCTTCACCTTCCATGAGAGAAGGGAAGCGATGGATAACGTTTCACCCGGGCGTTGTGTCGTAAGGGTTTGTTATTGATTTTGTTTGCTGGTGTAGATGTCAGGCCGACTAATGGACCAGGTGTAATTTTGCCGGTTCACCGGTTGATAGCCAAACTTTTCATAAAGCCATGGCGCGGTTGTGGTGAATAACACGATCCTACGAAGCTTTTCAAACACCGGGTGACGATGAATAGATTCCATAAGCCATCTTCCCAACCCTTCGCCCTGGTGCTCCTCAAGGACATAGACATCACACAGATAAGCGAAAGTCGCGTGATCTGTTACCAGGCGTGCAAACCCTATTTGGGTTTCATGGTGATAAACACCAAAGTTAAGGCTGTTTGCTACTGAAACTTTGACGGTCTCCAGATCGATACCTTTTGCCCATGTGGATCTCGTCAAATAGTGGTGCACTGCCTGTATGTCCAGTTTTTCGTTGTCTGTGCTAACCAGAAAATCATGCATACGCCATTCATGTATCGCTGAAGTGCTCACGCTCACACCTGTCAAAATGATGTCGGGAAACTGAACATTATCACTATCTGCACGCCATTAACCCCCACTGGATCTGGCTGGCTTTTTGTGAAGGTTGAAACGTCAGCACTCAGGCATGCGCTCCGCAGCCGCGCTTTTATGATGCGATGCGCATGCTATTTAGCTGGCCGTAATCCGCGAAGTAGCAGGTTCAGCGCGGCAATGCCTTGCGCGAGGCGCGTATCGCTTTCATCGCTATCGGCAATCCAGAACGCGGCTTCAGCCAGACTTCCGTAAATCAGCGAAGCGAGCCCCTCCGGGTCGGCTTCTTCAATTACGCCCTGCTCGATCAGATCGCGAATCAGGGTCTGCATGGATTGCACGCAATGGCGCTGCGACTCAGGTGAAAAACCGCCCAGAACGGCTTTGGCATCGCGCAACATAATGCGCTGAAACTCAGGCTCCAGCGCCATCTCAAGGCAGGCGCGGCAACGGCTGCAAAAACCTTCCCACGGATCGGCTGCACTGTCCGAAATCGCCTGTAGCCGTTGATCCATTTCGTCATCAATTTGCTCTACTACCGCGGCCAGTAAGCCTTTTTTATCCCCGAAGTGGTAATAGAGCGCACCACGCGTCAGCCCTGCCTGAGCAGTCAGATCATCCATCGAGGTTTCAGCGAAGCCATGCTCTTTAAAAAAGTGGCGGGCAGTTGTCAGCAATGTCGCTCTTGTCTCTTCCATCTCGGCACGGGTACGGCGAACCATGATTTTTCCTTTACATACGCAATGAATGATTATTTACATACGCAGCGTATGAATATAGGATTGTTTTCATACGCCTTGTATGAATTGTCGCTGTGCCACGGCGTTGTGGCAAGCACATGCTACCGGAGAATGAGATGGCAACACTCTATCGAGACCTTTTTTCTGCCCCTGGAATCGGCCGTTTTACGGCGGCTGGCCTGATTTTAGCCGCGTATGCCTGGCCAGGTTGTTGTTCGGATCATTGCGCCTGACAGGGCGCTCACATAAGGAACTGCATGATGAGTACTTTCTCTGGCGCGACGCAGGTTCGCGGTTTATGGACGCCGGTCCTCGCGGTTGGTCTGGCAACATTCTCTGTAGTGACGACGGAAATGCTGCCGGTCGGGTTGCTGACTTCCATCGCCGCGACGCTCTCTGTCACCACAGGCAGTGCGGGGCTGGTGATCTCTCTGCCAGCACTGCTTGCTGCGTTATTCGCACCCTTCGTGGTTATTGCATCGAGGGGCATCGATCGGCGTTTGATACTGTGTGGCCTGCTGGTGCTGCTGATAGTGGCTAATTTGGCCTCGGCGTTGGCATCCAGCCTGACCATAATGCTGATGGCGCGTGCCCTTGTTGGTTTATGCATGGGGGGAATCTGGGCCATCGCGGGCGGTCTGGCGGCGCGCCTGGTGCCGGAAAAATCGGTTGGCCTGGCGACATCCATTATATTTGGCGGTGTTGCGGCCGCATCGGTACTCGGCGTACCGCTGGGGGCGTTCATTGGCGATGCGATCGGATGGCGTTGGGCTTTTGGCTGCATGGCGCTTTTTAGCACGCTGGTCCTGGCGCTGCATCTTGCTGTTATCCCGCCGTTGCCTGTTGCTGCCTCCGCGAAGGTCGGCCAGTTCATTGCGCAACTTACCAACCGCACATTAGTGGCAGGTTTGCTCCTGACACTGTTGCTGGTTACCAGCCATTTTGCGGCTTTTACCTTCGTACGCCCGCTGTTGATCTCCGTATCCGGATTCCATACCCAGTGGATTTGGGCGATCCTCTTCGCGTACGGTATCGCGGGTATTATTGGTAATTTCCTTGTGGGGATCGGCGCTGCCCGCAATACCACGCGCACGCTGATGGTGGTGGCAACTGCACTGGCCGTAACGCCGCTGCTTTTTCTGAGCGCAGGGCAGACGATCATGGGCGGCGGGGCGATTTTGATTTTCTGGGGGCTGGCATACGGTGGACTCTCCGTCGGGCTGATGACCTGGATGATGAAAGCCGCTCCCGACGCCGTTGAGATAGCCGCAGCCCTTTATGTCGGCATCTTTAATATTGGCATTGCGACAGGGGCATGGGTTGGCGGGGAGCTTGTTGATGCGTTAACGCTTACCGCGCCTCTGTGGCTTGCCTGCGCATTAGCGATTGCTGCTCTGTTATTAACCATGATGCCGAGTCGTATCTCTGCCGGAAGATAACTGTAGCCCCCTTAATTAGGGGGCATCATCCTTCAGGCGTTTTTGTCAGAGCCAAAATGCCATTCAGCGGTGGTCGAAAGCGTTACGAACGGCCCGCCGAGCGTGGCATTGTGATGGCTGATGATGTCACTTGCTGACAAGCATTCGCTATCCATGGTGGTGTGCGCATCTGAAATCAGCACGGCTTTAAAGCCCCGCTCCGGCACTGCCCTGCAGGTCGTATCGACACAAAACTCTGTTTTATGCCGGCAATAACCAGCTGTGTTACGCCTGCCTGCTCGAGGTGATGCTGCAGGGTGGTATCCCGAAAACAGCTGGGGTACTTTTTAACAAAGATGATATCCCGCCCGGCATCGACGTCCATTTCCGCTATCAGTTGCGTTAGCGGGCTTTGTTCTGAGAAGGGCGAGTCATCTGGTCCGGTGTGACGGGCAAAAAAGATCGGCACCCGATCCTGTCTCGCTTTAGCAATCAGCAGGCAAATATTTTCCAGCACATTATCTGCGCAGTGTGGGGAAACAGGGCCACGGAAAAGCCCCTGCTGCATATCGATAACCAAAAGTGCCTTGTCAGATGAAATCATGATGTGTCTCCATTCAGCATGTTATGAACGGAGAGATCTTTTCCCCGTCCGGTTTGGCGGGGGCGAGGATCTGTTTGTCAGAATTCAGTCACAGATAACTCCACACCGCCGCAAGGCCCGGTGGTGGTGGTAGTCGTGATTGAGTGACCTGACATAATCATTTTCTGGCCTTTAGTGATGCGTTAACGATTAAACAGCAAAGAGAAAGATGACAGAAGCGCCTCTTCGCTTATAACACCAGGCAAATAAGGTTTTCAATCTCTAATCTGAACAACGCTCATTTAAAAATGGCACGAACGGAAAGATGCTACCCCGTCTCCTCATGTATATCTCCCTTCACAGAGAAAAAAGAGGGGATGAAGATGCTGAAAGGTAAAAGAGCGGTTATCACCGGCGGTGGCAGGGGATTTGGCCAGGCGCTCTGCGTATGGCTGGCGCGAGAGGGCGTTGAGGTCGATTTTTCCGCGCGGCGGGCTGAGGATATTGAGAAAACCTGCGGCATCATTACCGCGGAGGGCGGCATCGCAAGAGGGTATCTGTGTGATTTAGCCCAGTCTGAATCCCTCCCTCACTTTGCCGAGCGGCTGTTAGCGTCGGACAAGCCCATCGACATGTTGATCCTCAATGCTGCGCAGTGGTTGTCGGGCACCTTAGATGAGCAGCCTGCGGCAGACATTATCACGACCATCAACTCTGGCGTGACAGGGTCGATTCTGCTGACGCAGGCGTTGCTGCCGGGGCTTCGGCGTTCAGAGAGCGCAGATATCGTCGCGATCATCTCTTCATGCGGCATCCCGAACTTTACGGACTCTATTGCCCACCCCGCTTTTTTTGCGAGCAAACATGGGCTTAGCGGGTTTATCACGAAACTGTCTCAGCAACTTAGCGAAGAGAATATTCGGGTTACCGGCCTCTATCCACCCGATTTCGAAGTGACAGGATTAGACCCGCTTGCCGGGAGCCAGGCGAAAATGGGTGAGCGTCTGCTGAATGGGCGTTCGGTCTGGGAGACGATCCGTTTTGTGCTGACGCAACCGCGGAGTTGCCATATCGGCCAGATTTACTTCCAGGGCCCAACCCGCGAAGCGCTGTAACCGTAGCACTTTCAGACTCAGCAAAAGGGAGTCGAATAAAAAACCGGGTTGGCACGTTTACACGCTAAACACCCAGGGATTATCAACATGACGCGTATCGTGCCTGCCATCGCTCTCGGATTTCTGCTCAGCACCTTTTCGTTATATGCCAGCCCGGTTGGCTACCGTATTAATTCACAGGAGACCACCATTACCCTCTCCTGGCAGGCATTTGGCGATATGTCACAGGCCAGGCTGGGAAATGTCACCGGGGATATTGCCCTAAATGCCGGCAACGACAGAGATGACACTGTCCATGTTGCCATTCCGGTGGCGACGCTCAATGCCTCTAACCCGCTGTTAACCTGGCAGATGAAAAGCAACCTCTTTTTTGACGCTGAACGCTACCCGAACATCATATTCACCAGTAGCAGGGTGGTGGCGCTGGGGCAGGGGCGCTATCGGATCCTGGGCACTCTGGCAGTGAAGAATATCGCGCGCCCGGTCATTCTGGATGCCTTGCTGAATGATAAAACCAGCGGGCCAGAGAACATTTCCCTGCATGCATCCACCACCATTTCACGCTCGGCTTTCAACATGGCCAGTTTCGCGGCGCTGGTTGATGACCACGTGACCATCAATATCGCGATTCAGGCCCGCCTGCACCGGGCCATCTGAGCGCGCCTTTGACTATGAAAGCGCTGCCTGCAGGGTGAGCGCGTTTTGCTTCAGCTGGGAGGTGGGGTTACGGCCAATCAATACAAACTGGTAACCACCTGAGTGCCACCAGACAAGGTTCATCTGGTGGCGCTGCTCGTGATTCAGCTCCGCGCGTGCGGGCTGGCTGTCCGGCGAAATGCAGAGCGCCATCGGGCCATAATCGGCATGCATCCAGGCGATCTGCGCAATGGAGGTGGTGTCGTAACGCAGGATGCGCACCATTTTCAACTCTGCTCCATGCAGTTCAAGTTGTTGCGCATCAGCCCGTAAACCGATGTCCTGTGCAGTGCGTGCCAGCCCGCGCTGCAATGCCGTGGGCGAGCTGTCTGCATCAAGCAGCGTCTCTGCGCTGTAGAGCGACATATATTGCGCCTCAAGGTCACGAATTTTTTCGCTCTCTCCCAGCGCCTTCGTTGCAGGGCGTGCCAGATAGCCCAGCCCGGAGCCGATCACCAGAAAACTGAGCGAGGCGGCGATCAGCGCCCGTCGGCTGACGCCATTGGCCTTCGCTTCAGTTGCTGCTGGCCGGGCGAGCAGGGTGGCGAGTTGTGCTTCCATACGTGACTGCGGTGCTTCATTAAGCAGTGGCGCAAAAGCGCTGGCAATCTCTTGCTGGTTAACCCTTAACGCATCAGCGCGTGCGGCGAGCTGTGTATCTTCAGCCAGCGCGGCCTCGAAACGCCGGGCGTCGCTTGCCTCCATTTCGCCATCCAGCCAGGCGACGATAGCCTCATCGCTGTAGGGCGCTGTAAATCTGATGGATTTCACTGTCGCTTCTCCTGTACAGGTCGCGGGGCGTGAACAAGCTGAGCGAGTTTCGCCCTCGCCGTCGCCAGCCGGCTCATGATGGTGCCAATCGGCACAGACAAGGTATCTGCCGCTTCCTGATAGGTAAAACCTTCGACATAGACCAAAAAGACCGCGTTGCGCTGCGCTTCCGGCAGGTCGCTGACGTGCTGCATGATTTTTCCATAGTGCAGGCGAGCCTCATCCTGCTCATGGGTATCCGGCGCCAGCAGTTCATCGCTTTCGACGAAGCCCTGCCCAAGGCGCACCCGGCGGGCACGCACATCTGAAATCCAGATGGAGTGCAGGATGGTGAATAACCAGCTGTCGATGCGCGTGCCGGGGGTGAACTGCGCGCTTTTTTCCAGCGCGCGCACACAGGTAGACTGCACCAGCTCTTCGGCAACCTCACGATTGCGCGATAGCACCAGCCCATAGCGCCACAGGCGTGTCAGATGTTCAGCAAGATGCTGGCGGATGTCACTGCTAGTGATTTTTTTATCCTCATGCCTTTACTCAGGATCCGGCATGGCCGTTAATCGCCGCCTCGAGATCCCGATACTCCTCGCAACTCTGCCCGCAGAGTGTGGCGATGGTTTTCAGTTGTGCTTGCGCCAGGTCAGGACGCCCTTTGATAAGCCACGCTTCACCCAGATATTCCCGCACTTTGGCATAGGTGGGATCGAGGGCGATAGCGCGCTGATAATAGCCGATACCCTCATCCGTACGCCCCAACTTGCGCGTGGCGTAGCCGCGATAATTCCACGCTTCAGCCGTATCGCCATTTTTCAGCGTGTTGAGCAGATTCAGCGCAGCCTGATACTCCCCTTTTTTTGCCAGATGATAGGCGTAACGGGTTTTATCTTCATCACTGAGCTGGCTTGTTTTTTCGGGCACGCACTGCTTTGTCGAACTGTCGTACACCTGCCCGGTTGGGCAATCCGGCGTTTTGCTGTTGCTGCTATCGTCGCCGGCAGCAAAAACCGGCGCGCTTAACAGAACAAAGGCCACAGGCAGCAGACGTTGAATCACGGCGGTTGATAATTTCATGGTGGACTCCAGGTTAGCGAAACGCACGGCCGGGCAGCATGCGACGCAGCACGCCGTCCCGTAACAGATAGTGATGGAAAAGCGCGGCCAGCGCATGCACCAGTGCCAGTGAGATCAGCGCCCACGCCACCGTGTCGTGCCACCCAGCAAGGGTATGCCGCAGGGTGGGGGTAATTTCCACCCAGCCTGTCAGGTCGAACAGACCAAAGAACTGGAAAGGCTCATGCTGCGACCAGCGGAAAAGAAAGCCGAGCACGATTTGCGTAAAAAGAAGCAGATAGAGCGCGCCGTGCATGCCATGCGCGAGCCCTTTCGCCAGAGCGGAACCTTCAAGCGGCGGCATCGAGAACTGGCGGGAGCGCTGGCTGAACAGCCGCCAGAGCGGGCGGACAACCATCACCATCGCCAGCAGGATGCCGCAGGAGATATGCACGGCCTGCAACCCTTTTCGCAGCGGCGTCCCGCGCTCCAGCAGCTCCCAGATATGTGCGCTGGCAAACAGGAAAATGACGCTGGCTGCGGTGATCCAGTGTAGAGCGAGGGTAAAACTATCGTAGCGCTGTCGTGTCAGCGCCGGTGTTGTTGCGGTCATAAAGCGATTCCATCAGTGTGTTGATGATGGGTAAACGCCACACCCTGCGGATCTATTCGATAAAAAATTGTTTTTTACTTTTTATTCCGGCGAGCGGCGCTAAAAAGTGGCGGCTATCACGCCGCAAAACCGCGAAGCGGTGCGGTTTGTTGTTCTTTAACGCCAACTTTGCCACCATGTCCCCCCAGACACGCGCTGAGCGGTAATGTCGACCTGTTCTGCTACGAGGACCTCATATGAGCAATTTTCATCAACATACCGCCACTAGCCTTAGCGGCGAGCCTGTTCCGATGGCTGACTACGCGGGGAAGGTGGTGCTGGTCGTTAATACCGCCAGCCATTGCGGCTTCACGCCACAATATGCCGGCCTCGAAACGCTCTACCAGAAATATGCCGCCCAGGGGCTGGTGGTGCTTGCTTTTCCCTGCAACCAGTTTGGTAAACAGGAGCCCGGTAGCGCGGACGACATCGCGCAGACCTGCCACATCAACTACGGTGTGAGCTTTCCAATGTTTGAGAAAATCGAGGTCAACGGCGCCGCCGCGCATCCGCTGTTTCGTTACCTGAAAAAGGCGCTCCCCGGCGTACTGGGGGAGCGAATTAAGTGGAACTTCACCAAGTTCCTGGTTGGCCGCGACGGGAAACCGATTAAGCGTTTTGCGCCGTTTACCAAGCCGGAGAAAATGGAAGCTGCCATTGTTGCTGCGCTTGAAAGCTGAGTTCAGCGCTTAATCGAAGGCGTTATTAACAAGGTTAAATGGATAAACTTGTGGCTAAAACGAAATATCACTTGGCTTCTGGAAGCGACATCTGCCGTGATGGTATGTATCATAAATTCATCTGGCGGCACATATATCTGCCGCCAGATGAATATCATCGATGATTAATTCGAGCCACCACCGAGCCGGTTAATTCCATCTCAGGATCCCATAACGTTGTGAGTATTCCTTTGAGTGAATTGTCATCACTGTTACGCCAGAACGTATTGAATAGGCTACCGTCGGGGTAGCGAAATAGCCGGAACTCTCCGAACGAACTATTCTCTATAAGCAGGGAGTGGTCAATCTCGTTATCACTCCATACCTGATAGATTGGGCAATTATTGATCCTGAACGGCAGTGTGCCGCCTCTAGGGAAGGATTCCGTCATTGAAATTCCCAATTCTTCATATCTTTCTTTATGGTGAATCAGTTCGCGTAATTCTCGACCGAATCGCGTCCCGAACATAATGACGGTACAGTCCGGATTGCCGACAGTTAGCTCACATATTTTTCGGCAAAAAATATTTATGTCATTGATATCGTAGGTATAATCAACTTGCATAATATTGACTTTATTATACAGATCATTGAGCGTAAGTCTTTTTACTTCACCTTGAGTAAAAAAATCTGAATAAGAATTGACGTCCACGTGCCGCGTCATTAATTCTCTGGGAATGCTTACGCTAAGCGCCTTCGTATTACATGGAGTATTGAATATGTCCTTATAGAGAAGGGTGAATCTTGAAAGAAGAGGATTTGCTGTGAGCATATCCTGAAACCCTTCCGTTAGTCTCTTTTCAGTATCACGTAGACGGCCATTATCTATTTCAGTATTAATTATTTCGTTGTTCATGCTTTCGCTGAAAGTCTTTATGTAAGAATCAAGGGTCTCATTAAAATATGCCCCTCTTTCTTCATATTGCTCGTCTGTTATAAGAACGTTATAGCGTATCTTATCAGAGACATATCTCAAGCTCTGAAGCTGATAAATAATCTGTAACTTGGCATTATAGGAAAATAAATTATCATCAAGAGCAGTGCGCACTCGCCTGCTGACAGGTAATGCGGAGGATGAAAGCATTATAGCAAATGTAGCATAGCTGTGATAAAGATCCCTGATATTTTCATAGGAAGTCATATAGGTACGACCCGTAACAATCGGACGCTCATTATAAGAAGAAAAAATTTCAATCAGGCCAGAAAGCCTGGCGTACCAGCTGTTCTCCTTATTATCGCTCGGGGACTCGATCCTGATAATACTGTCTATGATGTCTGTAGCAGTTGTCAGTTCAGTTGAACAGCGATCATGAGCACCGGTAGGGTAGGCTAGCTCAGATTTCAACAATCTTCTTACAGTTTCGTGCAAGGGAATATTCTTAGTTTTTAGATAGGTCAGGAAATAACCCGCGATCAAAAGCCTTATATCCGTCAGGGCATTGTTGAATATTATGGAGTGCGCAGTTCTCTCTGAATAAGAGGAGCCTCTAAGAATTTTTGTCCACTCCGACGATGCGTATGGCAGTTCCAGAAAGGATGGTGTTAGAAATGTGCTATGCCAGCGGTGCTCTGCCTCATAATCTTTTTCCAGGCGGGTCTGACTGAGCCAGAGCAGCAGCATATCTATACTGTGCTCGGTGGCAAACAGGTCGTCAGATGTTGCTGCAGATATAACGATCCGGGGAGCGGTGCACAGATGTTGCAGCATAAAATCGGCATAGCTATGTTGTCCGCTCTCCTGCTCAGGCATGGCCCACCTGTTTGAGAATTCCCATTTACCTATGAAGCTGATAATCAGTTCCATGTAGCGCTGGTTCTGGCTGACTGAGAGGTTTTCGCCATAACCTGCCCTCCAGTCTATAAGGCTATGCCAGACCGAAAAAAGTGACTCTATACATCGTTGATAATCAGATTTTGTCTTGCCTTCAGAACAACGGTATATTTGTGAAGGCATATCCATGACTTTATTATAATATCGTCCTGATGTTTCAATGGTTTTTACTGCGTCACGACAAAAAATACTAAAGCAAAAATGAAATGACTGACTTAGGGTGGCAAACTCATTCAGTGTTTCGCACTCGTCTATATAATTCCCATTCTTATTGTGTTTGAAGCTGTTTTTCAAAGATGAATAGGTTGTCACCAACCTTGCTGCAGCATATTCAAACGCAGTTGTATTTTTATCTTCCAATGTGTCATAAACTTCACCGTAGAAACCACGGGCAATATTTCTGTATTCCGTCATATCTTCATCAATTCCAGTACGGAAACAAAGACGGAATAGTACTATCCATACCCGTGATGGTCTTACGCCGGAATAGGACATAAGTGCAATTTCTTTATTTTTAAATCCGCCACCCGGTAGTAGAGTTACTATTGCCGTCTCCCCAGGTATTTTTTTTATCCATCTCAAGAGAAAAAACAAAGGTCTTAGATAAATGTTCTGTACTCTTTCGTTACCTTTAATTTTGTAATAAATAAATTTCTGCTGCTTGTTTAGAGGGTTATAGATTCGCTCTATCTTAATACCCTTAACTTTATTTTCGCCTAAATAAATGCCGGGATATGTAATGTTGCGTCTGACAATTGAATCCTGGAGATAACGGCTAACAATGTGTGAATGAAAATATTTTAGCATCAAGCGTTCACGTTTAGTGTCATCCAGAACATTAAGGCTGGTAATGAAAAACCATATCGACAGAAAGATATTGAATAGCATCCAGATAAATGCTGTTACGGCAAAAGCAGTATCTAAGTATTTATCTCCACGGGAAATGAATAACCCTTCAACCAAGATGAATCCGGTAAGCGAAAGGCCGCTAAGACCTGCAAACATAAAGCCCGAATGGAGCTGATAGGCAGACTGTATATGAATTCGAGAAGATTTCTTTTGAAATAGCACGCTAATCAAGCCAACGACCAACGGAAAGACAATCCCGATGAGTGTAACTTGGCTACCGAGCAGACTGGATGTCCATGCCGTCAGGCCAGCTATACCTGTGAGATGTTTTTCAGCAAATTGACAAAATAATGGGCGGAAATGTTCAGATATCAGTAGAGCAGTGAAGGCGCCACACCAGAGCAAAAACATCGCTTTAAGGTAGTATAATGAACAATAGACCTGCATTTTTTCCGGCAGATTCCAGCTGTTCCTTCGATAGTCATGGTTATTTTTAAGACTGCTTCTAAATTCTTTCCTAATCTGGTCTGATATCCCAGTGAGAAGTTTGCCAAGCATATTCATCCTGATAATTAGCCAATGTCTGACCAGATGATACGACTTCTTACGCGGCTTAACACTAAAGCAGATACAACAATGTTCACTTCGTACCATAACCGAACATTAAGGCAATAAGCACACCAGCCATCAACGGCACGCCTCGGAAACAGCAAAGCTATCCTCGAACATGCGAAAGCGGGTAATGAGGCCGTTTTCAATTTCCATATCAAGGACAAATTCTGTTTCGATCAGCTTGTCGGTTTTTTTAACCCGGGATGCAAGCTCTCCAATCGTCACAACCCGCTTATCCTTGACGAGGACATCTTTGATTTCAAACCGCTCTGACGTCAGGTGTGAGCGGATTTGTGCATAAAATTCTGCCACGCCTTTTCTGCCCTCTTTGCGGCCAATCCACGGAACTAGCCGGGTATTGCCTGACACCAGCCAGTCGACGTTCTCACTTACCAGCGCCGCGATCTCATTCACATCATCTGCGGTGGCGATACGGTGAAAAAAGGTTTCTGCTACTGCCTGCGGTGTTTGATTTGTCATGGCGAGTTACTCCCGGTAAGCGTCGTTAAGTGTCATCCGCCTAAAAGAGCGTATTAAAATAACCTTATCCAGCGGTGCGGTTTGGTGGGGTTTTTGAGCGCCGTGACAAGCTTCTTTTGCCGCAGCGCGCACCAAATTCAACTCCTCACGGCTCGCCTTCCCAGTAATCGACGCCTTTACCCCTGAAGTCGAGCACCCTGAAACCATCATCTTTCTGATTGGTGGATTTCACTAAATATTTATCTGAATCCGGGTATTCGCACACTTCGGGGAACTCCATGGTGCTGACAGAGATGTACATCAGCGGCAGGGAGGAGGTGTTGATAATCTGATGCGGCCACGCTTTCCCGGGCGGAATGGTGATAACGTCTCCCTCTTCGATGGCAATCATCCGTTCGGCGATCCTCAGCGTCCCGTTCCCCTTCAGAATGATAAACATCTCTTCCTGAACGTGATGGAAATGGAAGGGCGTCGATCTTTTCCCCGGCGGAAGCGTATCCACAGAGGCACCAAGCTTGTTGGCCAGCGTGCCGGAGGTGAGCGAACCTCCCTCAGAGGCATAGAGTGGCTCCCGCTCAAAACGTACATCATTTACTTTATTGAAGTTTTTTATGGTGAATGATTCGCTCATTAGGTCACTCCATAGTTATCTGAGTCCAGCTCAGTTTTTTAATGACACTGATACATTACGCGATCCGTTACTATTTTCACCTTATCCGCTTACTTCTGCTCACGATCGGCGCTATACGCTACCGCTTTCATCTCCTGCAACGCTTCCAGGCGGCTTTCCAGCGCGGCGTTGATATTCTCATAAGCCGTGCTGCCGAGCGGCAGGCGAAGCGGGGGGCTGGCAGCGTCCGCTGCTGCAATCATAGCCGCCACGCACTTCTGCGCATCGCCTTTGATGGCGAACTCGCCCGCAAGCAAAGCCGCACGCAGTCTCCCCGCTGGCGTATCGCGGTAGGCGGGCAGGGCATCGGCAATATCCAGACCTGCACCGAATTGCGTTGCCGTCGGGCCCGGCTCGACCAGCAAGAAGTCAATGCCGAAGGCCGCGACTTCCTGACGAACCGCTTCGACAAAGCCTTCAATTCCCCACTTCGTCGCATGATAGAGACTGAAATCAGGATAGGCGATCTGCCCCCCTTCTGACGAAACCTGCACAATGCGCCCGCCGCCCTGCTGCCGCAACAATGGGATTGCGGCGCGGATCAATTGAATGGAGCCGGTAAGATTGGTGGCGATTTGCCGCTCAATCTGGGCATCGCTCAGCTCCTCGGCGGCACCAAACAGGCCATAGGCGGCATTGCTGACCACCACATCGATGCGTCCCGCCTGCGAAAATGCCGCCTCGATGGTCGGTTTTATCGTTGCCGACTGGCTCAGATCGAGCACGATGACCTGTAAAAGGTCGCCATACTTCGCCACCATCTCTTCCAGCACGGTGCTCTTGCGCACACTTGCAATCACCCGATCGCCGCGCGCCAGCAGCGTTTCACACATCAGGCGACCCATACCGCTGGATGCGCCGGTTATTAGCCAGGTTTTCATTATGCTTATCTCCGTTTGATAAAGTGGAAACAATCATAAAACGAATGATTGATGCCATAATCGCCCTGAACTGGAATGAGCTGGTGTGGAATATTCAACAATGAAGCGTCCCTCCTGGAACGAACTGTTAGCGGTGAAAACCGTTGCCGAGCAGCGGAGCTTTAGCCGCGCGGCCGATCTGCTTGGGCTCAAACGCTCGTCACTGAGTCATACGATTAAAGCGCTGGAGACGTCGTTTGGCGTGCAGCTCTTCCTGCGCACCACCCGCAGCGTTGCGCTCACCGATGCCGGTGAAATGCTGATGGCGCGCCTATCGCCGCTGCTGGCTGAAATGGATGAGTTGCTAAATGATGTGAGCGCCAGCGCGCAGCAGCCTTATGGCACGCTGCGCATCAGCGCCAGTGATACGGCGATCGGCCTGCTGCTGGAAACGGTGTTGCCGGACTTTATCCAGCAAAAGCCAGGAATTGAAATTGATCTGGTGGCGCAGGGGCAACTGGTCGACATCGTCGAGCAGGGGTTTGATGCCGGCATTCGTCTGGTTGAAGATGTGCCGGGCGATATGATCGCCATTCCTCTCAGCGGGCCGCTGCGCTTTGTAACAGTGGCCTCGCCCGGTTATCTGGCAGGGCGGCCAACAATCGCGCATCCGCAAGACCTGATGCAACACCGCTGTTTGCGCCAGCGTTTGCCCGGCGGAAAACGCTATCACTGGGAGTATCAGCAGGGTGACGCACAGTTCGAGCTGGATGTGCCGGGTAGCCTGACGCTGAATAACAGCGCGTTGATGGTCGAAGCCGTCGTCGCCGGTTTAGGCATTGCCTATGTGCCGGAGCGCTACGCCCGCCGACATCTTGGCGATCGGCAACTGGTGACGCTGCTTGACGACTGGACGGTGGCGTCCGCAGGGATCGCCCTCTACTTTCCGCAACATCGCCATATGCCCGTCGCATTGAGGCTTTTTGTCGACAGAGTCAAAGCGATGCAGCGTGGCTGAGCCTGTCGCGGGTGAAGAGACTGCTGTTATGGCTGTGCCATTCCTGTCAGATACACCTCTTTCCCTCAACGTTGTCGTAGCACGCCGGGAGGACAGCCATTGATGCGTTTGAACGCACGGCTGAAGGCGGCCTGCGAGGCATAACCCAGACGCTGGGCGACTGTCTCGATGGCGAGTTTCTCATTGCTGATCCAGTCGCTTGCCAGGCGCATACGTAACTCCGTGGCATAGCGTAAAGGGGAGACCCCAATGGTGGACTTAAAACGATCGGCAAAAACAGAGCGAGAGACATTCGCCTGGCTTGCCAGTTCGGCAACGCTCCACTCCCGGCCTGGATCGCGGTGGAGCGCCAGAATGGCGCGCGCCAGGCGGGGATCGCGCAAGGCAGCCATAAGACCAGAGGCGTTTTCTCCACCGGACTCGATCCAGCCGCGCACGATCATGGACGCGGCCACCTCGGCAAGCCGGGCGAGAATACCGGCGAAGCCAATACGCCCGGAGCAAATTTCGCTTTTCATCGCGTTCATGATGGGCACCAGCCCCGGATAACGCTGCTCCCCGGCGTCAACCACCATTGCTTCAGGCATCAGTTTACCCAGCGCCTGCATCGCGCCGAGATCAAACTCCATACAGCCATAAAAAAGCACCGTGCTTGGCGTCGGATGCGTGCTGGGGCAGGTGTCGACCCCATGCACGGATTCGCCGATAGGGGCGGCACCCAGTTCATCAATGTGCTGAAAGGTACTCGTTGCGCTTGAGAGCAGTTGGTGGCTCGCGCCCTGGGGCATAAATACCGCGCTCCCGGCTTTGAGCGCGTGCAGCGTGCCATCCCTGAGGCGTAAAAGGACGTCACCCACCGCGACGTAATGAAAATAGGCGTGACCCGGTTTGGTGTCGAAACCGACACCAAATTCTGGCCCGGTCTGCACACGACGGTACTGAACGCCGCGCAGGCGTAAACCCATCAGCAGTTCACTGATCAAATCGGATGAGAGGGCAAAATGTGCTTCAGTGTTCATATCAGGCGTTTCGGGTAAAAATGCAGGACGCAGCATCATAGATCGTCCAGACGTTCAACTCTAGACTTTGGGTGGAAATTTAACCCAGGAAGAGATTGTGATGAGAAATGATGTAACTGAAGCACGATGCGCAAAGGTTAATGAGGGTAAAGGATCGGCATGGCTGGCGGTGTTTTCACTGGCAATGGGCGTGTTTGGTCTGCTGACGGCGGAATACCTTCCTGCCAGTTTACTGACGCCGATGGCCTACGATCTGGGTGTCACCGAATCCATGGCGGGCCAGGCGGTCACGGTAACGGCAGTGGTCGCGCTGTTCGCCGGGCTGGCCGTTCCCCGGCTAACCCGCAGCCTCGATCGACGAATTGTTCTGCTTGGTTTCACGGTGCTGATGATTGCCTCTAACCTGCTGGTTGCGCTCTCTTCAAGCCTGATGATTGTTTTAGCGATGCGCATCCTGCTTGGGATCGCGCTCGGCGGGTTCTGGAGTATGGCAGCAGCCGTCGCCATGCGCCTCGTGCCTGAAAACCGGGTGCCGCGCGCGCTTGCCATCATTTTCAGCGGTATTGCTGTCGGGACAGTGGTTTCGATACCGCTGGGCAGCTATCTGGGCGGGATGTACGGTTGGCGCAGTGCCTTTATCGCAGCAACAGCAGTAGGGGCGCTGACGCTGATCGTTCAGCTCTTTACGCTTCCCGCGATGCCGCCGCGCAGCAGGGTGAAAACGGCCTCAGTGGCAGACTTACTCCGCAGGCCAGGCATTGCGACAGGCATGATGGGATGTGTACTGGCGCATACCGGCCAGTATGCGCTGTTTACCTATATCCGCCCGGCGCTGGAGAGCGTTGTGCCGCTGGATGTCGATCGCTTGTCGTTGATTCTGCTGGGCTTTGGCGTCGCCAATTTTATCGGCACGCTGCTTTCCGGTTGGCTTATCGAGCGTAGCCTTCGCCTCACTCTGGTAGTGATGCCAGCCATTGTCGGCGCAGCCGCATTAAGCATGATCATCTTTCCACTTGAGGAAACCGGGCTGATGCTGCTGGTTGCGATATGGGGACTGGCATTCGGCGGTATTCCGGTGGCGTGGTCCAACTGGGTTGCACGCGCTGTTCCGGATCAGGCGGAAACGGCCGGCGGCATGGTGGTCGCCGCCGTACAATCCTCAATCGCCATCGGGGCGGCACTGGGAGGCGTCATCTTTGGCTTGAGCGGCATAACCGGTGTCTTCGTTGTCGCAGGTGGCGTCATGTTCCTTGCTGCGCTTGTTATTGGCACAAAAGTACGCCTTGTGCAGGTAAACAGCGCCCGGGCGAATACCCCTGCAACCTCATTTGAATAAGAACGTCTCTTTAGCGGCCAGGGAGGGCCAGCTTCATTTACGACTACCCTTTGCCTCCTGACGTCACCCGCTGGCGGTGGCAATCTGCCGGCTCCACTTTTTTCCCCTCTGCGGAACAGACACGTAACGGCTGCAGAGGCTGACCGCTGGTGTTATCCACCAGCACAGAGTGAACCTCTCCCTCGGCAAAGAGGTAGCGCTCACCCCATTGCCGCATCGCCACCACAATCGGAAACACCGCGCGGCCTTTGTCGGTCAGCACATATTCACTGTAGGCGCTGCCATCGGATGCCGGGCAGATCTCAAAGATGCCGTGCTCAACTAACAATTTGAGGCGAGCGGCGAGAATGTTTTTTGCCAGCCCCAGATTTTTTTGAAACTCGCTGAACCTGCGCACATCGTCAAACGCTTCCCGGATAATCATCAAACACCAGCGCTCACCAATCGACTCGAGGGTTCGGGCCACGGGGCATTCACTGGTTCTGAGGGATTCCTGTTTCGCCATTTCTGCACTCCTGGCATCTCTTTTCAGGGAGACGAGTATAAGTCCCTCGCAAACTGGTTGCAAAAGAAAACCGCCAATGCTATCTCTGTCGCTCTTGTGGTTTTAAAAAGCAACCAGAATGGGCAGGTGTGATGAGGAATAAATTGAGTGTAGAGGCGGGTATCACGCAGAATGCAGGATCTGGCGCTGCTCTGGTGCTGAGACCGGGCATTGTCCTTTTGTTCTCGCTGATAAGCGCGCTATCGGTGGCAAATGTTTACGCGTCACAGCCTTTACTGGAATCTATTGCGCTGACTCTCAATATTCCCCAGGCGGTGATTGGCAGCGTGGTAACAGCAACCCAGGCGGGCTATGCGCTCGGGTTGATTTTCCTTGTGCCGCTCGGGGATGGGATTAACCGAAAAACCCTCACCATCACGCTGCTGTCGCTCTCGGCTACGGCACTGCTGGCGGCGGGATTTGCGCCCAATTTTGTCACTCTGCTTTGTGCGCTGTTCTTTATTGGCCTGCTGGCGGTGGTGGTGCAGCTGGTGGTGGCCTGGGCCGCTATTCTGGCGGCACCGGAGCAACGCGGAAAAATTGTCGGCACGGTGACCAGCGGCATTGTGTTGGGCATTCTGCTCTCCCGCGTAGTCGCCGGCAGCCTGGCGGATCTTGCCGGCTGGCGGGCGGTTTACCTGACTTCAGCCTGCCTGATAGTGCTGATGGCCTGCGTGGTGACGAAAGCGGCGCCCGCGCCATCCGTTGAGCGGCGCACCGCGCCTTATCTCTCTCTGCTGCTCTCGGTTTTCAGGCTCTTTATCACTGAGCCGCAGTTGAGAAGAAGCGGTGCATTCGCGCTGCTTATCTTCACGGCGTTCAGCATGTTGTGGAGCGCAATGGTGTTGCCGCTCACTGCGCTGTCGTTATCCCATACGGAGACAGGCTTGTTTGGCCTGGCAGGGGTGGCCGGTGCACTGGCCGCGGCGAAGGCGGGTGCCTGGGCCGACAGAGGCTGGGGGCGCAGCGCCTGCGGTGCCGCGCTGGTCGTGCTGACGCTCTCGTGGTGGCCCATCTCATGTACCGAATCTTCTCTGCTGTGGCTGGTTGTTGGCATCCTGATGCTGGACTTCGCCGTGCAGACGGTGCACGTAATCAACCAGAGCACACTCATCGCCGCCAGGCCAGAGGCCGCAAGCCGGCTGGTGGGCGCCTACATGTGCTTTTACTCGACGGGCAGCGCAACGGGCGCAATTGTTGCCACCCAGCTCTACGCTCACTTTGGCTGGAGCGCGGTCTGTATCGCCGGGGCGGGCGTCAGCGCCTGCGCATTTCTGCTCTGGTGCGCAAAGAGATAGTTTCATCCGCGCGCGCGAAAAATGGCCGCAAGTTTCAACACAGCGGACTCAATTTCCCCCTCGTTGTAGGCGGCAAAGCCCATCAGAAATCCTGTTGAGGCAGGTTGGCCCGCATATAACGCGGTCAGCCCGAGCATATCGACATCCGCGCGGCGGGCGGCGAGGGCGATCTCAGCTTCTGCGATCCCCTCTCTCAGGTGGCAGGGCATCTGCATGCCACCCGCTGGCGTAACCCAGGTGACGAAATCAGCGAGGTGCTGCGCTATCAGGCTGGCCAGTTTGTCACGCCGCGCAACATAGACGCCGCGCATCATCCGCACATAAGCACTAAAGTGTCCGCCCTCAATAAATTTAGCCAGCGTCAGTTGGGGAATGGAGGCGGTATGACCATCCATTAATGTGCGCGCTACCGTCAGCGGCTCTACCAGCTCATCGGGAACAATCATGTAGGCAATGCGCAGGCCAGGAAAAAGTGACTTCGTGAAGGTGCCGATATAGATCGTCCGGTCAGAGCCATCCAGCCCCTGGACGCAGGCCATTGGCTTGCCTTCATAGTGAAACTCACTGTCATAATCATCCTCAATGATCCACGCCTGGTGTCGGTTTGCCCACTCGATAACCGCCAGCCGCCGATCGAGAGAGAGCGTGGCGCCGGTAGGGTACTGATGAGAAGGGGTGAGATAGATCGCCTTTGCCGGTTCGCTCAGCGCGTTAAGTTGCTCAATCGACAGGCCGTTCTCATCGAGCGCAACCGGCAGGGTCTTTAGCCCGGCGGCTTTGAATGCTTTATGCGCTCCCTGATAGGCAGGATCTTCAATCACTACGCCATCGTTGTTATCCATCAGCACGTTGGCGCAGAGCGCCAGCGCTTGCTGGGAACTGGTGACAATGATGATGCGATCTGCCGTAGCGTGCGCGCCACGCTCCAGGTTGACATACTCAGCGATGGCCCGTCGTAACCGTTCCATACCCTGGGGCGGGCTTTGATCGAGAGCCTGGTGACGATACTCTTTCAGCACCTGGCGTTGCAGGCGCTCCCAGGTAGGGATCGGGAACAACCGTGTTTCAGGAATACCCGGTGCCAGCGGGCGAGGCCGGGAAAACTCACGCACCCCTCCGCTTTCATAGATGACCTCTCCCCGGGCGCTGAGCGCGGGTTTGCGCGCTCCAGCGCTTGTACGGCGCTGCCGGGCATGCGATTTCAGCAGCCGGGTGCGGGGCGATACGAAGCTCCCTTTTCCGGTGTGCCGTTCAATAAACCCCTCCGCATGGAGTCGGCTGTAGGCGGCTTCAATGGTATCCCGCGAGACCGTAAGGGATGTTGCCAGCGCGCGGGAGGCGGGAAGTGCTTTCCCTTCAGACAAGATCCCGTCAAGGATGAGCGTGCGTATTGCCCGCTGGATCCTTTCATGCAGCGGCAGCGCTCCGTTGGCGGGATCGATTATCCACGCTTTCACCGTTTCTAGTTGTGCATGCTTAAACATCGGCTCTCCCCGCCATGACGCATCTGAGCCGTCAGTCTAAAGCAACAAGGACAAATGCCGAACCCTAAATTGGTCTGCTTGGAACGCCAAAATTGGTGGGGCTAAACGTGCCATTGCCTGCTTATAATCCTTTCGCAAGCCTGATTAGCTATTTCCATGCAGTGGGTGGGAAATTACCGCCGGGATCTATTTCGGTGCAGCTTATTAGCGCCTGCCGGGCACATAACAGATATAAAAAAAGAGAGGTCATTACTATGAGTAATACTATTTTTACGATTGAAGCAGTCATCGAGAGTGATTATGAGGGCTGGTTGGCGCTGTGGGAGAAATATCAGGAGTTTTATAAGGTAGATATTCCCGAGGCGGTGACCAGACGTACGTGGCAACGATTTTACAGCCCGGTTGAGCCGGTATTCTGTGCGGTGGCGAAATATAACGGCAAGGTGGTGGGGTTTGCTCATTATCTCTTTCACCGCTCAACCTGGTCCGAGAGCGATTATTGCTACCTTGAAGATCTCTATGTGTGTGAATCCGTTCGCGGCCAGCAAGCAGGCAAACAGCTGATTGAATATGTGCAGCGTGAGAGCAGAAAGCGTCACGCCAGCCATCTCTACTGGCATACCCACGAAACCAATTATCGTGGGCAGCGTTTATATGACTGGGTGGCGAAGAAGAGCGGCATGATTGAATATCGCATGCAGGTGAGATAGCGATATTTTTTGCATCTTTCATATACCTCAAAAATAAAAAGCAGCACTTCGCAGCAAGCCACGCGCCGCAGCCGTTTTAACGTGAACAGGATGGAAAATAGTGAAGAAGATACTTTTGTGTGGCCTGATACTGGCCTCTGCGTCATGCGCTGATTTCCAGAAAAGTATGCAAGATCAGATGAACGCGGTGAATGCCGCGCTCACGCCTAAAGGCACAAACGTGCCGCAGAGCGCCTCTGCCAGGAGGGTGGGCACCATCACAAACGAGCAGTGCAAAACCAGCATCGGCAAGAGCCGCAGCTATTTCGAACAGCTTATTGGCTTCAGGCTGAATGAGTCCAACTCCTCCAGCTATACCTCTTTTTCGCAGACCTACAATCTGAAAATACCCGATCGCAAAGATCGCCTTGGCGGTAACTATGCCATCTGCGTCATTGCCATCGATCCGCAAACGGACAACGTCACGACATTCTCTATGCCGGTTTAATACCGAGCCTGACGCTGTTTCGCGGACAAAATAAAACGGGAACCTGAAGGTTCCCGTTTTTGCGTGCAATGACAGCCACCTGAGCCCGTCAGGCGCAACGCAACTTACTGTGTCGAGGTGGTGGTCGTCGTCGTGGTGCCGGTATTCGAACCGTTATTGCCGCCAGCCGCCATCAGTGCGAGGCCGGTAATGGCTGTGGCGATGGTTACCCCCGCAATGGCGGAAGATCCCACGGCAAACTCAGAGGCGTTTGCGCCAGCCGCTTCACCGCTATTGAGCTCCAGGGCGGAGCCCGGCGCGGCAACAGCGTTACCCGCCGCTGCAATCAGAACCAGGGCAGCAATTGTCATTTTCATCTTTCTCTTCTCCATTTAACGTTTCCTCCATCAGGGCAATGACACCCACCCATACACTATTTTTATTGTTACTTAAGTGAAATTAATAACTGTATCTATATGTTAAATATATGTTTTATTCACCCGTGATATGCCTATCAAATGACTGATTTCCCGACGCCTCGTTTTTAATCTCAGCGGATATTTTCAGACTATCCGCATCCGTGCCCGCGCCGTTGCTGGCGCTTTTAGCGGCGCGGCCTACGCTTAAAAGATGCGACGCAGCGGCCTGTAACCGGCTGCGCGATAGCTGCGGTGAATGGAAAAAAGAACAAGGAGCAAGAATGAACATTGCCTGTCTTGGTTGGGGATCGCTGATTTGGAAAGCGGATGGTTTACCACTGGCCAGCCGCTGGCATGCCGATGGCCCACGTTTACCTATTGAGTTTTCCCGCGTTGGTGATGGGGGTGAGCTGGCAACGGCGATCTGCATCAACGCGCCGGCTGTTCCGGTCCACTGGGCGTTTCTCAACACTGGCGATCTGGAGCTTGCGACTGCGGCCCTGCGCAAGCGCGAGCAGATCCCGGATTCACGGGAAGATGGCGTCGGCTCGCTGGTGCTGGCGGGCAATATGGACGGTGCGCTCGCCACATGGGCGGCGGCGAAACAGCTTGATGCGGTGATCTGGACCGCATTGCCACCGCGTTTTAATGGCATTGAAGGGCGGATCCCCTGTGTCGATGATGCGCTCGCTTACCTGCGCTCGTTAACGGGCGACACCCTCAGCCACGCGCAGGACTATATCTGCCGGGTTCCCGACGTGTTCGACACGCCCTATCGCAGAGCGATTCGCGAGCAGCTCGGCTGGCCCTGCTGATTCATCCTTTCACGTAACTCATCACATTTTTGTAACACTTTCATAGCACCCTGGTAGCGCTTCGCCAGGGTAGACTCTGCCTGCTCATTGAATATGGAAAAAGAGAACTTTAAGATGCCATTACGTTCGATTCAGGCGTTGTGTTTGCTCAGCTTTTTTATGGCGGATGTGCGGGATGGTCTTGGCCCCTTTCTGGGGATCTTCCTGATTCACTATCACTGGAGCGCGGAAGCGATCGGCTACGCGATGACCGCAGGCGGCATTGCCGGGCTTCTGGCGACGCTGCCCTCCGGGATTGTGGTGGATGCCTCGGCGCGCAAACGGGCGATTATCGCCGTGGCCGCGCTGTTGATCATGGCGGGCACGCTGCTGCTGTGGTTCTTCCCCGGCTCGTTAATGGTTTACGCAAGCCAGGTAGCAACGGGCATATCGGCGGCATTTATCGGCCCGGCAATGGCCGGTCTGACACTCGGCCTGGTGGGGCAGAAGCGCTTTGCTCATCAACTGGGGCGCAATGAAGCTTATAACCACGGCGGCAATATGCTCTCGGCGCTGCTGGCGGGTGTTGCCAGCTGGTACTGGGGCATCGGCGCGGTCTTCCTGCTGATGCTGGTGATGGCCTTTGGCGCGCTGATGGCGGTGCTCGCGATCCGCGAAAAAGATATTGATCACCGCGTCGCGCGTGGGCTGAATCCTGAAGAGGCCCTCGGCGAGATCCCCTCGCTCTTTACGCTGCTCAAAATCCCGGCGCTCACCATTACCGGGCTGACCCTGATGCTGTTTCATCTGTCGAATGCCGCACAGCTGCCGATGCTGAGTATGCAGGTGGCTTCAGGCCATAACGCCACTCTGTTTAACCCTGGCGCGTATGCCGCAATGACGGTGGTGATAGCGCAGGGCGTAATGATCCCGGTGGCGCTGATGGTCTCACGTTACGCACAGCGATATGGCTATGAAAAAATGATTTTGATCGCGCTGATTATCCTGCCGGTTCGCGCAATGACCGCCGCGCTATGGCCATCGCCGTGGGCGGCGATCCCGGTGCAGATTTTCGATGGAATGAGCGCCGGTATTCTCGGCGTGGCAGTGCCCGGCTTTATCGCCTCGCTGTTAAACGGCACGGGGCACGTCAATGCCGGGCAGGCGCTGGTGATGCTGATGCAGGGCTTTGGTGCCGCCATCAGTCCCTCGCTTGCGGGAACCGTGGCAACGCACTATTCGTGGCGCACGGCTTTTATCACGCTGGCGACCATTGCCCTGACGGCTCTGCTCATCTGGCTCGGCTTCGCCAAAAAAGGATCAACGCAACCCCTTCGCGAGTGACCGCTCCTGCGGCTGATGCGCTGTTAACGGTTCCCGGCGCATCAGATCGCGGCAGACATAAAAGAGCCCAATCATAAAGGGAAACTCATACAGCTCTTCAATCAAATCCTGATAGTCGCGCTTGTGCAGGAAGAAGTGGGCAATTGCGCGATGGTGCTCCACGCTGTCGGAGATCAGGAAGGTGACGACCACCAGCGCGAAACTCCAGACAAGCAGGGTTTGATGGCGCAGTCGGTCACTAATCTGCTGGCGTAGCGCATGGGAAAAGAGGGGAAACAGCACCAGAGCGCCAATCAGTAACACCGAAATGGCGCGAAAGAGCAGGCGCGGCTCGTGGGGAAAATAGTCGCGGCCCCAGCTGACGCTGCGTCCGAGCAATACCAGCCACCACGTTGCCGCCCAGAGCCAGAAGCGTTTGCGCTCCGGCGTCAGCGGAGTAGTGAGCGCGAAGCGCAAGGTAAAAACAAAAGCAAACAGCAGCCATAGTGCCTGGACATTTTCTATCACTGATACCGACAGCCCATGATAAAGGGGCAGAGAAAAGTCGGCGAAAAAAGGAATGATGCAGGAGAAAGCCGCCAGCATCACGGTAGTGGGCGTCAGGCGTTTATCGAATTTCATAATATTGCCACATTGATAATAATTAGCGGGCTAACATAGCGGATGAGGGTTTGTGCTGCTTTGCGATTAGTGGCGTATTGACTTATCAGGGTGGGAAACGCACCGGCAAAATAGCCGGTTGCGTTATTTTCAGGCGGCCTGAACGGTATTGATAATCTTATGGATGCGTTGTTTGAAGCGCTTAATTGACCTGTCTATTTTCCGGCGATGAAGAAAGCGGAAATAAGATGAGAGCGGCACAAACTCAGCTTCGCCAATATTATCGATAACGACCAATTCATACTCTTGCGGCGCGGTTTTACGCACCAGCACATTGTACTCTTTCAGCGTCATGGTCGAGATGCCGTACTCAATGAGATTGCTGCGCAACTCAGCGAGTTTTTCCTCAAGCAGAGGCAGAGAAAGACGCTTGTTCTTCAGGTAGAAGGCCAGGCTTTTGGAAATTTTCCCATCGTAATCGGTGACCAGATCAAAAACATGGCCGGTGCCAAAATTGGTCTGGATTTTACCGTAGTAGTTGGGAATGGCCTGGCATGCCTGAATAGAGCCTGATTTTTTGCGGTAGTAGCGCGTTTCGCGCTTCACCTCTTTTAACCCACCGTCATCGGGGTTATAGAGGGTTTTGACACATTTTTGACTATCAAACGGGTGCTGGTAACACCGGCGGTGGCGGCCGCTTCCTATATTCTCTTTTAGTATCAGCATGGTTACTCTCCTTGCCGGATACTATGAGATTGCGCGGTTAAATATTTCCTAAACGAGGGAAATGCTTTGATACATTTGCCCGGAAGGCAGGGAATAAGCGCACCACATGTTAAATTTGGTCGCCCGGCGGGGGTAAAGAGCGACCCTGAAATAACGCGCAGCGCGTATCACCTCATTGACGTTTACTCCTGAACCATCCACATATCCGCCTCTTCAAACATCTCTTCCAGCATGCGGTTCAGCTTTTCGCGATCGCTTTTACTGGCATCGCTGTTCAGGCCGTTAGCCTGCATCGGTTTTACCCGCACATCGGCGTCCGGGAAGATGCGGTGTACGCGCTTTGTCAGTTCAGTGAGGATAATCTCGCGCGCGCCGGGTAAACCTTCAACATTACGCTTGTCGTAAACCAGTTCAACAAACACAGGGTCGTCCTATTCAGTCTGAATTTTTCGTGCAGCATTTATACTGGATAAAAAATCAGTATTCAAGATTAAAGCGTGTAAGAGAGGCGCATTCTGCGTACAAGCCCGTAAACCGGGCATATTGGGCGGAGCAGGGAGTGTTTTTTAGCAGGGGGGAAGAAATAAAGGATGGCAGTTTCGACATCAAAACTGCCAGCGAAGAGAGTACAAATTGTTTAAGCGTATATCCGTCACTTGCGCACTTTATAACCTGGTGGCTAAAGCGGCACAAACGCAAATTTTTCGCTGGAGGGATTTATAAAATTGATGATCACTGTATTAATCATCAGCCTTTGTACTTCCCCTGGCGAAAGTGTGCTTATGCCGGGTCGCGCTGAAGTTTGAAGATGCGAACCATCTCCACCAGCTGTTCCGCCTGCTGTTGCATAGCGTGTGCGGCGGCAGAGGACTCTTGTGACAGTGTGGCATTCTGCTGCGTTGCGGCATCCATATGCGTGATGGCGACGTGCACCTGATCAATGCCGACGCTCTGCTCGTTGCTGGCCAGCGAAATGGTATCGACAAGTTGGCTTACACGCTCAACGCTCTGCATGATTTCGGCCATTGCGCTGCCGGCATTTTTCACGAGTTTGTTGCCTTCATCAATGCGATTCACCGAACGCTGAATCAGCTCGCTGATCTCTTTCGCCGCGGTGGCAGAGCGCTGGGCGAGAGCGCGCACTTCTGATGCCACCACGGCAAAACCGCGCCCCTCGGTTCCTGCGCGCGCCGCTTCTACCGCCGCATTGAGCGCCAGGATATTGGTCTGAAACGCAATGCTATCGATCACGCCGATAATGCTGCTGATCTCGGTCGAGAGATGATTGATCTCGCTCATGGTGGTCACGACACGCTCCACGACCTCGCCGCCCTGGTTCGCCACGCGCGTGGCTTCACGGGTGATATCACTGGCGATGCGTGAATTATCAGCATTGTTTTTCACCACCGATGTCAGCTCTTCCATTGAGGCGGCGGTTTGTTCAATCGCGCTGGCCTGCGCTTCATTGCGTGCGGAGAGTTCTCGGCTGCCGCTGGCAATCTGCTGTGAGGCGCCAGCGATCGTTTCAGTGCCGGAGCGCACCCCGGAGACGACGCGCGTCAGGTTCCGGTTCATCTCCTGCATGGCGCGCATCAGCTCGGCAGTTTCATCGCGCCCGGAAATGACGAAGGAGGATTGCAGATCGCCCGCGGCGACGGTACGGGCAACGGAGACTGCCTGTGCCAGCGGACGCGTAATACTGCGAATTAACCACCAGGTGATCAGCATGCCGACAATCAGCGTAAAGGCCATCACCAGTGTCAGCATCAGACGCGTCTCTTCAAACAGGGTGTTATTGTGCGCCTCGGTCTGCTGGCGGATATGCGCCGCTTGTTGCAGCGTGCTCGCCACCACCGTATCGATCATTTTGGTCGGTTCCCGATCGATACCGGTCACCATATGGTCGACCCGCTGTGCGCTGCTGGCATCAGCAATATCGTAGTGCTGCAAGGCATCCAGATACTCTCTTTCAAGCTTTGCATGCAAGCCGATGGTTTTGACAACCTCGTTGTTTGCGACACCAATCTTTGGAAGCAGCACGCTCAGGGTTTTTAACAGCGCCTGCGTTTTCTGGCTCTGTTCAACAAAGGCGTTTTTGTATTTAACGAAGGTTTCCTGATTTTGTGTGCCGCGCAGCAGCGTGTTTTTCCACTCCTGCACCTGAATTTTGAACTGCACTTGCGCATTACGCGCCGTGTCGATGCTCTGCGCAACTTCGCCTTCGGTTGCCATGATCTGTTTGTTTTGCGCGAGTGCGCCAGCGTTAATGGCGAGGCCGCGAATCCCCATAAACAGCGTTGCCAGTAACAGTAACGTCGCCAACAAACCCAGACGCTGCCCAATAGTAAGATGGTTAATTTTCATGCTGTGTCACTTCCCCTGGTGGTGAGGCGCAAATGGCGCGCACGCCAGCACTATCGACGTATTTAAGCAGGGCTTTAATGTCGATCTGAACAGAAACAGAGCATTTTTAGCTTAATATTTTGATATATAAGCAGATGGCACTTTTATGACATTTTCGTGACGCTGTATTACTGCTCAACTTAGCGCATGCGCAGAGGGGTTAACCTTCCAAATGATGTCTGGGATCGGCATGGATCTGCGCCAGCAGGCGCCAGGGTTTGCTGTCCAGCAGCCAGGCGGGAACATCCGCCGCCGATAATGGGCGGGCAAAAAGATAACCTTGCGCTTCATCGCAGCCATACTCTTCGAGCATGCGCGCGGTTTCCAGATCTTCCACCCCTTCCGCCAGCACCTCGTAGTTCAACTCTTTAAGCATCATGATTACATTTCGCGCAATGATGCGGCTGTCGTCATCGGTGGCAATCTGGCTGACCAGCGAGCGATCGAGTTTGATCATGTCAATCGGGATGCGTCGCAGGTAGCTGATATTGCTGTAGCCTGCGCCAAAGTCATCAAGCAGGATGGTAAAACCAAGCGCATCAAGCCGGTTAAGCTCCCGCAGGGCGGCATCGCTCTCCAGCACTTTTTCCGTTTCCAGACACTCAATGTGAATATCGGCAGGTGTAAGCCCGGCATCGATAATGTGCTGCGCCAGTTCATCGGCAAAACCGCTGCGCGAGAAATCACTCACCGTGGCGTTAATAGAGACGGGAAGATCGATGCCGATCGCCTTCCACGCTTTGACCTGGGCAATCACCGTTTTAATCACCCAGTGGGTAATATCGGCCATCAGGGTGGTTTTTTCCGCCAGCGTGACGATCACCGCCGGTGAGATTGGCCCAAGCTCGGGGTGAGTCCAGCGCAGCAGCGCCTCCACGCCCTCGGTCTTTCCCGTACGCAGAGAGACTTTCGGTTGATAGGCCATATGGAGCTGATCGCCCGTTTTGATTGCCTGGCTGAGATCGTACAGCAGGCGGAAATCGGTATTACGCTGCTCATCAAGGACCGGGTTGAAGTGCAATACCGGGATATTCTCGCGGATCGCCTCATGCAGGGCGCTGATCGCCTGACGCACCACCTCCTGTACGTTGTCATTTTGCGGCGTAAAGGGGACATAACCCGCGTGAATAGAGAGATTGATATTAATATCGCTACCAATGGTCGCCTGGAAAGCGTGCACTTTTGCGACCCGCTTAGCCAGCCTGTTCGCCGCGTCACGCCCGGTAAGCACCGCAAAGCGTCCGGTGGCGAAGGCATAAAGCGTTGTTGCCTTGTTAAGCCGCAGGCGCATCTGCAACAGCGGGCCAAAGCTGCGCAGCAGCGTCTCCAGCGCCTCAACGCCGAGATAGCGGGTCAATTCATAGGCACGGGGAATATCAATACAGTCAAAGATGATCAGCGCATAATCACCGCTCGCGTTCTGCTTCAGGTGCGCCATCTCTTTAATTAAGCAGGGGCGGTTCGGCAGGCCGGTCAGCGCATCGACAAGACCAATGTTGTAGCAGGATTCAAGGTAGAGCGTGGCGAGAGCGGCGATGCGCTCAAAGCTGGCGATTTGGCGAGCATCGGGTTCGTAGAGCTCAGGATGGGTGACGCACAGCGTGCCGAGCACTGCTCCCTCTTTGGCGATCAGCGGTGCCGAGGCGTAAAAGAGGATATCACCGCTTTGGACCAGCGGCTGATGGGAAAAGCGCGTGTCGAGGCGGGTATCGATACAAACAATCGTCTGCCGGTCGGCCAGCGTATACTGGCACATGCTGCGATCGATGGCGATTTTGTCATGCTCGATCGGCACTTTTTCGACGAATTTGATGTACTGAAACTCATCATCAAAGGTGGTAATAAAGCAGCCTGATACGCCCATCACTTCACTGGCCAGACGCGCAAATTCCGCCAGCGCCGCATCGCGCGCCGCGTCGGCCTTACTCAATAAATCAAGCGCGGCCAGCTGTCTGCTTTCACTTTTTTTAAGGCCCGTAAACATGGTGCGCTCCTGCCCAACAAGTTAAAACAGGGTGTCTTCGTCTGAGAACGCCATCAGCGTGACAGGCGTCGGATTATCAGATGCCGCCGCGTATCACTATTTCCACCAGCCAAGCTGAGTGCCGACCACGGCGATAATCGCGACGATCAACATAATGATGGTGGTCTTTTTCATGGGAACTCCTCGGTCAGCGTCTCGCGCCGACCCTGTTAAGTGTATATGAAAGCGAGGCCATTAAGATTTGCCTCATGCCAGCAACGGGAGAAAACGCCATTAATTGAGCTGCTGGAACGCTTTTTTGCTTTTACTCTTCTTCACCCGATACATTACTTCATCGGCCGCGCGCAGGGCGCTATCCGCATCGTACTGCTCAGGGTTAATTTCAATCACGCCGACGCTGGCACCGGGGTAATAAAGATGAACATCACCGAGTTGATATTCACCGGCGATCTGCTTATCGAGGCGCGTTTTTAGCGCACTGAGCAGCATGCCCTGCGGCTGGTGGAGCGGGCCGCCGGGGCAGGCGAGTAAAAACTCATCGCCGCCGAGACGCCCAATAATGTCATCTTTCCCGCGATCCTGCGTCAGGCGATTGCCTACCTCAATCAGGAAGCGATCGCCGGCCTCATGGCCAAACTGGTCGTTAATCCCTTTGAAATTATCGAGATCGATAAAGGCGATAATGACGTGAATGTTGAGATGACGGGCGAGTGAGAAGAGCGTCTGCAGCGACTCAAACAGCGCGCGGCGATTCGGCAGGCCGGTCAACACATCGGTATAGGAGTGGGCGATCAGCGCGGCGTTGGCTTCGCGCAGCTGGTCAACCAGATACTCTTTTTCAATATATTGCGCGATAAGGCCGGCAAACAGGCGCAGCACCTGCTCGCCGCGCGCGCTGAGCATCTTTTTCTGATTGCTGGCCGCACACAGCGTGCCATAAAGCGAACCATCAGCCAGCTGCACCGGCTGGCTGAGATAGGTGGTGATCCCCAGCGCCTGGGCGGCTTCGCAATCGCGCCAGCGGGTTGCCACATCATTGGCAAACAGGCAGTTATCATCCAGCGCGCGTTTACACAGGCTGTCGCCAAAGGGGAGGGAGAAGCCTTCAGGGATCTCAAGCTGCTTGCTGTTACGGGAGTAGACAATATGCTGCTGGCGGGGGTCGTCGCTGATTTTGGTCAGATAGGTCGATTCCATATCGGTCACCATCTCCAGCATTTCCAGAAACTGGCGGACTAAGCTTTCCAGCGAGTGATCTTTCGCCAGGGTTTCCGATACCCGGGCGAGAATGAAATCGGACATGAATATTGGGCTCCGGTGCGTGGGTACCTCGTTGACCCGGCACGTTATTGCTGACTATTTCGACGGCGCGCCATTAAAACATGAACCAAAAAGATTTGATATATCGTGTAGCGGACAAAAAAAAGCCCCGCTGATGAAGCGGGGCAAAAACTCATTGATTACGGAATGATGTTCTCTGGTCATGGGTGAGAACAAGGCAGACTATAACGGCGAAAAGTGCATTAAGGATGGAGAAATCATGGAGATATGCCGCTTGCGCGGCTATTCTGAAGAGCGTTGTTGGTCACTGTAAGGAAAAGAAGATGCGTTATGGGTTACTGGTTTTACCGCTGCTGGTCTCTGCCTGCACCTCATCACCTGCTAAAAAGCCGGATCATCCGCAGGTCGGCATGGCCAACCCAGCGGCAGTCTACTGCCAGCAGCGTGGCGGCGAGCGCGTGCCGGTGCAGAGCCCGCAGGGTGTGCGCACCGAGTGCAAACTGCCGGGCGGCGAGGTGATCGACGAGTGGGCGCTGTGGCGTCGCGATCATCCGACATCGGGATCGTGACAGCGGCATAAAAGCCCGGTAAACTTCTCTTTCGGAATTATCTCATATTAAGCTTTAACGAGATCACGCGAGAGAAGCATGTTTCAGTTACGACCGGGCAGCCAGGCATTAGTCATCGGCGCCCAGACCGCCAGCGGGCGGAGCAATATCGGTAAATCCGTTGAGTTATTTGGTCTCTGCCAGCCGGGTGAGCGCTTTCTTAACCCGGTGAATGGCGTGGTCACCGAAATGCCGCGCACCGCAGCGCGCGCGCTCTGGCTGGTGACGGGCGATGTGACCGCGTTTGATGGTCAGCACGGTTTTGCCTTTGTGCGCACCGAGCACCTGATGCCTCTGCAGCCGGACAGCGCGCCGCAGGACGAGCGTACGCAGGTGGTGAGCTAACGCAGCGCGCGCAGCCACTCCGCCAGAACGACGGCGTGGTTCTGATCCCTCTCTTTTGCCGCATATAACAGCGTGACGGTGCCGTTTTTCCCCCGTGCCGCCAGCTGTTCTCCTGCCTCTTTTTGTGCCTTAAGCTCTTCCCGGTAGCTCTTCTTAAAGGCGGCAAAATCGATTTCTTCGCCGTGAAACGCTTTACGCAGCTCCGTTGACGGCGCCAGCGTTTTGCACCACTCATCATAAGCCAGATCGGCTTTCTTTATGCCGCGCGGCCAGAGCCTGTCGACCAGCACCCGGTAGCCATCCTCTTTACTGGCGGCGTCGTAAACACGTTTACACTGGATCATCGCGTTCTCTCCCTTTTCGTCTGGTCATTGATTTTAAAGTGTTGTGATTAATGTTAAAGACGTCTAGTGTGATGCGCCTTATGTTAGCCATTATCTACCACGGCATAGGGGCACTTCTCCATGAACCACATTCCGCCTAAAAAGACACTGCGCATTGCGCTGATCGGCGACTATAACCACGACACTGTTGCGCATCAGGCGATCCCGCTTGCCATTGATGATGCCGCGGCTGTTCTTGAGATCACCGCTGATTATGACTGGCTGGCAACCCGCGAGATCGACAATCCTGAAGATCTGGTCGGTTATGACGCCATCTGGGTCGTGCCAGGCAGCCCGTATGAGAATGCAGCAGGGGCATTTATCGCCATCAAATATGCGCGTGAAAACGCCATTCCCTTTCTCGGCACCTGCGGCGGTTTCCAGCATGCGGTGATCGAGTACGCCCGCAATGTGCTGGGCTGGGAGGATGCCGCCCATGCTGAAACCGAAACCGCAGGGCAGATGGTGATTACGCCGTTGACCTGTGCGCTGGTGGATCAAACCGCTGCCATTGAGTTAAGACCCAACACGCTGATTGCCCGCGCCTATGGGCGCAATGAGATTGATGAAGCCTACCGCTGTAGTTTTGGCGTTTCCCCGGAGTTTGCCAGCGAGCTGGAGCGCGGCGATCTGCGGGTGACCGGCTGGGATGAAGAGGGTGAGGTGCGGGCGGTGGAGTTGATCACCCATCCGTTCTTTGTCGCCACGCTGTTCCAGCACGAGCGCGGCGCGCTGGAAGGCCGCCCGGTGCCGCTGGTGCATGCGATGCTGCGCGCCGCAGGCGAATAAGTCGATTGTGCCGGATGGCGCGTAAACGCTTATCCGGCCTACAACACCCCGACACCGCTTTTGTAGGCCGGATAAGGCGCCAGCCACCCTCCGGCAGCGCATCGGTGCCATCCTCCGGCCCGTTATCGTTTTTGTAGGCCGGATAAGGCGCCAGCCGCCATCCGGCATTTACGTGCCATCCGGTATCTACCCGGAAACGATCTCCCGGTTCCGTCCGGCAAACGCGCCGCACAGCGCCATGACTACCGACAAGAGCGCACAGGCGATCAGCGGTAGATGCCAGTCGCCGCTGGCATCATGCACTTTCCCCATCAGCGGCGGCCCGCAGGCGGCGAGCAGATAACCTACCGACTGCGCCATCCCCGACAGCGCAGCGGCCTGATGCGCCGAGCTCGCCCGCAGGCCAATAAAGGTGAGGCCGAGGATCATCGTCGCCCCCGAGCCAAATCCGTACACCACCGTCCAGAGCGCCGCGTGCTCCGGTTGCAGCCACAGCCCCAGCGCGCCCGCAGCGCACAGCAGTGCCACCAGCGCCGCGATAGCCCGCTGATCCCGCAGGCGGTGCAGCACCAGCGGAACCAGTAAACCGGGTGCGGCTGTAGCCAGTTGCAGCACGCCGTGCAGCGAGCCGGCCTGCGCCTCGCTGAAGCCCTGGCTTATCAGAATCGACGGCAGCCAGCCGATCACAATGTAGTAAATCAGCGAGTTGATCCCGAGGTAGAGCGTCACCTGCCAGGCCAGCGCCGAGCGCCAGATGCCGCGGCTGTGAAGAGCTCCGCTGGCACTGAGCGCAGCCGGCGCACCGTGTCGCAGGCGCGGCAGCCAGAGCAGCAGCGCCAGTAGGGGGAAGATCATTAGCGTCAATAACGCGCCGTGCCAGCCCGCGCCGCTCTGCGCAATCGGCACCATCGCCGCGGAGCCGAGCGCCGCCGCCGCGCCCATGGTGAGCGAATAGGCTCCGGTCAGTTTGGCGACATGCTGCGCAAAATCCCGCTTCAGCATGCCGGGCAGCAGCACATTGCCGAGCGCAATGCCGCAGCCAATCACCGCCGTGCCGATAAACAGCAGCAGAGAAGAGGGCAGCGAACGCAGGGCGATGCCAGCGCAGATCAGCAGCAGCGCGGCAAACAGGCTGCGCTCCATACCAATCCGTCGCGCCACGCCCGCCGCCAGCGGCGAAATCAGCGCGAAGGCCAATAGTGGCAGCGTGGTGAGCATGCCGGTTTGCGCCGTGGTTAAGCCATAGTCGGCGCGAATGGCATCCAGCAGCGGTGCGGCGCCGGTGAAAGTAACGCGAAGCGTGGTGGCAATCATCAGGATGCCAATAATCAGCAGCACGCGCTGTTTGCCGTTTAAAGAGGGAGTGGTCATGGTGTTCTCATTTATAAACAGAGGGCACTACGATAGCGTTTTTCACCGTTGTTTGAATCAAGCTAAAATGACACTTTATCGCTAAATTCGGACAACTTTATGCACGACTTAGCCTTAGCGGGCTTCGATCCCGACAGCCAGCAGGAAGCCGCTGTCGCCTTTCACATCCGCATGGCGGCGCATGAACAGCGCATTCCCGCTCATCATCACCGCAAAGGGCAGTTGATCCTCGCCTTAAAAGGGGCGATCACCTGTGAAGTGGAGAATGCCCGCTGGATGGTGCCGCCGCACCACGCCATGTGGCTACCGGGTTTTGTGCCGCACAGCAATCACGCTACCGCCAATGCGCAGCTCTGCTTTCTGTTTATTGAAAGCTGGGCGGTGGTGATGCCGGAGCACTGCTGCACCCTCAAAATCTCGCCGCTGGTGCGCGAGCTAATCCTGCAACTTGCTGCCCGTTCAACCGCTGCACGGCGTGAGCCGCAGACCCAGCGCCTGATCCAGGTGCTGTTTGATGAGTTACCCCATCAGCCGCAGATGCAGCTCCAGTTGCCCGTCTCCATGCATGCAAAGATCCGCCAGATGGTCGAGACGATGGAGCAGGCCCCGGCGGAGCGGCAGACGCTGGCGCAGTGGGCGCAGCGCTTCGCCATGAGTGAGCGCAACCTTGCTCGCCTGGTAGTGAAAGAGACAGGGCTTAGCTTTCGCCGCTGGCGACACCAGTTGCAGCTGATCCTCGCCCTGCGTCTGTTGATTGAGGGGCACAGCGTGCAGCACATTGCCCAGACGCTGGGGTATGACTCAACCACGGCGTTTATCACCATGTTTAAAAAGGGGTTAGGGCAAACGCCAGGGCGCTATCTGGCAACGCTTGGCGAGCAGTAATATTTTTTCCTGCCAAGTCCACTTTTGTTGTGTGGAATTAAAACGTTTATAGCGCCCGCAGCAAAAGGATAAGTCATTAATATCGCGAAACTGTTTTTAATAACTTTTTCAGATATTCAATGCACTTTTTGATATTTGTGTGATGAAAAACCTTATGTGACTTTAACGCGGCAATAACACAATAACCGGGCATAAGGATTAGCATGGCAACCTCATTACACACAAAAAACATCGTTGCGCTCAGCGCGCTGGCGCTACTTTCGGCGCTCTCCTTCTCCGCGCAGGCAGACAAGCTGGCAGATATCAAAGCCGCAGGCGTCCTGAAAGTCGCCACCTTTGACGCTAACCCGCCCTTTGGCGCGATCGATCCTAAAACCCACGATATTGTTGGCTACGACGTCGATTTTGCAAAAGCGCTGGCGAAAAGCCTCGGCGTTAAGCTGCAACTGGTTGCCACCAACCCGGCGAACCGTATTCCGCTGCTGCAATCCGGCAAGGTCGACCTGATTGTTGCAGATATCACCATTACCCCGGAGCGGGCGCAGGTGATTGATTTCTCTACACCTTACTTTGTCACCGGCCAACAGTTCCTCGTTCTGGCCTCTTCACCAGACAAGCTTGATGCCTACAGCAAAGCCCGCATCGGCGCGGTAAAAGGCACCACCGGCGAGCAGGCGCTGCATCAGCGCTTCCCGCAATCCCGCGTGCTGGCCTATGACGATATTCCGCTGGCGTTGACCGCACTGCGTAACGGCAACGTGCAGGCCATCACTCAGGACAGCACCATTCTGGCGGGGCTGCTGGCGGGCGCACCGGATAAAGCGAAGTTTAAGATCCTGCCCGACCTGCTGTCGAAAGAGGAGATTGGCGTCGGCGTCAGCAAAGGGGAGAGCGCCCTGCTGAACAAAGTTAACGCAGAGCTGGTGAACCTCGAAAAGAGCGGTGAAGCGGCGAAAATTTATGACACCTGGTTTGGCCCCCAAACGAAAACTCCGGCTCCGCGTAGCTTTACCATAGAAGCGAAATAACGATGTTGGCAGGTCTCTTCTCTTCCTCTGCGGCAGATGCCGCAGGGGCGTTGCCCGTGCAAAAAGGCACGGTAGTGTTTCGCCAGGCGAGTAAACGCTTTGGCGACAACGTGGTGCTGAAAGCGATTGATTTACAGGTTGCGGCGGGAGAAGTGGTGGCGGTGTGTGGCCCTTCCGGCTCCGGAAAATCGACGCTGATCCGCCTGATTAACCAGCTCGAAAATCTCTCCAGCGGCGAGATTTTTGTTGATGGTCAGCCCACCAGCCAGCTCACTGGCCGTAAGTTGCGTGAGTTGCGCCGCCATGTTGGCTTTGTTTTCCAGCAGTTCAACCTCTACGCTCACCTCACCGCGCTTGAGAATATCACCCTCGCGCTGCGCCACATTCACGGCAAAAGCGCCGCCGAAGCGCAGCAGATCGCACTTGCGCTGCTGGCGCGCGTTGGCTTGCAGGAGAAAGCGCAGCACTACCCGGCGCAGCTCTCCGGCGGGCAGCAGCAGCGGGTGGCGATTGCGCGCACGCTGGCGGCCGATCCGCACATTATCCTGTTTGATGAGCCGACTTCGGCCCTTGATCCGGAGATGATTGGCGAAGTGTTGCAGGTGATGAAATCGCTGGCGCACAGCGGCATCACCCTGATTGTGGTCACACACGAGATGCAGTTTGCCCGCGAGATCGCCGACCGGGTGATTTTTATCGACGGCGGCGAAATTCTTGAGCAGGCCGCGCCCGCCGACTTCTTTACCGCGCCGCAGCATCCGCGCGCGCAGCGTTTTCTGCAAAAGGTGCTTAACCCGCTGCATGCCGATAACAAGGAGTTGTAATGGCACTGCATCTTGACTGGGCGGGTGTGCTCAGCGGCCAGCCCGCAGCGTGGATCCTCTCCGGTTTTCTCACTACCGTGTGGGTCACGCTGGTGGGCATGATCCTCGCCACCCTGCTTACCGTGCTGCTGCTGGCGCTGCGCCTGGCAGGTGGCCGCGTGGGACGCGGCGCGGTGGCGACATGGGTGTCGCTGTTTCGTAACACGCCGCTGCTGGTGCAACTACTGTTCTGGTATTTCGCCGCATGGAACGTTCTGCCGCTGGCGGTTCGCCAGTATGTAAACGACGAACACGCCTTTAGCATTCTGCCGGGCGATGTCTGGTGGTTTACGCCGGAATTCCTCTCCTCTGCCTGGGCGCTTGGGCTCTTTACCGCCGCCTTTCTGGTGGAGGAGATCCAGGCCGGGCTGCTCGCTGTGCCGCGCGGTCAGGTGGAAGCGGCGCAGTCGCAGGGCTTCAGCCAGCTTGCAATCTTTCGCTGGGTGTTGTTGCCGCAGGGGCTACAGAATGCCTGGCAGCCGGTGGTGGGGCAGTATCTCAACCTGATGAAACTCTCCTCGCTGGCGACCGGGATTGGGCTGGGCGAACTCACTTACCAGACGCGACAGATTGAGAGTTTTAACGCCCACGCGCTGGAGGCGTTTGCTGTGGGCAGCGCGCTCTATCTGCTGCTTGGTCTGCTGATGAGCGTGCTGTTTAACCTGCCGCGCCACTGGCGCTCACTGCGCCACGCCACGGAGGTGCCGCGTGATCGCTAATATCACCGTCATTACCGACAACCTCGACTATTTGCTGTGGGGCAGAGCCGCGCAGGGTGAGCCGGGCGGCGTGCTGCTGTCGCTGTTGATGACTATTGGCGCGGCGGCGCTGGCGTTTCCCGGTGGCATTCTGCTGGCGTGCTGCGCCTGGCGTTTTCGCGGCTGGCCGCGCAAGGTGCTGTTTCTGTGGGCGGAGCTGATTCGCGGTATCCCGCTAATCTTCGTAATCTTCTGGCTCTGGTTTTTACTGCCGTGGATAACCGGGGCGGATCTGCCGGGTGCGGTCACCGTTACGCTGGCACTGGCGTGGTTTACCTCGGCGTCGGTGATGTACTCGACGCTGGCAGCGCTGGGCGCACTGCCGCGCGGGCAATATGAAGCGGCGCTGAGCAGCGGTTTTTCCAGCGCACAGATCCTGCACCGCGTGCTGCTGCCGCAGGCGTTACGCAACGCACTGCCGTCGTTTATCGGCTTGCTGATCGCGCTGCTGAAGGACACCTCGCTGGCCTTTATTGTTAACGTCCCGGAGCTGACCACCGTCGCCGGGCAGGTGAACAACCGGGTGCAGGTCTATCCGGCGGCACTGTTTATCTTCACCGGGCTGGTCTACTACCTGCTGTGCAGCGCGCTGGAGTATGGCGTGAAGCGCTGGCAGCGGCGGCTTTCACTGCCGACCAATTAGCAGCGATACCAGGCCTGCGGCAATCAGTGGCCCGACCGGCACGCCCCGGAACAGGGCCACGCCTAACACCGTTCCCACCAGCAGCCCCGCGACCAGCGAGGGCTGCGAACTCATCAACGTAACCCCGCGCCCGCCCAGCCATGAGACAAATACCCCGACGGCAATCGCCACCAGCGATTTCCAGTTGGCAAAAGAGTGCAGCAGCGTCGAGGGCGGCAGCGATCCGCTGGCAATCGGTGCCATCACGCCAATCGTCAGAATGATAATGCCCACCGTCAGCCCCTGCTTTTCGATCCACGGAAAGAAGGTGTTGAGCGGCGTGACGCGCACAATGATCAGCACCAGAATTGAGACCGCAACGGTGGTGTTATGGCTGACAAAGCCGAGCGCGGCGAGGGCGAGCAGAATAAACAGCGTGGTATCAAACATGCAAAGCGTCCTTACTCTGCGCTTTCACGGCGAAAATCGACCAGCGCTGGCTGGGCAATGCGCAAATAGTCGTGCGTATTCATGATCACTGATTTTTCCAGCAGCCCGGCGTTAAAGGCGATCTCATCGAAGCGCTGAAAAAGCACCGGGTCGGCAACCAGTTCAAGGTCAGGGTGAAAAGAGAAGGGGGGAATGGCACCAAAAACGCAGGCGGTGAGGGCATCGACCTCGGCCGGGCTGGCCAGTGAGGCTTTCAGGCCGCCAAAGTGTTGCGCTAAGCGGCTGAGATCGGCCTGCAGGTCGGCACCAAGGATCGCCAGCACATGTTTTTTCACGCCGTTGCCTTTAATTTTACACAGCAGCGCTTTAGCACCCTGGCCGAGGGCGGTACCGCGAATTTCACTTACCGCTTCACATTTGCCGACGGCATCATGCTCAACCACGCGAAAGCGTGCCTGTTGCTCAGTAAGAAGTTGGAGTAGATGCGCGTGGATATCGCGGCTGGCAATCTCAGACATGGTCGCTCCCGGAAAATGTAAAGAAGTTTACATTACCTCACATTGCGGGGGCTGAAAATAAAAATGCCGCCCCGGGGGGCGGCCAAGAAATACAAGCACTACAAACAATTCTTTGTGTGTACGGTTAATGCTTTTGCAAGAGATAGCTGTTTTCGAAACCCGGAACGCTGCCGATGACATCGTAGCCGCTAAAGAAACCACCCGCGCGCAGCAGGTCGACCGCCGGTCCTACCTCCGGTGAGTATTGATGATCGCGATAATCATCGAACACAATAAATCCACCGCTCACTACCGTCGGAGCATAAAGCAGGAAGTCAGCGAGAACGTGCTCTTTCAGGTGACCGCCGTCGATATGCAGCAAAATCGTTTTCGGCTCCAGCGCCAGTACCCGTTCGATGCTGCGCTCTGAATAGCCGCGTACCAGTGTGATTTCCGGGAAGATACGTTCATGGTAGAAGCCCAGCTCCAGATGCTGATTCTGCAACTCCATGGGATCGATGCTGATAATGCGGCGCTTACGCTCACACATCACATTCATAAACGCGCTGGATTTACCTTTCCAGACGCCAATCTCAATAATGTCACCCGCGGCATTAGCGTTATTCACCAGCCAGCAGAGATAGCCCAGCAGTTTTACGTGAGTATGAAAAGAGAGCTCGCGTCGCGGCATCGCTTTTTCTGGCGGAAGAATCGCCTGCGCCTGCACAAATTGCTCACCCAGATCGTCCCAAACCTTATCGATCTTCTTTGTCATTTCCGGATCTTGCAGAAACACTTTTAAGTCTTTGAGTTCGATCATGCACGTAGTCCTGCGCCATCTAACTGAGATGGCTGGCAAAATTTAATGAGGTTACTTTGCCATAAACTTCCAGTAGTTAGAGGCTAAATAACCATGGTTTTAGGCGCTAATTCTCGCTTTTACCGCCAATTCGCTCAGCTATTAGCACCACAATTCCCGACTAAATGGCGATCTCAGGTGGCTTAACTAGACTTAGAGATTCACTTGTCCACATCGGGAGTGTGACTATGGCTAATGAATATCAGTCATGCATTGATGCCTGCTATCAATGTGCCGAAGCCTGCGATCGCTGTGCGGTCTCCTGTCTACAGGAGCCGCATCTTGAGATGATGAGAGCGTGCATTAAAACGGATATGGAGTGTGCGGCGCTCTGCCGCGTTACTGCGCAGTTGTTGAGCCTTGAGAGCGAGCAAGCGAAGCAGGTGTGCCGCATTTGTGCGGATGCCTGCCGCGCCTGTGCCGAAGAGTGCTCGAAGCACCAGCACGATCACTGCCAGCAGTGCGCCGCAGAGTGTCGCCGCTGTGCCGAGGTCTGTATGCAGATGACCGCTTAAGATGCCTTGCAGGCAAATGGAACGGGAGGGTGGCGTCAGCAACGCGCCACGCCCTACGCCCCGTGGCTTTTAAGCCTCTCGTTCACCTTAAATAGATTGTGGTAGAACTCGCCCTCTTTTTTAATCTCCGCCAGACGTTCACTGACCATCTGCCTGAAAGAGTCCCCCAGGTGATTGCGCAGATCCGGGTTTGCCCCCTTATCCAGCAGAAGAGCGATCTTGTCGAACTCGGCACCAAAAAAGGCCTCGGCCAGCAGTGTGTTACCCAGCGAGTCACGGCTGTTTATATCCGCGCCGCGTGCGAGCAACAGCGCCAGCGTGGCGTTGTTTTTCGCCCTGATGGTCGAAAAGATAAGCGGCTCAGCGTAACGCTTATCCCGAGCGTTTGCATCGAGACCGCCGTCAAGCATCGCTTTCAGCCAGATATCCTTATCGCCCATCGCCACCATTTCGGCCGGGCTCCAGGATTTATCCGGCTGCGGCTGCAAAGGATCTGCCCCCAGGCGCACCAAATCCGTGACGATCTGTAATCGCTCAGGCGGGTTGCCATTATAGAAAGACTCATTGAGGGCAAAAAAGAGGATCGTCAGGTCTTCATTTCCCGGTGTGCTGAGGTCCGTCTTTTTTGCCAGACGCAGGATGGTGTAGCGATCGCCGGCCTGAATCGCCTTTGCCAGCACTAACTGAGCGCCCGAAAAGTGCTTTTCGGGCTCGATTTTTTTCAGGCTCTTACAGCCGGGCAGCAGCGTACACAGCAGAGTAAGCAGGAGCGTGGAGATAAACTTTTTCATGTCGTTTCCCTCTGCGAGCAGGGTTCAGGTCCTCTACGAGTGCTTTTTGGGCTGTAGCAGCGCGATGGCCTGTGCATAAACCGCCTTTGCGGCACCTACCGACTCCTGTTCACACTTAATAAGGTGCGCCATAAGATTCCCTCTGCACAGGGTGCGCCCCGCACTAAGCAAGGCTTGTGCGGCGTTGCCTATCGCGGCATGGACGGCGTCGTTGTCGTCTGAGTGGGAAAATGTCACGCTCTGTTCCTCAGGATGCTAATCCAGTTGGTGGCTTATCTGCGCGCCGGAGATCTTCTGGCGCGTAGCCACTGGTCGCCTCGCCTGAGGCACAAAAAATGTGTCAGGGCAGAGCTTTTAAAAGTTTTTCACGCAGCGCGCTAACACGTGTAGCAAGCTCAGATAACTCTGCAAACGGCGTGTCCATTACCGAGATCATATCGGCAGGGACGCCGGCGGCGTCGATCTTTAACTGCTGCCCCTGTTCGGTGAGGGTGATGAGCACCCGCCGCTCGTCACCTTGCGTATCGCGGTTTCTGGCGACCAGACCGGAGGCCTCCAGCCTTTTCAGCAGCTGGCTCAGCGTGCCGGAGTCCAGCTGGACGCGCGCGCCCACTTCCGACACCGTCACGTTATCTTTTTCCCACAGCGCCAGCAGCACCAGGTACTGCGGGTAGGTCAGCCCGAGCGGTTTCAGCCGTGACTGGTAAAGCCGGGTCATCGCCAGCGAGGCGGAGTAGAGCGCGAAGCAGAGAAACTGATCCACGGTCACTGGCGCATTGCCCGGAGCCGGCAGGTCATTATTCTCATCGCTGTCGTTATTTGCGTCGATACACATAAGCAATATGGGCCTGTTGGAAAGATGGAATTCTCTCTGAATAGCGGCAACCGATTCAGGGAGGCCGGCACGTTCACGTCGGATTAAAGAGGCGCAGGGGAAGAGGAAAAACGGCCTGCGCGTCGGTTGTCAGAGCGAAGTATTGAGTCTAATTATGTTGACGTCAACCTAATTAAGGCTGGTGTATGAATCACAGGCATAACCGCGCCGCCTTTACGCGCTTTTCAGGCGGCGCGCTGTGACAGGTTACAGGCGGAAAGTGTCGACCATGCCGCGCAGGGCATGCGCCTGGGCAGAGAGCGACTGCGACGCGCTGGATGACTCCTCCACCAGCGCGGCGTTGTTCTGCGTCACGCCGTCCATCTGGCTGACAGCCAGGCTGACCTGGCTGATACCCTGCATCTGCTCCGAAGATGAGAGGGAGATATCATCCATGGCATCCGCCAGATCGCCGACCATGCCGACCACCTTCAGGATGTTGTCACCGGTGTCCGCGGCTTCAGCGACGCCATCTTCCACCTGGGCCACCGCCTGTTCAATCAGCGTTTTGATATCCAGTGCCGCACTGGCACTGCGCTGCGCCAGGGTTCTCACTTCGCCTGCCACCACGGCAAACCCGCGTCCCTGGTCACCGGCGCGGGCCGCTTCGACCGCGGCGTTCAGTGCCAGAATGTTGGTCTGGAAGGCGATGCCTTCGATGACGCCAGTGATCTCGCGCACTTTTACCGCGCTCTGGGAGATGGCGTTCATAGTCTGCGACATGCGACCAAGATCTTCGCCGCCGGTGCGGGCAAGGGTGGCGGTAGTGCGGGCGGTATCAGCAGTCTGGCGCGCGCCGTCGGCATTGCTTTTTACCGTGGCGGTCAACTGCTCCATACTGGCAGCCGTCTCCTGTAGGGCCGCGGCCTGCTGCTCAGTCCGGGATGAGAGTTCAGTGTTGCCCTGCGAGATCTCATCGGCCGCCGAGGCCACCGAAACAGAAGCATCGCGAATATCAGAGACCAGACTGCGCAGATTGGACTGCATACCGGCAAGAGAAGCCAGCAGGCTGCTGCTATCGTTACGACGCAGTGCTACCGGCGAACTGAGATCGCCCCCGGCAATCGCCGCCGCAAGTGTCTGCGCCTGGACGGGTTCGCCGCCGAGCTGGCGCATCAGCACGCGCACCGTAATCATACAGGTTGCCACCGCCAGCAAGATCGACAGCACTGCCAGCCCCATCAGGATCAGCGCCGTGCGGGAGATGTTTTCACCGTTCTCAGCCAGCGTATCGCGGCTTAACTTCATTTGCACATCCGTCAGTGCATTAAGGGCGTCGAGCAGCGCTTTTTGCGCCGGGCGGGCGGTGTTCATCAGGTAGGTGGTGGTCTCCTCCTGACGATTTGACAGCCCCAGTTTTCCCGCCTCCATCAGCGTCGACAGGGCAGCAGGCTCTGCCGCAACAATGCGCTTGAGCGCCGCTTTGCCTTCGTCGGAAACATTTGACGCCATGCTCTGCTCCAGCAGTTCACGGTTATGGATAAAGAGTTCGCGCTGATCGTTCAGTCGCTTCCACTCCGGCTGCATCTGAGCCGGGTCCGTTAGCAGGGCGAGGTTACGCACAGCGATAGCCATATCGCGCGCGCTGCCCCGCATATCCAGCACCAGGTCATAGCGCTTCATTTTGGAGTTAACGGTGTCGTTCATACTGTCGCGTGCTTGCCAAAGGCCCTGCAACGCGGTCGCTGCACAAATGATAAATAACAGAATAAGCAGGCCAAAACCCACGCTCAGACGGGTAGAAATTTTCATTGGTTTTCTCATCATATTTATGGTGTTGAGCACTATCGGCAAGGGATGAGAAACCATTAGAGTGAAAATCAATCAAATTGTGTTCAATTGTGTCGTGCGTTAGTTAGTTGTGGGTTTTGTAGATATTGAGGTCGGTTAAGTAAGCTAAGTTACTGCGTAAGCAGGCAGGAAAGCAGCCAGTTATTTACATGTAACTGGCTGATTTAGAGGTTAATTTGAAGCGTTTTGCTTATGGAACAGCTCGCGGAATACCGGGTAGATATCATCCTGGTCGCGAATATGCTGGATAGCGAAGTTATCAAACATCGTTTGCAGATGTTCATACTCTCGCCACAGCGTCTGGTGCGCCCGACGGGTGATCTCGATATAGCTATAGTAACGCACTACCGGCAGGATCTTCTTCGCCAAAATTTCGTGACACAGCGGTGAGTCATCCGCCCAGTTATCGCCATCGGAAGCCTGTGCGGCGTAGATATTCCACTGCCCAGGGTCGTAGCGCGCTTTTACCACCTCATCCATCAGTTTCAGGGCGCTGGAGACAATGGTGCCGCCCGTCTCCTGCGAGTAGAAGAACTCATGTTCATCCACCTCTTTCGCCTGCGTGTGATGGCGGATATAGACCACTTCAACGTTTTTATAGGTCCGGCTCAGGAAGAGATAGAGCAGGATATAGAAGCGTTTGGCCATATCTTTGGTGGCCTGATCCATTGAGCCTGAAACGTCCATCAGGCAGAACATCACCGCCTGGCTGGAGGGTTCCGGGCGTTTTTCGTAGTTCTTGTAGCGTAAGTCGAAGGTGTCGATAAAGGGTACGCGCTCGATTTTTGCCCGTAGCTCGGCAATCTCTTTGCGCAGACGCTCCTCCTCCAGCAATTGCGCCGGCTCGCTTTTGGCGACGGTTTCGAGATTGCTCTCCAGCTCGCGCAATTCGCGACGCTTGCCGGCCGTCATCGCCGTGCGGCGGGCGAGGGAGTTCTGGAGCGAGCGCACGACGCTGATATTTGCCGGTACACCGTTGGCGGTATACCCGGCGCGGTGCGTTTTGTACTCGTTCATCTGCCGCTGCTGGTTTTTTTGCAGATTTGGCAGGGCGAGATCTTCAAACAGCAGATCGAGGTACTCATCTTTCGAGATCTGGAAAACAAACTCATCCTGGCCTTCACCATCCTGGCTGGCGTCGCCCTGGCCGCTGCCTCCTCCGCCACCGCCGCCCTGCGGACGTTCGATGCGATCGTTGGGCACAAAATGGTCGTTCCCCGGATGAACGCGATGGCGTAAGCCGCCGCGTCCCTGGTGGAACATCGGTTCGCTAATATCTTCCGTCGGGATTGAGACAGACTCGCCGCTCTCGACATCCGTGACCGATCGTTTATTGATCGCCCCGGAAATGGACTGCTTTATTTGCGCTTTGTAACGGCGCAAGAAGCGCTGGCGGTTCACCGCGCTCTTGTTTTTGCCGTTCAGACGCCGGTCAATGAACCAGGTCATAGTTCCCTCCCGCTGCGTATGCCAACTTTGCAACAGACCGCGCACGGGGCGCGGCCGGGGTGGTGCTGTTATGAGGATTTACGAACCCGCAGATACCATTCGCACAGCAGGCGTACCTGCTTGCGGGTATAGCCTTTCTCCATCATGCGGTCGACAAAGTCATCATGTTTTTTCTGCTCGTCGGTCGAGGTTTTGGCGTTAAAGGAGATGACCGGCAGCAACTCTTCGGTATTGGAGAACATTTTCTTCTCAATAACCGTGCGCAGTTTTTCGTAACTGGTCCAGTTCGGGTTACGACCGCTATTATTGGCGCGGGCGCGCAGCACGAAGTTGACGATCTCGTTACGGAAATCTTTCGGGTTGCTGATCCCGGCCGGTTTCTCAATCTTCTCCAGCTCTGCATTGAGAGACTCACGGTCAAACAGCTGTCCGGTATCGGGATCGCGGTACTCCTGATCCTGAATCCAGAAATCGGCGTAGGTGACATAACGGTCGAAAATGTTCTGCCCATACTCCGAGTAAGATTCGAGGTAGGCGGTCTGGATCTCTTTACCGATAAATTCGGCGTATTTCGGGATCAGGTAGCCTTTGAGGAACTCGAGATAGCGCTCGGCCTGCTCCTGCGGGAACTGCTCGCGCTCAATCTGCTGCTCCAGCACATAGAAGAGGTGTACCGGGTTGGCCGCCACTTCCACATGGTCGAAGTTAAATACTCGCGAGAGGATCTTAAAGGCGAAACGCGTTGAAAGGCCGTTCATCCCTTCGTCGACACCGGCGTAATCACGGTACTCCTGGTAGGATTTCGCTTTCGGGTCGGTATCTTTCAGACTCTCACCGTCGTAAACGCGCATTTTGGAGTAGATGCTGGAGTTTTCCGGCTCTTTAAGGCGCGACAGGATAGAGAAGCGCGCCAGCGTTTCCAGCGTCCCCGGCGCGCACGGCGCGTGAGAAAGCTCAGAGTGGTTAAGCAGTTTTTCGTAAATCTTCATCTCTTCCGAGATGCGCAGGCAGTACGGCACCTTGACGATGTAAACACGGTCGAGGAACGCCTCGTTGTTTTTGTTGTTACGGAACTGCACCCATTCCGATTCGTTGGAGTGGGCAAGGATGATGCCGTTAAACGGCAGGGCGGAGATCCCCTCGGTGCCGTTGTAGTTCCCTTCCTGAGTGGCGGTCAGCAGCGGGTGCAGCACCTTGATCGGCGCTTTAAACATCTCGACGAACTCCATCACCCCCTGGTTGGCGCGGCAGAGCGCGCCGGAGTAACCGTAGGCGTCCGGATCGTTTTGCGCGTGGTTTTCCAGTTTGCGGATATCGACTTTACCCACCAGCGCGGAGATATCCTGGTTGTTCTCATCGCCCGGTTCGGTTTTGGCGATGGCAATCTGCTCCAGAATCGACGGCCATACTTTAACGACGCGGAATTTACTGATATCGCCGCCAAACTCATGCAGCCGTTTTGCCGCCCATGGCGACATAATGGTGCCGAGATAGCGGCGCGGCACGCTGTACTCTTTTTCGAGGATCTGCGCGTCTTCCTGCGGATTAAACAGGCAGAGCGGATGGTCGTTGACCGGGCTGCGCTCGCCGTTGGCGCTCAGCACGTAGATCGGCACGCGCTGCATTAAAGATTTCAGGCGTTCAGCAAGGGAAGATTTACCGCCGCCGACCGGGCCGAGCAGATAGAGGATCTGTTTCTTCTCTTCAAGCCCCTGCGCGGCGTGCTTGAGGTAAGAGACAATCTGCTCGATAGCTTCTTCCATACCATAGAACTCTTCAAACGCCGGGTAGCGTCCGATAACCCGGTTCGAAAAGAGACGGGAAAGCCGTGGCTCCTGAGCGGTGTCAACCATCACGGGCTCACCAATGGCCATCAATAGCCGTTCTGCCGCGTTAGCATAGGCACTGCGATCTTGCTTACAGATGGCAAGAAACTCCTGCAGTGTGAACTCTTCGTCCTTGGCAGCTTCATAGCGCTGGCGATAGTGATCGAATATATTCATGGCATGCCGTCCTTTCGTTTTTTAGCACAGGTTAAGAGCCGTTCGTATGAGTAATGGAGGCTCCCGGAAGCGTTAGCTGAACGACGCATTTAGTCACCGAGCAACCCTTGTGCCAGGTTGCATGCCAACAACTGAGCGCGGATCAGGTAAATCATCTTCTTAATTTAAGCGTAGAAGGCTTTGCAAATCTTGCATGCGCCCCAAAACCAATTTCAATGGCATATCAATAACTCATCCTAAAAATCCTGTTTTTGTCATAAGCCGCAGCCAGCGCTTTCATCGTTGTTTCATAACGCTGTAATGGGAGTGTCATAACCCGGCTTCAGAGTAGAAAGTTAATTTTTTGTAATCTTCAGACAAAAAGAGTTGGGCGGGGTGCGCGGGGCGACTACACTTCATCCGCCAATTATTTGACGAACAGGAAAGAAAGGACTGTGACCAAATTCAAACTCCTGGCACTGGGCGTAGTGACGGCGATCTCTGCCTGCGCGGCCAATGCAGAAAGCAATTTTTCTCTCGGCGCGGGTGTGGGCGTGATGGAGTCTCCTTATAAGGAGTACGACACGCGCGTCACGCCGCTGCCGGTTGTAACCTATGAGAGCGATGACTTCTGGTTCCGCGGCATCGGCGGCGGCTACTACTTATGGAATGACGAAGCCGACAAGCTGTCGGTGATGGCCTTCTATTCACCCTGGCAGTTCAAGCCGAAAGATAGCGACAACATCCAGCTGCGCCAGCTGGATCGCCGCAAATCAACGGCAATGGCAGGTTTAAGCTATATCCATAACACGCAGTATGGTTTCCTGCGCACCACCCTTGCCGGTGACGTGCTGGATAACAGCAACGGCGTGGTGTGGGATCTGGCCTGGCTTTACAACTACACCAACGGCGGTCTGACCGTGACGCCGGGTATCGGCGTCGAGTGGAGCAGCGATAACCAGAACGAATACTACTACGGCGTATCGCGTTCAGAATCGCGCCGCAGCGGGCTGTCGAGCTACGACCCTGACAGCAGCTGGGATCCGTACCTCGAGCTGACCGTCAGCTACCGTTTCGCGGACAACTGGAGCGTTTACGGCACCGGCCGCTACTCGCACCTCTCTGATGAGATCAAAGACAGCCCGATGGTGGATAAATCCTGGTCTGGTCTGCTCTCAACGGGTGTGACCTACCGCTTCTGATTGTGCACGTCTACAGTGCATGTTGTGCATTCCAACAGGGCCTATGGCCCTGTTTTGTTTTATGGTGGTGCGTTCAACCCAGGAGGAGAAGATGGCAGAAAAAACGGTACGTCTCGGCGGCACGCTACTGCCCGCCATCGGGCAGGGCACGTGGTATATGGGTGAAAACGCCCGTTCCCGGCAGCAGGAGGTTTCTGCACTGCGCGCGGGCATCGATCTTGGCCTGACGCTTATCGACACCGCAGAGATGTATGCCGATGGCGCGGCAGAAGAGGTGGTCGGCGAAGCATTGCAGGGTGGCCTGCGCGACAAGGTGTTTCTGGTCTCTAAAGTCTACCCGTGGAACGCGGGCGGTGAGAAGGCGATTGCCGCCTGCGAAGCGAGCCTGCGACGGCTGAAAACCGACGCGCTCGATCTTTACCTGCTGCACTGGCGCGGGAACTATTCGCTGGCGGAAACCGTTGAGGTGATGGAGACGCTTATCCAGCAGGGGAAAATCCGCCGCTGGGGCGTCTCTAACCTGGATTACGGCGATATGCAGGAGCTGATGCAGGTGAGTGGCGGCGACGCCTGCGCCACCAACCAGGTGCTCTATCATCTTGCTTCGCGCGGTATTGAGTACGATCTGCTGCCGTGGTGCCAGCAGCAGGCGATACCGGTAATGGCCTACTGCCCGCTGGCACAGGCCGGGCGGCTGCGCGACGGGCTGATGGAAAACCGCGTAGTGCAACAGATTGCCGAAGCGCATCGCGCCAGCGCGGCGCAAATCTTACTGGCGTGGGTGATCCATCATCAGGGCGTGATGGCGATTCCGAAAGCATCGAGCATTAAGCATGTGGAAGAGAATGCCGCCGCGCTCGCGATCGTGCTCAGTGATGACGAAATGCGACAGCTTGACGCGGCGTTTCCGGCGCCGAAGGGGAAAACCCCGCTTGATGTAGTGTAAGGCAGGCAATTCCCTCTCCCGGCGGGAGAGGGGAGGCAGGGCGATCAGCGTTTAACGACGCGGATGGTCTGCGCGAGGCGGGAGGGTTTCTCTTCGCTCGCTTTCTGCGCTACGGTCGCATTGACCGACTCGACGCAGACAAAGGTTTTATAGCCATCATCCGGCATGTCGGCCATGCTGACGGAGAGCGCCGGGCCCGGGTTCCAGGCAACGACGTTAGCGTTGTGGTGATGAGTCACTTCGATCGCGCGATTCAGCTTCGCGTCGTGGATCAGGCTGCAACCTTCGGCGTTGAGGTAGACGCGGTCGACGCGATCCGGGAAGGTCTGCACGCCGTCGGTCAGCACATCCTCTTTGGCGTCGTTCACTTTATCGATAAAGCGATCGCCGAGGCCGCTTACTTTGACATCTGCGATATCGCCAACGTTAAAGTAGGTGTGCAGCGCAGAGGTGGTTTCGAATTCACCGTGCGCTTCCAGCTCCATTTCGCAGGTTGCCGCCAGCTTGAAGCGGGCGAAGAGGGTGAAGTCGTGCGGCCAGTGCTGGCGCGACGCGTCGCTGCTCTGCAGTTCGAAGGTCAGCACCACGCTGCTCTCATCTTCGTTATGCGCCTGCAGCGCCCACGGCAGGTTACGGGCAAAACCGTGCGCCGGCAGACCCTGCTCTTTCGCCGGGCCAAACCACGGCCAGCAGATCGGCACGCCGCCACGGATCGCCACACCCTCTTTAAATGGCGTATTGCCGCTCAGCCACAGTACCTCTTCTTCACCCTGCGGTTTCCAGCACAGCAGATGCGCGCCCTGGTAAGCAAACGCGGCTTTCACCTGCGGATGGTCGACAACCAGCAGGTCGAGGTCATCCAGCGTGCGGCGCGAGAGCGTCGGCGTGATTTGTTCGACTACCGGAAGTGCAAAAATTTTAGTAATCATTAACGCAATCCTCTGTCTTCAAAACAAAAAAAGAGCGACCGAAGTCGCCCTTTCAGAAAGCTTACCATCTCAACTTATTTGGAGATGTGAGCGATCAGATCCAGAACTTTGTTAGAGTAGCCGGTTTCGTTGTCGTACCAGGAGACCAGTTTCACGAAGTTGTCGTTCAGTGCGATACCTGCTTTAGCATCGAACACGGAAGTGCAAACTTCGCCGTTGAAATCGGTAGAAACAACGTCGTCTTCGGTGTAACCCAGAACGCCTTTCATTTCGCCTTCAGAAGCGGCTTTGATGGCTTTCTTGATCTCTTCGTAGGACGCTGCTTTTTCCAGACGAACGGTCAGGTCAACAACGGATACGTTCGGAGTCGGAACGCGGAACGCCATACCGGTCAGTTTGCCGTTCAGTTCCGGCAGAACTTTACCTACTGCTTTAGCAGCGCCGGTAGAGGACGGGATGATGTTCTGAGCTGCGCCGCGGCCGCCGCGCCAGTCTTTGTGAGACGGGCCATCAACGGTTTTCTGAGTTGCGGTGGTCGCGTGAACGGTGGTCATCAGACCTTCGATGATGCCGAAGTTGTCGTTGATAACTTTCGCCAGCGGAGCCAGGCAGTTAGTGGTGCAGGAAGCGTTGGAAACGATGTCCTGGCCTGCATATTTCTCGAAGTTAGCGCCACGCACGAACATCGGGGTGTTGTCTTTGGACGGACCGGTCAGAACAACTTTTTTCGCGCCGGCAGTGATGTGCTTACGAGCAGTTTCGTCGGTCAGGAAGATACCGGTAGCTTCAGCAACAACGTCAACGCCGATTTCGTTCCACTTCAGGTTAGCCGGGTCTTTCTCAGCAGTAACACGGATGGTTTTGCCGTTAACAACCAGGTGGCCGTCTTTCACTTCAACGGTGCCGTTGAAACGACCGTGAGTGGAGTCGTACTTCAGCATGTACGCCATGTAATCCGCATCTAACAGATCGTTGATACCAACGATTTCGATGTCAGAACGCTCTTGAGCAGCACGGAAAACAATGCGACCGATACGGCCAAAACCGTTGATACCTACTTTGATAGTCATATATTCCACCAGCTATTTGTTAGTGAATAAAAGGTTGGCTGTAAAATTACAAAAACCTTACGCAGCGTCAAGCGGAATCGTGTCAATCATTGCGACAAATCAATCATCCGCATGTCCGTGGTCAGACTGATTAATCTCACTTTCCCTTTGAGCATCTTCCCCATATGGGGTGCCGCCCAAGATTTTAAAGGTCACTAAAGATAAAAGTGTGAGACTCATCACAATTCCCTGGCTGCTTTATCGCAACTGCTAAGTTTAGAACAAAAGTCGCGCCCTGAGTGTTAATGTTTTGTTAGAATCAGGCTGATAAGTTGTCGAATCATGACCGCGAGATGTAAACAAATGGCGAACAATTCCTCCCAGGACGATCTGAAAAACGATCTGACCGAAATGCAGTTCTACGTAACGCAAAATCACGGCACCGAGCCGCCCTTTAGCGGACGCCTGCTGCACAACAAGCGCGATGGCGTCTACCACTGCCTGGTGTGCGATGCCGCGCTCTTCAGCGCCGAGACCAAGTATGATTCTGGCTGCGGCTGGCCGAGCTTCTACGAGCCGGTGAGCGAAGAGGCAATTCGTTATATCAATGATTACTCCCACGGCATGCAGCGCGTTGAAATTCGCTGCGGCAAGTGCGATGCACACCTGGGGCACGTTTTCCCGGACGGCCCGCAGCCGACAGGTGAGCGTTATTGCGTCAACTCCGCGTCGTTGAGCTTTACCGATGAAGAGAATGGCGACCAGACCCGCGGTTGAAAAATCGATTCAGCTATTATTCCAGAGAGCAGAGTAAGATGAATATTGATGAGATCGTGAGCAACATGACGCCGGAGATTTACCAGCGTCTGGCGACGGCAGTTGAGCTGGGAAAATGGCCCGACGGCGTGGCGCTGACGCCGGAGCAGAAAGAGAACAGTCTGCAACTGGTGATGTTGTGGCAGGCGCGCAATAACGTGCAGGCGCAGCATATGACCATCGATACCAACGGGCAGATGGTGATGAAGAGCAAACAGCAGCTGAAAGAGGAGTTTGGCATCACCCCCAAACCGATCGCCACCTTCAAATCCTGACGATCCGCCGGATGGCGGCGTAAACGCCTTATCCGGCCTACGGAGTGGCACCCTTTTGTAAGCCTGATAAGCGTAGCGCCATCAGGCAAGTTATGGGCTCCGAAGCGGATTGCCGGATGGCGGCATAAACGCCTTATCCGGCCTACGGAGTGGCACGCTTTTGTAGGCCTGATAAGCGCAGCGCCATCAGACAGGTCTTCGAACCCGGTGCAGAGTGCCGGATGGCGGCGTAAACACCTTGTCTCGCCTACGGAGTGTCATGCTTTAGTAGGCCTGATAAGCGCAGCGCCATCAGGCAGGTTTTCGAACCCGGTGCAGAGTGCCGGATGGCGGCGTAAACGCCTTATCCGGCCTACGGGGTTTCATGCTTTTGTAGGCCTGATAAGCGTAGCGCCATCAGGCAGGTTTTCGGACCCGGTGCAGAGTGCCGGATGGCGGCGTAAACGCCTTATCCGGCCTACGGGGTTTCATGCTTTTGTAGGCCTGATAAGCGTAGCGCCATCAGGCAGGTTTTCGGACCCGGTGCAGAGTGCCGGATGGCGGCGTAAACGCCTTATCCGGCCTACGGAGTGACATGATTTTGTAGGCCTGATAAGGCGCAGCCGCCATCAGGCAGTGCGCGGGAATCAGTAACACTTACCCCTGCGTTTCCAGCCAGTCCGCCAGCGTATAGAGCGTTGCGCCGCCGCTTGCCATTGCCATAAACGCCTGCGTGCTGTCATCAGCATGCAGGTTTACGCCACGACAACCGTCGGTAATCACACTTACTTCATACCCAAGCTGTAGCGCATCCTGCACCGTAAACTTCACGCAATAATCGGTGGCTAAGCCCATCACCACCAGCTCGCGAACGCCATGCGCCTGCAACCAGTCGTGAAGCGCCGTCTGCTGACGGTGGCCGTTATCGAAAAAGGCGCTGTAGCTGTCGATAAGCGGGTTTTCCCCTTTGTGGAACACCGCATCGATGGCCTGTTGATCGAGCAGCGGATGCAACGCCGCGCCCTCGCTCCCTTGCACACAGTGATCGGGCCAGAAGGTCTGCGCCAACCCCTCCAGCTCGCCAGTAACAAACGGCTCAACGCCGTGTTGGCTGGCGAAACTGCCGTGATTCGCCGGGTGCCAGTCCATGCTGGTCAGCACCGGTTCGCCGCGGCTTTTAAACCACGGGATCAGCGTGTTTGCCACATCCACAGTGCTGTCGCCGCCCGCAACGGCCAGCGCGCCGCCGGCACAAAAATCGTTTTGCAGATCGACCAGCAGCAGAGCGCGTGCTTTCATCATTAACTCCTTACTCGTCCGGCGTCAGTTCACCGCGCAGGTTTTGCGTCATCGCGGTGCGGATCGCATTCGCGTCCAGATCCTGACTTAACAGATAGTGCAGTTTAGTCAGCGTCGCCTCGACCGTCATGTCCGCGCCGCCAATCACGCCTGCATGGGCGAGGGCGTTACCGGTAGCGTAACCACCCATATTGACCTTGCCGGACATGCACTGGGTCAGGTTCACAACCACGATGCCGCGCTCGCTCGCTTCCTGCAGCGCCTTAAGGAACTCGCGGTTTTGCGGCGCATTGCCTACGCCGTATGAACGCAGGATCAGCGCTTTTACCGGCTGCAGCAGGAAGTTACGCACCACATCGGCAGAAATACCCGGGTAGATGGTCACCACGCCAATCGGTTGCGGGGTGATCGGATGAACGATCAGTTCGCCCACGGTGCTCGGCGCAGGCGGGGTGCCGAGACGGCGAATATGGATACCCGCTTCCAGCAGAGGCGAGAGGTTCGGCGAGGCAAAAGCGTCAAAACCGTCAGCGTGGGCTTTAGTGGTGCGGTTGCCACGATAGAGACGGTTGTTGAAAAAGAGGGTCACTTCGTTAATCGGGAAGTTCGCCGCCACATAGAGCGCGTTAAGCAGGTTGATCTGCCCGTCGGAGCGCAGTTCCGCCAGCGGGATTTGTGACCCTGTCACAATTACCGGCTTGCCGAGGTTTTCCAGCATAAACGACAGGGCGGACGCGGTGTAGGCCATGGTGTCGGTGCCGTGCAGGATCACGAAACCGTCATACTCGTCGTAGTGCGCTTTCACATCATCCGCAATATGCTGCCAGTCTTCCGGCGTCATATCGGAGGAGTCCATCAGCGGGGCATATTCATGGATGGTGAAGTCGGGCATCTCCGGGCGATGGAACTCTGGCATCAGCGCCAGCTGGCGCTGCAGATGACCGGAAACCGGCACATAGCCATGCTCTGAACGCTGCATGCCGATGGTGCCGCCCGTGTAGGCTACGTAAATGGATTTTTTTTGCATGGTAAGTAGGTTCTGACTGAATCAAAAAAATCCCCTCCGGCGGAGGGGATGCGTAAGGAAAAATTAGCGAACGGTGGCGCAGTTCAGGCACAGCGCATAACGGTTCTGCGGATCGTTAAATACCGCCAGTTTATCCGTTTCGGCTTTCACTTCCTGCGCTGCGCTTGCCAGCGGTGCCGGCAGGTAAGCCTGCAGCGCCTGCGGCAGCATTGCGCGCACCGAGCCGGTCATGCTGTCCACCACGCGGTCCAGTAAGCCTGGCTCCTCTTCGTAGTAATCAACATGCCACTGTTTCAGCTTCGCCAGCTCTGCGGCTTTAGCAATCGCGTCATCGAAGTCGCCCAGTGCATCGACCAGACCGTTATTTTTCGCATCCTGACCGGTCCATACGTGGCCCTGCGCGATTTTATCCACCTGCTCCGGCGTGCTGTTGCGCGACTTCGCCACCAGCGTGATAAAGCGCTTATAGCCATTCTCGATGCTCAACTGCATCATTTGCTGAACTTCATCAGGCAGCGCTTTGGTCATGCTCACATCCGCCAGCGGCGAAGTGGCAACGCCATCCGTATGCACACCGATGCTGTCGAGGCTGTTCTCCAGCGTATTAATGACGCCAAAGATGCCGATGGAGCCGGTCAGGGTGCTCGGGTTGGCAACAATGTAGTTGGCTGGTGTCGAGATCCAGTACCCACCGGAGGCTGCCATGCCGCCCATCGAAACGACAACCGGTTTGCCTGCCGCACGGGCAGCGGCGAGTTCAGCGCGGATCACCTCGGAGGCGCTGACGCTGCCGCCGGGGCTGTTGACACGCAGGACAATCGCTTTGACCTTGTCATCCAGACGCGCGTCGCGGATCTGCGCTGCGGTAGTATCACCGCCCACATTCCCCGGCGTCTCTTCGCCATCCATGATGGCGCCGTTAGCGAAGATCACCGCCACGGTACCGCCTACATCGGCCGGCGTTTTGGTTTGATAGTCATAGAAGCTGATGGCGCGGAAGTTTTTATCTTCTTTGCTCCAGCCAAACTGTTTCACCATCGCTTTTTCTGCGTCAGCGGCAGAACCCAGCTCATCAACCAGCTTGTTATCCAGCGCATATTTCGCCGTATCGCCGTCCACTTTACGCAGACCGTCGAGCATCGCTTGCGCGCCAGGGAAGACCTGCTGGGCGGTGATCTGGCGGTTAGCCGCCACGGTGTTGAGGTAGTTTTGCCACAGCTCGCTGATCCAGCGGCTGTCCGCTTCGCGCGCGGCAGGGGACATATCGTCGCGAATGAACGGCTCAACGGCGGATTTGTAAGTACCGACGCGGAAGACGTGGGTCGTCACTTTCAGTTTGTCGAGCAACGCTTTGTAGTAAAGGCCATTGGTAGCGAAACCATGCAGATCGACCACGCCCTGCGGCGAGAGCCAGATCTTATTGGCAAAGCTTGCTAGGTAGTACTGACCCTGGCTGTAGTTATCGCCCACCGCATAGACCGGTTTGCCGCTGTCGCGGAATTCGCGCAGCGCTTTACCGATGTACTGCATCGAGGGCTGATCGGCACCGGCAAAATTCTTCAGATCGAGCACAATGCCGGTAATGTTGCGATCCTGCTGTGCCTGACGGATAGTTTCGACGATATCGAAGAGTGAGTTCTCCTGCAGACGATCGGAGCTGGCACCGAACAGCTGGCGACCCAGTGCGCCGAGGCGACCACTGGCGGAGGTTTTATCAACCACCACGCCGGAGATATCCAGCAGCAGCGCGCCGCGCCCGCTGCGTTCCGCTTTGCTGTCGCTGACCTGCATCCATACGCCGACTGCCACTAATATCAACACGATGAAGATAACGTTCATCACCAGGTTGCGGGTAAAGTTCAGCAATCGCCAGCACCACTTAAAAAATCCGGCAATAATGCGCCAAAGGGTTTGCATGTATTCTCCCTGCGAGTTAACGGCCACCGCTGCCCGAGCGGCAAAGTGTGGTTATCCTAATTATCCCGCTGCCTCTTGTCAGCAGGAATCGCCTCCGGCGCTGTAACAATTTCTACGCCCATGTTAATTTTATGAACAAATTTCACAACAAGAGGTTAACTAATGGACGCACTTGAACTTCTCGTCAACCGACGCAGTGCTTCTCGCCTGGCAGAACCGGCTCCGGCAGGTGAACAGCTGGATAACATTCTGCGCGCTGGCATGCGAGCGCCAGACCACGGCACACTGCAACCGTGGCACTTCTTTGTGATTGAGGGGGAAGGGCGCGAGCGCTTCAGCCAGACGATGGAGCAGGCGGCGCGTGCCGCGGGCCAGGATGAAAAGGGCATTGAGAAAGCGCGCACCTCGCCGTTTCGTGCGCCGATGATTATCACCGTGGTGGCAAAGTGCCAGCAGCACCACAAAGTGCCGCAGTGGGAGCAACTGCTCTCCGCCGGGTGTGCGGTGATGGCGATGCAGATGGCGGCGCTGGCGCAGGGCTTTAACGGCATCTGGCGTACCGGCCCGCTGACCAACAGCCCCGAGGTTCGCCAGGCGTTTAACTGTGGTGAGCTGGATCAGATTGTCGGCTTCCTCTACCTCGGTACCCCGCAGTTGAAAGCCTCTACCACGGTGACCGTGCCGGATCATACGCCGTTCGTTACCCACTTCTGAGTGCCGCTTGCGCCGGATGGCGATAAACGCTACTCCGGCCTGGGCCACCACGCAGGTTTGCAGGCCGGATTAAACGCTGCCGTCATCCGGCAGCAGGGTTACTTATGACTCGCAGCAAACTCCTCTTTGGCTTTTTGCAACTGCTGCTGGAAAGCCGGATTGGTGTGCAGGGTGGCGACAACCGCCGAGCCGACCACGCGCGCGGCGTCAACGTCGCTCTGCCAGTGGTAACCACAAATCACCCGGCTTTGGCCGAGGTCGAAGCCGCGTTTGAGGATCTCATTCTGTCGCTGCGGGTTCACTTCCGCCAGCACCAGCGCCGTGGCCCAGCCAATCGCCGTATGGCCTGACGGGTAGGATCCATTCTTCGACAGCTCATCCTGATCTTTGGTATTGCAGGTTGGCACGTTGTAGAAGGCGAAAGGACGAATGCGCATGTACTTCTGTTTAGCGCCGCGCGTTGCCAGATCGCCCGCATCTTCAATCATATTGGTCAGCAGCTTGTGCAGCTGCGGCGCATCTTTTTCGGTGATCGGTGAACCGAACGCGCCGGAGAAGGCGTTGGCTACGCCGCCGCTGCTCAGGTTGGCGTCTTCAGCGGCAAGCTTGCCGCGCTCGGTATTGCGCAGCAAACGACCCTGCTCATACATTGCCTGATCGTTGAGAAAAGCGATGCTGCCCACTTCCGGCGGCGGCGGCAGCAGCGCCAGGCTATCAATTGCCTGGTCGTTTTTCAGGTAGTAGAGATCCGGTTTGGTGGTGGCATCATTTCCCGTTGGTACAAGAGCAAAGGCGTTGGCAGAAAGTAAACCCGCAAGGCAAAGGGTGATAAGTCTTTTTTTCATTAGAGATTCCTTAGATTTTTGACTGCAACAGCCATAGGTGGCTGTTGTCATATTTCTGTCATAATCTGCGCGAAATAACATTGCGGTGAATCGCAAAACCGCTCCTGCACCGTTTTGCTGCGGTGTGAACGCTTAAAATATAATCAGCAATTATCACTCTTTCGCTCGCTTAATGAGCAACGGGGCGCGAAATCGGATTGTCACACTTACTACCTTACGGTTTGGGCGCTACCATAGCGCGATTGCAATGACAGGAGATGTCCATGAGCGAGCAAGCTATTCGTTTAACGCAATACAGCCACGGAGCCGGTTGCGGATGTAAAATTTCCCCCAAAGTGCTGGATACCATTCTGCACAGCGAGCAGGCGAAGTTCTTCGATCCCAACCTTCTGGTCGGCAACGAGACGCGTGACGACGCCGCGGTTTACGACCTTGGTAATGGCACCTGCGTTATCAGCACTACTGACTTTTTTATGCCGATTGTCGATAACCCCTTCGACTTTGGCCGCATCGCCGCAACAAACGCCATCAGCGACGTCTTCGCGATGGGCGGCAAACCGATCATGGCTATCGCTATCCTCGGCTGGCCGCTTGATAAGCTGCCCCCGGAGGTTGCTCGTGAAGTGATCGAAGGCGGGCGTTTTGCCTGTCAGCAGGCGGGCATTGCGCTGGCCGGTGGCCACTCAATTGATGCCCCGGAGCCTATTTTTGGCCTCGCCGTCACCGGCGTGGTGCCGACCGAGCGCGTGAAGAAGAACAGCACCGCGCAGGCGGGCTGCAAACTCTTCCTCACCAAACCGCTGGGCATTGGTGTGTTGACCACCGCGGAGAAGAAATCCCTGCTTAAGCCGGAGCATGTCGGGCTGGCGACGGAGGTGATGTGCCGGATGAACCTCGCCGGTGCGGCGTTTGCCGATATTGAGGGTGTGAAAGCGATGACTGACGTCACCGGCTTTGGTCTCCTGGGACACCTGAGCGAGATGTGCCAGGGCGCGGGCGTGCAGGCGCAACTTACCTACGCCGACGTGCCGAAGCTGCCGGGCGTGGAGGAGTACATTGCTCAGGGTGCGGTGCCGGGCGGTACGCAGCGTAACTTTGCCAGCTACGGCCACCTGATGGGCGAGATGCCTGACGCGGTGCGCAATCTGTTGTGCGATCCGCAAACCTCCGGCGGTCTGCTGCTGGCGGTGACGCCGGATGCCGAAGCGCAGGTGAAAGCCACGGCGGCGGAGTATGGCATTGAACTGAGCGCCATTGGTGAACTGGTCACCGCCCGCGGCGGTCGCCCGATGATTGAGATCCGATAAGTCGATGCGGTTATTTATTGCCGAAAAGCCCAGTCTGGCGCGCGCCATTGCCGATGTGTTGCCGAAGCCGCATCGCAAAGGCGACGGCTACATTGAGTGCGGTAATGGCCAGGTGGTGACCTGGTGTATCGGTCACCTGCTGGAGCAGGCGCAGCCGGATGTCTATGACAGCCGCTATGCGCGCTGGAACCTGGCGGATTTGCCCATTGTGCCGGAGAAGTGGCAGCTGCAGCCGCGCCCGTCAGTGCTTAAGCAGATCAACGTTATTAAGCGTCTGCTTGCCGACGCCGACGAAGTGGTGCATGCCGGTGACCCGGATCGCGAAGGGCAACTGCTGGTGGATGAGGTGATTGACTACCTGCAACTGCCAGCGGAAAAGCGCCAGCATGTGCAGCGCTGCCTGATTAACGATCTCAACCCGCAGGCGGTGGAGAGAGCGATTGGGCGGCTGCGCGCCAATAGCGAATTTATTCCGCTCTGCGTCTCGGCGCTGGCCCGCGCTCGCGCAGACTGGCTTTACGGCATTAATATGACCCGTGCCTATACGCTTTTAGGCCGCAACGCCGGCTATCAGGGGGTGCTCTCCGTTGGGCGCGTCCAGACCCCGGTGCTGGGGCTGGTGGTGCGGCGCGATGAAGAGATTGAGAACTTCGTCTCGAAAGATTTTTTTGAAGTGAAAGCGCATATTGTGACCCCCGCCGGGGAGCGGTTTACCGCCCTCTGGCAGCCGAGCGATGCCTGTGAGCCTTACCAGGATGAAGAGGGGCGTCTGCTGCATCGCGCGCTGGCGGAGCACGTAGTTAACCGCATCAGCGGTCAACCGGCGATGGTCACTGCCTATAACGATAAACGGGAATCAGAACTGGCACCGCTGCCGTTCTCCCTCTCATCACTGCAGATTGAGGCGGCGAAGCGTTTTGGCCTGAGCGCGCAGAACGTGCTCGATACCTGCCAGAAGCTGTATGAAACCCACAAATTAATTACCTATCCGCGCTCCGACAGCCGCTATTTGCCGGAGGAGCACTTTGCCGGTCGCCATGCGGTGCTGAACGCGATTGGCGTGCATGCCGCCGATCTGCTGCCACAGCCGGTGGTTAACCCCGATACGCGCAACCGCTGCTGGGATGACAAAAAGGTGGATGCTCACCATGCGATCATTCCGACCGCGCGCAGCTCGAAGGTGAGCCTCAGCGATAACGAGGCCAAAGTCTACAACCTGATTGCGCGGCAATATCTGATGCAGTTCTGCCCGGATGCGGTGTTCCGCAAGTGCCAGATCGATCTCGATATCGCCAACGGCAAGTTTATCGCCAAAGCGCGTTTCCTGGCGGAAGCGGGGTGGCGGACGCTGCTTGGCGCGAAAGAGCGCGATGAAGATGATGACGGCACGCCGCTGCCGGTGGTAGCAAAGGGCGATGAGCTGTTGTGTGAAAAGGGCGAAGTGGTGGCGCGCCAGACGCAGCCGCCGCGCCACTTCACCGATGCGACGCTGCTCTCTGCGATGACCGGTATTGCGCGCTTTGTGCAGGATAAGGATCTGAAAAAGATCCTGCGCGCCACCGATGGATTAGGAACGGAAGCGACGCGCGCGGGTATTATCGAACTGCTGTTTAAGCGCGGCTTTCTGGTGAAAAAAGGGCGTTATATTCACTCTTCCGACGCAGGAAGGGCATTGATCCACTCGCTGCCGGAGATGGCGGCGCGACCCGATATGACTGCGCACTGGGAGTCGGTGCTGACGCAGATCAGCGAAAAAGAGTGTCGCTACCAGGACTTTATGCAGCCGCTGGTCGGCACGCTGCATGAGCTGATCCACCAGGCGCGCAGCACTCCGGTACGGCAGTTCCGCGGCCTGGTGGCACCCGGCGGCGATAAGAAAAAATCCTTCGCCAAAGGACGCAGTAAGAAACGCCCGCCCGCGGCGGAAGCGCCTGCCTCGTAATCCCGTCAGCAATGCCCGATGGCGCTGCGCTTATCGGGCCTACAAAAGCATGCTAACCCGTACGCCGCCATCCGGCACTCCGCACCGGGTCTGCAAATTGCCCGATGGCGCTGCGCTTATCGGGCCTACAAAAGCATGCTAACCCGTACGCTGCCATCCGGCACTCTGCACCGGGTCTGCAAATTGCCCGATGGCGCTGCGCTTATCGGGCCTACAAAAGCATGCTAACCCGTACGCCGCCATCCGGCACTCCGCACCGGGTCTGCAAATTGCCTGATGGCGCTGCGCTTATCAGGTCTACAAAAGCGTGCTAACCCGTACGCTGCCATACGGTACTCTGCACCGGGTCTGCAAATTGCCTGATGGCGCTGCGCTTATCAGGCCTACAACAGCGTGCTAACCCGTACGCCGCCATCCGGCACCCGGGTCTGCAAATTGCCCGATGGCGCTGTGCTTATCGGGCCTACAACGGCATGCTAACCTGTAGGCCGGATAAGGCGTTTACGCCGCCATCCGGCAATGCGCTGCGGTTAAATCACTCCCTGGGCGATCATCGCGTCGGCGACTTTAACAAAGCCCGCGATATTCGCGCCGCGTACGTAATGGGTCTGCTTCTCTTCACCGCCGTACTCCACGCAGGCCTGGTGAATATCCAGCATGATGTGCTGCAAACGGGCATCCACCTCTTCGGCTTTCCAACTGATGCGGCCCGCATTCTGCGCCATCTCCAGACCGGAAGTTGCCACGCCGCCAGCATTCGCCGCTTTGCCTGGGGCAAACAGCACGCCTGCGTCGAGGAAAAGATCCGTCGCTTCGATGGTGGTCGGCATATTGGCCCCTTCGGCCACGGCTTTGACACCGTTGGCGATAAGCGTCTGCGCGGCTTCAACGTCCAGCTCATTCTGCGTGGCGCAGGGCAGCGCGATATCGACCGGCACTGACCACGGCTGTTTCCCTTCCAGATAAGTCAGGCCAAACTCCCGCGCGTAATCGGCTACCCGGCCATCGCGGCTCGCCTTGATCTCGCACAGGCGCGCCAGTTTTTCCGCCGTGAAGCCCGCTTCGTCAACCACCGTTCCCGCAGAGTCAGAGGCGGTAATCACGCGCGCGCCGAGCGACATCGCTTTCTCAATCGCATACTGGGCAACGTTACCGGAGCCGGAAACCGCCACGCGCATCCCTTCGAAGCCAAGGCCATGGCGCTCCAGCATCGCCTGGGTGAAGTAGACCAGGCCGTAACCGGTCGCTTCCGGGCGGATCAGGCTGCCGCCAAACGAGAGGCCCTTTCCGGTAAAGACGCAGGCGGTGTTGTTGGAGAGCTTTTTCATCATCCCGGCCATAAAGCCCACTTCACGCCCGCCTACGCCGATATCGCCGGCAGGCACATCGGTGTCTGCGCCAAGGTGGCGATAAAGCTCGGTGATCAGCGCCTGGCAGAAGCGCATCACTTCCCCGTCACTTTTGCCCTTAGGATTGAAATCGCTGCCGCCTTTACCCCCGCCCATCGGGAGGGTGGTGAGGGCATTTTTGAAGGTCTGTTCGAAGCCGAGGAACTTGAGGATCGATAAGTTTACCGAGGGGTGAAAACGCATGCCGCCTTTATAGGGGCCGATAGCGGAGCTGAACTGCACGCGCCATGCGCGGTTAACCTGCACCTGGTTGCGATCGTCTACCCAGGCGACGCGGAACTGAATCACGCGCTCCGGCTCAACCAGACGTTCAAGCAGCGAAAGCTGACGGTAGCGCGGGTTGGCCTCGAGAAAGGGCCAGAGGGTGCTCATCACTTCGCGAACGGCCTGGGAGAACTCCGGCTGGTGCGGATCGCGTTTATGAACAGTGTCGAGGAATGTTGCAAGAGAGGGGGTCTGATCCATAGATATAAGCGTCTCTTATTATGTTGATGAGTGTTGTTGTGTTTGCAATGCGCAAAAAACGGGCGCTTTTCGACTATAACATCGGCGACAGGCCACGCCGCAAGGGAAAATCTCGCTCATCAGATAAATTAAGAACCTGTTTACGGTCATAATGAAAAACGATGAAGCGGGAAACTAAAGTCCCGGAAAATAGATCCGTTATAGTAATAAGTGCAGTCAATCAAAAAGGAGAGGCTATGAGCCGATTTACAGGCGTTGCCGCCGCGTTGTTGCTGATCGCATCGGGCAGCGCGCTGGCGGATCGCTACCCGTCGCCGGGTGTGGAAGTGAATGTGCCGGCTGAAGTATTCAGCAGCGGCGGGCAGACGCAAACGACACAGCCCTGCATGCAGTGCTGCGTCTATGGCAATCAAAATTACAGCGAAGGGTCGGTGATCAAAATGGAAGGGGTGCTGTTGCAGTGCCAGCGTGATGAACGCACGATTTCCACTAATCCGCTGGTCTGGCGTCGCGTAAAACCCTGAACGCCTCCAGTAGGGGGATATCCGCCGGAGCCAGCGCATAGGTGAGCGCGTCGGCGGGTGTCACCCACGCAAGCTCACTGTGATAATGGCGCGTTGGCTCGCCTGCAAAGGTGTGCACGTGCCAGGCGTGAAGCGTAATCAGCCGCCCGGAGACTTCTCGCTGGTGGCTGGCAACAAAGCGCGCCGGAACCGCCTCGATACCCAACTCTTCACGCAGCTCGCGCACCAGCGCCTGCGGCTGCGTTTCACCCGCTTCCACCTTGCCGCCCGCGAACTCCCATAAACCGGGTTGATCCGCGTGCGGCGGGCGTTGCGCGAGCAGAATATGGCCGTCGCGCTCAATAATAGCGGCGACCACGTCGATGCTCTTTGGCGTCTGCGTCATCAGAGTTTGAACGTCGCCCAGACCGGTGCATGGTCAGAGGGTTTTTCCATGCCGCGAATATCGTAATCGATGCCGGTCTCAATGCAGCGCTCCGCCAGAGGCTGGCTCGCCATCAGCAGATCGATACGCAGCCCGCGGTTATCATCAAAGCCTCTTGAGCGGTAATCAAACCATGAGAAACGATCCGTGGTGTCCGGGTTGGCTTCGCGGTAGGTATCCACCAGCCCCCAGTTTTTCAGGCGTTCCATCCACTCACGCTCTTCCGGCAGGAAGGAACATTTGCCTGCACGCAGCCAGCGTTTACGGCTCTCTTCTCCGATCCCAATATCGAGATCCGTCGGGCTGATATTCATATCGCCCATAATCAGCACCGGGTTCTCGCGCTTCAGTTCGTTATCGAGGAAGTGTTGCAGATCCCGGTAGAACTTCTCTTTTGCCGGGAACTTGGTCGGATGGTCGCGGCTTTCGCCCTGCGGGAAGTAGCCGTTAATTACTGTGATATTGCCAAGCGGGGAGGGGATCTCCGCCATGATGATGCGGCGCTGTGCCTCTTCGTCATCTTCCGGGAAGCCGCGACGCACCAGAACCGGTGTCTCTTTGGTCAGCAGCGCCACGCCGTAGTGACCCTTTTGCCCGTGATAAAAGACGTTGTAACCGAGACGCGCCACCTCTTCGAGGGGGAACATATCGTCATGGACTTTCGTCTCCTGCAACCCGATCACATCGGGCTGGTGTTGTTCGACGATCGCCTGAAGCTGGTGGGGTCTGGCGCGCAGGCCGTTGATATTGAACGAGACAAATTTCATAGTCGCAGCCACTTAATGGGGTGAAAGATGCAGGAATGTTATCAGAGTTTACTTTCAATCACTGCCACTTATTCCGAAGCTCATCGCGTCTGCGCAAAAATCAGGCCAGCTGCCTCTTTTCAGGGCGCGCTGCGCCAAAATGGGGCGTTCTGGCAGAATTAATTTCGAGGACAGTCACAGTTCCAGAATTAAATTTTATAAATGCATAAACTATCGCTAAATCCCGCCCTGCTTCGCCGCAATATCTAAAATTATTCACTTTTTATGCATGATAAGTGAATAGCGGTCGGTTGTAAGTTATTGAAATAACGTTCTTGTACACCGTTTATGCATTTTTCCCTCTGGCTGGCACGAAGCGTGCAATCTACATTAAGGGCGAAAACGTCATTTTTATTAACATTTATTCAACCATTTATTTACCGGTGAGGTCGCTATGTCTCTGTCTGTTACGCGTGAAAATTTCGATCAATGGATGCTGCCGGTCTATGCGCCTGCGCCGTTTATCCCGGTTCGCGGCGAGGGCTCACGTCTGTGGGATCAGCAGGGCACGGAGTATATCGACTTCGCTGGCGGCATTGCGGTTAACGCGCTGGGCCACGCTAACCCGGTGCTGTGCAAAGCATTAAGCGAGCAGGCGGCGAAGTTCTGGCATACCGGAAATGGCTACACCAACGAGCCGGCGCTGCGGCTGGCAAAACGGCTGATTGATGCCACCTTCGCCGACCGGATCTTCTTTTGTAACTCCGGAGCGGAAGCCAACGAAGCGGCGCTGAAACTGGCGCGTAAATATGCCCACGACACCTTTGGCGCGCAGAAGAGCGGCATTGTCGCCTTCAAAAATGCCTTCCACGGTCGCACGCTCTTTACCGTCAGCGCCGGTGGTCAGCCCGCCTATTCGCAGGATTTTGCGCCGCTGCCGCCGCAGATCCAGCATGCCACCTTTAACGATCTCGCCTCTGCCAGCGCCCTGATTAACGACGACACCTGCGCGGTGATTGTTGAGCCGATGCAGGGTGAGGGCGGCGTAGTGCCTGCCGATCCAGCCTTTTTACAGGGGCTGCGCGAGATCTGCTCCCGCCACAATGCACTGCTGATTTTTGATGAAGTGCAGACCGGCGTCGGCCGCACCGGCGAACTCTATGCCTATATGCACTATGGCGTGACGCCGGATGTGTTAACCACCGCAAAAGCGCTCGGCGGCGGCTTCCCGATTGGCGCGATGCTCACTACCGAAACCTTCGGCAAGGTGATGAATGTCGGCACCCACGGCACCACCTATGGCGGTAACCCGCTGGCGGGCGCGGTGGCAGGCGCGCTGCTTGATACCGTCAACACCCCACAAATGCTCAACGGCGTGAAACAGCGCCACGAGTGGTTCACCGAACAGCTTAACGCCATCAACGCCCGCCACCTGCTGTTCAGCGATATTCGCGGCCTTGGGCTGTTAATCGGCTGCCAGCTGGTGCCCGCCTTCAGCGGTAAAGCGAAGCAGATCTCCCAGCTGGCGGCAGCGGAAGGGGTAATGGTGCTGATTGCCGGTGGCAACGTGCTGCGTTTCGCCCCGGCGCTGAACATCAGCGAAGAGGAGGTGCGCATCGGCCTTGAGCGCTTTGCCCGCGCCTGTGAAAAATTCCTCTCGGAGAGCACAACATGATGGTGATTCGTCCGGTCGCGGCAAGCGATCTCGCAGCCCTGATGAAACTCGCTGGCAAAACCGGCGGCGGTTTAACGTCGCTGCCCGCCGATGAGGCAACGTTGGCGGCGCGTATTGAGCGCGCCCGCCAGACCTGGCAAGGCACGCTGCCGAAGGGCGAGCAGGGCTATGTCTTTGTGCTGGAAGATACGCAGAGCGGCGAAGTGGGCGGCATCTGCGCCATTGAGGTCGCCGTCGGGCTTAACGACCCGTGGTACAACTACCGCGTCGGCACTCAGGTGCACGCCTCGAAAGAGCTGAATGTCTACAACGCGCTGCCGACGCTGTTTCTCAGTAACGATCACACCGGCAGCAGCGAGCTTTGCACCCTGTTTCTCGACCCTGCCTGGCGCAAAGCGGGCAACGGCTACCTGCTATCGAAATCGCGCTTTATGTTTATGGCGGCGTTTCGCGATCGCTTCAATGAGAAAGTGGTTGCCGAAATGCGCGGGGTGATTGATGAGCACGGCTACTCCCCCTTCTGGGAAAGCGTGGGTAAGCGCTTCTTCTCAATGGAGTTCAGCCGCGCGGATTATCTCTGCGGCACCGGGCAGAAAGCCTTTATCGCCGAGCTGATGCCGAAACACCCGATCTATACCCACTTCCTCACGGAAGAGGCGCAGTCGGTGATTGGTCACGTCCATCCGCAGACCGCGCCTGCGCGTGCGGTGCTGGAGAAAGAGGGGTTCCGCTACCGCAACTATGTCGACATCTTTGATGGCGGTCCGACGCTGGAGTGCGATATCGACCGCGTGCGGGCAATCCGCAAAAGCCGGCTGGTGGCGGTTGGTGAAGGGCAACGCGCACCGGGCGAGTGGCCGGCCTGCATGGTGTCGAATGAGCGCTATGACGATTTTCGCGCGATGCTGATCAATGTTGACCCGCAAACTGAACGGTTGCTGCTGTCGGCGGGCGAGCTGGATGCGCTGAAGTGTCAGCCCGGCGATAGCGTCCGGTTGGTGCGCCTGTGTGCGGAAGAGAAGAGTGGTGAGGAGAGAGCGCAATGAGTTTATGGATCAACGGTGAGTGGATTACGGGCCAGGGTGCACGGCGGGAGAAAAGTAACCCGGTGAACCACGACGTGCTGTGGCAGGGCTTTGATGCGGACAGCGCCCAGGTCGAAGCGGCTTACCAGGCCGCGCGCGCCGCTTTCCCCGCCTGGGCGCGCCAGCCCTTTAACGCCCGCCAGGCGATCGTGGAGAAATTTGCCGCGCTGCTGGAGAGTAATAAAGAAGAGCTGACAACGATCATCGCCCGCGAAACCGGCAAACCGCGCTGGGAAGCCGCCACCGAAATCACTGCGATGATTAACAAAGCGGCGATCTCAGTAAAGGCGTATCACGCGCGCACTGGCGAGCAGCAGACGGAGATGGCAGACGGCGCAGCGACCCTGCGTCATCGCCCGCACGGCGTGCTGGCGGTGTTTGGCCCCTACAACTTCCCCGGCCACCTGCCGAACGGGCATATCATCCCGGCACTGCTGGCGGGCAATACGCTGCTGTTTAAACCGAGCGAGCTGACGCCGTGGATTGGCGAAGCGGTGGTGAAACTGTGGCAGCAGGCGGGCTTACCGGCTGGTGTGCTTAACTTATTGCAGGGCGGGCGGGAAACTGGCCAGGCGCTGAGCGCGCTGCCTGGGCTGGACGGGCTGCTGTTTACCGGCAGTGCTAATACCGGCTATCAACTGCATCGCCAGCTGGCGGGTCAGCCAGAGAAGATCCTCGCGCTGGAGATGGGCGGCAATAACCCGCTGATTGTTGAAGATCCTGATGATATTGATGCCGCGGTGCACCTGGCGATCCAGTCCGCCTTTGTTACCGCCGGCCAGCGCTGCACCTGCGCGCGGCGGCTGCTGGTGAAGCGCTCAACGGCGGGCGACGCCTTCCTGAAGCGGTTGGTGGAGGTCGCCAGCAAGCTGATACCGGCTGCCTGGGACGCCGAGCCGCAGCCCTTTTTCGGCGGGCTGATCTCACCCCAGGCGGCGGAGCAGGTCTATCACGCCTGGCAGGAGCATGAAGCGCGCGGTGGCAAAACCTTACTGGCTCCGCGTCTGCTGGCGGCGGGCACCTCTCTGCTGACGCCGGGCATTATTGAGATGACCGCGGTGGGCAACGTGCCTGATGAAGAGGTGTTTGGCCCGCTGCTCTGCGTCTGGCGCTATGACGACTTTGACGATGCGATTACGCTTGCGAACAACACGCGTTATGGCCTCGCCTGCGGCCTGGTTTCGCCGCAGCGGGAGAAGTTCGATCGTCTGCTACTGGAGGCGCGCGCCGGGATCGTTAACTGGAATAAACCGTTAACCGGTGCGGCGAGCACTGCGCCTTTTGGCGGCGTTGGTGCGTCTGGCAACCATCGCGCCAGCGCCTGGTATGCGGCGGATTACTGCGCCTGGCCGATGGCGAGCCTTGAGACGGCGGATCTCACTCTCCCGCAAAGCCTCAGCCCGGGCCTTGGTCATTTGCGTGAGGAGCAGCCATGAGCGCGCGTGAAGTGAACTTTGATGGCCTGGTCGGGCTGACGCACCACTACGCGGGTTTATCCTTCGGTAATGAAGCCTCGACTAAACACCGTTTTCAGCGATCCAACCCAAAGCTGGCGGCAAAGCAGGGGCTTTTAAAGATGAAAGCGCTGGCGGACGCCGGATTTCCGCAGGCGGTCATTCCGCCTCACGAGCGCCCGAACATTGCTGCGTTACGCCAGTTAGGTTTTCGCGGTAGCGATGAACAGGTCGTTGAAAAAGCCGCAACCCAGGCACCGGAACTGCTCTCTGCCGCCAGCTCCGCTTCAGCGATGTGGGTGGCGAACGCCGCCACCGTTTGCCCGTCGGCAGATGCCGAGGATGGCAAAGTCCACCTGACGGTGGCGAACCTGAACAACAAATTCCACCGCTCAATCGAAGCGCCGACCACCGAAGCGCTGCTGCGGGCGATTTTCCGCGATCCGCACACCTTCAGCGTACACGGCGCGCTGCCGCAAGTGGCACGTTTTGGTGACGAGGGGGCCGCTAACCATAACCGCTTCGGCGGCGAGTATGGCGATGCGGGGGTGCAGCTCTTTGTTTATGGCCGCGAAGAGGGCAACGAACTGGCTCCCGGGCGTTATCCGGCGCGCCAGACGCTGGAGGCAAGCCAGGCGGTGGCCCGCCTCAACCAGGTGCGTGCGCATCAGGTAGTCTATGCTCAGCAAAACCCGGAAGTTATCGATCTGGGCGTATTCCATAATGATGTGATTGCGGTCTCCAACCGCCAGTTGCTTTTCTGCCACGAGCAGGCGTTTGCCGGGCAGCCTCAACTGCTGGCAGATCTTGCGGCAAAAGTGCCGGGCTTTATGGCGATCGAAGTGCCGCAACAGGCGGTATCGGTCACAGACGCAGTGGCAACTTACCTGTTTAATAGTCAATTATTGAGCCATGATGATGGGCGCATGACGCTGGTGTTGCCGCAGGAGTCGCAGGAGCATGCAGGCGTCTGGCGTTACCTCAACGACCTGCTGGCGCAGGATAACCCGATTAGCGCCCTTAAGGTCTTCGATCTGCGCGAAAGTATGGCGAACGGTGGCGGGCCAGCCTGCCTGCGTTTGCGGGTGGTGTTGAGCGAGGCGGAACAGCGGGCGGTCAACCCGGCGGTGATGATGAACGATAGGCTGTTTACCGCGCTCAATGCGTGGGTAGACAAATACTATCGCGACCGTCTAACGCAGGCCGATTTAGCCGATCCGCAGCTGTTGCGCGAAGGGCGAGAAGCGCTGGATCGCCTCACTCAACTGTTGGATCTCGGGTCGGTTTATCCTTTTCAGCGTTAAGCGGAGGCGGTATGGAGAACTTTCTGGCAGCAACCATTGCGGGCGATATTCCACGCAAGATGTCCGGTGAAGCGGGCGGAATTCACTGGTTGTGGCATGAGCAGGGGATCCTTGAGCTGGTGCCGCCGCAGCCGGTAGGACGTTCGCTGGTGATCTCCTGCGCCATTCACGGTAATGAGACGGCGCCGGTGGAGCTTATCGATCAACTCCTGCACAACCTCTTCTCCGGCGAGCAGCCGCTGACCTGGCGACTGCTGATTATTCTTGGCAATCCGCAGGCGCTGGCGCAGGGTAAGCGCTATATCAAAAGCGATCTCAACCGCATGTTTGGCGGGCGCTGGCAGCAGCTTCCGCCCAGTGATGAAACCATCCGCGCGGCGCAGCTTGAGCGGGCGGTGACGCACTTTTTCTCTGAAGGGGACGAGACGCGCTGGCATCTCGATCTGCATACTGCCATTCGCGGCTCGCACCATGTGCGTTTTGGTGTCCTGCCGCAGCGCGCCACGCCGTGGGATGAAGCTTTCCTGACGTGGCTCGGCGCGGCCGGGCTTGAAGCGCTGGTGTTCCATCAGGCACCTGGCGGAACCTTTACCCACTTCAGCTGTGAAAGCTTCGACGCGCTCGCCTGCACGCTGGAGCTGGGCAAAGCGCTGCCGTTTGGTGCCAACGATCTGAGCCAGTTTCAGCGCACCGCCTGGGCTTTGGCGGCGCTGCTTGCCGGCGAGCCCGCGCCTGATACCGAGCTTGCTCCGCTGCGTTACCGGGTGGTGCAGCAACTCACCCGGCGCAGCGAGGCGTTTACCCTCTATATGGACAATGAGACGCTGAACTTTACCCCGTTCAGCGAGGGGACGCTGCTGGCGGAAGATCGCGGCGAGCGCTATGTGGTGACGCACCCGCAGGAGTATGTGCTGTTTCCCAACCCCAATGTCGAGATTGGATTACGCGCCGGATTAATGCTGGAAAAAATAGCGTAGCGTTAAGCCCTGCCACCGCAGGGCTTATTTTTGAACTCTCAATCTATTACGGAATTATCTTGTTGAGTGCTGAAAAAAATAGCATACTCAGGTTTTGCTTATCTCCATAAAAAACTTATATTTCAGTGGCTTGTTTATTTTTATTTCCACTCTTCACCGTTTATCCTTATTTCCTTCATATTTGATTAAAATCTCACTTTTACACTTTCACTGTTTTACCATCGCTCTGATTAATTGACGCTTGAAGCGCTAAAGTGATTAACGTCAACACGGCAACCGCCGTATATAAAACTGAAGTAAGGAAGAATATTATGCGTAAATTGACTGCCCTGTTTGTTGCCTCTACCCTGGCGTTTGGTGCTGCAAGCCTTGCGCACGCTGATGATGCTCCGGCTGCACCGGCCGATGCCAAACCGATGATGCATCATCACAAAGGAAAAGGGCCGCATGAGATGATGTTCCAGGGCCTGAACCTGACCGATGCGCAGAAAACGCAAATCCGCGACATTATGAAGAGCCAGCGCGAAGAGATGAAACGTCCGCCAGTAGAAGAACTGCGCGCGATGCACGAGATTGTTGCCAGCGACAGCTTCGATAAAGCTAAAGCTGAAGCGCAAATCAATAAGATGGATGAGCAGCGCAAAGCCGACATGCTCAAACATATGGAAACGCAGAACAAGATTTACAACATTCTGACGCCGGATCAGAAAAAACAGTTCAATGCCAATTTTGAGAAGCGTCTGACAGAACGTCCTGCCGCAGGCGATAAAATGCCTCCTGCACCGGCTGAATAATTTAGTCGACCCCTCTTAAGACCGCCGGTTTTGCCCATCGCCAGTAGCACATGATGGGCAGAACCGGCGGTTTTTTCTCGCCTGCCTCTTGCCAGCCGCTACCGGCGCGGTATCCTCGTTGTTCCTGTGTGCCCGAAGTTGCTACTTATCTGAAGTTTATACTTTTTTACATCTCTGGTTACGTCGTAGCCTAAGGCATCGCTGCCTGGTTGCCGATAACCTGTTTATAGGAATGTGAACAAGAACAAGAATGCACGCTGTTTCAGAAGCAGCGGCGCAGCGTATCGCTGTGCTATTCAGGAGTGATGATGGAATTCTTTGATATTCGCAAAATGCCGGTCAATCTCTGGCGAAATGGCGCAGGCGAAACGCGTGAGATTTGCTGCTTTCCGCCTGCTACCCGCGAATTTAACTGGCGCGCCAGCATTGCCTCGCTGGCCGGAAACGGCGAGTTTACGCCGTTTCCCGGCGTCGATCGCGTGATCACATTGATTGAGGGTGGAGAAGTGACGCTGAACGGCGGCAGCGTGCGCCATACGTTGAAACGCCACCAGCCCTTCACCTTCGCCGGGGATCAGCCGGTCAAAGCCGAGCTTTGCGAAGGCCGCATGTCGATGGATTTTAATATTATGACCCGCCGCGATCGCTGCCAGGCGAACGTGCGCATCGCCGATCGCACCTTTACCACCTTCGGCTCACGCGGCGGGGTGGTGTTTGTGCTGAGCGGCGCATGGCAGCTGGGCGATAAACTGCTCACCGCCGATCAGGGCGCCTGCTGGCAGGAGGGGAGGCAGACCCTGCGGCTGCTCCGCGCCGAAGGGCAGTTACTCTTTAGCGAAATCACGTGGCTGGCCGGGCACTAAGCCAGCTCGACGATCTCGTGTTCGCCCGACAGCAGCGGTTTACACAGAATTTTATAGCCATCGTGATCGAAGCCGGCGGGCGTGCGCAGCAAGGCTGCCGCTTCGCCTGGCGTATTGACCGAACCCAGCCAGAGCCAGTTATGGATGATGTGATACTGCGTCATCTCGCCAAAGCTCTCTTTTAATCCGATCGGGCCCTGCCACGGCCAGCACACCAGCTGCATGCGCGCCATCGCGGCGAGAAAACGGCTGTTGTGCTCTTCAACGCTCTCTTTCCCGCAGCAGGCACCGGCGCAGCGCTTTAACGCCGAGCGAAAACAGGGGCGGCCGCGGCTGAGCGGCTCAAGACCGAGCAGGCCGTAACAGAGCTTCTCTTCATCAGCAATGGATTGTAGCGCCTGCAGCGCTGTGCGCCGGTTGGCAAAAAGGCCAAAAAGATGCGGCGATGAGGAGAAGTCCACTTCGCGGGCGTACACCACCTGCGGTTTACCTTCCTCCACGCGCAGCGAACAGAGCTGGCGATTACGGCGCAGGCGTTTATTAAACAGCGGCTGCTGCTCTTTAATAAGCCGGGCTTCCAGCAGCAGCGCGCCAATCTCACCGGCGGTGCAGATCCAGCTGACGCGACGAGACTGGCGCAGCATGGAGGCTTCATCCGGGGTGCGGAAATGGGACATCACGCGGCTGCGAATATTGACGCTTTTGCCGATATAGAGCGGCATTGCCTCGCTGTCACCGTGAAAAATATAGACGCCAGGGTGCTTAGGCATCGCCTCAAGCCACTGACGCAGATGTTCGGGGTATTCATAGATTGCCGCCGCCTCAAATGAAAGACGCGGGGCCGATTGACGCCTTGCCACACGGAACTCCTGATACTGGTTACTTGTACAGTGTAGCAGGGTGGTTCAGGTTAAAAAAGAAACATTTGGAAAGATCAGGTAAGTGCGGGTGGGAGAGTGAAGCGTTGCCGCTTCGCTTAGCAGGCCTACAGCAGATCTGTAGGCCTGAGCGGGCGTCACGGTTTACTGTTTTTTCCAGAAATCGTCAAAAATGGTGATTGGTGGACGGCGTTTATGCTCGGTCTTCACATACCAGCCCTCAATAATGCGGGCGGTTGCTTCATCCAGCGTTTTGCCTTCCAGATAATCGTCAATGTTCTCGTAGGTGACGCCGAGTGCAGCTTCATCCGGCAGAGAAGGGCGGTCATCTTCCAGATCGGCAGTCGGTGCTTTTTTATAGAGATGCTCCGGGCAGCCAAGGTGCGCCAGCAACTTCTTGCCCTGACGCTTATTGAGGCGGAACAGCGGGTTAATATCGGTACCGCCATCGCCATACTTGGTGTAGAAACCGGTGACCGCTTCGGCGGCGTGGTCAGTTCCGACAACAATCCCTTTGCACATCCCGGCGATGCTGTACTGCGCTTTCATACGCTCGCGCGCTTTCTCATTCCCGCGCACAAAGTCGCTCAACTCAATACCGGTATCGCGCAGCGCCTGCTCACTTGCCAGCACCGACGCTTTGATATTGACGGTCAGGACGCGGTCAGGTTTGATAAACGCAATCGCGTCCTGGCAATCCTGCTCGTCAGCCTGCGCGCCGTAGGGCAGACGCACGGCGATAAACTGTAACTCGCTGTCGCCGCTCTCTTCACGCAGTTCCGAGATGGCTAGCTGGGAGATTTTCCCCGCCAGCGTCGAGTCCTGGCCACCGCTGATGCCGAGCACCAGTGATTTGATAAAGGGATAGGTTTTCAGATACGTTTTCAGAAAATCCACGCTGCGGCGAACTTCTTCTTCGGCATTGATGGTTGGCTTGACGCCCAGTGCCTGAATAATCTCTTGTTGCAGAGCCATTAACCCCTCCGTTGTTGAATCCTGCTGTGCAGGTTGCAAATTGTTATTCATTAAACCTAACCCCTTCGTGGGAAAACGACAAGGTTCACAGTTTTGCGTGCCGTAATTTGCGCCGTTTCAGGCCGGTTACGCACTTTTATTAGATTTTTCCGAAAGATATATCATTTTCTGTCTCAAGTTGAAAAAAGCAATATTATATTCCAGGCTTAGTTAACACGCTGATACAGAAGCGGATACTAAAGAGGATGGAATATGAATAAGAATATCGCAGGAATTCTGGGCGCCGCAGCAGTACTGACTATGCTGGCAGGTTGTACCGCTTACGATCGCGCGAAAGATCAGGTTAGTCAGCCGGTCGTTAAAGATGTGAAAAAAGGGATGAGCCGCCAGCAGGTAATGCAGATTGCAGGCCGTCCGTCATCAGAAGTGAGCATGGTTCACGCTCGTGGTACCTGCCAGACCTATATCCTGGGTCAGCGTAACGGCAAAACTGAAACCTACTTCGTTGCACTGGACGAAACCGGTCACGTGCTGAACTCGGGTTATCAGACCTGTTCCGAATACGACACCGACCCGCAGGCGCCGCAGCAGCAGTCTCAGCAGAAAAAACCTCTGCAGTAATTTTTTGAATTTGCCTGAGCACACAAAAAACCGGCCATCTGGCCGGTTTTTTTATGCCTTATGCCGGCACGTTATCGATCTTGCTGATACGTGACCAGACGCGGTGCGCGGAAAGCTGCTCGATAAAATCCTCCACCAGCGCGGTTGAGGCAATATCGCCTTCGATGATGCCCTCTTCGCCCTGCGGGTTGACGTGGATCACCCCTTTAAACTGGCGGGCGTCACCGGCAAGACCGATAGTCTTGAGGTGCTTATAGGCTTCCAGCAGGTAGTATTTCGCATCGCCATTTTGCAGCAGCGTGCTGACATCACCGCCGGGCACAAAGACGCCATCCACCGTTAGCGAAGGTGAACCGGCAAAAGTTGCCGCCACTGGCAGGCGGGAGCCATCATCAGCCACCACTTCACCCATACGAGAGTAGAGCAGTTTGGCGTGCACGCCTTTGTTCTTCAGCCCCTGCAACAGAGTAAGCACATCCTGCGCACGCACATTGTCATGCAGCAGCACCGCGACCACACGGCCCTTCACATCGCCATCCGGAATGGCATACAGGCTGAGGGAGGGATCTTTCTCCACGCCATTTACCGCAGGCGGCGGCGTAATATTGCACTGCTCTTCCGTCAGGGTAATACCCAGGTTCTCCGCGACGGACTGCGCCAGGTTGACATCAATATGTGCCAGCAGGTCGACCACGCGCTCACGAATGTACGGACGCGCCACTTTGCTTAACTCAAAGCTGAAGGCATCAACAATGTGGCGTTGTTCAAACGGCGTCTGGCTTAGCCAGAAGAGGCGCGGATGGGCGTAGTACTCACCAAATGAGGGGCTGCGCTCGCGCACTTTATGCCCTTCAACACGCTCCTGATAGCTCTCAAACCCGCCGCGTTTCGGCCCCGGCGGCGTTTCGCGCGGCCAGTTATCGTTGATAGAGTTCGGCTCATAGTTGGCCGGATTGGTATCGATATCCATCCGGTGCATGCCGTCACGCTGGAAGTTGTGGTACGGGCAGGTCGGGCGGTTAATCGGAATTTCGTGGAAATTCGGCCCGCCGAGACGGCTGATCTGCGTATCGGTATAGGAGAAGAGGCGCCCCTGCAACAGCGGATCGTTGGTGAAATCCAGCCCCGGCACAATATGGCCCGGATGGAAGGCAACCTGTTCGTTTTCCGCAAAGAAGTTATCCGGGTTGCGATTGAGCACCATTTTGCCGACCCGCTGCACCGGCACCAGCGCCTCCGGGATCAGCTTGGTCGGGTCGAGCAGGTCAAAATCGAACTTGAACTCATCCTCTTCCGGGATCAGTTGCAGCCCCAGTTCATATTCCGGGTAGTCGCCCGCTTCAATCGCCTCCCACAGTTCACGGCGGTGGAAGTCTGGATCGCGCCCGGTCAGCTTCTGCGACTCGTCCCACACCAGCGACGCTTTACCCGCCAGCGGTTTCCAGTGGAAGCGTACAAAGGTCGCTTTCCCTTCGGCGTTAATCAGGCGGAAGGTGTGGATACCAAACCCTTCCATGGTGCGATAGCTGCGCGGAATGCCGCGATCCGACATCGCCCACATCACGTTATGCAGGGTTTCTGGTTGCAGAGAGACGTAATCCCAGAAGGTGTCGTGCGCGCTCTGGCCCTGCGGAATAGCCCAGTGTGGCTCCGGTTTCACCGCATGGACAAAGTCGGGGAATTTGTGCGCATCCTGCAAGAAGAAGATCGGCGTGTTGTTACCGACCAGATCGAAGATACCCTCTTCGGTATAGAACTTGGTGGCAAAGCCGCGAATATCACGCACGGTATCCGCTGAACCGGCACCGCCCTGTACGGTCGAGAAGCGCACAAATACAGGGGTGATCTTCTCCGGGTCGGAGAGGAAATCGGCCTTGGTGACATCTTGCAGGCTGCGGTAGGGCTGGAAGTAACCGTGCGCCGCCGAGCCGCGCGCATGCACGATACGTTCAGGGATGCGCTCATGGTCAAAATGGGTGATCTTCTCGCGCAGGATAAAATCTTCCAGCAGCGTCGGGCCGCGCGAGCCTGCGCGCAACGAGTTTTGATCGTCGCTGATGCGCACGCCCTGGTTAGTGGTCAGCGCGGCATTCTCGCCGCCCTTGCGGAACGGCTCCAGCGCATTCAATTTCTCATTGGCGGTATCGGGTGATTTCAGGCTGCCTGGTGCGGTGGGCTCTTCACCGGGTGCGGTCGGTTTTGGTGAAGGGCGATGGGAATTATCGGATGGTGCGAGGGAATCCAGTCCCGGGCGGGCTTCGTTTTCATCATCAACCGGGGCGCGGGAAGGTTGCGTCTCTTTCTCATGCTGCGACATTGAACTCGTCTCCTGTTTTCCATGACTAAAAAGGCAGGTTATTGCCATTAACCCTTCTAACTATAGAACAATGTCCCGGTCGCGCCCGTTTACCGGCCCGGCCTTGAAAACACGCAGAGAAGCTCACGCCAGGCGCGACGCGCGGGGTCACAATCGGCTATCATTGGCTTTCGTGTGTGTGAAATTTGTCTTTAGTGAATGCATCGCTTATGAAAACGCTTCGTCAACAGAATCGAGTCATTATCAGCTATGTCCCGCGCGTCGAACCGGCGCCCCCCGACCATGCGTCAAAGGTCGAAGGTTATCGTGATGTCTGGAGGCTGCGCGCTAAATATGTCGCGTTTGTGTTGATGGGCGAGAATTTTCGCCGCTCGCCGACCTTCACTACGCCGGATGCGGCGCAGCGCTGGGCGACGCAGATGCGTCAGGAAGGCGAGATAGAGGAATAAAAAAAACGCCTGCAGTGTGCAGGCGTTTTTGTTTTTACACGTGAAGCTTAGCGATGCGCCAGTTCGGCGTGCTCTTCGCTGTCCAGAATGGTTTTATCTGTCTGCTTCAGCCACTGGCTGGTCAGCGTCCCGGCGGTCATGGAGCCGCTAACGTTCAGCGCGGTACGGCCCATATCGATCAGCGGTTCAACGGAGATCAGCAGCGCAACCAGCGTAACCGGCAGGCCAAGCGCCGGCAGCACAATCAGCGCGGCGAAGGTAGCGCCGCCGCCTACGCCCGCCACACCGGCGGAGCTAATGGTGACAATACCGACCAGCGTGGCGATCCACATCGGATCCAGCGGGTTGATGCCGACCGTTGGTGCAACCATCACCGCCAGCATTGCCGGGTAGAGACCCGCACAGCCATTCTGGCCGATGGTCGCACCAAAGGAGGCGGAGAAGCTGGCGATTGACTCCGGTACGCCAAGGCGACGGGTCTGCGCTTCCACATTCAGCGGTATAGAGGCGGCGCTGGAGCGGCTGGTAAAGGCAAAGGTCAGTACCGGCCATACTTTACGGAAGAACTTCAGCGGGCTGACGCCATTCACGCCCAGCAGCACGCCATGTACCACGAACATAATGCCGAGGCCGAGGTAAGAGGCGATAACAAAGCTGCCCAGCTTGATGATGTCGTGGATGTTGGAGCCAGCAACCACTTTGGTCATCAGCGCCAGCACGCCGTACGGCGTCAGCTGCATCACCAGACGTACCAGCTTCATCACCCAGCTCTGCAGCGTGTCGATGGCGGTCAGCACGCGCTGGCCCTTCGGCGCATCATCTTTCAGCAGCTTCAGCGCGGCAACGCCGAGGAAAGCGGCAAAGATAACGATGCTGATGATTGAGGTCGGGCTTGCGCCAGTCAGATCGGCAAACGGGTTTTTCGGTACAAACGACAGCAGCAATTGCGGCACGGTCAGATCGGCCAGTTTGCCCACGTAGTTGCTCTGGATGGCATTCAGACGCGCGGTTTCTGCGCTGCCCTGCACCAGCCCTTCAGCGGTAAGACCAAACAGATTGGTCACCAGCACACCGACCAGCGCGGCGATAAGGGTGGTAAACAGCAGCGTGCCGATGGTGAGGAAACTGATTTTGCCCAATTGTGAGGCGTTGTGCAGACGTGCAACGGCGCTGAGGATCGAGGCGAAAACCAGCGGCATTACAATCATTTGCAGCAGTTGTACATAGCCGTTACCGACCACGTTAAACCACTGAATAGACTCTTTCAGCACCGGATTATCGGCACCGTAAATGGCCTGCAGCGCGAGGCCGAATGCCACGCCAAGCCCGAGACCAACCAGTACTTTCTTTGCCAGGCTCCACTGTTTGTGGCGCGCCTGCGCCAGCAAAAGCAGCAGTGCAGCGAACACGACAACGTTCGCGATTAATGGAAAATTCATCCCCGTTCTCCTGATTTCATTATATTGATGACATCGAGGTCATCCTGTGGCGCAAGGTTAGCAGAAGTGTCCGGGGCGGCTTATATCCAAATGGAATGCTTTATAGCGAAGTGTTCGAAATCGACTATTTATCGTGCAGACTGGCGATCAATAAAGCGATTGAACTCATTTTGCAGGATATTTATCGCTTCGGATGACCAGCGGATTGCACCATTTTCGGGCAGGGTTTGCGGCATCCACACGGCATAAGTGAGCAGGGCCATGCAGAGCACACGCTCCATCTGGTTACCTTTTTGTGACGCGAGAATCGGTAGTCGAAAGCGCCAGCGGCAGGGCCACAGCAGCGGCACACCGGCGGGCGTGAGCATATCTGCAACGATATGGCTAAGATAGCCGACAACCATACCCTGCAGCGCGTCCGTCGGCAGGATCCAGCTGTCAGGCACTTTTAAGGCAAAGAGGGTAAGCGCAAGAAAAACCGCCAGCAGGCTATGGGTAAACCCGCGGTGACCAAAGGCGCGCGCAACGGGTTTTGAGATCCACTTTAGCCGCTGGCCGAGGAAGGATTTCGGGTGATCGATGTCCGGCAGCAGGCAGGTGAGAATGGCTGAAGGCACAATATGCCACCAGTCGCCCTGTGCAAGCACGGGCGTCAATTCGGCATTCTTGGTAAACACCGCGCAGGCTATGGAGAAAAGCAGGTGTCCTTCCGCCGTCATGATCAAACTCGCTAAACTGTCGATGCATACAGTATAGGATGTTTGTACAGTAGGCGGAAGAGGTGACGGTGTAACTCTTTGTCACAATCCTGCTAATTTAGCGCGCCAGCCAGCCGCCATCGACCGCCAGCGTGTAACCATTTATATAGTCAGCCGCCGAAGAGGCGAGAAAAACCGCCGCGCCCTGTAAATCCTCCGGCGTACCCCAGCGAGCCGCGGGAATACGATCGAGGATCTCCTGATTACGTTCAGCATCTTCGCGCAACTGCTGGGTATTGTTGGTCGCCATATAGCCGGGCGCAATCGCGTTAACGTTGATATTGTGCTTCGCCCACTCATTCGCCAGCAGGCGGGTGAGGCCCATCACGCCGCTTTTTGAGGCAGTGTAAGAGGGAACGCGAATGCCGCCCTGGTAAGAGAGCATCGAGGCAATATTGATAATTTTGCCGCCGCTGCCCTGGGCGATATATTGTCGGGCGACGGCCTGGGAGAGGAAGAAGAGCGATTTCAGGTTGAGATCCATCACCTCATCCCAATCCTTTTCGCTGAAATCGATGGCGTCACAGCGGCGGATCGTTCCGGCGTTATTGATGAGAATATCAAGATGCCCCATCTTCGCCACCGCTTGATCGACAATCGAGGCCAACTGCTGCTGGTCGCGCAGGTCTGCCTGAATCGCGTGAAATCGGCGGCCGAGCGCCTCGACGCGTTTTGCCGTTTCATGAGGGATTTTCCGGTTAACACCGACAATATCGCAGCCTGCTTCCGCCAGCCCTATTGCCATTCCCTGGCCCAGACCGGTATCGCATCCGGTTACAAGAGCCACCTTATCCGTTAGCTTAAAAGCATCCAGTATCATATCTACTCCGGCGTGATGTCATGTCGTGACGGGCGTCAATGCCTGCGGATCAGAATAGAAGGCGGGAGCGTAAAATACAAACAAATGAAATCATGTTTCAATATTTTTGTGATGCAGGAGCAGCTTTGCGCTGCTCCTGCACATTGTTAACCGAGCAGATGCGCGGCGGTGAGCTGCTGCAAGCTGTCGAGTTTGACATTCGCCAGCACATAGCGCGGATCGGCACGATGCTCCTCATCGGGCACCACAATCGAACGCATGCGCGCCGCCTTGCTGGCAATCATCCCATTCACGGAGTCCTCCAGCGCCACGCAGGCTAAAGGATCGACACCGAGCTTCGCCGCACAATCGAGATAAACCTGCGGGTGCGGCTTGCTGTAAGGCAGGCTCTCGGCAGAGGCCAGCGCATCGAAGCTGTCACGCAGGTCGAACATCGCCAGCACTTTTTCGAGCATATGCAGCGGCGATGCGGAAGCCAGCCCGACACGCAGTCCGTTCGCTTTGCATAGTGCCAGCGCTTCACGCACGCCCGGCAGCAGCGGGCGCTCGGCTTCTACCAGCGCGATTGCGCGCTCAATGATTCGTGCGGTCACTTGCTGGCGGGATGGGCCGCTCCACGGCTGTTGCGCATACCACAAATCAACCACCATATCGATGCGCAGGCCCAGCGTATCAGGCAGCTCGCCGCGGCGCGTGATGTCGACGCCGAGGCTTGAGATCACCTCAAGTTCAGCGCGATCCCACAGCGGTTCCGAGTCAATTAATAAACCATCCATATCAAAAATTGCTGCAACTGTTTGGCGCGGGGCAGACATAACACCTCTCCGGTTAGCGAAATTAAACAGGGTGAAGGTAGTGAGTATGGCAATGCGTTCACCCTGGCGTCTTTAAAAATCAGGCGAAAATAGTTATCAGCAGGTAGACTAAGGCACAAACAGTGCGTCAACAACAAGGGGAATCCATGACGTATCAACAAGCTGGACGCATCGCCGTACTGAAACGCGTTCTGGGTTGGGTGATTTTTATTCCGGCCGTTATTTCGACCGTTATTTCGATCCTGAAATTTATGTATGAGCATAGCGATAAACAGCCCGGTATTAATGCCGTGATGCTTGATTTCGCCCACGTGATGATTGAGATGATGCGGTTCAATACGCCATTCCTCAATCTCTTCTGGTACAACTCGCCGACGCCCCATTTTCAGCAGGGAATGAACGTTCTCTTCTGGATTATCTTCGCGCTGATCTTTATTGGCCTGGCTTTACAGGCTTCCGGTGCGCGCATGAGCCGCCAGGCACGCTTTGTGCGTGAAGGGGTAGAAAACCAGCTGATCCTCGAAAAAGCCAAAGGCGACGAGGGGCTGACCCGCGAGCAGATCGAAGCGCGCATTAACGTGCCAAACCACACCATTTTCCTGCAGATTTTCCCGCTCTACGTACTGCCGGCCATTATCATTGTGGCGGGGTACTTCTTCTTTAAGCTGCTCGGCTTTCTGTAAAGTTACAGCGCCCGATAGCATTCGCGATCGGGCTTCTTAGCCTTTCACTTTTACGCGGCCAATACCCGATCCAGCGCCTTCTGTGCATTCATCAAATGTTCACCGCCGAAGAGAATGGCGCGGTTGAAGAGGGTATAAAGCTGGTAAATCGGTTGGCGGTCGAGAAAGTCGGGCGGGAGCGGGGAGATAGACTGGTAACCGTCGTAGATCTGCGGTGGCTGATCCGGATGGAGCGGCAGCATCGCCAGATCGCACTCCCTGTCGCCCCAGTAGCAGGCGGGATCGTAAATATAGGGGCCATCCGGGCCAAGGGCGCAGTTGGCGGACCAGAGATCGCCATGCAGTAATGAGGCCTGCGGCTGGTGGCCAGCTAACCGCTGCTGAACATGTTCAACAATTGCATCGATATTGCCGAACTGCAGCCCTTTCTCCGCCGCCAGCTCAAGCTGCCAGCCGATACGCTGCTCGGCGAAAAAGGTCGACCAGCGGCGCTGCCAGGCGTTCGGCTGCGGCGTGGTGGAGAGATCGTTATCGAAGTCGAGACCAAACTGCGGCTGATCGCTCCATTGATGGAGCCTGGCAAGCTGCTGCCCCAGCAAAAATGCGCTATGCACATCCAGCGGGCGGGCGTGGAGATACTCCATGACCAGGAAGCTGTAGTCGCGATCGCTGCCGACCGCCCACACCTCAGGAACCCGTACCGTATTGCTGCGCGCCAGCAGCGCCAGCTGATCGGCTTCGGCAGTGAAGATGGGAAGCAGGGCGCGTTCATCACATTTAACGAAACAGTCGCGTCCTGCGTAACGTATGCGCCATGCAGCGTGAATTTCGCCGCCCGGTAGCTCATCGCGTTGTTCAATTTCGCCTTCACCCAGTTGCTCGCTTAACAGACCACTTATCGCTTGCCACATGATATTTCTCCCATGTAATCAGCCAGATCATTAGGTTAGCGCACTAAAGCTGTGAAAAAATTCGACTTAACGCACACCAGGCGCACGCACGGCGCAGGATGGCACTTATTGCTCTTGTTGCCGCCACGTTTCCCAGGTGGAAACTGTGACATCGGATTTTCGCCCGACGGCGCTTTCCGCCAGGCCGCTGGCGAGATCATGAACCTCTTGCTCATTTAAGGCGCTAATCAGGCCGAAGGTGTTGGTGCCCAGATCGTGCACCTTGCCATCGTCGTCCGCCATGGTGATAAGAAAGCCCGCAAGTGTAAAGTGGTTATTCAGCTCATTAATATCCGTTAGCGTCTCATCGTGAAATTTCACCGTGACGACGTAGCGGGTGATGCCATCGCTACTCATATTTCACCTCATTGTTAATGCAAATTTTTTTAGCATAGTCGGCGACGAATATTTGTCGACCATAGCCAGCGACTCTCGCTGCGTTAACGCGCTTAAGCACCGCGTAAGTAGTCGTAGATCTTTTGTGTATCTTCACTGGCACACAGGCGCGTACCCTGATTGATGGTTGCCGCGCTGCCAGCTGCGACGCCAAAGCGCACCATATCGTCGAGCGGGGCATCTTCGGCAAGCTTGAGGGTCATGGCACCGACCATGCTGTCACCCGCACCAACGGTGCTCTGGCTTTTCATCGGCGGCGGCACAACCTGTACATGGCCCTGCTGATCCACCCCCAGTGCCCCTTGCGGCCCAAGCGAAACCACTACGCGGCGCGCTTTGCCGCTGTTAATGATCTCCTGTGCGGCACGCAACACGTCATGGGGCTGGTTAAGCGGTCGGCCAACCAGCGCGCTAAGCTCTTTCTGGTTGGGTTTGACCAGTTCGATATTGCCAATCTCCAGCGCAGCGGCCAGTGCGTCGCCTGAGCTATCAATAATGCAGCGGATCCCCTGTTTTTGCGCAACGGTAATCAACTGCGTCAGCTTTTCGAGCTGTACACCCGGCGGAAGACTACCGCTGATGACCAGAATCGCGCCGCTCTCTATCGTCAGCACTTTCTCTTCTATCTGGCGGAACTCATCTTCGCTGAGGGCGGCGCCGGGCATCACAAAGCGATACTGCTCGCCGCTCGCCTCAACGTGCACATGCAGGTTTTGTCGCGTCCAGTCGGCGGTCTGCACGCTGAGGGTTGGGACATGCTCATCGGCGAGCAGGGCAGTAAGGTGTTCACCGGTTGCGCCGCCCGCCGGGAAAATCGCGGTAGCTTTTCCGCCGAGGTGGGCGATGGCACGGGCAACATTAATGCCGCCGCCACCCGGTTCAAAAACCGGCGAGGTGCAACGGAGTTTTCCTTCCGGATAAATTTGCGGCGTTATTGTCGCGCTATCGAGGGATGGCGCGAGCGTCAGCGTATAAATCGATACCATATTGACCTCCTGTTACGTAGGGTGCAGTAAGCCTGGCACCATTTACAGCGAAGGGAAAGTAAATAACAGTATGATTTTAAATACGATATTATTTTTACGGTGATATTTCGGAATCTATAACAATTATTCTGAGATCTCTCTTATTCAAAAAATCAAATAAGATTTCATTGATATGTTTAAGCGGTCTTTTTATAATTTGTTACCTTTCTGCGGACCGTTGGTCATTGATCCATAAGAAAGTTTCCGGGACCGTGTTGGTCTCATTTACTGTACGGATTTAAAAAAAATGAAGCTTTTTAAGACAGTACCCGCGCTGGTTATGGCTGCGGGCGTGCTTGCGTCGATGAATGCTGTCGCAGATGATACCGTTTTTACTGTCATGGATGACCCCGCCTCCGCGAAAAAACCGTTTGAAGGTAATGTTAACGGTGGCTATCTCGGTCAGTCAGGCAACACAAAGAGTTCCTCTTTGACGGCTGACTCTACCCTGACATGGTATGGCGATTCTACGGCCTGGTCCCTGTGGGGCAACGCCAGTAATACCTCGTCTAACGACGAACGTTCTTCCGAGAAGTATGCTGTTGGTGGTCGTAGCCGTTATAACATGACTGACTACGACTACCTGTTCGGTCAGGCGAGCTGGTTGACCGATCGCTACAACGGTTACCACGCCCGTGACATCGCTACCGCCGGTTATGGTCGTCAGTTCCTGAATGGCCCGGTTCACAGCTTCCGTCTTGAATTCGGTCCGGGTGTACGTTATGACAAGTACACTAACGGCGATACCAAAACGACGGCGCTGGGCTATGCGTCTGGCACGTACGCGTGGCAGTTCTCTGACAATGCGAAATTTACCCAGGGCGTTTCGGTGTTTGGTGCGGACGATACCACCGTCAACTCCGAAACCGCACTGAATGTGGCGATTAACTCCCACTTCGCGTTGAAAGTTGCCTATAACGTGACCTGGAACTCCGAGCCGCCATCATCGGCACCGGATCATACCGATCGCAGAACGTCGATTACCTTAGGGTATTCAATTTAACTGGACGGGCCGGATTACCCGGCCCGTTTTTATTTACACTCAGTGCGCAATTGGCCGGTTAATTTTATATAAGTTCGCTGCTGCACTTTCTCTCCACATTTCCTCTTTGAGAAACATATTCAGTTTATTTGACACGAATGGCTAAATAAATTGACTGGGAAAAAGTGTGATCCAGATCTACAATTCTTGCTGTGGGCACGCTGCTGCCCGGCCAGTTAAATCTATTTCAGCAAGAGAATTTAATCATGAAAACAATCACAACAACCGCCGCCGCGCTGGTTATTTCTGCGCTCTCTTTCAGCGCATTCGCGGCACAGCCTGCACAATCTACTAATCACATCACCAGCATCGAAGCGGGTTCAAACATGATTCCCGGCACGCATGCAGTAAAAGGTACTAATGACGCTGCTTTTAATGCGCATACGCTGGTAGCCGGTGGATGGGAATAAAGATTATTCTTAGCCGTTTCATCTGCTTAATTTAAAAACCGGATTATGCGGTACCGGTTTTTAAATTTGGCAAGACAGACTTAATAATGAGTTGATTCTGAAAAGTTATTTGCAAAAAAGTGCGCTAATAATGCTTATCTCTGGTTGCGTTAAATCTCAGAGTATTAGCTACGCAGGAGTGAGAGAATATTCTCCGCCGCCTGGTTCGCCACTTTTAGCACGGCGTCCTGACCCTGCTGTAACAGCTGCGCTTTAGCCATCTTGCTCGCTTCCAGCGCGTAATCTGCATCTTCTATCCGGCTCTTTGCCGCCTGCGTGGCGACACTCTGCTGCGCCAGCACCGATTTGTTTGATTCAAAACGATTAATAAAAGCGCCATATTGCGCGCGGTAACCGCTCACTTTTTCCAGCGCCTGGTCGAGTTTGCCCATCGCCTTACCTGCGGTGGTTTCTGACAGCAGATCCGTGCCGGTTAAGCCGAGGGATTTAACATCCGCGGGCGTGGTCGGAATGGTCGTTGATTTGATCTCATCCCCGACGGTGGCACTGGTCACCACTTCCCATGGCCTGCTCTGCTTAGGCGGCACTTCCGGCGTAATCGTCGGTTTTGGCAGATCGCCCCAGGTCAGGTTGCTGGTGAAAGAACCGCTACCCACAATCATCACCACCAGATCTTCGGTGACATTATCTATTTTTAACCGCTCAAGGCGGTTCGAACCATTGCTGCCGTCATTGTAGGCCGCAGCGGACTCGTAACGATCGCCATCGCCGCTGTATTTGATGGTCATGCCGTGATAGGCGAGCGTCTCGCTGCCATTTAATGCCCAGGACGTACCCCCTTCAATCAGCAGCGAGTCATCATAGGTGGCGCCACTCTTGAAACCGTTCGCTGCAGTCAATACGCGGCTGGTCGCCTTCGCAGAATCCGTGATACCGCGGCTTTTCCAGGTGTAATCCGGATCGCTGCCGTTAATTGGCGTGCCTGCCAGATGTTTACCGTCACGCGTAAAGAGCTGGATATCGTCATCTAACCCCAGCGAGTCGATGGTCAACGTAATATTTTCCGCCCCCGCCGGGATATAGGCCAGCGAGACGATTCCAGAACTGAAGGAGTAGTCCGTCCCGCTCACCGGGAATTTCGTACTCAGCGGCGGCACATCGCCGATAAGCTGCGGCGGTAGCTCTGGCGAGTCCGTTGCCAGCGGGTAGCTGCCGAAAATCTCCGTACCCTCGGAAATCGACTGAATGGTATCCAGAATACTTTTATATTCATTCTGAATGCTCTGTCTGTCGCCTTCGGAAAGCGTGCTGTTGCCGGCCTGGATAGCCAGGCTTTTAGCGCGAATCAGCCGTTCGCTAATGGTACTCAGGCCACCATCGGCGGTCTGTGCCATGCTGATGGCGTCATCCAGCCCGCGGGAAACCACAGTGTCTGCGTTGCTGTTTGAACGCATACGGTTGGCGATGGCCTGGCCAGCCGCATCGTCTTTTGCGCCATTGATTCGTAAACCTGACGACAAGCGCTCAATTGACTCCTGAAGAGTCGATGAGGTTGTTTTTCGAACCGTCAGGTTCAATCCCGTCATCTCGTTGTAATTGATCGCTTGCATTACCGTCGCTATATCATTCAAACCACGAATGCTCTATTTATCGGCAACAGTAGTGAGTTTCTTTAAGGTAAATCGATAAGGAAATTTAACTTTGTGCAACTGTATAAAAAACAAGTGCTTTTACATTTCCGCTATAGATTTGCTGTGTTGTGGCACACTTACAGGCAACGGGTGTAAGGATAGATTGCGTTTTACTCAAGGCTTTCTAATGAAAAAAGTGGGGCGATATGGGCAAGTTGAATGATGCGGCATTATACGATGAGATGTGCCGGGTGGTGGGCAAGGTGGTGCTTGAGATGCGTGACCTGGGACAGGAGCCTAAGCATATTGTTATTGCGGGTGTGGTAAGAACCATGCTGGCTAATCAGAGAATCAAACGTACCGAACTGACAGAGGCGGCGATGGAAGAGGTGATTCGCGCTCTGGGTTTCGACGCCTGAGCCGGGTTTCAGCAGGGCACGCATTGCTGCGTGCCCGGGAGAAGTGAAAAGCCCTAGCGTCGTTTTCTCGGTGAAACCGGAAGGGTTTGTGAATATTTCACTTTACTGTGTTTGTAGAAGGCAAAAATAACAATAGCAATCAACAAAATGATGGCTAAGATATAAACTATTACCATGATTTATCAGTGGGTTAGGGGGTTAATGGGAAGCCAAATAGACTGCTTCTACCCCGGTTGTGTCAAGATGTAAACGAAAAATCAGATAATACCTTCTTTGCGCCAGCGTCGTTGAATGGCGACCCACTCCCCAATAGAGCCGGAAAAGGGCGCAAAAACGATCCGCGTCACACTAGCCCTTTCAACACAGAGTGCAAATGTGTACTATTGTCGGGTACTTAACAGCAGCGGGTAAGGGTAAAGTGCGGTCATCACCGTTCGATACATATTCCGCAGAGTGAAGCGAGAAAACTTATCTAAGCGGCTGTTATATCTTTGAAATCTCATTTTGCATGTGCTCTTTCGTGTGGCGCACCACTGCAAATTAAGGAAATGAAATGCCTGTAATTACGCTTCCTGATGGCAGTCAACGCCATTATGACCACGCCGTAAGTCCCCTGGATGTCGCGCTTGATATTGGCCCTGGCCTGGCGAAAGCCTGCATTGCCGGACGCGTCAACGGTGAACTGGTCGATGCTTCAGATATCATCGACAGTGATGCAAACCTTGCTATCATCACCGTAAAAGATGAGGAAGGGCTGGAGATTATCCGTCACTCCTGTGCGCATCTGTTGGGCCATGCGATCAAGCAGCTGTGGCCGCACACCAAAATGGCGATTGGTCCGGTTATCGACAACGGCTTCTATTATGACGTTGATCTCGACCACACCCTGACTCAGGAAGATATCGACGCGCTCGAAAAACGTATGCACGAGCTCGCCGAATCCAACTATGACGTTATCAAGAAGAAAGTGAGCTGGCAGGAAGCGCGTGAAACGTTTGTCGCACGCGGTGAAAACTACAAAGTCTCCATTCTTGATGAAAATATTGCCCATGATGATAAGCCTGGCTTGTATCATCATGAAGAATACGTCGATATGTGCCGTGGTCCGCACGTACCGAATATGCGTTTCTGCCACCATTTCAAACTGATGAAAACGGCGGGCGCTTACTGGCGCGGCGACAGCAACAACAAGATGCTGCAGCGCATTTACGGCACCGCATGGGCAGATAAAAAAGCGCTTAACGCCTATCTGCTGCGTCTGGAAGAAGCCGCAAAACGCGACCACCGTAAAATCGGCAAGCAGCTTGACCTGTACCATATGCAGGAAGAAGCGCCGGGTATGGTATTCTGGCACAACGATGGCTGGACCATTTTCCGTGAACTGGAAACGTTTGTACGCTCTAAGCTCAAAGCGTATCAGTACCAGGAAGTGAAAGGCCCGTTTATGATGGACCGTGTGCTGTGGGAAAAAACCGGCCACTGGGACAACTACAAAGATGCTATGTTTACGACCTCTTCGGAGAATCGTGAGTACTGCATCAAACCGATGAACTGCCCGGGACATGTGCAGATTTTCAACCAGGGGTTGAAATCCTACCGCGACCTGCCGCTGCGTATGGCGGAGTTCGGTAGCTGCCATCGTAATGAACCATCGGGCGCGTTGCACGGTCTGATGCGTGTGCGCGGCTTTACGCAAGATGATGCGCACATCTTCTGTACGGAAGAGCAGGTTCGCGATGAAGTGAACGCCTGCATCCGTATGGTCTACGATATGTACAGCACGTTTGGCTTCGAAAAGATCGTTGTCAAACTCTCCACCCGTCCCGAGAAACGTATCGGTAGTGACGAGATGTGGGATCGTGCTGAGGCGGATCTGGCAGTTGCGCTGGAAGAGAACAATATCCCATTTGAATATCAGCTGGGTGAAGGCGCATTCTACGGTCCGAAAATTGAATTTACCCTTTATGACTGCCTCGATCGTGCATGGCAGTGCGGAACGGTACAGCTGGACTTCTCCCTGCCGGCTCGTCTGAACGCCTCTTATGTGGGCGAAAGCAACGAGCGTCAGGTTCCAGTTATGATTCACCGCGCAATCCTTGGGTCACTGGAGCGCTTTATTGGCATCCTGACTGAAGAGTTCGCAGGCTTCTTCCCAACCTGGCTTGCGCCGGTGCAGGTAGTGGTCATGAACATCACTGATTCACAGTCTGAATACGTCAACGAATTGACAGAGAAACTGCAAAATGCAGGCATTCGTGTAAAAGCAGACTTGAGAAACGAGAAGATAGGCTTTAAAATCCGCGAGCACACTTTACGTCGTGTCCCTTATATGCTTGTTTGTGGTGACAAAGAGGTTGAAGCCGGCAAAGTTGCTGTGCGTACCCGTCGCGGTAAAGACCTGGGTAGCCTTGACGTAAATGAAGTTATCGAGAAGCTGCAACAAGAGATTCGCAGCCGCAGTCTTAAACAACTGGAGGAATAAGGTATTAAAGGCGGAAAACGAGTTCAAACGGCGCGTCCCAATCGTATTAATGGCGAGATCCGCGCCCTGGAAGTTCGCTTAACTGGTCTGGAAGGCGAGCAGCTTGGTATTGTGAGTCTGCGAGAAGCTCTGGAAAAAGCTGAAGAAGCCGGGGTTGATTTAGTTGAAATTAGCCCTAACGCCGAGCCGCCCGTTTGCCGTATAATGGACTACGGCAAGTTCCTCTATGAAAAGAGCAAATCTTCTAAGGAACAGAAGAAGAAGCAAAAAGTTATTCAGGTCAAGGAAATCAAATTCCGACCTGGTACAGATGAAGGCGACTATCAGGTAAAACTCCGCAGCCTGATTCGCTTTCTTGAAGAGGGCGATAAGGCCAAGATCACACTGCGTTTCCGCGGTCGTGAGATGGCCCACCAACAGATCGGTATGGAAGTGCTTAACCGCGTGAAAGAAGATCTGGTCGAACTGGCAGTTGTCGAATCCTTCCCTACGAAGATCGAAGGCCGCCAGATGATTATGGTGCTTGCTCCTAAGAAGAAACAGTAAGGCCATCAAGTAATTAAACCTGTGGGCCTCGTGCTCGCGGGTTTAGTTCGCCTTTGTTTCGTTTATTAACAATGCGAAGTGGAAATTGAAAAATGCCAAAGATCAAAACCGTACGCGGTGCTGCTAAGCGCTTCAAAAAAACCGGTAAAGGTGGTTTTAAGCACAAGCATGCTAACCTGCGTCATATTCTGACCAAAAAAGCTACCAAGCGTAAACGTCACCTGCGTCCGAAAGCCATGGTTTCTAAAGGCGATCTGGGCCTGGTCATCGCGTGCCTGCCGTACGCATAAGTCGTTAACCTTTTAACTTTTTAATTAGAATATACAGGAGAGCATATGGCTCGCGTAAAACGTGGTGTGATTGCACGTGCACGTCATAAGAAAATTTTGAAACAAGCTAAAGGCTACTACGGCGCGCGTTCACGCGTTTACCGTGTTGCCTTCCAGGCTGTTATCAAAGCTGGTCAGTACGCTTATCGTGACCGTCGTCAGAAAAAGCGTCAGTTCCGTCAGCTGTGGATTGCACGTATCAACGCAGCAGCACGTCAGAACGGTATTTCTTACAGCAAATTCATCAACGGCCTGAAAAAAGCCTCTGTTGAAATTGACCGTAAGATCCTGGCTGACATCGCCGTATTCGACAAAGTGGCATTCTCTGCCCTGGTTGAAAAAGCGAAAGCAGCTCTGGCGTAAGCCAGTTTAAGAGAGGGAGCCTGGCTCCCTCTTTTGCTTTAACAGTATCAATACATTGACTTTTTGCCGTGATGCGTTTTCAATAGCCCATCGTCGCCACGTAGCCAATTAAGGTAATGCAAGCATGAATGCTGCTATTTTCCGCTTCTTTTTTTACTTTAGCACCTGAATCCAGGGGGCTTGCGCGTGAAAGAAGAAACGGAAAACAGCGCCAGAAAGCCTCCCTTGTGGAGGCTTTTTTTGTATCTGCCGCGTGTAAATATCGTCATATAACGAGGAAAACCATGTCACATCTCGCAGAGCTGGTTGCCAGTGCGAAGGCAGCCATTAACGATGCCTCAGATGTCGCCGCACTGGACAACGTACGCGTCGAATATTTGGGTAAGAAAGGTCATCTGACCCTTCAGATGACCACCCTGCGTGAGCTGCCGCCAGAAGAGCGCCCGGCTGCCGGAGCGGTAATCAACGAAGCGAAAGAGCAGGTTCAGCAAGCGCTGAACGCGCGCAAAAACGATCTCGAAAGCGCTGCGCTGAATGCCCGCCTCGCCGCAGAGACCATCGATGTCTCCCTGCCGGGCCGTCGTATTGAAAATGGCGGTCTGCACCCGGTGACGCGTACCATCGATCGCATCGAGAGCTTCTTTGGCGAGCTGGGCTTTACCGTCGCTACCGGGCCGGAGATCGAAGACGATTACCACAACTTTGACGCGCTGAACATTCCGGGTCACCACCCGGCGCGTGCCGATCACGACACCTTCTGGTTCGACGCCACGCGCCTGCTGCGTACGCAGACCTCAGGCGTGCAGATCCGCACCATGGAGCACCAGCAGCCGCCGATCCGCATTATTGCCCCGGGCCGCGTCTACCGTAACGACTACGATCAGACCCACACTCCGATGTTCCATCAGATGGAAGGGCTGATCGTTGATAAAAACATCAGCTTTACCAACCTGAAAGGAACGCTGCACGACTTCCTGCGTAACTTCTTTGAGGAGGATTTGCAAATCCGCTTCCGTCCCTCCTACTTCCCGTTCACCGAACCTTCCGCCGAAGTGGATGTGATGGGCAAAAACGGTAAATGGCTTGAAGTGCTGGGTTGCGGCATGGTTCACCCGAATGTGCTGCGTAACGTTGGCATCGACCCGGAAATCTACTCCGGCTTCGCGTTTGGCATGGGGATGGAGCGTCTCACCATGCTGCGCTACGGTGTGACAGATCTGCGCGCATTCTTCGAAAACGATTTGCGTTTCCTCAAACAGTTTAAATAAGGGCAGGCGAAACAATGAAATTCAGTGAACTGTGGTTACGCGAATGGGTGAACCCAGCGGTTGATAGCGAAGCGCTCTCCGGGCAGATCACCATGGCCGGCCTGGAAGTGGACGGCGTTGAACCGGTAGCCGGTGCGTTTCATGGTGTAGTGGTTGGTGAAGTGATGGAGTGCGCTCAGCACCCGAACGCCGATAAACTGCGCGTAACAAAAGTGAACGTGGGCGGCGATCGCCTGCTGGATATCGTCTGCGGCGCGCCAAATTGCCGTCTCGGTCTCAAAGTGGCCGTAGCGACCGTCGGCGCGGTACTGCCGGGCGATTTCAAAATTAAAGCGGCGAAACTGCGTGGCGAACCCTCTGAAGGGATGCTCTGCTCCTTCTCCGAACTCGGTATTTCCGACGATCACAACGGCATTATTGAACTGCCGGCAGATGCGCCGATCGGCACTGATATTCGTGAATACCTGAAGCTTGACGACAACACTATCGAAATCAGCGTCACGCCAAACCGCGCCGACTGCCTGGGCATTATCGGTGTCGCTCGCGACGTTGCGGTGTTGAATAAATCCCCGCTGAACGAGCCAGAAATCGCACCGGTTGCTGCCACCATTAACGATACGTTGCCAATCGTTGTGGAAGCGAAAGAGGCCTGCCCGCGCTACCTGGGCCGCCTGGTCAAAGGTATCAACGTCAGCGCGCCGACGCCGCTGTGGATGAAAGAGAAGCTGCGTCGCTGCGGCATTCGTTCAATCGATGCGGTAGTCGATGTCACTAACTACGTTCTGCTTGAGCTGGGCCAGCCGATGCACGCTTTTGACAGCGATCGCCTGGAAGGCGGCATCGTGGTGCGTATGGCGAAAGAGGGCGAAACGCTGGTGCTGCTCGACGGCAACGAAGCGAAGCTGAGCACCGACACGCTGGTCATTGCTGACCAGAAAAACGCGCTGGCAATGGGCGGTATCTTCGGCGGCGAGCATTCAGGTGTAAACAGCGAAACGAAAAACGTTCTGCTGGAGTGTGCTTTCTTCAACCCGCTCTCCATTACCGGTCGCGCGCGTCGTCACGGTCTGCACACTGATGCTTCTCACCGCTACGAGCGCGGCGTCGATCCGCAGCTGCAGTACAAAGCGATGGAGCGCGCCACGCGCCTGCTGCTGGATATTTGCGGCGGTGAAGCGGGCCCGGTCATTGACGTGACTAATGAAGCGTCTTTGCCGAAACGCGCCACCATCCGTCTGCGTCGCAGCAAGCTGGATCGCCTGATTGGTCATCACATTGCCGATGAGCAGGTGAGCGATATTCTGACCCGCCTTGGCTGCGAAGTCACCGCAGGCCAGGATGAGTGGCTGGCGGTCGCGCCGAGCTGGCGTTTCGATATGGAGATCGAAGAGGACCTGGTGGAAGAGGTTGCCCGTGTTTACGGTTACAACAATATTCCTGACGAGCCGGTACAGGCCGGGCTGATTATGGGCGAACATCGCGAAGCCAACTTGTCCCTTAAGCGAGTGAAAACTATGCTTAATGACAAAGGCTACCAGGAAGTGATCACCTACAGCTTCGTTGATCCGAAACTGCAGCAGTTGATCCACCCGGGCGAAGAAGCGCTGGTGCTGCCAAGCCCGATCTCCAGCGAAATGTCGGTGATGCGCCTCTCGCTGTGGACTGGACTGCTGGGCACCATTGTCTATAACCAGAACCGTCAGCAGAGCCGTGTGCGTATTTTCGAAACCGGTCTGCGCTTTGTGCCGGATACCCAGGCGAACCTCGGCATCCGTCAGGATGTGATGCTGGCGGGTGCTATCTGCGGTAACCGTTATGAAGAGCACTGGGACCTGGCGAAAAACAGCGTTGATTTCTTCGATCTGAAAGGCGATCTGGAGTCTGTGCTGGAACTGACTGGCAAAACAGGCGCTATTGAGTTCCGCGCTGAGACCAATCCGGCGCTGCATCCGGGTCAATCTGCCGCGATTTATCTGAAAGATAAGCGCATTGGCTTTATCGGCGTGGTGCATCCGGAGCTGGAGCGTAAGCTTGATCTGAATGGCCGCACGCTGGTGTTTGAACTGGAGTGGAATGCCCTCGCAGACCGCGCCGTGCCTCAGGCTCAGGAGATTTCTCGCTTCCCGGCGAACCGCCGCGACATCGCTGTTGTGGTCAATGAAAATGTACCCGCAGCAGATGTTTTGGCTGAATGTAAGAAAGTTGGCGCAAATCAGGTAGTTGGCGTAAACTTGTTTGACGTGTACCGCGGTAAGGGCGTCGTGGAAGGGTCGAAAAGCCTTGCCATCAGTCTGATCCTTCAGGATACCGGCCGTACACTCGAAGAAGAGGAGATTGCCGCTACCGTTGCCAGATGTGTAGAGGCATTAAAAGAGCGATTCCAGGCATCATTGAGGGATTGAACCTATGGCGCTTACAAAAGCTGAAATGTCAGAATATCTGTTTGATAAGCTTGGGCTTAGCAAACGGGATGCAAAAGAGCTGGTAGAGCTGTTTTTCGAAGAGATCCGTCGTGCTCTGGAAAATGGTGAGCAGGTCAAACTCTCCGGCTTCGGCAACTTTGATTTGCGTGACAAGAATCAACGTCCGGGTCGTAATCCAAAAACCGGCGAAGATATTCCCATTACAGCACGGCGCGTGGTGACCTTCAGACCCGGCCAGAAGTTAAAGAGCCGCGTCGAAAACGCTTCGCCCAAAGCTGAATGATTTTGCATTAACCAAAAAGGCCGCCTCGCGGCCTTTTTTCTTTTCAGCATCCGCTATCCCTCTTAGAATCAGTCACCTGGCTGATGAGTAAACGTGAAACCATGCTGGCATACGCCCATCTTCAACAGCAACGCAACCGCCGCTGGCTCGGCGGGCTGGCGCTGCTTTTACTGCTTGCGCTCACCATAAGTCTTTGCGCAGGCGAGCAGTGGATAGCCCCCAATCGCTGGTTCACCCCTGAGGGCGAGCTTTTTGTCTGGCAGATACGCTTACCGCGCACCCTCGCCGTGCTGCTGGTCGGTGCCGCGCTGGCGCTGTGTGGTGCCACCATGCAGGCGCTGTTTGAAAACCCTTTGGCAGAGCCAGGCCTGCTTGGCGTCTCTAGCGGCGCGGGCGTAGGCCTGGTTGCGGCGGTGTTTCTCGGTGGCGGGATGTTGCCCGACTGGGCACTCGGTCTCTGTGCCATTGCAGGCGCATTGATGGTTACGCTTATCCTGCTGCGCTTTGCGCGCCGCCATCTTTCCACCAGCCGCTTACTGCTGGCCGGTGTTGCGCTCGGCATTATCTGCACCGCCTTAATGACCTGGGCGGTCTACTTCTCCACCTCGCTCGATTTACGCCAGTTGATGTACTGGATGATGGGCGGCTTCAGCGGCGTCGACTGGCAGCAGGGCTGGCTGATGGCAGCACTTCTGCCGGTGATGGTGTGGATCTGCCTGCAATCCACGGCACTGAACGTGTTAGCGCTGGGTGAAATCTCTGCCCGACAGCTCGGGTTGCCGCTCTGGTTATGGCGTAATCTGCTGGTGGCGGCTACCGGCTGGATGGTTGGCGTCAGCGTGGCGATTGCCGGGGCTATCGGCTTTATCGGGCTCGTGATCCCGCATATTTTGCGCTTATGTGGCTTAAGCGATCACCGCGTTCTGCTTCCGGGTTGCGCGCTGGCGGGCGCGGTTGCGTTGCTATTTGCCGATATTGTCTCGCGCCTCGCGCTCAGCGCCGCAGAGCTGCCGATAGGTGTTGTTACATCGACACTAGGTGCGCCGGTGTTTATCTGGCTATTATTGAGGGTCGGGCGCTAAGCCCGTCACTCATCACATTCATTAAGGGGATGTTATGCAACAGAATATTCTGGATACCGAAGTCACCACCATTGATGGCGAAAAGCGCTCGCTCAGCGCCTGGCGCGGCAAGGTGCTTTTAGTGGTTAACGTCGCGTCAAAATGTGGCCTGACGCCGCAGTACGAGCAGCTGGAAAACCTGCAGAAAGCGTGGGAAGGGGAAGGTTTTAGCGTGCTGGGCTTCCCGTGCAACCAGTTCCTCGGTCAGGAGCCGGGCTCGGAAGAGGAGATCAAAACCTTCTGTAGCACCACCTATGGCGTCACCTTTCCGCTGTTCAGCAAGATCGACGTCAATGGCGACGCGCGCCATCCTCTTTATGAAAAATTGATTGCTGCCGCACCAACGGCGCTCGCACCGGCAGACAGCGAATTTTATGAGCGCATGGTCAGCAAAGGCCGCGCACCGCAGGCACCGGGCGATATCTTATGGAACTTCGAAAAGTTCCTGATTGGCCGCGACGGCCAGGTCATTCAGCGTTTTTCACCCGATATGACGCCGGACGATCCGCTGCTGGTCAACGCCATTAAGCAGGCCGTCTCGAAGTAATGTCGATGCTGATGCAGCTGCAGGAGGTTGCTGAGCCGGGCAGGCTGTCGCCGGTGAGCGTGTCGCTGCCTCCCGGGCAGATCGTGCATCTTGTCGGGCCGAATGGGGCAGGGAAGAGCACGTTGCTCGCACGTATCGCCGGGCTTTCCGGCGGGCCGGGTAAAATCACCTTTGGCGGCCAACCGCTTGAGCAGTGGTCGGCGACGACGCTGGCCAGGCATCGCGCCTACCTGGCGCAACAGCAGAGTGCGCCGTTTGCCATGCCTGTATGGCACTACCTGTCGCTGCATCAGCCTGATAATAGCCAGCACGTTCTGCTGACCCACATTGCCGGTCAGCTTGGCCTGCAGGATAAGCTGGCGCGGGCAACCAACCAGCTCTCCGGCGGCGAATGGCAGCGGGTGCGGCTGGCGGCGGTGATTTTGCAGATCCACCCGCAGGGCAACGATCGCGGGCAGCTGTTGCTGCTGGATGAGCCGATGAACAGCCTTGATGTGGCGCAACAGGCGGCACTGGATGGGGTGATTGGCGAGCTGGTCAGCGCTGGTATTACGGTGGTGATGAGCAGCCACGATCTGAATCATACGCTGCGCCAGGCTCACCAGGTCTGGCTATTGCGTGAGGGAGAGTTGCTGGTGAGCGGCGCCAAAGCGGAGGTGATGACACCTGCGCATCTGGCTGACGCCTACGGCATGGCTTTCCAGCAGGTTGAGGTGGAAGGCCACCGAATGCTGATCCCGACCGTGTGACGCAATGGTGACTTGCCACAACTCGCGCTCCCACTGTAGATTAATCCGATAAAAAGAGATAACGAGGCGTATTGCAGAATGCGTATCTGGTTTTTACTGGCGGCAGCGCTTTTCCTTGCAGGATGTAGTTCTCATCGCGCCCCGCCGCCGAACCCACGGCTGTCGGACTCGATTACGGTGATCGCCAATCTGAACGATCAGCTGAGCGAATGGCGCGGCACGCCCTATCGCTATGGCGGCATGGCGCGTTCAGGCGTTGATTGCTCGGGCTTTGTGATGATGACGTTCCGCGACAAATTCGCGCTGCAGTTGCCGCGTGAAACGCGTCAACAGGCAAAGCTTGGCACCGAGATAGATAAAGAGGATCTGCTGCCAGGCGATCTGGTGTTTTTCAAAACCGGCTCTGGCGAGAGTGGGCTGCATGTCGGCATCTACGACACCGATAACGCCTTTATTCATGCTTCAACCAGCCGGGGCGTGATGCGCTCTTCGCTGGATAATGTCTACTGGCGCAAAAATTTCTGGCAGGCGCGACGTATCTGACGTGACATCGACAGACGGTGCAAAAAAAGGGAGCGCGCGTAATGCAGGCCTCCCTTTTTTGTTTGTGGCAGCGGAACATTTTCATATAAACCAGGACGTTTCCACTAATTCGCTTTTTTTAAATTAATTATGATTGTTCGCGACTCACCGCCAGGGGCAGGAGAATGCGTGAGCAAACGAATAACAACGGAGGGGAGGGTAAAAAAATAGAACGGGAAAAAAATGAAGCCAATCTCATTAAAATCAGTAAATATGGAATATCGTCAGACAGGTTTGTTAACGCCGGATTTAACCCATAATGCGGGGCTGGCAAAATGATAGTTTCTCTCGATTACAGCTATCGCTCTGAGCTTTTATTACTGCCGGCAAGAGACGGTAACGGAGTGCTTCAGGGTGTCGAAATTATCGTTAACTTTGTTGGAAAGGACAGCACCGTCCGCGCCCCGACAGAGCTGGTCTTGCCACGCCTGACGACCGCTGAAAAAGTGACGCTGTTTACTGAGCAACTTGACCTCATTGAAGCCTGCCAGCTTTTTTTAATTCAGCATCACCTTACCGCCTGGATTAATATTTCGCCGGAAATAAGTGAGCTATTACTGACAGATGACACGCTGGCGGCACAGGTGAGAAAATTCCCGTGCCTCGAATTGGCTATCAATGAGAATTATCCAGATCTCAATAGCGGAAAAGAGAACAAAATTCTGTCTCTACTGGCGAAACAATATCCGCTGGTGCTGTGGAATTTCGGCGTGGGTACTGCGTCGACCAAAGCGGTATTTGACGGGCTGTTTAAACGGGTCATGCTGGATAAAAACTTTATTCACCAACGTTTATCTACGCTTGCCTTCGAACCCTTTATGCGCGCCATCATTTCGCAGGTTGAACCCTATTGCGATGCGGTGATGATTGCCGGCATTGATGATGAGCCATCGTATAAGCGCGCAAGGGCGTTTCAGTTCAGCGCCATGCAAGGCGCACTCTGGCCTGCGGTTAGCCCCGCGCAGCTGACGTCTCTGGTCCATCCATAGCCCTTGTGTTGCCCGGTGTTTAAACACCGCATTAGGCACTACACTAAAAGGCTGGAGGATCTATGACCCTGACTTTTACCACTCGCTGGCGTGATGAACTGCCAGATTACTACACTGCGTTAACACCCACTCCGCTAAGCAATGCGCGCCTTATCTGGCGCAACGCCCCGCTGGCAGAAACCCTCGGCGTGCCCGAGGCGCTTTTTCACCCTGAATCCGGCGCTGGCGTCTGGGGCGGCGAAACGTTGCTGCCCGGCATGTCGCCGCTGGCGCAGGTCTATAGCGGGCATCAGTTCGGTGTCTGGGCCGGGCAACTGGGCGACGGGCGCGGCATTCTGCTCGGTGAACAGCAACTGGCGGATGGTTCCACCCGCGACTGGCACCTGAAAGGGGCCGGGCTTACGCCATACTCGCGCATGGGTGATGGCCGCGCGGTGCTGCGTTCTACCATTCGCGAAAGTCTTGCCTCAGAAGCGATGCACTATCTCGGCATTCCCACCACCCGTGCGTTAAGCATTGTCACCAGCGACACACCGGTGATGCGCGAGACCCGCGAGCAGGGTGCGATGCTGATGCGTATCGCGCAAAGCCATGTCCGTTTCGGCCATTTCGAACACTTCTACTATCGTCGTCAGCCTGAAAAAGTGCGCGAGCTGGCCGATTTTGTCATTCGTCATCACTGGCCGCACCTGCAGGAGGAGCCTGACCGCTACGTCGCCTGGTTCCGCGATGTGGTACGGCGTACCGCCGTGATGATTGCCCGCTGGCAGGCGGTCGGTTTTGCCCACGGCGTGATGAACACCGACAATATGTCGATCCTTGGTTTGACGATGGACTACGGTCCTTATGGTTTTCTCGACGACTACAACCCGGCCTTTATCTGTAACCACTCTGACTACCAGGGGCGCTACAGTTTTGAAAATCAGCCGGTGGTGGCGCAGTGGAATCTGCAACGCCTGGCACAGACCCTGTCGCCGTTTATTGCTGTCGATGCCCTGAATGGGGCGCTGGATGAGTATCAGACAGAGCTGCTGACCGAGTATGGCAGCCTGATGCGCAGCAAGCTCGGCCTGTTTGTGCCGCAAGAGGGGGATAATGAGATCCTCAACGCGCTGTTTGCGCTGATGGCGCGGGAAGGTAGCGACTATACGCGCACCTTCCGCATGCTAAGCCACACTGAGCAGCAGAGTGCGGACTCGCCGCTGCGCGATGAGTTTATCGATCGCGGCGCGTTTGATAACTGGTTCGCCACCTATCGCCAGCGTCTACAGCAGGAAGGGATTGACGATGCGCAACGGCAGCAGCAGATGCAGAGCGTTAACCCGGCGGTGGTGTTGCGCAACTGGCTGGCGCAGCGCGCCATCGATGCGGCGGAGCAGGGCGACATGGCAGAGCTTGAAAGGCTGCATGAGATCCTGCGCCAGCCCTTTAGCGATCGCAGCGATGATTATGCCCGCCGTCCGCCGGACTGGGGCAAACGGCTGGAAGTAAGCTGCTCGAGCTAGTTCATTTGGTGAGGATCAGCTTGCCGGCATGGGTTTCGCGCAGCAAATAGCGCTGCCCGTTATGCTCAATCACAATACGGCGCTGTTCGCCGAGCAGCGCCTGGCTGGTGATATGCCGTTCGTCGGCATGAATCTGATCCGGTTTTTCGTGCGGGCTGGTGGGCGTGGCGGAGCTATCCATAGACAAAGTCGCGCTTAACGGTAAATCAACAATGAGAATCATTATCGATAAACCGCGCAATGAGGCAAGTGCGTTTCAGGGAGATCGCGCCGATCCCCCTAAAATCTGTAGGTAACATCTGCCAGCATCGCAGAGTCGCGGGTTAGCCGCGCGTGGCGACGGCCGCGGCCAGTTTCTCCAGCAGCAGCACGCTGTCATCCCAGCCAAGGCACGGGTCGGTGATCGACTGACCATAGATGAGCGGCTGCCCGGCAACAATTTTTTGCGTTCCCTCTTTGAGGAAACTTTCTGCCATCACACCGGCAATGGCCGTTGAACCATTGCGAATTTGTGCACAGATCTCATCACACACCTCAAGCTGGCGGCGATGCTGTTTCTGACAGTTGCCGTGGCTGAAATCGACCACCAGTTGCTCCGGCAGATCAAACTCGCGCAGCGTGTCGCAAGCGTTGGCGATATCCTGCGGGTAAAAGTTTGGCTGCTTGCCGCCGCGCATAATGATATGGCCCCACGGGTTCCCGCTGGTCTGGTAAACGGTCATCTGACCATCTTTGTCCGGTGACAGGAACATATGGCTGGCGCGGGAGGCGCGGATTGCATCCACGGCGATGCGGGTATTGCCATCGGTGCCGTTTTTAAAGCCCACCGGGCAGGAGAGCGCTGAGGCCATCTCTCGGTGGATCTGGCTTTCGGTGGTGCGCGCGCCGATGGCGCCCCAGCTAATCAGATCGGCGATAAACTGGCCGGTCACCATATCAAGGAACTCGGTGGCGGTCGGCACACCCAGTTCGTTGACCTGCAACAGCAGCCTGCGCGCCAGTTCGATACCGTGATTCACGCGATAGCTGCCGTTCAAATCGGGATCGGAGATCAACCCCTTCCAGCCGACCACCGTGCGCGGTTTTTCAAAATAGGTGCGCATCACAATCTCTAACTGCGCCTCGTGCTGCGTGCGCAGAGCTTGCAGGCGGCGGGCATACTCCATCGCCGCATCCAGATCGTGAATAGAGCAGGGGCCGATAACCACCAGCAGGCGGCGATCTTCACCATTAAGGATTTTTTCGATACGCCGCCGCGAGGCCGTCACATGGGCGGCGACCTCCGGGCTGACAGGGTAGCGCTGTGCCAGCGCCGCAGGCGTCACCAGGCTATCAATACGCGCGGTGCGAAGTTCATCTGTTTTGTTCATTAACGATCTCGAAATTAGGGGCTTCAGCGGCAAAAGTGCCGGAAGTGATGCGCTCACCATAAACCAATCGCGGCTGAAAACAAGCCTGCTACGGGGCGCAACACATCAGTGGCAAGCATGATAGCGCAGAATGCATTCATGTACTAGCTTATTAGTACATGCGACGGCTTAATCCCATCATATCGAGCATCTTGGTGGCGATCTCCTCAACGGAGTAGTTGGTGCTGTTAAGGCAGGGGATTTGATGGCGGCGGTAAAGCGCTTCCACTTCGGCCACCTCCATACGGCACTGGCGTAACGACGCGTAGCGGCTGTTTTCGCGGCGCTCCTCGCGGATGGCTGCAAGGCGCTCAGGATTAATGGTCAGACCAAAAAGTTTATGCTGTAACGGCTTGAGCGCGGCAGGCAGGCCGAGGTTATCCATATCATCCGCAATAAAGGGGTAGTTCGCGGCGCGAATACCAAACTGCATCGCCAGATAGAGGCTGGTGGGTGTTTTACCGCAGCGGGAGACGCCGAGCAAAATCACCTGCGCCTGGTCGAGGTTGCGCAACGAAATACCATCATCGTGCGCCAGCGTGTAATCAATGGCGGCGATACGCGCGTCATACTTGGTCAAATTTCCCGGCGTCAGGCCATGGGTACGATGGGCAATCGGCGTCGGATCGAGTTTTAATTCCTGCTGCAGCGGCGCCACCAGCGCCTGCACGATATCCTGACAGAACCCTTCGCATTGCAAAATAATGGCGCGTATTTCCGGCAACACAATTGAGTAGAAGACCAGCGGGCGATTACCGGTCTGCTGATAGAGCGCATCTATCTGCTCCTTGACCGCACGGGCGCGGCTCTCGGTTTCCACGAAGGGCAGGGTGATGCTGCTGACGGCAACCGGAAATTGCGACATCACCGCATGGCCTAATACTTCAGCGGTGATAGCGGTTCCATCGGAAATATAAAACACGTGACGATCGACTGCGTTGTCCATTAATCCCATCCTGAGTGTGATGCGCAATTATCTGAAAGCTTAAATTAAAAAGCCTGCCACTGCGTATAACCTTTATCTCATTTTAAAATGAAATGGCGTTTTTATTTTTGATGAACTCCAGGGTCCATTTTTTAGCACTGTGGAATGCCGCAAACCCTTGGGTATTGAGAATTAACCTGGTCACCATTTATTGATGGGTATCTGTCCGAAAAACCGCTAAGGCTAATTGCTTACACGATTCACCGTTTTTTCAACGCAATTTATTATGCCAGGATAAAAAACGCTGTAAGACGTTATGTACCCCTTCATATATCACAAAAGGATTGTCTCGATGTCCAACAATGGCTCGTCACCGCTGGTGCTTTGGTATGACCAACTCGGCATGAATGATGTAGACAGAGTTGGAGGCAAAAATGCCTCCCTGGGTGAAATGATTACTAATCTTTCCGGTATGGGCGTCTCCGTACCGAATGGATTTGCGACCACCGCCGACGCGTTTAATCAGTTCCTCGAACAGAGCGGTTTAAATCAGCGTATTTATGAACTGCTTGATAAAACCGACATCGACGACGTCTCCGAACTGGCGAAAGCCGGGACGCAGATCCGCCAGTGGATTGTGGATACCCCGTTCCCGCCCGCGCTGGAACAGGCGGTACATGAAGCGTACGCCCAACTTTCCGCAGATGATGCAGAGGCTTCATTTGCCGTGCGCTCCTCCGCCACCGCAGAAGATATGCCGGACGCCTCCTTTGCCGGTCAGCAAGAAACCTTCCTTAATGTGCAGGGCTACGACGCCGTGCTGGTGGCGATTAAGCATGTCTTCGCTTCCCTCTTTAACGATCGCGCCATCTCCTATCGCGTGCATCAGGGTTACGACCACCGTGGCGTGGCGCTCTCGGCTGGCGTGCAGCGCATGGTGCGCTCCGATCTCGCCTCCTCGGGCGTGATGTTCTCCATTGATACCGAATCCGGTTTCGACCAGGTGGTGTTTATCACCTCTGCGTTTGGGCTGGGTGAAATGGTGGTGCAGGGCGCGGTCAACCCGGATGAGTTTTACGTGCATAAGCCGACGCTCGCCAACGATCGCCCGGCGATTGTGCGCCGCACCATGGGTTCGAAAAAAATCCGCATGGTCTACGCGCCGAATCAGGAGCATGGCAAGCAGGTGCAGATTGAAGATGTGCCGCAGGCCGAGCGCGATCGCTTCTCCTTGACCGACGAGGAAGTGCAGGCGCTGGCGAAACAGGCGGTGCAGATTGAAAAACATTATGGCCGGCCGATGGATATCGAGTGGGCGAAAGATGGCCACACCGGCAAGCTCTTTATCGTGCAGGCGCGTCCGGAAACCGTGCGCTCGCGCGGCCAGGTGATGGAGCGCTACACCCTGCATGCGCAGGGCAAGATCATCGCCGAGGGGCGCGCCATCGGCCACCGCATCGGCGCGGGCACGGTCAAAGTGATCCACGATATCAGCGAGATGAACCTGATTGAGCCTGGCGACGTGCTGGTCACCGACATGACCGACCCGGACTGGGAGCCGATCATGAAAAAGGCGGCGGCGATTGTCACCAACCGCGGCGGGCGCACCTGCCATGCGGCGATTATCGCCCGTGAGCTGGGTATTCCGGCGGTGGTCGGCTGCGGCGATGCCACCGAACGCATCAAAACCGGCGAAAAAGTGACGGTCTCCTGTGCCGAAGGCGACACCGGCTATGTTTATGCCGAACTGCTCGATTTCAGCGTGAAAAGCTCAAGCGTTGACACCATGCCGGATCTGCCGCTGAAAATCATGATGAACGTCGGCAACCCGGATCGCGCCTTTGACTTCGCCTGTCTGCCAAACGAAGGCGTCGGGCTGGCGCGTCTCGAGTTTATTATCAACCGTATGATCGGCGTGCACCCGCGCGCGCTGCTGGAGTTTGACGACCAAGAGCCGAAGCTGCAAAACGAAATCCGCGAAATGATGAAGGGTTTCGATTCGCCGGTTGAGTTCTATATCGGTCGCCTGACGGAGGGGATCGCGACGCTCGGCGCAGCCTTCTGGCCGAAGCGCGTTATCGTGCGCCTCTCTGATTTCAAATCCAACGAATACGCTAACCTGGTGGGCGGCGAGCGCTACGAGCCGGAAGAGGAGAACCCGATGCTCGGCTTCCGTGGCGCGGGCCGTTATGTGGCAGATAGCTTCCGCGACTGCTTTGCGCTGGAGTGTGAAGCGGTAAAACGCGTGCGCAACGAGATGGGGCTGACCAACGTTGAGATTATGATCCCGTTTGTGCGCACCGTTGACCAGGCGAAAGCGGTGGTGGACGAGCTGGCTCGCCAGGGGCTGAAACGCGGTGAGAACGGGCTGAAGATCATTATGATGTGCGAAATTCCGTCGAACGCGTTGCTGGCGGAGCAGTTCCTCGAGCACTTTGATGGCTTCTCCATCGGCTCAAACGACATGACCCAGTTGGCACTCGGCCTCGATCGTGACTCCGGCGTAGTGTCGGAGCTGTTTGACGAGCGTAACGATGCAGTGAAAGCGCTGCTGTCGATGGCCATTCGCGCGGCGAAAAAGCAGGGCAAATATGTCGGCATCTGCGGCCAGGGGCCGTCCGACCATGAGGATTTTGCCGCGTGGTTAATGGATGAGGGCATCGACAGTTTGTCTCTCAATCCGGATACGGTGGTGCAAACCTGGCTTAGTCTCGCCGAACTGAAAAAATAACGGCGAAAACAAAATCCCCGGCACAATGTCGGGGATTTTTTTATTTCAGCCGCGAATATGTGGCCGATCACAATAACTAAAAAACGTAAAAAGCCTGGCAATTATTGCAATTGTTCCGATGCTGCCTTCTTCTAATACTTGAGCCTGTAGTGAGCGGTGCGATAAGAAATAACGCACCAGGATGAAATAATTTTTCACCTCACAAGGCTAATAACAATGACAATTTCCTCTGTCCTGCGTACGAAAGACAAAATAGGCTATGGCCTCGGCGATATGGCAAGCGCCCTGGTGTGGCAAACGGCGACGCTATTTCTCGCCTATTTTTATACCGATGTTTTTGGTTTACCCGCCGCCATTATGGGCACTATGTTTTTAGTCGTTCGCGTTATTGATGCGTTTGTCGATCCCTGTATCGGCGCGCTGGTGGATCGCACGCAAACCCGCCATGGCCGTTTTCGCCCGTGGCTGCTCTGGTTTGCCATTCCCTTCGGTGTCAGCTGCGTCATCACCTTCTATGTACCGGAGGCGGGCGCCACGGCGAAAATTATTTACGCCTGCGTCACTTACGCCATTCTCAGCTTTATCTACTCCGCGATTAACGTGCCTTACTGCGCCATGCCCGGCGCGCTGACCATGGATCCGCACGAGCGCCACTCGCTGCAATCCTGGCGCTTTGGCCTGTCGTTTATCGGCGGACTGATTGTCACCGTTATTGCCCTGCCGCTGGTGGCGCACCTCGGCGATGGTAATGTGCAGAAGGGCTACTTCTACGCCATGAGCATGATGGGCGTATTGGGGATTGTGCTCTTCTTTAGCTGTTTCTTTATGACCCGCGAGCGCTTTACGCCGCGTAATGACACCTCCGGTTCGATGATAGGCGATCTCAAACTGCTGGCGGCAAATAGCCAGTGGCGCATTGTTTTCCTGTTTAATATTTTGCTGTTGACCGCCGTCGTGACCCGCGGTTCAGCCACCATGTATTACGTAAAATATGTGTTACTGCGCCCGGAAATGGTCTTCACCTTTATTGTCTCCGGCATGCTCGCTTCACTCACCGGCGCACTATTATCGGCGCGCCTACTCGGTAAATTCGATCGCGTGCGCGCTTACCAGTGGACGATTATTACTTTCGTTATCTTTGCCGCGCTGATCTTTATCATTCCGCCATCGCAGGTGTGGCTTATTTTCACCCTCAATATTGTCTTCAGCTTTATTCAGAACCTGACCACCCCGCTGCAATGGACGATGTTCTCCGACGTGGTGGATTATGAAGAGCACCGCAGCGGACGCCGCCTCGACGGGCTGGTCTTCTCCACCGCGCTCTTCGCCATTAAGTTTGGTCTGGCCCTCGGCGGTGCCGTGGTGGGCTGGGTGCTCGGTGCGGTTGACTATATTCCGAACCAGGCCCAACAGAGTGCGACCGTGCTCACTACCATCAATGCGCTGTTTACCCTGATTCCCTGCCTGTTATTTATCTGCATGGTACTGCTGCTGACCCGTTACAAACTCAACAGCAGCGTCGCCGACAGCATTGCACAAGAACTTCTGCGCAAGCGCGGTGGCAGTAATGAAGCCGCCGACGCGCAAACCACCCCGGATCTCAGCAACACAGGAGTGACCCGATGACCGCAATTTACAAAGACGCAAACCGCCCCGTCGCCGAGCGCGTGGCCGACCTTCTTGCCCGCATGACGCCAGAGGAGAAGTTCGCCCAGATGCATGGGCTGTGGCTGGTGCTCTCAGAGCAGGGCGACCACCGCGAGCGGACCGATTTAAGCGATGAGTTTGCCGGTGTAAGCGCGCAGGACGCACTGGCGGAGCGGCTGAAACTCGGCGTCGGGCAAATCACCCGCCCGCTGGGTACCCATATTGTCGAGGCGAAACAGGGCGTGCGTGCCGCCAACCGGCTGCAAAAAACGCTGATGGAGGAGACGCGCCTCGGCATTCCGGCGCTGTTCCATGAAGAGTGCCTGGTGGGGCTGCTGTGTAAAGACGCCACGCTGTTTCCCTCCTCCCTCAACTACGGCTCGACGTGGGATCCGGCGCTGATTAAACGCGCCGCGCAGCACATTGGCGATGAAGCGCGCTCGACCGGCTGTAAACAAGGGCTGGCGCCGGTGCTGGATGTCTCGCGCGATGTACGCTGGGGGCGTACGGAGGAGACCTTTGGCGAAGATCCATGGCTGGTCGGTGTGATGGCCTGCGCCTACGTCGAAGGGTTGCAGGGCGAGCAGGGCGATATGCTGGCGACGCTCAAGCACTATGTCGGCCACTCCTTCAGTGAAGGGGCGCGCAACCACGCGCCGGTGCATCTCGGTTTTTGCGAGCTTAACGACACCTTCCTGCTGCCCTTTGAGATGGCGGTGAAGTGCGCCAATGCCGGATCGGTGATGCCCGCTTATCACGATATCGATAACCAGCCGGGCCACAGCGATCATTTCCTGCTCACCACCGTGCTGCGCGAACAGTGGGGCTTTGAGGGGATTATTGTTGCCGATTATGGCGGCGTCAGCCTGCTGCACCAGCATCACGGCGTCACCCACGATGCCGCCGAATCGGCGGCGCTGGCCTTTAACGCCGGGCTTGATGTCGAGTTGCCAAAAGATGACTGCGCGCGCCATCTGGCGCAGGCGGTGGAACGCGGTCTGATCACTATGGAGAAAGTGGATGAGATCGTCGCGCGGCTGCTGGCGGTGAAGTTCCGCCTCGGCCTGTTTGAGCACCCCTACAGCGACGAACAGAAGATTGTTCTGCAAGCGGAGGAGACGCGGCAGGTGGCGCGCGAGGTGGCGACCCGCTCGTTGACGCTGCTGGAAAATAACGGTGTGCTTCCGCTGAACGGCGCGCCGAAGGTAGCGGTTATCGGCCCGACCGCCGACGATCCGCTGGCTTTGTTGAGCGGTTATAGCTTCCCGGTGCATCTGATTATCAGCGATATGCTGGAGGAGACGTCGCAGGTCACCACACCGCTTGCCGCCCTGCGCCAGACTCTTGGCGAGGCGCAGGTTCGTTACGCCAAAGGTTGTCATATCATTGAAAAACGGATGGCGGGCGCGCCGGTCTTTCCAGGCGATGCCTCAGGAAAACCGATGCAGACGTCGCCGGTATCAAAGGATATAAGCCTGATCCCTGACGCGGTGCGCGCAGCGCAAGAGAGTGAGGTGGTGATTGCCTGCGTGGGCGATCTCGCTGGCCTGTTTCAGAGTGGCACGGTCGGTGAGGGCTCTGACACCGACAGCCTGACGCTGCCCGGCGTCCAGCAGCAGTTGCTGGAGGCGCTGGTAGAAACCGGCAAGCCGATGGTGGTGGTGATGACCGGCGGGCGACCGTACAACCTGCAGGGGCTGGAAACGCGTGTCGCTGCTCTGCTGATGGCATGGGCACCGGGGCAGGAGGGTGGATGGGCGATTGCTGATGTGCTCACCGGGCGTGCGGAGCCGCAGGGCAGGCTGGTGGTGAGCGTGCCGAAAAGCGCGGGCGCCATGCCCTATTACTACAACCATAAACTGAAGAGCGGCGGGACGCCTTTCGCCTTCCACTTTGGCTCTCGCTACCCCTTCGGCTATGGCCAGAGCTGGACGCAGTTTGCCTACGCCGAGCCTGAGCTGGCGACCAGTCAGGTCGATATTGACGGCGAGATCACGCTGCGCGTGAAGATAACAAATGTCGGCGAACGCAGCGGCAGCGACGTGGTGCAGCTCTATGTGCGCGATAAAGTCGCCTCGATGGTGCGGCCGGTGCAGGAGTTAAAAGCGTTTCAGCGCGTGGCATTACGCCCCGGTGAGACGGCGACGCTCACCTTCACGTTACCGGTCGATATGCTCAACTTCACCCGCCGGGACGGAAAGCGCATTGTCGAGCCTGGCGAGTTTGAGTTGCAGATAGGCGCCTCATCGGCGGACATTCGTGGGCGCGCAACCGTAACGGTAACCGGGCAGACAAAAGTGTTGCCGCAGCGATGGCGAATGATGAGTAATTGTGAAGTAAGTCGCTAATTTCAGACGAAACCCGCTATGCAAAGCGGGTTTCTTTTTTATCAGCGGTATCAATAAAAAAAGGATAAAAAAAAGCCCATCGTGGGAGATGGGCAAAGACTACACACAGCAATTCGTTGTTTCACTCAGGGGATTTCCATGCTTATAAATCAAGGTGTTGATTTATAACCGTGCTCTTATAGTAGGCATGCGGAATTTTTGCGTCGATCAGATTCGTCTCATTAGTTAAACGCAGGTAAAGAATATATGCTGCAAAAGAGGCGATATACCGGAGATTATACAGAGTGAGTGCTACAGCAGTGTTAAAATGATAAGCAATGCTTAATGATTATTAAGGCGGGCTACCCCGCCTTAACGGTATCAGGCAGGCTTGTCTAAATCGTCGACTTGCGCCAGCGCGTCGTCTGAGGGCGTCTTCGGTGCCGGGACTTCATTAACCCAGGCGGAGAAGAGACGCCAGGAGACCGCCAGCAGCACCGGGCCGATAAACAGGCCGATCATGCCAAAGGCTACCAGGCCGCCGATAACGCCGGAGAGGATCAGGATCAGCGGAAGATCGGCCCCGAGGCGAATCAGCACCGGCCGGATAAAGTTATCAAGCGTAGCTACCACCGCACTCCACACCAGCAGTACTGTTCCCCACGTTGAATCACCGCTCCAGTAGAGCCAGATAATCGCCGGCACCAGCACCAGCAGCGGACCAATCTGGATCAGGCAGGTCATTAACATCAGCACGGTAAAGAGGGTGGCGTAAGGCACGCCGGAGACAGCCAGCCCGATACCGCCCAGCACCGCCTGAACCAGCGCCGTTACCACCACGCCGAGCGCGACGGCACGGATCGCCTGGCCTGCCAGCAGCACCGCAGCATCACCGCGCTCAGCCGCCAGCCTGAAGGCGAAGTGGCGAATACCCTCTGCCACCTGCTCACCGCGCCAGTAAAGCAGGGCGCTGAATAACAGCATCAGGCCGCAGTGCAGCATCAGGCGACCAATATGCGCGGCCTGGCCGACAAACCATGTCGTTGTGGTCCCGACGTAGGGGCGCAGCTTCGCCATAATTGCGCTGCCGCCCATATCGAGCAGGCTGTGCCAGGCGGCGTAGAGCTTGCTGCCCACCAGCGGAATGCTGTTAAGCCATGCCAGATCCGGCGGTGAGGAGACGCCGCTGGTAACGGCGTGGATCACCGTGCCGCTGGAGTCGACAAGACTATTGACCAGCAGGGCGACCGGGATAATAAACAGCAGGATCAGCAGCAGCATCATCGCCAGCACCGCCAGCGAGCGGCGACCGAAGAGTAATCGCTGCAGGCGCAGCAGCAAAGGCCAGGTGGCGATCACCACGGTCCCCGCCCAGGCGAAGCCTAGCACAAACGGCTGCACCACCCACAGGCAGGCAATGATCATCAGGGCTAAAAACAGTACCGACAGCATTAATTGCGGCACATCCCTGGAGTGACGACTATCAACTTTATCCATTATTCACCTTTCCAGTACTGAAGGGGCGGTGCGGCAGGCAAGCACCCATTATTATGCGAAGCGATATGCGCTGGTTTGCACCGCCTGATTCTGCCTGCAATTCTGCTGAGCACCTAAGAAAAAAATGTGATACAACGATGAGGGCTTAAAGCAAACGATTAACTTTTAACAACATTAACTGTCAGGCAGGGTCAAGCATAATGATCCCACAGATTTCCCAGGCACCAGGCGTCGTTCAACTGGTGCTCAATTTTTTGCAAGCACTGGAGCAGCAAGGTTTTACAGGTGATACTGCCACCAGTTATGCCGACCGGCTAACGATGGCGACAGACAACAGTATTTACCAGCTACTTCCCGACGCCGTTCTCTTCCCCCGTTCAACGTCAGACGTTGCCCTGATCACACGCCTCGCCGCCGAAGCGCGTTTTAAGGCGCTGGTCTTTACCCCGCGCGGCGGCGGTACCGGCACCAACGGCCAGGCGCTGAACCAGGGCATCATTGTTGATATGTCCCGCTATATGAACCGCATTATTGAGATTAACCCTGAAGAGGGGTGGGTGCGTGTTGAAGCGGGCGTCATCAAAGATCAGCTTAACCAGTTTCTTAAACCGTACGGATTCTTCTTCGCGCCGGAGCTCTCTACCAGCAACCGCGCGACCCTTGGCGGCATGATCAATACTGATGCCTCCGGCCAGGGTTCACTGGTCTACGGTAAAACCTCCGATCACGTACTCGGGCTGCGCGCGGTGCTGCTGGGCGGCGATATCCTTGATACTCAGGCGATGCCGGTTGCGCTGGCCGAAACCCTCGGCAAGGCCAGCACCGCTATCGGGCGCATCTATAAAACCGTGCTCGAGCGCTGTCGCGATAACCGCCAGCTGATTATCGATAATTTTCCGAAACTCAACCGCTTTCTCACCGGGTACGACTTGCGACACGTCTTTAATGACGAGATGACCGAGTTTGACCTGACGCGCGTGCTGACCGGCTCGGAAGGCACGCTGGCCTTTATTACCGAAGCGCGGCTTGATATTACCCGCCTGCCGAAAGTGCGCCGGCTGGTGAACATCAAATATGACTCCTTCGATTCCGCGCTGCGTAACGCCCCCTTTATGGTCGAGGCGCGCGCCCTGTCAGTGGAGACCGTTGACTCGAAAGTACTCAACCTGGCGCGGGAAGATATCGTCTGGCATTCGGTTAAAGAGCTGATTACCGATGTGCCGGACAAAACCCTGCTCGGCCTCAATATCGTCGAGTTTGCCGGGGATGAGGAAGCGTTGATCGATGCGCAGGTGGCCTCGCTCTGTCAGCGCCTGGATGAGCTGATGGCGAGCGGCGAAGGCGGCGTGATTGGCTGGCAGCGCTGCGATGAGCTGGCGGCGATTGAACGTATCTATGCGATGCGCAAAAAGGCGGTCGGCCTGCTGGGCAATGCCAAAGGGGCGGCCAAGCCAATTCCATTTGCGGAAGATACCTGTGTGCCGCCGGAGCACCTGGCCGATTATATTGTTGAGTTTCGTGCGCTGCTCGACGGGCACGGGCTGAGCTACGGCATGTTTGGTCATGTCGATGCCGGTGTGCTGCACGTGCGTCCGGCGCTGGATATGTGCGATCCGCAGCAGGAAGTGCTGATGAAAACTATCTCTGATGAGGTAGTGGCACTGACGGCGAAATATGGCGGCTTGCTGTGGGGCGAGCACGGTAAAGGTTTTCGCGCCGAGTACAGCCCCGCCTTCTTCGGCGAGGCGCTGTATGGTGAGCTCAGGAAAATCAAAGCGGCGTTTGATCCTGAGAACCGCCTGAATCCGGGGAAAGTCTGCCCGCCGGAGGGGCTTGATGCGCCGATGAAGCAGGTCGATGCGGTTAAGCGCGGGACGTTTGATCGGCAGATCCCGACCACCTCGCGCACGGCCTGGCGTGGGGCGATGGAGTGTAACGGTAACGGGCTGTGCTTTAACTTTGATGTCAAAAGCCCGATGTGCCCGTCAATGAAGATCACCGGCAACCGCATTCACTCACCGAAAGGGCGCGCCACGCTGGTGCGCGAATGGCTGCGTCTGCTGGCTGACCGCGGGATCGATCCGCTGAAGCTTGAGAGAGAGCTGCCGGAAAAACGCGCCTCGCTGCGCACCCTGATTGAGCGCACCCGCAACAGCTGGCATGCGCGCCGCGGCGAGTATGACTTCTCTCACGAGGTGAAAGAGGCGATGTCCGGCTGCCTGGCCTGCAAAGCTTGTTCGACCCAGTGCCCAATTAAGATTGATGTTCCGGAGTTCCGCTCCCGTTTTCTGCAAATCTATCACGGTCGCTATCTGCGCCCGCTGCGCGATCATCTGGTGGCGACGGTGGAAAACTATGCGCCGCTGATGGCGCGTGCGCCAAAGACCTTTAACTTCTTTATGAGCCAGCCGTGGGTGCGGGATCTTTCGGCGAAGCATATTGGCATGGTCGATTTACCGCTGCTCTCTGTGCCGTCGTTGCAGCGACAGATGGTCGGCCATCACTCTGCCAATATGACGCTGGAGCAGCTCGAAGCGCTGAGCGAAGAGCAGCGCGCGAAAACGGTGCTGGTGGTGCAGGATCCCTTTACCAGCTACTACGATGCGCAGGTGGTGGCGGATTTTGTCCGTCTGGTCGAGCGCTTAGGTTACCGCCCGGTAGTGCTGCCATTTTCACCAAACGGTAAAGCGCAGCACATCAAGGGCTTCCTTACCCGCTTTGCGAAAACGGCGCAGAAGACCGCTGATTTCCTCAACCGCGTTGCGGAGCTGGGGATGCCGATGGTTGGCGTCGATCCGGCGCTGGTGCTCTGTTATCGCGATGAGTACAAGCTGGCGCTGGCGGATAAACGCGGTGATTTCCATGTGCAACTGGTGCATGAGTGGCTGCCCGCCGTGCTGGAAAAGGTTGAACCACGCGCCGTGAGCGGCGAGCCCTGGTATCTTTTCGGCCACTGTACCGAAGTGACCGCCTTGCCCGGCGCGCCTGCGCAGTGGGCGGCTATCTTCGCGCGTTTCGGCGCGCAGCTGGAAAATGTCAGCGTCGGCTGCTGCGGGATGGCCGGCACCTATGGCCATGAAGTGAAGAACCACGCCAATTCACTCGGTATTTATGAGTTGTCGTGGCATCAGGCGATGCAGCGTCTTCCGCGCAACCGCTGTCTGGCGACGGGCTATTCTTGTCGCAGCCAGGTGAAGCGCATCGAAGGAAACGGTGTGCGCCATCCGTTACAGGCCCTGCTGGAGATGGTGTGATGATCTGGAAACGCGCGGTTACGCTGGAAGCGCTCAACGCCATGGGCGACGGCAATATGGTCGGCCTGCTGGATATTCATTTTGAGCGCATCAGCGACGATACGCTGGAAGCGTCGATGCCTGTCGATGCGCGCACGCATCAGCCCTTTGGCCTGATGCACGGCGGCGCCTCGGTGGTGCTGGCCGAAACTCTCGGCTCGGTGGCGGGTTATCTCTGCACGGAAGGGGAGCAAAAGGTGGTCGGGCTGGAGGTCAATGCCAACCACCTGCGCCCGGTGCGCAGCGGTCGGGTGCGCGGTGTCTGTAAAGCGCTGCACACCGGCGGCCGTCATCAAGTGTGGCAGATCGATATCTTCGATGAGCAGGCGCGCCTCTGCTGCTCTTCGCGGCTGACCACCGCCGTAGTATGAGTAATTTCGGCGGGTTACCGCCGAAAATCTTCACGATTTATTCACTATTCTTAAGATAATCAGTTAGCACTCCGTGCTATATTACGCGCTACGGGATGTAACGCTTGCGCTCTGATGCAAGCGATTGGGCTGTAACGCGTAATGACTTGATGAAGTTCTTCATTGTCTCTTTAAGCGCTACTGGATACAGGCTTGAAGGATTGATGAATGACAGCATTTAAATTGGCTTTTCTCCACCCGCGTTACTGGCTCACCTGGGCTGGTCTGGGGTTTCTCTGGTTGCTGGTGCAACTCCCTTATCCTTTTCTTTCGCGTCTTGGCGCCGGTCTGGGGCGACAATCACGCCGCTTCCTCAAACGCCGCGAGAAGATCGCAAAGCGTAACCTCGAACTCTGTTTTCCTGATATGAGCGACGAGATACGCGAAACGCTTATCGCCAAAAACTTTGTCTCGCTGGGCATGGGCCTGATTGAAACCGGCATGGCCTGGTTCTGGTCCGATAAACGCGTGCGCCGCTGGTTTGACGTTGACGGTTATCAGCACCTGCAGGCCGCGCAGGCAAGCCGCCAGGGGGTTATGGTGGTGGGCGTGCACTTTATGTCGCTGGAGCTTGGTGGCCGCGTGATGGGGCTCTGCCAGCCGATGATGGCGACCTATCGCCCGCATAACAGCCCGGTGATGGAGTGGGTGCAGACCCGTGGACGCATGCGTTCTAATAAATCGATGATCGATCGCCGCAACCTGAAAGGGCTGGTACAGGCGCTAAAGCAGGGCGAAGCCGTCTGGTTTGCACCGGATCAGGATTATGGCCGTAAAGGCAGTAGCTTCGCGCCATTCTTCTCGGTCAAAGATGCGGCGACCACCAACGGTACGTTCGTGCTTTCCCGCCTCTCCGGCGCGAAGATGTTGACCGTAACAATGGTGCGTAAAGAGAACAGCTCTGGCTACTCGCTGCACATCGGCCAGGCACTGGATGATTATCCGGCCCATAACGAATTTGCCGCAGCCAGCTATATGAACCGGGTGATTGAGCGTGAAATTCTGCGCGCGCCGGAACAGTATTTATGGATCCATCGGCGTTTCAAAACGCGCCCGATCGGCGAACCTTCGCTCTACATCTAATCTTTCTTAACGCCCCGTTTCAGGGGCGTTTTGCCGTTTAATTAAAGGGAGTGGTTATGGTCAGGATTATTGCCGCGGGCTGCTTTGCCCTTTTCTCTGCCTGCTCATGGTCAGCCGGCATCACGCTGCTCTGCGATGAGTACAGCGTTGAGGTGGAGCCCAACGGGCTGACGGTAAACGGGCGGCACTTCAGCGATCCGCAAGAGAAGCCGTATGAGATTGGCGATCAGTACACCGGGCGTTCGCTCTTTTACAGTGATAAAGAGGATCAGAACGCAGAAACAAACTGGGTTGCGATCCATATCATTACGCAGCTGGGAAGCGGTAAAAAAGCCTTTTTCTATTCAGATAAAAACCACACCGATGACAAAGCGATCCTCTGTAGCCAGGGGAAGGAAACGCCGTCACCGTAAAGGCGAGCGCAGGGCGTTAACTGCTAAGATTTTCCCATAACTGCAGCTGTGAAAGGGTGAGGGCGTGGGGTAACGCATAGCCTTTAACGGCAGGAAAGAGGCTTTGCCACTCGCTGTCGCGACTCTGCAGAAGGTGCTCTGCGCGATTGTGCAGCCCCAGCATAAAACCGTACGCTTTAATCTCGCGCAAAAAGGGCAGGCTCTCTTGCAGCTCTGCGTGCGCGATGCGCTTATCAAGAACAATCTCGATACGCTCCGCTGCAACATCATGGCTGGTGCAGAGATGATGAAGCGTGGCGAGATAATCGCTATCGTTCAGCCGCTGCGGCGGTAACGTAAAGGAGAAACAGAGCGTCTCTTTCTTTTTCGCCAGCTGGCACAGCGTTGTAAAAATAAATTCGGCCACGCTCGGCGGCTGCCCGCATGTTATCTCTACCGGACGGGGGAGTGCAGGGCGATCGCTGTATTCAAAAAAACGCGCGCTCGTCTGGTAACAAAGAATATTTTTCCCCGACAGATCGGTCACCGGCAGAAATTCTGCCGTCACGAGAAGTTTCTTATCAGCAATATCGACTATTATTGATTTCATTTCCCTGATTAAGCTCCCTACTCAAAAGAACAGGACTTTTCCAATATACAAGAGTGCAATTTTACCTACGCAATCATCACATTTGAAAATTGTTTTAAGTGATCGATCTGTTGCTGTTTGATAGTCTCTATCTATTGCTATTACAAAACCGATCGCTTAAATCTATATAATTGGTTAGCGTTATCGGCGTAATATTTGTATTAACGGCATATTATTATCTGTTGGTTTGTTTTGGGTTTTTGTTATCTTCTTGTTATCGCTGATAAAACATCAAAAATTTATTTCTATACTGTCTGAGAAAACCGCCGCGAAATGGGTCTGCGATCGCTTGGTTTTGTTTTTTATGCCGTAATAAAAGCATTAATTGTTTAAACACCAACTCAGCGCTGCCAATAAACCATCGATTATGATGAAAATAGCGCGGGTGCGCCGGAAGAAAAAAGACGCACCCGGAAGATAACAACGCCAATTAAGCGTAACGGGTGAGGAAATCAATAATCAGCCGGGTAACAAATTCAGGGTTTTCTCTGTTGCTAATATGGGCAGCATTGGGAATGAGGCTAAATTCACAGCCCACTTTTTCCGCCATCAATTGGCCCTCCAGCGGCGGGCGCGGTAAATCCAGCTCTCCGGTGGCGACCTGCACCGGGCAGCTGATTTTTTCCAGCATCGCCATACGATCGGGCCGCCCGAAAATGAGTTTGCCAAGCGGAACAATGCTCTCGCGCAGCTGCTCTGCGCTGAGTGCGCCAAGTCGGGCCTTGAGCGCCTGCACATCAGACGGATCGGCATTGTGCGAGTAGAACTGCGAAACGACATACTCCAGCAGCGGCGGGGGAAGAGTGCCTGCAGCGTCAATGGCGTTGAGCATCGCGAAATACTTTTCACGCGCCTCATCCGTTTCACTGCCAACAAAGGTGTCGATCAGCATCAGTGCTTTAACCCGCTCCGGAGCCATTGCGGCGAGTTCAGCGCCCCACATTCCCCCTACCGACAGCCCAACGATCGCAAACTCCTCAATGCCAAGGGCGTCCATAATTTGCAGATGATCGGTGGCGAGATCGGCCATGGTGCTTTTCCCTGCGGGCAGCGCGGGGGATTCACCATGTCCCCACAGGTCAGGCACGATGACGCGAAACTGCTTCGCGAGCGCGGTCATCTGCGGTGACCACATGGTTTTATCAAACAGGTAGCTGTGACCAAGCAGGACGGGTAAGCCGTTGCCGCTATCGATATATGACAGGGTAGATGGTGTCTGCATCACTCTTTTCCTTACAGGGGCGCTCGTTGGCGTGAGCGGGGTAAACGTGCGCTCATCATATAAAAGATCGATCGCCTCGGGAGCCTGCAAATTCCTATTCTTCAGCGGGCGGTCATCTTTAAGCCCTTCCTATAATAAAAATAGGCATTTCCTATACATTTTTTGCGCTTTTACCGATTTAACGCGTTACGCTTGCTAAAGCCATTATTTATCAATTTATTAATCATTTTTTTAACGTGCTCTATACCCTTTCAACAGGGTCTATGCTTAACAGATACGCTGTAAAAAGGGCCCGTGGGGGAATAACCCTGCGGTAAGAAGGTTGAAGTGAGAATTATTATCACTAACATAGCGTTATGCCCTTCAGCTCAGATGAAGTGAGGTAACACGATGGAATCATTTAACCCCGAAGATTTTGCATGGCGCGGGCTCACCCTGACGCCGGCTGCCGCGGAGCATATCCGTGCACTAACCGAAAAACAGTCCGGCCTTCTTGGCGTGCGGCTGGGCATTAAACAGACCGGCTGCGCAGGCTTCGGTTATGTGCTCGACACCGTAAGCGAGCCGAACGACGACGACCTGCTGTACGAATCTGATGGCGCTCGCCTCTATGTCCCTTTACAGGCCATGCCGTTTATCGATGGCACCGAAGTGGACTACGTGCGCGAAGGCTTGAACCAGATCTTCAAATTCAATAACCCGAAAGCGCAGCACGAGTGTGGCTGCGGCGAAAGCTTTGGGGTATAGGCGGTACTATGTCTCGTAATACTGAAGCAACTGACGATGTCAAAACCTGGACCGGCAATATCAATTATAAAGAGGGCTTTTTCACCCGGCTGAATACGGATGAGCTGGCGAAAGGCATCAACGAAGAGGTCGTGCGCGCCATTTCGGCGAAACGTAATGAGCCTGAGTGGATGCTGGAGTTTCGCCTTAACGCTTTTCACGCCTGGCTGGAGATGGAAGAGCCGCACTGGTTAAAAGCCCATTACGATAAGCTTAACTACCAGGATTACAGCTACTACTCCGCGCCCTCCTGCGGCAACTGCGACGACGCCTGCGCCTCGCAGCCCGGCGCGGTGCAGCAAACCAACGCCAATACCTGGCTGACAGAAGAGGTCGAAGAGGCCTTTAACCAGCTCGGCGTGCCGGTGCGTGAAGGCAAAGAGGTGGCGGTTGACGCCATTTTTGACTCGGTGTCGGTTGCCACCACCTACCGCGAAAAGCTCTCCGAACAGGGGATTATCTTCTGCTCCTTTGGCGAGGCGATCCACGATCACCCTGAGCTGGTGCAGAAGTACCTCGGCACCGTGGTGCCTTCAAACGATAACTTCTTCGCCGCGCTGAATGCGGCCGTCGCGTCTGATGGCACCTTTATCTACATCCCGAAAGGGGTGCGCTGCCCGATGGAGCTGTCGACCTATTTCCGCATCAACGCGGAGAAGACCGGCCAGTTCGAGCGCACCATTCTGGTGGCGGATGAAGGGAGCTACGTCAGCTATATCGAAGGTTGCTCTGCACCGGTGCGCGACAGCTACCAGCTGCATGCGGCGGTGGTGGAAGTGATCATCCATAAAGATGCGGAAGTGAAATACTCCACGGTGCAAAACTGGTTCCCGGGCGATAACAACACCGGCGGCATCCTCAACTTCGTCACCAAGCGTGCGCTGTGCGAAGGGGAGAACAGCAAAATGTCGTGGACCCAGTCAGAAACCGGATCTGCGATCACCTGGAAGTACCCGAGCTGTATCCTGCGCGGCGACAACTCGATTGGCGAATTCTTCTCAGTGGCGCTCACCAGCGGGCATCAGCAGGCGGATACCGGCACCAAGATGATCCACATCGGTAAGAACACCAAATCGACGATTATTTCGAAAGGGATCTCGGCCGGAAAGAGCCAGAACAGCTACCGCGGGCTGGTGAAAATCATGCCGACGGCAACCAACGCGCGAAACTTCACCCAGTGTGACTCGATGCTGATTGGCCCTGATTGTGGCGCGCACACTTTCCCCTATGTCGAGTGCCGCAACAACAGCGCGCAGCTGGAGCATGAAGCGACCACCTCGCGCATCGGTGAAGATCAGCTCTTTTACTGTCTGCAGCGCGGCATCAGCGAAGATGACGCCATCTCAATGATTGTTAACGGCTTCTGTAAAGATGTCTTCTCCGAGCTGCCGCTGGAATTTGCCGTCGAAGCGCAAAAACTGCTGGCTATCAGCCTTGAACACAGCGTCGGTTAAGAATTAAAGGATAATAAATGTTAAGTATCAAAGATTTGCAGGTTGGTGTTGAAGATAAGTCGATTCTGCGCGGCCTGAACCTTGAGGTGCGTCCGGGCGAAGTGCACGCCATTATGGGCCCGAACGGCTCCGGGAAAAGTACGCTCTCCGCGACCCTTGCCGGGCGTGAAGATTATGAAGTAACCGGCGGCAGCGTGCAGTTTAAAGGCAAAGATCTGCTGGAGCTGTCACCGGAAGATCGTGCGGGCGAAGGCGTCTTTATGGCCTTCCAGTATCCGGTGGAGATCCCGGGCGTCAGCAACCAGTTCTTCCTGCAAACGGCGCTCAACGCGGTGCGTAAGTATCGCGGCGAAGAGGCGCTGGATCGCTTCGATTTTCAGGATTTGATGGAAGAGAAGATCAAGCTGCTGAAGATGCCGGAAGATCTGCTGACCCGCTCGGTTAACGTCGGCTTTTCCGGCGGCGAGAAGAAGCGTAACGACATCCTGCAGATGGCAGTGCTGGAGCCGGAGCTGTGCATCCTTGATGAGACCGACTCGGGGCTCGATATCGATGCCCTGAAGATTGTTGCCGAAGGGGTTAACGCGCTGCGCGATGAGAAGCGCGCCTTTATTATCGTTACCCACTATCAGCGCATTCTCGACTACATCAAACCGGACTTTGTGCATGTGTTGTATCAGGGGCGCATCGTGAAATCAGGCGATTTCACGCTGGTTAAGCAACTGGAGGAGCAGGGCTATGGCTGGCTTACCGAACAGCAGTAACGCGCTGCAACAGTGGCACCATCTGTTTGAAACAAAGAGAGGCGCGCACTCCGCCCCGGCTGAGCAGCATCTGCAGCAGATGCTGCGTCTCGGCCTGCCGACGCGTAAGCATGAGAACTGGAAATATACGCCGCTTGATGGTCTGTTAAACAGCCAGTTTGTCGCCAGCAACGCCACCCTCGACGCCGCGCAGCGTGATGCGCTGGCGCTGCCGGTTGATGCGCTACGGCTGGTGTTTGTCGACGGCTTGTTTAGCGCTGAACTAAGCGACGACATCACCGGCTCCGGGTTTGCGGTAACGGTAAGCGAAGCCGCCGAAAACCTGCCTGCGCCGGTGCAGCCAGAGGTCTTTTTACACCTCACCGAAAGCCTTGCGCAGAGCGTCACCCGCATTGACGTCGCGCGCAATCAGCGCCCTGAAAAGCCACTGCTGCTGATGCACGTTACCCAGGGGCTGGCCGGGGAGGAGATGAATACGGCGCACTATCGCCACCATATCGAACTGGCGCAGGGTGCGGAAGCGACGATCTACGAACACTATGTCAGCCTGAATGGCGCACGCCATTTTACCGGCTCGCGCTTCACCATGCAGGTTGGCGCGAATGCGCGGCTGCATCACGTCAAGCTGGCTTTCGAGAACCCGCTCAGCTACCACTTTGCCCATAACGATATTGTGCTCGGCGACGATGGCGCAGCCGACAGCCACAGCTTCCTGCTTGGCGGCGCGGTGCTGCGACATAACACCAGTACCCAGCTGAATGGCGAAAACACGCAGCTCAATATCAACAGCCTGGCGATGCCGGTGAAGAGCGAAGTGTGCGACACCCGCACCTGGCTTGAACACAATAAGGGCTACTGCAACAGCCGCCAGCTGCATAAAACCATTGTCAGCGACAAGGGGCGGGCGGTGTTCAACGGTTTGATAAAAGTGGCGCAGCACGCCATTAAGACCGACGGACAGATGACCAACAACAACCTGCTGCTTGGTCGTCTTTCGGAAGTGGATACCAAACCGCAGCTGGAAATTTATGCCGATGACGTGAAATGTAGCCACGGGGCGACCATCGGACGCATCGACGATGAGCAGATGTTTTACCTGCGCTCGCGCGGTATTGATGAGAACGCAGCGCAGCAGATGATCATCCATGCCTTTGCCGCTGAGTTGACCGAAGCCATCAGCGACGAGGCGCTAAAACAGCAGATTCTGGCGCGTATCAGCCAGCGTCTTGCAGGGGGCAAAGCATGAGTTTTCCCGTGAACGAGGTACGTGCCGATTTTCCGGTACTGCAACGTGAAGTAAACGGACTCCCGCTGGCGTATCTCGACAGCGCCGCCAGCGCGCAAAAACCGAATGCGGTTATCGAAGCCGAAGCGGAGTTCTTCCGCCACGGTTATGCCGCGGTGCATCGCGGCATCCATACGCTTAGCGCGGAAGCGACGCAGCGGATGGAAAATGTGCGGGTGCAGGCGTCAACCTTCCTGAACGCACGTCTGCCGGAAGAGATCGTGTTCGTACGCGGCACCACCGAAGGGATCAACCTCGTCGCCAATAGCTGGGGCAATAGCCAGGTAAACGCGGGCGATAACATCATCATCAGCGCCATGGAGCACCATGCCAACATCGTGCCGTGGCAGATGCTCTGTGAACGGGTTGGCGCTGAGCTACGCGTCATCCCGCTGAACCAGGATGGCACCCTGCAACTTGAGGCGTTACCCGGCCTGCTGGATGCGCGGACCAAACTGCTGGCGATTACCCATATCTCTAACGTGCTGGGCACCGAAAACCCTGTTGCTGAGATCATCGCGCTGGCGCATCAGCACGGCGCGAAGGTGCTGGTGGATGGCGCACAGGCGGTAATGCACCACGCGATTGATGTGCAGGCGCTCGATTGCGACTTCTATGTCTTCTCCGCTCATAAGCTCTACGGGCCGACCGGCATTGGCGTGCTCTACGCCAAAGAGGATATTTTGCAGGCGATGCCGCCGTGGGAAGGGGGCGGGGCAATGATCGCTACCGTCAGCCTCACCGAAGGCACGACCTATGCGAAAGCGCCGTGGCGCTTCGAAGCGGGCACGCCGAATACCGGTAGCATTATGGGCTTTGGCGCGGCGATGGAGTATGTCACGCGCCTCGGTCTGGAAGCGATTGGTGAATATGAGCAGACGCTGATGCGCTACGCCCTCGATGCGCTGCGCGAGGTGCCGGATCTGACGCTCTACGGCCCGGCCGACAGAAAAGGGGTGATTGCCTTTAATCTCGGCAAACATCACGCCTATGACGTGGGCAGCTTCCTGGATAATTACGGTATTGCGGTGCGTACCGGTCACCACTGTGCGATGCCGCTGATGGCCTTCTATAATGTCCCGGCAATGTGTCGTGCGTCGTTTGCGATGTACAACACGCATGAAGAGGTGGATCGTCTGGTTACCGGCCTGAAACGTATTCATCAGTTACTGGGCTAACAGGGAGCACACATGGCCGCACTACCCGATAAAGAGAAGCTGGTGCGCAACTTTAACCGTTGCGCCAACTGGGAAGAGAAGTACCTCTACATTATTGAACTGGGCCAGCGCTTACCTGCGCTGAGTGCTGAAGCGCATAACGCAGACAATCTTATCCAGGGCTGTCAGAGCCAGGTGTGGATTGTGATGCAGCGCAATGATGAGGGCGTGATTGAACTGACCGGCGACAGCGATGCAGCCATCGTCAAAGGGCTTATCGCCATTGTCTTCGCCCTCTATCAGCAGATGACCCCGCAGGACATCGTCGCATTCGATGTACGCCCGTGGTTTGAAAAACTCGCCCTGACGCAGCACTTAACCCCCTCCCGCTCGCAGGGGCTGGAAGCAATGATCCGCGCCATCCGTACCAAAGCTGCCAATCTTAGCTAAACTCAAAAGACCCTTCTATCCTGTTTACGCGGGGCGTTTGCCGCCTCGCTGATTCTTCAGCTTTCTGACAGTCTGTCAGTGATTACAGGAAACACAGCATGAAACGCGCGTCTTTACTTTTTCTTTCTCTTTTTGGTGCATTAAGCACACTTCACCTGGCCCATGCGGCGGAATACAGCCTGCCTGCGAATGGCGGTCGCCTGATTGGCCAGAACCAGACCTACACCGTACAAGCCAGCGATAAAAACCTGCAGGCCATCGCCCGCCATTTTGATACGGCGGCAATGCTGATCCTTGAGGCGAATAACACCATCGCACCGGTGCCAGCACCGGGCACGACGGTGACTATCCCAACACAAATGCTGCTGCCGGATACGCCGCGGGAGGGGATTGTCGTCAACCTCGCGGAGCTGCGGCTCTACTTCTACCCGCCGGGTAAAAACAGCGTGCAGGTCTACCCGATTGGCATTGGCCAGCAGGGGCTGGAAACGCCAGTGTCGATAACTCGCATCAGTCAGAAAATCCCTAACCCGACCTGGACGCCGACCGCGGGCATCCGTGCGCGCTCGCTGGAGCGTGGCGTGGAGCTGCCGAAAGTGGTGCCCGCCGGGCCAAATAACCCGCTGGGACGCTTTGCCATGCGTCTGGGGATTGGTAATGGCGAATACCTGATTCACGGCACCAATGCACAGGACAGCGTCGGCTTACGCGTTAGCTCCGGCTGTATCCGCATGAACGCGCCCGATATTGAAGCGCTGTTTGCGCAGGTCACTGCGGGTACGCGGGTAGCCATCATCAATGAACCGGTGAAGTACGCCGTCGAGCCTGATGGCAGGCACTACATTGAAGTGCATCGCCCTCTGGCGCAGACCGTTGAACAGGACACGCAGACGCAGCCTATCGTCTTCTCACCGGCACTGGGCGCGTTGATTGAGCAGTCTGGCGGCGACCATTCGATGATTGAGAAAGCGCTCTCGCGCCGTGCCGGTTATCCGGTGGTGATTGCGGGCGGGAAGGCCACCTCTGCGCCAACCGCGGTATTGTCGGTAAAGAACAGCATTAAGCCGACAGCCAGCGTTGAAGGGCAGAGCGAAGTGGTGATGCAGTAGGTTAGAGGGATAGAAGGAAGGCAAAAAAAATGGCGCACAATGTGCGCCATTTTCATTACAGGAACTCTTACTTACGGTAAGAGTGAGCCTGGTTGTCCAGACGCTGGTTAGCGCGAGCTGCGTCGTCTTTAGCAGCCTGAACGTCAGAACGCACTGCGTTCACGTCGTTGCTCAGCTGGTCAACTTTAGCGTTCAGAGTCTGAACGTCAGAAGACAGCTGATCGATTTTAGCGTTGCTGGAGCAACCAGCCAGCAGAGTAGAACCCAGGATTACCGCGCCCAGTACCAGTTTAGTACGATTCATTATTAATACCCTCTAGATTGAGTTAATCTCCATGTAGCGTTACAAGTATTACACAAAGTTTTTTATGTTGAGAATATTTTTTTGATGAGAATGCACTTAAATTTGATCGTTCGCTCAAAGAAGCACCGACTTTGATTTAACTTGCTAAAAACGCCTATTAAAACAGCGGATTCTCATCGGATTCATCTTAGATAAAGGGCGATTTAAATAGCAAAATCCGATTGAAACTTTTAATTCCATCCGCAAGCAAAAATATTTAAAAAAAAAGCGCCGCAAGGGCGCTTTTTTAATCTGCCAAAAAGTCCGGTAATTATTACAGTACGTGGACAGACGCAGTGTTGGTGGTGCCGCTCGGAACCAGCGCGCCGGAGACCATTACTACCACGTCGCCTTTGCTCGCCAGACCGCTTTCCAGCGCCACTTCTTTACCCAGACGGTAGAAATCATCCGTAGAGGAGATCTCTTTCACCAGTTGGGCAACAACGCCTTTGCTCAGCACCAGCTGACGCGCAGTCACTTCATTGGTGGTCAGCGCCAGGATAGTCGCATCCGGGAAGTATTTACGCACGGCGCGCGCAGATTTACCGCCCTGAGTTGCCACGACGATCAGCGGTGCTTCCAGCTTCTCAGCGGTTTCCACTGCGCCACGGCAGACAGCTTCGGTGATACGCAGTTTGCGGCTGTCGTTGTTGTAGTCCAGACGGCTGGTCATCACGCGGTCAGTACGCTCGCAGATGGTCGCCATGATAGAGACGGACTCCAGCGGGTATTTCCCTTTTGCGGATTCGCCAGAGAGCATTACGGCATCGGTGCCGTCGAGGATGGCGTTCGCCACGTCGCCAGCTTCAGCGCGGGTCGGACGCGGGTTTTTGATCATGGAGTCGAGCATCTGGGTAGCGGTGATCACCACTTTACGTGCGCGAATACATTTTTCGATCATCATCTTCTGCGCGAAGATCACCTCTTCAACCGGGATCTCAACGCCCAGGTCGCCACGGGCAACCATGATGCCGTCCGACGCTTCCAGGATCTCGTCGAAGTTGTTCAGGCCTTCCTGGTTTTCAATTTTGGAGATGATCTGGATGTTTTCGCCGCCGTGCGCTTTCAGGTGCTCACGGATTTCAACCACGTCAGAACGCTTACGGATAAAGGAAGCAGCAACGAAATCGACGCCTTGCTCGCAGCCGAAGATCAGATCCTGCTTATCTTTTTCCGCCAGCGCCGGCAGGGCGATAGAGACGCCCGGCAGGTTGACGCCTTTGTTTTCGCCGAGATCGCCGTTGTTCAGCACTTTACAAACAACTTTATTCCCTTCGATGGCGGTCACTTCCATACCGATCAGACCATCGTCGACCAGCACGGTATCGCCGACGCTCAGGTCGTTGGTGAAGCCTTCATAGGTCACGGCAACGGTGTCGCTGTTGCCAACAACGGATTTGTCGGTGGTGAAGGTGAAAGTCTGACCCGCTTTCAGCGAAACGTCGTTACCGCCTTCCAGTTTGATGGTGCGGATTTCCGGACCTTTGGTGTCCAGCAGGATGGCCGCTTTCTTACCGGTTTTGCTCATCACGTTGCGCAGATTCTGGATGCGCTGGCCGTGCTCAGCATAGTCACCGTGAGAGAAGTTCAGACGCATGACGTTCATGCCCGCGTCCAGCATTTTGGTCAACATCTCTTCGGATTCGGTTTTCGGCCCGATGGTGCATACAATTTTGGTCTTTTTCATGACAGTTTCTGGTCTTTAAGTTTGGGTTGAGAAGGAATGGGAATTCACGCTCCGGTATGCGCACGGCGCCGGAGTCAAACCTGTGTTGCGAAAAGAGCGATGCCACTGACTAAGGATAGGTGACATCAAAAAAGCGTGCAGAGGAATGTGTGCCTGAGGTTCAGCCAGTCTGGGAAAACATTGATGTGAGTTATCTGCTTTACAGTTCAATCAGCTGAATCCATTCAAATTAGGATTGCGGCATTATAGCGTCCACAGTGACAGAAAGGAATTAAAAACGCTGTTTCAAAATGCGAATTGATGACCAGCATCGTTTCGTTATGCAACCGTTATCACATAATTGCGCAACCGTTGCACCACCGTGTGCACTTCTTCTTCTGTACAACCCGACGCCACCAGTTGTATCAGAATGACCTTATCTTGCGGCAACATTATTGTACAGCTGCGCAAGTGCTTATTTTTCGAACCACTCTTTCGCTTAAAAAAATTAGCAATAAGAAAGTTCCATATATCTCAATTGACGCACGTCTGAGGACAGAGGAATAAATAAATGCAAAGCAAACTGCTTGCACTCTAATTAATTACCACGATAGCTAATTTTTTAATCACACCGACCATTAAGCGAGGCGGATATATCGTTCATTTCGTCAGCATAATCGCAGAAATATATTTTATATTTCCGAATCACTATCACGTTTTTGCACCAAATTTAGATTAAGGAAAATCCTAAAACGCTTGCATTTAAGCGTGGCTAACTTTTTGTTTTAGTTAGTTTCTTCTAACGCAGCGCGAAAGTGCCATAAATCTAAGTTGTTGATATGTATGAATCTTAACTTTTTGAGATAATTTGCAATAAAGCACGGCGTAACTACTCTTAAGCGACTCTTAATGAGAGGCAAAAATTTATAAAAAATTTTGTTCCGGAGAATTACACCCGGAGGTCGGCTGGTGCCTGCTAATTATTTTACCGCCAGCCCTATTTAATGCGTTGACTCTTGATGAAGGTTAGGCGATGACGACTTCCACAGTTGTTGGTCATGGATATGCTTTTATTTCACCGCCGGAAATTCCGACCCAACAGGGGCCGATGGGTATCCTGTATGATTTTAATGACGGCGCCCGTTTATTGTTGCCAGCTGGCAACTGGCGGGTAGAAATAAGCGATGACGAAACGGGAAATATCCTCTTTGCTGACGATGTCGGGCAGGGGTGGGTCATCAGCACCAAAAAATATTATGTGCCGTTTCGTCTGCGGGTCTGGGACGGGGTGCAGTCGGAGCCCGTTCTGGATCATGCGCTGGATATGCGCGGCAAAAGGGTGCTGATCTCTTTTCCCAGCGGCACGCTCGGCGACCTGGTCGGCTGGGTGCCGTACGCCGAACGCTTTCGGCAAACCTACCAGTGCCACGTTGACTGCACGCTGGCGCAGCCGATTGTCGATCTCTTCTCGCCGGTCTATCCGCAGCTCAATTTTTTCACCCCGGAAAGCTGGCAGGCCGGGCCTGGCGTAAGCGCGCCGCCCTATGCCAGCTGGCGCGTCGGGCTCTTTTTTAATGGCGATCTCGACAAGCAACCCTTTGATTTTCGCTCTGTTGGCCTGCACCGCACCGCCGGGCATATTCTCGGCGTCGACCCGAGCGAAATTATCCCGGATCTGCGCCAGCACACGCCGCGCCGCATCGCTGAGCCCTATGTCTGCATCGCCACCCAGTCCACCAGCCAGGCCAAATTCTGGAACAACGGCACCGGCTGGCATGAGGTCATCGACTATCTACAAGCGCAGGGCTACCGCGTGCTCTGTATCGACAAAGAGCGTGTGGTCGGCCGCGGTTATGTCTGGAACAAAATCCCCCACGGCGCGGAAGACTTCACTGGCAATCTGCCGCTGGCTGAACGCGTGGCGCTGCTGGAGCACGCCGACTTTTTTATCGGCCTCGGCAGCGGCCTCTCCTGGCTTGCCTGGGGCTGCCATATCCCGGTGGTGCTGATCAGCGGTTTCAGCCTGCCAAACAGCGAGTTTTATACCCCCTGGCGCGTCATCAACACCCATGTCTGCAACGGCTGCTGGGATGACGTGCGGCTCAATTTTGATCATCAGGACTATTTCTGGTGTCCGCGCCACAAAGGCACGGACCGGCAGTACGAATGCACACGATTTATCACTGGCAAGCAGGTCATCGGCCATTTACGCCGGCTGATTGCCCTGCGAAGCAATCCCTTTGGCATCAAAACAACAGCATTGGCAGACCCCGATCAACACGCCGCATAGCGGATGAGAGACGGGTTTCGAGGACATTGAAATGAAGAAAAGTCTTAACTGCAGTTACCGGCTGGTGTGGAATGACGTTCAGCGGGCGTTCGTGGTGGTTTCAGAACTGACACGGGCAAAAGGCAAGCGCGCAGGCGGCGCGGTATTAATCTCAGCGGCGGTGGGCGGTCTGTTCGCCAGCAGCGGGGCAATGGCATTCACCCCGGATGTCACCGATTCGGTGCGGGATGAGGTGGTGCAGGAGGGCGTGCAGAATGTGCGCTCCGGTGGGTTAACCACTAACCATACTATCGGCAGTCGCGGTACCCAGATCGTGGCGGGCGGTCAGACCATTGATACCCGCGTTCAGGATGGCGGCTCGCAGATCGTGCGCCAGAACGGCCAGACCAGCGGTACCGTGGTCACTAACGGCGTACAGATTGTTGAAGTGGACGGCACTGCAACGGGCTCGCAGCTTAACAGCGGCGGCACGCAGGCGGTCTCCGGTAAGGCGAGCGGTACCGTGGTCGGCGCAGGCGGCGTACAAACCGTGCTGCAAAGCGGTCTGGCAAGCCAGACGGTAATTAACAACGGCGGCGTGCAGGCTGTTAGCGGCAAATCAGTCGAAGGTGTGGTTAACGCGGGCGGCACGCAGCTTATCAACAGCGGCGGTTTCTCCCAGGATGCGACGGTCAACAGCGGCGGTATCCAGCATGTTAACGTCGGGGGTTCAGCCGCCGATACCGCTATCTTTGGCGGCGGCAATCAAATTGTTGCCGGTACGGTATCAGGCGCCCACCTCAACGACGGCGGCGCGCAGCTGGTTCAGCAAACCGGTAAAGCCATCGGCACCATCGTCAATAATCGTGGTACTCAGACCGTCGACGGCACCGCGATCTCTGCGGTGGTTAACGGCGGCGGTACCCAACTTGTGCATAGCGGCGGGCTGGCGGCGGGCACCACCGTCAACAGCGGCGGCATCCAGCATATCAAACAGGGTGGCGCAGCCTCCGACGGCGTCGTGTTTGGCGGCGGCACCCAGGTTCTCTCGGGAACCGCATCCGGCACCAGCGTCAGCGACGGCGGTGCGCAGTTAGTCCAGGCAACCGGTAAATCTACCGGGACCATCATCAACAATCGCGGCACGCAGACCGTTGACGGCCAGGCGATCGACTCCGTGGTCAATGCGGGCGGTACGCAGCTGGTTAACCGCGGCGGTCTGGCGACCGGCGGCGTGGTGAACACCGGCGGTCTGCAGCATGTCAGCGTAGGCGGTGCGGCATCCGACGCCACGCTGCTCGGCGGTACCCAGCTGGTGGAAGGTATGACCTCCGGTACCGTCATCAATAACCGCGGTTTGCAGCAGATCCACGCCAGCGGCATCAGCAAAGACGCAGTGGTTAACGCGGGCGGTGAACAGGATGTTGACGGCGTTTCGCTCTCTGCAGAGGTGAACGACGGCGGTCTGCAGAAAGTGCGCAGCGGCGGTAACGCGACCAGCGCGGTGATCAACGCCGGTGGGATCCAGAGCGTGCTCACGGGCGGCTCAACCACCGCTACCGCGCTGTTGGGTGGTATTCAGCAGTTAGCAGGCGTAGCGGCAGACACCATTATCGGTGCGGGCGGCGTACAACACGTGCAGGTGGGCGGCAGCGCGACGGGATCGCTTATCAATGAAGGCGGCCTGCAACGCGTGGACGGCACTGCCACCTCATCGGTGATCTATGACGGCGGCACCCAACTGGTGAATAACGGTGGTCTGGCGAAGAGCGCAACCGTTAACAGCGGGGGTCTGCAGCATATTAATGAAGGCGGAGCGGCGTCCAACACCACGGTGTTTGGCGGCGGTAAGCAGGTTGTTGCCGGCACGGCGTCCGGAACCAGCATCAACAACGGCGGCCATCAGCTGGTGCAGGCCACCGGTAAAGCTACCGATACCATTATCAACAGCGGCGGCACCCAGGCGGTAGACGGTGCGGCCATTGCTGCCGTGGTCAACGACGGCGGGGTACAGCTGATCCACTCCGGTGCGCTGGCCAGCGGATCGCAGGTGAATGCCGGCGGTCTGCAACATATCAATGAAGGCGGTGCCGCGTCGGATGCACTGCTGTTTGGCGGTACCCAGGTTGTTGAAGGTACGGCATCCAATACCCGCGTGGACGCAGGCGGTGTGCAGCAGGTTCACGCTACCGGCAAAACCACCGACAGCAAAATCTATGACGGCGGTTTCCAGGATGTTGACGGCACGGCAAACGGCACCACCGTCTACAGCGGCGGTAAACAGCTGATTCGCAGCGGCGGTCACGCGAACGATACCCGCGTTGATAAAGATGGCGTGCAGATTGTGCGGGCCAACGGTGCGGCTTCAAAAACCACCCTGCTGGGCGGAACGCAGCAAGTTGCCGGGCTGGCCGGTGATACGGTTATCGGCGACGGCGGCATTCAGCACGTGCAGGTGGGCGGTAGCGCCACGGGATCGCTTATCAACAGTGGCGGTTTGCAGCGGGTTGACGGTTCGGCGACCTCAGCCGTGGTCAACAACGGCGGCGTGCAGCTGGTTAACAGCGGCGGGCTTGCCGCAGGCTCCATCGTTAACAGCGGTGGCCTGCAACACATTAATGTCGGCGGCGCGGCCTCTGACGGCACGATCTTCGGCGGCGGCAAACAGCTGGTGGCGGGTACGGCTTCCGGCACCAGCGTTAGCGATGGCGGCCAGCAGATCGTGCAGGCGAGCGGCAAAACTACCAATACCCAAATCAACACTGGCGGCGTGCAGAGCGTCGACGGCAATGCCACCTCATCAGTCGTGCGCAACGGCGGTACGCAGCTGGTGAACCGGGGCGGCCTGGCGGCAGGCACTACGGTGCACAGCGGCGGCCTGCAGCACATCAATGTTGGTGGCGCGGCCTCCGACGGCACGGTATTTGGCGGCGGCAAGCAGGTAGTTGCGGGCACGGCGTCCGGCACCAGCCTGAGTGATGGCGGTCAGCAGATCGTGCAGGCGAGCGGTAAAACCACCGATACTCATATCAACAGCGGCGGCGTGCAGAGCGTAGATGGCACCGCTATCTCCTCGGTCGTTAACGACGGCGGTCAGCAGCTTGTCAACAACGGCGGCCTTGCTGCCGGTTCAATCGTCAAAAATGGCGGGGTCCAGCATGTCTCAGCCGGTGGCGCAGCCTCCGATGGCACAGTGTTTGGCGGCGGTACGCAGCTGGTTCAGGGTACGGCTTCCGGCACCAGCATCAGCGACGGCGGCGTACAGCTGATTACGAAAGGCGGCCAGGCACGCGGCACGCTGGTGAACAGCGGTGGCGTCCAGCGCGTAGACGGTCAGTCGTTCGAGGCGGTGATCAATAACGGCGGCCAGCAGATTGTTGACCCGTACGGCTGGTCGCGCCAGAGCGTGATTAACGCGGGCGGCAAGCAGATCCTCAGCAATGCGGCGGTGGCGATCTCCACCGTACTCAACGGCGGTGAGCAGCACGTTAATAACGGCGCGAAATCCTTCGCCGCGCGCGTGCTGGGCGGAACGCAGAATATCGGTAGCGGCGGCCAGGCCTTCGAAGCGCGTATCGAGAAGGGCGGCGTGCAGAACGTTAACGATGGCGGTTATACCTACGGCGGTACTATCTCTGAGGGTGGCAGACAAAACGTTGCCGCTGGCGGCGTTACCGACTTCACCTTTGTTGATGGCGGCCTGCAGGTCGTTGACGGCACGTCGATTGTCAGCATTGTGAAAAACGGCGGGCGTCAGGTGGTCAACAAAAATGCCAACGCCGAAGTCTCTATCGTCACTGATGGCGGTATCCAGGAGGTGTTCGGCACCACCACCGGTTCGGAAATCACCCGTGCAGAACAGCGTATCTACAGCGGCGGCTCAGCTATCTCTACCGTGCTGAACGACAATGCAGTACAGGGGATTTACGACGGCGCAGTGGTCACCGATACCCGCAACCGTCACGGCATCCAGAATATTTACAACGGTGGCCGTGCGGAAAATAACCTGATGGATAACTTTGCGGTGCAGAATATCGCCGCCGGTGGCACGGCGGTCAACACCTCGTTGGGCAACGACAGCCAGCAGAATGTGCGCGGGAGCGCGGTGGATACCGATCTCTCCGCAAACAGCGTGCAGAACGTCTATCGCGGCGGTACGGCAACACGCACCACGCTCTACGAGCGCGGCACGCAGAATATCTACAGCGGTGGTTCATCCGATTTTGCTGTTATCAACGTCGGCGGGATCCAGAACGTGCTGACCGGCGGCACCGCCAGCAACACCACCATCAACGGTGGCGGTACGCAGAACGTCAACAGCGGCGGGACGGTGATCTCCACCATCATCCGCGAGGGCGGGATCCAGAACGTTAATGACGGCGCAATCGTCATCGACAACAAGGTAGTTGGCGATCAGGTGGTTAACCAGGGCGGCACCGTTGCCTCCTCTACCGTCAGCGAAAACGGCGCCCAGAGCGTCACCTTCGGCGGCAAGGCTATCGCCACCACCGTCAGCAAAGGCGGTGCCCAGTTCGTTCGTGCCGGGGGCGTGGCGGATCTGACAGCGATTGAGCGTGGCGGCATGCTGGCGCTGGAAGATGGCGCAACGGTCACCAATATCAATCTCAACAGCGGCGCAGCGCTGATGGCGGGCACCGACACCACGCTCAACGGCACTAACGCCAACGGCAGCTTCTCCATTGCCAATAAGATCGCCGATAGCCTGCTGCTGGAAAGCGGCGGTCTGCTGGCGGTTGCCGCAGACGGCAGCGCCAACAACACCGTTGTTGGCGAGAACGGTACGCTGAACGTTGCCGAGGGCGGCATGCTGACCGGGGTCACCAAAATCAATGATGGTGGTACGCTGGCCGGTAATGTGAACAACGACGGCGAACTGCGCATCACCACTGAGGACAGCGCCAGCACCGTTAATGCGGCGATCAACGGCAACGGTACGCTCTATAAAGAGGGTAACAACACCCTGACCCTGAGTGGTGCGCTTAACCAGGCTGGCGGCACCTACCTGCAGAGCGGTACCCTCGTTTTCAGCGGGCTGGATGCGGTGACCGACATCATCGCCCAGGCCGGGACCTCTTTGCAGTTAAGCAACGGCTCCACGCTGACCGGGATGATTGACCCGACCGACCTGACCGTCGATGCGGGTTCAAACTGGCTGATGACCGACAGCTCCCTGCTCGACAACCTGACGCTGGGCGGCACCATTGATTACCAGGCACCGACCGGGGCGTTTGTACCGAAAACCCTGACCGTCACTAACCTGGCGGGCAATGGCGGCACCATCACCCTTAACACCCTGTTTGATGGTAATACCGCAGTGAGTGACAGCCTGGTACTGGATGGCGGTACTGCCACCGGTAACACCAATATCTCCATTCGCAGCCAGGGCGGCCTCGGGGCACGTACCAGCGGTAACGGCATTCAGGTGGTGAACGCCATTAACGGCGCGACCACCACCGATGATGCTTTCCGTCTTGACGGCAGCCTGCAGGCGGGTGCGTATAACTACACCCTGCAACAGGGCAGCGCCGACGAGAGCTGGTATCTGACCACCGCTGAGGCAGGCGGTAACGCAGACGGCCCGCAGAACTACCGTTCGGCGATGTACCTCTACAGCTCCGTCTACGCTCAGGCAATGGACTATGACAGTGCGCTCCTCGGCTCGCTGGATGCCCGTCGCTATGCGGCGCGTACCCCGACCGAAGGCGGCAGCAATATGTGGGCCCGTTTCCAGGCCGGTCAGTTGAGCCACGATCACGGCGGCAGTGACCTGAGCAATGGCAACACGCCGGAAAGCAAAGGCGGCTACACCTTCCTGCAGATCGGTAGTGATTTGTGGCAGGGTTCCGGCTCTGGTATGGAGTGGACTGCGGGGATCTACGGTGCGGCAGGTCTCTCCGCTATCGACGTGCAGCGTAACAACAAGTCGAAAGCCGGTACGGTTCGCGATGATGCTTACAGCGGCGGTCTCTATCTTAATGGCGTGCATGAGAGCGGCTGGTGGATGGACGTAGTGGCACAGGGTACTCGCCACAACTTCGACACTAATCCGCGCGACGGCGACGGCCTGAAAACCCACGGCTGGGGCTACGTTGGCTCCTTCGAAACTGGTCTGCCGTTTGAGATTGGCAGCGGCCTGGTGCTGGAACCGCAGGTGCAGTACCAGTATCGCGGCGTGAACCTGAAAGATGGCAGTGATGATGTGGCTGACGTCCAGTTCGGTGATGGTCACAGCCAGCAGGTGCGTGCCGGTCTGCGTCTGGGCAACAACGCGACGCTGAAAGAGAGCGGTAAACCTGTACCGGTAAGCTGGTTTATCCGTCCGTCCTTTATCCAGACCTTCGACTCGAAGGGCACGCTGAATGTTAGCGCGCCGGGTGTGGCAGGCAGCGAAACGTCGTTCAATCCGGATCAGGATGGCACCGCAGCAGCGCTGGATGTCGGCATCGATGGCCAGATCCGCGATAACGTGACCCTCGGGGTGCGCGCGGGCTATACCCGCAGCATCGATGACGCGGGTACCGGCGGCTACGGCGGTCAAATCACGCTGAAAGTCGGCTTCTGATAAGCCTTGCAGTAATATGAAAAGCCGCGCCGCAAGGTGCGGTTTTTTTTTATCTCTTATTTCTGTAGGGGAGGTTTTATCACGACCGGTAACGCGCAGAAGGCGTGTGGGTGATGCTGAAGCTGAGATGAAATAAAGGGGATAAAACAGAGAGTAACAACGAATGGTGCGTCCGAGTGGACTCGAACCACCGACCCCCACCATGTCAAGGTGGTGCTCTAACCAACTGAGCTACGGACGCACTGAAGAAGGATGGTGCGTTCAATTGGACTCGAACCAACGACCCCCACCATGTCAAGGTGGTGCTCTAACCAACTGAGCTATGAACGCAATGTTGTGGTTGACAACGGGGACGAATATTAGCGGCAGCCCGCAGATGTGGCAAGCGGAAAATGGCAGATTTCTTACTGAATTCACTCGATTGCGGAACAACTGAGCAAAACGCGCTGAAAGTAGCCGCCCGCAGGCGGCTACAGCGGTTTAGCGTGCCGCGCGCTGCAAAATACGGCTCGAAGGCTGACGCTGCAAATGGCGCATGCGCAGCATCATCATCACCGCCGCCGAGGTCAGCCCAATAATAAAGCCCATCCAGAAGCCTGCCGGCCCCATTGGGGCAACCACCAGATCCGTCAGCGCCAGAATGTAGCCGGTCGGCAGCCCCAGCACCCAGTAGGCGATAAAGGTAATAAAGAAGATCGAACGCGTATCTTTATACCCACGCAAGATGCCGCTACCGATTACCTGAATCGAATCAGAGATCTGATAAATAGCCGCCAGCATCATCAGATGCGACGCCAGCGCCACCACTTCCGGGTTGTCGTTATAGAGCAGGGCGATCTGCTCGCGCATCAGCACCGTAAACACCGCGGTAATGGCCGCCATACAGACGCCGACCATCAACCCGGTGCGCGCCGAGGTTTTGGCATCAATCGTCGAGCCCTGACCGAGGCGGAAGCCAACGCGAATAGTGACCGCCGCTGCCAGCGACATCGGCAACACGAACATCAGCGAGCTGAAGTTAAGCGCAATCTGGTGCCCGGCAACATCGACAATGCCAAGAGGTGAGACCAGCAGCGCGACGACGGCAAACAGGGTCACTTCGAAAAAGAGTGCCAGAGCAATCGGTAAGCCGAGCTGGGTCAGCCGTTTCAGCACTGCCATATCGGGACGTGCGAAGCGGGCCTCGTGTTTGATGTCGCGCATCGCACCGGCGTGTTTCACGTAGAGGCGCATAAAGATAAACATCACCCAGTAGACCGACGCGGTCGCCACGCCGCAGCCGACGCCGCCCAGCTCCGGCATACCGAAACGGCCATAGATAAAGGCGTAGTTAACCGGAATATTGACCAGCAGGCCGATAAAGCCCATCACCATGCCGGGTTTGGTTCGCGCCAGCCCTTCGCACTGGTTGCGCAACACCTGGAAGAAGAGGTAACCCGGTGCGCCCCACATCAGCGCGCGTAAAAAGTGGACCGCTTTATCGGCCATCAGCGGGTCGATGTTATGCATGGCGCGAATAATATGACCGGCGTTCCACAGCACAATCATAATCAGCACCGATACGGCACCCGCCAGCCAGAACCCCTGGCTCACCTGATGCGCGATGCGATCGCGACGCCCGGAACCATTCAGTTGCGCAATCACCGGCGTCATTGCCAGCAGCAGGCCGTGACCAAATAGAATAGCGGGAAACCAGATAGAGGTACCGATAGCGACCGCAGCCATATCCGTGGCGCTATAGCCCCCGGCCATCACGGTATCGACGAAGCCCATCGCCGTCTGGGCAACCTGCGCAAAAATCACCGGCAGGGCAAGTGCCAGTAATTGACGCGCCTCTGTTACATACTTCTGCACGCGAACACCTATATATTGTTGTTATAAGAGAGAATGGAAATACTTAAGAGAAAGGAGTTATATCCTTGTGCGACAAAAAATGCCGCACTGCGATAGGTGCGACATCTGCTCAAATAGTACCTGTTAACGCCTCTTTTTGCCACGTTATCCATAAATCAAAATTATCTTTCGCCGCAAAGCGGGCTTCAGGCTGGCAAGGGAATTTTTCACCTGTTATTGTGCGTGAAGCACACGGTAATGCCGTAAGAATGAAACAGGAGTGATGATTATGTTTACGGGTATTGTACAGGGCACGGCAAAAGTGGTGTCGATTGACGAAAAACCGAATTTTCGCACCCACGTTGTTGAGCTGCCTGAAACGATGCTGGACGGAATTGAAACCGGGGCGTCCATTGCGCATAACGGCTGCTGTCTGACCGTCACCGAGATTAACGGTAGCCATATCAGCTTCGATTTAATGAAAGAGACGCTGCGTATTACCAACCTTGGCGAACTCGAAGTCGGGGATATCGTTAACGTTGAGCGCGCGGCGAAATTCAGCGATGAGATTGGCGGGCATTTAATGTCGGGCCATATTATGTCGACCGCTGAAATCGTCAAAATCCTCGCCTCGGAAAATAACCGCCAGATCTGGTTTAAAGTGCAGGATCCGACGCTGATGAAATACATCCTTTATAAAGGATTTATCGGCATTGACGGTATCAGCCTGACGGTCGGCGAAGTCACCGCCACGCGTTTTTGCGTGCACCTGATCCCGGAAACGCTTCAGCGCACCACGCTGAGTGCCAAAAAGCTGGGCCAGCGCGTCAATATTGAGATCGATCCGCAAACCCAGGCCGTTGTCGACACCGTCGAGCGCGTACTGGCGGCAAAAGAGGCCGCAGTTGTGGTGAATGTCGTCGAGTAACCAGGCGACACAAACAGCAAAAAGCCGCAGCGTAAACGTTGCGGCTTTTTTGTTGGTCAAACGCAGCAGCGCTAACGCGCGACGCGCAGACCTTTCTCGACGCCGCGGCTAAACACCACCTGCCAGAGCTGAATATCGCGGGCGCGAAAGGCACCGGCGCAGGCGTTCAGATAGTAACTGAACATGCGTTTAAAGCGCTCGGAGTAGTTGTCGGCGATCTCCGGCCACGCGGCGAGAAAGCGCCCATACCAGGCCATTAGCGTGCGGTCATAATCGGCGCCGAAGTTGTGCCAGTCCTCCATCACAAAGTGCGGCTCACTGGCGGTAGCGATGTGGCGCACCGAGGGCAGGCAGCCGTTCGGGAAGATATAGCGGTTAATCCACGGATCAACATTGTTATCGGTCTGTTTGGAGCCGATGGTGTGGAGTAAAAAGAGGCCGTCCGGCTTCAGGTTTTTGTCGACCACATCAAAGTAGGTGGCGTAGTTTTTCGGCCCGACGTGTTCAAACATGCCGACGGAGACGATGCGGTCAAACTGATCGCGCAGATCGCGATAATCCTGCAACAGAATCTCCACATCTAGCCCGGCGCAGCGCTGTTGCGCCATTTTCTGCTGCTCTGCGGAGATGGTGACGCCGACCACGCGAACGCCATAGTGCTGTGCCATAAACTGCGCCAGCCCGCCCCAGCCGCAGCCGATATCCAGCACGCGCATGCCGGGGGTTAACTGCAGTTTTTCGCAGATAAGCCGCAATTTTGCCTGCTGCGCCTCGGCAAGGGTGGTCGCTTCTTTCCAGTAGCCACAGGAGTACTGCATCGCGGGGTCGAGCATGCGGGTAAAGAGATCGTTGCCGAGATCGTAGTGCTCTTTGCCGACAATCCACGCCCGCTTTTTGCTTTGCAGATTGAAGAGCCGAGCCGCGGCGATGCGCAGCGTATCTTTGAGATGGTGCGGAAGCTGTTTTTCGAGGCCCGCGCGCAGTACCTGAGTGAAGAATATGTCGAGCCGCTCGCACTCCCACCAGCCGTCCATATAACTTTCGCCGAGTCCGAGCGATCCGTCCTGTAAAACGCGTTTGAAAAAATCAGGATTTTTCACCTGAATATCTGCGGGTGCGGGACCGTTGATACGAATACCTGCGCGACCCAGCAGTTCGTTTGCTATGCGGAACCAGTTGTCATCCCGCACGCTCACTTCTTCTATACACGATGAACTCATACCTTCTCCATCACGAATAGTGATCAGAACTCTACAAGCGTAGACGCTGGCAGAATTTGTGAGAAATCTCACGGTTTGCACCGTAAGGCTGATATCAGACGTAGAACAGAGGAAGGGAGAGACCCTTGCCAGAAAAGGCCCTCCTTGGGGAAACGAGCACGCTCCGGTGCCCGTTACTGCATAATATTTATCGTATTTATGAGATAGCCGAGAATCAGTATAGGCCTCAATATCAGGTGATTCAACTTGTCGCTAATAGCGTGCTAATTACGCCATTAGCGACAGTCCCGTCAGCAACTACCCGTGCGCGGAGGAGGGCTCACGCACCTCATCCTGCTCTTCGTCTGCGCGATGCTGAATGCCATAACCGAGTGCCGCGAGCAGCACCATGGCAAGCATCACGCTGGTGGTGGTCAGCAGCGGGGTAATGATCAGCCACGAAACAACGAGGCTTGCGAAGAAGCAGAGCCCCAGTTGCAGGGTATTCTGCAACGCCGCCGCGCGGCCCGTCGCCTGCGGGAAGGGACGCAGCGCCCGCGCCACCACGATAGGGTAGATAGCGCCATTTGCCATCGCCATCAGGCAGAAGGGGATCAGCAGCGCAGTGAGCGAGACGCCGGGAATAAAGCCAACTGCCCAGGTCGCCAGCACGCTCAGAGCAAAGCCGCTCAGTAACCACGGCAACATGCGCGAACCCTGCCATTTTTGCAGCGCTGCGCGGCAGCCGTAACCACCAATCAGGAAAGCGAAGGTTTGTGGCACATAGCTCAGGCCAATTACCGACGGGCCATAGCCCATCTCATGCAGGATAAACGGCGAGCCGGTAAGCCAGGCAAAGAAGCTGGCGGAGCAGGCGGCGTAGATCATCACATTGCCGCGATAATCGCGGGCGCGCAGCAGATCGAGAAAGGTGAGTGCCTGCTGGTCATGCGCCACCTCTTTTACCGGCGATTTGAGGCGGAAAACCGGGATCATCAACACCACGGTGATGGCCAGCAGGGTGGCGAAAATCGCCTGCCATTCAATATGGGCCAGCAGCCAGGCGCCGAGCAGCGGGGCCAGCGCCGGAGTTAAGCCGACCAGCGGCATAATGGTGGCGAAAATACGGTTAACGCGGTGCGCCGGGTAGTGATCTGTGACCAGCGCCTGCCAGCTAACGGTGGCGGCACAGACGCCGACGGCCTGCACAAAACGCAGCACCAGTAGCCAGGCAGCATCGCGCACCCAGAGGGTGCCAAGGCAGCCCAGGGCGAAAATAGAGAGACCAATCAGCAGAATCGGTTTGCGACCATAACGATCCGACAGCGGTCCCCACAGCAGCTGCGCCACCGCGAACCCGGCCAGGAAAAGGCTCAGCGAGGCGCTGATCACGGCGGGAGAGGTATTTAAATCTTGCTGAATCGCACTGAAAGCGGGCAGGTACATGTCGGTGGCTAAAAAGCCCAGCACGCTTAAGCCCGCGAGCCAGACTAAAAATCCTTTGCCAGGTTGCATTCTCATTTCTCTTTAATTGCAGGTAATCAGGGTGGGGAAGTGTAAGGAGTGCTTTCCTGGTTGTGAAACGCTAATATTTGCACATTGGTTTCAAAAATTTTGCAGGCAGAATATGTGGTCAGAATACTCCCTTGAAGTGGTGGATGCCGTAGCGCGGAATGGCAGCTTTAGCGGCGCGGCGCAGGAGTTGCACCGCGTGCCATCTGCGGTGAGCTACACCGTGCGTCAGCTGGAGGAGTGGCTGGCGGTGCCGCTGTTCGTGCGCCGCCATCGCGATGTGGAATTAACCCCCGCCGGTGTCTGGTTTTTAAAGGAGGGGCGGTCTGTTATCAAAAAAATGCTGATCACCCGCCAGCAGTGTCAGCAGATCGCCAACGGCTGGCGCGGCCAGTTGCCGATTGCCGTCGATAACATTGTAAAACCCGCCCGCACCCGGCAGATGATTGTCGATTTCTACCGTCACTTCAGCGATGTCGAACTGGTGGTCTACCAGGAGGTGTTCAACGGCGTCTGGGATGCGCTCGCCGATGGCCGTGTTGAACTGGCGATCGGTGCCACGCAGGCCATTCCCGTCGGGGGGCGCTATGCCTTTCGCGATATGGGCACTTTAAGCTGGAAGTGTGTCGTCTCACGTCAACATCCGCTGGCACAACTCAACGGTCCGTTAAGCGATGAGACGTTGCGCAACTGGCCGTCGTTGATTCAGGAGGATACCTCCCGCTCGTTGCCGAAGCGCATTACCTGGCTGCTGGATAACCAGAAACGGGTGATGGTGCCCGACTGGGCCTCGTCGGAAGCGTGCCTGTCGGCGGGGCTCTGTGTGGGGATGGTGCCAGCCCATTTTGCCCGACCGTGGCTCGATAGCGGTGACTGGGTGGCGCTTGAACTGGAAAACCCGTTCCCGGATGCCGCCTGCTGCCTGACATGGCAACAAAACGAGGCGTCGCCTGCGCTGAACTGGCTGCTCGATTATCTGGGCGACAGTGAAACGTTGAATAAGGAGTGGCTGCGGGAGCCGGAGTAAGGCTCCCGCGGGAGGGGATTAACGGCGGTAATCGCGGAAGGGGCCATCGGCCACCGAGCGGCGCTCAACCAGGCGCGGATGCACTTCAATCGACTGCGACTGTTCGCGCTTATTCACAATGCGATCGAGCAGCATGGTGAATGCCGTTTCGCCCAGCGAGTCCTTCGGCTGATGGATCGTCGTCAACGCCGGGGTAAAGAAGCGCGAGTTGCGCACGTTATCATAGCCGATAACGGAGATATCCTGCGGCACGCGCAGACCCATCTCATCGGCGGCGCAGAGGGCGCCCATCGCCATAATGTCGCCGCCGCAGAAGACTGCGGTGGGGCGCGAGGACTGGCCGAGGATCTGCTGCATGGCGCGGTAGCCGGACTCCGGCTCAAAGTCGCCCTGCACAATCCAGTTTTCCGGCACGTTGATCATCGCTTCGTTCATCGCCTTCATAAAGCCAGCCAGACGGCCTGCGCCGGTGTTGCGCTCCAGCGGACCCGGGATCACGCCGATGTCGCGATGGCCGCGCTCGATCAGGTAACGACCGGCCATATAGCCGCCCTGGAAGGCGTTATCGATCACCGAATCGGTGAAGTCTGCCTTCGATTCGCCCCAGTCCATTACCACCATCGGAATATGGCGATACTCCTCAAGCATGGTGAGCACGGTTTCCGGGTACTCAGAGCACATCACCAGCAGGCCATCGACACGCTTTTGCGCCATCATCGACAGATAGGCGCGCTGCTTCTCCTGGCTGTTCCAGGCGTTGCCGAGGATCAGGGTGTAACCCTTCTGGAAACACTTCTTCTCAACCGCTTCGATGATCTCGGCGAAGTAGGCCGCTTCACTGCTGGTCGCCAGCAGACCAATCGATTTGGTGTGATTCACTTTCAGGCTGCGCGCAACGGCGCTTGGCGAATAGTGCAGCTCTTTGATCGCCGCCCAGACAGCGTTGCGCGTCTCTTCGGCGACGAAACGGGTTTTGTTAATTACATGTGATACGGTTGTAGTGGAAACGTTTGCTCGTTTCGCGACATCTTTAATCGTTGCCATCAGATATTACTCCAGACCATATCGTAAGCTCCTGATAATTCGGTAGGTAAACGTTTGCCTTTAAACACCCTGAACTCATCAAAGTGAGTGCGGTACGCCGGGAAAACGACACTGGACGTCAGGAGGGGAGTCAATGGCCGGTACGCTAATAAATTTAGCGTCGAATTTTGTCTGATCTTGAGCAAAAGGGAAAGTATTAAAACCGTTCTGCTGGCAAATCACGCAAGATTTTTCCCATATTTTGTGCAAAAATGCGCAGGCTCACTTTTTGTGGGGAAATTAAATGGAGAAAAATTGATGAGCACCGATCTTAAGTATTCACTCTTCACCACCGTCATCGTTCTGAGCCTGATTGTTTTCGGCGCGCTGACCGCTGCACTGCATTGATCTGATGCGAGGGAGAGCCCTCTCCCTCGGTTCTTGCGTCCCCATTGTTACCCGTTGCGCAATAAACTTTTCTCCGTACGCTCACTTCTGTTTTTTGTGACACCTGTCATACTTTTGCCTTTCGCGACCCGGTAGAGGGTCGGCATGTCCATTTCGGAGTCAAAAGATGAAAATAAATTTCCCCCTGCTTGCCCTGGCGATAGGCGCCTTTGGGATTGGTACCACCGAGTTCTCCCCGATGGGATTACTGCCGGTGATTGCGCAGGGTGTTGGGGTCTCGATTCCGGCGGCGGGGATGCTGATCAGCGCCTACGCCATCGGCGTGATGGTGGGCGCGCCGCTGATGACGCTGCTGCTTTCCCATCGCGGCCGTCGTAACGCGCTGATTTTCTTAATGGCGATCTTCACCGTCGGCAATGTGCTCTCTGCTATTGCGCCGGATTACGCCACCCTAATGATCGCCCGTATCATCACCAGCCTTAACCACGGTGCCTTCTTCGGCCTTGGCTCAGTGGTAGCCGCGAGTGTTGTTGCGAAAGAGAAGCAGGCCAGCGCGGTGGCGACGATGTTTATGGGGCTGACTATCGCCAATATCGGCGGTGTGCCTGCCGCCACCTGGCTTGGGGAGACGATCGGCTGGCGCATGTCGTTTATGGCAACCGCCGGGCTTGGGGTGGTCTCCATGGTCTCGCTCTTCTTCTCATTACCGAAAGGCGGCGCGGGCGCGCGACCCAACGTGCGCAAAGAGCTCGCGGTACTGATGCGCCCGCAGGTGCTGACGGCGCTGCTGACTACCGTGCTCGGTGCCGGTGCAATGTTCACTCTCTATACCTACATCTCGCCGGTGTTGCGCACACTGACTGACGCCACGCCGGTGTTTGTCACCGCCATGCTGGTGCTGATTGGCGTTGGTTTCTCGATTGGCAATTATCTGGGTGGGAAACTGGCGGACCGCTCGGTGACCGGCACGCTGAAAGGCTTTTTACTGCTGCTGATTGTTATCATGCTGGCGATCCCGCTGCTGGCGCGCAGTGAGATTGGTGCGGCGATTGCGATGGTGGTATGGGGCGCGGCAACCTTCGCGGTGGTGCCGCCGTTGCAGATGCGCGTGATGCGTGTTGCCCATGAAGCACCGGGGCTGTCGTCATCGGTCAATATTGGCGCATTCAACCTGGGTAATGCCCTTGGCGCGGCGGCAGGTGGTGCGGTGATCTCCGGCGGTCTCGGCTACAGTTTTGTTCCGGTGATGGGGGCGATGATTGCCGGGCTGGGGCTGCTGCTGGTGCTCTTCTCCGGGCGTAATTCAGCGTCGCGCGTCTGTGCGGCAGCGGAGTAAGGCGAAGTAACACCTGCCGCGCGAGCGGCACGTGGGAGAGGGAGTTAGCGAATGGTTTTCGGTGTCACTACGCGGCGTGCACCAACATAGTGGCGCTGCCAGTAATCTTCGCTTAATGAAGTGACCTGAATATCCTGGCCGCTGCGCGGTGACTGGATAAATTTGCCGTTGCCGACATAGACGCCAACGTGATCGGCGGTGCCGCGACCCTGAGTGCGGAAGAAGACCAGATCGCCGCTCTCCAGTTCGCGCAGGTTAACCGGCGAGGCATCACGCAGGTGATACATCTCATTGGCGGTACGCGGAATACGGAATTTCACCAGATCTTTATAGGCGTAATAGACCAGCCCGCTGCAATCAAAACCGGTTTTCGGCGAGGTACCGCCCCAGTGGTAAGGTTTGCCGAGCTGGTTCATCAGCTTCGACATCGCGGTTTTTTGCACTTTTTGCACGCGCAGTTTATGCACGTCAGCCAGCGTGCCGGCCTGGCTGCTTTTCACTTTAATACAGTGCGGCTTGTGGCCTTTGCGCGGCGTACACTTCTCAGTCCAGCTAGCGGTTGTAGTTTTCAGTGAGCTGGTTGCTTTACGACGCGAGGGAGTTTTAGCGGTTTTCTGCGGGGTAGCGCTGTTTTTCTTTTTTATCGATTTGGTCGATGTTTTGTTTTTTGCGGTTTTTTTACTGCTGACTTTTTCTGCTGGAGTGCCACTGCTTTTCTTTGTTGTTTTTGTAGAACTGTTTTTTTTCTTACGTTCGGATGCTTTCGCCAGATGTGTTTTTTGCACGGCCGAGGCTGGCGCTTGTTCAGAAGCGCTCGCTAATGGCGTGAAAGACAATGTGGTGAACAACAAAGCACAGAGCGTGATTGAAGCTTTTGGTATCCGCGCCACTGAGCATTCCCCTGTTAGGGCAGGCATCTTATTATGCTTGCGTATGATTTAAAAAACTCGTCGATTCTAATCTATAAAAAGCCCAAACGTTAATACTGTTTTTGCATCTATAACGTCGTTTCGTTAACAAGCGCGCAAAAACGAGCAAAACGTTTCGCTAAAAGCGGTTTTTTCACCGCCTGAGCCGCGCCGGGTTGGCTTAAGTCACGCTTACCTTATCGTGCCTGTAACAGCGTAAATTCGCGCGGTGAATAAAATGTTATTTTCCGAAGCAAGCCTGACCCGCTACAATGTTCGATCTCTGCCGTAGAAGAAGTTGAAGGAAGCAAAGACAATGAGTGAGACTCTTGAGAAAATTCAGCGCCAGATCGCTGAGAACCCGATTCTGCTGTACATGAAAGGCTCGCCGAAACTGCCAAGCTGCGGTTTCTCCGCCCAGGCCGTTCAGGCGCTCTCTGCATGCGGCGAGCGTTTTGCCTATGTGGATATCCTGCAAAACCCGGATATCCGTGCCGAACTGCCAAAATATGCAAACTGGCCAACCTTCCCGCAGCTGTGGGTTGAGGGTGAGCTGGTTGGCGGCTGCGATATCATTATTGAGATGTATCAGCGCGGTGAATTGCAGCCGCTGATCAAAGAGGCCGCAGCGAAATATAAAGGCGTACCGGACGCCGAATAACCCGGCGTTATCGGCTCTGCCTTGAAAGGGCTCATGTTTCGACATGAGCCCTTTTTTATTGCCTGTCACCTGCTCACGGCGCGTTGACTTAACCTAAATTATTGGGTATTACTGTGCAAATTTTTCGCATAACTCTTTGTTAATTATCCTATTTTAGGAGTTTTGATAAACCCAGGCATGCTTTTTCTGATGACCAGCTGTGAACAGGATTGCCTTAATTCAGGATGAATGATGAAAACAATAGACAAGATGATTGCGTTGATGACGCTTCTCTTTGCTTTTTCAGCCACGGCGCAACAGCCGCCGCTGGCAAGCAAGGAGGATGTGATGACCCGTATCTCACTGGGCACCCTAAGCGGAACGGCGAAGGAGCGGGTCTACGATACCGATGAGGGTGGACGCAAGCTCAGCGAGCTTGACTGGCGCTATCGTCACGCTGTTGTGGTGCAGGGCTCTATCGAGTGGCCGGTGCGGTCCTGGCTCACCTTCGGTGCGTCCGGGTGGACAACTGTCGCGCACAGTGGCAGCAAGATGGATGATTACGACTGGCAGCAGGCATCGCAATCCCGATGGACCGACCACAGCTCTCACCCTAATACGTGGCTCAATTTCGCTAACCAGTGGGATCTCAATCTGACGGGCTGGTTCGTTTACCAGCCTGACTGGCGGCTTGGCGTGATGGGCGGCTATCGGCAAAGCCGTACTAGCTTCTCTGCGCACGGCGGCACCTTCAGCCGTGATAATGGCGCAAAGGTTGGCCGTTTCGATGATGTGAAAGTTCTCGGATATTCACAGCGCTTCAACATGCCCTATGTTGGCCTTACCGGTCGTTATCGCTATGGCAATGTTGAAGCTGGAACCAGCCTGAAATATAGCCGCTGGATAAGTGCACAGGCGACAGACCAGCACTACTTACGCAGCATCACCTTCAGCGATACTACCCGGCACCAGCGGAGCTTTTCCCTTTCGGCTAACGTCGGCTATTACGTCACGCAGCAGGCAAAGCTCTATCTGGAAAGCACCTGGGACCGCACGTTAAATAAAAAAGGGACCAATACCGCCACCTTCTCCAGGCAGGGGACCTATGCGCGTGCCTCTTTCAAGGATAGCGCCGGGATAGAACACTCCTCGCTGCTCACCACCGCCGGGCTGGTCTACCACTTTTAATAAAAAACCGGTCTGTTGACCGGTTTTTTTTCAGGCTTCTGAATCGACTTCTGGCGTCGGCAACGGCCAGCCGCCAAGCCGCTTCCAGCGGTTAACGATTTCACAAAACAGCTGTGCGGTCTGCTCCGTGTCATACAACGCCGAGTGTGCCTGCGTGGCGTCAAAAGCGATGCCAGCGGCCGCACAAGCTTTAGAGAGCACGGTTTGACCCAGCGCCAGCCCGCTCAATGAGGCGGTATCAAAGGTCACGAAGGGGTGAAACGGATTGCGTTTCATCGCCGAACGCTCGGCGGCAGCCATCATAAAGCTGTGATCGAAGGTCGCGTTATGCGCCACCATGATCGCCCGGTTGCAGTTCTGCTCTTTCATCCCTTTGCGCACCAGTTTGAAAATGGCATGCAGGGCGTCATATTCGCTTACCGCGCCGCGCAGCGGGTTGGTCGGGTCGATCCCATTAAACGCCAGCGCTTCCGGCTGCAGATTAGCTCCTTCGAATGGCTCAACGTGAAAGTGCAGGGTGCTGTCAGGCATCAGCCAGCCTTGCTCATCCATTTTTAACGTAACGGCGGCGACCTCCAGCAGGGCGTCGGTTTTGGCGTTAAACCCGGCGGTTTCAACATCGATTACCACAGGGTAAAAACCGCGAAAACGGTCGCACAGAGCAGTCAGTTGAGCATTATCGGACATCAGGATCTCTTGATAGGAAAAAAGGGCAGCGCATTATGGCAAATTTTACGGAAAGATGTAAAACAGCGGGCGCATTGCGCGCCCGGTGGGATCAGTGACCCAGACCGCGTCCGGCGTCTTTCTCTTCAATCAGTTCGATTTTGTAACCGTCCGGATCTTCAACGAAGGCGATAACCGTGGTGCCGCCTTTAACCGGGCCAGCTTCACGGGTGACGTTGCCGCCGTTTTTGCGAATCGCTTCGCAGGACTCCGCCGCGTTTTCCACGCTCAGCGCGATATGACCATACGCCGTGCCCAGCTCATAGCTGTCGACACCCCAGTTGTAGGTCAGCTCAATCACCGCTTCTTCGCTCTCATCACCGTAACCGACAAAAGCCAGCGAATATTTGTACTCCGGGTTTTCGCTGGTGCGCAGCAGTTTCATGCCCAGCACGTTGGTGTAGAAATTGATTGAGCGTTGCAGGTCGCCGACGCGCAGCATGGTGTGAAGTAAGCGCATAATATCCTCTTTTATGAATGCGTTAACGTTCCGGTTCGAAACACGGTTTTAGTATAGCGGCCGATCCGGGCCGCTATCAAATCTCAATCCGCTTCTCAGAGAGAAGGGTAGTCGGTGTAACCTTCCGCGCCGCCGCCATAGAAGCTTTCCGGGCGCTGCGGGTTGAGTTCCGCTTTCAGCTGCAGGCGTTTTACCAGATCCGGGTTGGCGATATAGGCGCGGCCAAACGCCACGGCATCAATCAGCCCCTTGTTGATCAAGTCTTCGGCTTTCTCAACGCTGTATGCACCAGCGCCGATAATCGGGCCGTGGAAGCGCGCACGCACTTTTTCACGGAACGTTTCGCTGTAGGGCTCGCCGCCCGCCCAGTCCGGCTCTGACATGTGCAGGTACGCGATACCGCGTTTACCCAGCTCTTCAATCAGATAGAGCGCGTCAGCTTCTTCGTTTGGGCCATTGTCGGTGTTCTGGAAAGAGCCGATTGGCGAAACGCGAATACCGATGCGATCGGCGCTCCACTCTTCACACACGGCGTCGATCACTTCCAGCACCAGGCGCGCGCGGTTTTCAACGCTGCCGCCATACTGGTCGGTACGCTGGTTTGCAGAAGGTGAGAGGAACTGGTGCAGCAGGTAGCCGTGGGCAGAGTGCAGCTCAACCAGATCGAAACCGGCTTCGCGTGCGTTGGCAACGGCCTGGCGGAAATCATTAACGATGCCTGGGATCTCATCGGTCTCCAGCGCGCGCGGCATGGAGGTATCTTCACGGGTGGCGTTGCCGTTTTCATCACGCAGCGAGGTACGGGTACCCGCGCTGATGGCTGACGGCGCAACCGGTGCGGCACCGCCCGGCTGTAAGCTGCTGTGAGAGATACGGCCGGTGTGCCACAGCTGAACCGCAATACGGCCATCATCGGCATGCACGGCATCGGTGATCTTTTTCCAGGCGGCGATCTGCTCGTCGCTGTGCAGACCCGGTGCGCCCGCATAGCCTTTGGCCTGGGCGGAGATTTGCGTCGCTTCACTGATGATAAGCCCGGCGCTGGCGCGTTGACGGTAGTACTCCGCCATCAGCGGCGTCGGTACATCGCCCGGTTCAATGCTGCGCAGGCGCGTCAGGGGCGCCATCAACACGCGGTTCGGTACGGTAATGGCACCGACTTTCAACGGCGTAAATAATTTACTGGACATAAACAACTCCTGAATAGACCGGTCGACTAGTAAAAGGTGAAATAAAAAGCCTGATGTTATTCAGGCCGGGTAATGATCTGCTGCGCATGCGCCAGCGCGCTTTCCAGCGGCACGGCACTGCGCGAAATTTTTGCCTGCAGGTTAGCGCCGAGCCACAGGGCATATAACACCTGCGCCTGGGTGTGGGCTTCACCGGCAAAGGCGAGGCTCTTATCCTCGCGTCCCTGTTCCAGCGCTTTAGCTAGCAGGGCGATAATTCCCCGTGCGCCGCTGTCCATCGCCGTGCGCATATCTTCCGAGAGATCGCACACTTCCGCCGAGAGTTTGACGGTCAGGCAGCCGCTGATGTGGCCCTGCTGGCAAAACTGCGTCAGGGTCTCCTGATAATAGGCCAGCAATCTGTCGCGCGGCGAACCCGGGCCGCTGGCAAAATGTTGCGCCAGCCGCTGGTGGTAACCGGCGTAGTGGCGCTCAAGCAGCGCCACGCCAAACGCCTCTTTCGAGCGAAAGTAGTGGTAGAAGGAGCCTTTCGGCACTTCCGCCGTTTTCAGTAATTCGCTCAACCCCATGCCGGTAAAGCCGCGATGCATACAGAGCTGCTCGCCGGTGGCCAGTAAGTGTTCGCGTGTATCGTGTTCAGAATTCTTGCGCATCGACACACTCTAGCGGGCGAACTTTGTGATGGCAATTGGCGAACAATGCGTTTTTAACAGTTGCGCAATATCTCACCGCGGTCTTGAATGTAGAGAAAGCCTGCATCTATGGAGCGTCCATTGCCTGAACAACTGGAGTTTTTCCCGGTCCAGAGTCCGTGTCGCGGCATCTGTCAGTCAGATGAGCGCGGCTTTTGCCGTGGCTGTATGCGCAGCCGCGATGAGCGCTTTAACTGGCAAGCGATGAGTGATGCGCAAAAGCAGGAGGTGCTGCGCCTCTGCCGCCAACGTTTGCAGCGTAAATTGCGCGCAATGCGTGACCAACCCCCGGAAGAACCTGATCAACCTTCGCTGTTTTAAGGGCAAAAATGGGTATACTCGGGGCAAATTACCTTCGAGGAAATCATGATGGTTCAGCGTATTGCCCTTGCGCCGCAAGGTCCTGAGTTCTCACGTTTTGTGATGGGTTACTGGCGTCTGATGGAGTGGAATTTCACGCCGCGCCAGCTGGTCAGTTTTATTGAAGCTCATCTCGATCTTGGTGTCACTACCGTCGATCATGCCGATATCTATGGCGGCTATCAGTGTGAAGCCGCCTTCGGCGAAGCCCTCAAGCTTGCCCCGCATCTGCGCGCGCGCATGGAGATGGTCACTAAATGTGGCATCGCCACCACCGCGAAGCCGGAACACGCGCTCGGTCACTACATCACCGAGCGCGACCATATTATTCACAGCGCCGAGCAGTCGCTGGTCAACCTGGCGACCGACTATCTCGATCTGCTGTTGATCCATCGCCCGGATCCGCTGATGGATGCCGATGAAGTCGCCGAAGCCTTTTTACAGCTGCATCAGAGCGGTAAAGTGCGCCACTTCGGCGTCTCTAACTTTACGCCTGCGCAATTCTCCCTGCTGCAATCACGGCTGCCGTTTACGCTGGTCACCAATCAGGTAGAGATCTCGCCTGTGCACCAGCCGCTGCTGCTTGATGGCACGCTCGATCAACTGCAGCAGTTGCGTATCCGCCCGATGGCGTGGTCCTGCCTGGGCGGCGGGCGCATCTTCAGCGATGCTGACTGCCAGCCGCTGCGCGATGAGCTGCACCAGGTGGCAACGGAGCTGAACGCCGAAAGTATTGAGCAGGTGATCTATGCCTGGGTGCTGCGCTTACCCTCTGCGCCGCTGCCGATTATCGGCTCCGGCAAAATTGAGCGCGTGCGTTCATCCCTCGGCGCGCTCAATCTACAGATGACCCGCCAGCAGTGGTTCCGCATCCGTAAAGCGGCGCTCGGCTACGACGTACCGTAAGCTAACGCTATGACCTCCCGGTGAAATGTGCCGCTCTGGCCTACACTTACAGAGCGAAAACAATCCAACGGAGGTCATATGAAGCGTTTTAGTCTGGCAATGCTGGCTCTGCTCACCTGTGCGGGTGCGCAGGCGGCCAGTGAAGAAGTGCAGATGAACCTCGTCACCGCGCAGGGCGTCGGGCAGTCCGTCGGTAGCGTGAAGATCAGCGAAACCGATAAAGGGCTGGAGTTTGCGCCCGACCTCAACGCGCTGCCGCCCGGCGAGCACGGTTTCCATGTTCATGCAAAAGGGAGCTGCGAACCGGCGATGAAAGAGGGCAAGCCCTCTGCCGCTGAAGCCGCGGGCGGCCACCTCGATCCCCATAAAACAGGCAAACATGCAGGACCGGAAGGGGAAGGCCATTTAGGCGACCTGCCGGTGCTGGTGGTCAATAATGACGGTAAAGCGACCGATGCCGTCGTCGCGCCGCGCCTGAAAAAGCTGGACGAGGTGAAAGGCAAGGCGCTGATGATCCACGTCGGTGGCGATAACATGTCCGATCAGCCGAAACCGCTCGGCGGTGGCGGGGCGCGTTATGCCTGCGGCGTAATTAAGTAACCGGCTCGCTGATTGTCCCTGGCGCGGGCGCGTTTTCCAGCTGGGTAAGCGCGCAGTAAAGACGCCAGATTAGCGAGGCGAGTTCCCGCGCGGCGGGCTGGTGATGCTGGCCCAGCGCCGCGCAAATCCGATCTAACTCTGCGAGCGTGGCGTTGAGCGACCGTTGCTGCACGCCGCGCTCGCTCATCACATCCCGCAGCAGACCAATGGCGCGATCGCGCACCCGGCTTAACGGATCGGAACGCGTCTCCCAGCCGCGCAGTTGCCACACCACATGCGAACAGTTGAGCAGCACCACGCCCCAGCGCAACAACCAGCGCCGCGCCTGTGCATCCTGGCTGTTACTGAGCTGGCTGATGTGGTGATAAACAACCGACTCATATTGGTGTTCCTGCAACTTCGGCGTGCGGCTCAGTTGGTCAACAAAATGGCGGCGCAGGGCGCGAATATGGCGACGGCTTTTGCGCGCATCCGATCCCGGTCGCAACACCGCAAAGGCGAGCCAGGCCAGCGCCACGCCGAGGATCTTTGCCAGATCGGCATTGAGAAAATCGGCAAAATCAAACACCGGTGGGTCGCTCACCGCGATAAACGATCCCATAAAGACAATCAGTTGCCCCCACAGCCCGGCGCGCTTTGGCATTTGAAGCTTGAGCAATTGCAGGGTGGTAAGCAGCGGAAAGAGAAACAGCAGAAACAGCGCCAGCGCGTTGATCTGCACCATCAGGCCAAATTTCACCACAAAGCTAAACAGCGTCAGCAGGGCAAGCGTGCGCAACAGCAGAGTTAAAGAGTTGAACGGCGCGGGCGAAACGGAGTAGAGCACACAACTGATCGCTGCCAGCGTCAGCGCGGCGGAGCCATGCTCCCACTGCGAACTGAGACTCCACGCCCCGACCATGATCAGCGCGACAAAGGTGCGCAGCCCGCTCCACAGCGCCTCGGCATTGTCGATATCGCGCATTAACGCCGGGCTGCGCGGTGGCAGCGCTTCGCTTACCGGTGAGGCGTTTTCCAGATGGCGTAACCAGCGGCTGCTGGCAAGGTATAACCGACAAAAGTAGCGCAGCCGCTGCCAGAAAGCGTGATGGCGATAGTCAGCGTCCGGCGCAGGTGCCAGCGGAGCAATGATGCGCGCGACCGTGAGCGCGTCGGCATCGTGATGCGCCAGCTCTGCCAGCAGCTGCTCAAGCACAGGGCGCAGAGAGGCGGGCGCGTCTGGCCAGTTGAGCATCATTCGCCGCAGGCTGGAGATAACGCTGGTCATGCGTAACTGCTGATGGAGCAGCCAGGTGAGCACGCGGTTTTGACGGCGAAAGCGATAGTGGCTCCAGAAGGCCTGAATGCGCAGCAGGTTCGTGGTGAGGATCTGCCCAATCAGGCTCTCATGCGCGTTGCGGATGGCGTCGTTTGTTTCGGCTTGCCAGAGCAGGCTGGCGTGCTCCAGCAGCCGGGCATGCATCCTTCTTAGCGCGGCGAGCAGCGTCGGGCCATCGGCGGTGCCAGGCAGGATCATCATCATCAGGCCGCCGCACAGAATGCCGAGGATCACCTCGCAGACGCGTGCCTGGGCGATGTCCCACAATTCGGTAATTTCAGTGATATTGGTCATCGCAAACGCGATGATGGCAGCGGTGTAGCCCGCCAGCTGGAAGGCGTAGGCGACATTATTGCTGAACTGGGCGCAGGCCCAGGTGCAGAAGGCTATCCAGCCCGCCATGGCAAACAGAAAAAGCCACGGATCGTTAAGGGTTTGCCCGGCGATAATCAGTGCGGCGCACGCCCCAAGCAGGCTGCCGGCAATGCGCCCGAGGCTTTTACTGATCACGCCGCCGACGGTGGGAAAGCTGACGACTGCCGCAGAGGTCATTGCCCAGTAAGGCTCGTCAAGATTGAGCGCATAGGCAAGCGTCAGTGCCAGGCACATAGCAATGCCGTTACGCAGCGCGTAGCGCCACTGACCGCCGGTCGCCTTGACCCACGGCAGGTTTTGCCACAGCCGCGCCAGCCTGCTCACGGCTGCTCGCTGATGGTCACGGTGCAGGTGGTGCCAGCCACCAGCGTCATTCCCTGCGGCAGGGCGTCAAACTGAATGCGTACCGGCACACGCTGCGCCAGCCGCACCCATGGAACCGTCGGTTTTATATCCGCCACCAGCCCGCTGTCCGCCTCCACGCTCTGATCGTAAATGGCGCGACCAATGCTGGATACGTGACCCTGTAACGTTTTGTTGCTGCTGTAGAGCACAATCTTCGCTGCGGCACCTTCACGAATATGGCGCAGTTTGGTCTCTTCGAAATAGCCGACGACATAAAACGAGTGGCTGTCGACCAGCGCAAATACCGGCTGACCGGCAGTGGCGTAGTTGCCCGTGCGCGCAGAGAGGTTAGTCACCCAGCCATCAACCGGCGCGGTAACGCGGGTTTGCGCCAGCTGCCATTTCGCCTGGTTAAGCTGCGCCGTGGCGACGGCGACATCGGCCTGCGCCGCTTTCACGCCAATATTGGCGGTGTCGAGGTCTTCAGCCGAAATGTAGTTATGTGAGAGGTGGCGGCGGCGGTTGGCTTCGTTGTTAGCTTTTGCCAGCTCCGTTTGCGCCTTCGCCAGTTGCCCTTCGGCATTCACTACCGCGATGTGATAAGGGGTATCGTCAAGCAGAAACAGCAGATCGCCTGCGTGAACATACTGGTTATCTTTCACCGCCAGCTGGCGAATGCTGCCGGAGACCTGCGGCGTGATGCTCACCTGCTCGGCGCGCACTTTGCCATCCCGCGTCCAGGGCGACTGCATATAGACATTCCACATCCACCAGCCTGCGGCCAGCGCAATCGCCACGACCAATAACGTTGAGAAATACTTCAGTGAGTTAAGCCGCATCGTTACCACACCATCAACAGGCCGAGCGCGAGGCTCAGCGCAATCACAAAGAGGGAGAGATCCATCAGCATCGGGTGCCAGATGTCGCCCGCGTAGATCCAGTCGCGCAGCAGGCGGTGCGCCATCAGCCAGATAAGAAAACCCAGCATCACGGCTTTGAAGAGCGGCGGAAAATAGACCGAGGCGCCAAAGATAAGATCCTGGAAGGGTAAATCGGGAGAACTTGAGGTTAACTTCACGCGTCACTGTCCTGTTTAAAATAAGTGCGCCAGCGCGCGGAAAGCGGCGCGGCACAAGCCCTGGCGAGGCGAGCAATATATTTGTTTTACAAATATAAATGCTGCAAACTATTCTAAAATGAGTATAATAACTTAGCAAACTAATTATAAGGAGATGAAATTGGAATCGCCATTAGGTTCTGATCTGGCACGCTTAGTGCGCATTTGGCGTGCTTTGATTGACCATCGCCTAAAACCTCTGGAATTAACGCAGACACACTGGGTGACGCTGCACAATATTCATCAGTTACCGCCCGACCAGTCGCAAATTCAACTGGCAAAAGCGATCGGCATTGAGCAGCCTTCACTGGTGCGCACGCTCGATCAACTGGAAGAGAAGGGCCTGATTTCTCGCCAGACTTGCGCCAGCGATCGGCGGGCAAAACGCATTAAATTGACTGACAAAGCGTCGCCTATCATCGATCAGATGGAGACGGTAATTCGTAAGACCCGGGGTGAGATTTTATCCGGGTTCTCTGCGGAGGAGCTTGAGATGTTGATTAAGATGATCGCCCGGCTGGAGCACAATATTACCGAGCTCCAGTCGCGAGACTAAAAGCAAAAAGCCTTGCAATCGCAAGGCTTTTTTTATGCCCATTGGCGGGCAAGCTTATACGGTCATCAGCATGACCGCACACGCTTATGATTAACGCGGGGAAACGGTAATTTCGCGGCCGTTGCTTGCCATGACGACGCGCTGACCTGCAACGTATTGGGTTTTACCCTGTTTCTGCACCACCATAATGGTGTTGCCGTCATCCTTACGAATTTCCAGCTCCACGCCCTGGGTTTTGTTCATCGCACCCTGTGCGGATTGACCCGCAACGCCACCGGCTACTGCACCTGCGGCGGTTGCCAGCGAACGACCTGCGCCGCCGCCAACGGTGTTGCCCAGGAAACCACCCAGCACGGCACCGCCCAGCGCGCCGATAACATTGCTGTCATCACCGCCCTGAATCTGCACCGGACGAACGTTAACCACGGTGCCGTAAGTGACATTTTGCACCTGTTTGGCTTCGGATGCAGAGTAGACGTCGCCGGAGAGCGAGTCGTTATTCACACACCCAGCCAATGTAAAACCAACCAGCGAAACTGCCAGTGCACGTAACATCATTTATGAATCTCCTGTTCACCATGAAACGCCCTTGCGAGCATCCGTCATGGCTAAATTATATGGCATATTCGCAATGCCACTCGAATCTTCAGCCAATTCCCGAAAAAAATGATACACAAAGCGCGATCAACCCGATCTAAACGAAGCGATTATAAGCGTACTTTGCGCCATTTACACTTAAGCAAAATGGTGAGGATTGTTAAAAAGTGTTTGCAGTCGATGGCGTAAACGGACGCTTTATGGTGGAGTGGAGCCTCTTTGCCATGCATGAAAGGAAGGGATATGAAATCAGGTCGCTATATTGGGGTGATGTCGGGCACCAGTCTGGACGGGGTAGATGTGGTGCTGGCCGCCATCGACGACACCATGGTCGCGCAGCAGGCAAGCCTGACCTTTCCCATTCCGCTGCCCCTTAAAGAGGGGATCCTCAACATCTGTCAGGGGCAGGAGCTGACCCTCTCTCAGCTTGGCCGCCTCGACACGCAGCTCGGCAAACTCTTTGCCGATGCGGTATTAGCCCTGATGGACAGAGAGCAGCTCGTTGCCCAGGATATTGTGGCGATTGGCTGTCACGGCCAGACCGTCTGGCACGAACCAACGGGCGTGGCGCCGCACACGCTGCAAATCGGTGATAACAACCAGATTGCCGCGCGTACCGGTGTTACCGTGGTCGGTGATTTTCGCCGCCGCGATATGGCGCTCGGCGGGCAGGGCGCGCCGCTGGTCCCCGCTTTTCATCACGCGCTGCTCGCGCACCCGGTTGAGCGGCGTATGGTGCTCAATATCGGCGGTATCGCCAATCTCTCACTCTTAATCCCGGGTCAGCCGGTCAGAGGTTTCGACACCGGGCCGGGCAATATGCTGCTTGATGCGTGGATCTGGCGTCATCTGGGCAAACCCTACGATGAGAACGCGGAGTGGGCGAGCGAAGGCAAAGTGATCCTGCCGCTGCTGCAAAGAATGCTGAGCGACCCCTATTTTGCCGAGCCGGCACCGAAGAGCACCGGGCGGGAGTATTTCAATGCCGCCTGGCTGGAGCGTCATCTTGTTCACTATCCGGGGCTTGCCGCCTGCGATGTACAGGCGACGCTGGTGGAGCTGACGGCGGTCACCATCTCCGAACAGGTGTTGCTCAGCGGCGGCTGCGAGCGGCTGCTGGTGTGCGGTGGCGGCAGCCGTAACCCGCTTTTAATGGCGCGCCTGGCAAGCCAGCTTCCGGGTATTGAAGTGGCTCCGACCGATGATGCCGGGATCAGCGGCGACGATATGGAAGCGCTGGCCTTTGCGTGGCTGGCGTGGCGCACGCTGGCTGGCTTGCCGGGCAATCTCCCCTCGGTGACCGGTGCTGCCGCGCCAACGGTGCTGGGGGCTATCTTCCCGGCTAACCCACGGCAGAATCAGAGTTAACCGCATTCCACTTCAGGGGTACGCCGTTAGACTGACCGGGTTTAAGGAGGGCGCTTCGCTCTCCGTGACCAGGAGCGTCCCGGAGTATCCTATGAAAAAAATCCTTATCATCTGCCTGCCCGCACTGCTCGCCGGATGCAGCTATTACAACCAGTTCGTCGAGCGCATGCACACCGATACTCTCGCCTATCAGTGCGATGAAAAGCCGCTGACCGTGAAGATTAACCAGACCCGCCAGCAGGCGAGTTTCGTGCTTGATAACCAGCAGCTGACCCTGCAGCAGGGGCTCTCCGCCTCGGGCGCGCGTTACACCGACGGCGTATACGTTTTCTGGTCAAAAGGCGACGGCGCCACCGTCTATAAACACGACCGCATTGTGTTAAACAACTGTCAGTTAATTCCGCAGCGTTGAGATTTTCACCGGGGGGCGCATAATAGCTCTCCCTGAGGACAACTTTCGCTAACGCCATGACTGATAACGATCAATTGCAGCACATCGCGCACCTGCGCCGTGAGTACACCAAAGGCGGTCTGCGCCGCGCCGACCTTCCCGCTGAACCCTTAACGCTCTTTGAGCGCTGGCTTGGCCAGGCATGTGAAGCGCAGCTCGCCGACCCGACGGCCATGGTGGTCGCCACCGTTGATGAGCAGGGGCAACCCTATCAGCGCATCGTGCTGCTCAAGCACTACGACGAAAAAGGGCTGGTGTTCTACACCAACCTCGGTAGCCGTAAAGCACAGCATCTGGAACATAATCCGGCTATCAGCCTGCTCTTTCCGTGGCACATGCTGGAGCGCCAGGTGATGGTGACCGGCAAAGCGGAGCGTCTCTCCACCCTTGAAGTAGTGAAGTATTTCCACAGCCGCCCGCGCGACAGCCAAATCGGTGCATGGGTCTCAAAGCAATCAAGCCGCATCTCGGCGCGCGGTATCCTCGAAAGCAAATTCCTCGAGCTGAAACAGAAATTCCAGCAAGGCGAGGTGCCACTGCCCAGTTTCTGGGGCGGCTATCGCATCCCGATTGAGCAGATGGAGTTCTGGCAAGGCGGTGCAAATCGCCTGCACGATCGTTTTTTGTACCAGCGTGAAAATGGCGCGTGGAAAATCGACCGTCTGGCACCGTAAAACGCCGAAAATGTTGTGATAAGCGCTGGTGCAACGTAGCCCGGCGCTTTATGCTATCTGCCCCCCTGAAGTATCCTTTCGCATCTGGCGAAAAGTCGTGTACCGGCATAGGTGCAGTCCGTTTATACATGGAGAATTTGATGGCTAGCAGTAACTTGATTAAACAATTGCAAGAGCGGGGCCTGGTGGCCCAGGTGACGGATGAGGAAGCGTTAGCAGAGCGACTGGCGCAGGGGCCAATCGCGCTCTATTGCGGCTTCGATCCCACCGCTGACAGCTTGCATTTGGGGCATCTGGTTCCTTTGTTATGCCTGAAACGCTTCCAGCAGGCGGGTCACAAACCGGTCGCGCTGGTGGGCGGCGCCACGGGGCTTATCGGCGATCCGAGCTTTAAAGCCTCCGAGCGTAAACTCAATACCGAAGATACCGTGCAGGAGTGGGTCGACAAGATCCGCAACCAGGTGGCACCGTTCCTCGATTTTGACTGCGGCGAGAACGCAGCTATCGCGGCGAACAACTACGACTGGTTCGGCAGCATGAACGTGCTCACCTTCCTGCGCGACATCGGTAAGCATTTCTCTGTTAACCAGATGATTAACAAAGAAGCGGTCAAACAGCGTCTGAACCGCGATGATGTCGGCATCTCCTTCACTGAATTCTCCTACAACCTGCTGCAGGGCTATGACTTTGCCTGCCTGAACGAGCGCTACGGCGTGGCGTTGCAGATTGGCGGCTCCGATCAGTGGGGCAACATCACCTCCGGTATCGACCTGACCCGTCGTCTGCATCAGAACCAGGTCTTCGGCCTGACCGTACCGCTGATCACCAAAGCCGACGGCACCAAGTTTGGTAAAACCGAAGGCGGCGCGGTGTGGCTCGATCCGAAGAAAACCAGCCCGTACAAGTTCTATCAGTTCTGGATCAACACCGCTGATGCCGATGTCTATCGCTTCCTGAAATTCTTCACCTTTATGGACATCGCTGAGATCAACGCGCTGGAAGAAGAGGATAAGAACAGCGGGAAAGCGCCGCGCGCGCAGTATGTGCTGGCCGAGCAGGTAACACGTCTGGTTCACGGTGACGAGGGTCTGACCGCCGCGAAACGCATCACCGCAAGCCTGTTCAACGGCACGCTGAGCGATCTCAGCGAAGCCGACTTTGAACAGCTGGCGCAGGATGGCGTACCGATGGTTGAGATGGAGAAGGGCGCGGATCTGATGCAGGCGCTGGTGGATTCCGAGCTGCAGCCGTCCCGCGGCCAGGCGCGCAAAACCATCGCCTCTAACGCGGTCACCATTAACGGTGAAAAGCAGGCCGATCCGGAGTACTTCTTTACCGATGCCGACCGTCTGTTTGGTCGCTACACGCTGCTGCGTCGCGGTAAGAAGAACTACTGCCTGGTGTGCTGGAAGTAATTTTCACTGGCTTCAGACGATAAAAAAGGCGGGAATATCCCGCCTTTTTCTTTGCCTTGCATTTAGGCAGGCCGCTGTAAATCAGGCAATGCCTTCCGCGGAGAGTGCCGCAGCCACCGCCGGGCGTGCCGCCACGCGTGACATGTAGGCTTCGATATTGCCAAGACCGCTCATATCGAGTTTTACCGCATGCGCCCAGCGCAGCACGGTGAAGAGATAGCCATCGGCAATGGTGAAGTGCTCGCCACTGATCCAGCCGTTACCGCTCAGGGCGTCGTTAACGTAGTGCAGCTTCTTCTCCAGCTGTGCGCGCACGGTCGGTTTGTACTCTTCCGGCGTATCCGGGCGGAACAGCGGGGTAAAGCCCTTGTGCAGCTCGGTGGCGATATAGTTCAGCCACTCCAGCGCCTTGTAGCGCGGCAGCGTACCGACAGCCGGCAGCAGCTGGCTTTGCGGCGCGTTATCCGCAACGTACTGCATAATAGCGACGCCTTCGGTGATCAGCGTGCTGTCATCCAGCAGCAGCGCCGGAACCTGGCCTTTCGGGTTAATCGCGAAAAAGTCTTCGCCATCTTCCAGACGTTTTTTCATCAGATCGACGCTGATAAGGGCGATCTCTTTCCCGGCTTCGCGCAGGGCGATATGGGAGGCAAGTGAGCAGGCACCTGGCTTGTAGAACAGTTTCATCGACGTTTCCTTTTATCTAAATTCCGGCATAGAGTAGTACGCCGTTGCATAAAAAAAAGCCGCTAACTGACGTTAACGGCTTCTTCATGTTTACCCGCTTGCGATTACGCAGTGGCGGTTTTGGACGCTTCATCCGCGTCGTCACGGCTCTGGGTCATGCGGTTCAGCTTCGGCGCGGTCAGCACCATCAGCACGGCAATCACCGCCGTCGCAATACCAATCTGCAGGAAGACGCTACCGTAGATGTTCAGGGACATCAGCGGGTCGGTGACGTTCTCCGGGATCGCCATCTGGTTGGCCACGTAGCCGGCGATGATATTCGCGCCCGCGGTGGTCAGGAACCAGCTGCCCATAATAAAGCCCATCAGACGCTGCGGCACCAGCTGTGCGACCATCGCCAGACCAAGGCCGGAGATCATCAGCTCACCAATACTCTGCAGGCCGTAGCTCGCAATCAGCCAGCTTACGGAAACAATACCGGCATCAGAGGCGAACTTGGTGCCCAGCGGCAGCACGAGGAACGCGCCGGAGCAGAGCACCATCCCGATAGCGAACTTGTGCGGCATCGGCAGGGTGTCGCCCATTTTGTTATAGATAGCGGCAAGAATCGGGCTACCGATAATGATCCAGAACGGGTTCAGCGCCTGATACTGCTCTGGCTCAAACGCGATGCCGAACAGGGTATGTTCAACGTTACGGATAGCGAAGAAGTTCAGGGAAGTCGGCATCTGGCTGTAGAGGACGAAGAAGACGATAGCCTGCACCATCAGGATAAAGGCGACGATCATCTTACGACGCGCCGCGCCCTGCAGGGTAAAGGTCTCTTTCGCGAAGATGGCGATAATGCCCAGCGCGATCACGCCCAGTACCATACGCGCGATACCCTGGTTATGCAGCAGCCAGGTGGCAATCGCGATCAGCACCGCAATACCGACGATAGTCGCCAGCAGGTAGCCAACGCGCAGCGGTTCGAAGTCCGGTTTGGAGCCGTAGTTTTTCACCCAGCGTTTGCAGAACGCAAAGTTAACGATGGTGATCAGCAGGCCAACGACGCTCAGACCAAACGCGGTGCTCCAGCCAAAGCGGGCAGCAAGCCATGGCGTTGCCAGCATTGAGAAGAAGGAGCCAACGTTCACCGCCATGTAATACATGGTGAACGCACCGTCGAGACGCGGGTCATCCTTGTCATAGCAAGTTGAGAGCAGCGAAGAGGGGTTGGCTTTAAACAGACCGTTACCGACAGCAATCGCTGCCATGCCCATATAGACGATGCTGGCATCGTGACCTGACCAGGCCACCAGCGCATAACCCAGCGCCAGCACAATCGCGCCCAGCAGGATCACACGTTTAGTACCGAGCACTTTGTCGCCCAGCCAGCCGCCGATAGCCACCAGGCCATAGACCAGTGCGCTGAAGGAGGAGAAGAGCGTAATGGAGTCTGATTCCGACATTCCCAGTTGCTTAACCAGGTAAACGGCCATGATCCCTTGCAGGCCGTAGTAACCAAAACGTTCCCACAATTCGATCGAGAAGATGAGATAGAACGCTTTCGGTTGTTTGAAAGCGTTCATGCTGACGCTTTCTGTTGGTTTGTTTGCAGTTGACACGTAGACCTCTTTTTTTACATCCCATATTAACGGGGGGTGTTCAGCGCGCGATAACCAGTTTGCATCACGCTTTTAGTTATATTGGGAGGAGAAACGGCGGGTAATGTTCACTATCCTGGCCCATGAGGCAAGTCTTTTGACATATTCTGTTACATAGATCCAGCGCATAACTTTGCTCGGCAAACTGAATTGTTATTCAGAGTTTAATTTTATCATTTTGGTAAAAGTGGATTTTTCTACTGGTTCTTAACATCTCAACGCGGGGGTAAGGGATATGTTCGGCTATTTTCGCGCACAGGCAGTGCATTGGGCTGGTTTCTGAGACATATCTGGTTGGATGTCCCGGCAGAGTAGGGACGGGATGGATATCAGGGATGCGTAGATTTTAACATTTAGCCCTTTATTAACATTGCCTTAGCAAATAAGCCTCAAAGCACCTGGCGTTGGATTTTTTTCTTCTAAAAAAAGGTTTCAACTGCCTGAAAGTGTATAAGCGGATGATTATTTGCTCAAATGGCTATTCGACTGCCCGATCGTGTCAGTAGGCGACTCTTTTGCAGAGTTGTGAGGCGTATCACAATGAGTTATCTCCTAAAATCAGCCACTTTGTGGCGGCTTTTTTGACAGGCGATACGCTTAATAGAGAAATAATTAACAATTCTTGCCCGGATAAGCCGGTTGTTCATGACAGCAGGGGGCTGCAGTGGCAGACTTCTGACTTCATTTTTATGGGAGCAAAGCGATGAATTTTCATCCGTGGATCAACGCAGTACATATTGTCAGCGCAATCGTCTGGATTGGCGGCATGCTGATGAGCGCCATGGTGGCGCAGTGGAGCCTGCGACAGAAAGATAAAAGCACCACCCTGGTTCTGCTTAACGATGTACGCAGTTGGAACCGCAGAATGACCAGCCCGGCGATGATCGTGCTGTGGATTGCCGGCATCGCCATGCTGGTGGCCTACGGGCAGATGCCGCACCTGTGGTTAATCATCAAGATCGTGTTTGTGGTGCTGCTATCGGGCCTGCACGGCTTTCTCTCCGCCACGCTGCGTCGGCTGGCGAACGGTGAAGCCCTGAAGCGTACAGGCGCGCTGAACAACGCTACGCTGCTGCTGGTGCTCTTTACCGTGGTGATTACGGTACTGGCGGTGGTACGCCCCTTCTGAGGCGTTAATCGGTCTTACTGTCGTATTCGCACAAATCTTCAATGATGCAGGAGCCGCAGCGGGGTTTACGGGCGATGCAGGTGTATCGCCCGTGCAGAATAAGCCAGTGATGGCAGTCGACTTTAAACTCCGCCGGCACCACTTTCAGCAGCTTCTCCTCTACCTCTTCGACATTCTTCCCCGGCGCAAAGCGCGTGCGGTTAGAGACGCGGAAAATATGGGTATCAACGGCGATAGTCGGCCAGCCAAAAGCGGTATTCAGCACCACATTGGCGGTTTTACGCCCGACGCCCGGCAGGGCTTCCAGCGCGGCGCGATCTTCGGGCACTTCGCCACCATGTTTTTCCAGCAAAATGCGGCAGGTCTTAATGACGTTCTCCGCTTTGCTATTGTAAAGGCCGATGGTTTTGATGTACTGCTTCACGCCATCAACGCCCAGCTCCAGCATCGCCTGCGGCGTATTGGCAACCGGGTAGAGCAGCGCCGTTGCTTTGTTGACGCTGACATCCGTCGCCTGGGCTGAAAGCAGCACGGCGATCAGCAGTTCAAACGGCGAGGTGAAGTTCAGTTCGGTGGTCGGATGCGGGTTGTTCTCCCGCAGCCGGGTGAGGATTTCGAGGCGTTTCGCTTTATTCATTATGCCTTCCCGGGCGAGGTCTCTGGCGCGTCGTTGACCTGCGCAGCGGCAGCGGCTTCACGACGTTTTTTCATTTTCTGATCGATTAAGTATTTCACTGCCAGCATCATACCGAGGCCGATAAACGCGCCCGGCGGCAGCATCGCCAGCAGGAACGGCGAGTCCGTATGGAACACTTCGATGCGCAGCCCTTTGGCCCAACTGCCCAGCAGGCCATCCGCGCCGTCAAACAGCGTGCCGTTGCCGAGCATCTCACGCATTGAACCGAGCACAAACATTGCGCCGGTCGCCCCCATGCCGATAGCAAAACCATCCAGCGCCGACAGCGCCGGCCCTTTTTTCGCCGCAAACGCCTCTGCGCGACCGACCACGATGCAGTTGGTGACGATCAGCGGAATAAAGATGCCCAGCGACTGATAGAGGCCGAAAGCATAGGCGTTGATCAGCATCTGCACGGCGCTGACCACCGAGGCGATGATCATCACGTAGATGGGAATACGGATCTCCGACGGCGTCCAGCGCCGCAGCAGGGAGATAAACAGGTTAGTCAGGGTCAGCACCAGCGTAGTCGCCAGCCCCAGCCCGAGGGCATTGGTAGCGGTCGACGTTACCGCAAGCAGCGGACACATGCCGAGTAACTGCACCAGCGCGGAGTTGTTTTTCCACAACCCCTGGACAATAACCTCTTTTACTTCGCTCATCGTTTACTCTCCACACTCTGGCAAACGGGATAGCTGCTCAGGCAGCGTCATGGCGTAAATCCCGGTACGTTTCACCGCATTCACCACCGCGCGCGGGGTGATGGTCGCACCGGTAAACTGATCGAAATCGCCGCCATCTTTCTTCACGGCGAAGTGGCTATCGGCCGGGCCGTCGATTTTCTTGCCGGCAAAGTAGGTGATCCAGTTACTGATGCGCAGCTCGATTTTATCGCCCAGACCCGGCGTTTCATGGTGTTCGGTAACACGCACGCCCAGCACCGTACCGCTAAAATCCGCGCCGACCAGTAGCTGGATAGCACCGGAGTAGCCATCCGGCGCGGTGGATTCAATCACCGCCGCCACCGGTTTATCCTCCTTCTGCGCAATCCAGACGCGATGCGGGCCTTTGCCGAGCGCCGGGTCGCTCACCACATAACAACTCTGCGCCAGCGCGTTAGTATAGCTCTCGGGCGGCAGCACCTGATCGAAGAGCGCTTTTTGCTGCAATACCGCCTGGTCGGCGATGGTGCTTTTGGTCATCTGGTTAATGGCGGCGGTCAGACCGGTGGAGCCAGCGGCAAAGAGGGCCAGCGTGACGCCATGTTTACGCATTGTATCTAGCATGACGGCTCCTTAACGATGTCCGTACACGCGCGGGCGCGTGTAGTAATCAATCAGCGGCACGGTGATATTCGCCAGCAGCACCGCAAAGGCCACGCCATCCGGGTAGCCGCCGAAGCTGCGGATCAGCCACACCAGCAAACCGGCCAGCGCGCCGAAAATCAGACGACCTTTGTTAGTGGTCGAGGCGGTGACCGGATCTGTAAGAATAAAGAACGCGCCGAGCATCGTCGCACCTGAGAGCAGATGCAGCTGCGGGGCTAAAAAGGTCTGCGGGGCGAAGAGCCAGCCAAGGGTGGCGCACAGGGTCAGTGAGAGCAGGAAACTGACCGGGATATGCCAGCGAATGGTGTTTTGCGACAGCAAAAAGATCCCGCCCGCCAGATAGCCAAGGTTGACCCACTGCCAGCCTGCACCTGCCAGCACGCCGCTGTAGATCGGGTACTGCATTATCTGCTCAACGCTGTGTCCGGCATGCAGCGAGGTTTTAAAGGTGTCGAGAGGTGTCGCCTGGCTGATGCCATCCACCCCCATGCGCAGCGCATCCATCGTTGCACCCGTGGTGCTGTGACCGGTAAAGATCACCTGAAGGGCATCCAGCAAACCGGGCACCGTGCGCGCAATATCATGGGGCGGCAACCAGCTGGTCATCTGCACCGGGAAGGAGATAAGCAGCACCACATAGCCGATCATCGCCGGGTTAAAGGGGTTATGGCCGAGACCGCCATACAGCTGCTTGGCGATAATCACTGCAAACACAGTGCCCAGCACCACCATCCACCACGGCGCAAAGGAGGGGATGCTGATGGCGAGCAGCAGGCCGGTTAACAGGGCCGAGTTATCCGCCAGAATGGTGCTGATGGACTGTTTGCGCAGTTTCAGCACCAGCCCTTCCGCCAGCAGGGCGCTGACGATAGCGAGGATAAGCTGGATCAATGTTCCCCAGCCGAAGAACCACAGCTGCGCGGCGATGCCCGGTATCGTCGCCAGCGTGACCAGCAGCATAATGCGCGAGGTCTGGCGCTGGTTATGGGTGTAAGGGGAACTTGCGATTCTGAAAACCATTTAATCCTCGTTAACAGCTTGCTGCGCGGCTTTTTTAGCCTGAACTCGGGCAATGGCCGCCGCGACCGCCGCTTTACGCGGCTCGTCATTGGCAGCCTTGGTGTGCGTGGAGGCCTCTTCTGCGCTGGACTGCGCGCGGGCCTGCTCTGCTTTGCGTGCTTTGGCACGGGCAATCGCCGCTTCGACGGCGGCTTTGCGCGGGTCAACCGGCTCACTGCTTTCCGGCTCGGCGGCAGGCGTCTCTTTCTGCGCCTGCTCCGCTTTACGCGCTTTCGCGCGGGCAATCGCCGCTTCGACGGCGGCTTTGCGCGGGTCGACCGGCTCGCTGGCTTCCGGCTCGGCAACTGGCATCTCTTTCTGCGCTTGCTCCGCTTTACGCGCTTTCGCGCGGGCAATCGCCGCTTCAACGGCGGCTTTGCGCGGGTCAACCGGCTCGCTGGCTTCCGGCTCGGCGGCAGGCGTCTCTTTCTGTGCCTGCTCCGCTTTACGTGCTTTGGCACGGGCAATCGCTGCTTCAACGGCGGCTTTGCGCGGATCGACCAGTTCGGTGGTTTCCGGTTCGGTAGCGGCAGCGACTTTCTGCGCATGCTCAGCTTTACGGGCTTTGGCGCGGGCAATCGCTGCTTCGACAGCGGATTTGCGCGGGTCGTCGCCTTCAGCCGTCTGCTGCGCTTTTTCCGCCTGACGCGCGCGCGCCTCGGCTTTACGCGCTTCGCGGGCGGCAATCACTTCACGGTTATCCGGCTCGGCGCCAGCCTGCACCACCACCGGCTCTGCGGCAGCGGCCTGTTTCTCTTTCACGCGCGAGAGCGCGGCTTCAATTGCCTGCTTATCCTCTTCGCCAGGCTTCGCTGCGGCCTGCTTGTGTCGCGCCTGGCGCGCCAGTTTCTCGCGCTCAAGGCGCGCCTGACGGGCTTCAAAACGCGCCTTCGCTTCGGCGGTGCGTCGCTCTTCCTCGGCGATGGCGGAGATCTCCGCTTTCTCCTGGCGGAAATATTGCACCAGCGGAATATTGCTCGGGCAGACCCATGCGCAGGCACCACACTCGATGCAGTCGGAGAGATTGTGTGCGATGGCTTTGTCGTGCTGTTGCCCTTTGCTGAACCAGTAGAGCTGCTGCGGCAGTAAGTCCGCCGGGCAGGCATCGGCGCAGGCGCTACAACGGATGCACCCTTTCTCTTCCTGCGTTTCGCCCATTTCGCTGGCCGAAGGGGCGAGCAGGCAGTTAGTAATTTTGACCACCGGCACATCCAGCCACGGCAGGGTAAAGCCCATCAGCGGGCCGCCCATAATCACCAACTGTTCTGCCGAAGGCTGGAAGCCAGCATAATCGAGCAGGTGACGAACCGGCGTGCCGAGCCGCGCCCAGACGTTGCCCGGCCGGGTAACCGCTTCACCGGTCAGAGTCACCACGCGCTCCGTTAACGGTTCACCGTCGATCACCGCGCGCTTCACCGCGTAGGCGGTGCCGACGTTCTGCATCAGCACGCCGATATCGGACGAGCGGCCACCGTGCGGCACCTGCTTTCCGGTGAGGATCTGCGTCAGCTGTTTTGCGCCGCCGGAGGGGTATTTGGTCGGGATCACTTTCAGCTGAATATCGTGGCTGCCCGCCAGCACCGCACGCATCATCGAGATCGCCTGCGGTTTATTATCTTCGATACCGATCAGCACCTGGCGCGGCTGAAGGATATGCGCGAGGATGCGCACCCCTTCCATAATCTGCGCGGCGCAATCCTGCATCAGGCGATCGTCGGCGGTGATATAGGGTTCGCACTCGGCAGCATTGATAATCAGCGTATCGACTTTATTGCCGGCGCCTTGCAGCTTGGCACCGGTCGGGAAGCCAGCTCCGCCCAGCCCGGCAACGCCGAACTGATGGATGCGCTCAATCAGCGCTTCAACGCTCTGGGCGCGATAATCCTGCCACCCTTCGCGCGCAATCCAGCGATCTTCGCCGTCCGCTTCGATAATGACGCTCAGTTCAGGCAGGGCGGAGGGGTGTGCGGTAGCGTGAGGGGCAATCGCCACAACGGTGCCGGAGGTCGGCGCGTGCACCGGCAGCATACGACCGCGGCCGCGGGTCAGCGGCTGTCCGCGCAAAACGCTATCGCCCACGCTGACGCACAGTTCGCCTTCAGCGCCGATATGCTGCTTTAAAGGAATGACAAAACGGTTCGCCAGCGGCAGTTGACGCAGCGGCGTACCGTTAGACTGGGTTTTCATCTCCGGCGGATGAATGCCGCCGTGAAAATCCCACAGTTTCTCTTTTCGGAATGCGGAAAATAACTTAAGCATGGTGCTCCACGGGAATAGTGCGCACCGGAATGGTGTGCAGATCCCATTTCCAGTTCTGCGTGGTTGGCGCAACCGGGCGCAGGTCGATACACTGCGTCGGGCACGGATCCACACAAAGATTACAGCCGGTGCAGAGATCGCTTACCACCGTATGCATGGCGCGGGTTGCGCCCACGATGGCGTCGACCGGGCAGGCCTGAATGCATTTTGTACAGCCGATGCAGTTGCTCTCATCGATGATGGCAAGCATACGCACCGGCTCCAGCGCGTCGGCATCGCCATCAATCGGCTGCGGGTCGACGTTTAACAGCGTGGCGATTTTCTGCATCACCGCTTCGCCGCCGGGGGCGCAGCGGTTGATCTTTTCACCCTGGGTGCCGACCGCTTCGGCGTAGGGGCGACAGCCGGGGTAGCCGCACTGCCCACACTGGCTCTGCGGCAGCAGTTCATCGATACGTTCAACAACCGGATCGTCCTCGACCGCAAACCGGCGCGAGGCGTAACCGAGGATCAGGCCGAACAGCAGCCCAAGTACGCTCAGGACTGCAACGGCGATGGTTATCGCATTCATTACAGTTTTACCAGGCCACTAAAGCCCATAAAGGCCAGAGACATTAAGCCGGCGGTAACTAACGCAATCGCATTACCGCGAAACGGCGCGGGAACATCGGCGACGGCAAGGCGTTCGCGGATCGCGGCGAACAGCACCATCACCAGTGAGAAGCCGACGGCGGCGGCGAAGCCATACAGCGCCGACTGCATAAAGTTGTGCCCAAGGTTGATGTTGAGCAGCGCGACGCCGAGCACCGCGCAGTTGGTGGTGATAAGCGGCAGAAAGATACCGAGCAGGCGATAGAGCGCCGGGCTGGTTTTACGCACCACCATCTCGGTGAACTGCACCACCACGGCAATAATCAGGATAAAGGAGAGGGTGCGCAGATAGACCAGGTTCAACGGGATCAGCACCCAGTTGTCGATAAGCCATGAGCAGATCGAAGCCATGGTCATGACGAAGGTGGTTGCGAGCCCCATACCCATTGCGCTTTCCAGCTTTTTGGAAACGCCCATAAACGGACACAGGCCAAGAAACTTCACTAGTACGAAGTTGTTGACCAGTACCGTTCCGATAAATAGCAGAAGATAGTCTGTCATTATGTGGCCTGAAATGAAAAAAGCCGCCTATTATCGGGCAAACTGCCCCGGGCGACAACAGGTTAACTGTAAGGTTATTTACGGGTTAATAAAGGTCTTCTTCACGCGCACCGCGCGCTTGAAGTAGGGCACAAACAGCGCCGCCGCCAGCAGCGGAAAGATCAGCTGGCGAACCGCCATCGCATCGGAAACGGGTGAAAAAGCAAATGCTTTTATCGCCAGCAGCACGCAGACCAGCAGCCAGATAATGTAGTGTTTCGGCACCAGGCTGCGGCGTTTGAAAAAGGCGATGGTCAGCCAGAGCGTATAGCACCAGAGTGCGGCAGCAAAAATAAAGGATAAGATCAACAGCAGCATCGCTTTCGACGGCTGCGCCAGCAGGGCCGAGAGCGCATGCGGCGTTAACAGGGCGGTGACGTAGAGCATTAACGCCAGCGAGGTGCTTAATAACGCGACCAGCAACCAGGCCAGAGGGGCGAGTAACCAGCCTCCGATACGTTCTGCGGGTGTTGTTGTCATGCCATTTCCTCTGTTAACACATTCAGTTGCGGCAAACATTGCCGGGCGACGAGTATAAAGCATCGCACGGCGATTGCCAGCGGTCTCAGACCACGTAGCGCCATACCGAGCGCGGAACGCACCCAATGTCAAATAGCCGCCCGCCGGAGACCAGCTCAGCGCGGCGGTGATCGGCAGCGCGATACATATTAATGATCTCACTGCTCTCGGTCAGGGTGTAGTTAAGGTGATCAAAGAGCTTTTCCAGGCTTTCAAGCGAACTGATTTTGCGAAATTTTAATAAATAGTCCTGCACGGTCATGTCGGAGGGTGTCCATATAATGAAGAGGCAAAAAAAGAACGACTATGCGCGCAAATAATAGACGTTATTATCCGGGCGTAACTAGCGTGAGAATAATCTGCCATTAAATTAAGCATATTCTTTTCAGATAAAAACCCGGCGCCACAAAGGCGCCGGGCGAAGAAGGTTAACGTCCTTCCTCATGACGGGCAACCCGCTTCTGGCGCGATATGGGCTATCGCAGCAATAGGGAATACCTTTATTTCTTTTGCACTACCACGCTTTGCTCAGGCGGCTGGTAATTATCAATATGGCTGGCAAACACCAACAGAATGGTTGATACGCCGAGCACAATCCAGCCCATTAATTCAACAATCCGATTGAATATTGCGGTCATATTTATACTGCTCCCTGGGATTCACATCACACGCCGGTAGTCATTAACGGGTGTTGGGCGCAGATTTAAGCAGATTTTGTGACCGGAAACCAGACCAGAATACGCTGAATTATTCGGCGTAAAAATGCGACACAACAGCGGTTGTCGGCATCAGGCAGATAGTGTGAAATGGAGGTCCACTGAAAAGAGGCCGTGATATGAGTGATATTATTCGGGTTGGCGTGATCGGATATGGCTACGCCAGTAAAACATTTCATGCACCGCTGATCGCAGGCACCGCCGGAATGGCGCTGGCGGCTATTTCCAGCAGTGATGAGTCAAAAGTCAAAGCCGACTGGCCGAACGTCGATGTCGTCGCCGATCCTAAACGTCTGTTTAACGATCCCAATATCGATTTAATTGTCATCCCCACGCCCAACGATACCCACTTTCCGCTGGCGAAAGCGGCGCTGGAAGCGGGCAAACATGTGGTGGTTGATAAACCCTTCACTGTGACACTGTCACAGGCGCGTGAGCTGGATGCACTGGCCCGCAGCTATGGTCGCCTGTTGTCGGTGTTTCACAACCGCCGCTGGGATAGCGACTTCCTGACGCTGAAAGCGCTGCTTGCCGATGGCGCACTGGGTGAAGTGGCCTATTTCGAATCGCATTTCGACCGCTTCCGCCCGCAGGTGCGTGACCGCTGGCGCGAACAGGGCGGCCCGGGGAGCGGCATCTGGTACGATTTAGCCCCACATTTACTCGACCAGGCGGTCAATCTGTTTGGTCTGCCGGTCTCATTAACTGTCGATCTGGCCCAGCTGCGCCCGGGCGCGCAGTCCACCGACTATTTTCACGCGGTATTGACCTATCCCCAGCGTCGCGTGGTGCTGCACAGCACACTGCTGGCAGCAGCGGAATCCGCGCGCTATATCGTCCACGGCACGCGCGGCAGCTATGTGAAATATGGGCTTGATCCGCAGGAGGAACGCTTAAAAAGCGGCGCGCGCTTACCGCAGGAGGATTGGGGCTATGACATGCGTGATGGCGTGTTGACCCGCATCGACGGCGAAACGCGGAAAGAGGAGACCTGGCTGACGCTGCCGGGCAACTATCCGGCCTATTATGCGGCGATCCGCGATGCCCTTATGGGCGGCGGCGAGAACCCGGTTCCGGCCAGCCAGGCGATCCGCATTATGGAGCTGATTGAGCTTGGTATTGAGTCGGCAAAACACCGCGCAACCCTCAGTCTTACCTGAATGAGTGGCTCACGGCCTGCCGTGAGCCACGCTCATCAAGCCTGCGCGACGCGCTCGCGCAGCGCCTGTTTCTCTTCGGCAGTGATAAAGGCCAACTCCAGCCCGTTAATCTGCGCCTGGCGGATCTGCTCAGCGCTCAGACCGGCTGCCGGAGCGGCAACCTCATACTCGTGACCAATGTCGATCCCCTGTACCGCCGGATCGTCCGTATTAATGCTGGCCAGAATGCCATGATCGAGGAAAACTTTCAGCGGGTGGCGATCGAGAGAGGCCACGGTGCTGGTCTGAATGTTAGAGGTGAGGCAGGATTCAATACCAATGCGCTGTTCGGCGAGGAAGTCCATCAGCGCGGCATCTTCAATCGCTTTTACCCCGTGACCGATGCGCACGGCACCCAGTTCACGGATCGCCTGCCAGATGCTCTCGGGACCCGCGGCTTCACCGGCATGCACGGTGATCTGCCAGCCGGCATCGCGGGCGCGGGTAAAGTGGGAGAGGAACAGGCTTCCCGGAAAACCGAGCTCATCGCCCGCCAGATCAAGCGCGGTAATACCGTCGCGATGGGCGAGCAGCGCGTCCAGCTCCTGTTCGCAGGCTGCTTCGCCGAAGGTGCGGCTCAGAATGCCAATTAAGCGCGCCTGCACATTAAAATCGCGGCTCCCCTCACGCACACCGGCAATCACCGCTTCCACCACGCCCGCCACCGGCAGGTTGTGGGTCATCGCCATATAGCCCGGCGAGAAACGTAGCTCAACATAGTGCAGGCCATTTCGCGCTGCATCTTCCATGTTTTCATAAGCGACGCGACGGCAGGCATCCAGCGAGGCTAGCACCTTTACGCCCCAGTCGAGTTTGGCGAGAAAGCTCACCAGATCCGGTTCGTTCGAGGTGACCTGCACATGCGGGCGCAGCGCGTCGAGGGTTTGCGCGGGGAGGGTTAAATTATACTGGCGGCCAAGATCGAGGATGGTTTGGGCACGGATATTGCCGTCAAGATGACGATGGATATCGGTTAAAGGCAGTTTTAAATCAATCATGATCGCACTCATCTTTTTGTAAAAGTGCAAAGCATTATACAACACTTCGTTAACTTATTAAAAATAGTAATAAAATGAGCAGGATGGAAAAGGAGGGCATGCAAAGATGAGGGAAAAATACGCACCTGCGGATGCCAGCGCAAGCCGGGCTGGCATCGATCACGCCCTCAGAAGAAGAGGTTGAAAATCACTGTGACGATCAGCAGCCAGCAGGGGAGAGAAAAGTAGAGCGTGCCCTTTTTGTCCGGGCTACGTTTAAGCAACAGGAGCGTGATAAAGGTCACCGCCAGCGCGGCGAGATAGAGGATCACCAGCAAGTGGCTCTGCAGCACATTGTGCAGCGCGATGGCCAGCAGCAGGCTTGACACCAGCGCATAGAGGCGGAACGTGCGGGTAAAAAAGATCCAGCCGAGAACAAAGTAAACCAGCGACACGCCCCAGACCATCATTCACTCCCTTGATAAAGTTCGCCACAGGCTAACATGAACGCAGCGCGGCAATCAGCCTTTTTACTCCCTCTTCCAGCTTTACACGCGGGCAGCCGACGTTGAGGCGAATAAACCCTCGCCCCTGTGGCCCGTAGACATCGCCGCGCATAATCGCCACCTGCTGCTCCTCAATCAGCGTTTTTTGCAGCCTGTCATCATCAATCTCCAGCGCTCGCAAATCGATCCACGCCAGATAGGTCGACTCCGGCGGCTGCCAGCGCAGCTGCGGGAAGGCGTCGTTCAGGGCAGTGGTGAGGTAAGCGAGGTTAGCGCGCAAATAGCTGCGCAGGGCTTCAAGCCACGGGGCGCCTTCACGATAGGCGGCAACATGCGCCGCTACTGCCAGCACCGCGGGGGAGGACAAGCCGTTAGCGTTTTTTAACGCATCGAGGTAGCCGTTGCGCGACGCCTTGTCGCCAAACAGCCCCCATGCGCCGGTTAATGCCGGGATATTGAAACTTTTAGATGCCGCGGAGAAGAGCGCCCACGTTGAGCGCGCGACATTGCACCACGGAATGTGCTGCTGCGCGGCCCAGACCATATCCATATGGATCTCGTCGCTAATCACTTTCACCTGGTGGCGCTCGCACAGTAATGCCATCGCGGCCAGCTCTTCATGCGTCCACACTTTGCCGGTTGGGTTATGCGGGCTGCAGAGCAGCAGAACCTTGCTTTCCGGCCGTGCCAGCACCGCTTCGAGCTGCGTCATGTCACACACCCAGCCGCCGTGATACTGATGCAGCGGTACCGTCAGCAGCTTGCGCTGATTGTGGCTTATCATCTTCGGAAAGGCGTCATAGGCGGGCGTGTGAACCACAACGGCATCGCCGGGCTGCGTCCACTGGCGGATGGTCTCGGCAATCATCCAGATAACCGACGGTCCATAGACCAGGGCGTCGCAGTCGATTCGGGTGTCGAAACGGCTGGCGAGCCAGTATTCGATGGCGCCGATGAAGTCATCGTTCTGCCAGCGGCTGTAGCCGAAAACCCCGTGCGCAAGGCGCTTTTGCATGGCGTCGAGAATGCAGGGCGCGGTGGCGAAATCCATATCCGAGATGGTAAAGGGCAGCAGGTCGGCGCGGCCAAAACGATCGCTCACGTAGTCCCACTGGGTGCACCAGGTGCCGTGGCGATCGACCGGGGTGGAAAAATCAAAGGAAACGTCGCGCTTCATCTACTTGCCTCTGGGGTTGTCTGTATCTGCGCTGCCGCGATGAGCTGCGCCATTTCATCTTTTACCGACTGCACCTGCGGCCCAATCACCACCTGCAGGTTGTGGTCGTTGACCTTCACCACGCCGAGGGCGCGATGGGCTTTCAGCGCGGCGGCATTGACCTGCGCCATGCTGCCCACCGACAGGCGCAGGCGGGTAATGCAGTTATCCAGGCTCTGCACATTTTGCGCTCCGCCAAGGGCGGCAAGCAAGGCCGGGACATCATAGCCGGAGCGGCCTGTCGCTTCTGGCGTTGTGCTTTGCTCGCTCTCAACCGTCTGCGGTTCGCGGCCGGGCGTTTTCAGATCAAAACGGGTAATAGCAAAGCGGAACAGCGCGTAGTAGACGATAAACCACACCGCGGCGACCAGCGGCACCAGATACCATTTGGTCGCCAGCCCGTGCAGCACGCCGAAGACGATAAAATCAATCACATTGCCGTCGGTATTACCAATCGTCACCCCAAGCACCGCCATCACGGTAAAACCGAGGCCAGTGAGGAGGGCGTGGATCAGGTAGAGCGCCGGGGCGACAAAAAGAAACAGGAACTCAACCGGCTCGGTAGTGCCGCCAACGACGCAGGCGATAACGCCTGAAATCAGCAGCCCCTTAATCTTATGGCGATTCTCCGGGCGCGCGCAGTGGTACATCGCCAGCGCTGCGCCGGGCAGCCCACCCAGGAACGCAGGCATTTTCCCCTGCGAGAGAAAACGCGTCGCGCTCTCAGAAAAGCCGTGCGTCTGTGGGCAGCCAAGCTGGGCCTGGAAGATGGTCAGCGCGCCGCTTACCTGATGGCCGCACACCTCCATGGTGCCGCCCGCATCAGTAAAGCGGATCAGCGCCACCAGAATATGTTGTAAGCCGAAGGGGAGCAGCAGCCGCTCGCCGGTGCCGAAGATCATCGGCCCGAAGTCGCCCGCGCGATCGATAAGCTGCCCGAGGCCGCTAATGCCGAGCGCAAACCAGGGCCAGATAAGCGGGATCAGCAGGCCAGCAATGCCCATGACTACGCTTGTGACAATCGGGACGGAACGCGTGCCGCCAAAAAAGGCCAGCGCGTCCGGCAGGCGCAGGGTGTGAAAACGCTCATGCAACCGCCAGACGATCACCCCCGCAATCACTGCGCCGAGGATGCCGGTATCAATTGACTGGATGCCGAGCACGCTCTGAATATTATGTGCCTTGAGCACGGCAGCGTCGCTGGTGGGTAAAATGCCCTGCGCGGTGAGCCAGAAGTTGACCGCCAGGTTCATCACCGCATAGCCGACAAAGCCAGAAAAAGCGGCGACGCCTTTATCTTCCCGCGCAAGGCCCAGCGGGATGGCAATACAGAACATGACCGGTAAGAAGGTGAAGGCAAATGCGCCGATTTTGCTCATCCAGATAAAGATCGCCTGCAGTAACGGATGGCCTAATAGCGGCAGCAGGGTAATCACATCGCGGCTGCTCAGTGAGCTGCCAATCCCCAGCATAATGCCGCAGAAGGAGAGCAGCGCGACCGGCAGCATAAAGGTGCGGCCCAGCTGCTGAAAAAATTCCCATATGGCATTACCCGACCTTTTTTTACCCGTCATAACAACTCCTCAAAAAAGTAAGCGAACGGCAGGCTTCCTGACTATGCGTATAGCGTTGTATCAGGTTTCTGGCGCTGGCGGCAGAGCTAATCATCCTGACGATCTTAATTAGGAATTCAACAAGATAGAGGGCGATTTGCGAGCTGTTTTCCAGCTTTGGTAAATGGCTGAGAAAATTTTATATATCGTGTTGCGAAGGCTGAAAACCACGACTATTTTTAGTGGCGAAATTACACCCTCCGACCCTGATGCGGAGGCCCGCTTTTCGTATCGCTATGCAGGATGAGTATGCAGACGACAACCACAGAAGAGCAGTTCAACGCCTTTTTTGGCGTGACCGCGCGTGATGAAGAGGCTGAAAAGCAGGTCATTAGTACCATCCTTTCGAACCTGCGTTTGCAACAGCGCGACGTCAACGATAAACATCTCATCCTGGCACTGATTGGGCTGCTGGAAACAGAAGATAACCCCGCAATGCTGGAGGTGTATCGCAACGCATTAGAAAGAGTGGTGCAGAAAACGCCGGACCATATCTAAACCGGCATCGATTTATCAACGAAGACGCCTTCATAACAGACGAAGGCGTTTTCACGTTAATCAGGCGGAGTAGGTTATCCTGTCGAGGATAAGCTGCCGGGCGGCATCGAACACGCGCTTCTGTCTGGGATCGGTGGTTATACTGCTCTGCGCACGCAGCACCATAATCAGGTTGCTGGGTTTCACAGGCCGTTGAGAATGCATAAGGTAGGTGGCGGCTAAGCCGATAGCCTCATGGATCTCTGCGGGTTGAACTTGCACATCGTCGTTCAATGATTCTCCCTTATTGCACTGGTGACTTTTTCTTCTAAGCCTGCGGGCCAGATCAAATCCACTGTGCATTCGTCGAAACATGCGAAGCAAGTCTGAATAGAAGGGTGAAAATAATGGTCCGGTAGGGAACGCCAGACCTGGTGAAGAGATGTTGCTGGAAAAATCAGTGCTTGCGGGCTTTGTTATCGATGCCCGGGCCTGATAAAGGCAACCGGCTCTTTAGGCGACTGGCCTGTAAACTGCTTTTGCGCCCGCGCGTGGCCGGCTGGGTTTTATAGTGGTGAATACCGCTGATCGCGGTTTGAAGTGCTTTACGCCGTGTGCTGTCGACTTCACTCATCAAGGACTCTTGCAACTGCCCAATCAGCGCATCGAAAGAGACATCATCATCTGAATCAAGCAGGGCCAGTACCGCCTCGCCCATTACCGTATCTACAAGCTTATCTGACTCATTTTTACTCATTCTGCCTCACACATTTGCTGCACCGTACAAAGGTTTCCCGGTCATGCATCTTAGTAACGTTATGCTGCATGTTATAGCTTATTCATTAAGATTATGGAAATGACGAGCCCATTTTTCTGGTGAAAATCAGCTTCAGCAGATCGCCATAGCGCGCTTCTGTTAACGGATCGTTGGCGTTATCAAGACGCGTTGCCAGTTTGATACAGAGGCTTTGTCGGCTGACCTGGCCTTTTTCACGCAAAAGCTCGATCACAATCTCACCTAACAGCTCCTCTTGCGAGAGCGTGCAACCCGGCTGGAAGAACGCACTCTCATCCGGACCTTTACCCTGGAAACCTTTCACGACTGTCCTCTCTTCAACGGGCTAAATGCCAAAAGAATGATTTTGCATCAACGGACTGATTCGGTTATCAGCCTCGCGCTACAAAGCATTCAGCAGCCCCGAATTTTGCTGGCTAATAATAACTGAAAGAAATAGATAGGGAAGGGAAAAGGGGCTTACGGAGGATATATCTTCCAGGGTAAAGCAAAAAAATGCCCCTCATGTGAGGGGCGTTTTGCTTACTGCTGCGGGATGGCCGGCGGAGCGGGAGGAACCGTCTCGCCCGGCATGGCTGGCTGCAGTGACGGCAGGCCAAACATGCCGACAAACTGCTCCAGCGGCATCTTCTCGCCGTTCAGCGTCACCTGGCCGTTGGCATACTGCAGGCTGATGAGAATGGTGTTGTTCTCAAGGGTAGTGATGCGGAACATCTGGCCCATTGCCGCCAGGCCTTTCACCTGCTGGTTAGCCAGTTTCGCCGCATCCTCTTGCTGATACCCTTGAAGCTTCGCTACCTGCGTCATCAGCTCGGTCGCCATATCCACCGGAATGGAGAGCTTGCCGTCGAGAGATTTCACATTGCGATCAACCTGCTGCGCCAGCGTCTGCGGGGCATCAGCGGTTTTTGCCGGATCTTTCAGGAACAGCGAGAGGTTAAAGGTCGATTCGCCTTTCGCATTTTTCCAGCTCAGCGGTGCAACGGTAATCACCGGCTCACCTTTCAGCAGCAGCGGCACGACGCTGAGAAACGCTTCGGTCGCTTTCTGCTGGTACAGCTCAGGATTCTGAGCGATATCAGGCTGCGCCATCAGGGCGCGGATCTGTGCATCATACTGCTGCGTGGCCTGATGCCAGGCATTGCCATCCACCTGGCCGACTTTCAGCGTCAGTTTGCCGTTGCCGAGATCTTGGCCCTGGACTTTCAGGCTGTTGAGGGTGTAATCGACCTGGCTGTTGATATTTTTCTTATCATCCGCCACGTCCGATTTCGCCGTAAGCTCCATCCCTTCAAGAATTGCCATCTCTTTGTTTTCAATGGAGATAGCAAGTTTATCAAGGCTCATCTTCTGGCTGCCGGTGCGCTCATTAAAGGCGCTGATTTCACTGGAGCCATCGGTTTTGAAGTTATTAAAGGAGAGCTGCACTTTCTGGCCAAACTCGTTAACCGTATCGACCAGGCCGCTTTGCGCTTCGCCGCTCACCGCGACCGCATTGCCCTCTTTATCAGCGCTGACGCGGAAATTACCGCCGCCGAAAGCGACTTTCTCACCCTCTTTTTCGACATTCAGCGCGCGCAGGTTGATGTCGCTGCGGGTATCACCGGCGTAGCCAATACGCGTTTCAGCGACGAACGGCGACTCACCTTTCGCCATCTCAAACAGCGCTTTGGTGACATCATTATTGACCAGCTGCGTATGGACGGAGGCCATCGCCGGCGTCAGGCTGAAGGATTTCAGCTGCGCCAGCGGGAAGGGCCCGTGATCGACATTTTCATGCAGAACCACGCTCTGGCCGGGCTTCAGCCACGGGCTGGTGGTGCCGGCAATCGGTTTGACCTGCAGGGTGAAGGTACTGGAGAAGAGGCTGCGTTTGTAATCCTGCGCCGAAAGCTCAACATTGGCGTCCGGCGCGCTGCGTTTGATCTGGGCATTTGCCTGGCTCACCATCTCGCCCAGACGTCCTTCCAGCTGTTTCCCGGTATACCAGGCTCCGCCTGCCCAGACGACACCTAATGCAACAATAACCCCGGCGGCAACCAACGTTTTTTTCATAGCGCTTATCCCTGAAAAAGAAACCAGGCGGTGTAAACCGCCTGGACTGTCAATGAAGTTCGCTAAAGCTTAGCAATAGTTGCTTAAAACTTCAGTAACTTAGTCGATTTTATTAAACACGCGTGCCACCCGTCCGGTGCCGCTTGCGGCGACCGGCGACTCATCCGCGCCGATAAACGCCGATTCACCCGCTTTCAGCACCAGCGTTTGTTCACCTTTGCTGAGCACCGCTTCGCCTTCGACACAGAAGATAATCGCCGCGCTCTGCTGCGCCAGCGGCGTCTCGTGGGTGGAGAGATCGTGCAGCGAGAAGGCGAAGTCAGCGACCGGAATCGGGAAGTCGAGGGCGGCATTGTCACGAACCGGCTGTGTCAGCAGATCATCCGCCGCTTTCGGCGTGAATTTGACGTTCGCCACCAGTTCCGGGATATCAATATATTTCGGCGTCAACCCGGCGCGCAGCACATTATCGGAGTTGGCCATTACCTCCAGCGCAACGCCCTGCAGATAAGCGTGCGGGGTTTCCGCGAACAGGAACATCGCTTCGCCAGGATTAAGTTTGACCACGTTAAGCAGCAGGGGTGAGAAGAGGCCGCTGTCGTCCGGGTAGAATTCGGCGATGGTGCGGATAGTGTTCCACGGCTCGCCATGCTCTTTATCAAGCACCGATTTCAGCACCCCCAGCGCGCGGGACTTCTCCTCATTCTGCATATTGAGCAGCGCGGCAAAAAGCTCGCTCAGGCGCTCGGCACCGGGTGCCTGCAGGAAGTGGGCGATGGCGGGATGCGCACCGGCGACAGGTTGCAGCAGGGAGACGATATCAGAGAACTCGCGGAACGCGTTCATCGCCAGGAAAGGGGTGAGGGCAAAGACCAGTTCCGGCTTGTGGTTAGGATCTTTGTAGTTGCGCTCGGCGGCATCCAGCGGGATACCGGCCGCGTTCTCTTTCGCAAAGCCCAGCTCTGAGTTTTTCTTGTTCGGGTGAACCTGGATTGAGAGCGGTTGGTCAGCGCAGAGCACTTTAAACAGGAACGGCAGTTCGCCAAAGCGTTCAGCCACGGCATCGCCGAGCAGGCGGCGCTTATCGGCCTCGATCACCTCGCGCAGCGCGCGGGTTTGCCCCTGTTCGTCCTGCACTTTTGAGCTGCTCTTCGGGTGGGCACCCATCCATAACTCGGCCATTGGCAGATTATCCGGATTGGCGATGCCGTAGAGTTCCGTTAACGCACTTTTACTACCCCAGGCATAGTTCTGCACGGAGTTGATGAGTTTTTGCATTATCAAGCCCTTTTTTGATTAGGAAAATTATCGCGCCATTAAAGCAACAAACCCGGCGGAAGTAATCAGTGAGGGTAAAAAGTCGTACTAGTCTCAGTTTTTGTTAAAAATTTGTGTAGGATATGGCGACTCGCTTTAACACAGGCTGAGGGATCTCCTGCCTGAACAATAACCAAATCTTGCCGTAAGTGAGAGAACAATGTCGAACAAACCCTTCTGTTATCAGGATCCTTTCCCCCTCGGAGAGGATGACACCGAATACTATCTGCTAAGCCGCGACCACGTCTCCGTTGCCCAGTTCGAGGGGCAGGATATTCTCAAAGTCGATCCGCAGGCGCTAACACTGCTGGCACAGCATGCCTTCCATGATGCATCGTTTCTCCTGCGCCCGGCGCATCAGCAGCAGGTTGCCGATATTCTGAGCGATCCGGAGGCAAGCGAGAACGATAAATATGTCGCACTGCAGTTCCTGCGTAACTCGGAAATCGCTGCTAAAGGCATTCTGCCGACCTGCCAGGATACCGGCACGGCGATCATCATGGGTAAAAAGGGGCAGCGCGTCTGGACCGGCGGCGGCGATGAAGCCGCGCTGGCGCAGGGCGTTTACAACACCTATACCGAAGATAACCTGCGCTACTCGCAAAACGCGCCGCTGGATATGTATAAAGAGGTCAATACCGGCACCAACCTGCCAGCGCAGATCGATCTCTATAGCGTGGATGGCGAGGCCTATAAGTTCCTGTTTATCGCCAAAGGCGGCGGCTCGGCAAACAAAACTTATCTCTACCAGGAGACAAAAGCGCTGATCACCCCGGCGAAACTGAAAAACTATCTGGTAGAAAAAATGCGTACCCTCGGCACCGCGGCCTGCCCGCCGTACCACATCGCTTTTGTCATTGGCGGGACCTCTGCGGAAGCAACGCTGAAAACCGTTAAACTGGCTTCGACCAAATATTATGACGCGCTACCAACCCAGGGTAACGAGCACGGCCAGGCGTTCCGCGACGTGCAGCTTGAGCAGGAGTTACTGCAGGAAGCACGCAACCTCGGCCTCGGCGCGCAGTTCGGCGGCAAATACTTCGCTCACGATATCCGCGTGATCCGTCTCCCGCGCCACGGCGCATCCTGCCCGGTCGGCATGGGCGTGTCGTGCTCCGCAGACCGCAATATTAAAGGCAAAATTACCCGCGATGGCATCTGGCTTGAGCGCCTTGAGCAGAATCCTGGTAAATACATCCCGGAAGCACTGCGCCAGGCGGGCGAGGGTGAGGCGGTAAAAGTCGATCTTAACCGCCCGATGAGCGAGATTCTGGCTCAGCTGTCGCACTATCCGGTCTCTACACGCCTGTCGCTCACCGGGACGATTATCGTCGCCCGCGACATTGCCCACGCCAAACTGAAAGAGCTGATGGACAGCGGCGAGCATCTGCCGCAGTACGTAAAAGATCACCCAATTTACTACGCCGGACCGGCGAAAACGCCGGAAGGGTACGCGTCGGGATCGCTCGGCCCAACCACCGCCGGACGTATGGACTCCTACGTCGATCAGCTACAATCCCAGGGCGGTAGCATGATCATGCTGGCGAAGGGCAACCGCAGCAAACAGGTGACGGACGCCTGTGCGAAACACGGCGGCTTCTACCTCGGCAGTATCGGTGGCCCGGCGGCGATCCTCGCGCAAAACAGCATTAAGCATCTCGAGTGCGTCGCCTACCCGGAGCTGGGTATGGAGGCTATCTGGAAAATTGAGGTGGAGGATTTCCCGGCGTTTATCCTCGTGGATGACAAAGGCAATGACTTCTTCCAGCAGATCCAGTCTGGTCAGTGCGCCAGCTGCCTGAAATAGTACCTGCCGCCCTGCGGGGCGGCTTTTTCCCCGTTTTGGCCGTTATAAAGCACGAACTTCACAACAACATTCTAAAAAGCATCAATACTTTTACCTGTTTGCAAGTGAGCCAGTCGAAAACCCTATCACTTTGTACCCAAGGAGAGAGTAATGACAACGCATCGCAGTGAGAAAGATTCGATGGGCGCGATTGACGTCCCGGCAGATAAGCTGTGGGGCGCGCAGACCCAGCGGTCGCTTGAGCATTTCCGTATCTCAACAGAGAAGATGCCGGTCTCGCTGATCCACGCCCTGGCGCTGACCAAACGCGCGGCGGCGAAAGTGAACCAGGATCTGGGGCTGCTGCCGGAAGAGAAGGCGCGCGCGATTATGGCGGCGGCCGATGAGGTGCTGGCCGGAAAACACCCTGACGAGTTTCCGTTGGCGATCTGGCAGACCGGATCGGGCACCCAGAGCAACATGAACATGAATGAGGTACTGGCAAACCGTGCCAGCGAGATCCTCGGCGGCGAGCGCGGTATGGCGCGCAAAATCCACCCCAATGATGACGTCAACAAGAGCCAGAGCTCCAACGATGTCTTCCCGACGGCGATGCACGTCGCGGCGGTGATTGGCGTGCGTGAGCAGCTTATCCCGCAGCTTCAGGTGCTGAAAAAGACCCTCAGCGAAAAAGCCACCGCCTTTGCCGATATCGTCAAAATTGGCCGTACCCATCTGCAGGATGCAACGCCGCTGACCCTCGGCCAGGAGATCTCCGGCTGGGTAGCGATGCTTGAGCACAATCTTAAACATATCGAACAGAGCCTGCCGCATCTCGGCGAGCTGGCGCTGGGCGGCACGGCGGTAGGTACCGGGCTGAATACCCATCCGGAATATGCCGAACGGGTGGCAAAAGAGCTGGCAAGCTTTACGCAGCAGCCGTTCATTACCGCACCGAACAAGTTTGAAGCACTGGCGACCTGTGATGCGCTGGTGCATGCCCACGGCGCGTTAAAAGGGCTGGCGGCGTCGCTGATGAAGATCGCCAACGACGTGCGCTGGCTCGCCTCCGGCCCGCGCTGCGGGATTGGCGAAATTTCGATCCCGGAAAATGAGCCGGGCAGCTCCATCATGCCGGGCAAAGTGAACCCGACTCAGTGCGAAGCGATGACCATGCTCTGCTGCCAGGTGCTGGGCAATGATGTGGCGGTGAATATGGGCGGTGCCTCGGGTAACTTTGAGCTTAACGTCTTCCGCCCGATGGTGATCCATAATTTCCTGCAGTCGATTCGCCTGCTGGCGGATGGCATGGAGAGCTTCAATGAGCACTGTGCGGTTGGCATTGAGCCAAACCGGGAGCGAATCGATCAGTTGCTGAATGAGTCGCTGATGCTGGTGACCGCCCTCAATACCCATATTGGCTATGACAAAGCGGCGGAGATTGCCAAGAAGGCGCATAAAGAGGGGCTGACGCTGAAAGCCTCGGCGCTGGCGCTCGGCTACCTGACGGAAGCCGAGTTCGACAGCTGGGTACGGCCGGAATCGATGGTCGGCAGCATGAAGCCTGCCTAATCCGCCACGTAGAGGTGCAGCCGGGGAATAATCGGGGTTAACGGCTGCGCCTGCGGTTTGTAGCGGTGCTGAATGTTATCGGCGTTGTAGTCCAGCAGTTCGCCGACGTCCGGCACCGCGCCGCCATTCTCCTCCGAGATCAGCGTGATAATCGGCGTCGGGCAGGCGTGCTGCACCTGTTTTTGCGAGCCGGCGTACCAGACGCGGGCGATAGGTTGTACCTTCACCGGGCGTTTGATCTTCAATCGCGCTTTTTGCGGCAGGGCGGCGACATCGTTGTACTCCTGCTGAACGCGCGCCAGCCACTCATCTCTGCTCCAGCCTGCCACTGCGCGCGGTGATTTCAGGCTCTTCTCCAGTTGTGCCAGCACCTCATCGCGGGTGAAATTTTTAATAATGTGCTTATTGGCCCAGCCGAAACGGATGGTCGCCGGTGCGCGCAGCAGTGTTAACGTGCGGTAGGCATTGAGGGTGATAAGCCCCGGCAGATGGCGGTGTACCCACTCGAAGCGGGCCGTGGGCGCCAGCCCGGATTCAACTGTGACGATCTTTTCAAACGCCTGTTTGAGCGAATTGATGGTGTTAATGCGCGCTTCCAGCGCCTGCAACATCGCGTCACTTGCCTGATAACAGACCACGCCTGGTAGCCGCACGGCGGCTTTACTGCTGCGGTTTTCCGACTGCTGTTGAATAAAGAGATGGGTGTAGTGGTTGAGCGCGAGGCCGGCCGCCGCTTTGCCGATATGCTGCTTCACCGCGATGGTCGGGAGCGGATCGTGCTCGGCCCCTTTGGCAATTGCCGGCAGGGTAAAGACGCGGGCGACCATCAGGCGGCACTCACTCAGTTCAGCCTTCAGTGCCGCCAGCTCTCGCTCCAGCTGGCGAAAGGTGCTGTTCAGACGGTCAATCAGATCTAACGCAGCCATTTTGCGCTCCTGTAGTTACAACATACTCATGGTTTATAGCACAGGAGCCGGGCATTAGCCACTGTGCGTTGAAGGGTTAAACAGGAAGCGGAAGGTTATGGTAGATCGGCCACTGGAAGGTGAATTTCGCGCCGCCAAGCTCGCTCTCGCCGCAGCTGACGCTGCCGCCAAAGGCCTGGGCGATGGAGTGGACAATCGCCAGCCCTAAGCCGCAGCCGCCGGTGGCGCGATCGCGGCTCGGGTCGAGGCGCACAAAGGGTTCGAAAATACGCTCCCGTTCAGCCGGTGCGATACCGGGGCCATCATCTTCCACCGTCATGCTGGCAAGCGAGCCCTGACGCTGCAACGTCACCTTAATCGTCCCTTCGCTGTAGCGCAGGGCATTATTCACCAGGTTATCGAGCACGCGCTCCATCAGGCGCATATCGAGCGCGCCATACTCGTCACCAGCCTGGCAGTCGAGCAGCAAGCTGTGTTGCGGGTTCATGCTGCGCGCATCATCGAGATAACTGCTGAACCAGGCGGGCAGATCCGGCGTCGTCAGCTGCAATTCCGTCTGTGGGCGATCGAGTCGGGCGTAAGTCAGCAACTCCTCAATCAACCCCTCCAGTTGCCCGATATCGCGGTTCAGCGCGGTGTGCTCCGCCTCGCTGAGGTTATCGCTCATCTCCAGCCGGTAACGCAACCTGACCAGCGGCGTACGTAATTCATGAGCGATGCCGTCAATCAGCTGCTTCTTACTGGCGATTAAGGCGTTGATATTGTCCGCCATCTGGTTAAAAGCGATGCCGAGCCGTTCAAAACTGGAGGCGCTATCAAAGTGGATGCGCTCCTCAAGATGGCCTTCGCCAAAACGCTGGGCGGCAGACTCCAGCCGCAGCATCTCTTGCCAGTGCGGTCGCATCCAGATAAAGACCGGGAAGGCCAGCGAGATGGCAATCAGCGCCATTAACCCCATATCCAGCAGCCGCGTTTCATGCAGGAAAAAGAGATAGGGCACCGGGCCGACCGCCAGCACGTAGTGGCTGCGCGGAATGCGCTGGATAAAGGTGTATTCCGAATCAAGTGCGACGATATCGCCCTCGCGCAGACGCTGAGCAGCAGCCGGATCGAGGTTGAACTTGTTCATCGGCTCGACCTGCAGATCGAACGAGAGATTAAGATCCAGCTCTTTTAAGGTCTTTGCCCACTCGTGAGGCGGGATTTCACGCAGTTCGCTGCGCATCAGGTAGAGCGAGCTTTTCATCAGGTCGTCGAGAGACTGGCGACCGGCGCGCTCGGCGGTAAATTTGTAGACCAGACCGACCAGCATCGTCATCACCAGAAAGCAGACGAACAGCAGAAGGTAAAACTGGACGAACAGCTTTTTCATCGTGACACCTGGTTACGGATTTCAGTTGTCCCACGCATGGGGAGCAAACAGATAGCCTTTGTTACGGACGGTTTTAATACGATAGGGCTCAGTGGCGCTGTCGAGCAGCTTTTTACGCAGGCGCGAAATCGCCACATCAACACTGCGATCCATCCCGTCGTAGCTTACGCCGCGCAGGTTTTTCAGCAGCGCATCGCGATCCATAATCTGCCCGGCGTGGGTGGCAAGTTCCCACAGCAGATCGAAGTCAGCGGTTGAGAGCGCCACTTCAACGCCTGCCAGCAGAACCTGGCGGTTAACGGGGTCAATCGACAGCGTGCCGAAGGTAATGGTTTTATGCTGTTTCAGCGACGGCACCGCAGGCTCGGCGGCCGCTGCGCTGCGCTGGCGTAGATGGAGCCGTAGCCGCGCCAGCAGCACGGCGGGCGGGGTGGTTTTCAGAATATAGTCGTTAGCGCCCATCTCCAGCGACAGGATATGGTTCATATCGCTATCAAGGGAGGTCAGCAGCACAATCGGCCCGTTCCACTGTTTGCGCAGATCGCGGCACAGGGTCATGCCATCTTTGCCTGGCAGCATGATATCGAGCAGCACCAGCTCCGGGTTTTCCCGCGCGATCACCTCTTCCGCGCGATCGCCTCTCGGCTCGACAATGACATCCATATCGTGCTTGCCAAGGTATGCGGCAATCAGGGCACCCACATCCGGGTCGTCTTCTACAAAAACGATCTTATTCATAAGCCATCATGATGAACAAAAACGTCAACATACACCGCCTTGATAGAACCTGCCATTACTCTTTTCTAAACGAACGCGCTTCCGCTATGCTGGCGGTCTATGTTGTTGAAGTGTTAACGGGAAAAATGATGGGCTTGCTGATGAAGGCGGCGATTGGCGCGCTGGTGGTAGTGCTGATTGGTCTGCTGGCGAAGACAAAAAACTACTATATAGCCGGGTTAATCCCGCTCTTTCCTACCTTTGCCATGATTGCGCACTATATTGTCGCCACCGAGCGCGGTGTCGAGGCGCTGCGCACCACCATTATCTTTGGCATGTGGGCGATCATCCCTTACTTTCTCTATCTGCTTTCGCTCTGGTACTTCACCGCTTTTATGCGGGTAGGGCCGGCGCTGGGCTGTGCGGTGATCTGCTGGAGCCTCAGCGCCTGGCTGTTAATCTACTGCTGGAGTCGCCTGCACTGATCTCAGCGCACCAGCATCCAGGTGGCGGGCAGGGCGGCAACCAGCAGCAGGAAAATCAGCACTTTTTCGCGCTGCATCAGCGAGATGGTTTCGCTATGGGTGCTGCGGGCGTAGATAAAGACCAGCAGACCTGGGGCATAGAGCACCACCGAGAGCAGCAGGTGCATCGGGCCGGAGGCATAGAGCAGCCATAAACCGTAGAGGCAAGCCCCAACGGCGACCATCCGATGCAGCGGACGGCGCGCGATTTTCAGCAGGAAAGCGCCAACCAGCAGATAGGGCACGAGGATCATCTCTGAAGCAATGGTCAGCAGAGTGTTGTAATCCGAGCCGGTAAGCCAGATCAGCACCAGGCAGATCTGCACGCTGGCGTTGGTCAGCCACAGCGAGGCCGCAGGCGCGCTCTGTTTGTTCTGGTGCGCAAAGATACGCGGGAAGGCTTTATGCGTTGCTGCCAGCAGCGGCACTTCCGCCGCCATAATGGTCCAGCTCAGGTAGGCACCGCACACGGAGATAATTAACCCCGTCGCGATCACCACTTCGCCCCAACTGCCCAGCAGTTTCACCATCAGCCCGGCCATCGACGGGTTGCGCATTTCTGCCAGTTCCGGACGCGCGACCACGCCGAGAGAGAGCAGTGTTACCAGCAGATAGACCGTCAGTGCCGCCAGCACCGCCAGCAGCGTCGCGCGGCCGACATCCTGTTTGTTACGCGCACGGGCAGAGACGACCACCGCGCCCTCCACGCCGATAAATACCCACAGGGTGATCAGCATGGTGTTTTTCACCTGCTCCCACACCGGCACGCCGAGCGCTACGCCGCTAAAGTCGAGGGAGAATTTATCGAGGTTGAAGGCCAGCGCCGCCAGCACGACAAACAGCCCGAGCGGGACCAGTTTCGCCAGCGTTGCCGCCAGGTTGATGCTCGCTGCGGTTTGCACGCCGCGCAGCACCAGCGTATGAACAATCCACAGCAGCGCAGAGGCACCGACAATCGACTGCCAGGTGTTGCCATCGCCAAACAGCCGCAATGACGGGCTGTCAGTGAAGAAACTGAGCGCGGAGAAGACGATCACCAGATAGGAGACGTTGGCGATCACCGCGCATAGCCAGTAGCCCCAGGCGGAGCAGAAACCAATCAGCTCGCCAAAGCCTTCGCGGGCATAGGTGAAGATGCCGCCATCGAGATCCGGGCGGATGCGGGTCAGGATCAGCATGGCGAAGGCGAGAAGGATGATGCCGACGCCGGTGATCAGCCAGCCGATAATCAGCGCGGCAGGGCTGGCGACTTCCGCCATATTTTGCGGCAGGCTGAAGACGCCCGCACCAAGCATTGAGCTCAGGACCAGCGCAGTTAAAGCGCTAAGGCCAAGTTTCTTTTCCATTGTTATCCTGTCAAAAAAGCAACTCATCCAGAATAATTATTTTGCCGGAGCGCATAAATATGGTGGATATCACTAAGGCGCGGAATTTTACGGAGAGTCGTCAGGGCATGCAATGAGGGCGAGGGGAATTTTGTGAAAAAGTAGATAAAACTGAAAAAAAGGCGGCTTTCTAAGCCGCCTTTTCTCTGAGCGACGCCTTATTTATAGAGGTCGGCGCTGATGGTCATGTTGTTGCCACTTTCAGACCACTGACGCGTGATGTGATAGTACTTCGCGCCTTTTGCGGCGGCACGTTTGGCGACCTGATAAGAGATTTCAGTCATGTTGCCATAGTTGCCGGTGAACTTAACGCTGTCGAAAGGCACCATCTGCGCGGCGGTGATTTTATTCAGCTCTTCAATCTTTTGACCGTCCGGAAGCGTGACACTGTAACGACCACCGGTAGAGGATTGCGTTTCAAAGAAACGGCCGACGCCGACGCCTGCGGTGGCATCTGACGCTACGCCTGGAATTTCAACACGCTTCGCTTCTTCACCGCCTTTCGCCAGCGCGGCACGGCCCGCTTCGGAGTTGCGTGGGATGGCGTCTGCGCTCTGGATCACGCGTTTTTTCGCATTGGCTTTATAGATGAAGGCCGTAATCAGCTGGTTGCCGCCCTGGTTGGCATCAACCTGGCGCACGATATAGAACGCATCAGCGCCCTTAGCTTTCGCCGCTTTGCTGATAGCGTCGTTAACTTCCGGCTGGGTGCGGTAGAAACCCTGTACCGTTACGGTATCGTAAGGCTCGAGCGCAATGGCTTTATCTTTTGGATATTCGGTTACGCCATTGATCACACGATAGGTCGGCTTGTCTGCTTTCGCCGCATCAGCTTTATAGAGATCGGCGGTGACGCGCTGGTTGCCGCTGTTATTGGCATCAGAGGTGTCAACGACATAAAAAGAGGCCGCGCCTTCTTTATCTGCGCGTTTGGAGACGGCGTTAACCGCATCGCCAATCGCGTTAAAACGTCCGGTAATCACGATGCGATCGTAAGGCTTCACCGCAGCGGCTTGCTCCGGTGTTAACTCTGTCGCGGCGTTAGCAGTAAACGCGGTTGCGGACAGAAGTGCTGACGCCAGGAGGGTGTACTTGAGCTTCATAAAAATAATCCTTCGCCTTGCGCAAACCATAAGTTGTTATTAATAAAACGTTGGTGATTATTGCATTTAAACCGCGCGACTGTCTGCGTCATTTTTTACAGAGTGTGCGCGGCCAGGGGGATAAACCATAACCTTTGGTGATATGTTGAGAAAATAGCCCCTTGACCAGCAAAAGTGATAAAGGTTATGAGTTTTTAAAGTTAATGTAATGTTAAAAGGGATGGTGGGGCGGAGATAAATCATGTTTTGCCGCTTCGCTTAAGCGGAATATCAGCCTTTCCACGTTAATTTAAGTCAAATAACCCTGCCAGCCCGCTTCAGCGCTTAATTTTCGCGGATTAGTGCAGCATTTCGCTTTTCTGACGGTGGATCGCAGGCGTTATTTTCAGTAGGTTATAGAAAGTTTGTTACTGTTTTATTTTCCGCACGGCGTTAATTAGCCACCGCGAAAAACGGACAAACCATCAACTAAAACCGATGGAAGGGAAAACTATGCGTATTGGTGTACCTAAAGAGAGGTTGGCCAATGAAACCCGCGTGGCCGCGACGCCGAAAACGGTCGAGCAGCTACTAAAACTGGGTTTCACCGTCGCGATTGAGAGCGGCGCGGGCAAGCTGGCAAGTTTTGACGACGAGGCGTTTGCCCAGGCGGGCGCGACCATTGTCGATAGCGATAATGTCTGGCATTCAGATGTGATCCTGAAAGTGAACGCGCCGCTGGAGGAGGAGATTGCACTGCTCAATCCGGGCACAACGCTGGTGAGCTTTATCTGGCCTGCGCAAAACCCGGCGCTGATTGAGACGCTGGCGGCACGCAACGTCACGGTGATGGCGATGGACTCCGTTCCGCGCATCTCACGCGCTCAGTCGCTGGATGCGCTGAGCTCGATGGCGAATATCGCTGGTTATCGCGCGATTGTTGAAGCCGCCCACGAGTTTGGCCGCTTCTTCACCGGGCAGATCACCGCCGCCGGTAAAGTGCCACCAGCCAAAGTGATGGTGATTGGTGCAGGCGTTGCCGGTCTTGCCGCCATCGGTGCGGCCAACAGCCTTGGCGCGATTGTCCGTGCCTTCGATACCCGCCCGGAAGTGAAGGAGCAGGTGCAAAGTATGGGCGCCGAGTTCCTTGAGCTTGATTTTGAAGAGGAAGCGGGCAGCGGTGACGGCTATGCGAAGGTGATGTCGGAAGCCTTTATCAAAGCGGAGATGGAGCTCTTTGCCGCGCAAGCGAAAGAGGTCGACATCATCGTCACCACGGCACTCATTCCGGGCAAACCAGCGCCGAAACTGATCACCCGCGAGATGGTTGACTCCATGCAGCCGGGCAGCGTGATTGTCGATCTGGCGGCGCAAAACGGCGGTAACTGCGAATATACCGTGCCGAACCAGGTCACCACCACTGCCAACGGCGTCAAAGTGATTGGCTACACCGATCTCCCGGGCCGCCTGCCGACTCAGTCGTCACAACTCTATGGCACCAACCTGGTTAACCTGCTGAAACTGCTCTGCGTTGAGAAAGATGGCAACGTAGTGGTTAACTTCGACGACGTGGTGGTGCGCGGCGTAACGGTGGTGCGTGAAGGTGAAGTGACCTGGCCGGCACCGCCGATTCAGGTCTCTGCCCAGCCGCAGGCCGCACCGAAAGCGGCCCCCGCTGCGCCGAAAGAGGAGCCGACACCGGCTTCACCGTGGCGTAAATATGCGCTGATGGCGCTGGCGATTGTGTTGTTTGGCTGGCTTGCCGATGTCGCACCGAAAGAGTTCCTCGGTCACTTCACCGTGTTTGCGCTCTCCTGCGTGGTAGGCTTCTACGTCGTGTGGAACGTCTCCCATGCGCTGCATACGCCGCTGATGTCGGTCACCAATGCCATCTCCGGCATTATTGTCGTCGGGGCGCTGCTACAGATGGGGCACGGCGGCTGGGTCAGCTTCTTCAGCTTTATCGCAGTGCTGATTGCCAGTATCAATATTTTTGGTGGTTTCACCGTCACTCAGCGCATGCTGAAAATGTTCCGGAAGAACTAAGGGGTAACAAATGTCTGGTGGATTAGTTACAGCTGCATACATTGTTGCCGCGATCCTGTTTATTTTCAGCCTGGCGGGGCTTTCAAAGCACGAAACCTCCCAGCAGGGTAACAACTTCGGTATCGCCGGGATGGCGATCGCGCTGGTGGCGACAATCTTTGGTCCGGATGCTGGCAACGTCGCGTGGATCCTGCTGGCGATGATCATCGGTGGCGCAATCGGTATGCGTCTGGCGAAGCGCGTCGAAATGACCGAAATGCCGGAGCTTGTCGCAGTGCTGCATAGCTTTGTTGGCCTGGCGGCGGTGCTGGTGGGCTTCAACAGCTATCTCGACCACAACCCGGGTATGGATCCGGTGCTGGTCAATATTCATCTCACCGAAGTGTTTATCGGTATCTTTATCGGTGCCGTCACCTTCACCGGGTCGATTGTGGCATTTGGTAAGCTGCGTGGGAAAATCTCCTCGAAGCCGCTGATGCTGCCGAATCGTCACAAGATGAACCTCGCCGCGCTGGTGGTTTCCTTTGTGCTGCTGCTGGTGTTTGTACGTACCGAAAGCGTTGGCCTGCAGGTGCTGGCGCTGCTGCTGATGACCATCATTGCGCTGGTATTTGGCTGGCATCTGGTGGCGTCGATTGGCGGCGCGGATATGCCGGTCGTGGTCTCGATGCTTAACTCCTACTCCGGTTGGGCAGCGGCGGCGGCGGGCTTTATGCTCAGCAACGACCTGCTGATCGTCACCGGCGCGCTGGTTGGTTCGTCCGGGGCAATCCTCTCCTACATTATGTGTAAGGCGATGAACCGCTCCTTTATCAGCGTGATTGCCGGTGGGTTTGGCACCGACGGCTCTTCCAGCGGTAGCGAAGAGGAAGCGGGCGAGCACCGCGAAATCAACGCTGAAGAGACGGCGGAACTGCTGAAAAACTCCCACTCGGTGATCATCACTCCGGGCTACGGGATGGCGGTAGCGCAGGCGCAGTATCCGGTAGCGGAAATTACTGAAAAACTGCGCGCCCGCGGCGTGAAAGTGCGTTTCGGTATTCACCCGGTTGCCGGGCGTTTGCCGGGCCATATGAACGTGCTGTTGGCCGAAGCGAAAGTGCCGTATGACATCGTGCTGGAGATGGATGAGATCAACGATGATTTCGCCGATACCGACACGGTGCTGGTGATTGGCGCGAACGACACCGTTAACCCGGCGGCGCAGGACGATCCGCGCAGCCCCATCGCCGGTATGCCGGTGCTGGAAGTGTGGAAGGCGCAGAACGTGATTGTCTTTAAACGTTCAATGAACACCGGTTACGCCGGCGTGCAGAACCCGCTCTTCTTCAAAGAGAATACGCAGATGCTGTTTGGCGATGCCAAAGCCAGCGTCGATGCCATTCTCAAAGCGCTGTGAGGTTTACTGCTTAATGATACCGCTCTTCGGAGCGGTATTTTTTTGCCGGCAGTAAGGCTGGTCAGAGCGTCTATACTTCTTGCTTGATCTTTTTTATAAGGAGGAAGGATGACGTTTTTGTCACGTTTTGACTTTATATCCATCTTGATGATGCCCTCATTCTGGATTGGTCTTGGTACGGTGGTGATTGTGACGCTGGTGGTTTACTGGCTCTTCACCCACTTACTGAAAATGGTGCTGAAAGGCGCGCGTAGCTGGAGTGAAAAGCAGGGCGGCGTCGGCACATTGCAGCATGTGGTGGTGGATATGCTCAGCCGCACCAGCAGATTCCTGCTCTTTGTCGCGGCATTACTCTTCAGCCTGCGCTTCGTCGACCTTCCCGACCACCTCTTTAACACCCTCGGGCACGCCTGGTTTTTAGTGCTGGCGATCCAGATCGCGCTCTGGCTTGATCAGGGCGTGGTGTCGTGGATGCGCCACCTGATGTACTCGCCTAATACCAGCAAAAACCCGGTCACTATGGTGATTGCCGGTCTGCTACTGCGCATGATGCTCTGGACGATGATGCTGCTGTCGATCCTGGCAAACGTCGGCGTCAATATTACCGCGCTGGTAGCCAGCCTCGGAGTAGGCGGTATCGCCATTGCGCTGGCGGTGCAAACCATTCTGAGCGATGTTTTTGCCTCGCTCTCTATCGGCTTCGATAAACCCTTCGAGATCGGCGACTTTGTGGTGTTCGGCGACGTTGCCGGTACCATTGAGCATATTGGTCTCAAAACCACCCGTATTCGCAGCCTGAGCGGGGAGCAGATTGTCTGCGGTAACGCCATTCTGTTGCAGCAAACGCTGCATAACTACAAGCGTATGCAGACGCGCCGTATCGTCTTCACTTTTGGCCTGGCGCTCACCACGCCGCCGGATAAGCTGCGCAAAGTGGGCGAGATGGTAAAAACCATCATTACCGACGTGGGCAATACGCGTTTCGATCGCGCCCACTTTCTCGGCTTTGGTACCGATCGGCTGAACTTTGAAGTGGTGCACATTGTTAATTCGGCGGATTACAACACCTACATGGATATTCAGCAGGAGATCAATATCCGCATCATGGAGCAGCTGGCGGCAGAAGGGATTGAGCTGGCGATACCGTGCGTGGTGGTGAAAGGGGGGCTGGCAGTTGAAACGCCCTCCGCAGAGCCGCAGAGTGAACAACCGGCAGTATAAAAAAACCCGCCTTGCGGCGGGTTGTTTGCTTAGTCGTCTTCGTCGTCATCCAGTGCCACGGGCGACTGGTAATCATCCGGTTTGATCACCAGCAAATCGCAGCGCAGGTGATCGATCACCTGCTCTGCGGTGTTGCCGAGAAACGCGGCGGAGATACCGGTGCGGCCAATGGTGCCAAGCACCACAATGCCAGCCTGCAGATGTTCCGCCAGGTCCGGGATCACCTCTTCCGGCAACCCTTTCTCGACATGGGTCATTTTCTCATCGATACCAAACTTTTGCCGCAGCGCTTTCATCGCCAGCAGATGCTGGCCGCGAATGGCGTCGTTATAGACGCTCGGATCAAACTCCGGTAGCTCAATCGCAATATTGATGGGGGTGACAGGATAGGCACCGACGAGGTGCACTTCAGTATGGTTGACCTGCTCAGCCAGATGCTGGGTCTCTTTCACCAGCTTCTCATTCAGCGCGTTGTGATAGATCTCTTCGCTGGCAAGGTTAACGGCAACCACAGCGCGACCGCCTTCCGGCCACGGCTGATCTTTTACCATCCACACCGGGCAGGGGCATTTACGCAGCAGATGCCAGTCGGTCGGGGTGAAAATCACTGATTCCAGTTTGTCGTGCTGGTGGGTCATCTTCAGCAGCAGATCGTGGCCGCCGGAGAGCACTTCCTGAATAATCGCTTCGAAAGGACGGTTATGCCACACCACTTTGATGTCGATTGGCACACCCGCGTCGATATAGTATTTCGCCTGTTCGCGGATCCATGCGGTGCGCTGGCTGATCACGCCCTGGCGCATCGCCGTTCGCTCATCGGGGGACAGAAGGGTGGTCATCTCGTATGAGAAGTCGTAAATCGGCAAAAATGCTTTGATTCGACCGCCAATCCGTTGATGCAAATACACGGCACGTCGTAATGCGGGTTGATCGTCCTGATTAGGATCGATGGCGACCAACATATTCTGATACTTAGCCATACAGGGTCTCCTTACATCTGTCACCACTCTCTGACAGTAAAAGATAACCCATATAAGCTGAATGAAACAGCGGAAACCTTTTGCCGGATCAATAAATCAGAAAAATGTAATGACCCGGCAAAAAGGCTAAAGGTGGGGGTAAAAATCAGGCAACGTTACGGGCGTGGCCCGCCAGTTCGGAGAGCAGATCGCCATTTTCGATGGTGATATATTTCCCCTTCACCGCCAGCATGCCGCTCTTCTGGAAACGACCCAGCAGACGGCTGATGGTCTCAACGGTCAGGCCCAGGTAGTTGCCGATGTCGCCACGGGTCATGGTCAGACGGAATTCACGCGGCGAGAAACCACGCTGCGCAAAACGACGGGAGAGGTTGTAGATAAACGCCGCCAGGCGCTCTTCCGCGTTTTTCTTCGACAGCAGCAGGATCATATCCTGATCGCCTTTGATCTCACCGCTCATCAGACGCATCATCTGCTGGCGCAGGCTCGGCATCTTACCGGAGAGATCGTCCAGCGTTTCGAACGGGATCTCACACACCATTGAGGTCTCCAGCGCCTGAGCGAAGCTCGGGTGATGACCGGTACCGATGGCATCAAAGCCCACCAGATCGCCCGCCAGATGGAAACCGGTGATCTGCTCATCACCCTGTTCGGTGATGGTATAGCTTTTGATGGTGCCAGAACGGATAGCGTAGAGCGATTTCAGCTCATCGCCTGCTTTAAACAGGGTTTGACCTTTCTGGATGGGCTTTTTACGCTCAATGATATTGTCGAGCTGATCCAGCTCATGCTCATTAAGAGTAAAGGGGATGCAAAGCTGGCTGATACTGCAATCCTGACAATGGATAGCACAACCGCCAGACTGAATGCGTCGAATAATTCGCTTTTCCGGGATCATAGGTCTGCTCTACGCCGTAATTGATATTGGTCAATTTTAACATCTTTTTATGGCGCACGTAAGCCTGGCAAAACGTCAATTCACCATAAATGAAACAGTGGAACGAAACGGTAAAGACTTACTTTGTCTCATGTTATTGAATTTCCACCAATTCACTAAGGCTTTAGCGAGCGAAGTGCATGAAATGCATACTAAACAGACCTGTTTTCTCACAATAGTAAGTAACGTTCATGGCGCAGCAGCCACTCTTTACGGGCCACGCCGCCCGCATAGCCGGTGAGCATGCCATTACTGCCGATCACGCGGTGGCAGGGGACAACAATACTGATCGGATTGGCACCGTTCGCTGCACCCACGGCACGCGCCGCGCCCGCACGCCCAAGAATTGTCGCCAGTTGACCATAATGCATCACCTGACCACAGGGAATGGTGCGCAGCATCTGCCACACTTCACGTTGAAAAGGGGTGCCGCCCGTCGCGGTCGGCAGGGTATCAATCACCGCCAGATCGCCGTCGAAATAGTCCTGCAGTTTTTGGCTCAACCCGCCAGGGTTCTGCGAAGCCACGCGCTGATACCCTTCACGGCGATAGTGAATATTAAGCAGTTCAACCATTCGGGCATCATGTTCTTCCCACTCGACGGCGCGCAACTGAAACTGCTCATCGCAGATGATCCACAGTGGGCCAAGCGGGGTGGAGATTTTATCTTCAAGCAGGGTGAGCATCGGGCGTCCTTATCACTAAATAGCGGCGATAATTTAGCAAACAAAAAAGCGCCTCACCATATCCTGAAAGGGTGGTAGCTTGAGTCTTCAATAAGTGAATAACACGTAAGAGTTAAATGGCGGATAAAATATAAGGTTACTAACGTTTATTAATTAAAAAAATAGAGCCTGCCGACATCCGTCAGGCTCCAGAGTACACACAAACTGAGCATCCAATCTTTATTTTTTGCACGCGATCCTTGCGCCTTCTTTATATTTATAGCGGCCATAATAATTATTGCCAGTTTTAATCAGTGATTAATTTCACGATTATTTAACAAAGGTTCAGGGTATAAAGAAACGCCTCGTTATACCCTTTTTATAACACCTTGAGCCTACGCATAATTTGCCCGCCGCATTGAGAAGCGCTCCTGCGCCAGCTATAGTACTTCAGCAGATGTTGCTGGAGGACTGCCCCATGAACCCGGATGAAAAATCGCTGTTTCTTGACGCCATGGAGGATGTCCAACCCCTGAAGCGCAGTGCTGATGTGCACTGGCACCCGAGCCATAAATCCCGACCATTGCAGCGCATTGACACCCTGCAACTCGATAATTTTTTGACCACTGGCTTTCTTGACCCGGTAGCGCTTGATACGCCGCTGGAGTTTCGCCGCGAAGGGCTACAAGTCGGCGTGCTCGATAAGCTGCGGCTGGGCAAATATACCCAGCAGGCAAGCCTGAACCTGCTGCGCCAGCCCGTCGAGCAGTGCCGGCAGATGCTGTTTAGCTTTATGCATCAGAGCCGTAAGGATGGGCTACGCAATGTGCTGATCATTCACGGAAAAGGGCGCGATGAGACCTCGCACGCCAATATCATCCGCAGCTACCTGGCGCGCTGGCTGCCAGAGTTTGAGGATGTGCAGGCGTTCTGCCCGGCGTTGCCGCACCACGGCGGCAGCGGCGCATGCTATGTCGCCCTGCGCAAATCCGAGCAGGCAAAGCAGGAGAACTGGGAGCGGCACGCCAAGCGCAGCCGCTAGCCGACAAGCGGAACATCCGCTAAGCGTGTGGTCCAGGCGGGGGAGAGCAGGGAGCGCTTCATCTTCCAGCCTGGCGTGATGCCCTGGCCGGCAAACCATAATTTATTTCCCTTCTTATTAAGCGTGTCTAAAACATTCATTAGTGATTCGCTATTTTCTCGCGGAGTAAATTCATCGAATAAATTAAGTTGCGCGACGCCTTTACTAAAAAAATCCCCCAGCATAACGCCCGCTTTTTGATATCTCGGGCCTTGCTTCCAGATAATATCCAGGCTACGCGTTGCCGCTGCAATAATATCGCGGGTGTCATGGGTTGGCGTCAGTAAACGAATGCCTGCACTGTTGCTGTAATAAGGTTCGTCATCATCGTGCGGGCTACTCTTTATAAAAGCCCCGACATAGCGGCAATATTGACGATCCGCGCGCAGCTTTTCAGCGGCCCGCGCCGCCCAGGTGCAGATGCCTTCGCGCACCGATGCGTAGTCGCTGACCCGCTCGCCAAAGGAGCGGGAGCTGATGATCTCATGCTTCGCCGGTGTGAACTCGGCAAATCCAAGACAGGGCTCGCCGCGCAGTTCACGTACCGTTCGCTCCAGCACCACGCTGAAGTTTTTACGGATAAGCCATAAATCGCTCTGCGCCAGCTTGAGCACGGTATCAATACCCATCGCCTCCAGCCGCTTGCTCAGACGGCGGCCAATCCCCCACACTTCGCCTACCGGCAGGGCGGCCATCAGCTTTAGCTGCTGCGCCTGGCGCGACAGATCGACCACGCCGCCCGACGCATCCGGCCACTTTTTCGCGGCGTTATTCGCCAGCTTGGCCAGCGTTTTCGTCGGCGCAATGCCGACGCCGACGGTAAGCATGGTACGCTGATAAATGGCGTTACGCAGGGTACGCCCAAACTCGCGCAGCTGTGGAATGCCGGTTAAATCCACAAACGCTTCATCGATGCTGTAGATATCTACCGCCGGGCAGAGCTCTTCCAGCAGCGTCATCACCCGATGGCTCATATCGCCATACAGTGCGTAGTTACTGCTGAACACCGCCACATTGTGACGCTCCATTAGCGCCTTCTGCTTGAAGTAGGGGTCAGCCATCGTAATGCCGAGCGCTTTGGCTTCAGCCGAGCGGGAGATGACGCAGCCATCGTTATTGGATAACACCACCACCGGCTTACCGGTTAAATCGGGCCGGAAGACGGTCTCGCAGCTGGTATAGAACGAATTCACATCAACGAGCGCGTACATGATGGCGGGGCGGCAAAGTGATCACGGTCGTTACGACGCCAACAATATGCGCGCCTTCCTCTTCTTCGATCCTGATCGCCGGGTAAGCGGGGTTATCCGCCACCAGCTGCGGATAAGGCCGCAGCCGCAGCCGCTTTACCATAAAACCGCTTAACAGGCGGGCGACAACAATATCGCCATCGCCCGGTTGCAGGCTGGTATCGACCAGTAACAGCGAACCCGGCAGGATCGCCGCCTCGCACATGGCGTCACTGGAAGCCCGCATTACATAGGTGGCCGACGGGTGGGCGATCAGGCTGCTCACCAGGTCGATCGCATCTTCAATGTAGTCCGCAGCCGGACTCGGAAAAGCGCTGGTAGTCATAATGGGTGTCGATCTTTTATTATTACTGTATATAAATACAGTATCGTTGTTCGCACGAAAGGATCAACCCCCTGGAGGCAGGATCGTTGAAAGATCCTGATGATATTGGCAATTTTTTGCACAATCATTTTCAGCGTTTGCGCGGCGGGCTGCATGTTTCGCCGGTTAATGCTTTTGCAATCAAAGGGTAAGACACTACACTTAGTGAGAATCTTTCCATTGGACGGTCCGCATGACAACGCTCAAGAGCAACAACTTCTTTTTTACCATTTTGTTATTACTGGTCAGCGTGGCGTTTTTCACCCTGATCCAGCCTTACTACTCCGCCATTATCTGGGCGGTGATCCTGGCATTGATCTTCTATCCGCTGCGCACAAAGCTCACCGTGCTCCTGCGCGGGCGGAACGGTATCGCCTCGCTGATTACCGTGCTGCTGATCTGCATCCTCGTCTTTATCCCGATGATGATCGTGCTCTCGTCGCTGGCGGTAGAGATCAACGCGCTCTATCAGCGTCTGCAAACTAACGCGACGGATCTGCCGCAGCTGTTAAGTAACGGCATTGCGCACCTGCCGGAGTGGGCAAAACATGCGCTGCGCGAAAATAATTTCGATTCGGTGGACGCGATCCGCGAAAAACTCTCGGGTGTTGCGCTCAGCGTCGGGCGTTATCTGGCGGGCAGCGCGGTGATTATCGGTAAAGGGACGCTGGGGCTAACCATCAGCTTCTCGCTGATGGTCTATCTGCTCTTTTTCCTGCTGAAAGATGGCGCCGCGCTGGTGAAGAAAATCTACGAGGTGATGCCGCTGTCGGCCAAAATCAAACGCCGTCTGTTCCTGAAATTTGCCGGTGTGGCGCGCGCGACGGTAAAAGGGACGCTGGTTGTAGCGATTGCGCAGGGTGCGCTGGGCGGGATTGGTTTCTGGTTTGCTGGCCTGAGCGGCAGCCTGCTGTGGGGGGCGCTGATGGCGTTCCTGTCGCTGATCCCGGCGGTCGGTACAGCGCTTATCTGGATCCCGGCAGTGATCTTCCTCTACTCCACGGGTGAGCTGCTCACCGCCACGCTGCTGACCCTCTACTTTGTGATTGTGGTCGGGCTGGCAGACAACCTGCTGCGTCCGTTGCTGGTGGGGAAAGATACCCGTATGCCGGACTACCTGATCCTGCTGACCACCCTTGGCGGTCTGCAATTCTTTGGCATCAATGGCTTCGTGCTTGGGCCACTTATTGCAGGGCTGTTTATCTCCTCCTGGAACTTGCTGGCAGAAGCGCGTGCCAATGCGCTTAATACGCCGCAGGAATAAAACGTAACAGGCTGCCGGAAATAAACCGGCAGCCGTTCGTTTAGCCTGCGTTTAATTAATTCGACGAGCGGTAAAGAATTGCAAATACTTTGAGTAAAATCTTAGCTTGTGCTAAATATAAGGCATGTACAACAACTGAGGACAATTTTTAACCGCCACGAAGAGAAGCAACGCGCGGTAAATTGTAAAAATATGGACATTCGGTTCAGTAGTCTTATCCCCTGTTTTTCACTTCCCGTCTCCTTCTGCTGCCCGCCTGCGGGCGAACAATACTGGCGCACTGCGCTGTAGTCCTCTCCTGCCCGATCCGGCGCCCTGTGCGCAACTGTTAATTTTTTTACGGTTTTCCGCTATGCGGTAAATCGCAAGGATCTCTATTCTCAAGCAGGAGAAAAAATATGATTTACTGGATTTTATTAGCGTTGGCGATTGTCTCGGAAATAACCGGCACGCTATCTATGAAATGGGCAAGTATTAACGACAGCCACAGCGGTTTTATTTTAATGCTGGTGATGATCGCCTGTTCCTATATTTTCCTGGCGTTTGCGGTGAAAAAAATCGCCCTCGGCGTGGCCTACGCCTTATGGGAAGGTGTCGGTATTGCCATTATTACGCTGTTTAGCGTGCAGCTGTTTGATGAACCCCTCTCACCGTTGAAAGCGGCGGGTCTGGTGGCACTGGCGCTCGGTATTGTGCTGATCAAGTCCGGCACGCGTAAGGCCCCACGTCAGGAGCAGGGTCATGTTACTGCTTGAGTGGGTGCACGCGTTATGGCTGGCGATGGCCATCATTCTGGAAATTGTTGCCAACATCTTTTTAAAACTTTCTGACGGCTTTCGTCGCAAACTCTATGGTTGCGGATCGTTAGTGGCAGTGCTGGCGGCGTTCAGTGCGCTGTCGCAGGCGGTAAAGGGGATCGATCTCTCCGTCGCCTACGCCCTGTGGGGCGGATTCGGTATCGTGGCGACGCTCGCCGCCGGCTGGATCCTCTTCGGCCAGCGCCTCAATGGCAAAGGCTGGATCGGCCTGGCGCTGCTGCTTATTGGGATGATGCTGATAAAACTTGCCTGATGTGATATTGCCCGCGTTTGCGGGCAACGAAATTTGTGGGCTGTATTACGCTTAGAGGACAATAACAAACGTTACGGGACACCAGTAAGGGTCGTCGATGCTCAATCCGCTAAGCTGGCGCAATATCCCCACAGCAAGAACGCTTTTTGTGATGATTTTTCTGGCGGGAGCTGGGCTCATCATCTCCGTCGTTGCGCTCCTCTATCTCTCACTGCACCTGATTAGCAGTAAAGCGAATGAAATCGATGAGCACCGCGCGGCGCTCGCCGTGCAGGGGGCCATTCAGACTTCGGTCAACAGGATGCGATCTCTCGGCCTCGATAACGCGGTGTGGGATGAAGCGGTGCGCGTCGTCTACCGCACGCCGATGGATACCGGCTGGCTCTACAACACCTGGGGCGCGGGCTTTAAAGTCGATAATCTCTATGACGGCACTTTTGTGCTGGATGAGCACTTTGCGGTGGTGTGGGGGGCGTTTCGCAGCTTGCCTTTTAATGAGCGCAATCTCGCCTTTTTTGGTGACGGGCTGGCGGCGCTCATCCGCAACCATGCCGCGGCGCTGCAGCAGGGCAAAGACATTTTTGCCGGCATCACCCGCACGCGTCGGGGGGTAGCGTTTGTCAGCATTGGCCTGATCCGCCCGGTGTCGGGCCGACTTGATAAGCAGGGCAGCGCGCGGCGTTACTTAGTGATGACCCGTCATCTTGATGATGAGCTGCTCAGCGAACTGGGCAGCACCTTTCAGATCCAGAACCTGCGCCTGACATCGCAAAACGCGCCGGCAAGCAGCATGCCGTTGCACGGCTCCGCCGACGAATTCCTCGGTTATATGAGCTGGGAGCCGCACTTTCCGGGCGCGGAAGCGGCAGACGCGGCGGCAGACGATATCCGCCAGATCGCGATGCTCGCCTCGGGTCTTATCCTGCTGTTTATCGTGCTCAGCAGCGCCGGGCTTTATAAGCTGGCAAAAGGGGAGAAGCTGGCGCGCAGCATTGCGTTAACCGACTGGCTCAGCCGTCTGCCCAACCGACGCGCGCTGATTGAGCAGTTAGATCAGTGGAGCGAGTGGGGCAACAGCGATCTGATAAGCGTGGTGTTTATCGATCTTGATGGTTTTAAAGATGTGAATGATATCTATGGTCATGACGTGGGTGACCGGCTGATCGTCACCATTGCGCAGACATTGCAGGAAAAAGTGCCGACTGACGGCATGCTGGCGCGCATGGGTGGGGATGAGTTTGCCATGACCCTGAGCGGGCCGTGGTCGGTTGAAAAAGCCGCCGACTTTGCGCAAATGGTGCTCGACTACTTCTGTACGCCGGTGCGCATTGGCAAACGTTCACTGCATATCAGCGCCAGCATCGGCATCGCCAGCGGAACGCTGGTAGAGTGCTCAAGCTCCGAGCTGTTCCGCCGGGCTGATATCGCCATGTACCATTCGAAAATGTGCGGCAAAGCGCGGATGACGCACTATGACGCCGCACTAAACAGCGCCCGCGAGCGCCAGCTGATGATTGAAAACGATATTCGTGACGGGCTGGAGCGGGAAGAGTTTGACGTCTGGTATCAGCCGATTATCGATGCCCGCAGCGGCAAGATGAGCGGCGTTGAAGCGCTGGCGCGCTGGCCGCGTCGCCCGGATGGCGAGCTGAAACCGGACGAGTTTATCCCGATTGCTGAAACCAGCGGCCTGATTTACGCGCTGGGGCAGTTTGTCCTGCGTCGCGCCTGCCGCGATCTCTACCCGCACACCGGGCTCAAACTGTCGGTCAATATCTCTCCCGCGCAGTTTCGCGACCCGGAGTTTGAAGACAAAGTCGCTCAGGTGCTGGAGACCTGTCGCTTTCCGGCGCAGCGCCTGCAACTGGAGGTGACGGAAACGTACGTGCTGGAGAACCCGGAGCGCGCGCAGGCGGCGATTGCCAACTTAAAAGCGCTGGGCACGGCGGTCGCGCTCGATGATTTCGGCACCGGTTACTCCAGCATCGGCTACCTGAGGCGCTTTAATTTCGACACCATCAAAATTGATAAATCCCTCGCCGGATTAGTGGATAACGATGAGCAGGCGTCAGCATTAGTAAGCGGGACAATCCGCATTGCCAGCGCGCTGGGGATGCAGGTCGTAGCGGAAGGGGTGGAAAACGAAACGCAAATGGCGCTACTGCGTGATGCGGGCTGCGATCAGTTGCAGGGCTTCTACTTTAGCGCGCCGATGCCGCTGGAGAGGCTGTTACAACACCATCTCCAGCGGCAGGAGTGAGTTACTGCACCGTATCGCTGGCCAGCGCGTCCAGCTTGTCACGAAAACCGGTCACCGCAATCGCGCGGTTATCGGCGCGCCAGCGATCTTTTGCCGCCGGGGCTGAGCTTTGCACGGCGATCAGCTGCCAGCCCTCATCGGTTTTTAACATCAGCGGTGAACCGCTATCGCCCGGTAGCGTATCGCACTGATGCGACAGCACGCTGCTCTGCGCCCAGCCCGTCACAATACAATCCTGGTGGCTGAAGAGATTATCCAGATGATCTTGCGGATAACCTGCCTGCGTCACTTTGCGGTTGGCGGCTTTCAGCGCGGCAGTAAGCGCATCTTTATCGCCGCTAAACAGCGGCAGCGGCGTAATGCCGGAGGGCGGATAGCGTAAAACGATCAGCCCAAAATCCCATGAGGCGGCCGAGGAGGGGACAATCCACCCTTCGCCGTCGGCCTTCAGGCGTCGACCCAACGAGGCATCAACGCGCCCTTCAATACCGTGGATCTCATAGCGCCAGACCCCTTTTTGCGACACAAAGCGCAGCGCTATCGCTTTATCAATTTTGCCGCGCGGCGGCGTCAGCAGACAGTGCCCGGCGGTTAAGGCGAGATGCGGGGAGATAAGCGTGGCGGTGCAGAGATTGCCGCTGGCGGTCTCGAGCTGACCTATCGCATCCCACGGTGCGGTGGTCGGTGACGCGACGCGGACACGATCGTCATGCCCAAAAAAAAGGGTTTTTATATCCCTGGCGCTAACCGCGTCCTCATCGCCATCATCAGCATGTCCAACAGCGGAAAACAAAAGCAGCGGTCCCAGCAACAGCACAACGGTTCTTCGCATAGTACTCTCAGGTGGGGAAATTATGATTATTAAGGTCGAGCCATGAGTAATAAATATAGACGGGACGCATAGAAAGCGGGAGTAAAATCAGCGTGCTACATCAATAAAGATAGAAACGGAGGGCGATAAGCGCGCAGAGAATTAACATCATCAGGATAACTTCAAAACGATAACGTCGCAGCATGCTCAGGCCTCCAGAGAAAAACGGCGCTTCACCCGAAGGGCTCAGCGCCGCGTTTTAGCACGGCGCTCGCGGGGAGCGCCGGTTACAGACACGTGGCTTATGCAGCCGGCTGTGCAGCCGGTTTAGCAGCAGTGTGTTTTACGTGTTTGTGGTGTTTTTTAGCAGCCTGGGCTTTCTGCTCTACAGCCGGTTTAGCAGCGGCTTTTTTGTGGTGCTTTTTAGCAGCCTGGGCTTTCTGCTCAGCAGCCGGTTTAGCGGCGGCTTTCTTGTGCTGTTTTTTAGCAGCCTGAGCTTTCTGCTCAGCGGCTTTTTTGTGTTTCTTGTGGTGAACTTTCTTCGCCGGAGCTGCTTTGGTGTCAGCAGCAGCCGGAGCAGCGGTAGTGGTGGTCGGCGCAGCAGCCGGAGCCTGAGAGGTGGCAGCGGTGTCAGCAGCGAAAGCAGCAGAAGACAGACCCATTGCAGCGGCAACAACCAGAGCTAATACTTTTTTCATTTTGATATCCTCGAATTGGTTTCTTCATTCAACCCCACTGCGGGGCCGTTGAAAGAACTATATCCCTGTTATCGAAGCGTTTCCGTGAGTGATTGGTATCGGCGTGTAACGGAATGTACAGCGGGGGAAAACGCGCCGGAAAGCGGCTCCGGCGCGGGAGGATTAGAGGTAACGGCGGGTAAGGTGCTGGCGGAAATAGTCCGCATTCAGCGGCTCGCCGGTGGCGTTGGCGATCAGCTGGGCAGTGCTAAAGCGGCTGCCATGCTGCCAGATGTTCTGGCGCAGCCACTCAAACAGCGCGCTGAAATCACCGGCGGCGATGGCTTCTTCAAGGCCCGGCAGCGCGCGACGCGCGGCGTGGAACAGCTGTGCGGCGTACATTGCGCCCAGCGTGTACGAGGGGAAGTAACCAAAGCCACCGTCGGTCCAGTGGATATCCTGCATACAGCCGTTGCGGTAGTTGCCTTCGGTCGATAGCCCAAGCCAGGAGTGCATCTTCTCATTCCATAGGGCTGGAATATCGTCGACCTCGATCTCACCGTCGATCAACGCCCGCTCGATCTCATAGCGCAGAATAACGTGTGCCGGATAACTCACCTCGTCGGCGTCAACGCGAATATAGCCCGGCTTCACGCGCTGGTTCCAGGCGATAAAGTTGTGCTCTTCAAAGGCTGGCTGCATACCGAACCGCTCAATAATCGCGGGCTGCAGGCGACGCAGGAAGGCTTCGCTGCGCCCGAGCTGCATCTCAAAGAAGAGGCTCTGTGATTCATGGATCGCCGTGGAGCGCGCCAGCGCAATCGGCTGACCTGGCCAGCTGCGCGGCAGGTTCTGCTCATAGCGGGCATGACCGGTTTCATGCACCACGCCGAACAGAGCACTCAGCAACTCATTTTCATCGTAACGGGTGGTGATGCGCACATCTTCCGGCACGCCGCCGCAGAAGGGGTGGGCGCTGACATCAAGGCGTCCGCCGTTAAAATCGAAACCGAGCGTCTTCATCGCCTGCAAACCCAGTTCACGCTGATCGGCAATCGGGAACGGCCCTTGCGGGGCGATAAGCGTCTGCTGCGCCTGTTTCTCTACCGCCTGTTTCAGCAGATCCGGCAGCCAGCTTTTGACCTCGCCAAACAGCTCATCAAGGCGGGCGCTGGTCATATCCGGCTCGAACTTATCCAGCAGGGCATCATAGGGCGAGCAGCCTTTTGCCGCCGCGCGCAGCTTCGCCTCTTCGCGGGTGAGTTTCACCACCTCTTTCAGATTGGCGGAGAAGCCCGCCCAGTCATTGGCCGGGCGCTGGGTACGCCAGGCGTGTTCACATTTACTGCCCGCCAGCGACAGGGCTTCCACCAGCGCTTCCGGCAGCAGAGCTGCTTCATCGTAGTGGCGCTGCATTTCACGCAGGTTAGCCTGTTCAACGTCGTTGAGATCTTCCTGACCAGCGCTGGAGAGCCACTGGCCGACCTGCGGATTGGTTAAAATCTGGTGGCGCAGCACGCTCAGCTCGGCCAGCGCTTCACCGCGCGCGGCGCTGCCGCCCGGCGGCATCATGGCGAACATATCCCAGCCGGCGACAGCGGCAAGATGTGAGAAACGTGACAGGCGAAGGAAGGTACGGGTGAGTTGTTGATAGTTCTGCTTATCCATAATGCCTCTGATTTTTTTGCATTTTATTAACCCGAACGCCCAAAAATAGTAGTTCTGCGGCTAATGTTAAAATCTGTACCATAATAGAGAACTCATTCATTTAACCAATAAACGCATAACACAGCAAAAAACCATGAATCCTTTCATTTGGGTGATCTGCAGTTTAATGGCGCTTGACGCTGTGCGGGAGTTGATGGGCGCAAGCTCTGTCTTCGCGCTTTTCTAGCCCTTTTCCGCACTACATCGCAATAAAAAAGCCCCGCTTGCGCAGGGCCTGCCTTCCTTATACGCGCTAGCGCAGACGCGCGTGCAGCCTTGTGCCGACCAGCAGGGCCAGCACCAGCATCGCCGCGATAAACCCGCCGACACCGTTCCAGCCATAGCTGTGCCAGAAGACGCCGCCTAAGGTTCCTGCCACGCTGGAGCCAAGATAGTAGCTGAAGAGATAGAGCGACGAGGCCTGGCCTCTGGCGCGCTTAGCGCGGGGGCCAATCCAGCTGCTGGCAACGGAGTGTGCGGCAAAAAAACCGCTGGTAAAGAGCAGCATGCCGATAAAGATCGCCCACAGCGACGAGAAGAGCGTCAGCAGTAAACCGAGCAGCATGATTGAGGTAAAGGCAATCATCACCGGGCCGCGGCCATATTTGCTGGTCATCGCGCCCGCTTTTGGCGAACTCCAGGTGCCGGTCAGATAGGCCACCGACAGCAGGCCAACCACCGCCTGGCTCAGCATCCATGGGGATTGCATCAGGCGATAGCCAATATAGTTAAACAGCGTGACAAACGACCCCATCAGCAAAAAGCCTTCGAGAAAGAGCAGCGGCAGGCCGCGATCGCGCCAGTGCAGACGGAAGTTAATCAGCAGCGTTTTTGGCCGCAGAGAGGAGGGGCGAAAGTGGCGCGAGGGGGGCAAAATCTTCCAGAACATCAGCGCCGAGGCCAGCGCAAAGCAGCCAATCACCGCCACCGCTACCCGCCAGTTAAAGAAGTCGGTAAAAACACCGCTCAGCAAGCGGCCGCTCATGCCGCCGATGGAATTACCGCTGATATAAAGCCCCATCGAGAAGGCGACAAAACTGGGGTGGATCTCTTCACTCAGGTAGGTCATGCCGACTGCCGCCACGCCGCTTAGGGATAGCCCCACCAGCGCGCGCATCACCAGAATGCCGTGCCAGCTGGTCATCATCGTTGAGAGCAGCGTACAGCACGACGCCAGAAGCAGCGCGGTAACCATCACATTTTTGCGCCCAATCGCATCCGATAACGGCCCGGTAAACAGCAGGCCAATCGCCAGCATGGCGGTAGAAATAGAGAGGGAGATACTGCTGCTGGCGGGCGAAACACCGAACTCATGGGAGAGCACCGGCAAGATGGGCTGAACGCAGTAGAGCAGGGCGAAGGTCGCCAGCCCGGCGGAAAAGAGCGCCAGCGTGACGCGCATAAATTGGGGAGTGCCACGTTTAATAAACTGCCCCGGCAGGGCGGCGGGTTTTTCGTTAACGATGTGTGTCGGTTCGCTATCAACCGTTGTTGTACGACTCACTTGAGATCCTTACCTTTTTGGCCCGTCATTACGGGGACGGGCTTACCACGGCGTAAGGGTATGAAAGTGGCAATATTCTGTCTAATATATTAATTATCTCAAATAAGTCGTTATACATATCAATGAATATCGAACTGCGCCATCTGCGCTACTTTATCGCCGTTGCGGAAGAGCTCCATTTTGGTCATGCCGCCGCACGGCTGAACATCTCGCAGCCGCCCCTGAGCCAGCAAATTCAGATCCTCGAACAGCAGGTCGGCGCGCGGTTGCTGGCCCGCACAAATCGTAGCGTCTCATTGACCCCGGCCGGACGCCAGTTTCTGGCCGACAGCCGGCAGATCTTAAACCAGGTGGATGAAGCCGCCGCCCGTGCGCTGCGTTTGCACCAGGGCGAAACAGGCGAGTTACGCATTGGCTTTACCTCCTCCGCGCCCTTTATTAAAGCGGTCTCAGACACCCTCTCTTCCTTTCGCCAGCGCTACCCGGATGTGCATATCCAGACGCGAGAGATCAACACCCGCGAACAGATAGCTCCACTTAATGAGGGAACGCTGGATCTCGGTTTGATGCGCAACACCCCGCTGCCGGAGACGCTGGCGTGGGAGGTGATCCTGCGCGAGCCGCTGCTGGCGATGGTTCCGCGTAACCACCCACTGGCAACACGCACGGCCGTCTCGCTGCACGAGCTGGCGCAGGAGCCGTTTGTCTTTTTCGATCCCCATGTCGGCACCGGCCTGTATGACGATATCCTCAGCCTGATGCGACGCTACCAGTTGACGCCGCGCATCGCGCAGGAGGTGGGCGAGGCGATGACCATTATTGGCCTGGTGGCCGCAGGGCTTGGCGTGTCGATTTTGCCCGCCTCGTTTCACCGCGTTCAACTCAGTGAGATGTGCTGGATACCGATTGTTGAAGAGGATGCCGTCTCGGAGATGTGGCTGGTGTGGTCAAAACACCAGGAGCAGGGGGCGGCCGCGGCGCGTTTCAAACAGCAGCTCCTTGACGCAGCAAACGGCTGAATTTCGCCCATAACGGCAGGCAAAATGTGCGTTAAATCACAAGCATGGGTAAATATTTGACGACAGCCGTTAAGTGTTTCACCATAGCCGAATGTTTATTTCGAAGCGCGAAAATAAGGGAGTATGAGGTGGTCGCTGATAGCCAGCCGGGGCATATTGATCAAATAAAGCAGACCAATGCGGGCGCAGTCTATCGCCTCATCGACCAGCTTGGCCCGGTCTCGCGTATCGACCTCTCCCGGTTAGCGCAGCTGGCTCCCGCTAGCATCACCAAAATCGTGCGCGAAATGCTCGAAGCCCACCTGGTGCAGGAGACGGAGATCCAGGAGCCGGGCAGCCGCGGGCGTCCGGCGGTCGGGCTGGTGGTGGAGACCGAGGCCTGGCACTACCTCTCATTACGCATCAGCCGCGGCGAAATTTTTCTCTCCCTGCGCGATTTAAGCAGCAAGCTGGTGGTCGAGGATCGTCTCGATCTTCCCTTAACTGCTGCCGAACCCTTGCTCAGCCGCATCATTACCCAAATCGATCAATTTTTTATCCGCCATCAGCACAAGCTTGAGCGGCTGACGGCGATCGCTATCACGCTGCCGGGCATTATTGATACGGAAAATGGCGTTATCCACCGCATGCCCTTTTATGAGGATGTGAAGGAGATGCCGCTCGGCGAAGCGCTGGAGGCCCATACCGGCGTGCCGGTCTATGTGCAGCATGACATCAGTGCCTGGACGATGGCGGAAGCGCTGTTTGGCGCCTCGCGCGGCGCGCGGGATGTGATTCAGGTGGTGATCGATCATAACGTCGGTGCCGGGGTGATCACCGATGGACGCCTGCTCCATGCGGGCAGCAGCAGCCTGGTGGAGATTGGACATACGCAAGTCGATCCCTACGGCAAGCGCTGCTACTGCGGCAACCACGGCTGCCTGGAAACAATTGCCAGCGTCGAGAGCGTGCTGGAGCTGGCGCAGCTGCGCATGAGCCAGTCGATGAGTTCGATGCTGCACCAGCAGCCGCTGACGGTAGAGTGGCTCTGCCAGGCGGCGCAGCAGGGCGATCTGCTGGCAAAAGATATCATCAGCGGCGTCGGGGCGAATGTCGGGCGCATCCTGGCCATCATGGTCAATTTGTTCAATCCGCAAAAAATATTGATTGGCTCGCCGCTAAGCCTGGCGGCAGATGTGCTCTTTCCTACCATCGCCGACTGCATTCGCCAGCAGGCGCTACCCGCGTACAGCCAACATATCTCCGTTGAGAGTACGCAGTTCACTAACCAGGGTACCATGGCGGGCGCCGCGCTGGTAAAAGATGCGATGTATAACGGATCGCTACTGATTCGTTTGTTACAGGGGTAACATTTTTACCCAGTCGCGATAAAAATTGCGCTATCTCAAATTGAGCCTCCACCACTTCCCGTAGACTTTCTGCTCTGAATTATATTTCCGGTTTATATTTTCGTTGCTTAACGGTGGGGTTACTTATGCTTAAGCGTTTCTTTGTAACGGGTACAGACACTTCTGTCGGGAAGACAGTGGCGTCCCGCGCGCTGCTCCAGGCGCTGGCTGCCAGCGGCAAAACGGTGGCAGGTTATAAGCCTGTTGCAAAAGGAAGTCAGGCAACGCCGGAAGGGCTGCGTAATAAAGACGCGCTGGTGCTGCAAAGTGTCTCCTCCCTCGAACTGCCTTACAGCGCCGTCAACCCGATTGCGCTGAGTGAAGAGGAGAGTAGCGTGGCGCACAGCTGTCCCATCAACTACACCTTGCTGTCGAACGGGCTGGCCGATTTGTGTAAGCAAGTCGATCACGTCGTTGTCGAAGGCACCGGCGGCTGGCGCAGCCTGATGAACGATCTGCGTCCGCTTTCCGAGTGGGTGGTGCAGGAGCAGATGGCGGTGGTGATGGTAGTGGGGATTCAGGAAGGGTGCCTCAACCATGCGTTGCTCACCGCGCAGGCGATCGCCAGCGATGGCCTGCCGCTGATCGGCTGGGTGGCAAACCGCATCAACCCGGGCCTTGCACACTATGCAGAGATCATTAATGTGCTGAGCAAAAAACTGCCCGCGCCGCTGGTGGGCGAGCTGCCTTACCTGCCGCGGCCTGAACAGCGCGATCTCGCCCACTATATCAATCTGCAAATGGCCACCGGCATGCTGGTCGCCGATCGCGTGCTGGCCTGAGCCCATTTTTGAACGTTCGCCGGAGAGGGCTAATGCCTGTCCGGCCTGTGCTCATTTACCCATGAAACTTCTGAAAGCCCTCTTCACTCACTCAGGCCATAGCTACGCTTAACGGAAAATCGTTTCCGGAGATGACGTTTATGTATGCCTATGCAAAAGAGAAAACCAAGCCTCAATATCCTGAACAAACTGCCGCGCTTTCAGAAGAGGAAATCCTCGAACAACTCCGGTTTAATAATTTCCCTAGGGATGATCCCAAAACCATCCTCGATAAAATAAAGCAACTTAATCCCAAATTAAAACAGCCCCACCTGCTGGTCGCAAAATATTACTCAGGTGCCGCTGCAAACAGCAAGGGTAGCGCCAGCGCTACATCATCCAAAAGTGCAGCACCAACAGCGTCTGCGGGACGCAAATTCCACCGCGACATTGTGGATGGCGCGCTCTATTTATACGCCACCAATGACGGTTCTCTGTTTATAAACTCGCTTATCAGAAAGGCAAAAGGGCAGGATATTGACATTCCTGATTCGTCGAAGCTGGCGCGGGTGGCCAAAAAACAGTTTGAAGTCGGCACAAATCCTCCGGCTTTTGCGCCCGGGATAGATATGAAGCTCGTAATCAAAACGTTAAGCCACAAAAGCAACGCCGTGGCCATCATGAACCAGGCCGTAGAGGAGGCGAAGTTTACCGGGATGGATAACTATTACAGAGGGACAAAACACCGACCCGTTCTGAATGCCATCTCACCGGGTATGTTAGTCAGCACCAATTTTCTTATGTCGGTTACCCAGGATAAGAAAATGGCAAAAAGATTTGCCTCGGGTAAATATAACTCACTCGCAGATTTGGATGAGGTAGGTGTGATATACGATATTGTGGGCAATCCAAAGAACTTTAAATATGGTGATTTGGTTGAAAAAGAGAGTCTTTTCCCCGTCGGAACGAAGTTCAAATATATCGGGCATACCGGTACCACCTATCGCTTTGTTGAGCAATCGGCGGCGCAAGTGAAAAATTATAGTGGTGATATTTACAGGTTGTACAGATAACGCTGTTGGCGGTTGATCAGCGGAGCGGTCGAGTAAATCAAAGCGCCGGGAGAGAAACGGATGTATGCCTATGCAAAAGAGAAAGCCGGGCCAGCCGTCCGCTTCGTCTCATGAACAGGATGACAATGTGATGACGCAGCAGGAGCGTATTGCAATACAGGCGCAGCGGGCGATTATTTAAGTAAACGAGCCAGTTTTATTGCTGCCTGGGAAAAAGATCTGGGCAACACAACGCCGGAGTCATTCGATAATTACTACTGGCAGGGCGGAAGAGGCATTTGCCGAAGGCTTCAGCGATTTGTACGGTAAGACGGAATACCGGAAATGGCCGAATATTAAAGCTTATCTTGCGCGCAAAATGAAATCGGTGACCTGAAGGCGCTAACCGGGGCTTGTTTGCCTGCGGTTAGCGCCATTTGGCAAATTTCCTTAACTCTCGCTATGGATCGCCAGCGCCCGGCGCGTTTTCCCGGAGCTTAAATACTCGGCGATGTAGTCCTGCGAAATCTCGCCGTTATAGCGACCCTCTTCATCCACGATGGGCATCCAGCTGGTGTTACTCTCATAGAGCCGCGAAAGCACCACGCGCAGGTTATCCTCCGCTTTACCGGTGATGCGGAACGGGTGCAGAAGCGCAGCGCAGTCGCGGGCATCATGCCGTGCTTCGCGGCGTTTAACGAAGCCGAGCGGTTTACCGGCGCCGTCAACCACCGTTACGGCACGCATATCGTTATCATCCATAATGGCGAACGCCTCAGCAGCCGGGGTCGATTCCCGCACGGTGATGGTCGGTTGCTGATCGGTCACATCACCGGCTGATACCAGCAGCAGGCGCTTGAGCGTCCGGTCCTGGCCAACAAACGAGCCGACAAACTCGTTCGCCGGTTTTGCCAGCAGCTCATCGGGGCTGGCGCACTGCACAATGCGTCCCTGGCGGAACACCGCAATCCGGTCACCGAGCTTTAACGCTTCGTCGATATCGTGGCTGACCAGCAGCACCGTCTTTTTCAGCGCGCGCTGCATTTCAAGAAACTGGTTCTGGATCACTTCGCGGTTAATCGGGTCGACCGCGCCAAAGGGTTCATCCATCAGCAACACCGGCGGATCGGCCGCCAGCGCACGGATCACGCCAATACGCTGCTGTTGGCCGCCGGACATTTCGCGCGGATAGCGGTGCAGGAACTTTTTCGCATCGAGCGCCACCATCTCCATCAGCTCTTCCGCGCGGCTTTTACAGCGCGCTTTATCCCAGCCCAGCATGCGCGGTACCACGGTAATGTTCTCTTCGATGGTCATATTGGGAAACAGGCCAATCTGCTGGATCACATAGCCAATATTGCGCCGCAGAGTAACCGTATCCATGCCGCTGGTGTCTTCACCGTTAATCAGGATCTTGCCACTACTTGGCGTAATCAGACGGTTAATCATCTTCAGCGTAGTGGTTTTGCCGCAGCCAGAAGGGCCGAGCAGCACGCACATTTCACCTTCCGGCACCATCAGGTTGACATTGTCGACGGCATTCACACTCTGGCCGTTCTTCTGTGTAAATTGTTTGGTCAGATTTTCCAGTTTAATCATTATCGAATCCCCTTCGGCGTCAGCACGATTTGTAAGCGGTGCAGTAACCAGTCGAGCACGACTGCCAGTAGACAGATCATCACCGCGCCGGCAATCAGCATGCGAATATCACTCCCGCCAATGCCGTTCAGCAACAGCAGCCCCAGCCCACCCGCGCCAATCACGGCGGCGATGGCCATCACGCCAATATTCATCACCACGGCGGTACGGATCCCGCCGAAAATCACCGGCAGCGCCATCGGGATCTCCACCCAGCGCAAACGCTGCCAGAAGGTCATGCCAATCCCGCGCCCCGCTTCACGCAGCCCAGGCGGCAGGCTGTCGAGGGCGGTATGGGTGTTGCGCACAATCGGCAGCAGCGAGTAGAGAAACACCGCGGTAATTGCCGGCAGGGCGCCAATCCCCTGGCCGACCAGTGAAAAGAGCGGGATCATCAGGCCAAACAGGGCAATTGACGGAATGGTCAGCACCAGCGTCGCCAGGCCAAGCACCGGCGTTGCCAGCCATTTGTGGCGCACAATCAACACCCCGAGCGGCACGCCAATGAGTATTGCCAGGCCCACGGCCAGCAGCACCAGCCAGAGGTGCTGGAAGGTGAGGGTGGCCAGGTAGCCGGCGTTGTCCATCATGTAGTGAATCGTGTCCATAGGCTCTCCTTACAGCAACCCTTTCTCTCGCAGGAAGTCGCGTGCGACCTGCTGCGGCGTCTGGTGATCGATATCGACTTTCGCGTTGAGGGAGACAATCACCTCGTTGTTCAGCAGCCCGGAGAGCGTATTGAGCGCCTCTTCTAAGCCCGGATTGGCTTCAAGCGTGTCTTTACGCACCACCGGCGTGACCGCATAGCTCGGGAAAAAGCCTTTGTCATCTTCCAGCGTTTTCAGATCGAAACCCTTCAGGCGGCCATCGGTGGTGTAGACCAGCCCGGCATCGACAAAGCCGTCGCGGATGGCGTTATAGACGAGGCCAGGATCCATCTGGCGGATTTGCGGACGATCCAGCTCCATGCCATAAGCCTCCTGCAACGGCTTCATGCCGTCGCTGCGCCCGGCAAACTCCAGGTCGAGGCCCAGCAGCCAGTTCTTTTTCGGGTTGGTTTTACGGATCTCTTCAATCTTCGCCACCATCTGCGACATGGTGGTGATGTGCTCAGCCTCGGCGCGTTTGCGCTGCATAGCGAAGGCATAAGTGTTGTTCATATTGGCCGGATTGAGCCACACCAGGCCGTGTTTCGCATCGAGGCGTTTAACGGTGTCGTAGGTCTCCTGTGCCGACATGCGTTTGTTGATGTGGTTAAAAATGATCAGCGAGGTGCCGGTATACTCCCAGGTCATATCAACCTGCTTGTTGATCATCGCGTTGCGTGAAATCACCGTTGCGATATTGGTCTGCGGCTGCACCTGAAAGCCTTTTTTCTGCAGATACTGCACGGTAAGGGCCGACAAAATATGCTGCTCGGTAAAGCTTTTGGTCGCCACAACCAGAGGTGCCGCATGGGCGCTGGCAGTGAGCAGCGCGGTTGCTGCCAGCCAGCCCAGCGTATGAAAAAGTCGTTTCATCACTCTTCCTCTTATTGTTATCACGCCGTGTGCGGGCTAAGAAGACGGCCCAGCGCCGCCAGCAGGGTATCGAGGATCAGGGCGAACAGCGCCGTGGCGGCTGCGCCTAAAATCAGCGTCGGGAAATCGTTGAGATAGATACCGGGGAAGATCAGTTCGCCATAGCTGCTGGCGCCAATCAGAAACGCCAGCGGCGCGGTACCGACGTTAATTGCCGTCGCAATTCGCACCCCGGAGAGGATCACCGGCAGGGCATTCGGCAGCTCCACCTGGCGTAAGCGCTGCCACTTTGTCATGCCAATTCCATTTGCTGCTTCGATTAACGAGGCGGGCACTGAGCAAAGTCCGGCATAGGTGTTGCGCACAATCGGCAGCAGCGAGGCGAGGAACAGCGCGATGATCGCCGGGATATCGCCAATGCCAATCACCACCATCGCCAGGGCCAGCACCGCCAGCGGCGGCAGTGTGTTGCCGACGTTGAAAATCTGCATCACATACTCGGCAACCCCACGAGCGGCGGGGCGGCTAAGGGCGATACCGCTGGGAATACCGACCAGCAGGGCAAAAAACATCGAGCTGAACACCAGAATCAGGTGCTGTTGCCCGAGGTAAATCAAATCCACCTGGCGGGCTTTTATCGTCTCCAGCCCGACTCCCCAGGTAATCAGCGCCAGTATGGCGACAATCCCGGCGATAAAAAGCAGCGCGCGGGTAAGCATGGAAGTCTGCATTGCAGTGTCTCTCCCTGTTTGCATGCGTTATGGCAACGGCAGGTTGCGTGTTGTTATGCCATGTTCGGCAGGGTGCTTTGAGCTATAGCAAGCGTGCGGGGATGCTTCCAGTTCTGAGGCCGCTTTTTAAAACCCAGCGGCAGGCGGCTTTTGCACAGTAAGCCTTACCGTGTACAGGCTGATCGGAAGATTAAAGAATTGTCTTAAAAGCGAAGCGGCAAAAGTGACATTGTCACCAATGTGATTGCCGGGATAAACTATTCCGGCGCGTGAGAGGGCGAAAAATCACCGCAACAGTCGGTTTAACGCGGCGGTGAATAAAAACAGGTTGATGAGAACTCTTAAAAAATAAGCTCTGTCTATGTAGGGCACATATCCTTAAACCAACCCGGTTATCGTCATAAAACCCTGCGAGGAGGCCCCCCATGTATGCTTCAGCGACAAAAAAGCCACTCGGCGCCTGGGCAGGAAAAGGGAGTCAGGAACCCTATGCAGAATCATCGCCGCTTTCATCACTGCATAAATTTTCAGGTAAACAATCAGCCGCGTCGATCAACGAGAACAAATCACAAAAAATCGCTGAAGTGGTGGATAAAATCACCTCTTCGCACGCCGCACCCGCAAAAAAACCGTCCGCCTATAGCGCATTCACTTCAGATGCCAGAAACATCTTTGAGTCGCGAGGCCACCATGAAGCAGTGCGGATATTCACCTTGCCGGATAATCGGCTGGGGCGGCAACTACCTGCTCTACCTTCACCAGCCGAGCTGGGTTTAACGGAGAGCGAAATTTCGGCCATCAAAGTCTACACATCAAGTAACTACACCCTGCTTAATAAATATGAAAGAAGCAGGAACATGGAAAACTATGAAGTCGAAAAGCTTGTTAACACACTGATAAAAAATGGTTTTTTAAAATCCGGCTTTGTGGGGAAAGAGTCTCTGGAAAGCGGAGTGAAAAATTTTAACCAGGTGCTGGATAGATCCAGAAAAAAACACCCCTCGAATGAAAGCTTTGGCAATGTGGTGGTGCGCGGTATTGGTTTCGATTATCCCTTTGGCGAAAAAGAGGCGAGGCAATACGCCACTGTCGGGGCTGTCATTGGGCAAAAAAGTTACACCAGCACCAGCGTCAGCACACCTTATTTAAATACCCATCTTCTGATCCTTGAAGCGCCGCCAGAAGCTGAAGGGCACTGGATTGCGCCAACCTCCGTGTTGCCCCAGGAGGATGAAATACTGTTTGCACCCGGCGTGAAAATCAAAATCAAAGATGTGGTTGATGTTAATGAGTTTGGCAGTGCTGATGCGGTGAGCTCCGTTTTCAAGCGGTTTCATATATCGGGCGAAATCAGGCAATCACCTGTGTTTAAGAACCTCAAGCAACCGCATCACTACATTAAAAAATATATCTATGGTGAACTACTGCCGCAAAAGACCAGGTGAACTCCAGAAGCGTTTTGTAAAAAAATCCGGCCTGAGCGGCCGGAAAAGGTGTTAACGGAAGAGCGCTTTTTGCGCTACTGGCATCAGCAAGTTTGCCCGCCACTCTGCCAGCGTAAGCTGTGCCAGCCGGGCGAGCGCCTGCCAGAAAGGGTGCTGCGCCTGCTCCTCCAGCACGGTAAGAAAGCGGCCCAACCACGGCAGCAGATGCCACGCCAGAAGTTCATCGCAGGCCTGCGTCTTTCCCTGCTCCGTCAGCCAGGCCGCGAGCAGCAGCAGGGTGCCGATATGATCTTCTGGCTCGTTTTGCTGTGTTTCGAAAGCAATATTGTTGTCGCGTAGCCACTGGCGCAGGGCCAGCGTTGAGTCGCCAAACAGCACGCACTCTTTATCCAGCCATACCGAGCCCCACGGCGGCGCAGGCAGCGCCCACGGGCCGATAAACAGCCGTTGCCAGGCATCGGTTAACGGCTCTTCGCTATCCGCTGAAAATTGTTCAGCCAGCGGGAGCAGCAGGCTTTGCGCCAGCGGCCATGACGCCATCCACGCATTATGCGTAAAGGCGCTGACCAGCGGCGCAGCAGGTTCGCTCTCCGGCGGGTAGTAAAAGAGGGCGCCGAGCACGCGGGCGGTGAAAATAAACGATTCACGGTTTTCAACTGTCATGGTATTTCCCGAAAAAGTGCCGAAGGCCGGATAAGCGTTCACCGCTATCCGGCCCCGCAATCGATCACCCGGCAACGGCGACGCCAACGGTCATATGCAGCCCATAAAAGAGGCCACGGCCAATCAGCTCCCCGGCAACCACCAGCACAAACCCAACCAGCAGGCTACTGACGCGCGGCTGTCTGCGCAGCACCAGCGGGCAGTACCAGCAGCCCAGCCCCAGCGCTAAAAGCAGCAGTCGCAGCGCCTGGAGTAAGCCGTAATCCGGGATCAGCGCTGTAGCCTGCTGCACAGAAGAGTGGGTTTCGCCAAGCTGCATGCTCTGCATCATCACCACCGCTGCGCTTACCAGCAGCGCGATCGCGCTTATCGCCGCAAAACGGGATGCCGGAAAGCGTATGCCGACAAGGCGCAGTAACAGTGCTGCGAGCAGCGGGCCGCCAATCAGCATGGTGAGGAAGAAGCTGGCGGTGGTGTAGCCGTTATGCCAGGTCGGCACGGTCTCAATCTGATAGACCCGTGTCATCGCCCAGACAAACAGCACGCCAGAGACCATGCTGATCAGCAGCCAGATGCGCCCAAGGCCAGCAGGCATTTTGCCCAGCCAGCTCAGCAGCCACCAGATGCCGCCGATAGCAAAAAAGAGCGAGCCGGCGGCAATCTCATTACTCAACGCAGAAGCGCCAATGCGGTTAAGGGAGTTAAAGGCGCGCAGCGGCGAGCCGAGGTGCATCATCGAAGCGACAAAGCCGATGCCCATCAGCAGCCAGAGAAAAAACTGGCTGCGAACGATATGCAGCTGACCACGGCGATCGCCCTCATTGGCCATCCATACCAGGCCGGTGCCAATCACACCGCCCGCCACGCACTGACCGAGCACCGTAAAGAGCACCAGCGGCCATTCATGCCATCCGTTTCCCATTTCATACCTCCTGTGGATTAGCCAGATAGCCGCTTGTGTCCCCGGTCGGGCGACTGTTGGCGTTGGGTTTGATGACAATATTTGGCAGGGTAAAGTGCGCCGCCGGAATAGGTGCGACCGCTGCCAGCGTGCCGTGCTTTTTACGCAACGTCTCAATCGGGCCAAAATCGAGGGCGCGCAGCGGGCAGGACTCGACGCAGACAGGTTTTTTGCCCTCGGCCACACGCTCGTGGCAGCCGTCGCACTTCGTCATATGGCCTTTCGCCGCATTGTATTGCGGCGCGCCGTACGGGCAGGCCATATGGCAGTATCGACAGCCGATACAGACCTCTTCGTCGACCACCACAAAGCCATCTTCACGTTTATGCATCGCGCCGCTGGGGCAGACTTTGGTGCAGGCCGGATCCTCACAATGGTTACAGGAGAGGGAGAGATAGTAGGCAAAGACGTTTTGCTGCCAGACGCCGTTATCCTCCTGCCAGTTGCCGCCCGCGTACTCGTAGACGCGGCGGAAACTGACGTCCGGGGTTAAATCTTTGTAATCTTTACAGGCCAGTTCGCAGGTTTTACAACCGGTGCAGCGGGCGGAATCAATAAAAAATCCATACTGGGTGCTCATCGGCTACTCCTCAAACCTTTTGAATGTCGACCAGATTGGTGTGCTGCGGGTTGCCTTTCGCCAGCGGCGAAGGGCGGTGCGTGGTCAGCGTATTGACGCAGCCGCCGTGATCGACGCGATCCCCCGCCATATCCGCCTGGTGCCACGCACCCTGACCCATGGCGCTGACGCCCGGCATAATGCGCGGCGTCACTTTCGCCGCAATCCGCACTTCGCCACGGTCGTTAAACACGCGCACCAGATCGCCGTTCTTAATCCCGCGCCGTTCGGCATCAAGCGGGTTGATCCACACCTCCTGGCGGCAGGCCTCTTTCAGCACATCAATGTTGCCGTAGCTCGAGTGGGTACGCGCTTTGTAGTGGAAACCGAACAGTTGCAGCGGGAAAGTGGCGCGCGCCGGATCGTCCCAGCCCTCAAAGGTGGAGGCGTAGACCGGCAGCGGGCTTATCACCTCATCCTTTTGCAGCTCCCAGCGGCTTGCGATCTCCGCCAGTTTGCTGGAGTAGATCTCAATTTTGCCTGACGGGGTTTTCAGCGGGTTGGCTTGCGGGTCGTCACGGAATTTTTTATAGGCAACGAAGTGGCCGTTCGGATCTTTACGCTTGTAGATACCCATCGCTTTCAACGCCTCGTAAGAGGGCAGCGCGGGGTCTTTCTCTACCATTCTGGCGTAAAGGTATTTCAGCCACTCCTCCTGCGTGCGCCCTTCGGTGAAGCGCTGGTGGATATCCGGCCCAAGGCGGCGGGCGATCTCGCTGGTGATCCAGTAGATGCCTTTGCGCTCGAACTTCGGCGCGGTGACCGGTTGCAGGAAGATGAGATAGCCCATGTTGCCGGCGTAATCGTTGGGGATGATGTCCTCCTGCTCAACGGTCATCAGATCCGGCAGCAGGATGTCGGCGTACATCGCCGACGAGGTCATAAAGTTCTCAATCACCACGATCGTCTCGCACTTGCTCTCATCCTGCAGCACATCGTGAGTGTGGTTGATGTCGCCGTGCTGGTTGACGAGGGTATTACCGGCATAGTTCCAGATGAACTTGATCGGCACATCGAGCTTCTCTTTGCCGCGCACGCCGTCGCGCGTCGCCGTCATCTCTGGCCCGCGGGCGATGGCATCGGTCCAGCTAAAGCAGGAGATGGCGGTTTTTACCGGGTTCTCCGGCATCGGCATCCGCTCAATGGTGATGGTATAAGTTGACTCACGCGCGCCGCTGTTGCCGCCGTTAATGCCGACATTGCCGGTGAGGATCGGCAGCATGGCGATCGCACGGGCGGTCAGTTCGCCGTTCGCCTGGCGCTGCGGGCCCCAGCCCTGGCAGATATAGGCCGGTTTGGTGCTACCAATCTCTCTGGCGAGCTTGATGATTTTGTCTGCCGGAATGCCGGTAATGCGCGACGCCCACTGCGGCGTTTTCGCCACGCCGTCATCGCCCTGGCCGAGAATATAGGCTTTGTAGTGGCCGTTTGCTGGCGCACCGGCGGGTAGGGTTTTCTCGTCGTAGCCAACGCAGTAGTTATCGAGGAAGGTTTGATCGACCAGGTTTTCGCTGATCAGCACCCAGGCCATACCGGCGACCAGCGCGGCGTCGGTGCCGGGACGGATCGGCACCCACTCATCTTCGCGTCCGGCAGCAGTGTCGGTATAGCGCGGGTCAATCACCACCATTCGCGCATTGGAGCGTTCGCGCGCCTGCTCGAGAAAGTAGGTAATGCCGCCGCCGCTCATGCGGGTCTCCGCCGGGTTGTTGCCGAACATCACCACCAGCTTGCTGTTTTCAATATCGGAGGTGCTGTTCCCTTCGTTGGAGCCGTAGGTGTAGGGCATCGCGCAGGCGATTTGCGCCGTGCTGTAGGTGCCATATTGATTGAGAAAGCCGCCGTACATCGCCATCAGGCGGGCGACGAGCGAGGCGGAAGGGGATGAGCGGGTAATGTTGCCGCCGACGATGCCAGAGGAGTAGTTGATATAGACCGCTTCGTTGCCATATTTGTCCACCACCCCTTTCAGGCGGCTGGCGATAGTATCGAGGGCTTCATCCCAACTGATGCGCTGAAATTTGCCTTCGCCGCGTTTACCGACGCGTTTCATCGGATAGTTGAGGCGATCCGGGTGATTGATACGCCGGCGGATAGAGCGGCCGCGCAGGCAGGCGCGCACCTGATGGTTGCCATACTGATCTTCGCCGGTGTTATCGGTTTCGACCCAGTAGACCTCCTCATCGCGCACATGCAGACGCAGTGCGCAGCGGCTGCCGCAGTTGACCGAGCAGGCTCCCCAGACCACTTTATCCGGCGCGGGTTGCATCGCCTGCTGCACCGCGGCAGCGGCGGAGCGCATACCAAACGGGAGAGAAAAACTGCTTGCTGCCAGCGCTAACGATCCGAGGGCGGTCGACTTTACCAGCGTTCGTCGGCTAATACCCCCGGCATATTCCGTCTTCGACATGACTCACTCCATTATTATTTTTAAATAAAAACTTACCCGCGCAAATTAAAAGCAGGCTAATGATGGAGGTATGGTAATCATTAAGGAGTAGGGGAATGTTATGCACGATCAAATAGAGGGGGATCCCCCTGGAAATCAGGGGGATTAGATTTTACTGATTGCTGTTACTGTTTTCGCTCTGAGATGATGCGCCGCCATTACGGGCGTAGATAATTTTGTAAGTGTCATTGGCACAGTGACCAACCACCTGTCCGCCCGCCTGTTCGGCTTGATCGTTTGGTACCACGGTCAATTCGAACCCGGACTCCGGGACGCCATTGTTAATAATTTTTTGCTGGATATCCGTTTTAACGCGTTCGCATGAATCCGGCGCGGCGAAAGCAGGAACAGAACCTACCAGCAGTGCTGCGCACAGCCAACGTGAATAGTGCATGCTTGTCTCCTTATTTATTGTGCGCTTTAAGCTTAGCACTTCTCTTTTCGACAAAAGGTAAATCTCTGAATCATCTTAGCTGTATGTGAAATTCCGCAGATACCTGATAAGGAAGTCGCTAACTCATTACGCTATCGGGTAAATGTTTTGCTAATATAAGCGCCATTCTAAAGAAAACTGTGGTGGAACCTTTGAAAAAACAGTTATTACTTATCTCTCTGGCCCTGCTTTTGGTCGGATGTGATGAGGAAAAAGGCCCGGTGGCATTCACGCCGGAGATGGCAAGTTTTTCGAATGAATTCGATTTTGATCCTCTGCGCGGTGCGGTAAAAAACTTTAGTCAAACCCTGCTTAACGAGAAGGGTGAAGTGACAAAGCGCGTCAGCGGTACGCTGTCGAAAGAGGGCTGTTTCGATACGCTCGAACTTCACGACCTGGAGAACAATAGCGGCGTATCGCTGGTGCTGGATGCCAACTACTATATCGAAGCTGAAACGCAGGAGAAGCGTCTGCGGCTGCAGGGGAAATGCCAGCTGGCAGAGTTCCCGTCGGCGGGCGTCACGTGGGACACCGACGATAACGGCTTTGTGGTGCGCGCATCAGGCAAAGATATGGAAGTGAAGTATCGCTATGATGACGAAGGCTACCCGCTGGGCAAATCAACCACTTCAAAAGATGTGCATCTCGATGTCGCCTCCACGCCGGCGAAAGATAAGCGCAAGAAGCTCGATTATGCCGCGGTAAGTACGCTCAATGATAAGCCGCTGAGTAAAGTGCAGCAGACCTGCGACTACGACAAACATGATAATCCGCTGAGTTGTAGCCTGGAGATTGTTGATGAGAGCGTAACGCCGCAGGTGACGCATAAATACAGCATCAAAAACACCATCGAGTATTATTGATGCTGTCCGCTCACCGCGCTTATTGCGCGGTGGGTTTTAACAGCGTACTGCCGCTGGTTTTATGTTCCTGCAGATAGTGCTGCTGAAAAATACACATGCGGATGGTGTTGCGGTATTCGCCATTAATAAAGAACTCATGAATTAATTCCCCCTCCACCTGAAAACCCAGTTTGCGGTAGATGTGAATCGCTTTCTCATTCTCTTTATCAACGATGAGATAGAGCTTATAGAGGTTTAATACCGTAAAACCATAATCCATCGCCAGCTTAGCGGCTTTAGACGCCAGCCCTTTGCCCTGAAATTCCGGCGAGATAATGATTTGAAACTCCGCGCGGCGGTGCACATGGTTAATTTCAACCAGTTCCACCAGACCGGCATTGGTGCCATTACACTCGACGACGAAACGGCGCTCGCTCTGATCGTGGATGTGCTTATCGTAAAGATCGGAGAGTTCTACAAAAGCTTCATAAGGCTCTTCGAACCAGTAGCGCATTACGCTGGCGTTGTTGTCGAGCTGGTGGACAAAACGAAGGTCTTCGCGCTCAAGCGGGCGAAGCCGGACAGGATAATCGTCACTCATAAAAATCCTTTCTCTGAGATGAAGGCGGGCGCAGCGCGCCCGACGAGATTACTGAACTTCACGCCCGGTGCGGCGATCCAGGCAGCGCAGGGTATTGGGTTCCCAGTACGCATTCAGGTTGCTGCTTTTCTGGCAGTTGTCGCGCGCATCGAAGGCGACATCATCTTTGTCCCACTCTTTCTCGACGCGTTTGTTAACTTTATGACGCAGGCTACGGGTATCGTTCCACTGCTCTTTTTCCATCGCGGCGGATTGACGGGACTGCGCATTGTCGCCCGATTCGATCACCAGACGGTTGGTTTCAGCCAGTGCGGAAGTGGTGTACACAATGGCACCCAGCGTCAGCATTGCGGTCAGGCACAGGCGTTTGCTAAGTGTAGAAGTCATGGCAATGGTCCTTAAGTGAGGAAAAACGTCTCTATTCTAAGCGATCTCCGCCTGCCAGCATACCGGGGCGAAACCGACTGTAAGAGCATTATCAGGTAAGATGGTTCAACCTATTTTCAATAAACGACCTGACTATGCTGAAAATTACGCTGCTCTTTTTTGTCACCGCTCTGTGTGAAATTGTAGGCTGTTTCTTGCCCTGGCTGTGGCTAAAACGCGACGGCTCACCACTGCTGCTGATTCCTGCCGCGATCGTACTGGCGCTTTTTGTCTGGCTGCTGACGCTGCATCCGGTTGCCAGCGGGCGCGTCTATGCCGCTTACGGCGGGGTTTATGTCTGCACCGCGCTTCTCTGGCTACGGGTGGTCGAAGGGGTAAAGCTAACCGTTTATGACTGGCTGGGCGCAGGGGTTGCGCTGTGCGGCATGTTGATCATCGTCGCAGGATGGTCGCGAAGTTAACAACCACGCGGTGATTTCCCTCCCCGTTGACCTGGCTGGGGAGTGGGGCCTCTTATCTTTCTGCACAACCTCTTCTTTCTTCTCATCAGGATGAACAGATCTATGACACATTTGGTTACCATTCTAGTTGGTGTAGTCAGCAAATCCTGTCGCAAATCATAGTCGGGTTTTAACGACGCCTTAATCTAGTGAACCACTGTTTCATTTAATAAGATGAGTCTCACCATGGAAAACAGGCTGTTAACGGCGAAAGCCACTCTACCTCAGTACGATCGCAGCAAGCTGGTTGCGCGCATTGTGCATCTTGGTTTTGGCGCATTCCATCGCGCGCATCAGTCGGTCTACACCGATATCCTCGCCGCAGAGCACGGCAGCGACTGGGGTTACTGCGAAGTTAATCTTATCGGCGGCGAGCAGCAGATTGCCGATCTGAAACAGCAGGATAATCTCTACACCGTGGCGGAGATGTCCGCCGACGCGTGGACCGCGCGCGTGGTTGGCGTGGCGAAACGTGCGCTGCATGCACAGGTGGACGGGCTTGAAACGGTGCTGGATGCCATGTGTGAGCCGCAAGTCGCCATTGTTTCGCTGACCATCACCGAGAAAGGCTACTGCCACTCACCGGCGACCGGGGAGCTAATGCTCGATCACCCGTTGATCGTAGCCGATCTGCAGAACCCGCATCAGCCACAATCCGCCGCCGGGGTGATTGTCGAAGCGCTCTCCCGTCGTAAAGCCGCAGGTTTACCGCCGTTCAGCGTAATGTCCTGCGACAACATGCCGGAAAATGGCCACGTTACGCGCAACGTTGTCTGCGCCTATGCCCGCACGGTGGACGCCGCGCTGGCGCGCTGGATTGAAGAGAACGTCACTTTCCCCTCCACGATGGTCGATCGTATTGTTCCGGCCGTTACGGCTGAAACCCTTGAGAAGATCGAACAGCTTACCGGTGTGCGCGATCCGGCGGGCGTCGCCTGTGAACCGTTCCGCCAGTGGGTGATTGAAGATAATTTTGTCGCAGGCCGCCCGGCGTGGGAGAAAGCGGGCGCGGAGCTGGTGAGCGATGTGGTGCCCTTTGAAGAGATGAAGCTGCGTATGCTGAACGGCAGCCACTCCTTCCTCGCCTACCTTGGCTATCTGGCGGGCTATCAGCACATCAATGAGTGCATGGAAGATGAACACTACCGCCGCGCGGCACACGCGCTGATGCTGCGCGAACAGGCGCCGACGCTGAAAGTTGAAGGTGTCGATCTGGCGCACTACGCCGATCTGCTGATCGCGCGTTACAGCAACACCGCGCTGCGTCACCGCACCTGGCAGATCGCCATGGACGGCAGTCAGAAACTGCCGCAGCGCATGCTCGATTCTGTGCGCTGGCATCTGGCGCAGGGCAGCGATTTCTCACTGCTGGCGTTAGGCGTCGCGGGCTGGATGCGCTACGTTGGCGGCGTTGACGAGCAGGGGCAAGCGATTGAGGTATGCGATCCGCTGCTTGCGGTTATTCATAAAGCGGTGAGCAGCAGCGCTGAAGGCGAAGCGCGCGTAGAGGCGTTGCTGGGCATTGAGGCGATCTTTGGTCGTGAATTGCCGAAAGCGCGCGCGTTTGTGGCGCAGGTACAGAAGGCGTATCAGATGCTGCTGGCAAAAGGCGCTAAAGCGACCGTTGCACACTTCGCGGCGGGGCTGTAACTAAACAGTGAGTGCCGCTGCGGCGGCACTCATCTTCATCATGTTTTGCCAATCAGTGCAGGCCGAGGCGGATCAGCTCTACCGGCTCGAATTTGCCTTCACACCCTTCCACTTCCACCGTTTTGTTACGGCGTACTTTTTCAGCACTTAAGCCCTCGGCGTGAATAGCGACAATTTTGCCAATGCGGCCAGTGCCATTAATCATTACGCGTGAGCCAGTGGTGATAGGGTTACGGTTGCGGTCATAAGTCATCATGATGGTTTCTCCTTGGTAATATCCATAAAGCGAACCGGGGCAGAAGATGGCCCCAAGACGGACGCCCTATAAATACGCCACTGAGATGATGAGTTTTTGTTTTTGATCAAGGTCACACTTTTTTCTGGCAAAAAAGGTGACCTGATAAGGGAAAAAGAGAGGGATTACTCTTCGCTGAACCAGTCGCGATTTTCCTGGCGAATGGTTTTAACCGACTCGCTGATCTCCTGCAGATGCAACGTCATCGCATTTTCAACCGCATCGGCGTCGCGTTTTTCCAGCGCTTCGAAAATAGCCTGGTGCTGGCGCAGCAGCATCTCCGGCGGCGAAACGTGATCGAGGCTCATATAGCGCACACGGTCAATAGTCGCCTTGATGTTTTCAATCGTATCCCACGCCAGCTGGCAGTCTGCGATCAGCGCCAGCTTGTGGTGAAAATCATCATCCAGTTCAAAGAAATCATTCAGCTGCTTACGCTCAATGGCGATCCGCTGCTGGTGGAGATTCTGCTCTAGCTGATAACAGGCACTGTCATCAATCATCTGCGCGGCACGACGGGCCACGGCGCACTCTATCGCCTGGCGGACAAAACAACCGTTGCGCACCTGTGTGAGGGAGATTTTGTTAACGTAGCTTCCGCGCTGGGGGCGGATCTGAATCAACCCGTTTTCCGCAAGCTTGATAAAGGCTTCACGCACCGGCTGGCGCGAGACGTCAAAACGCACCGACACCTCTTTTTCAGAGAGCGGCGTGCCCGGTGGGATCAGGCAGTGGACAATATCCCGTCGCAGGATGGTATAGATCTGTTGATTAACGGGTTGCGTAGGGTTGAGTTGCGTTTCGGCGGCCATTCGCTCTTACTTTTTAAAGGGTTAACCCGGCTACCATACCATTGTTTCTGCGCACATCCCATACCCGGCCCGCAGGCCGGGCGGGAAGCATCAGCTCTGGCGGTGCACGCTCAGACCAGCATAACTTTGGCTCACCGGCATCATCTCAAGTGTGTTGATATTGACATGCTTCGGCAGCGTCGCCACCCACCACACCGCTTCGGTCACATCTTCCGCGCTCAGTGCGGTGGTGTTTTCGTAGGTTTTCGTCGCTTTATCGTCATCGCCTTTAAAGCGCACGTTGGAGAACTCGGTGCCGCCAACCAGACCCGGCTCGATATTGGTGACACGCACCGCGGTACCGCTCAGATCGGTGCGCAGGTTGAGGCTGAACTGGCGCACAAAGGCTTTGCTCGCGCCATACACGTTGCCGCCCGCGTAAGGCCAGCTACCGGCCGTTGAGCCAAGGTTGATGATATGGCCGCGATTGCGCTCAACCATTCCCGGCAGCACAGCGCGGGTCATATAGACCAGCCCTTTGTTGTTGGTGTCGATCATCGTTTCCCAGTCATCAACATTGGCTTTGTGGGCGGGCTCCATGCCCAGCGCCAGCCCGGCGTTATTGACCAGCACATCAATCTCGCGCCACTGCGCGGGCAGGGCGGCGATAAACTCGTCGATCGCCGCGCGGTTACGCACATCCAGCTGCGCGGTGTAGAGATTTTCGCCCAGCTCCTCTTTCAGCTCCTGCAAACGCTCCTGGCGGCGGCCGGTGGCGATCACGTGGTGACCATTTTGAATAAAACGGCGGGTGATGCTCTCGCCGAACCCTGCGGTTGCCCCGGTAACAAGAATAATCATGTCATTGTTCCTCAACGATTTTTGTGATGACGTCACATAGAATGCACCGCACAGAGGCGGCAATACAAGTTTTGACTGTTAAAGAGTGTGGCAAAAAATGGTGGCTTGCGCAGGGGCGAGAAAGGATTGCGCCGCGCGCAGTGGATGCCTACTCTGATGAGACTTACCGCATTCAGGAGCAAACTATGTCGGTCTCTAATCCCTTTTTTACTGCCAGCCCGCTGCCATATCAGGCGCCACCCTTCGATCTTATTGAGCAGGAGCACTATCGCCCGGCCTTTGATGAAGGGGTGCGGCAAAAACGCGAGCAGATCGCGGCGATCGCGCAAAACAGCGCGCCTGCAGACTTCGACAACACCATCCTGGCGCTGGAGCAGAGCGGTGCTTTGCTCACTTACGTGACCAGCGTCTTTTTTGCCATGACCTCGGCGGATACCAATGATTTCCTCCAGCAACTGGATGAAGCCTTCTCCACGGAGTTAGCGGAACTGGCGAACGACATCTATCTTGATGAACAGCTTTTTGACCGCGTTGAAGCGGTATGGAAAAGCCTTGATACCGCTAACCTCGACGTTGAATCGGCGCGTCTGGTAGAAGTGACCTATCAGCGTTTTGTGCTGGCGGGCGCGATGCTGGATGAGCAGGATAAAGCGACGCTGAAAGCGCTCAATACCGAAGCTGCATCCTTGATAAGCCAGTTTAACCAGCGCCTGCTGGCCGCAGATAAAGCGGGCGGCCTGGTCGTGGATGATGTGCGCCAGCTCGACGGCATGAGTGCTGAAGAGATTGAGCACGCCGCCGAAGCGGCGAGGGCGAAAGGGCTGGAGAACCGCTGGCTGTTAACACTGCTTAACACTACTCAGCAACCGGCGCTGGCCGTGCTGCGCGATCGTCAAACGCGCGAGAACCTGTTTAAAGCCAGCTGGCTGCGTACCGAGCGCAACGATGCTAACGACACGCGTGCACTGGTGCTGCGCCTGGCCAGCCTGCGTGCCGAGCAGGCACATCTGCTCGGCTTTGATGATTTCGCCAGCTGGAAGATCGCCGATCAGATGGCGGGTACGCCGCAGGCGGCGCTGGAATTTATGCGCAATATCGCACCGGCTGCCCGTGCGCGCGCTGAACGCGAGCTGGCAGATATTCAGCAGGTTATTGATAACCAGCAGGGCGGGTTCACCGCTCAGGCCTGGGACTGGTCTTTCTACGCAGAACAGGTCCGCATGGCGAAGTACGATCTCGACGAGAAGCAGATTAAACCCTACTTCGCGTTGAACTCGGTGTTAACGGAGGGGGTATTCTGGGCGGCAAGCCAGCTGTTCGGCATCCGTTTTCAGGAGCGGTTTGATATCCCCGTCTATCATCCGGACGTGCGTGTATGGGAAATTTTTGATGCCGACGATCGCGGGCTGGCGCTCTTTTATGGCGACTTCTTTGCCCGCGACTCGAAAAGCGGCGGCGCCTGGATGGGGAACTTTATCGAGCAGTCGACGCTTAACGGCACGCAGCCGGTTATCTACAACGTCTGCAACTACCAGAAACCGGCCAATGGCCAGCCTGCGCTGCTCTCCTGGGATGAGGTGATTACGACTTTCCACGAATTTGGCCATACGCTGCACGGGCTGTTTGCCAGCCAGCGCTACGCCAGCCTCTCCGGAACCAATACCCCACGCGATTTTGTTGAGTTCCCGTCGCAGATTAACGAGCACTGGGCGAGCCAGCCGCAGGTGTTTGCCCATTACGCCCGCCACTACCAAAGCGGCGAGCCGATGCCGGATGCCCTGCGCGACAAGATGCTGCGCGCCACGCAGTTTAATAAAGGCTATGACATGACTGAACTGCTGAGCGCAGCGTTGCTGGATATGAACTGGCATGGGCTGGCGGCGAATGCGGACGTCAACGATGTGGCAAGCTTCGAAGCGCAGGCCATTGCCAAAGAGAAGCTCGACCTTGCCGCCGTACCGCCGCGCTATCGCAGCAGCTATTTTTCCCATATCTTCGGCGGCGGTTATGCCGCAGGGTATTACGCCTATTTATGGACGCAAATGCTCGCCGATGACGGCTATCAGTGGTTCGTTGAGCAGGGCGGGTTAAGCCGTGAAAATGGGCAAAAATTCCGTGACGCCATTCTGTCGCGCGGCAACAGCACGGATTTAGCTGAACTCTATCGCCAGTGGCGCGGACACGATCCGCAGATCGAGCCGATGCTGAAAAACCGGGGCCTGAGCGAATAAGCCTTTGCGGGACGGAAAAAGAGCCGGGCGAGATGCCCGGTTTTTTTATGCTCAAGCGGTCCCGTCGATAGCAGATGCAACAGAGAGCCGTAAATTGAGAGCATTGTTTCAAACCTCATGACGTCAAAGCACAATGTCAGATGCGGTTAAATCTTTGTTCCCATAATCCGCGAAACAACGGCTTTTGCCGCATCAAGCTTGGCTTTACCTGCGTCAGAGTGCGTACCGGTTTCGAATGCTTTGAAGTTACCTTCAATCTTCTCAGCGGCTCTTTCAATGAACACGTGCGGCAGCTCAGAGAAGATGGACTGGAAAATGACTTCATAGGCTAAAGCGCGACACTGCAGATCGCTAATCGTTTCTTCGGTTGTCTTCATCATCTCTCCTTAAGAAATGCTTTGATACATCATATCGATTGGTTAAAAAACATTCTGCCGAGATTACCTGAATAAGTTAACGCCACGCGACGTGTCTAAAACGGACAAGCCATCTCTGAAAACGATTAACGCTAAACGGTACAGCCCACAGCAGTTTTGTGAAAAGGCGCTGAACACTGACCTGTCCGGTTTGATCCTGTCAGCGTTCGTGAACGTTTCCTGTTAACCGTTATCGACCAGAAGACCTCTATTCTTTATCAAAAATTGAAATCGCGGGATTCTACGTGCTGCGCGATGAAGAGCAGTGAGCGAGGCCACCTTGCTATAAAGGTTTATGCTTTAAAAACTTACATAACCCGCATGAGCATTGACCGTTCTCCCTTCGCTTAATAACGTTAAGCGTGGTGATGAATCCCCCTACGCGGAGGGGCTACCAGCCACATCTTTTGGGGTGAAAGCGAGTTGTGCGGGCTGGCGCGCACTCACCGGGAGGCACCCGGCATCACCGAAATATCCTTAGCCAGAGACAGGTTATTTGGCCGGTCTCTGGCTTTTTGCCGCCTTTTTATACCCACACAATTGCGAAAGTGTGGTCCACCTCACGTTTCCCGCCGTAGCGTTATCCCTCTCATTAAGCCAAATTATAGGACCTAATTTTTAGCGCTTAACAATCTATGGCATGGTGCAGGCATGATGAGCATGGCTGTGTTAATGTCGAAGGCAATTTAAGCAACTGAGGTAACCGACATGACCAAAAATGTAGTGGTAATTCGCGCCGGTGGTAAGGTTGAGCAGGTGTCCGTGGAAGATAACGCCAAATCGGTCACCTTTAAAAATGAGCAAAGCGCTTTTCTGGAAATCCCGATCGAGCCGTGGGAGCTCGACGGCGAGACCTACTTCGTCGCCCGTTTCTCCGATCTGGTCACCCAGCAGGAGACGGAGCAAGCTATTCGCCAGTTTCATTAAACCCTAACCGCCTTCGGGCGGTTTTTTTTGCCTGTATGTGGAGGTATCGATGGAAACAGAACGTGAAGTAACAGCCGCTACGCCAACTATCAGCACGCAGGACAGCGCGCTGTCGCATCTGGTCTCCTGCGCAAACCTTGGCGCAAGCATGGTTGTCACGCTGGTGGTTGGCGGACAGGTGGTGGCAGGTGAACTGGTATCAGGTAAAGAGTATGCGCTGTCGACGGCGCAGGCGATTCGTTCTGTTGCCGGCGATGAGGATATTAAAAATCCTATCGCTACTTTTTTCGATCAGCTGGCAGAAGATTACCGCGTCGACGATGAGCATGAGATTCCACTTAATTACCTGCATATTAAAGATCCCTCATGGATGACAGGTAATGGCGGCTGGACGAGTGTGAAGGGCACAATATTACGAGTACATATTGCGAAAGTCAGCGGGTTTTCATTAGGCAAAGCAAAAAACGCGTAAACAAAAAACGGGGCCACAAAAAAGGCCCCATTTTTATAAAACGTGTTTCGGCCAGCGCCGTCTTCTGAGTGCAGGAATACAGGTTAACGCAGTAAGTCGCGCGCCACACACTGAGCAAATTGCGCCGTGCGAGGGAAGTTTATCGGAACAATAGGTAGTAAAGGTAAACTTATGGCTACTGCAAACCGGGCACGTAAATTTTAAATTGGGGATAACCCCTCCGGTCTGTGAAATTGAAAACCCAGCCTAACACGCCCATAAGACCAAAAGGGATATATCCTCTTTGTTTTCAAAGTAAAAGGTCAATTTATGTCAGGCAATCGTTTCGATGGTTTCGCCTGAAGAAGGGGTAATGGCAGGCGTCGTTTAGGTTCTGTTGAGGTTGTTACTGATAAAGTGACATCAGCCCGTTAACATTGAAAAACGAGTTAGCGTGTAACAATAAGCACAAATCTATCCATGCAAGCATTGACCGCCATAACCGGCGGTTTTTTTTTGCGCCAGATAAAGCAAAAACGGCTTCTTACATATAATGTAAGAAGCCGTCGCGGTGGGGGATTATCGTCGTTCATCAATCGTCCCATTTATGGCTAAAATAAGCGGCTAAAAAACCTGAAAACAAAATAATGCCCAGAACCGCCATAAATACATGCATATTTCCCATTTTGTACCTCTCCATTTATTTCACTGATTTGCCTCACTTGAAAATTTTATCGCTGCAATGGAGAGATAATAGCCTGCTAAATATCAACAAACGCTTAATAATGTGAATTAATTCACCGCTTCGGTAAATTTTTTCCGATACGCCGCGGGCGACAGGGCGTGCTGCTGTTGAAAATGGTGGCGCAGCGAGGCGGCGTTAGCGAACCCGCTGTGACGGGCGATAAGCTCTATGCTCATCCGCGTTTGCGTCAGCAGCGACTGCGCGCGCAGCAACCGCTCCTGCAAGATCCAGCGTGCGGGCGTGGTGCCGGTTGCTTCCTGAAAACGGCGAAGAAAGGTGCGCTCGCTCATGCCGGTACGCTGCGCCAGCGTGGCGACCGTATGGTTGCCCGCCAGGTGCTGGTGCAGATAATCAAACAGCAAGCCGAGCTGGCGGCTTTCACGTGTTCGCGCCACCGGGCGAGCCAGGTGCTGGGTTTGCGCGCCGTCACGGTGAGGCTGCACCACCAGCCGTCTGGCGACGCTATTCGCTGCCTGAATGCCAAAATCCTCGCGCACCACGTGCAGGCAGAGATCGATCCCCGCCGCGCTGCCCGCCGAGGTCATCACATTTCCCTCGTCATAATAGAGAGCGTCGTCAAGCACGACGATGGCCGGATAGTGTTCACGTAACAGGTCGGTATAGCGCCAATGCGTGGTGGCTTTACGCCCGTTGAGTAATCCCGCGGCCGCCAGCACAAATACCCCAGAACAGATCGAGATAATCCGGCAGCCGCGCTGCCAGGCTTCCTGTAACGCACGGCATAAGGCGGGCGGAACCGGGTGATCGGCGCCGCGCCAGCCAGGAATCACCACGGTATCGGCCTCCGCAAGCAGTTCAAGGCCGCCTTCCGCCATAATGCGAATGCCGCCGGTAGCGCGCAGTTCGCCCGCATCAACGGCGGCAACCGCAAAGTCATACCATTTATCGCCCATCTCCGGGCGCGGCAGGCCAAACACTTCCACGGCGACGCCAAATTCAAAGGTACAGAGCCCGTCATAGGCGAGGGCGACCACGCGATGGCGGGCCGCAGGGTGTCGTAAAGTTGTCATTATCCTGGTGTTATCTGGCAGAGAAGGGCGCATTCAGCGCGCGCTGTTTTGGTTAGAGTAGTGTTAACACAACCACGGAGAAAAGACGATGAGCTATGTAACCGATATTCCCGCCGCCTCCCCGGAAGAAGCTGCCAGCCACTTTATGCACCGCCTAAGCGTTGAGACGGACTGCGCGGACGTGCACCACGCTCTGACCCATAACGAGAAAGATTTTGTCTTACTGCACGTAGTCGGCAGCCCGGATGCCTTTGCGCGTCGCCATCTGCCGGACGCGATCCATCTGCCTCACAACACCATCACGCTGGAGCGGATGGGCGAATGGCCTGCTGATACGCTGTTTGTAGTCTACTGCGCGGGCCCGCACTGCAACGGGGCTGATTTCGCAGCACTAAAGCTCGCGCGCCTCGGGCTGGCGGTAAAGATAATGATCGGCGGTATTACCGGTTGGCAGGATGAGGGTTTTAGCTTCGCCAGTGGGATAGAGCACGCCGCCTGATCGGGGATTAATTTCACCTTACTGCCCTGAACATGAATATTTTTCAAGGGACGTGAAATTTTCTCGTTTGCCGCCGTGCGCCCGGTGTGACATTTTGTTTGGACATTTAGCCGTCCAGAAGTCTAAATATTCAAATAATGAATTATCACGCCAGGCAACCATCTGCCACGGCGCATTAAGGAGAGAGTTATGCAGCGACATCAGGCCCCGTTCCGCGCAGACGTAGTCGGCAGTTTTTTACGTCCCGACGCCATTAAGCAGGCGCGTCAGCAGTTTGCGCAGGGTGAAATCAGCGCCGATCAGCTGCGTCATGTTGAAAACGAAGAGATTCGTCAGGTCGTGGAACAACAGTGTGCCTGCGGGCTGCACGTGGTAACCGATGGCGAGTTTCGCCGCGCCTGGTGGCATTTTGATTTCTTTGCCGGGCTGGAGGGCGTTGAGCTTTTCGAAGCCGAGCAGGGGATCCAGTTCAATGGTGTGCAGACTAAAGCACACGGCGTACGCGTGACGGGCAAAGTGAGCTTCAAAGACCACCCGATGCTGGAAGATTTTCGCTATCTGAAGAGCATCAGCGGCGATGCGCAGCCGAAAATGACCATCCCCAGCCCGAGCGTGCTCCACTTCCGCGGCGGCCGTAAGGTGATCGACGCGACGGTATACCCTGAGCTGGATGCCTATTTCGACGATCTCGCAACCACCTGGCGCGATGCGATCCGCGCGTTTTATGACGCGGGCTGCCGCTATCTGCAGCTGGACGATACCGTCTGGGCCTATCTCTGCTCTGACGATCAGCGCAAACAGATTGTCGCACGCGGTGACGATCCGGAAGAGCTGGCGCGTATTTACGCTCGCGTACTGAACAAGGCGCTGGAGGGCAAACCGGAAGATTTGACCATTGGTTTGCATGTCTGCCGCGGCAACTTCCGCTCGACCTGGATCTCCGAAGGGGGTTACGAGCCGGTAGCAGAGGTGCTGTTCGGCGGCGTGAATGTCGACGCCTTCTTCCTTGAGTATGACAATGACCGCTCCGGTGACTTTGCGCCGCTGCGCTTTGTGCGCCCTGGCAAACAGCAAGTGGTGCTGGGCCTGATCACCACTAAAAACGGTGAGCTTGAGAACCCGGAAGGGGTGAAAGCGCGTCTTGAGGAAGCGGCGAAGTATGTTGATATCAGCCAGATTTGCCTCAGCCCGCAGTGCGGTTTTGCCTCAACCGAAGAGGGCAATTCGCTGACGCCGGAGCAGCAGTGGGAGAAAGTACGCCTGGTGACCCGTATCGCTGAGCAGGTGTGGTAACAGGCGCCAGCCTTGGTTTGCCTCCGCTGCACGATTGCCGGATGGCGGCTACGTCTTATCCGGCCTACGGGAATGGAGCCACTGAAACGGCGTAGGCCGGATAAGCGGTTACGCGGCATCCGGCATTACTTCCGCTGCATGATTGCCGGATGGCGGCTACGCCTTATCCGGCCTACGGGAATGGAGCCACTGAAACGGCGTAGGCCGGATAAGCGTTTACGCGCCATCCGGCATTACTTCCGCGGCACCGATTGCCGGATGGCGGCTATGTCCTATCCGGCCTACAAACACGTGCCTACAGCGACACCAGTTTGGCTTTAATTTGCGGTCTTGCAGCGATGGGGTTGTGTCCCCGCTGAAATCGGCGAACCGAAGCGGGCATGACAAGGTCTGGACGCCATGGATGGCGGACAGAGGCGAACCGAGACAGGGAGCGAGTCCCGGAACGGGCGAGCAAGTCGAGTCGAGCCGGCCGCAGTCAGGTACGCGGGAGGTGAGCGCAGTGCGCAGCACCGATTTCCTCGCGGGGCCGGGGGGATTGATAAGGGGAGCGCGGCCGCTCCCCTTATCACGTTCACCGCATAAGAGATTAATGAAACTCCCGAACGCATGGTGAACGGAACCCTTCCACCAAAGCCACATGCTAACCCGATTGCCTGATGGCACTGGCGCTTATCCGGCCTACACCGTTTCAGGGGCTTCGTTACCGTAAGCCGAATAAGGCGCAGTTGCGATTCGGGATGACGGGCATCCCCTTATTGCGTCTGCAACACGCCCCATGGCCGGACGCGCATCCCTTTGAGCATCATCAGCCAGGCGATGACAATAGTGACCATCAGGATGACAAACAGCGACCAGGGCGGCAGCGTGGTGAGGATCACGCCGGTTAACAATGGGTTCATCGCCGCGCCCAGCCAGCCGAGCGCCTGCGCCGAGAAATAGGTCGCTTTCATGCCCGGCGGCGCAATGTTATCAATCAACAGATACTCGCCCGGCGCATAGATCACCTCGCCGAGGGTAAACACCGCGGCAGAGAGGCCCCACAGCCATAAATTGTCACCTGAGAGCATAAAGCCCGCGAGACCGATAACAAAACTGAGCGTGCCAATCCCCATCAACGGCCGCAGGTTGCCCGGGGTAAGTTTTCGCCCAACGGCATACTGCAAGGTGACGACTATCGCTGCGTTGACCGGCAAAACCACCGCCACCACGCGCTCGGCGAACTCACTGCTCGCCACCACCATCACATACTGCGACAGGCAGGACGCAAAAGAGCCGGCAACGAACGAGGCAAGAAAGTTAGAGAGGGTAAACCAGCCCAGCGCTTTATCCCTCAGCAGCACAGACGGGGACCAGGCCGCAGCAGGATCGTGACCCTCTCCGACGGCGATGCGCTGCACATAGAGCTGAATAAACACCAGCGGAAAGGCAGCGCAGAACACCGCCAGCCAGAAGGGCAGATTGATGCTCTGCATCACCAGCAGGGTGCCGAGCGGCGGCCCGACGGTCCAGCCGATGTTGAGAAAGGTGTAGTTGAGCGAGAAAATTTTCGCTTTTGCCGCTGGCAGCAGCGTATCGGCAAAATAGGCTTTCAATACCGTTGAAAAAACCGAATAGGCGCAGTTGATCAGCGCGAAAAAGAGCACCACCAGGCCAGCATGATGGGTCAGCGGAATGGCGGCAAATCCGCCGATAAAGGCGACAATTGCCAGCAACATATAGCGTTTTTTGTCGAACTTATCCGCCAACATGCCGAAGCCAAGGCTGAAGATCACCCCTACGGTCAGGGCGATACTCATCGCATAACCAACCTGATCGACCGCCATGCCGTACTGGCGATTGAGGTAGATGGTCATAAACGGCAGCGTTGCGCCGCGGCCAATTGTTAACAAGAGTGATGAAATCAGTAATGCGGTGGTGGAGCGCGTTTGTGTCGAGGTCATTTTCTTACCCGGCATGATTATTTTCGTTTTTGTGATACCAACAGCAATAACACGCCGAAACTGAGGCGCACAACCGCCAATTTGTCTGTAGGTGCCAAAAACGACCTACCGAATTTAATGATCTATTACTGGACTATTTTTTCAGTTAACGTAAATTTTTTACAAATTTGTAAACAAAAAGGGGCGTAGATGGCGCGTAAAGATGTGCTGCTGGCAATGCTGGTAGTCGTGGCCTGGGGCCTCAATTTTGTGGTGATCAAAGTGGGTCTGCACGCCATGCCGCCGCTGATGCTCGCGGGGCTACGCTTTCTGCTGGTCGCTTTCCCGGCGTTGCTGTTTGTCGCCCGACCAAAAGTGCCGATGCGCCTGCTGCTCGGGTATGGCCTGACCATCAGCTTCGGGCAATTCGCGTTTCTCTTCTGCGCTATCAAGTTCGGTATGCCCGCAGGATTAGCCTCGCTGGTTCTGCAAGCGCAGGCCTTCTTCACCATCATTCTCGGGGCGGGGATCTTTGGCGAACGGTTGCAAGTCAAACAGCTGGTCGGCATTGCGCTGGCGGTCGTGGGCGTGCTGGTGCTGATTCAGGCGAGCTTCACGGGGCAACATATTCCGCTGCTCGGCTTTATGCTCACGCTGGCGGGGGCCTTTAGCTGGGCGTGCGGCAATATCTTCAATAAAAAAATTATGCAGCACAGCTCGCGCCCGGCGGTGATGTCGCTGGTGGTGTGGAGCGCGCTGATCCCGATTGTGCCGTTTATGGTCTGCTCGCTGATTTTCGACGGCCCGGCGCTGATGCTGGAAAGCGTGGTGGCCATCGATACCACGACGCTGCTGTCGCTGGTCTATCTGGCGTTTATCGCCACCATTCTCGGCTACGGAATTTGGGGAACGCTGCTGGGGCGGTATGAAACCTGGCGTGTTGCGCCGTTATCCCTGCTGGTGCCGGTGGTCGGCATGGCAAGTGCTGCACTGCTGCTGGATGAGCAATTATCCGTGATGCAGCTGGCCGGTGCCGTGCTGGTGATGGCCGGGCTCTATATCAATGTGTTTGGTTTTCGTCTGCGCCGGGCGGCACAGGCAAACTGAAGGTAAAAAAAAGCCCCGCACGGTACGGGGCAAAACGGTTAGCTGCGTTGATGGTAATACGCTACGCCTAACTCGTCAGATTTGTCGCTTCCCGCCCCCATATGGTTGAAGTCATACGGCGATGTTTGTTGGGCGGCGGGTATGATCATTGCGTCACGGGCATTTTGCCCGGCGCTGTGATCAAACTGCTCCGCATAACTCTGGCCACTCAGCAGCACCAAAAATGCCGCTGCGGCACAGGTAATACGTTTCATACTTTCCTCGATACGTCTTTAATTACAGGCGATTAGTTAACAAGCGTGATTTAACGGATAGAGATAGCGGGACTCCGCAGGCATATCCGTGACACGGAACTTATGCGGCGGCACGTCAAAATAGTTTTTGAACGTGCGGGTCAGGGTTTGTTGCGATTCAAACCCGTAACGCTCCGCCAGATACAGGATCGGCTCATTACTTCCCTTGAGCTTCTGCGCAATTTCCGTCAGCTTGCGGCTGCGAATGTATTGACCCAGTGAATGACCAGTCTCTTTTTTAAACATCCGTTGCAGGTGCCACTTTGAGTAACCCGAACGCTCTGACACCTTTTCCAGGGAGAGCGGTGACTCCAGGTTATCCTCGATCCAGTCCAAAATGCTATGAATGGTAATAGCGTCAGTGTTGCGTCTGGACATCGTCATACCTCTTTGTTTTTACGGCAAGACTTTCTTAAGCAAATGCTCAAGTGTTGCCACTTCTTCTGCGGTTAAGTTTTTTGTTAATTCCTGATGCAGGTCTTGACCTACTAATTGATGACATTGCTCACAGAGCGTCGCGCCTTCAGGTGTTAATCGCACCAGCACGCCGCGCTTGTCATTAGGATTCGGGCTGCGTTCAATCCACCCTTTGCACACCAGCCTGTCCATCATGCGGGTCAGTGCGCCAAGGTCGACGGAGAGAACTTTTTTCAACTCAACCGGGGTAATACACCCTTCACAGCGGACAGAGCAGAGCACCTTAAACTGGGCTGCGGTGATATCCAGCGGCGAAAGATAGTCGTTGAGTAAACGATCTTTTTTTTGGTTAACCATGTGGATCAAGCGGCCTAAAGGAATGATGTCGTTGAATAGATCATTCGTGCTTTTCACAATGGTTGCCCCGGCAAGTAGTTTAATCACGGCAGATATTATTGCTCAGGCAAATATAAGTCAACCAAATGGGTATCGGATGCCACTAATTGCTAAAACTTTTCATGCTTAAGAATGTTTTTAATTTCATCTGCTTGAATTTACGTAACTTTTACCCATTATCAGCATAAGTGAAGGCGCTTTTGCCGCCGCGTTGCGGCTATACTGGCGGGGTGGTTAACCGGGGAGAGGTGAAACGTACCATGATGGAATTGATCAAAGTTATCGGTCTCGGGCTGGTAGTGTTGCTGCCGCTGGCTAATCCGCTGACCACCGTCGCGTTGTTCTTAGGCCTGGCGGGCAACATGAACAGCGTCCAGCGAAACCAGCAGGCGCGCATGGCTTCGCTCTATGTCTTTATCATCATGATGGTCGCCTGGTACGCAGGCCAGGTGGTGATGAACACCTTTGGCATCTCGATTCCAGGCCTGCGCATTGCCGGTGGGCTGATTGTGGCGTTTATCGGCTTTCGTATGCTCTTTCCGCCAGCAAAAAGTCATGAGTCGCCGGAGACAAAAGCCAAAACGGCGGAGCTGGCGGATGAGCCGGAGACCAATATTGCCTTTGTACCGCTGGCGATGCCGAGCACTGCCGGGCCGGGCACCATTGCGATGATTATCAGCTCGGCGTCGACCGTTCGCCACGGCGCTGATTTTCCCGCCTGGGTGATCGCCGTCGCGCCGCCGCTGGTTTTTGCCGCCGTGGCGCTGATTTTGTGGGTAAGCCTGCGTAGTTCCGGCGCGATTATGCGGCTGGTGGGCAAGGGCGGCATCGAAGCCATCTCGCGGCTGATGGGCTTCCTGCTGGTCTGCATGGGCGTGCAGTTCATCATTAATGGCGTGCTGGAGATTATCTCGACCTATCCGGCAGGCGCCTGATGCGCCAGCTCTCCTGCTTCATTTTGTGCTGTTGTCTGCTGCTCGTCGGCTGCCAGCAGCAAAAGCGCGTCTCCACGCCGCTCGGGCAGAGCAGTTTTGCTGAGTATCAACAGCAGACGCGCGATTATGTCGCCGCCCGCCGCGCCTTTCAGACGCTGGATAAACCCGCCGAATTACGGCTCAATACGCCGCAGGAGTGGGGACCGGCGCAGAAAGCGCGCAAGGGGATTTTGCTGATCCACGGTCTTGGCGACGGGCCGGGATCGTTTGTCGATATCGGCCCGCAGCTTGCCCGTGAAGGGTTTCTGGTGCGCACCGTGCTGCTGGACGGGCACGGCACACGTCCCGCCGACCTGATTGGCGTCAGCGTTGACCAGTGGCGGCAGGTGGTGAATGAGCAGGCAGCGATTCTGGCGAAAGAGGTCGACGCGCTCTGGCTGGGCGGCTTCTCTACCGGCGGCAACCTGGCGCTGGAATATGCCATGGCGCATGACAACGTGCAGGGGCTGCTGCTCTTCTCGCCAGCCTTCAGGCCGAGTACCCGCTACGCTTTTCTGGCGCCGACGCTGGCGCTGTTTCGCGACTGGTTGCGCCCGCCGGGTGCGCTTTTCCCCCAGCAGATCGCCACCCGCTATCTGCGCGTGCCGACTAACGGTTTTGCCCAGTTCTGGCGAACCAGCGCCAGCGCGCAGAGTTTGCTGGCGCAGAAGTCGTTCAATAAGCCGACACTGGTGGTGTTAACGGAGCATGATTCGGTGCTGGATACGCGCTGGATCCTCGATCGGTTCGATCACGCCTTTACCCATCCCGCTAGCCGTGCGATCTGGTACGGCACGCCGCCGCCCGAATCAGTGACAATGTCACGCCTGCGCGTGAAAACCGATGTGTTGCCGCAGGATCGCATCAGCCAGTTTTCCCATATGTCGGTGCTCTTTTCACCGGATAATCCGCTCTATGGTCGCCAGGGCAGTGTAAGGCTTTGCGGTAACGGGCAGTCGGAAGCAGCGGCAGAGCGTTGCCTGAAGGGTGAAGAGGTGTGGTATTCCGATTGGGGGTTAGTGACGCCGGGAAAAATTCACGCCCGGTTGACGTGGAACCCGTGGTTTGAATGGCAGAATTCGGTGATGGACGATGTTATCAGCGCAGCGCCCTAAAATTAAGCCGCTGAAACCGAGTAGGCCGGATAAGCGTATGCGCCATCCGGCAATCGGCGCGGCAGGTTGCCCCGGTGGAAGCGAGCGTAGGCCGGATAAGGCGAAGCCGCCATCCGGCAATGAGTCTCGCATATGGCATTTTGTGGAACGGTTCCGTTCACCAGGCGCTGGGGAGTTTCATTAATCTTTTATGCGGTGAACGGGACAAGGGGGGGACCGCTCCCCCCTTGTCAATCCCCGCGGCCCCGCGAGGAAATCGGTGCTTCGCACTGCGCTCACCTCCCGCGTGCCTGACTGCGGCCGGCTCGACTCGACATCCTGTCTCGGTTCGCCTCTGTCCGCCATCCATGGCGTCCAGACCTTGTCATTCACGCTCCGGTTCGCCGATTTCAGCGGGGACACAACCCCTCGCTTTCATATTGCAGATAAAAGCAAAGACGGTGTCGCTGTAGGCTCGCTTTTGTAGGCCGGATAAGGCGCAGCCGCCATCCGGCAATGGGTGCGGGAAGACAATGCCGGATGGCGCTGACGCTTATCCGGCCTACGCCGTTACAGCGGCAACAATTAAACCGGATCGCTCTGCTCCTCGAGCTGCACCGGCCAGCGGCGGAAAATAACCACCGCCCACACCAGCGCGGCAATCGCCGGGACGGCACCGGCATAACCGATGGTGCTCATCGACCAGTGCAGGCTCACCTGATTGCCCACCAGCGCACCTGCACCGATACCGATATTGAAAATCCCGGAAAAAAGCGCCATCGCCACATCGGTGGCATCCGGTGCCAGCGCCAGCACTTTCACCTGCATGCCGAGGCCAATAATCATAATCGCCACGCCCCAAAACAGGCTTAGCACGGCGAGATAGCTTTCGCTCCCGGCGGCGGGAAGCAGCATCACCAGCGAAATCACCAGCAGCCCGATGGCGCTGCACACCAGCCCGGAGGCGTGCCGGTTGCCGAGCTTACCGAACAGTACGCTGCCAATAATCCCCGCACCGCCAAGCAACAGCAGCAGGATAGTCGCGAAATTGGCGCTAAAGCCCGCTACATTTTGCACAAACGGCTCAATATAGCTGTACGCGGTGTAATGGGCGGTCACCACCACCGCCGTCAGCACATAGATGCTGACCAGCGCCGGGCGACGGAACAGCAGCGGCAGGCTTTTCAGCGAACCGGAGTGCTCACTGTTGAGCGTCGGCAGCAGCTTCACCAGGCAAATAAGCGTTACCAGCGCGCCCATGCCAATCACAAAGAAGGTGGTGCGCCAGCCAAAGTACTGCCCGACGATGCGGCCAATCGGCAAGCCGAGCACCATCGCCAGTGCGGTACCGGTGGCGAGCAGGCTTAATGCCTGTGCGCGTTTACCTGCCGGTGCCAGGCGGATCGCCAGTGAGGCGGTAATCGACCAGAAGATGGCATGAGCAAACGCAATGCCGATACGGCTAATCACCAGCACCTCAAAATTCCACGCCAGGAAGGAGAGAACATGGCTGGCGATAAACAGCACAAACAGCGCAATCAGCAATTTTCGCCGCTCAATATGGCTGGTTAGCAGCATAAAGGGCAGCGACATCAGCGCCACCACCCACGCGTAGATGGTCAGCATGATCCCGACCTGCGGGGTCTCCATATCGAAGCTCTGGGCGATATCAGAGAGCAACCCCACCGGCACAAATTCGGTGGTGTTGAAAATAAAAGCGGCAACGGCAAGCGTAACCACCCGTAGCCACGCGACTTTACGTGAAACAGTATTCGTCATCATAAGAGTGCTTTGGGTTGGTTGGAGGGAAGAAGAGGCGAAGATCTTAATGCTTTTGCCGGCGGAAAGACAAACTTTTTGTGATGTAGATCTCATTTTTCATTCAGCAAAAAAATAGCGGTTGCGCCGCTGACGGTTTGCCGTCAGAACAAAAGAAAAGATGAGGAAAAACAATGCACACAATTGACTTCTATCTGGTCGACGCTTTCAGCGACCACACCTTCGGCGGTAACGCCGCCGCGGTCTGTCCACTTACCGAGTGGCTGCCGGACGATCTGCTACTGAAAATGGCGCAGCAGCATAACCAGTCGGAAACCGCTTTTTTTGTGCGCAACGACAGCGGCTTCGAGCTGCGCTGGTTCACGACGCAGGATGAGATCAATCTCTGCGGTCACGCGACGCTCGCCGCTGCTCACGTTATCTTCGAATACCTCGATTATCCAGAGACTGAGATCCGCTTCAGCACCCGTTTTGTCGGTGAGTTAACCGTTGCGCGCAACGGCGACTGGCTCACTCTCAATTTTCCGGCATGGGCAACCCAGGCCGTTGAGAACCCGCCGCCGCTGCTGCTGGAAACGCTGGGCATTGCGAAGGCACAGGCGGTGTATGAAGGACGCGATTACATGGTCGTGCTGGAGAGCCAGGCGCAGGTTGAAGCCTTGCAGCCCGATATCGCCGCCATGAAACCGTTGGGAAAAATGGTCTGCGTTACGGCACCGGGAGAGGAGTATGACTTTGTCAGCCGCTTCTTCTGCCCGGGCGAGTCGGTAGCCGAAGATCCGGTTACCGGTTCGTCGCACAGCATGCTGATCCCCTACTGGGGCGAGAAGCTCGGCAAAACGGTAATGCAGGCGCGCCAGGTCTCCGCGCGCGGCGGCGATCTGCGCTGCGAGTGGCGGGGCGATCGGGTGTTGATTGGCGGCCAGGCGACGCTCTATTTAATCGGCAAAGTCTACCTGCGCTAGCACAATGACCGGGGGCGTTAGCGCCCCCGCAGCGCGCTTATTACGGCAAGCGCGCAATGTTGGCTTTGATCACCTCAACGGAGTGGTTGAACTTCGCCACTTCATCCTCGGTTAAGTGCAGTTCGATAATCTGCTCCACGCCGCTGTGGGTCAGCACCGCAGGCACGCCAATCGCCACATCGTGCGCGCCATACTCCCCGTCAAGAATGCAGGAGATCGCCAGCGCGCGGTGGCTGCCGGTAAAGATATTGCGGCAGATCTCGGCGATCGTGCCGGCAATGCCATATTCGGTGCAGCCTTTACGAGCAAAGATCTCGAAGCCATGGCGGCGCACGCGATCCGCCAGCGCATCTGCATCCAGCGGCTGGCCGGTCTTTTGCTGATAGACGTCGGCGATGGGCGAACCATAAATCGATGAGTGCGACCACACCGGAAACTGCGTATCGCCATGTTCGCCCATAATAAACGCATCAATGCTCTGCGCGCCGATATCCAGCGCCTGCGCCAGCAGGCGGCGAAGACGGGTGGTGTCGAGCCAGACGCCGGTGCCGATCACCTGGTTGCGCGGCAGGCCGGAGAGGGACCACACCTGCCAGGTAATGATGTCGCAAGGATTGGTCGCCACCAGAAAAATGCCGTTAAAGCCGTTTGCCATCATGGTGGGCACAATGTTTTTAACGATGCGCGCGGTGTTGGCAAGCTCATCCAGCCGCGTCTGGCCGGGTTTTAGCGCGCCGCCGGAGACGGTGATCACCGCGATATCGACATCCGCGCACGCCTCGATGGAACGGGTGGAGATGGTCATCATCCCCGGCATAAACGCGGCGGCATCCGCCAGATCCTGCGCGTGTCCCTCTACGCGCTGGGCATTCACATCCACCAGGATCAACTCTTCACAAATGTTCTGGTTTAAAAGAGCGTAAGCGGCAGACGCACCGACATTACCGGTGCCGATAATCATCACTTTGCGGGCTTTTGTATTCATGGCGATTCCCTTGTCAGAATATTCTTGTGCGTAAAGTACAGCCTGTTATTGCTGGCGTGCAATATTGTCGCGGATCTATAGGTTATTCATATGAGTTAAGCGGCGCTATTTTCGCTAATTTAACAACGTGATAACTATAAGGAGCCGCTATGTACCGTATTGTTGATGCCACCGCCACGCAGCCGGAGGTGATTGCCCTCATCGCCGCCCTCGACCGCTACCAGACCGCGCTTTACCCGGCAGAGAGCAACCATCTGGTTGATCTGGCTTCCTTTCCCGAAGAGACGCTGATCCTGCGTAAAATCGTGCATCAGCAGGATGCCGTTGGCTGCGGCGCGGTGTTGCTTAATGAGGATGGCAGCGCGGAGATGAAGCGGGTGTTTATCGATCCGACGCACCGCGGGCAGAAACTGGGCGAGCAGTTGATTGCCGCGCTGGAGCAAACGGCGAGCGAGAAGGGGTGCCACACGCTGCGGCTGGAGACGGGCATTGAGCAGCACGCGGCGGTGAAGCTTTATCAGCGCTGCGGATACCAGATTTGCGAGGCGTTTGCGCCCTATGAGCCCGACCCGTTAAGTGTGTTTATGGAGAAGGCGTTGCGCGAAGCAGTTGCCTGAGGCGCTGCGAGCGTAGGCCGGATAAGGCGAATCCGCCATCCGGCGATGGGGTTTTCATATGGCATTGGTGGAATGATTCCGTTCACCAGATGCCGGGGAGTTTCATTAATCTCTTGTGCGGTGAACGGGATAAGGGAAGCGGCCGCGCTCCCCTTATCAATCCCCGCGGCCCCGCAAGGAAATCGGTGCTGCGCACTGCGCTCACCTCCCGCGTGCCTGACTGCGGCCGGCTCGACTCGGCTTGCTCGCCCCTACGAGACTCGCTCCATGCCTCGGTTCGCCTCTGTCCGCCATCCATGGCGTCCAGACCTTGTCATTCCCGCTTCGGTTCGCCGATTTCAGCGGGGGTCAACAAAGCCGCTGTGATACCGCAGGTAAAGGCAATCTCGGTGTCGCTGTAGGCTCGTTTTGGTAGGCCGGATAAGGCGCAGCCGCCATCCGGCAATGGGTGCCGGGGAGACAATGCCTGATGGCGCTGCGCTTATCAGGCCTACGCGGTTTCAGCCGCACCTTTCCTGTTGGCCGGATAAGGCGTAGCCGCCATCCGGCAATCAGCCGCGGTTTCAGCCGCACGTTTCGTGTAGGCCGGATAAGCGTGTAACGCGCCATCCGGCATAACAAACCGCACGCCGCTAAAACGCTACGGCAACAGCGCAATAAATGCTTCAAGATGTCGGCTTTTCGCGCCGCGACGCCACACCAGCCAGGTGGTGAGCCAGCGCCACTCCTCTGCCAACGGCCAGGCATTGACCTGCTGATGGGCGGGCATGCTCTCCAGCATACTGCGTGGGATCAGCGCCAGCCCGGCACCGGCAATCACGCAGGCCAGCATGCCGTGGTAGGACTCCAGCTCGTGAATTTTCCCCGGCGTGGCGCGGTCGGCCTGAAACCAGCTCTCAAAATGGCGGCGATAAGAGCAGTTAGCGCGAAAGGCATAAATACTGGCACCGTTTACCTGCGAAGCGCGGGTAATCGGCTCATGGCCCGCCGGGGCGACAATCATCATCTCTTCACGATAGACCGGAATGCCCTCCAGCCCCGGGTGCATAATCGGCCCGTCAACAAACGCCGCGCTCAGCGTCCCCTCAAGCACGCCATCAATCATCGTGCCGGAAGGGCCGGTTGAAAGATCGAACTGAATGCGCGGGTAGCGCTGGTTATAGGCGGCGAGCGTCGCCGGAATGCGCACCGCGGCGGTGCTCTCCAGCGCGCCCAGCGAGAACAACCCCTGTGGCTCATCGCCCGCCACCACCATCCGCGCCTCATCAACCAGCGCGAGGATCTGCTGGCTATAGCGTAAAAAGCTGTGTCCGGCAGGCGACAGGCGCAGGCGCTGATTTTCGCGGATAAAGAGATCGACGCCGAGATCCGCTTCCAACTGGCGAATGCGCGTCGTCAGGTTTGACGGCACCCGATGCACCTTCTGCGCGGCCTGGGTAATGCTGCCGGTCTGCGCCACGGCGTTAAACATCTCAAGCTGGGTTAAATCCATGCTGTTCTCGTCACGTGAATGGTGAAGTTAATATTATTCAGTTTTAAGAAATAACAAACTGCGTCACCCTAATGCAAGTTCTGAAATCATTGAGGGAAAAAATAATGTCTCCGACCGCAACCACCCATGCACTCTCCATCAACCCGGCGACGGGTGAAACCCTGCGCGCCACGCCGTGGGCCAGCCACGAAGAGGTTGATCGCGCGCTGGCGCTGGCCGATAGCGGCTACCGCCAGTGGCGCAACGTCAGCGTCAACGAGCGCGCGCAGAAGCTGCGCGATCTGGCCGCCGTGCTGCGTCACCGCGCAGAAGAGATGGCGCAGATGATGAGTGAAGAGATGGGCAAACCGATCCTGCAGGCGCGGGCAGAAGTGGCGAAATCCGCCGCGCTGTGCGACTGGTACGCCGAACATGGCCCGCTGATGCTCGGCAGCGAAGCCACCCAGGTTGAAGCGCAGCGTGCGCGCATCGAATATCGCCCGCTGGGGCCGATTCTGGCGGTGATGCCGTGGAACTTCCCGCTCTGGCAGGTGCTGCGCGGCGCGGTGCCGATCCTGCTGGCAGGCAACAGCTATCTGTTAAAACATGCGCCGAATGTGCTCGGATCCGCGGCGCTGATCGGTGAGTTCTTCAGCGAAGCCGGGTTTGTGCCGGGCGTCTTTGGCTGGGTCAACGCCACAAATGAGGGCGTTAGCCAGGCGATTAACGATGCGCGCATTGCCGCCGTGACCGTCACCGGCAGCGTGCGTGCCGGGGCAGCAATCGGTGCTCAGGCCGGTGCGGCGCTGAAAAAGTGCGTGCTCGAACTGGGCGGCTCCGATCCCTTTATCGTGCTCAACGATGCTGACCTCGATTTGGCGGTGAAAGCCGCCGTTGCCGGGCGTTATCAGAACACCGGGCAGGTGTGCGCCGCGGCGAAACGCTTCATTGTTGAAGAGGGGATTGCCGACGCGTTCACCGAGAAATTTGTCGCTGCGGCGGCGGCATTACAGCAGGGCGCGCCGGAAAAAGAGGAGAACTACCTTGGGCCGATGGCGCGCTTCGATCTGCGCGACGAGCTGCACGCCCAGGTTGAGGCGAGCATCAAAGAGGGCGCCACCCTGCGGCTCGGCGGCGAGAAGATGCCGGGCAACGGCAACTACTACCCGGCGACGGTGCTGACCAACGTTACGCCGCAGATGACAGCATTCCGCCAGGAGCTGTTTGGCCCGGTTGCGGCGATCACCATCGCCCGTGATGCAGAGCATGCGCTGGCGCTGGCCAACGACAGCGACTTTGGCCTCTCGGCCACGGTATTCACTGCTGACAGCGCGCAGGCCGAATGGTTTGCCGATAATCTCGAGTGCGGCGGCGTGTTTATCAATGGCTTCAGCGCCAGCGATCCGCGCGTGGCTTTCGGCGGCGTGAAGAAGAGCGGTTTCGGGCGCGAACTCTCCCACTTTGGTTTGCATGAGTTCTGCAACGTTCAAACTGTGTGGAAAGATCGTCTGTAAGCGCAACGCGCCCCTGTGGGGCGCGTCATCACTGGCTGTCATGGATGTGTCATGATCCTTTTGTAGACTCACCGCAACTTAGTGGTAACAGAAGAATATCATGAACTTAACACAAATTTTTCGGCGTATTGCACCGCAGCAGTTTGGTTTGTTGGCCGGAATTTTTTGCATCATCGCACTCTTTTCCGCCCTGCAAATCGCCTCCTCCTTTTTCCTTACCGCCTCGCTTCGCAGCGCGCAGCACGATGAGAGCCTGAACCAACAGGCGCATCTGCAACAGGTGCGGGCGGACGAAGCGCGCATTGCGCTTCTCAGCGCAAGCGATCTGCTCAACCGTGCTGGGGTCTACTTTATGCAGGATAAAGCGACCGGTTCAGACGGCAGCTGGCACAGCCTGATGGACGAAACCCAGCAGGCGCTGGCCGCGTCGAATAAAGCCTGGCTTGCCTTTCAGGCGCTCAACCCGCCAAAAGATGACGGGCTGGTCAACAGCTACCAGCTCTTTTATGGCGCGCTGAAAGAGCAGGCTGACGGGCTGGTGAAAACCCAGTCGATCGACGCCTTTTTTGCCGTTCCGGCGCAGGCATTCCAGGCCGATTTCAACGATAACTACGCCCGTTTCCAGCAGGCGGGCGCGCAGCACGCCGAACAGGGAAGGCAGTCGCTGCTTGCCAGCCTCAGCCGTTTGCAGCAGGTCTTTATGCTGATCCCGGCGCTGCTGGTCGCTATTGCACTTGTGGTGTGGTTCGGCATGTCGCGTTGGGTCATCACGCCGCTGCGCACACTGATTGCCCATATCAATATTCTTGCTGCCGGCGATCTCGGCACGCCGTTGCCGCCGGTGCAGCGTTTCAACCGCGAAATCACTCAGCTTAGCGACAGCGTCGGCACCATGCAGCGGGGGCTGCAACAGCTGGTAATGCAGGTGAGCGACGCCACCGCGTCAATGATTGGCACCATCGGCAGCCTGGCGGAAGGCAACCAGTCGCTTAATCAGCAGTCGGCGAAGCAGGCGCAGGAGCTGAACGATGTCACTGAGCATATCGCCACGCTGGAGTCCCATGTCGAAGGGAATACCGGTTTTGCTGAAGAGGCGCGCCAACAGGCGGATGAAGCACGTAAAGTGGCGGCGGGCGGCGACAGGATGATGGAGACGGTCACGCAGTCAATGCGTGAGATTGTTGACCGCTCCGCCGAGATGCGCAATATCGTGGCGCTGATCGACGGGGTAGCGTTTCAGACCAACATTCTGGCGCTGAATGCCGCCATCGAGGCGGCGCATGCGGGCAACCACGGGCGCGGCTTTGCGGTGGTGGCAAAAGAGGTGGGGCTGCTGGCGCGTAAGAGCAGCCACTCGACGCAAACCATTCAGCAGCTGATTAACCACTCGTTGCAGGGAATCAATGATGGCACCCAGGCGGTGAGCCGTCTCGAAGATAACCTGCAACAGGTGACCGGACTTGTCGGGCATCTAAGCGGGGTGTTGAGTGAAATCTCTGCCGCCACGCTGAGCCAGGGCGAGAGCATCCATAAGATGACCCGACGCCTTCACTCCCTTAACAGCGTGGCGCGGCGCACCGGTGAGCTGGTGACCACGGCAGCAGCGGCCTCCGAGCAGCTTTATCACGATTCGCAGGTATTAATGCAAGCGGTTGCGCGTTTTCGTCTCAGCGCCTGACGCGGCAAAACAGCTCTGGTATACTCGCAGCCCGATTTGGCCTGTGGGCGAGGAGTGAAAGTGGCATCGGTGATGGATAATGGCGTGCTGGGGGCGATAGTCGACCAGGTACGCCCGCTGCTGGGACGCGGAAAGGTCGCGGATTATATCCCGGCGCTGGCGGCAGTCAGCGGCAATAAACTGGGTATCGCGATCAGCACCGTCAATGGGGAGCACTATCAGGCAGGCGATGCCGATGAGCGCTTCTCCATTCAGTCGATCTCAAAAGTGCTTAGCCTGGTGGTGGCAATGAACCACTACGGCGAGGAGGAGATCTGGCAGCGCGTCGGTAAAGATCCTTCCGGCCAGCCTTTTAACTCGTTGCTGCAGCTGGAGATTGAGCAGGGAAAACCGCGCAATCCGTTCATTAACGCCGGGGCGCTGGTGGTGTGCGATATGCTGCAAAGCCGCCTCAGCGCGCCGCGCCAGCGCATGCTGGAGATTGTGCGCAAGCTCGCAGGCGTCGAGGATATCGTTTACGACACGGCGGTGGCGCGATCGGAGTTCGACAATGCCGCGCGCAATACCGCCATCGCCTGGCTGATGAAGTCTTTCGGCAACTTCCACAATGATGTCACCACCGTTCTGCAAAACTACTTCCACTACTGCGCGCTGAAGATGAGCTGCGCTGAGCTGGCGCGCACCTTTCTCTTTTTAGCGCAGAGCGGGCAGGCAGAGCACCTCGGCCAGCCGGTGGTATCACCAAGGCAGGCGCGGCAGATTAATGCCCTGATGGCGACCAGCGGTATGTACCAGAACGCCGGGGAGTTTGCCTTCCGCGTCGGCCTGCCGGCGAAGTCGGGCGTTGGCGGCGGGATTGTGGCGATTGTGCCCCATGAAATGGCGATTGCGGTGTGGAGCCCGGAGCTGGATGACGCGGGCAACTCGCTGGCGGGCGTCGCGCTGCTGGAAGCGCTCAGCCAGCGCCTTGGCAGATCGGTCTACTGATGGCGGATTTCGACACGCTGTTTGCCCGCCTTGGGCGCTCTACCTTTCGCTCCCGTTTTCGCTTAGGCGCAAAGGAGCGGCACTACTGCGAAGAGAAGGGGGCAGAGGTGATTGCTGCCCACGCCGCCGATTTCGTCGCCCGGCGCCTTGCGCCTGCGCTGCCTGACAATGACGGTAAACAGACGCCGATGCGCGGCCACCCGGTGTTTATCGCCCAGCACGCCACCGCCACCTGTTGTCGCGGCTGTCTGGCGAAGTGGCACGCCATTGCACCGGGTCAGCCGCTTTCGCCCGCGCAGCAGCAGTATGTTGTTGATGTGATTTATCACTGGCTGGTAATACAGATGAATTCGCCGCGCTGATGGCGTTTGCGCAACACCCTATAGCGGAAAACAAGCATGCTAAGCTTTAGGCTATTTCCGACGCTACTTCGGGCAGCTCCTGCCGCCCGCGACAGGAATTGAGATTTGATGCGAGCTTTGTTGTCATCCTGGCGTCCGTTCAGGGAAGAGACCCCGCTGATCAATGCGGGGATGATTTTTGTGCTGACCACGCTGTTCTATTTTATCGGCGCGATGATGCGCCTGGTCGAAGAGCTGTCGCTCTTCTGGCCACTGAACGCGGTGATGGCCGGTGTTTTTGCCCGCTACGCGTTTTTGCACCGCTGGCACTACTACTTAATCAGCTACGTCGCGATGCTGGCTTACGATGCCGTCACCACCAGTTGGGGCACGGCGTCGCTGATCATCAACTTCTCTAATATGGTGTTTATCATCACCATGGCGCAGCTTATTGGTCGTGAGCGCCGCCAGATGGTGAAGACGCCACAGCCGATCAATGCCCTGAAACTCTTTAGCTACTGTCTGGTAGCCGCGCTGCTCTGCGCCTTCTTTGGCGCGCTGGGATCGGTCGGGATCGACGATCAGGGTTTCTGGCCGCTGCTGGCGGACTGGTTTGGCGAGCAGTTCTCAACGGGCGTGCTGATTTTGCCGTGCCTGCTGACCATGACGCGCCCGCGCGCGCTTAAGGGTTTTTCACTGCCGCAGGTGATGCCAATCCTCGCGCTGGCGGTGTCGGTCGCTGCCTCAGTGGTGATTGGCGGTGCCGGAAGCCTGGCGTTTCCGCTCCCGGCGCTGATCTGGTGCGCGGTGCGCTATTCACTGCCATTAACCTGCCTGGTGACGCTTATCACCGGCGGGCTGGAGATTATGCTGGTCTCCAGCGGGCAGATCGATATTCACGTCCACTCGCCGTTTGATATTCCGCAGATGCTCTCGGCGCGCCTTGGCGTGGCAACGATGGCCATCTGCCCGGTGATCGTCTCAGTCAGCGTTGAAGCTATCAACCGCCTGATGCGCCAGGTGTCGCTGCGCGCTGATTTTGATTTCCTCACCCGCGTTTACTCCCGCTCCGGCCTGTATGAAGCCCTGCGCAAAGAGGAGAAGCGCTTTGTCGGCAAACATCTTTCGGTGATGCTGATGGATATCGACTACTTCAAAAGCGTCAATGACAGTTATGGTCACGAGTGCGGCGACAAAGTGCTGACTTCGTTCGCGCAAAAAGTGCAGCAGGAGCTTGGCACTCGCGGGCTGGTGGCGCGCATGGGCGGCGAGGAGTTTGTGGTGGTCGCCGTAACGAAAGATGCGACGGCAGGAAAAGCGCTGGCGGAGACGCTGCGCCGTGCTGTGGAAAACCATCACTTTAAATGGCGTCAGCAGACGTTGCATCTGACGATGAGCGTCGGCATCGGGCACGGCACGCCCGACCCGCGCCAGTTAACAGAAGGGTTCAATGATCTGCTGGCCGAGGCCGATGAGCATCTCTACCGCTCGAAGAAACATGGCAGAAACTGTACTAGCGATAGCCAAAGCGATGCGCAGGAAGTGGCTGTTTCGCCCGCCACGTGAAATAAGCAACACAATAAATATTAATAACTTATAAATATCTTGCGGCTGATTTTTGAGACCCATATGATTAACGTCGCGCGGTCGCAAGCAGCGGATTCGCACACCCTGACAAACGTGCCGAATAGGCTACGCTTAATGCTGTAAACCGTTGTCTACTCGCCCGTTTGCTCGAGCGCGGCGGTCCAGACTGAGAATGATGAGATCGGCACTCTATGAAAACACCTGCGATTCCCGCAAATGAGGCACAGCGCCTGGCGTCATTGCATGACTCCGGCCTGCTGGAGGGTGGTGTCAACGCCCGTTTAGACCGCTTAACGCGCCTGGCGCAACGGATGTTCAATGTCCCGGCAGCGCTTATCACGCTGGTTGATGAAGAGACATTGCACTTCAAATCCACCGGCGGTTATCCGGCAGACAATCCCACTCTGCCGCGCAACATCTCCTTTTGCGGTCACGTCATTTTGTCTGAAACGGCGATGATCATTGAAGATACCCATCTTGATGAGCGATTTACCGATAATCCGCTGGTGACCGGCGAACCGCATATTCGTTTCTATGCCGGTTACCCGCTGCGCCTGCCGGATGGTGCGCTGGTGGGATCGCTGTGCGTGATTGATAAAGCGGCGCGCGGCTTTTCCGGCGCGGAAGTCGATAGCCTGAAAGATTTCGCCATGATCGTCGAAGATGAGTTCGCGGTGATGAGCGCGGCGACCACCGATGAGTTAACCGGTCTCTTTAACCGCCGTGGCTTCGATAACCTGGCGAAGTTCGCGATTGTTGGCGCACGCCGCCGCGCACAGCCATTGACGCTCGCGTGGATCGACCTTGATAACTTCAAAGAGATTAATGACACCTACGGCCACGGCGAAGGGGATGAAGCCCTGAAGGCGATGGCGGAGGTGATGACTGCCAGCCTGCGCGAAGCGGATCTGCGGGTTCGCTACGGCGGCGACGAGTTCGCGATTGTCTTCTCTGATACCAATGAGGAGGGCGCATGGATTGCGATGCAGCATCTGGTCGAACAGGTCGAGGCCTGGAACCAGCAGTCTGGCAAACCCTGGAAGCTCGGTTTCTCCTGGGGCATCAGCGAATTTAATCACGATGGAAATGACGATCTCCGCAGCTGGATGAAAGAGGCGGATGAGAAGATGTATGCCATGAAATCCCGCAACAATCGCGGGCGCTGATCCATAACAAAATCGTATGGGCGCGGCGCTTGAGTTAGCCCGTTCCGCGTTGAATAGTGGTCATTTTACAAGGAAGACAAATGACCGCTTATCATATCAATAGCCTCTCTGGTGAGGCGATCCTCTGCCATATCGACAGCCTGTGCGGCGTGCTGGAAAACTGCGTCGCCGGCGGTGCCTCCGTCAGCTTTATGCATCTGCTTTCGCGGGAAAAATCACATCAGTTTTGGTCCGGTGTTGCCGCAAGCGTAACGCGCGGTGAGCGCATTGTGCTGGTCGCGCAGGATGAGGCGGGTGAGATTGTCGGCACCGTTCAGGTGGTGCTCGATCAGCCGGAAAACCAGCCGCACCGCGCCGATGTCTCGAAATTACTGGTGCATGATAACGCGCGGCGTCAGGGGCTGGCGCGTCGCCTGATGACAACCCTTGAGCGTGAGGCGCAGGCGCACGGGAAAAGCGTGCTGGTGCTGGATACAGCGACCGGCAGCGGGGCGGAGAACTTCTACATCGCCTGCGGCTGGCAGCGGGTGGGTGAGATCCCGCGTTACGCGCTGATGCCGGATGGAAATGTGACGGCGACGACACTTTTTTACAAGTTCATATAACTGGCGCCAATAAGCCGCGCCAGTTTGATCAAAACAGGGTTTCATGGTCGTAAAGTCTGATAAGTTATTACACCAATCTTCCAAGGTTGTATGACTAATCTAAAAAAGGAACCCACTGTGAACACATTAAACCGTCGCAATTTTCCCGGGGCTGACTATCCAGAACGTATTATTCAGTTTGGCGAAGGGAATTTTTTGCGCGCTTTTATCGACTGGCAAATTGATCTGTTGAATGAGCACACCGACCTCAACGCCGGTGTGGTGGTGGTTCGCCCAATCGAGAGTGATTTCCCGCCTTCTCTGAGCACGCAGGATGGTCTCTACACCACCATTATTCGCGGCCTCAACGAGCAGGGCGAAGCGGTGAGCGACGCGCGTCTTATCCGCTCCGTTAACCGCGAAATCAGTGTTTACACGCAGTATGACGAGTTTCTTAAGCTGGCCCACAATGCGGATATCCGCTTCGTTTTCTCCAATACCACTGAAGCGGGTATCAGCTACCACGCCGGGGATAAATTCGATGATGCCCCGGCGGTAAGCTACCCGGCAAAACTGACCCGCCTGCTGTTTGAACGATTCCGCCATTTTGCCGGTGCGCAGGATAAAGGCTGGATCATTATCCCTTGTGAATTAATCGATTATAACGGCGACGCGCTGCGTGAACTGGTGCTGCGTTATGCCAACGAGTGGGCGCTGGGCGCGGAATTTATTCAGTGGCTTGAGACGGCGAACAGCTTCTGCTCGACGCTGGTTGACCGCATTGTTACCGGTTATCCGCGTGATGAAGTGGCGAAACTGGAAGCGGAGCTGGGTTATCAGGATGCCTTCCTAGATACCGCTGAGCACTTCTATCTGTTTGTTATTCAGGGGCCTAAATCGCTGGCCGCTGAGCTGCGTCTGGATAAATACCCGCTGAACGTGCTGATTGTGGACGACATCAAGCCATACAAAGAGCGTAAAGTGGCGATCCTCAACGGAGCGCATACGGCACTGGTGCCAGTCGCATTCCAGGCGGGTATCGATACGGTTGGCGAAGCGATGAGTGACACGGAGATCTGTGCGTTTGTTGAGAAGGCGATTTACGAAGAGATCATCCCCGTGCTGGATCTGCCGCGCGACGAACTGGAGTCTTTCGCCAGCGCAGTGACCGGGCGTTTCCGTAACCCCTATATCAAACACCAACTGCTCTCTATCGCCCTGAACGGCATGACCAAATACCGCACCCGCATTCTGCCGCAGCTGCTGGCAGGGCAGCAGGCCAGCGGTGAATTACCTGCACGCCTGACGTTTGCGCTGGCGGCGCTGATTGCGTTTTATCGCGGTGAGCGTGACGGGAAAAGTTATCCGGTGCAGGATGATGCGCACTGGATTGAGCGTTATCAGCAGCTGTGGAGCCAGCATGGTGACCGTCAAATCAGCACCCGCGAGCTGGTGAGTGCGGTGCTGTCGGTGAGCGATCATTGGGAGCAGGATCTGAGCAAAGTGCCAGGCCTGGTGGAGCAGGTGACGCGCGATCTGGATGCGATTCTGCTGCGCGGCATGCGCGAAGCGGTAAAACCGCTCTGCTGATAGGTGCCTGTAAAATGCCGGATGGCGCTGGCGCTTATCCGGCCTACATTTTTCACTCCTACAATCCACCCGATCCCGTAGGCCGGATAAGGTGTAGCCGCCATCCGGCAAAACAGCGATAGCTGAAAGTACCCATCTAGTTACAACATACTGTTACTAAGTTGTATAACAGGTTCCAGCAGCCTCTGCGGCAATACCTCGTCGAGCAGGGCGAAATTGCGTCACAATCCGTTAGCAAACTTGCAACTGTGACATTGATCACGTTTAATAGCCGCTGCGCTCCTTTTCCCCCTGAATAATTATGATTGTCCGTCCTGAAAAACACTGGCTTGCTCGTCTCTTCGTCTGGCACGGCTCTGTACTGCCGAAAATCGCTTCACGCCTTACCATGAACTTCCTGCTCTCGGTCGCCGTCATCTGGATGCTGCCATGGTATACCTCGCTGGGCATCAAGCTAACGGTCGCACCGTTCAGCATTCTCGGTGTGGCGATTGCTATCTTCCTCGGTTTTCGCAACAACGCCTGTTTCGCCCGCTACTCGGAAGCGCGTCTGTTATGGGGGCAACTGATGATCGCCTCGCGCTCGCTGCTGCGGGAAGTGAAAACCACGCTGCCAGACGAGAGTGACGTGCGCCACTTTATGCAGCTACAGTTCGCCTTTGCCCACGCGCTGCGCATGACGCTGCGACGCAAACCTCAAGGCGACGTGCTGTCAAAATATCTCTCGGCTGATGAGTTACGGCAGGTCTTAAATGCCCATTCGCCAGCAAACCGTATTCTGCTGTTGATGGGCCAGTGGCTGGGCGAGCGCAGGGCGCAAGGGGCGCTGTCGGATATTATGTTCCACAGCATTACCCAACGCTTACACGATATGTCCGCGGTGCAGGCCGGCTGCGAGCGTATCTTTAATACGCCACTGCCTTTTGCCTATTCACTGATTTTGCACCGCACGGTCTATCTCTTCTGCATCATGCTGCCGTTTGCGCTGGTGGTGGATCTGCACTTTATGACGCCCTTTATCTCGGTGCTTATCTCTTACACCTTTATCTCGCTCGATACGCTGGCGGAAGAGCTGGAAGATCCGTTTGGCGAAGAGGATAACGATCTGCCGCTGGATGCCTACTGCAATGCGATTGAAATCGATCTGCTGCAAATGGAAGACGCCGACGATCTGCCGGTCAAACTGACACCGGACAAAAATTACCAATTGACCTAAACTTACAGGGGCGTAAGCCGTAAGATTTTTTCACTCTCCTGGCTCAGGTCATCTAAAAGAGGGACATGCGATGGAAAAGTCCGATAAAACCTTCTCGTTCGCGCTGACGTTTATCGTTGGCCTGTCACTGCTCGCCACGGCATGGGATATCTCACTCTTCAGTAGCCTGCCGTGAGCCATCTGCCAGCAGCGCCTGCGTCTCTTGCGCCGGGCGCTGCAACAGTGCAATCGCCTCTTCAGCTGATGTGACATTGGTGTAACCGATAATCAAACCGTAACGTGGCGAATCACCCCTGTACCATTCTGAAAGCGGGCTGACCTGCAACTGATGTTGTTGCCAGAGTTGCGCCAGCGCCACATCCTGCGTGCTATCACGCAAAAACGCGATGATATGCATGCCGCCGTCGCGCACCTCTACATTAAAAATCTGCGGATAAATCTGCGCCAAAGCTGCCAGCACGAATCCGCGCCGGGCAGAGTAAAGATTGCGCATCTTCTTCAGATGCTTATAAAAGTGGCCTTCGCTGAGAAAGGCGGCGAGAATTTTTTGCGTTAACAGCGGCTGGCCGCTCTCGGTGAGTTCAGCTCTTTGCCTGAACTGCGCGAGTAGCGCACGCGGCAGCACCAGATAACTGGTGCGTAAGGAGGGCAACATGGTTTTGCTGAAGGTGCCCATATAGATAACCCGGTCATCACTATCGAGGCTTTTCAGCGCAGGCACCACTTTGCGGGTGTAGTGAAACTCGCCGTCATAATCATCCTCAACAATCCAGCTTTTGTGCTGCGCTGCCCATGCCAGCAGCTGCTGTCTGCGGGGCAGGGAGAGGGTGACCGCCAGCGGGCTTTGGTGTGACGGTGTCACAAATAGCAGGCGGGCGTCATGGTGATGGCGCAACAGAAACTGCATATCCAGGCCGTCGTTATCGACCGGCACGCTATGCAGTTGCTGGCACGTATGCTCCAGAATGCGCTGGCCTAAAAAATAACCCGGCTCTTCAAACACCACTTTATGCTGTGAGCCTGCGAGCAGGGTAAGGATCAACCGCAAGTTATGCTGATACCCGCCGGTGATCACCACCTGTTCCGGGCTGCAGGCGAGCCCGCGCGAAACATTCAGATAGTGGGCAATAGCGTCGCGCAGAGGAGCGTAGCCCATTAACGGCGGCGTAAGCATTTCGCTTGGATGTAGCGCGCGCACCGCTTTAGCACTGAGCAGCAGCCATTTTTTACTCGGGAAGGCATCAAGCGCCGGAATGCCGAGGCGTAAGAAACCGCTCTGTTTACGTTCGGCATCGCCAAACGCTGACGCCGGGTTGGAAAGGGGCTTATCGCGAGCTTTACGCTTGACCGGCGACAGCACCAGTTCAGGGTTGACGCGCGTGCCGCGCGCGCCATCGCTGACCAGAAACCCTTCACCGATCAGAATCGACCACGCGGTTTCCACCGTTTTTCGCGCCACGCCCAGTTCGCTGGCCAGCACGCGCACCGAGGGGACTTTCTCGCCGGGCTTAAGCAAACCTTGCGTGATGCTCTCTCGATACTGCGAATAAATAGCTCTGTATCCTGGCTTCATGTCCTACCTGTTTTTCGCGTTTTTGCATCTTTTTCCTGCGACATTGATGCGTAATATAGCCCCCGTTGAAACAATAAACGAGGCAAATAATATGAGCACCCGCATCAATCTCTTCCAGCGCGTTCCTGACCTGATCAAAGCCCTTTCCGATGCCAGCCAGGCCTCGCACCACAGCGGTCTGGATAGCACGTTAAAAAATCTGGTGGATATTCGTGCTTCGCAGCTAAACGGCTGCGCCTTCTGTCTGGATATGCACATTAAACAGGCGCGAATTCTGGGCGAGCGGGAGCTGCGGTTGCATCATGTCGCCATCTGGCGCGAATCGCCGTTATTCACCGCGAAAGAGAAGGCGGCACTGGCGTTGACCGAAGCCCTGACCCGGCCCGGTGCTGAAGGGGTAAGCGATGCTATTTATGACACGGCGCGGGAACATTTTGATGAAGTGGCGTTATCAGAGCTTGCGTTTGCTATCTCGATTATCAATACCTGGAACCGTTTGATGATCGTCTCGCAAACTGCGCCGGGCGCGCTCGATAAAGCCTACGGCCTCGATCGCGCGAATCTCGAATAGTCGTGCGGTTTCGTAGGCCGGATAAGCGCCAGCGCCATCCGGCAACACAATCCGATACCAATGCAAAATCGGTGCACTTTCGTAGGCCGGATAAGCGCAGCGCCATCCGGCAATATAGCCCGGCTCATGGCTGAACCGGGCAGGGACATCGCTTTCCGACGTCAAAAAACCATTAATGCGCCAGCTGGAAGAAACGCACCGAGTTGCGCAGCGCCTCGCTCTGCTCCGTCATTGACTGCGCGGCCACCGCGGCCTGTTCCACCAGCGTGGCGTTCTGCTGGGTCACCTGGTCCATTTGATCGATGGCGACGCTGATCTCTTTAATCCCCTGGTGCTGCTCGGTTGAAGCGGCGGAAATATCGGCGACAATTTCCGTCACCTTATTCACCGACGAGACAATCTCCTCCATCGCACGGCTGGCGGTATCGGCAAAACGTGAACCGTCGGTGATTTTTTCCACCGTCCCCTCAATCAACTGCTTAATCTCTTTTGCCGCATCGGCGCTCTTCTGCGCCAGGTTACGTACTTCGCCAGCGACCACCGCAAACCCTTTGCCCTGTTCACCGGCGCGCGCCGCTTCCACAGCGGCGTTGAGCGCCAGAATATTGGTCTGAAACGCGATCCCCTCAATCACCGAAATAATGTCGACAATCTTCTGCGAACTGTCAGAGATCTCATGCATGCGCGTCAGCATATCGTTAACCTCTTTGCCGCCTTTGAGCGCGGTTGCAGAGGTCTGGCGCGCCAGCTCGCTCGCTTTACGGGCGTTCTCCGCATTACTCTTCACGTTTTCCGTGATTTGCTGCATGTTCGATGACGTCTGCACCAGCGAAGCCGCCTGCTCCTCGGTGCGCTGCGACAAGTCATTATTACCCTCGGCGATCTCACCGGCAGCATGGGAGATCGATTCGCTACCATCAATAATGCCGCGAATAATCTCCGCCAGCTGGCTGTTCATATATTTAATCGTTGCCAGCAGACTGTTGTTATCACCTTCACGTAAATCGACTGCCGTCTCCAGCTTGCCGGCGGCCACCGCCTGCATAATCGACATCGCATAATCCGGCTCGCCGCCCAGTTGCCGTGCCAGGCTGCGCGAAATAAAGAGGGCGCTCACGCCTGTGGTAATCAGCGCCAGTAGCAGTAAGCCGATCAGCACATAGAGCGCGTGGTTGTAATTATCCTGCGTCGTTTCGCCCATCCGATCGCCGATAGCCACTTCCATATCTACCAGCGTCGCCAGGTCTTTCATCAACTGCGTGCGGTATTTCGCCGACACCACGCCGCTGATCTTCGCCGCTTCTGCCGCGTCGCCGTGGTTCATCGCCTCATTCACTTTCGCGTTGACATCGATGAAGTTTTTGAAGTTATCAACCACCGTAACAAACAGCGCGTTCATCTCCGGCGTTGCATCGGCAGAGATTTTTGCGTACTGCCGCTGGGCATTGAGGAACGTCTCCTGGTTTTGCAGCAGTTCATTACGATGCTGATCGAGGGAAGCGGGGGTTGTCGAAGCGATGTACTGCACCTGCTGTAAGCGCATTTCCGCTAACACACCGCGCATCTCAAGGGTGTAGCGAATGCCGGGCATGCGCTGCTGGCGGAATTTATCAATTTGTTGTTTGCTGCCGTTAAGCTGATAAATAGAGACGATGCCAACAATTAACATCATCACAATAAGAATAGAGAAACCAACGAGCAGTTTCGTTAATACCGTCGCGTGCGCAATTTTTTTCATGATCCTGAAGTTTTAAAAAAGAGTGGTACTAGTAATAACGGCAGAAACCGTAGAAATATTGAGGTTAAAGTTCGATCTGTATCACATATCGCACTGATATTTGGGCAAATATCTCACAGGCGGCATTGGTTTTATTTAAGGGGAGAGGGAGTGTTAAATAATATCGGGAAGCTGTGTTAATTAATTGAAATAATATTTCACTTAAAGCGATAAATATTATTTGCGCACGCCTGACGTGCGCGAATAATTAACCTTTAAGACTCAGCGGCAGCTCATCTGCCCACTTGGTGGCTTGCGTCATTAATTCTGATACTGCGGAGTAAGGCAGGCCAATCTTGTTTGCGATCGCGCTGGTCTCATCCCATAAACGCTGTTCATAGACGCGGGCGAGGTGAACATAGGGGTAGAGTTCTCCGCTCTCTTTTTCCAGCGCTGTTGCCACATCCGGCGAGACGGAGATCTGCTCCATCAGCTCCTCAAGCGGCAGGCCGAGGATCACATCCAGCAGGGAGAAGAGCCCCACCAGGAAAGCGTCATTGGCGACATTATTGCTGGAAGTGCGCGCCGCCACCAGTTCGCAAAACTTGGCGCGGATCAGGCTCAGATAGTAGATCTCGGTATTGGTCACGTGCTCAAACGACGTAAGACAGGCCACCAGTACAAAACGGCGCATCTCGTTGATGCCGAGGTAAACCACAATGTCGCGTAAGGACTGGTTACGAAAACCGCTGATCCCGCGTGTGTTATATAAGATGTTCTGCGCATAGCGCATGATCTTAAACGAGAGGGAGACATCGCGTTTCAACAGCTCTTCAATGCGGTTTAAGTTCGGCGACTCGACGTTTACTTCCTGCATCAACCGCAGTGCGAAGGCGCGGTTCTGCACCAGCTTGTTGCGCTTAGAGACCACCGGTTTGCTGAAGAAATAGCCCTGGAAGAGGCGAAAACCCAGTTTCTTATAGGCTTCAAACTCCTCATAGGTTTCCACTTTTTCCGCCAGCAGCACCGCGTGGCGCAGCGCATCGCGGTTGGCGTTGACCCAGGCGTCAATCTCTTCCAGTGAGCTTCGTCTGATATCAAACTTAATCACATCGATATAGGGCAGGAAAGCGTCCCACTGGTTGCCGGGTGCGAAATCGTCAAGGGCGACGCGAAAGCCGAGGTTCTGCAGGCGTTTTACCGTCTCCAGCAGTTGCTTGTCCGGCTGCGCATCTTCGAGGACTTCGATCACCACGCGGTTTTTCGGCAGCGTTTCGGCAAGGCCGTCAATCAGTAACTGGTAGGGGAAATTGACATATACCGTCGTCAGATCGTTCTTACGTCCGACAGGCGCACTGAGAAACTGCTCTTCGATCAGTTGGGTCGTGGCTTGCTCGGCAGAGATCTCCGGAAAACGGTTATCCATGCTATTGCGGAACAGCAGTTCGTAACCGACGGTGTTCAGTTGGTTATCAAAGATCGCCTGTCTGGCCACAAAAGAAAACATTCACCACCCCGTACACCGTGTACTTTTGTATAAGTATTACAAATATATAAGCTTATAACACACCCTGAATAGCTGAAGCGTGCGCCTGATACTAAAAAAGTAACCTTTAGCGCTAAAAATATAGGCCAGCAAAGCGGTAAGTGTACAGGTAATGAGGATATTCTTAAGCGTAACCGCTCAAAGTAGCAGCATCACGCTGTAAAAAACGGCAAATATGCAGGAAAGCGTAAGCGAGGCAGGGGATAAAACAGGCGCTGCGCCTGCGTGACAGTCAAAATCGCTGTCCGGCATGGCGCAGCGCCAAAGGCGCGGGATTAAGTACGCGGCGTCTGTTCAGCCGGCGCGGTGGCATGCACTTCGTTCACGCGCTTACGCACGCCAAACCAGCCAGCAATCAGCAGAACGGCGATCAGCGGAATAGAGCCGATAGTGAAGGTACCGTTCGGATAGTCGAACGCCATCAGCACCAGCACGCTGAGCAGGAACAGCAGCGTCAGCCAGGAGGTCACCGGCGCACCGGGCATCTTGAAGCTGACATCTTCTGCTTTGCCTTCGCGGATCGCTTTGCGCAGGCGCATCTGGCACACCACGATAAAGCCCCACGAGGCGATAATCCCCAGCGACGCGACGTTAAGCACAATCTCAAACACCTGCGACGGCACCAGGTAGTTCAGGAACACGCCCACAATGTAGACGCAGATTGTCGCCAGAATACCGGCATACGGCACCTGCTGGCGGCTCATCTTCGACATAAACTTCGGTGCGGAACCGCCCATCGACATCGAGCGCAAAATACGCCCGGTGCTGTAGAGGCCGGAGTTGAGGCTGGAGAGCGCGGCGGTCAACACCACGATATTCATCACGTCGCCAATATATGGCACGCCAAGCTTCGAGAAGAAGGTGACGAACGGGCTTTGCCCCGCCTGGTAAGCGTTCCACGGCAGCAGCAACACCAGCAGCACCACCGAGCCAACGTAGAACAGGCCGATACGCCAGATCACGCTGTTGATCGCTTTCGGCACCATGGTCTTCGGCTCTTTACATTCGCCTGCGGCGGTACCGACCAGCTCAATAGAGGCGAAGGCGAATACCACGCCCTGCACCAGCACCAGTGCGGCCATCATGCCGTGGGGGAAGAAGCCGCCGTTATCGGTAATCAAATGGAAGCCGGTGCTGTTGCCATCAAGCGGTTTGCCGGTGCCGAGGAAAACCGTCCCGACCACCAGAAACAGCACAATCGCCAGCACTTTCAGCAGCGCAAACCAGAACTCCATCTCGGCGAACCACTTCACGCCGATCATGTTCATGGTGCCGACAATCGCCAGCGCGCCGAGGGCGAAGACCCACTGCGGCACGTCGCCAAAAGCACCCCAATAGTGCATATAAAGCGCGACGGCGGTGATATCGACAATGCCGGTCATCGCCCAGTTGATGAAGTACATCCAGCCGGCGACATAGGCGGCTTTTTCACCGAGGAACTCACGGGCGTAAGAGACGAAGCTGCCGCTGGAAGGGCGGTGTAACACCAGTTCGCCCAGCGCACGCAGAATAAAGAACGAGAAGATACCGCAAACGAGATAGACGATAGCCAGCGATGGCCCGGCCATTTGCAGTCGCGCGCCGGCACCGAGGAAAAGACCGGTACCGATTGCGCCGCCGATGGCGATCATTTGTACATGGCGGTTACCCATCGCCCGGCTGTAGCCCTCTTCATGAGAGTTCAGCCAGCGACGTTTCGCCGCGTGATGCTCCGTGGTGTTGTTGTTCTCTGTTTTCATTGCATTACCCTGTTGACCTGTCTGACCTTGCGGAATGTCTCAAGCCGCAGCACAAAAACCACACGATTTGCACCGTCGGCTACACGTTCTCTCTTTCCATTGTTTCTGTGTATGGATAAGGGAAAACATGGCGCAGCATCGTAACCGCAATCGTTTACTGACGCAAAACATACCCAGCCGTAAACAGCACACTATTAGTCGAAATTGTGAAGTCAACTCCATCAAGCAGAGGAAATGATTCAGGATGGTGAAAAATGCAACAGAAAAAACCACAACCATAGAACGGTGTTTTACCCAGTCCGCACCTGCATTTGTCATCATTCATTTGCAGAACAAATAGCTTCAGCGCCTGGCAACGCTGACTTTGCGAATTTTTTGCTTACCAAATGTAAATTAATTGTTTCACAGCAGATTCCGCGCGCTCCAGTATTGGTCCATCTTCTCTGACACGAGAGCGTGCCATGTCTTACCGACTGAGTTTGCTGGACAAAAGCCCCATCGCGGAGCATGAAACCGCGCAGGACGCGCTCCTGCGCACGCTGCAACTGGCGCAGCAGGCGGAAAACTGGGGCTATCACCGCTTCTGGATAGCTGAACACCACAACACTTCACAGCTGGCGAGCCCGTCGCCAGAGCTGCTGATCGCCTGGATACTCGGCCAGACGCGGCGCATCCGCGTCGGCTCCGGCGGCGTGATGCTGCAACACTACAGCCCCTACAAAGTGGCGGAGAATTTTAACCTGCTGGCGAACCTTGCTCCGGGGCGTGTCGACCTGGGGGTGGGCAAAGCCCCCGGCGGTTTACCGCTCTCCACCCGCGCGTTGCAGCAGGGGGTGAACCCAGACGAGAAGGGGCGCTTTGCCGATCAGCTGGCGCAACTGGATAACTGGCTGTCGCTGACCCCGGACGAAAGCGCGGATGAATCCTTACTGGCGACGCCGCTTGCGCCAGTGCAGGCGGATCGTTTCCTGCTCGGTGCCAGCCTTGAGAGCGCAACGCTTGCGGCATCCCTCGACTGGCACTTTGTCTACGCCGCGCATCTCAACGGCGACAAAACTCTTTTGCGTGACGTTGTCACGAAATGGCAGCAGCTAAGCCGCCGCGACACACTGGTTGCCGTGCAGGTGATTGTGGCAGAAACCCAGGCGCAGGCTGACACGCTGGCGCAGCAGGTTGAAGTGTGGGGCGTTGAGCTGGCGAACGGGCAAAAAGTGAGCGTCGCGAGTGAAGCGCAGGGGCAGGCCTTTGCCCGCCAGGCTGGCAGCCCGGCAGTGCGTATTGCACGGCGCGAAAGCGCCATCATTGCCGGCACGCCAGAAAAGGTGCGCGCCGGGCTGGATGGGCTGCATCAGCAGTTTGGCATTGACGAATTTATTATCGACACGCCGGTGGCGGAAGGACGCGCGCGCTTAACCTCGCTCCTGCTGCTGGCGCAGGCAGTTGCGCAGACGCAAACCCTACAGGAGGTGGCGGGATGAGTTTTACCGAACAGTTAATTGCGTGGCGGCGCGAGCTGCATCAGTACCCGGAGCTTTCGCTCCAGGAGTTTGAAACCACGCGGCGCATTCGCCACTGGCTGGAGCATGCCGGGCTGCGCCTGTTGCCGCTCGAACTGCCGACCGGAGTGGTCGCGGAGGTCGGAAACGGCGAGAAGGTGATCGCGCTGCGCGCCGATATCGATGCGTTACCGATTGAAGAAGCGGTTGAATCGCCGTTTGCCTCGCGCAATCCCGGTGTGATGCACGCCTGCGGGCACGATATTCATACCAGCGTCATGCTCGGCGCGGCTTTGCTGTTAAAGGAGCGCGAGCAGCACCTGCCGGGCAGGGTGCGCATCCTGTTTCAGCCGGCGGAAGAGAATTTTGGCGGCGCGAAACGGCTGATTAAGGCCGGTGCGCTCGAGAGTGTGAGCGCGATATTTGGCATGCACAACGAGCCGGGCCTGCCGGTCGGCGCATTTGCCACCCGCGGCGGCGCGTTTTACGCCAATGTCGATCGCTTCAGTCTGAAGGTGAGCGGTAAGGGCGCACACGCGGCGCGGCCGCATGAGGGCAACGACGCCATTCTGCTCGCCAGCCAGCTGGTTGTGGCGCTGCAAAGTATCGCCAGCCGCAACGTCAACACCCTCGAATCGGTGGTGTTAAGCGTGACGCGTATTCAGGGCGGCAATACCTGGAACGTGCTGCCGGAGCATGTCGAGCTGGAGGGAACCCTGCGTACCCACGATGCGGCTATTCGCGCGCAGGTGAAAAAACGCGTTGAGGCGATCGCCGCCGGGCTGGCGCAGGCCTTCGATGCCGCTATCGCCGTGACCTGGTTCGAAGGCCCCGATGCGCTGGTCAATCACCCGCAGTGGGCAGACTTCGCCCGCGAGGTCGCCGACGAACATGGATACCGTACCGCAGAGGCGGATCTGCATATGGGCGGGGAGGATTTCGCCGTCTATCTCCAGCAGATACCCGGCGCGTTTGTCAGTATCGGCAGCGACAGCCCGTACGGTCTGCATCACCCCGCGTTCAATCCTGATGAAGGGCTGATTGATGAGGCGGCGCGCTACTTTGCCCGCCTGGCAGAAAAAGCCTTACAGCACCCTTAACAAACCTTTAAATGACCTGGGGCGGTGGCTCCGGGCCACCTGTTGCCTGAATTCCGGAGGGAGTATGTCTACAGCACGACAATTGCGGCTTGGCACTATCTTGCATGGCGCATCGGGAAATATGTCCGCCTGGCGACATCCTGCGGCGGTCGCCGACGCCAGTATTAATTTTGACTTTGTGCAGGAGACGGCGCGTATCGCTGAGCAGGGAAAACTCGATTTCTTATTTGTCGCTGACGGCTTATATATCAATGAAAAATCGATCCCGCACTTCTTAAATCGCTTTGAACCGCTGACGGTGTTGTCGGCGCTGGCAAGCGTCACCCGGCACCTTGGTCTGGTGGGCACGCTCTCAACCTCCTATAGCGAACCCTTTACCGTGGCACGGCAGTTCGCCAGCCTCGATCACCTGAGCCATGGCCGGGCAGGCTGGAACGTCGTCACCTCACCGCTGGAGGGATCGGCGAAAAACTTCTCCCGTGAAAAGCACCCGGATCACGCCTTGCGTTACCGCATTGCCGATGAGTATCTCAATGTGGTGAAAGGGTTGTGGGACTCCTGGGAGGAGGACGCCTTTATTCGTGATAAAGCCAGCGGGCAATTTTTCGACCCGGCAAAACTGCACACCCTCAACCACCACGGCGACTTTTTCCAGGTTGCAGGCCCGCTGAACATTGGCCGCACGCCGCAGGGCAGGCCGATTATTTTCCAGGCGGGCGCCTCGGAGGATGGCAAAAAACTGGCGGCACGCCATGCCGATGCCATTTTTACTCACCATGAAACGTTAGCGGAGGCACAGGCCTTCTACCGCGACGTGAAGCAGCAGCTGGAACAGCACGGGCGGCGTCATGACGAGCTGCACATTTTCCAGGGCGTCAGCGTGATTGTGGGCGATAGCGAAGCGGATGCCGAGCAGCAGTATCAAACCACCGCCGCGCTGGTCTCCATTAATGATGCGCTCAACTACCTCGGGCGCTACTTCGAGCACCACGACTTTAGCCAGTACCCGCTCGACGAACCCTTCCCGGAGATTGGCGATTTAGGGCAGAACAGCTTTCGCAGCACCACTGATGAGATCAAACGCAACGCCCGTGAACGCCAGCTGACGCTGCGCCAGGTGGCACTAGAGAGCGCCTCGCCGCGCCCGCGTTTTTCCGGTACCGCTGAACAGGTGGCTGACGGGTTGCAGGCGTGGTTTGAGAGCCATGCCGCCGACGGGTTCATCATCCAGGGCGGCACGCCGGATACCTTCCCGCGCTTCGTCGAAAAAGTGGTGCCGATCCTGCAAGCGCGCGGTCTGTTCCGCACCGACTACCCCGGCACAACCCTGCGCGAAAGTTTAGGCCTGGCGCTGCCCGCACATCCCCGGTCAACACAATAGAAGAAGAGAACGCTATGCAGAGACGCACCCTTTTACTGGCGGCAACGCTTGCATTGACGCCGCTGGCGCAGGCCAGCGAGGTGACCATCAACGGCACCGGCGTTAGCCTTGAGGCCAACTCCGCGCCGATCCATACGGCGAAAAACCCGCAGGCGATAAGCCAGCTTCCGCAAGGGTACCGCTTTGTGCAGCCGGGTAAATTCACCGTGGCGGTTGCTGCGCTTAACTCGCCGCCGCTGACGGTGTTTGCCGCCGATAACAAAACCCTGCTCGGCAGCGAAGTGGATATCGCCCGGCTGGTGGCCGACAGCCTCGGGCTTGAACTGAATGTGGTGCCGACCTCCTGGGAGGACTGGCCGCTGGGCGTGGCCTCCGGCAAATATGATGCCGCGATCAGCAATATCACCGTCACCCAGGCGCGCAAAGCGAAGTTTGATTTCGCTACCTATCGCAAAGACTCCCTCGGTTTTTATGTCAAAACCGCAAGCCCCATTAAACAGATTCAGCAGGCGGCGGATATCGCCGGGCTGCGCATCATTGTTGGCTCCGGCACCAATCAGGAGGCGATCCTGCTGGCCTGGAACGCGGAAAACCTGAAGAAGGGGCTTAAACCCTTTACGCCGGTCTACACCAAAGATGACGCTGCGCAGACGCTGGCGCTGCAATCCGGTCGCGCGGATGCCTTCTTTGGCCCCAATGTGATTGGTGCCTGGAAAGCGGCGCTGACCGGCAAAACCCGGCTGGTGGGTAGCGTCGACGGCGGCTGGCCAAAAGCGGCGCATATTGCCGTGACGTTGCGTAAAGGCAACGGGCTGGCACCGGCGGTAAAGAGCGCGCTGAATGGTGCGATGGCGAGGGGCGATTACGACAAGGTGCTCAACCGCTGGGGCGAAGGGGTAGAGCGTATCGCGCAATCAGAAATTAACCCGCCAGGCCTTGGCGATTAAGGAGCAGAGGATGAACGAACGTTTCCGTGATGTCTCGCCCGACGCCGACGAGCTGCAACCGATCCTCGCCGGGCTGTTTGCTGAGTATGCCGCCCGCTACGGCGACTACTTCTCCCGCGACGCCGAAGTGGAGCTGAGCGAGTGGTATTTACCGCCGCAGGGGCTGTTTATCGTGCTGGAGCGCGACGGAAAGATCATCGCCACCGGCGCTTACAAACCTTTTGATCAGCGCACTGCTGAAATCAAACGCATCTGGACCGACGCCTCGCTGCGCCAGCAGGGGCTGGCGGCGCGCGTAGTGCAGGAGTTGGAGCGCCGCGCCGAGCTTGCCGGTTATAGCCAGATCTACCTGACTACCGGCTTTCGCCAGCCGGAAGCGGTACGGCTCTACCTGAGTCAGGGCTATCAGCCGCACTTCGACCTGACGCGCGATACGGAAGAGTACAGCCTGCCGCCGTTTGATGGCCGGCTGCGCTTCAACAAAGTGCTGTCATCGGCCCGTCTGAGCAAAACCGCCTGAGGAGCGACCATGAAAAGTACCGAAACAATCAAAGTGGTGCCGGCCCGCTACCCGCTGCGCACCGTGGGGGCCATCGTCGCGCTGTTTATGCTGGCGGCGGTGATCCAGTCCGTGGCTTTCAATCCGCGCTGGGAGTGGGGCGTCTTTGCCCGCTGGTTTTTCGACCCAGTGATCCTCGAAGGGTTAGGGCAAACGCTGCTGCTGACACTGGTCGGCACAGTGTTGAGCGTCATTCTCGGCGGGCTGCTGGCGCTGGCGAGGCTCTCCTCGTCGTGGCTGCTGAGCAGCCTCGCCTGGGGCTATATCTGGCTGTTCCGCTCGCTGCCGCTGATTGTGGTGCTGATCATTTTGTATAACTTCTCCTACCTCTATGACTCGCTCGCCATCGGCATTCCCTTTACCGGAATTGAGTGGGTGCGCTACGAGACCATTAATGTGCTCGGCCAGTTCGCCACGGCGGTAGTCGGGCTGACGCTGGTGCAGAGCGCCTATACCGCAGAGATCATTCGCGGCGGTTTTCTTGGCGTCGATCACGGTCAGTATGAAGCCGCTGCCGCGCTTGGGCTTCCCGCCTGGCGGCGCACGGTGCGCATTATTTTGCCGCAGGCGCTGCGCACCATTTTGCCATCGGGATTCAATGAAATTATCAGCCTCGCCAAAGGCACGGCGATGGTTTACGTGCTGGCGATGCCGGAGCTTTTTTACACCATCCAGATGATCTACAACCGCACCCAGGAGGTGATCCCGCTGCTGATGGTTGGCGCCGCCTGGTATCTGGTAATCACCAGCGTGCTGTCGGCGATCCAGTATCTGGTTGAACGCTGGCTGGCGCGCAGTGAACGCCGCTCGGCTATCAATCCGTCCGTTTACCGCGCAGCGGCGACGACGCACACCACCCACGCCACGGAGCCTGCCCATGCCCATCTCTCCTGAAGGCCATATCTCGATTAGCGGCGTCAGCAAATATTTTGGCCGCCATAAAGCGCTGGATAATGTGTCGCTGGAGATCCCGCCCGGCACGGTGACGGTGATCCTCGGCCCCTCCGGCTCCGGCAAGTCGACATTGCTGCGCACCATTAATCACCTTGAGCGCGTCGACGAGGGCTTTATTCGTATCGACGGCGAGTACATCGGCTACCGCCAGCAGGGGGACAAACTCTACGAGCTGAAAGAGAAGGAGATCCTGCGCCAGCGGGTCAACGTCGGGTACGTGTTTCAGAACTTCAATCTCTTTCCGCACCTGACGGTGCTGGAGAATCTGATTGAAGCGCCGATTGCCCATAAAAAGCTGAGCCGTAAAGCGGCGGTCGAGCAGGCTTTTGAACTGCTGGATGTGGTCGGGCTGCGTAACAAAGCCGATGCCTGGTCGCGTCATCTCTCAGGCGGCCAGCAGCAGCGTATCGCCATCGCCCGTGCGCTCTCGCTGCGCCCGCGCGTGATGCTGTTTGATGAGCCGACCTCCGCGCTCGATCCGGAACTGGTGGGCGAGGTGCTGGATGTGATCAAAAAGCTGGCGCGGGCCGGATCGACGCTGGTGGTGGTGACTCATGAGATCGGTTTTGCCCGCGAGGTCGCCGACCAGGTGGTGTTTATGGTCGACGGCAAAATTGTGGAGCAGGGGAGTAGTGAGGCGGTGCTGAACCAGCCGCAGCACGCCCGCACGCGCCAGTTTCTCTCCAAAGTGCTGTAAGGAGTGCGTATGAAACAGGTATTACTGGCGCTGATAGTGTTCAGTGCAGGCCCGGTTTTGGCCGGGCAGATCGATCTGCGCGCCAACGAGCAGCCGATTGTGGCGACGCGGGATGAGGCGGCAATCGCTAAAATCCCGGCGAACTACCGTTTTGTCGAGCCGGGCACGCTGACGGTTGCCATCTCCGCGCTTAACTCGCCGCCGCTGGCTTTACTGGCGAGCGATAACCGCACGCGTATTGGCAGCGACCCGGATATCGCCAGGCTGCTGGCGAGCAGTCTTGGTCTCAAACTGAAACTGGTACCGACCGCCTGGGAGGACTGGCCGCTCGGCATCACCTCCGGGCGCTACGATGTGGCGCTGGTCAATATTGCCGTCACCGAGGCGCGTAAGCAGAAGTTTGACTTCGCCACTTATCGCGCCGACTCACTCGCTTTTTCAGTGAAAGCCACCAGCCCGATAAACGCGATTAGCGGCCCAGCCGACCTGGCCGGGCGCAGAGTGATTGTTGGCTCCGGCACCAACCAGGAGCGGATCTTGCTGCGCTGGAATGAGGAGAACCGCGCCGCCGGGCGCGAGGCGGCAAAACCGATCTACCTGACGGATGATGCCTCCGGCAATTTGTATATTCAGTCCGGGCGCGCGGACGTGGTGTTTGGCCCGCAGTCGGTCGCGGCATATAAAGCGGCGCTGAATGGCACAACAAAAGTGGTCGGGCTGGGGCCGAAGAAAACCTGGGTGGCGACCACCAGCAAAAAGGGTAACGGCCTGGTGCTGGCTTTGCAGGCGGCGATCAACGGCGCCATCGCGCGCGGCGAGTATCAACAGGTGCTGGCGCGCTGGGGTGAGCAGGGCGAAGGGGTTGACACTTCGCAGGTCAATCCGCCGGGGGTGAACTGGTAAAAAATGATAGCGCTAACATGATTATGGTGGGCTTTTGCAGCTTGTTTAGTGCACCAAACTTGTACAAAAAGTGAAAATGCGATCGGCTGCAAAAACGTCCGTCAGGAGGGTGTTCGCTCAGCGGTAACTGGTGTGTTAGTTAATGTTAGCGCTAACATTTTTTAAGCAAAACGGTGAGGTAATGCACTGATTTAAAAGTGAACAGAGGTATTGATTGCAGTTATAGTTATACTACAAAATATAACGTAGCCAATGCTAACGCCTCTGCGGGCTCTGTGAGTGAAGATGGCAAGACCTTCTCGTGCTGTTATCTCCCGCGCGCCGACGCTGGATGACGTCGCCCGCGCCGCCGGGCTCTCCTCCATGACCGTCAGTCGGGCGCTTAACACACCGGACCAGGTACGGTCGGAAACCGTGAAAAAGGTGCTCGCCGCCGTCAAAGCGACGGGCTACATTCCCAACGCGTTGGCCGGTGGGCTGGCCTCACGGCGCAGCAAACTGATTGCCGTGCTGGTGCCCCACCTCAACGATCCGCTGTTTGCCGATACGCTTCAGGCAATGGGTGAAACGCTCTCGCAACGCGGTTATCAGATGCTGCTGTGCAGCGCCGGTTACACGCCGCAAACGGAAACCGAGCTGGTATCGACCCTGATGTCGCGCCGCCCGGACGGCATTGTGCTCACCGGCATCCACCACGCTAATGACCTGAAAAAGATCATCTTCAACGCCAGCGTGCCGGTGGTGGAGACATGGGATATCACGCCAACGCCCATCGACATGCTGGTCGGCTTCTCCCATGAGAAAGCGGGCCTGGCAACGGCAGAGTATCTGCTCGGCAAAGGATACCGGCGGCCGGGGCTGTTATGGACGACAGAGAGAACGGCTGCGCAGCGTAAAAACGGGCTGTACGAAGGGCTGGCGCGACACGGCATTACCGACGCACCTTATGTTGAGTCGCAACTGCCTGCCCGCTTTGCTGATGGTCGGGCGGGTGCGGCGCAATTGCTGGAAACAACAGAACTAGATGTGATTATCTGCGGCTCCGACACCCTTGCGCAGGGGGCGATTAGCGAGCTTCAGGCGCGCGGGCTGCGAGTGCCGCAGGATGTGGCGGTAATGGGCTTTGGCGATCTCGATTTTGCCGCAGCAAATGTGCCCGCCATCACCACGGTTGCTCTTGATCGTTACGCTATCGGCGCGCGGGCGGCGACACTGCTGGCTAATCGCATCGAGGGACGTAGCGACGGCGAGCAGATTATCGATATTGGCTTTCACCTGACTGAGCGGGAATCGGCGTAAAAAGATGAGAATCAACATTATTGGTACCAGCGGCAGCGGCAAATCGACGCTGGGTAAGCGTCTCGCGCGCCAGCTTGACGTCCCTTATATCGATATGGACACCCTTTACTGGCGGCCCAACTGGCAGGGGACGCCGGACGAAGAGCTCTACGCGAAACTCGAGCAGCTCCTGCAACAGCCGGGCTGGGTGCTGGACGGCAACTATAACCGTAGCCGCGACATCAAATGGCGTAACGTCGATCTGATTATCTGGATCGATTACGGCTTCTGGCGCACCCTGCGCCAGGCGGTGCTGCGGGCGATAAAACGCGCGTGGCACAAACAGGAGCTGTGGCCCGGCACCGGCAATTGCGAAAGCTTTCGCCGCTCCTTCCTAAGCCGCGAGTCGATCATTCTCTGGACCATCAAGACCTGGCGCAGCAACCGCGAGCGTTACGCGCGTGATATGGCCGATCCGCGCTACCAGCATCTGCGCTTTGTGCGTCTGACCTCGCCACAGCAGGCTGACGAATTTCTCGCCACTCTGACCTAAGCTTAAGCCTCTTGTGACGTGCGAGGTAACCCTATGATCACCGTTTATGGCGTACCCGGCTTTGGATCGGCCATCAGCGAAGCGATGCTTACGCTGGCTGATATCCCTTATCAGTTTCACGATGTTAAAGGCTTTGACCAGCCCGGCCCGCAGCAGGAGATGCTGCGCAAGCTCAACCCGCTCTGCCAGGTGCCTACGCTGCAACTGGAAGATGGCAGCGTAATGACCGAATCCGCTGCCGTGGCGCTGATGATCCTCGACAGTCGTCCTGATTTGGCTCCGCCAGAAGGGACGCCGGCGCGCCAGCAGTTCTGGCGGCTGCTGATATGGCTGGTGGCGAATGTCTACCCGACCTTTACCTATGCTGATTACCCGGAGCGCTGGGCGCCGGACGCGGCGGAGCAGTTGAAAGAGAGCTGCATCGCTTATCGCAAAACCCTCTATCTATGGCTGGAAAGTCAGTTGCAGGCCGCCCCTTACGCCTTCGGTGAACAGCTTACGCTGCTGGACATCTATCTCTGCGTAATGCGGAGCTGGGGGCCGCGCCAGGCGTGGTTTGCCAGCAACACGCCGAAGATGAATGCCATTGCCGATGCCGTCTGCGCGTTGCCAAAACTTGAGGCGGTGCTGCGGCGCAACGACATTATCGGCTAGCGCGTGTTGCCCGCTGTGTTATCGTCATTTTTTATTAAAAAAGGAGCAGACCATGCCGCATATCGATATCAAATGTTTCCCCCGCGATCTGAACGATGAGCAGAAGAGCGCGCTGGCGGCGGATATCACCGAGGTAATTATTCGCCATCTCAACAGCAAAGAGAGTTCCATCAGCGTGGCGCTCACCGAGATCGCACCGGAAGAGTGGCAGGTGAACGCCTGGGATAAAGAGATTGCGCCGCAGATGGAGAAGCTGATTAAAAAGCCCGGCTACAGCATGTAACGGCTGGCCGGGCAGGTCTTACTGCCCGGCAATCATCGTTTTGCCACTGGCGACAAAGGTACCGCCGCCGAGATGGTGGATAGTGTTCAACTGATCATCATCAAACTGCCAGCGCCCCTGCACAAAAGCGCGCTCATCGGCGGCGGCAGAGACCACTTCGCCAAACAGCGTGTCATATTTCTCCTGCGCGGCGGTCGGCGGCAGCAGGCGACACTCCATCCACGCCAGACACTTCTCTTCCACCACCGGCAGGCCCAGCACCGGCCCGGCAATCGCCGGAATGCCATAACAGTTGAACTTATCCTCATCGCGCCCGGTAATGCTGCCGACGGCGTAGGTCCAGTTGGCGGCGGCAACGCCGGGGATGACAATGCCGAACATACCGCTGCGCTCAATCAGCTCGCGCGACCAGGTGCTTTTATCCACCACGATGGCGATGCGCGGCGGTGAAAACTCGACCGGCATCGACCAGGCGGCGCTCATCACATTGCGGCGGTCGATCTGCTCATCGCGGCTGGTGATCATCACGGTCGGGCCGTGGTTTAACAGGCGGCTGGCGTGCTCTAACGCCACCGGACGAAAATGGCTCATAACCTCTCCTTTAGCAAAATTTCCGCAACTACCCGGCGTGGCGGGCAACCACAATCTGCCCGCGGCCTTGCTCTTTCGCCATATAGAGCGCGAGGTCGGCGGCACGCACCAGGTTATCAGCCCTGGCGTGGCGTGGCCAGGTGGCGAGACCGATGGAGACCGACACCGGGCCGATATCCTGCGACTCGTAGCGCATCGGGTGTTTAAGTATGGTGTTTAGCAGCCGCTCGGCGAGCATTTTCGCTTCCGTTTCGCTCTTCCCCGGCAGGATCAGCAAAAACTCCTCGCCGCCGTAGCGGAAGGCGACGCCGCACTCGCCGAGCGTGTCGGTAATAATGCGCGACAGCTCGCGCAGCACTTTATCGCCCGCGTCATGTCCGTGCAGGTCGTTGAGTTTTTTGAAGTAGTCGACATCCAGCATCAGGCAGCTCAGCAGCGTATTGTCGACCATCGCCTGATCGATCATATTGCGCAGCGTCTCTTCAAGGCTGTGGCGGTTACGCAGGCCGGTCAGGGAGTCATAGGTCGCTTTTTCGGTGAGCGTATCGCGCAGCATCTGGTTGGCTAACGCCAGCGCGAGGGTTTCCGCCAGCAATTCAAGATAGATATAGGGCGGCTCTTTGCCCGGCGTGTAGTTATCAAAGGTCAGCAGGCCGATACTTTTGTTCTGGGCATTCAGCGGCACGCAGATAGCCCGTGCGGCGATCTCGGGCACGATGTGATCGCAGGGCATATCAACGTCACCGTTACCGGGGCTGTGCAGCTGGCCGCGCTTCAGCGCCCAGCAGCTGTCCGGCGCGAAAGGGGAATCTTCGCCGGGCGGCAGCGCCCAGCGGGCGACACACTTCATGCGATTAGCGTTGCTGTCCAGCAGATAGAGCCGCGCGCCCATATCGGGAATGATTTGCGGCGCAAAACGGCTCACCACCCGCACAATCGCCTGCAAAGAGTCGCACCCCTGCAAGCGCTGGGTCATGCGCGCCAGCAGGGTGCGCGTCGCCCATTCGGCATCGCGCTCCAGCTCGAGGCGCTGGCGGGCCAGCCCGTTCTCACGAAAAATGCGGATTGCCTGCGCCATATCGCCAATCTCATCGACCTGCGCCAGCACCGGCGCTTCGACGTTGTAATCCTGCGTCGCCAGCCGGTTCACCACGTCGCTCAGCGTTACCACCGGGCGCAGGATGCGGTGTTTAATAATAAAACCGAGCACAAACAGAAACAGCAGGGCGGTCAGGCCGACCATGATCTCAGAGAGGGTGCGCAGGCGCAGGGAGAGGTCAGTGGCGTTCGCAATAGCGCTTTGCGTGCGCTGATCGATCAGGCTGCGAAAGTGCGCGAAGCGATATTCGGTTTCTGAAAGGCGCTCTTCATAGCTGGTGCTAAAGAGCAGGTTCATCGCCTCATCGGTTTTTCCCGCCTCAACGTCGCTGATGGCGATCCGCTGCTCATCTTCCAGTTGATCGAGGGTTGAGAGACCGTCGCGCAGAATAAGCAACTCCTCATCGGAGGCACCATTATCCCGCAGCGCGGCGAGATGATTCTCCAGATCAATATCCTGTTCCGCGCGGGTCTTCCAGCTCTGGAGGATTTCCGGCTGTTTTTTGATCACCGCTTCGCGCGCCAGCTCGCTTAACGCCCAGGCCTCTTTTTCCAGCGCATCGGTAAGGGTGTCGAAGAGGCGGCTTTGCGTCACCGCCTCGCGCTCATTGTGTTCCGCGCTGGAGGCCAGAAATAGCGCGACGCCGGAGCTGAGCGTTAACACCACCGTGGCGATATAGGCAAAATTGGTTATCGTGGCGATCCGCACGGGCATCCCTTTTAGGTTAAAAACAGCGTTCTTTTCAGTGTAGACATTCCTTAAAAATCAAGGCGCCATATAAGTGTCATTTCACCGTCACACTCCCTGCCTATAGTCAGCCGCAATCAAATCCCAAAGAGGATAACAAGATGTTTGCTCCCCTGACTTCTGCTCAGGTGGATGCGCCCTGCGGATGCAGACCGCGGGTTTCGCACGGCTTCCTGAAACAGGAGGGCGTCGATGAGCGCATTCACTGACATCCGGCTGCAAGGCGTTTCGTACGCTTTCGGCGCGCACACCGTTCTCAATCGAATCGACTTAGCCATCCCCGCGGGCACTATCGTCGCGCTGCTCGGCCCCTCCGGCTGCGGCAAAAGCACGCTGCTGCGCCTGCTGGCGGGGCTGGCGCAACCGGCCAATGGCGACATCTGGTTTGGCGATCGCTGCGTGGCGAAGGCGGGCTGGTCGTTGCCGCCCGAAGCGCGCGACATCGGCATGGTGTTCCAGGATTACGCGCTGTGGCCGCACATGAGCGTGGCGCAAAACGTCGCCTTTCCGCTGAAGATGCGCGCTGTGCCGCGCGGCGAGCGTGATGCACGAGTAATGCAGGCGCTGACGCGCGTCGGGCTGGCGGATTTCGCCGATCGCAAACCCGCCGGGCTCTCTGGCGGCCAGCAGCAGCGCGTTGCGCTGGCGCGGGCAATTGTTGCTGAGCCGGGCGTGCTGCTGTTTGATGAGCCGCTCTCCAATCTCGATACCGCGCTGCGCGAAGCGTTGTGCCATGAGATGGCGCGCCTGTTGCGCCAGCTTGGCACCACCGCCGTCTATGTCACCCACGATCGCCGTGAAGCAGAGCTGCTCGCCGACCGCATTGTTCATCTCGCTTCCGGCGAGGTGGAGTCTGTTCGCACCGTTACGTCAACCTCAGGGGAATCTGCATGAAAGGTTTACTGTCTGTGAAAAAAGGAGTCGCCCTCGCTATGGCGCTGTCATCGATGATCATCTCCAGCGCGCATGCGCTGACGGTTTACACCGCCGGGCCGGGATCGCTGGCGAAAAACCTCGCCAGCGGCTTCGAGCAGCAGAGCGGGGTAAAAGTGAATATCTTCCAGGCCACCACCGGCAAAGTGATGGCGCGCCTGGAGGCGGAGCAGGCCAATCCGCAGGCGGATATTTTGATCTCCGCCTCGTGGGAAACGGCAGAGGATCTGCATAAGCGCGGCTGGCTGCTGCCGTTTACCAGCGCTAATGCCGAAAAAGTGCCGGAGACGCTGAAAAGTGCGGACTATGTGGCGCAGGGCATTTCGGCGCTTGGCATTGTCTGGAACAGCAAAAGCGGCACGCCGGAGCCGAAAGAGTGGCGCGATCTCACCGCGCCTGCGTTCAAGGATAAAGTCACCACGCCCGACCCGGCGCTCTCCGGCGCATCGCTCGATCTGCTGATCGGGCTGCAAAATGGCATGGGCAATAACGCCTGGCAGCTTTTTGACGCTCTGAAAAAGAACGGCATGGTGGTGAGCGGGCCGAACGCGCAGGCGGTGACGCCGGTGATGCAGGGGGCAAAAGCGGCAGTCTTCGGCGCGGTGGATTACGTCACCTATGGCAATATCGCGCAGGGCGAATCGCTGAAGGTCATTTTCCCGGCCAGCGGCACGGTGATTGCGCCGCGCCCGATGATGATCCTCAAATCTACCCAGCATGAGCAGGAGGCGAAAGCCTTTATCGACTATGTGCTGTCACCGGAAGGGCAGAAAATGGTCGCCGACGCCTGGCTGATGCCTGCCCGTACCGATGTTGCCGCTAAACGTCCGCTGTTAAGCGAGCTGAAACTGCTGCCGACTCAGAGCGACACCGGCAGTGAGCGCGGCGAGATCCTCAAGCGCTTCAACACGCTGTTTGCCCAGTAAAACCCACCGCGGGGGCAACCCCGCTTTCAGGATCCCTTGCCGTGAATCAGACCGTTATCGCCCGGATAACCACGGCGCTGCTGGTGATACTGGTGGCGCTGCCGTTACTCTTTATTGTGTTACAGGCACTCTTTCCCCACTTCAGCGCAGGCTCGCTGCGCGACCCCTTTTCGGCGATCCCGCACCTGCTCGCCGAGCCGCAGCTGCCGGCGATGTTCAGCGGCACGCTGCAAATCGCCCTTGGCGTTGCGCTGCTTAGCGCTTTGATTGGCCTGCCGCTGGGCGTCGCGCGTGGGCTGTTCGATCTGCCGTGCCCGAAGCTGTGGGATCTGCTGTTTCTGATCCCGTTTCTGACGCCGCCTTACATTGCCGCGCTGTCGTGGATGCTGGTGCTGCAAACCCAAGGCTACCTGATGCAGCTCACCGGGCTGGATCTCAATAATCTGCTGTTCAGCAAAAGCGGCATTGTGCTGGTGATGACGCTCAATATCTTCCCGGTGGTCTACTTTGCCGTCTCGCGCAGCCTGCTTGCCAGCGGGCAGCGGCTGGCGCTGGTCGCGCGGGTACATGGCGCAACGCCGTGGCGGGCGTTTTACCACATCACCTTGCCGCTGCTGTCACCCGCATTGGCGGCGGGGATGCTGCTGGCCTTCACGCTGGCGATTGAGGAGTATGGCGTGCCGGCGGCGCTGGGCACCCGCTCCGGGGTGGTGATGCTGACGGTCGGCATCGAGGAGAAGCTCGCCGACTGGCCGATCGATCTGCCCGGCGCTTCGCTGCTGTCGCTGGTGCTGATTGCGGTTGCGCTCGGCGGCTGGGCGCTGCAACGCAAACTGACCGGCGGCACCGATGTCACCAGCGTCTCCGGCAAACCCGCCGCGCATGTTGGCGCGAAATTGGGACTGTTTACCACGCCGGTGGTACTGGTGATGGCAATGGTCGGTTTAATCGCGGTGGTGCTGCCGGGGCTGTCGATGGCGGTGACCGGTTTTAGCGCCACACTTTCTGGCGGGCTGGCGTGGAACAATCTCACCGGCGCTCACTTTGCGGCACTCTTTGCCCAGCGCGGTGATGCGCTGCCTGCGCTCGGCACCAGCGTTTCCCTCGCGTTTGCGGCGGCGCTAATTACCGGCCTGCTCGGGTTATGCGCCGCGTGGCTGGTGGTGATGCAGAAGATAAAAGGGCGCGCGCTTATCGATGCGCTGTCGCTTATGCCCGCCGCGCTGCCGGGCGTGGTGGTCGGGGTTGGGTTGATCCTGCTGTGGAACCGCGCGTTCTGGCCGGTTTCGCCCTATAACACGTGGGCGATTTTGCTGCTCTCCTACTGCTGTTTGTTACTGCCCTGGCCGGTGCGCTACATCGGCAGCGCCATGCGCCAGCTGGGCGGTAACCTTGAACCGGCTGCGCGGGTGCATGGTGCCAGCGCGTTTCAGGCGCTGCGCTTTATTGTGCTGCCGCTGATTTTCCCGGCGATGCTCGCGTCGATGTTGATGGTCTTTGCTATTGCCTCACGCGAACTGGTCACCTCGCTGCTGCTGTCGCCTGCGGGCACGCAAACCGTGGCGGTCTTTATCTGGCGGCAGTTTGAGCAGGGTTCGGTGGGTCAGGGGATGGCGATGGCGACCCTGACGCTGATTACCGGGCTGGGCTTGATGCTGACGGCGCTGGCCATCATGCAGCGGAGCACAAAGGGATAAAGTGAGGGCACGAAAACGCCAGTGGCGGAAAAAATATGGGTTATAACCAAAGGACATCACACGCAAGGAGCCTGTATGACCCCGTTTTTAAGCGCTTATCTGGATCGCATCGACTGGCATCACACGCCGGATGCCACCCTTGAAACCTTACGCGCCGTGCATCTGCACCATAACGCCGCGATCCCGTTCGAAAACATCGACGTGGTGTTGCCGCGTGAAATCGATCTCAGCGATGAGGCGATTTTCGCCAAGCTGGTCGTGGGCCGGCGCGGCGGCTACTGTTTTGAGCAGAACGGCCTTTTTGAGCGCGCGCTGCGCGAGATGGGGTTTGAGGTGCGCAGCCTGCTGGCGCGCGTACTGCTCGCCAACCCTGAGCAGATGCCGCCGCGCACCCATCGCCTGCTGCTGGTGCAGCTCAACGGGGAGCCGTGGATCGCCGATGTCGGCTTCGGTGGTCAGAGCCTGACGGCGCCAATCCGCCTGCAGGAGGAGATTGAGCAGGCGACGCCGCACGGTCTCTATCGCTTGTTGCGCGCGGGTGAAAACTGGCAGTTGCAGTTCCGCCATCATGAGCACTGGCAGACGATGTATCAGTTTGAGATGGGGGAGCAGTATCAGGCAGATTACGTGCTGGGCAACTTCCACTCCGCACACTGGCCGACTTCCCATTTTCGCCACCACCTGTTGATGTGCCGCCATCTGCCGGACGGCGGCAAAATGACCCTCACCAACTTCCACTTTACCCACTGGCAGCAGGGCAAAGTGGTGGAGGAGACGCATCTGCCCGATGTTGCCGCGCTGTATGAGACGCTACAGCAGCGCTTCGGGCTGGGGGTGAGCGATGCGCAGTCGGGCTTTACCCTGCAACAGCTGCAAACCGTGATGGACGGCTTTGATCTGCAAAGCGGCAAGCGCTAGCAGAGCTCTTTCTCAATCATCCGTGCCAGATGGCGTTTGAAGGCTGATTCATCGACATCTGGCATGCCGAGGATGCAAATCCCGTCCATGCCGCAGACCATCGCAATCAGCCGCCAGGCGATATCCGCCGCCGGATCATGCAGGGTAAATTCGCCTGCCGCCACGCCCTGTTCAATAAGCCTGACAACTTTGACGTGCCACATCTCCATGGTCAGCAGATAGGCGCCTTTGATTTCCGGATCTTTACTCGCCAGCAGCAGCGCTTCGCGCCACAGATGAATATAGGGCTCCAGCCCGCCTTCATCGCTGCCGAGCATGGCAAATAGCTGCTCGCGCCACGGCGCGGTTTCCGGCACCAGTTCAACCTCCAGCAGTTCATCGATCAGCCGAATAAAGGCCTGCGATTTGAGTTCGTTTGACGAGATGAAATGGTGGTGCACCTGGCCCGTGGCCACCCCGGCTTCACTGGCGATGCGGCGAACCGTCATCGCGGAAAAGCCCTCCGCCAGCGCGACACGCATGGCGGCCTGCAGGATCACTTCCCGGCGATCGTCCCGATTTAAATAGCTCATGAAATATTTTCCCCTTAAAACGTGCCGCGGAGTGTAACAAAAAGCTGGACATGTGTTCAACAATCCGTAGGATCGCATTTCTGGACAGGCGTCCAGAACGGATAAAAGAGGAAGAAGTTATGTTTCGTCAGTGGTTAACGTTGGTCATCATTGTGCTGGTTTATATTCCGGTGGCGATTGATGCGACGGTGCTGCATGTTGCCGCACCGACGCTCAGCACCGCGCTGGATGCCAGCGGGAATGAGCTGCTCTGGATCATCGATATCTATTCGCTGGTGATGGCAGGGATGGTGCTGCCGATGGGCGCGCTGGGCGACAAAATCGGCTTTAAGCGCCTGCTGCTGATTGGCAGCGGTTTGTTCGGCGGCGCGTCGCTGCTGGCGGCATTTGCTCCCACCGCAGGCTGGCTGATTGCCACCCGTGCGCTGCTCGCCGTCGGCGCGGCGATGATTGTGCCCGCGACGCTTGCCGGGATCCGCACCACCTTTTCTCAGGCGCACCATCGCAACACCGCGCTCGGCGTCTGGGCGGCAATTGGCTCCGGCGGTGCGGCATTTGGCCCGCTGATTGGCGGTATGTTGCTTGAGCACTTTTACTGGGGCTCGGTATTTCTCATCAACGTGCCGATTGTGCTGGTGGTGATGACACTTACCGCCCGGTATGTACCTCGCCAGCAGGGGCGTGCCGATCAGCCGCTGCATCTTAACCAGGCGCTGGCGCTGATTGCCGCCATCCTGTTGCTGGTATGGAGTGCGAAAACAGCCATGAAAGGGACGCTGCCGCTGTGGCTGGTGACCAGTACGCTGCTGATTGGCGGCCTGTTACTGACCGGTTTTGTGCGCATCCAGCTGGCGGCGAGCCGGCCGATGATCGACATGCGGCTCTTTACGCACCGCGTGATCCTCAGCGGCGCGCTGATGGCAATTATGGCGATGGTGACGCTGGTGGGCTTCGAGCTGCTGATGGCGCAGGAGCTGCAGTTTGTGCACGGCTTTACGCCTTTCGCCGCCGGGGTATTTATGCTGCCGGTGATGATTGCCAGCGGCTTTAGTGGCCCGATTGCCGGGGTGCTGGTCTCAAAACTGGGGCTGCGTTACGTGGCGGCAGGCGGGATGGCGCTCAGCGCAATCAGCTTCTTTGGGCTGTCGCTGACCAACTTCTCGACCCAGCCGGTGCAGGCAGCGGTGCTGATGGCGCTGCTCGGCTTTAGCGCCGCCAGCGCGCTGCTGGCCTCGACGGCGGCCATTATGGCTGCTGCGCCGAAGGAGAAAGCGGCGGCGGCAGGGGCGATTGAAACCATGTCCTATGAACTGGGCGCGGGTCTGGGAATTGCGGTCTTCGGCCTGATTTTAAGCCGCACATTCTCCGCAACCATCCACCTGCCACAGCAGCTGAGCGCCGAGGAGGCGGCACAGGCCTCATCGTCCATCGGTGAGGCGTTCCGGCTGGCGCGGGAGTCCGATCCGGCGCTGGCAGAGGGGATCATTGCCGCAGCGAAAACGGCATTTACCCACTCGCACAGCGTCGCGCTCAGCACCGCCAGCATGCTGTTAGTGGTTCTGGCAATAGGGATGTGGTTTAGCCTCGCACGCGTTGAGAAAAGCTGATCCCATCATCGCAACAGGGCGCTCTGCCAGCAGTAAAAGCGCGGGGCGCCCATTCTCCTTTTTCCCCGAAATTGTTTCACCTTTCTTTGCCTGACGCCTGACGCCTGACGCCTGACGCCTGACGCCTGACGCCTGACACGGCTGCGAAATCGTCGTTTTCCTCAGCACGACGGGATCTGCGCTACCTCTTAGGAGGCACTAAAACGCAACGGCAGCGACTATTAGGTGTCAAGCACCCGGCGTTATTGATTTACCGCAATTAATTCATGCCATGAAATGTTTAGTTTCCCCGCCGCAAGCGAAGATTGATTATTGAGGAAAGCAATGAACGTCAACCGCAGACAGTTTTTCCGTATCTGCGCGGGCGGGATGGCAGGAACCACAGCCGCTGTTTTAGGGTTCGCCCCGAAAATGGCGCTGGCTCAGACGCGAAATTATAAATTACTGCGCGCAAAAGAGACTCGAAACTCCTGTACGTACTGTTCCGTGGGTTGCGGGCTATTAATGTATAGCCTCGGCGATGGCGCAAAGAACGCCAGAGAAGCGATTTATCATATCGAAGGGGACCCGGATCATCCGGTCAGCCGGGGCGCGCTCTGCCCGAAAGGGGCGGGGCTGCTCGATTATGTCCACAGTGAAAACCGCCTGCGTTACCCTGAATACCGCGCGCCGGGCTCCAGTAAATGGCAGCGCATCAGCTGGGATGAAGCCTTTAACCGTATCGCCCGCCTGATGAAAGCGGATCGTGATGCGCACTTTGTCGAAACCAACGACGCCGGGGTGAAGGTTAACCGCTGGCTCTCCACCGGCATGCTGTGTGCCTCGGCGGCAAGCAATGAAACGGGCATGCTGACGCAAAAATTTGTGCGCTCTCTCGGCATGCTGGCGGTAGATAACCAGGCGCGCGTCTGACACGGACCAACGGTAGCAAGTCTTGCTCCAACATTTGGTCGCGGTGCGATGACCAACCACTGGGTTGATATCAAAAACGCCAACGTGGTGATGGTGATGGGCGGCAACGCCGCTGAAGCCCACCCGGTTGGTTTCCGCTGGGCAATGGAAGCCAAAAACAACAATGACGCGACGCTTATCGTTGTCGACCCGCGCTTTACGCGCACGGCGTCGGTGGCGGATATCTATGCGCCGATCCGCTCCGGGACGGATATCACCTTCCTCTCCGGCGTGCTGCGCTATCTGATCGAAAACAATAAGATCAACGCGGAATACGTCAGGCACTACACCAATGCCAGCCTGCTGGTGCGGGATGACTTCGCCTTCGAAGAGGGCTTGTTCAGCGGCTACGATGCTGAAAAACGGCAGTACGACAAAACGACGTGGAACTACCAGTTTGATGACAGCGGCTATGCGAAACGTGATGAGACGCTGACCCATCCGCGCTGTGTCTGGAACCTGCTCAAACAGCATGTCGATCGCTACACCCCGGAAACGGTGGAGAATATCTGCGGTACGCCAAAAGCGGACTTCCTGAAGGTGTGCGAGGTGCTCGCGTCGACCAGCGCCGTAGACAGAACCACGACGTTCCTCTACGCGCTGGGCTGGACGCAGCATACGGTCGGTGCGCAGAACATCCGCACCATGGCGATGATCCAGCTGCTGCTCGGCAATATGGGCATGGCCGGCGGTGGGGTTAACGCCCTGCGTGGTCACTCCAACATTCAGGGGCTGACGGATCTGGGGCTTCTCTCGACCAGCCTGCCGGGTTACCTGACGCTGCCGTCGGAAAAACAGACCGATCTGCAACAGTACCTGGCGGCGAACACGCCGAAAGCGATGCTGCCCGATCAGGTGAATTACTGGAGCAACTATCCGAAGTTCTTCGTCAGCCTGATGAAATCGTTCTATGGCGATGCGGCGCAAAAAGAGAACGACTGGGGCTTCGACTGGCTGCCGAAGTGGGATCAATCCTACGATGTCATCAAATATTTCAACATGATGGCGAAGGGTGAAGTGACCGGCTACATCTGTCAGGGCTTTAACCCGGTGGCCTCCTTCCCGGATAAGAACACGGTTGTCAGCACCCTGAGCAAGCTTAAGTACATGGTGGTGATCGATCCGCTGGTCACCGAGACCTCCAGCTTCTGGCAGAACCACGGCGAGATGAACGACGTTGACCCGTCGGCGATTGCGACAGAAGTGTTCCGTCTGCCCTCCACCTGTTTTGCCGAGGAGGATGGCTCGATTGCCAACTCCGGGCGCTGGCTGCAGTGGCACTGGAAAGGGCAGGATGCACCGGGCGAAGCGCTCAACGACGGCGAGATCCTGGCGGGCATTTACCACCGGATGCGCGAAATGTATCGCACTGAAGGGGGCAAAGGTGCAGAACCGCTGCTTAATATGTCCTGGCACTACAGCCAGCCGCATAACCCGCACTCCGAAGAGGTCGCAAAAGAGAACAACGGCTACGCGCTGGAAGATCTCTATGACACCAATGGTCAACTCCTGGCGAAGAGAGGCCAGTTGCTGAACAGCTTTGCGCTGCTGCGTGATGATGGCTCCACCGCCTCGTCGTGCTGGATCTATGCGGGCAGCTGGACCGAGCAGGGCAACCAGATGGCAAACCGTGATAACGCCGATCCATCGGGGCTGGGCAATACGCTCGGCTGGGCCTGGGCGTGGCCGATGAACCGCCGGGTGCTCTATAACCGCGCATCGGCGGATTTCATGGGTAAACCCTGGGATGCGAAACGGATGCTGATCCAGTGGAACGGTGCAAAGTGGGTCGGGAATGACATTCCGGACTACAACACCGCGCCGCCGGGAAGTAATACCGGGCCGTTTATCATGCAGCAGGAAGGGATGGGGCGTCTGTTTGCGCTCAATAAACTTGCCGAAGGGCCGTTCCCGGAACATTACGAACCGGTGGAGACGCCGCTCGGCACCAACCCGCTGCACCCGAACGTGATCTCCAGCCCGGTGGTGCGTATTTACGCAGAGGATGTGAAGCGTATGGGGAAAAAAGAGCACTTCCCTTATGTCGGCACTACCTATCGTTTGACGGAGCACTTCCACACCTGGACCAAGCACGCGCGGCTTAACGCCATTGCCCAGCCGGAGCAGTTTGTTGAAATCAGCGAAACGCTGGCCGCAGCAAAAGGCATCCGCAATGGCGATCGCGTTAAGGTCAGCAGCCAGCGCGGTTTCATTCGCGCGGTGGCGGTGGTCACGCGGCGTCTGCAAACCCTGCAGGTGCACGGTCAGCAGGTTGAGACCGTGGGTATTCCGCTGCACTGGGGCTTTGAAGGCGTGGCGCAGAAGGGGTATATCGCCAACACCCTGACGCCTAACGTCGGCGATGCGAACTCGCAAACGCCGGAATATAAAGCGTTTTTGGTCAATATCGAGAAGGCGTAAGGGCGCGACATTATGGCTATGGAAACTCAGGACATTATTAAACGCTCTGCGACCAACCCCGTCACGCCGCCGCCAAAGGCGCGTGACTATAAAGCGGAGGTTGCCAAACTTATCGATGTCTCCACCTGTGTGGGCTGCAAAGCCTGCCAGGTGGCCTGCTCGGAGTGGAACGATATTCGCGACGAGGTGGGGCACTGCGTCGGGGTCTATGACAACCCTGCCGATCTCAGTGCCAAATCCTGGACGGTGATGCGCTTTAGCGAAACCGAGCAGAACGGCAAGCTGGAGTGGCTGATCCGCAAAGATGGCTGCATGCACTGCGCGGAGCCGGGCTGCCTGAAGGCGTGCCCCTCTGCCGGTGCAATCATTCAGTACGCGAACGGTATCGTCGACTTCCAGCAGGAGAACTGCATCGGCTGCGGCTACTGCATCGCCGGGTGTCCATTTAATGTCCCGCGCCTCAGTAAAGAGGATAACCGGGTCTATAAATGTACGCTCTGCGTCGATCGCGTCAGCGTCGGCCAGGAGCCCGCCTGCGTGAAGACCTGCCCGACTGGCGCTATTCATTTCGGCACCAAAAGGGAGATGCTGGAGCTTGGCGAGCAGCGCGTTGAGAAGCTGAAAGCGCGCGGTTACAGCAATGCGGGTATCTACAATCCGCAGGGCGTGGGCGGCACCCATGTGATGTATGTTTTGCATCATGCCGATAAGCCAGCGCTCTATCACGAGCTGCCCAACGATCCGCATATCGACACGGCGGTTGGGCTGTGGAAAGGGGTATTGAAACCGCTGTCGGCGGCGGGCTTCCTTGCCACGTTCGCCGGGCTGATTTACCACTACATTGGCATCGGCCCCAATAAAGAGGTGGATGACGAAGAGGACGATCATCATGAGTAAGTCGAAAATGATTGTACGGACGAAATTTATCGACCGCGCCTGCCACTGGACGGTGGTGATCTGCTTCTTCTTGGTGGCGCTCTCCGGCATCTCCTTCTTCTTTCCGACGCTGCAGTGGCTGACGGAGACCTTCGGCACACCACAGATGGGGCGCATTTTGCATCCTTTCTTCGGTGTGGTGATCTTCCTGGCGCTGATGTTTATGTTCGTGCGCTTCGTGCATCACAACATCCCGGACAAGAAGGACTGGCCGTGGGTGAAAAATATCGTTGAGGTACTGAAGGGCAACGAGCACAAAGTGGCGAAGGTCGGCAAGTATAATGCCGGGCAGAAGATGATGTTCTGGACCATTATGAGCATGATGACCGTGCTGCTGGTCACCGGTGTGGTGATCTGGCGCCCGTACTTTGCCCACTACTTTCCGATTCAGGTCATTCGTTACAGCCTGCTGCTGCACGCGACCTCGGCGATTATTTTGATCCACGCCATCCTGATCCATATGTATATGGCTTTCTGGGTCAAAGGCTCGATCAAGGGCATGATCGAGGGTAAAGTGAGCCGCCGCTGGGCGATGAAACACCATCCGCGCTGGTATCGCGACGTCGAACGTCTCGAAGCGAAAAAAGAGAGTACGGAAGGCATTAAGTAATTCGCTAACCGCTCCGGCATCCCGTCCGGAGCGGTTTTTTAGCTGTACCTGATTACGCTCTATTCCGTCGTTGCCGCGTGTCTCAACGCAACGTAATCTTCGCTTTTCCCCATCCATTTCCATCATCTCCTCCCTGGTTCTGTGCAGCGAAAATTAGCAATCCGCCATCATGCAAACAACGTCCTTTCATCAGGCTTATGCAGAAATTGCGAGGTTGCTTCCTGAATAAAGCAACGCCATGCAAACGGTGAAAATCTTTGCGAGGCACCTTCCAGAATCCAGCATTCCCCTTGGTTTTCCTGGTGACGGCGCGCGGCGTTATGACGATGATGGCGCCCGGCGAAGAGCGTGCCGGGCGCTTTTTGTTATGGGTTTGACGCTGCGCTGCGCAAGGCCAGTTTCCTCTGCAATAGCGGCACCAGCAGAGGAAAGAGAAGGGCGCTGAGGGCGCAAATTATCAGTAATGGTTTAAGGGCGTCGAGGGTCAGCGCCCTGGCGGAGAGCAGCCACGAAGAGAGTGAAAATGCGGCGGTGGTGGCGAGGTGCATCAGCGCCGTTTGCAAAGAGCCAAATCCCGCGCGTTGCGCATTATCCGGGAACTGTAGGGTGAGCACCGATGAGGAGACCAGGCGGCTATAGGCCCCTGAGAGAAACAGCAGCATAAAAAGCCAGGCATTAGAGCAGTGCAGCGCGGGAATCAGCAGGCTGGCAACGAACAGGGCGCTGGAGGTCAGCGCCAGCGCAAGGGCGGTATAGCGTTGCGTCAGCAGGCCGGTAAACCGGGTCGCGAGATACCCGGCGATGCCACCGGCAAAAAAGAGCCAGGCAAGCTCCGTGACCGTTGCGCCAAGTAGCTGCATTAGCGGCACCAGTACAGGAATGAGCAGCATTGGGCTGAACTGCACCAGCGCATTACCAGCGGCGAAGAGCAGCGTTTGCGCATCAAGGGTGATCTTCTGCCGTGAGCCTGAGCAGACTTGCTGGGCGGGAATGACGCACACAATCAGCACCAGCGCCACAAGGCAGCAGGCGCTGATTGAGAGCAGTGAGGTTTTCCATCCCCAGCGGGAGCAGATAAACAGCACCGCTGGCATACCGACAATGCTGATCATGGAAAACGCGGCGATCACCGTCGACACCATCTTGCCGCGTAGCTGTGCTGGCGCGGCGTTGATCAGCAGGCTGGTTGCCACCCCCATGGTCGTGCCGCCGACCAGCCCGGCAAAAAAGCGCAGCGCCAGCAGCACGCCAAAGTGGGTAGTAAGTGTCGTCATGAGAGTCAATATGCACAGCAGCGCCATATTGCCGATTAAAAAACGCTGCTGATTGATTGCGCCGATAAAGTAGAACGCGATCACTCCGGAGAACATCGCGGCGAAGGTGTAGGCAGCAGAGACATAGCCAGAGAAGGCGAGCGGCACCGCAAAGGACGGGGCCATAAAGGCGAATATTGGATTGAAGGCCATATATTCCAGCGCATTAGCGAACTGGATAAAGGAGATAACGATGGCCATGCTGGTAAGCGTCCGGGAGGCGTTTTGTTGTGACATAAGCAACGAGTAAACCTGTAAAAAAGAGGAGCAGGCACTCTAATACCTGGCAGTTTTGAGAATAAGACGGTAAAAGTGACCGTCATTGTTATCAAAAGTGGGATAAATATGCGGGCAGGGCTGGATTTTACCGCGTTGAAGATCTTCTGTGCGGTGGTGGATAAAGGAAGTTTTGTGGCGGCGGCGAAGGCGCTGACCATGCCGACATCGAACGTCAGCCGGACGGTTGCCCGGCTTGAAGAGATGCTCAACGTGCAGCTTATTGAGCGCACAACGCGGCACCGGAAACTGACGCCATCCGGGCAGCTTCTCTATACGCGCTCAAAGCCGCTGCTTGAGTCGCTGGAGCAGACGGAGGCGGAGTTGATGTCGCGGCAGGTGCAGCTCAAAGGGCCGCTACGCATTTGCATTCCGAGCGAGATGGGGCCGGCGCTGCTCGGCGATCTGCTGGCGGATTTCGCCTGCCGTTACCCGGAACTGGAGATCAGCTGCATAACCAATCTCTCCGGCTTCGAATCCCTGCGCGAAGAGGTGGATGTCGCCGTTATCGTTACCCGTGGAGATCTGGATGACAGCGATTATATTGCCCGGCCACTGGCGACGTTTCCCTGCACCATTGTGGCTGCGCCTGTGTTAATTGAACGCTACGGCCTGCCGGTTTCCGTCCGCCAGTTTGAAACCTTACCCTGCATTACCACCGTCAGTGCGCTGAACGGCGCGGCCTGGCAATTTGTCGATGCCGCGGGTAAGCATGAGGTGGTCAATGTGAAAGGGCATTACCGCGTCAACAGTGGTGAGATGGCCTTCAAAGCTGCGCTGGCGGGAGTCGGATTTGCCATCCTGTCAAAACAGGCCTGCCAGCAGCCGATTAACGAGGGACGTCTGGTAGAGATCGTCTTCCCGCAGGCGGCAGCGCCGCTGCGTCTGGTTGCCATCTACTCCAGCCGCCGCTATCTGCCGGTCAAAACGCGGGCGTTGATTGATTTTCTGCAGCATGGGCTGCAAAGCCCCGCAGATTAAGCAGGGGCAGAAAAACTGTATTCATGGATTAAAACGTCAGCGGGCAGGTTTCAACTGGTCTGCCTTACGCGAATGGTCAATAATGCCCGTCGCAAACTTTTAACAAGTGGTTAGTGGTATGAAAAAAACGGTTTTTTCGTTGGCACTTGCGACCTTTGGTCTTGGGATGGCTGAGTTCGGTATTATGGGTGTGTTGACCGAGCTTGCGAATAACGTCGGGATCTCAATTCCGTCTGCGGGGCATATGATCTCTGCCTATGCGGCGGGTGTGGTTATTGGCGCGCCGATAATGGCGATGTTCTCCAACCGCTTCTCGCTGAAAAATGTGCTGCTCTTTCTGGTGGCGCTCTGCTTTGTCGGCAATACGATTTTCACCTTCTCCAGCGCATATCCGATGCTGGTGATTGGTCGGCTGATCTCGGGTTTTCCACACGGCGCTATCTTTGGCGTCGGCGCCATTATCCTCTCTAAAATCGCGCCTCCGGGCAAAGTGACGATGGCGGTGGCCGGGATGATCGCCGGGATGACCGTCGCTAACCTGATCGGTATTCCTCTTGGTACGTGGATCGGCCATCTCTTTAGCTGGCGCTACACCTTTGTGCTGATCTCGCTCTTCTTTGTACTGGTGATGGTGTCGGTCATTTTCTGGGTGCCGAGCCTGTATGACACTGCGCCGACCCGCCTGAGCGAGCAGTTCCACTTTCTGAAGAAACCGGAGCCGTGGCTGATCTTCGCCGCTACCATGTTCGGCAATGCTGGGGTGTTTGCCTGGTTCAGCTACGTGAAGCCCTTTATGGTGAGCGTCTCCGGCTTTTCACAAAATGCCATGACGCTGATTATGATGCTGATGGGGCTGGGAATGGTGCTGGGGAACATGTTCAGCGGCAGAGTGTCGGCGCGCTTCAGCCCGATACGCATTGCGGCAGCGACCGAACTGGTGATCATGCTGGCGATGGTAGCGCTATTTTTCCTCGGCGATAGCAAAGCAGGCGCGCTCTCGTTGGGCTTCATCTGCTGCGCCGGGCTGTTTGCGCTCTCGGCGCCGCTGCAAATCATGCTGCTGCAAAATGCGAAGGGCGGCGAAATGCTGGGTGCCGCAGGTGGGCAGATGGCGTTTAATTTCGGTAATGCGGTGGGGGCATGGTTTGGCGGGCTGATTATCGCTTTTGGCTTTAGCTATAACTATCTGGCGCTGCCAGCGGCGGTGCTGACTTTTGCCGCGCTTACCTCGCTGCTGATTTATAACCGTCGCATCACCAGGCACCAGACAGAAGTGGTGACAGCGTAACGCAACGCCGGATGGCGGCTTCGTCTTATCCGGCCTACGGGTGCCGGTTTGACTGAGTGAGGCGCGATGATGAAATGCCGGATGGCGGCTTTGCCTTATCCGGCCTACGGGTGCCGGTTTGACTGAGCGAGGCTCGGTGATGAAACGCCGGATGGCGGCTCCGCCTTATCCGGCCTACGGGTGCCGGTTTGACTGGGTGAGGCTCGGTGATGAAACGCCGGATGGCGGCTTCGCCTTATCCGGCCTACGGGTGCCGGTTTGACTGGGCGAGGCTCGGTGATGAAACGCCGGATGGCGGCTTCGCCTTATCCGGCCTACGGGTGCCGCTTTGACTGGGCGAGGCTCGATGATGAAATGCCGGATGACGGCTCCACCTTATCCGGCCTGCGGGAGATAAAAGGTTGCGGGGTTTTGTAGGTCGGATAAGCGCAGCGCCATCCGACACGAGGCTACGGCAGGAACGGTTCGCCCAGGGTTAACATCAACCGATTGGCCCAGGCAAAAAAGGCAGCGGACTGAATAAGGTCCAGCTGCTCAAGCGTATCCAGCCCCTCGCTTTCAAGGCGCGATATATGGTCTCTGGTCAGCGCTGGCGGGGTCACGGAGAGCGCGGCGGCGGCGTCAATTTCCGCCTGCCAGCGAGCTGATTGCCCCTCATGCAACGCGCCGCCTGGCGCCACCGCCAGCAACGTCTCTACGGCGTTATCCGCCTTTGATAACTGGCTGGTTTTGCGTGCGTGTACCGAGGCGCAGTAGATACAGCCATTCACCTTACTTGCGACCGTCGCGGCCAGTTCGCGCTCGGCACGCGGCAGCCCACCGGGCGTATAAAAGATCCCTTTATCCGTTAGCGTGCGCTGCTCAAGCACCGGCAGGTTGCGTCCCAGCAGACGAAAATAGTCAGAATTGCTGTGGCCAAACCTGGCGAGAACGGCCTGCTCATCCACACTGAACTCTTCCAGCGGTTTTGCGGCGATCCACGGCTCCCAGCCCAACTCCTGCTGCGTGAAACGCACCGGCGCCGCTTTGCCGCTTCGCGTTTGCGCGGTTGTGTGCCAACTGCCTGCGACAACAGGAGCGTCATTATGCAATACCGGTTTGCCATTCAGGAGACGCAGCCCGGCAAGCAGGCGGCTCTGAAAACTGACAAAGGCGATCAGCTGCGCCAGCGTAACGATATTTTCCGCACTCCAGCCCGCGGCCTGCAGGCTGTTTAGCGCTTCCGGCGTCGCTTTAACCGGCGAGAAGGTGAGCAGGCGCGCAAACTCAATCGCGGGAGCCAGTTGCGCTGACGTCGGATCGGTCAGACCCAGGCCCGCATAGTGCGCGGCGAGATCGTCCGCGTTGTGCCATTTCGCCACCTTGGCCGCCACGCTAAAGCGCGCCTCGGCAGAGAAGGTTTCATCATGGGTGGTAAAAAGTGCGTCGTAGCTGCCTTGCGCATGTCGCGTTGCTGCCTCGCGGGTCTGGCGGGCGGCGGCGAGAGCAGATGACGGGGCTATCCCGGCGAGATCGGCGAGAATGTCGTGACGTAAGCTCATGGTGACTCCTTATAAAATATGCGGCGCAATATGCCCGGCAATCAGTTCAATAGAACGCAGCGTGTCCGGATGGGAAGGCTCCACCGAGTGCACCTGGAAAGAGATATCCGTGGCGCGATGCAGCACGGAATCCTGCCGGAGCGAGGCGAGAACGGTTTGCGGATCGCCAATATGCGCGTCGAACTGCTGGATATAATCCGTGACGTTGTCACCGATGAGTGCATGACCTGCGGCGCGATGCTGCTCTGCCTGGCGGGTCAAACCCGGCGTGGCGACCTGAAGCGCATACGCGGTAGTATCAGCAACAAACGCGGTGCGGGAGGCGAGAATGCGCGGCGCAACGCCGGCTGGTAGGGCATCGAGATAGGCATCGATTATCGGATTCTGGATCTCATCCAGCCTTAAGCCGGGCTTATCAGCAGGGCGTGGCTGCGTACGCGAGAGCATCAAACCGTGTCCGGCCCGCGCGGCACGAACCGCGCCCTCAATGGAAAAGGTCGCGATCCAGACCCGCTCCGTTAGCTGCGGTGCCGGTGGGTAAAGGTGATTATCCGGATGGGCGAGCGAATCGCCGCGCCAGGCGCTCTGAATCAGATGCAGCGACTCCTCAAATACCGCGGCGCGCTGATCAATCGTCAGGCCGAACGGCAGAAACGATGTCGGCGTGCCGCCGGAACCAAAACCAATTTCCAGTCGCCCGTCCGCCAGCAAGTCCAGCACCGCCGCATCCTCCGCCACGCGCAGCGGATTTTCCAGCGGCAGAGTGATAATCGCCGTGCCGAGGCGAATGGTCTGGGTATGCGCCGCAGCATGGGCGAGGAAAAGCAGCGGCGAGGGTAATCCACCCTCATGCTCATGAAAGTGGTGCTGGGCGATCCACGCACTGTCAAAGCCGTGACGCTCAGCGTGGCGGATCTGCTCTGTCGCCAGGCGATAGCGCTCTTTGGGCGGCGCGTTATCCAGTAGACGGGTAAAAAAGCCCAGGCGTTTTCGCGTCATGCGAACTCCTCCGTAGCGGGTTGAAAGTGGGGAATGGCGTCAATAAGCTCGCGGGTATAAGCATCCTGCGGCGCGGCAAACAGCGCCTCGACGCTGCCGTGCTCAACCACGCGACCGTTGCGCAGTACCGTGACGCTGTGCCCGATACGCCGTACCGTCGCCAGGTCATGGGTGATAAACAGATAGGTCAGCCCCAGTTGCTGCTGGAGTTGCTGAAGCAGAGCGAGGATTTGCGCCTGCACCGTGACATCCAGCGCGGAGGTGGCTTCATCCAGCACCAGAATGGAGGGCTCCAGAATCAAGGCGCGCGCAATCGCCACACGCTGGCGCTGCCCGCCAGAGAGTTCACGGGCGCGGCGGCTCAGCAGCTCAACGGGTAAGGCAACCCGACCGGCGACCGCCTCGACCCGCGTTCTGCGCGTCGCTTTATCCACCGGCGCGAAATTTTTCAGCGGCTCTTCAATGATTTCAAACAGCGTCTGGCGCGGATCGAGCGAGGCGAAGGGGTTCTGATAAACGAACTGGATCTTGCGTCGCAGCTGGCGTCGCGCCTCGCGGTTCAGGTGCGTCACGTCACTGCCGTTAATCACCACCGTTCCGCTGTCTGCCTGCTCGAAACCAAGCAGAATACGCGCCAGGGTGGTTTTTCCGGAGCCGGATTCGCCCACCAGCGCATGGGTGCTGCCGCGGCGTACCTCAAAACTTACCGCCTCCAGCGCCTGCAAAGTATGACCTTTGCCCAGCGAAAACTGTTTGGCGATCCCCTGCAGGCGAATCGCCGGGGGGGCGAGAGGATCGCCGGACACCGGGGCGATGGTCAGAGCCTCGCCGCGTACATCGCTAAGCAACTGTCGCGTATAGGGGTGGCGCGGTGCGCGAAGGATAGCGCTGGTATCCCCGTGCTCCTGGATCTCGCCATTCCGAAACACCAGCAGCCGGTCGGCGCGCTCGGCGGCCAGCGCCAGATCATGGGTGACAAACAGCACCGCAGTACCCGATTCGCGCCGCAGCGTGTCCAGCAGATCGAGGATCCGTTTTTGTACCGTGACGTCAAGGGCGCTGGTCGGCTCATCGGCAATAATCACTTCCGGTTGCAGCGCAATGGCGATGGCAATCAATACGCGCTGCTTCATTCCGCCGGAGAGCTGATGAGGATATTGCGCCATGCGCTGCTCCGGGTGACTCAGCCCCACTTTATGCAACAGCGAGAGCACCTGCGCGTTGCGCTCGGCAGCGCTCAATTGGCGGTGCAGGCGCAGCACTTCGCCGACCTGCTCGCCAATGGTTTTTACCGGATTGAGGGCGTTACCCGGATCCTGCGGCACCAGGCTTATACGCGCGCCGCGCAGGCTGTCGAGACGCTTCGCCGACCAGTGGCTGATGGTTTCGCCATTGAGCACGATCTCGCCCCGATCGCGGCGGGCATTCTCTGCCAGCAGGCCAATGATCGCCTGCGCAGTGGTGGTTTTCCCCGAGCCGGATTCACCGACAAACGCCAGCATCTCGCCGCGCTTGAGGCTGAAGCTGACGTTATGTACCACTTCGCGCCACGCCTGCCCGGTGCGGTAGCTGAGGGTCAAGTTTTCTACGGACAGAAGCGTCATGCGTGGCCTCCACTGAGCTGACGACTGATGCGGTTGACGGCCAGTACTACCATGATCACCACCAGCCCCGGGAAGGTCGTCAGCCACCAGGCGGTAGATAAGTAGTTGCGCCCTTCGGCGATCAGCAATCCCCACTCCGGTACCGGCGGCGGGGTACCGTAACCCAGAAAGCTGAGGGTCGAGAGCGCCAGGATAGCCTGACCAAACTGCAGGGTGGCAAAGGCCACCACGGCGGTAAGCGAATTGGGCAAAATATGCCGCCACACCACTGTCCAGAAGGTGCCGCCGCTGCCCCAGGCCGCTTCGACATAATCGGTGTGGCGAACGCGCACCACTTCGCCGCGGGCGAGCCGTGCGAAGCTGGCAACAGAGGCGACGCCGACGGCGATGGCCGCATTCACCGTTCCGAAGCCCAGCAAAATAATTACCGTCAGGGATAAGAGCAGGGACGGGATGGCGAGCAGCACATCCACCAGACGCATCAGAATCGACTCCACCCGACCGGCAAACGCGCCGGCCAGCACACCGATCAGCGTGCCCACCACCAGCCCCATAGTGACGGCGGCCAGCGCGGCGGAGAGCGAGTGCCGGGCACCATAAATAATCCGCGCGTAGAGATCGCGACCCAGCTGGTCGGTGCCGAGCCAGTGCCCGGCCTGCGGCGCAAGCCGCTGCGCACCGGCGACGCCTTCTTCCGGGTTCCAGCCGGTGAACAGTGCCGGGAAAAAGGCGGCCAGCAGCGCCGCAATGAGAACCAGCCACGCGAGCCATAAGCCCGGTTGCCAGCGCAACGGGCTGCGTAGCGGTGTGCGTTTTTGGGCCGCCGCCGCATAATCAACCAGACTCATGACGCGCCTCCGGTGACCGTTTGCAACCGCGGGTCAAACCACGGCATCAGTAAATCCACCAACAGATTGATCAGCACAAAGCCGAGTGCGGAGATCATCACTACCGCCTGAAGCACCGCAATATCCTGGTTATTGACCGCCTGCTGCGTAAGCTGGCCCAGCCCGGCACGACCAAACACGGTTTCGGTGATCAACGCGCCAGCAATCAGTTCGCCGAGCAGCAAACCGGCGATATTGAGCACCGGCAGCAGGGCGTTGCCCAGCACATGCCGCCACAACACGCCGGTTTCGCTCATCCCTTTTGCCCGCGCCACGCCGACAAAGGGCTGAACCGATACCTGATCGATGCTGCGCATCAGGATCTGCGCCAGCGGCGCGGAGATCGGGATCGCCACGGTAATAATCGGCAGGATCAGCCCCTGCAACGGCGACGGGTTAATCACCGGAATCAGCCGCAGCTGGAAGGAGAAAAGCTGAATAAGGGCGATGCCGAGCCAGAAGGTCGGCAGCGAGATAAAGAGCACCGGCAGAGACTGGAACACGTTGCTCAGCCAGCGCAGCGCCGGCAAGCGCGAGGCGACCGCCAGCGTAAAGGCCAGCACCGCCGCCAGTAAGAAGGCGGGCAGTGCCAGTGTCAGGGTGTCGGGCAGGTTACTGGCGATCAGCTCGCTCACTGGCACCCCGGCCTGTACGGAGTAACCAACATCGCCGCGCAGCATGGCAAACAGCGTGTGGAAATATTGCTGCCACAGCGGGCTATCCGCGCCGTAAGCAACCCGCATCTCCTCGATTTGCGTCGGGCTAAGGCCCAGATCCGGGTTCTGAAATTTAATCAGTACCGCATCGCCGGGCAGCACCTGGAGCAGAAAAAAGGAGAGGGTAAAGGCGGCCCATAGCACCAGCAGCCCTTGCCCGACGCGTCGCAGAAGATAGTGGCTCATCACGATCCCCTTACTCTTTCTCGATCCAGGCGCCATAGAATGAGGGGCGTCCGACGGCTTCAAAGGCAACGCCTTTCACCGATGGCGCACCGGCAAACACCTGCGGCTCTTCAAAGATAGGGATCACATAGGCGTTATCGAGCAGGTAGCGCTGCGCATCGCCGGTGAGTTGCAGCCGTTTTTGCGGGTCAACTTCGGCTGAAATCGCCGTCAGCTTGTCATTAAGCTGGTCGTCGCGGAAATTCTTCACTTTGTCGCTGGAGCCGCCTTTTTGCAGCAGCGCATCGCGGTTTGCCGGGAAGAACATACTTTTCACCACGTCCGGATCGGCACGGCCTACTTCAGAAACGGTTAAGGGCGTTTTCAGCGGGTCGAGGTTATCCAGCGTGCGGCTGCCAGCATCGCCTGCTTTTACGCTCAGAGCCACGCCGACCTGTTTCCACTGTTGCGCCACCAGTTGCAGCACCTCTTTGTTTTGCGGTTGCGGCAGCGACTCATACACCGTCAGCGCCAGCCGCTGGCCCTCTTTTGCACGTACGCCGTCCGCGCCAGTTTTCCAGCCTGCTTCATCAAGCAACTGGTTAGCCTTTGCCGGGTCAAACGCCAGTTTGTCGCTGAGATTGACATACCCGGCAGCGGAGGCCGCGATCACCGAGGTGGCCTGCGGATAGTTGCGGGAGAAGAGGGTTTCAACCACCTGCTTTGCATTGGTGGCATGCAGCAGCGCCTGACGTACGCGCAGGTCGGCGACCAGCGGGTTATCCGGGCGGAAACTGAGGCTGTCATTAACGCCGCGCGTCGGCGCGGCATAGATGGTAAAGCCCTGGTCGGTGGCCTGCTTCTCGTCGTAGGCCTGAACCTGGCGGATAAACCCGGCCTGGCCCGCCAGCAGCGCGCCAATGCGCACGCTATCTTCCGGCGTGACAATGATTTTTATGCCGTCGAGATTGGCCGGGCCTTGCTGAGTGATATTTTTCGGCCCCCAGCGGTAATCTTTACGCGCCGTGAGGGTCACTTCACGGCCGAGTTTCTCATCGCTGACCACAAACGGTCCGGAGCCAATAATATGCCGGGCATCGCCCAGCGAATCGAAGCTGCGTTGCAGCGTGCTAAGGGAGACCAGGCCGGAGCCGATGGTCGCCGTTCCCTGCAGGAACCCCGGCGAGGGCTTTTTAAAGTAGAACTTCACGGTGTGCGCATCGATCACTTCACTGTGGTCGTAGTTGTTGATCACCTCTGAGACCGGCAGGCGCTGCGCTTTATTCCCCAGCCCGTAGGTATCGAAGTTTTTCGCCACTGCTGCCGCATCCAGCGGCGTGCCATCGGAGAAGGTCACGCCGGGGCGAATTTTGAAGGTGTACTCCGTTTTGTCGGCGTTGCTGCTCCAGCTTTCGGCGATCCACGGCTCCACCTCCAGTGTTTTGGGGTTCTGCCAGGTGAGTTTGTCGGTAATTTGATTGAGGATGCCGCCATTCGGGTAGAAACCCCCTGCCGGGGGGTAGAGGTTGGTGTGTGCCTGCTGCTCAAGATAGATCAGCGTGCCGCCTTTAACCGGCGTTTGTGCTGCCTGGCTCAGCAGCGGAGCAGCCGCGATCAACGCCGCTAACAGCGGTATACGAAAAGGGAAGCGCATGGTGAATTCCTTTGTTATCTCTTGTTTTAACGTCGCCTTCATCATCCGGGGAGCGTCAGAACAAGGGAACAAAGGAAATGAGATAAGCTTTTCAGGAAAGCGCAAAACAGCGGGGATGAAGCCGCAAGAGCGGTGCAGGGCGCGAACACCCTGCACCGTGTGCGATCAATGACGTAAATCGATCACCATACGGCCACGGATCTGGCCCTGCTCCATCTCTTTAAAGATGGCGTTGATATCTTCCAGCGGGCGCAGCGCCACTTTCGGCACCACTTTCCCTTCGGCGGCAAACTGGAAGGCTTCGGTAAGATCCTGACGGGTACCGACCAGCGACCCCACCACCTGGATGCCGTCCAGCACCAGGCGCGGAATATCGAGGCTCATCGCTTCCGGCGGCAGACCAACGGCGACCACGCGTCCACCGGCGCGCACGGCGTCGACCGCCGAGTTAAAGGCCGCTTTCGCCACGGCGGTCACCACGGCTGCATGCGCGCCGCCGGTTTTTCCCTGCACCACTTTCGCCGCATCTTCGCTGCGCGAGTTAATGGTCAGATCGGCGCCCATGCTGGCGGCAAGCTTAAGCTGCTCGTCATTCACATCAATGGCGATCACTTTGGCATTGAAGACATTTTTCGCGTACTGCAACGCCAGGTTGCCGAGGCCGCCCAGACCATAAATCGCGATCCACTGGCCCGGCTTAATCTGCGACACTTTCACCGCTTTATAGGTGGTGACACCCGCGCAGGTGATGCTGCTGGCTTCCGCGGAACCAAGGCCGTCCGGCACTTTTACCGCGTAATCCGCCACAACAATGCACTCCTGCGCCATGCCGCCATCGGCGGTGTAACCGGCGTTGACCACTTCGCGGCACAGGGTTTCATTGCCGCTGTTGCAATATTCACAGTGGCCGCAGCCCTGGAAGAACCATGCAACAGAGGCGCGATCGCCTGGTTTCAGCGAGGTGACGCCTTCGGCGATCTCCGTGACGATGCCAATCCCTTCATGACCGAGGATCACCCCGGTTTTGTCGCCAAAATCACCGTTTTTAACATGCAGATCGGTGTGGCATACGCCGCAACACTCCATTTTCAGCAGCGCTTCGCCATGTTTCAGCGGGCGCAGCGTCTTCTCTGCAATAGCAACCTGGTGATCCTGAGTAACAACGGCAGCTTTCATCTTTAATCTCCTTGCTGGCAAAAGAACGGTGAAGCGCTATCGCCTCATCCCTCAATACCCCTTAAGAGTTAATGGTTTAGGAAAGGGATTCAATAGCCCGGCAACAGAATGACATACTTTGCCGCCATTACCCTTATATCAGGTAGGGTAAATGGCGAGTAATCAAACAGTTAATGTGGTTACAAAACGTGCTGCACAGATGTCATAGATATGTGGGAAATATGAAAAAAGGCACCTTGCGGTGCCTTTGAAGGAGAGATAAAACGGCTACAACAGCAAGCGAAGACGGGCGATCTCATCGCGCCACTGCGCCTGCAGCTGGGGTTTTTGATGCTTCTCTTTGCGCGCCAGATCCTCCTCCAGCCGCGTTTCCAGATCGATTAGCCGCTCAAGCAGAGCGTCATCATCGTCCGGTGGCGCAGCGGCGCAGGATTGCGTGTTAACCGCCGCAACCGGCGAGCCAGCGCGTTCGCGCAGACGGGCAAACACCGTGTCGGCATCATGCCACTCGCTTAGCTCGCCATCTTCCACCAGCCAGAAACGGTTGCAGCTCTGGCTTATCAACTGCCGGTCGTGGCTCACCAGCAGCACGCCGCCGCTGAACTGCGTTAACGCCTGCGCCAGCGCCTCTTTGCCCGCCATATCAAGGTGGTTGGTCGGCTCATCGAGCATCAGCAGGTTAAAGCGCGCCAGCGACAGCCCGACAAAGAGCAGCCGCGAGCGCTCGCCGCCGCTGAGTGTTGCAACGCACTGGCCGTGGCGAGAAAAGGCAAAACCGGCGCTGATTAAGGCCATTTTCCTGTCACCTGGTGCGGGGGCGAAAGGCTCCAGCGCGTCGAACAGGGTCGACTCGTCAGGCAACTGGTGCAGGCTCTGATCGTAATACCCGGCGTGCAGCCGCGGATGCAGGCGCAGAGCGTCATGCTCCGGCTGGTGGTAAACCTGCCAGATAAGCCTCAGCAGGGAGGATTTCCCGCAGCCGTTACGCCCGAGCACCGCCACCCGATCGCCGCTTTTCAGGCGGGCAAGCGGGATGCGGAACAGCGCAGGCAAGCCCGGCGCGGGAGAGACCGCCAGGTTCTCCATCTCCAGTAAGCGGTCAGCCGCTAAGGGTTCGCCATGCAGCGCCAGCCGCCACTGGCTGCCGTCGGTCAGTTCCGTCTGGCTTGCTTTCAGGCGATCCACCTGGCGTGCCATCTGTTTTGCTTTACGCGCCAGATCCTCGTTGTCGTAGACGCGACCCCAGGTCGCCAGCCGTTTGGCGCTGGCGGTCACACGGTCAATCTCCTTCTGCTCCGCTTTGTGGCGCAGGGCATCGCTCTCATCCCGCTCCTCAAGCGCTTTGCGCGCAGCGGTGCAGGGTAAGGCGAAACCGTGCAGCGTATGGTCGCGCAGGATCCAGGTGCCGTTGGTGACGGCATCCAGCAGCGCGGCGTCGTGGGAGACCATCACAAAACTGCCGGACCAGCTTTGCAGAAACTGCTCCAGCCACAGCAGAGTGGGCAGATCGAGGTGGTTGCCCGGCTCATCCAGTAACAGCAGATCGGGTTCGCGGATCAGCGCCCGCGCCAGCAGCAGGCGGGTGTGTTGCCCGCCGCTCAGCGTCGCCGCCGTGAGGGCAATCTCCTGTTCGTTCAGCCCCATCGTGGCGAGCAGCGTTTCTGCGCGCCAGCGCTGGGTTTCCCGTTCAGCAGAGGGGAGTTGCGCCAGCACCGCATCAAGCAGCGTCATTGACAGCAGTTCATCGGGGAGGTGTTGCTCCACGCGCGCCAGCAGGCAGTGATGCGCCTGTGTCACCGTACCGGAAAGCGGGGAGATTGTGCCATCAAGCACCTTCAGCAGGGTACTTTTGCCGCAGCCATTGTCGCCAATAAGCCCAAGGCGATCGCCCTTTTTCAGGGTAAAGGAGAGGTCAGAAAACAGCGGACCGAAGGCGGTCTCAACACGGATTGATTGTGCAGATAGTAGTGTGCTCATTGCTTACTCAAGAGTTACAGGCGTGAAAACGCCTCGTCAAACATCGCTGACGACAACCCGGTAAGCCCGAGGGAAGGGAGAGTTATGCTTCGCTCAAGCAGAGGTTATCGCAGCACGATACCGGTAACGCTTGAGCTGGCGCGATCGCCAAATGCATGTGAATAGTCAAACAATTCACAATACAGCATAGGTAGCCTCCTTTTTTATATTCAGTAAGTTGATGGGTGAAAAGGAGTTTAGCGAGGAAGTGAATGATTTACCAGCAACAAAAAACCCGGAGCAGCGTGCTCCGGGTTGCGGGGAGAGTTAAATCGAAGTACGGCGATAGTTGCGGTACTGCGGCTCCCAGAAGTTGTCATCAATGGCCTGCTTCAGCGCTTCCGGGGAGGTTTTCACCGCCACACCTTGCTGCTGCGCCATTTTGCCGACCGCAAAGGCGATCGCGCGCGACACTATCTGAATATCTTTCAGTTCCGGCAGTACCAGCCCTTCGCCGTTCAGCAGCAGCGGCGAGTACTCAGCCAGCGTTTCACTCGCCGCCATCAGCATATCGTCAGTGATACGCGACGCGCCGGAGGAGATCACACCAAGGCCAATGCCTGGGAAGATATAGGCGTTGTTGCACTGGGCAATCGGGAAGACTTTATCCTGCCACTGCACCGGGGCAAACGGGCTGCCGGTGGCAACCAGCGCCATGCCGTTGGTCCAGCTGATGATGTCCTGTGGTGTTGCTTCCACACGCGAGGTCGGGTTAGAGAGCGGCATCACGATTGGGCGCGGGCAGTGTTTGTGCATCTCACGGATAATCTCCTCCGTGAACAGCCCGGTCTGGCCGGAGACGCCGATCAGGATATCCGGCTTCACGTTGCGCACCACATCAAGCAGGGAGATCGCTTCGTTCTGCACGTTGATATCCCAGTTTTGCAGGTTTTCGCGCTTCTGGACTAATCCGGTCTGGAACGGTAGCAGGTTTGGCATGCCGTCGGTCAGCAGACCGAAGCGGTCAACCATAAAGACTTTCTGGCGCGCGGCCTCTTCGCTAAGACCTTCACGCTGGGTCTGGGCAATGATCTGCTCGGCGATACCGCAGCCAGCGGAACCGGCCCCGAGGAAGACAATTTTCTGATCGCTGAGCTGGCTGCCCGCCGCGCGGCTGGCGGCAATCAGCGTACCGACGGTGACGGCTGCCGTGCCCTGAATGTCATCGTTAAAGGAGCAGATCTCATCCCGGTAGCGGTTCAGCAGCGGCATGGCGTTCTTCTGGGCGAAATCTTCGAACTGCAACAGCACGTCCGGCCAGCGCTGTTTCACCGCCTGGATGAACTCATCCACAAAGGCGTAGTACTCATCGCCGGTAATGCGCGGATGGCGGGAACCCATATAGAGCGGATCGTTGAGCAACTGTTGGTTGTTGGTGCCGACATCCAGCACCACTGGCAGGGTGTAAGCCGGGCTGATGCCGCCGCAGGAGGTGTAGAGCGACAACTTACCGATAGGAATGCCCATCCCGCCAATGCCCTGGTCGCCGAGACCGAGGATGCGCTCGCCGTCGGTGACCACAATCACTTTGATGTTATGGTTCGGCACGTTTTGCAGGATGTCATCCATGCTGCCGCGGTTTTGCCAGGAGATGAACACACCGCGCGCGCGGCGGTAGATATCTGAGAAGCGTTCGCACGCCCAGCCGACCGTCGGGGTGTAGATCACCGGCATCATCTCTTCAAGATGATTTTCGACGAGACGGTAGAAGAGGGTTTCGTTGGTGTCCTGAATGTTACGCAGGTAAATGTGTTTATCGATATCGGTCTTGAAGCCCTGATACTGCAACCAGGCGCGCTCGGCTTGCTCTTCAATGGTTTCCACCACTTCCGGCAGCAGGCCCAGCAGGTTGAAACTGCTGCGCTCTTCAACGCTGAAGGCGCTACCTTTGTTCAGCAGGGGAAACTCGAGCAACACGGGTCCTGCGTAGGGGATATACAGTGACCGATTCTTATTATGTTTGGCATTCATCTAACAGCTCCTTGAGAAACGAACGCGCGCACGGGGGGTGAGGTCGCACGCGGGTACAGCGGCGGGCGCAATTATAAAGCATTGAATGAGCAAATACTTCCCGATTGACCTATTCGTTGATTGAATTTTTATCAACTTTCCTGGTAAGCGGCACGTGGGGAGCTGAAATGTGATGCTGGCGGCATAAAAGAGAAGAGGGAGTAGCGCGAAGCAAAGCTGGAATAAACACCACCCCGCAGGGTGGTGTGGGAGTGGGTCTTAACCCGCGCGGCGATGACGGCCGGAGCGGTGGGAGACAACGGTCTCCTCGTTGTTGTCTTTGGTGACAACCTTACGGGTGTTCGACACTTTGTAATCCAGTCCCATAAGATGACGTGCCTGACGGTTCGATTTCATGCTTACTCCTTAATCCAGTTGCGTGTTTCAAGGACAAGCCCGGTAAATGGCCGGGCGAAATACAATCACATCATTGCAAGGTATGTTTCCATACCGAAAGATTATCCTCGGCTATCGCTGCGCAAATCTCAACCCTGATGGGCACTTTTAAGAACAGTCTCGCTGCCTTGTGCGCCGCATCACGCTTTTGGCCCGATTAGCAGCGTAAGCGGCCCACCGAGGCGCCTGTTTTGCAGCGGTCGCAGGCTGGCGAGCCGCGCGCGCAGATCGTTATTGCAGGTCGAGAGCTGGCACCAGGCCTCAAGCCAGGCGAGATTTGTCGGCTGCTGCAAAAAGGCCATATCCTGCTGAGCACCGCTTCTGTCGGTGAAGGGCTGCGGGTTATCCAGCCCGGCAATCACCTGCGTGGCAAGCCGCTGTAATGCAGCCCTATTCTCCTGAGGCATATCAACGCCATTAGCGCGGGCGAAAAGGGCGATCATCACCAGCGGTTGCAGGGCGTAATTGTGATAAGCCAGCGCCCGCTGGCGACGACGCAGCTCATTAGGCAGAAAGCCGTCGGCATCAATCTGCTGCATAGCGGTGCGGTAGATCGCCAGTGACTGGTCAAAGAGATCCTGCCGCCCGGTTGCTACTGATGTTGCCATTAACGCCCATGCCGCCCAGTAGCTGTGATTATTGACCTTGCTTTGCGGCAAATTCCGCCATTCGCTGGCGGTTAAATCCCCCATCTCGCCCAGCCAGCGGGTGATGTTTTTCGTCTGCTCAGGCCAGGCGTTCAGCGGATGGCTCGCTGAAAATTGCAGCTGAAGCCAGCCTGACGAGAAGGTAGCCAGCGCCCATTTGCGCATCGATTTGCCAGTGTGGTTGCGCGCCTCGCCGAGCAGCGCCCCGGCCGTAGCCCAGCGATTGAGCGCGGTGACAACACAGGTAACATCGCGGGCATCGCCGCTGCGGTGCCAGGCGGTGATTTGCGCGCTGACGAATTTTTCCATATCGGCGATGGCGCGAGTTTGCTCATGGAAAGCCGCTTCTGCCTGCGGATTGAGCGTGGCGCGGGCGCTGTCTGAGCCTTCATATTTACTGCGAAAATCGAGTGCGCCGGTAAAGGGCGGTGGCGCGTCGGGGCAGGAGACGGTTTTAGCCAGCGTGTGCGTTGCCGGGGGCTGGCTAAAGCCTGCGGGGGGAAAAAGGGGGGCGGCGAGTGTTGCCGTGGTAAAGAGGATAAAGATCAGCCCTGCGCGCAGAAACACCATGCTACGTTCTCCTTCCGCTACTGGAAGGGGGACTATAGCATGGTCGTTTGTTTCTCAGCTGCCGCCAAAAACGTGCACCGCACGATGCAGGCGCGCGGCACGCGCAGAGAGGTTTTCCGCCGCCTGGGTGACATGGTCAACCATGCCGCTGTTGTTTTGCGTCATGCTGCCCACGCGGGAGACCGAGTCGTTAATCAGCGCCAGCGCCTGCGTCTGTTCATGGGTGGCGGTGCCGATCTCTTTAATCATCGTCGACATGGTGACCACATTCTCGATCATCGCCGTCAGGTGGCTCTCCGTGCTGGCAACCATACCGACGCCGCTTTTCACATTTGCCACGTTGAGTTCAATCAGCGTCTGGATCTGCCGCGCCGCCGAGGCGGAGTGCTGGGCCAGGTTACGCACCTCGGCGGCCACCACGGCAAACCCGCGGCCCGCCTCACCGGCGCGTGCGGCTTCCACCGCCGCGTTGAGGGCGAGAATATTAGTCTGGAAGGCAATGCTGTCGATCACGCCGATAATATCGACGATTTTGCTGTTATCTGCCGAAACCGCCTGCATCATTTCGATCGCCTGCTTCATCGCCTCACCGCTCTTCACGGCGCTGGCGCTGGTTTCGTCTGCCCGGCTCATGGCCTCTGCCGCCGTTTCCGCCGTCTGTTTCACCGCGCTGGCAATCTCCTCAACCGCTACCGCCGTCTGGTGCAGGTCAGCGGAGGTTTCTGCCGTGCGGCTGTGCAGCGCGTCGCCTTCGCGGGCAATTTGCTCGCTTACCCCGCGGATCCCGGCAATTTGCGCTGAGACATCGCCGACCAGCGAGTTGAGGTTGAGCCCGGACTGATTGACCAGGCGCATCAGAAGCCCAATCTCATCGACGCGATTAAAGTGCTGGTAATCGGCTTTGCGCCCGGAAACGACGCGCTGCATTTGCGCGAGCACAATTTTCAGCGGTCGGGAAAATTGCTGCTGCAAAAAGATCGTGAGGAGGGCGAAAATAATTAACACCGCTGCGGATTTTTCTACGGCATTAAAATAGATGAATTGCAATGCCACTAACAGAGCAGCAGAGGGGATGGTGCCGAAATAAATGCGTCCGGCCGCACTGATACGTTGAAATAAAGATAAAAATGAAAGTAAACCGCGGCGAACCAGTAATCCTTTATAAAATTTATAACCTTTAATTTTATTTTCATTAACACGCTGATAAAGCGCCGCGCTGGCGTCAATCTCTTCGCGTGCCGGAATATTACGCACTGAGATATAGCCGGTTAATTTCCCTTGCTGGTAGACCGGCGTGACGTTGGCGCGCACCCAGTAGTGATCGCCATTTTGACGGCGGTTCTTGACGATCCCGGTCCAGCTGTCGCCTTGCTGGAGGGTAAACCACATATCGCCGAAGGCGGCGGGCGGCATATCCGGGTGGCGAATAATATTGTGTGGCTGACCTTTCAACTGCTCTTCCGTAAAACCGCTGGCCTCAATAAATGCTGTGTTGGCATAAGTGATATGGCTTTGCGTGTCAGTTGTCGATAATAGTGTCGAGTCTTCGTTAAGTAAATATTCGTTTTGTGTAACGGGTGTGTTGCGTTTCATAATAACCCCACGGTGGATCGCGCCATCTATTGCCGCAGGCGCAAAGAGCATAGTCATTTTCTTCAGGAAATGTCGTTATTGTTATTGCCCGGGCATTTTCCATTAACTTAGGCGACACGAAAAGCGGTTGGGTTAATTATTTTTTAAGTGGCACTTAAAGAGTGAAGCGCATAATTGTTATTATTCTGAAAAATAAAAATGCGCTGCGAAATATCAGCTAGCATTAAGTAAACCCTTAAGCCAAATTGATAGCGGGCGATGAGGAAAGGGGACAAAAAAGCGCAGCGGGGAAAAAGAGCTTTTAACATTGGGCTGCGAAGGGTGCGTGAAGGAATGTGTACCATAAAGTCACTTTAATCTGCGATCACGCTAACAGATTGGCCTCTGTTCAACGAACGGCAGGGGCAGGATCTTGCTAGACTCCCGCGATGGCATCATCCATTCGGGTTCTTTGTGGGCATTTTGAGGGTAGCATCGCGTGTTAGCGACTTTGATATACCGTAGCCGACTGAATCGGGCATTAATTCCCTCTCAACTGACTGCTATTGTCGAGCGAGCAAACCACAGCAACGCAGCGTTGCAGGTGACGGGTATCTTATTGTTCGACGGCGAGTACTTTTTGCAGGTTCTTGAAGGACCGCTGGAGTCGGTTAACAGCGTTTTTGAGCGCATCAACAGCGATATTCGCCACGGTAATATCGTCGAACTGCTGCGTGACTTTGCGCCGCGCCGCCGCTTTGTCGATCGCGGCATGGTGCTGTTTGATCTGCGAACGGTGCAACCTGCGACGGTGTTACGCGCGGTATTGCGCTTTGGCATGGTGCGCTACACCCAGGCGAGCAGCGATCGGGCCTACAAATTTATCCGCAATTTTATCTCCTCGGCAAACAACAACGGCGGCGTGCGCAATACCTCGCCTGACGAGTGGCGCTTTACCCGCAAAGCGTCGCCGTTTAGCCAGGGGACGCTGCCCGTGCTTGAAGGGCAGCCCTGTCAGTTTGCCTTTCAGCCGATTATCGAACCCCTGCGCGGCAAAATCTCCTCGCTGGAAGCGCTGATCCGCGGGCCAGACGGCGGCAGCCCGCAGGACTATTTTGCGACCATTGCGCCGGAGAAACTGCACGAAGCGGATCTCGCCTCCAAAGCGTGGGCGCTGGCGATGGCGCGACGCATTGGTATTGGCAATCACAAAATTGCCCTTAACCTGCTGCCGATGTCGCTGGTTAAGATCCCGGGCGCGGTGGATATGCTCCTTGGGCACGTTGCGCGCAATAAACTCAGCCCCGGGCAGATTATTGTCGAAGTGACGGAAGATGAGGTGATCTCCAGCTATGACGAGTTCACCTGGGCGATTCGCCAGCTGCGCGCGGCGGGGATTGGCCTGGCGATTGATGACTTTGGTTCAGGGTTTGCCGGGCTGTCGCTGCTGGCGAAGTTTCAGCCCGATAAGCTGAAAATCGACCGCACCATCGTTACCGATATTCATCTTCATGGCCCGAAACAGGCGATTGTTAAGGCCATTCTCGACTGCTGCGCCGAGCTGCAAATCAGCGTGGTCGCGGAAGGGGTGGAGAAGGTGGAAGAGTGGTGCTGGCTTGAAGCCGTCGGCGTCGAGCGTTTTCAGGGCTTCCTGTTCGCCCGCCCGATGTTGAATGGCGTCCCGGCGATTAACTGGCCTGAGCGCGTTCCTCTTACTAAAAGAGCCTGACAGTACGAAACGCTTAACCGGTTTGGCTTATAGATCATCGTGCTTCTATGCTTAACGTATCGACAGTGGATGTGACAAAGGAGCGTGGATGAAATTTAGAAAGCAGCTCGCACGGAAACTGGCACTCGAATCTTCGCTTGGGCGCAGTATCACCTTTTTTATCGTGACATTGCTGCTGGCAGGGGTGGCGACCACCACCTGGACGCTGACCCGCTCCTGGGAGCGCGCGGTCGAGGATATTGAGCGCGATGCGGTTAACCTGTCGATCTCGCAGGCGCGCCAAGCGGAAGATACCTTTCTTCAGGCGGAGCTGGTGCTGCGCGACATTCGCCGTAATCTGCCGGTCGAGAACGTTGACCAGATCAACGCACCACAGTTTGATATCTATCTCGCCGATCTGAAATCCCGCCTGCCGCAGCTGCATGGTCTGATGGTCTATGACGCTCAGGGCAATATGAAATCGACGTCGTTTGGCAAAATCCCGGTGATGTCAAACAACAGCGACCGCGAATATTTTATCTATCACCGCCGTAATGGGCACGGTAGCGTGCACATTGGTCATGTGATCCGTAGCCGCACAACCGGCGATTTAGTGATCCCGGTGTCGTTGCGCATCAGCGACAAAGCGGGCGGCTTTGAAGGCATCCTGCTGGCGACGGTGCGGATAGACTATTTCCGTCATTTTTACGCCTACTTTGAGCTCGGCAGCCGCGACATGCTGGCGCTGCTGAATATTGACGGCACCGCGCTCTATGTGCGCCCGTATGGTGATGAGATCATCAACCGCAATCTCTCTGCCAGCCCGCTCTTTACCCGGGAGCTGGCGCGAAAAGATCGCGGTAACGGTACCTGGGTCTCCGCGCTCGATCACGTTGAACGCACCTACGGCTTTGCCCGGCTTGAACGCTATCCGCTGGTGGTTGCTGCCGGTTATGACAGACCGGCGCTGTGGAACAGGTGGTTGCAGGAGAGCCTGCCGGATCTGGTGCTTAACGGCATGCTGCTGCTCGGCACCCTGTTAATGGGGTCGATTATCTTTCGCCAGGTGCGGCTCAACGTGCGTAATCAGACCGAGCTTGCGGTGCTGCGTGATGAGCTGACCAGTATCAACCATACGCTGCAACTGATGGCGCTGGCGGATGGGCTGACGGGGCTTGCGAACCGTCGCCAGTTCGATCTCTTTTTAAATAAAAGCCTGAAGGCCTCAGCGCTGACGCAAAAACCGGTGGCGTTGATCATGATCGATATCGACTACTTCAAGCGCTATAACGATTTTTACGGCCATGTTGCCGGGGATAACTGTCTGCGGATGGTGGGTGAGATCCTGCAAAAGCTGAAACTGAGACCGAATGATTTGATTGCTCGCTACGGCGGGGAGGAGTTCGCGATTGTTCTGCCGGATACCGGGCCTGAAGCGGCGCTGTTTGTTGCCCGTCAGGCGGTGACCGCGGTGCGCAATGCGCAGATCCCGCACGTCAAGACCAGCGCGCAGCAGAGCATTGTGACCATCAGCGCCGGCTGTTATAGCCTGGTTGCCGATCAAAATTATGATGATGCCATTCGCCTGAAAGAGGGGGCGGATAAGGCGCTCTATCAGGCGAAAATCGATGGTCGCGACCGGGCGCTGTCCGCCTCCTGATATGCGCCCAGGCCGGGTGGCGCTGCGCTTACCCGGCCTGGGACTGCAAATCCTCGTAGGCCTGATAAGACGACGTCGCCATCAGGCATTTTGCCGGATGGCGCTACGCTTATCCGGCCTACAACGACCAAATCCAATACCTGCATCATCATAGACTACCCTTAATGTTTCTAATGAAGCTGCAAGGAGAGAGCACGATGAGCATGAAGACCAGCGATTTCTTCGTCCAGCGCCTGAAAGAGTGGGGCGTGACACGTATTTATGGTTACCCCGGAGATGGCATCAACGGCGTGCTCGGGGCAATTCAGCGCGCGAATAAATCCGGCGACGGCATTGAGTTTATCCAGGTTCGCCATGAAGAGATGGCGGCGTTTATGGCGGTTGGCCATGCCAAATTTACCGGCGAACTGGGCGTCTGTCTCTCGACCGGCGGCCCGGGGGCGACTCATATGCTGACCGGCCTCTACGACGCCAAAATGGATCACGCCCCGGTGCTGGCGATTGCCGGTCAGGCAGAGACTACCGCGCGCGGAGCGAGCTATCAGCAGGAGATGAACCTCGATCGCGTCTTCTCTGACGTCGCCAACTTTGTCCAGGAAGCCGCAACCCCGGCGCAGGTGCGCCATCTGGTGGATCGCGGTGTGCGCGTGGCGATGGCGCAGAACGGTGTCGGGGTGGTCATTATCCCGAAAGATGTACAGGACGAACCCTGGCAGGCTCCGCAGCACGCCCACGGTTTTACCCACTCCGGCTCGGGCTATCAGCGCCCGCGCGTTATTCCTCATCAGGTCGATCTGCAACGCGCCGCTGAAGTGCTGAATGCCGGTAAAAAAGTGGCGATCCTGATTGGTGCTGGCGCACGCAATGCGGCGGTGGAAGTGGTGCAGGCGGCGAATGTGCTGGGTGCTGGCGTGGCGAAAGCGCTGCTCGGTAAAGATGTCCTGCCTGATGATGCGCCGTTTGTTACCGGCTCGATTGGGCTGCTTGGCACCGAACCCTCGTGGAAACTGATGCAGGAGTGCGACACGCTGCTGATGATTGGTAGCGGTTTCCCGTGGACCGAATTTTTGCCGGCGGAGGGCAGCGCCCGCGCCGTGCAGATTGATATCGACCCGGCGATGCTGGGGCTGCGCTATCCCTGCGAAGTTAATCTCCACGGCGACTCAGCAGGGACGTTACGCGCCTTGCTGCCGCTGCTGGAGCAGAAAACCGATCGCAGCTGGCAGGAGTCGATTGCTAAAAATGTGCAGAGCTGGTGGGAGCTGATGGAGCAGCGCGCGATGGCACCGGCGAACCCGGTTAACCCGCAGCGCGTGGTGTGGGAGATGTCTCCGCTGTTGCCAGATGACGCGATAGTCACTTCCGATTCCGGTTCCTGCGCCAACTGGTTTGCCCGCGATTACCGCGTTAAGCAGGGACAACGCGCGTCGCTCTCCGGCGGGCTTGCCTGTATGGGTGCTGCCGTGCCATATGCGATTGCAGCGAAATTTGCCGCACCGGAGAAGGTGGTTGTCGCGCTGGTGGGTGATGGGGCAATGCAAATGAATAATATGGCAGAGCTGATTACCATTCAGAAGTACTGGCAGCAGTGGGCGAACCCGCGGCTGGTGATTTGCGTCTTCAATAACCAGGATCTTAACCAGGTAACCTGGGAGCAGCGGGTAATGGAGGGCAATCCGCGCTTTGAAGCAACCCAGCAGCTGCCGGATGTGCGTTATGCCGAGTTTGCGCAATCGCTGGGGCTGGGCGGGATTTTTGTTGATAACCCGGACGCGCTCTCAACCGCCTGGCAGCAGGCGTTGCAGTCCGACCGCCCGGTGGTGCTGGAGGTGAAGACAGACCCGGAAGTGGCGCCGTTGCCGCCGCATATTACCTTTAAGCAAGCGAAAGCCTTTATGGCCTCGATGGCGAAAGGGGATCGCGGCGCGGTGCAGGTGATCAGCGATACCGCCAGCCAGTTGTTCCATAAGAAGTGATGAAAAAGCCCGGTGAGAATGATCTCACCGGGCTTTTGTCAGACTGCCTGATGGCGGCTTTGCCTTATCAGGCCTACGTGGTGTTGTAGGCCGGGTAAGCGCAGTGCTATCCGGCAAGCAGCGCCTGATGGCGGCTTCGCCTTATCAGGCCTACGCGGTGTTGTAGGCCGGGTAAGCGCAGTGCCACCCGGCAAGCAGTGCCTGATGGCGGCTACGCCTTATCAGGCCTACGTGGTGTTGTAGGCCGGGTAAGCGCAGCGCCACCCGGCAAGCAATGCCTGATGGCGGCTCCGCCTTATCAGGCCTACGCGGTGTTGTAGGCCGGGTAAGCGCAGCGCCACCCGGCAAACAATGCCTGATGGTGGCTACGCCTTATCAGGCCTGGAGAGTGTGTAACTCAAATCTTCTGCAAAAAGGCCAGCAGATCGTTGTTAAGCTGATCCTGGTGGGTAACGGCAAAGCCGTGCGGACCATTGTCATAAACCTTCAATTCGGCACCGGGGATCATCTCGGCTGAGAGCTTACCGGTCGCTTCGAACGGCACCACCTGGTCATTGCTGCCATGAATCACCAGCGTCGGCACATCCACTTTTTTAATGTCTTCGCGGAAGTCGGTTTCCGAAAACGCGGTGACGCAATCAATCGTCCCTTTCAGCGACGCCAGCAGGGCGATATTCAGGGTCTGCGTCAGTACGCCGTCAGACACTTTCTGCCCGGCGCTAAGCCCATAAAACGGTGTGGCAAAGTCGCTAATAAACTGCGCGCGATCTTTACGCAGACCCTCTTTGATCTCATCAAATACGCTCTTATCAACGCCTTCTGGATGGTCGTCCGTTTTGCCAAAAATAGGCGTAACGGCGCCCAGCAGCGCCAGGCCTGCCACGCGCGAAGTGCCATAACGGCCAATGTAGCGCGCCACGTCGCCGCCGCCCATGGAGAAGCCGACCAGCGTGACATCATGCAGATCCAACGCGGTGATCAGATCGTTGATGTCGGAGGCAAAGGTATCGTAGTCATAGCCGTTCCACGGCTGCTCGGAACGGCCAAAGCCGCGACGGTCAAAGGCGATAACCCGGTAACCGCGCTCGGCGAGGAAGTTGAGCTGGCTGTCCCACATATCACCATCCAGCGGCCAGCCGTGGCTGAACAGCACCGGTTTACCTGAACCCCAATCTTTGTAGTAGATCTGCGTTCCATCTTGCGTTTTGATAGTACTCATTGCCTTACCTCATCGTTGAGTGGTGACACATTCTTGCTGGTTATTCATAAACGTTCGTATCGCGGCTGATTCGCCTCGCGTTTCGAATCACTACCGTAAAACTGTAGCAGCCCATCGCGCGCGTGCAGAGCATGCGGAGGGAATCGGAGAATACGTAAGGAGATAAGGATGAAGATCAGGCTGGCACAACCCGATGAGGCACCGGCTATCTGGCGGGTGCGCAATGCGGCTATCCGCCACGGCTGCAAAGGGGTCTATAGCGATGAGATTATTGCCGCCTGGACGCCGGAGACGATGCCGCAGGGGCAGGTAATGATGATTAACGAGAACCCTTTTTATATCGCGCTATCTGAAGAGGGGCAGCCGGTAGCGACCGGCTTTCTCGATATTGCCACTGGCAGCATTGAAGCAATTTTTACCCTGCCGGAGTGGGAAGGCCACGGACTGGCGACGCGCATTATGGATGCCCTGAAACAGGAGGCGCTCAGACGTGGCTTTAGCCGTCTGACGCTTGCGGCAACGCCCAATGCCTGCAACTTCTATCAAAAGCGCGGGTTCACGGTGGTGCGGGAGAGTGTGTATCACTCGAAGCTGGCGGGTGCGGATCTGAAGTGCATTGATATGCTCTGCGATTTGGATGAAACCTCGTGTAAATCATAAGAGGGCGAAAAGGGGCGTTACCGCCCCTGATCGTGCTTATCTGATGATTTTTATGCTCTTCGACAGGGGTTCAATTACCGTCGAGACCATAATAAAGCAGAGCGCGCAGAAGCCGGTCATTGCCATAAACACTGCGTCCCAGTTCCAGGTGTCGAGAATCACGCCAACCAGCAGCGGCATACACATCCCGCCGAGCTGCCCGCCCATGTTGATAACGCTGTAGGCCACCGGATAGATCTCTTTACTGGCGCGGCCCATGGCGTAAACGGAGTAGGCCGAGTAGCCCAGCGACAGCATTAATCCCAGCATAAAGAGCATCAGCGAGAGGACTATTTTGCTCTCTGGCGCATAGACCAGCGAATACATGGTGAAGATAGTGGCGCCGGCGCTTAGCAGCATCAGCGGTTTGCGGCGTTTATTTAACACCCGGTCCGACAGCACGCCGCCGAGAAAATTGCCTAATACCGTGCCGAGGAACGGTGCCGCTGCCAGCACGGCGGAGCTGGTTAAATCAAACCCACGTTCGGTGATCAGATATTTGGGCAGCCAGGACATCAGCACGCTGACGATGCCGACCATCGAAAAGTAGCCCAGCGCCACGCCATAGATATCCCAGCAGCGAAACACCTGTTTCGAGGTGGTGAGTTCCTCCACCTGCTTTGTGCGAATCAGCTTATCCAGCCAGCCATATTTCAGCGTCTCCTGTTGCGCACTCTGGGTAACCGCCGTCGACTCTTCGCGAATATAGGCCACCTCCTGCGCATTCACGAAACGGCTCTCTTCCGGCTTGTTACGTACCATGAGATACCAGAACAGTGAGAGCAGGATGCCGGGAATGGCGAAGAAGACAAAGATATAGCGCCAGCCCCAGGTCATGATTATCCAGGCGCAGAGTGCGGGCACAATCAGTGGGCCAAACTTGGATCCCGCGAGAAACAAACCGGTTGCGGTGCCTTTCTCTTTCGCCGGGAACCACTGATTGATGGTGGCCGTGGAGCCAATCACCACCGGCGCTTCGCTGATTCCTACCAGGCAGCGCAGCAGCTTCAGCAACCAGACACTATTTACCACGCCCATAAAGCCGGTAAATATCGAGGTAAGCAGCATGCCGAGAGCGAAAATATTGCGCATGCCATAGCGTTTAATTAAATAGCCGGCGGGAATTTGAAAGAAGGCATAACCGGCAAAGAACAGGCTGATAAGCACGCCTGCCATGGTGTTGGAGAGGTTAAACTCCTCCTGAATAAAAGGGATAGCGAAGCCAATATTGGCGCGATCCGCATTGGCGACGGTGTAGATGACAAAAATAAAGCTCATCACCCACCATCTGTAGTGCGTCATTTTTGGTCTGACTGTTTTGTTATCCATAATAGGTAATTCCGTAGGGTTTATTATTTTTTATCGCCGCAAAAATCAAATTCGCTGTAAGGACGCGCGCGTGAAAGGGCGCTTAAAAGCTGCGGTTCAATGGTTTCCCGTATACCAGAGGCGACGGTTAACAGTGCTTCAAGGGAAATTCCGGTGTTGACGCCCATGCGGTTAAACATATTTACCGCATCTTCCGTGGCGCAATTTCCCGCAGCACCCGGAGCGAAAGGACAACCGCCCAGCCCGCCCACCGCCGTTTCGAAACGCCTGATTCCGTTCTGATAACCGACCAACATATTGGCGAGCGCCATGCCGTGGGTGTTGTGCATATGCAGGGCGAAATCGACGTCCGGGAAGCGCAGCTGTACGCTTTGCAACACCCGCGCAGTCTGGCGCGGATTGGCAACGCCAATGGTGTCGCACAGGGTGACGCGGCGAATGCCCAGTTGATGGGCGGAGTCGATGATCTCCAGCAGGGTGTTGCTATCCGTTGCGCCAATAAAGGGGCAACCGAATGCTGTCGCCAGCGATAGCGCGATCGTTAATTCCGGCCAGCGGTGGCGAATCGCACGCAGATCCTCCAGTGACTCCTGATGGCTGCGATTGATATTGGCCCGGTTATGCGCCGGGCTGACCGATATCACATAGTTGATGTGCTTAATCTGATGCTGGTGCGCTAACTGCGCGCCTTTACTGTTAGGCACTAATGCCCAGGGTGTTATCTGCGGATGTTTAGCAAGTACGTGTTCAATAACCCTACCGGCGTCGGCCATTTGCGGAATCGCTTTTGGGCTGACCAGCGAGGTTATTTCGATCTGGGTTAAGCCTGCGTCAACGAGTTTATCGATAATCAGCGTTTTTAAATCCGTGTCGATAAACGATTTAATATTTTGAAAACCATCGCGCGGGCCTACTTCGGTAATCTGAATAGCTGTTGGCATCGTTATCTCCTTATAAAACGCCTGTCTGAATAAGCTCTGCGATTTTTTCATCGGAGTAGCCCAGCAGCTCTTTTAATACTTCGTGGTTGTGCTGGCCGAGAGTCGGGGCAGGGAAGCGAATCGAGGCTTTTTTATTGGTGAATTTGACCTGGTTTCCGGTCATGGTGATTTTTCCGGCGACCGGATGGTCAATATCGACGAACATCTCGCGTGCTTTGGCAATATGCGGATCTTGCGTGACGCGATCGATGGTATTAATCGGTGCGGCGGGAATACCGGCTTCCAGCAGGCGCTCGACGATGCGGTCAATAGGCAGCGTGCGCGTCCAGGTCTCAATGATAGGTTTCAGTTCTGCATGATGAGTGACGCGATCGATATTGGTGCGGAATTGTTCATCTTCCAGCGCCGGAATATTGAGCGTCTGTTTTAGCAGGCCATAGAGTTTGTCGTTGCCGCAGGCGATGATGACGTAGCCATCTTGCGCTTCGAAGGAGTCGTAGGGATAGATAGCTTCGTAACGGTTGCCGATACGTGTCGGAATACGCCCCGTATTCAGGTAGATGATATTAATGATCTCAAGGGAAGAGACCATCGAGTCAACCAGCGCAATATCGACTTTGTCGCCAACGCCGGTTTTCAGGCGGTTCGCATAGGCCGCCAGCACGCCGATGGCGCAGCTCATGCCGCCGACGACATCCGCAATCGCCGTGCCGGTACGGGTTGGCGGCGTGTCTTGCCAGCCAGTGGTGCTCATCAGCCCGCTCATCGCCTGGCCGATAATGTCGTAACCTGCGCGCCTGGAGTAGGGGCCGGTATGGCCAAATCCAGAGACGGCGCCATAAATAATCGCCGGGTTAACTTTGCGCAAATCTTCGTAACCGAGACCGAGCTTTTCCATTACGCCGGGGCGATAATTCTCAAGAACAATATCGCTATTGCGCACCATATCGAGAAAAATAGCACGGCCTTCTTCTGATTTTAAATTAAGTGTGATGCCGCGCTTGTTTCTATTTAAATTCATAAAGTAGGCGCTTTCGCCATTTATTTGCGGTGCATTAGCGCGTGAATCATCGCCTCTGCCCGGTAATTCAACTTTAATCACATCGGCACCAAAATCCGCCAGCATCATTCCGCAATAGGGACCTGCTAATACGCGTGTCAAATCGAGAACCCGCACGCCGGACAATACACCTGCCTGATGACTCATAATTGATTCCTTTAACATTAAGAATGAATGTGTGGATGTTTATTACACCCATCAAAGAGTAATCAAGATGTATGCCAGAAATGATGTACATTAATATTCTCTTTAACTCATTGATAGTTCTGTATTTTTAAGAGCAGTAATGATCTGAGTGGCGTAATGGGTCCATAGCAATTGTGTTAGCAATTTCAAATGTGTTATTCAGTTAATAAGATAACAACAAACCAGACTGAAAATATGAAACATAAATCATTGCCAAATTTAGCGTTAATTACGCCTTATCCTTATTTAGCGGATGTCGTAATTGCACAGTGCGCCGGGCTATTCAATTGTCATGTCTATCATGGCAGCCTGGAAAAAGCGGCGACCATTGCGCGCACGCTCGATAAAGAGTATTACGATGTGATTCTTAGCCGGGGCGGAACCGCAGAGTATATTGCCCGCGCGACGGATATTCCCGTCGTCACTATTCAGATGTCGGTTTCTGATTTACTGAAAGCATTAATTCCGCTCAAAGATTGTCAGCGTCCGATTGCTTTTTTCAATTACCAGCGCTATTTACCCGATGTTGTGCTGCTGGCATCCTCCCTGAATATCGTTATTGATGAGTTTGTCTTTATCTCTCATGAGGATATGACGTCACAACTGGAGCAGTGTTATGCCAGGCACTACACCATCGTGGCGGGGGGATGCCCGGTGACCGAAACGGCACGACACTATCAAATGCAGGGGATTTTGATTGAAAACGGCGTGGAGTCAGTTAATAGCGCCCTGCGAGAGGCGCTGGCCATCATTGAGACGACCAGACGCAAAATGCTGGATATGACGCGGCTGGAGATTATTTTGTCCTCCATCACCGAGGGGATTATCGTCACCAATGAAAATAATGATATTCAGCTCTTCAATAAAGCGGCTGAAAGCATCATCGGGATAAGTGCCCCACAGGCTCTGGGAAAACAGATTGATGCCGTTATTAAAAACACACGCATTAATCAGGTACTGCTATCGAAGTCACCGGAGATCCGCGAATTGCAGGAGCTGGAGAACACCTCAATCATTACCAGCCGCGTACCGATGTTTATGGGGAAAAACTGTATCGGCGTGGTCTGCTCATTTACTGATACGCCGCAGATCCAGAAAGTTGAGCGCATTATTCGCGGCAAATTACAGAAGAAGGGCTTTAATGCCCGCTACACCTTCGATCATATCCTGACCGCCGACAGCGCAATGCAGGCGGTGAAAAAACTGGCGCAGGTCTATGCGCGAACCGATTCGCCGGTGATGATCTATGGCGAGTCCGGCACCGGTAAGGAGTTGTTTGCCCAAAGTATTCATAACCACAGTAACCGCAAAAGCGGCCCGTTTGTGGCCATCAACTGCGCCGCCATTCCGGAGAGTTTACTGGAGAGCGAACTGTTTGGTTATGAGGGCGGATCCTTCACCGGCGCAAAGCGGGAAGGGAAGGAGGGCCTGATTGAGCTGGCGCATCGGGGCACGCTTTTTCTCGACGAAATTGGCGAGTTGCCGCTGCCGATCCAGAGCCGTCTGCTGCGCGTTCTTCAGGAGTATGAGATCATGCATATCGGCGGGAAAGATATCATTCCCGTTGATGTAAGAATTATTGGCGCGACCAATCGCGCGGTCTCCAGCATGGCCGGGGAGGGAAGTTTTCGCCGCGATCTCTTTTACCGGCTCAATGTTTTGCCTTTGACCGTGCCGCCGTTGCGCGAACGTGCAGGTGATTTCCGTTACCTGGCGAGTAAGTTTTTGTGTGACGCGGCGGCAGAACATCTGCTCGGTCAGTTTGTCGATTTTTTCGCGACGTACGCCTGGCCGGGTAACGTGCGCGAGATGCGGTTTATCATTGAGCGGCTGGCGCTGCTCTCCGTCGGGTTTCCGCATTACTCATTGCCGGAGATGCTCTCGCTTACCGGCTCGGCTTTTTCCGCTGCGCCAGCGCCGCAACCCAGCGCGCCGCTGCAGGTTGATCTGACCAAAAGCTCACTGAAAGAGATAACCAAAGATGTGGAGCGCCAGGTGATACGGTTTTATCTTGACCAGTATCAGCAAAACCAGGAGCAAGCCGCGGCTACGCTTGGCATCAGCAAAATAAGTTTATGGCGAAAGCTGAAGGGGATTAATCATTAATCCTGCGGATGGTTGCGCGTGGTGGGTATGTCGCGATAATACACAAGCGCCGCATGGAGGCGGCGCTTGTGTGTGCGATTAACGCTTACGCTTGCTTATTGCCATAACGATAACCACCACCAACGCGGCACCGCAAATCATTCCTAAAGTGTGCATCTCTTCCTCTTATCTCTTTATAACACCTGTTTCAGCTAAGCGACGAAGTATAGCCAGTCACGCCTTAAGATAATACCTGGCCTCCTATAATTAGGGGGGCGTCCGCAATTATGTTTTTTTGCAGATAGTGACGCGGCGTAATTAAACCCCTCTGGTCAGGTTGCCACCAGAAATATTCCGCTTTAAGGTTAGTTTTTTCTGACAGAAGGGAAGGTCATGTTCGTTTTATTGCATAAACTGTCGCGGCAGATACCCGCGCTAATTCTTTTCTGGTGCATTAACTGGGTCATTACGCTCATTCTGCTCGCCATTGCCAATAAAACCCATCACCCGTCCCTTGTCGGCGTGGTGGTCTGGTTCAATATGCTATGGCTCTGTGCGTATATTATCGAATACAGAGGGAGCACGCTGTTTCATGCGCAGGAGAGCAAACGTCTGAAGCGTTTTTTGCCGCGCCAGCAATACAGCAAAGTGAAAGTGCTTGTGTCGATGGCGCGAGCGACAACGCTATTGCTCTCGGCATGTTTTCTGCTGGCGATCGCCCATGCCAGCGCCACTATTGTCTGGTTTCTGGTCGCACTTTGCTGCGCCCTGGGCTTTGCTTGTCTGGTGCGTTTCTATTTGCTGTGCATATCCGTGTTGTCAAAGCAGGCCGCCTCGCTGCTTGGTAAAACCTGGCCATTGGTGCTCGCGTTGGTACTTTTTTTCGCCAAAATGTCTGCCAGCGCTATTTTGCTTGAGTCCTGGGATGTTTCCGCCGCGCAAATGCCTTATACCACCTGGTGCCTGACGCTATTTATGGCGGCCTTTATCGCTTTCAATATTGCCTATTTTTTAATTACGGTGATTTCAGGGGTGATGGAAACCAGCGTGCGGCGACGTAAAAAGCGCGTCGCGCTGCCGATGAGCAGCCAGATATTTTTGGTGGTTGCGTTTGCCTGCGTCATGCCGGGATTAATGATGGCCAATGTCCGTACTCTTGGCGGTGCGCTGATGAATACATTTTATCAATTCGATACGCGCAGCACATTTCGCTGTGGCGATCGCTATCAGACGATTGATGAACTGGGCGAAAAAGCGCGTTATTTAGCGGTAGGTATTAATCAGTACCGTGGCTTTTTCCTGAAGGACGGGGATTTACACGGCGTGGTGGTGAAATGCACCACTGGCGATAAATTTACCCGTTATCGGGTTTTAAGCCGCGAGGAGCTGGGAGAAGCCAAAGAGAAGGGCGATAAGACCACGCACTAAGGCTAAAGGCGCTGCGGGATCGCCTCCCGCAGCGGCCTGGTTACTGCTGATTTTCAGCTTCGCGAAATCAGTGACGAATTTAATAACTGGTTTTTAAACCATGCCGCGTTTTATGAAACTGGAGCAGATGATGGACGACAACCAAACGCTGTGCGCGAAGCTTCGCGAACGTGAGCGGCAGTTACAATGCCTGGAAACCCGTAACCAACTCAGCGTGATCGACGAATTGTTGCATGAACAGTTTTTTGAGATTGGTCGCTCAGGAAGACGTTACGACAGAATGCAGGTTGTTGACGCGCTGATCAACGACACGCCGGAAGATGAAATCCACTCGGAGGATTTCGCAGTCACGGTGCTGAGCGAAGGATGCGCGTTGTTGACGTATCGCAGTTTTACCTTTGATGCACAAGGCGCTATGGCAAAACCAACGCTGCGCGCATCGATATGGATAAAAACAGGTGAAGAGTGGCAAATGCAGTTTCATCAGGGTACGCCAGAGGCGTGTTGAGCAGCTCGGTTGAGCAAGCTGATTATCACCGAGAAATGTCGGATTGGGCTCTTGGTTTCTTTGGTGCGTATAATGTATATTATGTTAAATGACATATTTGGTATCCATCCAGACTCTCTGTTGCCTTAAGCTTATCGCCTCGGCCGTATTGTTCCCTGCTCCACTCATCCTTCCGGTCAGCAATGAGCAAACCTCATATCAGCCGACTGGTTACGCACTCCATAATCAAAGATGCTTCTCTTTACTGAATCCGCCTCACCGCTGCCGTGGAAAACGCCACCATAAAAAAGCCGGGAGGATCCCCGGCTCTTTTATGCGTATCGTCAGAGAATCCCCATCTTCCTGGTCTCATCGATCCAGGGCCTGAACTCTTCCAACAAGTTGTCATAGAGTTTTTCGTCACTCATGGTGCCGAAATCATCCATCGCAAAGAAATCGGTGTTATCTACCCGGCGATCGGTAAAGTCATCAAGGTTTTCGAGAATGCCGTAGTTCGACCCGCCAAGGCCGACGAACTTCCAGAAGATCGGATAGTTTGCGGAGCGACGAATCGCCTCTTTAATCTCGCGCGTCTTGCTGATGCCGCCATCAGTAATGAAGACCACGTAAACCGGCAGTTTGGACTCTTTGAAGTAATCGACGATCTCTTCCATCACCGGCGGCTCATTATTCACACCGCCCAGCCCCGGCAGGATCTCAAACATCGTACGCTTGCCGTTCTTGCGTATTGTCTCGACGTAATCGTCAAGATTATCCAGCGTGACGTTCGGATATTTTTTATGTTTCTTGCCGAAAGCCCACAGATCCATCTCGCCGTCATCATCAAACTGAATGGCAAGCACCGCGATGCGATCGAGTACAGCCTGAACGTTACCTTTGTTAAATTGCCCGCTCATCGATCCGGAAGCATCAAGCACAAACGCAACGCTTGCCTGCAGCGTATCCAGTTTATTCTTCGTCAGGCTGACCGTGGCTTTCTTCGCCAGGCTAACCAGCCGCGGCGATTTATCTTCCAACTTTTTCTCGAGGCTGATGCGCGTCGGTGCCGGCGTTGAAGGCTGCGCGGCAGGCTGCGCAACATCCACACCATAGCTGACGGCTAATGGTTCAAGCCCGCCGTTAAAGCCCTGCCCCATTGCACGTAATTTCCAGGCGCTATTGTGACGATAGACTTCAGCCAGAATGATCGCTTTTTCGCTGCGCCCTGCGGTTTCAACGTGAAAATCCGCAATGCCTTGAGCCTCAATGCTTAACTGGCTCAGTGCATCAATGCTTTCGCTGCCGTCAATGACGACCGTGATGCTAATTTTGCTGACGCTGGCGGGAACCCGATCGAGCGCGATCGTGACGCTGGATTGCTGCTGCCCGAGCGCCAGTTTGACCGCGCCCTCCGCAGAGGTGAGATTATTGAAGAAGATAAAGTCGGCATCGCCGCTCACTTTTCCCCCGGCATTGAGCATAAACAGACAGGTATCGACTTCGCTCTTAAACCCTGCCCGTCCCGTGTAGTTGAGGTTCAGAGTGATGAGCTTCTCCGCCAGCGGCGTGTTTTGTCCCGGTTGTAATCTCATACGTGTTGTCCTTATCAATAACCCTGCTCCCTACCCTCAGACATGCGGGTGTGCCTGAAGCGCTGAAGCGGATTCATCTCTTTTGCGTCGTTAAGGAAGTGATAGCGCGGATGCCACAATAGCCATAAAAATTGTAAACGCGGCAACGCTTTAAATATAAGAAGCAAATAAAAACCCCGGCTTACTCTCCGGGGTTTTATATTTTTATAGCGTTTAGATATTAACGCCGTGTTGGGAAGCAAGCGCAGCCAGACCGCCCGCGAAGCCCTGCCCAACGGCTTTGAATTTCCACTCTGCGCCGTGGCGATAGAGCTCGCCAAAGATCATCGCAGTTTCAGTGGACGCATCTTCAGAGAGATCGAAGCGAGCAATTTCAGTGCCGTTGTCGTTGTTGTAAACGCGCATGAAGCTGTTGCTCACCATACCGAAGTTCTGTTTACGCGCTTCGGCTTCATAGATGGTTACTGCGAACACCAGTTTTTTGATGTCAGCAGAGACTTTGGTCAGATCGATTTTGACCTGCTCATCGTCGCCGTCGCCTTCGCCGGTACGGTTGTCACCCTGATGCTCGATTGCGCCGTCAGGGCTGGTTTTGTTATTGAAGAAGATGAAATGGGCGTCTGACAGCACTTTACCGTCATCACCAACTGCGAATACGGAGGCGTCCAGGTCGAAACCCTGACCGTCAGTTACACGTGCATCCCAACCCAGACCGACCATGGCGATATTCATGGTAGGTGCTTCTTTAGTCAGAGATACGTTACCGCCTTTAACGAGAGAAACTGCCATTTTTAGCTCCTGCTAACAGTTGTGTTTGGGCTGAATAATCAGCCCATGTATGAGATCAAGATGCGTTGATGCCGTACTGAGCACAAACGGATGCCAGGCCACCAGCATAACCCTGGCCGACCGCGCGGAATTTCCACTCGCCATTGTGACGATAGAGTTCACCAAACAGCATCGCGGTTTCGGTTGAGGCATCTTCGGTCAGATCGTAGCGCGCCACTTCAGTCTGGTTATCATCATTAACCAGGCGAATGAACGCGCCGGAAACCTGGCCGAAGCTCTGGCGACGCGCTTGCGCGTCATGAATTGTCACCACGAAGATGATTTTGTCGACGTCAGACGGCACCGCATCCAGTTTGATTTTCAGCGATTCATCATCACCGTCGCCCTCACCGGTGCGGTTATCACCGGTATGGGTTACGGAGCCGTCAGAAGAGGTTAAGTTGTTATAAAAAATGAAATCGGCGTCACCGCGCACTTTGCCGTTAGCGGCCAGCAGAAAAGCTGACGCATCCAGGTCAAAGTCCTGACCATCAGTCGAGCGCGCATCCCAGCCAAGGCCCACCAGGACATTTTTCATTGACGGCGCGGCTTTACTCAGGGATACGTTCCCACCTTTGGAAAGAGAAACACTCATAAAATAACCTCTCAAATTGTTGTGGATTTAGCGTAATACGTGAGGGGATTAACTCCCCTTTTCCTCTGAATCGGGTTTCGCCGGGAACATCACGCTGGCGATAATGCCCAGCGCCAACACACCCAGTACAACATACAGGCTGGTCGTCGCCGAAATGCTGTAGCCATGGTGCCAGATGTGGTCGGTGGCATTAAGGCCAAGCTTCGCTGCGATAAAGAACAGCAGAACGATAACCGCCTTCTCCAGATGAACCAGGTACTGCTTCAGCGCTTCGAGCACGAAGTAGAGCGTACGCAGGCCGAGGATAGCAAACATCATGGCGCTATAAACAATCAGCGGTTCACGGCTAACAGCAATAATGGCCGGGACAGAGTCGAATGCAAACATAACATCCGAAAGTTCAACGACGGCCACACACAGGAACAGCGGCGTTGCATACAGGGCAGCTTTCTTACCGCGACCGATGGTCACATCACTGTTTTCTGGTTTTGCCAGTTCCGCATCCACTTCCTTCTGATTAAGCAGGAAGGCATGACCCTTCAGCTTTGGCCAGATCGGGAAGAAGCGTTTCACCATGCGGTACGCCAGATGCTGGGAGTAGTCCTCGATTTCATCATCGTCGTCGCCGCTTTTCAGCATCATCACCGCAGTCCAGGCCACAATAATGGCGAAAACCACTTCAACGTATGGACCAAGGCTCAGCAGGCTGGTACCAATCGCAACGAAAATACCCCTGAACACGATGGCACCAATTACGCCCCAGTAAAGCACGCGGTGACGGTAACGATCCGGCACGGCGAACCAGGAGAAGATGGCCATCATCACGAACAGGTTATCGACGGAGAGCACTTTCTCCAGCGCGTAACCGGTCACAAACAGGCTGGCGACTTCCGCGCCGTGATGAATATAGAGGAAACCGGCAAATGCCATCGCAACCGCAACCCAGAAGAGCGACCAGAGCGCGGCACTCTTCAGGGATATTGGCTTGTCGTCACGGTGCATAAACAAGTCAATAAAGATGGCGCCGACTGAGAGCGCGATAAAAACAATAACTGTTTCAGTCGGAAAACCGATGTGTGTTGAAACCATAATTTACCCTTAGGGATGCAGATCAGAGGCCAAATTCAGCCGGGTCGAAGCCCAGCGCGAGAGCAATTTCGCGCACGGCAGTTTTCTCATCCTGGTCAAAGTTGCCGTCACTCTTCGCAACAGCAATACCAACACGCAGAGCCAGCTGCGCTGCTTCCGGTTGGTCTTTTAACGCCAGGATGTATTTCATGGTTTCGCCTTTACCGATTTCGATATCGAAATCAAAGCTCGAGACCAGTTTGTTAAAGAACTCGATCACCTCATTGGTATCGAAAACTTTCAGTTCTTCGGAAGAGCGCAGAAAGCCCATCATCTTCTGCTTCTCTTCAGAGCTTACGCCGTCGCTGGAGACGGCGATCCGCGCGCATACTGCCACGGTGCCCTGCATAAATTTTTTGTTTTTGAAACGGCCAACCTGTCGGGTCAGTTCATCACGACTGGAGTTGATGGCGCCTTTTACTTTGTCAAAAAAACTCATAGTGGTGTCCTTTATTGCTGTGTTATTTAGAGCCGGCACTCCAGCGAAACCCCCAGCCAAATGCCCGGTCCATTTCATCCTGGCCTTTGAAGTACTGGTTAATTCGCTCGACTTTGATTGCACCGTTTTCGTTTACCAGCCTGGCGATAGCGCACAGCGTTTGGCGGTTTTCACCTTCGGTAAGACGTGTCTCGATGGGCGGTTGATCCGGCATATGGATCGTGACAACACCATCCGTCTTATCCCAGCTCGGCACGCCCTGGTAGATAAAAGCGTAGATCAGGACTTCACGGATCTGCTTCCATTCACGGCCATTAATGTGTAACCACTCGCCATCCGACACTTCACCGGTACGATCGTCGCCCTGTAACTGAACGTACGGCTCGCCCTGATAGTTGCCGAAGGCGTTACCGAGCGCCTGGATAACCGACTTATAGCCATCCTGCAGCTCGACAAACGCGCCAAGATCGAGATCGATGCCCTTCGCGCCGAAAATGCCGGCCAGACCCGATTTTCCATTGCCACGGTGCCAGTTGAGGTTAATGCGGATCTCGCCAAAGTTATCCCGTTTGGTCAGACTGATCGCCGGTTTCTCTTTGGTGAGCGACACTTTGCTCAGGCTGATTTTGCTCTCTTTCGGCGGAGCCGGAGGCGCCACAGGCGGTGCGGGTGGCGGCGAAACTGGCGCTGGCGCAGGATCGTCGGCGATGTTGACACCGAAATGCTCCGCCAGCGGTTTCAGGCCGCCGTTAAAACCCTGCGCGACAAAGCGGAATTTCCACTCGTCGTTACGGCGATAGAATTCGCCCAGGATCAGCGCGGCTTCCTGACGACCGTTGACATCGACAACGCCGCTCACCACGCTGGTTGCGCCCTGCTCTACATCAATAGTCAGCGTGCGCAGCCCGGCAACCGTCTGCCCTCCGTCACAGGTGACGGTAAAAGCGACCTTCTGAACATCAGGCTTCAGGCGATTAAGCGCCACAGTAAAGGTGGAGTACTGGCCTTCGCTGGCGAGGCTGATTGAGCCATCGTCGTTGCGCGGCTGGCCGTAGAAGACCATATCCGCATCGCCCTGCACTTTACCGCTGGCATAGAGGCGAAACGCTGAGGCATCAACCGCGCCGCCAGAGGTGACGCGAACCCGAAGCTCTTGTGCTGGAACGGGGGCATTGCCCCCCGGCATCAGGTTCATTAGCGTACGACCGTTGCGACGATATCAGTATGCATATCGTCAATGGTACGACCGCGGCAGGCGTGACCGTGGGCCGTAAAGTCCCAGTTGCCGCCGTTACGGCGCAGCGAGGAGATAACAATACCGGTGTGGGAGCCCTGCTCGGTCAGTTTGTAGCGGGCAAGCTCCTTGCCAGACTGATCGACCACGCGGCAGAAAGCATTTTCAACGTCATTAAAGGTCTGGCCACGGAAGCTGTTTACCGTGAAGGCGAGATATTCAACGTTGCCAGGTAACCGGGTGAGATTAACGGTGATGACCTCATCATCGCCATCGCCTTCCCCGGTGAGGTTGTCACCGCTGTGGACGACGGAGCCGCAGCTGGAGGTCAGTTTGCGAAACCAGATGGTGTCGATGGTATTGCCCGTGCTGTCCATCAATACGCAGCCCGCATCGAGATCGATAGAGTCGCTGCCGCTAAACAGCCCGCCGAACAGGCCCTTTTTCTTAATCGGATCCCAACCGAGACCAAACTGAAGCTGACTGAGTGCCGAAGATTGTTTGCTGAGTGATACCGTCTGGTTCTTCGTTAATGAAACCATGCTTTATTCCTTAAATTGGTAATGGTCATGACAATCAAAGGTAGGCTAATCGCGAACGAAAAAAATCATATCATGATGAAGTTCTCTGACAAGGTAAATATTGGTAGGTTTTGGCGAAAAGGCAACATTACTGCGCTGGAGTGTTCCCGTAAAAACAAATTAAATAATTGAATTTATTATTTATTTGCGCGTGATAAATTTTTAGTGAAATGCAATCTGATGCCAGTTTTACTCATCATATTATGATTGACATGCTCTGATGACATTCTTAGACTCACCCATCACCTCTTGCTGCATGCTTTTTCGGGTAATAAAAAAAATATGAATAACAAAATTTGGCTCATGGAAGGTTTGTCATCCCAAAAAGATATTATTCAGGGAATTAAAACCTTCGCCGCAGCGCAACATCTTCAATTGACCGTGTATGCCTCACACCGCCATGAGCGCAATGAGATCTTATCCGTTGCAGACCACGCGCTGATCGAGCCACAAGAGGCCTCTGAGCGCCTGTCGTTTATCACCGATATTGTGGCGACACACGGCATTCACCATATTCACGCTGGCCGCAACACCCTGTGGTTTGAAGAGCACCGCGCCGCCATTGAGGCCACTGGCGTTACCCTCACTACCGGTTCCACCAGCGCAGAGTGGCTCGCATTAGCCGAAGATAAAGTCGCTTTTGCCGGGCTGATGGAGCAGCACGCGCTGCCGGTCGTCCCCTCATGGCGGGTTGATTCCGTGAGCGATCTGCAAACTTATCTCGCGTCGCCGCCCTTCTCTGACAGCCCAGTCTGCGTAAAACCGGTAACCGGCATTTATGGCATGGGTTTTTGGCGTTTTGATGACACCGCAGCGGCAATGGATCTCTTTAACCATCCCGAAAACCGCACTGTTAACCCGCAGCACTATCTTGCCGCGCTCGCCAGCGCAGAGTCGTTTAAGCCGCTGGTATTGATGCCCTACCTGCCAGGCCCGGAGTACTCCGTCGATATTTTTGCCGACAACGGCGAAATCCTCGCGGCCGTCGGTCGCAGAAAAGAGGGGGCGATTCAGTATCTGGTTAATGAAGGGGCCGCCTTCGAGCTGGCCTGCAATTGCGCCCGTGTGATGAAAGCAGACGGGCTGGTTAACGTGCAGACACGCAACGATCGTCAGGGAACACCACTGTTGCTGGAGATTAACATGCGCCCTTCCGGCGGGATCGGTTATACCCAACATAGTGGCGTCAACTTACCGGGCCTGTTTGCGGCGTTTAAGCTTGGCCTGCTGACAAAAGATGAGGTCATTGGGCGTGCAGCATCCGCCTTTTCCTCCGTCGCCGTGAGAGCGGTGACAGACGTGCTGCTCTATCCGCAGACCCTCTCTAACCGACTGAACTAAGGCTGGATTATGTCTTTAGTGCCTGAAGATGCACTCTATCGCCGTACGCTCTCCTGCGGTGTCATCCAGGTGACGCGCAACCAGGGAGAGATCGCGCTGCAAAACCTGTTCGAAATCGCCGAGCGACGCAACCCTAAGCGGGCGTTTCTCTTTGTCAGTAAAGTGCTCGGCCGCCATATTCCCGTTTCGCCTGCCATCATGCGCCAGGCTTACAGGCAGCTTGCCAGTCAGTTCCCGGCCGATCTGCCGGGCCCGGTGCTCTTTATCGGCATGGCGGAAACCGCCGTTGGTCTGGGCGCTGGCGTATTTGACGAACTGCGCCATACCTATAGAGAGTCGGTTTATCTCACTTCGACCCGCCACCCTGTCGAGGGTGAATTGCTCTGCGAGTTTAAAGAAGAGCACAGCCATGCCACCGACCATCTGATCTACTGGCCGGATGATGAAGAGAAGCGCCGCCGGGTGAGCGAGGCGCGCACGCTGGTGATGATTGATGACGAAGCGACAACCGGCAACACCTTCATCAACCTGCTGGCGGCGCTCCGTGAAACCGGCCACCTGCCGCAGCTGGAGCAGGTAGTCGCCATTACGCTGACCGACTGGAGCAATAATGCGTTACCGGCGCGCTGCCCGCTGCCGGTAACGGCGGTCTCCCTTGTCAGCGGCGAATGGAGCTGGACTTCGTTTCCCGATGCGCCTGTACCGATCATGCCCGCCGTAAATGTCACCTCCCGCGGCACGTGGGAGATCACCGGAAAACAGAGCTGGGGCCGTCTCGGGATGATCGCGCCGGCCTCCGATCTGGGCCGTGAGATTCGCGTTGCGCCGGGTGAACGCGTGCTGGTTCTCGGCAGCGGTGAGTTTGTCTGGGAGCCGTTCCTGCTGGCCGAGCGTCTTGAAAACGCCGGCGCGCAGGCCTTTTACAGCTCGACGACTCGCTCCCCGATTGCGCTCGGCTTTGCCATCGAGTCGGTTATCTCCTTTACCGACAATTATGGTCTCGGCATTGCCAATTTTGTCTATAACGTCGGCCACCAGCGGTTTGACCGCGTGCTGCTCTGCACCGAGACGGCGGCTGAGAGTATCGATACCCAGTTGCTGACGGCGCTGGCGGATGTTGCCCCTGTCGTTGAGGTTGTTACCTATGAATAAGCCCGTCGTATTGAGCGATCTTGATGACACCCTGTTCCAGACCCGCCGCAAAATGGTCGACGAGCTGGCGCTGGAGCCTTTTCGCACCGGTGCCGTGGACCGCTCGCTGTCGCCACGCAGTTTTATGACCGAAGAGCAGGCGATGTTAGTAGACTGGCTGCTGGAGCAGGCCGAGCTTATTCCGGTTACCGCCAGGGGAACGGAAGAGATTAGCCGCGTGCAGATCCCCTTCCGCTCCTGGGCCATTACCACCCATGGCGCGGTGATCCTGACGCCAGAGGGCAAGCCCGATGAGGCGTGGAAAGCCCATATGCTCGATAAATTGTCTGCCTATGGGGAGAGACTCGTCACCATGCAGCGCCTTATCACCGAAATGATGGAGGCGAAGGGCATCAACGCCTGGGCGAGACTCAATTATGAGTATGATGGCACGCCGATCTATATGGTGATGAAACACCGGGACAGCACGCGCCTTGACGAGCTGAATGCCATCGCCGATGAGATCGAGCAGCAGTTCCCGACCGACGGTTTCTACATTCACCGCAACAGTAACAATGTCGCCTGGCTTCCGCAGCCCGTCGAGAAGGGGCTGGCCGTGAGCTGGCTGCTGGAGAAGCTGCGCGCCGAGCGCGGCATTTTCCCGGTGCTGGGTCTCGGCGACAGCCTGAGCGATCACCGTTTTATGCAGCTCTGCAGCTGGTTTGGGATGCCGCGTCAGAGCCAGTTTGCCGACGCCATTGCGCAGCGCATTTTTAATGAGGGTTAACATGCAGCCACAAGCGAGCTTTTCCGGTTCCTACTTACCCGGTGACGTAGAGTTCCTGCTTCAGCCGGTTGAGATGGAGATGACCCCGGTCGATCAAAAAGAGGCGTTGATCCAGTCAGGCAAGAAGCACTACTCCGACATGCTCAGCCAGGAGCCAGCGCCGACACCGTGGCACCTCGATCTGTTCAAGCGGGCGCTCGACAGCGGTGCCGAACGGCTTGCCAGAGAGGTTACGCAGCTTGCCCGCGAACTGGCGGCACGTTTTGGCGACGAACCGGTTATCCTGGTCAGCCTTGTTCGCGCGGGCGTCCCGCTCGGCGTGATGCTGCACCAGGCGCTGCGCGATATGGGCAAACCCTCTTTTCACTACGGCATCAGTATCATTCGTGACCGTGGTATCGACGGTGAAGCGCTGAAGATTATCGAGCGTCAGCACGGCACGCGCGGCATTGTGTTTGTCGATGGCTGGACAGGTAAAGGCGCCATCACCGGGGAGCTGATCCGCACCCTCAAAGGGCGCGAGGGTTACCCGCCACAGCCGCGTCTTGTGGTGCTGGCCGATCCCTGCGGCTGTTCATGGCTGGCGGCGAGCGACGACGACTGGCTGATCCCCTTTGGTATTATGGGCGCGCCGGTATCGGGTCTTATCTCCCGCTCGGTGTGGACTGAAGAGGGGCTACACGGCTGTGTGGTCTGCGATCATCTGCGTGAGTATGAGTGCAGCCGCATGCTGGTCGATACCGTTGCGCAGTTTCGTAAAACGCTGCAACCCGCGAGCCTCCCTGCCCTGCACTGGGATCTGGATGCCGCGCAGGCGTTATGGCAAAAGAGCCGCGAGGTGATCGCCGATCTCGCTGAGCAGTTTAACGTCGACAGCGTCAACCGTATCAAACCCGGGATTGCGGAGGCGACCCGCGCGGTGCTGCGCCGCGTACCCGATCACGTCTTTGTGCGTGCAACAGACGATCCGGACGTTGCCCTGCTCGTTGGGCTGGCGCGCGAAAAAGGCATTGCCGTTACTGAGATGGGCGAGCAGCTCGGGCAGTACCGGGCCGTCACGATAATCAAGAAGGTACTCTGATGACTACACGCCTCTCCCCCTGGCATCTGGGCGCGACGCTCTACATGCCCGCCACACGTAACGATATTGCCGGGGCGATCCTCGACGGGAAGATTCCCGGCCTGCGCTCGCTGGTGATCTGTCTGGAAGACGCGGTCAGCGAAGCGGATATGCCGGATGCCCTTGCCAACCTTGCGCAGCTGTTACACACCCTCAACGCTGCCAAACAGGCTGGCGGCAATACTGACTGGCCGCTGGTGTTTATTCGCCCGCGCCACCCTGAGATGGGGAAATGGCTGACGGAGCACCTCGATCTCTCGGCCGTTGACGGGTTTGTGCTGCCGAAATTCACCCTCAGCGCCCTGCCGCTGTGGTGGGAGATCATGGGCAATACGCACCTCTGCATGATGCCTACTCTCGAAACCGAAGAGGTGTTTGACGTTGTTCAGATGCGTGAGCTGGCTATCGCCCTGCTCGCCCACCCCTGTCACAGCCGGATTATTGCGCTGCGCATCGGTGGCAACGATCTGATGAACGTGGTCTCCCTGCGTCGTCCACGCGATCTGACGCTCTACGACAGCCCGATGGGGTACGTGATCAAAATGCTGGTGTCGGTATTTGCACCGCGTGATTTCGCGCTGACCGCGCCCGTTTGCGAACACATTGACGATCATGATGTGATGGCGCGGGAGCTGGCGCTCGATATGGCGCATGGCCTGGTCGGTAAAACGGCGATCCACCCGCGGCAGATTGCAGTCATTGAGCGAGCGCTGATGGTCACTCAGGGCGAGCACTCCGACGCCCTGCGCATTCTCAACTCGACCCAGGCGGTATTTAAATCCCAGGGGTCGATGTGCGAACCGGCGACGCACCGTCGCTGGGCCGTCGGTATCCTCGAACGTGCGCAGGTGTATGGTCTGGTGAATGAGCAAAGCGCAGATGGCATCAGGCTGCTTCCCGCGACTCAGCATCAATAAGCGCGCGCGTGATTTAGCTCATATTGAGGATCGGCCTGCTAGCATTAATGGCCATTTTGTTCAGGGAAGCGAACTGAGAGAAGAATAGCGCAACGTTAATGTCAGACGTTTGAACGCACTTGATCCACTACCTTTGAGGCAGGCTAAACCTAACGATGCAATTAAACACCAGACAGGAAAGGATTTTTAAGCTCGCCAATTTACTGGGTTCCGGTAAACCCGTCGCCGCGGCCGATATTATTACCAGCCTCGAGTGCTCAGAGCCGACGCTTACCCGGGCGCTGAAGGAGCTGCGTGAGTCCTACTCCGCGGAGATTAAGTACAGCAAGGCGGCGCACTCTTACCACCTTGTTAATCCGGGGCATCTGGATAAAAAGACCTTGCGTCGTATGAATGAAGCCCTCGCGGCGCACGCCGAGCTGAAAACCAGCGAAACGGGCGGCAGAGTTTATCTCGATAAGGATAAAAAAACCGCCGTCTCGCTCTCGCTGCGTATGCGCATCTTGCGCAAAATCGACCGCCTGGCGAATCTGAGCGGTACGACGCGCAGTGAAGCCGTCGAAAAGCTGGCCGAACGCGCCGTCGACGATCTGATTAAAGAGTTCAACGCCAAAAAGCTCGCGCGTTAATTCCCGTGCCCCGGCAGCAGGCCGGGCGCCACGTTTTACCCCTCTCCTCATCTTTCCCTGTTGATGCCTATAAAAGTTGGCGTCTTGACACGCATTGCGCATGGTCGCCACGCTGAATGCGGACTAAACTTCGCAGAGGCCGCGCGGCATAACGCTATGTAGTTGTTGAAAAAGCGCTAATTTCATTTAAGGCTCTCTTTTTTTTCCTGCGCTTCGCTGCAATTCACAGCCTCTCCCGGCTTTCTCTGCTATTGCTGGATACAAACCTTTCATACCTCTAACAGGATTAGATAATGCGAAGACTACCCGTTTATCTGTTGCTTGATACCTCTGGTTCGATGCATGGCGAACCGATCGAAGCCGTTAAAAACGGCGTGCAGACCCTCCTTACCACCCTTAAGCAAGATCCCTATGCCCTGGAAACTGCCTATGTTTCGGTGATCACCTTTGACTCATCGGCACGCCAGGCGGTACCGCTAACCGATCTGCTGAGCTTCCAGTTACCGACACTTGCCGCCAGCGGCACAACCTCCCTTGGTGAAGCGCTCTCTCTTGCCGCCAGCGCCATCAGCAGTGAAGTGCAGAAAACCACCGCAGATACCAAAGGTGACTGGCGACCGCTGGTGTTTCTGATGACCGACGGTTCCCCGACCGACGACTGGCGCAAAGGGTTGCAGGATTTTAAATCGGCGCGCACCGGCGTCGTGGTGGCCTGCGCAGCGGGTCATGATGCGGACACCAGCGTGCTGAAAGAGATCACCGAAGTGGTGCTGCAGCTTGATACCGCCGACAGCTCATCCATCAAAGCCTTCTTCAAATGGGTCAGCGCCAGCATCTCGGTAGGCAGCCAGAAGGTGGAATCCAGCAAAAAAGAGGTGATTGGCCTCGACGATCTGCCGCCACCGCCGCCGGAAGTGAATGTCGTTTTATAACTCATCGATTAAGGGGACGTTATGTCTGTCAGTCTGAGCAAAGGCCAGGGCGTGAGCCTGAAGAAAAATGAGCACGATCTCTCCTCCGTCACCATTGGTCTGGGTTGGGATATCAACGAAGAGAAGAAAGGTTTGCTGGGCGGGCTGTTTGGTAAGAAAGAGGAGGAGTATGACCTCGATGTGATCGCCTTCCTCTGTAACGCCGCAGGAAAGGTGACCGATCTCGGCAAGGTGGAGAATGGCAAACCGACGCTGGTTGATGGCGACATTATCTTTTTCAACAGCCTGCGCCACAAATCGGGCGATATCTGGCTGACGGGCGATAACCGCACCGGCGCGGGTGACGGCGACGATGAGCAGATCATCGTCAAGCTCAATGCGCTGGACGCCAAATATGAAAAAATTGTCTTTATCGTGCAGATCTATAACGGGGAAAAATTGCAGCAGCACTTCGGTAAAGTGCAGAACGCGTTTATCCGTGCCGTTGATGCCCGTAACGTTGAGATGGCGCGCTTTGATCTCTCCGGCGGGCCGAACTTTACTCACCAGCGCTCCATGGTGTTTGCCGAGCTGGTGCGTGAACCGACCGGCTGGAAGCTGAATGCCATCGGCGAGCCGTCGCCTTCAGACTCCTTTGTCGCCCACCTGAGGAACTATATGTGATGCGCCGCTTACCCGTTTACCTGGTGATCGACACCTCCGGCTCGATGCGCGGCGAGTCGATTCACGCCGTTAACGTCGGTATCCAGGCGATGCTGAGCGCCCTTCGTCAGGATCCCTACGCCCTTGAAAGCGTCCATATCTCCATCATCACCTTCGATAATGCGGCGCGTGAGTTTATCCCGCTGACGCCGCTGGAGGATTTCCAGTTCGCCGACATCGTGGTGCCAAGCGCGGGAGCCACCTTTACCGGTGCGGCGCTGGAGTGCCTGATCGAGTGCGTCGACCGGGATGTACGTCGCGCCGATGGCGACCAGAAAGGTGACTGGCGACCGCTGGTCTTTCTGATGACTGACGGCACGCCCTCTGATGCCTTCGCTTATGGCGAAGCGGTGAAAGCGATTCGCAGCCGCGCATTTGGCTCGATCATCGCCTGTGCGGTTGGCCCGAAAGCGGGCCACGAGCACCTCAAACAGCTGACAGATAAAGTGGTGTCGCTCGAAACCCTCGATTCAACGGCCTTCGCGGGCTTCTTTAAATGGGTATCGGCGAGCGTCTCATCGGGCAGCTCCAGCGCGGGCGTGAATAACGACTCGGATAACCTTCCGCCGCCACCGCCGGAGATCCAGCTGGTGCTGTAAGGAACAGGAGAGGCAACGCGCTGGCGTGCTGCGCCTCTCTGCCACTCCCCTTTTGTTCGCGTTACACGGCCCTCACGAGGATAAGCAATGAGACGCCTTCCGGTATTTTTTGTCCTGGACTGCTCAGAGTCCATGATTGGTGAAAACCTGAAAAAAATGAACGATGGTCTGCAAATGATCGTCAGTGATTTAAGAAAGGATCCCCATGCGCTGGAGACCGCCTGGGTCTCGGTCATCGCCTTTGCGGGCATTGCGCGCACCATTGTTCCGCTGCATGAGATCGCCTCGTTTTATCCGCCGCGCCTGCCGATTGGTGGTGGCACGCACCTTGGCGCCGCGCTGCGGGAGCTAAGCGTGCAGATCGACACCCAGGTGAGGGTCACCACCCATGAAGTTAAAGGGGACTGGAAACCGGTGGTCTACCTGCTGACCGACGGCCGCCCGACGGATGATCCCAGCGCGGAGATCAAACGCTGGAAAGAGCACTACGCCCGCAAAGTTAACCTTATCGCGGTCGGTCTTGGCCCCTCGGCGGATCTCAATATCCTCAGGCAACTGACGGAAAATGTGATGCTGTTTACCGAGTCCCGTGAGGGTGACTTTACCCGCTTTATTAAGTGGATCACCGCCTCCGTCACCGCTCATAGCCGCAGCGTGGGTGAAGAAAAACCGCCGGAACTCAACCAGACGGAGTATATCGTCCGGCTGGCGAAAGAGGACGTTGTCCGCGCCTATGATGAGAATTGCGTGACGCTCACCGGGCGCTGCAGCAAAACCCGCCGCCCCTATCTGATGAAATATGAGCGCCCGCCGGTGAACGTCTCCGGTCTCGATTTCCGTCTTAACCTGAACAACTTCAATATTGCCGGTTGCTACCCTATCGATGAAGAGTACTTCGACTGGTCTGACGCATCGACCTACAACGTGCAGGTAAACACCCGCGATCTGCACGGTGTGCCGGGCTGCCCCCACTGCGGTAACGCCAGCGCGTTTGCCATGTGCGCCTGCGGCAAACTGCTCTGCATCGATGGGCCTGATGAGGTGGTCTGCCCCTGGTGCGAAAGAGTGCTCTCCTTCAGAGATAACGGCGGAGATTCCGATTTTGACGTGAGCAGAGGACGAGGCTAATGAGCGCTGAAAAAGAGATTATCGGCTTTATTCTGCAGTCGCGCGGGCATGAAGTCGGTGAGGCAGAGTTAACCGCGTTGTCCGGGGAGCCTGCGCTACGGGACAAACTCGACGCGTTATTCACCGAGCTGGAAAACCAGCTCGCGGCCGTCGAGGGTAAAGCCACAACACCGCAGGCTGAGGAGAGCGCTGAAGCGATCGAATCAGCAGAAGACGCGATAACAGAGCCCGACGCTGAACAGGCCGCGCCGCGCCCGGAGTTGTGGAAGCTAATGCCCTATTACGAATTTGAGACCCCGGCAAAAGCGACCCTTGACCCAATGCCGCCGGTGTTGAAACCTGGCCAGGTGCCGCCAGCGCGATCCGCCGAAGCGGAACGTCCACGCCCTGTGCCCTGCGCGCGTATCAGCGTGCCGAATGCCCGTGCAGGCGAAGCCTTTTGTGCCCCGCTGGTGATTACCCTTGATGATGGGCAGACGGCAACTATTAATGATGTCGTGATCCCTGAAGCGTGCGGGCTTCATTTCGACAAGGCGCAGCAGGTACTGAGCGGCGTACCGTCACAGAGCGGCGATATCGAGATGCTGGTGCGCTGGTCCTGCGCTTCGCACACCAATGGTGAAACACCGCTGCTGTTTGTGGTGAACCCGGATCCGCGCAGCCTCTGGAAAATCATTGAGCCGCCAGCGGATGCCCCCTACCCGAAAGCGCATGTCGAACATGAAGGGATTGTGCGTGATGGCGTGAGGATCGCCGGGGCGAGCCGCCGCGGGCGCTCCCATGAGCATGCGGGCAGCTTCCGCGATGATGACTTCTATCTCAACCACAGCGAAGAGACGGGCTGGAGCGTGATGCTGGTGGCCGATGGTGCGGGCAGCGCAGCAAACTCCCGCGAAGGATCGCGAATTGCCGCCGAAGTGGCCGGGGAGTATCTCTTCAGCCAGTTACGCGGGCCGCGAGGCGCGGAGTTAAAGCAGCAGATTGCGCGCTGGGGCACCGAGGAGCAGCAAAACACCATTAACGCGATGCTGCACCACTTTAAGCAGGCGGCAACCCTTGCGGTTAACAGCATCTCAAATGAGGCTATTCGCGCGGAGCAGCCGGTAAAAACCTACTCCACCACGCTGCTGGCAACCGTCTCACTGCGGCTCGGCGAGCAGCTGTTTGCCGCCTCGTTCTGGCTGGGCGACGGCGCAATTGCGGCTTACAGCCCCTCGGGCAAAGTGCGCGTGTTAGGCAATCCTGACAGCGGCGAGTATGCCGGGCAGACGCGCTTTCTCGACGCGTCGATTATTGCCGACCCCGCCTTCTCCGGACGCATCAGCGTCGGCAAGTGGCAGGATGTCTCGCATCTTATCCTGATGACCGATGGCGTCTCCGATCCCCGCTTTGAAACGGATAACGGCCTGCGCAGCGACGAGAAGTGGACGCAGCTGGTCAACGAGCTTTCACCCCTGCTTGAGGATGCCGGGCAGGCACCGGAACGTCTCGCCGAGTGGCTCAACTTTTTCTCTCCAGGCAACCATGATGACCGCACTCTTGTGCTGGCATGGTGACTGACACGCGTTACGGGTGACTGAATATGGCAAATATCGTTACATGTACAACAAAAGATGGGCAGACGGTGCAGTACGTCGACGAAGTCATCGGGTCGGGTTCGATGAAAGATGTCTACTTCTCACCGGACAAGTCCTATGTGGTGGCCTTCTACCACAAGCCGCAAAACGCCCAGGCGAGAGAGCGGATTGATATGATCACCGGGCGCTACCGGCAGAATATCTTTGAGCAGGCGGGCGGAGATTACTGGAAAGATCTCTTCTGCTGGCCGACGCATGTCGTGGAACACAACAATAAAATCGGTATTGTCGTTCCCGTCTATCAGCAGCACTTCTTCTTTAAGTATGGCTCGAAGAATGATGACTTCCTCGGCATCAAAGGGCGTGAAAAAGAGGGAAAATGGTTCGCCAGCGCCAGTAACCAGAACAAATTCCTCGATCCGCGCGAGCGCGGCAACACCCTCACCTATCTGAAGGTGTGCCTGCTGCTGACCCGTGCGGTGAGAAGGATGCATGCCGCAGGCCTCTGCCACAGTGATTTGAGCTACAAAAACGTGCTGGTCGATCCCGAGCAGGGCCACGCCTGTATTATCGATGTCGATGGGCTGGTCGTGCCGGGAAAATACCCGCCTGACGTGGTTGGCACCCCCGATTTCATCGCGCCGGAAGTGGTGGAAACCAGCCACCTCGCGAAAGAGGATCCTAAGCGCGTGCTGCCGAGCATCGCGACGGATCGCCATGCGCTGGCGGTGCTGATCTACATGTATCTCTTTTTCCGCCACCCGCTCAGAGGCGGAAAAATTCACGATCTCGATGATGAGACACGGGACGAAACGCTGGCGATGGGCGAGCGGGCGCTGTTTATCGAACACCCGACGGACAGAAGCAATGCCGTCAAGCTTAATCAGATCTCCCCGTTTGCGCTGCCCTGGGCCGACCCGGAAAAAATTCCCTATACCATTATGGGGCCCTATCTGACGCCGCTGTTCGATCGGGCGTTTATCGAGGGGTTGCATAACCCCACCCGTCGCCCGACGGCTGATGAGTGGGAAAGCGCACTGGTGAAAACCGTGGATCTGATCCAGCCCTGCCAGAACAGCAGCTGTGATCAGAAGTGGTATGTCTTCTCCGGTAAAACCAAACCGGTCTGCCCCTACTGCGCAACGCCCTACCGTGGGAAATTGCCGATTCTTAACCTCTACTCCTCCCGTAAGGCAGGCAGCTTCCGGCCTGACGATCACCGGTTAATGGTGTGGAGCGGTCAGTCCCTTTACGCCTGGCATGTGAACCGGCTAATTGCGCCGAATGAGCGCACCACAGCGGAGCAGAAAAAGCGTGTTGGCTACTTTGTTTACCATAACGATCAGTGGTGGCTGGTGAATGAAGGGATTGAGGGGCTGATGTCGCTCCCGGATAAAAGGCCTATCCCGATTGGCGACAAAATCGAGCTGACGGACAACGCGCAATTCGTTCTCTCCCAGGAAGAAGGCGGCAGGCTTGTGGTAGTTCAGCTTCTTTCCAACTGATTAACATCAACGGCAGGCAGCCTTTGCCTGCTTTTTTTCATGGAGTTCATCATGCTGCCAACGCTTACCACCATCAGTGGCATTTTTTACCGGGCAATCGATCCTGCTTACCGCGATCTGGCACTGGCGGGGTCGCGAAATGCGGGCAGATATTCGCGGGCCGATCAACCGACGCTCTACCTGAGTTCCTCGCCCGAGGGCGTCGACGCGGCGATGCAGGCGCATAAAGCGAACCGCAGCGCGCAGCAGGAGATCATTCAACTGCGCGTTCAGGCCGCACGCATTTTCGATTTACGCAACGCTGCTGCCTTAACGGCCGCCGGTATCGATCTCGCTGATGCCGTTGCGCCGTGGCAGGAGATTGTCGCCGCAGGCAGCACGCCCTCCTCCTGGCGCGTGCGCCAGCAGCTGGAAACGTTGGGTGCGGCGGGTTTAATTGACCCTTCGCGCAAAGCGCCGGGTCTCTGGCATCTGGTGCTGTTTAGCTGGAATAGCGGCGCCGGGCAGCCCGAGGTGGAGATCGTGACGTGAAGCCTGTGAAGATAACAGATTGTTTATCAATGTAAAAAAGTATGAGAGAACGCGCTTTTTGAGCACAGATAAATCTCAGATCATTGCAAAACCATTAATTATGGTAGGCAATTATTGTTGATGGATACTATTTTTATGCGATATTTACTCTTGTCTTGACGGTGTCTCCTGCCTAATCAAGACCCGCTCGTGACTGAGCAAACTGATGATGTACTAAAAGAAAAAATAGTATTTTGACTCTGCTGCCCTCCCGTGAGGGCATTTTTTTCGCCTGCGTTTTAGTAACAACGCTGCATCGCAATCCGCCGGCTTGCATCCAGTCCGCTTGCCGCTTCTGCGGCAATCAGGCTCTTAAGCCGTGGCGAAAGCGCCTCCTCTTCGATCTGCTCAAACCCCAGTGAGGCGTAAAACGCGGCGTTGAATGGCGCATAGCGATCGGTGGTCAGCGACGCGCCCGCTAAACCGCGCCTCTCTCCTGCGCTCAGCAGCGCCCGCAGCAGCTGGCGACCAATCCCCTTGCGCTGCCACGCCGGGTGAACATCCATTTCAGCGATATGCAGCCAGTTATCGACGATCTGCGCCCCGGCAAAGCCGACCGGCTGTTGGTCGACAGTCAACGCCACCAACAGCACTCCTTCGCGGGATAAATGTTCGAGATCTTCAAGGCTGGTTGCCGCCGGTGCACCGCTTACCGCCCCGGCGGCCCGCAGCGTCTCAAAAGCGGCGAGTTCAATCTCTCTTAGCGCGGCGAGATGCCCGGTGCGGGCTGGCGCAATGGTGATGTCATTCATTGGGTTCCTGAATTATTCGAGGCAATCAGTTCACTGTCGATTATCTCTTTAACCACCCCTTCTGTCTGCCAGCGCGTCAGCTTCTCCACTACCGTGTGATAGAGCGCATCCTGCTGACGCGGCAGGCAGATCGCCTGGGCAATCTGCATAAAATCATCCTCCAGCACGCGGTAGCCGGGATGTTCTGTAGCCGTTTGCTCCAGGGGCTGGCGGATCCCGGCGACCATATCGCCCTCACCATGTAGAAAGGCTTCAATCGCCGCCTGCGATGAACTCAGGCGATTGAGCGTGGCGTGATCAAGCTCGCGGGTTAAGTAGAGATCGTACGCTGCGCCCCTGCCGACGTTTATCACCACGCCGGGTTTATCCATCTGCGCCACGCTCTGCCAAGGGCTTTGCGCCTTTACCAGCGCCGTGCCCTGAATAGTGATATAGGGCTGGGTGAAACGTAATGTCTCTTCGCGTTTCGGATCGACGGCGAGGAAAGCGATATCCCAGACGCCGTTCTCTGCATCCTCCACTACTTTTCCGGCTGTCGGATAGGTAATAAATTGCGCCTCTTTTGCCATATCGGCGGCAATCCGCCGGGCAAGTTCTACGGTGATCCCGGCAGGCTCACCCGCCGCGGTCTGGCGGGCAAGCACGGCATTGCCTAAATTGATGGCGAAACGAAGCGGTTGACTGGCTGACATAGTGCTTCTCCTGAAAGCAGTTTATGCCTTCAAAAGATAGCAGACGCGCGTCACTGCGGGTGGGCAATCAACCTTTTCAGTTCGGGAATACAGGAGCCGCAGTTGGTGCCGCACTTAAGCTTTTCACCAAGGCGCGAGACGCTGTTACACCCTGACTGAATCGCCTCGCTGATCGCCCGCTCACCGACAGCAAAACAGCTACAGATTGTCGCACCGGCAGGCGCCTTGCCGTTGGCGCTGCGCCCGGCCAGCAATGCCAGCCGTTGTGCGGCGCTTTGTGGCGGCCGGGAAAAGGCGGCGATGACCGCTGCCCGGTCTGGCTGCGGGCGCTGGCGGTGCGCGTAAAAGGCCAGTTGCAGTTCGCCATCCGCCCAGGCGAGCAGATTAAAGCCGTCGCTGCCAAGTGCGGCAGGCTGGCACACCCACTCGTCTGCCAGAAAATGCTCGCGTAGCCACGCCATCCATGATGTTGGCCACGCATTGTCAGCGAGCGCAAAGTGCGTGATGCCGGGCTGAGTAATGCGGCTCCAGTAGGCGGTTTTCGGCGCTGAAAGCGTATCTTCACGCAGAAAGAGTTCGCCCTGCCAGGCGGCCTGCCAGCGCTGAATATTAACCGGCATCTGTTTGCTCTCCGGCTGGCCGGAAAGGGGATCGGTCTCGGCGGCAATCAGCGCATCGACTCTCGCCTGCTGGCTAAAGGCGCTGTTCCAGTGCATCGGCACAAACACCCTGCCGCGCGGTTGCAGCGCATCCGGCTGGGCGCGCAGCAGCAGCCAGCCGTGAGTTGATGAAACACGCACAAGATCGTCTGCGCCGATCTGCGGCGCATCGTCGGGGTGAAACTGGCAAAACGGTTCGCTGATGTGCTGCATCAGCCGTGGAGACTTACCGCTGCGCGTCATAGTGTGCCACTGATCGCGGATGCGCCCGGTGTTCATCACCAGCGGCCAGCGCGGTGTCGGCGGGTTGGCGGGCAGACGCGGCGTCACGGCAATCAGGCGCGCCTTCTCATCGGCAAAAAAGAAGCGGTTATCGGTAAATAAGCGCGCCGTGCCGTGGGGATGCAGCCCATTTACCGGCCACTGAATGGGCTTAAGATCGTCCCACTGTTGGCGGGTCAACGTCGCGAGGCCGCTGATATCAAACGCCCGCGTGCCCTCATTTTCAAACCCCGTCAGCGCGGCATGTTCACAAAAGATCTCCGACGGATGCTGCCAGCTAAAGGCCTCGGCAAACCCCATGCGTTGCGCCACCTGGCTTACGATCCACCAGTCGGCGCGGGCCTCGCCCGGCGGTGGTAAAAAGGCGCGCTGGCGGGAAATGCAGCGCTCAGAGTTGGTAACGGTGCCGTTTTTCTCGCCCCACGCCAGCGCTGGCAGGCGGATATGCGCTGCGCGGGTGGTATCGGTGTCGCGCATCACGTCCGAAACAATCACCAGCTCGCAGCGTGCCAGCCCGGCGCGCACCCGATCGGCATCCGGCAGCGAGACCAGCGGGTTGGTACCCATAATCCACACCGCTTTTATCTCGCCCTTTTCCACGGCGCGAAAGAGTTCGACGGCATTCAGCCCGGGACTTTTTGTGACGTTGTCACTCTTCCAGAAGCGCCCGACGCGGTCGACCTCCTGCGGCGAGAAGCCCATATGTGAAGCCAGCTGGTTTGCCAGCCCACCCACTTCCCGCCCGCCCATGGCATTTGGCTGACCGGTTATCGAAAACGGCCCGCAGCCTGCACGGCCGATTTTCCCCGTCGCCAGGTGGAGGTTGATAATGGCATTGCACTTATCAACGCCGGAAGTGGATTGATTGATGCCCATTGAGTAGAGCGTCACCAGCGTACCGCTGGCGGCAATCATCTGGTAAAAGGCCAGCAGCGCTTCCTGCGGCAGCTGGCAATAGTCAGCGGTGCGCTCAGGCGTCCACTCCTCGACCGCCGCCAGCGTCTGCGCTGCGCCAGTGGTGTAATGATTGAGAAACTCCCGGTCGAGCTTGCCCTGCTGCGCCATAAAATGGAGTGCGCCGCAAAACAGCGCCGCATCGCTGCCGGGGCGCAGCGGCAGGTGGAGGTCGGCGAGATCGCAGGTGGCGGTAATACGCGGGTCGATAACAATAATGCGCATCTCCGGGCGCGCCTGTTTGGCTCTCATCAGCCGCTGGTAAACTACCGGGTGCGCCCAGGCAGTATTTGAGCCGGTGAGGATCACGCACTCTGCAAGCTCCAGATCCTCATAGCTGCACGGCACCGCATCGGCACCAAACGCCCGTTTATAGCCGACCACCGCCGAGGCCATACAGAGGCGCGAGTTGGTATCCATGTTTCCGCTGCCGATAAAGCCTTTCATCAGCTTATTGGCGACATAGTAATCCTCCGTCAGCAACTGGCCGGAGCCATAAAAGGCCACCGCCTGCGGGCCGAACTGCGCAATCACCCGCTGCAACCCTTCCGCCACCGCATCCAGCGCGCGCTCCCAGCTTACCGGCTGCTGGTCGATCTCCGGCTGCAACAGTCGCCCGGCGAGATCCAGCGTTTCACCCAGCGCGCTGCCTTTCACACAGAGCCGCCCGTGGTTCGCCGGGTGCAACGTATCACCCTGGGCGCTAAACCCTTGCCCTTCAGGCTGCATACGCACTCCGCACCCGACGCCGCAGTAAGCGCAGGTGGTGGAAACCGCCGCGCCCGTCACAGGCTCACCGTGGCGATGCGCTGTTCGCGCCCTGCCGCGACGCTTTGCGGCTGCGCCAGCACCCACACGCGCCCGCCCTCCACTTTCACCGGCCAGACGCTGAGCGCGGTCTGCTCATCATCGAGGCTGCGGCCATCGCGCAGGCGAAAACGCTGCTTATAAAGCGGCGAAATCACCACCGGTTCACCGTTAACGTCCCCCAGCAGCCCGCGCGCCAGTACGTTTGCCTCGCTATCCGGTTCATGATTGCTGAGGGCAAACACCTGCTGCGGGTGATCCGGCAGATGGAAGAGCGCGATTTGCTGATGACCGAGCCGCGCCGCCATCCCCGCATGGTGCGGGATCTCCGATAATGCGCAGAGATCGACCCAGCCCTGCGGCAGCGGGTTGTGTCCAGAAGAAGGCAGTGCGGCGCGCTCCTGCGCGGTTGCCGGGCGGATCTGCTGGCGCTCCGGCACCATCACCACTCCCTCATCGGGCCGATCGCTGTTTACAAACGGGCGGAACAGCGCCAGCCGATCCGGGTCCGAGAGCGTGGTTTGCCATTCACACTGATAAGCGTCGATCACCGTCTGCATCTCGCTCTCCAGCTCGGCGGCGATGTTCAGGCTATCCTCCAGCACCACCTCGCGCAGGTAAGCCATGCCGCCGTCGAGATTATCCATCCAGGTACTGGTGCGTTGCAGGCGGTCGGCGGTGCGGATGTAGAACATTAAAAAGCGATCGACGGTGCGGATTAACGCTTCGGTGCTCAAATCCTGCGCCAGCAGATCGGCGTGGCGCGGCTTCATGCCGCCATTGCCGCAGACATAGAGGTTCCAGCCCTTCTCGGTGGCGATCACGCCGACATCCTTACTCTGCGCTTCGGCGCATTCGCGGGTGCAGCCGGAGACCGCCATCTTGATTTTGTGCGGCGAGCGTAGCCCTTTGTAACGGTGCTCCAGTTGCAGCGCCAGCGCGGTGGAGTCCTGCACGCCGTAGCGGCACCAGCTGGATCCGACGCAGGATTTCACCGTGCGCAGGGATTTGCCATACGCGTGCCCGGTCTCAAAACCGGCTTCAACCAGCTGCTGCCAAATCTCCGGCAGCTGTTCGAGGCGCGCGCCAAACAGGTCAACGCGCTGGCCGCCGGTGATCTTGGTATAGAGGTTATAGCGCCGCGCAATCTGCCCGATGGCAATTAGCCCGTCCGGCGTGATTTCCCCTGCGGGAATGCGCGGCACCACGGAGTAGGTGCCATCTTTCTGGATATTGGCAAAAAAACGGTCGTTGGTATCCTGCAACGGCAGGTGCTGCGGCTTCAGCAGATACTCGTTCCAGCAGGAGGCGAGCACCGAGCCGACCAGCGGTTTGCAGATCTCGCACCCGTGGCCGCGCCCATGTTTCGCCAGCAGTTCGTCAAAGGTGCGGATATTGCCCACCCGCACCAGGTGGTAGATCTGCTGGCGCGAGTATGGGAAGTGTTCGCAGAGATCCTTTTTCACTTCGACGCCCATCTCTTCAAGCGCGAACTCCATCACCTGCTTGGTGAGCGCTGCGCAGCCGCCGCAGCCGGTCGCCGCTTTGGTGCAGGATTTGATCGCTGCCATATCGGCACTGCCGCTGTTCACTGCCGCACAGATATCGGCTTTGCTGACGTTATGACAGGAGCAGATCTGCGCGCTGTCGGGCAACGCCGCGACGCCGAGCGTTGGCGCTGCCTCCCCGCTGCTGGCAGGCAGGATCAGCGTCTCGGGCCGCGCGGGCAGCGGCATATCATTGAGCACCATCTGCAACAGCGTGCTGTAAGACTCGCTGTCACCAATCAGCACCGCACCAAGCAGCTTTTTGCCATCCTCTGAGACGACGATTTTTTTGTAGATCTCAGCCGGGCCATCAACCCAGCTGTAGCTCTCACTCCCCGGCGTGCGGCCGTGGGCATCGCCAATCGACGCCACTTCAACGCCAAGCAGCTTCAGCTTGGTGCTCATATCCGCGCCGGTAAATGCCGCTTCACCGTCCGCCAGTGTCTCCGCCAGCGTGCGCGCCATCTGATAACCTGGCGCGACGAGGCCGAAAATCTGCCCATTCCACAGCGCGCACTCGCCGATGGCGAAGACGTCCGGATCGGAGGTGCGGCACTGGTCATCAATCACAATGCCGCCGCGCGGCCCAATTGCCAGCCCGCAGTCGCGCGCCAGGTTATCGCGCGGGCGAATGCCTGCCGAGAAGAGCACCAGATCGGTTTCAAGAAAGCTGCCATCGGCAAAGTTCATGCGATAGCGGCTGGTCTCTCCGGCGACGATTTCGCGCGTCTCTTTGCCGGTATGCACCTGCACGCCAAGGGCTTCGATTTTGCGCCGCAGCATCGCCGCCCCGCCCTCATCCAGTTGTACGCCCATCAACCGCGGCGCAAACTCCACCACATGGGTTTGCAGGCCGAGGTTTTGCAGCGCGTTCGCCGCTTCCAGCCCAAGCAGGCCGCCGCCGACCACCACGCCACGCTTGCCCTCCTCGGCACAGGCTTTGATCGCCACCAGGTCGTCGAGGGTACGGTAGACCAGGCAGCCTGGTGCGTCGTTACCTGGGATCGGCGGAACAAACGGCGACGAGCCGGTAGCCAGCACCAGCCGATCCCACGCCGTCTGGCGACCGAGCTTATCGACGACAAAACGGTGTTGAAGGTCGATCTGCGTAATCCCCTGATTCAGGCGCAGCTCAATGCCGGTGGCCTCGAAAAAGCCCTCTTCGACCATCGACAGCGACGCAGCGCTACGCCCGGAAAACCAGGCCGAGAGATGTACGCGGTCATAAGCCGGTACCGGCTCCTCGGCAAAGACAATCACCTGGTAGCGCAGATGCAGTTCACGCTCCACCAGCTGTTGCAGAAAGTGGTGGCCGACCATGCCGTGTCCGGCGACAACTAAAACAGGTTTTGACATCACATCGCTCCTCGCTATCTCAGTGGATAACGGCTGGTTCAGAATGGGGGAAAGATCCTCTTCAGGGGCAAAGAGGCTCGGCTGGCCGGGGGTGTTAAGCCGGGCGAAGTACCCCGGCCCGTCGCTGATATCGCCCCACAGCAGCACACCGCGCAGCTGGTTATCGCTAATCACCAGGCGGCGGTAATCGCCGGTAAACGGATCGGTTGCGGTGTAAACCGCATCGCCGTCGCGCGCCCCGGCGCAGTAGAGATCGAGGCCGCTCACTTTCAGGCGCAGCGGCACCTCTTCAAGCGCGAACGGCGCATCCGCTTCACCAACAAGCCTGGCGGCAAGGGTCTCCGCCTGCCGCCAGCAAGGTGCCACCAACCCGAAGGTGATCTCACCGAACTGGCAGCACTCGCCGATCGCTGAAATCGCCGCATCGTCAGTACGCAGGTGACCATCCACCAGAATGCCGCGATCGCACGCCAGCCCGGCAGCCTGCGCGAGGGCGATATTGGGCCGCACCCCGGCGCAGACCACCACGCCCTGCGCCGGGATCTGCCGTCCATCCTGCAACTCCACCGCGCTCAGGCAACCCTGCGTATCGGCGCAGCAGGCGCGCGTCTCTGCCGCCAGCAGCGTGTCGATGCCGCGTGCATTGAGGCTCGCTTGCAGCAGCCCTGCCGCGTGCGCATCCAGCTGTTGATCCATCAGGTGCGGGCCGCGATGCACAATCACGCTGTGAATACCGCGCTGCGCCAGCGCCGCCGCGGCTTCAATTCCCAGCACCCCGCCGCCCAGCACCACCGCCGTCTCTTTGGCGCTGAGTTGGTTCAGCATCGCCTCAACATCCGCCTGCTGGCGAAAGGCGTAGACGCCAGGTAGATCGATGCCGGGAAGCGGCGGCATAAAGGGGCGCGATCCGGTGGCGATCACCAACTGGTCGTAAGCGAGTGATTCCCCGCCAACGCACACTGTGCGGGAGGCGCGATCGATCGCCGTCACCGGCTGCCCCGCAAGCCGCGTCACGCCGTGGCGGACATACCAGGCCTCGTCATGCAGCACGATCTCATCGAAGGTTTTCTCGCCCGCCAGCACCGGCGTCAGCAGAATGCGGTTATAGGCCGCTCTCGCCTCCTCATCGATCAGCACAATATGAAAGCGGCCAGGCGCGCGTTCGTAGAGCTGTGCGACCAGCCGCGCACCCGCCATGCCGTTGCCAATCACTATCAGACGCGGTTTCTCCATCGGCATATTCCTCAGGCCACGGCTTTATGTTTTTCATGCAGGAAGTGCAGCACCTGCTGGCGGTAGTGATGAAACTGCGCATCGTTAGCCAGCGCCAGCCGTGAGCGCGGACGCGGCAGTGTGACCTCCAGCACCTCGCCCACCTTCGCCGCCGGGCCGTTGGTCATCATCATTACCCGGTCAGAGAGCAGCACCGCTTCGTCGACGTCATGGGTGATCAGCACAATGGTGGTGTTGAGCTGGGTCTGGATCTCCATCACCGCATCCTGCAAATGGGCGCGCGTCAGGGCATCGAGTGCGCCGAAAGGCTCATCCATCAGCAGCACTTTGGGCTTCATCGCCAGCGCGCGGGCAATGCCGACACGCTGCTTCATGCCGCCGGAGATCTCGCCGGGGCGCTTATGCATCGCATGCCCCATATGCACCAGTTCAAGGTTGTGGGCGATCCACGCCTGCATCTCGCTTTTGCTCATCTCGCCTTTAAACACCTGGTGTACCGCCAGCGCGACATTCTCCGCTGCCGTCAGCCACGGCAGCAGGGAGTGGTTTTGAAACACCACCCCGCGTTCGGGGCCGGGGCCGACGATCTCCTGGTTATCACACAGCAGCACCCCCTGTGTCGGGCGGCTCAGGCCGGCAATCAGGTTTAAGAGCGTTGATTTGCCGCAGCCGGAGTGGCCAATCAGGCTGACCGTCTCCCCCTGGGCGATGGTAAAGCTGACATCATCAAGGGCGACAAACGGCCCGCTGGCGGTGGCAAAGGTTTGGGTCACGTTTTCGACCCGGATAATGGCGTGTCTCTTTTTCATTTATGACTCCCGACGAGTGTCGTAGCTAAAACGGCGGGCAATGGCCATCAGCCCCTGCTCCAGCGCCATCCCCACCACGCCAATCAGCAGAATGGCGATGATGATGTTTTGCACATTGAGGTTGTTCCACTCATTCCAGATCCAGAAACCGATGCCGACGCCGCCGGTCAGCATCTCGGCGGCGACAATCACCAGCCAGGCGATACCGATCGATAAGCGCACGCCGGTGAGGATGTGCGGCAGCACGGCGGGAAAGAGGATTTTGCGCATCACGGTGAACTCACTGAGCTTCAAAACGCGCGCGACGTTGAGGTAATCCTGCGGAATACGCATCACCCCTTCGGCGGTGTTGAGGATCATCGGCCAGATGGAGCAGATAAAAATCGTCCATGTCGAGGCCGGTTCGGCGCGCTGAAACAGCAGCAGGCCAATCGGCAGCCAGGCCAGCGGGCTGACCGGGCGCAGCAGCGCGATCAGCGGGCCAAACATGCGGGCGATAAAGCGAAAACGGCCAATCAGAAAGCCGACGGGAATGCCGACCAGCGCCGCCAGACCAAAGCCGAGCGCCACGCGCTCAAGGGAGGCGAGCACGTTCCAGCCAATGCCCATATCATTCGGCCCGTCGATATAAAACGGCTCGGCGAAGAGGGTTTTCGCCGCTTCCCAGGTTTGCAGCGGTGTCGGAAAGCCTTTGCTGTTGAGCGCTGCCACCTGCCAGAGGGCGATCAGCACAACTGCGCCGAGCAGGCCGGGGATCGCGGCGCTAATAACGCGCTGCATCATCTTGCGCAGGCGGTTTACCGGCGCGCGTTTCGCCACTTTAGGTGCAGCCTGTGGCGCGGCGGCTTTCAGCGGCACAATCGCCGCGCTCTGCGGCGTTGGCTCCAGCGGGATCACTTTCGGTTGGGTATTCACAGACATTCTTGGCCTCACTTAGCGGTGGATGGCAAAACTGTTGGCGTAGGCCGCAGGATCGCTGCCGTCCCACACTTTCCCGTCAATCAGGGTGCTGCTGCGCATTTGGCTGGTGGGCACGCTGATGCCGCCCACCGCCGTCGCGGCCTGTTTGTAGAGGTCGCTGCGGTTGATCTGGCGCGCGACGGCGAGGTAGTCGGGATCGCTTTTCAGCAGGCCCCAGCGTTTTTGCTGAGTCAGAAACCAGATGCCGTCGGAGAGCCACGGGTAGCTGACCGCGCCATCGTTGAAGAAGCGCATCGCATGGGCGTCCTGCCACCTCTTCCCTAATCCGTCTTCATAGTGGCCGAGCATCCGGCCTTCGATGGTCTCAACGGCGGTGTTGATATAGGCGCGCGCGGCGATGGTTTTTGCCGTTTCGCGGCGGTTTTCATCGGAGGCGTCGATCCAGCGCGAGGCCTCCAACACTGCGGCGGTCAGGGCGCGCGCCGCATTGCCGTTTGCCGAGACCCACGCCGAGGTAGTGCCGAGCACTTTTTCCGGGTGATCGGGCCAGATCTGCTGGCTGGTGGCGGCGGTAAAGCCGATGCCGTCGAGAATGGCGCGCTGGTTCCACGGCTCGCCAACGCAGAAGCCGCTCATATTGCCAATCTTCATGTTCACCACCATCTGCGGCGGCGGCACCACGACATTGCGCACATCGGCAAAGGGATCGATCCCGGCATTCGCCAGCCAGTAGTAGAGCCACATGGCGTGGGTGCCGCTCGGGAAGGTCTGCGCAAATGTGTAGGTGCCCTGCGGGCTGGCGGCAATCACCTTTTTCAGCGATGCGCCATCGGTAACGCCCGCTGCTTTCAACTGGTTCGATAAGGTGATCGCCTGACCGTTGTTGTTGAGGGTCATCAGCACCGCCATCTCGCGCTGTGGGCCAGAGACGCCGAGTTGCAAGCCGTAGACCATGCCGTAAAGCACATGGGCGGCATCGAGTTCGCCGGAGAGCAGCTTGTCGCGCACCGAGGCCCAGCTCGACTCTTTACTCGGGATAATGGTGATGCCGTACTTCTCATCAAACTTCTTCACCGCCGCCATCACCACCGGCGCGCAGTCGGTGAGCGGGATAAAGCCGACGCGCAGGGTCTTCTTCTCCGGCGCGTCTGAACCTGCCGCCCACACGCTGTTCATCAGGCCCGGGATCAGCAGGCTGCCGCCCAGCGCCGCGCTGCCCGCCAGAAAGCGGCGGCGCGAAAGTTTACTCACGGTGTTGTCATCGTCTTGCGTCATTGCGGCATCCTGTCAGTTGAAAAGGGGCAAAAAAAAAGCGTCCGGTTAGCGCTCAGTCTCCTGAACGCTAACGGACGCCTTTATCCGGGAAGTGAAGCTGGCCGCCATTAGCCAGCACCTTCGTAGATGAGATAAGCAGAATGTGTGCCAGGTTTCTCATGCCTGTAAAAACAGGGGATTAGCGATTTGGCTCACAAAATTTGCACCGCAACGGGCGGTGAAATGCACACCTGCGGTGCAGCTACTCCTTTGGGGTTAGGTGGGTTTTTTACCCATTACGGCGGCGACGGAGAGCATCGCGTCGGCGATCTCCGCCAGCTTCTTGTTCTGCTGCATCGCCATCTCGCGCAGGATTTTGTGCGCCTGCGGCTCGCTCATCGCGTGGTGCTGCATCAGCAGGCTTTTCGCCCGCTCCACCAGCTTGCGCTCGGCAAGGGTGGCGCGCAGCCCGGCGAGTTCCGCATCCAGCGCCTGCAACTGGCGGGACTGCTGCTCAACCAGCTCCAGCACCGCGCGGCTCAGTTGCGGCGGGATCAGCGCCGTAAAGTGATCCTCAGCCTGCGGCAGCTGGGCGATCTCCTGGCGCTGCTGCTCGGCGTCGCGCTGTGCGGCAGCAATGCGCTGGCGACAACACTGCATCACCCCTTTTTCCAGCGCATCTTCAATACGTTTCATGGCATCGATACGCATTGTGGTGACCTCAAACCAGCGCAGTGCGGCCTCCGTTGGCTCGCCCGGCGGCAGCGTGCGGCTACAGGCGAGGCGGCGAAAGCGCTCCAGCTCGCGGCTCTCCTCCTGCTGCTGTTGCTGCCACAGGGCGAGGCTTGTGGCATCGGCAAACTCGCTGAAGGTGTGAAAGCAGCGCTCCTGGGCATCAATTAGCTCCACAAGTTGCTGGCTCGCTGACTCATCAACTGAACCAATGGTAAAGCCTGCCGCCACCAGCGCCCGCTCCTGCCCGGCCAGCTCTTTGCCCTGCATAAAGCTGAACAGCGCCAGCAGCGCGCGCGAGACGCTGGGATCGCCGGAGGTGTCGGCAGTTTCCACGATCAGCGCCAGGTGGCAGCGGATCACCTCGTTGTAGCGCTGCATCGCTTCCGGCTGGGCAATGACGAGCTGCTGCACCTGCTCGCGCAGCGGCGGCAGCGTGCTCAGGCTGTGCAGCACGCTGGCGATGCGGCTAAAAAGCCGCGCGGCGTTGCCCCGCGCCAGCCCCTCCTGATCGAGCGTTGCCAGCTGCTGATGCACCGCCTGTGCGGCGTGCTCTACCTGCTCTGCCCGCTCGCGCAGCCGCCCGCCCCATGTTTTCCCCTGCGAGCAGAGAAAAATATTGGCCGTACCGCGCTCACGTTGCAGCAAATGAATAAGCTGGCTCACCGCGCCGACCAGCTTGCCCATCTGCAACAGCTGTTGCAGGCCGGTGATTTCGCTGCGCCGCGAGGCGAGCACAAAATCGAGAGCTGAAAGCGTCATCGCACACCCTTCTCCAGAAAACCGTAGGCTCACTAAAGCAAGAAGTGTGCCGCCGCGATTGACATCAGGCGCGGGCGGGTGAGAATGCCACTTCACATCACAGGGAGAGGGTCAGGATATGGTGAAGAAAACGGCGGCACTGCTGTTACTTATCGGCGTGGTCTGGCTGGGGTGGCTGTTTCTGCGTACGCCGCAGGCAATCCGAGCTGATGACAGCGCGCTCTACGTGAAAAACCTGCCGTTCAGCGATAAAGGCAAAGTGAACTGGTGGCGCGACAACCGCGCGGCGCTGCAAAAGCAGTTTCCCCTGCTGGTGCGCCCCGGTAAGGCCGTAGTGATCATCATGAACTTTGACCGCTACGATCGCCTGCCGACAGGCACCCGCGATGGCAGTATTGATGACTACAACTGCTTCACCGATATCAGCGCGCCGGAAAACTGCATCTATAAAGAGATGGTGATGTTGATTTTCATCCATCCCGGCAAGAAAACCGTTTATAGCTTTGGTGAAACAAGTTACGAGGAGAGGCCAGACGGCACCCTGAAACGTGTTCACGAGACCTTTAGCATTCGCTAGGTATATTCACTCACCGAATTGTTTGACTTAGCCGGTAATCCGACCAGAATGTATTTGCCCCGTATCTCGCTGAAAAACAGAAACCTATGACCACACACTCGCGTTGTGTTACCCGCACAGGCCGCCTGAAAAAGATGGCCGTGCTGATGGCTGCTTTGCTGCTTGCCAGCTGCGCGTCGAAACCGCCGAAATCCCTTGTGACGCCGAACCCGCCGGTGAGCAAACAGCCGCTGCCCGATGGCGGGCTGAGCCAGCCGCAAACCATGCGCGGTATCTGGCTGGCGACGGTTTCCCGTCTCGACTGGCCGCCGATCAACTCGGTGACCCTCAGCCCGGCGCTGCGCGCAGAGCAGCAGAAAGCGGCGCTGACCGCGAAGCTCGATAAGCTGCAACGCCTCGGCATTAACACCGTCTTCTTCCAGGTAAAACCGGATGCTACCGCGCTGTGGCCGTCAAAGATTTTGCCGTGGTCAGATACACTGACCGGGGTGATTGGTCAGGATCCCGGTTACGATCCGCTGCAATTTATTCTGGATGAGGCGCACCAGCGCGGCATGAAGGTGCACGCCTGGTTTAACCCTTACCGCGTCTCGACCAATACCAAACCCTCCACGGTCGCGGAGCTTAACCGCACCCTCTCCCTGCGCCCGGCGTCGATTTTTGTCCTGCACCGGGAGTGGATCCGCACGGCGGGCGACCGCTACGTGCTTGATCCCGGTATTCCGGAGGTGCGCGACTGGATCACCAGCATTGTCGCGGAAGTGGTAGCGCGCTACCCGGTGGATGGTGTGCAGTTTGATGACTACTTCTACAGCGAAACGGCCAGTTCAGCGCTGAACGACAGCCAGACGTTTCGCCAGTATGGGCAAGGTTTTGTCGCCAAAGCCGACTGGCGGCGCCACAACACCCAGCTATTGATCGAGCAGGTGTCGCGCACCATCAAGCAACTGAATCCTAACGTGCAGTTTGGCGTCAGCCCGGCGGGCGTCTGGCGTAACCGCTCGTTCGATCCGGCAGGTTCCGAGACGCGCGGCGCGGCAGCCTATGATGAATCCTTTGCCGATACCCGCCGCTGGGTGCAGCAGGGGCTGCTTGACTATATTGCGCCGCAGATCTACTGGCCCTTTACCCGCGATGCCGCGCGCTACGATGTGCTGGCGAAGTGGTGGGCGCAGGTGGTGAAACCGACAAACACTAAGCTCTATATTGGCGTGGCGCTCTATAAAGTGGGTGAGCCGTCCAAAATGGAGCCGGAGTGGACGCGCGATGGCGGCGTGCCGGAGCTGAGAAAGCAGATTGAGATGAATGAAACCCTGCCGGGTATTGCGGGGACGATCCTGTTCCGCGAAGGTTACCTGGCGCAGCCGCAGACCCGCCAGGCGGTGGACTATCTACAGGGGCGCTGGGGGCGGTAATTACCAGTGCCAGAACCACCAGTAATCGGTGATGACGCTGAAAAAGCGCCCCATTCGATGAAGCACTCTCTCCAGCCAGTCCGCAAAGCGCGAGCGTAGCCGTGGCTCTTTCAGGGCCACGCCCCGCTCGCTTAACGCTTCCCATGCCGCGTGGCGCACGGCGAAGACAAAATCCTCTTTCGCCAGCGTGACCAGCGCTTCGGTGCTGCGCGCACTCTGCTCCTGTTGCAGGCGGGCAATCAGATCCAGCCGCTTGCGGTAGTCGCTCTTGTCATGCACGAGCCGAGTTAGCTCCTCATCCGTCACGCCCTTCTCCTTACTGGTGGCCGTCAGTTACTCCCCGGTCAGCGCGTCATAGAGCGTTTGCATCCGCGCGCGCAGATAGAGCACCGCTTTATGCTTGCGCGACAGCAGAGTCTGCACGCTGACGCCCAGCTCCTGCGCCAGGGCTTTGCAAGTGTAACCCTGTAACTCGGTTTTTTCGAACACCTCGCGCTGCGCCTCCGGCAGTTCCGCCAGCGCCCGCCCCAGCTCCTCCCACAAAAGCCCCTTCAGATACTCCTCTTCCGGCGTCTGCGCGATGCCAAACAGCGTTTCGGCTACCTCATCTTCAACGAAGTCTGATTCCTCGTCACCGTCAGCAAACAGGCCCGATAACGGCACTTCGCGCTTTTTACGCGCCCGGTCGGTCATCTCATTGCGCGCGGCGCGAAACAGCCAGGCGGCGACATTCTCCACCGGCTGCTCGACCTTCATTAACTGCCAGCTGATCTCCTGCAGGATATCTTCGCTCTCCTCTTTCACCGGCGAGCGGCTGCGGATAAAGGCTTTCAGCTTTGAGCGGCAGGCGTTCAGCGCCGTGATAAGTGCAGACTCAGTCGTCATGACGCGGGTCATCGCGCTCACCCGCGTTCGGACGCTGCTGCTCCGGCTCACCGCGACGTTCGTGCCAGCCGCAGTGGCCGTGGCGACGAAAACCTTCGCGGCGCTTCTCGACAAACTCTTCACGCTGCTCTGGCGTCATCGCCATCCAGCGCTCATGCATACGCCGGTGCGCGCGCCCCATGCCGAACATGCCGGGGCGAAAACCGAGGCCGCCAAAGAGAATGCGCGACAGCACCAGGATCCCGAGCGCCTGCCAGAAGCCGATGCTTTTCACGCCGAGGATTGCTGGCAGCAGTGCGTTCCACAGCGACATCACCACCAGACCGAGCACCACAAACAGCGCGGCGCCAATGATCAGCGGCTTCGCGCCGCGATGGCGACCAAAACCGTGCTGCCGTTCATTCATATGAAAATCTCTCATTGTTTTTCTTCCTCATCAGATTAGCGAATAAATGCCTGTGATGAAGTAGACGAATGAGCGCGGGAAATATTGCTAAAAAAGTGAAATAAAAAAACAGGCGCAACGAGTGCGCCTGAAAAAGTGCGGAGTAGCAGGAAGTTATTACGGGCGGCGGAACAGCGCGATGCTGCGGCCTTCCAGCTCGAAATCCTTCTCTTTGGTGATAACGATCCCGCGTTTCACCGTATCGGAGGTGGTCAGCTCCAGTACCCAGCCGCCTTCGCCAAACTGCGGAATGCGGAACGGCACGTTGCCTTCAAACGGGTTGAACAGCATCAGCACGTCGTGCCAGATGCCCTCTTCCTCTTGCAGATCGGCGCGGCCAATATAGACGCCCAGCGTGGTTCCCTCTTCCCACTGCTCCGGCAGCTGCTCGCCGCCGCCGGCGTTGTACCACTTGATCTCCATCCCGTCGCGCCAGTTTTCCCGGCGCAGCAGCGGCTGCGCGGCGCGCAGTTCAATCACCTGGCGGGTAAACTCGCGCAGCGCTTCGTTCGCGCCGTTTAAGGTGTCCCAGTGAATCCAGGAGATCTCGCTGTCCTGGCAGTAACCGTTGTTATTCCCGGACTGGCTGCGGCCAAATTCGTCGCCCGCCAGCAGCATCGGTGTGCCGTGGGAGAAGAGCAGCGTGGCGAGGAAGTTGCGTTTCTGGCGCTCGCGCACGGCATTGATGCCTTCATCGTCGGTCGGGCCTTCCACGCCGTAGTTATAGGAGCGGTTGTCGTTGTGACCGTCGTTGTTATCTTCGCCGTTCGCCTCGTTATGTTTTTCGTTGTACGACACCAGGTCGTTAAGCGTAAAACCGTCGTGGGCGGTGATGAAGTTGACGCTCGCCCACGGGCGACGCCCGCGCAGATCGTAGAGATCGCCGGAGCCGAGCAGACGGGCGGCGAAATCGGTCGAGACGTTATCGCCCTTCCAGTATTCGCGCAGCGTATCGCGGTATTTATCGTTCCACTCTGCCCAGCCCGGCGGGAAGCCGCCAACCTGGTAGCCGCCAGGGCCGATATCCCACGGCTCACCAATCAGTTTCAGCTTCGACAGCACCGGATCCTGGGTGATGGCGTCAAAGAAGCCGCCGCGCTGGTCAAACCCTTCCGGCTCGCGGCCAAGAATGGTGCCGAGGTCGAAGCGGAAACCGTCGATATGCATCGATTCCGACCAGTAGCGCAGGGAGTCCGTCACCATTTGCAGCACGCGCGGATGGGAGGTGTTCACCGTGTTGCCGGTACCGGTATCGTTGATGTAGTAACGATGCTGATCCGGCAGCGTGCGGTAGTAAGAGAAGTTGTCGATGCCCTTAAAGGAGAGCGTCGGGCCGAGTTCGTTGCCTTCGGCGGTGTGGTTATAAACCACGTCGAGGATCACCTCGATACCGGCATCGTGGAAGGCGCGCACCATGTCGCGGAAACCCTGGATGCCGCGCGGGCCATAGTAACGCGAGGCAGGCGCAAAGAAACCGAGGGTGTTATAGCCCCAGAAGTTGTGCAGCCCTTTGTCGAGCAGATGCTGATCGTCCGGGAACCAGTGCACCGGCAGCAGCTCCACGGAGGTGATGCCGAGGCTCTTGATATAGTCGACCGTCGCCTTGTGCCCCATCCCTTCAAAGGTGCCGCGCAGATCCTGCGGGATGCCCTGATTAAGCTGGGTGAAACCCTTAACGTGGGTTTCGTAAATGATGGCGCTCGGCCAGGCGATATTCGGCCGGTTTTGATCCTGCCACTCAAACTCGTTGGGATCGATAACCCGGCACTTCGGCGTAAACGGCGCGCTGTCGCGCTCGTCAAAGGTTAAATCTTTATCTTCGTGCAGCAGATCGTAGGCGAAGTGCGCTTCGTTCCACTCAATATCGCCAACCAGCTCACGCGCATACGGGTCAACCAACAGTTTGTTGGGGTTGAAGCGATGGCCGTTTTCCGGGTCGTACGGGCCATGCACACGGTAGCCATAGAGGGCACCGGGTTTCAGGCCTGGCACATAGCCGTGCCAGATTTCATGGGTATATTCCGGCAGTTCCAGGCGGGCAATCTCCTGTTTTCCGCTCGGATCGTATAAGCAGAGTTCCACGCGATGAGCGTGAGCTGAAAAGAGCGCAAAGTTCACGCCCTCACCGTCGTAATTCGCACCGAGTTGCTGGCCGTGCCCCGCCGTGATGTGATATGGCTTACCGTTAGACATGATCCCTCTTTCTCTTATTTAGAGCGTCACCTGACTTAACCCAACCAGACGCATAAAGTCGTTTTATGCGCTGACCAGTACTGCAAACGTAAAACCGCCAATCGATCGCAAATTGACGCGATCGTTGAGCAACACATCCTCTCCGCTAAGCATATCCCGGTAATGGCGATGCGCCAGCCGCTCCGGTAACGGGATCACCGCTCCGTTGAGGCTGCCATCCAGCGCGCCAAACAGCAGGCGCGGCGCCAGCACAATCAGCGCGTCGTCCTCGTCAACACGCGCGAAGGCGATGACATTATCCGCCTGCTCGCCGTCGGCGTTCAGCGGCAGGTAGTCGCCGTGGCGGAACAGCGCCGGTTTCTCCTGACGCAGGTGCAGCAGGCGCGCGATAAAGGATTGCTTAAGCTGACCGCTCGACCACCCCTCCTGCAAACGCGGGTCGGCATGCTCCTGGGCATCGAGCAGGCGCTCCAGTTCCGGGTAGTCCGGCTCCAGGCGGTTATCGGGGTCAACGAGGCTGAAATTGAGCGCTTCGCTGCCCTGGTAGATATCCGGTACGCCCGGCGCGGCCAGCTTGATCAGCGTCTGGGTCAGGCTATTCACCAGCCCGGCGCGGATAAATGGCAGTAAAGATGTGGTGAAATCCTGTAAAAATGGCTGATTATCCGGCGAAAGCAGGTGGCGAACGTAGTCCAGCACCGCGCTTTCATAGGCATCGTTGCTGTCGACCCAGTCGGTACGCTGCTTCGCTTCGCGCAGCGCCTTCTCGACAAACTCAACAAAACGCCCCTCCAGCGCTTTCAGCCCTTCGGCATCGTCCGGCTGCAACGTCACCGGCCAGACGCCTGCCAGCGCCTGGTAGATCATCCATGCCACCGCCGGACGCGGCGCGGGGCCATCCTCCAGCATGCTCACTTTATCTTTATTCATTTCACGCCAGCGGGTAACGCACTCGGCCCAGCGTGCGGGCGCCTCCGTCAGGGTGTAGAGCCTGGCGCGGGCATCTTCCCCGCGCTTGGTGTCGTGAGTTGAGGTGCCGGAGAGCGCATCTGGCTGTTTCTCAAGCCGTGTCTGCATCTCCTGGTGGAAACGGGCAAGGGAAAAGTTACGGCGTAACGGCTCGGCCCCCACTTCGTTAAGGGCGAGATCCATGTTCTGGCGGAAGAAGAGCGTGTCTTCCACCGATTTGGCCATCAGCGGCCCGGTCAGTTGCTGGAAGCGGGTGCGGAAACGGGCAGCCTCGTCACGCGCGCTGTCAGGCAGATCGCCGGTCAGAATACGGGTGATAAAGTCGAGTGCAGTCGGCTCCGGAGCAAAGCTACTGGCTTTTACCTTCGAGACCACTTTTTGCAGCAGCGCCAGGTCGGCAGGCGGCAGACCCTGCGCCGTGCCGTAGGTGCGATAGACCGGGAAGGCGATCAGCAGCTCGCGCAAGGCCTGGCGCAGCGCCTCTTCAGCGGGTGCAGAAGCTTCATGCCCGGCGATCTCACCGGCGAGGCGCAGCAGCACGCTGAACTCACCGGCGAAGTTACGATCGACCATCAATAGCTTCGCCGAGCGCAGCTCCGCTTTCATGTCGACCGGTTTACCGACCACCTGATCGTAAGCCTCGCGCAGGCCGTCGAGATTCTCATCATCAACCAGCACATCGGAGAGCGCAGCGATAAACTCATACCCGGTGGTGCCAGAAACCGGCCAGTCGTCGGGCAGATGCTCACCTTTACCGAGGATCTTCTCAACGGTGATATGGCAGTCATCGCCCGCTTTCTGCCGCAGGCGAATCAGGTAACCACGCGGGTCGGCAAGGCCGTCGACGTGATCGACGCGCAGGCCATCGACCGCGCCGCTGTGCACCAGTTCGAGGATCAGTTTATGGGTGTCATCAAACACCTGATCATCTTCCACCCGCATGCCGACCAGCCCGGTGATTTCAAAGAAGCGGCGATAGGAGAGATCGCTCGCCGCATCGCGCCAGCTCATCAGCCGCCAGGGCTGCTGCTCGTGCAATTCGGCAATTTTCGCCGCATCGGTCAGGCCAAGAATTTCCTGCTCGCGCCCCTGCCAGCTCGCTTCCACCAGCGGGTAAACGCTCTCGTAATAGACAAATGCCGGTTTACCGGTTTGCGGGTCGGCTTCCACTTTCAGCTCGCCCTTCTCCACCACGGCGTCAAAATCTTCGCCGAGGAACGGCAGCGTCAGGCGGCGCGACCAGTCGATATCAAAATGGCGCGCCCATGGGCTCTTTTCGCCCTTAGCGATCACATCTCGCCACCAGGCGTTCTCCAGCGAAGCGGCCATATGGTTTGGCACGATATCAATGATCAGCCCCAGCCCGGCGGCTTTCAGCGCCTGCGCCAGCTTGTCGAACCCTTCCCGACCGCCAAGAGTCGGATCGATCTCGTTAGCGTCGGTGACGTCATACCCGTGCGTGGAGCCGGAGGTAGCGGTAAAAATCGGTGAAGCATAAAGGTGGCTGATGCCCAGCTTTTTGATATAGGGCACCAGCGCTACGGCGCGCTCAAAGGTCATGCCGTTACGAAACTGCAGGCGGTAGGTTGCGGTTGGCGTGCTCACTCGGCTTCTCCCTGCGATAAACGAACAATAATGGCATTCTGCGCCAGTTCGGCACCCGCCTCAGGCCAGGCAAAAAGCGTTTCGCCCGGCAGTTCCGGTAACGGCTGGCTGGCCGTACCGATATTCAGCGCCATGGAGAGCGTGCCCTGCGGCAGCGCCCAGCGCACGGCGATAAAGCCGGGCGCGGTGGCAATAATCTCTCCCTGCTGGTGGGTTGCGCCGCGTAGCAGCGGCACAATCTGCTGCTGGCGCAGTGCGAGCAGTTCACGGCTGAACGCCAGCCAGCGCTGCCCTTCCACGCTATGCGGACGCGTCCAGTCGAGCTGCGAGCGGGTAAAGGTTTCCGGATCGTTCGGATCGGGCACATCTTCCCCTTCATGCCCGGCGTGGCCTTCGAATTCGCGCGTGCGCCCTTCGCGCACCGCTTTTGCCAGGTCGCCGTGGAAATCGGTAAAGAAGAGGAACGGGTTGGTTTCGCCATACTCTTCGCCCATAAACAGCAGCGGAATATGCGGCGACAGTAGCAGCGTCGCGAGCATCACGCGGGTGCGATCGGCTCCGGCCAGCGAGATGAGGCGGTCGCCCTGCGCGCGGTTGCCTACCTGGTCATGGTTCTGGATAAAGTCGACAAACGCCACCGGCGGCTGCTGGGTGCTGTCGACGCCGCGCGGTTCGCCCGCGTGCTGCGACACTTCGCCCTGATAGGCAAAGCCTTCAGCCAGCACGCGCGCTACCCATTTTTCCGGGCTGTCGGCAAAATCTTCGTAATAAGCATGGGTCTCGCCAGTGGCGAAGACGTGTACCGCGTTGTGGAAATCATCGTTCCACTCGCCGGTAAAGAGCGTGGCGGTGCCGGATTCATCGCGCGGATGCAGCGAGACGATATTGCGGCTGTCTTCGGTGGTGAGATGGATCGGGCGGTCGGTGATCTCCTGGCGAATGCGTTTGGCGATCTCGACCAGGATATGCGGCTCGTTGGTGTCCTCAATCTGGTCGATAGCGTCGAAACGCAGGCCGTCGAGGTTGTACTCATGCAGCCAGTAGAGCGGCGCTTCGCTAATATAGGCGCGCGCGGCGTCGACATCATAAGCAATGCCCGCGCCCCACGGCGTCTGGCGCTCTTTGTGGAAGAAATCGGGCGACAGCAGCGGCAGGTAGTTGCCCTCCGGCCCAAAGTGATTAAGCACGATATCGAGCACCACCGACAGGCCGTAGCCGTGGGCAGCGTCAACAAAAGCTTTGAAATCATCCGGCGTGCCGTAGGCAGAGTGCGGCGCATAGAGCAGCACGCCGTCATAGCCCCAGCCGCGGGTCCCACCAAATTGCGAGACCGGCATCACCTCAACCATGGTGACGCCAAGCTCAGCGAGATAGGGTAATTTTTCGATCGCCGCCTGAAAGGTGCCCTGCGGCGTAAAGGTGCCGATGTGTAATTCGTAAACCACCGCCTCTTCCCACGGGCGGCCCTGCCAGTCAGCGTGTTGCCACTGATAGCTTTCAGGATCGACAACCAGCGACGGGCCGTTAACCTCTGCCAGCTGGCCGCGCGAGGCGGGATCGGGGATCGCCATACCGTCGGCGAGGACAAATTGATACTGCGCGCCTGCGTTCACGCGGGAGACGGTGGTTTCAAACCATCCCTCTTCGCTGCGCGTCATCGGCTTCTCTTGCCCGTCAAGACGTAGCGTTACGCTCTGCTGACCGGTGGCCCATAAACGGAAGCGAACCGCGCCGTCGGCCAGTCGCTCTGCACCCCATGTTTTTGAAAACGTTTTGGTCGCCATGCAATTACCTCTCCACGATGCCACGATGAACAATCATAGACGATAATTGGCAACCCGATGGGCGCAGGTCGGCGGTGTACGTCGCCCGGTACAGCGCTGTATACCGAGCGATGGCGGTTATTGTCTCTGCTTGTCCTCCTGCGCTTCGACCTCGCGGTACCAGCGCGGATGGTGCTTTTTAGCCCAGCGGCGGCTGACTCTCCCCTCAATCATCCCGGTGATCGAACCTTTCACCCAGAAAGCCATGTAGATATGCACGAGGATTGCGAGCAGCAGAATAATCGCTGCGGTAGCGTGAAGCAGCAGGCCCAGCGCGACGGGGAAAAGAGCGCGATGCCCGAGAGCGCCACGAGAAAAGGCGAGCATCATCGTCCAGTGGCGTAACAGCTCGGTAATCGAGTAAGTGGTGGCGACATAGGGAAATGTTTCCGCGTTGCCCATGTTGTTTCGGTCACTGGCAAAGATCCTTGCCAGCGGGCTGGAAACCACTTGCGGGCGCAGCGGGTTGGTGCCAATCGGCAATTTGATGGGGCGGGAACGGGCCGTGGTTCATCTTGTCGAGGCAGAGATAAGATTTAACTTAAGCCGGTTTTATCTCTGCCCGTCTATTTAGCGCGTTGCCTCAAATATGCTTTTACCGATGCGCGCAATGACATCGTTACTTTGCGCCAGCGTCGCTTCTGTTTGCGTAATATAGACAGAGACAATTATTGGCTGCCCTTTTTTCGGCCACACCACGCTGATGATTGAGCGCGAACCGTGGGCACCGGCGCCGGTCTTATCACCGATTTTCCAGCCCGACGGCAGCGACGCGCGCAGCAGCGCATCGGCAACCTTGTCATCCTTCATCCACTGCACCAGTTGCGCACGGCTTTCGGGTTTGAGCGCGTCGCCGAGCGTCAGTTTCTCCAGCGTGCGGCTGACGGCGAGCGGCGTGGTGGTGTCCTGCAGATCGCCGGGCACGGCGCTGTTCAGCTCCGGCTCTTTCCGATCCAGTCGCGTGACGTTGTCACCTAAACCGGCAAAGAAGGCGGTGATCTTCTGCGGGCCGCCCAGTTTCTGCGCTGCCAGATTAGCGGCGGTATTATCGCTGTAGCTAATCGCCGCGCTGCACACCTGCTGCCAGCTCATGCTTTTTGGCGCGACAAATTTGCTGGTTACCGGCGAATAGTCCACCAGTGTCTCTTTGCTGAACTGCGTGGTGTCGCTGAGAGCGAACTCGCCCCGGTCGACCTTGCTGAGCAGCGCGCCGCAGAGCAGCGCTTTATGGGTGCTGTTCAGCGGAAAACGTTCATCACCGCGGTAGCTGACGCTCTTGCCCGAGGCGGTATCTATCACCGCGATACCGATGCGCGCGTGCAGCTTCTCCTCCTGCAAACGGGCAATGGCGGTGAGGGTTGCCGCATCGATGGTAGCGGCATTGGCGGCAGAGGCGCCGAGCAGCAGCAGCGCGAGAAATGATTTAGCAGGCAGATGCATAGCATTAATCCTTGTTAAGCGGTGAATATTATATCTGCCGGATTATGCCTGATGGCGCAGCGCTGCCATACTGCTGATTGAAAACTCATTTCATCCGGGGACACGATGCGCATTGCTCAACTTAGCGATATTCACGCCGCAGCCGATAACGACAACCTCGCCCGGCTGCGTGCCGCTATTGCATGGCTGCACGCCTTCCCGCCCGATATCGTGGTGGTGAGTGGCGATCTGGCAGATGATGGCTGGGCTGAGGGGTATCGCGACATCGCCGCACAGCTCAGCCGTTTGCCCTGCCGCACCCTGCTGCTGGCGGGTAATGCCGATGATAAAGCGGTGATGTGCGCGACGATGCCGCAGCTGGCGGGATATTCAGCCGATGAACCGCTGCATTTCAATGAAACGGTTGAGGGGATTTCGCTGATTGGCGTCGATGTGACGGTTGCCGGAAAGAGCGGCGGCGATATTACGCCCCATCTGCCGTGGCTGGAGCAGGCTTTGCGCGAGCAGGCGCAACCGGCAATGCTGTTTTTGCATCAGCACCTTTTCCCAAGCGGCATTGCGCCGCTGGATGCGGCAATGTGCGAAGGTGGAGAGGCGCTGGCGGCGCTGATTAGCCGCCTGCCGCATCCGCCGCTGGCGATCTGCTGCGGGCATGTGCACCGCGCGATGGCATCGACTTTCGCAGGGGTGGCCGCCTACTGCTGCGGCTCAATCTGCCCGGCAAATCCGCTGCTGCTGGATGAGAAAAACGTGCCGCCGATTACCGATCCCGTCTCCCTGATGCTTCACGACATCGGCCCGCAGAGCCGGGTCAGCCATTTTATTGGCGTAGAAACGGTTGAGGATCGATGAAAAAAAAAGCTCCCCGCAGGGAGCTTGTTGCCTGTGGCTGTTACAGCGCAATACGAATGATATCGTCCGGCTGCGTAGCCTCTTTTTCACGGCTCGACGCCTGTTTTACGCTGACGTAGAGCGTTTTGCCGTCCGGCGACAGCGCCAGGCTGTTCGGGTGCGTCGGCGTGTCGAAGCTCTTCACGACCTTGTAGCTCTTCGCGTCGATAACGCTCACTTTACCCGCCTCACGGTGCGTGACATAGACTTCGTTCCGCGCCGGGTTAAACAGCACCGCCAGCGATTCCGGGGCGGCGATGCGTTGTTGCACCTTGCCGGAGCGGGTATCAACAACCAGCACTTCCGCCGCTTTCGAGTCGGTGATAAAGGCGCGGTGACCGGCGGTATCAAGACTCAGGTTAAGGTAGAAGTGCTCTTTCCCGTCATCCTGCAACTTCTTGCGGTCGATAATCTTGTTAGTCGCGGTATCAATGGTCAGCAGTTCGCCATCCCCGTTGGTGCTGTAAAGACGTTTCGCGGCGGCATCAAGCGCCAGCCCGGTGTTGTATGTGCCGGTATTCGCAATTGTGCTTTTCAGCGTCATCGCTGCGCCGTCAACCACCCAGATGGCGCTCTCTTTACCCACGCCGGTCACGTAAAGCGTATTGGTGGTGTCATCTACCACCAGTTCTCGTGGGCTAAGCGGACGCACGGTGTCGGAACGTTTACGCCCATCAAGCACTACGCGGCCTTTAATATCACCGGTTTTTGCATCGACGGCGGTGACTGAACCATTCACGGTATTGCCGAACCAGAGCGTCTGCGTCTGCTGGTTGATCGCCGCGCCAAAGGGTTTCACATCGCTGTGAATGGCTTGGGTGATATCCAGGTTGGCCGGGTCGAGGCGGTAGATCACGCCGCCTTTATCGGTTTTGCGGCTTTGCGAGGTGGCAACCCATAAGGCGTTCTCCTGCTGGCTGACGGCCATCTCATACGCGCCCTTACCGACCGCTTTGCGCATCATCTCTTCGGCTGCGTGGGCGCTGAATGAGCCTGCCAGCAGCAATGAACCGAGGAACAGCGCGCGGTGCAGGCGTGACGGAGAAAAATGAGCTAAAGACATAACGACTCCCTTTGTTGAAATTATGATTACGTATTCACAAGCATCCAGTGCACGAAACTGCGGTTTCGCTTATTGTTGTAGGTGAGAATAGTAATCATTTATGTTCGTAAAGTGGAGTCTTAATCGTTGATCACGGCAAATTTCCTGCCGCCATATAGACTCATTCTTAACCTAACGTGCGTTCAACATTTTCAAATAATTTACATATCCATTAACATGTTGCCGCATTTTTCTTTTTTTGCTCCTCTTTCAACTCGGTTCCGTCATGAAAATCATTTCAGTTACAAAGGTCACGCTGCCCGTTTTGCTGCTGCCTGTTGCACTCTCTACCTCCGCCTGGGCGGCCTCTGGTGAACAAACCATGATCGTCAGCGCTGCGCCGCAGGCGGTCTCGGAGCTTGATAGCCCCGCGGCGGTCAGCGTGGTTCAGGGCGATGATATTCGCCAGGCCGCGCCGCGTGTGAATCTCTCTGAATCAATGGGCAGCGTGCCGGGGTTGCAGGTGCAGAACCGACAGAACTACGCCCAGGATCTGCAACTCTCCATTCGCGGGTTTGGCTCGCGTTCCACCTATGGCGTGCGCGGCATTCGTCTCTATGTCGATGGTATTCCCGCCACCATGCCGGATGGCCAGGGGCAGACCTCGAATATCGATCTCAACAGCGTGGAGCATATTGATGTGCTGCGCGGCCCCTTTTCTGCCCTCTACGGCAATGCCTCCGGCGGCGTGATGAACGTGACGACGCAGACCGGGCGCGAACCGGCCACCGTCGAAGCGAGCAGCTATTACGGCAGCTTTGGCAGCTGGCGCTATGGTATGAAAGCCACCGGCGCAATGGGCGATGGCACCCACGCGGGAGATGTGGATTACACCGCCTCGACTACCCGCTTTGTTACCCACGGCTATCGCGACCGCAGCGGTGCGCGCAAAAATCTGGCTAACGCCAAGCTGGGCGTACGCATCGATGACGCCAGCAAGCTGAATCTCATTTTTAACAGTGTTGATATTAAAGCGGACGATGCGGGCGGGCTGAGCCGCGAAGAGTGGCGGGCCAATCCGCGCCAGTCGCCGCGCGCCGATGCGTTTCACACGCGCAAAACCATCAAGCAGACCCAGGCGGGCCTGCGCTATGAGCGTCAACTGACCGAGCGCGACGATCTCAGCGTGATGATGTATGCCGGTGAGCGTGAAACCACCCAATACCAGTCCATCCCCCGCGCGCCGCAGCTCAAACCGACCCATGCTGGCGGGGTGATCAACCTGAGCCGCCACTATCAGGGCATTGATACGCGCTGGACGCACAAAGGTGAGCTGGGCGTGCCGATGACCTTCACCGCCGGGCTGAACTACGAAAACATGAGTGAAGAGCGTAAAGGCTATGAAAACTTCATCATGAATGGCACCACGCCGGAGTATGGGCAGAAAGGCAACCTGCGCCGTAACGAGCGCAACCTGATGTGGAACGTCGATCCCTATCTGCAAACCGCCTGGCAGCTTACTGAGAAACTGTCGCTGGATGCGGGCGTGCGCTATAGCTCGGTCTGGTTTGACTCCAACGACCACTATGTGACCGCACAGAATGGCGATGACAGCGGTGATGCGAGTTATCACAAGTGGCTCCCGGCCGCCTCGCTGAAATATGCTGTCACCCCGGCGTGGAATATCTACACCGCCGCCGGACGCGGTTTCGAAACGCCGACCATCAACGAACTCTCTTACCGCTCCGGCGATCAGAGCGGGCTGAACTTCGCGCTGAAACCAGCCACCAACGACACGCTGGAGATCGGCAGCAAAACCCGCATCGGTAACGGTCTGCTGACGGCGGCGCTGTTCCGCACCGATACCGATAATGAAATTGTTGCCGACAGCAGCAGCGGCGGACGCACCAGCTATAAAAACGCCGGTAAAACGCGTCGCCAGGGTGTCGAACTCTCTGTCGATCAGCAGTTCGCCGGCAACTGGCGCGCAAAAGCGGCATGGACCTGGCTGGACGCAACCTACCGCAGCGAAGTGTGTGGTGACGCGTCCTGCGAAGGCAACCGCATTCCGGGCATCGCGCGCAATATGGGCTTTGCTTCACTCGGCTGGATGCCGGAGGAAGGCTGGTATGCCGGCGCGGACGTGCGTTATATGAGCAATATCATGGCCAATGATGAGAACAGCGCCAAAGCACCCTCTTACACCGTCGCTGGGCTGAATACCGGGTATAAGTTCAATTACGGCAACTGGATGATGGATCTCTTTGGCCGCGTCGATAACCTCTTCGACCGTAACTATGTCGGGTCGGTGATCGTCAACGAATCCAATAACCGTTACTACGAACCGGCTCCGGGGCGTAACTACGGCGTTGGCTTATCGGTGGCCTACCAGTTTAATTAATCTACACCGCAGGCAACAAAAAGCCCGGCCATTATGCGCCGGGCTTTTTTATCTCTTCAGGCCATTAAAAGGTGGTCCAGCCCTCTTCGGCGAGCGCCGCTGTACGAGTCGTTAGCGGGGTAAGCGTGCTTTTACCGCCCTGAACCTTCGCCGGTTTTACCTCATCACTGGCGAGACGGAAGGCGGCAACCAGCGCTTCCAGCAGGCGCGCCTGCTCCTCCAGCGAACCCGCGGCGGAGGAGGATTCGCTTACCAGCGAGGCGTTCTGCTGGGTGGTGCTGTCAAGCTCGCCGACCGCACGGGCAATCTGCTCAATGCCGCGGCTCTGCTCTTCGGAAGCTGAGGAGATCTCGCCCATAATATCGTTGACGCGCGTGACGGACTGCACCACCTGATCCATCGTCTCGCCCGCTTTAACCACCAGTTTGCTGCCGATATTAATGCGCGAAACCGATTCGTTGATCAGTTGTTCAATATCTTTTGCCGCCTGCGAACTGCGCTGCGACAGGCTGCGGACTTCACCGGCAACCACCGCAAAGCCGCGCCCCTGCTCTCCCGCCCTTGCCGCTTCCACCGCCGCGTTCAGCGCCAGAATATTGGTCTGAAAGGCAATGCTGTTAATCACCGCGGTAATGTCAGCAATTTTGTTAGAACTGGTGTTGATATCGCCCATGGTATCCACCACCTGGCGCATCACCGTGCCGCCTTCGCTGGCGGTCTTCGAGGCCTGCGCCGCCAGGCTGCTGGCGTTGCGCGCGTTATCGGCGTTGTTTTTCACCGTCGCGGTTAACTGCTCCATACTGGCCGCGGTTTGCACCACAGCGGCGGCCTGCTGTTCGGTGCGGGAGGAGAGATCTGTGTTGCCATCGGCAATCTCGGTTGCCGCGTGGGAGAGCTGAGTGACGCTGTTGCGCACTTCATGGATCATATCGCGCAGCCGGTCATTCATCCGCCCCATCGCGCCGGTTAACTGCCCCAGCTCGTCGCGGCTTTGCGCGCGGATGTGCGCGCTCAGATCGCCGCTGGCAATGCGTTCCGCCAGCGCCAGGTTGCGGTGCACTGGCCGGGTGATCTGGCGAATCACCCACCAGGAGACCAGCATGCCGAGCAGAATGGCAATCGCGCCGGTAATGGCGGCAATTGAACTGGAGGTGTAGGCCAGCTCTTCGTTATGCGCTTTCACCAGCGCGATAATGTCGCGCAGTGAGGCGCTGCTGGCGTCGCCGCCCACTTTGACTTTATCTTCCGCCACTTTCAGCGCCTGCCAGGCGGTAAAGTAGTTCAGCGCCTGGGTGCGATAGCTGACGGTGTTCTCCCAGATGGCCTGTAACGGGGCTTGCAGTTCGCCCGGCAACTGGCTGTTCAGCGCCTGCACGTGGCTTGCGGTGGCGGCGAACTGCTGCTCAAGGCGATCGCGCGTGGCTGCATCCGGGCTGTAGCGCACAACTAGCGCCGCATCGCGCACGCTGCTGATGGCAAAGAGCTGCTCATAGATTTGTGCCATCACCGCCGGGTCGGCCACCGGGGTACGTACCAGCGTGGTATAGCGAGCGGAAAGATCTTCCGTGCTCAGTTTATCGAGGCTTTCACGCAGGGCGCGCAGATCGCCGGTCGCTTTTTGCATCTCGCCAATGCTGGCCTGAAAGGTCGCTAAATTGCGGGCGACATCATCAATGATTTTACGTTCGTTGCTTGACCAGCTGAGCGCGTCGGCGCTCGCGGTCAGTTCGGAGGCGTGACGAACATAGTTCGCCATCACCTGGCCTGATTTATCATCGCCATAAAAATATTTAAGGCGGTTAATTTTTGCCTGGAATACTTCAATATTGATGTTGTACATCAAATTTGTTTTTACATAGACGTCGCGAATTTCTTTAAAACGCAGCACGCTGAGAATGGTGGCAAAAGCGACCAGAAAAAGAACCACACCAAATCCGACCGACAGCTTTCGACTAATTTTTATATTGCTTACCCGTTGGCTAATTGACATTTTTTCCCCTTGTCTAACGTCCATAGTGAGTGCCCGACTGCGCACGCGACAAGTTATCGGCAGGAAAATAAGCAGATTCAGGTTGCGGGGAGGTTATAGATTAAAAGTGTGATATTGATGCGCCCCATTCGCAAATTATTACCGGGGTGCATCAATATTTTTCATGAATTATCGAGCCAGTGAATTATCACTTAGCGTTCAAACTGTCTGTGCACGATAGTTGAGCCTTCGTCAATTGCTCGCCAGACGGCGCGCTCACTGGCAAAAGCATCACCCTCTTCTAATGCACAGAGCAGGTCATGATAATGCTGCACGCGCATCAGATGTTCAGATGATGGATATAAGTAGTTATAGCAAGGGCCAATTCGCACCCATAGCTGCTCAATTAAAGCGGTGAGCGTCGGCATGCCAGCGTGGGCATAGACGCTAAAACGAAACGCGCGATTGGCCTGTAACGCCTGCTCGGTGTTGCCGCTTTTCATCGCTTCATCAACATTAATCGCCAGCGTGCGCAGCTCACGCAGCTTATCGCTGGTCATGTTCTGGCTGGCGGCTCGCGCGGCCATGCCTTCGAGGTTTTTACGAATCTGATTGATTTCGTTATAGCGTTCCGCACTGACCTCCGGCACGAGAAAAGCCTGCGCCGGTGTGGCGTGCAGCGCGCCTGCGGAAACCAATCGCAGTAACGCTTCACGAACCGGTGTAATGCTCGTACCCAGCTGATCGGCGATTTCCTTCGTGATAAGCCGGGCGCCGGGTCTCAGGGCTCCGACAATAAGCGCACTCTTTAAACTTGCCTCGACCTGCATGGTGAGACTCGTTCGCTGCGCTTTCTCCAAATCAAGCATGTTTGCATCCTGTATAAATTCTTTATTTTCTCAGCCTGGTAGCGTGTCCATATGGTTATGCCTAAAGATATATTTTATAAGTGCATGCCTGGTATTGGATGATTGCGTAAAGTTAGAACAAAAAGTTATTTATTATGCACGACCACCAGGAACTGCCTCCACAAGGTCAACAATTCCTTATGCATGTATAATTAAAGCTGTTTTTCACAGAAATGCCCAATTTAAAATGGCGGTTTTTACCGCCATTTTTTTATTTAGTTTTCTGAGGCTACTTTTACTACAACTTTGCCGAAGTTTTTCCCTTCCAGTAAGCCGATAAACGCCTCTGGCGCCTGCTCAAGACCCTCCGTTACCTGCTCGCGGTAATGAATGCGATCCTGTTTCAGCCAGCTTGCCATCTCCTGCTGGAATTCATGCAGCCGGTGACCATAATCCTGCATGATAATAAACCCCTGCAACCGAATACGCTTCTTCAGAATCGTCGCCATTAATAATGGAACGCGATCCGGGCCTTCCGGAAGGTCGGTAGCGTTATAACCGCTCACCAGACCACAGAGCGGAATGCGCGCGGAGGTATTTAATAACGGCAGGACTGCATCGAATACTTTGCCGCCGACGTTCTCATAGTAAATATCGATGCCCTGCGGGCAGGCCTTCGCCAGACGATCGCTAAAATCGTCGGCATGGTGATCGATACACTCATCAAAACCGAGCACCTCCACGGCATGACGACACTTCTCGCTGCCGCCCGCAACACCTACCACGCGACAGCCTTTGATTTTGCCAATCTGACCAACCGTTGCGCCAACCGGCCCGGTTGCTGCGGCGACGACCAGCGTTTCGCCCTCTTTCGGCTGGCCGATATCCAGCAAGCCCATATAGGCGGTAAAGCCCGGCATGCCAAGGATCCCCAGCGCCCAGGAGGGGTGCGGAATGGTGCTATCGAGTTTCACCAGATCATCGCCGCTGGCGATGTCGTAATCCTGCCAGCCGCTGCCGGCGAGAACCCAGTCGCCCTCGGCGAAATCAGGGTGCTGGGATTTGACGACGCGGCTGACGGTACCGCCGCACATCACTTCACCGATTTTTACCGGCGGCGAGTAAGATGGTGCGTCGCTCATGCGTCCGCGCATATAGGGGTCGAGGGAGAGATAGACCGTGCGCAGCAGCACCTGGCCTTCGCCCGGTGAGGCGACCTCATCCTCCTCCAGCCGGAAATTCTCTGTGGTTGGCGCGCCATGCGGACGCGAAGCCAGTACCCAGCGGCGGTTGCGGTGTGAATGTTGGTTCATTTTGCTCTCCTGTGCAGTGTGGACTGACTAATGATAGTAGACGGTTAACGCCGCCCGCGCGTTGGCATTACGTGGCGGCATGATTGAGGCGCACCACCAGATAGCGGCACGGCGCAAGGGTTTCGTTGATAAATCGGCAGTCGTTTGGCGGGCCCAATTCCAGACAATCCCCAGGCTGCATCTCATGGCGCGTTTCGCCTTCGAGAAACACCAGGCTGCCTTCCTGTAACCAGATAAGCTGGCGCGCCAGCGCATAAGAGGAGGCAGGCATCGGGATATCGCTGCCGGGCGGCAGCTCAATCTGCACCAGATCGATTGGCAGGTCGCTGCGCGGCGAAACATGGCGGCGCAGATAGTGGGTTTGCGGATCGCGCCACACCGGCTGGCTGGCGAAGCGCAGCAGTTTGCCCTCCTGCATCTCGGCGCGGGCAATCAACGTCGACATGCTGATGGCAAACGCGCCGCAGATGCGCGCCAGCAGCGTTGCCGTTGGGCTGCTCTCTGCCCGCTCGATTTTGTGGATCATCGCCCGCGACACGCCCGCGCGTTCGGCGAGTTCCGTCAGCGACCAGCCGCGCGACTCGCGCTCAAGGCGAATTCGCGCACTGATCCGTTGATTTATATTGTCTGAGATAGTATTCATAACGTCATACTATAGTGTACAGATCAGGGGTTCAACCATGTCGATTCGTTATGCCGTGAAAGAGGATTGCGCGGCGATTGCCGCTATTTATAACCACGCCGTGATTAACACGGCGGCGATCTGGAATGATCAAACGGTGGATGCCGAAAACCGCATTGCGTGGTTTGAGGCGCGCTCCCTGCTCGGCTATCCGGTGATTGTGAGCGAAGAAAATGGCGTTGTCACGGGCTATGCCTCTTTCGGCGACTGGCGCGCGTTCGACGGCTTTCGCCACACGGTTGAACACTCGGTCTATGTCCATCCGGAACACCAGGGCAAAGGCCTTGGCCTGGCGCTGATGGTGCGGCTGATTGAGGAAGCGAAGCGCATCGGCAAACATGTGATGGTCGCCGGTATCGAAGCGCAAAACCAGGGGTCGATTCATCTGCACCAGAAGCTTGGCTTTACCATTACCGGGCAGATGCCACAGGTCGGCACCAAGTTTGGCCGCTGGCTGGATCTCACCTTTATGCAGCTTCAGCTCGATAACCGTACCGATCCGGACGCGCCGGCATGAACCAGTCCCTGACCCTCGCTTTTCTGGTTGCCGCCGGTATCGGGCTGGTTATCCAGAACACGCTGATGGTGCGCATTACCCAGGCCTCCTCTACCATTCTGATCGCCATGCTGCTCAACTCGCTGGTCGGCATTGTGCTGTTTGTCTCTATTCTTTTGATCAAACAGGGCGTCGGCGGCTTTCAGGAGCTGGTTGGCAGCGTCAAATGGTGGACGCTGATCCCCGGCCTGCTCGGCTCCTTTTTTGTTTTCGCCAGCATCAGCGGCTATCAAAATGTCGGTGCGGCAACCACTATCGCCGTGCTGATCGCCAGCCAGCTTATTGGCGGACTGGTGATGGATGTGTTGAAGAGCGAAGGCGTGGCGCTGCGGGCACTGGTTGGCCCGGTATGCGGCGCGGTGTTACTGGTGATCGGGGCCTGGCTGGTCGCCCGGCGACAGTTTTGAGGAATAAAAAAACGGGCCATTTGGCCCGTTTTGTCAGTGCACTATCAGAGAATCTCGCCACCTTTGGTGAGCTGCTCGCGTCGCGCTTCCGCATCCTCTTTATGTTGGCGTCCATGATGGGCGATGGCGTTACGCAGGCGCTGCTGCTGCTCGTAACGCGCTTCGCGGCTCAGTTCGCCATCATCGCTCAGGATAACCAGCAGTTCGTTCATGCCGATAATTGCCCCGTCGGCAATGGCGGCGTCGACGCGGGCGGTAACCTCATCAAGATGTGACATACCCTCTCCTTAATTCAGCTTCGCTTTGGAAAAATCACTGCCCATCAGGCTGACGCTGTAGCCGGTGACGTTGCTGCGCGTCGCGTAGAAGGTTTTGCCGTTTGCCAGCGGGATCCACGGTGCCTGCTTATAGAAAATATCCTGCGCCTGGCCGTAGAGTTTCGCACGCTCGGCCGGATCGCTCACCAGCTTCGCTTTTTTCACCAGATCGTCGTAAGGCTTATCACACCAGCGCGCGGCGTTGGCGCCGGTCTTCACGCTGTCGCAACCGAGCAGCGTATCGGCGAAGTTATCCGGATCGCCGTTATCGGACATCCAGCCAAACAGCGCGGTGTCGTGCTCGCCTTTGCGCATGCCGGAAAGGTACTCGCCCCACTCGTAGGAGACAATCTTCGCTTTCACGCCCACTTTCGCCCAGTCGCTCTGGATCATCTCGGCGATACGGCGCGAGTTCGGGTTATAGGGGCGCTGCACCGGCATTGACCAGAGCGTCGCTTCAAAGCCCTTCTCCAGCCCCGCCTGTTTCAGCAGCGCTTTCGCTTTTTCAGGATCGTAGCTGTACTCCGGCAGGTCTTTGTTGTAGCCGAGCATATTTGGCGGCAGCGGCGATTTCGCCACGCTGGCGGAGCCCAGGAAGACCGCATTCACAATCGCTTTTTTATCGGTGGCGTAGTTCAGGGCCTGGCGCACCAGCACGTTATCAAACGGTTTTTTCTCGGTGTTAAACGCCAGATAGCCGACGTTCAGCGCTTCAACCGTGTGAAGAGTTAACTCTTTATTCTTTTTGATCTGCTCAAACTGCACCGGTGCCGGGGCGGGAATAATCTGGCACTCGTTGGTTTGCAGTTTCGCCAGACGCGTCTGCACATCCGGGGTGATGGAGAAGATCAGGTGCTTAGTCGGCACCGGGCCATCCCAGTAGTTCGGGTTAGCGATATAGCGGATCAGCGCATCGGTTTTGTACTGCTGCAACGCGTAGGGGCCGGTTCCGATTGGCCAGTTATCAACATTCTCCGGCGTGCCTTTTTTCAGCATCGCGTCGGCATACTCGGCCGAAAGAATCGAGGCAAAATCCATGCCCCAGTCGGCAAGGAAGGCGGCGTTCGGTTCATTGAGCACAAACTGAACGTGGTAATCATCGACCTTCTTCACCTCTTTAATCAGCTTATCCAGCCCGACATCGGTGAAGTATTCGTAGTTGCCTTTTGAGACGTTGTGGTACGGATGTTTGGCATCCATCTGGCGCATGACGGAGAAGATCACGTCATCGGCATTAAAGTCGCGCGTCGGTTTGAAATATTTGTTGCTGTTGAATTTAACGCCCTGGCGCAGCGTAAAGGTCCAGGTTTTGCCATCGTCGGAGACTTTCCACTCTGTCGCCAGCGACGGCACCGGGGTATTTTTTACCGGATCGAAGGTGACAAGGCGGTTATAAAGCACCTGCGAGCTGGCGACGAATGAGGGGCCGGAGCTGGCAATTTGCGGGTTGAAAGACTCCGGCGAGGCTTCGGAGCAGTAGATCAGTGTGTCGTTGGAAGCCGCAAATGCGGCGCTTGCCGGTAAGAGTGTGCTCAACGCCAGCGCGAGCAGTGTTTTCCCTGTGGTCATGTGCAGGAGCCTTCTTTTTTTATATGGAGTTCTAATCTCAGCACAGGCCGGGCGAACTGGCAAATAACCAATCTCTATCAAGTTATGCTAAAGCGGTTGTTTTTGCTGAAATATCCACCATGCTTAATAAGAAAATTTACTGTAGGGCGTATTTTGACCGTCATAAGGTCTCGATGCGCTCAATGCGTCGAGAATTCAATGGTTTTGCGCTTTCCTCTGCCTTTTACTGGCGACGGGAACGCGTATAGTAGACGCGTGAAGAAGTCTATGGGATGAAAACGTGGCAAAAACACTCTTGCGCAGCGGCGATCTGGATGATTTCCAGGCCGTTGGCGGCGGCGGTCAGGCCGTATTCGATTCGGCACTACAAATTCGGGAAGCGCTGCGTCTGCGTAAACAACAGGCGTTAGTGGATTGCCTGGCAATACCGCAGGTTAATGATGAAGGCGATCGTGTCGACTGGTACTCGCCCATCGACGGTCAATCCCGCTCGTGGAAAGCGGCGGAGCCGGAGGCCCGCGCCCGCGCTTTGCGCTTCCTCGAAAGCACGCTTGATAGCGCGGCCGCCCTGAGCCGTAAATGTATGCAGTCGCCAAAAACCGCACAGCAACTCTTCGGTTCGCTGCTGGAAAAAGCGCTGCAATTCCCCGGCGAAAACCATGTTTTCCTCGTTGATGGCAAACCGGTCATCACCTTCTGGGGCTTCGTTAACCTTAATGAAAGCGCGCGCGAAAATGTGCTTGAGTGTCTCTACGAGCCTGAGCCGGAAGTGCCGGAGATTGTGATCGAGCCGGAGCCGGAGCCCGAGCCGCAACCTGAGCCAGAGCCGGAAAAAGAAGCGCAGAGTGAACCTGCAGCGGAAGCGAGCTTCAGCCAGGCCGATGCCCCGCTCTTAACTACCCCGCCGCCGGTTAAACCGCAGCCGATGAATGTCACGCCGATCTATCAGGCGGTGCAGGATGCCGATCAGGAGCCTGCTCCGGCGAAAGAGCCCGCCGCCGCTGCGCCCGCACCGAAAACGAAAAAACGTCGCCGCACCGCGCTGTGGCTGCTGCCGTTAGCCGCCGCTGTTGCCGCCGCCGTTGCCGTGCCGGTTGTGCTCAAACAACAGCAGCAGAAAGTAGAAACCGCTTCCGCGCCGGTTGTCGAACCGGCAAAACCGGTCGCTATTGCACCGAAACCGATCGAGGCGGAACCGATCCCGGCCCTGTCAGCCAATCTGCCGCTGCACCAGGCCGCGGTATTATCGGCTGAAGAGAAAGCCCCGGCAGAGAAACCGGCGGAAAACGAGCCGGTGGTGATTATGCCAATCCCGAAAGGGGCCATGGTGATGGATGCCCAGCAGGTCAAAATGGGCTCGACCAAATTCCTCAACGGCACCTGGCGACTGGCGATGGATATTAAAGATCCGGTCACCGGCAAAGCGCCGAACGTGCGTTATCAGATTCAGAATAATAAAGGCAGCGCCCGCATTGTGATGGGCAAGAACGTCACCTGTCGCGCCGATCTCTTCTCCGGCCTGCATCAAACGGGCGAGTTGCTGATCAAGAGCCGCGGTAATGCGCGTTGCAGCGACGGGACGCGCTACCCGATGCCGGATATTTCCTGTAAAGCAGGCACCAACGACGTGGCGGAGTGCAGCGCGCGTTTTGACGCAAAAACCACCGTTCCGGTGACGTTCAGAAACACAGGTGATTGATTTATGTTGGTTAATCTTTGCGACTACAAACAGAGCGTCACGCTGATCGCCAATAGCGGCGTGCAGTTTCTCGATTTCGGCCTGACGCCGCAGGACTCGGCGAACAGCGGCCGTTTTGTGCGTAAAACCGCCAACGGGCCGCTGCTGCGCCTCGATTTCGACGTGGTGAATGAGCGTTATACCCTGCCCAACCGCGACGGCGGTCAGCCGGAAGTGGTCAAACCCGAGAGCACTCACCCGCTGCAATACTCCCTGTCGATCCTCGACGGCGTCTGGTTGCCGATCCCGTTTCTGCGCTTTAACCCGCCGCGCACCTTCGTTGAAGGCCCGGATAACTGGGCGCGCGTGCAGATCCGCAAACTTCCCGAGCCGGACAGCGCCGGAAACACGCACCGCGTGGCGCTGGCCCTCGACAGCCAGATCAACGGCAACTCGCCTGCCGCCCTTGCGCCGCAGGAGAATGACATTCTCAACGGCACCCGCTTTTCGCTCGCCTGGCGCGATGATGAAGTGGCCGATTTTCTAGACCAGACGTGGGTTGATGGCTGGCTGCGCGAAGCGTTTTTGCACTTTATTACCCAGCATGAAAGCCGCAGCGAGCGCGAAATTCATCAGGCCCTGCGCGGTTTTGAGTACCAGGCGCACTGGCTGAACGTGATGTCGCTGCTCGGCATGCAGATTCAGGTGCCGGAAGTGAAAATCGTCACCCATACGCTCAGCACCCCGGCTATTCCGGTCGATCTGATCCTTGATGTCGGCAATACGCACACCTGCGGCGTGATTATTGAAGATCATGGCGACGCCAACGATGGCCTGCGCCAGACCGCTGAGTTGCAGGTGCGCTCGCTCAGCGAGCCACAATTTCTTAACGAGCCGCTGTTTACCAGCCGGCTTGAGTTTTCTGAAGCGCGCTTCGGCAAGCAGCACTTTTCGGTCGAGAGCGGGCGTGAAGATGCCTTTATCTGGCCGTCGATCGTCCGTGTCGGCGATGAAGCACGCAAGCTGGCGATGCAGCGTATCGGTACCGAAGGCAACAGCGGTATCTCCAGCCCGCGTCGCTATCTGTGGGATGAAACCCCGGTGTTGCAGGACTGGCGTTTCAGCCAGATGAACAGCAAAACGCAGCGTGAACCGCTGGCGACCGCCTTCCCGCTGATGAACCTGATGAATGACGAAGGCCAGCCGCTCTACAGCCTGCCGCTGGATGAGCGACTGCCGGTCTTCTCGCCGCAGTACAGCCGCAGCACGCTGATGACCCATATGCTGTGCGAGCTGCTTTCGCAGGCGCTCGGGCAGATCAACAGCGTTGCGACCCGCCTGCGCCTTGGCTTCCCGGCCTCGCCGCGCCAGCTGCGCACCATTATTCTGACCCTGCCGTCGGCGATGCCGAAGCAGGAGCGCGAGATCTTCCGCCGCCGCATGTTTGAAGCAATTGCCCTGGTGTGGAAAGCGATGGGCTGGCATCCGCAGGATGAGGATTTTGCCCAGCGTAAGCAGCAGGAAAAGAGCGTGGTGCCGGTGCCCTATATCCAGATGGAGTGGGACGAAGCAAGCTGCGGCCAGCTGGTATGGCTCTATAACGAAGCGATCTCCCGCTTCGCCGGGCAGACCGAAACCTTTTTTGCCTCCCTCGCCCGCCCGGATCGCACCGAAGCGCCGGGCGCGGTGCCGGGGCGCTCGCTGCGCGTGGCCTCCGTCGATATCGGCGGCGGCACCACCGATATGGCGATCACCCACTATCAGCTGGATGATGGCACCGGCAGTAATGTCAAAATCACCCCGCAACTGCTCTTCCGTGAAGGGTTTAAAGTGGCGGGCGATGACATTCTGTTAGATGTGATCCAGCGCTGCGTGCTGCCTGCGCTGCAAACACATATGCAGAAAGCGGGCATTACCGACGCGGCGGCGATCATGGCGACGCTATTTGGCGACTCCGGGCGTATCGACACCCAGGCGGTGCTGCGCCAGCAAACTACCCTGCAACTCTTTATGCCGGTTGGCCATGCGATTCTGGCGGCCTGGGAAGAGAGCGACATTAACGATCCGTTGGCTGGCCTTTATGCGACCTTTGGCGAGTTGCTGAAGCAGACGCCGACGCGCAATGTGATGAACTACCTGAAGCAGGCGATCGACCACGCCCTGCCTGCCGGTTCGGCGGAGTTTGATGTGCTGTCGGTACCGCTGCAAATCACCTTCCGTGATTTGCAGGAGGCGATGCTGGCCGGGCAGTTTACCCTCACCGCCCCGCTGCACGCGGTGTGTGAAGCGATCAGCCACTACAGCTGCGACGTACTGCTGATTACCGGTCGTCCGGGCTGTCTGCCGGGCGTGCAGGCGCTGATTCGCCACCTGCAACCGGTGCCGGTCAACCGCATGGTGTGGCTGGATAAGTACCGCGTGCATGAGTGGTACCCCTTCAGCCAGCAGGGCAAAATCGGTAACCCGAAATCGACTGCCGCCGTTGGCGCGATGCTGTGCAGCCTGGCGCTCGATCTGCGCCTGCCGCGCTTTAACTTTAAAGCGGCGGATATTGGCGCCTACTCGACGGTGCGCTATCTCGGCGTACTGGATAACGTGGTTAATACCCTGCGCGATGAGAACATCTGGTATCACGATATCGATCTGGATAAACCCGGTGCCAAGCTGGATGCGCGGCTGCACTTCCCGCTGCGCGGCAATGTGACGCTCGGTTTCCGTCAGCTGGCAAATGCCCGCTGGCCAGCCACGCCGCTCTACACGCTGAGTATTAACTCGCAGGAGCTGGCGAAAACCATCGCCGGTGACGGGGTGTTGAATGTGCGGCTACAGTTTAGCGGCGGCAATAAACATCACGGCCCGGAGGCGTTTACCCTGAGTGAAGCCTGGTTGCAGGATGGCACCCCGGTTCCTGCCGATGCGTTAACGTTTAAATTGAATACGCTGGCCGACCGCCGACACAGCGGAAGCCATTACTGGATCGACAGCGGGAGTGTGTACCTGAAATGAGTGCGAGCGTAAAAACCACCCAAGCCTTAACTGCATGGATCACTAACAACCGTCAGCACTCACCGCTGCTCGATGATGACGCCGATGCCCTGCTGGCGCGCGTTACCGCTGCCGCGGCCGATGAACAGGCGCTGGCGGAGGTGGCTGACGCTCCCTGCACCGTCGGGCTGTATGGTCGCTCGCAGGCGGCAAAAGCGCATCTGCTCGCCGCCCTGTGCGGCAGCGGCAATGGCCGCATGCATGTGCGCCCCGGCGAAAAGACGCTGGATTACTTTAGCCACATTAACCCCGGTCACGCCCTGACCAGCATGGCGCTGCGTTTTAGCCAGCGCCTGCCGTTTATGGATGAGGGTTTCCCGCTCTGCCTGCGCATTCTCAGTGAAGCGGAGCTGGTCCAGCTGTTTATCGCCCATGCGCATCAGCAGCCGGACCTGCGCGCGGTTGATAAAGCGGTAATTGAAGATCGGGTCGCGAAATGGCGCGCGCTGCGTCAGCCTAACGCTGTGCCGGGGATCACTGCCGAAGAGATTGGTGCTATTGCCCGCTTCTGGCGCTCGGTGGTACCCGCCGCGCAGCAGCAGATGGATGATGCGCTCTGGTATCAGTTCGCCACCCTGCTGCCCTCCCTTGATCTGAGCGCACGCGCCAGCGCATGGTCGCTCCTGTGGGGCGAACAGCAAGAGTTAACCCAGCAGTGGTTTGCCCTTGCGCACACCCTGCATCAGACCGGTAACGCCACCGAGATCGCAGCACCGCTGAGCATTCTGGTGGATACCTTCGCGCTGCCGACCGACGGTTTTTTAACCCCGGCGGTTGAGCAGGAGGAGGCGATCCAGGATGAAGTGGTGGTGCACCCGTGGGCCAACGAGCAGTTGCAAAACGCCGTCAGCATTCCGCTGGCAACGCTGGCGCTGATCACCCGCGAGCTGGTGCTGCCCGTGGAAAACAGCCTGTTACCGGGCGTCGATATTCTGGATATTCCCGCCCCCGGCCCGCGTGAAGGCCAGCCGCTGTGGCGCAGTAAATGCCGCTGGCTGCTGGAGAACTACCGCCAGCGCCTGCAACCGGATGTGTTAATGATCTGCAACGCCACGCTCGATCGTGCGGAGACCGCGACAATCGCACGCGCGCTGCTGAACTGGGTGAAAGAGACGCAGTCGGGCCAGGAGTCGGCGCTGCCGGGGCTGGTCTGGGCGATCACGCCGCAGGATGCGCGTTTTACGCTGGCGCAAAATCTGGACGAAACCGTCCAGCAACTGATTGGCAAACCGGGCCAGCACTGGGGCACATTGCAGGCGCTGGATGCCAGCAGTTTGCAGCGTCTGCTTGAGTGGCTGGCGCAAGCCACCGCGCCCGCCCTGCGCCAGCAGCGGCTGAAAGCGCTGAGCGATCGCCAGCAGCGCGCCCTGCGCGATCTGTTGCAGGCATGGGTCGTCAGCCCGGAACAGGATGCGGATGAGCAGCGTAAACGGGCGGAGTCCGTAGTGCGCGAACTGCAGGTTCAGGCTTCACGCCACGGTGAACTGCTGGAAGGATTGATGCCGGATATGCAGCAGTTCGATACGCTCTGGAAGGTACAGCAGCCGCGTGAAGAGAAAGTGAGCGGCCTGTTTAACGAGTCGATCGATCTGTTTGCTGAATCGGCTGAGAGCGCCGAGCCGCAGGCAATGGCGAAAGATGTCGGTCAGCAGGCGCATGCGTTGTGGGTCAACCACGTGCGCCAGTGGAGCCGCAATGATGACAATGCTGTGCGCCTCGGCGTCAGCCCGGCGACGCTGCGCCAGATGGCCGAGATTGTGATTATCAGCAGCTACCGCCTGCGTCTGCCGGAAACCCTGCAGAAGATTATGCAGCGCGATACCGCCTGCGCAGCGCAGCTTCATGCCGCCATCGGCAACTTTGTCGCCTGGCTCGGCTATGCCGATCTCCCGCCGGAGAGCCGCCCGGCCAGCCGCGTGCAGAAAGGCAGCACCATTTTTGCTACCGCGGTGATTGACGTGGGCGGCGAGCGGTTAACGCGTCTCGGCGATCAGCCGGTACACGCCGCAACCCGCTACGTCTACGACTGGCTGGTCGCGCTCTACAACCGGGCGATTGAGAATATCGGCTACCGCCACCCGCTCGATGTTAGCCCTGAGGCGCGCGCGGCGCTAAAAGCGCTGCTGCCTTAACCCGCAACCCGGAACTCTCGCCGGGTTTTTTATTCGTGCTGCGCGATAAACGACCCGATCGCCTGCGCCAGTGCCGATGGTTGCTCCCATGACATGGAGTGACCGGCGTCGGCGATAATCCGCAGATCGATCCCCTGCTGGCGGACCTCATCGGCGTCACTGTCCGGCAGCGAGTGCGTGCCGAAAATCAGCGTCTTCGGGCGCGGCAGGTCGACAAACAGGCTCATCCAGCCGGGCGTGATGCCCTCAACCAGGCTTTTCGCTTCCCGCCACATCGCCCAGGGCGCCGTGCTCTGCAAACTGCCCGCCCACGGCGAGGTTTCGCGCGCCAGCATCGCCGCATAGCCGCAGGTGACAAAATCCCCTTCGTCCATGCTCGCCACCTCGCGGCTGAACTGCCCACCGCCGGGGTAAAAATTAGGCTCGGAAACGGCAAGACCATTAAGACGTGAATTAACTTGCGAGGCGACCTCAATGGCAATGCTGCCGCCCATGCTGTGACCGTAGAGCCAGAAGGCATCCAGGCCAAGATGATCGAGCACTTCCACTACGACGTTTGCCTGATCGGTGGTGCGATAGGCGTAGCTGGCGGGTCGTTCACTGTAGCCGCTGCCGGGCAGATCGATAAGTATGGCGCGTCGTCCGGCGAGTGCCGGGTCGGTAATAATGCGCGGATATTCAAAGGATGATGCGCAGCCCAGGCCGTGAATAAAGACCACCGGGTCGCCTTCGCCCGGTAAGGCGTGCCAGCGAACGCGGCACTGCGCGTGGTGTGAATTGAGTTCGTCCATTTGCTCTCCCTCTTGCGTGATACTGGTATTTTATACAGCATTTCAGCGCAAGATTGCGAGCGATTTCAAAAGAGTGAAATAAGGAGCGCCACCGGGAAGCTGATCGGCCATGTTGCACCGACTAATAGTGCACTCAATAAGCGCATGGTGCGCCTCTCTTTGGTGAGAAACCAGGTGACAAGCGCGCAAATCGTCGCCATTACCCCGTAAAAAATCAGCAGTTTTGTGTAGAGATCCATCCGCTTTCTCCTGTCCATAGGCCAACGTGCAGTGCCTATGCTGCTCTCTTTCTTGCCCGCATGCTGTCGGGGCGGTCACGCTTTGCTTAGCAGCCAGGCAGAGATCAGAAAATGGAGAACAGCAGCGCGACCGGAAAGCTCATCGGCCAGGTGGAACCGACCAGAAAAGCACTCAGCAGGCGGATGCGTTTACGATCGTGCGACAGAAACCAGGTGATAAAGGCGCAGATCAACGCCATGACACAATAGAACACCAACATTTTTTGGTATAACGACATAACAAGCATTAACCCAGAAGTAACAAAACGTGCGCAATATGCTCTTTTAATTGACCTTTATCAAGTTTAAATAGTTTCTCAAAACAGGCCATCTGCCGCAATTTTGATCTAACGGGCTGAATCTATTCATAAACGTCCGCCGGGAGTAATCCTTGATGGGGAGGATAAACGCAGCGTCAGCGGACGTCTCTTTTCTGGTTATTGTTGGCGCTCGCGCCACGCTTTAATCATCTCCTTTGTCACTTCATTGGCGTAACAGATGGGGGCATAACCCCCTGCTTTGCTCCAGGCGCTACGGCGCCCGCACGAACTGCCGTTCCGCGCGCGGTTAAACGGGCAAGCACAGGTGCCCGGATACCCGGCGATTGACTCTTCAATAATTGCCTGTTTGACCTGCGCATCACTTAGCGCCTGCCCTTTTGCCACCCCTTGCGGTGCCACCATCACACTGGCAGCCACAATAACGCCTGCTAACCATGTCGCTATTTTCATTTTTTTATCCCGTGAAGGTATGAATCATAAAACTATTCTTATTATTCCTGCTCAATATTGATTAAAAACAACTCAGCTTATTCAGATGCATTTCTGCATGAGATTTAACTTAAGTCTGATTATTAATAGCGAAAGCCAGTAATTTATTGCTGCTATATTTGGCGAGCCAGAATCTTCTCTGTTATTGTTTTTAACAGGCAAAGAAAAGGTGAAACAAGGTAAGGTTATGCAGAAATATGACGATCTGTGGCAAGCCATTGAAGTTCGGGTGCGTGAAAATAATGACATCACGCTTAACGATTGGACCACGGATAGCGTGCGGGGCCATGCTGCGAGGCAGCGCATTGCGCAAATATTTATCCTCGAAGTCCTGCTGGCGCGCCATCGTGAAAAGTATGCCAGTAACTTTGTTCCCCTCGCCGGTGAAGAGGCGCTCTACCATCTCATCTTCAAACGTACCGGCTGGAAGCCGTTTGAAGTGAAACAGCTCTCTTTTATCGACACGCTGTTTGTGCTGGCCGAGCTGTTCCGCGACGAAAACTTACCGACAGAAGTCCGCGCCGTACTGCGCTCGCAGGGCATTAAAGATGAGGCGCTGCCCACCTACGATTTCTCAGAGAAAGATTGGGCACCGCGCGAAAACGAGGTGTTTCTGCGCCGTTAAGCAGTGCGATAAAAAAGGGGGCTCAACTGAGCCCCTTTTTTATTACTGTGCCGCTACGCTACACTCCATTGTTAGCGCGAGCGGCGCACGGGCAAAATAAAACTCCTCTCCTTCACACCAGTAACTTTCAATCGGCATTGCGCCATATGAGAGTGTTGAAGAGATAGTTGTGTCGCCGTCATCCACTGTCAAAAACTCGGCAGCACGCCCGGGAATCAGTACGACTACGATTTTACTCATTATGATTTAATTCCCCTGCCTGATTATTCAAAAAGCCAGCTATTATTACCGCTTTTTGTGACGGGGTAATGACATTATTTGTAAGTAATTTACTGCGGTCCCTGGTGACGCTAAATATTAATTTTTGATTATCAGGCGCGTTTAGCTTCTGACAACAAATACTGTGCTGGCCGTGCCCGAACCGTTGTGAAAACTTACTTCGCTTTATGCGCCATCGCATAGGCTTCTGGCAGGTTCAGACGTTGCCAGAAGTTCTGATCGGCGGTTTCGCCAGACAGCGGATAACCACCCGGCAGTGCCGTTTTCACCATCAAATCACGACGTGCGGACGCCGACAGATTCGGTAACGCCGCCTCCAGCAGCACTTCCGCCCCTTCCGGTACTTTCACCGGCTGCACGTTGCCTTTTTGCTGCGGAAGATCGTAGGTCATGGTGAAGCGGTAAAACTCTTTCATCGCCGGGTCACGATATGGATCGTCTTTGCCAGCCGTTCTCGCGCACTCTGCAAGGGAGGTGCCGCACTCTTTTTCCAGTGCCGTACGCAGTTGATCGCGCGCTTCGTTAAACAACTTACGATAAGTCGGATCATTGAGGTAATGCGCCACGTTACGCTGGGCCACCATTCTTGAACCCATCACATCCAGCGGATAGTGCACGCCCAGTACGATGCGTGAATAGCCATAGCGCGCACCGCGCTCCACCAGTGAGTCAAAGCGTTCCGGGATCATCTCCGCCATCAGCAGAGAATCGGTGTAACCGGTATTGGTATGGCCGCTCGGGAAGGAGCCGCCGTTGGCCGAGTATGGTTTGTTATCTTTCACTACCACATCATCCGGGACCTGGTGAATGGTATTGCCCTGAATCAGAAACGGACGTTTGTAGTCAAAGTGCTTCTTCGCCGCGCCGGTGCTGACTTCGCTGGTTTTGATCAGCGCGGCGGCTTTGCTTAATTCGCCTTTATCATAGGCGGCGATAAACGCTTTACCCAGACGAGGACCGAGCGCGTCAGAGAGAAAATAGAGGTAGCTGATACCTTCTGCATCCGCCAGCGCCTGATGGCGCAGCCCTTGGGTGGCATCGAGGTTAATCGTCTCAACGGTTTTCAGGTTCTGATCCAGCACCGGTGCAGGAAGCTTGCTGAACGCGGAGAGCAGCTCAATGCCCGCCTTCTGGTTGTCTTTCACTTTGAAGTCATAGCCGCTGGCTTTCAGCCAGGCGGTATCGGCCTGTTTTGCGCTTTGCGCCGCTTTCTCCAGTTGTCCGCGCTCCACTTTTGCACCATCACCTTTCAGCGCGTCACGCAGCGCGGACAGAGACTGGCTTTCCAGGCCATCAAATGCCTGGCTTACCGACGCCGGGGTAGTGGTATATGCGATGTCGCGTGCAGCAGTCAAAGGGACATCTTTCGCCATCGCCTGATGAGCAAGCAGCAGGGAAGCGGTTAACAGCGTCATACGGGCTTTCATTTATTATCCTTTTATTCAAACAATAACCTTGCCTGTGCATGACGCTAGCCCTGTAAATTGACGCTTTTGTGACACGGAGACACTTTGAAACGTTTTATGGGAGCCTGAAACAAGCGCATCGGCTACGGCATTTTCATGCCCAATTTTTGTCTAACCCGGCCTGCCACCTTTCCCTATCCCAACAGTGATTTTGACTTCACTGCCCACCAGTGTCCCGGAAGATAGTGGCTGCAACACAATAATCTTATATTACAGCCACTTAAACCTTTCTCAGTGTTTTATCATCACATGTCGAACTACCGTGTAATCCTCCAGCCCGTAAACCGACATATCTTTGCCGTAGCCGGAGTGTTTTTGTCCGCCGTGCGGCATTTCACTGACCAGCATAAAGTGGGTGTTGACCCAGGTGCAGCCATACTGCAGCCGTGCGCTGATGCGGTGCGCGCGTCCGACATCTTTGGTCCATACCGATGAGGCGAGACCATAGTTCGAATCGTTGGCCCAGCCGAGCACCTGCGCTTCGTCATCAAACTCTGTAACGCTGACCACCGGGCCAAACACTTCGCGCTGCACGATCGCGTCTTCCTGCTTTGCGCCTGCCAGCAAGGTTGGCTGGTAGTAATAACCTGCGCCCGGCTGTTTATTGCCGCCGGTCACCACCCTGATATGCCCGAGCGCCTTCGCCTCGTCGACGGCGCGCGCTACGCGATCAAGGTGCGCTTGGGAGCTGAGCGGCCCAAGCTCGGTGGACTCATCGTTTGGCTCGCCCATCTTCAGGCTGGCGACGGCGGCGCCGAGCTTCTCAACCAGCGCATCATAGATGCCCTTTTGCGCATAGATGCGGCAAGCAGCGGTGCAATCCTGCCCGGCATTGTAGAAACCAAAGGTGCGCACCCCTTCGACCACCGCATCGAGATCGGCATCATCAAACACAATCACCGGCGCTTTGCCGCCGAGTTCCATATGGGTGCGCTTAATAGAGGAAGCGGTATGGGAAATGATGTGCTCACCGGTGGCAATCGATCCGGTCAGCGAAACCATACGCACCTTGTGATGGCCGGTTAAACGATCGCCGACGCTCTGCCCGCGGCCAAACAGCACATTCAGCACGCCCGCCGGGAAGATGCCTTGCGCTAACTCCGCCAGTTTCAGCAGGGTCAACGGTGTAATTTCGGAGGGTTTGATCACCACGCAGTTTCCCGCCGCCAGCGCCGGGGCGAGTTTCCATGCCGCCATCATTAGCGGGTAGTTCCACGGCGCAATAGAGGCCACCACGCCTAATGGATCGCGGCGAATCATTGAGGTGTGCCCCTCCAGATATTCGCCCGCCGCCAGCCCGTTCAGGCAGCGCGCGGCACCGGCGAAGAAGCGGAAAACATCCACCACCGCCGGAAGTTCATCATTTAATACGCAGTGCAGCGGCTTGCCGCAGTTGAGCGACTCGAGGCGCGCAAACACCTCTGCGTTATCCTCAATCACCTGCGCCAGTTGCAGCAGCGCCTCGGCGCGCGCTTTTGGCGTGGTCTGCCCCCACTCGACAAAGGCCCGGTCTGCTGCCTCGACGGCTGCGTCGACCTGCGCATGTGACGCTTCGGCGATCGACAGCAGCACCTCGCCGGTGGCGGGATTATAGACCGCCTGCTCTTCACCTTCGCCGTTAACCAGTTCGCCATTAATAAACAGTTGATGTTGCATCGCGCTCCCTCTGCCCGGTCAATAAGTCTGTTTACGGATTAGCCGCAAGGCCCCCACTCTATTAAAAATAGACGGCGCGCAGAGAGAACGGGTGGGCAGCCAGTGCTGAACTGTGTTGCTATTCACATTTCCTATGAATAGCGGTCAGCGCAGCGGTAAAAGGCTATTGCATCATCTGGCGGATCAGCTCGCCGAGGCGCATCGCCGCCCGCTCCTCTTTCTCGCCCCACGCCCAGGCGCAGTTAAAGCGAAAGAAGGAGATCCAGTTATCGGAGGTGGAAAACATCTTCCCCGGCGCGATGCTGATGTGGTGCGCCAGCGCCTGTTGGCTGAGCACGCCCGCATCCAGGCCGTTCGGCAACTCGAGCCATAAAAAATAGCCGCTCTCGTTGCGGTAGATTTTCACCTCCGGCGGCAGATGGCGCAGCAGCGCCTGCCAGGCGAGATGCTTGCGCTCCGCCAGTTGGCGGCGCAAGCGGCGCAGGTGCGCGTCGTAGTGATGGGTAGAGAGATAATCAACCAGCGCCAGCTGTAGCGGCGAACTGGTGGATAAGGTGCTCATTAATTGCAGCTGCTGAATGCGCCGCGCGTGACGCCCGGCCGCTACCCAGCCGACGCGAAAGCCGGCGACAAGGCATTTTGAAAAGGAGGAACAGTGCAGAGTCATATCCTGCTTGTCCCAGGCTTTGGCGGGCAGCGGCTGTTCGCGGCCATAATAGAGCTCGCTGTAGACATCATCTTCAATCAGCGTGACATTGTGCGCGGTCAGCAACTCGACCAGCCGCGCCTTTTTCTCCGGGCTGAGGGTAAAGCCGAGCGGGTTCTGGCTGTTGGTCATCAGCCAGCAGGCTTTCACCGGGTATTCGGTCAGCGCCTGCTCAAGCGCGTCGAGATCGATGCCGGCTTTCACATCCGTCGGTACCGAGAGCGCTTTCAGTTTCAGCCGCTCCAGCGCCTGTAGCGCGCCATAAAAACAGGGGCTTTCAATGATCACCCAGTCTCCAGGCTCGGTGACGGCCTGCAGGCTGAGGTTTAGCGCCTCGAGGGCACCGGCGGTGATCACAATCTCATCCGGCGAGATATTCATTCCCTGGCGGGCGTAACGCCGGGCGATAGCATGGCGTAACTGGCTGTTGCCCGGCGGCAGGTTCTCAATCACGCTCATCGCCCCTGCACTCTTGCTTACCTTTGCCAGCGAGCGGTTAAGCTGCGGCATCGGAAAGAGTTTCGGATCGGGGAACGCGGAGCCAAACGGCAGCACCGAGGCGTCACAGCTCGCCTGCAATACATCAAATATATAGGTGTTGATATCAACCGCTTCGTCACGCATCACCTGTGGCGCAGGTGCGCGCGTCAACCCCGGCGTCGGCGCGACAAAATAGCCCGACTGCGCGCGCGCAATCACCCGCCCCTGGCTCTCGAGCAGCTGATACGCATGCCCGACGGTCATAAAACTCAGCCCGCTGCTCGCCACCTGTTCGCGCAGCGACGGCAGCTTTTCACCCGGTCGCCAGACGCCAAGTTCAATTTGTTCAACGATTTGCTGCGCCAGGCGCTGATATTTTTTCATGGTTGTTCACGTGACCGAAGAGTACGTCATGATGGCACGCTAATGGCGATCTCGCTATATCAGTTTAGAAAAAGTGCGCAATGCGCCGAACTGTTATAGACAGTTACAACCATGACTTTCTGGTGAATATTTCCCGTTTCGCCTGGACTATCCTGCAACCTGCCGTACCCTTGTAAAGGACTGTTATATGTAAATTGCTGTCAACTGTCTCTGCAAGTCGGCGGGCGTAGTCATTAACATTGACGCCACACCATTGATTCTGAGGATGTGCATGTTTGGTTTAGATGCGTTTTACCTGGCGAGGATACAGTTCGCCTTCACCGTTTCGTTCCACATCATCTTTCCGGCGATAACCATTGGCCTTGCCAGTTATCTCGCGGTGCTGGAAGGTCTGTGGCTGAAAACCCGGAACCCGGACTGGAAAACCCTTTACCACTTCTGGTCGAAGATCTTTGCCGTTAACTTCGGCATGGGGGTAGTTTCTGGTCTGGTGATGGCCTATCAGTTCGGCACCAACTGGAGCGGATTTTCGCAATTTGCGGGCAGCATTACCGGCCCGCTGCTCACCTATGAGGTGTTAACCGCCTTCTTCCTTGAAGCAGGCTTTCTTGGCGTAATGCTGTTTGGCTGGAATAAAGTCGGCCCCGGGTTGCACTTTTTCTCCACCTGCATGGTGGCGCTCGGCACGCTGATGTCGACCTTCTGGATCCTCGCGTCCAACAGCTGGATGCATACCCCACAGGGCTTTGCCATTGAAAATGGCCAGGTGATCCCGGTGGACTGGTTTAAGGTAGTCTTTAACCCCTCCTTCCCTTACCGCCTGTTTCATATGTCGATTGCCGCCTTCCTCAGTAGCGCGCTGTTTGTCGGTGCATCCGCAGCCTGGCACCTGCTGCGCGGCAATAATACGCCGGCGATCCGCAAAATGTTCTCCATGGCAATGTGGATGGCGCTGGTTGTGGCACCCATTCAGGCGATGGTCGGTGATATGCACGGCCTGAATACGCTTGAGCATCAGCCAGCGAAGATTGCCGCCATTGAAGGCCACTGGGAGAACCCGCCGGGGGAAGCGACGCCGCTGCTGCTGTTCGGCCTGCCGGATATGGAGCAGGAGCGCACCCGCTACGCGGTGGAGATCCCGGCGCTCGGCAGCCTGATTCTCACCCACAGCCTCGATAAGCAGGTTCCGGCGCTGAAAGAGTTCCCCAAAGATGAGCGCCCCTACTCGCCGATCGTCTTCTGGTCATTCCGCATTATGGTAGCGCTGGGCATGCTGATGATTGGTCTTGGCGTGATGGCGCTGTGGCTGCGTTATCGCAAGCGGCTGTATGAGTCGCGGCCGTTCCTGCACTTTGCCCTCTGGATGGGGCCTGCGGGGCTGATCGCCATTCTCGCCGGGTGGGTGACCACCGAAGTGGGCCGCCAGCCGTGGGTGGTTTATGGTCTGCTGCGTACTGCCGATGCGGTTTCCGGTCACGGCGATTTGCAGATGAGCCTCAGCCTGCTGGCCTTCTTTATCGTCTACTGCTCGGTGTTTGGCGTCGGCTATCTTTATATGGTGCGTTTAATCACCAAGGGGCCGCAGCCGCACGATGAAAACACCACGCAGGGCACTCCGGCACGTCCGCTTTCAGCGGCAGGTGAACATCTTCCGGCTGATGAGGATAAATAATGGGTATCGATCTTCCGTTAATTTGGTTTGTCATTATCGTCTTCTCGACCCTGATGTATATCGTGATGGATGGTTTTGACCTGGGCATCGGCATCCTCTTTCCGGTGACGCGCGACGGCCACGATCGCGATGTGATGGTCAACAGCGTCGCGCCGGTGTGGGATGGGAACGAAACCTGGCTGGTGCTGGGCGGCGCGGGGCTGTTTGGCGCCTTTCCGCTGGCCTATGCGGTAATTACCGACGCGCTGACCATTCCGCTGACGCTGATGCTGATTGGCCTGATCTTCCGCGGCGTCGCCTTTGAGTTCCGTTTTAAAGCGACTGAAGCGCACCGTCCCTTCTGGGATAAAGCCTTCTTATCTGGCTCGCTGCTGGCGACCTTCTCGCAGGGCGTGGTGGTTGGCGCGTTTATCAATGGCTTTAAAGTGACTGGACGCACTTTCAGCGGCGGCGCGCTCGACTGGCTGACGCCGTTTAACCTCTTCTGCGGCCTTGGCCTAGTGATCGCTTATGCGTTGCTGGGGGCAAGCTGGCTGGTGATGAAGAGCGGCGAACCGTTGCAGGGCAAAATGCGTGCGGCAGCGAAAAAACTGCTGCTGGCGTTACTGGTGGTGATGGGCGTTATTAGCCTGTGGACGCCGCTCTCCCACGGTGCGATTGCCGATCGCTGGTTCAGCATGCCGAACCTGCTCTTCTTCTCGCCGGTGCCGCTGCTGGTGATTGCGCTCAGCATCTGGCTCTGGCGCTGCCTCGGCAATGTAGAGGTACACAGACGCCCCTTCCTGCTGACGCTGGGGTTAATTTTCCTCGGCTTTAGCGGCCTTGGGATCAGTATCTGGCCCAACATTATCCCGCCGGATATCAGCTTCTGGCAGGCGGCTGCACCGCCGCAAAGCCAGGGCTTTATGCTGGTCGGCGCGCTGCTAATCATTCCTATCATTCTGGTTTACACCTTCTGGAGCTACTACGTGTTCCGCGGCAAAATCCAGCATGGCGAGGGGTATCATTGATGAAACAACCGCTATGGAAACGGCTGATGTGGCTGGTCGTCATCTGGGGCGGAAGCGTACTGGCGCTGGCTGCCGTCAGCATGGTGTTCCGGCTGTTGATGTCAGCCGCCGGGTTTAAATCCCATTAAGATCAAAGGCCGGAAACACGTTAATGTTTCCGGCCTTTTTTATGTTTTTTTGCCGGATGGCGGCTCCGCCTTATCCGGCCTACGCGGACCGAGAGATGTTGTAGGCCAGATAAGCGTAAGCGCCATCCGGCAGATTGTTTCCTGCCTTTTTTATGTTTTTTGCCGGATGGCGGCTCTACCTATTCCGGCATACGCAGACCGAGCGATGTTGTAGGCCGGATAAGCGCAAGCGCCATCCGGCAAATAACCGCTATTTGTGCATCACCACACTGCTTTCCACCGGAATGCGCGGCATGCGCAGCGTCGCGGCGATATTGCTGGTGTCGGCGTAACCAAACGAGATACCAAACAACAGACGGTACTCATCTGATACCCCCAGCGCTTCACGCACCAGATCGGCATGAAAACCGAGCAGCGTCTGCGGAATACCGGCAAAGCCGCGAGCGGCTAAGGAGAGCAAAAAGGTCTGCCCGTACATACCCATATCCGACGCCACGCGAACGTTATCGCCAAAGCTCGGCATAAACAGAAACGCCGCGTGCGGCGCATCAAAAAAGTGATAGTTGCGCAGGTAGTATTCACGGCGCTTCTCTTTATCATCCCGCGCAATGCCCAGCGCTTCGTAATAGAGCTTCGCCTGCTGCTGGCTGCGGTCAAAATAGTCGCCGTGGAAATCCTCATAGGCGAAGGTGAAGTCCGGCGTCTGTTTGCCGGCAATATCGTTTTCAATCATCAGTTGCGCAAGGCGATCCTTGGTTTCACCGGAAACCACGTGCACATGCCAGGGCTGGGTGTTGCAGTTGGAGGGCGCGTATTGCGCATCCTGCAGAACGGCTTGGATCTGCTCATCCGTCAACGGCGTGGGCAAAAAGGCGCGTACCGAGGTGCGCTGGCGGACGGTTTCATCGAAAGCTAAAACAGGCGTACTCATAAATAGTCTCCATGCTGAGTGTCGGCGTATCTTAACGATGAACTTCGTGCGTAAAAACACTACAATGCGCCATGGACCTTTGCGGATTACGCACAGATGAAAAACCTCAGCCAGATTAGCGCCCGATCGATGCACCTCTTTCTTGCCATCGTACGCGAAGGCAATCTCTCGGAAGTGGCCCGCAACGAGGGGCTTGCCGCCTCGTCCTTATCGCGCGTGGTGCAGCAACTTGAGCAGGCGCTGGAAACCCAACTGCTCTATCGCAACACTCGCGCGGTAATCGCCACCGATGCCGGGCATATTTATGCCCAGACCTTCCGCACGATGTTACAGCAACTGAGCGATGCGCAGACGCAGGTCGGCGAGCGGCGCGGCGAACCGGGCGGGCGTATCCGCATCAATGCCCCCATCTCCTTTGGTCTGAACCATATCGGGCCACGCATCAGCGAACTGAGCGAGCGCTACGCCGCCTTGCAAATTGAACTCAACCTTAACGATGACTATATCGACCCCTTTGCCGACGGCACCGATCTGCTGGTGCGTATCGCCTCGCTGAAAAACTCGGAGCTGCACGGGCGGCTGATTGCAAAGCAGACCTGCCACCTGGTGGCGACGCCCAACTATCTCCGCCGCTACGGCGCGCCCGCCTCGCCCGAAGATCTGCTGACCCACCGCCTGCTGGCCTATCGCGGGAAAACCGGCTTGCAGCGCTGGCGCTTTCAGCGCGGCGAGCAGGATTACGCCTTCTCGCCACAGGCGAAAATTCTCTCGGATAATGCGGAGCTGCTGTTGCAGGCGGCGCGCAACGACGCGGGGATGCTGCTCTTTCCGGACTGGCAGGTGGGCGAGTTGCTTAATCGCGGCGAGCTGGTTGCCCTGCTGCCGGAGTACACCGCCTCCTACTCGCCGGGCGAGCAATCGCTGTGGATGCTCTATCCGGGCGGCAAATACCCGTCGCTGAATACACGCACGGTGATCGACTTTCTGCTGGCGAGTTTTGGCTCGCCGCCCTACTGGCGCTACACCGCAACGCCATAAACAAAACAGGGTGGCATTGCGCCACCCTGCGGGTTATCTGTTTTTCGGTAAGGTTTTCAGCAAATCATCAGGGCTGATTGAGGCCACCACGCTGCCCGGCAGCGGCATCTTGAGGATGTGGTTTTTCATCTTGCCGATCACGTGCATTTCACACGGGCGGCAATCGAAGCGCAGGGTTAACACCTCATCGCCGTGTACCAGCTGCATCGGCGTCGCGCGCCAGCTCTTGATATTGCCCTTCGCCTGTTTTGGGCAGAGGTTAAAGGCAAAGCGCAGGCAGTGTTTGGTGATCATCACCGGTACTTCGCCCTTCTCTTCGTGGGCTTCATACGCCGCGTCAATCAGCTGCACGCCGTAGCGGTGATAGAATTCACGTGCTTTATGGTTGTAAACGTTGGCGAGGAACGAGAGATGGGTTTCCGGGTAGACCGGCGCAGGCGTCGCCACCGCTTTACGGCTGCCGCGCTGATAGCTCGCCAGACGCGCCTCTTCCAGCATCTCCACCGTTTCGCGGCGCAGTTGGTTGAGCAGGCTGTTCGGCACAAACAGCGCCCCCGGCAGGTTGATGTCGACCTTCTGCGCGTAGTAACGGGTTTGCCCCAGCTTCGCCAGGCCATCTTTCAGGTTATCAAGCGCTTTTTCCGCGTTATTGGCTTCATCAAACTGGCCATCCAGCGTGTGAGTCACGCTGACGCCATCTTCGCTGGTCAGCGTCAGCACCAGTTGCTCCTGCCAGCCGCCCAGCTCAATATCAACGCCGATGCGCCGCTCGCTGGAGGTTTTCAGCAGCGCCTGCTGCCAGTTGTGATCGAGGTTACGGTTGAGTGCATGATGCGGACGCAGGGTTTTCAGCGCATCCGGCATCTCGTTCGGGAAGACGCGGTAACGGTTTTCGGCGGTTTTTTCAGCCACGTTAACGCGGAAACCAACCACTTCGCGCTTCACCAGCACGTTCAGCCCGTCGCCATTGGCCAGCGGTTCGGTCACTTCCACGTCGAGATGATCCTTGCCCACTTTGAGCACTTCACCCACCGGCAGGCCGACGAATTTCGGTGAGTCAAACGCGCCGATATCGATTTTGCGCGCGTTAACAAAGTAGTCGGTGCTGCCGCGATGGAAGGTTTTATCCGTTGAGGGAATAAAGAAGTGTTCGGTGCGTCCGGCGGAGGCGCGCGCCAGCTCCGGGCGATCGTCGATAATCGCATCGAGCATCTGGCGATAGTGAGCGGTGATGTTTTTCACGTAGCTCATATCTTTGTAACGCCCCTCAATTTTGAAGGAGCGCACGCCCGCGTCGATCAGCGCCGCCAGGTTAGCGGTCTGATCGTTATCTTTCATCGACAGCAGGTGCTTTTCATAGGCCACGACGCGGCCCTGATCGTCTTTCAGAGTGTAAGGCAGACGGCAGGCCTGCGAGCAGTCGCCACGGTTGGCGCTGCGCCCGGTTTGTGCATGGGAGATGTTGCACTGCCCGGAGTAGGCCACGCACAGCGCGCCGTGAATAAAGAACTCAATGGTCGCGTCCGTCGCCTGGTGAATGGCGCGGATCTGCTCCAGATTCAGCTCGCGGGCCAGCACAATCTGGCTGAAGCCGACGTCGGAGAGGAATTTGGCTTTTTCAACGCTGCGGATATCGCACTGGGTACTGGCATGCAGCTCAATCGGCGGGATATCCATCTCCAGCACGCCCATATCCTGCACAATCAGCGCATCAACACCGGCCTGGTAGAGATCGCCGATCAGTTTCTGCGCCGGTTCCAGTTCATCATCATGAAGAATGGTGTTGAGGGTGATAAACACCTTCGCGCCATAGCGATGGGCGAACGGCACCAGTTCGGCAATATCGCGCAGGCTGTTGCCGGCGTTATGGCGGGCGCCGAAGCCGGGGCCGCCAATATAGACCGCGTCCGCGCCGTGAAGGATCGCTTCACGGGCGATGGCGGTGTCGCGTGCCGGGCTGAGCAGTTCAAGATGATGAGGGTGCAGGCGCATACAATCGTCGTTATCCATTATGTGCAAAATGGCGGCTATTGTAGTCAGAACCGGGGCGTTACACCACCTGTCGTGCCGGGAATTTGCGCCAGGCGACAATGCTATGCCGAAATCGCTATTTCCCCCGGCGGCGCTGGCGCGATAGTGTGGTGACAGGAACAGAAATCGTCACGTTGTGGATGTTATGGGGTATTAATCGTCGTCGTTTTTTGCCGCGGGTTCGCTCGCGGCTTTTTCTTTTGGATAGTGGATTAACGAGTGGAAATGTACGGTCTGCGCGGTGCTGTTGCGATAGGCATGCGCCCGGTCGGCCGCGAAACGCACCCCACTCCCCGCCTCCAGCGTCTGCCACTCACCGTTAAGCTGCATATCCAGCACCCCATTGATAACCACCACATGTTCAATCACCCCTTTTTCGTGAGGTGTTGATTCACTCAGCGCGCCCGGCGCGAGGGTGATGGAGAAGAGATCAAAATGGAGCTGTTCATCCCACGGGAAAAGCGGTGTGATCACCATCGCCTGCCGATCGGGATCGTAAGCGTGCGGCGTGTCGCTCTGCGGCGGCGCAATAAAAGTTGAGAACGGGACATTCAAGCCGGTGGCGATTTTCCACAGCGTCGCCACCGTCGGGCTCGACTCGTTGCGTTCGATCTGCCCGAGCATCGCTTTTGATACGCCGGTCTCTTCTGCGAGTTTTGAAAGGCTCCAGCCCCGCGCCTGACGCAGCATTTTCAGGGTTTTTGCCAGATAATCCGCGATATTCATACCGTCTCCGGGAAATTAAAACGCAGCGAGTATAGCGCAGCGTTTCTATTTTAGAGAGCGAAACTAAAGCGAATGTAACTGCTCATACCGTTTGCGGTATTCCCGCGGCCCGACATGGTATTGCTGATGAAAGAGACGCGAAAAATAGAGCGCGTCGTCATAGCCCACGACCTGGGCGATTTGCGAAATAGTCAGCTGCGTATGCTGTAATAACATCGCTGCCCGGCTCATGCGCTGCTTTTCTCGCCAGCCCCAAATCGTCATGCCAATTTCCTGACGAAAAAGATGCGCCAGCCGCGAGGATGAAAGATAGGCTTTCGCCGCAAGCTCGCTAATCGTCAGTTTAGCCGCCAGATTCTCATCAAGATATTGGCAAATAGCGTTGATGCGCGGGTCAACCGAGGCGCGATTACTCGCCGGTTGCTGTTTGAAACAGTAAAGCAGCGCTTTCTCCAGGCTATTCATGGCGAGGATCTTATCCACGCGGTCTGGCGAGGAATTAAGCCGAATCACCTCTTTCACCGCTGTTTTTAGCTGCTCGACAAAAACCACATCGGCGCTTTGCGTCAGGCCAATCTGATGCCAGTTACGATCCCATTTCAGCCAGTCAATCCAGTAAGGTCGTGGAATAAAATAGATCCACAAATGATCCCAGTAAGTACTTTGCGCTTCACGGCCATAGTGATGCGGGCAACCGGGAGGGAAAAGCAAAATATCGTTCTCCCGGCAGATAAACGTCTCGTTATTACGGTGAATTACCCCTGTGCCACGCAGGGTAATATTTAAAATATAGCCTTTCATCCCCTGCTGGCGGTTAATAAAAAAGTCCAGCTTATTGCCTTTGACGATAGGCGTATAACCCGCCACCAGATAGGCGTTAAAGGTAAAGCTGCGCATTAAAGGCGAGTAGATCAGCAATTCATCATCGACGTCATTCATGGGAAGTGTTTGCGGCCACATTATTGAGCGTCCTTACGCTAGCACAGGCAAAGAGGAAAAGCCGCAGCCGCCTGCGGCGAGTCATTTATTTGGCGAATACACCACGCGAGAGATCGGCCGCCACGCGGTCATAAAAACCATCCAGTTTATAAAACCAGATCAGCACCATATTCAGCATGGCGAGGATGAACGGGAAGAAAATAAACAAGAACTCAATCATATCAAGCACATGCTTTGACTGCTGGGCGTTGCCACCGCTGACAAAACCGGCCGCGCCAAGGATCCAGCCCACGCTCGCGCTGCCCAGCCCCATGCCGAGCGTCTGGCCTAACGTTCCGGCGCTGAATAAGATCCCCTCGATGCGCAGCCCGGTTTTCCACTCGCCGTAATCAATGGTGTCAGCAAGAAAAGCGAACATCGTGGCACCGATGCCGCAAAAACCGATACTGCGCACCACGGTGGCAAGAATGACGAACAGCGAGCTGGTTTTATCAATTAACGGCAGTAAATAGGCAATGCTACAAATGGTCAGCCCGAGCAGCGCTAAATTGCGTTTACCCAGCCGCTTGATGAGATAAGGAATAACCAATAGCGTGATCAGCCCCGGCAGATATTGCGCCACGCTAATCCACGACATCATTGAGACATCCTGCAAAATATAGCGCGAGTAGTAGACGCTGGTGGTCGAGAGCGCCGTTAAGCTGGTAAAGGTGATCAGCAGATAAAAGAAGATCATCAGCCAGTAGCGGTTTTTCAGCATCGAGGCGGCGACGCCCCCCGCACGGATATTGTTGCGATTCTCCTTATTGACCGGTTTGATGCGCTCCCGTGTCCAGGCGGCGGTTAATAACAGGCACAACGCAGTAAAGAAACCAAAAATAGCGAACACAATTACCCATGAGGTGTGGCTATTTCCGAAGGCGGCAACCAGCGGCAGCGTAAATGCGCCTACCGTCAGCGAACCGCAGGTTGATAAGCCTTTACGGAAGACGCTCAAAATACCGCGTTGATAGGTATCGCGGGTTATCAACGCCAGCAGTGAGCCATAGGCAATATTGTTAGCGGTGAAAAAGATGTTCGCCAGCAAATATGTGACGCAAACATAGATAATCTTGCCGCTATCACTGATCCCGGGCACCGTTGCCATTAAAAATGCTGACAACCCAAATGGTACGGCGGTCCATAACACCCACGGGCGCGCTTTACCCAGCCGGGTATCGGTTTTATCGATGCGGATCCCGACAAAGACACAAATAACGCCATCGATAACGCGGGCGAAAAACATCAGCGACCCGACCAGCACCGCTGAAATACCGACCACGTCGGTATAAAAATAGGCCAGAAACGTCACCATCAGGGTATAGGTTAAATTCGTACCGTAATCACCCAGGCCAAAGGCAAAACGCTCGCGAAAACCGGGAGTGCTGGTTTCGCTTTGCTGCTCTTCAATCGTTAATGCACTCATTTTGTACTCTCCACGAGAATAATTTGCACATCCCAATCCTTGAGCGTTATTACCTCACTCTGCCTGAGGGTTTTACCGCTAAACAGCAGTCGCCCGCCGGGCTCAGTAAACGTGACGGTTTGCGGCTCACTACTGTAGTTGAAGTAGTAGAGGAGGATATTTTCATCTTTATCAACGCCGCGCTTAATAATCACCGGGAAGGTTTCTGTCGGCATCGTGTCGTGTTGATAGAGGGTATTGCCCAGGAGATGGCGATACACTTTTTCCAGTGCTGCGGGGGCGATATGGCAGCCAATATAGCTGGCGGTTCCCTGCCCGAAGCGGTTGTGCGTGATTGCCGCATACTGTTGCCAGTAAGGATGGTCGTAACGCGCCAGCACCTCGGTGTTTTCATCAGGGATGATTAATTCCATCCAGTCGCTGATTTGCACCTCGTCGGCAGAAAGGCCGAGGCATTCTGAATGCAATAAGGTGCGGTCCGGATCAACAAAGAGTTGGTAGTGCGCGCCGATCGCTTCGCTGATAATTCCCGGCTGTGCGCAGGTGCGCACTTTCATATGCTCGTCGGCAAAAGCAGATTTAAAGGAGAAAATGGCATGGCCGCCCTGCGCAATATAACGATTAATCTCCTGTAAGCGCTCGTCGCTGACGCTGTAGAGCAGCGGGAAGATCAGCATTTCATAACGGAACAGGCGCGGATCGTCGACGGCGATAATATCCACTTCGATATTCATCTTATAGAGCGTGTCGTAATAGTCGCGGAACAGGTCATTATATTGGTGCAGCGCATCGCGACTAAACTGATGGCCGTGGTATGGGTGCCAGTCGATAGCGGTTAAACAGTCGTTACTGATCACCAGCGCCACCCGGCTGCGGCGTGAGAAACGCGTTACGGTTGCCGCGTGCTGGTTGAACTCGGCGCCAATCGTGCAGGCCTCATGGTAGACCGGATTGGGTTGCAGATCGTGGCTGAGCAACCCTTTCCAGTACGTTTCGTACGAGTTGTGAATCGAGTGCCAGTGCCAGTAACCCAGCAGCCTTGCTCCGCTGGCGACATGGCTCCAGGCCTGCTGGCGCAGTTGCCCCGGGAAAGGCGTCCACTCTTTAAAGGCCTGCGCCTGGGTTTCCAGCACAAAATAGGGCTGATCTTTTGTCACTCGCGCAAGATCGCCGGTAAAAGAAATTTCCGCGCCGGTGAGTTGAAACTGGCTCGGGTGGTAGATATCGACGCCGGTAATATCCAGCACGCTGGCGGTTTTAAAATGGTCGACCTCGGCGCGAATACCATACGACCAGTTGCGCCAGTCAAAATCAAAGTTATGAGTAATAAACTGCGTATCGTTTTTATAGCCTTTCACAATCTCTGCCTGCCAGCCGAGAAAACGCGTCACCAGCGAACGCTGAAATTGCTTAAAGGCGCAGCCGAGACTGGCATTAATTGTCCCTTCAATCGGCGGAAAATCTTCCCAGGCATCAATGCGGTTACTCCAGTAATCCAGCCCAAAAGCGTGATTCATCTCCTGCGTACTGTTGTTAAACTCTTTTTTGAGGTATTTCACGAACTCGATTTGCGCCCCGGCTGAGCAGGTGTCGTAATATTTCGTTTCGTTGTCGATTTGAAAACCAATGACTGCCGGATGGTTCGCCGTTGCCGCCAATAAGGCGCGAATAATGCGCTCGGCGTACCATAAAAAAGCGGGATGGGTAATATCCATCTTTTGCCGGTGACCGTAGACATTTTTCCCGCTACTGGTGGTGGCCATCACATCCGGATATTTTTTTGCCAGCCACGCCGGTAAGGCATAGGTTGGCGTACCGATAATCACGGCAATACCGTTTTTATGCATTTCATCCAGTACCGTAAGTACCGAACTGAAATCAAATTCCCCTTCCTGCGGCTCAAACGTGCTCCAGGTGCTCTCGGCGATGCGCACATAATTAATACCCGCCTCTTTCATCAATTTAATATCTTCGTGCAGGCGTTCCATCGGCAAATATTCGCGGTAATAGGCGGCACCAAACAGTAATTTATCCATCAGCTTCTCCTCATTGTTACCGGAAACATAACGCAGAAAATTCCGGGCCGGATGAAATTAGCTGCTAGCAACATTGAGAAATCTGCTATCGCCATCAGGAGCGGAGATGGCTCACATTTTTACCTCTGGCGCATAGACAAAATCCTGTCCGCCATCTTGTGCGCTATAGCGCACGGTGCTACCTTGTGCGGATGTTATAACGCACAAGGCACCCAAATGCGCCCGGCCACACTCTCACTCTCCTCCTCTCTTCCCTTTAACACGGTACTGGCGGGATTTGTCGCCGTGCTGGTCGGTTATGCCAGCTCGGCAGCGATCATCTGGCAGGCGGCCTCCGCTGCCGGAGCAACGCCTGAGCAGATCGCTGGCTGGATGACCGCCCTCGGCGTGGCAATGGGCGTCAGCACACTGGCGCTGAGCGTCTGGTATCGCATGCCGGTATTAACCGCATGGTCGACGCCGGGCGCAGCGCTGCTGGCAACCAGTTTGCAGGGCGTTTCACTTAATGAGGCGGTTGGCATCTTTATCTTCGCCAATGGGCTGATTGTGCTGTGTGGCGTGACTGGCCTGTTCGCCCGCCTGATGAAAATCATTCCGCCGACGCTTGCCGCCGCCATGCTGGCGGGCATCCTGCTACGTTTTGGTTTGCAGGCATTTTCCCACCTTCAGGGAGATATTGTGCTTGGCGGATCGATGCTGCTGGCGTGGCTTATCGCCAAAGCCATTGCGCCGCGCTACGCGATTGTCGCCACGCTGCTGATTGGCGCACTGGTTGCCTGGCTAAGCGGGGACGTGATGCCTCAGGCCATCAGCCTTGCTCCCGTTGCGCCACAGTTTACCGCGCCGGTGTTTCACTGGGCGTCGCTGGTCAGTATTGGCCTGCCCCTCTTTCTGGTCACCATGGCCTCGCAAAATGCGCCCGGTTTCGCCACGATGCAGGCCGCAGGCTTCAGGCCCTCGGTGTCGCCGTTGATGATCTTTATCGGCGTGCTGGCTCTGCTGCTCTCGCCGTTTGGCGTCTTTTCGGTGTCGATTGCCGCCATTACCGCGGCGATCTGCCAAAGCCCGGATGCGCATCCCGATGCCAGCAAGCGCTGGTTAGCCGCCGCGGCTGCCGGGGTGTTCTATCTGCTGGCCGGAGTATTTGGCGGCTCGATCACCGGGCTGCTGGCGGCGTTGCCCGCAAGCTGGTTACAGATGCTGGCGGGCCTTGCGCTGCTCGGCACCATCAGCGGCAGTTTGCACCAGGCGCTGAACGCCCCGCGCGAACGCGATGCGGCGATTGTCACCTTTTTAGTCACTGCCAGCGGCGTCACGCTGCTCGGGCTGGGATCGGCATTCTGGGGGCTGGTTATCGGCGGTCTCTGCTATTTCACCTTCAGCCGTGCGCGTAAAATCTGAGCAATGAAACAGGTGACTTTTTCGTCACTCCTGATCATAATTCGTACAGAGGCATTCCGTTTAGTTATGGTATGACCTCACCCTACAGCGGATCTGTAATGAATTAATGAAAGGAGTCTTCCGGTGAAAAGTGCCACCTACCTGTTTTTTATGATCGCGCTTACGGCGCCACTTCCCTCGTCGCTCGCCGACACCCTTGCTGAGTATCGTCAGTCACTTGCGTCGCATCCGGTCAATTATGTGCGGCTGGACACCCGCGAACTGCCCGGCACCAGGGTGCAGCGTTATGTGCTCCATTCGCAAAACTGGTCACCGCAAGATGCGGTGCGCCCGATACGCTGGGAGCACCAGGTGGATATCTATCTTCCTGATGCCGCCAAACCGACCGTTGCGCTGATGGTGGTGAATAACGATGCTGGCAGAGCGACCAGTTTCAATGAAGCATCGCTGGCGCGCATTGCGCTTGCCACCCACACCGTAGTGGTCTCGATCAGCAATGTGCCGAACCAGCCGCTGCACTATCTGGGCAACTCAACGCCGCTGACGGAAGATGACAGCGTTGCCTACAGCTGGAAACGGTTTCTGGAGAGTGGCGATGCGCCGCTACAGATCCCGATGGCTGCGTCGGTATCGCAGGCGTTCCGGCTGGTGAAACGGGAGCTTTCGCAACAGAAAATCGCAAAGTTTATCGTCACCGGCGCGTCAAAGCGCGGTTGGGCTGCGTGGCTTGCGGCGATATCCGACCCGGACGTCGTCGCCGTGGTGCCGTTTGCGGTGGATCTGCTCAACACCCGCGCCGCGCTGGATCATATGTATCGCTCTTATGGCAATAACTGGCCTGTCGCCTTTTACCCCTACTATCGCCAGCAGATCGACCAGCAGATCGCTACCGATAATTTTGCCCGGCTGATGCGCGTGCTGGATCCGATGGCCTATTTGCGCAGCAAAGCGGGCGAGCGGCTGAAAATAAAGAAGTATGTGATTAATGCCAGCGGAGATGATTTTTACACGCCGGACAACAGCCGCTTCTACTACCCGCGCTTGCCGGGCGAGAAGTCGCTACGGGTCGTGGCGAACGCATCCCATGAGGCGGTGCTTTCCGTCGCTGAGCCATCGCTGATTGCCTTCGTTAACCGTTTCCAGGCACGTAAAGCCCTGCCCGCCATCGCCGAGCGCCGTCAGGGTGCAAATAACCTGGTGCTCCATTTCTCCGGGCAGCCGGAAAAAGTGGTGGTCTGGCGCGCGAGTAACCCGCTGGCACGGGATTTCCGTTATGCCTGCGGCGTGAGATATGAAGCCTCGCCGCCGCCCGCGATGTCAGGCAATACCCTCAGCCTGGCATTGACTCCACCGGAAACGGGCTGGCAGGCGACATTTGTGGAAGCGACCTTCAGCGATGGATTTGTGGCGACAAGCCAGGTCTATATCACGCCGGATGAGATCTACCCGGATGCGGCACCCTCGGCGCAAGGTGGGGCCTGCCGCACGCTGCCGGGGCGCGGGTTAACGCCTGCGGCGCAGGCGGCGAATTAAGGTTTTTGCGTCGCGCGAAGCTGCGAGGGGGTAATGCCCTTCGCCGCTTTAAAGCGGTTGCTGAAGTGGCTGGCGGAGTTGAAACCGCAGGCCAGCGCGATATCGGTCAGCGACCGGTTGCTGCTCAGCAGCAGCGCTTTCGCGCGGGCCATGCGGCGCTGCATGACAAACTGGTGCGGCGCCACGCCCATCGACTGGCGAAACATCCGCGCGAAGTGGTACTCGCTGAGCGAAACCTGCGCGGCGAGATCGCAGAGCAACAGCGGCTCGCCAAGATGCGCCTCGATATACTCCAGCACATTGCGCAGCGCGACGGGTGCCAGCCCGCCGGTAATCGTCGGCAGTTGCCACTGCACATTGCTGTAGTGCTGAACGAGATGCGTCAGCAACAGCGTCGAGGCGGTGCTGAGCGTCAGCTGGTTGGCGTTTTGCTGCCAGTCGCAGCCGAGCAGAAACTGGCGGTAGAGCGCGGTGATGCTCGCATCCTGGGAGAAGGTCTTTTCATCGAGGGTGAAATTTGCCGGGCTGCGATCCCACACTTTCTCCCCCACCTCACGCAGATGCTCATCGGTGCAGTAGAGGTGCACAAAGGCGAGATTATCGCGAATATCCCACACCGATTCGCTCTCTTTTGGCATCAAACAGAAGCGATCCGGCCCGCCGCCGTTTTTCCAGCCGGAGGCGGTTTTGTGGTAGCTCTCATAACCGTCGGCAATGTAAAGACTGAGGGTATGGTGGTTGCAATACTGGGTGATGGTATCGCGTTTGTTGGACCACGCCGCCAGCTGAATCCCGTCGTGCAGCGCCACCGAGTTATGCAACACGGCGTTGTGTTTGCGCAGGTTTTCAAAGGCGTCATAGCTATCAGACATTCGCGGTACTTATCCTTTCTCAATCAGATCCCCAGTCTATGAAGAGCGAATCGCAGAAGCCAGCGTTGTGTAAAGAAAAGCGCAAGAATATGCAAGTTGTCCGCAAGCAGGTGCAAGCCAGCCTTGCCGCGCCAGATGACAATGGGCGTTCATGAAAGGGAACGGGAAGCGATATGAACGCATTACTTTATAGTCTGGTGGTGGTGATTTGGGGCACAACGTGGATTGCCATTTTTCTGCAGCAGGGGCCGGTGGCGGCGCCGGTGTCGATCTTCTGGCGCTTCGCGCTGGCGACCACGGTGATGATGCTGGTGCTGCTGGCGCGGCGCAAACTGCGCGCGCTGTCGCGGCGCGACCACCTCTTCTGCCTGTTACAGGGCGCGTGCGTCTTTGGCTTCAACTTCTGGTGCTTTTATACCGCTGCGGCGTGGATTAACACCGGGCTGGAGTCGGTGATCTTTTCGATGGCGGTGCTGTTTAACGCCGTTAACAGCTTCCTTTTCTTCGGGCAGAAACCGCCCGCGCGCTTTTTTGCCGCCGCGCTAATGGGGCTGGCCGGGATCGTCACCCTCTTCTGGCAGGATCTGGTGGCTAGCGGCTGGAGCAGCAGTGTATTACTGGGCATTGCGCTGTCGGCGCTCGGCACGCTCGGCTTCTCGATTGGCAATATGATCAGCCTGCGCCATCAGCGTAACGGGCTTGAGATCGCCACCACCAATAGCTGGGCGATGCTCTACGGCACGCTGATTATGGGGGCGGTTGCGCTGCTGCGCGGAGAGGATTTCACGCCGTTGTGGAGCGTCAGCTATCTTGGCGCGCTGGTCTATCTTGCCCTGTTTGGCTCGGTGATTGGCTTCGGTGCCTACTTTACGCTGGTTGGCCGCATCGGCCCCGGCAAAGCGGCATACAGCACCCTGCTCTTTCCCCTGGTGGCGCTGACCGTTTCAACCTTTTATGAAGGCTACCAGTGGCATGCGCAGGGCGTGCTGGGGCTGGGGTTGATCCTGACGGGCAACCTGGTGATGTTTACCCGCCCGGAGACGTGGTTCGTGCGGCGCAAACCGTCACTCTGTTAAGCGAATGCCGCCTGCGGAACAGGCGGCAAAACGTTTACTTTTTCAGATCCACCTGCCAGAAGAGGTGTTTGCCAAACGGGTCGACCTCATAGCCCTGCACCTCTTTGCGCACCGGCTCGAAAATCGTCGAGTGGGCAATCATCACCGCTGGCATCTGGTCGTGCATCATCTGCTGCGCCTGTTTGTAGAGCGCGACGCGTTTGTCGTGATCGGTGGTCGCCTTCGCCTCGGCAATCAGCTGATCGAACGGTTTGTAGCACCACTTCGCCGAGTTAGAGCCACCGTTAGCCGCGGTACAGGTGAAGAGCGGGCCGAAGAAGTTATCCGGGTCGCCGGTGGCAGTGGTCCAGCCCATTAATGCCGCCTGGTGTTCGCCGCTCTTCACCCGTTTCAGGTATTCGCCCCACTCATAGGTCACCACTTTCGCCTGCACGCCCACTTTTGCCCAGTCCGCCTGGATCATCTCCGCCATGCGCTTGGCGTTCGGGTTATAGGGGCGCTGAACCGGCATTGCCCAGAGATCGATGGTGGTGCCCGGCGGCAGACCGGCCTCTTTCAGCAGTGCCTTCGCTTTTTCCGGATCGTAGTCGTAATCTTTCAGCTCGCTGTCCGCGCTCCAGACACCCGGCGGCAGCAGGTTTTTCGCCGCCGTGCCGGTGCCCTGAAAGACCGCTTTGATGATCGCCGGTTTGTTAATCGCCATCGCCAGCGCCTGGCGCACTTTCACATTATCCAGCGGTGCTTTCTGCGTGTTGAAGGCGAGGAAGCCGGTGTTGAGCCCCGCTTTGCTCATCAACGTAATTTCTTTGTTCTCTTTCAGGCGCGGCAGATCGGCCGGGTTTGGGAACGGCATCACCTGGCACTCATTTTTCTCCAGCTTCGCTACGCGCACCGAGGCATCCGGTGTGATGCTGAACACCAGGCGGTCGATTTTCGAACGCCCCTGCCAGTAATCATCGAAGGCGGTGAAGAGAATGCGGGAGTCTTTCTGGTACTGCGCCAGGCGGAACGGCCCGGTACCGACCGGGTCGCTATCGACGCGCTGCGGCGTACCGGCTTTTAACATCGCATCGGCATACTCGGCGGAGAGAATCGAGGCGAAATACCACGCCAGATCGGCGACAAATGGCGCTTCAGGGTGCGCCAGCGTAAAGCGCACCGTGTGATCGTCCACTTTATCGATGGCAGTAATCAGTGAGCCAAATTCGAGGCTTTCAAAGTTGGAGTAGGTGCCGTTAGAGACGTTGTGGTAGGGGTTTTTCGGATCTTTTTGCCGCATAAACGAGAAAATCACATCATCAGCATTAAAGTCCCGCGTCGGCTTGAAGTATTTATTGCTCTGAAACTTAACATCTTTTCGCAGGTGAAAGGTGTAGACCTTGCCATCTTCGCTAACGTCCCAGCGCTCAGCCAGGCTCGGCTGTAACTCGGTGGTGCCAGCTTTGAAATCGACCAGCCGGTTATAGACCGGAACCGCACTGGCATCCACGCTGGTGCCAGAGGTGTAAAGCTGCGGGTTAAAGTTTTCTGGTGAGCCTTCAGAGCAATAAACCAGTGTTTTCGCCGCCACAGAAGAAGTGACTATCAACGTGGTCAACGCCAGAGCAAGTGTTGTCGGTTTGCTAATCATAGTGTTTCCTGTTGTTTTATTTTTAATGCTTGTTGTTTGCCTGCTCATAAATAACATTAAAGTGAAATTGCAAACACCTGATAATACGAATAAAGAAGGAATCACTATGCCCTCGCCGCTAGCCAGTCAATTAACGCAGCGCTTCTTTCGCTACCTGAGTATCACCAGTCAAAGCGACGCAAATGCCACCACCCTTCCCACCACGCCCGGCCAGTTTGATATGGCCCGCGAGCTGGCCAACGAGTTGAAATCCCTCGGTCTTGAGGAGATTGTTATCGACGATCGCGCCACGGTTACGGCGGTGAAAAAAGGCAACGTTGATGGCGCGCCGCGCATCGGTTTTATCACCCATATCGATACCGTTGATGTTGGTTTGTCGCCGCATATTCATCCGCAAATCCTGCGTTTCGAGGGAGAAGATCTCTGCCTGAACGCCAAAGAAGATATCTGGCTGCGCGTGCAGGAGCACCCGGAGATCCTCGCCTATCCCGGTGAAGAGATTATTTTTAGTGACGGCACCAGCGTGCTCGGCGCGGATAACAAAGCCGCAGTAACGGTGGTGATGACGCTACTGGAGAACCTGACGACCGAACAGCGCCACGGCGATATTGTGGTGGCCTTTGTTCCCGATGAAGAGGTTGGATTGCGCGGCGCGAAAGCGCTGGATCTGGCGCGTTTTGACGTCGATTTCGCGTGGACTATCGACTGCTGCGAGCTGGGTGAGATTGTTTACGAGAACTTCAATGGCGCCAGCGCGCAGATCGACTTTACCGGTGTCACCGCGCACCCAATGTCGGCCAAAGGCGTGCTGGTTAACCCACTGCTGATGGCGATGGATTACATCAGCCATTTTGACCGCCAGCAGACGCCGGAAAATACCGAAGGCCGTGAAGGCTATATCTGGTTTAACGGCATGGAAGCGGTTCAGGGACATGCCAGCCTGAGCGCCAGCATTCGTGATTTCGATAAAGAGAGTTTCGCCCGCCGCAAAGCGCAGATTGGCGACGTCGCTGAGATGATTGCCGCGCAATACCCGACGGCAAAAGTGGAGTACAGCGTTAGCGATATCTACAGCAATATCAGTAATGCGATTGGTGAAGACCGCCGCGCCATCGATCTGATGTTCGAGGCGATGGAGACGCTTGGTATTACGCCGAAACCGACGCCGATGCGCGGCGGTACGGACGGTGCGGCACTCTCGGCTAAGGGTTTGTTAACGCCAAACTTCTTTACCGGCGCGCACAACTTCCACTCGCGCTTTGAGTTTTTACCCCTGCGCGCGTTTGAAGCCTCCTACAACGTGGCGTTGCAGCTCTGCCTGCTGGCGGCCCGTTAAGATAATGCAGCCCGGCAACGGGCTGCTTTTTTTATCACGCCGGTTTATGCGCCAGCAGCGTGGCGAAGCGCAGTTTGATGCGGTTGCCCTGCTCATCGGTGCGGTGCAGTTCCCCCACCTCTTCGTTATATTTCAGCAGCTCCCAGCCCGCGTAGTAGTTACGCAGCTCACCCTCCTTGAAGGCAAAAGGAAAGCCGACGTTGCACGGATAATCGGCGGTATCCATCGCCGCGACAATCAGATTGTGGCCGCCCGGTTTGGTGCAGCGCTGCATATTGGCTATCAGCCCCGGAATGGTTTTCGCCTCGAGGAACATCATCACCACGGTGGAGAGAATAAAATCATATTCGCCCTCAAAGCTCAGGCTGTTTAAATCAACGCTGTCGATATGCAGATTATTCAGCCCTTCCGCGTCACGAATGCGCTGCAGATTGCTCAGGCTGTTGGGGTTTTTATCCCAGGCCGTGACATCAAAGCCTTTATTCGCCAGGTAGAGGCTGTTGCGCCCGTTACCACAGCCGAGATCGAGCACCTTGCCTGGCGTGATGTAGTTCATCGCGTTCAGCACTTCTGAGTGTGTCGGGGTCATACCATATTTTTCAGTAAAGTAGTTCTCATCACGCATAGTCATTATTCACAGCCTTTAATGGGTATTCTGAATGCATTTTATGAATTTCACCCGTTGATAGCCAGCGTCCAAATATTTGCTACGGTTAAGTAAGAACATCCGGAGAAGATAAGCATGAGCAAATACCGCCTCAGTGATGAGACGCGCCTCTTCAGTTACCCGCTCGGCGGCGAGAAAAAGAGCGTCGCGCTGCGCCAGATTATCGCCCTGCGCGATTTTAATGATGTCACCGCCGGCAGCGCTGGCGGCTGGGTTGATGATGAACAGGTGCTCGATCAGGCGGGGAATTGCTGGATTTACGACGAAAACAGCATGGTGTTCGATGGTTGCCGCATCCGCGGTAACGCGCGAATTACGGGATCGTGCGTCATCTGCCTGAATGTAGAAATCAGTGATAACGCCTGGGTAGATGGCTGCGAGCTAAGCCACGGCGCGATTTTACGTGACAACGTCACGGTGCAATCCTCCACCGTGCGCGGCGTCTGCCAGCTACACGGTGAGGCACGCATTCTTAGCGGTTGCGATATCATCGCCGCGCGCGGATTAACCCAGGAGCGCGAACAGGTGCTGCAGATTTACGATCGCGCGACGGTCAGCCACTCGCGGGTGGTTCACCAGGCACAAATCTATGGTGATGCGACCGTCAGTTACGCCTTTATTGAGCACCGCGCCGAGGTGTTCGATTTTGCCCTACTCGACGGGAATGAAATTAACGATGTCTGGGTGTGCGACTGCGCGAAAGTCTATGGGCACGCCCGGGTGATTGCCGGACGCCAGGAGGATGAGATCCCGACCCTTCGCTACAGTGCGCAGGTGGCGGAAAATGCCCGCGTCGAAGGCAATTGTGTGCTGAAACATCACGTATTAGTTGGCGGCAATGCGCAACTGCGCGGCGGGCCGTTGCAGCTCGATGAAAAGGTGGTGATTCAGGGCAATGCGCGTATTGAAGGGAATGTGCTTATCGCCCACGAGGTGGAGATTGCCGACAATGCTGTGATCATCGCCGCTGAGAGTGACAGCCTGCTGCTGCGCGGCCCGAAAGTGGTCAACGGCGATCAACACATCACCCGCACGCCGCTGGTCGGCTCGCTCTGACGGGCATCCATAAATTTATTTTCATCCGCCGGGAATAAAGCGCCGCGCCCTTCGTCTTATCTGCTCACTATCAGCAGGATGAGCGAATGATGAACAACACTCCTTTAACCTCCACGCAGCTAACGGTGCGCCTCGCGCTGGTTGGCCTGCTGCCGCTTCTGGTTATGCTGCTGTTTCTTTGGGGCGGCGGCTGGCTGACGCCCGAGCGGCTCACCTCAGACAAACTCGTTAACGCGTTACAGCAGTCCGGCGGCGAGCATCCCGGTTTTCGCCGCAACCACGCCAAAGGGATCTGTGTCAGCGGCGAGTTTATCTCCAGCGGCAAGGCCAGCACGCTTTCACGCGCCGCGCTGTTTGCGCCGGGAAGCACGCCGGTGATTGGTCGTTTTGCCATTGCGGGCGGCAACCCCGCCGCGCCAGATTACGCCGTACCGGTGCGTAGCCTGGCGCTGGCCTTTGAACTCCCGGACGGCGAGCAGTGGCGCACCGGCATGAACGCGATGCCCTTTTTCCCGGTGCGCGGCGTCGACGGTTTTTATGATATGCAGCTGGCAACGCGTCCCGATCCCGCCACCGGCAAACCGGACCCGGCAAAGGTAAAAGCGTTTCTTGAGAAGCACCCGGAAGCCGCGCCTTTTCTCGCATGGGCAAAAGCGAACGTGCCCTCCAGCAGCTGGGCCAGCGACCGCTTTAACAGCCTCAATGCCTTTCTCATGATCGACAAAACTGGCAACGAGCAGCTGGTTCGCTGGAGCATGGTTCCACAGACGCCTTATCAACCCATCAGCGCAGAGCAGAAGCAGGATAAAAACTTTTTACAGCGCGATCTGCGCCAGCGCCTCGATCAGGCCCCGCTGAAGTGGGATTTGGTCATTACCGTCGCCAGCGCGCAGGATGACGGCAGCGATGCCTCGCGGGCCTGGCCTGCCGGGCGGCAAAAGATCAATGCCGGTACGCTGGTGCTGAACCGCGCCGTTGAGCAGGCACAGGGTGACTGCAATGACATCAATTACGATCCGCTGATCCTACCGGACGGTATCGCCGCCTCGAACGACCCGCTGCTGAATGCCCGTTCATCCGCGTATGCCAAATCCTACAACCTTCGCACCCGCGAACAAGCCGGAGCCCACTGATGAAACAGGTCGCTTATTTCCACCCGCTGCTGCGCGCGGTTCACTGGCTGATGGCCGCCGCCATTATTGCAATGCTGTTTATCGGCGTCGTGATGGTCTCTACGGTCTCCTCCCTGCACAGCCTGCTGGTGACGATCCATAAACCGCTGGGTTTGATGATCCTTCTGCTGGCGCTGGTGCGTTTGTGGTTACGCTTCTATACCGCCACGCCACCGTTGCCTGCCTCCCTGCCGGTCTGGCAACGCGCGATGGCGCATCTTTCGCACTGGGCGCTCTATGCGATGATGCTGGCACAACCGCTAATTGGCTGGGCGATGCTTTCGGCGGCCGGTTATCCGGTGACGCTCGGCGGTGGATTCGTGCTGCCACCGATAGTCCCGGTGAATAATGACTGGTATGCGCTGCTGCGTCCGTTGCATTCTGTGGTGGCGCTGGCGCTGTTTGTCACCGTAATGGCGCACCTCGCCGCCGCACTGCTGCATGCGCTGGTGCTGCGCGATGGGGTGTTTGAGAGCATGTCGGGAAGCCGCAGACGATGAACGATGATGAAATCCGCGAGGTGATGCCGCATCTCTACCGCTTTGCCCTGTGGCTGGCGCGTAACCCGCACACCGCGGAGGATCTGGTGCAAAGCTGCCTGGCGAAAGCCCTGATGCGGCAGCGTGATAGCGAGCAGAGCCTGCGCGCCTGGCTCTTCACCATTCTCTATCGTCAGTTTGTCGATGGTGAGCGGCGGCGCAAACGCTACCTGAAAGTGCTCGCCTTTTTCACCGGCGAAGAGCCTGTCGGTTTTACCGCCGAGTCGCTGGCTATCGCCGATGATACGCTTGCCCTCTTTGCCACGCTGCCGACGGAGTATCGCGCCGTGCTGCTGCTGGTGAGCGTTGAAGGGCTGAGTTATAAAGAGGTGGCGCAAACCCTCGACATTCCGCCCGGCACGGTGATGTCACGCCTGTCACGGGCGCGCAAAATGCTGCATGAAAAACTGGAAGGCCAGCCAACGCCGTTAGCGTTAAGGAGATTGAAATGACGTTGCCACCAGATGAACACGATCTGCACGCCTGGCTTGATGGCGAGACCGATGAGGCGACCTCAGCGCGCATTGAACACTATCTGGCGCAAAACCCGCAGGCCGCCCGCGAGGTTGCAGGCTGGCGGCAGGATGCGCAGCGCCTGCGCCAGTCAATGGATCGCCATACCGCTACGCTTGAGATGCCGGAACCCCGCGCGCTGCGGCGCCAGCAGCGCCAATTGCGGCAGTGGAAACTGGCAACGGCCTTCGCACTGGTAATGGCGCTCGGTGTTGGCGGTTTTACCGGCTGGCAGTTGAAAGAGTCTCAGATGGTGCTGACCCACGCGCCGATGGAAGACGCGGTGCAGGCCTACAAACTGTTTGATAACACCGCTATCACCCCGATGGATGTGGCGACGACGCAGCAAACGGAGCTGACTCACTGGGTCGGGCGCTACTTTATCAACGGCAACCAGCCGCCAAATCTGGAGCAGTATGGCTTTACGCTGGTCGGCGCACGGCTTGTGGCCACGGCGCAGGGCCCGGCGGCGCTGATTATGTATCAGGATCCGCGCGGCACGCGGGTTGGCTGGTATATCCGCCCCTTAAGCCCGGGGAAATTACCCCACGGCGAGCGTAAGGCCGAAGATGTGATGACGCAGTACTGGAGCGACGACCACTATAACTATGCGCTGGTTACGCCGCTGAACTCCCCGGCGGTCAACGGGCTTAGAAAAGCGGTTTCGCAGGCGAACAGCTAAGGCTTATTCATCATTGAGCGTGACGATTTTGCCCCAGATATTCTGATCGTCGAAGCGGCCATTGAGGAACTCCGCCTCTCTCTGGCAGCCTTCGAGGGTGAAGCCGTTACGCTCCGCGACGCGGTTACTGGCCTCGTTGTCGACCCGGCATTTGATAACAAAGCGACGGATATCGCCGCGTTCGGCATAAAAGCGCATCATCGCCTGCATCGCGCGGGACAAGATACCCTGCCCCTGCGCCGCTTCATCCAGCCAGTAGCCGATGTAGGCCGCTTTGTTGGTCGGCTCAATAGCGTTGAGAGAGAGCACGCCGACCAGCACGTGCTCGCGCAGGATCAGGAACATCTTCGCGTAGCCGCGCTGATGTAACAGCCGGTTGCTCTGGGCGGTTTTACGGGTGGTCTCAATAGACGTGACATACTGCGGCCAGTCGAGATAGCGCTGTAAGCTGTCGCGGTTTTTGACAATCAACTGGTGAAGATCGTGAACAAAGCACTCATCAATCATTTCGAGCGTGAGTTGCTCGTCAACCTTAATCACCGCATCCGGGCAAGTCAGTTCCTGTAACATCGTTCCTCCTGAAAAACATCGCCCCCATTCGGGGGCGATTAAAAAGCTTAGCGCATGATGCGGTCGTCTACGTAGTTCCGCTTCTCCGGCGCGGGTGGGAAGTATTGATAGAGCCAGGTTTCGCTGATCGCCTCGCCCTGGCAGCGCAGGAACATGCGCATCTCTACCGGGTCGGTCGACGCATTGGTTGGATACCAGTCGAACTGAATGCGATAACCGTCAAACGGCTCGACGTAGAGGATCTCCACCTGTTTCGCTTCCCCGTTTGAGAGCGTAATCACCGGCTCAATCCCTTTCGGCGCGGCGGCTTTGAGATCGCCGCCGACAAAATCGATGGCGAAACGACGCGCCCACTTCTCCGGATAGTGCTCGCCCGGCGCCCAACCTTCCGGGAAACCGCCCATGCCGGTCCGCGTCGCATAGACGTTTGCCAGCGGTGAGCGCACCGGCGGCTGCGCGCTCCAGTAGAGGCGATACTCAAAGGCAAGCTCGTCTCCGGCTTTAATCGGTTTTTCCGGCTGCCAGAAGCAGACTACGTTATCCAGCGTTTCGCCAGTGGTCGGGATCTCCATCAGGCTCACCGCACCTTTGCCCCACTTATTGCGCGGCTCCACCCACAGGCTCGGGCGTTTGTTGTACCAGCCCATCACATCCTGATAGTGGCTGAAATCCCGATCGAGCTGCAACAGGCCGAAGCCTTTCGGGTTCTCATCCTGGAAAGCATTGAATTGCAGCTTCTGCGGGTTATTCAGCGGGCGGCAGATCCACTCGCCGTTGCCGCGCCACATGGCCAGGCGGTCGGAGTCGTGGATCTGCGGATGGATGGTGTCGCAGACGCGGCGCTCGTTATTGCCGCAGCTAAACATGCTGGTCATCGGCGCGATGCCCAGCTGCTTGATCGCCTTACGGGCATAGAGGCGGTTGTCCACCTCCATAATCACCTGGCTCTTCTCGCAGTGGATGACGAACTTATACGCGCCGGTCAGGCTGGCGCTGTCGAGCAGCGCATAGACGGTAAAGGTGGTGTCGCCCGGCTTTGCCGTTTCGAACCAGAAGGAGGTGAAGTCCGGGAACTCTTCCGGCGTATCGGTAAAGGTATCAATCGCCACGCCGCGCGCGGAGAGACCGTACTGGAAGGTGTCATCTACCGCGCGGAAATAGCTCGCGCCGAGGAACGAGACAACGTCGCGGCGTGCCAGCTCCGGGGCTTTGAAGGCGCGGAAGCCGGCAAAGCCGAGATCGCTCTGCCCTTCAAGCTGTTTGGTGTCAACGCCCGCGTCGTGGTAGTTGAACAACTCCGGGCGGAAGTGAATTTCACGCGCCTGATGAGTCCCCTGATCCAGCGAGAACATGCGCACGCGGCGGCGGAAACCCATGCCGACATGGAAGAACTGCACATCCAGCTGGCGGCCTTCAACGTTATTCCATAACGAGTGCTGCGCATCATACTGAATGCTGTTATAGGCTTGCGGCGTCAGGTTAGCCAGCGTCGGCGGCAGCGCTTTCGGCGCGCCTCCCCATGGCTGTTCGGCCAGATCGTGCGCCATAGATTGCAGCACGGAGAAGTCGAAACGGCGGCTTTGACCATCGGCAATATCGGTCTGCGCTGCAGATGCCGCTCGCGAAAAGAGCGAGGCAACGCCAGTGGTGCCGTAAGTTGCCGCGAGGGCCATGGATGCTTGAATAAATCGTCTGCGGTTCATGCCTGGTAACACGTCCTTCTGGTCGTAAAATGGCATTTCGCGATATCGCGAAACAGCGGCAAAAGCATATGACTGATGAAGGCACCACTCTAGACAAAATTCATTGAGAATCCAATTGTTGGCCGTTGATTATCTGAGCAAATCGCGAAATTTTCCCAGGCTTTAGGAGCAGCCTGAAAACTATGTAAAGATTTGTCCGTCACTAAAACCAAACACTCCCCTTGGGTGTTCTCATCCCTGGCACAGCTACTCGTGACAGGATGCAACTTCCCATTTTATTGCAATATCTTCAGGGTAATTAGGCGCAACAGTGTCGTTACGCCATACCGGAGGCGAGAGAGTTAAAAGCCAAAAATCGGACTGTATTCAGGCGCATATTTTTCTCTTCTGAGTTGCGCATAGAAATCCAGCAACTCAGCTTTCGAGTTAATCTGAATAACATATCCGGCAGGATGAATAAATATGGGTTTATCAGCAATGTCAAAACCAGGGCTGAAAGGATTACCCGTTTCATCATTGTGCCAGACGAGTTTTCCCCCCTTATATCCCTCATTCGCTATTTCTCTGTTTAATGCCTGAACAATAGTCATACCAAAAAAATGCAAGTTGCCCATGTTGGCATCCTCATCCTGGCCGGGTAAGGCTTTTGGTTTGAGAAAATCCTGTTTGAAATTCCCCCGCAGGGCTTTTGGTGATGATGTTAATGGCCGGACATTAACCGATTGGTTAAGATTTGGAATGATAGAAAATAAATCATAATCTGCGGTGATGGGCCTGGAGTCAGCATAATCACTACCAGATTCAGGTGGGTTGGTCATAACCCGCACAGGATTGGATTTATCATCAAACACCTGTCCATCGCTGTTGATAATAAACTCCTGGCGTCCACTGGGATATTCAGCGTAATAACGACCATTACCCATCTCCGTTAAGTTTCCGGTGCTGATGAGCTCATTTATACGGTATTTGCTGATTTTTAAATCAATAGCTGTAGCGCCTTTTTTAACCGCAGAGGCGATATAATCACTCTGTTTATGGTAAGAAGACGGCGATATTTTGGAATAAATTGGCTTTTCCGCAATAAATCCTGCTGTCGGCCCAGTCTGACTTGATTTCGCTTTCATATGAAAATTTTTTGATGGATAACCTTCACTTAATAGCGTCCTACCCAACGGATTGGGCATTCTGATCCCGAGCACCACATTGTATTTCATCGCCACACGCTTAAACGCATCGGCGTAGAGTAAATCGGTTAAGGTTGTATGCCTGCCAGCGGTCAGGTGACTATCCCCTTGATCTTTATTAACATCCTCTGAACGCTGCGCGTGCAGATTTTTTTTTGCCATGTACGCAAACATAGGTTACTCCGCATAAATGGAAGAAGGTTGATTTTTAAGCATAGTGTTTTTTGGCACTGAAGAGGGAAAGCGTGAACGCTTGTGATGTACAAGGCTTAGCGATAGCTATCGCCGATTAGACTTCCTAAAAGAGGATTTCCGCGCCGGGTGCTTTCTGCGCCCTTTTGTACTGAGCGTTAAAACGGGGGCAGTTACCGGCCAGGGCAATATGAATCAGAGGTTAAAGCCGCCCGGCTGGCGGCCTTTTGTGAAAGGTTATTAGGCGTGAAAAGAGCCTGACAGCGTAGCTGTATGCGCATGCATTTTTATGCAAAAGAAAGCGTAAAATCTGACTTTGCCTTGTTACAGCAGACCGCAACGGCGTTTGCTGCGCTCTTCAGCCTGTTGATAGAGGGCAAACTCATCGAGCACCGGGCAGCCGAGTGCGGCTTCAAACTGCTGCTGGCTGGCGTTGCCGTGGCTGCGCGCCTGGGTGGCATTGCCGAGATTGGACTGAAAAATCCCGGCGGCGCTGACGGGAAGGAAATCTTCATAGATGATGGGCTGCGCGACGACCCAACCGCGCTCAATCAGCGGCTGCGGATCGTCACCGGGGCGAATTGCCTGGCGGTGCGCCTCCCCGGTCGGCGTCAGGCGGTAGCGGAACCACGCCAGCCCCTGCTTGCGCAGCAGCATCTCGCTGTCAGGAAACGCTTTAAACACCTCCTGCAAATGGAGCTGATGCGTGAGGTTATCTTTGCCCGTCCCTGCACTGTGCAGCAGCCGGTCGTACAGTTCACGCCCTTTCGGTGTCAGCGCGACGCCGCGCTGTTCAATCTCGCCAAAGCGCGCCGTGTGGGTGCCGTGATGCTCACCGCTGAACAGCACCGGCTCATCAAGGGCTTTAAAACTGGTCTGGCGCAGCAGAATCGGCACTTCGCGGCGCGGCGGCCCTTCAATCAGGATTTTTGGCTCAATGCCATACTCCGGCATCAGCGCCTGCACCCGGTCGATATCGAGCGTGCGCGGGGTTAAATGGTTGATATGGCAGCCAGGAAAACAGACCACATCGGCAATTAAGCGATGTTCGTCATGCAGCGCCTGATAGGTTTTTTCATCGACGGTGGCATGGCGGTGCCAGCGAAACGTCTCCAGCGCCTCTTTGACAAACAGCTCAGCCTGCTGGGCGGTAAAGCCACCGTTCAGTTCATGCACTTCAATAAGTTGCCGACAGGCTGGCGTGAAGATGTCGCGCTTCGCCAGAATCGCTGCTGCCCGATCGCGTAACGTCTGGTTTTCAATCAACTCCAGGCGTAACAGCGAGGTGAAGATACGAAACGGATTGCGTGAGAGAGCCTCATCATCGATTGGGCGAAAGGCGGTGGAGTGAACCGGCACGCCGGCCTGGGAGAGGTCGTAATAGCTGACCGGGAACATCCCCATAATGGCAAACATGCGCCGCAGGGTTGAGAGCTCCTCCGCGCTACCAACGCGGATCGCGCCGTGGCGTTCAACGTTCAGCCTGGCAAGCTCATCGGCATTCACCAGCTGTTCGTGAAGACGTGGATTGTGTTCCAGTACAGCCAGGTTCACATCAGCCACAAGCTCCAGCAAGGTGCCATACTGCGGGACTTCCTGCTGGTACATGGCCGACATCGCCTGCGAAAATTGTTCCCTGATCTCATCTGCCGTGATGCTGTACGTCATAGTCTTCTCTCTCCACGCTGTTATCTCTGGAGTGTAGAGAAGGCTGCCCGCGCCCGTGCGGAGAAATTTACAAAGTGTGATCGTGGCAAAAAACGCGCCTGTTCCGCTCGTAATCGAACATAACGAAAGATTATGGAACGCAGCGCCGATTAATCCCTGGAAACATGCTGGTTTCGTCACATTGCGGGCAGAATGTGTTTGTAACTCAAAAGGATTGGATGTTAATAATATTTTGCAAACTAGTTATCAAAATTAAACAAACCTGCGAGCCACCATCGCCACTCGGTTTTAACATTATCTTATGGAAAAAAACGCTCTCTTTTCACAGCGCATCCGACTGCGCCACCTGCATACTTTCGTCGCGGTCGCGCAACAAGGAACATTGGGTCGCGCTGCCGAAACCCTTAACCTGAGCCAGCCTGCTCTCTCAAAGACCTTAAATGAACTTGAACAGCTTACCGGCAAACGGCTGTTTGAGCGTGGACGCATGGGCGCGCAGCTTACCCACGTTGGTGAGCAGTTTTTAAGCCATGCGGTGCGGGTGCTGGACGCGGTCAATATTGCCGGACAGTCGTTAAGCGATCAGGAAGAGAAAAATTGTGAGTTGATTCGCGTCGGCGCGCTGCCGACAGCGGCGCTGGGTATTTTACCGGCGGTGATTGGCCAGCTGCACAAGCAGCAGCCGGACATCACTATTCAGGTGGCGACCGCCAATAACCCGATGCTGCTGGCCGGGTTGAAGACCGGCGAGCTGGATGTCGGTATCGGGCGCATGTCCGATCCGGACCTGATGTGCGGTTTACACTATGAGCTACTTTTCCTGGAGTCGCTTAAACTGGTGGTACGCCCGCGTCACCCGCTGTTGCAGAGCACCGTCACCCTGAGCCGGGTGCTGGAGTGGCCGGTAGTCGTACTCCCGCAAGGCACGGTGCCGCGCCAGAACGCCGAAGAACTGCTCGCCAGCCAGAACTGCACGTTGCCGACCGGCTGTATTGAAACCCTTTCAGCCTCTCTTTCACGACAGCTGACCGTTGAATATGATTATGTCTGGTTTGTTCCATCCGGGGCGGTGAAAGACGATCTGCGCCTCGGCTCCCTCGTGGCGCTGCCTATTCCGCCGCTGGGCATCGGCGATCCGATTGGTATTATCACCCGCGTCGACGCCCCGCTCTCTCCGGCGGTGCTCACCTTAATCAGCTATATCCGTAAAACACTGCCCGATTGATGCTTCACTGTTGTGACTCTGCTGTGTGACAGCCTTGTTTACCTTTACCTGAAACCAATCTTAAACAAACATTTCAGCACGAGGACGCCAGCGAAAGGCGCTGATAGACTCAAAGGTACTCACGACAGCAAGAGGAAGATCATTGTTATGCAATATGATGAACAGCAGCTTATCAATGGGCTTTTTCAGCGCCTGAAACAGGCTGAACAACAAAACGGCCAGCGCGATGCGCAAGCCGAGCGCCAGATCGCCGAACTGGTCAAACAGCAGCCGGCTGCGCCCTACTATATGGCGCAATCGATGCTGATCCAGGAAGCGGCATTAAAACGCATGCAGGCGCGCGTGCAGGAGCTGGAAAACCAATTGGCACAGCAGCAGAGCCAGCAGCCATCCGGCGGCGGGAGCTTCCTCAGCGGTCTGTTTGGCGGTAATAAAAACCAGCCTGTTCAGCCCGCGCAAAACTGGGGCGCCCCCCCGGTCCAGCAGCAACCGCAGCAGTATGCCTCACCGGCACCCACCGCGTCGCGCGGCAGCGGGTTTATGGCGGGTGCACTGCAAACCGCCGCGGGCGTGGCGGGCGGTGTGGTGATCGCCGATATGCTGACCAGTATGTTTCACCACTCCCAGCCGCAAGAGATCGTGAATATCATCGAGGAGCCCGCGGCTGCCGCAGGCGACGCCACGCAAAACGATGCCTTTAATTCCGATGCATTTAATAACGCTTCCGACACGCATTTTCTCGACAACAGCGATCCTTACCAGGCAGACAGCCCTGGCGATTATCAAAATGATGATTTCGGCAGTGACGATTTCAGTAACGATGACGACAGCTTTATTTAACCCTTAAATCACCTCCTGCGCCGGATAACACTGTGTTATCCGGCTCTTAAATTTCTGGCACTGCCCTCAAATAATCATCTTCTACAGCGATTTTTCGCTGCGCCACATCACGATCGTTGATAAGCGGAACGATGTAACAATCCTGAAAAACCGCCTTTTTAGGGGATTCATGCATTGAATATAACGAGTTTATAATCGCTCCTGGCGGCCTCAAAAAATCTCTATAACAAAATGTTTTGCGGCGCTGAGTTTGGTCACTCCGATTGGTTTGCGCTCTATTATGACGATATCGGAATTGATGACTGGACGTGGGTTAAAGGTGTTCAGCGTGGAAATTTTCGCCTGCATCCAGGCGTTATCTCAGAAGGTTGTATTACGTTGAAAAACAGCAGTGATTTTGCAACGCTCCGCAAAAGGTTGCTTGAGACTCCGTTGATGGACGTTCCCTGCATGAGATATCTTAAAGCCCGCGGCTCAATTGAGGTTAAAAGTAATGGTTATAACGAAGTTTGTCCGACGGGCCGCTAAAACGGTCTTTTTTATTGTGCTGTTTTGTGTTTTTGCGCGGTTGATTAATTCATCTGCATTTATCAGCCTCGATACTGCTAATGCTTTTGCTGCCTGGCTTCATGGAAGCGCGAGTCAGGAAAATTACGATGATTTATGGTTTTTTACCGATGTCGGTTTGTCATTAATATCAGCCATCATTGCTTATAACATCGTGATGAAAGTTGGTCGCAAGATCGCGGGTCGATCCTCGATTAAAACTGAATATTAATCACCGCGAGCGAACATCCCCTCTCCCTACCAGATCCGGTAGTCTGCACGAAGTGCATCATATATTGATGCTACGCTACGCAGCACTCACACCATGTGGGTTAAAAAAACACCATCATATGCTGAATATGGAGAAGGGAATGTTCGCAAAAACAATTGCTCGATCGCTGGCGGTTGCCGCCTGCTTGTTTGCGCTGTCGGCGTGTGACGATAAAAAAGCAGATGAGCCTCAACAAGCCTCGCAAAGCTCGGCAGAACAAGCTGAGATCACAAAATATAACTCTTATATTGAGGCGGCTAATATGTCCTCCTCCTCATTTGGTGAGCAGCTGGAGCAGTATAAAAAATACATTGCTCCTGCCTTCTCCGGTGAAAAGTCGCGGAGCGATCTCTTCTTCCCCGGTTCTGACACCACCATCCCTCGCGTCAAGGACCTGTTAGATAAAGCCCACGCGATGGAGCCAGCGATGAAAGATCTCGATGACTCTGCCACTCGCTACAGCGAAGCGCTGGGGCAGGCAGAACCGGTTAACCGCGAACTCTATAACTACATCAACTCCAAAACCTATAAAAGCGACAACGGTGACAAAGGCCGCGAGCTGCAGCCGAAGTTTATTAGCGCAATGGAGAAACTGGTTGTTGCGCAGGCCGATTTCTTAAATGCCATTGATAAAAAAGACCGCGAGCGTATTAAAGCCGAATACGAGAAAACGCCGAAAGATACCGCCGCGTACTACCGCATCGGCTCTATCTACTACCTGAAAGAGAGCATGGATGCCGCCAGTGGCTTTATTAATGGCGAAGGTTTAGGCGATAAGAAAGACGCCTTTAAGAAATCCCTCGATCAGTTCAACGACGCGCTGACGGCGTATGACGCCAAAATGCGTGAGAGCAATAAAAAAGGGTGTTCAAGCCTGATCTTCACCGCTAACTCCTATCTCTCTACCGGTCGTGATGTCATTAGTCATACCGAAGATGGCACCTACGAAAAAGAGGCGAATGAGCCGAAGCAGTTCCACATGATGCAATCTACACAGGGAAATGATGTTCGCGATCTGATGCAGCATTACAACAACGTCATCAACGCTATCAATGTCGGCACCTGCTAAGTTACTGCGTGCCTTAACGACAAAATAAAAGAGGCCGGATAATCCGGCCTCTTTTTTTATCTCAACGTCTATCTCAACGTCAGAAGGTTTCCCAGTTATCGCCGCTCGCCAGTGCCGGGCGCTGCGGGGTAAAAGGTTTTGCCGTCGGCGTGGCGCTGCTCTGGCGCTGCGCCTCGACGCCGTTCAGCCGGAATGCCCCGACCGCCTGGGTCAGACGTGCCGCCTGCTCTTCCAGCGAGGTGGCTGCGGCGGTAGCTTCTTCAACCAGCGAGGCGTTCTGTTGCGTCACATTGTCCATTTCGGTGATCGCCTGGCTTACCTGAGTGATGCCTTTGCTCTGCTCATCCGATGCGGCGGCAATCTCCAGCATGATGTCGGTAACGCGTTTAACGGCGGTCACGATCTCATCCATCGTTTCCCCGGCGGAAACCACTTCGCCGGAACCCTGCTCAATCAGGCTTACGGACTCGCTGATCAACGCTTCAATCTCTTTCGCCGCCTGAGCACTGCGGCTCGCGAGTGTTCGCACTTCACTGGCAACGACGGCAAAGCCGCGACCCTGCTCACCGGCACGCGCAGCTTCCACTGCGGCGTTGAGCGCCAGAATATTGGTCTGGAAGGCGATGCTGTTAATCACGGCGGTAATTTCAGAGATTTTGCGCGAACTGGTGGTGATATTCCCCATGGTCTGCACGACCCCGGAGACAATCTGGCCACCTTTCGTCGCTTTGCCCGACGCGTCGCGCGCCAGACCGCTGGCGTGATGTGCGTTATCCGCGTTCTGTTTCACGGTCGCGGTGAGCTGCTCCATGCTGGCGGCGGTCTCTTCAATCGCTGCCGCTTGCTGCTCGGTACGCGAAGAGAGATCGGTGTTACCGGCAGAGATTTCGCTGGTCCCGCGGTAGATCTCTTCAGCACCCTGGCGCACGGTGGCGACGGTAGTAACCAGAGAGTGCTGCATCGCCTGCAGATCGTGGCTCAGACGCCCAATTTCGCTGCGGCCTGTCGGTTCGTCCGGCAGCGTCAGATCGCCGGAGGCGATACGTGAAATACGCTGGGCGGCGCGCTGCAACGGATTAATGACCACACGACGCAGTACGGTAAAGGTAATGATGGTGAGCACCAGCGCAAAAGCAAACGCGGCGGCCATAAAAATCAGGCCAAGCTGCGTGCGGCTGTGGGCTTCCTCTTTCAGGTGCTGCGCGCGTTCGGTGCGGATCTCAATCGCTTTCAATAATACGGCGTTGTAGGCATCATCCAGCTGGCGCGCCTGCTCGCTTTCATGGTTGATAATCGCTTCAAACATGCCGTTTTTGGCATATTTCAGCATCGGCTGCAGCCCGGCGGTGTAGGCGTCAAAACGGGCAGTAAGATCGTTATCCAGCGTCAGGTCGGCCTCGGTTTTCACCGGGCGATCCATATATTGTTTAAAGTTTTCCTGCGACTGTTTAATGCGCTTTTCCGCTTCGGCGATGTTGGTTTTCACATCCTCCATTTCGGCGATACGGCTTGCAGCACCTGCGTGAATCAATTTAATTCGGGCGACGCGAAGGTTGTTGGAGCTGTTAGATAATCCCATGCGCACCTGGATCTCCTGCGTAACATCCTGCTGATCGCGGTCGGCTTGCATCAGGAAGTAACCCGCTAATCCGGAACTTAAGGCAAATAGCACCAAAATGCCGGAGAGGATAAAGGAAAATAGGGGAACCAGGCGAATATTGTGCATAAAACCAATGCCTTGTGTTTGTTGCATTGCTGCTTTGTTATCCATGGCGTCGACTCTCGTATTAGTCTGCTAAGTACAAAGGAATGATATATAGGCATCGGCAATAATTGGATTTTTCTTATGGTGAAAAGCGCAACGGCGGTCACAGATTTGGAGTTTGGTTGCGCCAGCGGAGAGCCCGCTGGCGCGAAGAGAGATTACTTTTCGCCGAAATGGATCACGGTGCGGATCGATTTGCCTTCATGCATCAGATCGAAGGCTTCGTTAATTTTGTCCAGCGGCAGACGATGAGTGATGAATGGGTCGAGACGGATTTTGCCCGCCATTGCATCTTCCACCATACCCGGCAGCTGGCTGCGGCCTTTAACGCCGCCAAATGCAGAACCGCGCCATACGCGACCGGTGACCAGCTGGAACGGACGGGTGCTGATCTCCTGACCTGCGCCCGCCACACCAATAATGACGCTTTCGCCCCAGCCTTTGTGGCAGCACTCAAGCGCCGCGCGCATAACGTTGACGTTGCCAATGCATTCAAAGCTGTAGTCAACGCCGCCATCGGTCATTTCCACAATCACTTCCTGAATCGGACGATCGTGATCTTTCGGGTTGATAAAGTCGGTCGCGCCCATCTCTTTCGCCAGCGCGAATTTATCCGGGTTGGTATCAATTGCCAGGATACGGCCCGCTTTTGCCTGTACCGCGCCCTGGATGGCCGCAAGCCCGATACCGCCGAGACCAAAGATGGCAACCGTATCGCCCTCTTTCACTTTCGCCGTATTGTGCACCGCGCCAATACCGGTGGTGACGCCGCAACCCAGCAGGCAGACCTTATCCAACGGCGCTTCTTCGTTGACCTTCGCCAGAGAGATCTCTGCACAGACGGTATATTCGCTGAAGGTGCTGGTACCCATGTAGTGATAAATCGGCTCGCCGTTATAGGAGAAACGGGTGGTGCCGTCCGGCATCAGACCTTTACCCTGCGTGGCGCGCACGGCCTGGCAAAGGTTGGTTTTGCCCGATTTACAGAATTTGCACTCGCCGCACTCGGCGGTGTACAGCGGAATAACATGGTCGCCCGGTTTCAGGCTGGTGACGCCCTCGCCCACTTCCACAACGATACCGCCGCCTTCATGGCCGAGCACCGCCGGGAAAACGCCTTCCGGATCGTCACCAGAGAGGGTAAAGGCATCGGTATGGCAAACACCGGTGTGCGTAATGCGTACCAGCACTTCCCCTTTTTTAGGTGGCGCAACGTCGATTTCGACAATCTTGAGGGGTTGGCCTGGCCCGAAGGCTACAGCTGCACGTGATTTCATCTCGCTTTCCTTTTATATATACGGTGTTGCTTATTTTAGATAAGAGCGTAGCAGATGGCCGACTTCTGCCATCCGCACTGCGCGTTGATCGGCGGTGGTCTCGCCGGCGACCAACTCATCTTTCAGGTGAATTTCAACCATTTCGCCCATCAGGCCATTGGCTGCGCCGCGCACGGCGGCGATTTGTTGCAAAATTGCGATGCAGGGTTCGCCGTTTTCCAGCGCCCGCTCCAGCGCGTCAACCTGGCCGCGAATACGCCGCACCCGCGTCAGCACGCGTTTTTTATCTTCAGGTGAATGGGGCATAGAACCTCCTGGATACTATAGGGGGGTATGGTAACGTAGTGGCGGTGGTCATGCAAATGAACGTTTAAGGCGAGAAAACGAGTATGGCTGTAAAAGCGCCAGAGCGGTAAATGGTGTTAATTATCCTGCTCGTCGGTGGACGCACTGAGAGATTAATTATGAATTGATACCTCGCTAGCATCACAAAAGATAATAGTTAAAAGTGACTTTTCGCCTGCCAGTAAAAATAACCATATATTAACTCAGGTTATTAATTTCACAGAACACTGTTCCCGTTAGCATGTTTCAGCGCACAACTTAGCGTAAAAATTTTTAAATATTATTCTCGTTTAGCATATTGAACTTAAATTAACGTTTCGCTTAGGTTCTTTCTATATTGTTTGCTAAGATTCTTCCTGGCGAATGAGTAGATATTATGTAAGGAAGATGTATGCGCTGGAATATTACGGATATGTTAGTTTCCCCTGCCACAGGTACGGCATTTGCTTTAGCCAGGACACAGCAGGACAAAGCGGTGATCGTCTGGTACCGGGGCCACTATTTCCTGCGCCCGGGGAATATATTAGTTACTGATTCAAAAGGGATTATCATAGACGGCAGAATGCATGAATTCAAAGTTATCCATACCATGCCCTATTTCCCAACCATCTGGAAAACTTTAAAAAATAGTTGCTCATGCCCAGGGAATGATAATATTTCTTTACGCGAATGTGATAAACAAAACGAATGCTTATTTCCGCTGTGCCCCTATGGGATAAAACTTTCCACCTAGGCGCTTTCGCAGCGGATATATTATATTTCACAGCGAGAATATATCGATCATTTTATAACCCGGCGAGATAATCCCCACCGGGCATTATTTTAACGTTTTAAAGGTTGTCCGGCCGTTTCACGGGCGCGCATCACTGTGATGAAGGTGATTAACGCAGCCCCCATGACGTAGAAGGCAGGCGAAAACTTATCGCCTGTCGACGTGATAAGCCACGCGGAGAACCACGGCGTGATGCCGCCAAAGAAGGCGACGGCAAAGTTATAGGCAATCGACAGGCCGCCGTAGCGCACGTTGGTTGGAAAAAGCTCCGCCATCGCTGCCGTGCATGCGCCGTCAAAGGCCGCGATAAACGCGCCGAGCATCACCATCGCCAGCACCGCTGAGAGCACATCGCCATTGGCCATGATCATCATCGCCGGGTAGCTCAGCAGAATAAACCCCGCACAACCCGCCAGCATCAACGGCTTACGGCCGTACTTGTCAGAGAGATAACCCATAAACGGCACCAGCACCGCAACGGAGAAGAGGCCAATAGTGGTGATGGCGTAAGCGTTTAATTTACTGAAATGAAGCTCCGTGGCGAGATAGCTCGGCATAAACGTTTGTAGCGTCCAGTGCCCCACCGCTTTGATCACCACAAACCCGACACAGAAGAGCAGCGCGCGCCAGGCGGTGGTTACCGCTTTGCGCAGCGGCGCGGTCTCAATCTGCCCGCTTTTCATCGCCTCAAGAAATTCCGGCGAATCTTCCAGATGCCTGCGCAGATAGAGCCCGACCCAGCCGAGCGGCCCGGCGATCAGGAAAGGGATGCGCCAGCCCCAGTCGTTCATGGTGCTCTCGCCGAGCGCCGCGGTGAGCAGAAACACCAACCCGGAGCCGACGACGAATGCCATAAAACCAAAGTTGTCGATCCAGCAGGTGAAATAGCCGCGTCTGGCGGTCGGGGCGTACTCTGCCAGATACGTTGTTGCGCCCGAGCTTTCACCGCCTGCGGCAAAGCCCTGCACCAGGCGGGTAATGACCAGCAGTACCGTGGCGGTGATCCCAATCTGGTGATAGGTCGGCAGCAATCCCATCACAAAAGTTGCCCCCGAGGTGAGCAAAATCACCGTTGCCAGCACCTTCTGCCGCCCTTTGCGATCGCCCAGCGAGCCGAAGAATAGCCCACCGAGCGGGCGCATGATAAACCCGGCGCCAAACACCGCGAAAGATGAGAGCAGCGCAACGCTGGGGCTGGAGGATTGAAAAAATTGCAGACCGATAATTGCCGCCAGCGTGCCGTAGAGACCGAAATCGAACCACTCCACAAAATGCCCGATGCCGGTGGCAAGCAGAACTTTACGTAATTTGCGCGATCCGCCGGCCTGCGCATCGGCAGCCACCCGGTCGAGTGATTCCTGTACTGGCTGTGTCATTTGCCTCTCCCGCTCTCGATAGTGTTTCTATAATAGATATACTATCTACACTGCTTGTTCGAATTTCGCCCACAGGCGATGATAGAAAATGTGATTTCTCCCCAGCTTTTTCTTACAAAAATCAGGCGGGATCACAGCATTCTGGGGCAAGTTACGCAAAAACGGGTAAGAAATTTCGCAGGATGTGCAGCCCGGTCACGGATGTCACCGGGCAGAAGGCGTTATCGTTCGCGCTTTTTCGGCATCATACGCAGCAGGGTATTGTCCTTGAAAAAGTAATGGTGCAGCAGTGCGGCAGCGGCATGCAGGCCAACAATAAAGTAACCGAGCGTGGCGAGAAGCTCATGGTACTCCTTGAGCATGTCGACCAGATCGAAATTAGCCTCGGCGGCGTGGGGCATCGGCAGGCCGAAGGCGATCCACGGGCCGCCGCGGTTGTACATCATCAGCAGGCCTAGCAGCGGCAAGGCGATAAACAGCAGATAAATCGCCAGATGCCCGAGGTGCGCCAGCCCGGTCATCATTGCGGAGGGTTTGGGCGCAATAGGCGGTGCCGGATGTTTTAGCCTTACCAGCAGCCGCGCAACCATCAGTACGAGAACAGAGATACCGCATGAGACGTGGACGATATTGAAATATGGCCGGTAACTGCGCGGCGCAAACCCGCGAAACTCCATGGCGCAGTATGCGCCGACGACCAGTAGCACCACCAACCAGTGGATGGCGATCTGCGGGCCGGAATAGTTGCTACGCATAAGAAACCCCTGAAAGAACGAACCGGCCTTCAACATAACGGGGTTTCCTTAAAAATTCATTAACTTTTCTGTATCACTTTTCAGCCACTTAGCGCTTACGCAGCGCGTGTGGTTTGCGCAGTAAAACCCGACAACGAATAGTGAATAAGTACAAAACATAAGGAGCCTGTGTGAATAATCTGACGCCGCAAACACTACTGAGTTTGATGGAGGACGCCGTCGCGCGCGCCATCACGTTTCCCGTCTGGCCGCAGGGTGAAGCGCCCGGTGCGAAGGTCAGCCCGGTCCAATTTCAGCTGGAAACAGAGCATACCGGCTCCTCGCCGTTCGATCGCTCGGTGACGGGCGTGCGGGCACCGGAAATCACCGTTTATGCGCCACAGCACCCTAACGGCATTGGCATTCTGGTCACGCCCGGCGGCTCTTATCGCCGCGTGGTGCTGGATAAAGAGGGCAGCGCCCTCGCCCCTTTCTTTAATGCACGCGGTTATACCCTGTTTGTGATGACCTACCGCTTCCCCGGCGATGGCCATGCCGAGGGAGCAGACGCGCCCTTGGCAGATGTGCAGCGGGCAATGCGCCTTATCCGCGCCCAGGCGGAGCGCTGGCAGCTTGACGGCGACAAACTTGGCGTGATGGGCTTTTCCGCTGGCGGCCATGCGGCGGCGAGTCTCGGCACGCGTTACAACGATTCGGTCTATACACCGCTGGATGCTATTGATGAGCAGAGCGCCCGCCCGGCGTTTATGGCACTGGTCTACCCGGTGATTACTATGCATGCCGATATTGATCATCCGATGTCGCGCCAGCAGCTGATTGGCGATGCGCCCGATGAGGCGCAGATCCGCCGCTACTCCGCCGAGGAGCAGGTCAACAGCCAGACGCCGCCGACCTTTTTGCTCCATGCGGTCGACGACCCGGCGGTAAAAGTGGAAAACAGCGTGGTGATGTTCTCCGCACTGCGCCGCCTCGGCGTGCCGGTGGAGATGCATCTGTTTGAGCAGGGAAAACACGGGTTTGGTATTCGCGATGCGCTGGGGTTGCCGGTTGCCGTCTGGCCGGAGTTGATGATGGCATGGATCGAAACCAAGGTGTGAAAACGCCCCCGCGACTGCGGGGGCAGGCTTGTCACGATTGCAGGTAAACCACCTGGGTTTGCAGATATTCATTCAGGCCGTGGCGGCCATCCGCGCCGCCAATGCCGGATTTGCGCCAGCCGGCGTGGAAACCCTGCATCGCTTCAAAGTTCTCGCGGTTGATGTAGGTTTCGCCAAACTTCAGCCCGCGCACCGCTTTCATCGCCTGGTTGAGATCGCGAGTGTAGATCGAAGAAGTGAGGCCATAGTCGCTGTCATTGGCCATCGCCAGCGCTTCATCAAGCGTATCGAACGCGACTACCGGCAGCACCGGGCCAAAGGTCTCCTCGTGCATAATCGCCATCTCCTGCTGCACATCCAGCAGCAGCGTCGGCGGATAGAAGTACCCTTTCCCTTCAACTTTTTCGCCGCCAAGGGCAATCCGCGCCCCTTCCGCGACGGCGCGCGCCACCTTCTCCTCCACCCGCTGCAAAGCCGCAGCATTGATAAGCGGCCCCATCGCGATATCGCTGCGTTGCGCCGGATCGCCAAACTGCACCGCTTTCATCGCTTCGCCGAGGCGGTTGACGAAACGGTCGTAAATCCCCTTCTGCACATAGACACGCTCGGCACAGTTACACACCTGCCCGGTATTGATCACTCTTGAATCAACAATGGCTTTCACCGCCAGCTCAAGGTCGGCATCGTCGAGCACAATCGCAGGCGCTTTACCGCCCAGCTCCAGGCACACTTTGGTGATATTTTTCGCCGCCGCCGCCATGATCTTCTCCCCCGCGCCGACGCTGCCGGTCATGCTGACCATCGCCACCTTCGGATTACCCGCAAGCTCCTGACCGACGGTTTCGCCGCGCCCGAGCACCAGGTTGAAGACCCCTTTCGGTAAGCCAACCTGCTCAACGATGTTGGCAAATGCAATAGCGTTACTCGGAGTAAATTCGCTGGGTTTGATGACAATGGTGTTGCCAGTGATAAGCGCAGGAGCCATTTTGCGGGCGATAAGGAAGAACGGGAAGTTCCACGGCAGAATGCCGGTGGTCACGCCCAGCGCGCGCTTGAAGACAAAGATATTCTCATTCGGGCGATCGCTCTGCAGGATTTCGCCTTCGTAACGGCGCGCCCACTCGGCCATATAGTCGATGTAATCGGCGGTGAAAGAGACTTCGACATCGGCGAGCTGCTGGATTTTGCCCCCTTCGGCGACAATCAGTGCGCTGATCTCGCTGGCTTTATCACGAATGCCGGCGGCGATTTTACGCAGCCAGCCGGCACGCTCAATGGCGGGAAGCGCTTCCCAGCCGGGCTGTGCCCGCTCGGCGGCCTCGATGGCTTTACGTGCATCTTCGGCGCGTCCGTCAGGAATACGCGCGAGAACCTCTTCCGTTGCCGGGTTGATCACATCAAGCCAGCCTTCGCCCTGCCAGCTGACAAATTGCCCATCAATAAACATCGGGTGTTGTACGGGTGCTGTCATGATCTGCTCCTGTAATGGCATTGTTTTTAAAAAGCTAACGTGCTGTTAAAAATCTATCGCCGCAGCGGGCGATGCCGAGGCTCAGGAGCAACTTTTGTGAGGGAACGCAAAAAAGCGGCGGGAAAAGCGAATAAAAAATTATGCCTTTAGAAGATGGCGCTGCCCGTTTGCGCCACAGCTGACGCAAACGGGCATTGGTCTACAGCGCGCGCTGGGATAAGGCGTGGGTGAGCTGAGAATCAGCCTGTAGGGTTTGCCAAGCCTGCTCAATCTCCGGCGGGAACTCGATATGCGCCAGGTAATCGCGCCCGTTAGGGCCATAACCGTTCGCGTCATCCCGCAGGCGCGGCACTTCTCCCATCACCAGCGAAAGATAACGCTCAACGGGCCATAATCCGCGTACGCGAGGCTGGAAAGCCAGACCATCCGGCGTATTGATCAACCGTGGCGTAAAGCCCGGCCAGCTGAACCAGTGGGGGGCGTTAGTACACTGCTGGCTGGCGCGGGCAAAAGTCGCCATCGTACGCCGCTGCATGGTTGGGTCCTGAACGATCACCGCCGTTTTCGGCGCGATGTGCTGGCTTATCAACATATCGAGGCTGAAACGGGCATTCTCGCCGCTGTTGGTTGAGCGGTCTTCAATCAGTAGCTGGCTCTCATCAATCTTCCAGAACTGTCGGGCGATATCGGCGAGAATAGCCGCTTCGCCGCGTCCGGTGGTACGAATCACGTTATAGCGCGGATGGCGGGCAATGGCTGAATAGAGGAATGTCGTTGAATGGCCCAAACCGCCGCTAATCAGCAGCGGTGTTTTTTGCGCCGCCGCCAGCCCGCAGGCCGCTTCAATGGTCGGAATAACGGCATTACCCGCCAGGATCACCACATCTGCCCGCACCGGCGACGGTTTGCCGGTGAAGTCATTTTGCGCCAGCCATTCACCGAGCGTATTAACGGCGGCAAGCGTCGGCTCAGGCAGAGCGGGAAATGTTGTTTTAAGCATGGAAACCTCCTTCACATTGCTGTCTCAAGCCTAACCGCACGCCGGAAGCTGAACAGAGGATCTCTCCTAATCGCGTTTTCACTACCTCTGCACCGCACAAAAAGAACACTTTTCGTGACAACGTCACACGTTAAACGACTATTTTTACTCGTTTCCCCTGCTGCGATGCAGCGCGTAATCTATATTTTTCTTATGCACTTGCATTGCATTTATGGGCGCACGTAGAATCGTTAGCCCCCTAACTATTCAGTAAGATAATCTTTAGGTCTTCATGCATAACCACACTCGCTCTTTTTCTGTGCCGTCTATCGTTACCCATGAGGTCAAAAAGTAATGTCTGAACCCAAACGCGACCCCTACGCGCCGCGTGAATGGGCCGCTCATGAAAAGCCGATGCTGCTCGGCTCACCCTCAACGCCCTGGCACAGCACACCGCGGCGCATCGCCTATGGCATTGTCGGTTTGCTGGTCTCCATGACCGGCGCACTGGGGAACGCAATGGTGACGGCGAACCTGCAAAATTTGCAGGGCACCTTTGCCGCCTGGTCAACGGAGATCGCCTGGCTCCCGGCGGTGTACGTGATGACCAACGTCTCCATCAACCTGCTGCTAGTGAAGTTTCGCCAGCAGTATGGCCTGCGGGCATTTACCGAAGGGTTTCTGGTGCTCTATGTGCTGGTCACCTTTTTCCACCTCTTTATTAATGACCTCAGCTCCGCGCTGTTTGTGCGCGGTGCTCATGGCATGGTGGCCGCCGCGCTCAGCTCGCTTGGGATCTACTACCAAATTCAGGCCTGGCCGGCGAAGCACCGGCTGAAAGCGCTGACCATCGGCATTACCGGTTCGACGCTGGCGATCCCGATTGCCCGCCTCTTCTCTACCGAACTGCTGCAACTCGACGAGTGGCGCGGACTCTATCTCTTCGAGCTTGGGCTGGCGCTTATCTCGCTGGGCTGCGTGATAGCACTGAAGCTGCCGCCGGGCGACCGTAAAAAGGTGTTTGAGAAGAAGGATTTCATCACCTTCTTTCTGCTGGCACCCGGCATGGCACTGCTCTGCGCGGTACTGTCACTTGGGCGTCTCGACTGGTGGTTTGAAACGCCGTGGCTAGGCTGGGCGCTGGCCGGTGCGCTGGTGTTAATCGTCTCGGCGGTTGTGTTTGAGCACAACCGAAAGAACCCGCTGCTCAACACCCGCTGGCTCTCCAGCGGCAGTATTGTGCGCCTCGGCCTGATTATGCTGCTGATCCGCATTGTGCTTGCCGAGCAGAACACCGGGGTTTTTGGCTGGTTGCAGTATGTTGGCCTGCAAAACGAGCAGATGACCCGGCTGGCGTGGTCGATTCTGGCCGGGATTATCTGCGGGATTGTCGCCAGCTGCCTGACCATCAAACCGCAGCGCCTCGGCTGGCCGATCCTCACCGCGCTGGCGCTGATGATTATCGCCTCGCTGATGGATAGCCAGTCAACCAGCCTGACGCGCCCGGATCAGCTGATGATTAGCCAGTTCCTCTTCGGCTTTGCCAGCGCCTTTTTTATCGCGCCTGCGATGCTGGCCGGGATTGGCGGCGTTATTGCCGAACCGCGCAACCTCGTCAGCTTCTCGGTGCTGTTTGGCATGAGTCAGAATATCGGCGGGCTAATGGGCTCGGCGATCCTCGGCACCTTTCAGACGTGGCGCGAAAAGTACCACTCGAGCATGCTGGCGGATCAGCTCACCACCCTTAACCCGCTGGTCAATGAGCGCCTGCAACTCTACAGCCAGATGTACCAGAGCATGATCGGTGACAGCAGCCTGCTCAGCGTGCAGGCAGTCACACAGTTGCAGACCGCCTCGACGCTGCAGGCGACGATACTGGCTTATAACGACACTTATATGCTGACGGCGAGCGTCGCTGCCGCCACGCTATTATGGATTGTATGGCGCTTACTGCGCCTGCGTATTACCGCTCGTCTGGCCCTGAAACGGGCAACGGGTAACAAATAATAATGATGACATTACTGGAGTTCTTACTATGAGCCAGCAGGACGCCGCTAAAGAGCAGGCAAGTACCCGCAGCAATGTGCGCGTGGTGTCCCTTTTTACCGCCGCGGCGATCGTGATCGTCGGCGTGCTGGTGATCCTTTACGCCTGGCAGCTACCGCCGTTTACGCGCCATACGCAGTCGACGGATAACGCCTATGTGCGCGGGCAGACGACCTTTATCAGCCCGCAGGTGAATGGTTACATCACCGAGGTGCCGGTGCAGGATTTCGTCAATGTGAAAAAGGGCGACCTGATTATGCAGATTGACGACCGCATCTATCGTCAGCGCGTCGATCAGGCGAAGGCGACGCTGGCGATGAAGCGCGCTGCGCTGGAAAACAACCTGCAACAGCGCAAAAGCGCGCAGGCGGTAATCGCCCGAAATGAAGCGGCGCTCGCTAGCGCCAAGGCGCAGAACTTGCAGGCGCAGGCGGATTTAAAACGCGTCAAAGCGCTGACGGCAGATGGTTCCCTCTCTGTTCGCGAGCGCGATGCCGCGCTGGCAACCGCCGCGCAAAACAGCGCCAATATCGCCCAGGCGCAGGCGACGCTGGAGATGTCGCGCCAGGATCTGCAAACCACCATCGTCAATCGCGCTTCGCTGCAGGCGGATGTGGAAAATGCCCAGGCAGCGCTGGAGCTGGCGCAGATCGATCTGCAAAATACGCGCATCGTCGCCCCGCGCGACGGGCAGCTTGGGCAGATCAGCGTGCGGCTTGGCGCGTATGTCACTGCCGGGACGCATCTTACCTCGCTGGTTCCTGCCCAGCGCTGGGTGATTGCCAACCTGAAAGAGACGCAACTTGCTGATGTGGTTGTCGGCCAGCCGGTCACTTTTAGTGTCGATGCCCTTGATGGCCGCAGCTTTAACGGCCGGGTTGAGAGCATCTCGCCCGCCACTGGCGTGGAGTTCAGCGCCATCAGCCCGGACAACGCTACCGGCAACTTTGTCAAAATCGCCCAGCGTATTCCGGTGCGCATTCAGGTGGAGGGCAAAGCCGATGAGATCGCCCGTCTGCGCCCCGGCATGTCCGTGCAGGTGCATATTGATACGCGGGAGGCGCAGCAATGAGGCGCTATCCGACGCTTATCGCGTTCAGCCTGCTGCTGGCGGGTTGCCAGTCGGTGGATGTGGAACGCGCGCAGCCTTTGTTACAAATCCCGGCGGCGTGGCGCAGCGAAAGCGGGCCGCTGAATAAAGTCGACAGCGTCTGGTGGCGCAACTTTCACGACAGCCAGCTCAACCGCTATGTCGATCAGGCCCTGCGCTATAACAGCGATGTGCTGGTCGCTCGCGAGCGGGTTAACGAGTACCAGGCGCGCGTCTATGCTGCCAACGGCGCGCTATTTCCTGAAGTGGATATCGGTCTATCCGGCACCCGCGCCCGTTCGCAATCTGCCGCCACCGGTCAACCGGTGCACAGCACGCTCTATAAGGGCAATTTAACTGCCAGTTACGACGTCGATATCTGGGGGGCGAGCCGCAGCGCATCGCGGGCGGCAGAAGCCTCGCTGGAGGCGCAAAAAGCCGCCGCTGCGGCGGCCGATTTAACCGTTGCCACCAATGTCGCCTCCGGTTATCTCACCCTGTTATCACTGGATGAGCAGTTGCGCGTCACGCGCTCAACGCTAAAAGCGCGGGAAGATGCGTGGCGGCTCGCCCGGCGTCAGTATGAGACCGGCTATACCTCGCGGCTGGAGCTGATGCAGTCGGATTCGGAACTACGCGCAACGCGGGCGCAAATTCCGCAGCTGGAGCACCAGATTAGCCAGCAGGAGAATGCGCTCAGCGTGCTGCTTGGCAGCAACCCGGGCGCAATCCAGCGCGGCGATTTTTCGGCGCTGACGCCGCTGTCGCTGCCTGCGCAGTTACCGTCAACGCTGCTCAACCGGCGGCCGGATATCGTGCAGGCCCAGCGCCAGCTGGTTGCCGCCGACGCGGGTCTTGCGGTATCGCAGGCGAAACTGCTGCCGTCGCTCAATCTGACCGCCAGCGGCAGTATGCAGGACGACACCCTGCCCGGCCTGCTCGATAACCCGCTGCGGCTGTGGAACATTGGCGGCAGCATTCTGGCGCCGCTGCTGAACCGCCAGGCGCTGAATGCGCAGGTGGATGTTTCCATGTCGCAGCGCAACCAGGCGCTCTATGGCTATGAAAGTACCGTGCGCAATGCGTTCAGAGAGGTGAATGACAGTCTCGATGCTATCACTCGCCTCGGCGAGCAGCTGAGCGAGCTGGAAGGCCAGCAGCAGGTGGCGGAAGAGACGCTGCGCATTGCACAAAATCGTTACCAGAACGGCTACTCCTCCTACCTGACGGTGCTTGATGCGCAGCGCACGCTCTTTAGCGCGCAGCTCAACGCCGTGCAGGTGAAAAATAATCTGTTACTGGCGCAGGTGGACCTCTATCGCGCGCTGGGTGGAGGCTGGTCCGGTATGCAGTAATTCTCAACGAAACCAGGAGTTATGCTATGCAGCAGAAATGGTCCGCGGTAGATGAGTACTTAGCACAACAGCTTCTCCCTGATGATGAAGTTCTGACGCAGATCCTCGCCAATAACCGGCGCGCCGGGTTACCTGAAATTGATGTCTCGCCAATGCAAGGCCAGTTGCTGGCGCTGCTGGTGCGGATGACGCACGCAAAACGCGTTCTCGAGATCGGCACGCTGGGCGCGTACAGCACGGTGTGGATGGCGCGAGAGTTGCCCTCCGATGGCGAATTATTGACGCTGGAGTTCGATGCGTTACATGCCGCGATTGCCCGTGAGAACGTCGAATTTGCCGGTTTAACCCGCCAGGTGAAGGTCAAAGAGGGCCCGGCGCTGGAAACTCTGGAATCCCTCGGCGAGCGCCCGCCGTTCGATCTTATCTTTATTGATGCCGATAAACCCAATAACCCGAACTACCTGAAGTGGGCGCTGCACTATTCTCGTCCCGGCACGCTGATTATTGGCGATAACGTGGTGCGCGACGGCGAAGTCACAAATCCATCCTCCACCGATGACCGGGTACAGGGGGTGCGTAAATTTATTGAGATGATTGGCGACAACCCTCGCCTGACGGCGACGGCAATGCAGACCGTCGGCACCAAAGGATGGGATGGCTTTACACTGGCATGGGTGAATTCGTAAAAATCGTAGGCCGGATAAGCGTAGCGCCATCCGGCGATCCTGCGCAGATGGCGAACTGTTCCGTTTGCTAAGCCGTGGTGAACTGCCGGATGGCGGCTGACGCCTTATCCGGCCTACAAACCCATCGCGTGCGGATAAATTCGATATCGTAGGCCGGATAAGCGTAGCGCCATCCGGCAATGCTGCGCGGATGGCGAACTGTTCGTTTGCTAAGCCGTGGTGAACTGCCGGATGGCGGCTGGCGCCTTATCCGGCCTACAAACCCATCGCGTGTCCGGCCTACAAAGGCATTAGGCGCTAATCTGCTCCATCGCTTGCAGGATGCGTTTGTCGGAGATGGGGTACGGCGTGCCGAGCTGTTGGGCGAAGAAGCTGACGCGCAGCTCCTCGATCATCCAGCGAACCGCCTTCACCTCTTCATCGTCACGGCGCGCGGGCGGCAGCTTGTTGAGCCACTGCTGCCACGCCTGCTGCACCTGCTCCACTTTCAACATTTGCGCCCGATCGCGGTGCGGATCAACCGCCAGCTTCTCCAGCCGCTTTTCAATCGCCTGCAGATAACGCAGCGTATCGCCCAGGCGGCGGAAGCCGTTGCCGGTGACGAAACCGCGATACACCAGCCCGTTCATCTGTGCTTTGATATCTGATAACCCCAGCGCCATGGTCATATCAACCCGCCCTTTCAGACGCTTGTTGATATTGAACACCGCCGTCAGGATCTGCTCGACCTGTTTGGCGATCTCCACCACCGTGTCGTTGAGTTCAGCCCGCACTTTCTCATGCAGCGCGGCAAAACCCTCCTCCGTCCACACCAGGCCACCCGCTTCATCGATCAGTTTATCGATACCGCAGGCGATGCAGTCGTCAATCAGCTCCAGCACTTTGCCGTACGGGTTGAAGTAGAGCCCCAGCTTGGCTTTGTTCGGCAGCTTCTCGTGCAGATATTTAATCGGCGATGGGATGTTGAGCAGCAGCAGGCGGCGAATACCCGCCCACATTGCATTCTGCTGCTCCTGCGGGTTATCGAACAGCTTGATCGCCACGCTGTCGCGCTCATCAACCAGCGCTGGCCAGGCCTTCACTTTGTAGCTGCCGCGCTTCTGCTCGTAGCTTTCCGGCAACTGACCAAAGCTCCAGATATGCAGCCCGCTCTGCTCGATGCCGTCATCGGCCACCGCCGAGAGCGTCTCCTGCACTTTGCCCTTCAACTGCTCTTTCAGCTCGCTCAGGGAGCGGCCTTCGAGCAGCTTCTTATTCTTGTCATCCACCACGCGGAAGGTGATTTTCAGGTGATCGGGCACCTGATCCCAGTGCCAGTCGTCGCGGTCAACGGTTACGCCGGTCATGCGGCGCAGCTCGCGCTCCAGCGCGTCGAGCAGCGGTATCTCCAGCGGTGTTACGCGGCCTAAAAACGCTTCGGCATAATTCGGCGCGGGGACGAAGTTGCGGCGCGTCGGTTTCGGCAACGATTTGATCAGCGCAATCACCAGCTCGCGGCGCAGGCCGGGGATCTGCCACTCGAAACCGCTCTCCTCTACCTGATTGAGCAGCGGCAGCGGAATATGTACCGTCACGCCGTCGGCATCCGCGCCCGGCTCAAACTGATAGCTCAGGCGCAGCTTGAGGTTGCCCTGATGCCAGAAGTTCGGGTAATCAAGCTTGCTGACATTGTCCGCGCCCTCTTTGATCAGCATGCTCTTTTCGAAATTGAGCAGATCCGGCGTTTCACGGCTCGCCTTCTTCCACCAGCTGTCGAAGTGGCGGGCGGAGATCACCTCATGGCTGATGCGCTGATCGTAAAACTCAAACAGCGTCTCATCATCAACCAGAATGTCGCGGCGGCGGGATTTATGCTCCAGCTCTTCAACTTCGGCGCGCAGCTTAAGGTTGTCGCGGAAGAAGGCGTGGCGGGTTTGCCAGTCCCCTTCCACCAGCGCGTGGCGAATAAAGAGCTCGCGACACAGCGCCGGATCGATCTGGCTGTAGTTGACCTTACGCGCGGCGACAATCGGCAGACCGTAAAGCGTCACTTTCTCCATCGCCATCACCGCGCCCTGCGAGCGCTCCCAGTGCGGTTCGCTCCAGGAGCGTTTAATCAGATGCTGCGCGACCGGTTCGACCCACTCGGGATCGATGCGCGCAGCAATGCGCCCCCACAGGCGGCTGGTTTCTACCAGTTCAGCCACCATCGTCCACTTCGGCGGCTTTTTGAACAAACCGGAGCCAGGGAAGATGGAGAAACGGGCGTTACGCGCGCCGGTAAACTCCTGCTTATCGGCATCTTTCATGCCGATATGCGACAGTAGCCCGGTAAGCAGCGCGATATGAATTTCGCGGTACTCTGCCGGTTCGCTGTTCACCGGGATCCCCAGCTCCTTCACCACCTGGCGCAGCTGGGTGTAGATATCCTGCCATTCGCGCACGCGCAGGTAGTTGAGGTAATCGACGCGGCACTGGCGGCGGAACTGGTTTGAGGAGAGCGCTTTCTGCTGCTCGCCAATGTAGTTCCACAGGTTCACAAAGGCGAGGAAATCGGACTCTTTGTCGTGGAAGCGCTGATGCTTTTCATCCGAGGCCTGTTTCTTATCCATTGGCCGCTCGCGCGGATCCTGAATCGACAGCGCCGAAGTGATGATCATCGCTTCACGCACGCAGCCATGTTTCTGCGCTTCCAGCACCATACGCGCCAGGCGCGGGTCGACAGGCAGTTGCGAAAGCTGGCGACCAAGCGGCGTCAGTTTATAGGCGGTCTGCTGCTCATCGGTGGCGATTGCGCCAAGCTCTTCCAGCAGGCGCACGCCATCCTGAATATTGCGTTTATCCGGCGCTTCAACAAACGGGAAAGCGGCGATATCGCCCAGCCCCAGCGCGGTCATCTGCAAAATGACCGACGCAAGGTTGGTACGCAGGATCTCCGGGTCGGTAAACTCCGGGCGCGAGAGGAAATCATCTTCCGAATAGAGACGAATACAGATCCCTTCCGACACACGGCCACAGCGCCCTTTACGCTGGTTGGCAGAGGCCTGCGACACCGGCTCAATCGGCAGACGCTGCACTTTGGTGCGGTAGCTGTAGCGGCTGATGCGCGCGGTACCCGGATCAATCACATACTTAATGCCGGGCACGGTGAGCGAGGTTTCCGCCACGTTGGTTGCCAGCACAATGCGCCGCCCGCTGTGCGGCTGGAAGACGCGGTTCTGCTCGCTGTTAGAGAGCCGCGCATAGAGCGGCAAAACTTCTGTATGGCGCAGATCGCGTTTATTTAACGCATCTGCCGTATCACGGATTTCGCGCTCGCCGCTCATAAAGATCAGAATGTCACCGGCGCTTTCACGACCCAGCTCATCCACAGCATCGAAAATCGCCTGGAGCTGGTCGCGCTCGGTGTCATCCGCCTCTTCAACAATCGGGCGATAGCGCACTTCCACCGGATAGGTGCGCCCGGAGACTTCAATAATCGGCGCATTGTTGAAATGGCGGGAGAAGCGCTCAGGATCGATGGTCGCCGAGGTGATGATGATTTTCAGATCCGGGCGGCGCGGCAGCAGCTCGCGCAGGTAGCCGAGCAGAAAATCGATGTTGAGGCTGCGTTCGTGCGCCTCATCGATAATGATGGTGTCGTACTGCATCAGCAGCCGATCCTGCTGAATCTCTGCCAGCAGGATGCCGTCCGTCATTAGCTTAACGAGAGTGTTGTCGCTGACGTGATCGTTAAAGCGGACTTTATAACCAACGCAGCCGCCCGGCTCGGTCTTCAGTTCTTCAGCAATACGGTTTGCTACGGTACGCGCAGCAAGACGGCGCGGCTGGGTATGACCAATCAGCCCTTTGATTCCGCGCCCCAGCTCCATACAGATTTTCGGCAGCTGCGTGGTTTTACCGGAGCCGGTTTCACCGGCGACAATCACCACCTGGTTATCGCGTACCGCTTCGAGGATCGCCTGCTTCTTCTGGCTGACCGGCAGATTTTCCGGGTAGTCGATAACCGGGCGAGACGCTTCGCGCTGCGCCACTTTCGCTGCCGCCTGTGCTGCTTCTTCGGCGATCTGTTGTAACAAGGCCTGGTGAGATTCAGGATTTTTAACTTTCTTGCTGCCCTGCAGACGGCGGGCGAAGCGCTGTTTATCGCGCAGCATCAGCGTGTCGAGCTGCGCGTAAAGATCGTTAATAGTCAATTTTTGTTGTTCAGTCATAGATTTATCGGGCAGAGCACTGCCGGGAAACTGGATCAGTTTGCAATGTGCGTAGAATAGCACATCGCAACATCCCTTTTCTTGTTCAAGAAATTCGAACATGGGCTTCGATATATTGCGCTATTCATGATTGCGGATTGTGAATAGAGTGTGACGAATTCACGGGGGCAACCCAGCGTAAATACAACAAAGGAAACAACCCAATGGGTAAAGTATTAGTTCTTAAATCCAGCATTCTGGCAGGGTATTCTCAATCTTCGCAGCTCTCTGATTACTTCGTTGAACAGTGGCGCGCAAAGCACGCTGATGATGAGATCAACGTGCGCGATCTGGCTGCAAACCCGATTCCGGTGCTGGACGGTGAATTAGTTGGTGCGCTGCGCCCGAGCGATGCGCCACTGACTCCGCGTCAGCAGGAAGCACTGTCACTCTCTGACGAGCTGATTGCTGAACTGCAGGCGCATGATGTGATTGTGATCAACGCCCCGATGTACAACTTCAACATCCCGACGCAGCTGAAAAACTACTTTGACCTGGTGGCGCGTGCTGGCGTGACGTTCCGTTACACCGAAAACGGTCCGGAAGGTCTGGTTACTGGCAAACGTGCGGTGATCGTCTCCAGCCGTGGCGGTATTCATAAAGATACCCCGTCTGACCTGGTTGCTCCCTACCTGACGCTGTTCCTCGGCTTTATCGGCATCACCGACGTTAACTTCGTGTTTGCTGAAGGCATCGCCTACGGTCCGGAAGTGGCGGCAAAAGCGCAGGAAGACGCGAAAGCGGCGATCGACAGCATCGTCGTCGCGTAAGCCTTATACCTCTCTTCCCCCAGTGGAAGAGAGGTATTAAGCCTGTTTTAGCGCATTCACTTCGCGCGTAAAGGTTCTGAAGTAGTAGTTAATCTTGCGTACCAACTCCTCCACCATAAACTCATTGAGCGGCACGCCCGGCGGATTTATGTGTGAGTCGTCAAAATCGATCAGGCTAAAGCTGTCTGTTTGCGGATCGTAGAGAATATTGCCGAGATTAATGTCATTATGATCGACCCCGGCGAGTTCAAGTTTTTTCGCTAACTGCGTGGCAACATCCCCTTTTGCATATCTGGCGACAGCTTTTTCTGCAAGCCCGATATTCCCCTGCGCCAGAATGTCCGCCAGCGACGCTCCGCTGATTCTCCTGAGTTTTACCGAGACCGCTTTCTGCAAAGGATTGGCCGTCTTTCTCATCATTACGTTTGCACTGCCTGCGCCGTAAAGACGATTAAACGCCGCCGCATTGTTCATTGCGCTACGCAACCGCCCTTTACGATTGGGATCGACGATACCGCTGTAATCCTTCATCACGTACTCATCGTCATAGTGATAAACGCTGCCAATGGAGCCCGTGGCGATCAGGTTTTCCGTTTTACGATAGCGTTCATGTGCGTCAGATCCTGCTCCGCTCTTTGCCTGAGATGAACGACGTCTAAAGGGAGAGATAATTCTTTCAAATGCCCGGCGTAGCGCAGAGTGTTTTCTGGCGGGCACCTCCTCTTCCGTCTCTTGCCGAGCGGAAGGCGTCGGCTGTGCCGGTTTTTTATAAGCGTACATGGGCATCATCTCCGGGTAAGAGCACCCTTTGATGGTAGTGAAAAGCGCTATTCATCTGCGCGCTTTTCAGAGGTTTCACTGGCCCTGGTCGCCCGGTTTACGTAGCCACTTACCGTTAATGCCGCGCACATACTCACCCGGCTTCGCCCGCGCGACCAGTTTCTGCCCCGCCATATTGGCGACATCATCCACCGGAATATTGTTGCGGTCTGCCAACTGCTGGTAGCTCTCGGTACGCGCTTTATTGATGCGTTCAACCAGCGCCAGCGTCTCGCGATCCTGACGCAGCGGTGCGAGATAGCCGTTCAGCGTTTCGCCGACGCGGCCCTGGCTGCGCGCCTCATCCAGCGTGAGCGCCTGAGCGATGCCGCTGACCAGGCTTAGCGCGAGCAGTGCTCCTATGACTCGTTTTTTCATCATCGCCTCAGAAGAGATCGCTTCGGGATTTCAGCAGGCTCTCCACATCTTTATCGACCTTGATATGGATCTCATGCTCAATTTTGACGTTCATGTTGATGGTGATCGGCTCTTTTGGCGCTGCCACTTCAATTCGCGGCGTACAGCCAGCCAGCAGCGTTACCGCCAGCAGGCCTGGCACGATTTTCAGGGTTCTCATCTCTTTTCCTCGCACGACGTGCCCTTTTTGCAGCGCGTTTCGGGCAGCGCCGCATGTTGCTCAAGCCATGACTGTAAGTTGTCAGCAAAACGCAGACTGCGCCATAGCGTGAACAGATTTTCCTGATGGGTGTAGTTGAGATTAACACGCCCGCTTTTCCCTTCGGCATAACTGGTGCCGGAGAGTTTCGCGCGCAGGGTTAACTGCCCCAGATTATCGACATCAATCTTCGTCCACGAGCGCGAAATTTCCATATAGCGCAGCCAGTTAATCGCCGCGCCCGCCGCCATATGATCGTTGACGATGGCGTCCGCAGTGTTTTTATCAAGCCGCAGCGTCATCGGCCCCGGGTTATGCAGCCAGCCATCTTTGATGATCCAGCGTGGGTTATCGAGCCACAGCGGCAGCGCGCCGTCAACGGGGCCGGAGAGCGCGAACTGCTTCGGATTCACCGCGCTTATCACTTCACTCGCTTCAATATGCTTCAGGCGCAGCAGCGCCGCGTCGTGCTGCGGCAGGCGGAGCTGTTGCAGCGTCACTTTGCCACCCAGCACATCGACGCTGACATCGCTAAGGGTAAGCGGATCTTGCTCGCTATAGGGCCACGTCCCCTGTAAATCGGCGGTGATATTTTTTGCCGTCACCTGATTGACCACTTCACCGATGCGCAGCGACACCGGGTGGCGCGTGCCCAGTTGCCAGCTGGCGTCGCGGTAGCGGAACGGCAGCACAAAGTCGACGCCGTGGATCTCGTTATCCGGCGTCCAGACACTGCCATTTTTCAGCACGCCGTGGCCGCCCGCTTCAAACCCCTGATCGGCTGCGGCGGAAAAGGCGACCTGCGCGTAGAGCGAGCCATCGAGCAGATTCATTTTCCACTCCGGCGGCACAAGCGGCTGGAACACCTTCAGGGATTGCTGTGGCCACCACGCCTGGCCGCGCAGGCGCTCGCCGTCCCAGCGACCATTCACCTGCACCGGGCCAATCGCTTCGGCGTTAAGCGCGCCTTTGAACTGGAAGCGTGTCGGCTCCGGGCCGTCAACGCTGAAATGCAGGGTTGACGGCGGTAAAACGCTGCCGCTGCTGAAGGTGGTTTTGCCCGCATCCAGCGTCAGAGCGCCGGTAAAGCGCGGTTTAGCCGCATTACGCAGCCAGCGCACCGGTTTATCCAGTACCAGCCTCGGCTTACTCATCTGCATGGCACCATACTGCAGCTGATCAAAACCGGTAGAGAGTTCCGTTAAGGTGATCGCCTCGTCGCGCCACTCTCCCCGCCCGGCAACATCCCAGCGAGCGTGCATCGGCGTGAAATGACCATCGCCCCAGTAACGCCAGCGCCACAATCCATTATCCGGCAGGAAATCCTCCGCCCGGCCGTCAAGATGGAGGGTGAAGTCGCCGAGCGCATTCTCATGGGCGCGCAGAATGGCCTGCAACCGCCCATCGATGCCGCGCTGCGTCAGCTTAACCCCCGCCAGCGGCCAGCGCACCTCATCAATATTTAGCGAATCAATAATGCGCCCTCGTGAGCGCAGCAGCGCGCCAGGGCTGAAGGCCAGGAGCGGATCCTCAAGGCTACCGCTGAGACGGCCGGGGAGCACGGCGTAGAAGATCAAATTGCCCTGCTTCGCCTCACCGGTCAGCTGCAACGGCATATCGCTGTTGCCGGGGCTGAGGCGTCCCGGCCCGAAGTTGAGCACGGCGTTACCTTTGCCAGCATCGCCCTGAGTTAAGACATTTAACCGGCCGCTGATACGTGCATTTTCAAGACCATCCTGCCAGTTGTCGATGTTCACGCCGACGCGGCCGCTTAACGGAAAGCCCTGATAGGGCCAGTTCCAGCGCCCGTCGCTGATGGTGAAGCGCTCTTCGCTCATCTGCCAGGGGAGATCCAGCAGCGGCTCCCCTTCGCCACGCGCCATTACAATCAGTTGCCCCTGGTTATCGCGCCAGTCGAGATCGACATCGAGAGTGTGCGGCTGCTGCGGCAGCGTTAAGGTGCTCTCCATATGGCCGTTCACCGGGATGCCCGCCGGATCGTTAGGCAGCGTAAAGTCGCCGCCAAGGGTAAATGGCGGCTGATCGTTAAACAGCTTTAGCGCCATGCGATTGACGTTCAGCTTCTGGCCTTGCAGGCGCGCATTGAGTTCGACGCGCTCACCCTGATAAGTGAGCGCCTGAACCTGCGGCGTCAGTGCCAGCGAAAGTTTGCCCTGCCACGTTTTCCACGGCGACACCGTCAGGCGATCGACGGTTACCCAGCTGTAAGGCAGCAGCGACTGCCACTGCGCCAGCGAACGCGGCGCGCTACTCTCTTCCTCATTTTTGGTGAGTTTATTCAGGCAGGCGGTGTTAATCACCAGCGTATCGATATGCAGCTGCCAGCGGCTGGGATGGGTCAGCCGGGCATTGCTGAGCTCAGCGAGGGTACAGTCACCGGCGATGTAGCGTAAATCGGGGATATGCAGGGAGCGGAAGGTGAGGCGCGGGCTGTCGCTCATGGCGATGCGTGTGCCGGCGGGCAACCAGATGCCGACCAGCGTTGGCACCCACTGCGCCAGCGTCAGCAGCAGCGTGAGCGGCAGCAGTATAAACAGTAGTACCAGTGCGATGGCGGCCTTGTATTTACCCTTCATGGGCGGCTAATATCCTGATTTTGCATCTAATTGAGGCGAAACTGGCGTCTATTGTGCCACGTCGCGGCGCGATAATGAACGCACACGCCTCGTTAATCATAGACTGGCCGCTGCGTTTACCCCTAATGGGCGTTCAAGCGATGAGCCGCCGATCTCTGTTCGCGGGATAGACATATACTCAATCTGGAAGCATTCACCTCGCCTCTGTCTCTAAACAATATTTGAGCATTTACTTAATAATTTTAAAACGTGATAATAGAGGCAGAAAATCATTGGAGAAAAGTCTTATGAAACTCGCGATATACAGCACAAAACAATACGATAAAAAGTATTTGCAGCAGGTAAACGAGCGCTATGGCTACGATCTTGAATTTTTCGACTTTCTCCTGACTGAAAAGACCGCCAAAACCGCCAATGGCTGCGAAGGTGTCTGTATTTTCGTCAATGACGACGGCAGCCGCCCGGTGCTGGAAGAGCTGAAGAAGCTCGGCGTGAAGTTTATCGCCCTGCGCTGCGCTGGCTTTAACAACGTCGATCTGGACGCGGCAAAAGAGCTGGGGCTGAGCGTCGTGCGCGTCCCGGCCTACTCGCCGGAAGCGGTGGCCGAGCATGCTATCGGCATGATGATGACCCTTAACCGTCGCATTCACCGCGCGTATCAACGCACCCGCGATGCCAACTTCTCCCTTGAGGGTCTGACCGGTTTCACTATGTACGGAAAAACCGCGGGCGTGATCGGCACCGGGAAAATCGGCGTTGCCGCCCTGCGAATTCTGAAAGGTTTCGGTATGCGTCTGCTGGCGTTTGATCCCTACCCGAGCGCAGCGGCGCTGGATATGGGCGTCGAGTATGTTGACCTGCAAACGCTCTTTTCGCAGTCGGACGTCATCTCCCTGCACTGCCCGCTGACGCCGGAGAACTTCCACCTGCTCAACCAGACCGCGTTTGAGCAGATGAAAAACGGCGTGATGATCATTAACACCAGCCGCGGCGGGCTGGTGGATTCCCAGGCCGCGATCGAAGCATTAAAGACGCAGAAGATTGGCGCGCTGGGAATGGACGTGTATGAGAATGAGCGCGATCTCTTCTTTGAAGATAAATCTAATGATGTGATTCAGGATGACGTGTTCCGCCGGTTATCCGCCTGCCACAACGTCCTTTTTACCGGTCATCAGGCCTTTTTGACCGCCGAAGCGTTGACCAGTATTTCGGAAACAACGCTGGAAAACTTGCGTCAGTTGCATGAGGGCGAAAGCTGCCCGAACGCGCTGACATGAGACCCGCTCCCCATCGCCGGGGAGCGTTTTAAGAGTAACCCCGGTGACACGGCTGTTCGACCGGGTACAATTCCCACCGTTTTGATGGAACGAACCCAGAGGAAAAGATGAAAAAATTGATCGCTTTGGTCGCGTTGAGCGCAGTGCTTGCTGGCTGCGTCAGTTCCCGCGCCGTACAGCTGAAACCAGAACAACTGGAAAATCAGCGCTTTGTATTGACTACATTTAATGGCAAAGGCATTGCGCCAGACGAGCCGAAACCCGAGATCCGCTTTGATAAAGATCTGCGCGTATCCGGCAAAATGTGTAACGGTTTTACCGGTCAGGGCAAACTCTCTGAAGGTGCCTTAACCGTGAAGCATCTGGCGATGACGATGATGATGTGCCCGGACGCGCAGCGTAACGAACTGGACCACACCATTAATGCGATGCTCGCCGAGGGCGCGCAGGTTGATCTGACGGGGAATCAGCTGACGCTGACCACCGCGACGCAGACCCTGATTTACACCCGCGCCGCGAACGCTCAGTAAGTTCCACAACTGCCGGTGGCAAGCGACTGCTCGCTGCAGCGTTTGCCATTTGGCAGTGCACACATCCCTGTCATTGACCCATCAAGCTGGCGTGCGACGGACATTGAACCGCCGATCATCGCACAGTTGGCCTGCCCACTATTAGACATCGCCGCTTTTAACCCTGGCGCAACGTGCGCGGCGGTTGCCTGCTGTACAGGTTCACTGCTGCAGGCTGACAATAACAGTGCGGCACACCCGATCCATAATGCTGAACGCATCTCTTCCTCTCCCCCATCAAAAAAGCGAAACCCAAGCATCATAGGCAGCCTGCCGCAATACGTCGAGGGCTGAAACTCATCTTTGTGGCGCGGTGAAACACTTTTTTGCGATTTTTCCTGCTTGATGCGCAACGCAACCGCTCAATTCATTGATTCACGTTATGAGTCAGGACACAAAAGCGAAAATTGTTCAGCGGGGCGTTTGCTAAGATCAAAGCACAACTACAGGACTCGTCGCCGTAAAACGCGTCCCTTCTTTTGAGCAATGTAAGGGTGCCTTATGATCACAATTGACGGTAATGGCGCAGTCGCATCCGTTGCGTACCGCACCAGTGAAGTTATCGCCATCTACCCGATTACCCCCAGTTCAACGATGGCTGAACAGGCAGATGCCTGGGCAGGCAACGGCCTGAAAAATATCTGGGGCGACACGCCGCGCGTGGTAGAGATGCAGTCAGAAGCGGGGGCGATTGCCGCCGTGCACGGGGCATTGCAGACCGGGGCGCTCTCAACGTCGTTTACCTCATCGCAGGGTTTGCTGCTGATGATCCCGACCCTCTATAAGCTGGCCGGGCAGTTAACTCCCTTTGTGCTGCACGTTGCCGCGCGAACCGTTGCCACCCATGCGCTGTCGATTTTTGGCGACCACTCCGATGTGATGGCGGTGCGCCAGACCGGCTGTGCCCTGCTCTGCGCCAGTAGCGTGCAGGAAGCACAGGATTTTGCCCTTATCTCCCACATCGCGACGCTGAAAAGCCGCGTGCCATTTATTCACTTCTTTGATGGTTTTCGCACTTCGCACGAGATAAACAAGATCGTGCCGCTCCCGGACGACACCCTGCGCGCGCTGATGCCCGAGCAGGAGATTGACCAGCATCGTGCGCGAGCGCTCAACCCGGAACACCCGGTGATCCGCGGCACCTCGGCGAACCCGGACACCTATTTCCAGTCCCGTGAAGCGACAAACCCGTGGTACAACGCCGTTTACGACCATGTTGAGCAGGCGATGGATGATTTTGCCGCCGCCACGGGTCGACACTACAAACCCTTTGAGTACTATGGCCATCCGCAGGCGGAGCGGGTGATCGTGCTGATGGGCTCGGCGATTGGCACCTGCGAAGAGGTGATTGATGAGTTGCTGACACGCGGCGAGAAAGTCGGCGTGCTGAAAGTGCGGCTCTATCGCCCCTTCAGCGCCGCGCATCTTCTGGCGGTGCTGCCGCAGAGCGTGCGCAGCGTGGCGGTGCTGGATCGCACCAAAGAGCCGGGCGCGCAGGCAGAGCCGCTCTATCTTGATGTGATGACCGCGCTGGCGGAAGCCTTTAATCGCAGTGAGCGCGAAACCTTGCCGCGCGTGATTGGCGGCCGCTACGGATTGTCGTCGAAAGAGTTCGGCCCGGAGTGTGTCCTGGCCGTCTTTAATGAGCTGCGCGCCGATAAACCGAAGCCGCGCTTCACCGTCGGCATTTATGATGATGTTACTCACCTCTCCCTGCCGCTGCCGGAAAACACCCTGCCGACGCACGCCAAACTGGAAGCGCTCTTCTATGGGCTTGGCAGCGATGGCAGCGTCTCGGCGACCAAGAACAATATCAAGATTATTGGCAACGCGACGCCGTGGTACGCCCAGGGTTACTTTGTCTATGACTCCAAAAAAGCGGGCGGGCTGACGGTTTCCCACCTGCGCGTCAGCGAAAGGCCGATCAACTCGGCCTATCTGGTATCGCAGGCCGATTTTGTCGGCTGTCACCAGTTGCAGTTTATCGACAAATATCAGATGGCAGAGCGCCTGAAACCGGGCGGTATTTTCCTGCTCAACACGCCTTACAGCGCGGATGAGGTGTGGTCTCGTCTGCCGCAGGAAGTGCAAGCGGTGCTCAGGCAGAAAAACGCCCGTTTTTATGTCGTTAACGCGGCAAAAATTGCCCGCGAATGCGGGCTGGGCGCGCGCATCAACACCGTGATGCAGATGGCCTTTTTCCACCTCACCGCCATCCTGCCGGGCGACAGTGCGTTAACGGCGTTGCAGGGCGCGATTGCCAAAAGCTACAGCAGCAAAGGCCAGGAGTTGGTTGAGCGCAACTGGCAGGCACTGGCGCTGGCGCGCGAATCGCTGGCTGAAGTGCCGCTGCAGGAAGTGGATAGCCAAAGCGCGCATCGCCCGCCGGTGGTCTCAGACAGCGCGCCGGACTTTGTTAAAACCGTGACGGCAGCGATGCTGGCCGGGCTTGGCGACGCCCTGCCCGTCTCTGCGCTGCCGCCGGATGGCACCTGGCCGGTCGGCACCACGCGCTGGGAGAAGCGCAATATTGCCGAAGCGATCCCGATCTGGAAAGAGGAGCTGTGCACCCAGTGTAACCACTGCGTTGCCGCCTGCCCGCACTCGGCGATCCGCGCCAAAGTGGTGCCGCCGCAGGCGATGGAGAATGCGCCGGCAAGCCTGCATTCGCTGGATGTGAAAGCGCGTGATATGCGCGGCCAGAAATATGTTCTGCAGGTGGCGCCGGAAGATTGCACTGGCTGTAACCTCTGCGTTGAGGTCTGCCCGGCGAAAGATCGCCAGGACCCGGAGATCAAGGCGATCAATATGATGTCGCGCCTTGAGCATGTCGAAGAGGAGAAAGCGAATTATGACTTCTTCCTCGACCTGCCGGAGATTGACCGCAGCCAGCTGGAGCGCATTGATATTCGTACCTCGCAGCTTATTTCGCCGCTGTTTGAGTACTCGGGTGCCTGCTCCGGTTGCGGCGAAACGCCCTATATCAAGCTGCTGACCCAACTCTATGGCGACCGCATGATGATCGCTAACGCCACCGGCTGCTCCTCGATTTATGGCGGCAACCTGCCCTCAACGCCCTACACCACCGATGCCAACGGGCGCGGGCCGGCGTGGGCCAACTCGCTGTTTGAAGATAACGCCGAATTCGGGCTTGGCTTCCGCCTGAGCGTCGACCAGCATCGCCAGCGCGTTATGCGCCTGGTAGAGCAGTTTGCTGACGCGCTGCCCGCCGATCTGCTCGCCGCCCTGCGGGCCGATGCCACGCCGGAGCTGCGCCGCGATCAGGTGGCGGTCCTGCGTAGCGCCCTTGCCAATGTGGAAGGCGCGCAGCAACTGCTGACTGATGCCGATGCGCTGGTCGAGAAGTCGATCTGGCTGATTGGCGGCGATGGCTGGGCCTACGATATCGGCTTTGGCGGCCTGGATCATGTGATGAGCCTGACCGAGAACGTGAATATCCTGGTGCTCGATACCCAGTGTTACTCGAATACTGGCGGCCAGGCTTCCAAAGCCACGCCGCTCGGTGCGGTCACCAAGTTTGGCGAGCACGGTAAGCGCAAAGCGCGTAAAGATCTCGGCGTCAGCATGATGATGTATGGTCATGTCTACGTTGCGCAGATCTCCCTCGGTGCGCAGCTTAACCAGACGGTGAAAGCGATTCAGGAAGCGGAGGCTTACCCCGGCCCGTCGCTGATTATCGCCTACAGCCCCTGCGAAGAGCATGGCTACGATCTGGCGCTGAGCCACGATCAGATGCGCCAGCTGACCGCCACCGGCTTCTGGCCGCTCTATCGCTACGATCCGCGTCGCGAAGCGGAAGGCAAAATCCCGCTGGCGCTCGACTCCCGCCCACCGTCGGATGCGCTGGCAGAGACGTTGCTTAATGAGCAGCGCTTTAAACGCCTGAATGCGCAGCAGCCGGAGGTGGCTGAGCAGTTGTGGAAAGATGCAGCGGCAGATCTGCAAAAACGCTACGACTTCCTTGCGCAACTGGCCGGGAAAGCTGAAAAAAGCGCGGCTGAATAACGCTCAAAGCAAATAAAAGCCGCCGGTTGACGCCCTGCGGCTTTTTTATGTCACTGTTTTGCATGACAACGGGCGGCAAGCTGGCTAATAATCACCACTCAACCCGGCGGCAAGGACATCTTCATGCGTCATCACCCTGTTACATCATCACGAATTGCCTCTGTGGGATATGACCCGCAAAGCCGCACGCTGGAGATCCGTTTTCACGATAAGCGCACCTTTCAATATCACGAGGTGCCTGAGCGCATTTTTACCCTTTTTCTTACCGTCGTGTCGAAAGGCCGCTTTTATGATGGCGTGGTGAAAGGCAAATATAGGGAAAAGCGCATCGCCTGAGCCGCCCTTGCCAGATGATAAATACCTGCCTTAGGCGTAAATCATTGGTACAATCCTGCCCTAATCGCGTATCTCTGCCTGTGGTTTATGGACCGCTGGCGCAAAAAAACCGAATTGAGCCTTTTTCATGTCGCAAAATCAAGAAATTAGCAAAAAAGAACAGTACAACCTCAACAAGTTGCAGAAGCGTCTGCGCCGCAATGTCGGCGAGGCAATTGCCGACTTCAATATGATTGAAGAAGGCGACCGGATTATGGTTTGCCTCTCCGGCGGCAAAGATAGCTACACCATGCTGGAGATCTTGCGCAACCTGCAGCAGAGCGCGCCGGTCAACTTCTCGCTGATTGCGGTCAACCTCGATCAGAAACAGCCGGGTTTCCCGGAGCATATTCTGCCTGAGTACCTTGAAGCGCAGGGCGTGGAGTACAAAATCGTTGAAGAGAACACCTACGGCATCGTGAAAGAGAAGATCCCGGAAGGTAAAACCACCTGCTCGCTCTGTTCACGCCTGCGCCGCGGCATTCTCTACCGCACCGCTACCGAACTGGGCGCGACGAAAATTGCCCTCGGCCACCACCGCGACGATATTCTGCAAACGCTGTTCCTTAATATTTTCTACGGCGGCAAGATGAAAGGCATGCCGCCGAAGCTGATGAGCGATGATGGCAAGCACATTGTTATCCGCCCGCTGGCCTACTGCCGCGAGAAAGATATCGAGCGCTTCTCCGAAGCCAAAGGCTTCCCGATTATTCCGTGCAACCTCTGCGGTTCGCAGCCTAACCTGCAGCGCCAGGTGATTGCCGATATGCTGCGCGACTGGGATAAACGCTATCCGGGCCGTATCGAAACCATGTTCAGCGCCATGCAGAATGTGGTGCCGTCGCACCTGAGCGATATCAACCTGTTCGATTTCAAAGGGATCAAACACGGTTCGGAAGTGGTCAACGGCGGCGACCTGGCATTCGATCGCGAAGAGATCCCGACGCAGCCAGTTGGCTGGCAGCCGGAAGAGGATGATGCCCAGCTTGATGCGCTACGGCTGAATGTGATTGAAGTGAAGTAAAAAAAAGCCTCTCAGGTCACTCACTGAGAGGCTTTTTTAATGGCGCTGGCGTTATTTCAACAAGCGCACGCGGCAGGCTTTGCCTTTGATTTTGCCGTTTTGTAGCTGCTTCCACGCCTGGCGCGCCACGCTCTGTCGCACTGCGACATAAACATGCGCCGGATGGACGGTGATCTTGCCGATATCGGCCCCGTCCAGCCCCATCTCACCCGTTAACGCCCCCAGCACATCGCCCGGACGCATTTTGGCTTTCTTACCGCCATCAATGCAGAGCGTCGTCATCTCTGCCGCCAGCGGCGCAATGGCAACATTGGCTGGCGCAGAAAGCCAGTTCAGCTTCAAGTGCAGCATCTCCGAGAGAATATTCGCCCGCTGCGCCTCTTCCGGTGCGCAGAGGCTAATCGCCAGCCCCTGATTCCCGGCGCGCGCGGTGCGCCCGATACGGTGAACGTGCACTTCCGGATCCCATGCCAGTTCATAATTGACGACCAGCTCAAGGGATTTGATATCCAGACCGCGCGCGGCGACATCGGTCGCCACCAGTATACGGGCGCTGCCGTTAGCAAAACGCACTAGCGTCTGGTCGCGGTCGCGCTGCTCCAGATCCCCATGCAGCGCCAGCGCGTCCTGGCCTGCGGCGTTCAGCGCATCGCACAGTTCCTGGCAATCTTTTTTGGTATTACAGAAGACCACACAGGAGGCCGGGCGGTGGACGCTCAATAGTTTTTGCAACAGCGGGATTTTGCCGTGGCGGGAGACTTCAAAAAATTGCTGCTCGATAGCGGGCAGATCGTCAACGGTGTCGATCTCCACCGTTTCCGGGTTGCGCTGTACGCGCCCGCTGATAGCAGCAATCGCCTCCGGCCAGGTGGCGGAAAAGAGTAAGGTCTGGCGCTGCGCCGGGGCGAAGCGGATCACCTCATCAATGGCGTCGCTAAAGCCCATATCGAGCATGCGATCGGCTTCGTCCATCACCAGCGTTTGCAGGTTCTCCAGCGAAACCGTGCTTTTTTGCAGATGATCCAGCAGGCGGCCCGGCGTGGCGACAATGATATGCGGCGCATGCTGCAACGAATCGCGCTGTGCGCCAAACGGCTGGCCGCCGCAGATCGTCAAAATTTTGGTGTTCGGCATTGAGCGCGCCAGACGGCGCAGTTCGCTGGCAACCTGATCCGCCAGCTCGCGCGTCGGGCATAAAATCAGCGACTGGGTCTGAAAACGGCTGCTATCAATATGCTGCAATACGCCAAGACCAAACGCCGCTGTTTTACCGCTGCCGGTTTTTGCCTGCACGCGGACATCTTTTCCGGCCAGAATCAGGGGGAGCGCAGCAGCCTGCACGGGGGTCATGGTGAGGTAGCCCAGTTCGTTAAGGTTATCGATCTGGGCGGCGGGCAGCATATTCAGTGTTGAAAAAGCGGTCAAAATAGAGTCTCGCGATAAAAGGCTTCGGTTCAGCAGGCGCGTATCCTCTCAGATCTGCCCCCTTAACGCGACAACTTAATCGGCTCTTCATCTGGCGGCGGATCCGGCAAGGGCTGCGGTTTTGGGATCGGGTCCGGGATTGGCACCGGGTCATTCGGCACGGGGTCGGGCGGCAGTGAATAGAGCGCGTTGCGTAACGTCAGAGTAGCCATGGTGATCTCCACTTCAGCATTGTCGTTACTTTAAAGGTAGAAGCTCATGGCGCAGAGGCAAAAAAAAAGCCGACTGATTAAGTCGGCATCGTACGAATCAATTGTGCTATGCAGTAATTCAAAAAAAGGAAGTAAGACAATATGGAGCGCAACGCCCATCGCTTGACGTTGCATTCACCTGCGACGTGAATATTGCCCTGAATAGCCGCGACGTTTATTGACCTCGCTCAACTTAAGTGGCGTTTTAATGTTCAATTAATGTTAAAAAAGTTAAATTTTACAGCCATTTACTGCGATGCAGCCACCAGGTCACACCACCGATCAGCAGCGCTAGCGCGGCGCAGAAGATGGCAAAACCTAAGTGCCAGCCGCCGCCGGGAATGCCGCCAAGGTTGACGCCAAACAGCCCGGTTAAAAAGGTGCTGGGGAGAAAAACCATCGCCATTAGCGACATGGTATAGGAGCGCCGCGCAAGTGACTCCTGCATCACCTGGGTGATCTCGTCGGTCATCACGGCGGTACGCGCAATGCAGGCATCAATCTCATCCAGCCCGCGTCCGAGGCGATCGGCGATATCCTGCATGCGGCGGCGCTGATCGTCGCTCATCCATGGCAAACGTTCGCTGGTCAGCCGCGCAAAGACATCGCGCTGCGGTGCCATATAACGACGCATCACAATTAACTGCTTACGTAGCAGTGCCAGAATGCCGCGCGGTGGAACCTGCTGGTCGAGCAGATCATCCTCGAGATCGATAATCCGGTCGTGTAGTGATTCGATAAACTCGCTGGCGTGGTCGGTGAGCGAATCGCAGACATCCACCAGCCAGCCGCCGCAGTCCGTTGGCCCGCTGCCCTCTTCCAGCTCGCTGACGACATCATCCAGCGCCAGCACTTTCCGCTGGCGCGTCGAGACGATCATCCGTTCGTCCATATACACGCGCACGGCGACCAGCTGATCGGGGCGTTCGTCGGTGCTGCCATTAATGCAGCGCAGCGTAATCAGTGTCCCCTCACCCATGCGGCTTACTCTGGGCCGCAAACTCTCGCCCGCCAGCGCGTTACGCACGCTGTTCGGTAAGACGGGTGTCGTTTCAAGCCACTGCGCGCTCTCCTGGTTGGTGTAATTCAGGTGCACCCAGCAGGGTGTCTGGGCGGTGATATCATCATCCGCTGCCAGCGGTTTGACGCCGCCTTTACCGTCCAGCTGCCACGCGTAAACCGCGTCCGGCACCTGCAGGTCGGCTCCTTTAATGGCTTCCACTGCGCCTCCACATTCAGTCTTTGTTGATGACAGTCTAGCCATGCGCCAAGGTTAAGCAATCATGGCGCTGAATTTGCTAACAAATTACGACGGATTGCCATAAAAAAAGCCCGCATCGCGGGCTTTTTATCCACCAGAGCGCTATCAAAACGAGTGCCAGTAGTTCTCCTGGCCGCCACCGACCGCCGCCGTAAGCGGCGCCCGCTGCTTCTCTGGCTGCGCATCGCGTTGACGCGCAGGCGCAGGCTTTTCATCAGCCAGGCTAAATTTACTGGTGCGCTGCTGTAACTCTTCAACACGATGTTTCAGTAGATCCGACGAACCGGCAAGTTCATCAACCACCGATACGTTGCTTTGCGTAACCTGCTCCAGCTCCGCCAGCGCAAGGGTGATTTGCGCAATACCCTTCTCCTGCTGCAGCGTGGAGACGGCAATCTCATCCATCAGCTTACTGACAATGCTGGCACCGGAGACAATCTCCTGCATGTTCTGCCCGGCTTCGCTCACCACTGTCGCGCCCTGAGTGACGTTATCGGTCGTGACGGCGATCAGCGATTTAATGTTCTTCGCCGCCTCGGCGCTACGGTGCGCAAGGCTGCGCACTTCGCCCGCCACCACCGAGAAACCTTTGCCGTGATCGCCGGCGCGCGCCGCTTCCACCGCGGCGTTCAGCGCCAGAATATTAGTCTGAAAAGCGATGCCATCAATAATGGAGATAATTTCGCGCATCTGCTCCGCGCAATCGGTAATGGATTGCATATTCTTCGCCACCTGCCCCATCAACTGGCCGCCGCGTTCAGCGCAGGAAGAGGCGTCATTGGCGCGGGTGCTGGCAAGCCGCGTATTATCGGCGTTGTTTTTGGTGCTGGAAGCCATCTCTTCCATGCTGGAGGCGGTCTGCACCAGTGCTGCGGATTGCTCTTCCGTTTTCACCGACAAATCGGCACTGCGTGAAGCGAGCTGGGCGGAAAGCCCGAGCGCATTATCAGAGGAGAGGCGTATCTCTTTGACCAGCACGGCAATACTGGCGGATAAGCTATTGATACCGGGAATTAAACGGCCAGCACAGTTATTACCAAACTCCGGAATAACAATCGACAGATTACCTGCCGTTACCGCCTCAATACTTCTCTTCACCGTATTAATTGGCGTCACCAGATACTGCGTTAAATATATCCATATTAATGCCAGCGAAATAATCGATACGATACTTACCGCAGCAATTAATGGAATATTTTTTGAGAGCACGATCACTATCGCATCAACGATAACAAAAGAGACCAGAAGGTAAAAAAATATAAAGGTACGAACACTGAGATTTCTTAACATAATGAGACTCGCCAGAACACCGGAGAACGGTAGCCTCGTTATAACACTCGCAATCCGCTTTGACACGGCTAATTTAGCGCAATGCCAGGTTTGCCTTAAAGCACCTTAGATTTTACTTAAGTAATGTGAATTAACCTTTTTACAGTAATGCATCCAGTATAAACATCCATAAAACGCACTAAAACAGGTTGTGTTCAAAACAATATATCATATAAAAAGGGTTTAATTAGCGAGATAATTTTGACGCACTACATATTTAATTTAGCCAGAATAAAGCTTATCTAAATAATTAAAGGTTTGGTTTTTTATGCCGATATTAATATGTTCAATTCAGACGCTGATCTATTTAATAGCAAAATTAAACAGGCGCTGCTGCTTGTAAACAAGCCAGCATAACGCCTCTTTCGTTTTAAACGTGGTGCGACAATCAGTGGATGCCAAGCCGCCAGGCAAAGTCGATCTCCTCTTTCAGTTCACTATGGGAGAGCGTAAGTAGATCTTCAAACTCAAGTTTCAGCAGGTTCAGTCTCTTCAGGTATTCAGCCGGGGTGAGCGCGCTTTTGTCGCGACGCAGGTATTCGATGGCCAGTTCGGTAGGGTTGAGTGGGTTCGACATAACATCCTCTTGGTTGGTTAAAACATCAGCACTATAGCACAATTTGCTGCCTGTTTTTTGACCAGGACCGGGAAAACCTGCCGTAAACGCCCGCTATACGCGGCCTGCGGGAAAAATGTAAAAAGGAGTTGCATGTTCAAATGATAAAGATTATCTTTCTCATTACTGAATAGTTGAGTAACCCACTCAACTATTCAGTACGACATTGCTCACATTGCTTCCAGTATTTTTTGCCCGCTCTCTGTAGCGGGCTTTTTTTTGCCCTTTGCTCATCTGCGGCTGCGTCTCCTTTTTTCCTCCATTGTGCCTCCACAATACTTAACTAAAATTTTCGGCATACCTGCCCAGACAGGAAACTTTCAGCAATCAACGACTTTCCCCCTTACTTCCCGTGATGTAAGGGGGATTTTTTTATCAGTGCTTGATGATGTTATACGGGACCATTTTTATGATGTGAGATGAAGTAAGCTAAAAGCAGGTTGAAAGCAATGCATTAGCGCAAGACGAATCGACACCTTCAGAGGTTTTGAGTTGTTTTGTGCTAATTTTTTGCCCCATCCATGCCCCATCCTTCACATCACCGGATTATCATCGAACTCGCCGGAGCGCGCGTCGTTGATGATGTAGGTGATCACACCTTTGAAAACCAGGCGGCCGCCGCAATTTTCATCCGTCATTGGGTAGGTTATTTCGGGTCTATCCAATTCTTGCTGCCTCGGTCGCGGATATAGACGCAACCGCAGCATTCGCACCCTCTCACCCAGATGACACATCACTATCGACCCGTCTACCGGCCTGGCCCACATATCCAGGATCAGTAAAGCTCCCTTCTTTATCGCTTCATGTCGAGACTCAGCCGCCGCGCGCAGAAAGTAAGTTGCGGAAGGTACGCGTATCAGCTCATGGTCGAGCGATATCTTCTCATCCATGTAATCGGCTGCTGGCGAAAGGAATCCCGTCACAGACCTACGTTCGGGTTGTAGAGCATGAACAGGCGGTTCTCACCCTCATTCGGTGAGATGTCGTTAAAAGTGTTGACGTAGTGCTCTATCTACTTATTGGCCTCGTGGAGAGTCCGGTGCGAGTTGCTTTTGCCAGCTCGTTGAAAAAGTCCTGGGTTGAAACTGTCTTGCGACCACCGGGCTCTGATTTGATTGCCGCAGTAAAGGCGCCGGGTATCTCGTATCTGCATGCCATAACTTTCACCCCACGATAATCACTGTATTTATATACAGAATCTCCAGTTATGGCTGTCGATCAAGTTTGAATTGAATGTTAGAATCTACTCAACTGAAATAAAAGAAGATTGTTTAAATGGAAACACAATACAGACCAGAGATTGATGGGTTAAGAGCCATTGCTGTTCTTTCAGTTATTTTTTACCATGCGTTCCCTTCTTTGTTGACGGGAGGGTTTGTTGGCGTAGATGTATTCTTTGTGATTAGTGGCTATCTAATAACTACTATTCTTTTGCGTGAGTTAGAAAATCATAGCTTCAGTATATCAAGGTTTTATGAGCGCCGCGCCAGAAGAATAATGCCTGCTTTGTTTTTAATGATGATAGTTTGCATACCTGTTGGGTATTTATACTTACTACCAGATGACATATCTAGTTTCTACAAAAGCATACTTTCAGTATCAACTTTCACGTCCAATTTTCTTTTCGCTTCAGAAAGCGGGTATTTTGCTCCAAATGTTGAGTTGAAGCCTTTTCTGCATACATGGACATTAGCAGTTGAGGAACAATACTATATATTCTTTCCGGTTATTCTTGTTTTTACATGGAAAGGTGGCAAAAAATTCACCCTGTTATTTGTATGCTTTTTAGCTAGCGTGAGCTTTTTCTTGGCTCAAAAACTTTCAGTTTCAGACCCAACAAACGCATTTTATCTGTTGCACACAAGAGCATGGGAGTTATTGATTGGAGCTATTGGTGCCTTCATAACCAGCTATGGTTCAAAGTCTATTTTAAAGTTAAAAAGCCTGGCAAGGGAGGCATTATCAATTATTGGAATTGCAATGCTTATTTTGTCAATTTTCACCTACGATAAACTCATGCCATACCCGAGTAGCTATACAATGCTACCTGTTTTTGGGGCTTTTTTTATAGTGGTTTTTTGCAATAAGGATTTGCTTGTCGGGAAACTGTTATCACTACCATTAGTAAGATTTTTTGGACTTATTAGCTACAGTGCTTATTTGTGGCACCAACCTATATTCGCATTCTATAGATACAAGAACATTATTGAGCCAAGCGCTGTTAGTATGTGTGCATTGATTGCATTAACCATTGCCATAGCGTACATCAGTTGGAAATGGGTAGAGAAGCCATTTAGGGAAAAGGATAGATTCAACGCTCCCCAGATATTTAGATATACGGCTTTAGGTAGCTTAGCCTTTATTTCACTAGGTATTACTGGGTTATTATTCCCTTCTCACATGAATAGATTTACTGGAAACCAGGCCTATGCTGAAGTTAACTATAGACTTCGTGGTAATTTTGGCTTGAGTAAATCTTGCGAACGAACGTTTAAAAATGCGGAAGATTGCCGCACTTCAGATGATCCTCATGTGTTGGTTTGGGGGGATTCGTATGCAATGCAAATAGTCCCAGCAATAATTGCATCAAACCCAGGCGTAAAGCTTGTACAGGCAACGGTCTCACAATGTGAGCCAATTCTGGGGTATGCGCGTTCCAGTACAATCTTTGGAGCTAAAAACTGCATACAATCTAATGATAAAGTTTTGGAAATGTTAAAGTCCACCCCATCTATCAAGGACGTAGTGATTTCTTCGCCTTACCCCCAGCTTGCAGCAAGTAACTATGTTACAGACAGATCTGGAAGGAATTTCATTGCAACCCCTAATGACTCTTACAATATGGTTGTATCTACCATTAATCAACTTAAACGTATTGGGAAGAGGGTTACCATTGTGGCCCCCACTCCTGAGGATAAATTCGGAAAAGATATTGGTTTCTGCTTATTGAAAAGATCATCACTCAACCTAGACCGATCTGTATGTGACTTTTCTTCATCTGATATGTCAGACAAACAAAAAGAGATATACCGGCGTATCAATATTATTTCCCAGGATGTTAACGTTGTCTGGCTCAAAGATGCAATCTGCAATGACGGAATATGCCACTCAACCATGAATAATAAACTGATTTATAGAGATAAGGGACATTTATCTTATGAAGGGAGTGAGTTGATAGGTAAGAAAATGAATTTATACTCACTTATCATTAAATAAATATCAAAAGCGCCCTTGTGGGCGCTTTATTTTTTTAAGATGCAAACGATATAGTGATACTGTTTGAAGTTGATGAAATGAATGCTAAGGAGTTTTTACTTTTATCCCATAGCCCAAACCTGAGGGTTGTAGCATCGACAACATCGATTCTTATCGCAGTAATATTTGCTCGCGTAAAGTTTTCAAAACGCGCAGTGCGCTTTGAGTTTATGCTAACGTGTTTTTTTAATGGTACAGATATATTCGGAACTGAGCTTCTGTTACATACCAGGTTCACTGGTAGCGTCATGGAATAATCTTCTAAAGCGTGCCGAAATCCGTCACCGCAAAGCATATGAGTCACGCCATACTTTTGCATACTGGGCTTTAAGCGCCGGAGCTAACCCGAGCTTTATTGCAAACCAGATGGGCTATACAAATGCACAAATGGTTTTTACTGTGTATGGAAAGTGGATGTCCGAACATGACGTTGATCAGATCGCTTTACTTAATACAAATTTTGACTTTAATACCCCATCCATGCCCCACAAGAAAGTGGCTGGAATATAAAAAAAATATATCTCAGCCACTTATACCCATGTTAGTGCTTGATGATGTATAGCGTACGGCTGTAGGCCACATCTTCCGGGTTGGTGATCGGATAACCTTTCAGCCACGGCTTGATCAACCGCGCGTTGGTGTACTGATAAATAGGTGCAATCGGCGCTTTGCTGGCGATAATCTGCTCCGCTTCGTTGTAATCCGCATTACGGGCTTCTGGCGTATTTTCCTGTGTCGCCTGGTTAAACGCTTTGTCATAGGCCGCGTCGCTAAAACGCGGAATATTGCTGCTGCTGTTGGAGGTTAACACGGAGAGAAAGGTCGATGGCTCGTTGTAATCCCCTACCCACGAGGCGCGAATAACATCGAAATTGCCGCTGTTACGGCTGTCGATATAGGTTTTCCACTCCTGATTTTGCAGCTTCACCTCCGCACCGAGATTTTTCTTCCACATCGACGCCACCGCAATGGCAATCTTTTGATGGTTCTCAGAGGAGTTATAGAGCAGCGTCAGCTTCAGTGGCCGCTGCGGGCCGTAACCCGCCGCCTGCAGCAGAGTTTTCGCCTGTGCGTTCAACTCCGGCTGGCTCATCTGTTCAAACGGCGACGGCTTCGGCGTAAACCCGGCGGTGACATCCGGAGTAAAGCGCCACGCCGGTTTCTCGCCGCTGCCCAACACTTTCTCGGCGATCACCCGGCGATCGATGGTTAAGCTCAACGCAAGGCGCACGCGCGCATCTGCCGTCGGCCCCTTCTGAGTATTGAACGCGTAGTAATAGGTGCCCAGTTGCGGCGGCGTATAGACCTGGCCCGGGATCTCTTTTTGCAGCTTCTGGTAGAGGTTTTTCGGGAAAGATTCGGTTATATCAACACCATTTGCCAGGTAGCGTTTGGTGGCGGCAGACTCCTGATTGATCGGCACAAAGGTCACCTTATTGATCACCGTTTTGCCATCGTCCCAGTACTGTTTATTGCGCGCCAGCTCCAGCTTTTCATTCACCACGCGGTCAGTCAGCACAAAAGCGCCGTTACCCACCAGATTGCCGGGACGCGTCCACTCTGCGCCGCTCTCGACATTCTTTTGCTGCACCGGATAGAGCGCGAAACTGGCCGCAAGGTTCGGGAACCACGGCAGCGGTTTATCAAGCTGCACGCGCAGCGTTTTCGCATCCACCGCGCTGACGCCCAGTTTATCAACCGCCATTTTGCCATCGGTTATCGCTTTCGCATTGCTGATGCCCGCTAAGGCAGCGAACCCGGCAAACGGGGATGTAGTTTGCGGGTTAACCAGCCGCTGCCAGCTGTAGACAAAATCCTGCGCCGTGACCGGCGTGCCATCGGACCAGCGGGCATCATCACGCAGCGTAAAGGTCCAGATGCGGTTATCGCTGCTCTGCCAGCTTTTCGCCACACCGGGAATGACTTCACCCTTCTCATTCTGATTGACCAGGCCTTCAAAGAGATCGCGGATCACCTGAATTTCCGGCAGGCCAACCGCTTTTGCCGGATCGAGCGTTGCCGGCTCATCTTTGAGGTGGCGCACCACTTCTTGTTTTTCCGCAAGCGGGGTTCCCGGCGGCACATCCGCTGCAAACACGCTAACAGATAAGCCGCACAGCGCCAGCGCGCAGCAAAGTTTTGAAAATCGGTATGTCATGAAAGCCCCTTGTGATGTGCCACATCCCGCAAAAAAGATGCGGTAATTATTTGTTTTAGCTCTAAGGAATGCAAACTCATACATCAGGAAAATGATTTGCGTCGCACCGCTTTATATCCAACACTTGGTTTATTCAATGCAGAAACAGGTAAACCTATGCCAGCGACACGTCCGCGCTCTTTACGGGGAAACTTTGCTGACAGCCGTCAGCAGTATGGTGAGTCCCTGCTCGGTGCCCCGCTTTTCTGGTTTCCGGCACCGCTGGCAACGGCGAAAAGCGGGCTGATTATTGCCGGCACGCACGGGGATGAGAATGCCGCGATGGTCGCCCTCTCCTGCGCCATGCGTGCGCTCAAGAGCGATCTGCGCCATCATCACGTGGTGCTGGCGGTGAACCCGGATGGTTGCCAGCTCGGTTTACGCGCCAACGCCAACGGCGTCGATCTCAACCGTAACTTTCCGGCGGCCAACTGGAAGGCGGGCGAAACCGTCTATCGCTGGAACAGCGCAGCGCCAGAGCGTGATGTGGTGTTGCACACGGGTGCTGCTCCGGGTTCCGAGCCGGAAACCCGCGCGCTCTGCCAGTTAATTCATCGCCTGCATCCGGCGTGGGTGGTTAGCTTTCACGATCCGCTGGCCTGTGTGGAAGATCCGCGCGAAAGCCCGCTTGGCGAGTGGCTGGCGGAGGCTTTTTCGCTGCCGTTAGTCAAAAGCGTCGGGTATGAGACGCCCGGATCCTTCGGCAGCTGGTGTGCGGAGATCAATCTGCCCTGCATTACCATGGAGCTGCCGCCGGTCTCTGCCGATGCCGCCAGCGAAGATTATCTCGCAGCAATGACCTCACTGCTTTGCTGGGATGCCGAAAGGTGAAGCTCTCCGGTGGAGAAGCGCAGCGACGGCTCGACATCCACCGCCAGCCAGGTGGGGCCATCAAGATCGGCGAAGCGCACACCACTGACCAGCGGTAGCGCCGCCGCAATGGCGCGTGAGGTGCAGATCATGCAGCCGAGCATCAATCCGAAGCCGCGTTCGGCGGCTTCATGGGCCAGCGCCAGCGCTTCGGTCAGCCCGCCAGTTTTATCCAGCTTAATGTTGACCATCTCATAGCGCCCCTGCAGCGCATCAAGGCTTGCGCGCGTGTGGCAGCTCTCATCTGCGCAGATCGGTAACGGGTGGATAAAGTTGATCAGCGCCGCGTCTTCGCCAGCGGGCAGTGGCTGCTCAAGCATCGCCACACCTAAATCAGCCAACAGCTGGCAGCGTGCTGCAAGCCCTTCGCTGTGCCACGACTCGTTAGCATCGACAATCAGCGTTGCCTCTGGCGCGGCGGCGCGGATCGCCACAAGCCGCTCGCTAATAAGATGATCATCAAGCTTAATCTTCAGCAGCCGGGCGCCGGTTTCGCTCAGTGCCGCCGCGCTGGCAGCCATCTGCTCTGGCGTGCCGATCACCACCGTTTGCGCGGTGATGACGGTTTCCGGCAGGGTTACGCCAGTGTAGTGCGCCAGCGAACGCCCCGCTTTACGCGCTGCGAGGTCCCACAGGGCGCAATCGACGGCATTGCGCGCTGCACCAGGCGGCAACAGGGTTTGCAGCGCTTCACGGCTGAGGCGGTTTTGCAACTGCGGCACAATGGTCATGATTTGTGCCATCACCGACGCCTCGCTCTCGCCATAGCGTGCGTAAGGGGTACATTCGCCAACCGCTTTGATCCCGTCCTCTTCCAGTTCGACCACCACCACTTTCGCTTCACTGCGCGCGCCGCGCGAAATCACAAACGGCGAATGCAGCGGCCAGGTTTCCTCATAAACGTTCACATTTCTCATACATGCTCCTTTGACGGAATGTAAACCAGTATAGATACGAAAATTGGTTTGCCGTGGTCTCGGACGATGGCATAAACTAGCGCCGACGTTAACTATATGTAAACAGGAAGCTATTATGTCGCAACTCGTTCATTTTCAGGGCAACCCGGTTCCCGTTGCTGGCGCTATTCCGCAGGTTGGCGCAAAAGCGCAGCCGTTCACGCTTGTCGCTAAAGATCTTACCGATGTTGCGCTGAGCCAGTTCGCCGGTAAGCGCAAAGTGCTGAACATTTTCCCGAGCATCGATACCGGTGTTTGCGCCGCTTCCGTGCGCAAATTCAATCAGCTGGCGACAGAGGTGAACAACACCGTTGTACTGTGCATCTCTGCTGACCTGCCGTTTGCCCAGTCCCGCTTCTGCGGCGCAGAAGGCCTGAGCAACGTTATCACCCTCTCCACCCTGCGCGGTGCAGATTTCCTCGACAACTATGGCGTCGGTATCTCCGACGGCGCGCTGAAAGGCCTGGCTGCACGTGCGGTCGTGGTGCTTGATGAGAACGATACGGTCATCTTCAGCGAGCTGGTGAATGAGATCACCAACGAGCCGGATTACACCGCTGCACTGGACGTGCTGAAAGGCTAATCGCGTCTGGAATGAAACAGGCCGGATAAGCGCTTACCGCTATCCGGCCTTTTTTATCACTACAACGTTACTCGTCGCTCTTCTTCTGGCTCAAGCCATATTCCCGCAGCTTGTTAGCAATCGCCGTATGCGAGACGCCTAAGCGCTTCGCCAGCTTGCGCGTACTGGGGTAATTTCGATAGAGCTGGGTTAACACCGAACGCTCGAAGCGGCTGGTGATATCGTCCAACGATCCCTCCATCGCATCATCCCCGACCGGCACGGTGGCCGCATCGTAATCCGGCAGCTGGATATCCTGCGCGCGCAGTTCATACCCCTCCAGCTGGGTTAAGGCGCGATAGATAGCGTTTTTCAGCTGGCGCACGTTGCCTGGCCAGTTATAGCGGCTAAGCAGTTGCGTCAAATCGTGGGCGAGTTTCGGCCGGGGCAGACCCTGTTCATCGGCAAAGCGCGCAACAAACAGTTCGGTCAGCGGCACGATATCCTGCGGGCGATCGCGCAGCGGCGGCAGATTGAGGGTCAGCACGTTCAGGCGGTAGTAGAGATCTTCGCGGAACAACCCCTTCTGCACCAGCTCCACGAGGTTACGCTGCGTCGCGCAGATGACCCGCACATCCACATGCACTTCGTGATCTTCGCCAACGCGACGGAAAGTACCATCATTGAGGAAACGCAGCAGTTTCACCTGCATACGCGGCGACATTTCGCCAATCTCATCCAGCAGCACTGAACCGCCGTTCGCCTGCTCGAAAAAGCCCTTTTTGCCTTCCGGCGCATGGCCAAACAGCTCGCTTTCGACAGACTCTTCAGGAATCGAGGCACAGTTCAGCGCCAGATAGGGTTTTGCCGCGCGCGGGCTGGAAAGATGACAGGCATGCGCCAGCAGATCCTTCCCGGTGCCGGTATCGCCGGTAATCAGCAGCGGTGCGGTGAGCGTTGCCAGCTTGCGCGCCTGCTCAATAACGTGACGCATTTTCGGGCTGACAGCGACAATCTGGCTGAACGCGCTGACATCCTGCTGGGTGATATTTTGCAGCTGGCGGCCCATCCGCGCCGTTGAGCGCAGCATCACCACCGCGCCGGTCAGCACCGCCTCGCCGGTTTCCCCCTCCAGGTGCACCGGCGTGATCTCCATCAGGAAGTTTTGCCCGCCGATCACCACATGTTCGTTATGCGAATGCTGCGGATTGCCCTCCAGCCAGCGCTGGAAGTTGAAACCGGTGATTAATTGAGCCGCATTATGGTTGAGCAGCTTATCCGGCTGTTGCCCAAAGAGCTGCGCGCTGGCGGCGTTTGCCAGTTCGATTTTGCACTTCATATCGAGCGACAGCACCGGTTCCGGCAACGCTTCAAGCAGCGCGCTCATCGCGCGGTGTTCGCGCTCGGAGGGCATCCACAGCACGGTGCGGACGTCGGTGACGCCCTGAATACGGCGAATCTCCGCCATCAGGCTGCTGAAGCTGTTAAAGTCGAGCGCGGCGAAATTGAGGTAGATACGCCCGATGGGATCGATCTCAATGCCGCGCAGATCGATGCCGCGCAGCACCAGCAGATCAAGTAATTCGCGTGTCAGACCAAGCCGGTCCTCACAAAAAACTTCAAGACGCATGGGAACCTTCACCCTTATTCATTCACGTAATGAAAGGATGATATGCCACTTAACGGTCGGCAGGAAGATGTCTGTCAACAAATATTGACAGCCTGCGGAAAAAAGCGGCGCGGCGGCGTAAAGATAAGCGCGCAGCGCCTGCTTTCTAACCGGCTGTGCCGGAAGATTTGCCTTTCTGTAGCGTCTCTTTGACCTGGGTTATCAGCTGACGGCGGAAATCGCCCAGCCGGGGTTTGTCACCATCGATCCACGGCAGCGGACGGCAAAGCTCCATCGCTTTGATACCGAGGCGTGCGGTAAGCAGCCCGGCGCCGATCCCCTGCGCTGCGCGCGCTGAGAGCCTTGCAGCCAGATCCTGCGACATCCAGTCCATCCCCACTTCGCGCACCAGTTCGCTGGCGCCGGCAAAAGCCATGTTCAGCAGCACCAGGCGAAAAAGACGCAGGCGACTGTAATAACCCAGCTCAATACCATTGAGCGCGGCGATGCGGTTAATTAAGCGCAGATTGCGCCAGGCGATAAACGCCATATCGACCATCGCCAGCGGGCTGACGGCAATCATCAGCGTCGATTCCGCCGCCGAGCGGCTGATTTCACGTCGTGCCTGCGCATCCAGCACCGGCTGCACCAGGTGGGCATAGAGCGTGACGATTTCACGGTCGCTCTGGGTTTCATGGATCGCCGCGTACCAGCGCTGCAAGGCGGGATGCGATTTATCCAGCCCCGCCTGCTGCGCCAGTTTTTCGCAGAAGGCGCGCCCTTTGCCTGTGCCGTGGCTCTGCAACAGTTCGCGCGCTTCATCGCGCTCATGCGCACGCTGACGTAAACGCCACAGCCGCCGCCACTCGCTGGCAATCGATCCGACGCCTGCGCCGACGATCAGCGTCCCCGCTGCGCAGCCGCCAAGGGCTACCCAGTCATGAGTCTGCCAGGCATTGATCGCCCACTGCACGCCCTGACCAATCACGGTAATGCCTGCCAGCGCCAGCCCGGCGGTGACCATTTTGCGCCATAACGTGCGCTTCGGGCGCAGGGCGGCTTCAACCACCGCTTCCGCCTGCCCCTCTTCGGGCAGATCCTCAACGGCGACCGGCGCAAACTTCTCGGCGGCGAGAGCATCAAAGCGCTGCGCCTGTTTAAACTGCTCCTGCGCTGGCGTCTCCAGCGGCCCGGTGAAATCGATACGCGGTTTTAGCGGCTCGGTCATCGCAATTTATCTCCCAGTAAAAACTCCAGCGCGGCATCCAGCCGGATGTGCGGCAGCGGCGAATCGACATCCATCACCTGCGGGCGAAACGCCTCGAAATTAAAGCCCTGCTTCTCCCAGAATGCCTGCCCCGGCAAGCGTGCCGGCACTTCGCCTGGATAGAAGGTGAGCGGCGAACCGTCGCTTAATCGGTGACCGCGTAACGCCGGAATCGTCTCGCCGTTAACCTCGATAAGACCGCTCTGTGTCGCCTGAATCGAGGCCAGCCCCATGCAATCCATGCTGATGCCTTCAAAGGCGGCATTTTGCCACGCGTCCTGAATCAGCTGCTGCAGGAGCGACACCATATTGGCGTGCTGATCGACGGTGATGTGGTCCGCCTTGGTGGCGGCAAAGAGCAGCTTATCGATCACCGGCGAAAAGAGGCGGCGAAACAGCGTGCGCTGGCCGTAGTGGAAACTCTGCATCAGCTGAGTGAGCGCGAGGCGCATATCGTTAAAGGCCTGCGGGCCATTGTTGAGCGGTTGCAGGCAGTCAACCAGCACGATCTGACGGTCAAATTTCAGGAAATGGTTTTTATAAAAACCTTTTACTACGTGGTCGCAATAGTATTGATAGCGTTCGCGCAGCATCCCGGCGTTGGTGTGCCTGCCGGCCTGCGCCAGCTTCGCCTCACCGGTGCCATCAACGTCTGGCCACGGGAAGAACTGTAATGCCGGTGCGCCTGCCATATCGCCCGGCAGCACAAATCGCCCCGGCTGGATAAAGTGCAGCCCTTCACGCTTGCACTGATGAAGGTACTCAGTCCAGGCGGCGGCGATCTCCGCCAGCCGGTTCTCATCGGCAGGCGCGAGCGGATCGAGCCCGGCGCAGAGCGCGCGCCACTTCTCAGACCACGCCTGGCGCTGCCCGGTAAGCAGGCCGGTCATCTGCCGCGACCAGCTCAGGTAATCCTGCGCCAGCATCGGCAGATCGAGCAGCCATTCGCCGGGGTAATCGACAATTTCCAGATAGAGAGTGGAAGTCTCTTTAAAGTGGCGTAACAGCGAATCACGGGAGCGAAAGCGCAGCGCGAGGCGGATTTCACTCACGCCGCGCGTCGGGGTTGGCCATACCGGCGGCGAGCCGTAAAGCTGGGCCAGCCCTTCATCATAGGTAAAACGGGGTATGCCGAAATCACGCTGGGGAACGCGTTTAACGCCGAGCAAACGCTCTTCGCGCACCGCGCTGAACAGCGGCAGGCGCGCGCCCGTGTGAATTGAGAGAAGTTGATTAACCAGCGCGGTAATAAACGCGGTTTTACCGCTGCGGCTGAGGCCGGTCACCGCGAGACGGAGATGCTTGTCCATCCCGCGGTTGACCAGCGAGTTGAGTTCGTTTCGTAATCGTTCCATCGCCATGCGTATGCGCCCTTAAATCCAGAAGAGTCCTGCTCACTATGAGATATGGGCGGCGACGCAGTTGTCAACGCTTACGCGTAACAGGCTTGTTATCAAAGCGGCGGGAGAGCTTATTCGCCGCGCGCTTAAGAAGCGGCTCCAGTGCGAAGGCCAGCACCATTTTCAACGGTCGACGGGCAACGGATTTTACCGCCCAGCCCGCCACGCCCGCAGGTCCAACGCGCAGTGCGGTCAGCAACATCAGTTTGCCGACCAGCTTCAGGCCGGGTTTGACATTGCGGTTAATCTGTTGCCAGTGTCGATTCATATTCACCTCTTAAAGCTGACGAAAACGGCTACGCAGCGAGAACGTATCGGATGTGACATAGCGCTCCATCTGGCGCAAACGGCTTTCACCGGCGGCCAGCTGCGCATCTACCGCATCCAGCAACTCGCTGTTGCTGGCGGGCACCTCACCTTCAGTGTAGTTATCCGGCAGCGGATCAAGCGCAAAATAGAGCGCGATATAGGCAACGACGACAAAGAAAAAGAGGCCAAACAGCATCGCCAGCACGGTGATGATACGCACCAGTCTGACCTGGATATCGAGATATTCCGCGATACCGGCGCAGACGCCGCCGAGCTTACCGCGCTGCGGAATACGCCATAATTTTTTATTCAGATTGAGGGTAGCCATCAGCGATCTCTCCAGTTTGGATGTTCTGCATCCAGAATATCTTCCAGCGCCTGAATGCGTTCGCGCATGCGCGTTGCTTCATCCGTCAGTTGCAGCAAACGTTGCTGCTCGTTCTGGTTAAGTGCACCGCGTGAAGCGCGGTTGTTGTAGTGCAGCCATAACCAGACCGGTAAAACAAACAGAATGAATAATGTCAGGGGTATAGCCAGAAAAAGCGTGCTCATGTGTACTCCTTACAGGGATGCCAGCGGCATCTTCTGATGCCGCCGCTCGTTATTATTGGTTGTCCTGTTTCATTCTGGCTTTCAGTTGCGCCAGTTGCTCGCTGATTTCATCATCTGCCTGCAGATCGGCAAACTGCTGATCCAGCGGTTTTTGCTTACCAAAACCGTGGCTTTCCGCTTCGGCCTCCATCTGGTCGATACGACGTTCGAAGGACTCAAAGCGTGCCATCGCTTCATCCATTTTGCCGCTGTCGAGCTGACGGCGCACATCGCGCGAGGAGCTTGCCGCCTGGTGACGCAGCGTCAGCGCCTGCTGGCGGGCGCGGGTTTCGCTCAGTTTGTTCTCCAGCTCGCCAATCTCTTTCTTCATGCGCGCCAGGCTTTCGTCAACCAGCGTCACTTCCTGCTCCAGCGTCTCGATAAGCGTGGTCACTTTCTGTTTTTCGATCAGCGCCGCACGCGCCAGATCCTCTTTCTCTTTACGCAGCGCCAGTTCGGCTTTTTCCTGCCATTCAGCCTGCTGCGCGCTCGCCTGCTCAATACGGCGCGTTAACTGTTTCTTTTCAGCCAGCGCACGTGCAGAGGTTGAACGCACTTCAACCAGCGTGTCTTCCATCTCCTGGATCATCAGGCGGACCAGTTTTTGCGGATCTTCCGCCTTCTCCAGCAGCGAGTTGATGTTGGCGTTCACGATGTCGGCAAAACGAGAAAAAATACCCATAATCTAATCCTCTTGATTTCTGTTATCGGGCTGAGCCCTGCTGCCTGATTAATACAATCTCCGTGCCAACTTTTCATGTGACTGATTATAAAGGGAATGAATGATTTTACCTTAACCATAATTTAGACTAGAGTGGTTAAAGAGACCAACTTGTGGCGAATTTCATCATGGCAGAACAGAAAGATAACCTTCTTGGCGAAGCCAACAGCTTTATTGAGGTGCTGGAGCAGGTTTCCCGCCTTGCACCGATCGATAAACCGGTGCTGATTATCGGCGAGCGCGGCACCGGTAAAGAGCTGATTGCCAACCGCCTGCACTATCTCTCCTCGCGCTGGCAGGGGCCGTTTATCTCCTTAAACTGCGCGGCGCTGAATGAAAACTTGCTCGACAGCGAACTGTTTGGTCATGAAGCGGGCGCCTTTACCGGTGCGCAGAAGCGCCACCCTGGCCGCTTTGAGCGCGCCGACGGCGGCACGCTGTTTCTGGATGAGCTGGCAACCGCGCCGATGCTGGTGCAGGAGAAATTGCTACGAGTGATTGAGTATGGCGAGCTGGAGCGCGTCGGCGGCAGCCAGCCGCTGCAGGTCAATGTGCGGCTGGTGTGCGCCACCAACGCCGATCTGCCGCAGATGGTGCAGGAAGGAACCTTTCGCGCCGACCTGCTCGACCGGCTGGCCTTTGATGTGGTGCTGTTACCGCCGCTGCGCCAGCGCCAGAGCGACATCATGCTGATGGCTGATCATTTTGCCATCCAGATGTGCCGCGAGCTGCACATGCCGCTCTTTCCCGGCTTTACGGAGCATGCCCGCGACGTGCTGATGAACTATGGGTGGCCGGGAAACATCCGCGAACTGAAAAACGTGGTGGAGCGATCGGTCTACCGTCACGGCAGCAGCGATACGCCGCTGGACACTATTATCCTCGACCCTTTCCGCCGCGATGTGAATGAGAAAGCGCCAGCGCCGAGGCAAGAAAATAGCGCAACTTCGCTGCCAGAGCTGCCGCTGGACCTGCGACATTTTCAGCTCGATCAGGAGAAAAACCTGCTCGAGCAGAGCCTGCAACAGGCCGAATTTAACCAGAAACGGGCGGCAGAGCGGCTTGGTTTAACCTATCACCAGCTACGCGCACTGCTGAAAAAGCATCAAATACGCTGAAATCGTCGACAATAACAGCAGTTGTCCGCAGACATTTGTACGTAGCCCAGGTAAGTGCGATACACTTTGCCCATTATTTTAAAACCGTTGAAAAAATCATGCGTCTGGTTTTCTCTTCCCTGCTTTTCACCGCACTGCTGGCGACCGGTACGGCTCAGGCTGCGCCCGCGGCCACGTCAGATATCCGCGAAAGTGGCTTTGTCTATTGCGTGAATGGCCAGGTTAATACCTTTAACCCGCAAAAAGCGAGCAGCGGGCTGATTGTCGACACCCTCGCCGCGCAGCTCTACAGCCGCCTGCTGGATGTTGACCCTTATACTTATCGTCTGGTGCCGGAGCTGGCGGAGAGCTGGGAGGTGCTGGATAACGGCGCGACCTACCGGTTTCGCCTGCGCAGCGGCGTCAATTTCCAGCATACCGCGTGGTTTACCCCCACCCGGACGCTGAATGCCGACGACGTGGTCTTTACCTTCCAGCGCATTTTCGATCGCCACCATCCGTGGCATAACGTCAATGGCGACAGCTTCCCCTATTTCGACAGCCTGCAGTTTGCCGACTCGGTGGAGAGCGTGCGCAAGCTGGATAGCCGCACCGTCGAGTTTCGCCTGAAAAAGCCGGATGCCTCCTTCTTATGGCATCTCGCTACCCACTACGCCTCGGTGATGTCGGCAGAATATGCCGCGCAATTGCAAAAAATCGACCGCCAGGAGCTGATTGACCGCCAGCCGGTCGGCACCGGGCCGTTCCAGCTGGATGAGTATCGCGCCGGGCAGTACGTTCGGTTACAACGTCACGAAAAGTTCTGGCTCGGCAAACCGCTGATGCAACAGGTGGTGGTCGATCTCGGATCGGGCGGTACCGGACGTTTATCGAAACTGCTCACCGGCGAGTGCGATGTGCTGGCGTGGCCTGCTGCCAGCCAGCTAACCATTTTGCGTGACGACCCGCGGCTGCGTTTAACCCTGCGTCCAGGGATGAACATCGCTTACCTGGCGTTTAACACCAACAAACCGCCGCTCAATAACCCGGCGGTGCGCCACGCGTTAGCCCTGTCGATCAATAACCAGCGTCTGATGCAGTCGATCTATTACGGCACGGCAGAGACCGCAGCGTCGATCCTGCCTCGCGCCTCCTGGGCGTACGATAACGATGCCAAAATTACCGAATATGACCCGAAACAGGCCCGCGAGCGCCTGAAAGCGCTGGGGCTGGAGAACCTCACCCTGCAACTGTGGGTGCCAACCAGCTCGCAGCCCTGGAACCCCAGCCCGCTGAAAACCGCCGAACTGATTCAGGCAGATATGGCGCAGGTGGGTGTAAAAGTGATGATTGTGCCGGTTGAGGGGCGCTTCCAGGAGGCGCGCCTGATGGATATGAACCACGACTTGACGCTCACCGGCTGGGCGACGGACAGTAACGATCCGGACAGCTTCTTCCGCCCGCTGTTAAGCTGCGCGGCGATTGATTCGCAAACCAACTTTGCCCACTGGTGCCAGCGCGAGTTTGATGAGGTGCTGCAAAAAGCGCTCGCCTCGCAGCAACTGGCGTCGCGCATCGATGAGTATGATGAAGCCCAGCAGATCCTCGCCCGCGAACTGCCGGTGCTGCCGCTCGCCTCCTCCCTGCGCCTGCAAGCGTACCGGTACGATATTAAAGGCCTGGTGCTGAGCCCGTTCGGCAGCGCCTCTTTCGCTGGCGTGTCGCGGGATAAAAAAGAGGTGTCGCCGTGATTATTTTTACTTTGCGTCGTTTGCTGTTGCTGCTGGTCACCCTCTTTTTACTGACCTTTGTTGGCTTCAGCCTGAGCTACTTCACCCCCCATGCGCCTTTACAGGGCGCAACGCTGTGGAATGCGTGGTTCTTCTGGTTTAACGGCCTGCTGCACTGGGATTTTGGCGTCTCGAGCATTAATGGACAGCTGATCTCCGAGCAGTTGCAGGAAGTTTTCCCGGCGACCATGGAGCTCTGTATCCTCGCCTTTGGCTCGGCGTTACTGGTCGGTATTCCGGTGGGGATGCTGGCGGGCGTCATGCGTGGCCGCTGGCAGGATAAAGCCATCAGCGCCGTCGCGCTGCTCGGCTTCTCCATTCCGGTCTTCTGGCTGGCGCTGCTGCTTACCCTCTTCTTCTCTCTCAATCTCGGCTGGCTGCCGGTCTCCGGGCGTTTTGATCTGCTGTATGAAGTGAAAACTGTTACCGGTTTTTCACTGATTGATGCCTGGATTTCCGACTCGCCGTGGCGCGATGAGATGCTGATGAGCGCCCTGCGCCACGTCATCCTGCCGGTAGTGACGCTGGCGGTGGCGCCGACCACCGAAGTGATCCGCCTGATGCGTATCAGCACCATTGAGGTCTTTGAGAAAAACTACATTAAAGCGGCGGCGACGCGCGGCTTGTCCCGCTTTACCATTCTGCGCCGCCATGTGCTGCACAATGCCCTGCCGCCGGTGATCCCGCGTCTGGGTCTGCAATTCTCCACCATGCTGACGCTGGCGATGATCACTGAAGTGGTCTTTAGCTGGCCGGGGCTGGGCCGCTGGCTGATCAACGCTATCCGCCAGCAGGATTATGCCGCGATCTCCGCTGGCGTGATGGTTATCGGTTCATTAGTGATTATCGTCAACGTGCTCTCCGATATTCTTGGCGCGCTGGCGAACCCGTTAAAACATAAGGAATGGTATGCCTTACGATAGCGTCTACAGCGAAAAACGTGCGCCCGGCGCGCTGCGTACCGCGTGGCGCCACTTTTATGGCGATCCCACCGCGATGATTGGCCTCTATGGCTGTGGCGCGCTGGCACTGCTCTGCCTGTTCGGTCACTGGTTCGCCCCTTACGGCATCGACCAGCAGTTTCTCGGCTACCAGCTTCTGCCGCCGTCGTGGTCGCGCTACGGCGATGTGTCGTTTTTCCTCGGCACCGACGATCTCGGTCGCGATGTGTTAAGCCGCCTGCTGAGCGGCGCGGCGCCTACCGTTGGCGGCGCATTTCTGGTTACGCTCGCCGCCACGGTGTGCGGACTGCTGCTCGGCGTGTTCGCCGGGGCAACGCACGGCCTGCGTTCGGCGGTGCTGAACCATATTCTCGATACCCTGCTTTCGCTGCCAACCCTGCTGCTGGCGATTATTGTGGTGGCCTTTGTTGGCCCGCATCTCTCTCATGCGATGTTTGCCGTCTGGCTGGCGCTGCTGCCGCGCATGGTGCGCTCGGTCTACAGCCTGGTGCATGACGAGCTGGAAAAAGAGTATGTCGTTGCCGCCCGTCTCGATGGCGCGTCGACGATGAATATTTTGTGGTACGCCATTCTGCCGAATATCACTGCCGGCATGGTCACCGAGATCACCCGCGCGCTGTCGATGGCAATCCTTGATATTGCCGCGCTGGGCTTTCTCGATCTCGGCGCGCAGCTCCCCTCCCCGGAGTGGGGCGCGATGCTGGGCGATGCACTGGAGCTAATTTACGTTGCGCCGTGGACGGTGATGCTGCCGGGCGCGGCGATTATGGTGAGCGTGCTGCTGGTTAACGTGCTGGGCGATGGCATCCGTCGCGCCATCACTGCGGGGGTGGAGTAATGCCGCTTCTTGATATCCGTAACCTGACTATTGAAGTCAAAACCGGTTCTGAATGGGTGAAAGCAGTCGACCGCGTCAGCCTGACCCTCGCCGAGGGGGAAATTCGCGGGCTGGTGGGTGAGTCCGGCTCCGGTAAGAGCCTGATTGCGAAAGCGATCTGTGGCGTTACCAAGGATAACTGGCGCGTCACGGCGGACCGTATGCGCTTTGATGATATCGACCTGATGCGCCTCTCGGCGCGCGAGCGGCGCAAACTGCTGGGTCACAACGTGTCGATGATTTTCCAGGAGCCGCAATCCTGTCTTGATCCCTCCGAGCGTGTCGGCAAGCAGCTGATGCAAAACATCCCGCGCTGGACCTTTAAAGGCAAATGGTGGCAGCGCATGGGCTGGCGCAAACGCCGGGCGATTGAGCTGCTGCACCGCGTTGGCATTAAAGATCATAAAGATGCGATGCGCAGTTTTCCTTATGAGCTGACGGAGGGCGAGTGTCAGAAAGTGATGATCGCCATTGCGCTGGCCAACCAGCCGCGCCTGCTGATTGCTGATGAACCGACCAACGCCATGGAGCCCACCACCCAGGCGCAGATTTTCCGCCTGCTCGACCGGCTGAACCAGAACAACAATACGACCATCATTTTGATCAGCCATGATTTGCAGATGCTGAGCAAGTGGGCCGATCGTATCAATGTTATGTACTGCGGGCAGACGGTTGAGACCGCGCCGAGCGAAGATCTGATCGCCACGCCGCATCACCCCTATACCCAGGCACTGATCCGCGCTATTCCCGATTTTGGCAGCGCGATGCCGCATAAAAGCCGCCTGAATACGCTGCCAGGCGCGATCCCGCTGCTTGAGCATCTGCCGATTGGCTGCCGTCTTGGGCCGCGCTGCCCTTATGCCCAGCGCAAATGTATTGAAACGCCGCGGCTTGCAGGACCGCGTAATCACCTGTTTGCCTGCCATTTCCCGCTGAATATGGAGAGTGAGTGAGATGGTTGAGACCTTGCTTGAAGTGCGCAACCTGAGCAAAACCTTTCGCTACCGTACCGGCTGGTTCCGCCGCCAGACCGTGGAAGCGGTCAAGCCGCTCAGCTTTACCCTGCGTGAACGGCAGACACTGGCGATTATTGGCGAGAACGGCTCCGGAAAATCGACGCTGGCGAAAATGCTGGCGGGAATGATCGCCCCTACCGCCGGTGAACTGGTGATCGACGATAAGCCGCTGCATTACGGCGATTACACCTTTCGCAGCCAGCATATCCGCATGATTTTTCAGGATCCGACCACCTCGCTTAACCCGCGCCAGCGCTTGTCGCAGATCCTCGATTTCCCTCTGCGCCTGAATACCGATCTCGAGCCGGAAGCGCGGCGTAAGCGCATTCTGGAAACCCTGCGCATGGTCGGCCTGCTGCCGGATCATGTCAGCTATTACCCGCACATGCTGGCACCGGGGCAGAAACAGCGCCTTGGGCTGGCGCGTGCGCTGATCCTGCGCCCGAAAGTGATTATTGCTGACGAAGCGCTGGCCTCGCTCGATATGTCGATGCGTTCGCAGTTAATCAACCTGATGCTGGAATTACAGGAGAAACAGGGTATCTCTTATATTTATGTCACCCAGCATATCGGCATGATGAAACATATCAGCGATCAGGTGCTGGTGATGCATCAGGGGGAAGTGGTTGAGCGCGGCAGCACTGCCGATGTGCTCGCCTCGCCGCTGCACGATCTCACTAAACGCTTAATTGCCGGCCACTTTGGCGAAGCATTAACCGCCGACGCCTGGCGAAAAGACCGCTGAGACCAAACCTTTCAGTGGTCGGATTAACGGAGACGGCGACTCATGATAGAATCGCCGCGTTTTAACGACGCTCGCCCCAACAGAGCCGCGAGCGCCACAACAATGAATATAAGGATTAAAGCTATGGGTTTTCTTTCCGGTAAGCGCATTCTGGTGACTGGCGTAGCCAGCAAACTCTCCATCGCATACGGCATCGCACAGGCTATGCATCGCGAAGGCGCGGAGCTGGCGTTCACCTACCAGAACGACAAGCTGAAAGGCCGTGTTGAAGAGTTTGCCGCCCAGCTGGGTTCCAGCATCGTGCTGGAGTGTGATGTGGCGCAAGATGAGAGCATCGACGCCCTGTTTACTGACCTGGCGAAAGTCTGGCCAAAATTTGACGGTTTCGTGCACTCCATCGGTTTCGCACCGGGCGATCAGCTGGACGGCGACTATGTTAACGCCGTAACCCGTGAAGGCTTCAAAATTGCCCACGACATCAGCTCCTACAGCTTTGTAGCGATGGCAAAAGCCTGCCGCGAAATGCTGAACCCGGGCTCCGCGCTGCTGACCCTCTCCTACCTGGGCGCAGAGCGCGCTATCCCGAACTACAACGTGATGGGTCTGGCGAAAGCTTCTCTGGAAGCGAACGTGCGCTATATGGCGAACGCGATGGGTCCGGAAGGCGTGCGCGTCAACGGCATCTCCGCCGGTCCGATCCGCACCCTGGCGGCTTCCGGTATCAAAGACTTCCGTAAAATGCTGGCACACTGCGAAGCGGTTACCCCGATCCGTCGCACCGTGACCATCGAAGACGTCGGCAACTCTGCGGCGTTCCTCTGCTCTGACCTCTCTGCCGGTATCTCCGGTGAAGTGGTTCACGTCGACGGCGGTTTCAACATCGCAGCGATGAACGAGCTGGAAATCAAATAATTCCCCAACGCCCCTTCTGCCGAAGGGGCGTTTTTTTATGCCTTTCTGATATTTGTTATCACCTAACAATCTTTTATCCCGCCTCCCCCTTACGCCAGGATTAAGCAGCACCACCGATCCGGCAAGCTAAGACCTGACGTCGTCCCCGGATCGCCACTTTGAGACCAAGGAACGACCATGGAACAACGCCGGATTGCAGGCAAAAGCCACTGGTATCATGAGACCCAGTCAAGCGCCAGCCGGGTACACGCGCTACCGTTGGTTCCCGAAGCCGCTACCGTTAATGACCCCTTTCTGCTCGACCTGGCTGTGCCGGATGATCTGCATGGCGATGTCGAGGCCATTGCCGCGCCCGCGCGCAAACTCTACGCCCTGCTCTTTCCGCAGCGGATACAGACCACGCGGCTGCGCACCTTCAGCGCCTACGATCGACTCAGCACCGCGCTCACCGTGGCGCAGGTGTTTGGCGTCCAGCGTTTATGCAACCACTACGCGGCACGGCTCGCTCCCCTCGCAGCACCCGACTCATCGCGCGAGAGCAACTGCCGGCTGGCGCAGATCACGCAATATGCACGTCAGCTTGCTGCCTCACCGTCGGTGATTGATACCCGGGCCCGCCAGCAGCTCGAAGAGGTGGGCCTGACGCTGTTCGATATTGTGCTCTTCAATCAGATTGTCGGGTTTATCGCCTTCCAGGCGCGGGTGCTCGCCATTTTGCAGGCGCTGCTGGGACAACCGGTGCGCTATATTCCCGGCATGGAGACGCAGCCGCCCGCCGACGCCAGCCTGTTTGCCGATGAAAACGCGGGCTGGCAACCGGCGATTGAGGGGGTTGATCCCCGTGTTTCAAACGCCGCGCAGATGGGCTCCCTTGCCCACTGGCAACCGCTGCCGGAGCTGCGCCAGCTTGCGCCGCTACTGGCGCACGAGCATTTGCTGCTTAACGAGCTGGGTGAGATTTGCCAGCAGGTGAACGCCATTACGCCGAATAAAACGCTGGGCTGGCTGGTCGGGGCCTCTACAGCGCGCATCAACGGCAGCGCAGGCTGTTTTGCTGAGCGGCTGCAGCGCGGCGTTCACGCTGCCGGGCTGCGGGAAGCGCTGCGCCAGGGCGAACCTGCTCTCAGCGCGTTTCTGGCCGATAACGATAAAGAGCGCTCGCTGGTGCAAGCGGTGCAGGTGCTGACCTGCGCGCCGGACAGATTCAGCCCCACTCAGCTTGCAGCACTCTCAGAGGCGGGTTTTAGCCCCCAGGTAGCATTCAGTCTGCTGCTGCGCTGCGCACTATGCGGCTGGATCAACCGGCTGAAGATCGCCCTCGGCGAGCCTGCGGCGTAAGGCTACAAACCGGGCGGCGCGCAGGAGATTTTGCTGAAAGAGCGCTTGCTGCAACAGGCGGAATCGCGTAAAACTGTCAGCCGCTCTTTTAGCCACGAAAATAGATGATTATGCTCCAGGATAACCCGCTGCTCGCGCAGCTTAAACAGCAGCTCCACTCTCAGACACCGCGTGCAGAAGGTGTTGTTAAAGGCACCGAGAAAGGCTTCGGATTTCTGGAAGTCGATGCTCAAAAAAGCTATTTCATCCCGCCGCCGCAGATGAAAAAAGTGATGCACGGCGATCGTATTGTTGCCGTTATTCACACGGAAAAAGAGCGCGAAAGCGCGGAGCCGGAAACGCTGGTCGAGCCTTTTCTGACCCGTTTCGTGGGCAAAGTGCACAAGAAAGATGACCGCCTGTCGATTGTGCCGGATCATCCTTTACTCAAAGACTCCATCCCCTGCCGCGCCGCGCGTGGCGTGGAGCATGATTTTAAAGAGGGTGACTGGGCGGTCGCTGAGATGCGCCGTCACCCGCTGAAGGGCGATCGCGGCTTCTACGCGGAACTCACGCAATTTATCACCTTCTCCGATGACCACTTTGTGCCGTGGTGGGTAACGCTTGCCCGTCATAACCTCGAAAAAGAGGCGCCGAACGGCGTGGCGACAGAGATGCTCGATGATGGCCTGCAGCGTGTCGATCTGACCGCGCTTGATTTCGTCACCATCGACAGCGCCAGCACCGAAGATATGGATGATGCGCTTTACGCTGAAGAGCTGGCGGACGGCAAGCTGCAGCTGACCGTGGCGATTGCCGATCCTACCGCGTGGATTGCCGAAGGTAGCAAGCTTGACGATGCGGCGAAAATTCGCGCCTTCACCAACTACCTGCCGGGCTTCAACATTCCGATGCTGCCGCGCGAACTCTCTGACGATCTCTGCTCCCTGCGCGCGAACGAAGTGCGTCCGGCGCTGGTGTGCCGCATGACGCTGGACAGCGACGGCACGATTGAAGAGAACATTGAATTTTTCGCCGCCACCATCGAATCAAAAGCCAAACTGGCCTATGACGATGTCTCTGACTGGCTGGAAAACCGCGGCGAGTGGCAGCCTGTTAATGACGCCATCGCCTCGCAGATCCGTCTGCTGAAACGCGCCTGCGATTTGCGCGGCCAGTGGCGCCAGACCCATGCGCTGGTGTTTAAAGATCGCCCGGATTACCGCTTTGTGCTGGGCGAAAAAGGCGAAGTGCTGGATATCGTTGCCGAGCCGCGCCGTATTGCCAATCGCATCGTTGAAGAGTCGATGATTGCCGCCAACATCTGCGCCGCACGCGTGCTGCGCGACAAGCTGGGCTTTGGTATCTACAACGTCCATTTAGGTTTCGACCCGGCGAACAGCGAGCAGCTGGTGGCGATGCTGAAAACCCACGGCGTTGAAGTGAATGCTGAAGAAGTATTGACGCTGGAAGGCTTCTGCAAACTGCGCCGTGAACTCGACGCGCAGCCTTCCGGGTTCCTCGACAGCCGCATTCGTCGCTTCCAGTCCTTCGCCGAAATCAGCATCAATCCAGGCCCGCACTTCGGCCTGGGGCTGGACGCTTACGCGACCTGGACCTCGCCGATTCGTAAGTATGGCGATATGGTCAACCACCGCCTGCTGAAAGCGATCATCAAAGGTGAAACGCCGGTGCGTCCGCAGGATGAGACTACCGTGCAGATGGCGGAGCGCCGTCGCCTGAACCGCATGGCCGAGCGCGATGTCGGCGACTGGCTCTATGCCCGTTTCCTGCAAAACAAAGCCGGCACCGACACCCGCTTCGCGGCAGAGATTATCGATGTCAGCCGCGGCGGCATGCGCGTTCGCCTAGTGGATAACGGTGCGGTCGCCTTTATCCCTGCCCCGTTTATTCATGCCGTGCGTGATGAGCTGGTGTGCAGCCAAGAGAGCGGCACCGTGCAGATCAAAGGTGAAGTGGTGTTCAAAGTGACGGATGTCATTGATGTCACCATCGCCGAAGTGCGCATGGAAACCCGCAGCGTGATCGCCCGTCCGGTGATGTAACGCTTCTACGCTCCTTCCCGCCCGGGAGGGAGCGCTTATCTAGCAATATATCGCGCATTTTTAAGCACTTTCCCTCCCACAAATAGCGAAAACCGACCACACTTCTCATCATGCAGCGGTTTGTTTACCGCCCACATTTGCGTGCGGCAGCCGTCTCTGCTTTTCCACACCAGGTAACGCTTTACTCAACACTCCTATAAAAACAATACGTTAACGGAGAACCGTCCTGTTATTAACGGCGGTTGTCGGTCATAAACAGGTGCCCGTCCTGTGGCGGGTAGGTTGGGAGAACGCATGAGAGAGACGCAGGAACAGAGCGTGCTGTTTCGCTATCTGGGTTCACACAGTCCTTACTGGCGGCTTACGGCTGACAGCAACGCCCTGCATTTCGCCCCTGAAGAGCATGCCGATACGACGCAGGTGGTCGCGCTGACCGATGAGCAGGCGGCGCAGATCCGCGCGATGACGGTGATCACCTCCAGCCTGACCATGCCCCTCACCCTGTTTGGCGAAGAGGTGACGGTTCACCTTGTCGGGCGCAAAATTACCCGTAACGCCTGGGCGGGTAGCGTATCGGCATGGGACGATACCCAGGCAGTCGCTCGCGATCTGGTGCAGGGTCTCTCCTTTGCAGAGCAGGTGGTGTCGGAAGCCAATTCAGTGATTGTCATCCTTGACCGGCTGGGCAACATTCAGCGTTTTAACCGCCTGAGCGAAGAGTACACCGGCCTGAAAGAGCATGAAGTGATTGGGCAAAACGTCTTTAAGCTGTTTATGAGCCGCAGCGAAGCGGCGGCCTCAAAGCGCAACATCACCCAATTTTTCCGCGATGGATCTTCTTATGAAGTGGAGCGCTGGGTAAAGACGCGTAAAGGCCAGCGGCTGTTTATCTTTCGCAATAAGTTTGTGCACAGCGGCAGCGGCAAAAACGAGGTTTACCTTATCTGCTCCGGTACCGACATTACCGAGGAGCGCCATGCCCAGGAGCGGCTGCGGGTGCTGGCGAATACCGATACCGTTACCGGTTTACCCAATCGCAACGCTATCCAGGATCGCATCAGCGATGCGATTGCCGCACGCGGCGACACTCAGGTCGGCGTGGTCTATCTCGACCTCGATAACTTTAAAAAAGTGAACGATGCCTACGGGCATATGTTTGGCGACCAGCTGCTGCAGGCTGTTGCGCTGGCCATATTAGGCTGTCTTGATGAGGGCCAGGTGCTAGCGCGTCTTGGCGGCGATGAGTTTATCGTGCTGGCGACGAATACCTCGCAAATGGCGCTGGAAGCGATGGCATCGCGCATTTTGTGTCGGCTGCGCGCGCCGTTCCGTATCGGGCTGATTGAGATCTACTCCGGCTGCTCGATTGGTATCGCTCTTGCCCCTGAACATGGCAACGATCGCGAAAATCTGATCCGCAATGCCGATACCGCGATGTATACCGCTAAAGAGAACGGTCGCGGCAAGTTTTGCGTGTTTTGCGCCGAGATGAACCAGCGGGTGTTTGAGTACCTTTGGCTCGACACCAATCTGCGCAAAGCGCTGGATAAAGAGCAACTGGTGATTCACTACCAGCCGAAAGTGAACCGCGACGGCGAAGTGCGCAGCCTCGAAGCGCTGGTGCGCTGGCAGTCGCCCGAGCGCGGGTTGATCCCACCGCTCGATTTTATCTCCTACGCCGAAGAGTCCGGCCTGATTGTGCCGCTCGGTCGCTGGGTGATGCTGGATGTAGTACGGCAAGTGGCGCAATGGCGCGACCAGGGGATTAACCTGCGCGTGGCGGTGAATGTTTCTGCCCGACAGCTGGCCGATCAGACCATCTTTAGCGATCTGAAACGGGCGCTCAGCGAGCTTCATTTTGCTGACTGTCCGATTGATGTTGAATTGACCGAAAGCTGCATAATCGAAAACGAAGCGCTGGCGCTCTCGGTGATCCAGCAGTTCAGCGCGCTGGGATCGCAGGTGCATCTGGATGACTTTGGTACCGGTTACTCCTCACTGTCACAACTGGCGCGCTTTCCGCTTAACGCCATCAAACTCGACCAGAGTTTCGTGCGCGATATTCATCAACAACCGATTTCGCAATCGCTGGTGCGCGCCATTGTCGCGGTGGCGGCGGCGCTTAATCTGCAGGTGATTGCTGAAGGGGTGGAGAGTGCGCAGGAGGATGCGTTTTTGACCGACAACGGCGTCCATGAGCGGCAGGGGTTTCTGTTCGCCAGACCGATGCCCGCTGCCGCGTTTGAACGTTGGTTTACACGCTACCAGCCACGCAAGGCGCGTTAACCGGCTTTACTGAGCGCAACCGCCGTATGGCGGTTTTGCAACAGCACCAGGCGCTCCATATAGGCGATATCTTTCGCTTGCAGGCAGAAGGCGGCATCTACCCAATCTTCCGTGATATCCATTAGCTCACTGCGTGGCAGTTGCAGCACACGCTGACGCGCTCTGAGCATCGCCCGCACGCCATTCAAGCGGGGTTGCAGCGTATCGATAAAGGTACGCACGGCCATAAAGCCTTGCCCCTCTTCAAACGCGATATCGACCAGCCCTTTTGGCGCATACCACTCCGCCGAATGGGACTCCCCTTTGTAGATAAGCTCTTCAGCCAGTTTCATCCCCGCGCGGCGCGTGACTAATGAGTAGGCCCCCATGCCGGGAAAGAGATTAAAGGCGATCTCCGGGAAACCGAGACGCGCATCGCGCTGCGCCAGCACAAAATGGTGCGCCAGCGCGGCTTCAAACCCACCGCCGAGCGCGCTCCCTTCGATCATCGCCAGCGAAATTGCGCCGGTGTCAAAACCGCGTGAAGCGGCATGCACACAGTCAACGCAAGCGCGGGCATAAGCGCGCAACGCTTCGCGCCGCCCGTTTTTGATGCACTCGACAAAAAAGTGCAGATCGCCGCCGGTGTTGAACATACCGGGAACCAGCGATCCGGTGACCCAGAAGTCGACGGCAAATCCGCTCTGCCTGACCAGCCAGGAGAGGTTCATGATCTCCTCAATCAGTTGGTGGTTGAAGCAGGGACGCGGCCTGGCGCGCAGCATCATCCACACGGTGCGCCGCTCCTCTTCGTAAAAACCTGAGAGTTGCGTGAAACGTTGTTCATCGGTAAAGAGTTTGCAGGTCGGTTGATTACTTATCGTCATTGCGTATTCCTCCAGATAGTGCGCGTTGCGCGCCTGAAAAGACTACGTCACGCGCTGAACCGACCACGGGCGGAGAGATGAATATATACTTCATGCAGAGAAGCCGTTGAGATGCGCTTTTTTCCCTTCTCTTTTTAAACGCTTTTCTGCATCATTGAATTTATTCGTTTTTCGATATGAAGGTGAAGGTATGGCAGAGATCGATGTAAAACAGCTGGCCGCCCGGATCGATACCGTGCTTGATATTCTGGTGGCCGGAGATTATCAGTCCGCTATCCGTAATCTGGAAATTCTGAAGACGGAGTTGCGGGATATCGATAACAGCGACCAGTCCCCCCACTCAGGCACGCAGAAAACGCCCTGGGAAATTTAAGTAATCTCTTTTCGCCATGACGCGGCAGCCGGGAATGCCACCGCAGTCGTGGCGATTTACATTCGCGCGAAAGATAAAAAGTGTGGCTATGAATTCCCGACAACAACTTATTTTGCAAACGGTCATCGACAAAGGTCAGATGAGCGTCGCCGAACTTGCTCGCATGACCGGCGTTTCTGAAGTGACGATTCGCCAGGATCTGAATACGCTGGAAAAGCAGAGCTATTTACGTCGCACCCACGGGTTTGCCGTGCCGCTCGACAGCGAAGACGTCGAAACACGCATGCTGACTAACTATGCCGTTAAGCGCGAGCTGGCTGACTTTGCCGCCTCGCTGGTCAGCGCCGGTGAAACAGTGTTTATTGAGAACGGTAGCAGCAACGCCCTTCTCGCCCGCAAGCTTGGCGAGCAGCGGGACATCACCATCATTACGGTCAGCAGCTATATTGCGCATCTGCTTAAATCGGCGCAGTGCGAAGTGATTCTGCTCGGCGGCATTTACCAGAAAAAGAGCGAAAGCATGGTAGGGCCGCTGACGCGCCAGTACATTTCCCAGGTGCATTTCAGCAAAGCCTTTATCGGGATTGATGGCTGGCAGCCGGAAACGGGCTTTACCGGGCGCGATATGATGCGCACCGATGTGGTGAACGCTGTGCTGGAAAAAGGCAGCGAGGCGATTGTGCTGACGGACAGCTCAAAATTTGGCGTCGTACACCCTTACACGCTTGGCCCGGTTGACCGCTTTCAGCGGGTGATTACAGATGACGCCATTTCCGCTGAGGCACAGCGGCAGCTTAAAGAAGCGGGGTTAATTATCGATATTGTTCAAACTCCATCCAACGGCTGATTCCTTTGCCCGCCAGGGCGGGCTATCTCTCTCTTTTCTGAGACGATTCTGAGCATTTTATTAAGAGTTTTTACCTGGTTTGTTGCGTGCCGCTGCGTAAAATTATTATCAGCGATATAACAGGGAGTAATTATCACTCAGGTGATTGCATTACCCCCTGCGCAGCAAGGTTTCACGGAAGATCTTTGAGATTATTTCTAAGACTATACTTAGAGAGCCTCTGGTTCCGTGAATCGATTATTCAGGAGAAAGTATGATGATGTTAACAAGTAAAAAAATGGCCGCGGCAGTACTGGCAGTTACCCTGGCAATGTCTCTGAGTGCTTGTGGTCACTGGGATAAACGTTCTCGTAACACCGCGATTGGCGCGGGTGCGGGTGCGCTTGGTGGTGCTGTATTAACAGACGGCAGCACGCTCGGCACGCTGGGCGGCGCGGCAGTCGGCGGTATTATTGGCCATCAGGTCGGTAAATAATTAGTCGGTACTACGGCAAATAAATATCAAGAAATCTACTTTCTTTCAGGTCTGATTTAAAAAATAGGTAAATAAAAGGCCGCGTGAATAACGCGGCCTTTCTTTTTTAGCCACCGGCAAGTTTTACTTTCATGCCTTTTGCTTCCAGCAGTGTTTTCAGCAGGTCACGTTTATCACCCTGAATCTCAATAACACCCTCTTTCACCGCCCCGCCGCAGCCGCATTTTTTCTTTAGCTCTGCTGCCAGTTTGGTTAGCGCCTCGTCATCAAGATCGATGCCGGTGATTAAACAGACGCCTTTGCCTTTACGTCCGCTGGTCTGGCGCTGGATGCGCACAATGCCGTCGCCTTTTGGGCGCTCTACGGGCGCTTTCTCTTCATCAATGCGCCCGGTTTCGGTGGAGTAGACCAGACGGTTGTTGTTATCGCTCATGCTCTCCCCTTGCCTAACGAGGCGTTGATTGCTTTCAGGGTTTGCGCCGGATCGGCAGATTGCGTAACCGGGCGACCAATTACCATATAATCAACACCGGCCTGCAACGCCTGCTCGGGCGTCATAATCCGGCGCTGATCGCCTGCGTCGCTGCCCTGCGGGCGAATACCCGGCGTGACCAGTTTAAAGGCGTGCCCAAGCTCGCTTTTGAAACGCACCGCTTCCTGCGCCGAGCAGACCACGCCATCAAGCCCACACTGCTGAGTGAGACGCGCCAGGCGTTCGGCATGCTCCGCAGGCGTGGCGGTAATGCCGATATCCTGTAAATCGCTCGCTTCCATGCTGGTTAACACGGTAACCGCAATCAGCAGCGGTGCATCTGCGCCAAATGGCAACAGCGCCTCTTTGGCTGCGGTCATCATGCGCGCGCCGCCCGAGGCGTGGACGTTGACCATCCAGACGCCAAGATCCGCCGCCGCTTTTACCGCATGCGCCGTGGTATTGGGAATGTCGTGGAATTTCAGATCGAGGAAGATATCGAACCCGCGTTGCTGTAACTCACGCACGAACTGCGGCCCGAAGAGCGTGAACATCTCTTTGCCCACTTTCAGCCGGCAATCGCGCGGATCGATGCGGTCTACAAAAGCCAGGGCGCTGTCGCGGTTGGCGTAATCGAGGGCGACAACGACCGGAGAGTCGGTAACCGCGCGGGAAGTCGATAAAGCAGTGGACGTCATGATCAGACCTTCTGAAATGAGGGCACCCGCTCAGGCGCAAAATGGATAAACGGGCAGCATTCTACCTGCGCCGCGAGCGAAATGACAGTTTCCCTTACCTGCAAAGCGCTGACCGCACAGGAGTTGATGAAACCGTCTTAAAAAACCTCTTAAGTATGTTGTAACTAAAAAAGACGGTTTTAAAAAATTACTGGCCGTCGAGGCCGCGGATCGGTTTAACCGTCGACCAGGCGCGGCAGGATGGGCAGTGCCAGTACATGGTATAGGCCGTAAAACCGCACTTGTGGCAGCGATAACGCGGCTTGCTGCGTACCTGCTCGCCTACCATCTCGCGCAGCACCATCAGGCTCTCTTTCGCGCGCCCCTCTTCCGCTTCGTTGAGGTGATAGTCCATCAGTTTATGGAACACACGCATAGTCGGATGACGCTGTAGCTGCCGCGTGACGTATCCCTGCGCGGCATCTGCCCCCTCACGGCGCTCAACGATCTCTGCCAGCATCAGTTCGGCGGCAGCACCGGTATTCTCCTCGACGCAACGCTGCAAGAAATCCGCCCACTCATCGGTTTTACCCAATTGCAAATAGCAGGTTTGCAGCATCTCCAGTGTTTCGCTGACCAGGTCTTTATCCTGATCGATCACCTTCAGCAGGCTCTCTACCGCTTTCGCGTAATCACCGCTGGCCATAAAGACGCGCCCCATCATGATAGAGACGCGCGCGCTATCGCGATCGGCTGCTGCGCCCTTCTTCAGCAGCGCCATGGCGCGATCCATATCTTCATTGCCCATCTGCTGCAGCGCTAGCTCGCAGTAGAAGTGGGCAATTTCACCGCGCTGCTTATCTTTACCGAGCTTCACAAGGCGTTCAGCGACGTCGATCGCTTTCTGCCATTCGCTGGTCGCCTGGTAGATCTGCAGCAGCTGTTGTAGCGCGCTGACGCGAAAATCGGTCTCATCCACCAGTTGGTTAAACATATCTTCGGCGCGATCGTACATCCCGGCCGCCATATAATCGCGGCCAAGCTGCTGCACCGCTAACAGGCGCTGATCGTAAGAGAGGGAGGCGCTCTCCATCAGGGTTTGATGGATGCGGATAGCGCGGTCAACTTCGCCGCGCGAACGGAACAGATTCCCGAGAGTAAGGTGCGCCTCAACCGTGCCGGTATCCTCTTTCAGCATATCGAGAAAGAGGTCTACCGCTTTATCCTGCTGATTGCTCAGTAAAAGGTTAACCCCGGCAACGTATTCACGCGACAGCCGGTTAGCCTCATCCTGTTTAGTTTGTTGAGCATTTCTGCGCCCCATGTACCAGCCATAGGCCGCTGCGACAGGCAACAACAGAAACAGCAACTCCAGCATAAAATATTATTCCTTCACCGCCGGCGTGCCGGGCGTAACCGGAACGTCCGCGGCGGGGGCAATCTGCTGCTCGAGGCGTTTGATTTTACGCTCTGCACGAGCGAGAGAAACACGCACGCGTAGCCAGAAGAGACCGCAAATCAGCCAGCCGATCGCGAAGCCGGTAGCAAACAGTACGGCCAGCAGCGTAGAGATGCGATATTCACCCTGTGCAAGGAGATAATTAAACGTGACTTGCTGATCGTTTTGCGCACCAAGCGTAATCGACACGACAAAAATCGCTAACACCAGTAGAAAAATGAGTAAATATTTCACATTACATCCCGTTATGTGGTTCGTGCGATGAATTTATGTGCAACTGACTGCCACAAGCCTTATAAACTACCATTTTAGCGCCCGCCGCGAAATGGGGATGCATAATGTTAATTTCTGATTTGCGGCCAAAATGATGGAAATCAAGTCTCGCTGTCACGCTCGACGATCTCCGGCACCTCTTCCGCTGGCGGCGTGAGCGGCCCGCAGATGCGCTGTGCCAGCCATGTCGCCAGCGTGACCAGAATCCAGGAGATAAGCGTCGCGACCGCTAAATCGCGCGGCCAGTGCATGCCAAGCAACAGACGGCTGCCCATCACGCTCGTCGCCCAGGCGAGCAGAATCACGATAGTCCAGGTTCTTCTGCGCGGCCACAGCAGCCCGACGCCAAGCAATGCCCAGCTTGCCGCAAACATGGTGTGCCCGGACGGGAAAGCAAATCCGGTCTCTTTTTGCCAGTGGTGACGTAAAAACCCCGGAATATCATGCTGGCTAGCGAGCTGCTCTTTTACCAGCGCGCCGCGCTCTTTGCGCTTCAGGCTGTAGAAGTGATCGGTTGGGACAGCGTGCTCTTTTTCCAGCCATAAGACGAAGGGGCGTGGCTCCTGCACCTGCCCTTTGACAAAGGATTTCACCCCCTGCCCGGCCACAATCGCGCAGCCGAGGATGACAAAGAGCATCAATGCGGCTTTCAGGCGAAAACGTAAGCACCACAGGAACCAGGCACAAAGTACAACGTGGGTGATAATGCCCCAGGGCTGCGTCACCGTTTCGGTCATCCAGAAGAGCACACGCAGCCACCAGTGGTTTTGCCCGGGCTCCCAGTGCCAGCCGGAGATCCAGACCGCCAGCGGCATAATTAATAAAATCGCCGCACCGGCGGTTGTTCGCTTAGCAATAGACAGCATCTCATCTCCTTGTGCGTAAGTGACACAATCATAACCGAAAAATGACAGTTTCGCTGAAACGGCGCATTTGTGCGTTTATGCGGTATTCACCGCGCAGATGTAGGCGTCGTCAGGCACCTTGTGGCAAAATGGCGCGACTCAGAAAACTTACAGGTTAACGGTGCGCGCTGCGCCCAAATAATCCGGAGATTCACATGCAACTTAAACGTGTGGCAGAAGCCAAACTGCCAACCCCATGGGGCGACTTCCTGATGGTGGGTTTTGAAGAACTGGCAACCGGACAGGATCATGTGGCCCTGGTGTATGGTGATATTTCCGGGCAGTTGCCCGTTCTCGCACGTGTGCACTCCGAGTGTTTAACCGGCGATGCGTTGTTCAGCCTGCGCTGCGACTGCGGCTTCCAGCTTGAAGCGGCGCTGAATCACATTGCTGAAGAGGGCCGCGGTGTCCTGCTCTATCATCGTCAGGAGGGCCGTAACATCGGCTTGCTGAATAAGATCCGCGCCTATGCGCTGCAGGATCAGGGCTATGACACCGTCGAAGCCAACCATCAGCTTGGCTTTGCTGCCGACGAGCGTGACTTCACCCTCTGCGCTGATATGTTCAAATTGCTGGCGGTGGATGAAGTGCGTCTGCTAACCAATAACCCGAAGAAAGTGGAGATCCTGACCGAAGCCGGGATCAATATCGTCGAGCGCGTGCCGCTAATTGTGGGGCGCAATCCGGAGAACGAGCACTATCTCGATACGAAAGCGGAAAAGATGGGACATCTGCTGAAGTAATAAAAAAAGGCCTGCATAAGCAGGCCTTTTTGTTTAGTTGAGCATATTACGGATCACATAGTGCAGGATGCCGTCGTTACGGTAGTACGTAAGCTCTGTCGAAGTATCAATACGGCAGCGGCACGGGATCACCTCTTGCGAGCCGTCGGCGCGCGTTAAGGTCACCGGCAGTTCGCCACCCGGTTTGATATTTTGTAGATCGGCAATATCCAGCCGCTCCTCCCCGGTCAGGCCCAGCGTCTTACGCGTGACGCCCTGCGGGAACTCCAGCGGCAGGATCCCCATACCAATCAGGTTCGAGCGGTGAATACGTTCGAAGGATTCGGCAATCACCACGCGAATGCCAAGCAGGCGCGGACCTTTCGCAGCCCAGTCACGGCTTGAGCCGGAGCCATACTCTTTCCCGGCGATCACCGCCAGCGGCGTGCCCTCTTGCTGATAACGCATCGCCGCATCATAGATGGAGATCACTTCGCTGCCGGGCAGATGGCGCGTCATGCCGCCCTCGACGCCCGGAACCATCTCATTGCGAATACGGATATTGGCAAAGGTGCCGCGCATCATCACTTCATGGTTACCGCGACGCGACCCGTAGGAGTTGAAATCGCCCCGCTCCACGCCATGGCTTTGCAGATAGCGCCCCGCCGGGCTGTCCGCTTTGATACTGCCCGCTGGTGAGATATGGTCAGTAGTCACAGAGTCGCCCAGCATCGCAAGGATGCGTGCACCGTGAATATCCTCAACCGGTTTCGGCTCTGCCAGCATCTCGTCAAAGAATGGCGACAGACGGATATAGGTGGAGTCATCCTGCCAGCTGTAGGTATCGGAGCGCTCAACCTCGATCGATTTCCACTCGTCGGTGCCTTCAAACACCTCCGCATACTCTTTGCGGAACATATCGGTTGATACCTGCTCGACCGCGCGCGCAATCTCGGCGCTCGATGGCCAGATATCTTTCAGGTAGACCGGATCGCCTTTGCGATCGACCCCGAGCGGATCGGTGGCAAGATTGATATTCATATTCCCGGCCAGCGCATAGGCGACAACCAGCGGCGGCGAAGCCAGCCAGTTGGTTTTCACCAGCGGGTGAATACGCCCTTCGAAGTTACGGTTACCCGACAGCACCGCGCCAACAGTCAAATCGCCTTCGCGAATCGCCTGCTCGATAGGTTCCGGCAGCGGGCCGGAGTTACCAATACAGGTTGTGCAGCCGTAGCCGACAAGGTTAAAGCCCAGCTCATCGAGGTATGGCGTTAAACGTGCCTGCGCCAGGTAGTCGGAGACCACTTTCGATCCCGGTGCCAGCGAGGCTTTCACCCACGGCTGGCGTTTCAGCCCGAGGGTTACCGCGTTCTTCGCCAGCAGGCCGGCAGCCATCAATACGCTGGGGTTAGAGGTGTTGGTACAGGAGGTGATCGCAGAGATGACTACCGCGCCGTCCGGCAGCTCATATTGATGGCCTTTGTGAACATAGCTGACCGGTTTGCGATCTTTCTGCGCGGTGTTAAGTTCCAGCTCGGTGCTGGCGGCAAAGGCTTTCGGCACTTCATTAAGAGCTACGCGATCCTGCGGACGCTTCGGTCCGGCGATGCTCGCCTCAACCTCGCCCATATCAAGCGCCAGCGTGCTGGTGAAGACCGGCTCATCGCCCGGATTACGCCACATCCCCTGCGCTTTCGCATAGGCTTCGACCAGTGCGACCTGCTCTTCGCTACGCCCGCTCAACTGCATATAGCCGAGCGTGACGCTGTCAATCGGGAAGAAGCCGCAGGTGGCGCCATATTCTGGTGCCATATTCGCGATGGTTGCACGGTCGGCCAGCGGCAGCGAGTCCAGCCCGTCGCCGTAGAATTCGACAAACTTCCCGACCACGCCGTGTTTACGCAGCATCTGCGTCACGGTCAGCACGAGATCCGTCGCGGTAATGCCCTCACTCAGCTTGCCGGTGAGTTTAAAACCAACCACATCGGGAATAAGCATTGATACGGGTTGGCCGAGCATAGCGGCTTCGGCCTCAATCCCGCCCACGCCCCAGCCCAGCACGCCGAGACCATTGATCATGGTGGTGTGTGAGTCGGTACCTACCAGCGTGTCCGGATAAGCAATCCACTCTTTATCCTGCAACTCGCTCCAGACCGCTTTGCCCAGGTACTCCAGGTTGACCTGGTGGCAAATACCGGTGCCCGGTGGCACAACGCTGAAGCGGCTAAAGGCTTGCTGGCCCCAGCGTAAGAAGGCATAACGCTCGTGGTTGCGCTCCATCTCCAGACGTACGTTCTCTTCAAACGCGTCATCATCACCGAAGTGGTCGACTGTGACCGAGTGGTCAATTACCAGATCGACCGGTGAGAGCGGGTTCACTTTGGCGGTATCGCCGCCGAGGCGTTTAACCGCTTCGCGCATGGCGGCGAGGTCAACAACGGCCGGTACGCCGGTAAAATCCTGCATCAAAACCCTGGCCGGACGATAGGCGATCTCCCGGTCGGCATGGGCATTTTTCAGCCAGCCGGCCAGCGCCTGGATATCCTCTTCGGTGACGGATTCACCATCCTGCCAGCGCAGCAGGTTCTCAAGTAACACTTTCAGGGACTTGGGTAAGCGCGAAATATCCCCAAGTTGTTTCGCAGCCAGCGGCAAGCTGTAGTAGTGGTACGTTTTGTTCTCTGCCTGCAACGTGTCCTTACTGGCTTCGCGTAGGGTCGACGACATGTGCTCCTCCTTTATTACAGGGATAGCTTTACCCTGATGCTTATCAGGGTCTGTATTAAAGATAACACAAACATATCGTAACGTTTTGATAACACCCTAAATTGCTACAAAAGGGAAAATCTTACGGGCGGGGATAAGGCGCGGATAATAAAAAACCCCGCCGACGCGAGGTTTTTCAATTCGTTACTGCAGGGCCAGCCAGACCAGCTCACCCCAGATGAGGGCGGAAACCGAGAACGCTGTCAGCCATGACCAATATTTCATACCAAGGTTATTAATCATAAAAATTTACCTCGTGAATCTATTCATCGAAACTGAGTTTTTACTCAATTCATTTATGCTGTGTATTAATTAAAGAGTACAAAAGAGCACGTCAATGAATAGCGGGTTAATTCCCCACATTGATCTTGCTGGTATATTTATTGTTTTTTAATGTCGTCTTCAGCAAAGGCGTCAATAAACGCTTTCTGCTGCGGCGTCAGCTTCCAGGAGGCCGGAAGAACGGTCACCGCTTTGTTTTTTGCTTTTGGTGGTGTGTCACGAATCTGACACACTCGCTTAACGGGTTCGTATCGACCTGCTATCGCCATTTTACCCCCAAAATTTCCAGACCAGTAACGCAACCACTGCCCAGAACAAGGCAGAGCCAAGAAATACCGCTAGCCAGGCTTTACGCTTCAGCTCAGGGTCCCTTTGCGGCTCTTCACTTCCTGTTGGCATTGCTAACCTCGTACAATCGACATCGCTTATCATTCTGTGCACCAACAATCGGTATTAGTAATCATGGGATGAGACAAATCCTAAAAGAACTTTAGCGGAAAATCCAGTGAATTTACTCACCATTTCCAAAGAAATATTAAATCTTTTGACAACAAAGAAATAATTGAAGTAATGAATTTGCAGAGTTGCTATTTAGTTTCTATGTTTGTCGCAAAATAGAGACGGTGCGGATTTGAAATGTGACGTCAATCACTCTGCGGAGGGATTTTATCAGAGTTGATGATAATTCTAATTTAGGTTTAGGCGGCATTATGGGTATCTTTTCGGGTGATAAGATACCCGTCGGTATTATTTCTGCGGCAGCTTAATATCTTTAAACATCGCTTCGATATCGTCATTCGAACGCAACGCTACGGCGGCATCGACCACATCGCGCGTTAAATGCGGCGCAAAGCGTTGAATAAAATCATACATATAGCTTCGCAGGAAGGTGCTGCGACGGAAGCCTATCTTGGTTGTGCTGTGGCTAAAGACGCCATCGGCATCGAGTTTCACCAGATCCGGGTCCGAGACGGGATCAACCGCCATGCTGGCAATTACCCCTACCCCTAAACCGAGGCGGACATAGGTTTTAATCACATCGGCGTCTGTCGCGGTAAAGACAATGCGCGGCGTTAAACCGGCGCGATTGAAGGCGGTATCGAGCTCTGAGCGGCCAGTGAAACCAAATGTATAGGTGACCAGCGGATACTGCGCCAGCTCTTCAATCGACACGGACTGCTTCGCCGCCAGCGGATGATCCGGCGTGACCACAATCGAGCGGTTCCAGTGGTAGCACGGCAGCATCACCAGATCGTCATAGAGATGCAGCGCTTCAGTGGCAATGGCAAAGTCAGCATTGCCTTTGGAGACCGCCTCAGCGATCTGCGTCGGCGATCCCTGATGCATATGCAACGAGACGCGCGGATAGCGCTCAATAAAGCCTTTAATCACATTTGGCAGCGCATAGCGCGCCTGGGTATGGGTGGTCGCGACGTAGAGTGACCCCTTATCTGGCCAGGTATGTTCCCCAGCCACCGATTTAATAGCCTCCACTTTGGACAGCACTTCCCGTGCAATGCGGATAATCTCCTGCCCGGCTGGCGTCACCTGCGTAAGATGCTTTCCGCTACGGGCGAAGATTTGAATACCGAGTTCATCCTCAAGCATCCGCACCTGTTTGCTGATGCCAGGCTGCGAGGTATAGAGGCCTTCGGCCGTAGAGGAGACGTTGAGGTTGTGGTTGACCACCTCAACAATATAGCGAAGCTGCTGTAGTTTCATGACAGACCATCCGAATGAGGCAAGCGGTGAGCGCTTAAGACGATTTGATAATAAAAAAGAGAAAAACTATAACCACTATATCATTTATAGCTTCTGTGTATAGCGAGGAACTAAGAATAATAACAGATAATAAAAAGGGCCGGATTATCCGGCCCTTCTCAGTAGGTGCTTGATAGCGATTACTTTTTCGCTTCAGTCCATTTGTTGTCGATATAGAAAGCGGACCAGCCGGTGGCTTTCCCCTCTTTCTCAGAGGCGACGTACTGCTGCTTGGTTTTACGGCTAAAACGCACGATGGTTTTATTCCCGTTCGGATCTTCCTGCGGCGCATCGGCGAGATAGCGCAGCTTCTCCGGCAGGCGATCGCGGAAGCGATAGAGCTCTTCCACCAGCGGCGCACGGGTCTCGCGCGATTTCGGGAAGGTGTTGGCCGCGAGGAAGACGCCTGCCGCACCGTCACGCAGCACGAAATAGGCGTCAGATTTCTCGCACGGCAGCTCAGGCAGCGGCACCGGATCTTCTTTCGGCGGCGCGACTTCACCATTGCGCAGGATCTTACGCGTATTTTTGCAATCGTCGTTGGTACAGGCCATGTATTTGCCGAAACGCCCCATCTTCAGGTGCATTTCAGAACCACACTTTTCACACTCAACGATCGGACCATCATAGCCCTTGATGCGGAACTCGCCCTCTTCAATCTCGTAGCCGTCGCAGGTCGGGTTATTACCGCAGACATGCAGCTTGCGCTTCGGATCGATCAGGTAGCTGTCCATCGCCGTGCCGCACTTCTGGCAGCGACGTTTGGCACGCAGCGCGTTGGTTTCGGCGTCGTCGCCTTCCAGCACGTTGAGCACTTCATTTTCCGGGATCAGGTTGATGGTGGTTTTGCAGCGCTCTTTCGGCGGCAGTGCATAACCCGAACAGCCCAGGAAGACGCCGGTGCTGGCGGTACGAATACCCATCTTGCGCCCGCAGGTCGGGCAGTCGATGCTGGTCAACACCATCTGGTTCGGGCGCATACCGCCCTCTTCCGGATCCTGTTCAGCCTGCTCCAGCTGACGCGAAAAATCGCCAAAGAAGCTATCCAGCACGCTGCGCCATTCAGCTTCGTGGTTGGCGACGCGGTCAAGGCTATCTTCCATCTGCGCGGTGAAGTCGTAGTTCATCAGCTCGCGGAAGTTCTCTTCCAGGCGATCGGTGACGATTTCACCCATTTTTTCCGCGTAGAAGCGGCGGTTTTCAACGCGTACATAGCCGCGATCCTGAATGGTCGAGATGATCGACGCATAGGTAGACGGACGGCCGATACCGCGTTTTTCCAGCTCTTTTACCAGTGACGCTTCGCTGAAGCGCGCAGGCGGTTTAGTAAAGTGCTGGGCTGGTGTCAGTTCAATCAGCGTCAGCTCATCACCTTTATTGACCGCCGGCAGGGTGCGATCTTCATCGCCCTTACGCAGCGCAGGCATCACTTTCGTCCAGCCATCGAAACGCAGGATACGTCCACGCGCTTTCAGGCGGAAATCGCCCGCGCCGACGGTGAGCGTAGTGGAGTCATATTTCGCCGGTGTCATCTGACAGGCAACGAACTGGCGCCAGATCAGCTGATAGAGCTTCTGCGCGTCCGCTTCCATATCTTTTAACGATTCAGCCAGCACACTCACATCGGAAGGACGAATCGCTTCGTGCGCTTCCTGCGAGTTCTCTTTGCTGGCGTACTGATTGGCGTTTTCTGGCAGATATTTCTTACCAAAGTTATCGCCGATATAGCTGCGCACCATGCTGACCGCGTCCTGGCTCAGGTTGGTGGAATCGGTACGCATATAGGTGATGTAACCCGCTTCATACAAGCGCTGGGCCATCATCATGGTTTTCTTCACGCCGTAGCCAAGACGCGTGCTGGCGGCCTGCTGCAGCGTAGAGGTGATAAACGGCGCGCCAGGCTTGCTGCTGGTCGGCTTATCTTCGCGATCGATAACGGTATAGCGCGCTTTTTCCAGCAGGCTGACCGCCGCCATTGTCTGCTCACGGTTAACCGGACGGAAGGCTTTATCGCCTTCGTGGGTCACCTGCAGCGGCAGAGTATCACCGCCTGGCGTTGTCGTTGCCGCGTCAATTTCCCAGAACTCTTCCGGGACAAACGCTTTGATCTCGCGTTCGCGCTCTACCACCAGGCGAACGGCGACGGACTGCACACGACCGGCGGACAAACCACGCGCGATCTTTTTCCACAGCAGCGGCGAGACCATATAACCCACCACGCGGTCCATAAAGCGGCGCGCCTGTTGGGCATTCACACGGTCGATATTCAGCTCGCCAGGCGTTTCAAAGGCCTGACGAATCGCATTCTTGGTAATTTCGTTAAACACGACACGGCTGTAGCGTGTCTCATCGCCACCGATCACTTCCCGCAGGTGCCATGCAATGGCTTCCCCTTCGCGGTCAAGGTCGGTTGCGAGATAGATGTGGTCAGCTTTTTCAGCGAGGGATTTCAGCTCGGAAACCACCTTCTCTTTACCAGGCAGCACTTCATAATGCGCGTCCCAGTTGTGCCACGGGTCAATGCCCATGCGGTTTACAAGCGCGCCCCGCTCATCCTTTTTAGGCTTTTTAGCCGGCTTGGTGGCGGTGGAGTCGGCGCTCTTTTTAGGTGCTGAGCCACTGGTCGGCAAATCACGGATATGCCCTACGCTGGATTTCACCACGTAGTCATTGCCGAGATATTTATTGATCGTTTTGGCTTTTGCCGGGGACTCAACGATAACGAGAGCTTTACCCATATTCACCTTTACCTATTGTATTCTTCCGGAAATGCGTCGCATGTTGCGTCACATCCACTGATAAACAGTCACTATTGCGGCGGCGCCAATGGATATCAACCCTTTGACGTTGCCGGTCACGCGAATAGAGGTATTCAGGTGACTGAGATTTCAGGCTTTTTCATATCAGCGTGGTATAGCAAGACGATAATCCGGTCGAATGTCAAGCAATTCTGTTGCCAGATTGACGAAAGGGTCACACTGTACCTGATAAAATTTGTTAAGCAACTTTATTAGCATGCAAAAACGCATCGCGCCAGGTTAACGAGACCGTAAGCCCCTCACAAGACAAGGGAAAATTTGCCCCTCATCGCGGCTAGCAGTAAACTCCGACAAAAATTGAGGAGAATGAAAATGAGCGAGACATCTCAGCCTATCGATCGTCAGTCCCTGCTTGAGCTGGCAAATCAACTGATTCGCGATCATGACGACACGCTGGCGGGCATTGAAGCCACTGGTGTGACGCAGCGCAACGGCGTGCTGGTGTTCAGCGGAGAGTACTACCTGGATGAGCAAGGGTTGCCAACGGGGAAAAGTACGGCGGTATTCAATATGTTCAAATATTTAGCCCATGAACTTTCTGAAAAGTACCACCTGATCGATTAAAGAAGAACGCGAGGCCTGAGCCTCGCGTTTTTGTTTACATCATCGGTTTTTGCCCGCGCTGCCACCAGCGCATCAGCAGATGATCAACGCTTTCTGTTGCGCTACCGGTAAAGCGCTCCAGCAACTTTTTACGCTGTTGGTAACGCACGCCTATCGCTTCATGCTCCTGAATCAGGCCCAGTAACAGTTCATCGCTGGTGCCGACCTCATCCACCAGCCCCTTCTCCAGTGCCTGGCTACCGTACCAGTGCTCGCCGGTCGCCACCTGCTCGATATCAAGCTGCGGCCGCATCTGGCTGACAAAGTCTTTGAAGAGATCGTGCGTTTCATTAAGGTTCTCACGAAACTTCTGCCGTCCCTCTTCGGTATTCTCACCCAGCAGCGTCAACGTGCGCTTATACTGCCCGGCGGTATGCAGCTCGATATCAATATCTTTGCTTTTCAGGAAGCGGTTGAAGTTGGGAACCTGCGCCACCACGCCAATCGAGCCGATGATGGAGAACGGCGCGGCGACAATTTTATCCGCCACGCAGGCCATCATATACCCGCCGCTGGCGGCGACTTTATCCACGGCAACGGTGAGCGGGATCTGCTTATCACGCAGGCGTTGCAGCTGGGAGGCTGCCAGACCGTAACCGTGCACCACGCCGCCCGGGCTTTCAAGGCGCAGCAGCACCTGATCGTTCGGCGTTGCGACGCTCAGCACGGCGGTTACCTCTTCACGCAGGCCGTGCACTTCGCCGGCATCCATACTGCCTTTAAAGTCGAGCACATAAACGCGCGGTTTGACCGGATCTTTTGACACGCCCGCCTTCGCCTGTGCTTTTGCCGCCTTCGCATCTGCCTTCAGCTTTTTCTTCTGCGCTTTATGCCACTGCTTCTGCTGGTGAGCATCCATCAGGCCGACGGACATCTCCTCCTGCATCTCTTTATAGTGCTCGTTAAAGCGGGTGATCTTCAGTTCGCCGCGCTGACGTTTGCGCTGGCGCAAATTGATGATAAGCGTCATAACGATCGCCACCGCAACCACCACGGTGGCGACTTTGGCTAAAAACAGACCATATTCAGAGAGTAATTCCATGCATACCACCTCGGTGACTTCACTCAATAATCGACTCAGTGTACATGAGCGCTGCGGGCGCGTCTCGCGCCAGGCGTGCGCCCGCGTCGCCATGTTGCTGAATTTTTTAGCACTCCTTAAGGTAAAGGGTGTGTAACTCTCCCCTTCACCGATTGAAATAGCCGGACGTTTAAGGCATAAAGCCAACACGTGAAGGTGATTACAGGCTGCGGCCTGAGGAGACAGAGTGCACTATCAGCCCAAACGCGACCTGCTAAACGGTCGCATCATTCTTGTCACCGGTGCCAGCGACGGTATTGGAAAAGAGGCGGCATTAACCTACGCCCGCCACGGCGCCAGCCTGATTCTGCTGGGTCGTAATGAAGAGAAACTGCGCCACGTCGCGCAGCAGGTAAAAGACGAAGGCCAGGCCGCACAGTGGTTTATCCTCGATATGGCAACCTGCACCCCCGAAGCGTGCCAACAGCTCGCCAGTGAAATCGCCACCACCACATCCCATCTGGATGGCGTGCTGCATAATGCCGGCCTGCTCGGCGATATCTGCCCGATGAGCGAACAGGATCCTGCTGCCTGGAACGAAGTGATGCAGGTCAACGTAAACGCCACGTTCTACCTTACCCAGGCACTGCTTCCTTTATTACTCAAATCAGACTGCGGCTCGCTGGTCTTTACCTCCTCCAGCGTCGGTCGCCAGGGTCGTGCCAACTGGGGCGCCTATGCGACCTCGAAATTTGCCACCGAAGGGATGATGCAGGTGCTGGCGGAAGAGTACCAGAACCGGCTGCGCGTCAACTGCATCAACCCCGGCGGAACGCGCACCAGCATGCGCGCCAGCGCCTTCCCAACGGAAGATCCGCAGAAACTTAAAACCCCTGCCGACATTATGCCGCTCTACTTGTGGCTGATGGGCGATGACAGCCGCCGCAAAACCGGCATGACGTTCGATGCGCAGCCAGGCCGCAAACCGGGGATCGCCCAATGAGCGATGAACGTTATCAGCAGCGTCAGCAGAAGGTAAAAGAGCGTGTCGACGCACGGGTTGCCGCCGCCCAGGATGAGCGTGGAATTGTTATTGTCTTCACCGGCAACGGCAAAGGCAAAACCACGGCGGCCTTCGGCACCGCCACGCGCGCCGTCGGGCATGGCAAAAAGGTGGGCGTGATTCAGTTTATTAAGGGCACCTGGCCAAACGGTGAGCGTAACCTGCTCGAACCGCTGGGTGTCGAATTTCAGGTGATGGCCACCGGCTTTACCTGGGACACACAAAACCGCGAAAGCGATACCGCCGCCTGCCTTCAAGCATGGCAGCACGCCGAGCGGATGCTGGCCGACCCGGCGCTGGATATGGTGCTGCTGGATGAGTTGACCTACATGGTGGCGTATGACTATTTGCCGCTGGAAAAGGTGTTAACCGCCCTGCAAAACCGCCCGCCGATGCAGACAGTGATCATTACCGGACGCGGCTGCCATCGCGATATTCTCGAGGCGGCGGATACGGTAAGCGAGCTAAGACCGGTGAAGCATGCGTTTGAGGCGGGAATAAAAGCGCAGATCGGCATCGATTATTAGCGATAAAAAAAGGGGCTTGCGCCCCTTTTTCATTAATCGTTTTTAGTGCGTCCGCCACCCGGGCGGCGATTACCACCGGCAGGCTTACCGCCAGTCGGCTGAGCGTGGCGCTTAACGGCACGGCGGATCTGATTCGCTTTCATGCGACGGCGATCTTTCTCCACCGCGACTTTTGATTGCGTCTCAGCATCCAGACCGACCAGCTCACGCAGGTAGTTAGTCTGCGCCAGATCCAGCTCGGTCCAGCCGCCGCGCGGCAGCCCTTTCGGCAACGGAATATCGCCGTAGCGTACGCGGATAAGACGGCTCACCTGCACACCGACCGCTTCCCACAGGCGACGCACTTCGCGATTGCGCCCTTCGGTCAGCGTAACGTTGTACCACTGGTTAATACCTTCACCACCGCTGAATTTAATGGTCTTAAACGCTGCCGGACCATCCTCCAGCTGCACACCGCGCGACAGATCGCGCAGCTTCGCGTCATCCACTTCGCCAAACACGCGCACGGCGTATTCGCGCTCGACTTCACGGCTCGGGTGCATCAGGCGGTTCGCCAGCTCACCGTCGGTGGTGAAAAGCAGCAGACCGCAGGTGTTGACGTCCAGACGACCGACGGCAATCCAGCGCGCACCGCGCAGTTTCGGCAGACGGTCAAACACCGTCGGGCGCCCTTCCGGATCGTTACGGGTGCAGAGCTCGCCTTCCGGTTTGTAATAAGCCAGTACGCGGCAGATCTGTTCGACGGACTCTTTCACCGAAATGAGATGACCATCGATACGGATTTTCAGCCCCGGTGTGACCTCGACGCGGTCGCCCAGCGTGGCGATTTTGCCATCAACGCTGACGCGGCCTGCCTGGATAATAGTTTCGATTTCACGGCGGGAGCCGTGGCCGGCCCGCGCCAGCACTTTCTGTAGTTTCTCGCTCATAGAGCATCCTTTATGTCGCCTTCACAGGCGTCGAATAGGGTCATCAGCCCGGCTTAAGCCGCGTCTGAAATGGCCGCGTAGTATAGCGACTTGCGCCGCTATAAGAAAGGCCTAACGTCACCGACGCCTTCACGGATCACCACCGGCGCAGCGTCGGTCAGATCGACCACCGTCGTCGGCTGCTGGCCGAGATAGCCGCCGTGAATCACCAGATCCACCAGCTTCTCCAGACGATCTTTAATTTCATCGGGATCAGACTCGGTAAACTCGCTACCCGGCAGCATCAATGACGTCGAGAGCATCGGCTCATTGAGCGTCTCCAGCAGCGCCAGCGCAATCGGGTTCGACGGTACGCGCAGACCGATGGTTTTACGCTTCTCCTGCAACAGGCGGCGCGGTACCTCTTTCGTCCCTTTCAGGATGAAGGTGTAGTTACCCGGCGTGTTGTTTTTGATCAGGCGAAACGCCACGTTATCGACGAACGCGTAGGTGGAGAGTTCGGAGAGATCGCGGCACATCAGCGTAAAGTTGTGGCCGTCCGGCAGGTGACGGATGCGGCAAATACGCTCCATCGCCCCTTTATCTTCAAGTTTGCAGCCCAGCGCGTAGCCGGAATCGGTGGGATAGACGATAACGCCGCCTTTGCGCACGATATCGACGGCCTGGTTGATTAAACGCGGCTGCGGATTATCTGGATGAATATAAAAAAACTGACTCATACAACCCTCTCTGTGTTGTTCTGCGGCTGCTCCCACGCCGACCAGACGCCATCGACGCCCGCCGGAAGCCAAAGTTTGCGTCCCAGTTCGATCCAGGGACAGGGCTGATGGAAATCAGACCCCTGCGACCCTAACAGACCAAACTGACGGGCATACTCCGCCAGCTGGGTTCGCTCATTGGGAGCCTGCTGGCATTGGGCAACTTCCATCGCCTCACCGCCGCATTGAGCAAAATGCGCCAGCAGCCTTTTAAGCCATTTGGCAGAAAGATTATAACGCCCCGGATGGGCCATTACCGCCGTTCCACCAGAATGATGAATCACATCAATGGCTTGTTCTATTGTACACCACTGAGGCGGAACGTAACCCGTTTTGCCACGGGCGAGATACTTTTTGAAAACATCGGCCATATTGCCCGCTTTGCCCTGCTCAACCAGGAAGCGGGCGAAATGGCCGCGCGTCACATTCGCCCCCTGCGCCAGGCGCATCGCCCCTTCCAGCGCGCCGGGAATATGCGCTTTCTCCAGCCGCTCAGCGATAAGCTTTGCGCGCTCGGTGCGGCGCTGTGATTGCTGCTCAAGAAAATCACGCATTGCCGGGTGGTCAATATCAATATTCAGCCCAACAATATGGATCTCGTGGTTTTCCCAAAGCGTTGAGATCTCCACCCCGCTGATTAAATTGAGATCCAGCCCGGCGCGGGCTATCTCAGCGCGGGCGGCAGGAATGGCGTCGGTAGTGTCGTGATCGGTGATCGCCAGCGTACCGATGCGCATTTCAACCGCGCGGTGCACCAGCGCCTCGGGGGAAAGCAGGCCATCAGAGGCGAGCGTGTGGCTGTGAAGATCGTAAATAATGGCGTAATTCGTGTCGCTCAAAGCGGCTCCGCTAATTCATCAAACTGCAATTTGTGACCTATCATAACGGGTAGCACACATTTTCTGAATTCATGGTTGACTTTCTTTTCATGAACCAGTTAACTAGTACGCAAGTTCACTCAACAACGGTATCGCAAAAATGAATGCACATCTCTTTAACAATCGCTGGTGGCGCACTCCCTGTTAAGGGCTTTGTGATCACGTGCGCATTCAGCATACCGATACCAGGCCCGCTTTTTTCAGCGGGCTTTTTTTTGAACAAATTAATGAGAGCGATGCAGATGCAAAAACCAGCACTCGACCTTCTGACCACCCAGGCGCGTTACCATAACAACCCGACGGCGCTGTTCCACCAGCTGTGCGATGCCCGTCCTGCAACACTGCTGCTTGAATCCGCCGACATCGACAGCAAAGACGATCTTAAAAGCCTGCTGCTGGTGGACAGCGCGCTGCGCATTACCGCATTAGGTGACACCGTCACCTTAACCGCACTGACCGCTAACGGTGCCGCCCTGCTGACACTGCTTGATACGGTGCTGCCTTCAGGCGTAGAAAACCGCGTGCTGGAAAATGGCCGTGAACTGCGCTTCCCGGCGGTCAGCCAGTTGCTTGATGAAGATGCCCGTCTCTGCTCGCTCTCGGTGTTTGATGCGTTTCGTCTGCTGCAGGGTCTGGTTGAACTGCCGGCTGATGAGCGGGAAGCGATGTTTTTCGGTGGCCTGTTTGCCTATGACCTGGTCGCGGGTTTTGAAGATCTGCCGGAGCTGAAGCACGACCGCAACTGCCCGGACTACTGCTTCTATCTCGCTGAAACCTTACTGGTGATCGACCACCAGAAAAAAGAGACGCGCATTCAGGCGAGCCTCTTTACCCCGTCTGCGAGTGAAAAAGATCGCCTGCTGCAACGCGTTGAGACGTTGCGCCAGCAGCTGGATGCGCCGGTCACGCCGCTGCCGGTAGAAACCGTTGAACATATGCAGTGCGACTGTAACCAGAGCGATGACGCGTACGGTGATGTGGTGCGCAAAATGCAAAAAGCGATTCGCGCCGGTGAAATTTTCCAGGTTGTACCGTCGCGCCGCTTCACCTTGCCCTGCCCATCGCCGCTCGCCGCGTATGAAGTGCTGAAAAAGAGCAACCCCAGCCCCTACATGTTCTTTATGCAGGATGCGGATTTCACGCTGTTCGGCGCCTCGCCGGAGAGCTCGCTGAAGTATGACGCCAGCAACCGCCAGATTGAGATCTACCCGATTGCCGGGACGCGCCCACGCGGTCGTCGCGCCGATGGTTCACTGGATCGCGATCTCGACAGCCGCATTGAGCTTGAAATGCGTACCGACCACAAAGAGCTCTCAGAACACTTGATGCTGGTTGACCTGGCACGTAACGACCTGGCACGTATCTGTACACCGGGCAGCCGTTACGTGGCGGATCTGACGAAAGTCGACCGTTACTCCTATGTGATGCACCTGGTCTCCCGCGTGGTGGGCGAGCTGCGTCACGATCTCGATGTGCTGCACGCCTATCGCGCCTGCATGAATATGGGCACCCTCAGCGGCGCGCCGAAAGTACGCGCTATGCAGCTGATTGCCGAAGCCGAAGGCACGCGCCGCGGCAGCTACGGCGGTGCGGTGGGTTACTTCACCGCCCACGGCGATCTCGATACCTGCATCGTCATCCGCTCCGCGTGGGTTGAGGATGGTATTGCCACCGTTCAGGCCGGCGCAGGCGTAGTGCTGGATTCCGTTCCGCAGTCTGAAGCCGATGAAACCCGTAACAAAGCGCGCGCGGTTCTGCGCGCAATCGCCACCGCCCACCACGCACAGGAGATTTTCTGATGGCTGACATTCTGCTGCTCGATAATATCGACTCCTTTACTTACAACCTGGCGGATCAGCTGCGCGCAAGCGGACACAATGTGGTGATTTACCGTAACCATGTTCCGGCCCAAACCTTAATTGACCGCCTGGCGACCATGCAAAACCCGGTGCTGATGCTCTCACCTGGCCCGGGCGCCCCTTCTGAAGCGGGCTGCATGCCGGAGCTGCTGACGCGTATGCGCGGCAAGCTGCCGATTATCGGCATCTGCCTCGGTCACCAGGCGATTGTGGAAGCTTATGGCGGATATGTCGGCCAGGCCGGTGAGATCCTGCATGGTAAAGCCTCCAGCATTGAACATGATGGCCAGGCGATGTTCGCGGGCCTCAGCAACCCGCTGCCGGTTGCCCGCTACCACTCGCTGGTTGGCAGTAATATTCCGGCCGGGCTCACCATCAATGCCCATTTTGATGGCATGGTGATGGCGGTGCGTCATGACGCCGATCGCGTTTGCGGCTTCCAGTTCCACCCGGAATCGATTCTCACCACCCAGGGCGCACGCCTGCTGGAGCAGACGCTGGCATGGGCGTTGCAGAAGCTGGAGCAAGCAAACACGCTGCAGCCGATCCTGGAGAAGCTCTATCAGGCCGAAACGCTGAGCCAGCAGGAGAGCCACCAGCTCTTCTCCGCAGTGGTGCGCGGTGAGCTGAAGCCGGAGCAACTGGCTGCGGCGCTGGTCAGTATGAAGATCCGCGGCGAGCAGCCGCAGGAGATTGCCGGTGCGGCGACTGCCCTGCTGGAAAATGCCGCGCCCTTCCCGCGCCCGGAATATGCTTTTGCCGATATCGTTGGCACCGGCGGCGATGGCAGCAACAGTATCAATATTTCCACTGCCAGCGCCTTTGTCGCCGCCGCCTGCGGCCTGAAGGTGGCAAAGCACGGCAACCGCAGCGTCTCAAGCCGCTCTGGTTCGTCGGATCTGCTGGCAGCGTTTGGCATCAATCTGGATATGAATGCGGATAAATCCCGCACGGCGCTTGATGATCTCGGCGTCTGTTTCCTCTTCGCGCCGAAGTACCACACCGGGTTTCGCCACGCGATGCCGGTTCGCCAGCAGTTAAAGACCCGTACGCTGTTTAACGTACTGGGGCCACTGATCAACCCGGCGCACCCGCCGCTGGCGCTGATTGGCGTTTACAGCGCCGAACTGGTGCTGCCGATTGCCGAAACCCTGCGTGTGCTCGGTTATCAGCGTGCGGCGGTGGTACACAGCGGCGGAATGGATGAGGTGTCGCTACATGCGCCGACGGTGGTTGCCGAACTGCACGAGGGGGAAATCAGGAGCTATCAGCTAACGGCGGCTGACTTCGGCCTGACCCCATACCACCAGCAGGCGCTGGCGGGCGGCACGCCGGAAGAAAACCGTGACATTCTGACCCGCTTATTACAAGGTAAAGGCGAGCCTGCTCACGAGGCTGCCGTCGCCGCCAACGTCGCCATGTTGATGCGGCTGCACGGCAAAGAAGATCTGAAGGCTAACGCGCAGCAGGTACTGGACGTCCTGCACAGCGGGGCCGCTTACGACAAAGTCACCGCACTTGCGGCAAGAGGGTAAACAATGCAGACCGTTTTAGCGAAAATCGTCGCCGACAAAGCTGTATGGGTTGCGGCGCGCAAGGAGCAACAACCGCTGGCCTCTTTTCAGAACGAGGTGCAGCCGAGCACACGCCACTTCTATGATGCACTGCGTGGAACACATACCGTGTTTATCCTCGAGTGCAAAAAAGCGTCGCCCTCGAAAGGGGTGATCCGCGCAGATTTCGACCCGGCGCGCATTGCGGATATCTATCAGCATCACGCCTCGGCAATCTCGGTGCTGACCGATGAGAAATATTTCCAGGGTAGCTTCGACTTCCTGCGTATCGTCAGCGAAATCGCGCCGCAGCCGGTGCTGTGCAAAGACTTTATTATCGATGCCTACCAGATTTACCTGGCGCGCCACTACCATGCCGACGCCTGCCTGTTAATGCTCTCGGTACTGGATGATGAGCAGTACCGCACGCTTTCCGCCGTGGCGCACAGCCTCAATATGGGCGTGCTGACAGAAGTGAGTAATGAAGAGGAGCTGGAGCGCGCAATCGCGCTGGGCGCCAAAGTTGTCGGCATTAATAACCGCGATCTGCGCGATCTCTCTATCGATCTTAACCGCACCCGTGAACTGGCCCCGCGTCTTGGCGCAGGCGTCACGGTAATCAGCGAGTCCGGCATCAACACCTATGCGCAGGTGCGTGAACTGAGCCACTTTGCCAACGGTTTTCTGATTGGCTCCGCGCTGATGTCTCACGACGATCTGGATGCAGCGGTAAAACGCGTCCTGCTGGGTGAAAACAAAGTGTGCGGCCTGACCCGCGCTGAAGATGCGCAGGCAGCATATGACGCCGGAGCGCTTTATGGCGGGCTGATTTTTGTTGCCGCCTCACCGCGCGCGGTGAGCGTTGAGCAGGCAGAAAAAGTGATGCAGGGCGCGCCCCTGAATTATGTTGGCGTGTTCCGTAATGCCCCTGTCGAGGAAGTTGTGGCGACCGCAGCTAAACTTAAGCTGAGTGCCGTTCAGTTGCATGGCGATGAAGATCAAGCCTACATCTCCTCCCTGCGCACACAGCTTGGCAAGCAGACGCAAATCTGGAAAGCCCTGAGCGTCACCACCACACTGCCGCCGCGCAACCTTGAGCACGTCGATAAATATGTGCTGGATAACGGCCAGGGCGGCACGGGCAAAAGTTTTGACTGGTCACTGCTGACCGGCGAAACGCTCGACAATGTGCTGCTGGCGGGCGGCCTGGGCGCGGATAACTGCGTACAGGCAGCGAAAGCTGGCTGTGCCGGATTAGATTTCAATTCTGGCGTAGAGTCGGAGCCGGGTATTAAAGACGCCAGCAAACTGGCCTCGGTGTTCCGTACGCTGCGTGCATATTAAGGAAGCAAGATGACGACACTACTGAACCCCTACTTTGGCGAATTTGGCGGCATGTATGTTCCGCAAATTCTGATGCCCGCGCTGCGCCAGCTGGAAGAGGCGTTTGTCAGCGCGCAGAGCGATGCAGCGTTCCAGCAGCAGTTTAATGACCTGCTGAAAAACTACGCCGGTCGCCCGACGGCGCTGACAAAATGTCAGAACCTGACCGCCGGCACCCGCACCACCCTTTATCTTAAGCGTGAAGATCTGCTCCACGGCGGCGCGCACAAAACTAACCAGGTGCTCGGCCAGGCGCTGCTCGCCAAACGGATGGGCAAAACCGAGATTATCGCCGAAACCGGCGCGGGACAGCATGGCGTGGCCTCTGCGCTTGCCAGCGCCCTGCTTGGACTGAAGTGCCGCATCTATATGGGCGCAAAAGATGTTGAGCGCCAGTCGCCAAACGTCTTCCGTATGCGACTGATGGGCGCGGAAGTGATCCCGGTACACAGCGGTTCAGCCACCCTGAAAGATGCCTGCAACGAAGCGCTGCGCGACTGGTCCGGCAGCTACGAAACCGCGCACTATATGCTCGGCACCGCAGCCGGCCCGCACCCCTTCCCGACCATTGTGCGCGAGTTCCAGCGCATGATCGGCGAAGAGACCAAAGCGCAGATCCTTGAAAGAGAGGGACGTCTGCCGGATGCGGTGATCGCCTGCGTTGGTGGCGGCTCTAACGCCATCGGGATGTTTGCCGATTTTATCGAAGAGAGCGCCGTCGGCCTGATTGGCGTGGAACCAGCGGGTCACGGCATTGAGTCTGGCGAACATGGCGCACCGCTGAAACATGGCCGCGTCGGCATCTACTTCGGCATGAAATCGCCGATGATGCAGACGGAAGACGGGCAGATTGAGGAGTCCTACTCCATCTCCGCCGGGCTTGATTTCCCGTCAGTCGGGCCGCAGCACGCCCATCTCAACAGCACCGGTCGCGCTGAATATGTCTCGATTACCGATGATGAAGCGCTGGAGGCGTTTAAAACGCTCTGCCGCCATGAAGGCATTATCCCGGCACTGGAGTCCTCTCATGCGCTGGCGCACGCGCTGAAGATGATGCGCGAGAACCCTGAGAAGGAGCAGTTGCTGGTGGTTAACCTCTCCGGGCGCGGCGACAAAGATATCTTCACCGTCCATGACATTCTGAAAGCGCGAGGCGAAATCTGATGGAACGCTATGACAACCTCTTCAACCAGCTCAACGCGCGCCGGGAAGGTGCCTTTGTCCCGTTTGTCACCCTTGGCGATCCGGAACCTGGCCTATCGCTGCAAATTATCGATGCGCTGATCGAAGGCGGCGCGGATGCGCTGGAGCTGGGCATCCCCTTCTCCGATCCGCTGGCAGATGGCCCGACCATTCAGAGTGCCACGCTGCGCGCCTTCGCTGCGGGCGTTACGGTGGGTCACTGTTTTGAAATGCTGGCGGCGATCCGCCAGAAGCATCCGACCATTCCGATTGGCCTGTTGATGTATGCCAACCTGGTCTTTAGCCGCGGCGTTGATGAGTTTTACGCCCAGTGTGCCAGCGTTGGTGTCGATTCGGTGCTGGTCGCCGACGTGCCGATTGAGGAGTCTGCCCCGTTCCGCCAGGCGGCGATGCGCCATAATATCGCGCCTATCTTTATCTGCCCGCCAAATGCCGATGATGATCTGCTGCGCCAGATTGCCTCTTACGGTCGCGGTTACACCTACCTGCTGTCGCGCGCTGGCGTGACCGGTGCGGAGAACCGCGCGGCGCTGCCGCTGCATCATCTGGTGGAGAAACTGACGGAGTATCATGCTGCGCCTGCGCTGCAGGGCTTTGGCATCTCCGCACCGGATCAGGTGGCTTCCGCAATTGAAGCCGGTGCCGCAGGGGCAATTTCCGGATCGGCGATTGTGAAGATTATCGAGAGCAACCTGGATAACCCGACCACAATGCTGGCCGAGCTGAAAGGGTTTGTGCAACGCCTGAAAGCCGCCACGCTGGCGAGCTAAGGGCGTAAAAAACGGAAACGGGTCTGCAAAGGCCTGTTTCCGTTATTACCATCAGAAGCGGTAACCAGCAGAGAACATAAACACCCACGGATCGAGACGGGTATGCACACTCTGCTGAACGCCGTTCTGTTTGAAGCGCACATCGGTATCGATATCCATCCACCACACCGACATGTTGATCAGCCAGTCGCGGTTAATCAGATAATCCACGCCCGCCTGCCCCGCTACGCCCCACGAATCCTTCAGGCTCAAATCAGAGAGCCCTGCGGCTTTGCCGGTGGAGTTAAATTTCTCATCGAAAAAGGTGGTGTAGTTGATACCGGCGCCAAGGTAGGGGCGCACTTTGCTCTGGGCATCAAAGAAGTACCACTGCGCCATCAGCGAAGGCGGCAGATGGCTTACGGTAGCCAGGTCGCCGGTCGGTGCGGTGCCAACGTGGTGGCGGAACGGCGTTGCGGCCAGCAGTTCAATACCGACGTTGTCGGTCGCCATCCATGTCATGGTCAGGCCAAGCTGCGTATTGTTATCGACGTTGAAACTGCCCAGCGCGCCCAAAACGTTATCTGAACCTTCCGTTGGACGGACGGTGGCCGAACCGGCCCGGATGAAAAACTCGCCTGCGTCGTGCGCGTATGCTACCCCGGAAAGGGTGCTCAGGATCAGTGCTGCCACGGCTAACTTCTTCATATCCACTCCATGTTTGAGGTTTTATCGCCGCGCACTATACCTGGTATTAGGTAGGATGTGATCCAATCCGGATCACACTTAACCCTGTAATTTAACATTCATTGATCTGGGTTAATTTTTGCGTTTCGTTACACTCCTTAACTTTTGTTGTTGCATCAATTTTTGCCTTATGAAGGCAAAAAAATATTCTTTTCGCCCCCTCTTGTGCGCCCGTTTGAGCAGCGATAATTTATCTGCCTGACTTTTCCTGTTGATGCGTCGTTAAATGCAGGTGCGCTATGAGTGATCTCAACCCGTGCATGTCGTGCGGAGCCTGTTGTGCGTATTTTCGTGTCTCTTTCTACTGGGCTGAAGCGGATGATGCTGGCGGCCCGGTTCCGGTTCAGTTAACTGAGCCTCTCACCCCATTTTTGCGCTGTATGAGCGGAACCAATCAAAAACAGAGCCGCTGTGTGGCGCTGGTCGGTACGCCGGGGGAAAACGCCTCCTGCAGCATTTATGCGCAACGCCCCTCGCCGTGCCGTGAATTTCAGATGTCAGGCGAAGCGGGCCAGGTGAATGAAGCCTGCGATCGGGCGCGGGCGCGCTACGGTTTAGCGCCCCTTTACAAAGATATGCTTTTCCATACAAGCCGCGATGCTGCCACTGAGGGGCTATTCGGGGTACAATCGCCCGTCAATTAATATCGCCATACTCAAGGAGAGTGCATGTCTATCACGGCGAAATCCGTTTACCGTGACACGGGGGATTTTCTTCGTTACCAGTTCATTACAATCTTACTGATTGTGCTGTCGTGTACCGTTATCACCGCAGTCATCGGGCACGTCCTTTCACCCAGTGAAGAGCAGTTCTCCAGCGTAATGGATGCTGACAACCTGGCGGAAACAAATAATCCATTCGAGCTGGTGCAGAGTATGACGCTGGAACAGCAAAAGATGCTGTTACACACCTCGGCTGCGGCAACGGTTGCCGGATTGACGGGGTATGCGCTGCTGATAGGCGCGCTGGTTGTGCTGATGCAAAGGGTTACAGCCCGGCAGCCTGTCAGCGCGTTAAGTGCAATGGGTGCCAGCGTGCCGACGGCACCGAAGCTCTTTTTACTGCTTCTGCTGACCATTTTTATCGTGCAACTCGGCATGCTGTTCCTTTACGTTCCGGGCATATTTCTGGCTATTTTCCTCGCCCTTGCACCGATTCTGCTGGTGCAGGAAAAAATGGGCGTCTTTGCCTCGATGCGTAGCAGTATGCGCTTTAGCCGGGCAAATATGCGTTTCGTCGCTCCGCCGGTAGTAGCCTGGCTGCTGACGAAATTTCTGATGCTGAGATATGGTCACCATCTCATCGCGTTTTCGCCGGAAGGTGGCGCGATAATTGCCAATGCACTGAGTAATCTCTTCTCGGCAGTGCTACTGATTTACCTTTTCCGCCTCTATATGCTGATGCGCAAATAATTATCCCGGTCCCCCCTTCGGGTGACCCTTTTGATGGAATCGTAGAATGAAGCAGTTTCTTGATTTTCTTCCGCTGGCGCTCTTTTTTGTGGTCTACAAGATGTACGACATTTTCACCGCCACCAAGGTGCTGATTGTCGCCTCGGCCATCGTGCTGATCTACTGCTGGATCCGCTATCGCAAGGTAGAAAAAGTTGCGCTGATTACCTTTGTGCTGGTCGCCGTGTTTGGCGGGCTGACAATTAAATTCCATGACGTGGAATTTATTAAGTGGAAAGTGACGGTGATCTACGGTCTGTTTGCCACAGCGCTGCTCTTCAGCCAGTGGGTGATGAAGAAGACGCTTATCCAGCGCATGCTGGGCAAAGAGCTGACGCTGCCCGACGCCGTCTGGTCGAAGCTCAATATCGCCTGGGCGCTCTTCTTTATCGTCTGCGGGCTGGCGAATATCTATATCGCGTTCTGGCTGCCGTTTGACGTGTGGGTCAATTTCAAGGTCTTTGGCCTGACGATCCTCACCCTGCTGTTCACCGTGCTGAGCGGCGTCTATATCTACCGGCACATGCCGGCGCAGGATGAGAAATCCTGATGCTGAAAGCCAGGCGCAATGCCTGGCTTTTTTCTTTCCGAACCTCCCACATTCGTAGTAGCATCCCGCCGGAAATCCCTCATCACAGAAGAGATAACAATGACAACGCCTTCAACTGCGCCTCAGGGCGAACTTGTACTACGCACACTCGCAATGCCCGCCGATACCAACGCTAACGGCGATATTTTTGGCGGCTGGTTGATGTCGCAAATGGATATGGGCGGCGCCATTCAGGCAAAAGAGATCGCCCACGGGCGCGTAGTGACCGTGCGGGTAGACGGCATGACCTTCCTGCGCCCGGTCGCGGTTGGCGATGTGGTCTGCTGCTACGCCCGCTGCGTCAAACGCGGCAATACTTCCATTACGATTAACGTCGAAGTGTGGGTGAAAAAAGTGATGTCTGAACCGATTGGTCAGCGTTATAAAGCCACCGAAGCGCTGTTTATCTATGTCGCGGTGGACAATGAAGGCAAACCGCGCCCGCTGCCCGCACAGCCATAAAAAAAGCCTCCGCAAGGAGGCTTTTCTCTTATTCCATCGAAGTGCTGCCATCAAGGCGGAATACCACGTTGACGATCAGCCCCGAGCCGGGCTTACCGGCCTCATAGCGCCATTTGCGCATTGCGGCTTTCACTTCGCGCTCAAACATATTCGCCGGCTGCGCCGAGAGGATCTGCACGTTCTCAACACGTCCATCCGCCGTGACGTCAAATTTCACTCTTACACGCCCTTCAATGCGCAGCGCCTGCGCACGCGGTGGATATTGCGGCTGGTTGCGGCTTAATGCGCGCGGGCCTGCCGGAACCGACGGTGCCGGTTTTGTCGCGGTGGAGGTCGTGGTGCTTGCCGCCGGACGCGACGGAGCACTGTTCTCAAACGGATTCGCCTGCTGCGGCTCAACCGGCTTACTTTCGCGCTTCGGCTGCTCCACTTTTTTCACCGGCTTGGGTTTAGGCTTCGGTTTGGGTTTGGGCTTTGGCTTCTCAATCACCACCGGCGCCTCTTTAGGCGGCTCGGGGATCGGCTCTGGCTCGACGACCGGTTCGGGTTCAGGCTCAACAACCGGCTGCGGCGGTGCCGGGGCGGGAGCAGGCTCCAGCTCCGCAGGCGAGACCATAGTGACAGAGATAGGCTGCGCGGGTGCGGGCAGTTCAACAACCTGATGTACCGAGGTATAAAGCAGACCCGCCACAACAGCACCGTGAATGGCGACGGAGAGCAGCGTCGGCCAGGGAAAGCGGCGAGGTAAATCCAGGGTCATTGAAGTCATAATCATGTCAGTTAAAAAACCAGGGCTCGATTTTAAATGCAAATAGCAATCATATTCAACAAGCCAGCCTGGTGCAGATCAAATTTATCACTGAAGCGGGTAAAAAAGCCCCGTTAATTGGCAGGGTTGCCTGCCCGTTGCAATCTTTGCATTGCAGTCACTGCACCTTTCACTTACGTTATGCCTTTCTGAAAAGACAGGAGCTTGCTCTGTGCTATACGTTATTTTTGCTGAAGATATTGCCGATTCTCTGGAAAAACGCCTCTCCGTACGTCCGGCCCACCTTGCACGTCTGCAACTGCTGCGTGATGAAGGCCGTCTGTTAACCGCAGGCCCACTGCCGGCAGTCGACAGTAACGATCCTGGTGTTGCCGGGTTTAGCGGCTCAACGGTGATTGCTGAGTTTGAATCGCTGGAAGCGGCGGAATCCTGGGCGGAAGCCGATCCCTACGTGGCGGCGGGCGTCTATCAGAGTGTCACGGTCAAACCCTATAAAAAAGTTTTCTAAGTCAGTCCGGGGCAATGCAGGTCATTGCCCCGCATGGCTTCAGCGCTTGCTTAGCGCTAACCGGGTAGCAAAAAGCAGGAATACGATACCCGTGCAGCGATCCATCCAGCGGATCACACGCGGCTTGCGCAGGAAGGTTGCCAGTGGCCGGGTCGCCGAAATCAGTGCCGTTGACCAGCATGTGCCAATCAGTACATGAATAATCACCAGGCCAAATGTCCAGGCAATAAGCGGTTGCCCGTGAGGGATAAACTGCGGCAGAAACGAAACGTAAAAAATCCCTACCTTCGGATTAAGTACATTGCCAAGCATCCCTTTGATAAACCAGTTCTGCGAAGGGTTCTCAACGCTATTGATACCGGTCAATGCCCCGCGCGGACGCAGCAACATAGTTAACCCCAACCAGCATAAGTACGCGGCACCGCAATATTTGAGGACGTTGTACGCCAGTTCTGAAACGGCAATTAGCGCCCCAAGTCCGAATGCCACCATTGCACCCCAGATCAGGCAGCCGGCATTAATCCCCATCTGCGCCTGAAAAGCCTGTTTACGCCCTTCTACCGAGGCTGTGCGCAAGATCAGCGCGGTATCAAGACCCGGCGTGAGCGTTAGGAGCGTAGCGGCAAAGGTAAACGCCATAAGGCTGTCGATCACGGACATCATCTCTCTTCTGAAACTAAGGGGCTAAAAACGACCGCGGGCACCTTTTCGGTGCCCGGGATTCAGATATCGTAGATGGCAAACAGCAGCACATTACGATGGCGATTAACGCCGCATTTCCTGATGCTGTGGATTCGCATATTACGGCGGGACTGCGCTTCCAGCCAGCGCGCTTTCCGGCGGCCAACCTGACGCAGCATACGCCAGCGCCCCACTTCCGTTCGACTACGCTTCATTGTTACAACTCTATACAAAATAGAAGCCGCCATTATAGTCTGTCGCCTCTTTCAGGCCAGCGCTTTTCGGCGTTTTTATTTGCCAGATGAATTCGTATGCGTAAACTCAACCAATACAGATTGTAAAAGGATTTTTGTCGATGTCCGCGTTTTACACCGTAATGAGTTGGCTCATTGTTGTTGGTTACTGGTTGCTTATTGCTGGTGTTACGCTGCGTATTCTGATGAAGCGCCGGGCGGTCACGTCGGCCATGGCGTGGCTGCTTGTCATCTATATCCTGCCGCTGGTGGGCATTATCGCTTACCTCTCGCTGGGCGAGCTGCATCTCGGTAAACGGCGCGCCGAGCGTGCGCGGGCAATGTGGCCCTCAACCGCTAAATGGCTCAGCGATCTTAAACACTTCAACCATATCTTCGCCACCGAGAACAGCAGCGTTGCCTCCTCGCTGTTTAAGCTGTGCGAGCGCCGCCAGGGTATCGCCGGGGTCAAAGGTAATCAGTTGCAACTGCTGACCTCCTCAGATGACGTGATGCAGGCGCTGATCCGCGATATCCAGCTCGCCCGCCACAATATCGAGATGGTTTTCTATATCTGGCAGCCCGGCGGTATGGCCGACCAGGTGGCAGAGTCGCTGATGGCGGCAGCGCGCCGCGGTGTGCACTGCCGTCTGCTGCTGGACTCGGCAGGCAGCGTCACCTTCTTCCGCAGCCCGTGGGCGGGAATGATGCGCAATGCGGGCATTGATGTCGTTGAAGCGCTGAAGGTCAATCTGATGCGTGTCTTCCTGCGCCGCATGGACTTGCGCCAGCACCGGAAAATCGTACTGATCGATAACTATATTGCCTATACCGGCAGCATGAACATGGTCGATCCGCGTTACTTTAAACAGGACTCCGGCGTCGGTCAGTGGGTCGACCTGATGGCGCGCATGGAGGGCCCTATCGCCACGGCTATGGGCATCGTCTACTCCTGCGACTGGGAGATTGAGACCGGCAAGCGCATTCTGCCGCCGCCGCCTGATGCCAATATCATGCCGTTTGAAGAGGCCAGCGGGCACACTATTCACACCATTGCATCGGGTCCTGGCTTCCCGGAGGATTTGATCCACCAGGCGCTGTTGACGGCGGTATATGCGTCGCGTGAATATTTGATCATGACCACCCCCTACTTTGTCCCGAGCGACGATCTGCTGCATGCGATTTGCACCGCCGCGCAGCGTGGAGTGGATGTGAGCATTATTCTGCCGCGCAAAAATGATTCCGTGCTGGTCGGCTGGGCCAGCCGCGCATTCTTTACTGAGCTGCTGGCCGCCGGGGTGAAGATCTACCAGTTTGAAGGTGGATTGCTGCATACCAAGAGCGTGCTGGTCGACGGCGAGCTAAGCCTGGTCGGCACGGTGAACCTCGATATGCGTAGCCTGTGGCTCAACTTTGAGATTACGCTGGTGATTGACGACGCGGGATTTGGCGGCGATCTGGCGGCGGTGCAGGATGATTACATCTCCCGCTCGCGCTTGCTGGATGCGCGCTTGTGGGTAAAACGGCCCTTCTGGCACCGCATTGCTGAACGACTGTTTTACTTCTTTAGTCCGTTGCTGTAAAACGTGCCCAACAGACGTGATGAGGTAACTTATGGAAATGGACCTGAATAACCGCCTGACGGAAGATGAAACGCTTGAGCAAGCGTATGACATCTTCCTGGAACTGGCGGCGGACAACCTGGATCCGGCGGACATCATTCTTTTCAACCTGCAGTTTGAAGAGCGTGGCGGTGCAGAACTGTTCGATCCCGGCGAGGACTGGCAGGAGCATGTGGATTACGATTTAAACCCGGATTTCTTTGCTGAGGTAGTGATTGGCCTGGCGGAGACGGACGGCGGTGAGCTGAATGATGTCTTTGCGCGCGTGCTGCTGTGCCGCGAGAAAGACCATAAGCTGTGCCATATTCTCTGGCGCGAATAAGCACCGAAAAGAAAAAGGGCTGACAACGTGTCAGCCCTTTTTTTATGCCTCGCTTAAAGCGGGTCGACCTTCAGGCAGGAGACTGCGTGGCGGAAGCTGCCCTCCAGCACCGGACGGGTTTTCGCACACTCCGGCCCGGCAATCGGGCAACGGGTGCGGAAGACGCAGCCCGATGGCGGGTTGATCGGCGATGGCAGATCCCCCTCCAGCAGCTGGATAGTTTTGTTCTTCTCGACATCCGGATCGGGCACCGGCACCGCTGACATCAGCGCTTTGGTGTAAGGGTGCAGCGGATTTTGGTACACCTCATCATAGGTGCCCAGCTCTACCGCATGGCCCAGGTACATCACCAGCACGCGGTCGGAGATGTGCTTAACCACCGCCAGATCGTGGGCAATAAAGATCAGCGACAGCCCCATTTCACGCTGTAACTGCTGCAGCAGGTTGACTACCTGCGCCTGAATTGACACGTCGAGCGCGGAGACTGGCTCATCGCAGATAATCAATTTCGGCTCAAGGATCAGCGCGCGTGCGATGCCGATACGCTGGCATTGACCGCCGGAGAACTCATGGGGATAGCGGTTGATCAGGTTAGGCAGCAGGCCGACCTTCATCATCATCGCTTTGACGCGGTCTTTCACTTCCTGACGCGGCATCTTCGGATGGTAGGTGCGCAGCGGCTCGGCGATGATTTCACCGATGGTCATACGCGGGTTCAGCGAGGCCAGTGGATCCTGGAAAATCATCTGGATATCGCTGCGTACGGCGCGCCACTCATCCGGCTTCATGCCCAGCAGATCGCGCCCCAGCCAGGCCACTTTCCCGTCGGTCGCTTTCACCAGGCCAATAATCGCGCGCGCGAAGGTTGATTTGCCGCAGCCGGATTCACCGACCACGCCAAGGGTTTCGCCTTCATAAAGGCGCAGCGTTACGCCATCGACCGCTTTCAGGGTTTTCGGCGGCTGCCAGAACCACTGTCTGCCATCTTTAATATCGAAATGCACCTTCAGATCGGCGATTTCGAGCAGCACTTTTCTCTCTTCGGTTACGGCGTTCATACTAACTCCTCCACCGGCTTAAAGCAGGCGCGCAGACGGCCCGGCGCAAACTCTTCCAGCGGCGGCGCGTTATGACAGATCTCCATCGCGTGCGGACAGCGCGGCTGGAACGGGCAACCTTTCGGCAGACGCAGCAGGTTTGGCGGGTTGCCCGGAATGGTCAGCATCGCTTCACCATCGGCATCCAGGCGCGGCACCGCATGCAGCAGGCCGATAGAGTACGGGTGTGAAGGCTGATAGAAGACATCGCGCGCTTTGCCATACTCCATGGTTCGACCGGCATACATCACCAGCACTTTATCGCAGATGCCCGCCACTACGCCGAGGTCATGGGTGATCATGATAATCGCGGTGTTGAATTCGCGCTTCAGCTCATTGAGCAGCGTCATAATCTGCGCCTGCACGGTAACGTCGAGGGCGGTGGTCGGTTCGTCGGCAATCAGCAGCTTTGGCCTGCACATCAGCGCCATGGCGATCATTACGCGCTGACGCATCCCGCCGGAGAACTCATGCGGGTACATGCGCATGCGCTTACGCGCTTCCGGCATTTTGACCGCGTCGAGCATTTTTACCGACTCCTCAAACGCTTCGGCTTTGTTCATGCCTTTGTGCAGCATCAACACTTCCATCAGCTGTTCGCCAACGCGCATGTACGGGTTCAGCGAGGTCATCGGATCCTGGAAAATCATCGAGATCTGCTCGGCGCGCAGTTTGTTCAGCGCATGTTCCGGCAGATTCAGTATCTCTTTGCCATTAAACAGCGCCGAGCCACCAATACGCCCGTTGGAAGCCAGCAGCCCCATCAGGGCAAATGCGGTCTGGGATTTACCGGAGCCCGATTCGCCCACGATGCCCAGCGTCTCGCCTGCGCGCAGGGAGAAGTTCAGGTCGTTGACCGCGGTGACATCGCCATCCGGCGTGCCAAAGGTCACACGGAGATCTTTCACATCCAGCAGGAGGTCCGTTTGCTGCCGCGTCGTTGACGCTACTACGGTTTCAGTCATGCTCATAACGGCACTCCTTAACGATCTTTCGGGTCGAGGGCATCACGCAGGCCATCGCCGATAAAGTTGAAACAGAACAGGGTGATCACAAGGAAACCCGCCGGGAAGAGCAGCAACCATGGAGAAACCTCCATTGAGTTTGCGCCATCGCTTAACAGCGCGCCCCAGCTGCTGAGCGGCTCCTGCGTACCGAGGCCGAGGAAGCTCAGGAAGGATTCGAACAGGATCATGCTCGGCACCAGCAGCGAGGCATACACCACCACCACGCCCAGCACGTTCGGCACGATATGGCGCATCACGATATTGGCGGTAGAGACCCCACCCACCTGCGCCGCTTCGATAAACTCTTTACGCTTCAGGCTCAGGGTCTGGCCGCGCACAATACGCGCCATATCCAGCCAGGAGACCATTCCGATAGCCACAAAGATCAGCAGGATGTTCTGCCCGAAAAAGGTGACCAGCAGGATAACGAAGAACATAAACGGGAAGGAGTTGAGGATCTCCAGCAGACGCATCATCACCGAGTCGGTTTTGCCGCCCAGGTAGCCAGAGAGCGAACCGTAGAGCGTACCGAGAACTACCGCCACCAGCGCCGCGGCGATGCCGACCATCAGCGAGATACGCCCGCCGATAGCCACACGCACCAGCAGATCGCGCCCGGAGGAGTCGGTGCCGAAATAGTGCCCTGACTCCATATCCGGCGCGTTAGACATCATCGCCCAGTCGGTATCAAAGTAGCTGAACTGCGACAGCATTGGTGCCAGCGTCACGAACAGCGCAATCAGCACCAGTACAAACAGGCTGGCGACCGCTGCGCGGTTGTGCATAAAGCGACGACGCGCGTCCTGCCAAAGACTACGCCCTTCGACTTCGAGTTTCTCACTGAAGTTTTCCAGCGCCTCGCTGTTTTTCTTACTTAACATCATGGCGAACTCCAGTCTCAATAACGAATTTTCGGATCGATGATGGCGTAGAGCACATCAACAATCGCGTTGAAGGTGATGGTCAGCGCGCCGACCAGAATCGTCAGGCTCAGCACCAGCGAGTAGTCGCGGTTAAGCGCGCCGTTCACGAACAGCTGACCGATACCCGGCAAGCCATAAATCGTTTCGATAACCATGGAGCCAGTAATGATGCCGACAAAAGCCGGGCCCATATAGGAGAGCACGGGCAGCAGCGCCGGTTTCAGCGCGTGACGGAAGATGATCCGGCGCATCGGCAGCCCTTTCGCGCGCGCGGTGCGGATGAAGTTGGAGTGCAGCACTTCAATCATTGAACCACGGGTGATACGCGCGATGCTGGCGATATAGGCGAGCGAGAGCGCGACCATCGGCAGGATCATAAATTTAGGTGCCCCGCCATTCCAGCCGCCGGCCGGTAACCACTGCAGCACAATGGCAAATATCATCACTAACAGAGGAGCGACAACGAAGCTGGGTATCACTACCCCGGTCATGGCTAACCCCATTACCGTGTAGTCCCATTTGGTGTTCTGGTTCAAGGCGGCAATAACGCCTGCCGTCACGCCGAACACAATCGCGAGGATAAACGCCGCGGCGCCCAATTTGGCGGAAACCGGGAAGCTCGCCGCTACCAGGTCATTCACGGTGTAATCTTTGTATTTAAACGACGGACCAAAATCCAGATGCGCCAGCTGTTTCAGGTAGCTGAAATACTGGGTGGTGATGGGATCGTTCAAATGGTATTTCGCCTCGATATTGGCCATTACTTCCGGCGCAAGCGCACGTTCACCGGTAAAAGGACTTCCCGGCGCAAGACGCATCATAAAGAACGAAATCGTAATCAGAATAAAGAGTGTTGGAATCGCTTCAAGAAAGCGACGCAGGATAAATTTCAACATTGCCCGTACCTTCTGGCCTGTGCCTTTTACACATTCTCTTTCAGACGACCCAGGTGCCGTCTGCGACCGATGTGTGTTCTGGTGCGATAAAAATAAGACACTGTGAGGCAGGTTACCCTGCCCCACTCATTGCCATTAATGCTTGATAATATACAAGTTTTTCACGTAGATATTATCTAACGGGTCTTTACCGGTGTAGCCACCCACCCACGGTTTCACCAGACGGGCGTTCACGTAGTAGTAGACCGGAACGATGGCGGAGTCTTTATCAAGCTGCTGTTCAGCTTTGGAGTAAAGCTCAGCGCGCTGCGCTTCGTCGGTCACTTTCAGCGTGTCGCCGATCAGCTTGTCAAACGCCGGGCTCTTATAGTGCGCGGTGTTGTTCGAGCTGTCTGAAAGCATGGTGTTCAGGAAGGAGGTCGGCTCATTGTAATCCGCGCACCAGCCGGCACGTGCAACATCAAAGGTGCCCTGATGGCGCGTGTCGAGGAAGGTTTTCCACTCCTGGTTCTCCAGCTTGACGTTGGCACCGAGGTTTTTCTTCCAGATCGAGGCAACGGCAATCGCCAGTTTTTTGTGCAGATCGGAGGTGTTATACAGCAGGCTGAAGCTCAGCGGTTTGTCGGCTGTGTAACCCGCTTCGGCGAGCAGTTTTTTCGCTTCGGCGTTACGCTGCTCCTGGGTCATTTTGAACCAGGCCGGTTCGGTCAGTTTTGCACCATCGGTATACGGCGGGGTGTAGCTGTAAGCAGGCAGGTCGCCCTGGTTTTTCACTTTATTAACGATGATATCGCGGTCCAGCGCCAGTTTAAGGGCGGTACGCACGCGAACGTCAGTGAATGGCGCTTTCTGGTTGTTGATCTCGTAGTAATAAGTACAGAGGTACGGATCGACGTGAACTTCTTTCGGGATCTCTTTTTTCAATTTCTGGAACAGTTCAATCGGCATGTTGTTATAGGTCATGTCGATTTCGCCGCTGCGGTAGCGGTTAACGTCCGTCACTTCTGCCGAGATTGGCAGGTAGGTCACCTGGGTAATAACGGTTTTGTCGTTGTCCCAGTAATTGGTGTTGCGCTCAAGAACGATACGTTCGTTGACCACCCAATCTTTCAGCTTGTAAGCGCCGTTGGTAACGATATTTGCAGGCTGGGTCCACTTATCGCCAAATTTTTCAATCGCGGCTTTTGGCACAGCGGAAACGGACGGGTGAACCAGCAGTTTATAGAAATAGGGAACCGGCTCGCTCAGCGTGACTTCGAAGGTATTATCATCGATCGCTTTTACGCCCAATTCGCTGGTCGGTTTTTTACCGGCGATAACATCATCGATATTGGCGATATGGCCATATTGCAGATAGCTGGCGTACGGAGAAGCCGTTTTAGGATCTGCCAGGCGCTGCCAGCTATAGACGAAGTCATGGGCGGTAACCGGGGTGCCGTCTGACCATTTTGCGTTTTTACGCAGATGGAATGTCCAGACTTTAAAATCTTTGTTTTCCCATTTTTCAGCAACACCGGCAGTCGGGTGGCCTTCAACATCGGAAATAAGCAGACCTTCAAACAGGTCACGGCTAACGTTTGATTCCGGAACGCCCTCGATTTTATGCGGATCGAGAGATTGCACTTCGGCACCGTTATTGCGCACCAGCGTCTGTTTTTCCGCCAGTTGAACGCCAGCCGGTACGTCGGCCGCGAAGGCGGCGTTACCGGAAATTAGCGCTGCTAAAATACCCGCTGCAACTACGCTTTTCTTTGTGATGATGGACATTGTGTTGTGACTCCAATCATTATAATTACCGACATTTATGCCAGCTGTATCATCCCCTGTTCGGGGGCCTGAATAGCGCAGGAGCTTTTGGCGCTTTCAGACATCTTTTTTTTACTTCTGCTATCACCGACTTTTTTATTACGGATCGCTCGAACGGCAATCTCGCGTCGATTCATTAACGCGCCTCCCCTGTCGAGACGCGTTGTATTCATGCTATTTATTTTCTAATTGAAAACGATTCTCAACAAATCGCTTTACGCTGTAAATTATGAGGCTGATAAAGACATTCGCCGGAAAATAACAAATGCCCGAGACCGCCGCCAATACATTTTGCAAATTTGTTAACCATTTCTCTTTTACGGCGTAGCGACAGCCGCAGCGAGATGACGACTGCGTCTCCCTGTTGGTTTTTTCTTATGAATTATCAATCAGATAAAGAAGTATCACCGCCTTGTGATACTTGTTGGCTGCCTTCACAGAGATTTGCACAAAAAATCAACAATTGACTACTTTTTAGCACATTACTCTGCGAGGAGATTGAAAGTACTAATATCATTTCGATAATGACTCGGCAAGCCCAATAGTATGATGTGAGAGAAATAACAGAGTTAATTGCTCAAAATGCAGACATTAATGATTCATGAAACTTATAATTCTATGATAGAAAACAGCTTTTCTGATTATTGTAATTTGTTATGCCTGCCGCCCTTCTGCTGATTCTTCATATCTTTTGCTAATTATGCGAGCAGGCTTACATTCGAAAGCGCGATGTTCTCGCGCCCCGAAAAAAATAAAACCTATATAAATGAAAGAATGAATCAATTCAGCAGGCCGGGGAAAAGCGACTTCGCGCCAGCAACAATAAACTCAATACCTAACGCCATCAGCAACAGCCCCATAATACGCGTGATGACGTTAATGCCGGTTTGCCTGAGCAGGCGCACCAGCCAGGGCGCAATGCGGAACAGCCCCCATGAGCAGAGAGCAAATAGCGCAATCGCCAGTGAGAAGCCAATCAGGTGTGCAAGAGTGTGATAACGCGTCCCCCAAACGATAGTGGAGCTGATTGCACCCGGCCCTGCCATCAAGGGCAATGCAAGCGGCACCACGCCCACGCTTTCACGGATAGCGGTTTCTGATTTCTCCTGCTTGTTCTGTTTATCCTCCCCCAGCTTGCCGCTGATCATCGACATTGCGATGGTAACGACCAGAATACCGCCAGCTATACGGAAAGAGTCAATTGAGATACCAAACAGCTGCAGGATGGTGTCGCCCAGAAAGAGTGACGTCCAGAGAATGATAGCGACCGAAACATTCGCCGTAAGGTTAGTTTTATTACGGGCATCGGCCATTTGATAACTGGTCATACTGATAAAAACCGGGATGATGCCAACCGGGTTCACCAGCGCAAAAAGACCGACGAAAAATTTAAAATAGAGAGGAAAATCAAACCCAAAGTGATCCACAGCAAGCTCCGCGTTATCGCCAGTACTTTAGAAACAATAGCGTGACAGGAAAATCCATGCAGAAGATACGCGATTTTTTTGTGGAGTCCACCAGTTCATTCGCTAATAACCCTGATAAAACAGTGTGTTATTGAGTTAAGGCAAATGTGAAAAATCCGAGCATTCTTTAGCGGATAAACGTTAACAATTGATACAACTCGCCAATAATGGCCAAGCTGAAAGGTGTCAGCCTAGTGAAAACTTGATATGGATCACGCATTATTTACTCAGAAGTGGGTAATCTTGATGCCACGAATAGAGAGCAGAAATGTCAATAATTGCTCCCGGTTCGTTAAGGCTCTTTTAGTAAACCAGCGGTATTTATGCTGTGTAACTTATTGACTTACATAGCTTTACACAACCTGTTTCGGCGCTGTCTATACTGACAGTTTGCGCAGATGGTTTACTAAAAGAGTTTAAACATTATCAGGAGAGCATTATGGCTGTTACTAATGTCGCTGAACTGAACGCACTCGTTGAACGTGTGAAGAAAGCCCAGCGTGAATATGCCAACTTTACTCAAGAGCAAGTAGATAAAATCTTCCGCGCCGCCGCCCTGGCTGCTGCAGATGCTCGAATCCCCCTCGCGAAAATGGCCGTAGCTGAATCCGGCATGGGTATCGTCGAAGATAAAGTGATTAAAAACCACTTTGCTTCTGAGTATATCTACAACGCGTATAAAGATGAGAAAACCTGCGGCGTATTATCGGAAGATGATACCTTCGGCACGATCACTATCGCTGAGCCTATCGGCATTATCTGCGGTATCGTACCGACCACTAACCCCACCTCTACTGCAATCTTTAAATCACTGATTAGCCTGAAAACCCGTAACGCAATCATCTTCTCTCCGCACCCACGTGCAAAAGATGCCACCAACAAAGCAGCGGACATCGTGCTGCAGGCGGCCATCGCGGCAGGTGCGCCGAAAGACCTTATCGGCTGGATTGATCAGCCTTCCGTCGAACTCTCAAATGCGTTAATGCATCACCCGGATATCAACCTGATCCTCGCGACCGGCGGTCCGGGCATGGTGAAAGCCGCTTACAGCTCCGGTAAACCGGCTATCGGCGTGGGTGCAGGTAACACCCCGGTTGTTATCGACGAAACCGCCGATATCAAACGCGCTGTCGCGTCAGTGCTGATGTCCAAAACCTTCGACAACGGCGTTATCTGTGCTTCTGAACAGTCTGTTGTGGTTGTCGACTCCGTGTATGACGCCGTGCGTGAGCGTTTCGCCAGCCACGGCGGCTACATGCTGCAGGGCCAGGAGCTGAAAGCGGTTCAGGACATCATCCTGAAAAACGGCGCGCTCAACGCGGCTATCGTTGGCCAACCGGCGCACAAAATTGCTGAACTGGCGGGCTTTAGCGTACCGGCAAGCACCAAAATCCTTATCGGTGAAGTCACCGTGGTGGATGAGAGCGAACCGTTTGCACATGAAAAACTCTCTCCGACCCTGGCAATGTATCGCGCGAAAGATTTCGACGACGCGGTGGTGAAAGCGGAGAAACTGGTCGCCATGGGCGGTATCGGGCACACCTCCTGCCTCTACACCGACCAGGACAACCAGCCTGAGCGTGTGGCGCACTTCGGCCAGATGATGAAAACCGCGCGTATCCTTATCAACACCCCGGCTTCTCAGGGTGGTATCGGTGACCTCTACAACTTCAAACTTGCGCCTTCCCTGACTCTGGGTTGTGGTTCATGGGGTGGTAACTCCATCTCAGAAAACGTTGGTCCTAAGCACCTGATCAACAAGAAAACCGTTGCTAAGCGAGCTGAGAACATGTTGTGGCATAAACTTCCGAAATCAATCTACTTCCGCCGCGGCTCTCTGCCAATCGCGCTGGATGAAGTGATTACTGATGGTCACAAACGCGCGATGATCGTGACCGACCGTTTCCTCTTTAACAACGGCTATGCTGACCAGATCACCTCCGTGCTGAAAGCTGCGGGCGTGGAAACCGAAGTGTTCTTCGAAGTGGAAGCGGATCCGACGCTGACCGTGGTGCGTAAAGGCGCTGAGCTGGCGAACTCCTTTAAACCGGACGTGATTATCGCCCTTGGCGGCGGCTCCCCGATGGATGCTGCGAAAATCATGTGGGTGATGTACGAACATCCGGAAACCCACTTCGAAGAGCTGGCGCTGCGCTTTATGGATATCCGTAAACGTATCTACAAGTTCCCGAAAATGGGCGTCAAAGCGAAAATGATCGCCGTGACCACCACCTCCGGTACCGGTTCTGAAGTGACGCCGTTTGCGGTTGTTACCGATGATGCTACCGGCCAGAAATACCCGCTGGCGGATTACGCCCTTACCCCGGATATGGCGGTTGTTGACGCCAACCTGGTAATGGATATGCCGAAATCCCTCTGCGCCTTTGGTGGCCTGGATGCGGTAACCCACGCGCTGGAAGCGTACGTCTCGGTTCTGGCTTCTGAGTTCTCCGACGGTCAGGCGCTGCAGGCACTTAAACTGCTGAAAGAGAACCTGCCGGCTTCTTACAACGAAGGGTCGAAAAACCCGGTTGCCCGTGAGCGTGTCCACAGTGCCGCAACCATCGCTGGTATCGCGTTCGCTAACGCCTTCCTCGGTGTGTGTCACTCCATGGCGCACAAACTGGGCTCGCAGTTCCATATTCCGCACGGCCTGGCTAACGCCCTGTTGATCAGCAACGTTATCCGCTACAACGCGAATGACAACCCGACCAAACAGACTGCGTTCAGCCAGTATGACCGTCCGCAGGCACGCCGCCGTTACGCAGAGATTGCCGATCACCTGGGTCTCTCTGCACCGGGCGACCGTACCGCTGCGAAAATTGAGAAACTGCTGGCCTGGCTGGAGAGCCTGAAAGCGGAACTGGGTATTCCGAAGTCGATTCGGGAAGCTGGCGTACAGGAAGCGGACTTCCTGGCCAACGTCGACAAACTCTCTGAAGATGCGTTTGACGACCAGTGCACCGGCGCCAACCCGCGTTACCCGCTGATCGCAGAGCTGAAGCAGATCCTGCTGGATACCTTCTACGGTCGCGAATATAAAGAGGGTGAAGCCGCTCCCGCACCAAAAGTGGAAGCTGCACCGGTTAAAGCTGACAAAAAAGCGAAGAAACCCGCTTAATGGTATAGCGTCATAAAAAAACCCGCTTCGGCGGGTTTTTTTATTTTCTGCTTACCAGAAGGTATTTACTCAGGTACTGACAGTGCAATCACTCCCCTCTTACCCGCGCCTGTATTGTCGCAAGAGAGCCTTCTGACAGCGCTTCCTTATAATGTTTACGGCAAACGGAGACGTAGCGCTCATTGCCGCCAATAACCACCTGCTCGCCTTTATTATCAGGACGCCCCTCGTGATCGAGTCGCAACACCATGCTTGCCTTGCGTCCGCAAAAACAGACGGTTTTAAGCTCAACTAATTTATCTGACCACGCCAGCAAATACTGGCTCCCGCCGAAGAGTTCACCGCGGAAATCGGTTCTCAGCCCATAACAGAGCACGGGAATATCAAGCTCATCCACCACTTCTGAAAGGGCGTATACCTGCTCTCGCGTTAAAAACTGGCATTCGTCCACCAGCACACAGTGCACGGCTTCTTGCTGGTGTTGAGCTTTAATGTCGTCAAACAGCGAGGTGTGCTGATTAAACAGACGTGCGGGTGAGGATAAACCAATCCGGGAACTGACTTTCCCTGCACCAAAGCGGTTATCAATTTCTGCGGTATAAACTACCGTTCTCATGCCTCGCTCTTGATAATTGTACGAGGACTGTAGTAATGCCGTCGATTTCCCTGCATTCATTGCTGAATAGTAGAAATAAAGCTGTGCCATTGCGCGCAAAACCCTAATCAAAGTGTGATGATCCTGCGGCGAATTGTATCATGTTTTAACGGCCGGACCTGAGCAACCGTTGTAGCTTAGGTTAATCCTGTAGACAGATTTACGCATAAATGCGCACTTTCCGATCGCAGCGGTTGTAGCTGCAAAAGAAACAGCCATAACAAATTCAGGAAGTTAGCATACTGTTCTTATGCGATGATTCTCATCATATCATTCAGAAATTATTAATATTTTACTAAAGTAACCGCATTTAAGCGGGTAATAAACGCGGTTGTTATTTATCCATTATGGCTATTTCTCCCAAAGGAATAATCAAAAAATATCGCTTCACCTTTGCATATGACCGAACCTGCATTGCACGCTTATACCTGTTTGGCAGTGTGGTTGTTGATTAAAAATTTAAGATAACGGTATTTAGAAAAAACTTAAATAAAGGGCCATTTTGAATTCCTTACATTCGCGGCTATTGCACTGCTGAATTTAACGCTCTATTATTAGCCCAACAAACCACCCCAATATAAGTTTGAGATTACTACAATGAGCGAAGCCCTTAAAATTCTGAACAACATCCGTACTCTGCGCGCACAGGCAAGAGAATGCACGCTGGAAACACTGGAAGAGATGCTGGAAAAATTAGAAGTTGTGGTTAATGAGCGTCGTGAAGAAGAGAACGCTGCCGCAGCTGAAGTTGAAGAGCGTACGCGTAAACTGCAGCAGTATCGTGAAATGTTAATTGCTGATGGTATTGACCCGAATGAATTGCTGAACAGCATGGCTGCGGCTAAAACGGGTACCAAAGCAAAACGCGCTGCGCGTCCGGCTAAATATAGCTACGTAGATGAAAATGGCGAAACGAAAACCTGGACCGGCCAGGGTCGTACTCCAGCAGTAATCAAAAAAGCTATCGATGAACAAGGTAAAAAGCTGGAAGATTTCCTGCTCGCGTAAGTGAGTAAACTCTTATCTGCTTTTAATATCCCGCCGCTGGCGGGATTTTTTTATCCGTTCTACACAATTTCTTCACAAATAGCCCGGACAAACACGTCGTTTGTTTTCGTCATGCGCAGCGCTCAAAAACCCGCCACTTTTATTACCAGCATTATACGCTTTTTCTTATCCCCCTTTTCACAGCGGGCCGCTGATAAACGCGCAATAAAAAAGGCCGACGATAAACAGTGCTGAGCACGATTAACGTCGACCTTATTTACTGTCTGCGCTGGGGGTTATGCTTTAGCAGCGCCTACTGTTTCGTTCAGCCAGGCTTTAAACTCCTCGCCCAGTGATTTATGGCGAATGCCATATTCTACAAAGGCGCGCATATAGCCGAGTTTATTACCACAGTCATGGCTTTTGCCTTTCATGTGATAGGCTTCAACGGTCTCTTTTTCGATCAGCATATCGATAGCATCGGTAAGCTGGATCTCATCACCGGCTCCCGGAGGCGTTTTCGCCAGCAGCGGCCAAATCTCAGCGCTCAGGACATAACGGCCAACAACTGCCAGGTTTGACGGCGCGACGTTCGCTTTCGGTTTCTCAACCACGCCAACCATCGGCACGCTGTCACCCGGGTTCAGCGTGGCGCCTTTGCAGTCCACTACGCCGTAAGCGGTAACGTCATCTACCGGCTCAACCATGATCTGGCTGGCACCGGATTCGTCGAAGCGTTTGATCATCTCAGCGAGGTTATCCTGCGACAGATCGGACTCGAACTCATCAAGGATAACGTCTGGCAGGATTACGGCGACCGGCTCGTTGCCGACAACCGGATGCGCGCACATAACGGCATGACCCAGACCCTTCGCCAGACCCTGACGCACCTGCATGATGGTCACGTGCGGCGGGCAAATAGATTGCACTTCTTCAAGAAGCTGACGTTTAACGCGCTTCTCCAGCATTGCTTCAAGCTCAAAGCTGGTATCGAAGTGGTTTTCAATAGAGTTTTTAGATGAATGTGTTACCAGAACGATTTCAGTAATACCCGCAGCAATGCACTCATTGACCACGTACTGAATTAATGGCTTATCAACCAGCGGCAACATTTCTTTCGGAATTGCCTTCGTAGCTGGTAGCATCCTCGTTCCCAACCCCGCGACCGGGATTACTGCTTTAGTCACTTTCGAATTTATTGCAGCCATTGAAATCTCCTGGACTGTCCATGATTTGAACAGGTTCATGAATTAACTCGCGTCTGAGTATATCAGTACCAACCCAATGACCAAGTCTGAAAAGGACGCGCTAACAACTAATTAGGATTAATACGAAGAAACTGCGGCGATATTAGCACCCGTTTTTATATGACGGGTAAATCTATCTGAGCTTCGCCACGCGATCGCTCATTCCGCGTTCAACATTAAGCGTAACCGCCCGCCTGCACCCCAGACCTGGCATTGCCACGCTTCGCTGCGCTGACTTACCTGGTTGAGATAGGTATTCCCAAGCGTACCGAGAGGAACACCACTGCTGATTTGAATTTGATGCTCTCCGGTATTTAACGTGGCGTTTAAACCGGCCGAGACTAATAACAAATTCTTAAGCTCACTGTGGTAATACCCCACCAGTAACGGGAACTGCCCCGGCAAATTTGCCTGGTGCAACAGTTGGTTTACCTGCTTAAGTAAAGCACCCATTTCAGGTAAGCGCTGGCGTTGATGTGACAATTGTTCCTGAAGTAAGCCATTAAATAATGCGCGCAGCAGCAGCGCGGCCAGCACGCCATTATTGCCGGCGCGGGTAACATCAAGACAATAGAAGGCGAGATCGTGTCCGGAAAGCGGTGCAATATCCAGCACCAGCCCGGGGCTTTCTGCCGAAACAAGCTGGCGATAATTTACGCGGCAGCCGGAAATGACCTGCTGAACAGGCGGCTGAAGCTCTTTTAATAAATTGGCTGCGGCCTGCGGGTTATCCACTAGCGCATCCCAATCCTGAAATAAACGCTCCTCCTCTTCGACCCGGGAATTAAACATATTTGGGTAGATGCAGGCGAAGATGGTTTCCCGCAGACGATTGAAATCTTTAACGGGCTTCAGCACGACATCCTGCACGCCAAGACGCAGCGCTTTTGCAATGTCGGCCATATTTTCGGTAGCGGAAATCACCAGCACCGGCGTCTGCATGCCCTGGTTGCGCAGCGCTTCAACCAGCGCAAGACCATTCATACGCGGCATGGCCAGGTCGCAAATAATTAAATCAGGTTGATTGCCAGCCATCTGCTCCAGCGCATCCACCCCGTCTCCGGCCAGCAACGTCGTTGCGCCAAGAGATTGCAACCATGAATCCAGCAGCGATCGGAAAACGAGTTCGTCTTCCACTATCAATATCTGTTTCCCGACCAACGGCTGCGTCATCTCTTCTCCCCTGCCTGACAGTAGATCAATAGTGGCATGCTTCGCCGACACTCGCCTGTCAGAATTTGCTGAAGTCTTATAAAAATTATGTTCACGCTAAAGTCCGCACCAGCGGAAGTAACTCATCCATGCTCTTTTCCACCGCTAATTGCCCGGCGGCAATGGCCGCATCAGCACGATGAAAATCGAGAGTGGATATTTGCGGACAAATGGGTTGCAACAAAATATCCGGCGGATCGCCCGCCATACGGTTGCGCTTAAGGCGGTTTTCCAGCACCTGGATCGACGTGGTCATGATCTCCATCGCAGTCGGTGTCACCGGGCGCTTCGGCGTGGTGCGGCTAAGCCGCTCGCGCAGGCGCTGATGCCAGCGCAGAGCTTCACCGCTGCCTTTTTCCATCTCGCTATCGGAGGGCGTTACGGAGAGCAAATCCTGCTGCATCAAGTGGGCATCATGCTGGAGATCAACGGCTATGACGATGTCAGCGCCCAGCGCGCGGGTTAATGAGACCGGCACAGGGTTGACTACCGCGCCATCGACCAGCCAGTAGCCATTATGCGCAACGGGCGACATCAAACCGGGAATACTGCATGAGGCGCGCACAGCACGGTGCAGATCGCCCTCGGTAAACCATAACTCACGCCCGGTGCTGAGATTGGTTGCGACCGCGCCAAAACGCTTTTCGCAGTGGCTAAAGTCGTCGAAAGGAAGGAGCTGACGGTATTGATTGAACACGCGTTCACCGCGCAGCAAACCGCCGCGGCGCCAGGAGAGATCCATAAGCCGCAGTACGTCCCAGTAGCGGAAAGAGCGCACCCAATTCTCCAGCAGAGACAAACGTCCACAGGAGTATGCCGCGCCAACTAATGACCCGATTGAGCATCCCGCCACGACATCAATAGTAATGCCGGCGCGCTCTAACGCATTAATGACGCCGATATGCGACCAACCTCTGGCTGCGCCAGAACCCAGCGCCAGACCGATTTTTACCGTTCTCATTCCGCGTGCTTCACTTCCCCCGGCTTACTGTAGCCACAACGCGGCGGCTCAGTTAACATATTGCCACCCTGGCGCGTGCTGCGCCGTTATTATTGTTTCAGGAATGCTGTTTTGTCTCAAACATGTCCTTGCGGTAGCGCTCAGGAGTATAGCGTATGTTGCCAGCCTTATCTGTCTGGTCAACACGCAGCGCCGGATCCCTCTCGCCTGATGCGTTCTCGCTATACCGCTTTTGTCTTACATCAGACGGATTATCTGGTGAAAACCTGGCATCCCTCCTGCGCGGCACACACCTTTCGGGAACAGATTGAGGCCGGTTTCGCCGCCACAACCTGGCTCGGACTGACGCTATTTGAGCACGCTTACGGTCACGATGACAATGAAGGTTATGTCAGTTTTGTTGCTCGCTTTCGCGAGAATGACAAAAATGGCGCAATTATTGAACGTTCCCGTTTTTTAAAGGAAAACGGCGAATGGTACTACATTGACGGTACGCGCCCACAGTTTGGTCGTAACGATCCCTGCCCCTGCGGGTCAGGTAAAAAATTTAAAAAGTGCTGCGGGCAATAAGCCGCCAGCACCCTTAACAAACACACTCAACAGGATTTACCCGGCAATGCACTCTTTACAACGTAAAATTCTGCGCACCATCTGCCCCGATCAGAAGGGCCTTATCGCTCGTATTACTAACATTTGTTATAAGCACGAGCTGAACATTGTTCAGAATAATGAATTTGTCGACCACCGTACCGGCCGCTTCTTTATGCGTACCGAACTTGAGGGCATTTTTAACGATGCCACGCTGCTGGCCGATCTCGACAGCGCGCTGCCGGAAGGCTCTGTTCGTGAGCTGAACGCGGCGGGTCGTCGTCGGGTGGTGATTCTGGTGACCAAAGAGGCGCACTGCCTTGGCGATCTGCTGATGAAAGCCAACTATGGCGGCCTGGATGTGGAGATTGCAGCAGTCATCGGCAACCATGAAACGCTGCGCCCGCTGGTTGAACGCTTCGACATTCCTTTCGAGCTGGTCAGCCATGAAGGCTTAACGCGTGAAGCGCACGACAATCTGATGGTGAAAGCGATTGAAGCCCATCAGCCTGATTACGTGGTGCTGGCGAAGTATATGCGTGTACTCACGCCGGACTTTGTTTCGCGCTTCCCGAATAAGATCATCAATATTCACCACTCCTTCCTGCCGGCGTTTATCGGCGCACGCCCTTATCACCAGGCTTACGAGCGCGGCGTGAAAATTATTGGTGCTACGGCGCACTACGTGAATGACAATCTGGATGAAGGCCCGATCATCATGCAGGACGTGATTCATGTCGATCACACCTATACTGCTGAAGATATGATGCGTGCCGGCCGCGACGTCGAGAAGAACGTGCTCAGCCGCGCGCTCTACCAGGTGCTGGCCCAGCGCGTCTTCGTTTACGGCAACCGGACGATCATTCTTTAAGCACTTACTCTTGAGGTTGCCTGGCTTTACAGCGTTACGGGCAAAAAGCAGGCAACCGATTCATTTTTCACGATTGAATGCTTTACAGAGACGCGTCATTTGGTATGATGCGCCGCGCTTCCCGAGAAGGAAGCGGCCAGTAAAATGTAGTGACCCCGTGGTGGGGTTCCCGAGCGATCATAAGGGAGCTGACTGCAAATCTGCCGTCATCGACTTAGAAGGTTCGACTCGAGCACCAGCGAGAGAACGTTGCCAACGGCAACGGCCCGAAGGGTGAGGAGCGCAGCTCCGAATAATCCTTTCTTCGCAACATCACAATAATGTAGTGACCCCGTGGTGGGGTTCCCGAGCGGCCAAAGGGAGCAGACTGTAAATCTGCCGTCATCGACTTCGAAGGTTCGAATCCTTCCCCCACCACCATCTACGTCCTGCATCACAATTTGTATTACCCCGTGGTGGGGTTCCCGAGCGGCCAAAGGGAGCAGACTGTAAATCTGCCGTCATCGACTTCGAAGGTTCGAATCCTTCCCCCACCACCATCTCTCAAATAAAATCCCCATTCTTATACGCGTTCTGTTCACTCATATTCTCCATTCGGGGAAGGCTGAGAAGCTTCGACTCGAGCATCGCGAGAGAGCGTTGCCTGTGGCAATGACCCGAAGGGCGAGGAGCGCAGCGACGAGTAATCCTTCCCCTACGTATTCCGCTATTTTCTTTTTATATCCTTTCGATTCAGTCCCGCTTCATTGCCTGATGGCGCTTCGCTTATCAGGCCTACGAAATCAGCGCCCAATGTTGAATCGTGCAAAATGCCCGGTTCTGCATCGTGCCAACCCGTAGGCCGGATAAGGCGCAGCCGCCATCCGGCACGCAAACCGCACCGCGCCGAAAACAAAAAACCCTGCCGAAGCAGGGTTTATCATCGTCAACCATCGTTATCAGCGGCGGGCGCGGACAATCTGGTATTTACGCGTTAAATACTCTACCGGCGCGCTCCAGATATGTACCAGGCGTGAGAACGGGAAGAGCACAAACAACGTCATGCCGAGCACCAGATGCACGCGGTAAATAAAGGCAACGCCATCGAGATGCGCTGACGCACCGGTATTGAAGGTCACCACAGACTGCGCCCAGGCCACCAGCTTCATCATTTCGCTGCCGTCCATATGCTGCGCGGAGAACGGAATGGTCAGCAAACCGAGCGAACACTGCACCATCAGCAGGGTCATGATCAGAATATCTGCCGCCGTCGACGTGGCACGAATACGCGGGTTAAAGAGACGGCGTTTGAGCAGCATCAGGCCGCCGACCAAGCACAGCACGCCGCTGGCACCGCCACCGATCATCGCCATCTTCTGCTTCACTTCAATCGGCAGAAAGGATTCGTACATCCAGTGAGGCGTCAGCATGCCAAGGAAGTGACCAGCAAAAATCCCGAGGATGCCTAAGTGAAACAGGTTGGATGCAATGTTCATCCCTTTACGGTCAAGCATCTGGCTCGAGCCCGCGCGCCAGCTGTACTGCCCATAGTCATACCGCAGCCAGCTGCCAATCAGGAAGATTGCACCCGCCATATAGGGATAGATGTCAAAGAAGAACATATTAAGGAAGTGCATTAGCGCTCTCCTCCTGTTGAGATATTCAGATATTGCGGCGCAACGGCACCGGCAAAACGACGCTGGTGCGCAGTAATGTCAGAATCGCCACAGCCCTGTTCAGCAAAGAACTTCACCTGCTCCTCTTCCCACACTGCGTCCAGCGCCTGCGGCGTATCGTCACGCGCTTCGCCGGCAATTTTTTCAGCCACCTGCGCGTTATCCACCTCGGTTTTCGTCAGCGTCAACAGCGCGTCAAACAGCGAGGCATAGTGACTTTCACGCTGCTGTAAGCGCGCCTGTAACAGTGCCAGAATCGGCGCGATATCCTGTAAACCGCCAATTGCTTCAGCGGCTGGTAACTGCGCCAGATACTCCAGGTAGAGCGGCAGATGGTCTGGCAGTTCGCGGCTGTCGAGCTGCAACCCGTGGCGCTCATACTGCGCCAGCAGATCCACCATCGCCTGGCCACGATCGCGCGATTCACCGTGCACATGTTCAAACAGCAGCAGCGAGGTGGCGCGACCGCGATCGAATAGCTCGCTGTAAGTGGCCTGGGCATCGAGCAGCTCCTGCGACGTCAGGTCGCGTAAAAAGATACCAACCTGCTGGGCGTCCGCTTTTGACAGATTGTCGCCAGAGGCCAGCGCATCAAACAGCTCCTGCTGATGCTGCCACAGGGCAGCATCCGGGTACTCAAGCAGGCGGGAGATAACCACCAGTTCAATCATGCGTGCGGCTCCGTTTTCACTGTCACATTCACCGCATCGATGCGGCGGCTGTTGAACAGGTTGAATTTGTTATCTGAACCATGACACCCATCGCCGAAGCTAAAGCCACACCCGCTCTTCTCCGGGAAGGCTTCACGCGCCAGTTCACGATGGCTGGACGGCACCACAAAACGGTCTTCGTAGTTGGCGATGGCGAGATAGCGGTACATCTCCTGCGCCTGCGCTTCCGTCAGACCCACCTCTTCCAGCGCACGGGTATCAATCACGCCGTCGACGGTTTCAGCCCGTTTGAAGTGACGCATCGCCAGCATACGTTTCAGCGCCAGCAGCACCGGCTGGGTATCCCCGGCGGTCAGCAGGTTCGCCAGGTACTGCACCGGAATGCGCAGGCTCTCGACGTCCGGCAGAATACCGTTGCTGCCCAGCTCGCCCGCATCGGCAGCGGACTGAATCGGTGACAGAGGCGGCACATACCAGACCATCGGCAGCGTGCGGTATTCCGGGTGCAGCGGCAGCGCCAGCTTCCAGTCCATCGCCATTTTGTAGACCGGCGATTTCTGTGCCGCGTCGATTACGCTCTGCGGTACGCCATCTTCCAGAGCCTGAGCGATCACCGCCGGATCGTGCGGATCGAGGAAGACATCCAGCTGACGCTGATAGAGATCTTTCTCATTTTCGGTGCTGGCCGCGTTCTCAATCGCATCCGCGTCATACAGCAGCACGCCGAGGTAACGAATACGCCCTACGCAGGTTTCGGAGCAGACCGTCGGCATGCCCGCTTCGATACGCGGGTAGCAGAAGATGCACTTCTCAGACTTGCCACTCTTCCAGTTGAAGTAGATTTTTTTGTACGGGCAGCCGGTAACGCACATGCGCCAGCCGCGGCATTTATCCTGATCGATCAGCACAATGCCATCTTCTTCACGTTTATAGATGGCACCGCTCGGGCAGGTGGCGACACAGGCCGGGTTCAGGCAGTGTTCGCACAGGCGCGGCAGATACATCATGAAGGTGTTTTCGAACTGGCCGTACATCGCCTTCTGCATATTTTCGAAGTTCTGATCGCGGCTCAGCTTCTCAAACTCGCCGCCGAGATCGTCTTCCCAGTTCGGGCCAGCGCTGATTTTGTTCATGCGTTGGCCGGTGATCAGCGAGCGCGGACGCGCAATCGGCTGATGCTTGCTTTCCGGCGCGTTATGCAGGTTCTGATAGTCAAAATCAAACGGCTCGTAGTAGTCATCGATGCCCGGCAGATGCGGGTTAGCGAAGATTTTACCCAGCAGCATCGCGCGGCCACCCATGCGCGGTTGCAGCTTGCCATTGATTTTACGGATCCAGCCGCCCTTCCACTTCTCCTGGTTTTCCCAGTCGGTCGGGAAGCCGGTGCCCGGTTTGGTTTCGACGTTGTTAAACCACGCGTACTCCATCCCTTCGCGGCTGGTCCAGACGTTTTTACAGGTGACTGAACAGGTATGACAGCCGATGCACTTATCGAGATTCAGCACCATGCCGACTTGTGAACGAATTTTCATTTTGCGCTCTCCTGTACCTGGTCATTGCCTTCGCCATCCAACCAGTTAATGTTTTTCATCTTACGTACCACCACAAACTCATCGCGGTTGGACCCGACCGTGCCGTAATAGTTAAAGCCGTAGGCCAGCTGCGCGTAGCCGCCAATCATGTGCGTCGGTTTCGGCGTAATACGCGTGACCGAGTTGTGAATGCCGCCGCGCTGGCCGGTGATCTCCGAGCCTGGCAGGTTCACAATGCGCTCCTGGGCGTGGTACATCATCGTCATACCGGACGGTACGCGCTGGCTGACCACCGCACGGGCGGTGAGTGCGCCGTTGCTGTTAAAGACTTCGATCCAGTCGTTATCGGCAATGCCCATCTCTTTGGCGTCGGTTTCACTGAGCCAGACAATCGGGCCACCGCGACCAAGCGTCAGCATCAGCAAGTTGTCGCTATAAGTGGAGTGGATCCCCCACTTCTGGTGCGGCGTCAGGAAGTTGAGCGCTTTTTCCGGGTAGCCGTTGCCTTTCACGCCCAGCATCTCTTTTACCGAACGGGTGTTGATTGGCGGGCGGTAGACCAGCAGGCTTTCGCCAAAGTCACGCATCCACTGGTGATCCTGGTAGAGCTGCTGACGGCCAGAGAGCGTACGCCATGGAATCAGCTCATGAACGTTGGTATAACCGGCGTTGTAAGAGACATGCTCATCTTCCAGGCCAGACCAGGTCGGGCTGGAGATGATTTTGCGCGGCTGCGCCTGAATATCGCGGAAGCGGATCTTCTCATCTTCTTTATTCAGCGCCAGATGCGTATGGTCGCGACCAGTGAATTCACTCAGCGCCGCCCAGGCTTTCACCGCTACGTTGCCGTTGGTTTCCGGGGCGAGGGTGAGGATCATCTCTGCTGCATCGATAGCGCTGTTGAGCATCGGCTGGCCTTTCGCCGGGCCATCCGCTTTCACGTAGTTGAGCTTGCGCAGCAGATCCATTTCGCTCTGGGTATTCCACGCGATGCCTTTGCCGCCGTTACCGATTTTCTCCATCAGCGGGCCGATAGAGGTAAAGCGCTCGTAAGTTGCCGGGTAATCGCGTTCAACCGGAATAATGTGCGGTGCAGTTTTACCCGGGATAAGATCGCACTCGCCTTTTTTCCAGTCCTTCACGCCCAGCGGCTGCGCCAGCTCGGCAGCGGAGTCATGCTGGATCGGCAGCGTCACGACGTCGGTCTCTTTGCCTAAATGGCCCACGCAGAGCGCAGAGAAGGATTTGGCGATACCTTTATAAATTTCCCAGTCGCTTTTTGATTCCCATGCCGGATCGACGGCGGCAGAGAGCGGATGAATAAACGGATGCATATCCGAGGTATTCATATCGTCTTTCTCATACCAGGTCGCGGTCGGCAGCACGATGTCAGAGTAGAGACAGGTGCTGGAGAGACGGAAGTCGAGCGTCACCACCAGGTCGAGTTTGCCGTCGAGGCCGTTATCCTGCCACTCCACCTCTTCCGGTTTCACGCCGCCCTGTTTGCCCAGGTCCTGGCCCTGAATACCGTGCTCGGTGCCGAGCAGATATTTGAGCATGTACTCATGCCCTTTCCCGGAGGAGCCAAGCAGGTTGGAGCGCCAGATAAAGAGGTTACGCGGATGGTTTTTACCGTTTTCCGGCTGCTCGGCGGCAAAGCGCAGCGAACCCTCTTTCAGAGACTTAACGGTGTAATCCACCGCTGACATGCCCGCTTTTTCCGCTTCGGCGGCAATACGCAGTGGGTTTGTACCCAACTGCGGTGCAGAAGGCAGCCAGCCCATACGCTCGGCGCGGACGTTAAAGTCAATCAGATGGCCGCTGTAGCGGGATTTATCCGCCATCGGCGAGAGGAACTCTTGCGCCGTCACCGTTTCATAGCGCCACTGGCTGGAGTGGTTATAGAAGTAGGAGGTGCTGTTCATATGGCGTGCCGGACGCTGCCAGTCGAGGGCAAAGGCCAGCGGCTGCCAGCCGGTCTGCGGACGCAGTTTTTCCTGGCCGACATAGTGCGCCCAGCCGCCGCCGCTCTGACCAACACAGCCACAGAAGACCAGCATGTTAATCAACCCGCGATAGTTCATATCGAGGTGATACCAGTGGTTCATCCCGGCACCGACGATGATCATCGAGCGACCGTGGGTTTTATCGGCGTTCTCGGCAAACTCGCGGGCAACGCGGATAATCTGCGCCTGCGGCACACCGGTCACTTTTTCCGCCCAGGCCGGTGTATAAGCTTTGATTTCGTCATAACGGCTGGCGCAGTTTTCATCACCCAGACCGCGATCCAGACCGTAGTTGGCCATGTTCAGGTCATAAACGGTGGTCACCAGCGCGCTACTGCCATCCGCCAGTTGCAGGCGTTTGACCGGCAGTTTGTGCAGCAGGATGTTATCCAGCGTGACGCCCTGGAAGTGCTCGGTGTTGTCACCACCAAAGTAGGGGAAGCCAACTTGTGCAACGTCGTCGTGTTTGCCCAGCAGGCTGAGGGTCAGCTCAACGTCCGCGCCGTTGCCGCCATCACGCTGCTCAAGGTTCCACTTCCCTTTCTCGCCCCAGCGGAAACCGATGGAACCGTTCGGTGCGATCATATTGCCTTCGCTATCCAGCGCGACGGTTTTCCACTCCGGGTTGTTCTGCTGGCCCAGTGCATCGACCAGATCGGCGGCGCGCAGCATGCGGCCCGCAGCGTAGTAGCCATCACGCTCTTCCAGCATCACCAGCATCGGCATGTCGGTGTAGCGACGGACATAATCGGTGAAGTACTGGCTCGGCTTATCGAGGTGGAATTCACGCAGCATCACGTGACCCATCGCCAGCGCCATTGCCGCATCGGTCCCCTGCTTCGGCGCCAGCCACAAATCGCACAGCTTGGCGATTTCCGCGTAGTCCGGAGTAATCGCGACGGTTTTAGTTCCTTTGTAGCGAACTTCGGTAAAGAAGTGCGCATCCGGGGTACGGGTCTGCGGCACGTTAGAGCCCCAGGCGAGGATATAGCTGGAGTTGTACCAGTCAGCAGATTCCGGCACGTCGGTCTGCTCGCCCCAGGTCTGCGGTGAGGCAGGCGGCAAGTCGCAGTACCAGTCGTAGAAGCTCAGGCAGGTGCCGCCAATCAGCGACAGATAGCGTGCGCCGGAGGCGTAAGAGACCATCGACATCGCCGGGATTGGCGAGAAGCCAGCCACGCGGTCCGGGCCGTAGGTTTTCACGGTGTAGACGTTAGAGGCGGCAATCAGTTCATTCACCTCCTGCCAGGAGGAGCGCACAAAGCCACCGCGTCCGCGCGCCTGTTTAAAGCTCTTCGCTTTATCCGCATCTTCAATGATAGAAGCCCAGGCATTCACCGGATCGCTGTGCTGCGCTTTCGCTTCACGCCAGAGTTTGATCAGGCGTTTACGCATCAGGGGGTATTTCAGGCGGTTGGCGCTGTAAAGATACCAGGAGTAGCTCGCCCCGCGCGGACAGCCGCGTGGTTCGTGGTTCGGCATATCAGGACGGGTACGTGGGTAGTCCGTTTGCTGGGTTTCCCAGGTGACCAGACCGTTCTTGACGAAAATCTGCCAGCTGCACGAGCCGGTGCAGTTTACGCCATGGGTAGAGCGCACGATTTTGTCGTGCTGCCAGCGGCTGCGGTATCCATCCTCCCAGTCCCGGTTGGTGTTTACGAGCTGGCCGTGCCCATCGGCAAAGGTTTCGCCTTTCTGTTTAAAGTAGCGAAACCGGTCCAGGAATTTACTCATCGGGGGTTCTCCTGTTGGAGCCTGTACGGCTCTCTGGCTAAATCGACATTGCTGCATTTGCCGCGAAGGTAACCCCCGCAAAGGCAACGAGAATTGATGATGATCAAGCCGCCATAGCGCGCCATTTATGCGCTGACAACGGAGTACTCCCAAAGAGTTATCGAGGATTTTCACGTAACTAACTGATTCACATAAATATATTATATTTAGTTACTGAATTATTCAGATTTATCCCGGTATCCAGGTATTAAGGGGTAGACGCCGCTGCGATGCGATAGCGGTCACAGTGCTGGCCGAAGCAGGCACGGTAAAATCATCAGTATGTTGTAACTATGGAGAGGGCAAAAAAATGCGCGACCGAAGCCGCGCAATGATAATCAACACACTACATTTATTATTGTTTTTTACGCCCGTATATCGCCCAGGTGATCACCACACAGGCGATATAGAACACAAGGAACACTTTCATCGCACCCGCCGGTGAGCCGGTCAGCGCCAGCGAAGTACCAAACGCTTTCGGGATAAAGAAGCCGCCAATCGCGCCAATCGCCGAGATAAAACCCAGCGCGGCCGCCGTTTCCGTCGCAGCTTCACGCATCGCGTCGCTCTCGCTACCGCCCGCGTTTTTCACCCGCTCCATGGTCATCTTACGGAAGATAACGGAGATCATCTGGAAGGTGGAGCCGCTGCCCAGCCCGGCGGTGAGGAACAGCACCAGGAAGACGCAGAAGAAGGCAGTGAAGTTGCCGCCCTCGCCGTTCGACGGCAGCGTCAGGAACAGCAAGGCGCTGAAGATCGCCATCACCACAAAGTTCACCAGCGTCACGCGCGTTCCGCCAAGACGGTCGGAAATCGCGCCGCCTGCGGAACGTGCCAGCGCGCCAACCAGCGGCCCGAAGAAGGCAAAGTGCAGGATCTGCACCTCCGGGAACTGGGTTTTTGACAGCATCGCAAAGCCAGCGGAGAAGCCGATAAACGAGCCGAAAGTCGCCAGGTAGAGGAAGCTCATGATCCACAAATGCGAGCGCTTCAGCACCGGCAATTGCGCGCTGAGGGAGGCTTTCGAGGTCGCCAGTTCGTTCATGCCGAACCATGCCGCCAGGGTAAACACCGCCAGGAACGGCACCCAAATCCACGCTGCGTTTTGCAGGTAGAGCATGGTGCCATCAGGCTGGGTTACGCCACCGCCGCCAAAGGCAGCAAAGATGGAGAACGAGACCGCCAGCGGCGCAATCAACTGCATCACGCTGACACCAAGGTTGCCGAAGCCGCCATTGATGCCAAGCGCCCCGCCCTGCTTCTCTTTCGGGAAGAAGAAGCTGATGTTCGCCATGCTGGAGGCAAAGTTCGCCCCGGCAAAACCGCACAGCAGGGAGATAATGATAAATGTGGTGAATGGCGTGGAGATATCCTGCACCGCAAAACCGAGCCAGACGCAGGGGATAATCAGAATGCCGGTGCTGAATGCCGTCCAGCGACGACCGCCAAACACCGGTACCATAAAGGAGTACGGTACACGCAGCAGCGCGCCGGAGACCGACGGCAGCGCCGTCAGCATAAACAGCTGGTCTGTGGTGAACTGAAAGCCCACTTTGGGGAGATTTACCGCCACTGCGCTAAACAGCATCCAGACGCAGAACGCTAAAAGCAGGCAGGGCACGGAGATCCACAGATTGCGGCTGGCAATCTGCTGCCCCTGCTGCTGCCAAAAAGCCGGATCTTCGGGACGCCACTCGGAAATAACCCGTGATGACGAACGCGAATCCGGAACGGATGTTTGATGCATAGACACCTCTGATGTGCAGTTTGATGCCTGCCACATTAATTTCTGTGGCGCGCGTTAAGTTGATATAAATCAAAGGAAAAGCTGGCGTTATAAAGCGCAAAAAAACATCATGCTCATTTATGAGTAGCGTTTAACGCTAAAAAAGGTGTGGTTTTTCACGGCGCTGACCGCTGCCGGGTCGTTTGCCCCTCCAAATGTCACCCCACTGGCAATAAAGGAGTAACTCTTTGTGGGTATGGGTATACTCCAGGCGATAGCTGACAATAACGCCACCCGCACCTTTCGCGGCCAAGGAGTCTCATTTCCCCATGCTTAAACGCCTCTTTTCACCGATGTCGCTGGTCAGCCAACTGGCCGTACTGATGCTGTTATCCACGCTGATTGGCGTGACCGGTATGGCGGTCTCCGGCTGGCTGGTGCAGGGCGTTCAGGGCAGCGCGCACGCCATCAACAAAGCGGGTTCGCTGCGTATGCAGAGCTACCGGCTGATGTCGGCCATCCCGCTGCAGGAAAGCGAGCAATATCTGTTAGATGAGATGGAGCACACCGCTTTCAGCCCCGAACTGGCGCTGGCGGCAAAACGCGATGGCCAGCAGGCGCAGCTTGCTGATTTGCAAACCTACTGGCACAACGTGGTGATCCCGGCGATTAAAGATGCCCGGCAGCCAGCGCAGGTTGCAGAGATCATCGCCGTCTTCGTTGGGCGCATCGATAAACTGGTCTCCGCTTTTGACAGCAATACCGAGCACCGCATCGCCGAAGTGGTGGTGCTGCACCGGGTGATGGCGATTCTGATGGGCTTGCTGATCCTGATTGCGCTGGTGTGGCTGCGGGCGCGTCTGCTCCGTCCGTGGCAGCAGCTGCTGCATATGGCGCGCGCCGTCAGCCAGCGAGATTTTACCCAGCGCGCCCATATCAGCGGTGGCAACGAGATGGCAACGCTTGGCGAGGCGCTGAACAATATGTCTGCGGAGCTGGGCGAGAGCTACGCGGTGCTTGAGCGGCGCGTACAGGAGAAGACCGCCGGGCTTGAGCAAAAGAACGAAATCCTCTCCTTCTTATGGCAGGCCAACCACCGCCTGCATTCACGCATTCCGATGTGTGAGCGCCTCTCGCCGGTGCTCAACGGCTTACAGAATCTGACCCTGCTGCACGATATTGAACTGCGGGTTTATGACCTGGAAGATGAAGAGAATCACCAGGAGTTTACCTGCCAGTCGACGGCCAGTTGCGACGTGAAAGGCTGCCACCTCTGCCCGCGCGACGGTAAGCTGATTGAATCGACCGGTATTGGCTCAACGCTCAAATGGCGGCTGGCGGATGCCCATATGCAGTACGGTTTGCTGCTGGCGAAGCTGCCGCCGGGCCGCCATTTAAGCCATGACCAGCAGCAGCTGGTTGATACCCTGGTTGAACAGCTTACCGCCACGCTGGCGCTGGATCGCCATCAGGATCGCCAGCAGCAATTAATGGTGATGGAGGAGCGCGCGACCATTGCCCGCGAGCTGCATGACTCCATCGCCCAGTCCCTCTCCTGTATGAAGATGCAGGTCAGCTGTTTGCAGATGCAGGGCGACGAAATCCCCGAGAGCAGCCGCCAGTTGCTGAGCCAGATCCGCAATGAACTCAATACCTCATGGGCGCAGCTGCGCGAGCTGCTGACCACTTTCCGCTTACAGCTCACCGAGCCGGGGCTGCGCCCGGCGCTGGAGTCCAGCTGTCAGGAGTACAGCGCCCATTTTGGCTTCGACGTGCGGCTTGATTACCAGCTTCCGCCGCGCGTTGTCCCGGCGCATCAGGCCATTCATCTGTTGCAGATCGCCCGCGAGGCGCTGAGCAATGCGTTAAAACACTCCGGCGCTACCGCGGTCAGCGTCGCTGTGCAACAACAGGAAAACCGGGTGGTATTACGCATCAGCGATAACGGGTGCGGGATCCCGGACAATGCGGAACGAACCAACCACTACGGATTAATTATTATGCGTGACCGCGCGCAAAGCCTGCGCGGCGACTGCCAGGTGCGTCCCGGAGCCTCCGGGGGGACTGACGTTGTCGTGACGTTTATACCCGAAACGTTTCTCTCATCCATGCAAGGAGATAACCATGAGTAATCAGGATCCGGCAACTATCCTGCTGATCGACGACCATCCGATGCTGCGTACCGGTGTAAAGCAGTTAATTAGCATGGCCCATGACATCACCGTCGTTGGCGAGGCGAGCAACGGGGAGCAAGGCATTGAGCTGGCGGAGTCGCTGGACCCGGACCTGATCCTGCTCGATCTCAATATGCCGGGCATGAACGGGCTGGAAACCCTCGATAAGCTGCGGGAGAAGACCCTCTCCGGGCGCATTGTGGTGTTCAGCGTCTCCAATCATGAAGAGGATGTGGTCACCGCCCTCAAGCGCGGTGCCGACGGCTACCTGCTGAAAGATATGGAGCCGGAAGATTTGCTGAAGGCGTTACAGCAGGCGGCGGCAGGCGAAATGGTGCTGAGCGAAGCGCTGACCCCGGTGCTCGCGGCCAGCCTGCGCGCCAACCGCGCGACTACCGATCGCGATATCTCCCAGTTAACGCCGCGCGAGCGCGACATCCTGAAACTGATCGCCCAGGGGCTGCCAAACAAGATGATTGCCCGCCGCCTGGATATCACCGAGAGCACGGTGAAAGTGCACGTCAAACATATGCTGAAAAAGATGAAGCTTAAATCCCGCGTCGAAGCGGCGGTCTGGGTACACCAGGAGCGGGTTTTCTGATCACGGCGCGGCTGGCAACGACCAGTCCGTACCGCCTTCCGTTGCCGGTGGGATCACCGGCTCGGTCAGTTTCAGCACAATGGTGTTGGACTCCACTTTCTGCCCCTTCTCATCCTCCACCAGCACCGACAGCGTCCAGCTATTGCTCGCCCCTTCGCTGCTGTCCCAGCGCGGCATAATCAACGTCCAGCCATCACCGCTGCGCGCATTCACCGGCGGCGTCAGGCTCAGCGCCTGGGTATCGCCCTGCCAGGTCAGGCTGCGAATACCATGCGTGCTGTGGATTTGCAGCTTAAGCGCCACCGTCTCACCCGGCTGTAGATCCCAGGGCGGCGTCGCCAGGAAGACGGAGAGGGTTTTACGCTGGCGGTACTCAAACACCGGCAGATTGTTGCGCGTCGGGCTATCGTAGCGGCTGCCGCGCAGCGAGCGGCTGACGGCAACTTCAGAGGGCGAGAGTTGCTTATGCAGCGGCACGCCAAAGCGGTAGTTGAGTTTTAGCCCCAGGTCGTTCTGGCTTACCCCGCTCTCCCCTTGGCGATGCTCAGCGGTGATGGTCACCAGTGGCACCGGGGTGTAATTGACCCCCAGTTTGACGGCGACCGGGTTGTGATAGCCGGTGCCGCTGTCAAACAGATCGACACTGTCGCCAAAGTACTGCTCCACGCTGACGCTGGTGTTGACGTACTGGTAGAACGGCAGCCGTGCCTGTGCCGTCACATCATAGCCGCGCGCCATGCGCTGCTGCTGCGTCGCCGTGTCATAGCGCCAGTGGCTCACCGGCTGGTAGTAGTTGGCCGACAGCCGCAGGTATTCGCCCCACGCTTCCGCGCCAAACCCGGCGCGCCCGGTATTCTCTTCCAGTTGGGTGTCGTAAAAGGTGTTGTAGCCGAGCAGCCAGTCGCCGGCGACCCAGCGCTGCCCGAGACCCACGTTACCTATTAGCCCGCTATCCTGCTGCGTAAGGCCCAGCTGGCTCCAGCTCAGATAGCGGTTATTGTCCTGCAACGGCACAAACCAGTTGCCGTGACTGCCGTTAAACTGCCCTTCGTTATCCACTTTCATATCGACGGTGGCGTTGCCCCACGGCGAAAGCCAGGACTCCACCTGCTGATTGACCTCGCCGCTCACCACATCGCGCAGTTGGCCAAAGGCAAACTGGCGCGCCTGTTGGCCAGCGCTGAGATCGCTGTCGGTCATGCTCGCTTCACCAAACGCTTTCGCCACCTCGGCAAAGTGTTTCTCCTGCGCATCCGTTTCGGGTGCCATGCTGAGATCCGGCAGGCCGTCGCCATTGTTATCGAACGGGTTTTCCGCCTGCTGCACATATTTGCTCTGCAGCGCATGGGCATCGCCTCCAGCCACTAAGAAGGCAAGAAGGGAGAGAAGTGGAGAGGTAAAGGAGCGGCGCATCACGACGTTTACGGGGTTCCTGGGCTAAATTTGTGAAGTAAGTCACTTAGTCTAGCGGTTTTAGCGGGCGATTACAGCCGCTGGCGATATATCAGGAAAATCCCTAATCGACGCGCCTCGCTGCGGCTACAGTTAATGCATCCTTGTCACGAGAGACGCGTCATGAAAACAAAAATAACTCTGCTGTGCGGCTGGATGCTGCTCTGCGGCGCGCAGGCTAGCGCCACTCCCCTCTTCGCACTGCAATCCCCGGCCTTTGCCGATAACGCGATGATGGAGAAAAAATTCGCCGGTAACGCCAGCAACAACCCCAACTGCACCGGCGAAAACCTCTCGCCAGCGCTGGTGTGGAGTAACGCGCCGACTAACACGCAGAGTTTTGCGCTGATCGTGCACGATCCGGAGGGCGCACGCGGGCTGGGGGTAACGCATCTTGTGGCCTATAACATCTCGCCCTCCACCGCGGGCTTTGCGCAAAACGCATTGCGCGATGGCAAAGGCTTTACCGGCGGGAAAAACACGCCCGGCAATTTCCGCTGGCATGGCCCCTGCCCGCCGCCTGGCAGCGGCGCGCATCACTACACCTTCACCCTTATTGCCACCTCACTGCCACCGACCTTAGAGGAGGGGCTGACCCGCGAGGAGCTTTTCAGCAAGCTTAAAGGCAATGCCCTTGCCGCCGCCGGGCTGATTGGCCGCTTCGGGCAGTGATTTTACCTTTTCGCCGCCCGCGCGGCGCAGTAGCATAGCCCTTTTCGCTACGGTTAATCGAAGGAGTGACAATGCAAAACGTTGTGATCATCGCCAATGGTGCGGCCTATGGAAGTGAATCGCTGTTTAACAGCCTGCGGCTGGCAATTGCGCTGCGCGAACAGGAGGAGCCTGTCGCGCTGAAGCTGTTTTTAATGTCCGATGCGGTGACCGCCGGGCTGCGCGGCCAGAAGCCCGCTGAGGGCTATAACATTCAGCAGATGCTGGAGATCCTTACCGCCCAGGGCGTGCCGGTGAAACTGTGCAAGACCTGCGCCGACGGACGTGGCGTCAGCGCCCTGCCGCTGGTCGAAGGCGTGGAGATCGGTACCCTTGTCGAGCTGGCGCAGTGGACGCTGGCGGCAGACAAAGTATTAACTTTCTAATGGAACGGCGAGTTTAATACAATTTACTTATGGATGGCGTCGAGTCATCAAGTTTGCCTGCTGTGTTGCCGATAGCCACTTAAGACAAACACAGCAGGTACAATAAAAATGTTCACATCGATCAAGGCCCGGATTATGGCGGCGACGGCAGGTTGTCTTACTGTCGCCTTACTGCTTAACACCATCATCAACTACCAGGTTACACGCCAGCACAACCAGCAAACCCAGCAGGATATTCTCTCCAGTACCCGCGACAGCCATGGCATTGCCATTGCCGACTGGGTCGCCAGCAAAACCGCGATGATCGCCTCTCTGCAAAGCGTCGCCTTAGCGGACGATCCGGTACCAGTATTTGCCCAAATTGCCCGCGCCGGCGGGTTTATCAACGTCTACGTTGGCTACGCCAGCAAAACCGCCAAGTTCTCCGATCCCGGCGGCGTCCCGGCGGATTACGATCCGACCATTCGCCCGTGGTATCAGCAGGCTGTGAAAGCCGATGCGCCGGTCGTCACCGCCCCCTATGTTGATGCCAGCACCGGTCAACTGGTGGTGACGTTTGCCGTGCCGGTAAAAGAGAACGGCACGCTGAAAGGCGTGGTCGCCGGGGATGTCTCGATGACCAGCGTGGTGGCTAACGTGCGCGGCATCAGCCCGACGCCGCACAGCAACGGTATGCTGCTTGCCAGCGATGGCTCAGTGATTGCCGCCGCTGACGAAAAGCTGACGATGAAGCCCTTCTCTGACGCCATTCATGGCGTCTCCTTTGCCGAGCTGAGCAGCGGGAAAACCGTCTCTGGCGAGTATGCCGGGAATGAGAAGTCGCTGTTAGCCAGCCGGGTAAAAGGAACCGACTGGCTGCTGGTGGTCGCCCTCGATGGGGATGACGCCACCGCCGGTCTGCGCGCCCAGTTAAAAGCCTCCGCCGTGTCGCTTATTGTGCTGGTAATTATTGCCGGGGCATTGATGCAGTGGATGGTCGCAGCGCTGCTTAAACGCCTGGTGGTGATCCGCGATGCGATGAACGCCATCAGCAGCGGCACCAACGACCTCTCCCAGCGTCTGCCGGAGAGCGGTAACGATGAAGTGGCGCAAATCGCCCACGCCTTTAACGCCTTCAGCGACAAGCTGGCGGTGGTGATGGTGAAACTGCGCGACTCCACCCACTCGGTGCAGCTGGCGGCGCAGGAGATTGCCGCCGGGAACCAGGATCTCTCCGGGCGCACGGAGCAGGCGGCCTCCAGCCTGCGTGAAACCGCCAGCGCCGTAGAGCAGATCACCGCGTCGGTCGCGCAATCGACTGATGCCGCAGCGCAGGCGAATACCCAGGCGCACGTCGCATCAGAAGCCGCTTCGCGCGGCGGTCAGGTGGTGACGCAGGCCATTAATACTATGCAGTCTATTGAAGTCGCCTCGGCGAAGATTGGCGATATTACCAGCGTTATTGATGCCATCGCCTTCCAGACCAATATCCTCGCGCTTAACGCCTCGGTAGAAGCGGCGCGCGCCGGTGAACAGGGTCGTGGCTTTGCGGTAGTGGCAGGCGAAGTGCGTAATCTCGCCAGCCGCAGCGCGCAGGCGGCGAAGGAGATTAAAACGCTGATTGACTCCACCACCGACAGCGTTGCCACCGGCTCGCGCTATGTGCGGCTGGCGGGCGACAGCATGACGGATATCGTCACCAGCATCGACAGCGTATCGGTGATCATGCGCGAAATCACCGTCGCCACCAGCGAGCAGATGAAAGGTATTCAGGAGATTAATCATGCGGTGATAAATCTTGACCGTATGGTGCAGCAGAACGCCGAGCTGGTCGTCGAGTCAACCGCTGCTGCCGGGGCACTGCGCGCGCAAGCGGGTGAACTTGCCGACACCGCCGGACATTTCCGCATTTAATCTTTTACCGGCGCGTGAAGACTACGATTTCGCGCGCCGGATCTCCCCCCTCACCGCAGATTGTTATTTTTGTTTAATCCTTACGTCATTTGTTGATCAAAATCAGCATCTGGCTAACGGTCGTTTGGTGTGATGCACGGAGTGTTTTGTGAACAACATCACGCAGGGATGGCGTTATTCAAATGACGGGGTTAAAAAAATGGCGGTAGTAAAAGCAAGTTTAAAACTGTTTGGCGGGGATACGGTGGTGGTTCGCTGTTCTGAAAATTGCCATATCCATCTGATGTGTGAGAAGAGCCGCAGGCCGAATGCGCAGGCAGATATTCTGAGTGTGCAGAACCGCGCCAGCGCCTATCTTTCGGTGCCTTATAGCGGCATCTGGAGCGTGCTGATCGACAGCCACAGCCAGTCGCTGGAGCACTCGATCAGCTATGTTGCGGCGTAAACTTCATCCTTAGCAGGCAAAACCAGGCACCATTTCCGGGCCTGGTTTGTCCCCCTCCAGCAGCATACGCACTCTTCCCACCAGCTCATTCAGGCAGTCATCGTGCATGCCGAGCTTAATCAGCTCCTGCTCAAGGGAGAAGAGGTACTGGGCGTTGGTGCCAAGCGGGCCGCTGGCGGCCGCGATCAGTGGCGCGATGGTTTGCGCGCGGGTATCTGACTCATAGAGCGGGTGGCGCGGATCCATAATAAACACCAGCGCGTTGACTACGCGGCCATCGTCGAGCGAAAGTTTGCACCAGCTCGGCAGATAGCAGCCGGTGATCATCTCCCGTTTCCACAGCAGCGTCAGATCGTCGTGCAGGCTCTCTTCCGACAGCCGGTAAGCCACGCCAGTGGTGCGCCCGCCCTCTTTCAGTGCAAGCATGCGCCCTGGCTGACACGCGGTACCTCGCCCGGCAGTGAGGCGCAAACAGAAAGCGCGATGCCAGCCGACCAGCGTTCCCGGGCAGGATTCATCGAACTCCATTGCCGGGTTCCACATCAGCGAACCGTAGCCAAAAAGCCACACCGGGCCATCATCCGGCCGACAGGCCAGCGTCGCCGCCAGCGAGGACGCCCGCTGCTCAGCCGACCACAACAACGACTCTTCTATGTCGCCAAACGCCGTTTTGCAATCGGCCGTTCGCAAGAAATCACGCGTTAACATCTTTTACCTCCGCCACTGCCTGCGTCCTTGCGACTGCTTTACTGCTGCCTTCCCGACATACGCCGTCGTTTCAACGCAGCGCCATATGACGATATGCAATTCACGCGCCGCATGCAACAGCATCAATCCATCGAATAAAGCTATAAATGGCGAAGGTGGCGCTGCTACGCGCTATTTCTTCTTATGCCACTTGTCGTCATCCCCCTTCTCATACTCATTTTTGACCGCCGCCCAGGCGACGCGGTGCGCCGTCTCTTCCCGGCTGGCATCGCCGCGGCGGTCATCTTTATCTTTGTATTGATTCCAGGCGCTGTTAAACGCCTCTTTATAGATCTCCTGCGCGTGGGCGGGAAGCACATGTTGCACGCTGTCGGGCAGCTCGGATTTTGCTTTATATGGCACTTTTCTGCTCCTTGTTGGGCTAAAAGGTTAAGTCTGGTCGACAACCCGCCTCAGCGCCAGGCATGGAGGATAAATGACTTTTTAAAGTAACTATCGTTATGTTTATATTTCATTATTTCCAGAAAAGAGCCATTTTCGAGGCTTTAAAACATAAAAAATTTTACTGCCGTAAAAATAGGTAAAAATGACGACGTAAATGCGACTTTTTTGCTATTTTAATCACCTTGCGTTCTTTATCTATACTTCAACAACACTGCCCTCTGAGGAGAATCATAATGACAACAACCCACGAGGCGGTTAAAACCCGCCACAAGGAGACCACGCTCATTTTCCCGGTGCTGGCGCTGGCCGTGCTGCTCTTCTGGGGAAGCTCGCAGTCACTGCCGGCGATAGTCGGGATCAATGTGCTGGCGCTGGTCGGGATTTTAGCCAGCGCCTTTAGCGTGGTTCGCCACGCTGACGTTCTTGCCCACCGTCTGGGCGAACCTTTCGGCTCGTTAATTCTGAGCCTCTCCGTCGTTATCCTCGAAGTGAGCCTGATCTCCGCGCTGATGGCGACTGGCGATGCCGCGCCAACGCTGATGCGCGATACGCTCTACTCCATCATTATGATTGTTACCGGCGGGCTGGTAGGTTTCTCACTGCTGCTGGGCGGGCGTAAATTTGCCACGCAGTACGTCAATCTGTTTGGCATCAAACAGTATCTGATCGCCCTCTTTCCGCTGGCAATTATCGTGCTGGTCTTCCCGATGGCGCTGCCGGAAGCGAACTTCACCACCGGCCAGGCGCTGCTGGTGGCGCTTATCTCGGCGGCGATGTATGGCGTGTTTCTGCTGATCCAGACCAAGACTCATCAGAGCCTGTTTGTCTATGAGCATGAAGATGACGGCGACGATCCGCACCATGGTAAGCCGTCGGCGCACGGCAATTTCTGGCACACCGCGTGGCTGATTGTGCATCTGATTGCGGTGATTGCGGTGACCAAGATGAACGCGCAGCCGCTGGAAGCGCTGCTGACGGAAGTGAACGCCCCGGTGGCCTTTACCGGCTTCCTCGTTGCGCTGCTGATCCTCTCGCCGGAAGGGCTGGGCGCGTTAAAAGCGGTGCTGAACAATCAGGTGCAGCGCGCGATGAATCTCTTCTTCGGTTCGGTGCTGGCAACCATCTCGCTGACCGTACCGGTGGTCACGCTGATTGCCTGGTTTACCGGCAATGATCTGGTGTTCGGCCTCGATGCGCCGGAGATGATTGTGATGGTGGCATCACTGATGCTGTGCCAGATCTCCTTCTCGACCGGGCGCACCAATGTGCTTAACGGCGCGGCGCATCTGGCGCTGTTTGCCGCCTACCTGATGACCATCTTCGCCTGAGTTATTCGGATACAAAAAACCCCGCTTTCGCGGGGTTTTTCTTTTACGCTTCGGTGTTGAGCTCGTCGAAGTTCTTCACCAGATCGTCAATCGCTTTGATCTGCTGCAGGAACGGCTCCAGCTTCGCCAGCGGCAGCGCCGACGGGCCATCGCACTTGGCGTTATCCGGATCCGGGTGCGCTTCAATAAACAGACCGGCAAGACCGGTTGCCATGCCCGCGCGCGCCAGCTCGGCGACCTGACCACGACGGCCGCCGGAAGCGGCGCCAAACGGGTCGCGGCACTGCAGCGCGTGGGTGACGTCAAAGATCACCGGCGAGTTGTTGGAGACTTTTTTCATCACGCTGAAGCCGAGCATGTCGACCACCAGGTTGTCATAACCGAAGTTCGCGCCGCGATCGCAGAGGATAACTTTGTCGTTACCGCCCTCGATAAATTTGTCGACGATATTGCCCATCTGGCCCGGACTTACGAACTGCGGTTTTTTGACGTTAATCACCGCGCCGGTTTTCGCCATCGCTTCCACCAGATCGGTCTGGCGGGCAAGGAAGGCCGGAAGCTGGATCACATCCACCACTTCAGAGACCGGCTGGGCCTGGCTTGCTTCGTGCACGTCGGTGATCAGTTTGACGCCGAAGGTCTGCTTCAGCTCCTGGAAAATCTTCATCCCCTCTTCCAGACCCGGCCCACGATAGGACTTGATGGAAGAGCGGTTGGCTTTATCGAAAGAGGCTTTGAACACGTACGGAATGCCCAGCTTCTGGGTCACGGTGACGTAGTGCTCACAAATGCGCATGGCTAAATCGCGGGATTCCAGCACGTTCATGCCGCCGAACAGCACGAACGGCAGATCGTTCGCCACGTTGATGTCGCCAATGCTGACCACTTTTTGTTTCATAAAATCGCCTTATCGAGTGTGAATGCTTAATGCAGGGTAATCTGTTTATGGGAAATCGTGTTGATCTGCGCGCGGATCATTTCGCTGATCGGATCTTCCGGGCACTGCTCGACAAAATAGCTTAAGTCATGCAGCGCCACGTGGTCGCAGTCCAGCTGCGCATAAATCAGCCCGCGATCGCGGATCTCATACGGATCTTCCGGATTGAACTGCAGTAACGCTTCGCTGGCGCGCAGGGCCAGCTCCATCTGCTGCTCTTCCATCAACGCCGACTTCAGGGTATCCAGCAGTTTGCGGATCACTTCAGCGTTGTCTGCCTCATCAAGGTCTTCGTTAAACAGCTCGGCTACCGGGCTGATATTGCCCTTCAGCCAAACTTCGAGCGTATGTTCGTCCAGCGTGTCGCCATTAAACGGGTTAATCAGCCACATTTCGCCATCCAGCCACTCTCCGCGCAGAATCAGCTGCGTCGGGAAAATAACCGGAGTCAGCGGAATATTGAGCCGCCCGGCGACCCACAGCAGAATCGCCCCCAGCGACACGGCGCTGCCCTGGCGGTTCTGCAACACTTTATCCAGCCACAGCGCATCGGAGAGACGGTAGACGCCGCGGGTATCTTTGAAGCCCCATTCGCCGTAAAACAGCGCGAGGAGCTCCTCCAGTTGATGCTCCTGAGGCTTTGCCTGACTGATCTCTTCACGGGCAAGCGCGAGCAGATGCTCCAGTTCGTCTTGTACGTATTGTGAAGGAAAATCATCGCGTATCAGCTCGGAAACAAGGATCATCCCGTCGCATAATGGCGCTTTGTTAAATTCGAAATCAGCTAACGACCTCATGTCTTACCCCAGTATCGGTACTTTTGTGGCGGCGAGTTTAATGATGATGTACAGCACCACCAGCCCCAGCATAAAGGCGATAAAACCTGCCTGCTGGCCGCGCGGACGATGTCGCCCGAGCGCAATAAAACCCAAAACGATATAGATGATAACGCCAAACAGCTTTTCAGTCAGCCATGCGCCTTTAACAGTAAAAGGCAAATAGCTGGTCAGAGCTATCAACCCCACGCCGCTGAGCAGCAAAACGCTGTCGACAATATGCGGTAACACCCGCACCCAACGCGCCTGAAAGCGGGGATTATTGCTCCAGCGCCACCAGTAACGCAGGGTGAACAGGCTAATGGTCAGCGCCACCGACGTCAAATGTAACGTAATCAGGATGTTAAAGAGGCACATTCCCTGTTGCTCCCGTTACGGCCGCCGTCCCAGCGTCAGGCGTTCGTTATCACCATAATCCCGGCCGGTTTCCACCTGCTGCCAGCCGTAGCGGGCAAAAATCTCGCGCACCGCCGCACCCTGCTGCCAGCCATGCTCAAGCAACAGCCAGCCCTGCGGCAGTAAGTAGCGCGGTGCCTCTTTAATCAGTGTATGCAGATCCGCAAGACCATTATCCGCCGCCACCAATGCGCTGAGCGGTTCAAAGCGCACATCGCCCTGCGCCAGATGGGGATCCTGCGCGTCAATATAGGGAGGGTTGCTGACGATAAGCGAAAATTGCTGCCCCTCAAGGGCGCTAAACCAGCGGCTCTGCACAATCTCGATATTGCGGATGCCAAGATGATCGGCGTTACGCTGCGCCAGCGCGACCGCATCAGGGATGAGATCGACAGCGGTCAGCTGGCAATCAGGCCGCTCGCTGGCCAGCGCCAACGCAATCGCACCGGTGCCGGTACCCAAATCAAGGATGCGGCACGGCGCGGCGGGAAGCCGGGCGAGCGCCTGCTCGACCAGACACTCGGTATCGGGGCGCGGGATCAGCGTCGCGGGCGAAACAAACAGCGGCAGCGACCAGAATTCGCGCTCACCAATCAGATGCGCCACCGGCTCGCCGCGCACGCGCCGGGCCAGTAACCCAGCAAGCTGCTCCTGCTGCTCGTCCGTAAGAGGCGTTTCACCGAAGGCGAGAATAAAGGTGCGCGCTTTGCCGGTGACAAAGCCGAGCAGGATCTCGGCATCGCGCCGCGGGCTTTCACTGGCCTGCAGCTGGCTGACTGCCTCGCGCAACCACTGTTGATACTCCATCAATCCTGCTCGGAGAGCGCCGCCAGCTGGTCGGCCTGGTACTCCTGCACGATCGGTTCGATCAGTGCATCAAGCTTGCCTTCCATTACCTCATCCAGACGGTAGAGCGTCAGGTTGATGCGGTGATCGGTGACACGCCCCTGCGGGAAGTTATAGGTGCGGTTGCGGTCGCTGCGATCGCCGCTGCCGAGCAGGTTACGGCGCGTGGAAGCCTCTGTCTGCTGGCGTTTTGCCACTTCAGCCGCGCGAATGCGCGCGCCGAGCACCGAGAGCGCTTTGGCTTTGTTTTTGTGCTGCGAACGCTCATCCTGGCACTCGACAACAATGCCGGTCGGCAAGTGGGTAATACGGATCGCCGAGTCGGTGGTGTTAACGTGCTGACCGCCCGCGCCGGAGGAGCGGAAGGTATCGATACGCAGATCCGCCGGGTTGATATCCGGCAGCTCCGCTTCCGGCAGCTCGGGCATCACCGCAACGGTACAGGCGGAGGTGTGAATGCGCCCCTGCGATTCGGTGGCCGGGACGCGCTGCACGCGGTGCCCGCCCGATTCGAACTTCAGTCGGCCATAGACGCCGTCGCCGCTGATTTTGGCAATCACCTCTTTATAGCCACCATGCTCGCCTTCGTTGGCGCTCATGATCTCAACGCGCCAGCGGCGGGCCTCGGCATAACGGCTGTACATACGGAACAGATCGCCGGCAAACAGCGCGGCTTCATCCCCGCCGGTACCGGCGCGGACTTCGACAAACGCGTTGCGCTCATCATCGGGATCTTGCGGCAGCAGCAGCACCTGTAAATGCTGCTCAAGCTGCTCGCTTTTCTCTTTCGCGTCGCGTAACTCCTCCTGCGCCATTTCGCGCATTTCGGGGTCCTCGAGCATCATCTGCGCGGTCTCGATATCGTCCTGCGTCTGTCGCCAGTCGGTAAAACAGCGGGAAACGTCGCTCAGCTGCGCATATTCGCGCGACAGGGCGCGGAAGCGATCCTGATCGGCGATGGTTTGCGCGTCGCCCAGCAGCGCCTGAACTTCTTCATGGCGTTCATGCAGGGCTTCCAGTTTGGCAACGATAGAAGGCTTCATAGGCGTAAAGGCACCTTTTAGTAATTATCAGGAGTGTGGTGTGCTAATCCAGCCCGAGGCTGTTGCGCAGAATATGCAGGCGATCGTCATCCCCGTCACGGGCGGCCTGCTGAAGAGATTTGGTTGGGGCGTGGATCAAGCGGTTGGTCAGCTTCCACGCCAGGTCCTGCATAATGGTCTGCGGATCGCCGCCCTGCTCCAGCGCAGCGAGCGCTTTTGCCGTCAGCTCATCGCGAACCTGTTCTGACTGGCTGCGATAGTCGCGAATCGTCTCGCTGGCGCTTTGCGCGCGCAGCCAGGCCATAAACTCGCTGGTCTCCTGGGCGACGATAGTTTCCGCCTGCACCGCCGCGGCTTTGCGCTGCGCCAGGTTGTGCTGAATGATGCTTTGCAGATCGTCGACGCTGTAGAGATAGGCGTTGGCAATTTCACCCACTTCCGGCTCAACGTCGCGCGGAACGGCGATATCCACCAGCAGCATCGGCTTATTGCGGCGCGCCTTCATTGCCCGCTCGACCATCCCTTTGCCAATAATCGGCAGCGGGCTGGCGGTCGAACTGATGACGATATCGGCATCTTTCAGGCGCTCATCGATTTCGCTCAGGTCGATCACTTCCGCCCCGACCTCATTCGCCAGCAGCTCCGCGCGCTCGCGGGTGCGGTTGGCGATGATCATATTTTGTACTTTATGCTCGCGCAGATGGCGCGCCACCAGTTCAATGGTCTCGCCCGCGCCAACCAGCAGCACGGTAACCGTCGACAGGGATTCAAAGATCTGCCGCGCCAGGGTACAGGCAGCAAAAGCGACCGACACGGCGCTGGCGCCGATATCGGTTTCCGTGCGCACGCGCTTGGCGACAGAGAAGGATTTCTGGAACATCCGCTCCAGCTCGCTGGCATTTCCGTGTCCGCGATGGGAGTCGGCATAGGCTTTTTTCACCTGGCCGAGGATCTGCGGCTCACCGAGCACCAGCGAATCAAGCCCGCTCGCCACGCGCATTAAATGGCTGACGGCGTCGTTATCTTCGTGCCAGTAGAGGCTCTGGCGCACTTCATCTTCACGCAGGTGGTGATAGTCGCAGAGCCAGCGCACCAGCGCTTCCTGTAAGTTCTCCCGCTCTTCGACGCTCAAATAGAGCTCGGTGCGGTTACAGGTTGAGAGCACCACGCCCCCCTGCACCATCGGCTGCGCCAACAGGCTTTCCAGCGCCTGGTCAAGCGTTTCCGGCGAAAACGCAATACGTTCTCGCAACGCAACAGGTGCTGTTTTGTGGTTGATGCCGAGTGCTAAAAGGGTCATGGGCGCGGGAATAGTACCAACGTTGATAAGGTTAGACTGCACGCATCATACAGGATGAGCCCAGTCAATAAAAGGGAGACTATCCTTTCGGAGTAATTGGTCTTTTTATGATTTAAGACAACGTGAACGTAGACGCTCTTTCTGTGCGGCGCTAGCATTAAGCTTCTGTCTGTAAACTGTTACAAGGATTTGTCATCGTTATGATTCTGTCGGATTTCCGCCTCATTCGCCTGCTACCGCTGGCAAGCCTCGTGCTCACCGCCTGTACCCTGACCGCGCCGAAAGGGCCGGGAAAAAGCCCCGATGCGCCGCAGTGGCGTCAGCATCAGCAGCAGGTGCGCGATTTACACCAGTACCAGACGCGCGGCGCGTTTGCTTATCTCTCGGATGAGCAAAAAGTCTATGCCCGCTTCTTCTGGCAGCAAACCGGCCAGGATCGCTACCGCTTACTGCTCACCAACCCGCTGGGCAGCACCGAGCTTGAGCTGAAGGCGCAGCCGGGCAATGTTGAGCTGGTGGATAATAAAGGTAAGCACTACACCGCTGACGATGCGGAAGAGATGATTGGCAAGCTGACCGGCATGCCGATTCCGCTTAATAGCCTGCGCCAGTGGATCCTCGGCCTGCCGGGCGACGCCACCGATTACAAACTCGACGACCAGTATCGCCTGAGCCAGGTCAACTACAGCCAGGACGGTAAGAGCTGGAAAGTGGTGTATGGCGGCTATGACAGCAAAACCCAGCCGGCCCTGCCTTCTAATATGGAGCTGAGCGACGGCAAGCAGCGCATCAAGTTAAAGATGGATAACTGGATCGTTAAATGATGACCTGGCCTGCTCCGGCAAAACTTAACCTCTTTTTATACATCACCGGCCAGCGTGAGGATGGTTACCACACCCTGCAAACGCTGTTTCAGTTTCTCGATTATGGCGATACGTTGACCATCGAGCCGCGCAAGGATGGCAAAATCTGCCTGCTGACGCCGGTCGAGGGCGTGCCCGACGAGGAGAACCTGATCGTGCGCGCGGCGCGCTTGTTGATGAAACGCGCCGCCGAGACCGAGCGCCTGACCCCAGGCTGCGGCGCGGATATCGCCATTGAAAAACGTTTGCCGATGGGCGGCGGGCTTGGCGGCGGCTCGTCGAATGCGGCAACGGTGCTGGTGGCGCTTAACCATCTTTGGCAGTGCGGGCTGAGCGTTGATGAGCTGGCGCATCTGGGCTTAACGCTTGGTGCCGATGTGCCGGTATTTGTGCGCGGCCATGCGGCGTTTGCTGAAGGGGTCGGCGAGCTGCTTACGCCGGTCGATCCGCCGGAAAAATGGTACCTGGTTGCCCACCCAGGCGTCAGCATTCCGACGCCGCTTATCTTTGGCGATCCGGCGCTCCCGCGCAATACACCCGTCAGGTCAATCAATACGTTACTGAATTGTGAATTCGGCAACGATTGCGAGGTTATCGCAAGAAAACGTTTTCGTGAGGTTGATGCGGCGCTTTCCTGGCTGTTAGAATACGCGCCGTCGCGCCTGACTGGCACAGGAGCCTGTGTCTTTGCCGAATTTGACACCGAATCCTCCGCTCGTCAGGTGCTTGAGCAAGCCCCGGAATGGCTGAACGGTTTTGTCGCGCGAGGCGTTAACCTCTCGCCGCTAGCACAAACCATCGCCGGGCAAGCTGAGTCACGGTGACAACGTCACTTGTTCCAGACGTTGCATCGCGCTCTTTAATACACCGCATGGATAGTTTTTCGCCCTGACCGCACATTTTGGCGTATCCTATCCACCACTGGACGCATGCCTGAGGTTCTTCTCGTGCCTGATATGAAGCTTTTTGCTGGTAACGCCACCCCGGAACTAGCACAACGTATTGCCAACCGCCTGTACACTTCTCTCGGCGACGCCGCCGTAGGTCGCTTTAGCGACGGCGAAGTCAGCGTACAAATCAATGAAAACGTACGCGGTGGTGATATTTTCATCATCCAGTCCACTTGTGCTCCTACTAACGACAACCTGATGGAATTGGTTGTGATGGTCGATGCCCTGCGCCGTGCTTCCGCGGGCCGTATCACCGCCGTTATCCCCTACTTTGGTTACGCCCGTCAGGATCGCCGCGTCCGCTCCGCTCGCGTACCGATTACCGCAAAAGTCGTTGCCGATTTCCTCTCAAGCGTTGGCGTTGACCGCGTCCTCACCGTAGACCTGCATGCTGAACAGATTCAGGGCTTCTTTGATGTACCGGTTGATAACGTGTTCGGCAGCCCGATTCTGCTCGAAGATATGCTGCAGCTGAACCTCGACAACCCGATTGTGGTTTCACCGGATATCGGCGGCGTGGTTCGCGCACGCGCCATCGCCAAACTGCTGAACGATACCGACATGGCGATCATCGATAAGCGCCGCCCGCGCGCCAACGTCTCGCAGGTGATGCACATCATCGGTGACGTGGCGAACCGCGACTGCGTGCTGGTTGACGATATGATCGACACCGGCGGTACGCTGTGCAAAGCAGCAGAAGCCCTGAAAGAGCGCGGCGCCAAACGCGTCTTCGCTTACGCCACGCACCCGATTTTCTCCGGTAATGCGGTGAATAACCTGCGCAACTCTGTGATTGACGAAGTGGTGGTCTGCGACACCATTCCGCTGAGCGAAGAGATCAAAGCGCTGCCGAACGTACGTACGCTGACGCTCTCTGGCATGCTGGCCGAAGCTATCCGTCGTATCAGCAATGAAGAATCGATCTCTGCGATGTTCGAACATTAATCGATGCTTCATATCAAACCCGCTCCGGCGGGTTTTTTTAACCCTCTTTTTTATTTGTATGATTTATTAATTAGTTAGACTACGCTTCGCAAAAGAGTGACTCCTGTGAAAACGTTACTTTCTCCCCACATCATGCCTTTCCGCGCGCTGATTGATGCCTGCTGGAAAGAAAAATATACCGCTGCCCGCTTTACCCGCGATCTGATCGCCGGGATCACGGTGGGCATTATTGCCATTCCGCTGGCGATGGCGCTGGCGATTGGCAGCGGCGTCGCGCCGCAATACGGTTTATACACCGCCGCCGTCGCGGGCATTGTAATTGCCCTGAGCGGCGGGTCGCGCTACAGCGTCTCCGGCCCGACCGCGGCGTTTGTGGTGATCCTCTACCCGGTTTCGCAACAGTTTGGCCTTGGTGGCCTGCTGGTAGCGACGCTGATGTCCGGGGTATTCCTGATCCTTTTCGGTCTGGCGCGTTTTGGTCGCCTGATTGAGTACATCCCGCTCTCCGTGACCCTCGGGTTTACCTCCGGGATCGGCATTACCATCGGCACCATGCAGATCAAAGATTTTCTCGGTCTACAAATGGCCCATGTGCCGGAGCATTACCTGCAAAAAGTGGGCGCGCTGGTGATGGCGCTGCCGACCATTAACCCGGGCGATGCCGCCATCGGCGTGGTGACGCTCGGCACGCTGATCCTCTGGCCGCGCCTGCGTTTACGCGTGCCGGGGCATCTGCCGGCGCTGCTGGCCGGTTGTGCGGTGATGGGAGTGGTCAACCTGCTCGGCGGTCATGTCGCCACCATTGGTTCGCAGTTTCACTATCTGCTGGCTGACGGCAGCCAGGGCAACGGCATCCCGCAGCTGCTGCCGCAACTGGTGCTGCCGTGGGATCTGCCTGGCTCAACCTTTACCTTAAGCTGGGACTCCCTGCGCGCCCTGCTACCGGCTGCGTTTTCCATGGCGATGCTTGGCGCGATTGAATCCCTGCTCTGCGCGGTAGTGCTCGACGGCATGACCGGCACCAAGCACAAAGCCAACAGTGAGCTGATTGGTCAGGGAATGGGCAATATTGTCGCGCCCTTCTTTGGCGGCATTACGGCTACCGCAGCGATTGCCCGCTCGGCGGCAAACGTGCGCGCCGGTGCCACCTCACCCATTTCGGCGGTGATCCACTCCCTGCTGGTGATTATGGCGCTGCTGGTGCTGGCTCCCCTGCTCTCCTGGCTGCCGCTCTCGGCGATGGCCGCGCTGCTGCTGATGGTGGCGTGGAATATGAGCGAGGCGCATAAGGTGGTCGATCTGCTGCGCCGCGCGCCGGCCGATGACATTGTGGTGATGCTGATCTGCATGTCGCTGACGGTGCTGTTCGATATGGTGATTGCTATCAGCGTCGGCATTGTCCTCGCCTCGCTGCTGTTTATGCGCCGCATCGCGCGCATGACGCGTCTTGCGGCGGTGAATGTCAGCGTACCGGATGATGTGCTGGTGCTGAGAGTGATCGGCCCGCTCTTTTTCGCGGCGGCAGAGGGGCTGTTCAGCGATCTGGAGACGCGTATCGCCGGAAAACGCATCGTGGTGCTGAAGTGGGACGCGGTTCCGGTACTCGACGCCGGTGGGCTTGATGCCTTCCGCCGTTTTGTCAGCCGCCTGCCGGAGGGCGTGGAGCTTCGTGTCAGCAACCTGGAGTTCCAGCCGCTGCGCACCTTTGCCCGCGCCGGTATTCAACCCATTCCCGGCAGGCTGGCCTTCTTCCCGAACCGCGACGCGGCGTTAGCCGATCTCTGATCCCGGCGCGCCGTAACGGGCGCGCATCATCACTTCAATTGCCCGCTGGAGCCAGTGCAGCACCGCGGGCGTCATCCATGTCCCCTTCATCAGGTGCGGCTCCTGCTCCATCGCCGTGCGAAACTTCTGCTGCGTCTGCGGATCGCGCCCGGCATAAGACTGAAATAGCTCCAGCCAGTTTGCCGCCAGCGCCTGCGCCTCATCGCTGTGTGGATCAAGCTCGCGGCGGCTGGCATCGTGCAGTTTTGCCACCAGCGCAGGCCACTCCATCATGCGGTCGAAGTAGTGTGCGCGGGTGAAGGCCATCTCCTGCGGCGTTAAGTAGCGCTGCCAGATAGCCAGCTTGCTCTCGGCAAAACTGCGGGTGATGTACTCGGTCATCGCCGGCGTAATGCCAGTCTGCTCGCGCATCTGTGGTTCGGCGCTGTGCATCTCATTAAGCCGCGTTAAAAACTCCGGCTTATTGGCGGTATCCTGCTCAAGGCGCGTCATCCAGCGGGTTGCCAGATCCATCGCCTGCGCATCATCCGCTGCCACGTTATTCGCCATCAGCGTTTCTGCTTCACCCACCAGCGTCGCCCAGACGCGGTCGCGCGCTTCATCCCGGGCGGCAAACGGTAATTCGTCTAACTCTTGCGGCGTAAACCAACGATCGTACATTTTCATCAACTCCAGTGTCTGTAGCCAGGACTCAAGGTCGGGCTCCGCGCCGCGGGCAAGACCATCCCGGAGATCGACAAGGCGATCGCGCAGGGTCACAATATCGCGCACCTGCCTGTCGAGCCGGGTAATCTGGTCATTTAACAATTCAGCCAGCGGGCGCGTTTCCCGCGCCAGGTAGTCACCAATTGCCGCCAGTTCCATCCCCGATTTTGCCAGCGCCTGGATCATCTGCAGGCGCTTCACATCCGCGAGGTTATAGAGCCGGTAACCGGCGGCGCTTCGGGCAGAAGGCAGCAGCAGGCCAATGTGCTCATAATGATGAAGGGTGCGAACGCTAATGCCCGCGCGCCGCGCCAGCTCACCTACCTGAATTAACATAACTGCTCCTTTCATGCTCCACAGACGCCACTTTCGTGCCTCACGTTACGTGAGGGTCAAGTAAAAGACCAAAAAAAACGGCTCCCGCAGGAGCCGTTATCGAAATCAGTGCTGGTTAGCCGTGGTTTTGCCGGTCGCGACGGCAGCGTTTGTCATAGTGACGCACCCACCAGTATTTGTCGCACACCTCTTCATGGCCGCTGACGCGCGCGCCTGCCAGCCAAAGCACCGCGCCAAGGAAGATGCTGAGCACCGCGCCATGGGCGAAAAACTGTGGCAGGTTAATCTGCGGAAGCTGGTTGAGAACCGAATAACCGACGCCGACAACCATCACGATTAACCCCAACCCCATGAGCGCATTGCCGAGTAACGACGCGTTTCTACGTTTCATGTGTCACCTCCGAACAGTGGGTTGGATGGGATATCCCCAATCCTTGTGTGCAAAGTATAGACAGCGCACTTTTTAGCGGTTGCGGGCAGGATCACAATTACACATATCCGCCTAACATAAATTTACACATAACTCCATGAACTAGTTGAAATTCGAATGATTGAGGTGAGCAATCATTTCCCCTTAACGGCTCATAAGTTGTGAGAATTTTGTCATCGCGCGCCGCTCGACGTAAACTACGCGCCGGACATTGACCTGGTCAGGAAGAGAAAGTGACGATTAAACTGATTGTCGGGCTGGCAAACCCCGGCGCGGAGTATGCCGCGACACGCCATAACGCTGGCGCATGGTATGTGGATTTACTGGCGGAGCGCGCCCGCGCGCCGTTACGCGACGAGCCGAAGTTCTTTGGTTTCACCTCGCGCATTCAGCTGGCGGGCGAAGATGTCCGCCTGCTGGTGCCCACGACATTTATGAACCTGAGCGGTAAAGCCGTGGCGGCGATGGCGACCTTTTACCGTATCAATCCCGACGAGATCCTCGTGGCGCACGATGAACTCGATTTGCCGCCAGGGGTGGCAAAATTTAAGCTTGGCGGCGGTCACGGCGGCCATAACGGCCTGAAAGATATCATCAGCAAACTGGGCAATAACCCCAATTTTCACCGCTTACGCATCGGAATTGGCCATCCGGGCGATAAAAACAAAGTTGTCGGTTTTGTGCTGGGTAAACCGCCGGTGTCAGAACAGACGCTAATCGACGATGCGGTAGACGAAGCGGCGCGTTGTACCGAAGTGTGGCTGAAAGAGGGGCTGACCAAAGCCACTAATCGCCTGCACGCTTTTAAAGCGCAGTAAGCGCGCCCAGCGCCTTTTTTGCCGCGCATAACATTGGTTATGTGTATACTAGGCGCAGTTTTTCACTTTTCGACAATCCGTTTTCAATAACGGGTTGATTATCAAGAGATTAAGGTAATTACATCATGGGATTCAAATGCGGTATCGTTGGTCTGCCTAACGTAGGTAAATCCACCCTGTTCAACGCGCTCACCAAAGCGGGTATTGAAGCGGCGAACTTCCCCTTCTGTACCATTGAGCCGAACACCGGTGTCGTACCGATGCCCGATCCGCGTCTCGATAAGCTGGCGGAAATTGTTAAACCGCAGCGCGTCCTGCCGACCACCATGGAGTTCGTTGATATCGCCGGTCTGGTAAAAGGCGCGTCCAAAGGTGAAGGCCTGGGCAACCAGTTCCTGACCAACATCCGTGAAACCGAAGCCATCGGCCACGTGGTGCGCTGCTTCGAGAATGACAACATCATTCACGTTAACAACAAGGTCGATCCGGCTGACGATATTGACGTTATCAATACCGAGCTGGCGCTGGCTGACCTGGATACCTGCGAACGCGCAATCCACCGCGTGCAGAAGAAAGCCAAAGGCGGCGATAAAGATGCGAAAGCTGAGCTGTCTGCACTGGAAAAATGCCTGCCGCAGCTGGAAAACGCCGGTATGCTGCGCTCGCTGGCTCTCTCTGCTGAAGAGAAAGCGGCTATTCGCTATCTGAGCTTCCTGACCCTGAAACCGACCATGTACATTGCCAACGTCAATGAAGATGGCTTCGAGAACAACCCGTACCTCGACACCGTGCGCGACATCGCCGCGAAAGAGGGTTCCGTGGTGGTTGCCGTTTGCGCCGCCGTTGAGTCTGACATCGCAGAGCTGGACGATGCCGACCGCGACGAATTTATGGCTGAGCTGGGTCTGGAAGAGCCGGGCCTGAACCGCGTCATCCGTGCCGGTTATGAACTGCTGAACCTGCAAACCTACTTCACCGCTGGCGTGAAAGAGGTACGCGCATGGACCATTCCTGTCGGCGCAACCGCTCCGCAGGCGGCCGGTAAAATCCACACCGACTTTGAGAAAGGCTTTATCCGCGCCCAGACCATCGCCTATGAAGATTTCATCGCTTATAAAGGCGAGCAAGGCGCGAAGGAAGCCGGCAAGATGCGTTCAGAAGGGAAAGAGTACATCGTAAAAGATGGCGATGTGATGAACTTCCTGTTTAACGTCTAAATAAAATGTGTTGTCTCATGAGGTTTCATACAATCTCATGAGTTTCACAAAACCTGATTAAATCCACGCAACTGCGTGGATTTTTGTTTTAATCGGTAAGCTCCCTATCAGAAAGATCATTCCCCAACACATTCTTAAAATTCTTCAGGAAACCCCTAAACGCGGCGCTCCGACTGTTGCCGCTGAAGCCCAACGTATAATTTCATCTGTTTTCGAGTTGGCAGAGGCAACGCTTAGAGCTGACAGCGATCCTGTCTGGCCGGTACGTAAGGCACATCCGGTAAACAAAACTCAGCACAAACAGGCATTGAATCCACAGCAAATCGGGAGGCTATTAGTCTGTTCTGATAACAGTATTGTATGTGGCTAATGTGGTGGACACTGGCGCGACTAGCCAAAGTCACCGAAACTGAATGGGCATAATTCGATCTTGATAACGCACTGTGGATCATTCTGGCGACGCGCATGAAATCTCGTAGGGAAAATATTATTTCCCTTCCAGGCCGTCAACATGCTCAAACAGTACAAGGATTAACTGGCTCAGCAGCCTCTTTTTCCGGGAAGGGATAACCCACCAGGTCCAATGACATCGCACTATCTTCGTCAACTACTGAAAAGCCTGGGCTGGAGTGGTACTTATAGCCCTCATGCAACCCGAACCACAGAAAGTACCCGTTCAAACGAGATGAGCTATCGACCTGATGCTATCGAGGCTCAGCTTGCCCATGCCGATACCAACAACGTTCGCCGCACGTACAACCATGCAACTTATACGATGAGCGACAAGCAATGATGCAGGAATGGGAGGATAATCTGGACGAATCGGTAGCAGAATACAGCTTGGCTATGACAATGGTTCGTCCTTTGCCACCATGTACCGCCGTGTGACGAGCCAGTCTCCTTCGTTCAATCATCCGGCTTAAGACTTCTGGCCTTATCTGCCGGCAGTTAATAAGGTCTGGACTTAAAATGCCAGTTTCTCTCCCACGCCTTCTGTCGTCGCACCATGCTCTGCCGCTTCTCTGCCCTGCTCTTGGTATATAGACAGTTGTTTATGTTCTGGCAACAAAGTGCGCATTACCAGGACACAGCAAAAAGTGCCCGGAACCAGACTGTTCTCACTGTCTGGATAACTGGCATATTTTTTCTCTAAACGTGCGCAAGGGAGATAAGATTTTAAATGCGGGATGAGTGTTTTGATTTTCTTTTTTTTCTGCGTATTAATTTACCATCACCAAATCTATAAGAGCCTGAATGAATAGCTAACCAGAACTGAATAGTTAGTGCATAAGGATGTATCAATATCTTGCATAGTTTTTTACGAATCATCCCTTCGAGGGTAAAGTCTTTTTCATCATGAGAAGAAAAGCCGAAATATCGATAACTTCCCAACCGATAGCGCCAGTAATTTGAAAGTTCAACTTTTGCATCTTCGATCGCATTGCAATTCCATAACATGCCCCAGCGACGTTTCCACTTATCATTCAGAAGCCAGTTATAGGTCAGGTGAGAAGTAAGAGAATTAAAGGCAGGCGAATGATGACCATCAGGAAATATAAAATGGCACTCCATAAATTTTATTTCATCTATGGTAAAAAATATCCCACGCTCAGACGATTCTAACAAATCATCCTGAGGAATTTGGTCAAGGGTGACTATAAGAATGTTTTCATTAACATCTATTAGCTCAATTTTTTGCTGATAACGAATTCCACTACCTCTTGCTTCAAAAAACATGCTCGCATTTTTAATCGCACCATTCGGGGAGCGAAAAGCCACTCTCGATTTTATTTTTTCATGATCAGCTGGATTAGATAGCCTTAAAGAGTATTCCAGGTGATCTCCAAGCTTTTCCCAATGTGCACCTAAGCGCAGTCGCTTTTGTTTGAACTCATGAGATTTTCTGTAAGTTTTCAGTAACCAAAAGCGAGTGAGCTTATCCCATCCCCACTTAATAACCTTCCCAATGAGGCTCCAGGGTGTTGGAAAGCTCATTCTTGTCACCTGTCATTGTAGTGTGAAAGTACTAGCCTATATTATTTCAGGAACATATAAACCAGCGCTTTTAGATTCAGATAGCAAGATCCAGAGGCAAATCTGAGATATCTTTCAGCCTCTTCCCTTCAACCATGACCGCCAGCATATCTGCTGCATCATTTAAGCCGAGATGCTTAACTGCGGCTTGAAGTTCGTAGAGAGCAAAGTGATAAACACAGTCAATATCACCTGTACCTAAGGCAATAGAGGCAAGCCTGCTAGGGGTGGGTTCAGCAGTGACTACCATGATATGTGGAAGAGTGCCCTTACGGTTTCGCATAAGGTTAAGCGCTTCAGAACGGGCATTCTGCGCCCTGTCGCTTCTTATTGTCCATTTGCAGGAGATACTGGCATGTAGCAATGGCTTACCGCCATTCGATTCGCGAAGGCCTGACATAAGAGTGACGGAATCATCCACGATCAGTTCAGGCGTGTTGATAATACTGTCTTGCTCCGGCTCACGAGCAACAACAATATCAGGTGTAATGGTGTAATCACTCCCCAAAGCGGCGGCAAGTTGAGCATCACTTTTGGCTGCCTTATCCAGAGCTATCAGGTGCGCATATTGTTCATATTTCGCTATTTCAAGGCGGTTGCGTCCTGAAACTTGTTGGACCTTCCATTTACCTGGTCTCAGGTGACCAAGCTTCAGAAATGTTTTTTCAACAAACTGAGCGCAGATGCTTTCGAACTGGTTACCTGAGGTTTGGCCAGCAATTCTTTCGCCTATAGTCTCAGCCTGCAACAAACGGGCAATTTCACGTGCTATCGCTTTACTGTTATTGTTACTGCTATCTGCATTACTCACTACGCCTGCGGCATTAATGGTCAGCGTATTCAAAAGAAGCTGAGCATGGAATTCTTTACGAGCTTTTGCAAAAGCAACGGTACCGTTGTCGTAGTGTTCGTCCATAAACCTTTATCCTTTAAGCTGCGCTTTGTTTTTTTGCTAATAGTACATCTTCTTTCTTTGCGCGCATCACATCAAGCACATATGCAGCAATTTTTTCAGCAAAGACAGGAGGAACAGCATTTCCAATCTGTCGGGCTACTTCCGTTTTCGAGCCACAAAACACAAAATCATCAGGGAACGACATCAGTCTTGCTGCTTCGCGATGCGTAATCGGACGATGCTGATCGGGGTGCAGATAACGTCCCTTTTCAGGTTTAAAGAATTCCGTACGGATTGTCACAGAAGGTTTTTCCCACCAGAGACGCCCGAACAAATCAGTCCCGCCTGAAGTTTTCTTGACCCAGCAGGCAGGAGTCAAATCCGGACGGTTTTTCTGCAGATCAAACCGATTGCCGCCAGGAGGCACAGCCCGATAGCGTTCTTTCGAGAGTTCCGTGGGATTGCGACCAAAGTGAAGATTCAGCGGCGGCAGCTCATCACGAATTTCAGTCCCTACAGGCACAGGTAAATCACCAATCGCCTCACGGGTAGAAATCCACGGAGGAAGCATTCCAGCTTTCTCAGGTGCCAGATGGGTAGGTGCTGGCGGGAAGGCCGGAATATTATCCACGACAAACATTTCACGTTTGATGCCCACAGCTATAGTTCTTTTCCTGGTCTGAGGCACACCATAATCAGCAGTGTTAAGCACCTTTGGGTTCAGTAGGATGAAACCCATTGACTCAGCTCTGGCAGTAATATCGGCAAACTCATCGCTTTTAAGGAGACCTGGAACATTCTCCATTACAAACATACCAGCGCCGGAAAGCTGAATGATGTCCATGTAGGGTTCCCACAGGGCTCTGCGATGATCCCCTTCTCTGTTTTTGTTAAGCAGGCTAAACCCCTGACATGGAGGTCCTCCGATTACGATATCGGCAGACGGAACCTCATTAGAAGCAATCCACTCCTCAATATTGGCCTTAATACCATGTGAGTTGAAGTTTGCGTTATAAGTCTTAATCGCAGCAGCATCATTATCTATGGCAAGAATGCTTTCAAAATGCTCAGACATTTCCCCATGGCAAAAGCCAGTAGATAGCCCACCAGCCCCACAGAAGAGATCTATCACCTTGAATTTGTTGCCCATATGCTCCACCGCTTAGTTTATTGTGACTACAATTAGCCCTAATTTATCATATTTTTAAGCTGTATAAATACCCATACCTCAAGCGTTTAGTGCTGTGACAATTGCGACTAACAGTGCTTGAGGAAAAGTTTGAAAAGGGATGTGCTGGCGTAAGCGCTATGCGGCATAAAGTAATGTTCAGAATCGGGCTTTTGCCAACTTTCAGGTATGCCTTACGCTCTATTGCCTTACTTAATCATTGAAATTCTTTGAAGATCAAACTCATCAGTAATCTGCTGCAGAGAACAACCGGCCCTGGCGAGGTCCGCGATTACCCGGGATAAGTCCACTTTCATCGACTGAATAACTGGCATACGTCCTGCCAAAACGCGCGAGCGAGCGTAATAAATGCCTTCGGCGGCTCGGCAAGCTAACTGCGTTTGCTAGGGAACCGAGGTGAGCCGTCAGGTTGTTAATGTAGATGTCCGTTTTTTGCCAAAAGCGGACATTGATATATGTTAATTTATGGAGAGCAGGTCAGTTGAGGAATTTTAGAAAATGTTTCCTAATCGAATAAGGGAGTTTGGAAAGGCATTTGAAGGCAGATTAGAGTCCTTTCTACTTGAAGGTGCTTTGGACTATATAAACTTTAACGAAGAGCCATTAGCCTTTGAAATCTTATGCGAACATATTTGTGAGTATGATGTACAGCTTAGCCAAACTGAATATGATGAAGCCATAGCATTAGCTAAACATATGGGGTTAGATGTACTGGATGGACCCTACAAGCACTTAGCTGGCTTGATTGTATAATAAGTCGATTTGACCTATACCCCGTTGATTCTCACGGAATGTTGTTGGCAATGTCCAATCTTCGCTCATTTCAGACATTCAGTAACGTAAGGTTGTCGGCTTCGTGCTAGGAGCACACGTTGCTGAAATCAGTTTGTGTTGATTCACGGGGAGCAGGTCACCCCGAATGTACCCCCGTTGACCTGCCCCCAGTATTAGATACAACCGTCAGTTAGTAATGTCGGTTTGTTTATCTTCATATTTTTCATTTCGCCACCGTGCTGCAAACTCTGATGGCGTCTGATAATTCAGTGCCGAATGTGGACGACACTCGTTATAATCCTGCCGCCAGTCATTAATGATTTTCCTGGCGTGAGCGATATCGCTGAACCAGTGCTCATTCAGACATTCATCGCGAAATCGTCCGTTAAAGCTCTCAATAAATCCGTTCTGCGTTGGCTTGCCCGGCTGGATTAAGCGCAACTCAACACCATGCTCAAAGGCCCATTGATCCAGTACGCGGCAGGTGAACTCCGGCCCCTGGTCAGTTCTTATTGTCGCCGGATAGCCTCGAAACAGTGCAATGCTGTCCAGTATACGCGTGACCTGAACGCCTGAAATCCCGAATGCTGTGGTAATTGTCAGGCACTCCTTCGTGAAGTCGTCCACACAGGTCAGGCACTTTATCCTGCGACCGATAGCCAGTGCGTCCATGACGAAATCCATCGACCAGGTCAGGTTGGGCGCTTCCGGGCGGAGCAGCGGCAGACGTTCCGTTGCCAGTCCTTTACGACGTCGTCTGCGTTTTACGCCCAGCCCGCTGAGATGATAAAGACGGTACACGCGCTTGTGATTAACCTGAAGGCCTTCACGGCGCAGTAATTGCCAGATGCGGCGGTAGCCAAAACGCCTGCGCTCCAGTGCCAGCTCAATAATGCGCTCTGATAAATGCGCATCAGCCGCCGGACGCTGAGCCTCGTAGCGGCAGGTCGACAGAGACAAACCTGTAAGCCTGCAGGCTCGACGTTGCGACAGACCGGTCGCATCACACATAAACTCAACGGCTTCCCGCTTCTGGCCTGTCGTCAGTACTTTCGCCCCAGAGCCACCTGAAGCGCCTCCTTATCCAGCATGGCTTCAGCAAGCAGCTTCTTGAGTCTGGCGTTCTCTTCCTCAAGCGACTTCAGGCGCTTAACCTCGGGCACCTCCATACCGCCATACTTCTTGCGCCAGGTGTAAAAGGTGGCGTCGGAAATGGCGTGCTTACGGCAGAGTTCACGGGCAGAAACCCCGGCTTCAGCCTCGCGGAGAATACTGATGATCTGTTCGTCGGAAAAACGCTTCTTCATGGGGATGTCCTCATGTGGCTTATGAAGACATTACTAACATCGGTGTGTATTAATCAACGGGGAGCAGGTCACCGTATGCATGTAGATTTTGGGATGTATTAGTAGTCGTCAGAATATAATCGAGAGCTGGAAGATGCAGGTTACAAGGGGTTTGAGTGAACTTGAGTAGACTTTGAGAGGTGCGTGAGTGGTGCCAATTTAAGAGTCAAACCTACCAAACTCGCATTACGAAATTGAACCAACTCCAAAATGAGTACGCGCAAAATACAATATTAAGTACAAAATAAAATCAATAAAATGCAGTAATAATCACGGTTCAACATCTAATTCGCTTCTGTTATCTCATGCGATCTCAGTGAATTGCATGAAGCCTGGAAAACCCCATAAAATCCAGGCGGTTGCGTGGATTTTATGGGGTTTTCCATTAATCTCGCTACAGCTCAGCTAAAAATGCGTTCAGGCAGTGGCGAAAGTTCTTATTGCACCAGGTTATGCCGCAGGGAATATTTGACGATATGGGCGTTATTGGTGAATTTCATCCGCTTCATCATGCGTGATTTATAGGTGCTAACGGTTTTATTACTGATGGAGAGCGCATCGGCTATCGCATTAATCGACTCGCCGTGGGCCAGCATGATCATTATTTGCCGTTCGCGCATCGTCAGGCTCTCATGCGGCGCACGATTATTACTCTGGTAGTCGGAAAAGATAATCTCCTGCGCCAGATCGTGATCGATATAGCGTGATCCCTGCGCCACGGTGCGGATCGCTTTGAGTAAAATCTCCGGCGACTTGTCTTTAGTGATATAGCCCAGCGCGCCATTATTTAATACCCGCCGGGCAATTTGCGGTTCGTTAAACATACTCAATACCAGAATGCGCAGTTGGGGGTAGAGCGGTATCAGGCGGGTAATAAGATCTTCCCCGCTCATGCCCGGCATTGAAATATCCAGCAGCAGCAGATCGACGTCGTGCTGGCGCAAACGCTCCAGCACCTGGCCGCTATCCGGCGCTTCACACACCACCTCGATAGTGTCATCGAGTGCAAAAATTTGCTTCAGGCCCTCGCGCATGATGGCATGATCGTCGGCAATCATCAGACGTATGCGTTCACTCATCGATCTATCCTCCTGGTTTTCGAACAGGATGGTGCTGATTTAACGCTCACAGAGAGGGGGAACTTCAGTTTAACCCGTGTTCCTTTACCGGGTGTGCTATTGATGGTCGCCTCGCCGTTTAGCATGCGTCCACGCTCCTCGATCCCGTGCAGCCCGCAGGTTCCTTTCTTCACACGTTGCAGATGAAAGCCTTTGCCGTTATCGACCACTTCGATAAGCAGCGCGTCCGGCTGGAGTTTGACAAAGATATAGACATTGCTGGCGCTGGCATGGCGGGCGACATTGGTAAGGGACTCCTGAACCACGCGAAATGCCGCCGTCAGCGTCGCATCATCCAGCACCACGGTATGCTCATCGGGCGCCAGCAAAATGCAGCGGATACCGTTGTTTTTTATAAACTGATCGCGCAACCACTCCAGCGCCGGAATCAATCCGAGATTGAGCACGTTGGGCCGCAAACGGGTTGAGACATCCCGAACCACCTGAATGGTGCTGTCCAGACGCCCCATTAACTGCCCGATCTCCGCCTGCTGCACGTCGGCAGACTGATCTTTCCGCATCGCCAGCAGCGACAACCCGGTACGCAACGCGGTTAAATGCTGGCCCAGCTCATCATGAATATCACGCGCCAGCTGTTTTTTTTCCGCTTCCCGCGCCCGCTCCAGATTATGCGTCAGCTGCCGCAACTCCTCTTCGGTCTTACGGATAGCGGTAATATCTCGCCCCACCGCCAGCACGCTCATTATCTCGCCGCGCAGATCATATTCCGGGACGCAGCGCACATGGAGGATGCGTTTCTCGCCGTTACGCTTTACCACCAGTTCATCTTCGGCACTGTTTTCATCCACCATAGTGCGCGAAACCAGCTTAAACAGGCTCAGCCCGACGCCTCCGCGCGGCACGCTTTCGGTCAGCGGCACGCGGCTGATATCGTTTTCGCTCAGGTTGAACCAGTTACGAACCGCCAGGTTGGCGTAAACACAGCGGGTCTGCAAATCAAAACGTAAAATGAGGTCAGGAGAATTTTCCACCACCCGGTGCAGCTGTTTTTCCCGCAGCAGCTGCTGCTCTTTTTGCCGGCGAATTTCATGCATATCGCGAACAATACATAATATATGTAGCTCACCCTCCTGGTTATATCCGCTACAGCTCGCCTCGACGGGAAAAACATTATTACGCCCGGTATGCTGCGACGTAAATGTTATCCCTTCAGGACGGGTACTGAGTTTCCACCACAGGGCAAACACATCACTGTCGCGCAGTTCTTTATCAATAATATCAAAGCTGAGTTGCGAAAATGCCTCGCGGGAATATCCCGTCAACTGGCAGGCTTTTTCGTTGACATATTTGATACGCAGCTGGCTGTCTATCAAATAAATCGCATCATGGATTTTGTCTAAGGCAATGTTGGATAAGCCGCTGATATTAACCTCATGATTATCAACCTGCCCGGTTACACCCTGTAAAAGCATCATTCCCTCCACGGATATATCATGCCGCAGAGAATAGCGTCCCGACGGCATGACAGTCATAACCCGCTAAATATTAATGAGCTAATAATCTTAGCAGTTAATTTGCCGTTTTCAGCAAACCAGGATTCAGGCGTAAATTCTCCCTTTTAGCGTCTCCCGCGCCCGTGAAAGCCGCGAGCGCACGGTCCCAACCGGGATAGCTAACTGCTGCGCAATATCCTGATAGCTGCCCTCCTCCTCAACGAGGATAGAAAGCATAACCTTAACGTCTTTCGATAATATTTCGATGGATGCCAGCGTATGGCTAAGGAGTTGTCTGTTTTCCGTTAAATCGCTGGGATCGTCATCCAGCAGCAGATCGGCGGTAATCTCATCATCCAGCCTGTCGAACAGATAGTGGCTCTGTTTCGATTTGTAGTAGTTACGGATCAAGTTAACGGCAATACCAAACACCCAGGTCTCCGGGCGGGACGCGCCACGAAACTTATGCCGGTTACACAACACTTCCAGACAGGTCATTTGCAAGATGTCATCAGCATCCTCCTGGCTGGCGATACGTTTACGAATGAAGTTTAAGAGCTTCTTATTATGCGTAACGAAGATCTCATCCCAATTCACGTTCATCGCGAACGGTGACTCTACGACAGTGGACACGAGCGTTGAATTAATCATTTTCTTGTCTCTCTGATAGGTAGCAAATGAGTGCGCTGCTACTTAGCAAGAGATATGCCACCCGCCCTCCACTAGATAACTGTCTGTTTATAAAAACAATTAACTTTGAGTACAGACTTTTCCGAGCCAATTTTTACCTCGTCCGACCGCTGCGTTATGCAAAAAATTGCATTGGTTACCCGATGAAATTATTCACAATTTTTTTTGCTCTTTTTCAGGGAACCGACAGGCGCGCTTTGACACAGAAAGAGGGTAATGACCACTGAGGATGGCTGGCGATGTTCAAGATACAACATGCGATACCGGCGCTGGCGCACTCGCTAAAAGCCCTGCATAAAAACACGCCACAAGCGGCAGGCAAAACCAACGTGCCGGATAATGTCCGCGTGCGGGCAGAGGCTTTAAATGACGCGATGGAAGAGATTGGCGCGGCGTTCAGTGAAAAGATGGAGCGCAAGCAAAAGGCGCAGGAGCGCCGTAATGCGTTACGCAACCAGCTACGCAGCAAGCATGGGATCGGCAAAGTTGCTGAGCTGAACGAGCTGTTTTCCCTGCTCGACGGCGGCGATGAACAACAAGCCCTTGAGCAGATGGAGTGGCTGCGTAACGCCCTGCGCCAGAACCCGCCGCCGGAGAGCGACACGCTGCTGGAAAAGACCGGCGGCGATCCGGCACGCACCGCCCTGCTGCTGCGTATGCTTGGCAACCAGGCACACGATGAAGGCGACGGGGAACTGGCCACGCTGGCCGGAGCGCAGCTGGATAAGCTAGAGCAGACCCACGGCCAGACCATCCGCGCAGGTAACAACACGGCCCCCGCCATCGCCGGGTATACCAGCGACCCGCAGCGTAAACAGTCCCTGCGCAACCTCTATTACGACGGCATCGTCCACCAGCAATCCGCCATCATGATGCTGGATATGGTGCTGGAGGCGATCGGCTCACGCAATCTGATACCGACGCTGCGTACCTTGCAGCGCGCGCTGGCAGATGATATGGCCGCGCTTGCCCCTTCGATTAGCGCTCTTACCCTCGGGCGTATTCACCACGGGCTGCGCGATGCCGCCGGGATAAGCCAGACGCTGAGCGACAGCACTACATTTTTGCAGCGTATGCGCAGCAAACTGTCCAATGTTGACATGAACAGCCTGACGCTGGCGCGCCGGATGTTACAGATCAGCCACAACGGCGCCTACCAGAGTGATTTCACCGGCCTTGCGCAGGAGATTGTCGGCGAGAGCAAACACCATGAGCCGCTCTTTTACAGCTCGCTTTTTCCGCTGCTGCGCGGCGTGCCTCGCTCGCTGTGGCCGGACCTGGAAAAACGAAGTAACGCGTTGAAATTGCTGCGCGGCATGATTACGAACGTCACCAAAGCGGAGCAGCAGCAGCAGCGCCGCAACCGGAACGCCGCGTCGTGAGGCAACCAAGATGAATACCCTGTTTCAGATATTAAATCGAATCGCCATCAGCGCCATGCAACGCTCCGAAGTGGTCGGCGCGGCTTTTGCCATGGCGCTGGTATTTATGTTGATCATTCCCTTACCGCTGCCATTAATTGATGCGCTGATTGCGGTGAATATCTGCCTCTCCTCCCTGCTGGTGGTGCTGGCGATGTATCTGCCGAAGCCGTTGGCGTTCTCCACTTTTCCTGCCGTGCTGCTGCTGACCACTATGTTTCGCCTGGCGCTCTCCATCTCCACCACCCGGCAGATCTTAATTCAGCAGGACGCGGGCCATGTGGTGGCGGCCTTCGGTAACTTCGTGGTGGGCGGCAACCTTGCGGTCGGGATGGTGATGTTCCTGATCCTCACCGTGGTGAACTTCCTGGTGATTACCAAGGGTTCCGAAAGGGTGGCCGAAGTGGCGGCGCGTTTTACCCTTGATGCGATGCCCGGTAAACAGATGTCCATCGACAGCGATCTGCGCGCCGGATTGATTGATGTGGTACAGGCCAAAAATCGGCGTAATGAACTGGCAAAAGAGAGCCAGTTATTCGGGGCGATGGATGGCGCAATGAAGTTTGTCAAAGGCGACGCCATCGCCGGGCTGGTGATTGTGGTGATCAACCTGATTGGCGGCATCAGTATTGGCGTGCTGCAACTGGGTATGCCTGCCGGTGAAGCGATGCATATCTACTCGATTTTGACCATCGGTGATGGGCTGATCGCGCAGATCCCGGCGCTGCTTATCTCGCTGACCGCCGGGATGCTGATTACCCGCGTCTCGTCCGACAATGAACAGACGGCGGATAATAATATCGGCCGCGAGATTGCCGAGCAGTTAACCAGCCAACCGAAAGCCTGGTTGCTCTCCTCAATGGGCATGGTGGGCTTTGCCCTGCTGCCCGGTATGCCAACGGCGATTTTTCTGCTGCTGGCGGCGCTGACGATGATTAGCGGCGGTTTCCAGATCTGGCGCATCAGAAAGACCCTGAGCCTGGCGCAGCCACAAATGGAGAATGAGGTCATTCCGCCGGAGCTAAACGGCAAGGAAGATTTGCGTCAGTTCAACCCAACGCGACCCTATCTGATCAACTTCCCCTCCGCATGGCGCGGCCATCCCGAGATGCTGGAGCTGGTGCAGGATATTCGCCGCCTGCGTAACCGTATCGTTTACCACTTCGGCTTTACCCTGCCCGCCTTCGATATCGAGTTTCTCGACCAGCAAACGGAAGATGAGTTTCGCTTCTCGGTTTATGAAATCCCGAAGGTGATCGGCACATTTACTGTGACGCACCGGGCGGTGAAACGCCGCTGGCTGGATGAGATCGCGCCAGCCGACCGGGAGGGCGTGATCGAGGGGGATGAGCGGCGTCAGGAGGGCGATCTTATCTGGCTGGCGGCGGAGCATCCGCTGCTGCAAAACGAAGAGGTTGAGCGCTGGACGGCGCGCGAAATGCTGGTCAAGCGCATGGAGAACGCGATCCACGCCAGCAGCCCGCACTTTATCGGGCTACAGGAGACCCGCGCGCTGGTGAGCTGGCTGGAAGCGGAGCAGCCGGAGCTGTCGCAGGAGTTACAACGCGTGATGCCTATCTCACGTTTCTCCAGCGTCCTGCAAAAACTGGTTTCCGAACGTATTCCGCTGCGATCGGTGCGGGCTATTGCCGAAGCGCTGATCGAACATGGGCAGCATGAGCGCGACGTCTGGCTGCTGACCGACCAGGTGCGCATCTCGCTAAAAAATCATCTCTGTTACCAGTATGCCCGCCCGGATGGCCTGCATGTCTGGCTGCTGACACCGGAGCTGGAAGAGCAGTTGCGCGACTCGCTGCGTCAGACGCAAAACGACCTCTTCTTCGCGCTCACCCATGAGCAGATCACCGCCATTCTCTCGGTCATCGCCAACGCCTTCCCGGTCGACACGCCGGAAAGCGCCGTGCTGCTGGTGGCACAGGATCTGCGCAGCCCGATGCGCGGGCTTATCCAGGAAGAGTTTCACTATGTGCCGGTGCTCTCGTTTGCAGAGCTACAACCTAATCTCGCAGTAAATGTGCTGGGACGTATAGAGCTTGATCCGGCCGCTTACTCGCTTACCACGTGGGAGAGTTGATCATGTTCGAACTGCGCGTGCTGTCTGGCCTGCATTTGGGCGCCGCGTTACCCCTCTTCGGCGATAAATGGCTGATTGGCCAGGCCGATGAGGCCGATCTGATGCTTAGCGATGCGCGCGTTGCTGCCCGCGCCTGCGAGCTGCGCCGGGAAGAGACCCAGTGGCTGGCACAGCCGGAGAGCGGCGACGCTTTTAGCATCAATATCGAAGCGCCTTTTCAGGTCGCTGACGTCTGGCTGTGCGTGGCGCGTATCGACACGCCCTGGGCCGCCTGCCTGCCCCCTGCCACACCGCCTGCGCCAGAAGGATCCACAGAAGCACCTCCACAGGCCACTCCCCCCGTCGCCGCCAGTAAAGGGTTTTTCACCCGCGGCATCCGCACGCTGGCATGGAGCCTGATGTTGCTGCTCACCCTGACGGTAACCAGCTGGGTTTTGCAGCCCACCGTTGCCCAGACCCAGGTTGCCTCCTCTACACCGCAGAGCACGCCTGCAGAGTTGCAGGCACCGTTACAGAAAATGTTACGCGAACGCGATCTGGCAAAGGTGGTGAAGCTGGATATGCACAACCAGCGGCTGCGTCTGACGGGCCGACTCAGTAAGTCGCAGATGCAGATCTTTAACCGAATGCTGGAGCGCTTTAACGCCACCTACACCAGCGCTACCCCGCTGGATAACCAGGTCAAACTGCTGAAGGTCAGCCTGCCCTTCCGGATTGTGCAAATCACCACCGGTAGCCGCGCCAATATCGTCACCGACGACGGGCAGCGCCTGTTTGTCGGCGATGAAGTGGACCACCTGCGGCTGGTATCGATCACCAGCGATCAGATTGAGTTTAACGGTCGCGACAACATCAAGGTGAGCTGGTAATGACGGTAGCGCTGGAGGAGTGGTATCAACAGCAGCGGCGGCGGCTGGCAAGCTTTTCGCCGGTCGAGAGTTTTGGCCGCATCACCGGGATTAACGGCATTTTGCTTGAAAGCAGCCTGCCCCAGGCGCGGATCGGCGATCTCTGCCAGATCGCCCGGGATGACGGGCAGAGCGTGCTGGCTGAAGTCGTTGGTTTTAACCCGCAGCACACGCTGCTCTCCGCCCTCGGTCAGCTCGACGGTATCGCCCGGGGCGCACGCGTGGTTCCGCTGCGCCTGCCGCACTCTATTGTGGTCTCTGACGCCCTGCTCGGCTGTGTGCTGGATGGCTTTGGCCGCCCGCTCGATGCAGGCCAGCCCGGGGCCTTCGCCCTGCCCGGTACGGTGGAGAATGCGGTCGGCGTGCTGGGCGATGCCCCGGCACCCACCGATCGTCCGCGCATAGAGACGCCGCTGCCAACCGGTATTCGCGCGATTGACGGCCCGCTGACCCTCGGCGTCGGCCAGCGGGTCGGGATCTTTGCCGGTGCGGGCTGCGGGAAAACCACCCTGCTGGCGGAGATCGCCCGTAACACCCCCTGCGATGTCATCGTCTTTGGTTTGATTGGCGAGCGCGGGCGCGAGTTGCGGGAGTTTCTCGACCACGAACTGGACGAGGCGCTGCGCAGCCGTACGGTGCTTATCTGTGCCACCTCCGATCGCAGCAGTATGGAGCGCGCCAGAGCCGCATTTACCGCCACCGCCATCGCCGAAGCCTGGCGCGATAAGGGCAAAAGCGTGCTGTTGATCCTCGACTCCCTGACGCGCTTTGCCCGCGCCCAGCGTGAAATCGGCCTTGCCCTTGGCGAGCCGCCGGGGCGCGGCGGTCTCCCCCCTTCGGTTTATACCCTGTTACCGACCCTGCTGGAGCGCGCCGGGCAAACCTCGCGCGGGGCCATCACCGCCCTCTACTCGGTGCTGATTGAAGCCGACTCCATGAACGATCCGGTCGCCGATGAAGTGCGATCCCTGATTGATGGTCACATTGTGCTGACCCGCCGTCTGGCGGAGCGCGGGCATTACCCGGCTATCGATGTGCTGGCAAGCCTCAGCCGCACCATGAGCAACGTTGCCACGCGCGAGCATATCCGCGACGCCACGCAGCTGCGGCGCATGATGTCCGCCTGGCAGCAGGTTGAGATGTTAATTCGCCTTGGGGAGTACCAGCCGGGCCACGATGCGATGACCGATGCGGCGGTAGCGGCTCAGGAGGCGATTAATGGCTATCTGCAACAGGCAATGCACGCCCCTACAGAGTATGACGACACCCTGCACCACTTATCGGAGGTAAGCCAGCATGCGCCGTCATCCGCTGCCTGATAACGACATCATTACTGACGATGGCAGCGCTGAATTGCAGCAGGCCTTCTCTCTGCTGCTGCCGATTCGCCGCCAGCGCTTACGCCGCTGCGAACGCCTGCAACGGCAAGCGGAGCAGGCTTTGCACGAAACGCAGCGTCAGTCAGCCGAAGCAGAACAACAGCTCGCAGCCGCACAACAGCACTATCAACAGCTGCGCGAGAGCTTTGCCGAACACCACCAGTCGGGGCTGCAAAAACAGGAGCGTCTGGTCGAAGGATTGACGGAGGAGCGCCAGGCCAGCGACGCGGTGAGCGGGCAGCGTAATCAGCTGCAACAGTGCCGCACACAGCAGGCCACGCAACAGCAGCAGGTGCAGCACGCGCAGCAGCAAACCCAGGCGCGGCTGCGTGATGTGGAAAAACTGGAATACCTGATGGAGCATAGCGAGGCATTACGATGACAGCTTTACCCCACACCCAGCAAAATAACCCCGCGCCGCCTGCCCGTCCGGAGGTGCAGCGCCGTTCGCCGCAAACCGCATCGTCAGACGCCGCTAACCCCGAGCGTAAGTCCCGCGCCGAGCCGTTTCGCGAAGAGAGCTCGCTGTTTGACGCGCTGTTGCTCCCCACCAGCGACGTGGCGCAACCGCTTATCACACCGTGGGAGGGCCCCGCCTCTTTTGGGCCACAGCTCAGCCATGAGCATGAACCTCCCGCTTCACCGGTCAGAGCCTGGCAACAGCTGGAGCCCCCGCTGTGCGCCATGGTGGAGAAGCAGCCTGCCGACCCGGTCTCCATGACGCTGCTGCTCCCCCTGTTAGGCGAAGTGGATGCCCGCGTAAGCCCTTTTGCTGCGGGCTGGGATATCAGCCTGCGTTTTGCGCCAGCGGCGATGAATATGATGGCCGCCCATCAGGAGCGCTGCCGGGAGTCGCTGCGCCGCCGGATGGCCTGTGCCGTGCGCCTGCGCTTTGAGCAGCGCGGAGGCCGGGAATGAAACCCTTAACCCTGCGCACTCTGCCGCGCGAGGAGGCCAGCCTGCGTCGGCGTATCGGCCACGGTGTTGGCTATCCCTTCACCCTTGAGGGGGAAGCGGGTGAGCTTCAGCTCCGGCTTACTCTCCCCGGCGATCGGCCACCGACGCAGCGCTTCTCCTGCAAGGCCGGGCTGTTATCTCTGGCAGGTAGCGAAGCGTTGCTGAGCCTCTTTTCCGCCTGCCCGCTGCTGCCGGAGCCTGGCGCCTGCGCTGAGTGGTACTGGCCGCTCTTTAACCAGCATCTCAGCCCGGCGCTGCGCGCGCTGTTTGGCGACCTGACGCCGCGAGAGGCCTCCTGCGCGCCCCTTGACGGTATCTGGCTTGCGATGAGCGTCACGCTCGGCGAGTCGCAGGCGCAAAGTGAGTTATACCTTGCGCCCGCCACCCTTGCGGCGTTGTTAAACCAGCCTGGCTGGGTTTCGCTGCCTGCGCCGCTTTGCAGCGACCTGCCGTTATCGCTGCCGATAGATCTGGGCGTGGTGTCGTTTGCCCCAGCGCAGTTACGCACACTTCGCCCCGATGATGTGGTTTTCCCTGCTACCTCGTATTTTTCCCCGACCGGTCGCGGCGAGCTTCGCCTTGCGCAATTACACCTTGAGGGCGAATTGCTGTTCGAGGAGGGGCATCCTGCCCGTTTTCTTATTACCCGTCTGGAGAATACTTACGTGAATGTGACCCCCGAAGATAATCTGCCTGCCGACACCCCACACCCGGATGAAAACCTGACTGAAACCACGATGCCTTCGGCCTCGCCTTTTGATGCGCTGCCGCTGGCTTTAACCGTGCGCTGCGGCCATCTCAGACTGACGCTCGGTGAGTTAAATCGCCTCGATGTCGGCTCGACGGTCACCGTCGATAACGTCGTGCCGGGTGAAGCATTGCTCTGCCACGGCGAGTTTCCGCTGGCGAAAGGCGAACTGGTCGATGTTGAAGGGCGTCTGGGGCTGCAAATTACCCATATGCTGCCGGGCGTGGCGAGCGTCGTGGATGTGAACAGGTGATTCCGATGGAGATGGGGCCGCTAAACCCAATTATGCTGGCGCTGTTTCTCGGTGCGCTGGCGCTGCTGCCGATGATGCTCATTATCTGCACCAGCTTTTTGAAAATCACCATGGTGCTGCAATTGACGCGCAACGCGATGGGCGTGCAGCAGGTACCGCCAACCATGGCGCTTAACGGCATCGCGCTGGCGGCAACGCTCTTTATTATGGCACCGGTGTTTAGCGATATGACCGACCGGCTGAAAGCGATCCCGGTCGATTTCAGCAGTATGGAGCGGCTGGAATACACCACCGCTAACGGTATCGAACCGCTGAAAACGTTTATGCGCAAAAATACCGACCCGGACATCGTTATCCATCTGCAGGAAAATGCCCAGCGTATGTGGCCTAAGAGAATGGCTGATTCGGTCACCCCGGAGAATATGCTGCTTATTATCCCGGCATTCGTGCTGTCGGAGCTGCAAAACGGTTTCAAAATCGGCTTTCTGATCTTCATCCCTTTTATTGTCGTGGACCTGATCGTCTCCAATATCCTGCTGGCGCTCGGGATGCAGATGGTCTCGCCGATGACCGTGTCGCTGCCGCTGAAAATCCTGCTGTTTGTGCTCATCAGCGGCTGGACGCGGCTGCTCGACGGTCTGTTCTACAGCTATTTATGAGGCCCGCATGGATATTCTGACGCTGTTTCGCCAGGGGTTACTGCTGGTGGTTATTCTCTCCGCGCCGCCGCTGCTGGTGGCAGTGATCTCCGGGGTGATCATTTCGCTGGTGCAGGCCGCGATGCAGTTGCAGGATCAAACCCTACCGTTTTGCATCAAGCTGATGGCGGTCGGCCTGACGCTGGCGCTCACCGGGCGCTGGGTCGGTGTTGAGCTGATGGAGCTGGCGCAGGCGGCGTTTGCCATGATGTCAACGGTCGGCTCCTGATGCTGATAGGTTACCCGCTTACCGACACCTTCAATGGGATCCTCGCGCTATCCCTTGGTATGGCGCGCATCTTCCCCTGCCTGCTACTGACGCCAATCTTCTCCTTTAGCGTCATCAAAGGGATACTGCGCACCGCGATTGCCGTGGCGCTGGCGCTATTTATCGCGCCGGGTATTAAAGAGCAGATTGATCTGCTTGAGCCGACGATGATGACGCTGGTAGGTCTGGTGCTGAAAGAGTTGTTGATAGGCACCATGCTCGGGTTGCTGCTGGCGCTGCCTTTCTGGCTCTATGAGTCTGTCGGTGCGTTATTCGATAACCAGCGCGGCGCGTTGATGGGTGGTCAGATCAACCCCCAACTGGGGCCGGATGTGACGCCGCTCGGCAAGTTAATGCAGCAGGTGCTGATATTGCTGCTGGTGACCGGGCTGGGATTGTCAACCATCACCCAGGTGATCTGGGATAGCTACCATCTGTGGTCCGCCACCCAGTGGATGCCGTTTCCCAAAGAGGCAGGTTTTCACGTCTGGCTGACGCTGGTGGGGAAAGTCTTCAGCGATATGGTGCTCTACGCCGGGCCGCCGGTGGCGCTGATGCTGCTGCTCGATTTTGCCATCGGGATTATGAGCCTCTATAGCCCACAGCTCCAGGCGACGGCGCTGACCATCCCGCTGAAATGCCTGCTCGGCATGCTCTTTTTTATCCTCTATCTGCCACTGCTGGACCATCTGGGAAATGCGCGGCTGTATGAACTGCGCGATCTTATCCATATCCTGCCGCAGATCTTCACCCCTTCCGCCGGGAGCGCGCCATGAGCGAAAAAACCGAAGACGCCACACCGCAAAAACTGAAAGAGTCGCGCAAAAAAGGCCAGGTCAGCCAGAGCCAGGATATCCCTAAGCTGCTTATCTCTATCGGCATCCTTGAGACCATTTTTGCCATGGTCGACTCGAGTATGCAGCGGTTGCAGGCAATGATGCTGCTGCCGTTATCCCGCCTGCGCGACCCGTTTGATCATGCGCTGGAAGAGGTAATAAGTGACAGCGTCACCGTTATGCTGGTGCTGGTCGGTCTCGCCTGCGCCATTGCTATGCTGCTGCGCGTGGTAGGCGGCTGGGTGCAGTTCGGCCCGCTCTTCTCCAGCGAAGCGCTGGCACCGAAACTGGATGCGCTTAACCCGGTTAATCACCTGAAGAATATGTTTTCCGCCCGTCAGTTTACCCAGCTTCTGACCAGCATCGTTAAAGCGGTGGTGATAGGCCTGGTGGTATGGCAAGCGATCCTGCCGGACCTCGGCGGCCTTGCTCAGCTGGCGCTTGGCGATCTCAATGGTTTCTGGCAAGGGGTAATGGTGCTGTTTATGAAGGTGTCGCGCCGGGTGCTGATGGTAATGCTGGTGATAAGCCTCTTCGATTTTGGTATTCAGCGCTACTTCTTCCTGAAACAGCAGCGTATGAGCCATGAAGATCTGAAAAACGAGTTCAAGCAGAGCGAAGGCGATCCGCATATGAAAGGCCACCGCCGCCAGGTGGCGCAGGAGATCCTGAATGAAGAGCCGGTTCCCGCCCGCGAGATCAACGTCGAAGAAGCGGATGTGCTGCTGGTTAACCCGACCCATTTCGCCGTCGGCCTCTACTACCGCCCGGATGAAACGCCGCTGCCGCGTCTGCTGTTTAAGGCGTGTGATGAAGAGGCGCGGGCATTGATTGAAGAGGCGCAGCGTAAAAAGAGACCGGTGATCCGCTTTATCTGGCTGACCCGCACGCTGTGGCGCACTACCCGCGAAGGTGCCTATATCCCACGCGAAACGTTAAATGCCGTGGCCCACGTCTATCGCCTGCTGCGGGAGCTGGAAGATCACTACCTGGATGAGGTCATTGAGATCCGCGAAGAGTAGTGCGCGGATCTGCGCTTATCAGGCAGCCACAATCTCTGGCAGTAACGCCCGCGTTTCCCGGGCTTGTTGCATAAAGGCGAGCATTAACGCGCTAAAGGTAGCCGGGGTTAAAGCGGCCAGCGGTTGTTGGTAGCAGAGCCGTACCTGCTCCTCTTCATCCAGCGCCAGCCAGCAGCCGCGCATCGCATGCATCTCGAAGTTGAGCTTCATTAACAGCCGCCAGGTGGTGAGTTGCTCTGCAAGCTGGGTGGCGGCAAAGAGCTGGCAATGGAGCAGTAGCGTATCGCTTCCCGGCGGCAGCTCCAGCACTACCGCCTCCTGGCCCTGCTCATCCTGCAATGCGCAAACGCCATTGACCAGCGTCAGAGAGATGCCCTGGCGGCGGCCAAAATCATCCAGAAGCCCTTGTAGCTGTCGTTGCTGCGTCATCATAAACTCCTGTAAAAGTAAGGTGTAACGCGGGTTACAGCCGCCCGCGCTTCTCCTGAATTTCGGCATTCGTCAACGCATCCACCAGCGCCTGGCTGGCGTGGGCGATTTCGCCCTCAAGGGTAAAGGCGAGAGGTGACAGTTGGTTTGCACCATAGTTAAAGTTAATTTTTCCGAGGTTACGAGTGACGCTGACGCTGGCGGCGCTACTGCTTCCGGCGACAAACAGCGGGATGGAGATGCCCTCTTGTTTGCTATCGGTTTCGCTAAAAGCAATCGATTTGACCCGCAGGCAGTGCCGATCGCGCAGCAGCGCTGCGATCTCCTCCGGCTGGGTTTCATGACGCAGCCACATTTGCTGAAGCGCATAGCGCCGGTCATCGTGTAGCTCAAGGGTCACTACCGCCTGGGTGTTGCGTTTTTTTTGCAGCTCGCGGATCGCCTCTTTAAGCAGCGGCTTCTCCTCCATAAAACGGCTGATTGCCTCGGCGGCGCTCTCCGGCAGTTCGCTGGCAAACAGGCTATGCACCACATGCATCAGGTTATTGCTGTCGACTTTGCGCAGATTGTTATAAGTGCTCTGATACTCGGCACTGTTGAGCTGATGGCAGTGCAGCCCATGCGCCTGGCGTTGTAGATCCAACGCCCGGGCGCTGTTAATCACGCCGTACTGGCCATTGTTGGCAGGCGTTAGCGCCAGCAGATGGGTCAGCAGTTTATCGAGCTTATTCGCCGTGGCCTGCGGTTCATCCTGCAAAAAGGTGCTGAACGTGTCGCTCTTCTCTTTTGTTTTTGCCGCACCGTCCTCTTTGTTCAACGTCTCAAGCGTGTTGCGTTCGGTTTTAGAAAGCGGACGTAAGGTGCCTGCGTGCGCCTTGCGTGCGCTCAGGCTCGCTTTTTGCAGCGCGTTTAGCCCGGCCGAAAGCTCGCTTTTCGCTTTCTCCGGCGGTTTGTCGGCATCCTTTATCTCCTGCAACAGCTTATTGGTTTGCGGATCGTCAAAGTTGCTGCCTGCCTGCTCTATCAGCTTCTCCAGCTGGCGCGGGTGAACCGGCTCAGCCCGGGCAATATCGATGCTCATGCTGTGTTTGGTGCGGTTATCAATGCTGGCCTGAATGGTGGTGCTGTTGACGCCAAATAGCGGGATGCGCAGGTTCGAAGCCGGCCTGGCAGTGATGCCCACCCCGCCATTAAGGCCGATCCCGGCGCTGGCGGTGTTAAACATCCGCAGGCGGTTATCGCTGCGGCCCAGCGTGCTGCCCGTCGCGCTGTGAGTGGTCGAGCGCTCACGTTGCGCATTGAGGATATTCGCCCCCAGTTGCGCCATACCGCCGGCGCGCACCGTGGCGCGGTTTTTCTTGCCGTCACCGCCACCGACGGGAAAGCGCAGAGCGCCGCCAGCCATCGCCATCGCCGTGGCGTCAACATTAAAATTAAGGGTGGTGCCCTGCTTCACTTTATGGCTGACGCCCTTCTCCAGCAGCTCGCCGGGGTTGAGTTCTCCGCCGGTAAGCTGCGCGATAAAGGGCTGCAGCTCCGCTTCGCTCAGCGTAAAGCTGACGCTGTTTTGCAACTGGCGCTGCATGGCGATGGCCACCAGACCACCGAGCCGCACCGAGGGGGCGATGCTGCGGTTGCCGCCAGGCTCTTTGCTGCTGCTCTCGGCAAGCTGGCTCAACGGGTTCCAGCCTACGGCACCAAATACCGTGCCGGTGCCGCCGCCGTTACGGCTAAAGGTGACATTAATCCCCCCATCATTCCGGGAGAAGCTGGCGCTGTAGGCGCGATCGAGGTTGCCGCGCACGCCCGGAATACCGATCACCTCCCCGCCGGGGATCACCGACAGGGTCACCATGCCGCCATAGTTACGCCCAAAGGCAAAGTTCTCCCCCGGCTCCAGCGCTTTGAGCGTATTAAGAAGTTGCGCTGCCATCTGCTGCTGGTCGGGGGTTTTCAGCACCGTGCGGGTGGTCATATTCAGGCCGTGGTGCGGCTTACTCAGCGCATTAATAAAGGATTTGATGGCGTCATAGCAGGCTTCCAGCTGGCTATTATTTAGAAAACCCTGACTGGTGGCTTTCTGCACCAGGTTTTCACCATACTCCTCGTCACGCAAAAAACGCACCCGCTCTTTAATCGCCGCAACCTGCGCCGGGCTGGCCTGCGGGTTAGCGTTACAGTCAGCCATCTGATCCACTACCTCGTGCAGCGCGGACATCATCAATCCATCAAGGATCAGGCGGGATTTCACCAGCCCCATCTCATCATGGGGATCGCGCATGCGCCCCATCGGCGGTTGCGCTTTCTGATGCCGGGCCACCACGCCGTGCGCCTGCAAGTGGCTGACCGGTGTGCTGCTGCCCTCGCGCAGCGGATAGCGCCGGTAGACCGCATCCAGCCGTTTCAGCAGATTCTCGTCATCACTGTAGGGGTTGAGCGCCTGGGTGGCCGCCTTGATCCGCGAGGGGCTAAACTCCTCTTTTTCACGCCCGTCCCCGCGTAACGCGCCCATATGCTGCCCGAGCAGCGTGCCGTGGTGCTGCACGCTGTCAGCAACCGTGTCGATAAGGTTTTGCAGATGGCCGATAAACTGCCGGTCAAAATGGCGGGTATCGAGCGCGGCGAGCCGCGCCGCTAAACTCTCCTGCGCCGTCGCGCCAGGGGCTGCCTGTAAGGTTTTAAGCCGCTGATAGAGCTGCGCCTGTTGCGCATAGAGCGGACGCAGCCCGTCACGCCCCTGCCAGTTGTGGCGCGTGGCGTACCAGGCGGTTTTCAGGGGTCTTGGCGTCGTCAGCCGGGTATTGTTCAAGTGCGCGCCAAGCCGGTCGCGCAGGCGGCTGTTGACATGGTTACCATCACGTCCGGTCATTCCGGCGATGCTGGTCTCATACTTCAGGGTCATGCCGCGAATGTTGACACTTTTCGAGGCTTCATCCAGCCGCTCCATCGCTTTTAGCGGCTCCTGCCGGGGCATGCTGACGGGCAGTGCTGTCGGGTCAAACTCACCCTGTACTTGCCAGCTCGCCTCCAGAGCGTTTGGCGGCTGATTTGCGCCCTCTTGCTGCTCGTTCGTACTTTCCTGCGGCATACCGGGCAACTGCAAAATCGCGCTGCGCCCGCCTCTGTCCGCCACCATCAGCGCGCCGCTGGAACTGTTATGCAACCGCTCTACTGGCCCGAGGTCGGGGGGCAGCGTCACCGGTTGCCAGCGCGCATCCGGGCGGCTCCCGGGGGATGCGCGCCACTCCGCTTCCGGCATCGTCCATAGCCTGCCCTGTGAGTCGAGAACATAGAGGTTACGCTTCTGATCGGTGGTGATATCGGTAAGGGTGTTGCCCTCGCCGTTCGCAGGCAACGTGGCGCGGGTGTGCGGCAGCCAGTTGGCGATCCCCGCTTTCGTCAGGGTCTGCATCATCTTATGCGCCTGCCGGGTTCCGGCCTGCGTGCGGTGATATTGCAGGGTGTTGGTTTCGCTGATCGCCGCACAGTGCTCGCCATCCAGCGGCGCAATGGCACGCGCTTTATTATGCTCATCGAATCCCGGCAGCGGCAGCTCGACGCTCAGGCTGGCCTTTAACTGCCGCAGGGCGAAACGGTGGTGCGCACCGTCAATCTTGTCGCTCTTCTGGCTTATCTTAACGCGCGAAGGCAGCCCGTCACGGATCACCCAGCCGCTGCCATCCTGCGCCCGCTTGAGGCTATCCGCCTTCTCCTGGCTTGCCTCCCAGCGCCCGGCGTTTTTATCCCACGCATAGAGTTTGCCTTCATGCACCAGCAGTTGCCCGGCGCGGCCAAGGTCGATGCTCTCATGGGCTAAGGGGCGCGGCTGGAGTAGACCGTCGTGATGATCCAGCACCAGGCTCTCGCTAAGATTCCAGCGCGCCGCAAACTGGCCCTGCGCATTGCGCGCGCAGAGATGTTTCTGGTCAGCACCGCTTTTCACCACCGCCATCAGCTCTCCATCCTGATGGGAGAGCAGGCTGCTGAACATCACTCCTGCGCCCAGTTGCTCCAACAGCGCCGCCTGCTTCATATCAGGCTGCATAACAATCTCGCTGTGCTCCTGCCCTTGCGGTAATGCCGCGCGCCAGAGCACCCCTTCGCTGTCCAGCGCATAGAGATGATCGTTATGCAGCGCAACGCCGGTGGCGTGAAAAGCCTGCTTGTCGCCTTCCGCGTTCCCGGTTTTGAGGGTGATTTTCTGCTGTTGCTCCTTTTTAGCAGTGAGGGTGTTGAGCAACATTACCGACTGTTCAGCGGTTTTCTCATCGCTGAGGAGCAGCAGTGCAGAACCCTGCGCGCTGACGCAGTAGGCAGTGATTTTGCCAATTTTTGCCGACTTTTCGCCGCTGGAGAGATTATGCAGGGTCTTCTTATCGTAAATGGCATACAGCATGCCGTCAGGCTGCTTGCTTAACTTGCTATAGCTTTTCTCTTCATCTTTATCGATCTGCTCCCAGCGCATGGCGGCTTCGTTTAGCCGGTAAAGTCGCCCGTTGTGCTCGCGCAGTTGCTCTGAAACAGCCTCACCTGCCGGGCTACCGCCTGCTTCATCACCGCCGGTGATTTTGCGGTCGTGGCGAAAGATGCCGGTCATCAGCGCCTGGGTCGCCTCATCCGGTAGCGCCGCAAGCCGCTGCTGAGGGGTTTGATGCTGCCAGCCGGGCACCGGACGGCTGCTGGTCAGGCCGATAAACGCCACCGGCGACCCTTGCAGCGTAAAGAGCCTGCCGCCGGGATCCTGCAGGAGATGCTGGCAATTATCGTCACTGGCCTGGTGCGCCAGCCAGCGATGCTGTGGTCGGGCGAGGGTTTCGTTGAGCAGCGCGGTAAGAGGCTCCGACGCGCTGTCGAGGACGCTTAAGCTGCCGTTATCCGCAAGCGCAAGCCGGGCAAACTGCGGTTGCAGGCCGCCTCGCCGCGTGGCCGCGCTTTCTTCCCCCGCGCGGTAGGCCCGCTGTTGCTGGGTATTGCGCTGGCTCTCTTGCAGCGCGGCGTAGCGCTCCTCTTCAATCGGGGAAAGCAGATGGCGGCGGCGGGACGGCCGGGATTGCGGCTCGCGCATCGGGCGTAACGGCGGTTCGTCGGGCGCGGCTTCACTGTGGCGCCTGCTCGCTGCCACCGGTGCGCTGTTGTTAACATCCGGCGGGCAGGTGCTGTTCGACGCGCCGGGTATGGGTTGGGGGTGGCGCGTTTCCCGCAAGCGGTGGAGGCTCTGGCGCAGGTTTCCCATACGCTGGCGGGCTTCGGCTGCCTGCTGGCGCAGGGTCGGCGCGGCCTGGCTGGCCACCTCTTGATCCAGCGAGCCGCCTGCGGTCTGCTGCGGGCGGCGGGAAAACTGACGTAACGGAATAGCGTTACCGGTGCTGGCGTGCGACACAGATTGCGCCGCACGCAGGCTTCCCAGAAAAGGGAGGTGAATAGCCATGATGATCCTCGCTCAAATACGGCCCCGGCGATCGCCCGGGGTCTGAGACTGCCGAAACGCGGTTAGTTATCGACCGCTATCTGCGTGTAGTCGTTCGGGCCATTACGCAGTTGCGGTTGCCACCAGATGGTGAGCTTATGCAGATCGGACGACGGGCGGCAGCTTACGTCGTTACACCCGGCCTGTGGCCGCGCGCAGGCGCTCAGCATAAGCGCGGCGGCGGCAAGTAAGATCATTCGCAGTAACATGCTTTTTCCTTATCACTCATCAGAAGTTTTTTGCCGGTGCGCCGCCAGATGCCGAGAGCAGCGAAGCGCGCGACGGGCGTGCCGGAGCATTGCTGTCAAAGGCGACAAACACCTCCGCCGATCCTCCCGGCGGCAGTTCCCCGCGCGGCCAGACCGCCACCGCCAGCGTGCGATCGCTGCGGCAGACACTCTCATCAAACCGCTGCGTCTGACGGGTGTTATTGGTGATCACCCCAACGGTTATCTGCACGCTGCTGTTGCCGTACCACTGATGGCGGCGGAAATCGCTCTGGAACGCGCCCGGAATACGGCATAAGGCCGATAGCGTCTGGCCGGTGCCGCCGCTGGTCATCCCCGTCGGCACACGGTTCAGCGCCAGGTCGCGCATCGCGCCTTCCACCATCCCGCGAATGTCGGTGTATTTATGCCGGTTGCTCACCTCATCCATCGCGCTATTAAGCTGTTCACGCGACTCGGCAGCGATATAGCGCGAGGGATCGACCTGGTCGCCAATCAAATGCGGCGTAATAATAAACAGCCGCTCACGCTGGGAGGTTTCGTAGCGCGTGGAGGTAAAGAGCTTGCCAATCAGCGGAATGCTGCCGAGGATCGGGATGCGTCGCTCGCGATCGCCCGTCTCTTTGGAGTGGAACCCGCCCAATACCAGTGAGCGCCGCGCTTCCACCAGCGCCTGGGTGCTGACCGCAGCGTTATGGGTGCCTTGTGCGTCGCCATCGTCATCTTTGTTGAGCTTGCCATCCTCCACATCAACAATGAGCTGGATAGCCGATTTTTGTGAGGTGCTGATGGCGCGTGGCGTCACCCGCAGGCTGGTCCCGGCGGTAACAGACTGAATATCTGCTACCCGCTCGCCAATGGCGCGAATAAAGGCGGTGTCGCTGAAATCAATCACCGCAGGCTGATTCTCCAGCGTCAGAATGGTTGGGTTGGCGATAATCGTTGCCGTCCCTTCCCCCTCCATTGCTTCGATACTGGCAAAGAAGCGCTGGAAGTCGGTGACAAACAGCGTGCTGGCTCCGGAGAGCATATTGGCGCCGCTGGCGACACTGCCGAACTGACCGCCCAGGCTGCTGGAGAAGCGCTTCAATGCGCTGCGGTCGATATCGACAATCACCGCATCGATCTCAATCAGCTTTTGCGGGACATCAATGGAGTTAATTAACGCCTGGTAAGAGCCGCGGGTTTTCGGATCGTCCCGCACCAGCAGCAGGTTGTTACGCACATCCGCCGACACCTTCCCCGCCAGCTTGCTGACCGGCGCTTTTTTACGCCCGGAGACCGGCATGTTGCGATTAATCAGCTCATTTAAAATCGTTTGCGACTGTTCACGAGATACCTGCTCATCATCCCTCTGGCCTGATGAGGTGCCACCGGCAGAGGCGTTGCTGGCCTGGCCCAGCAGTTCATTGAGAATGGTGGCTACCCCCGGCACCAGCAGCTCCTGATCGCGATAGCGAATGGTGCGATCCGCCACGGCCGCATAGCGCAGCGGGAATGCCATCATATCTTTACTCTCCTCGGCTTGCGGTTTGCTCTCCGATTTACGGGCAAATTCAGTTATCTGGCGTACATACTCCGGCGGCCCGGTCACCAGCACCACGCCCTCATCCGGCAGTTCGCCCCAGCCGAAGCGTGGCTCCAGCAGGCCAACGCCGCGCAGCGCCTCTTTCAGATCCGGCGCCGCTTCCGGCGAAATCTCAATACGCTGGGAGGTTTGCGCGGCCTGTGGGCTGACGTAGAGCGTGTTGTTGTAGACAAACCACTGAAAGCGATACTCAAGCGCCAGGCGATTAAGAAACGCTTCCGGGCTCTCTGCGCGCAGTTTACCGGTGACATTGCTGTCGCCCAGCGTGCCAAGATTGATCTCGACACCAAAGCTGGTGGCAAAATCTTCAAGAATAATGCTAAGCGGGGTGTTATCTGCCGAATAGGCATACGCACCGTTTTTCCACTCATCGGGCACACGGGCATTGGTGATGCCCATACTCAGCACCAGCAGGGTAATGGCCGCCAGCAGGCGGCCCGGAAAAGAAAACGTAAACACGCCTGACTCCTTGCTGACAGGGGCTTAGTTAATAGCGTCGATAATCGCTTTACGGATACCAAACTTAAACTGGGTATATTGCGAACTTGCCCAGCTGGCGTTGGACATATCCTGCAGCCGGTTCTGGAAGGCATACATATCCGCAAGACTGAAGGATTCGCCCGAGATATCGCGGGCAAACTGATAGGCTTCATGATGTTTGCGGGCGGTGTTGGAAGATAACTGACGCTGGAACAGATCGTTTGAACTCATGATGTTCACTCCTCTTGTTAGGCACCACTTTTAAGTGGCGCGGCAAGCGAAGCAGTTCCACACATTTTGCTTTTTTTTATGCCTCCTCTTCTGCAGGCGCGGGCGCGAGCTGCTGGCGCAGCGTTTGCCAGTCAACCATTAGCTCGCCCGCGTCGGTGATAAGCCGCAAATGGTCTGGCGCAAGCATCGGGTCGGCGCACAGTGTCCAGCTCAGCTGCGGCTGCGCGGCGAGCCAGCCGTGGATCTCCTGCTCCTGTAGGCTTGCGCAATAGAGCATCGCCTGCTGCTGACGTGGATGGTGACGCAACAGCTGTTTGAGCAGCGCATGAAAACGGCGCTCATCATCCACCTCATCAAGCAGGTGTTGCAGCGCCTCGTTGACAATCTTCCCGGCAAGCACCACCAGTTGCGCCTCTTCGGCTGCGCGCTGTTGCTGCCAGTCAGTAAGAAGTGTCTGCGCCTGCTGCCAGAACGCGGCTTCCCATTCGCGCTGGCAGGCCTCCCTTTCAGCTTGCGCCTCGGCGCGTGCCTGTTCGCGGATCGTCTGCGCATCTTTATGAGCTAACTCAATAATGGCAGCCGCTTCAAGCCCGAGCGCAATCTCCTCGCGGCGTAGCAAATTACCTGCTGGCGCGCTACCGTCCGGCAGGCGCAGGCTTTTAAGTTTCCACATCGCGCGTCGCTTCCGAATGTTGTTGCACCTGCCAGAGCGCCGCTTCCCATAAAGGACGCAGACGATGGAGAGGCAGTAAGAGCGCCGGTTCCACAGGCGCATCGCTTGCAGGAAAGAGCAGCCGCAGGCGCGGCCAGATGGCCGGGAATAACGCTTGCAGCAGGCAGAGGCTGTCGGCGCTGCCGCCGGCGGTGAACAGCCCGGCGGGCAGCCAGCACTCGGTGCGCATCCCTTTCGCCACACGCCGTAACCAGATCTTTAACTCAGCGGGTAGCGGCATGCCCCCGGCACAAATTTCTGCCACCAAAACCAGCAGTTGCGCGCGCTGCTCGCAGCTTAAGTCGCCGATCGCCAGCACCATCGGCTCTGGTTCCACCAGTTCGCCCTGTACCCCCAGCGTGCGCTGCCAGCACGCGGCATGCTGGCGCAGATAGTGCCTCTGCAAAGGGGCAGATAAGCGGGCCAGCGGCTGGGTACGCCAGCTTTCATCGGCCTGCAACCAAAAGTCAGCGTGCCACCAGCGTAGCCAGCGCAGGGCGAGTTGCTCGTCGGGCGCAGCGCTCTGCATATCCGTCACTTCGCCTCTGCCGCCTGGCGCTTACGATTCAGTGCCTGACGAATAAATGCATTCGCCACCAGCAACAGCAGCAGCACCCCAAAGCAGGTTGCCACTATTTTGACCATGCCGTAACGCTCCGGGGTCAGCTGAAACGGCCCCAGCTGCACCATTTCAACTCTGTCTTGCCAGGCTTTCGCCGGGACAAAGACGATCGCCAGGTCGCGGTCATCACGCCCGCCGAGCCCCGGAATACTGGTTGCCACCAGCCGGCGAATGCGCGGCTCAATACTGTCCGGGTCGAGATTTTCGTGATACTTGATAAAGACCGAGGCGGAAGCGGGCTGTACCGGCTCGCCGGGAGCGATACGCTCCGGCAGTACCACATGCACCCGCGCCACCACCACGCCATCGATTTGTGACAGTGTCGCTTCTACCTCCTGCGACAGGGCATAGATATAGCGGGCGCGCTCCTCCAGCGGGCTGGAGATAACGCCGCTTTTCTGAAACACCGCGCCGAGGTTGGTTCGCGCCTGATGCGGTAGCCCGGCGGCATTGAGGATATTCACCGCCCGCTCGATATCACCGCGCGCGACGCTGACGCTCACGCCCTCTTTGGAGACCTGTTTTTCCGCTTCGATTTTAAAGCGGCTCAGTTCTGCCACCACATCGTTGGCATCGTTTTCCGAAAGCCCGCTGTGTAACTGGGTCTGGTCACCGCAGCCGGTAAGCAGCAGCGTCAGCCACAGGGCGCAGAGGGATTTAATGACAGAGCCATTCATAAGCTTCACTGCAGGTTGCTGAGTTTGTCGACTGACTGAACGGTTTTGGCGATCACTTTGGCGTTCATCAGACTCTCAATGTAGTAATTGGACAGCTGCGCATTGGCGCGGGAGAAATCCTCCGCACTGGAGGATCGCGACGCGACCCTGAGATCGTGAAAGGCATCTTTTTGCGCACGCTGGTTGCCGCTAATGGATTGCAGAATATTGCCAACCACGCCCGGATCCGGAGCGGCCGCCTTGCTGCTTTCAGGCGTGGCGCCATTAAGCTTTGCATTAAACCACTGAATATCTTCCGCCGACGGTGCTTCATCGTAGATGTCGACTGACGGTACCGGTTCGGAGGTAAGCGAGGGAGATTGAGAGACTTTCATCAGCAAAACTCCTGTAGGTGAGTGAGCAGGGAGTCGTCAATAACGCCTCCCTGCCGGAGTCGATTAGTACTGAATTTTGACCTGGGCTGCGGCGGATGCGGCCTGCGCATTACTTTCGGCGATGCCGTTAATGCGCTGGAACTCTACATCGCGATCCATTTTATCGGCCTGGTTTTCCTGCATTCTGTCCATCGCCTGCTGCGAACGGACCATATATTTCGCACCACTATAGGCACCGGCAACCTGAGTGTAAGCAGAGGCTGCGTTGGTGATCCCGTTGGCAAGTAAGCTAGCACCTGACATAGTAATTCCTCGCGTTAATGATGGGTTGTATTTGGGTGTTGCGTTCATTAAGTGATAAACGAAGCCACCTGGTTCCATCGCAAAGAAAAAATTTATGCAGAAGAGGCCTTCTGGCCCACCGCGAGAGGGGCGGGCGACATGTCAGGCGGTAAGTTTTAACAGCTTCAGGCGGTGATAGAGGGTGCGCCTGGGGATCCCTAACTCAAGAATAACATCATCAATACGATTACCGTGCCGTTTCAGGCAGTCGTGGATCAGGCTGCGCTCAATGCGCCGCAGTCGCTCTTTCAATAGCCCGCGCCCCTCCTGCTTTATCTCACAGCACAGCGGTGGCAAGCCCAGCACAAAGCGTTCCGCCGCCGCTTTCAGCTCGCGGATATTCCCCGGCCAGCTATGCAGCAGCAGGGTTTCATCCAGCACGGGCGACCCCGGCGGCAGCGGCTGGTTCAGGCGCATCGCCGCTTCCTGGGTGAAGCGGCGAAACATCGGCAGGATCAGCTCCGGCCGCGACCGCACGGTTGGCGTGGCAAGTTTAATCGTGTCGAGGCGAAAGAAGAGATCGCGGCGAAAACGCCCCTGCGCCACCAGCTGCGAGAGCGGAATTTGCGAGGCGGCGACCACGCGCAGATCGAGTTCAATACTTTTGGTGCTGCCGAGTCGCTCCACCGCCCGGTTTTCCAGTACCCGCAGCAGCTTGGCCTGCACCGTGAGCGGCATACTGTCTATTTCATCCAGAAACAGCACGCCATGATTGGCGCTCTCAATATAGCCCGCGCGGGAAGTGCTGGCGCCGGTAAACGCCCCGGCCATCACCCCGAACAGCTCGCTTTCGGCCAGTGTCTCCGGGATGGCCGCACAGTTAACCGGCACCATCGGGCCGCGACAGCCGGAAAGTTGATACAACCGCCGGGCCAGAGCATCTTTCCCGGTGCCCGTTTCCCCCTCGATTAGGACATCAATTTTTAACGGTGCAATCGTATTTAAAATCTTATACAGATGGGTATGGATATCGGTCACAGGTTCCGGATAACCCGCCGCCGCGCGTGGGCGGGAGTCAACCTGGCGTAAAACGTTATCCTCACTCCCCTCATCTGCAGTCCCCTGGATTAACTCTGTCCTGGTAAGACGAACCATACATTCTCCATTAGCTTCACGTAAGCGCGCCTTGCACGGGACGCGCGGGTAATTCAGCGCTTGTGGATTTTTTGGAAGTTGAGCCTGATGTAAAGAATTACAAATTTACAGCGGCCTCACTCTCACTCAATCAGGTAATCCTCGCTATCAGTCCAGGATTATTATTTCGTAGGGATAGCCGCTCAGCCGGTAGGGATTTCCTTACCTGATTTAAAAAAAGAGATTTAAAAACAATTAATTGATTACAAAACGGCTGCGGCGATAAGTTTTAAAACTCGGAATACGCATCACAAACAGAGATTTTTAAGCGGAACTACCCTGGAACAATCGCCACTCACAGTGCGAGGCAGCATCAGCCCGAAAGGTAAAATTGTGCAAACAGCATGAATTAGGTTTGCAAAATGTTACCGCTTCGGCTGCTGCCCAACCAATCGCTGACTTATTAACTCTGAGGAACACATTTATGAAGATTCCAGGATTTGGTGGTGGAGCAACAAACGCAAACAGAGCCGATTTCCCGCCGGCGACTATGCCAGGCAAACCGGGGGGCACGCCGTCAGGCAAACCAGACCTGCCCGATCAGCCAGGCAAATCCTCGCCTTTGTCTTTCCTCAATAATTCGAAAATGGGCCCGCTCTCTTTTGCCAGTAACGCCTTTGGCGGCCTGAGCACGCTCGCGTCGCTGACCGGGCTTGGCGGCCTCGGCGGAAGCCAAAGCAACGGTCAGTCAAACGGTGCAAACGCGCCTGCGAGCGGCAGCAACTCCCTGCCGGGCGGCGGCTTAATGCAGCAGCTTATGATGCTGCTAGGTCTGCAACAGCTGTTGGGCGGCGGTAATAAGGCGCAGCAGCCGGAACAGCCAACTACCCCGGCCCCGTCTCAGGGTGCGAATAAGAGCAGTAACCCGCTTGAGCAGCTGATGCAGATGCTCCAGCAACTGCTGCAGCAGATGATGGGTCTCGATAAGGGCAAGGGGGCAGACAGCGGCGAACAGAGCGGGAACGCACCGCAGGCTCCTGCTCAGGGAGCGGCTGACGGTGGCGGTCAACAGGGTGGGATGATGCAAAACCTGCTGTCGCTGTTAGGGCTGACGTCACTGTTGCAGGGTCTGTTGGGCGGCGGTCAGGAGCAATCTTCCCAGAAAAATACGCAGCTCTAATTCAGGGGGGCTTATATGGTTATGCAAGTACCTGGCGCGGGGGGGATCACCCCCGCTTTTTCACCCGGCGGGCAACTGCCGGGTAACCTGCCATTAACCACTCCCCTGCCCGGATCTTCTTTGCCGGGTCTGGGTAACGATCTCCCGATCTGCTACTCCGGCACTAGCGGAACGCCGCTGGCGGGCCTGGGCGATCCGACCCAACAGTTCGATCAGCTGTTAAAGCAGGTTGGACTGGGTGCGCTTGTTGATCCCGCCGCCGAAGGGGAAACGATGCCCGAGGCGTTATTTACCAGCGAAACCGCAGGCGAAGAGACGCCGCAGGCAGCGGGCGATGGCGTGCGGACCAGCGAGAAGGACCTCAGCGTCAGGCCGACGGAAGAGAACCTGAAGGGCCGTCCGCCGGGAGATAACCGCAGCGCCGAGCAGATCATTGATGAAAACCCGGTGCTGAAAAACCTCGGCAATCAGAAAGATATCAAGCGCGAGCAGCTAAAAGAGCGCTTTGGTGACTGGACGGACGCCAATAAAGATCCGAAGAGTCGTGCTGATGCGGCGTATAACATGGCCTGCGTGTTAAACAGCATAAAAGGCCTCAATGCGCGCGATGGCAGCGAGCGAACGGAGATCTCCGCTAACGACAAAATAGAGGGCATCACCAAGGATGGCGACGCCCGCCACGGTACCGAGGCGGGTGTACTGAAGGATATCGCCGAACAGGGGCTGAAAATGCTGCCGGAGAATAAACAGCTGCCGCAAACCAATGATACGCACGTAAGAAAGGATGGGACCAATAAAGACAACTTCCAGTGGGGGATGGGCGAGTTCGGCAAGATATTGTCGAATATCCCGATTCTCAAATCTGTTGCTGCGCCTTTCTTCAACAACATTGGCGAGGCCCGTAATCTGGGCGAAGTCTTCACCGGTGGCCTGAAAGGTCTGGCTGAGGGTGGAATGAGCGTGGCGCGTGGGCCGATTGGCTGGGGCATTACGGCCGCTACCGACACCGTGCAGATTGCGGTAGAGAATGCCGGAGGGAAAGGGAAGAACGAACCGCCGCCGTTTGCCTGATTTATTACCTTGCTGATGTTTGTCCCTGTACCTGGTACAGGGACTTTTTTTTGCCTGCTATGCAGGTAACGTACCTTTGCCGCTGGAGATAACATCGGCAAAATTGAGCACTTTCCCGACATAGGTTGCATCGCCGGTACCGGTTTTCGAGATATCTGTCAGATCGTTGACATTCACATTCCCCGGCCCTGAGTTATAGGCCCGCAGCCCGGCACCGAGATCGCCGCCAAACGCCTGCCGCTGCTCTTTCAAATAGAGCGCACCGGCCATAATGCTGTCTTTAGGGTTAGCGGGGCTGGCATCGGATCCCAGCAGATGTGGGTATCTGCTTTGCAGATCGGCGAAGGTGTTCGAATTGACCTGCATCAGGCCGCTGTCGGAAAGCCCATTGCCGCCGTTAACGGTGGTCGCATCGATTTTCCCGCGTGACTCCTGCCAGATTTGCCCCGCCAGCACTTCAGGCGGCTGGTCGGTCTCTCTGGCGGCATGCATTATCGCCTTCTCATGATCGAGTAGCGGCGCAGGTAAATGCAGTCCCGACTCGCCTTTTATCAGCGGAACGCCGCCGGATGCCGGTGTCTGCTGGGCAGGTGTGTTCAGGGCAGCACTGGAGGCAGAGCCCGGTTGTGCCGCACTGCCCGGTTGTTGTGCAGAAGCGGCGGCAGGCTGATTAACAGGCTGCTGCACAGCGGCGTTCACCGGTGCGGCGGGCGCAGCCCCCTCCTCTGCTGAGCCGCCCGGCATCCCGGCTCCGGCTCCGCCGCCGCTACCCGCTCCAGCACCAGCGCCTGCTCCTGCGCTGTTATTTTGCTGCTGACCGGAGAAGAGCTGCTGCAACATCATCAGCAGTTGCAGTAGTGCTTGTATTTGCGGGCCCAGTTGCTGCATTAGCCCCTGCATCTGCATCGGATCCATACTGCTCTCACTGCCGGGCGTGGCGCTGAGGCTACTGAAATCCGTGCCGCTCATGGCATCATTGCCAAAGTTAATTGCCTGGTTGCCGCCAGCAAAATCTGTCGGGCTGAACGAGGCAACGTTTTTTTCATCGAGCGCGCTGAAATCAGGCATTTGCGACTGTATCGGCGCGAAAACCGAACCTGACGAGATATTCATCCTTCTGTCCTCTCAACAAAGGGTCATCATTAGCGCCAGACAAGCCGACGCATCCCTCCCGGTTTTACCGGGGTATGATTGAGTGGACAGCGCGCGGCGCGGGTTCCGCGCAGAGCGTGCTACAGCGAAAATTCAGACGAAAAAAAGCCGCATCGCTGCGGCTTTTAAGAGGGGGCATCAGGAGGCTTTTTTCGGCTCCTCAGGCTCTGGCGATCCTGCTGGCCCAGCGGCTTCTGATGAAGCAGAAGACCCGGACGCCGCTGATGATGCTGATGATGTCGGTAAGGAGTCCGGCAGCGGGATCATCTCGGCGATACGCTCGCTCATCTTCTCTGCTTCAGATTCAAGCAGGGCGATGATGGCCTCGTAGTCAGCCTGCGTTAACTTCTCAGGCTGGGGGCTTTTGATACTCGCCAGCCCCGGGAAGGTTTGCCACCATGCATAGGTATCACCCCGGCGCATCTCGGGTGAACGCCCGGGAGGAGTGTTACGCAACGGGCCGGAGGTATGCGAATGGATGCTGGCGCTGTCCGATTCGCCCGCTGCGGGTGAGTCGCTCCTGCGGGCGTCAACGGCAGGCGCTTGCGGCGAGCTTTCACGAGGAATCTCAACAACCTCCGCTTCGGGCGAGCTTTCGCGAGGAACCTCAACAACCGGCGCTTCCGGCGATTCACGACGGGCCTCTACCTCCGGCGCTTCCGGCGATTCCCGGCGGGTCTCTTCAGCTGGCACTTCGGCTTCCGTTGACGGACCCGCTACCGGCGGTTCGCCTGCGGGCGGTCTTGCGCCAGAACTTACCGGGGCTTCCTCTTCGATCGTGGCGGCGGCCTTCGGGCGAAGCTTGTTTGCCACTGCACTCTCAGCTTCCTTATACAGAAGACCAAACAAACCCTGCTGGAAGTAAGAGTAGGCGTTCGGTATCAGGGCCGCCGCATTGCCTACACTTTCGCGGGAAGCGCGGAAGCTGCCTTTTTTCGCCAGCTCCAAAGCGGTCTCAGCCGCCCCCTTCTGACCGTCGGTGAAAATTTTCTCGAAGCCACCTTTGGCCACGCGCGCTGCGCCCGAGCCGGTGCCCAAACCGAGAGCTTCCATCCCCTCCGAGGCTACCACGCTTAATGCACTCAGCGTGGTAACGCCCTCAACCCAACGTTTTGGCGATTTTGCGTGCGCCAGCACTGCATCGAAGTGGCTACCCTCGCCACTATTCTTCTTGCCGTTGGACAGCGCCATATAACGATCTTTCCAGTCGTTACGGCCAAATAAAAACTCCGCGCCGTGCAGGTTGTCGTAGTAGTTTTCAACGACGCCACTCAATGAACCGGCACCCGAGGTCAGGCCAAAACCAGCAATCTGATTAATGGCATAACCCGGCTTAAGCGCGGCTTGTATAATCCCCATCGGCTCTGGCCGCGGCTTATTTTCAGGTAATAGCTGAGTTGCACTGGAAACCCCACCGGTAATCGGGTTGCGGACGTTAAAGCCCGTCCCGCCCAGCGCCGCCATTTTTAATTTATGCAGAAAGGTATCGCGTTTTTTTGCCTCTTCCTGCATAAGAGGGTGCAGCGAATCCATATCCGCCTGCATCCATCTCGAATCCTGAATGCTGCTACCGATAACCCGTGTGAGCACGGCTTTGAACGCTACGGCGGTCATCCCCCCCGCCACGCCAGCGACAAAGTTGTGCATGGGCGTGCCCGGCTCCAGCTTCATCGCGCTCGCTATCCCCTTACCGACCAGATCGCCGGGGACACCGGAAAGGGCATAGATCATGCCAATAGCCCCCTTTGCCTTAGCCATGATCATCGTGTCGCAGCTGCGAGCAAATTTGAGCACATCTTTTACCTGATCGTCCGTCTGGTGCAAATCATCGTGCAGGGCAACAGCTATATCATCCAGGTATTCATGTACATCCGCCCCGCCTCTACAGGCGTTATGCAGCGTATTCGCAATACGCCCAATCTCCGCTAAGCGCGCCCTCGCAGCAGGGGTTGTCGTAGCGACTGCGCTGGTTGATGGCCCACCGCGCGAGGCCAGTTCAATCGCATCGTGCTGTACAGGGGAAGCTGGGCGTCTAATTCCTTCCATCATTCTCACTCCGCCAGGTTGTGCCGGTTATCAGTAACCGGTCAGTTGATGACTTGCGAAATGAATAGCTCACCCCGCAACGATAGCGTTGAGTGGGATGCGAGCGGGCCCGGTTTCAATTTTGCGGAGATTTTTTAAGGTTTTGTGATGCAGCTAATAAAAAGCAGCCAGATGCGCTGCGCTTCAGCGGAGAGAAGCATTTTTTAACCGTTTATGTGGACCTGGTTAGATCAAATGACGATGGGGAGCCACGCGGGAAAGTTATTCATAATGGTTCATTTAACAACCACTTGATAACGGGGGCTTTGCCAGCCTGCCTCATTGCAGGATCTGGCATCAGGTAAAGCTTAAACTCCACACATTGGCGTGGAGTTTTTTCATCTTCTCTCAGGCAATCGCCAGCTCAATGACTTCGAAGAGTTTTTTCGCGCCAGCGTTCGATTGCGTCAGCGAGATTTTTTGTTTTTTCCCCTCTTTCAGCCAGAGCGTAATCTGCTTATTCAACGCACCGGAAAAAGTCACCTTCTGAATATCGCTGAACCGCGTGAAGAATTTTTTTTCATCCTCAAACATGCCTGGTAAACAGTAGATAGCCTCATCGGTTAACACCACGCCACGATCGCCCTTTCCTGCCAGTGTTTCATCAAAGTAAAAAAGAAGATCATCTTTTTTAAGCGGCGGTAATGTTCCCGCTGCGGCAACGGCCTGGATAAAATGAGCGATTTTTTTATCGTTCAGTTGGTCATAGCGATAAAAGTGATGATCTTTGTTCGTCGCGTAGCGCTGCTCTGTTTCATGGTTCAGCTGGTAGACAGGCTGTTCATCCGCAGGCGTGCTCACTTCAGCCAGTGAGCGGGTTAGCGATGCGCCCACCGCTCCGGCACCAGGAACGATCGTCGAGGTGACCACCGTTTGGGTAACATTACGCGTATAGTCAGCAACGACAGTTCCTCGTGCCGTGGTGTACCCGCTAACGGATTGTGGCAGTGTTGCAGAGGTTTTTACCAGGCTCATCCTGAAAGCCGCGCGCAGCGAGGCGAAAATCGAGGCAATCAGTAGCATAATCATCGGTACAGATAGCAACATCACGCAAAAGAGGAAAAAAGTGTGTTTTGGCGTAGCCGAACGTTCGCTGATACGCCCGACAGATGCTGCTGCCGCGATAAAGTAGACGACGCCGCATCCTGCCGTCAGCCACACATTGCTGTCGCTATTATTAAGATGATAAATAACAGGAATTAAGAGGCTGGCATAAAGCGTTACGCTCAGCAGAGCATCCGGCAGCAAATTCTTAATACCTTCAAATGCTTTGCCGATGTTGTACAAAATCCAGCAGATAAGAACTATCCAACCAATAATCGGAATGGCTGCGGCGATAGCCATCAAAATGAAGCTGATGACCATTCCACGCAGCATACCGGCAAGATGCCCTTCCGATGCCAGGTAATAAATAAAAAACAGAAGTGCAAAAGCCATCATCCCGGGAAGAATAAAAATAATAGTTTCAGGCAGGAAAAATACGCCAACCCAAATCGCTACCAGCAGTAAAAAGCACAATCCAGGCCCGATATTCTGCTCTTTCACCGCCACATCCGTATAATTTGTCATTTTATTTTTTAACCTATTGTTTACTCACGTCTTGCTGTATGTTCGAAATAGCTTAATAAGTGAAATATTTCTGCAAAAAAACCGCTGATTAATTGAAACAGCGGTTTCTGATACTGTTATTTCTTCCGAAGAATATATTTTCCGGCAGGCGCCATGCGTCAATATTTTTCTCTGCGCATACTTTCCCGATAATTTGCTCATACGTACAGCCCCCTGATTTGGGGGCGGTAACAGGACAATCCGGTCGGTACTCTACGCCGCCGGTCGTATTGCGTCTAATGATATATATCAATCACTTGAGCACTTTCACCTTAGCGTCAAACAATTTGCGTTAGGGCGGTGTGCGAAGCGCTTTAAACCCATCATTAAAAAGCTCCACGCGCCGGCGTGGAGTGTTCGCTCTCTTACGCCAGCGGCCAGGCCCCGGCTTCTGTCACGCACGCCGAACCGCTCCACGCAAACAGCGCGAGCGCGCGCTTATCAGCATCAGGGTAGATGCGGCTGCTGAGACACGCCTCACCGTCGTTAACAAACACCTCAACTGACGAGCTGTCGAAGAAGAGACGCAGTTCCAGCGACGCGTTGATATCAACCGGCACGCTACGCATCCCGCACAGCCCATACTGCGGATAGTGACGCGCCAGCACCAGGCGCTGCATCTGCGCATCAACGTAGACGCGCAGCCCCTCACCGAGGCTTACGCCATACTGCTCTGCGCTGCTGTTGCCGCATTCCCAGCGTAAAAGCACCTCCAGCGCGTCGTCATTCTCCGGCAGCGTGACTTGCTGATTCTCAAGCCGCGTAACCGGCCATGGCATCCACGCGCCGCGCAGTGTTTCCACCTCTCTTGCCGGACGCATCTGCACGCGGTTGTCGGCGCTCAGGCTCACTTCGCGCGGCAGCGACAGCATACCGGCCCAGCCATCCTGCTGCTCCGGCAGCGGCGATTCCCACATATCCAGCCAGCCAATAACAATCCGCCGCCCATCAGGCGTCAGCAGGCTTTGCGGGGCGTAGAAGTCATGGCCGTGATCCAGCTCGATAAACTCGCTTTCGCGCACAAAAGGCTGGCCCGGCTGCCACTGGCCGAGAATATAGCCGCTCTGGAAGAGGTTACGGTTGCTGTAGCCCTGCGCCGCGATGCCTTGCGGCGAGAACATCAGTACCCGTTTGTCGCCGAGGGTGAAAAAGTCCGGGCACTCCCACATAAAGCCGAGCGCTTTTTCCGCCTCATCCAGCACACCGGCGTCCTGCCACTCGCGCAGATCGTCGGAGCGGTAAAGACGAACATGGCCCGTTTCGCCGTCGCGTGCGCCGACGACCATGTACCACGCATCCCCTTCCCGCCACACTTTGGGATCGCGAAAGTGGTGCAGCCCGGGCGGCGTATCCAGCACCATCCCATGACGTTCAAAATGGATGCCGTCGCGGCTGGTGGCCAGGCACTGCACCTGAAACAGATTGGCCTCATCCGTGGCATCGCCGTGAAATTTATGCCCGGTGTAGATCAGCGCCAGCGTGTCGCCATCGACCACCGCCGAGCCGGAAAAGCAGCCATCTTTGTCTGCTGGGCCTTCAGGCGCCAGCGCCACCGGCAGATGCTCCCAGTGCAGCAGATCTTTACTGCGCGCATGCCCCCAGTGCATCGGCCCCCACTGTGTTGAATAGGGGTGATGCTGATAAAAGGCGTGGTACCAGCCATCGAACCACACCAGTCCGTTCGGGTCGTTCATCCAGCCTGCGCGCGCCGCGAGGTGGTAGCGCGGATACCAGCGCAGGTTTAACGTGTCTCGTTTGGCCACAAGCATCTGTTCAGCGTCGGCAAGTGAATATGTCATAGTCGCTACTCTTTTCGGTTAAATGGCGGAGGGTTGCGGCATCAGCGGGTCAGAAGATGACTTACCGGAACGCAACAGGAAGATGGAGATAAAGGTGGTGGCGAAGACCAGCAGCCCCATGATCAGATAGGACTGGGCAAAGCCATATTTCTCATAGCTGTAGCCCGCCAGCGGCGACAGCACCGAGGCGATCACCGAGCTGGTACAGGCGAAGCCCACCAGGTAGAGGGTTGAGGAGAGGCGTTTATCGAAGTGCAGGCTGTTGTACTTAAAGATCGCCACCAGCAGGATCGGCAGCTCGACCGCGTGCAGCAGTTTGGTGATGGAGATAAGCAGCGGCCCCTCCACCAGCCCGGAGGCGACCATGCGCATTGCCATCACCATGCCCGCGAAAATCAGGCCGTTCTTCGCGCCAATCCTGTTCACCAGCCACGGCGCGCAGAACATCCCCGCCGCTTCAAGAAACACCTGGAACGAATTGAGATAGCCATACATGGCGTTGCCCTCCTGCAAGGTCGGGAACTGCGACGAGAAATAGACCGGGAACTGCTGGTCGTAGACGCCGTAAATACAGGTGCCAATCACGAACAGCACCAGCGCCCAGAAACGCGGCAGCGTCAGTAAACCCAGCGCATCGGCGAGTGTTACCTTCCCGCCGCTCACCGCCTCCTGCATCGCGTGCGGCGCAGAGGAGACTTTTAAGCGCGCCAGCAGCACAAAGAAGATCAGCCCGGAGGCGCTTGCCACCGCGAAGTTGAGTTTCGGGTTGATGTTAAACAGCAGACCGGCAAAAAAGGTCGCCACCGCCCAGCCAAGGGAACCCCACATCCTTGCTTTACCAAACTCAAACTGGCTCTGGCGCGCGACGCGCTCGGTGTAGGACTCCAGCACCCCAATTCCGCCGTTAAAGGTTAAGCCGATATAGATGCCGCCAAACACGCTGCCGAGCAGGATGTTGATCTGTAACAGATAGCCAAACAGCAAAAAGGCCGGGCCGGAGAGCGCCAGCATGGCGGTCAGATACCAGAGCAGGTTTTTGCGCAGGCCGAGCTTGTCCTGAATAAAGCCATAACAGATCTGCGCAAACAGCGCGGAGACGGAGAGCACGGCGTAGATGATCCCGGTATCCCCCGCTTTCAGCCCCACCTCCTGATGAAGCCAGATGGAGAGCAGCGAGCCGGAAGCGGACCAGGTGACGAAAAAGAAGAACAGTAAGGCACTGAGCAGTGGGTAGCTGTGAGCGTGATGGGCTTTCATCATGACAGTCTCATGTTGGAGTTGTGCAGCGATGATAACGTTAACATTGTGCGTTACTCATTGGGTTCTGCCGAGATTCATGATGTTAATCACAAGAGTTAACGTTAACATAGCAGGAGTGAGAGGGAGATCAAACTCCGCGCCTGTGACGACACCATAAATACGTTACGATAGCGCCCTCTCTGGCCGCAGTGATTGCGCGAGTAAGCCCGCATGGAGTAACAGGTATGGCATCTCTGAAGGATGTAGCAAAGCTGGCGAATGTTTCGCTGATGACGGTCTCGCGCGCGCTCAACAGCCCGCAACGCCTCAAGCCGGAGACGCTGGCGCGGGTGCAGGCGGCGATTGAGCAGATGAATTACGTTCCGGATCTTTCCGCGAAAAAGATCCGCGGCGCGCACGCCTCACCGAAAACCATCGGCGTACTGGCGCTGGATACGGTGACAACACCCTTCTCGGTGGAAATTACCTTATCGATTGAAGAGACCGCACGCGCGCACGGCTGGAATAGCTTCGTAATGAATATGTTCACCGACGACAACCCGGATGCGATTGTTGATCTGCTGCTCTCCCACCGGCCCGACGGCATTATCTACACCACCATGGGGCTACGCCAGGTGCCGCTGCCCGCCAAGCTGCTTACCCTGCCCTGCGTGCTCGCCAACTGCGAAAGCCTGCACCATCCGGTCGCCAGCTATATTCCCGACGATGAACAGGGCCAGTACAGCGCGGTAAAAGCCCTGCTGGAGGCGGGTTATCGCCAGCCCCTTTGTCTGCATCTGCCCGAACCGCTGCTCGCCACCGCGCGTCGTCGCAAGGGTCTTGAGCGCGCCTGCCGTGAAGCCGGGGTTAACCCGGACGGCCTGACTCACCGCTATATGGCGCCGGGTGACGAGCATTACCGTGACATTCCGGCGCAGGTGCTGGCGCATATCCACGCGCAAAAGCCGCAGTTCGATTCGGTGATATGTGGTAACGACCGCATTGCGTTTATGGTGTATCAAACGTTACTCGCGCAGGGGCTGCGCATTCCGCAGGATGTGGCAGTGGTTGGCTACGACAATATGGTGGGCATCGGCGAGCTGTTCCTGCCCTCCCTTGCAACGGTGCAGCTCCCGCATTATGAGATCGGGCGCCTGAGCGCCCTGCATATTATTAACGGTAGTGAACACAAGCAGACCACGCGGGTTGCCAGCCCGTTTCTGCGGCGTGATTCCATGCTGGCGGCTGATTAATGTGCTGCTTTGCCCAAGCTTTACGCCTCGTTAGCCACAAACCAAAAATCCACGCATAAGCGTGGATTTTTTATCATTCAACGAACGGTTAACGCAGCAGCGACAGCATGGTCTGCGGCACCTGGTTGGCCTGCGCCAGCACAGACGAGCCGGCCTGTTGTAATATCTGCGCCCTGCTCATATTCGACACTTCCGTGCCATAGTCGGCGTCATTGATTCGGCTGCGCGCGGCGGAAAGATTCGTCGCCGCCTGATTAAGGTTATTGATCGTCGATTCAAAGCGGTTCTGAAATGCCCCGAGCGAACTGCGTTGGGTATCGACGGCTTTTATCGCATCGTCAATGGCGGCAAGGGGATTATTGAGTATCGCACCGCTAAAGGGGGTGACGGTGCCATGGAGCACATCAAAGCCGACTGCTTTTACGCTGCGTGCATTGCCGTGAATGAATTCGCCAGAGACCTGGCCAATCGAACCGGAATTTGCCCCCAGGTTGTAGTCATCGCTGCTGCTCATCGTGATAACAATCTCTTCGCCATCATCTGTCCCTACATGGAAGCCGTAACTGGCCGTACCGGAGCTGGTATTGAGAATTTTGATACCGTTGAAATCAGTCTGCAGGGTCACGCGGTTAATCTCGGCCATACGCTCATTCACTTCCGACTGAATAGAGTCGACATCGGAGGCAGAGTTAGTGCTGTTTTGCGCCTGCACGGCCAGATCGCGGATACGCTGCAAGTTGTTATTGATTTCGCTTAATGCACCTTCAGCCGTTTGTGCCAGCGAAATAGCATCGTTGGCATTTCTTGCGGCCACGCCCATACCGCTAATGCTGGAAGAGAAACGGTTGGCAATTGCCTGGCCCGCAGCATCATCTTTCGCACTATTAATACGCAGGCCGGAGGATAAACGCTGAATTGCAGAGCTTTGCGCCGCCTGGGATTTATTAAGGTTATTTTGGTTGATGAGTGACAGCGTATTGGTATTGATGACGGCCATGCTACAACTCCTTGTAAAAATAGATTGAAACCGGCGGTGCGGTTATCTATTAGCATCGGCACGAGCGTTGAAAACTTTATGCTCTTTAAGGGAATTGCGGTAACAAGCGCTATAAGGCCCGCTACCGCATAACAACAACTACCCCAGCTGACCGTGATTCAGCCGTGTCAGGGGTGCATTGACGTCAAACAGTTTGACGGTGATGTTGGTGGCGCCAAACTGTTTTAATCGTTCCATATGTTTATCCATATAGCGCTGCGCGTTCGCTTCGCTGTCGAAGAGATAGATCCCTCCCGCTTCCTGCGCGAGCGCATTTTCGGTCCACACTTTCCATAAAAAGCCCGGCTCCCGATTGATTGATTCGGCCAGCTCCACCAGCTGCCGCGACATCTCATCGCCAAATGGGCCGTTAAAATCGAAGTGAATCTGCACTACTTTACTGGCCATACTATCCTCCGTGATGGCATGTGAATAAGCCTGTCGACACTATTTCATCGCTCGCGAAATAGCAAAAAAAAATCCACGCCGGAGCGTGGATTTGGTGTCAGAGCAGGTGATGCCAGTACGGTTAAATATCGTCCGTTGTATGGTGTACAACGATTTCCAGGGTGTGGCGTACAATATCGCTTTTCACCACATCCTCTGTGGTCTCGATCATCTTGATCAACTCCAGGATCAAGGCTTTGTGGGTAATACGTTCACCGGCTGCCATAACACCACGAATCGCCGCGCCCAGTACCACAGACTCCTCTGCGAGCGTCTCGCCGCCGCTGCGAAAATACTCAGCAAGCGAGAGATCAGGCAAATTTTCATATTCGTGTGAATCCAGCAAAACCTGGCTCATCGTTTACCCCGTTTTTTAATGATAATAACCGTGTCTGTTAATGTTTTTTCGAACTGCTGGCGGTGTTGTCGCCAAACAGCTGGAAAACGTTATCCCTGCTCTGCTCATCCCACTCATCGCGCTCGCTTCCCTTGTCGCGCCTTAAGGAGGCAAAATTATTGTTGCTGATTTCAGCAATAATCCGCCCCAGCATCTGCCGCCGCTGATTGTCCTGCTCGCTGGCCTCCATCGACCGCAGCCTGTTAATCAGCGCACGTGTGCTAATGGGTGAGTTATCTTTCAGAAGTGACAACACTGCCACTCCGATAAGTTCATCTGTCAGTTGCTCTATTTCACTACTATTCATAACTGCATCTCGGGTTGCCGCTACTTGCCGAACTGCAATTGCGGCATGAAGCCAATTCTCCCTTGGGGACGATTAACTTTTCTGCACGCGCATGAAGCGCTTCATCACCCCGCGAGAATTGACTCAAAAGCCAAAAGTATTGCCGTTGGTCAAACTCTGTTAGCGATCGAAAAGCAGGCCAATCAGCGTGTGATAGTGGCTCTCCTCTTCCGGACCAGAAGCCTGCTCCAGACGGCTCAGCAATTTAGTACAAATTGCCTTGCGGTTGAGGTTGCGTCCTTCGCTCAGGATCTCAACGGCGATCTGTCCCAGCGTCTGCTGCTGAGTCGGGAGTGATGCCTTGTTGAAATAGCGGGTAATGGCATTAGCTGTATTCGGAAAATAACCGTTCTGCTGCATATGTCACTCCTCAAATAGTCCATTAACTTGTTAAAGTAACGTTAAAGTTATACAAAAAACGCCGTTTTGTACATAGTAATTGTACAAGTTTGTTAGCCATCTAATGAATATTTCACAATCTTTATATTTATCAGGTGATTATAACCAAGAAAATTTTTACGCGGTTGACCAAGATTGTACAAGCTGAAAAGCCGCGTGTACAAGGGGCACAAACAGCATAATTCTCTGCTAAATCAAGGGAGACGAGGTACTTTGCATCTGGTAGTGTGAGCGCTCATTCACCCGTTTCGGAACGCTTATGCTCACCACCCTCATTTACCGCAGCCATTTTCGCGACAACGTATCGTTTTCGATGCTTGAAGGGATGGTTGAAGCGGCCAATCAAAAAAACAGCCAGGCCAACGTAACCGGCATTCTGCTGTTTAATGGCACCCACTTCTTCCAGCTGCTTGAAGGGCCGGAAGAGACGCTGGATCCGATTTACAACGCCATCTGCAATGATGAGCGCCACTTTAACGTTGTTGAGCTGCTGCGCGACTACGCGCCGTCACGACGCTTTGGTAAAGCCGGGATGGAGCTGTTTGATCTCCGCGCCTACGACCGGGAAGAGGTGCTGCAAACGGTGCTGGATAAAGGCACCTCAAAATACCAGCTTATTTATGACGACCGCGCGCTGCAGTTCTTCCAGACCTTTGTCGAAGAGGGCCAGAAAGAGAACTACTTCGAGATCCCGGTCGATGACGAGTGGGAGTTCGTTCCCGACGGCAGCGCCGTTACCCTGCCCGCGTCCGTTGCCGCCACCAGCACCGACTGCCGCTTTGCCTTTCAGCCGTTGATCGATCCCTTCGCCCGCAAAGTGGTAGCGATTGAAGCCCTGCTGCGTACCCCTTCGGGCGATGCACCGCAGGCCTACTTTGACGGCCTGACGGGTGATGCCCTCTATAACGCCGATCTTGAGAGTAAGAAAGTGGCGTTCGCGATGGCCACCGCGCTGGATATTGGCGCGCAGACCCTCTCGGTCAATCTGCTGCCGATGACGCTGGTAGAAGTGCCCGGTGCGGTCGAGTTTATCCTGCGCGAGATTGAGGCTAACGGCCTGGTGCCGGAGCAGATTATCGTTGAGTTCACCGAGAGCGAGATCATCTCGCGCCTCGAAGAGTTCACCGAAGCGGTAAAGTTGCTGAAAGGAGCCGGGATCCGCGTGGCAATTGACCACTTTGGTGCCGGCTTTGCGGGCCTGCTGCTGCTGGCGCAGTTCCAGCCGGACCGCATCAAAATCAACCGCGATCTGATTCAGGATGTGCATAAGAGCGGCTCGCGCCAGGCAATTGTGCAGGCGATCATCAAATGTTGTACATCCCTTGAAATTCAGATCTCCGCCGTCGGTGTCGAGAAAGCTGAAGAGTGGATGTGGCTGGAGTCGGCGGGTATCTCCCAGTTCCAGGGCTATCTCTTCGCGCGCCCGGATATCAACGGTATTCCAGCAGTCTGCTGGCCAGAAAAACAGGACGATGCTTAATCGCTCCTTAAGTAAAGCTGTACAAAGTGCTTGTACAGCCTGCAAGGCTTAACTAGGCTTTGCGGGTGTATATCGGGGTTACGAGGAAGTCATGGCGTTTTACAGTATTGGCGAAGTTGCTGAACGGTGCGGAATTAACCCCGTCACACTTCGCGCATGGCAACGTCGTTACGGTTTGCTAAAGCCCCAGCGCAGCGAGGGCGGCCATCGTCAGTTTGACGAAGCAGATATTCTGCGCATTGAGGCCATTAAACGCTTTATCGAAAGCGGCGTCTCGGTCAGTAAAGTAAAAGCGTTGCTGGATGAGACGCCCGTCGGCGTCGAGCAGGGCTGGGCAAAAGTGCAGGAAGATCTGCTGGCAACCCTGCGCCAGGTTAACCCGGCCAGGCTGCGCGCCATGGTGCTGGATATGGGGCGTAAATACAGCGTCGATCAATTTATCGATGAAGTGATTATGCCGGTGCGCCTGCTGCTGGCGCGGGATCAGAACACCGCGCGGGTGATCTTAAGCCTGCTGGACGGCGTATTGATCGACTTTGCCGTCACCCGACTGGCCCTCAATCGCCAGCAGGGAAGCAAAGAGGCGCTGTTTATCGCCTGGAACAATGACGATCGTACGCGCCTGTGGCTGGAAGCCTGGCGCTTCTCGCAGCAGGGCTGGTCTCTGGATGTGCTCGCCGACCCACTTGACTCCCCGCACCCGGAGTTTTTCCCGGGAAAGCAGCTGGTGGTCTGGACGGGCAAAGCGCTGACCCAGCGCCAGTCACAGCAGTTTACCCACTGGCAGGAGCAGGGCTTCGCCCTCACCTTTCACGGCCCGCAGTAAACCGCAGCCTTACGGCTGCCAGGTTTGCTGATTCCCGGACATCTTTTTATCTAAGTAGAACGCGGCACTGATCAGCGCCAGATGCGTCAACGCCTGCGGGAAGTTGCCAAGCGGGAAGCCGCGCTGATCGAACTCCTCGGCGTACAGCCCAAGGTGGTTGGCGTAGTGCAGCAGTTTCTCAAACTCAATGCGCGCCTCATCGACAAAATCCGCCCGCGCCAGGCATTCGACATACCAGAAGGAGCATGGCGCAAAATAGCCCTCCTCCCCCTGGAGCGAATCCGCCGGGGTCACCTCCTGCAAATAACGCCGCACCATGCCGTCGCGCATTAACTTTGTGCGGATAGCGTCGAGCGTTGCCAGCCAGTCAGGATCTTTGGCGCCGATAAAGCGAAACAGCGGCATCAGCAGCATCGAGCCATCGACATCGCTGCCGTTGCGCGTTGAAGTGAAGTGGCCGAGCTTCTCATTCCAGAAGTTATGCCAGATATCGTCGCGGATCTTCTGCCGCGTCGCCTCCCAACGGGCAAACGGCATTGAGAGCGATCGCTTGGCGCCCAGCCGCAGCGCGCGGTCAAGCGCCACCCAGCACATCAGGCGCGAGTAGAGAAAGTTCTCCGGCTCGCCGCGCATCTCCCAGATCCCGGCATCGGGTGAATCCCAGATCTCGCAGACGTAATCCACCAGCCGCATCACATGCCCCCACGCGCGATGGGAGATGTTGTCGCCATATTTGGTCGTCAGATAGACGGCGTCCATCAGTTCGCCATAGATATCGAGTTGCAGCTGTTTATAGGCTTCGTTGCCTTTGCGCACCGGCCGGGAGTTGAGGTAGCCAGCAAGGTGCGGCAGCTCCTCTTCGGTGAGATCCGTTCCGCTGTCGAGGCGGTACATCACCTGCAGCTTTTTCGGGTCGAATTTACTGTTCTCCATACAGCTGCCGATCCACGCGCCGAAGGCTTTTGCCTCCTCCACATAACCTAAGCGGATCAACGCATAGCAGCTAAAAGAGGCGTCGCGCAGCCAGGTGGCGCGGTAATCCCAGTTACGCTCGCCGCCGGGCAGCTCCGGCAGGCCAAAAGTCGCCGCCGCGGCAATCGAGCCGTAGCGCTGAGAGGTGAGCAGCTTCAGCACCAGCGAAGAGCGCGTTACCGCTTCGCGCCAGCGGCCGCTGTATTTGCTCTGCGCCACCCAGCTTTGCCAGTAGGCGAGCGTGCGCTGGCGCATCGCCGCTACCTGTTTTAGCGCCGCATGCTTCACTTTGTTATCGCCGAGCACAAAGGTCGCGGTTTCGCCCGTTTTAAGTGTGAACTCCCCTTCGACCAGCCCTTTTTTCACCTGCAACGTTTCGGATGAGGCCAGCGTCAGCGCCGCGCCTTTCTTGCCCTTAAAGTGATAAACCCGTTTATCCTCCTTCACCTCCGGCACGTCGCTGGCGTAATTGAAGCGCGGCGAGCAGTGGATCTTAATGGTCGCCTCGCCATAGATAAGGGTGATTTGCCGCACGATCAGCGGGTTGGCTTCGTCATCCTCGTTGATGGCGATAAAGTCCGTCAGCTCCACCATCGTCTCATTCGAGAGCCAGCGGGTTTGCAACACATTGGTATCCGGCAAATAGTGCTGAATGGCGCGCCAGCCCTCGCCCAACGGCGCGACGGCGAAGTAGCCGCCCCGTTTAGCATCAAGCAGCGAGCTAAAAACGGAAGGGCTGTCGAGATTGGGCCAGCAGAGAAAATCAATCGCCCCTTCAACGGTCACCAGCGCGCAGGTCCGCAGGTTGCCGATAATGCCGTGCTTATCAATCACGGCGGTGGTCTGAGTGTCGGTTTTCATTCGGATCCTTATGCGTGCGGTTACGCTTTAAGCGTAGGTGACACAAAGGGTTCCCGCATCTGTGCCAGGCTTAACAGGAACTCACTTCACTGACGCGGAGAAACGCATGACGCAATACGCCTCACTTCCCGATGATCAACTACACCTGCTCGACCGCTACTGGCGCGCGGCCAACTACCTCTCTGTCGGGCAGATCTACCTGATGGATAACCCGCTGCTGCGCGAGCCGCTCAAGCCTGAACATATCAAACCGCGCCTGCTCGGCCACTGGGGCACCACGCCGGGGCTGAACTTTATCTATGCCCATCTCAACCGCGCCATTCGCCAGCACGATCTCGATATGATCTACATCTGCGGCCCCGGACACGGCGGGCCAGGCATGGTGGCGAACACCTGGCTTGAGGGGAGCTACAGCGAGATCTACCCGCAGGTGAGCCAGGACGCGCAGGGGATGAAGACCCTCTTTCGCCAGTTCTCCTTTCCGGGCGGCATTCCAAGCCACGCCGCACCGGAAACGCCGGGGTCGATTAACGAAGGCGGCGAGCTGGGCTACTCCCTCTCCCACGCCTTTGGCGCGGTGTTTGATAACCCATCGCTGATTGCCGCCTGCGTGATTGGTGACGGCGAAGCGGAGACCGGGCCGCTGGCGTCGAGCTGGTTCGGTATTAAATTTCTCAACGCCGCGCGCGATGGCGCAGTGCTGCCGATCCTCCATCTCAACGGCTATAAAATCGCTAACCCGACCATTCTTGGGCGCAGCAGCGATGAGGATCTGCTGCATCTGTTTCGCGGCTACGGCTACGAGCCGCTGATTGTCAGCGGTCATGAGCCGGAGAAGATGCACCGCCAGATGGCGCAGACGCTGGAGCAGGCGCTGGAGCGTATTCGCCACTACCAGCAGCAGGCGCGCAGCGGTGAAGCCGCTGAAGAGTTACCGCGCTGGCCGATGATTGTTATGCGCAGCCCGAAAGGGTGGACCGGGCCGCAAACGGTCGATGGTAAAAAAGTGGAGGACTTCTGGCGCGCGCACCAGGTGCCGGTCTCCTCCTGCCGGGAAGATGACGGTCACCGGCAGATCCTCGAAGAGTGGATGCGCAGCTATCAGCCTGAGGATCTGTTTGACGAGCAGGGGCGGCTGCGCCCGGAACTGGCCGCGCTGGCACCCGAGGGCGACAAACGTATGGGCGCCACGCCATGGGCCAATGGCGGCCGTCTGCGCCGCGAGCTTAATACTCCGGCGATTGCCGATTACGCCGTTGATGTCACCTCGCCCGGCGAAACGCAGGCGGAATCCACCGCCGCGCTCGGCGCTTATCTGGCGGGCATCTTCCAGCGCAACCGGGATAACTTCCGCCTGTTTGGCCCGGATGAGACCGCCTCGAACCGCTTAAGCAAAGTGTTTGATGTCACCAGCCGTACCTGGCAGGAGCCGGTCAAACCCTACGATGAGCAGCTTGCCGCCGATGGGCGGGTGATGGAGATCCTCAGCGAACATCAGTGCCAGGGCTGGCTTGAGGGCTATCTGCTCACCGGGCGTCACGGCCTGTTTAACTGCTATGAAGCCTTTATCCATATTGTCGATTCAATGTTTAACCAGCACGCCAAGTGGCTGAAGGTGACGCGCAAACTGCCGTGGCGTGAACCGATCTCATCCCTTAACTACCTGCTCTCGTCTCACGTCTGGCGTCAGGATCACAATGGTTACAGCCATCAGGATCCTGGTTTTATCGACCACGTGGTAAATAAGAAAGCCGATATCGTGCGTGTCTATCTGCCGCCTGATGCCAACACCCTGCTCTGCGTGGCGGATCACTGCCTGAAGACCTGGGATCGCATTAACGTGATTGTCGCCGGGAAGCAGCCTGCGCCGCAGTGGCTCAACCTTGAAGCGGCGCAGAAACACTGCGCGGCGGGTATGGGCATCTGGCACTGGGCGGGCACGGTGGCCGAGGGTGAAGAACCGGATGTGGTGATGGCCTGCGCCGGTGATGTGCCGACGATGGAGACGCTGGCGGCGGTCGATCTGCTGCGCGACTACTTCCCGGATCTGCGCATTCAGGTGGTGAACGTTGTCGATTTGATGGCGCTGCAAACGGCAGAGCAGCACCCTCACGGCCTGAGCGATGAGGCGTTTGACGCTATCTTTACAGCGGATAAACCGGTGATTTTCGCCTTCCACGGCTACCCGAGCCTGATCCATCGCCTCACCTACCCGCGCAATAACCATGGCAATTTCCACGTGCGCGGGTTTATGGAGGAAGGCACCACCACCACACCGTTCGATATGACGGTAATGAATGAACTGGACCGCTTCCACCTGGCGCAGGAGGCGATTGTGCGCACTCCCTCCCTGCAAGGTAAAGCGGATGCGGTGCTGGATGAGCTGGCGGAGAAGATCGCCGAGCATCACCGTTACGTGCGCGAACACGGGGAAGATTTACCCGAAGTCCGCGGCTGGAAATGGCCCTCCGCCCAGGGCGACGGCGGCGCCCCCGAGTAACCTCTGCAATCGCCAGGCCGGATAAGGCGTAGCCGCCATCCGGCAATGGCGTGGCGGGAATAATGCCGGATGGCGCGTGAACGCTTATCCGGCCTACGCGGTTCCAGCAGCGACTGCTTTTCATTGGACATCCATCTCACAGCGACGGTGTTGACCCCCGCTGAAATCGGCGAACCGAAGCGGGAATGACAAGGTCTGGACGCCATGGATGGCGGACAGAGGCGAACCGAGACAGGGACGAGTTCCAGAATGGAACGAGTAAGTCGAGTCGAGCCGGCCGCAGTCAGGCACGCGGGAGGTGAGCGCAGTGCGCAGCACCGATTTCCTCGCGGGGCCGCGGGGATTGATAAGGGGAGCGCGGCCGCTCCCCTTATCCCGTTCACCGCACAAGAGATTAATGAAACTCCCCAACCACCGGTGAACGGAAACATTCCACCAATGCCCCCATGCAAGCCCCATCGCCCGGATGGCAAATCACCCCGCATCACTCTCCAGCCGCTGCCGATGCCGCAACCCCGGAAACCACCTCATCCACAGCGCCACCACAATCAGCGTCCCCACCCCGCCAATCGCCGCCGCGGGCACCGCCCCCAGCCATGCGGCGAGCATCCCGGACTCAAACTCCCCAAGCTGATTGGAGGTATTGATAAAAATCGAGTTGACCGCATTGACCCGCCCGCGCATCTCATCCGGCGTATCAAGCTGTACCAGCGAGCCACGGATCACCATGCTGATCATGTCAAACCCGCCGAGCGCAAATAGCGCCAGCAGCGAGAGCCACATCCAGCTTGAGAAGGCAAACACCAGCGTCGCCACGCCAAAACCCGCGACCGACATAAACATAATGATGCCGACACGGCGCGTCAGCGCACGGTGGCTTAGCCAGAAGCCAACCAGCAGCGCGCCCACTGCCGGAGCACTGCGCAGCAGCCCCAGCCCGAGCGGGCCGGTATGCAGCACATCGTGGGCGAAAATCGGCAGCAGCGCCGTCGCACCGCCGAGCAGCACGGCGAAGAGATCGAGTGAGATCACCCCCAGCACATCCGGCCGGTTACGGATAAAGCGCACCCCGGCAAAGAGGGAAGAGAGCGTCGCGGGCGTACGTTTTGGCTGCGCCTGCTCATAGCTCAGGGTGATCACCAGCAGCAGCGAGAGCAGATAGAGCGCCGCCGTGACGCTATAAACCACATCCGCGCCCGCAGCGTAGAGAAAGCCGCCCAGCGCCGGGCCAACGATCTGCGCCGCCTGGCCGGAGACTGCATTCGCCGCCGTGGCGCGTGGCAGAATCGAGGCCGGAACCAACGCAGGTAGCATTGAGATCATCGACGGCGATTCGACGGTTTTCGCGCAGGAGATAACAAAAATCAGCGCCAGGATGACGCCGACGCTGGCGTCCCCCTGCCAGGTGAGCCAGGCGAGCGCCACAATCGCCACCCACTCGCACACCTGCGACAGCAGCACCACGCGACGGCGGTCAAACTGATCGGCGATATGCCCGGCGGGCAGCGCCAGCGTCAGGGAGGGAATAAACTGCACCAGGCCAATCATCCCCAACCAGAAGGCGCTCTGCGTCTGGGAGTAGATCTGCCAGCCGACAATAATCGACAACATCTGAAAGCCAAAGCTGGAGCTGGTGCGCGCCAGCCAGAAGGCGACAAAGGATCGGTGCTGCAATAAACGGCCATCGCTGGCGGATAACAGGGGTGCCATAACATCTCTCTATGGGTGGTAATTAATGTCCGGCCGACGGCGCGCCGGGCGCACCGCTACGCACAAACGGCGGGCGGGCAAACCAGATAACGATCATCAGTGCTAAAAAGAGCCACCCCAGCAGCCAGAAGTAGTCGATAGTCGACAGCATATAGGCCTGCTGCTCAAGGGTTTTATCCACCGCCGCCAGGTGCTGCTGCGTCGCGCCGCCCATCTTATGCAGATAGTCCGCCGCCGCCGGGTTCCACTGCGAGACACTTTCGCTGAGAGTGGCATGGTGGTAAATCTCACGCCGTGACCAGATCCAGGTGGTGAGCGAGGAGGCAAACGAGCCGCCCAGCACGCGGAAAAAGGTCGCCAGGCCGGAGCCTTCCGCCACCGCCTGGCCGTGCAGGTTAGAGAGCACAATGGTGGTGATGGGCATAAAGAAGAATGCCACGCCAATGCCCATAAACATCTGCACTTCGGCAATGGTGCGGAAATCGACCTCGGTATTGAACTGCGCGCGCAGCAGGCAGGAGGCGCCCATGGTCAGAAACGACAGCGTTGCCAGAATACGCAGGTCAACTTTATGGGCGTAGCGCCCAATAAACGGCGTCAGTAGCAGCGGCAGAAAGCCCATCGGTGCCGCCGCCAGCCCGGCCCAGATCGCCGTGTAGCCCATCTGGGTTTGCAGCCACTGCGGCAAAATAATGTTGATGGCGAAAAAGGCCGCGTAGCCGAGGGTCAGCGTGGCGGTGCCGATGGCGAAATTGCGATCCTTAAACAGCCGCAGGTTAACAATCGGGTGCTGCTCGCCAAGTTCCCACATCACAAATGACACCAGCGCAATCGCCGAGAGCACCGACATCACGATAATTTCGTTCGAGGCGAACCAGTCGAGATCGTTGCCCTTATCGAGCACCACTTGCAGCAGGCCGACGCCAAGCACCAGCAGCGCAATGCCGATGTAATCAATCGGCGAAGTGGTAGTGGTCTCTTCCCGCTCGCGCAGCTGCATCCAGACGACAATCGCCGCGAAGATACCAATCGGTACGTTGATGTAGAAGATCCACGGCCAGGCGTAGTTATCGGTGATCCAGCCGCCGGTGATCGGCCCGACAATCGGTGCCACCACCGTCACCATTGAGAGCAGCGCCAGCGCCATGCTGCGTTTACTGGTGGGGAAAATGACCAGCAGCAGCGTCTGGCACATCGGAAACATCGGTCCGGCGAAAAAGCCCTGTAGCGCGCGAAAGATAATCAGCTCCGTCATGCTGTGGGCAAAGCCGCAGAGAAATGACGCCAGGGTAAAGAGCGCCACCGAGCCGACAAACAGCCGCAGCTGACCAAAGCGGCGGGTAAACCAGCCGGTGAGCGGCAGCGCAATGGCGTTACACACCGCAAATGAAGTGATGACCCAGGTGCCCTGATCGGCGCTGACGCCGAGATTACCGGCAATGGTTGGCAGCGCCACGTTAGCGATGGTGGTGTCCAGCACCTGCATAAAGGTCGCCAGCGACAGCGCAATCGTCGCCAGCACCAGGCTGGGCGGCGTAAATGCCGATTTATCTTGCATCGCGTCTCTCTTAGCGGGCGGCTACCGGCTGGCTATTATCATGAAGGATCTGTGCCACCAGCGCGTCGGCCTTATCCAGCGCATTCTGGTAGACGTCTGTTGCGAAACGCGGCTGCGCGACGCTCTGCTGCGGCAGCAGGTGCCCTTCGGTGTCGCGAATATCGACGCGGGCGGCCATCGACAAACCAACGCGCAGCGGATGTTTCTGCATATCATGAGGATCGAGGGTAATGCGCACCGGCAGGCGCTGGACAATCTTGATCCAGTTGCCGCTGGCGTTCTGCGCGGGCAGCAGGGAGAAGGCGCTGCCGGTACCAATTCCGAGGCTCTCAATCGTGCCGTGATACTCCACGTCATCACCATAGAGATCGGCGGTCAGCGTCACTTTCTGCCCGAGGCGCATGGTGCTCATCTGGCTCTCTTTGAAGTTGGCATCTACCCACACCTGATCGAGCGGCACAATCGACAGTAGCGTGGTGCCGGAATCGACACGCATGCCAAGCTGCACCGCGCGCTTCGCCACATAGCCGCTCACCGGTGCAACGATGGTGCTGCGGGCGTTATCGAGAAAGCGCTGGCGCAGGGTGGCGATGGCGCTTTTGATCTCCGGATGACTGTCGATAACAGTATCGTCAACCATTGCCATATTGGTGTTGAGCGCCTGCTGCGCGGCAATCAGGTCACTTTTCGCACTGGTGACGTTGTCACGATAATGGGCTAAATCCTCAGCGGTGACCGCGCCGGTGGCGAAAATCTTCTGCCGACGCGCGTAGTCACTCTGCGCCGTTTGCAGCGCCACTTTTTTCGCCGCCACCTGCGCACGGTAGTTATCCGCCGTGCTGTAAAGCCCGCGTACCTGGCGCACGGTGCTGGCGAGGTTGGCCTGCGCCTGTTGCAGCGCAATTTCAGTATCGGCCGGGTCCAGCAACACCAGCGGCTGCCCTTTTTGCACAAAGTCGCCTTCATCGACGGCAACCTGGGTGACAGTACCGCCAATCTGCGGCGTCAGCGTCACCTGGTTGGCGCTGACATAGGCGTCATCGGTGGTTTCGTAATAGCGGGCATAGAGCAGATACCAGGCCAGGCAGCCAGCGGCGATAACCACCAGCAGCACAAACAGAATGGCGAAGTTGCGCTTACGTTTACTCGGCGAGCGTGCAGGTTGAGCTGCTGAATCGGTCATCTTGATCACCTTTCAGGAAAACTTAGCGATAGGGTTGAGTTGCGCCGTCAGGCAGCATTTTGATCAGCAGCGTCACCAGCTGTTGCGCTTCATCATCGGTGAGACGCTCGGTGAGTGAGGTGAGGATCGATGCCAGCGCCTCATTCTGGAAGCGATCGCAAATTGTCCGCCCCTTCTCCGTCAGGCCGAGGATCACCTGGCGTTTATCGTCGGGGTTGGTGGTGCGCACCACTAGGTCGCGTTTTACCATGCGCTCAAGCATACGGCTCATGGCACCGGCGTCCATCAACAGGTTTTTGCTCACTTCGACCGGGCTGGTGAAGCCTTTATAGATGCTGATCAGCACCTTGAACTGCGCGGCGGTAATATCCGCCGGCGAAAAGTAGTGGCTGAGAAGCTGGTCTTTGAACTGGTTTGCCAGATGGATCAGCAGGCCGAGGTGCAGCTTCGGGTTGGGGTTATCCGCAGAATTTGTCATGATATTTGCCTGGTCAATAATTACAAATGAAATTACTGACCAGGCAGATAAGTGTCAATGGATTGTCAAGATAAGCGCACATTTTGTCAGTTTCCGGCAACCGTACCCGGCACTTGTAGGCCCGATAAGCGGTACGCGCCATCGGGCAACTCCGCAATGCCGGATGGCGGCTCACGCCTTATCCGGCCTACAAAAGCCTATGCACCGGCACCCCGTAGGCCGGATAAGCGGTACGCGCCATCCGGCAATGTTTCAGCGACACCGGTTTTTTTTATCTTCGATATGACAGCGATGGGGGTTGTGTCCCCGCTGAAATCGGCGAACCGGAGCGTGAATGGCAAGGTCTGGACGCCAGGGATGGCGGACAAAGGCGAACCGAGCCAGGGACAAAATTGCCGGGAGCAATTTTGAACAGCGCTTGCGCTGGCCCCGAAGGGGCGAGTCCCATGGATGGGACGAGTAAGTCGAGTCGAGCCGGCCGCAGTCAGGCGCGCGGGAGGTGAGCGCAGTGCGCAGCACCGATTTCCTCGCGGGGCCGCGGGGATTGACAAGGGGAGCGCGGCCGCTCCCTTTGTCCCGTTCACCGCATAAGTGGTTAATGAAACTCCCCAGCGCCTGGTGAACGGAACCCTTCCACCAATGCCACATACCAGGCCCATTGCCGGATGGCGGCTTTCGCCTTATCCGGCCTACAAGGGCGAATCGCATCGGGTCATGTGCTGAACCCCAGTGCTTCACTATATGAAGCACTTTCCCCGCACAATCTTTGATAAGCCTCACGCAACACAACACGCCGCTCGCCTGCACGCTTTCGATCCCCAACACTCCCTGCACGATAACAACAACGCAGATACCCTACTCACTACGGGAGGCTCAATGGAGCACACCACCTCACAGCCCTACGACGGCACAGAGCAGAAAGTGCCGGCCCGTCGCACCGCCAAAATTATGCTTTCGGCGGGCGTCGGGCACTTTATCGAATGGTTCGACTTCGGCCTTTACGGCACGCTGGCGGCGATCATCGCCAGCAACTTCTTTGTCAGCGATGATCCGGCGATCGGCCTGCTAAAATCCTTCGCCGTCTTCGGCTCCGGCTTCTTAATGCGCCCGCTCGGCGGCCTCTTCTTCGGTTCAATGGGCGACCGCCAGGGGCGGCGCAAAGTGCTGGTGACGGTGATCGTCATCACCTCCATCTCCACCTTTGTAATGGGCATTTTGCCCACCTTTCAACAGGCCGGGATCATCGCGCCGATACTGCTGGTGCTCACTCGCCTGGTGCAGGGCTTCGCCGCCGGGGGTGAAAGCTCCGGGGTGATTACCTATCTCGCCGAGAGCGCGCCGCCGCACCGCCGCGCGACGCTCACCTGCTGGAGCGAAAACTTCAGCTTTATGGCCTTTGTCTGCGGCTCCGGGCTGGTGCTGCTGCTCACCCATACCCTCGGCGAAGCAACGATGAACGACTGGGGCTGGCGCATTCCTTTCCTGCTGGCCGCCCCGCTTGGCCTCGGTGGGCTCTATATGCGCCGCAATATGGAAGACTCTGCCGAGTTCCATAAGCTGAAAGCCAGCGGCAAAATCGAAGCCTCACCCCTGCGTAAAACCCTCTCCACCTCAATGACCGCCCTGCTGTTTTGCACCGGCTTTGTGGTGGTGAAAGCGGTAAGTAGCTGGGTGCTGCAATCCTTTATGCCGGGTTATCTCTCCACCCACCTGCACTACAGCCGCACCGACTCCTACCTTATCACCACTTTAGGGCTGCTGAGCGTGGCGATCTGTATGCCGCTGACCGGCTATCTGTCGGATCGCTGGGGCCGACGTCCGCTAATGTTAATGGGCTGCGGCGGTTTCATTCTGTTCACCTGGCCGGCGATGCTGCTGATGAGCCAGGGATCGGTAGGCGCCTCGATTGCCGCCATGAGTCTGCTCGGCGTGTTTGTCGCCATGTTTAACGGCGGCTGCGGTGCGGCGATGGTTGAGCTGTTCCCGACCGCCATCCGCTACGGCAGCATCGCCATCGCCTACAACCTCACGGTTGCAGTATTTGGCGGCGTGACGCCGTTCGCCTCGGCGGGGCTTATCACCCTGACCGGCGACCCGCTCTCCCCGGCGTGGTACGTGATGGGCACTGCCCTTATCTCTTTTATTGTCGTGTGGATCGCCAAAGAGACCGCCGGCAAAGTTCTCGATTAACCTGACCTGGAGTTGTCATGAAGATCAGCCGTATCGACTGTTTTCCGCTCAAAATCACCACGCCGCAGGCTTACCTCGGCGGCGAGGTCAAGGCGAGCGACAGCGATTACTACTACCGCCCGGAGTACCGCTGCGTCTATTCGCGCAAGATGGAGACCTGCCTGGTCAAAATCACCACCGACAGCGGCCACGTCGGCTGGGGCGAAGCCCTCGCCCCCGTCGTGCCGCAGGTGATTGCCGAGTTAATTACGCAGCTCTTTGCGCCGCTGTTAACCGGCCAGTCGCCCTTTGCCAGCCAGGTGCTCAATGCGCGGATGTATGACGCAATGCGCGATCGCGGCCATATCACCGGGTATCACATTGACGCGCTGGCGGCGGTGGATATCGCGCTGTGGGATCTGAAAGGCCAGATCCTCAACCAGCCGGTTTACCAGCTGCTCGGCGGCGCATTCCGCGAGCAGATCCCCTGCTATGTCTCCGGCCTGCCGGAGCCGGATCTTCCGGCGCGCTGCGCGCTGGCGTTGCGCTGGCAGCAGAAAGGCTTCAACGCCATCAAGCTGGCGCTTGGCTACGGTGTGCAGCAGGACATTGAGAATGTGCGTGCCATTCGTGACGCCCTCGGCCCGCAAGCCAGCCTCTTTCTTGATGCCCACTGGAACTACAGCGTGGCGCAGGCGGCAGAACTGGCCAACGCGCTGCATCCTCTCGGCGTCGGCTTTCTTGAAGCGCCGCTGCTGCCGGAGGATATCGCCGGGCATCGCGAATTGCGGGCAAAAAGCCCGCTGCCGATTGCGCTGGGCGAAACCGAGCGTACCCGTTACCAGTTCAGGCCGTTTATTGAACAGCGGGCGATGGACATTGTGCAGCCGGATGTCGGGCGCACCGGCATTACCGAGCTGATGCATATCGCCTCCCTTGCGCAGACCTGGAATTTGCAGGTCGCGCCGCACCTGAGCGTCGGCCTCGGGCCCTGCATTGCCGCGTCGATCCACGTCGCCGCCGCGCTGCCGAATCTCTTCATGCTTGAGTATCAGCCGCCGGTGTTTGAGCTTGCCAACCAGTTGCTCGATACGCCGCTGGTGTGCGAAGCGGGTCACTACACGCTGCCGCAGGGGGCAGGTCTGGGAATTGCAATTAATGAAGCGCGGGTGCGCGAATCGGTAATGGGGGTCACATGTTAAAGGGTAATGTGCCAATTCTGGCGACGGCGTTTGATGAGCATGGTGCGGTGGACTTTGGCTCCATCGAGAAGTTAGTGAAATTTCTGCTGGCCCAGGGGATCGACGGGCTGGCGCTGTTTGGCAATGCGTCGGAAGGTTATGCGCTAACGACCGGGGAAAAAGAGGCGCTGTTTGCCTGTGTGAAACGTCTGACCGGCGCGTTGCCCCTTATTGCTGCCGCAGGCGGTGCCTCGGCAGTGGTGGCGATTGAAGATATTCAGCGCGTGCAGCGCTGGGGGGCGCAGGTGGCGATGGTCAACCCGCCGTCAGTGGTGAAACCCGGCCCGCAGGAGATCTACAACTTCTGGCGCGATATCTGCTCCGCCTGTGACATTGACATCATGGTGCAGGATGCGCCGCTGATGACCGGCGTGAACATCCCGGTGCCGACGCTGGTGAAGCTGTGCGAGGATTTTCCCTCCATCAAATACATCAAGGTGGAGCAACCGCCGACCACGCTGAAGATCAGCGCGCTTAAGCAGGCGCTCGGCGATCGCGTCGGGCTGTTTGGTGGCCTGAATGGCGGATTTCTCTATGAGGAGCTGCGCCGGGGCATTATCGGCACCATGCCCGCCTGCGAATTCCCGGAGGTGATTAACGCCATCCTTCACGCCTGGCAGCACGACAAACAGGAAGCGCAGGCCATTTTCTACCGCTACCTCCCCTTCCTGCGCTACGGCGTGCAGCCGGGGCTGGGTGTTGCCATCCACAAAACCGTGCTGCATCAGGCGGGCATTTTCGCCACCGATGTAGTGCGTGAACCGGCAAAAGGGCTTGATGAGGCAACGCGTGATGAACTGCGCGATCTGACCCGTGCCCTGCCGCTGGCGGTGCTGGAGGCGAGCCGATGAACTACATCGCGGTGGACTGGGGCAGCAGCAATTTCCGCGCCCTCAGCGTGCGTAACGGCGAGGTGTATCGCAGCGTTGAAGCCGGGTGCGGGGTGGGCAAATGCGCGCGTGAGGCGCTGCCGGATATTCTGCGCGAACAGCTGTTGCGCCTCGAAGAGGGGTGGGATGAGACGCTGCCGGTGCTGTTATGCGGCATGGTCGGCAGCAATATTGGCCTCGCGGACGCGGGCTATCTGGCGCTGCCGCTCAGTTTTGCCCAACTGACGGCAAAGGGGCGCGCGCTGCCGGGCATTCTGCCCAACTCTGTCACGCTGCGTCCTGGTATTTGCGACCGGCGGGTGATGGAGATCTGCCGCGGGGAGGAGATGCAGCTTGCCGGTGCACTGACGCTGACCACCAGCCAGGTTTTCGCCGCCGTCGGCACCCACAGTAAATGGCTGACGGTCAACCGCGCGCAGCAGCAGGTGGAGAGCCTGCGCACCCTGATGACCGGCGAGCTGTGGAATCTGGTGCTCAACCACTCGATTGTCGGCAAAGGGCTGCCAGAGCAGTCGGCATCAGACGAGGCGTTTCTGCGCGGCGTGCGCACCGCCCGGCAGGTTGAGTCCGGCGAGACGACGCTGGTGAGCGAGCTTTTTCGCTGTCGCGGGCACTATATTCTCGGCGATCTTGACCCGGCCGCAGCAGGCGCATGGCTGTCGGGTTTACTCATCGCCCATGAGATCCTGCAAGGCCACCCGCGCGACGAGGCGGTCTGCTTTATTGGCAGCCAGGCGTTGCTGCCGCGCTATGCCCTCGCCTGCGAGGCGCTCGATCTCCCCTTCACCACCCTTGAGGCGGAGCAGGCGCTGATCGCCGGGCTGAATGAGGTGTTCCGTGATGAAGCCTGAGCAGATTGTCGCCATCCTGCGCGGGATCGCACCCGCCGAGTGCATCGAACAGGTGGCCTGCCTTCGCGATCACGGCATTACTACCATTGAGATCACTACCAACTCGCCGCAGTGGGAGAGCAGCATTACGCGCGTGGCCTCGGTGTTTGGCGACGCCATCACGCTCGGGGCAGGCACCGTGTTGACCGCGCAGCAGGTGACGGCGTGCCGCGCGGCCGGGGCGCAGTTTATCCTGACGCCAAACCTCGACGCCCGTGTGGTTGAGGCAGCGCAGCAGCAGGGGTTGCGCGTCTGCGCCGGGGTGTTCAGCAGCAGTGAAATTTTTCGCGCCTGCGAACTGGGGGTGGATGTGCTGAAGATCTTCCCTGCTTCGGCGCTGCCGCTCAACTTTCCGCAGATGATGAAAGGCCCGCTCTCGAAGGCAGTGCCCTTCTCTGCCGTCGGCGGCGTCGATGTCAGTAATGCGGCGGCTTATCTCGCCCATTACGACAGCGTTGGAATTGGCTCATCGCTCTATAAACCGGGGCAGACGGCGGCGGTGACTGCGCAGCGCTGCCAGCAGTTATTACACCGGGGGGAGTGATTCGCCGCTGATCTTGCGCGCGGCCGATATGAGAAACTGGCGCAGGGTGTCGATATTCACCTTGTCGCCACCGATGTTGGAGAGCGCAATCGCCGCCTGCATACCCGGAATGATGCAGGCCAGCCGGTAATCCCCCGGCGCCCACGCCTTGCCAAACACCTGGTGCTGGCGCGCCTGCTCAATATCCTGCTGCAAAAGATGGTAATCGTGGATGCCGATACGGTTGATGATCTCCTCATCGCTGAGGGTGGCGAGCAGCTTGATGCCAATCACCGAATCGCGCACCGGCCAGGACTCATAATTGCCAATCGCGCGGGCGATGCTTTTGCCACCGCGCGTATGCAGCAGGTAGACCACCTGGTTGCCGCTGAGCACGCCAATCACAATCGAGACGTTATGGCTACCGGTCTCCTCCAGCATCTCCAGCGCGGCGGTATAAAAAGCGGAGTGATGGATCGCGCTGGCGGAGAGGCGGTGGATGCCCATACCAAGGCGATATTTGCGCTTTGCATCCTGCTGCACCATCTCTAATGCGAGTAAGGTTTGCATCAGGCGCGTCACTTTCGCTGAGTCCAGCGCCAGTTCACGCCCAATCTCACGAATGCCAAACGCGCGGTTGCCGGTCGCCAGTAAATTCAGGCAGCGAAACGCGTCAAATACCGTACTGTTCAATTTCGTCATTCATCTATTCTCTGCCGCTTCGCTTATTTGCGCTGCTCAAGCATAACCCGCTTTGAGATTGTTCTCAAACTCGGCGAAATAAGGGTTTTTTCGCTGCGTAATTTGACTAAAGAGCAGTTCCAGCTAGTTTTATTTGTGGGTGCGAAAAAACTTCGCTTAATAATGAGATGAGTTTTTAGATCATAGGGAAATTATTATTAGCTGATGACTTGCACATATTTCAATTAACGACTAAGGCGAATCATTCCCGGTTCGTTATTCGAAAAATCATCACCGCAAAAATATATTTCTGTGCTACAGCGAAACGCTGGCACACAATTCCCCTTACGCGAAAACGACGAAGAGAAGGATTACATTATGACACCTCAAGAAAATTATCATGACTGGTTACGTGATGCCCATGCGATGGAAAAACAGGCTGAGTCGATGCTGAAGTCCATGAGCGAGCGTATCGATAACTACCCGGATCTGCGTTCCCGTATTGCCCAGCATTTAACCGAAACGCAGGGTCAGATCCAATTACTTGAAGAAGTTATGGATCGCAATAATATTAATCGTTCGGTAATGAAAGATGCCACCAGCAAAATGGCCGCAATGGGCCAGGCTTTCGGCGGCATGTTTGCACCGGATGAAGTTGTTAAAGGTTCAATCAGCAGCTACGTCTTCGAGCAATTTGAGATTGCCTGTTACACCTCCCTTATCACCGCAGCGGAAAAAGCCGGCGATGTTGCCAGCGTAGATATTTTCAAACGCATTCTTGCCGAAGAAGTAGCAATGGCGGAATGGGCGCTGAATCATATTCCGGACGTTACCGCTCAATTCCTGCTACGCAGCGATGCGGATGGCGTAGAAGCGAAAAAATAATTATTAGAATTCAGGAGGCAAGCAATGTTTCGTCACGTAAAACAACTGCAATATACGGTTCGCGTTAGCGAGCCAAACCCGGGTCTTGCCAATCTGCTGCTTGAGCAGTTTGGCGGACCGCAGGGCGAACTGGCCGCGGCGTGCCGCTACTTCACTCAGGGTCTGGGTGATGATGATGCCGGGCGTAAAGAGATGCTGATGGATATCGCGACCGAAGAACTCAGCCACCTCGAAATTATCGGCTCGCTGGTCGGTATGCTGAACAAAGGCGCGAAAGGTGCGCTGGCGGAAGGCACCGAGAGCGAAGCGGAACTCTATCGTTCCCTTACGCAGAGCGGTAACGACAGCCATGTCACCTCCCTGCTCTACGGCGGTGGCCCGGCGCTGACCAACTCCGCAGGTAAACCGTGGACGGCGTCCTATATCGACACCATCGGTGAAGTCACGGCCGATCTGCGCTCTAACATTGCCGCCGAAGCGCGCGCAAAGATCATCTACGAGCGCCTGATCAACCTTACCGACGATCCGGGTGTGAAAGATGCACTCGGCTTCCTGATGACTCGTGAAGTGGCGCATATGATGTCGTTTGAAAAAGCGCTCTACTCGATTCGCAACAACTTCCCGCCGGGCAAACTGCCGCCGATTGAGCAGTACAGCAACGTCTACTACAACATGTCGGAAGGCGACGATCCGCGCGGTAGCTGGAACAGCGACGAGAACTTTGAGTATGTTGCCAATCCGCAGCCGGCCGTTGATGGCGGTGATGGTCTGATCACGGTACAGCTGACGCCGGAACAGCTGGCGATGGTGAAAGCGATGAGCGACCGCACCATGTCTGACCCGTCCGTTGAACCGATTACCGGTTTTGAACTGGGAACCGGCGAACCGAAGTCGAAAAAGTAATTCCGCTTACGGTTAACAAACACACCCCGCAGGGGGTGTGTTTTTTTATGCCCGGCCCTGCTGCAATGCACGCAGCTCAAGCGCATCGTGGCTGCAAAAGAGCGTCAGATCCGCTTTATGGGTGCAGGAGAGTTCCCGCAGGCGCTGCTGGTTAACGCGGCGCACCTGATTGTCCATTCCCATCATCCACTGGTAAAAACGCAGCCCCGGCGTGCAGTGGCGTTCAGGACGCCCCATCTCTTCACGATAGAACCACGCATCCCCGCCGTGCAGCAGCCACCCTTCCGGGCGCTGGATCGCCACACCCGCATGTCCGGGCGTGTGCCCGGCAAGGGGGACCAGCAGGATCTCCGGCGGCAGGCCATGCAGCGCCGTTACCGCCTCGAAACCAAACCACCTTTCGCCCTGCGGTGCATAACCATGCCAGCCGGAGCGCGCGCTCCACTGCCCTGGCCGGTAACGCTCGCGCTGAAGCCAGCTGTGGCGCTGCTGGGCGGTGTCGATCTCCTGCTGCATCAGGTGTACCTGCGCATGGGGGAAATCGGTCAGGCCGCCGGCATGATCAAAGTCGAGATGGGTCAGCACGATATGGCGGACATCTTCCGCCTTAAAGCCGAGCGCCTGAATGCGCGACAGTGCGGTCAGCTCATCCCGGCGCTGGATGTTATTCATCAGGCGAAAGAAACCCGACAGACGGCGCTGTGGGGCCTGCATATCCTCGCGGCCAAAACCGGTATCGACCAGCACCAGCCCGTCGCGGTCGGTCTCGATCAGCAGACAGTGGCAGACCAGGTGCGCATGCAGCCCTTTGCTGAAGCCGTCATACAGCGCGCCGCCAAGCGGGCACATGCACCCGCAGTTAAGGTGATGGACGATCATCGTGACCTCCTGAAAAGTCAGTGAGAATGGGCTGCGCCTGCAGAGACCGGGACGACGCGAAGCTGTACCGCTTTCCCCTGCTCCCAGGCATCTGCCCCTTTGGCGACAGGGTTAGCCGGAAGGTCGGCGCGCTCGGCTTTAATCTCTTCGGTATTGATATCGAAGCGGCGATCGCGGTCTACCAGCAGCGCCGGGTTGAGCTGCCCGTCGGCGGTAAAGCCCATCATCAGCGCCGGTGTGCCAAGCGGCAGGGTTTTATCGCGATCCGTGTGCCAGGTATGGAAGGTTTTGCCGTAGGTGTTGACGATTTTGCTCATCAGCGCCTTATCTGCCACCGCAGGCAGACCCGGCGCGACCAGGCTACCGGATTTCACCTCATAGCGATGGCTGTGCCAGAGCTTTTTCTCCTCCGCTGGCAGGGTTTTAAACAGCCGCTCGCTGATGATGTACTCAACACCCATCAGGCGCGCATCGCGGGTATTGCCGTCGTAGATCACCGCCTGCATCACATCCTCATTTAACACCGTGACATAGTGGTGCGCCTCCATCTGCCCCTTCTGGTTGCCGCTGTAGAAGTGGAAACCGTCGAGATAGGTGCTGATGGCGTCGATCGGCGGGCGGGACTGCATCACCGCTGCGCCGCTCTCCAGCGTCTGTAATTTACCCGAGGTTTTTTCACCGGGGATCGGCGTCTGCGGCGGGGTGTTATTGGCGTTGCATCCGGCAAGAGCGAGGGGAAGTACGAGGTACAGGGCCAGCCTTTTCATTGTCTCTCCTTTGATCATGATCTGGAGTTATGAGGGTAGCCCATTGCGGCTATTCAGCCAGTGAAAAAGGCAAATCAGATCGGCGCAAACGCAGCGGTGGCGCGGGCTGCACGATATATCCCCATCCATAACCGGGGAATGTGCCGCTGAGCGGTCTGTTTTTTAAGAAAGGTATTAACTATCAAATCCGTAGATTCATCCAAGTACCTTTAAATATGGTGGCGAGATATCGTAACGGCATACGTAAGCCAATGGAGCCAGTTATGAGCACGTCAGACGAGACTAACCGCGATGCCGGAATGGGCAAATGCCCGTTTCATCATGAAGCCAGCAAGCCGGAAACGAAAAGCAGCGGCCCTACCACCAACCGTGACTGGTGGCCGAACCAGCTGCGTGTCGATCTGTTAAATCAGCACTCCAGCCGCTCAAACCCGCTGGGCGAGCAGTTCAACTACCGCGAAGCCTTTAAACAACTCGATTACAGCGCCCTGAAAGCCGATATTCGCGGCGTGCTCACCGACTCCCAGGAGTGGTGGCCCGCAGACTGGGGCAGCTACATTGGTCTCTTTATTCGTATGGCCTGGCACAGCGCCGGCACCTACCGCACCGTTGACGGACGCGGCGGCTCTGGCCGTGGTCAGCAGCGTTTCGCCCCGCTCAACTCCTGGCCTGATAACGTTAGCCTCGACAAAGCCCGCCGCCTGCTGTGGCCGGTGAAACAGAAGTATGGGCAGCAGATCTCCTGGGCCGACCTGATGATCCTCGCCGGTAACGTTGCGCTGGAGAACTCCGGCTTTCGTACCTTTGGTTTTGGCGCAGGCCGCGAAGATGTCTGGGAACCGGATATGGACGTGGACTGGGGCAGCGAGAAGGAGTGGCTGACCCACCGCCACCCGGAAAGCCTGGCGCAGGCCGCCATTGGCGCCACCGAGATGGGTCTGATTTACGTTAACCCGGAAGGGCCAAACGCCAGCGGGGAACCGATCTCCGCCGCCGCTGCGATCCGTGCGACCTTTGGCAATATGGGTATGAATGACGAAGAGACCGTGGCGCTGATTGCCGGTGGTCATACGCTTGGCAAAACCCACGGTGCGGCCCATGCGCCGGATTATGTCGGTGCCGACCCGGAAACCGCGCCGCTGGAAGCGCAAGGGCTTGGCTGGAGCAGCAGTTATGGCAGCGGCGTTGGCGCAGATGCCATCACCTCCGGGCTGGAAGTGGCCTGGACGCAAACCCCAACGCAGTGGAGCCACTACTTCTTCGAGAACCTGTTCAAATATGAGTGGGTGCAGACCCGCAGCCCGGGCGGCGCGATCCAGTTTGAAGCGGTCGATGCCGAAGCGGTGATCCCGGATCCGTTCGACCCGGAGAAGAAACGCAAACCGACAATGCTGGTGACTGACCTGACCCTGCGTTTTGACCCGGAGTTCGAGAAAATTTCCCGCCGCTTCCTTAACGATCCGCAGGCGTTTAACGAAGCGTTTGCCCGCGCGTGGTTCAAACTGACCCACCGCGATATGGGGCCGAAATCACGCTACATTGGCCCGGAAGTACCGAAAGAAGATCTGATTTGGCAGGATCCGCTGCCGGCGGCAGTGCACCAGCCAAACGGTGCCGACATTGCCAGCCTGAAAGCGGCGATTGCCGAATCTGGCCTGTCGGTGAGCGAGCTGGTCTCTGTCGCCTGGGCGTCGGCCTCCACCTTCCGTGGTGGCGACAAACGCGGCGGTGCTAACGGCGCGCGTCTGGCGCTGGCCCCGCAGAACGGCTGGGAAGTGAATGCCATTGCGGCGAAAGCGCTGCCTGCGCTGCAAAGCATTCAGCAGACCTCCGGCAAAGCGTCGCTGGCGGATGTGATTGTGCTGGCAGGTGTGGTTGGGGTGGAAAAAGCGGCAGCCGCTGCCGGGGTGCAGATCACCGTTCCCTTCACGCCAGGCCGCGTGGATGCGCGTCAGGATCAGACCGACGTCGACTCCTTTGCCTTGATGGAGCCGCTGGCCGATGGTTTCCGTAACTATCGCCGCGTCTGGGATGGCGTCAGCACCGAAACGCTGCTGGTGGATAAAGCCCAGCAGCTGACCTTAACCGCGCCGGAGATGACCGCGCTGGTCGGCGGCCTGCGTGCGCTGGGTGCCAACTACGACGGCAGCAAACACGGCGTCTTTACCGACAACGTGGGCGTGCTGAACACCGACTTCTTCGTTAACCTGCTCGATATGCGCACCGTCTGGCAGGCGAGCGACGACAAAGGCGAACTGTTTGACGGCCGCGATCGTCGCAGCGGTGAGGTGAAGTTTACCGCCACCCGCGCCGACCTGGTGTTTGGCTCCAACTCGGTGCTGCGCGCCCTGGCGGAAGTCTATGCCAGCGCTGACGGCAAAGAGAAGTTTGTCACCGACTTCGTCGCCGCCTGGACGAAAGTGATGAATCTGGATCGCTTCGACCTGCTGTAAGCTCGCATCACCGTACACGCCTGCGCCGCCTGAAAAGGGGCGCAGGCTTTTTTTTGGCAAAAAAATCCCGGCAGGCTGCCGGGAAAAGTGTGTGATAACGAGTTAAGTGCGGCGGCAAAGCAGCCGCCAAAAATTCGGGTAACAACAGATCAAGCCGCAGGCTTTCCGGCAGGCTTGCGGTCATTAAAAGGGATGATTGTCACGCCGGTGTGACAGTTGCGTGGCATTTTAGCCCGAGGTGTGGGAGGTCTCCTGCTCCAGCGTCAGCACAAAATGGCGATCGTGGCGTTCGATTTTCGCCCCGCTCAAACCATAGTTGGTGGTTAACATAAAAAAGGTATCGGCATCGACATCAAATGCCAGCTCGACCTGCTGATATTTGCCCGATGTCGCCATCTGATACGCCTGTTTCAGGTTGTACGCTTTTGCTCTGGACATAAAGCCCTCTCCGCGTAGTGCCGTTGTAGAAACCATCGCCCCTATTCTTATAGACTGCTTTTGCCAAACTAGCCGCCAATTTTTCCACTAAACAGACGAAATCCCCAGGTGTTGTAGAGCAGCGTCACCGGCACCAACAGGCCATAACTTATCAGCAGGAATGTTTGCGTGGCAGGCGGTGCCGCCGCCTGGCTGAGAGTAAGATGCGGCGGCACGATCCACGGAAAGAGCGTGAAGGCGAGCAGGCAAAACGCCACGCTGACCATCACCAGCACGCCGAGCAGCGGCAAAAAATCGCGCCCTTTGCGCAGGCCAACAACAAACAGCGCCATGCCCGCAAGCGCCACTGCAAGAGATGGCCCCCACAAGAACGGGTTGAGCAGATGCTGCCGCCAGCTCTCCTGCAACTGCGCGCACCACACCAGCAGGCCTGCAATCATCACCAGGCCGATCAGTGCCAGCCACGGCAACACGCGTCGCGCCCATGCGCGCAGCTCGCCGGTCATTCGCCATACCAGCCAGCCCGCGCCGAGCCACGCATAGCCCAGCGCCAGCGCCACGCCGCAGTAAAGCGGGAAAGGCCGCAGCCAGGCGAACGCGCTGCCGGTAAACTGCTGCCCGTCGGTAGCGATCCCCTGCATCAGCGCGCCGACCACCACGCCCTGCGCCAGCGCAGTGAGGAGCGAGCCGCTAACGAGCATCGCGTCGAAAAGCCGTGGCGCATGGGGGCGAAACTCAATCGCCATGCCGCGCACCACCAGCGCCAGCATCATCACAAACAGCGGAATATAGAGCGCGCTCAGCACAATGGCGTAGGCCAGCGGAAAGAGGCCGAGCAGGCCGCCCGCCGCCAGCACCAGCCAGGTTTCATTCCCGTCCCACACGGGCAGCAGCGAGAGGTTAATATCCTGCCGCGCCTGTGGGCTACGCTGAAAACCGGTAAGGATCCCGGCACCCAGATCGGTGCCATCGAGGAGTACGTAGATCAGCAGACTGCCCGCCAGCGCGACGGCGGAAAGCGTTTCAAGCCAGGGAAAACCAAGGATCGTTAACATATTACTGCTCCCCCTTTCCGCTACGCTGCGCCACTTCCGGTGCCGCGCCTGGCTCATTCTCAGTCGGCAAATGCGACATCAGTTTGAGTAAAAACCGCAGGCCGAGGGCGAAGACCAGTAAATAGACCAGCACGGTGGCGATAAGCGACCCGAGCACCAGTTGGCCGCTGACCGGCGAGACGCTATCCATGGTGCGCAACACACCGTACACGGTCCACGGCTGGCGTCCGGTCTCCGTGACCCACCAGCCAGCGAGCATCGCCACAAAGCCCGCGGGGGCCATCAGCACCATTACACGCTGTAGCCAGCGTGCCTGCCACAACCTGCCGCGCAGGCGCACCACCAGCCCCGCAATGCCGGTTGCCACCATCAGCAGGCCAAGACCGACCATTACGCGAAAGGCCCAGAATACGCCCGGTACCCACGGCAGATCCGCCGCCGGATACTGGTTCAACGTATGGATGCGCCCCTGCAAATTGTGCCGCAGATAGAGCGAGCCAATGGTGGGGATGGCGACTTCGTAATGGTTACGCCGCGCCTGCATATCCGGCAGCGCAAAGAGGCGTAGCGGTTCACCCTCGCCCGCAGGCGGCGGATCCCAGGCCCCCTCCATTGCCGCCAGTTTGATCGGTTGATGATCGCGGGTGTTCTCGCCGTGCAGATCGCCCAGCACCGCCTGCAAAGGTGCCAGCAGCACCAGCATCCACATTGCCAGCGAGAACATTTTGCGGGCAGGCGCGGCATGCGCGTCGCGCAGCAGATGCCATGCACCGCAGGCCGCCACCAGACAGGCTGTGCCGAGCAGCGCCGCCACCGTCATATGCGCCAGCCGCCACGGAAAGGAGGGATTAAAAATGGCCGCCCACCAGTCGACGGGCAGAAAACGACCGTCGGCGGCCAGCGTATAGCCGTCCGGCGTCTGCATCCATGAGTTGGCCGCGAGGATCCAGAAGGCGCTAAACAGCGTACCGATGGCGACAATGGTGGTAGCCATAAAGTGCACCCACGGGCGCACCCGGCCCATGCCGAAGAGCATCACCCCCATAAACCCTGCCTCGAGGAAGAAGGCGACGAGGATCTCCATATACATCATCGGCCCGAGTATCGCCCCGGCGCGGCTGGAGAGTGCGCTCCAGTTGGTGCCGAAAACAAACTCCATCACCACGCCGGTGACCACGCCGACCGCCACATTGAGGGCGAAGATCTTGCTCCAGTAGCGCCAGAGCGAGAGCCACACGGGCTGCCTGCGCCACAGCCACATCCCTTCGAGAAACATCAGAAACAGCGCGAGGCCGAGGGTGAAGGCCGCCAGCACAATATGAAAGCCGATGGTGAAGGCAAACTGGCTGCGCGCCAGCAGCAGAGCGAACTCCTGGCTCATTACGCGTCGCTGGGTTTGCCGGTGAAGGCGGAGATCGGTTTATCCACCGGCTCCTCCATGCGCCGTGAAAAGGCTTTCAGCCCCTGTAACAGCGGCTGCACGGCGCCCCACAGTTCATCATCCTGCAACATCTTCCATACGCCGTGCACCCCCGGCGCTTTATGCTGCTCCTGCGACGCTGGCTGGCTGAAGGCTTCGGCCATATCGCGCAGGCCAAAGGCCAGCTTGTACATTTTGTCCGGCGAGACGCTGGAGAGCGCCATCAGCAGCACCGAGATATTTTGCAGGGCGTTGAGCGTGCCTTCGCGCTGCAGGCCCTTTACTAACACCTCGGCGATTTCGTTATTGGCGCCAACCACATCGTTGGCGAGGCGCAGCACGCCGTGTTCGTGCAATGTCTGGAGTAAACGCTCCAGCTCTTCATGGGCGTCGGGGCCGATTTTGGCCGGCTCCGGCTGATAATCAATTGCTTTAGCCATTAAAATTTCTCCGGATGGGGTTCGCTTGCGGGAGGCTGGCGGTAGTCGTCGCGCTGCCACTTCTCTTCGACGGGCACCTTATCAATCGGCGTGCGGCTGCCGTGGCGGAAATTGTGTTTCGGTAGCGGGTCGGGCAGCGGCGGGCGATCGAGCAGCGTCAGGCGCACTGCCAGCTCTTTGTAGGCCGGGGTATTCACCTGCGGATCGTGGTGCTCGCCGGTAAGGACGTTGACGCCCTCTTTGCCGTGATGAATGGGGATAAAGAGTTCGTTGCCCGCCACGCGATCGGTGATCACCACCGGCACGTCGATCTCACCGCGTCGGGAGGTGAGTTTCACCCAGCTTCCCTCCTGCAAACCGCGCGCGGCGGCAAGGGTCGGGCTGACCTCAACAAACCAGTTCGGCGACAGGCTGGTGGTGCGTCCGCCCTGCCCGCTCTGGTTGGTCGACTGGAAATGCTCCAGCATACGGCCATTGTTAAGATGCAGATCGTATTCGTCATCGGCGCTCTCTTCCGGCGCACTCCAGCTTAACGGGTAGAGGTTGGCGCGGCCGTCCGGCGTGTTGAAGCGCTCGGTATAGAGCAGCGGCGTGCTGCTGCCATCCGCCTTCACCGGCCAGATTTGCGATTTCCACCCTTCGAGGCGCTGATAGCTGACGCCCGCGAAGCTCTCCGCAATACTCGCGGCCTCTTGCATAATCTCCTGCGGGTGTTGATACCCCCAGTCATAGCCCATACGCGCGGCGAGCTGGGTGAGGATCTGCCAGTCCGGGCGGCTGTCGCCAAGCGGTGGCATCACCGGGTAGAAGCGCTGGATGCGCCGCTCGGTATTCACAAAGCTGCCCTCTTTTTCCACGCTCGGGCAGCCGGGCAGCACCACATCGGCAAACTGCGCGGTGCGGCTGAGAAAGAGATCCTGCACCACCAGGAAATCAAGGTCAGTAAAGCCTTCATGCACACTGTGGGCATCGGCATCCGCAAAGGCGGTATCTTCGCCAATCACATACATGGCGCGGATCTGCTTTTCGCGCGCCATCTTCACCATCATAAAGTTGTCCTCCCCCACCTCCAGCGAGAGCCGTTCCGCTGGCACGCCCCAGGCGTTGGCCCATTTCGCGCGCACGGCGGGATCGCTGACGGACTCATACCCAGGGTAGAAGTTTTTCAGGCAGCCAAAATCGCTCGCCCCCTGGACATTATTATGCCCGCGCATCGGATAGCCGCCAGTGCCCGGCCGCCCGTAGTTGCCGGTCACCAGTAACAGATTGGAGAGCGCGGTGCTGGCGTCTGCGCCGTGGCTGTGCTGTGTGATGCCCATCGCCCACATAATGCAGACACGCCCGGCCTTGCCGATCATCTCGGCGGCACGGGTGAGGAGCTCGGGCGATAAGCCGGTCTGTTCGGCGGCAAAATCAAGTGTGAACGGGGCAAGGGACTGTCGATACTCCTCCACCTTATTGACTCTACTGGCGAGAAACGCCTCATCGGCATAGCCGTTATCAAACATGTAGCGCGACATGGCGCTGGCCCACGCGAGATCGCTTCCGGGCTGAATACGCAGGTGCAGATCGGCGCGCTCAGCCATTTCGTGACGGCGCGGGTCGACCACCAGCCACTGCTGCCCATGGTGCTTTTTCGCCGCTTTCAGACGCGAGGCGATCACCGGGTGGTTTTCAGCGGTGTTGCTGCCAACAATGATCACCAGATCGGCCTTGATGAGATCCTCAATGGTACCGGCATCGCCGCCATAGCCAACAGTGCGGAACAGCCCTTCTGTTGCCGGGTTCTGGCAGTAGCGGGAGGAGTTATCGACGCTGTTGGTGCCAATAATGGCGCGGGCAATTTTCTGCGTCAGATAGGCCTCTTCATTGCTGCCTTTGCTGGAGCCGATAAAACCGATGCTCTCTGCGCCAGCGTTGTCGCGGATGGAGATCAGACGTTTCGCCACCAGATCGAGCGCCTCATCCCAGCTTGCCGGGCGGAAGCGCCCATTTTCGCGGATCAGCGGTGTGGTGATGCGCTCCGGGCTGTTGATAAAGTCCCAGGCGAATTTGCCTTTTACGCAGGTGGAGATGCTGTTCACCGGCGCTTCAACGCTCGGCTGCACCTTCAACAGGTGGCGATCGCGGGTCCACATCTCAAAGGAGCAGCCAACGCCGCAGTAGGTGCAGACGGTTTTGGTGCGTTTAATCTCCTGCTGGCGCAGGTGAGTATCGATCACCGAGACGCCGGAGATAATCTCCGCCCCGGTGGAGTTTTCCAGGGTTTTAATGATGTCGATCAGCGGGCGCTTCAGCGACTGGCGCATCGAGGTGAACGGCCCGGCGTCGGGCTGCATGCTCTTCTCCATCAGCGCATTACAGGGGCATACCGTGACGCAGTGCCCACAGCTGACGCAGCTGGAACCGGCAATTTGTGTGCCGCCGTCCCACAGCACGCGTGGGTGCTCCATGGTGTAATCGATGCTCAGGGTCTCATTCACTTCAACATTCTGGCAGGCATCCACACAGCGGCCGCAGAGAATGCACTGATCGGGATCGTAGGTGTAAAAGGGGTTGGAGTGATCTTTGACATAGGGTTTGCGCTCAAAGGCATAGCGCTGAATCGGGATATGCATATCCACTACGGTGTTATGCAGCGTGCAGTCGCCGGTGTTGTGCTCGCAGACGGTGCAGTAGAGTTCATGTTTTGCCAGCAGCCGATCCATCCCCTCTTCGCGAGCCGCGCGGGCGGGTTCGTTCGCTGAATTAATCACCATGCCTTCACGGCTACGCAGCGTGCAGCCGCGTACCAGTTCCCCTTCCGATTCCACCCAGCAGACATCGCAGGTTTGCAGCGGATCGAGCGCCGGGTGGTAACAGACATGGGGCAGTTTCACATTACAGTGTTCAAGGAAGGGGATCAGCGGCATGTCCGCCGGGCCAATAAGGGGCTTACCATCATAAATGACGGTACATTTTTGCAGGCTCATGTTACTTCCTCACCAATAAAGGGCTGTACGTCCACTCCCGGAGCAATCGACCGCGCGTAACATTGCGCCTCGTCGCCCCTGTTCGGGTGGCGTATCGGTTATTAAGGTTTAAACGTAGACCCTGCCGCCCCGCTGAGCCAAACGGTCACGATATATTTATTCGTAAGCCTAAGATTTCTCTCAAAACCATAAGCAAAAATGATATATCCCACCCCTTCGAACGTAAATTTTTGTCAAAAAAAGCGCAGCGCAAGAATGTTTTGTGACAATCAACGCCGATAGTTTCGCGGGTTATTATTCGGATTGAGTTTTACTTTTCGCTAAGTCACTTATTTTAAAGATGCCTTTCAGATGACCGTTTGGTCTAATTAAAATATATCCTCTTAAACGATATTATATTTTTGTTAATTTCTGCCTTCCCCCTGCTGTTTGACTATTCCCCAAGCGGGTCTAAATTTAATGACGAACGCCGGCGACACTGCTCACAAATAAAGTGTCGTTACACTGAAACAACGAAACAGGAGAAATATTATGGCTGAACATCGTGGTGGCTCAGGTAATTTCGCCGAGAATCGTGAAAAGGCATCAGAAGCAGGCCGCAAAGGCGGTCAACAGAGCGGCGGTAATTTCAAAAACGATCCGCAGCGCGCTTCCGAAGCAGGTAAAAAAGGCGGCCAGAATAGCCACAGCGGCGGCCGTAAATCCGGCAATAACTAATATTGCCGTGATGGAAAATCACTGCTTTGAAATTAAAGATTAATAACTGGCGAGCCAGCGATGGCTCGCTATTTTTAACGCTATTATTGGGTGGATATTATGCAGATTAATACGCTTAACGACCTTTTTATTCATGGTTTATCCGACATTTACAGCGCTGAGAAGCAGCTGGCGCGCGCACTGACCAAAATGGCGCGCGAAGCCTCTAACGCTGAGCTGGTGCAGGCATTTAAACAGCACCTCGAAGAGACCCACGGTCAGATTGAACGTATCGATATGCTGCTGGAAGCAGAAGCTAACGTGAAACTGAAACGTATGAAGTGTCATGCGATGGAAGGTCTGGTTGAAGAAGCGAACGAAGTGATTGAAGCGAGCGAAAAAGGCACCCTGCGCGATGCGGGCCTGATTGCCGCCGCGCAAAAAGTGGAGCACTACGAAATTGCCTCTTACGGCACGCTCTGCACGCTGGCAAAACAGTTGGGCTATAAGAAAGCAGCTGAGCTGCTGGCGCAAACCCTGGAAGAGGAGAAAAATACCGATAATCTCCTGACTAAAATCGCCACCAGCAAAATTAACCAGAAAGCAGAAGTGGAATAATTTCCCGCTTCGTTGTGGCTGATAACCGCTTTAAATGACAGTGATTTAATCTGCGGTCAATTTAAAGGCGTTATCAGCCAAAAGAGTATGCGCACACCAAGGTAAACGGTACGGCAAAAGTCAGGCAGGGCGAACTCTTGTTATTGCACGATAAATTAACGGCGATAACCTGAGTGGTCATTATTATAAGAATGACCTAATCCCTTGATTTAGCACTTTGATTAGCCGTACTGAATTATTTCAGGATGCACGGTGTGTTACAACGGCATACCTCTTTTACTGGCGTGGTCTTTACGATCACCACTCCTGGAACATATTGCGGCAATGTCGGCACCTCGATTCGCAATCAGACAGGCTGTCGTCACCGATGAGGAACAAGATATGCAACAGAACCTGAAACGTGTAAGGAATGTCCGTGTTAATTCGCGCACCAGCGCCGATCTCGGCTGGCAGGTGCAGGATGAGTTTGAACGTACTCGCCTGGAAAAACCCTTCGTACCGGTACAGGTGGTCGCCAGTAATGAAGAAGCACTGCCACGCGCACACCGTGAACCGAAGCTCGATCCGCTCCAGCAATACCTCGTCGCAAGGATGGCGAATCGCCAGCAGGTGAAGGAGCTGGCTGAACAACATGAGTAACAGAGGGTAAAGACCCTCCCGCTACGTGCCTTGCCTGACTTGCCCGGCCTTTATACGCCGGGCATTTTTCGCTCCGCTGGTTGACTTATTTTGTTATCAGCGTACTTTTCAGGACATGAAAACCTTCCTGATTATTGTGCCTGATGGCGGCATGCTGTTTGAATCCGCCGGTATTGCCGACATTCTGATGCAGGCCAATCGCCTGCACCCGGACGGCACCGGTGAACCCCGCTATACCCTGCGTATTGCCACCACCCAACCTCACCCGGTGATCCATGGCCAGTCCGGTTTAAACCTGTTAGCCGACCATCGGCTGCCGGAGATCGATCCGCGCAAGCCCTGGGACACCATTATGATCACCGGTCGCGGTAACGACGAAGAGGAAGGCACGGCGGTCGTGGACTGGCTGCGTCTTGCCGCTCCCCATGCGCGCCGCGTGGTCTCCATCTGCGGCGGTGCGATGCTGCTGGCGCAGGCGGGTCTGCTGGATGGCCGCCGGGCGACAACACACTGGCGGCTGCTGGAGACGATGCAGCGCTGTTACCCCGCTATCACGGTTGAAAGCGGCCCGCTCTATATTCAGGATGGCCCGGTCTGGACCTCCGGCGGCGTCAGCTCCGGGTTCGATCTTACCCTTGCGCTGGTGGAAGAGGATTACGGGTTTACCCTCGCCCGCGATGTGGCGCAGGATCTGGTGATGTATCTGCGCCGCCCCGGCGGGCAACTACAGTTTAGCCGCTACCATCTGCAACAGGCCGAAAACAGCGGGCCAATCAGCACGCTGCAAAGCTGGATATTGCAAAACCTCGCGGCGGATTTAAGCGTTGAGGCGCTGGCCGAACAGGTGGCGATGAGCCCGCGCAATTTCACCCGCGTCTTTACCCGCGAAACCGGCATCTCCCCGGCGCGTTATGTTGCCGAAGCGCGCCTTGCCGCCGCGCGCGACAGGCTTGAGCAGAGCCGCGACACGCTGGAGCGCATCGCCCTGCAAACCGGCTTTGGCAGCAGCATCAACCTGCGCCGCACCTTTGAGCGCCAGTTGCACCTCACCCCCGGCGAATATCGCCAGCGTTTCCACCGCCGCACTTTGGCGTAAAGTGATCCTTTTTTGTCATTTACGCCAAAAGATGCCAGGCCTACAGTGAATGCAGACCCCGATTGGAAGGAGAGCATCATGGTTAAGGTTGGCATTAATGGTTTTGGCCGTATCGGCCGCAATGTGTTACGCGCAGCGCTGGGCAATGCAGACGTTGAGATTGTGGCGATTAACGATCTCACCGACAGTAAAACCCTCGCGCACCTGCTGAAGTATGACTCGCTCTCCGGCACACTCCCGGTGCCGGTTGAGGCGGGCGAAGGCGAACTGCGGGTTGATGGCAAAACGATCCGCGTGTTTAGCGAGCGCGATCCGGCAGCGATCCCGTGGCGCGAGGTGGGCGCAGAGATAGTGATCGAAGCGACCGGCTTTTTTACCGACCGTGAGAAAGCGGCGGTACATATCAGCAGCGGCGGCGCAAAGCGGGTGATTATCTCCGCGCCGGGTAAAAACGACGATTTAACCATTGTGCTGGGCGTGAACGATGGGCAGTACGATCCGCAAAAACACCTCGTGGTGAGCAACGGCAGTTGCACTACCAACGGCCTGGCTCCCGCCGCCCAGGTGCTGCACCAGCACTTTGGCATTGAGCATGGCCTGATGAACACCACCCATGCTTACACCAACAGCCAGGCGCTGCACGACCAGCCGGAGAAAGATCTGCGCGGTGCGCGTGCGGCGGCGCTCTCAATTGTCCCCTACTCCAGCGGCGCGGCAAAAGCGCTGGGGAAAGTGATCCCGGAACTCGAAGGTCGCCTGACCGGGTATTCGTTACGCGTGCCGGTGCCGGTGGTGTCGATTGTTGACCTGACCGTAACCCTGAAGCGCGATGTGACGGCAGATGAAGTGAATAACGCCTTCCGCGAAGCCGCTGCCGCCGGGCCATTGCAAGGGATCCTCGGTTACAGCGATGAGCCGCTGGTCTCCAGTGATTATCAGGGCGATGCGCGTTCATCGATTATCGACGGGCTCTCAACGCTGGTGATTGGCGGCAATATGGTGAAAATCCTCGCCTGGTACGATAACGAGTGGGGATTCTCCAACCGGCTGGTGGAGCTGGCGGCGCTGATGGCGAAACGCGGGCTATAAGCGGATTGCCGGATGGCGGTTACGTAAACGGAGCCACTGAAACCGCGTAGGCCGGATAAGCGTGTAACGCGCCATCCGGCAATTTCTCCGCGGCACCGATCGCCGGATGGCGGCTTCGCCTTATCCGGCCTACAAAAACGGAGCCACTCAAACCGCGTAGGCCGGATAAGCGTGTAACGCGTCATCCGGCAATTTCTCCGCGGCACCGATCGCCGGATGGCGGCTTCGCCTTATCCGGCCTACAAAAACGGAGTTACTGAAACCGCGTAGGCCGGATAAGCGTTTACGCGCCATCCGGCAATTTTTACATCGCCATATCCACCACAATACGACCTGTGATTTTCCCGGCGCGCATGCGATCGAAAATGTCGTTGATGTTCTCCAGCGGCTCCACGGCGATCTCGGCATGCACCTTGTTGCGCCCGGCGAAATCGAGCGCCTCCTGCAGATCTTTACGCGTACCGACAATCGACCCGCGCACCGTAATGCCATCCAGCACCATATTGAAGATCGACAGATCGAACGTGCCCGGCGGCAGACCGTTGAGCACCATGGTGCCGCCACGCCGCATCATGGTGGTGGCCTGCGCGAAGGCCTTCGGCGACACCGCCGTGACCAGCACACCGTGCGCGCCGCCAAACTCCTCGTGAAAACGCGTGCCGGGATCCTCGTTAAGGGCATTTACCACCACTGACGCCCCAAGACGGCGGGCAAACGCCAGTTTCTCATCGTCAATATCGACCGCCGCGACATTCATGCCCATCGCCACCGCATACTGAATGGCTAAATGCCCCAGCCCGCCAATCCCGGAGATCACCACCCACTGCCCGGCGGAGGCTTCGGTCATCTTCAGCCCTTTATAGACCGTCACCCCGGCACAGAGAATCGGCGCGATTTCGTTGAAACCGACATTATCCGGCAGGATGCCGACGTAGTTAGCATCCGCCAGGCAATATTCGGCAAAGCTGCCGTTAACCGAGTAACCGGAGTTCTGCTGGCCATGGCACAGCGTCTCCCAGCCGCCGAGGCAGTGTTCGCAATGCCCACAGGCCGAGTAGAGCCACGGCACGCCGACGCGATCGCCCTCTTTGATATGCGTCACGCCCGCGCCCACCGCAACCACATGGCCAACGCCCTCATGGCCCGGAATAAACGGCGGGTTGGGTTTTACCGGCCAGTCACCTTCCGCGGCGTGCAGATCCGTATGGCACACGCCGGTGGCAGCAATTTTGACCAGGATCTTGCCCGGTGCCACGGCAGGCACCATTACCTCTTCAATCACCAACGGTTGACCAAACGCCTTCACGACGGCGGCCTTCATGCTTTTCAGTTGCATTCTTTCACCCTCATGCTGATGGATAATCAATAGAGACCCAGCGGGGAACCGCTGTAGCTGACCAGCAGGTTTTTGATCTGCTGATAGTGGCTGAGCGCCAGTTTGTGGGTTTCACGCCCCACGCCCGAGTTTTTGTAGCCACCGAACGCCGCATGTGCCGGGTAGAGGTGGTAGCAGTTGGTCCAGACACGACCCGCTTTGATCGCACGCCCCATACGCCACGCGCGGTTGATATCCAGCGTCCACAGCCCGGCACCGAGGCCATATTCCGTGTCGTTGGCAATTTGCAGCGCTTCCGCCTCATCTTTAAAGGTGGTGATACCGATCACCGGCCCGAAGATCTCCTCCTGGAAGCAGCGCATTTTGTTGTGGCCTTTGATCAGCGTCGGCTGAATGTAGTAACCCTTCTCCAGCTTATCGCCATGCTCAAGGTGCGCGCCGCCAGCAATAATTTCGCCGCCCTCTTCACGGGCGATGTTGATATAGGAGAGGATTTTGTCGTACTGCTCCTGGGATGCCTGCGCGCCAATCATGGTGTCGGTGTCAAACGGGTCGCCTTTACGGATGTTCTCCATGCGGGCAATCACTTTCTCAATAAACTGCGGGTAGATGGACTCCTGCACCAGCACGCGCGACGGGCAGGTGCAAACTTCGCCCTGGTTAAAGAAGCCGAGCACCACCCCTTCGATCGCTTTATCGATATACTCGGCGTCGCCATTCAGCACATCTTCAAAGTAGATATTGGGGGATTTACCGCCCAGCTCGACGGTGCTCGGGATGATGTTTTCAGCCGCGCAGGCCAGGATGTGGCGGCCAATCGGCGTTGAGCCGGTAAAGGCAATCTTCTCGATGCGCTTGCTGCGCGCCAGCGGCTCGCCCGCTTCCATACCGAAACCGTGCACCACGTTCAGCACACCTTTCGGCAACAGATCGCCAATCACTTCCATCAGCACGCAGATGCCCAGCGGCGTCTGTTCGGCGGGTTTCAGCACCACGCAGTTACCGGCGGCCAGCGCGGGCGCCAGCTTCCAGGCGGCCATCAGGATCGGGAAGTTCCACGGGATAATCTGCCCAACCACGCCGAGCGGTTCATAGATATGGTATGCGACGGTATTGCTGTCGATCTCTGCCGCCGTCCCCTCCTGCGCGCGGACGCAGCCGGCAAAGTAGCGGAAGTGATCGACAGCAAGAGGAATATCGGCACCCAGCGTTTCGCGAATAGGCTTCCCGTTGTCCCAGGTTTCCGTTAACGCCAGCAGCTCAAGGTTGGCTTCGATGCGATCGGCAATTTTCAGCAGCACATTGGCGCGATCCTGCACGCTGGTTTTGCCCCAGCTCTCGGCGGCGGCATGGGCGGCGTCGAGAGCTTTTTCGATATCTTCCGCCCCGGAGCGCGGGAACTCGGCAATTACCTCTCCGGTCACCGGCGAGGTATTCGTAAACCAGCGGCCCTCAATCGGATCGACAAATTCGCCGCCAATATAGTTGCCATAACGCGGCTTATAAGAGACTTTCGCGCCATCAAGGCCAGGGTGCAGATATTTCATAAGGTGTTCCTCGTTATTATCGGTACAGAAGAGGCGTCTCACATCGTGGTGGACAGAAGCATATAAGCAGTTCTTATGCCAACCCCTGAAACGACCGGTAAAAACGAGAAATAATCAGTAAATTCAGTGGATAACAAATCCCACACCGTGAAAGAGAAAAGTGAGGTAACAAAAAAGTGTGATGGCGATTACGGGAAGTGTGTTGCATGTCGCTACATACGCGACACTCATGTGATACACAATTGCAACATTTCAATTATCGGAGAGTAACATGCCATCACGCGCCCGATCGTTGTCCCCCGCCTCGCATGAGGTCAGCCTGCCACATCAACTGGAAGATTCCTGGCAGCGCAGCTCACGTTATGGATTAACCCGGGATGATGACGTGCAGCCCTGGGTGGCCTCCTCTCTGCTCAATGACGCCCGTGCGGAGAATGGTTGGGTGAACCACCTGGTCGCCCCGCTGCTGGCGCGCCTGCGTCCGCAACTCTCCAGCCATCCGTCAATTCTGGTGTTGTCCGATGCCACCGGCCTGGTGCTGGAGACCTACGGGAATAGCGACTTTCTGCATAAAGCGCAGCGTTTTGCCCTTTCGCCGGGCCATTTGTGGGGCGAACACGCGCGCGGCACCAATGCCATCGGCACGGCGCTGGCATTACAGCGCCACTGCGAAGTCTCCGGCGGCGAACACTTTCTCAGCCGCAATGCCGGGCTGTTCTGCTCCGCCGCGCCGGTGTTCCGCCCCGATGGGCAGATTGCTGGCGTGCTGGATCTCTCCACCCCGGCACAGACCCCGCGCCGCGATGCTTCAGCATTGATCCGCCGTGCGGTGTGCCAGATTGAACATAGCTGGGCCAGCAGCGCGCTCGGCGCAAACCGCTGGTTGTTAAGCCTGCATCACGATCGGGCGGTGCTCGGCAGCGCACAGGAGCTGCTGCTTATTTTTGAAGAGAACACCCTGCTCGGCGCGAACCGGCTGGCGATGGAGGAGTTTTCCCTTACCGCTAACCACTTTGGCGCGATGGAGATCGACACCCTCTTCCCCGGCTTCAGTGCAAAAGCCGGTGAGTGCGCCCTCGAATCGAGCCACGCGCGCCACTACTTTGCCCGCCAGACGCTGCCCGCCCGGCGCTACAGTGCGCCGCGCACGGTGTATCAGCCGGATCACATGGCGCGCGAAAAAGAGAAAGCGCTGCGCATCGTTAATGCCGGTATCGCCCTCTGTATTACGGGTGAAACGGGCTGCGGCAAAGAGCATCTGGCGCGTGAGCTTTTTCAGCGCAGCCAGTGGCATGAGGGGAAATTTGTTGCCATCAACTGCGCGGCGCTGCCGGAGCCGTTGATTGAGTCTGAACTCTTCGGCTATGTCCCCGGTGCGTTTACCGGTGCGAACCCGAAGGGCTATATCGGTAAATGCCGCGAAGCCGATGGCGGCGTGCTGTTCCTGGATGAGATTGGCGATATGCCGCTGGCGCTGCAAACCCGCTTGCTGCGCGTCCTACAGGAGAAACAGGTGACGCCGCTCGGCGCCAACAGCAGCGTGGAGGTCAACTTCATGCTGATTTGCGCCACCCACCAGGATCTCACCGCCCGGGTGCAGGCCGGCAGCTTCCGCGAGGATCTGCTCTATCGCATTCAGGAGTTTCACCTGCCGATCCCGCCGCTGCGCGCATGGCCGCACCTGCCGGGCTTTATTGAAAAATTGTGGCATGAACTGGGTGCTGCCCGCCGCGGGCTGACATTAAGCGATGAGGTGCTCAACACACTGGCGCAGCGACCGTGGCCCGGCAACGTGCGCCAGTTGTTGAGCCAGCTGCGCGTGCTGATGGCGCTGGCGGAAGATGGCGATCGCATTACGCTTAGCGATCTGCCGGGCGAACCGGTCAGCGCCATAAAAACAGATACAGCACCGCAGGCCGATGCCCGGCAGGCGATTGCCGAAGCGCAGGGCAATATGAGCCTGGCGGCGAAGAAGCTGGGCATTTCACGCAGCACGCTCTACCGGCGGCTGGAGAAGGAGCAGCCAGGCCGCTAAGCGGCAGCCCGGCTTCCCTGACAGGCTCTACCCGGCAACGGTGGCGTTGATCCAGTCCGCATAGTAGCTGACGCGCGTGAACTGCTGCGCCGGCAGAATGAGATCCCGCGAGACAATGCCGACAACGTAACGGCTGCCATTGTAATCAGCAAACAGCGGGCCGCCCGAATCTCCCCCGGCGGTGGCGTAACCAGCACAGATATGCATCTGCGGCTCGAAATAGGTCGGCGGATAGAACTGCGGGACATCGATACACTGGCTATCTGGCAGCACGCTCAGGTGCCCTTTATAGAGCACATTAGGTTGCAGACCATTTTCATTCACGCCAAAACCCACGCCGGTCAGTGGAATATCCGTCAGCGCTGCGGGCGGCTCATCGCCCGGGTTATTTCCGGCCAGCAGCGCAAAATCGGTGCTGGTGGTTTCACGGGCCAGTTTAATTAAAGCGATATCATATTTTGCCGTGCCCTCCATTGTCGACTCATCATATGAGGGGTGTACAACAACTTTCTCAACCGGCACACTCTCTTTTATTTTTAGCGGCTGGTAACTCTCCGCGCCAATTAAAATATTGGCTTCGGTTAAATCAAATGTGGTGGCGCAGTGGGCGGCGGTTAATATCCAGCGGGAATTAACCAGTACGCCACCGCAGCGGTGCCCGGCGAGCGTATTATTGGCGTTGATGGTGATAAACTCAGGAAATTCGCCGGGTTGCGCCGGTGTGCCGTTGACGATCCTGACCATGCGGTCACTGGCTGAAGCCATATTTACACTGGCAAATGGCAAAAGCGCGGCGATAACGCAAAGCGCCGTTTTAATTTTTGGGTTCACTCTGTTTTCTCCGAAATAGGGCCGACACGCACGCAGGGCAGCAATAATCGCCGCCTTTTTTGAAATAGCGTGATTCTGTTAACCGGGTCATATTGATGATTTAAAGCTGAGTGAAATATATAAAGCGCGGCGCGGGAAGTAAACAGAGACACTTTTCCTGTTGTTGCGATTATTCTCAACCCACACTTCGCACAAGGCGTACAAAATGATTTAACGCCTCATCATCCCTGCTCCGTTATTAATGCCGACATCTGATAACTATTTCAGCATGGCAAAACCCGTTATCTCGGCATTGATATCTGGCGATAAAAAGCGCGGGCGGGTAAGATGGCCCTTCACCGTTAAGCGTTTGATTATTCAGACAAATGATAAAAAGGAAATCATAAGTTATATGGATACTTCAACTTACTCGCTCGCCAATGGTATTGCCCTTACCCTGCACACGCCTGCTGCGACAGGCCCCCATCCCACCGTCGTGTTATGTCACGGCTTCTGCGGCATCCAGCCGATTCTGCTGCCAGCTTTCGCTGAGGCCTTTACCAGGGCCGGTTTTGCTACAGTCACCTTCGATTATCGCGGCTTTGGCGACAGCGGAGGCGAGCGTGGACGGCTGGTGCCTGCTATGCAGATTGAGGATATTCTTTCGGTTGTAGCGTGGGTCGGCGAGCAGCCCGCGCTGGATGCCGGGCGCATCGGAGTGTGGGGCACCTCATTTGGCGGCTGCCACATCTTCGCCGCTGCCGCGCAGGATGCGCGTATAAAATGCGTGGTCAGCCAGCTGGCGTTTGCCGACGGCGAGGCGATCGTCACCGGCCATATGAATGAAGGCGAAAAGCGCGCCTTTATCGACACGCTGGATAAGATGGCGCAGAAACAGCAGGCGACCGGCAAAGAGATGATGGTGGCGATCACTCGCGTGCTTTCTGATGCGGAATCAAAAGCATTCTTTGAGGAGAACCGCACCCGCTTCCCGCAGATGGATATCAAAATCCCCTTTTTGACCGTTCGCGAAACGCTGAATTATCACCCCGCTGAGTGGGCAGCAAAGGTGAGCTGTCCGACGCTGGTAGTAATTGCAGCTGAAGATAGCGTCAACCCGCCCGCACAAGGCCGGGCGCTGTTTGACGCAGTGGCGGCAGCAGAGAAAGCGCTGCATGAAGAGGCCGACGCGCGCCATTACGATATCTATAGTGGGGAGGCGTTTGAGCGTGTCAGCAAGGTGCAAACCGCATGGTTTGCCCGCCATCTGTAGGGCATAAAAAAGGCGCACCGCGGTGCGCCTCTCTTATTTACAGCGCCATATCATGCTGTGGCGCGTTTTCGCTTTTCGGCGCAGCTGGCGTTGCAGCCTGCGCGTCTTTCATGTCGATAACCGGCGGCTTGGTCAGCTCCAGCGCGGCGGCGGTGTCATCCCACACCTGCTGCGTCAGTGCGACGTTGCCGTTCAGATGCTGACCAAAGCTCGGTACAACCTCTTTGATCTTGCTCTGCCACTCCGGCGAGTTGAACTGCTCCGGGAACATCTTCTTGATGACGTTCAGGGCAATCGGCGCTGCGGTAGAGGCACCCGGCGATGCGCCTAACAGCGCAGAAAGGGTTTTCGGCTGATCGACCACCACTTCGGTGCCCAGCTTCAGCACGCCGCCTTTATCTTCATCTTTCTTGATGATCTGTACGCGCTGACCGGCCTGGATCAGTTTCCAGTCCTCTTTACGTGCCTGCGGGTAGTACTCTTTCAGCGCTTCAAAGCGGTCGTCGTCGCTCAGCATTACCTGACCCATCAGGTATTTCACCAGGTCAAAGTTATCCAGACCTACGTGGGTCATCGGCATAAAGTTGCTGGTGGTGGTGGTGCTCAGCAGATCAAAGAAGGAGCCGTTTTTCAGGAACTTGGTCGAGAAGGTGGCGAATGGCCCGAACAGCACTACGCGTTTACCGTCAATGACGCGCGCATCAATATGCGGAACCGACATCGGCGGTGCGCCCACGGAAGCCTGACCATACACTTTCTGACGGTGAATGTTGGTTACAGCCGGGTTTTCGGTCATCAGGAAGGAGCCGCCTACCGGGAAGCCCGCATAGTTGTCCGCTTCCGGAATACCGGTTTTTTGCAGCAGCTTCAACGCGCCGCCGCCAGCACCGATAAAGACATATTTCGCATCGATGGTGTGCTCATCGCCGCTTTTCACATCTTTGATCGTCACATGCCAGGAGTTGTCGGCATTACGTTTGAAATCGGTAACTTCAGACGAAGTTTGCAGCGAGAAGTTTTTGCTTTTTTTCAGGCTACCGATCAGCTGGCGGGTAATTTCACCATAGTTCACATCGGTACCGACCGGCGTCCAGGTCGCGGCCACTTTTTGCTGCGGATCGCGCCCTTCCATTACCAGCGGTGCCCACTGCTTAATTTGCTGGTGATCGGTGGAGAATTTCATTCCCTGGAATAACGTGGTTTGTTGCAGCGCGGCATAACGTTTTGCCAGATAATCCACATTATCGCCCCAGACAAAACTCATGTGCGGCGTGGAATTAATAAAGGAGTGCGGGTTGGTTAAAATACCGCGCTTCACCTGGGTGGACCAGAACTGGCGGGAAATCATAAATTGTTCATTAATTTCCAGCGCCTTGGTGACATCAATGGAGCCGTCTTCACGCTGTGGCGTGTAGTTCAGTTCCATATTTGCCGAGTGACCGGTACCGGCATTATTCCAGCCGTTAGAGGACTCAAGCGCAACGCCGTCGAGCTTCTCAACCATCACCTGTTTCCACTCCGGTTGCAGGGTCTGCAGCCAGGTGCCCAGGGAGGCGCTCATGATACCGCCGCCAATCAGCAGGAAGTCGGTTTTTTGGTTCTCTTCCGCCCATGCACTGGTCGCAGAGCTGACGAGCATCGCGACGGCGCTGAAGGCAATAATTGTTTTTTTCATTGCAGGCATAATTATTCGGTTAGGTAACAACAAGTGATTCGTGGTGACGCATATTAACGTATTTTTACGTTAATTTAAAATATCATTCACAAAATAGAATAATTTTGTTTTTATTTGCTCTTTGCTTTTTTTAATTAAAAAAAGTAGTGACGCACTCTGTGTGGACTTATTTTGGCGGGAATTTATCTTAGGGGGAGAAATAAAATTTAGCGTATTTCAATTAAATGGAAAATAAATAACGGCCGCACGCAGCGGCCGAATAGCGATTATCAGGCGTCTACTCTTTCACTTTCTGCACCAGCGATCGCCAGACGCAAATGGCGATGGTTCTCTGCCAGCAGAACCTGCGCCCGCGAAGCACTCACGCCGGTCAGCAGCATTAAAATGGCAGCGCGACACTCATTATTCGCCTGCGCCAGCGCACGTTTCGCCTCTTCACGTGTGCAGTTGCTTGCCGCCATCACCACGGCGATCTGGCGCTCGGCCCAGTGCAGATTCACCGGTGCCACGTCGACGCGCAGGTTGCCGTAAACGCGCCCACCACGAATGGCCAGTCCGGTAGAAAACATGCTGAGGATCTGCTGCTGTGCCAGCTGCGCTTTTGGCTCGCCAAAACCGCTTACCGCTTCGGCTCCCGTATCGGGCGCAATGACAATATCGGCGTACTGCGCCGCTTCGCACGCCTGCGCGCGGGTGATCAACGCCACGCATGCCCCAAGCGCCCTCGCCTGCTGCAGCGCCCCGTTTGCCCACGGTGTTTTGCCGCTTAACGACAGCACCACCAGCATATCGCGCGCCGTTAGCCCCAGCGCCTTGAGATCGTTGCCGCCGCAGATGTAGTCGCTCGCGGCGCGATCCTGCTCTGTTTTCCTCGCCCGTGCGCCACCGGCCATTAATGCCAGCAGCCCGTGCTGGCTATCCGGCGCGAACGCCTCGACGGTTTGTACTGCCGCCCGCCCCGAGGCACCCGCCCCGGCAAGCACCACTCTTGCGCCCTGGTTAAGCGTCGCGCTGGCGTTATCAACCAGCCGGGCGATCGCCGGCAGACAGGCGGTAACCGCCTGCGTGACCTCTTCACTCTCCTGATGGATAAGCGTCAGCATATCCAGCGTGGCGAGGCGGTCGATATCGCCCGTGCGGCTATTACGACGCGCCTCCATTGAACCGTTTGGCTTACTGCTCATACCCTGCTCCTTGTTAAAGGTTCCCCACACACTATAAGGGTATTTGCGCTTGCTGCTTGCGAGTGGGGTCACGCTTCCCGGCGCGACTATTTTTCCTCATTTATCACGCGGCTTTATGAATTGCCGCCCATCGGCGATAATACCTTTTCTCAGTTGAATAATTCAGGTTCGGCATGACTCAAATAGCGCCCACGGCGACCTCCCCGCGCAAACGGCCAATGAAGTTCGGCACCATGGTTACACTTATGGTGTGCAGCGTGACGGGTTCCGTGCTGCTGCTGGCTTGCGCCCTTTGGTTCTGGCAGATAAGCAACGCCACGCGCGACGGCGTGAAAGCAACCGGGTTCGCAGTGGCGCGTACCCTTGCCAATGCCCCGGAAATCAGGCGCGGGCTGCTCCTGCCGCCCAATAGCAATGTTATTCAGCCTCTTGCGCAGGCGGTGGCGGCGCGAAACGATCTGCTCTATGCGGTGGTGACCAATATGCAGGGCATTCGCTACGCGCACCCGAATGCCAGCATGATCGGGCAGAACTTTATTGGCGAGGATCTGCAGCCTGCGTTAAAGGGCCACGAGAATGCCGCAGTGAACCGTGGCGTACTGGCACCGGCGCTGCGCGTTTTTACCCCGGTTTATGATGAGCGCCACCAGCAGATTGGCGTCGTGGTGGTCGGCATTTCGTTAAGCGAAGTCGACGAGCAGGTCAGCCGTAGCCGCCAGGCGGCGATGTGGATCTTAATATTCAGCGCACTGGTGGGCTTTGTTGGCGTCTGGCAAGTGGTGCGGGTGTTGAAACGCATTCTGCTCGGGCTTGAGCCGTATGAGATTTCAGCCCAGTTTAAACAGCGCCAGGCGATGTTGCAGTCCCTTAAAGAGGGAGTGATGGCGGTGGATGCCGACGGGCGCGTAACGCTGCTGAACCATGCCGGGCGACGGATGTTACTCAGCAGTACGGCGCAGGGCGCAGGCACGCATCAACCTCTGCTTGCCGATCTGCTGAGCGTGTTGCAGACCGGCACACCTATTTTCGATCGCGAGCTGGGGTGCAATGGTCGTCTGCTGCTCAGTAACACCGTACCGGTACGCAGCCAGGAGAGTATTATCGGCGCGATTTGTACTTTTCGCGATAAGACCGAGGTGAGCCAGTTGATGCAGAGGCTCGATGGTATGGTCAATTATGTCGATGCCTTGCGAACCACCTCGCACGAATTCATGAACAAGTTGCATGTCATCCTCGGTCTGTTAAATATGAAGCGCTATGACAAGCTGCAGGAGTATGTGCTGCAAACGGCCCAGAACTACCAGAGCGATATCGGCGCGATCCAGCATCAGATCAAGTCGCCGGTGGTGGCCGGTTTTCTGCTCGGTAAAATCAACCGGGCCAAAGAGTGCGGTTTTACCCTGACGCTGGCCGATGAGAGCCACGTGCCGGATAACCCGAATGAGAAACAGGTGACGGTGCTGGTTACCGTGCTTGGTAATTTGATTGAAAATGCGCTCGATGCGATGAGCGGCCAGCAGGAGGGTGAAGTCGGTCTGTTCCTGCATTACCAGGATGGCTGGCTGGCTGGTGAAGTGAGCGATGACGGGCCGGGTATTGCGCCGGGCAATATCGAGGCTATCTTTCGCAAAGGCTTCTCTACCAAGGGTGAAAACCGCGGTGTCGGGCTTTTCCTCGCCAGCCAGCAGCTGGCTGAACTTGGCGGCACCGTGAGCGTGGAATCTGAACCCGGTGTATTTACCCAATTTTTTGTCCATCTCCCGTGGGATAGTGAAAGGAAGAACGCGTGATAAATGTATTAATTGTTGACGATGATGCCATGGTTGCCGAGCTGAACCGCATGTATGTGGCGCAGATAGCCGGTTTTCAGTGCTGCGGCACGGCGTCAACGCTGCGTCAGGCGGAGGAGATGGTGAATAATCCGCTGCTTGAGATCGATCTGGTGCTGCTGGATGTCTATATGCAGCAGGACAGCGGTCTCGATCTGCTGCCGATTATTCGCGCCAGCGGGCGGGCTATCGACGTGATTATGATCACCTCTTCTGCCGATGCTGCCACCATTCAGACCTCACTGCACTACGGTGTGGTCGACTATCTGATTAAGCCGTTCCAGTTCCCGCGTTTTGAAGAGGCGCTCACTGGCTGGCGCGAGAAGCGCAAGCTGATGGATGCGCACCCCTACTATGAGCAGTCGGATGTTGATCGCCTGCTGCACGGCGGCGCGCCGGAAGTTGCAGACACCCGGCGGTTGCCGAAGGGCCTCACTGCCCAGACCCTGCGCACCATTTGCCAGTGGATCGATGCCCATCCGGGGATTGAGTTTTCGACGGATGAGCTGGCGAATGCGGTCAATATCTCCCGCGTCTCCTGCCGTAAATATCTGATCTGGCTCGCGCAGATCAATATTCTCTACACCACCATCCACTATGGTGCGACCGGTCGGCCGGTCTATCGCTATCAGCTTATTGCGGAGCAGTACAGCCTGCTCAAGCAGTACAGTCAGTAAACCGGTAGCTGTCGTCAACGTGGGTGTAGCTGAAGTGGCGGCGGGAAGAGAGGATCACTTCACGCGTTTTGGTGACGAACAGGGCTTCAATATCCTCGCGCTGTTTCATAAGCTCACACCCTTTCTCGACGCCGAGGCCGAAGAGCAGCGTGGTCCAGATATCGCCATCGAGTGAGTCGCTGGAGATGATGGTCACGCTGTCGAGCTCATTTTCCAGCGGGTAGCCGCTGCGCGGATCGAGGATATGATGCCAGCGCCGGCCATCCTGCTCGAAATAGCGCTCATAGGTGCCGGAAGTGACTACCGACTGGTTGGCGACCTCAAGCGTGCCAATCAGCGCATCCGCCTGTGCGAACGGCTTTTTCACGCCGATCGACCACCGCCCCTGCGGCGTTCCCAGCGTCTGCACGTTGCCGCCAAGATTGATTAATCCCTCGCTCACCCCCTGCTGGTGCAGATAGTCGCGCACCCGATCGGCAATAAACCCTTTGGCAATCGCGCCGAGATCGATCTCCATCCCGGCCTGCGTAAGAAAAACGCTGCCTGCGGCATCATCAAGGACAACGTCCTGAACGCGCGTGATGCGCAGCCGCGCGGCGATCGCGTCCGCCTCTGGCACCCGATCACCTTTAAAGCCGATTCGCCATAGTTTCACCAGCGGGCCAATTGCCAGATTAAAGGCGCTGCCAGGCATCATGCTGGCGGCTTTCGCGCATTTGATAAGCTCAAAAACCGGACGGCTAACGGCAACCGGATGCCGCCCTGCGGCGTGATTGATTGCCATCACTTCAGAGTTGGCGCGGTTGACGGTGAAAAGATCTTCGTAGCGCTTAATCAGGGAGAATACGCGGGAGGCGAGCGCCTCATCATGGACAAAGAGCGTGAGCAGGATGGGCGAGCCCATCAGCACGGCTGAGTAGCGCCAGCTCGGATTAGCAGACATTGCATACTCCTTCTGTTGCGTACTGGTGGCGCTACGCTTATCAGGCCAGGGAGAGTGAGAGGCCTGATAAGGCGCAGCCATTTTGCGTTAATGCGTTACCGTTTTGCGCGCAGTGCGGCCTGATGCCCCGCCAGCGAACCGAAGACGATAATATCTGCCACCGCGTTGCCACCGATGCGGTTGCCGCCGTGCAGGCCGCCTACCACTTCACCCGCCGCAAAAGCACCCGGAATAACCTGCTGCTCGCTGTTAAGCACCTGAGTGTCGGTGTTGATGGTCACACCGCCCATGGTGTGATGCACGCCTGGCGCTATCTGAATAGCGTGGAACGGGCCTTCGTTAATCGGTGCGCGCAGTGCGGTGGTGCGCCCAAAATCATCGTCATGCTGTTTTTCAACAAAGCCATTGTAGCGCTCCAGCGTGGCGAGGAAGGCATGATAATCCATGCCCAGCTTATCCGCGAGTTCGCGTGGTGAACTGGCGCTGGTGACAAAACCGCGGGCAATATACTCATCCGCCGCTTTGTTTTTCGCACGAACGTGCTCATCAAAGACGATGTAAGCATAGTGCTCCGGCAGCGCGATGATGGCCGCAGAGACTTTATCGCGGGTCGACATCTCGTTGAAGAAGCGGTTGCCCTGCTGATTGACCAGAATTGCCCCGCCGCCCCGAATCGATTCTGAAATCAGATAAGAGGTATTTTGCTCAACCGTCGGGTGGATCTGGATTTCGCCCATATCCACGGTGGCGGCGCCAAGGCGTTCCAGCAGCGAAATCCCGCTACCGGTCGCGCCCTTATGGTTGGTGGTGACGAAGCCGTCCAGATCGGGGCGATATTTCACGACCATCGCGCTGTTGGCGCTGAAGCCACCGGTGGCGACAATCACGCTCTTCGCGTCGACGCTCAAGGTTTCCTGCTCTTCGGTCAGCAGGCGTACACCGCGCACTTCGCCTGTGTCAAAGAGGATCTCTTCGACGGAGGTGTCCAGCATGACGTCAATATTGCGTTTGGTAACATTGCGCAGCAGGCCGCTGATCAGATAGCCACCTACCGCCGATCCATCGCGTGGGCGGTGCGTACGGTCAATGCTCATGCCGCCGGTGGTGGTAATGTCGTTAAGCATAATGCCGCGACGTGCCAGCCACTCAATCGCTTCCGGCGCATGTTCAACAAAGCGGCGCAGCAGCGCAGGATCGTTCTTCTCGCCGCCCCCTTTCAAAGTTTCAGCGTAGAACAGCTCTTTACTGTCCTGAATGCCTTTTACGCGCTGGAAGCGGGTTTCTGCCGCGTTCATCCCTGCCGATGCTTTGATGGTGTTGCCGCCGATAGTCGGCATTTTTTCGACGATCAGGACGCTGGCACCTTCGTCGTGCGCCTGAATTGCCGCAGCCAGACCAGCACCGCCGCTGCCGATAACAACCACATCGTAATTTTTCGGCGCGCTGATATCACCACCCTCCTCTGCGATCCGCGCTTTGCTTGATTTCACCATCGCTTTCGACACCGCTTTTTTAACCGCTTCGCTCTGGCTGGTTGCGCCGGAGATAGCGTCTACGTGCGGGGAGTTGGCATCGATGATACGGCTGCGGATCTCTTCAAAGCTGCTGGTAAACTCGACATCGTCCAGCGGGCCTTCCGCCAGCGTAATATCCGCAATACAGTCCGTTTCAAGACTGACGTTGAACACCAGCGTAGTACTGTCATCCTGCACGGTTTCAGCAAAGACACCCGGTTTGAACTTCGCCGCGCCCATGCTCATATCGCGGATCATCGCTTCCACCAGCGAGAAACGCCATAGCGGCTCGGGGATGTTCAGCGCTTCACGCTGGGTGCTGTCCATAAAGAGCTCAAGGGTTTCACCGTTGGCAATGCGCGAAGCCCAGTCCGGGTAGGCGATGCAGGCGCGGCCCACCGCCATCAGATCGTAACCGTGATCCAACCCCTCTTCCGCATCCGCCGCGTTGACGATCCCGCCAACGCCCATGACCGGGATCTGCGCCAGCGTTTCTGAGCGCAACGCGCAATATTTTTCGATCAGCGGTGTCGGATCGGTCGTGTCATTAATGGAGGAGCGCAGCGCAGCACCCACGGAGAAGTGCAGATAGTCGAGACCGCGAGCGGCCAGCTTCTCCAGCAGGAACATTGTGTCATCAAAACGGATGCCGGGGACTTCCAGCTCTTCCGGAGAGAAGCGATAGCCAATGATAAACGCATCATCAGCGTACTGGCGCGCCATCTTGTGAGCGATATCCAGCACAGCCAGCGGGAACCTGGCCCGGTTTTCACGGCTGCCGCCCCACTCGTCGTCGCGCTGGTTGGAGTGAGGAGAGAAGAATTGCTGAATGAGATAAGTGTTAGCGCCGTGAATCTCAACGCCGTCGAAGCCTGCGTGGATGGCGCGACGTACGGCTTCGCCAAATTTGGCAATCATGTTTTCCACTTCCACAGCGCTCATCGCTACCGGGGTCGCGGCGCCCTCACGCGGTGCGGCAATCGCGCTCGGCGCAATAGGTGTACGTCCACCGATCAGTTTCGGCTCCACCATGCGCCCGCCGTGGTAAATCTGCAGAATGGCTTTTGAACCTTTCTCCTTAATGGCGGCGGCAATCTTCGCCAGGCCGGCGATTTTTTCATCGCTATCAATCCCAATCGCCCCCGGAAAAGCGAGGCCGAGATCGTCGACAAAGCAACACTCAACAATAATGGTGCCAATAGCCCCTGAACGTGCGCGGTAATACTCCACTAACTCGCTAGTGACGGTACCGTCAAAATAGCCCGTGCAGGTGGTCATTGGCGCCATTAACAAACGGTTTTTTAGTTCTACGCCGTTTGGCAATGTAAACGGGCTGAGAATACGTTCGTTGCTGGTCATAATAAGCTCCACATCTAAAATTGATAAATCTTGAATTCGGTGACGGATCTATTTTCGTTCTGGTTATTAATCCTGGCGTCGTGTAATTAATATACCGCGAATTTTATTTACCAAATTAATTACGTTAGTTATAAAACTATTTAACCACTGCAATAACAGACCTACCTCCACTGTATTATCATTTTTAAATATTGCGTTCACATTTTTATAATTACCGGTAACATAATCATTACCTTACGAGATCTTGCACAACGAGGAATCATCACTAAAAAGGAATAATTATCAATCAGTTAATAAAAAATCATAGCGTGGCGACCTTGATTTTAAATACAAATATTTAACATTTCTTCGCTTTTCTGGAAATTAACCACATCATTAATAGTGGGTATTACAGATATTAAAAAAAGCACATCTCTTTTCGTTTTATTGATCTTAATCAAGAGAAATCCCATCACCAGGGGCAATATAGAAATAGACTTATTTTGTTATTTATTGCCAACCAATTTTGCGATAAATAAAGATCAGCGGAATAAGAGAAGATGATTTTAATAACTAAAATATCTTTCGAAACTAAATAAATCACACTCCATTCCACGATCAATCCGAATTCTTAACTACTTGTAGATGCTCACTATGAAAGAGAAAACTCCAACCCCAGCTTCTGCTACTGCAGAGCGCGCAAAGGCCGGTAATAAAAACCGCCTGATGATGATGGCGTTACCCATTATCGTGGCCATACTGTTACTGTTCGTTCCGGTGCCGGAAGGCTTACCGCCTTACGCATGGCACTATTTTGCTATCTTCGTTGGCGTCATTGTCGGCCTGATCTTTGAGCCGCTGCCAGGTGCCGTAATCGGTATGACCGGCGTAGTAGTGATCGCGCTCTGCGGTCAGTGGCTGCTGTTCAGCCCGGAACAGCTGGCGGATCCGAAATTTAAGCTGGCCGGTCAATCCTTTAAATGGGCGGTGAGCGGTTTCGGCAACTCCACTGTCTGGCTTATCTTCGGGGCATTTATGTTTGCCGCCGGTTACGATAAGACCCAGTTTGGTCGCCGCCTGGCGCTGATCCTCGTTAAATACCTGGGTCGCCGCAGCCTGACGCTCGGCTATGCCATCACCTTCGCCGATCTGCTGCTGGCACCGTTTACGCCTTCTAATACCGCGCGCAGCGGCGGGACCATTTATCCGATTATTGCCAACCTGCCGCCGCTGTATGGTTCAAAACCGAACGATCCGAGTGCGCGCCGCATTGGTTCTTACCTGATGTGGGTGGCCATCACCGCCGCCTGTATCACCAGTTCCATGTTCCTTTCTGCTCTTGCGCCTAACCTGCTGGCGCTGGCGCTGGTGAAAAGCATTGTTGGGATCAATATTTCATGGGGTACCTGGTTCATCGCCTTCCTGCCGCTGGGTCTGCTGCTGATTCTGACTATGCCGCTACTGGCGTACTGGTTCTACCCGCCTGAAGTGAAAGTGAATGATGAAGTCCCGCTGTGGGCGAGCCGCGAGCTGGAGAAGCTGGGCAGAATGTCCCGTAATGAAATCCTGCTGCTGGTCTTTGTCTGCTGTGCGCTGCTGATGTGGATTTTCGCCGCCGACTTTATTGAACCGGCACTCGCCGCCCTGTTGGTTGTGGTACTGATGCTGTGGACCGGTGTTCTGAGCTGGAACGATATCACCAGCAATAAACCGGCCTGGAACACCTTTGTCTGGTTCGCCACGCTGGTCGCGCTGGCTGATGGCCTCTCATCCACCGGCTTTATTGCCTGGCTGGGCAAAGAGGGTGGACTGCTGATGAGCGGCATCTCTCCGGGCATGGCAACCATCGCTCTGCTGCTGGCGTTCTATCTGTTGCACTATCTCTTCGCCAGCACCACGGCACACACCACCGCGCTGTTGCCGGCGATGTTGACCATCGCAGCGACCATTCCTGGCATCAATATGGAAGTCGTTGTGCTGGTGCTCTGCACCTCACTGGGGGTCATGGGTATCATCACCCCATACGGCACTGGCCCAAGCCCGATTTACTACGGTAGCGGATACCTGCCGACTAAAGATTACTGGCGTCTGGGTACCATCTTCGGTGCCATCTTCCTCGCCGCCCTGCTGTTGATTGGCTATCCGTGGATTACCATGATGTTCTGATTCATAACCGTCGGGCTTTCCCGGCGGTTTTATTTTTGTGGAGTAATTAGTTATGTCGAATAAACCGTTTGTTTATCAGGATCCGTTCCCGCTGGCAAAAGATGAAACGGAATACTATCTGCTGAGCCGCGAACATGTCTCTGTCGCAGAGTTTGAAGGTGAGCAGGTACTGAAAGTCGAGCCGCAGGCGTTAACGCTGCTTGCACAGCAGGCTTTCCACGACGCCGCGTTTATGCTGCGCCCCTCCCATCAGAAACAGGTTGCTGCCATTCTGACCGACCCGCAGGCAAGCGAGAACGACAAGTATGTCGCCCTGCAGTTCCTGCGTAACTCCGAAATCGCGGCCAAAGGCGTACTGCCGACCTGCCAGGATACCGGTACGGCAATCATCATGGGTAAAAAAGGCCAGCGTGTCTGGACCGGCGGCGGCGATGAAGCCGCGCTGGCGCGTGGGGTATATAACACCTACACCGAGGATAATCTGCGCTATTCGCAGAATGCGCCGCTGGATATGTACAAAGAGGTGAATACCGGTACCAACCTGCCCGCGCAGATCGATCTCTATAGCGTCGATGGCGACGAGTATAAATTCTTGTGCATCGCCAAAGGCGGCGGTTCGGCTAATAAGACCTATCTCTATCAGGAGACCAAGGCGCTGATCACTCCGGCGAAGCTGAAAAACTATCTGGTCGAGAAGATGCGCACGCTGGGCACCGCGGCCTGCCCGCCCTACCATATCGCCTTCGTGATTGGCGGCACCTCCGCTGAATCAACGCTGAAAACCGTGAAACTCGCGTCGACCCGCTACTACGATGGCCTGCCGACCGAAGGAAATGAGCACGGTCAGGCATTTCGTGACGTTGAACTGGAACAGGCATTGATGGAAGAGGCGCAAAACCTCGGACTTGGCGCGCAGTTTGGCGGGAAGTACTTTGCGCATGATATCCGCGTGATCCGCCTGCCGCGCCACGGTGCTTCCTGCCCTATCGGTATGGGTGTCTCCTGCTCCGCCGACCGCAACATCAAAGCTAAAATTAACCGCGACGGGATCTGGATTGAGAGAATGGAGTCAAATCCGGCGCAGTATATTCCTGAAGAGCTGCGCCAACAGGGCGAAGGCGATGTGGCGAAAATCGATCTCAATCAGCCGATGCAAGCGATCCTCGCCCAGCTCTCCGCGTTCCCGGTTTCGACCCGCGTTTCGCTCAACGGCACCATTATCGTGGCGCGCGACATTGCCCACGCGAAGCTGAAAGAGCTGATTGATAATGGCGAAGAGCTGCCGCAGTACGTAAAAGATCACCCGATCTACTACGCAGGCCCGGCGAAAACGCCAGAAGGTTATGCTTCCGGCTCGCTTGGCCCCACCACCGCAGGGCGTATGGATTCCTACGTTGATCTGCTGCAATCCCACGGTGCGAGCATGATCATGCTGGCAAAAGGCAATCGCAGCCAGCAAGTGACCGATGCCTGTGCCAAACATGGCGGTTTCTATCTGGGAAGTATTGGCGGCCCGGCTGCCGTACTGGCGCAGCAGAGCATTAAGAGCCTGGAGTGCGTTGCGTACCCGGAATTGGGCATGGAGGCGATCTGGAAGATAGAGGTGGAGAACTTCCCGGCGTTTATTCTGGTGGATGATAAAGGAAATGACTTCTTCCAGCAGATCCAGAACAAGCAGTGCGCGGGCTGTAAACAGTAATAACGAAAAAGCCCCCGACCAGGAAACCTGGCGGGGGCTTTTATCGCGAAGGGCAGTTACTGCCGATCGTCAACGTAATTGATGTTGATGGAGTTCACTTTGCCTTTAACGATCTCGAATGAGATCCGCTTATTATCGCGCTGGTAGCCAATCCATTCAGCCCCATCGCTACTCTCTTTTTCACCCGGCCCATAAAGCTCTGTGACGTTGTCTTCACTGCTACCTGGACCAATACCGCGCGCGGTATGCGATGTCGCTCCTCGCAGGGTTATCTGCGCAACGATATAGCTATCAAAATCTCGGCTCTGGCTGTCCCACCAAAGGTTTGCGCTATAGAGATCAAAATCTTTAAATACGTGACGATAAAATTTGTAGTTACCGTCGCCAAAAGGTACTTCACCGACAAAGCTGTCGTCGCTGCTCTTACCCAGCGACGCCTGGAGTTTATCGCTCCATGGCTGGCCCAGTGAAACGGGCTGCTGATTCAGCGTTACCGTAAAATCAGGCTCTTCAAGGCCCTGCTGCGCCCCGGCCAAAGTGGCGAAACTCAGCAGCAGAGCTGCAAGGGATAAACGTCCGGTCATTATTTTATTCCGTTGGGTCATTAGTTCAGCCATTTAGCTGGTTGTTTAACCAGCACCTTTGCGCCCTGAATAACCACTAAGCCCGGCGGCTGATAATCGACGCGATAGGTTATGTTGCCATTATGGAATTCGGCGGCGATAACCCTGTTTGCATCATCCTGCACCGTTTTTCCCTTCAGGCTAATCGTGGTGTTATCACTGTTGCGCACGCCGTTATAGAGCACGTCCTCGCACGGCTTCAAGAATGCGCCGCAATTGTTGCGCACAAAGAGGGTAAACTTTGCGGTTTGTAATAAACGGGTCGTCGCACCCGCCGGGACGTCCTCTTTGCTCAGATCAAAGTGTTCAGGCGCATAATATTCACCATTCACCGGCGTTCGTGTCATAGTCCAGCGAAGCGCACTTCCCTCGAGCTTTAATGTCGCCTGACCATTCACGGCACCAAAGTTTGAATCGAAGCTGATTGTCGCAACGTTATTTTTCACCGAGCCCAGAACGTTAGGTTTATCATCATCAGCGCAATCAATGCGATTCCCCCTCTGCGTGATGTAACAGTAAGTCCCAGTGACCTTGCTACCCATCTGCGTTAACTTCAGGCTTAGCGTTGAGGCGTTGTTATCCTTCCCCTGCCAGATGCCGGAGAAACTTGCAGCCTGAGGCGCCATATCCGGGATCGTTTTTCCTTCCAGCTGGCTTGCCCACTGTTGAATATCCCTGTCGATGCCGTCATTAGGGTGGTTAGTACGGTAGTTCACCACACTGTCATCTGGCAAAATCCATGCTGCAGACAACCGACCATCGGGATAGATGACGAACGCCGAGGCGTTCTCCTGAGCAAGATGCTGCATCCAGCCAGAAACAAACAGCCCACCCTCCGCAGTGTGGTGCGGTTCGCCATAAACATCGAAGTTGGAAATGAAATTATCGTACTCATTGCCGAGCAGCTTTTTCAGTTGTACAACGACCGCTTTGTCGGCAGTAATGCCCTCAACCGTTTCTAATTTATCGTACTGGTTAAGCTGAATCGCGGCTGAAGCATGAGGGAGTGTAAATAACAGGCAGGTTAATAAAGCAGCGTAATATGGCATTTTGCCAAAGGCGCGACGGTGATGTGACATACTCTTTCCCTGACAACCTAAGTTGATTCTTATGATGTTTTAATTGCACGCATCAAAATACATCACAGGGGGTGAATGAATCTATAAAAAGCGATTGAATGTCGACGGTTAAGTGTTACAAAGCGCACTGGAGTTATACGTCATCGGCAAAATTTCGCACCGTCATGCTCTTAAGACAAGCCGGTTTGGCATAAGGAAAGGCGAAAGCTGTCGCATTACCGTTTTTATCTAAAGGGGTGATCCAGGCAAAAGTTTCATTAACCGAGTGCCCGTGTGGCGCGCTAAATAGTTTTAGCTGCGGATGAATCTTTCTAACGTCTGACAATAAAATACATCCATCACTCACGTCATAGTGAATGATAAAAACCTTCGGTGGATGGTTATGATCCAATCGCACAGCGAGATTAGAGAGGGTAACCCCGCCATTCAGCGTGAAAGGTTTGGTTGTCAGCCAGTATTCATTGGCCGGATTCAGACGAAAAAGCGGATGCCCCACAATCGGCTCAACGGTATTCACATCCTGACCGATGCTCTCTTTCAGATGGTCTGCAAAGTCATTCAACGCTTTTAGTTTGATGAGATTTTCATCTGCATAAAGAGGAGTCGAAATAAAAATGGTGGTGAGAACAAGTAAAGAACGAATAAACAATGTGGTTTTCACTTCGGAATATGCGAAAGTTTTTAACTTTATATCAATCATAAAATTCATTTACAAACAGCCCCTGGGAAATCATCTGTGTATTTCTGCAGAAAATTTTGACGAAAGTTAAAAGTTCTTGATGGCAACTATTAAGCATTCACCTCTAAGCCAAGATTTTCCTTTAAGCATTCCGGGCAGACACTACAGAGATGATGAGAGATTTTATTTATAGTAATTCTATCATTCATCTTTTTGTTTGCCTTATCCCTGTCATAGAAAACAATGCCATCAACTTGATTTAAGCCTTGACTCACCAGCAATCCCCGATCAATAAAAATACACTCCTTCTTCATCCCCTGATCCGGCTTAATTATTACCACCTTGACTATGCCCGGCAGTTTCCTGCTTTGTTTCAAGGCCTCATTCATAGCCAATGAAACTGTCACATTTCGGGCAACGTTGTGAATAGGACATAATGAAAACATTTTTAAGCCTTATTTTAAAAGCCTCAGAATATACTTCATTTATGCCCCAGGTTCATTTGGATCATCTATCCCACCGTGCCTTAAAACATCACAAACATGGGTTACAAAGCTTTGTGTTTTAAGATCATAAAGAGGGCCATTCTTATCTAATACCTTCCCTAAGTATTTAACAGCTTCATCAGCCTTAGGTAATTCCACTTCAGCGCTTTTAGCTGCCGGAGGTAATCTGTCAAAACCACGAGTTGTAAACCTGTAGGGATGATTCCCCGGCTGACAATATTCGAAAGGCCACTATCATTATCGCGAAGCACAGTCATGCTAGTATCTTGCCAATTGGCAGGAAAAAGAGAGAAGGAACCTTCCTGTAGTAGGTATTCCATAATTCATCCTGAATAAAATAGGTACTAGAATCTAATTATCATAATGTCTGAAGCCGAGGCTTTTAAGACATGAAGGCGTAGATTGAGAAAACCCAAAGATTATGCGATTCCCCTTATCATCCTTTGGAGTAAGCCAGTTGAATTTCTCATTTGTTGCACTGCTTCTTGGCACACTTGATAAGGTAATTTGAGGGTAAATCGATTCAACCTGCGAAACCAAAATACAGGGTTGGTCAATATCAAAATTTATGATGTTAATACTGTGAGGGTAATTTACATGCAACCGAACAATAAAATTATTAATCTGAATACCGTCATCAAGCTTAAATGGTGGTATTGTCAATCGAATGTCATTATCTGGATCAACACGAGAAAGCGGCTGGCCGGTTATTTTTTCAACAACGCTTGCGTTCATACCGATACTATTTCTAAGCTCTGAGGCAAGTGACCATAAAGATTCTGTATTCATATTTTTTTCTTCTGCACATAAACACGCTGAAAAAGACAGGGAAGTACTAATAAGTAAAAGTCTCGCCAGGTTACGGTTTCGACTTTTTAGCATCATACATCTTGCCATAATGTTCCTCATAAACCTCGTCTGTAAGCGAACTGGAAGCAACTTCTCCCCGTCTATATATTTCACCGATTGCTTTGCTTGCTGCGTTACGTGTAACCTTACCGCTATCCATATCTTTAAATATTTTAATATACTTAATCTCGTTTTGTGATCCAGAGACTGAGCCTATATCTACTCCCATATTGTGATAAATTTCTCGCCTAACCTCAATTTCATTCAACGTGGCATAACCTTCATCATTGAGCATGCTATTCACAAAATTGGTTCGAGATGTTAAATCTTGAGTATAAGGGCTAGTGGCGTGCCCCAATTCGTGAGCAAGGGTAATAACACCCTCATCGTCATTCGCCATATGTTCTGGATCCAGAACCATAAGTTTGTTATCAGTATCTGTCCAGGAGCCTGAACCAGGCACGTTTGGTGCTATATTCCACTCATCATCCAGCAATTTTTTCAAATCTTGTTGCATTTTAGGTGAGCTGTTTATTTTCTTTATCACACCATCGCTAAAAGGCATAAAGAGTTTCTTGCTTTTTTCATTACTGTAAACATAATCCCCTTTCAGCGGCGGCGGTGCTTTATATTTCGCGATCGATTTTTGAGCTGGAGGAGACGCAGTAGCGGTTGCCACAGGCGCAGCATGTTTTACCCCACTTTGCGGAGAGAAAAATCGCTCTACGGCTGTGTGAATATCGCCTTTATGACCCGATCCCGGTGCTGCGGTTGGCGCAGGTGTTCCATCAGTGTTGAGATGCAATTTACCACCGGTGGTTATATGCCCATCCTCTTCAACAAAAAAGTTAAACGATTTACCGATCAGATTGATTTTGCCGTTAGCGTTCAGCTCAATCGCACTGTCACCGGAGACCAGCCGAAGCTGCGTACCAGAGGCAATAATAAATTGCTCAACCGCAGCATCAAGCTTGCCTTTTCCGGTGAGATTTTCTGTTTGCCCCTTTACAACATGGGTCTGGTTGGCTTCAACGCGATGAAGCGCATTTTTGCGCACATAATGACTGTGATTACTGCCAATGGAATGGGAAGCATCGTTTTTTACATGTACATCCAGATTACGCTCGGCCTGAATCCACACCTGCTCCTCCCCCGCCTTATCTTCAAAGCGCAGGGCGTTGGCGTTATCTACCGAGCCATCTTTTGAGCGGCTAAGGAAACCCATCTGTGTTGCGGCAGCGGGCAGTGACCATGGCGGCATGCTCGCTTCGTTGTAGACGCGCCCCGTAACAATCGGACGGTCCGGGTCGCCGTTGATGAAGTCAATCACCACCTCATCACCCACGCGCGGAATTTGCACCCCGCCGAAGCCCTGGCCTGCCCACGCACTCGACACGCGTACCCAGCAGGAGCTAGTGTCATCCCCTTTCGCCTGACGGTCCCAGTGGAATTTCACCTTTATCCGGCCATATTTATCCGTCCAGATACTCTCGCCCTGCGGGCCGACCACCTTCGCCGTCTGCGGGCCGTGGGTTTTCGGCCACGCCGTCACCGGCGCCGGGCGGAACACCACCGACGAGGGAATCACGGTGAAGTCGGTGCGGTGCACCGTCTCGCCGTCCGACCCGCTGGCGTAGCGGTTCTCCTCGAGGAAGTAGTTCGCCTCGGTGGTCAGGTACTCGCCGTTATCGCTGAAGAACGGCGCGTTGTAGAGCGCAAAGGTGTGGCCCGGCGCGATACCCGTTGCCGTGGCGGTGGCCTGAATCTGCTGGTGCTCCACCTGCCACCGCTCCTGGCGGATGCGGGCGTAATATTCGCCGTGACCGTGCTCGACAAAGCGTCCAGGCCAGTCATAGACGTCAATGCTCCCCGGCTGCGGCGAGGCAGGGTTCTGCCGGGCCTGGAACAGCCACGCGTTCGGTTTGCGGAAGTCGTAGTCATCAAGGCTGTAGATGCCCGGCGTCACGCTGTCCTCCAGCGCCCACTGGCTGATGCCCTCCTCGCTGGTGCTGCCGCCGGACGGCGTCGGGTGGTAGGGAATGGTTTCGTACCCGCTGAAGGGCTGGTGTTCGGTGGCGGCGTCCGTCAGCACCATCACGTGCCGGTCGGCTTCGTGACTGAAGTGGTAGGCAATGCCCTCAAGCTCCATCAGACGGCTGATGAAGTCAAAACTGCTCTCCTGGTACTGTACGCAGTAGCCCCAGCTCCGGTAGCTGCCGGTCAGACGGTCCTCAAGGTTCACCTGGTATTCGCCAAGCAGCGTTTTCACAATCTGCGGCACCGTCTGCTCCTGGAAGATACGCAGGTTACGGTCGCGCTTCATCGGCCACACGTCCGGCTCCACCGTCAGGCGGTAGACCGCATACCGCGTCCCGGACATCTCCGTGGCGCTCACCGCCACGCGGGTGATTTTGCCGTTGAAGTGGCGCGTGCCGCCGGCAATCCCCTGCGTCGGCACATTCACCGTCACCGGCTGGCCGAGCAGCTGGCTGCGGTCGATACGCGCGTCGGTGCCCAGCACCGTCAGGGAGAAGGCAAACGCTTCAGACAGCGCCTCGCGACCGGTGAGTTTCCAGAAAAGCAGGCCGTCTACCGGCAGCTTGACCGTAATTCTGTTCAACATAGTGATTAATCCCTCAAAAGCGACTATGTCAAAGCGCACCTGAAATTATCGGTGCGCTTGTTGTTTTAATAAAATTGCTGTGTGTTTGATGGTCGGATTAAGGTGCCAGCATCAATACCTTGAACTGGCTCGGCACGATACGCATGCCGATTGCGTTGGTGGAGTTTTGCAGGCTTACACTGGTTAGGCGCGTCGCCGGCGTACCTTTCAACAATACGGTGAATGCACCGGTCAGGTGACGTGATGGCCCCATCACGGTGCCGGATGCAACGCCGGTTGCGACACCGGGGTTATCGCCATTGGTGAGCGGCGTGACCGTCGCCATATTGTGCGCGGGCATCCCCATAAAAAGGATATTCAGCGCATTGGGGATCGCCGTTGGCCCAAGCGCAATATCCGGATAGGGAATAGGTGTGGGAGCAGGCATTGGCGTCAGGCAGACGTCCGGAAACGCCAAGTCAACGCCCATCAGCTGGCAGTTAGCAAACATACTCTCTCCTTAACCCATATGGATCTGTTCAGAATCGACTTTGGTGATCGCTTTTGAAGTGATTACCGTGTTCTGCGCATGCATGCGCAGATAATCCTCTGCTTTCATATCCAGCTGCCCGGCACGCACATGCTCCATCTGGCGCGTGGTGCGAAACAGCTGCTGGCTGATTTGCGTCACCGTCTGCCAGACCGATTCCGCCCGCTTGCCGACAATGCGCGAAAGGGATACCCATGCGGAGATCTTGTCGCCGCTGTAATTCATCTCGCTGATATGACACTCCCCTTTTGCCGCACTGATATTGAGCGCTTCACTGCTGAGGCTCAGTGCACCCTGGCTGGCAATATGCAGATCGCCCTGTACGCTCAGCTCTGCGGCAGAGGCCAGATTCTGGCGCTCCAGCACCGCGAGCAGCCACATCTGGTTATCAACGGCGCTAATCAGGACCGTATCGCCCGCCTGCGGAGCGATGACGCAGCTCACGGCGCGACGGCAGTGCCAGCCGCGGCCTTCGCTTTCAACCATCAGGCTGCCATCCTCAAAGCAGTGAGTGACCTGTGCGGAGAACTGCCCGCTGGGGATCGCCGCCATCAGCAGCTGGTGATTAATATTCGTCATAATGAGTCTCCGTAAATTCTGCTATGGCGTTCGGCGCTCCAGGCTTCCGCCGCCAGTAACTCTTCGTCATATTCAAGGATGCCTTTACGATCGGCAAAGCGCGCGTTGTCCTGCCGGGCGCGATGAAAACGGGTGCGCGAAAAAGTCGCACCACGAAAATCCGCCAGCCGGACATCGGCGGCAGAGAAGTCCGCATAGGTCAAATCACACAGGGTGAATTCCGCTTCCAGCGCTGTCGTCTGCTGCAGGATGCTCTGGAAGAAGCGGCTCTGCTTAAAGCTGGCCTTGTTGAGCGTCGCGCCGACAAAAATTGCCTGATCGAACAGGCTGCCCTGCGCCTGCGCTCCGCTTAAGTCCGCTTCCATAAACAGCGCTTGCGTAGCATTCACGCCGCGAAGCTGTGCCTGCTTTAATGATGCGCCTTTAAAGTTACACTGCGTAAGCTGTGCACCACTGAAATCAGCGCCATCAAGCTGGTTATCGGTAAACTGACAACCGGTGAATTTATGCTTTGCATAGTGTTTGCCGCGCTGGTCGCAGTTGAAAAAGACCGTGCGCTCAAACCGACTCTCCTGCAGATCGACATCACGCAGATCGATACTAAACAGCGTAGTCATCAGATTAGTGCAGTTATTGAGCTTCGCTCCGCCAAGCGGGGTCTCATAAAAGGTGGAGCGATCGAAGGTCGAGCCGCTGAACAGGCTCTGCTCCAGCGCACAGCGCATAAACTGGCTGGTATCGCTGCTTATGCGCGAAAAATCACTCTTTGCCAGATTGCAGTCATTAAAGACGCAGCGAGTCAGCGTTACGCCGCTGGCGGTAATGCCCGCCATCTCGCACTGGTTGAAAACCGTCTCTTCCAGCGTCGTAGCAGCAAGATTCGCGCCGCTCAGCTGACATTCGGTAAAAACGCTCTCTTTGAGGTTCGCGCCTTGCAGATTGGCCCCCTGCAACGACACCTCCTGAAAAATCGCCCCGGAGAGATCGCAGCCCTGTAGATCGAGTCCGTCCAGGCTGAACTCCATGATCGCTTCGCCGCCCTTTATTTTCTGCTGTAACTCTGCGGCCGTTAATCTCTTCATATCACCTCCCCGTCACGCTTCGGCAATGTTTTAACCCGTTTGGTGTAAGCGCCCTGGAGCTGCGTCGTCTCGCTGGTAAAAGATTGCGACAGATCGGCACGGAACAGGTTGGCAAAGCTGAGATCGGCCCCTTCGAGGCGGCTTTTCTGCAACATCGCCCCCATCAGATTCGCTTCGTTAAGCCGTGCGCGGCGAAAGTCGGTACGAATAAACATGCTGCCGGTGAGAGTTGCGCCGCTAAAATCCGCCGCTTCGCACTGCGCCTCGCTGAGATCGCTATTATTGAGCCTGGCCCGGGTAAAGCGCGCGCCGGTTAATACCGCCTGACGCAGGTTACTCTGCTTAAGATGTGCACCGCTGAAATCTGCTCTGGCAAGCGTGCCGCCAGAGGCCACTGCGCAGGTCACCAGCGTGGCTCCCGCGAAATTCGCCTCTTCCAGCTGGCTTTCGACCCAAGAGCAACTCTCCAGCTGTGCCGCGGCGAAGCTGGCATGCTGAAGCTCGCATTTAATAAAGCTGGTTTTATTCATCACCGCGTGGCTGAAATCCGGCTTCGGTAGCGTCAGCTCCATAAAGACGCCGCTATCAATAGTGGCGTGATTAAAGCGGCACTCGCTGAAGCCAGTCTCGCGGAATAAGAGATTATTCAGGCGGGCATGGCTGAAGTCACACGCGTCGAACAACGCACCGGTCATCTCGGTTTCATTGAACTGCGCGCCCTGAAAGCCGGTGCCCTTACACTGCGCCAGCGCCAGGCTGGCCTTGTCGAGGCAGCAGTCGCGCAATGAGGCATTTTGTAAATCGGCGCGCGCCAGCATCGCCTGAGTAAAGTTCGCGCCATCAAGCTTACAATCGCTTAAATTCGAGCACTCCAGCAGGGTGTGAGTAAAGTTTGCGCCTCTCAGATCCATGCCGGAGAAGTCGGCCCCGGTTAAATCGAGCCCGCTAAAGTCGCCGCCCTGCGCCATAGTGCGTTCGGCGCGCTGGCGAATAATGAGCGCGATATCGCCGGTCAGTTTGATTGCCGGCGGCTGTTGCGCAGCAGACATCAGGTACATCTGATGCAGTGCTTCACGGCTTTGCGCCAGCTTCTTCTCGCTCATCTGCGAGGCGTTGCGCTCGAGCATATCATTCATACGGTGCATCGATTCCGGGCCGCGCGGGCGATTTTCATCCTTTGCGGCGTCAGGATATTTTGCTTCCATCTCCGCTTTACGCGCCTCGGCCTGCTGCTGCATTTCCGCCGCTTTACGCTCCATCTCTTCGATAAACTCAGGCAGTTCATCAAGTTTGGGCAATTCGGGCTCTTCAAACGCTTTCATCAGGTCGCTGACATCGCTACCCTGCGCTTCCAGCCGCGCCCGGTGCTGCTCGCGCAACTGCGTGGCACGCGCATTCTGGTTCTCGCGCATCGGGCTGTGATTTTGCTGTACCTCATTGTCGATCCACGGGCCGATGGCCTCTTCCGGCACCAAATCTTTTTCGCGGAAGGCAAACAGCGCACCCTTCTCTTTATCGAGACGCTGAGTGAGGACTTTGCGGTAGTGATTAACGGAGCGCGGCGCACCTGTTTTTTCCAGCGCCGGCATCAGGTGCAACACATCGGCGGCATCATCTTCGTTGATCCGCTGGTTACCGTGCCAAATCAGTACCATCTGCTCAAGGTGGGGGAAGAACCAGACGGTGGTGGCACGCAGCGCGATCTCCTCAAACAGGATCTCCTCCCCGCGCTGGCGCTGAATAAAGCAGCGCGCCTGCCACGGCGGTAAAGTGCCTTCCTGCACCGGCTTTTGCGGATGCATGTTCCAGATGCGCCATGCGGCCTGCGGCGGCAGTGAATCACGCTCCTCCCACCACTGATCGGGGCTGGCGGCATTGAACACGCGCCAGTCGATATCCGGGGCGAAACCGGGGAAATCATTCTGCAGCCAGCGCGCATCATAGTTTTTGCCCATCCGGCGGAAACGGCGCGGCCAGGTCAGGTCCAGCGGCCCAAAGCTTGCCGGCTCGGGTTTCATGCGCGGCGAAACTACGCGCTGTTGTAGCGCTTCGATATTTGGCAGGCGACGGAACTGCGTGCCGCTATGGTTTTCCAACACCGCGCCGATTCCGTGCGGGTTCTCTTCATACCCTTCACCACCAAACGCGCGGCTCCAGTCGAGGCGCATCTGTTCAAACGGTTTTGGTGCGGTCGCCCTTGAGCCTGCCCAGTAACGATCGCCGGTCACAGCGAGGGTTTTGGTCAGCGTGTCGACTTCGATGCGAACGGCGCAGGCTGTTTTATCCTGATGGTGCTGCGTATAGGCATAACCGGTAGCGAGAAACTCGGCGCGCGCCTTCGGCATCGCCATATCCAGCACGCCGCCGCTGGTTTGCAGCTCGCTGGCCGCCAGTTGCCAGAGTTCAACTTCAGGACGAAGCTTTGGCGCAGCACTCATATCAGCCAGCGCCATCACGGCAACGCCCAGATGGTTCTGGCCCTGCAAACGGAACGGACGGTTTAACACGCTTAGCCGCAGCGGTTTGATAATCTTCATATAACTTCCTTTGGAAGATTAAGAGTGGTGTTGGCGTCTGAGAAAAAGGGTTATTTCAGTACGCTCGGAAGAGTATGTTTATTTTGTGTGGGATCGCTGCGCAAATAAACGATCGGCACCGTTGCGCCAACATCGTATTGCGTCATTTCCATGGTTTTAACGACAGTTACAGTATTCTTCTTTGTGTATCGATTTCCTGATCCGTCTTCAAACTCATAATCCAGAGTCACGTTGACAATGCCATTGGGGGGCGGCGTACCAGGCACCGCTTTAGTGATTAATGCATCGGTATAAACGGGATCGCGGGCAATCCTTTTTTTCATTCTCGCGTCTTTGAGATCCCGGAGCCCCAGAAAGAAAAAAAGGATTACGCAAAGTGCTGGAAAAATGTATGTCAGGTATATCAAAAGAAGCTTTCCCGTTTGATTTATTCATATTGCTGCCAGATAAAGCCAGAAATAAACAAGAATTTTAATGAAAAACCCCGACCATTATTAGATTATTTTTCCTGATACAGTACATAGAGTGTAAAATTAGCAGGCTCACCAAATTCACCTCAATGAGGGAAATGGCCTCACGTCATTTCACACGGCATAAGTAGAACCTTTTTAGGATCATGAGGCATATAGTAAAGAATTACGGCATTGTTCCTCATTACTTTAATGAGATCCTCAGGCGTAAAGTATTTTTTAGCCGTCACCTTAACAACCTCATCTATGGTTGCAAATTCAACGACCATACGGAACTTTATATTACCTGTGCCTGACGCACCTATTTTTTCTTTACTTATTATTTTAGCTTCGACTCTGACCCCATCTTTTTTGAACTTATCGTAGGTTGCTCCAGTGTGATAGCAATAAGCAATCACACCGGCACATGCGATTAAGAAACCTGAAATGGTAATAAAAGGAGAGTTAAACAATATATTGAAAACCTACTATTTTAAAATTGCTCGAGAAAATAAATTCCAATCTAAAAGAATCACTTATCGAACATAAATACAAAATGTTTATCATCGACATACATTATTTTTATTTGCATGCCTGGTTGCATTTGAGGGGCATAGAACGTATCAATTTTTTCACGCCCTTCGATTTTACGGCCCTCGACATTTAAAGTATAAGCGACCGTCGTATTTCCTGAGTCGTCTGTCGAGACGGGCCTTACCCTTTCAATAACAGCCAAGATTGGACGCCCTTCACGTATTATCTTCTCCCTTTTATTGACTGAAATAAAACAAATAGCGACAACAGCAATAAATATGCCAAAAGCTAATAAAAGTCCCATCATATTATTCTTTCCTTTATTCATAAAAACATAGTCATTTGAGCAGTCATGATGTATAAAGACGCATAGGCTGATTTCATAGTGGCTATAAACTCAGCCTTACCTTCGGGCTTAGAAAGATCGAATCCAGCAAGATTGTACTGAATACCTTTTATTCCAACCGACACCCCTGTCAATGAGGCATCTGCTACTTTTATAGTTACTGCTGCATGCTTATAAGTAAAATACTCTTCCCAAAAACTTTTCTCTTGCTTATGGGTATACTCCACTGACGGGGCATCGAAGACAATCCTCTGAGCTTTCAAGTGTATTTTTTGTGAAACCTCCTGCAAAGAATCACCTTCTACATATAAGTTTGAACCACCATAAATACTTTGTGAGGAGCCATTGCTCTGGACTGTTAACTTTAAACCCTCACTAATGGTCTCTTTTTTTCCGCCTGCAATTATGGTCGTTTCAAGCCCATGATCAAATTTTTCTGTGACTTTCCCAGTAACATGATGTAGCTCGGCACCATCTATATTCGTCTCTCTTCCATCTTTAATTGTCACGTTATCACCACCGCTGGTGATATTCAGCTTACGCCCATTCTTAATGGTTTCCGTCTGGCTGTTATTAAAGGTCGTGGTTTCCTCTTGATCGACCGTGGTCGTGCGCTTTGCCCGGTAATAAAACGACGCATCCCCGGTAACATCGTCCTTCTGCTCTTTCAGGATAGTGGTGGTGCGGTTGCCATCGACATCAACCGTCTTGTCATTTTCGACAGAGACTTTCATGTCTTTCTCAGAGTGCAATTCAACGGCTTCGCTGCCGGGGCGATCCTCGAAGAAGAGATAGCTGGCGTTGTCTTTGTTGCCATCCTTACTGCGCGTCATAAAGCCCATGCGCGTTGAATCATCGGGCAGTGACCATGGCGGCATGCTCGCTTCGTTGTAGACGCGTCCTGTCACAATCGGGCGGTCCGGGTCGCCGTTGATGAAGTCAATCACCACCTCATCACCCACGCGCGGAATTTGTACCCCGCCGAAGCCCTGGCCTGCCCACGCGCTCGACACGCGCACCCAGCAGGAGCTGGTGTCATCCCCTTTCGCCTGCCGGTCCCAGTGGAATTTCACCTTTATCCGGCCATATTTATCTGTCCAGATACTCTCGCCCTGCGGGCCGACCACCTTCGCCGTCTGCGGGCCGTGGGTTTTCGGCCACGCCGTCACCGGTGCCGGGCGGAACACTACCGAGGAGGGAATCACGGTGAAGTCGGTACGGTGCACCGTCTCGCCGTCTGACCCGCTGGCGTAGCGGTTCTCCTCGAGGAAGTAGTTTGCCTCGGTGGTCAGGTACTCGCCGTTATCGCTGAAGAACGGCGCGTTGTAGAGCGCAAAGGTGTGGCCCGGCGCGATACCCGTTGCCGTGGCGGTGGCCTGAATCTGCTGGTGCTCCACCTGCCACCGCTCCTGGCGGATGCGGGCGTAATATTCGCCGTGACCGTGCTCGACAAAGCGTCCAGGCCAGTCATAGACGTCAATGCTCCCCGGCTGCGGCGAGGCAGGGTTCTGCCGGGCCTGGAACAGCCACGCGTTCGGTTTGCGGAAGTCGTAGTCATCAAGGCTGTAGATGCCCGGCGTCACGCTGTCCTCCAGCGCCCACTGGCTGATGCCCTCCTCGCTGGTGCTGCCGCCGGACGGCGTCGGGTGGTAGGGAATGGTTTCGTACCCGCTGAAGGGCTGGTGTTCGGTGGCGGCGTCCGTCAGCACCATCACGTGCCGGTCGGCTTCGTGACTGAAGTGGTAGGCAATGCCCTCAAGCTCCATCAGACGGCTGATGAAGTCAAAACTGCTCTCCTGGTACTGTACGCAGTAGCCCCAGCTCCGGTAGCTGCCGGTCAGACGGTCCTCAAGGTTCACCTGGTATTCGCCAAGCAGCGTTTTCACAATCTGCGGCACCGTCTGCTCCTGGAAGATACGCAGGTTACGGTCGCGCTTCATCGGCCACACGTCCGGCTCCACCGTCAGGCGGTAGACCGCATACCGCGTCCCGGACATCTCCGTGGCGCTCACCGCCACGCGGGTGATTTTGCCGTTGAAGTGGCGCGTGCCGCCGGCAATCCCCTGCGTCGGCACATTCACCGTCACCGGCTGGCCGAGCAGCTGGCTGCGGTCGATACGCGCGTCGGTGCCCAGCACCGTCAGGGAGAAGGCAAACGCTTCAGACAGCGCCTCGCGACCGGTGAGTTTCCAGAAAAGCAGGCCGTCTACCGGCAGCTTGACCGTGATCCTGTCTTGCATGGTGAAGTCCTCTGTGACATCTGATTTTAATGTGGGGTGAGCTGGCAGTGCAGCGTTAGCGAGCGCGATGGAATTTCAGGCTTTGAATAATTTCCTGATATTGCTGTTGATAAGACTCACTGAATTCACCCGGACAGGTACCCACATAGCTGACCATTTTCTGACCCGCTGCAGGATCCGCCAGCAAAATGATGGTTTGCCGCTGATAAATGATCCGGTTGTCATTGCTGAACTGATAAAAGAGCTCGACGGCAGGATTGCCATCAACGTCTAACATTTGGGTGGATTCGAGGTGAAAATCGGTGAGCGTAATCTCCAGCTCGCGGATCTTTCTGGCGGCGACGGTATGAACCTTATCATCGGCTTTGGCGCTGGCGCGAGAGACAACAAACGTAAATTCACTGCCACCGTTATTACTGTGTGTTAATAAATTCATAGTTCTGTCTTTTTTATAGGTCGGACGAGACTAAGGTCGTGATGAAAAGAAGAAGCCGTTGCTCCCTGCAGCAAGGTGAAATGATACGCGCGGGATGATGCTCCCGCGCGTGACCGGGTCAGGGTGCCCGGGTAAACAACGATTACCGCGGCTGCGGATTGATAAGCCAGGTGCCCGGGTTAGCAATATCAACAGTCTGGCTCCGAGTCTGGCCATTGCCTTCCAGCACCAGTTCGTAACGGCCCGGTTTCACTTTCAGAGAAGCAAAACCGTTGGTGGCCGGTGAAACAGACTGGCTTTCGCCGTTGAGCGTCAGCTTCTCGCCCTCGTTCATACGAACAAAGAGTTGTGCTATCGGTGCCTGCGAGGTCACTGGTGCGGCGCTCGGCGTTTCACTCTGGCTCTGTGCTGGCTGAGTCGTCGGCTGGGCAACTGGCTCGGTCTGGCGCGGCTGCTCGACAGGCGCGCTGTTCTGCTGCGGCTGCGAGTTATTCACTGTCTCCGTTGCGCCCTTTTCTGGCTCTGAGCTGCTGCTGAACAGCAGCGCGCCAGCGACAACACCGACAATTACACCTGCCGCGACCAGCGCGGGCAGTTTGTAGCGCTGCCAGCCAGCAACCTCAACTTTTTCCGGCGTCTCTTCAACCGGTACCAGCATGGTGCCAGGCTGCTTCACGTTCAGCACATCGTCGATCCCGGCGACCGGCATCTCAATCAGCGCGGCAAACTCATCTATCGACTGCGGGCGATCTTCCATCTTCAGCGCCAGCGCGCGATCAACAGCCTGCAACAGTGCATGAGAGTAGCCCGGCAGCCCGCGCTGGGTCAGCGGGACATAGGTGTCCTGAATGCTGCGCACTACGCTGACCGGCGGCGGTGAGCCGATGATCATGGTATGCAGCACGGCACCCAGGGCGTAGATATCGGTCCACGGCCCCTGCTCGCTTTCGTTATCGTCGGTGTATTGCTCGATCGGCGCATAGCCCGGGCGCAGCATGGTTTCGGTTTCATCAGAAATCGAACCGATACTGCGGCGCGCGGAGCCAAAATCAAGCAGCACCGGTAAGCCGTTTTCCTGAATCTGGATATTGTCCAGTGAGATATCACGATGGAGATAACCCTCATCGTGAATGGTCTTGATTGCCCCCAGCAGCATCGGCAGCATGCGGCGGATCCAGGCTTCATTGATCAGCGCCGGATTCTTTTCACGCAGGCGCGAGAGCGTCGTGCCGCTGTAGAACACCGTCCCCATGTAGGCGGTGTCGTTCTGCACCCAGAAACGCAGCACATGCAGCAGGTTCGGGTGGTTAAAACGGGCCAGTAAACGGGCTTCCTGGATAAAACTGTTCAAACCGGCAGTAAACGCTTTACTGAAGCGCTCGCTGCGCAGCACTAGCGTCATGTCGTCGTTACGCACTGCCAGCGAAGAGGGCATAAACTCTTTTATCGCGATGGTTCGCTCAAGCTGGTGATCCCAGGCGCGATAGACGATGCCGAACCCTCCACCACCGATCACTTCTTTAATTTCAAACTCATTGAAGCGATATCCCGGTGGCAACGCGTTCGGTACACTCCGGTTGTTATCGTGATCCGTCATATTGGAAAACTCTCTTGATAATGGCGTTACGCCGCAAACTGACAGTGAAACTCACCCTGCTCAAACGTGACACGTAAACGCTTATAATGCTCGTCTCGCGCGCTGGCGTCGAGTAATAGCTGGCTCATAAGCGGCAGCAAAGTGTTGGTAAGGATGGAGTCAACCATACGTCCGCCCGATTCCACTTCCGTACAGCGGGCGACGATCTGTTCAACCACGCTCTCATCCACTTCGGAAACGATGCCATGGTTCTCTTCGAGACGACGCTGAATGCGCTTAAGCTGCAGACGCACGATCATCGCCAGCATCTCATCGCTCAGCGGATAGTACGGCACCACCAGCAGACGGCCTAACAGCGCAGGCGGGAAGACCTGCAGCAGCGGCGCGCGCAGCGCGTCACGCAGCGCGTCTGGCTCCGGCATCAGCTCCGGGTCGGCGCACATACCGGTGATCAGATCGGTACCGACGTTGGAGGTGAGGATGATAATGGTGTTACGGAAATCGATATGGCGACCTTCGCCATCTTCCATCCACCCTTTATCGAACACCTGGAAGAAGATCTCATGCACATCGGGATGCGCTTTTTCAATCTCATCCAGCAGCACCACGCTGTAGGGACGACGGCGCACGGCTTCCGTTAACACGCCACCTTCACCGTAACCGACGTAGCCCGGAGGCGCGCCTTTCAGGGTGGAGACCGTATGCGCTTCCTGGAACTCGCTCATATTGATGGTGATGATGTTCTGCTCGCCGCCGTAGAGCGACTCTGCCAGCGCCAGCGCGGTTTCGGTTTTACCGACACCAGAAGGGCCGCAGAGCATAAACACGCCGACCGGCTTGTTCGGATCGTCAAGGCGCGCGCGCGATGTGCGAACACGTTTGGCAATCAGCTCCAGACCGTGACGCTGACCAATAACGCGTTCATTTAAGGTATCGGCCAGTTTCAGCACCGCGTCGATCTCATCTTTCACCATCCGGCCCAGCGGAATGCCGGTCCAGTCAGAGACCACGGCGGCAACCACGTTGGCATCCACGGAGGTAAAGAGCAGCGGCTCGTCACCCTGCAACGCACGCAGCGCATTTTGCTGCTCAGTAAGGGTGGCGCGTAACTCGGCCAGCGTCTCTTCCGGCGCGGTATGCAGCTGCGCACGCTGGGCAATAATGCTGTCCACCAGCGCCTGCTCCTGCTCCCAGCGCTGCGTGAGCTCATCGCGCTGCGCGGCCAGTTTCTCCAGATCGGCCTGCAGTTTCACCACGCGCTCGCTGTCGCCAACAGCGACTTTGGCTTCACGATTGGCGATCTCGATCTCCACGTCCAGCGCGTCGATGCGGTGCTGGCAATCTTCCAGTTGCGGCGGCGGTGAACTCTGGCTAACGGCAACGCGCGCGCAGGCCGTATCGAGCAGGGCAACCGCTTTGTCCGGCAGCTGTCGCGCCGGAATATAACGATGCGACAGCTTCACGGCAGCAACTACGGCTTCATCCAGCAGCAGTACGCGGTGATGTTTCTCCAGCGCCGACACGGTGCTACGCAGCATCAGTACCGCTTTCTCTTCGTCTGGCTCGGCGACCTGTACGGTCTGGAAACGACGGGTCAGCGCCGGATCCTTCTCAATGTATTTTTTATACTCAGCCCAGGTCGTGGCACCGATGGTGCGCAGCTGTCCACGTGCCAGCGCCGGTTTCAGCATGTTGGCGGCATCGCCAGTGCCCTGCTGGCCGCCTGCGCCAATCAGCGTGTGGATCTCATCGATAAAGAGAATGATCGGCGTCGGGCTGGACTGCACTTCGTTAATCAGCGCCTGCAGACGCGCTTCAAACTCCCCTTTCATCCCTGCGCCCGCTTGCAGCATGCCGATATCAAGCAGCCACAGCTGAACGTCAACCAGCGGCTCAGGCACGTCGCCACTGGCGATACGCAGCGCCAGGCCTTCGACCACGGCGGTTTTACCCACCCCGGCTTCACCGGTCAGCAACGGGTTATTCTGGCGACGGCGCATCAGGATATCGACCATCTGGCGGATCTCTTCGTCGCGCCCGACAACCGGATCGATCTTGCCATCACGCGCACGCGCGGTGAGATCCTGGCCATACTGAGCAAGCGTCCCCTGCTGAGTGGGTGCAGCAACACCGCTTTCATCATTCAGGGCGACCGTTGCCTGCTGCGTCTCTTTGCTGTTGGCACAAATGGTGTCGAAATTATCCAGCAGCGCATCGGCGCTGACGCGATCAAACTGTGGGGAGATGCCTTTCAGTACGTTGGCGAGGCTCCAGGTTTTCAGGATCCCCGCGAGCAGGTGACCGCCGCGAATGCGGGTGACGCCAAATTTCAGCGAACCGTAGACCCATGCGCGCTCAACCGCTGTATCAATATGCTCTGACAGGTCGGAAACGGAACTTGCGCCACGCGGCAGTTTATCCAGCGCCGCGACGATATCGCGCGTTAGCGCCTGCTCATCAAGTGAAAAGTGGCGGATAACCTGCTGCAGATCGCCATCCGACTGCTGCATCAACTGATGCAGCCAGTGAACCAGTTCCACATAAGGGTTACCCCGCAGTTTACAAAACGCGGTGGCGCTCTCCAGCGAGGTGAATAAGAGTGTGTCGAGTTTGCCGAATAAGACGGCGCGGCTGATTTCTGACATGGGTTCTTCCATTATTCATAATTAATTAGCACTTCATCCTTCGTGCTGTCTCGTCGATGGCGGCCCCATCTCCTTTGTCGCTTACGGGTGTAAGCGTCCGGGATACGCCGGCTTACCGTGCAACGCAACGCGAATGATTTTGTGCAGACGTCAGACAGGGATGCAAAATCGAAGGATTACCCCTCCGGGCTAAATACCAAATCTCCACGCGCTTCTGGTCTCGGTTGCATACCAAGCCAGGCGCTATACCCCAGACGGCTGTCGCCGCCCAGCGCGGCGCCGACAACATCTTCGCTGCGCAGGATAATTTTCACCGCCCACTGATACTCAATGCCCAGATACTGGCGCACCCAGTCACGAAGCGCAGCGACATACTTCTCTCCCGGCAGAAAGCGCCGGTAGGTTTCAGCCGGTAGCGGGCCGATCTCAATGCGAAATTTATGGCACACATCGCGCACCGCCTCACCAAGAAAGGTGGACTGCCCCAGACGCGGCGCGTGCCGTCCACCCTGCAGGCGTGCGCGTTCGCGCGGGCTGAGCGGCATCCACTGCGGAACGTTCTCCACAATGTTGACCGGCACATTGAAATAGCCGCGCAGGATCTTCGCCAGACCTTCAGGATCGCGACCGTTACGGGTTAAGTGCCCTGCCAGCGCGAAGCGGGAATGGGGGCTGAGCGTCCCCTTCTCCAGCTGTCCTGGCTGACCCATACCGATCAGCGACGCGATATAGTGCTCGAAGCGATTATTGTCTTTGCGATCGAGAGAGACCGTCGGTTGCGCATCCGCCCACGCACGATAAAAGAGCAGCGTCAGCCGATGATGGAACAGATCGGCAAAGGCGCTCATGCTCTCATCCTGATGATGGTCGATACGCTCGCGCGCATACTCTGTCAGATGGATGGGCAGCGGGCCGTTAGGGCCAAAAAGACCAAAGCTGTAGATCGACACATCATAGAGAGGCGACGCTTCGCGCTTTTTCACCCCGGCGAGCGTTGCCGGCGCGAAGCTGAGCGATGGCGTCTGCCCGACGCGCAGCGACTCAAAGCGCGGCAGCGGTGCGCGCCCCAGCGGGTAACGCTCACCGCCGCGCGCATCCACGCGACGCAACAGAGTAAAGAGATCGTAACGCCACGGCGTTGCCATCACGTTCTGCCAGAAGGCATCCGGCAAGCTGTTCAGGCGGAAGATCGCAGGCTTGAGCGCGGGCGTGTCGGTCATATCAGCGCCCTCTTGCCCATACGCGGCGGCCAGTAGCCTACTTCGCCGCGCTGCTGGCTCTTGAGGGTAAACTCCGTAAAGCTGTTCATACCCACCAGTCGGGCAAAGACGCGCTCCAGCACACTGCCGAAAAGCCACGGGCTGAAGCCAGAGAAGGCCTGCTCATCGACGGTAAGGGTAATGCCAACGCCACGAGCAAAGACAATAGGCCCCGGCTCCGGCACCCGGCGATGTACTGGCTCCAGCACACAGTGGCGCACGCCCTCAATCTGGCGTGCCACCGGCGCTTCCGCCAGCCGGGTATAGAGCCCAAGCAGCTGGCGCAGCGCCGCAGCGCCCTCTCCGTTTTCGCCATCCATCAGGCTGAGGTAGTTCATCTGCAGCTGGCTGATTAAACGCCAGGTACTGAGCCCTTCCGCCAGCGCCGGACGCGGCGGCGTCGGCCCTTTGCGCAGCTTGAGTGATTTCACCGGCAGCGAATCGGGCAGCACAAACTGCCCCATATCCTGCTGCAGCATCAGCGGCAGATCGCGGCTGGTGCACAGCACTTCTGCGGTGATGTAACGTAAATCTTCTCGCCACGGCGCATGCTGCTCATCCACCAGCGAGGCGAAGACCTCAGAGCCGATATAGCCGGTGCGGGTGCCGTAGCGCTGGGCATGCTCAGAGAGCGCGCGCTGCTCGCGGCGCACCGAGAAGTAGGCACCGTAATTGCCCTCATCCTGGCTCCAGCTGCTCCAGAACGGACGGAAGGTCTGCTCATCGCGCTGACCGTCGACGCTGGCGTGGATTTTGCCAACAGAGTAAATCTCATAATCCAGCGGACGGATGTTATCGACTACCAGATGGTATTCGTGCAGGCTTTCGCTCAGCTTCTGCCGCTCCGCGATCTTTGGGAACAGGTTGATGACCGGCGTGCAGTGCAGCGCCAGATGGCTCTTATCCACCACCCGCTCCAGCTGACCGTCCGCTTTATCAAGCAGAATAATGATATCGAAGGATTTGGCTTCGCCGCTGCTTTCCAGCATGGTGCGCAGCCCCTGCAGGCTGATAAAGAGAAAACGCGACGGGAAAGCAAAATACTCTTGTAGCAGCCGGTAACCGTCGAAATTTCGCAGGTCGTCAGGCAGCAGAGACTGGTTAGCCTCAAAGCCCTCCTGGCGCAGCGCATCATCCGCCAGCACATGGAGTGCCGCCTGCGGCGCGTTTGCCTGGCAGACCATGCCTACCTGATGCTCCATCAGCAGTTCGAGTAGTTGCAGCGCCTGCATGTCAGGCCCGCTCAGGAAGAGTTCCAGACGGTCAAAGTCGAGATGGCTGAGATTGACCGGGCCATCGCAGCTCAGGCGAATACGCAACGCGCTCTGCGCGCCGCGCTGGCTTAAACCGACCTGCGCGAGCGGGAGATCGGCAGGCACGCCGCCAAGTTCAACCTGGCTGATTTTCAGCGGCAGCAGCGTGACGTCGTGGGCGGTGGTGTAGCTACAGGTGACGCCATTCTTCTTCATCACCTGGCTATCCATCATGGTGCCGCGCGGCACCACAAACCCGTTGCTCAGATCGCCTTTGGCGCTGTCCGGCTGCAGTTCTGCAATCGCCATTGAGGGCGTCGGTGCCAGGTAGTTCGGTGCCACCATCTCCAGCAGACGCTGGGAGAAGCGCGGAAACTCGGCGTCCATTTTTAACTGTACGCGGGAGGTGAGAAAGGCAAAGCCTTCCATCAGGCGCTCGACATAGGGGTCGGACACATCCATCCCCCGCATGCCCAGACGTCCGGCCACTTTTGGGTAGCGTCCGGCAAACTCCTGGCCCATCTCACGCAGCCAGGCGAGTTCGCGGTTGTAGTACTCCAGTAATTTGCTTTCCATGAATTACCCCGCGTCTTTCAACTCGAAATGCCCGTTTTCAAGATCCACATCGGTGCGAAAAAGGAACTCCAGCGGATAAGGAACACACCACAAACGACCTTTGATTTCAATCGACAGGATATTGTGCAGATCCAGCGATTTGGTATCGGAGATGCAGCGCACCTGCAGGCCCTGCGGCAGGATGCGCGGCTCAAAGTGCAGGATCGCATCGGTGAGCTTGCGTTGAATATCATTCCATTCGATATCAGACATGCGCTGGCCCGCCAGCGGCGAAATACCGAAGTTGACCACCGAGCGGCGCACCTCATCGAAGCCGGAGAGATCCTGCTGCGCTTCGTTATTGATGGTGTTAAACAGCCACTGCAGATCGCGCAGCACGTTGCGGCGCAGCGCCGAGTGGGTGATCAGATTGTTATTCGCCGGCTCCTGCGCTTTGTCCGGTGCGTCATCGGTCAGGCGATCGAGCAGCGAGGGCTGCATTTTGTCGCGCGCGCCGACGCTATCTTTGCCGCGACGCGAGCGCCAGCCGCTGCGCAGCAGATCGCCCTCGTCATGTTGTGCGGAGTTACTCATTCATCGCGTCCGCAGCGAAGGTCACTGTGGCGAGATCGAGCAGGGAATATTCGGCACCGTCATTGAGCCACACTTTTTGCCCCATCCCGAGGTAGTGCGCAGACTCGCTCGCAAGCTGCTGCCATTCGGTAACGCGACAGAGTTTGAAGCGATCTTCTGCATTAGCATCCAGCGGATAGCGCGCCGGGATCTGGCACACCTGTTCGCTGCCATCGCGCAGGCGCACCAGCGTGTGACGCCAGACCAAATCGGTGACGCTGGCGGGCGGCTGAAACTGCATCGCGGAGATGGCGCTAAACGGCAGCCAGAAGTAGCGACCATTCACAATCGCTTCGCATACCGGCCCAAAGCGGCTGTCGCCATCCATCAGCCAGTCGAACGCTACCGTCTGCCCATCCTGTGTGGCGAGCTGACCGGGGTTGGCGTCGGCCTTCTCCAGCGCCGCGTCACGCAACGCGTCGGCATCACTGCCCTGCGGATCCAGTGCGCTAACCATCTCTGCGAGCCATGGATACTGCTCGACCGGCGCAACCGGACGCGCGCGCCCGGCCATCACGTCGGCACGCTGACGCTCGCCCTCGATCGCCTGCTCCAGCAGGGTGACGGTCGGCTGTGCCTGCGGCTTGAGCCCCTGCCAGCTTTTTAACTGCGCCTGCGCGCGTGTCCAGTTGCCGTCCAGGCAGAGCAGCTGTGCGAACGCGGCGCGTAAATCGGCGTCGCCGGGCTGGCTGCGGATACGGCTCTCAAGCTGCGCGAGGCTATCCTGCAGGGATTCGCCCGCCAGTTGTTGAAATAGGGTGTTCATGGCTGCTCCTTAGTTGACGGTTTTGTAGGTCCCGACTGCGGGATCGCGCAACTGCGGATGCAGGGAATCAATCAGCAGAATATTGAGGCGGGTGCCCGGCTCAAACCACGGCGTCCAGACTTTGCGCACTTCATCAAGCCGCGCTTTTAGGCGCGTGGCATCGCTGGCAACTTCGCGTGAAATCTCGACGGCGACGGTGCCGTTGGCCTGCCAGCCGTTGAGGCTGTTGACGTAAGGCAGGATCATCCAGCTTTGCGCCAGGCTGCCTTCGCTCACCACCATACGTTCGTTATTCACAGTGGTGATCAGCAGACGGTCGGCGTCCACTTTGTCGCTCAGGCCGCTCACCGGGAAACCGTGAACGAAGGTCATGGTAATTTTCTTTTCAGCGCCGTTGCTGACCTGCGTAACATCGCTGCGACCGTTCAGCCAGCCACCCTTCTCGCATTTCCCATCCTCTTTAGCGGGGATGAAGAGTGCTGCCGCGCTGGCATCGCCCTGCCAGAAGGTGCGCAGATGGCAACCATCCTGCAGGGTAAACTCCTGCCATGGCGCGCGGTTGGCGGGTGGTGAGAGATCTTCAGGGCGGCCAACCGGCTGCTGAAGCGCAGTGGTCTGCGCTGGCGCTGCGCCGTTTGAGGTAACGACCGGCTGCCACTCTTTGGCTTTATCTGCGGTACCTTCGGCCAGCGTTGCGCCCTGCGCGTCGGTCAGTTTCCAGTGTACCTGGGTCAGCGCGCCGCACTGGTTTTCCAGCAGCGCGCCAAGACGGGGTAAGAAGTTGTTCAGAACGGAAGGCTTTTTCTCGCCGCCGGTGACAATGCGCAGCGGCAGCGTCTTGCCGCACCAGCTTTTGGGAGTGTTATCCTCAACATTGTCGATCCAGACATCCAGTTTTTGCGAAGGCGATTGCACGATGCGGTAGTTTTCTGCCTGCGCGCTGCCACATGCCGCAAGCAGGGCCAAACCCGGTAGCCAAAGTTTCATAAAAGTCCTTGTAAGCTGTATCAATCACGAAGAGGGAAAAACTGAGCGGCTTCAGAGATCGTATGCAAAAGCGTGGTCTCCTGAGGCGTACCCATCCACACCGCCACGGCGCTGTAGTTATCCTGCTGGGTTTGTGACCCGGCACCGTTTTTCAGCAGGATTTGATTCATTAATGTCAGCCACTCGTCGGGCGTATTGACCATATGCAGCGACTGCTGCATCTGCTCTTCGGTGACGCCGTGCCAGAAACCATCTGTACACAATAAGAAAGCGTCACCATCTTCAATCGGCACAACATCACTGTAGCTCGGCTCGCGCTCATCTTCGCCGAGGCCAAGCGCGAAATAGAGCAGGTTGCCGTTAATCCCTTCAACCTGATGTCCGGCGTCTTTCATCTGCTGGACCAAGCTGTGATCGGTGGTCACATGATAGAGCCAGCCGCGGCGAAAGAGATAGAGACGGCTGTCTCCGGCGTGGGCCCAGTAAGCCAGCTCGTAATCGCGATCGATAAACAGGCTGACCATGGTGGTGCCCATGCGATTGTAATCCCGTACCGCTTGCTGCTCTTTACGGATTGCACGGTTCGCGCCGTTGATGTAGTTGCGAATGTACTGGGCATTGAGGTGCTCATCGCCATCAAACTCGGTGATGATGGCATTGCGCGCCAGTTCGGCCGCCTTGTCACCGCCGGGCAAACCGGCGATGCCATCGCAGACGACAAAACAGGCGGCACGCTCGCCGATAGTTTCTCCGGTCTGATCCTGATTACTGGCACGCTCGCCTTGTCGTGATATTGAGGCGGTGCTGATATTCATTCTTCCGATCCGCTTTGTGAGTCTTTGTACTGGTTAACCTCCATGTCGTAAGCGTGGAGGAACGCTTCACCGAACAGGGTATGGAAGTCATCGTCAATCTCACCGGCGGTTTGCGCATAGGTGCGCACAAAGTAGTCCCACATCGCGGCCTTGCGGTTGGAGAGCACGCCAAGACGTGAGGTCGCGCCGTCACGTTTTGCATCTTCCTCCAGTTGCTCAGGATTAAAGGATTGCAGCATCGCCGCGATAATCGCGCGGATACCGGAGATCATCCCCAACTGGTGCGCCTGCAGGTCGATCAGCGCATCGCGCACCGATTTTTTCGGCGGCATAAAGCCTGGCATGCGGTTACCGAACATCTGCATCAATACGGTTTTACCCGACGGCAGCAGTTTGAACGGGTTGTTTGCATCGTCCAGCACCATCGTCATATCTGCTTTCACGCCGCGCTTTAAGATTGAACGCGAGGAGAGCAGCGCCACGGTGCCCTGCGAGAACATACTTAACATCTGGCCAAACTGGCGCATGTTCTCTTTATCAAACTGCGGAACGGGCTGCATATCGCCAAGCCCCATCCCTTCGAGCAGTGCTTCGAGCAGTTCGCCCTGTAGCACATCGCCGCTGTCGCCGGAGGTGCTGGCAGGTGCTGATTTCGCGCCGGGGCTCTGCACCGGATCGATACGCAGGCGCCCTTTCGGGGTCTGCGCCGCGCTGCGCTGTACCGCCTGCGGCGTCGGCAGCGTGATGCCGGCATAATCCTGTGGCTCCTGCACGCCTTCCTGCAGCGGCATCGGCTCCTCTTCGGCGAAGAGCGGCGTGCCGCTCAAATCGTCTGCGTGCAGATCGGTAATAATCGGTTGTGGCTCTGCCGGCGGCTCGCTGGCCTGCAGATCGGTAATGATCGGCGAAGAGGGCTCCTGCGGTTTTGCCGGGGCAATCTCATCAGCATGCGCCAGCGGCACGGCGCCGCTCAGCAGTCCAAGCGGGTCGTCGCTGCGTGCCTGTGGAGCACTGCCACTGCCACCAAACAGCGCCAGCGGATCGAGTTCGTCGCTCTCAGGTGCACTCTCTTTCGGTGCCTGTACCGGTTCAACCGGCGGGACTAAGGTCGATGGCGTGGCGTCATTAAAGATGCTGTCGTTTTTAAACAGCTGTTCGTCATTGAACAGATTGTCTGAATCGAGCGATTTTGGCGCGACCAGCGGTTCGTGGTTGCCCAATAATGAGAGCGGGTCTTCCGGGTTGCGCTCCGGCTCTTTCGGTTCAGCAAAAGGATTGAAGTTTTGCGGCTCGGCGGGTTTGGCACGGCTGCTGGAGATGCTGTCGGAGATTGAGAACTCCTGCATCAGGCTGTCCCAAATTTCCGTCGGCACGGAGGCTGGCGCGCCCTCTGCTGCGTTTTTCGGCGCAGCGGTCGGCGCAGGTGCAGGCTTCGCCGTCGGTGCAGGCGTTGGCTTCGGATACATCTCCTCGGCCATGCGGCTTACCGGCTGCGTGTCCTGAATAAGATCGCTCACTTCAATGCGGTATTCATCGATACCAAGAATGTCCCCATCCTGAAGCTCGACCTGACGGCCGCGCTCAAGGGGGATGTCGTTGAGCACAACGCGCGTAACGTTGCCGCGGTTGGTGACTCGGCATTCACCCGTGCCGGAGATATGAACAATGGCCTGCAGACGGGAAATAGAGCGGTCGTTATCCGGCAGCACCAGATTATTGTCGGTGCCGCGGCCAATGGTGCCGCCCGGAGGATAAAAGTCGCAGCGGCTTTGCGGCGGCTGATGACCGGGTTTATTGGTGATAATAGTGAATCGCATCGCGTATTCCTGCTGGAGTTATGTGCACTCAAACGGCGCCGTTTTGGGTAAAGCGGCTGCGTTTGAATACGGGCACCTGGAGGCGTTTATTAAGCCCACTGCGGGGAAGGCAGTGCGCCCTCCCCGCTATTGTGAAACGACTCAGACGCCATCCAGGCTATGTGCCAGGGTTTCCAGACGATCGTTCATCGATTTTTTCAGGCACTCTGTATCCGCGTTACAGCTATTACGCTGGCTTAACCACGCTTTCTGCTGTAATTGCAGCTGCTTGTCGAGGTCCTTGTTACCCACTTTAACCGCTTCCTGGCGGAAAGAGCGGTAGGAGCGCGCGACGCTGTTGTCCAGTGACGCCAGCTCGCGATCGCTACAGATCGCTTTTTCCGGCGCAGAAGCCGCTTTAGCGCAGTCGAACGACGCTTTCGGCTTGCTGTTTTTATCTACCGGCGCGAGTAACAGGATGGTGCCATCCGTCCAGTTGAGCAGTACGCTTTTGTTCACCACTGCGAAACTGGCATCAGCGCCCGGATCGCCGTTAGAAAAGTTTCCTGATGCACAGGTAATGTTCTCAACCTGCGCTTTCGCTTTACCGTCTAAGCCCAGCTCATAGGTTTTAGCGGCGTCTTTCTCAGGAATAGATTGCGTTGCCGCAACCCAGGCGTTAAGCGTAGAACCGTTCTCTTTTATCGTCGGTGACTGGCAGTTTGACCCACCCGGCAGCGACGTAGAGATCCCCTTATCGGTCACGCTCAGAAAGCGTCCCACCAGGCGATCGTCATTGAACTGATAGTTCAGGGTACGTTCAGATTCCGTATTGATAAAAGCTTGCTTAACCTGCCACTCGCCCGTAACCGGCGACTTCGCCGCCAGCGCCAGTGACGGCAACAGGGTCGCGGCGGAGATTGCCGCCGCCAGCATCACAATTTTATGCGTCTTCATCGGTCAGTTATTCCCATAGTCGCCGTTTAAGTAAAGATTCACTTCAAAGTTGCGACGATTAATCAAGCCTTTCACCACTTTATGATTACTGGTAACGGCGCGTTTAATTTCCGTCATCGCGTCAGAGATCTGCCCGCGGTTGATAAAGCCAAACACATTTCTCAGTCGTCCTCCCGGGTTATAAGCGAAGGAGACCAGTGCATCAAACTCATACTGTTTGAGAGGCACAAAAATACCATTTCTGACACTGTTGACATACGGGGGTACCGTTGCACGCAGTAAGTTTGTCTCCTGCTCATCCGTCAGGCGCACCAGTTTGGCGTTATCTTTCGCAAACTGGCTCGCTTTGTCGTCCTTCAGCCCGGCGGCTTTACTGATCTTCTCTGCTGTAATGGCATCGATACCAATTTCCATCATTTTAGCTTTGATGGACTGCTCAGATCGCTCTTTCATATCGTAGCCCGGCCCAAGCGTAACGCCGCTTGCGCCGCCTGGCCAGTGCAGATAACAGCTTTTGTTCGCCCAGGCTTCACGATGAAAAATGAAGCTCATGCCGCTGGCGGAAATATCCATTGCGCCAACCGCCTGACGCCCTGCGCTGCCAGAGATCGGCGGCTGCGGCGCGCGGGTTGTCACGGGTTTACCCAATGCAGCGAGCGTACGACGCCCGACAATACCGTCCACATGGAGATTCTGTTTAGCCTGGAACTGTTTGACAGCCATTTCCGTTTTTAAGCCGAAAATACCATCATCACCGACGTTAAACCCTGCCTTACTCAGCAGTTGTTGTAACTCTTTGACATTCGTACCACGATCACCCTTGCGCAGAACACTCATTCGTTCATCCTCAAAATATTCTTTAATATTTATACGCATTCAAACGACACAGCTTTCAGCAAAGCTGCTGCGTTTGAGTAGCAATAGCTCTCTGTTGCAGGAAACACGCTATTTGATAAGAGGAAGTCAAAACTAAAGAGGAAATGTGTGGTGTTTATCAGAACGAAAACAGGGTGAGCCCTTGCGGGCTCACCGAAGCAATTACGCTTCTTTGTTTTCTTTGATGTTCCAGCCAGCGCTGGTTTCAGCACCTTTACCGCCGGAAGAGGACTGCTCCCAGTACTGCTGTTTCACTTTCGCAGCCTGGAACGCATAGGTCACACCTACGGTGTCGCCGTTGTCAGCACCGGTGTACTGAACGGAGGTCACCAGCACGTCTTCCAGAGTGATGCGAGCATATTCAACCTGCTGACCACCTGCTTTGCAGACAGAGAGTTCAACTTTGGTCAGATGCTTGCCGCTGGAGCAGTGCTTCAGGATAGCGGTAGTAGATTTGTCAATGAGTGCATTTACATGCAGGTCGTTGAAATTGACTTTACCGGCACCGCCGCCACCGCCAACACTCATGTTCCCTGGCTGTGAAGCACCCCAGGAGAAAGATGTGATATCAGTCCAGCCGGTGTGGTTAGAGTCTTTGGACTCGCCCGTAACTCCATCGACCTTCAGAAACATATCAATAGCCATAATATTTACTCTTCGTTAATGATAAATATTGCTTTCGAAAAAGCGCTTATATGGCAAATGGGTAAGAATGGGGCTGAATAAAACCGTCCATATTTTACCTCTGCCTCTTTACATTCCGAAAAAACGGGTGTTTCTTCAGAAATTCGTTTTCTCACACATGGAGAACTTTAATCTTTTAAAGTGATAATTTGATTACTGTGAATCAGTTTAATTCCCAGAACCAGATTTCCTTGCAATGCGGAAAGCAGTTTGAGTTACAAATAAAAGAATTACTTGTCAGGGGCTCAAGCATATCAATATGCCCACCGCCATAACCATCAATTCTATTAAAAAAAACGACACCTCGACGTTTTAAAAGGGCACGACCACCCTCGACTTTGTCAGTGTAAATTTCCGCACTACCAAAAATATGGGGTTTATTGAGTTGGTCGGCCAAAAGTTTGGCACCCATTTCGAACCTTTTACCTTTTAATGGGCCTTTTCTGATAGTAAAACGCCCTGAAAACTCAATATTACACTTTAGCAGCGCCAGGCTCATTCTTACTGCGCAAGTGTTTTCGTACTGGTCACCTTGTCGCAGTAAAGCCTTAAAATCATAGCCTATTTCTGAAAACAGGTCATCAGAGTCTACGAAACCTGCGCGCACATCATTTGAAGAGTAATGCTGCCTTTTCAACTGCTCATATAATGGTCTCATTTTTCACTCCTTTTGGCGCAAGGAAGAATGTCAGCCATCGAATTTGCAATGTACTCAGCTGCAGGTTGTTCTCTTTCTTCTGATTTCATTTTTGATAAGCTTGAATAAATATATTCATGCGCGGAGCTGGGAAGGATTTTTTTGTAGTTACACCACGTTTTCCCTTCGGTTGCATCCAGCACGCCTAAAAAATACATATCAGCTTTAATGCGCTCACGTTCGTTTTTTTTATTATTCCAGGCGTTGAAAAAACGCTCGGCGGTGAGCTTAACATCATGCCCGGTTAAAAGAGCAGGATCGCGTGGGAATACAGAAGTGTCATCTTCTGGTAAAGATTCAGCTCTGGGATATTCATATATTTTAGTTTCCGCTAAAACCATCACAGGCACTGTTATTAAAATAGTGACAAGTAGTGCTCTTATTTTCATCACAAATCCCTCTGTTACGAAAATTATTGATTGACCGTAAGCGCAGCGCGCTTACGGTCTTACAGCCTTACGCCTCTTTGGTTTTCAGCGACGGCAGTTTTGAAACCAGACGCAGAGAAACGGTCAGACCTTCCAGCTGGTAGTGCGGACGCAGGAAGAACTTCGCTGCGTAGTAGCCTGGGTTGTCTTCGATCTCCTGCACCTGCACTTCTGCAGCAGCCAGCGGTTTACGCGCTTTGGTCTCCTGCGAGGAGTTTGCCGGGTCACCGTCGACGTAGTTCATCACCCAGTCGTTCAGCCAGCGTTCCATCTCATCACGCTCGCGGAAGGAGCCGATTTTGTCACGCACGATGCACTTCAGATAGTGCGCGAAACGGCAGCAGGCGAAGAGATACGGCAGACGGGAAGCCAGACGCGCGTTGGCGGTGGCATCAGCGTCGTGGTACTCCATCGGTTTTTGCAGCGACTGCGCGCCAATAAAGGCAGCAAAGTCGGAGTTTTTGCGATGGATCAGCGGCATAAAGCCGTTTTTCGCCAGTTCTGCTTCACGGCGATCGCTGATGGCGATCTCGGTCGGACACTTCATGTCCACGCCGCCGTCATCGCTCGGGAAGGTGTGGCAAGGCAGGTTTTCTACCGCACCGCCAGACTCAACGCCGCGGATAGAGGTGCACCAGCCATACTCTTTGAAGGAGCGGTTGATGTTGGTCGCCATTGCGTAAGCGGCATTAGACCAGGTGTAGTTGTTGTGGTTCGCGCCATCGGTCTCTTCTTCAAAATCGAAACTGTCGACCGGGTTGGTACGAATACCGTACGGCAGACGCGCGAGGAAGCGCGGCATAACCAGGCCCAGGTAACGCGCATCTTCAGACTCACGCAGCGAACGCCATGCGGCGTACTCGGTGTTCTGGAAGATCTTCGTCAAATCGCGCGGGTTCGCCAGTTCCTGCCAGGACTCCATCTGCATCACGCTTGGTGCAGTACCGGTGATGAACGGGCAGTGTGAGGCCGCGCCAATGCGCGCCATTTCACCCAGCAGTTCGACATCCTGCGGGCTGTGGTCGAAGTAGTAGTCACCCACCAGGCAGCCGAACGGTTCGCCACCGAACTGGCCATACTCTTCTTCGTAAATCTTTTTGAACAGCGGGCTCTGATCCCAGCCGACGCCTTTATAGCGTTTCAGGTTACGGCCCAGCTCCTGCTTGGATATGCTCATAAAGCGGATCTTCAGCATCTCATCGGTTTCAGTGTTATTCACCAGATGGCTCAGACCGCGCCAGGCGCTCTCCAGCTTCTGGAAATCTTCGTGGTGAATAATCTGGTTGATCTGCTGCGACAGCTTCTCATCGATACCGGCAATCAGATTCTGGATGGTGCGATAGGTGTCGGATGAGAACGTAACGGTGTTTTCCAGCGCCTGCTGCGCCAGGGTTTTCACCGCGCTTTCAACCGCCGAGCGCGCCTGATCGGTTTTTGGACGAAACTCTTTATTGAGCAGAGAGCTGAACTCGTCCTGGCTAAAGGACTGGGCACCCTGCTGCAGTTCTTGTTGTTGAGAAGGATTGCTCATCAATTATTCCTCTTTACCTTGCGCACTCTCGTCACTGTTCGGCATCTGGCTGAGTGATTTCAGCAGGGTCGGATCCTGCAGCACTTTTGCAATCAGCTCTTCAGCGCCGTTTTTACCGTCCATATAGGTCAGCAGGTTAGAGAGCTGGGTACGCGCTTCCAGCAGCTTGTTCAACGGTTCGACTTTGCGGGCAACGGCGTCCGGCAGGAAGTCATCCATGCTTTCAAAGGTTAAATCCACGTTCAGACGGCCATCACCGGTCAGGGTGTTGTCTACGTTAAACGCGACGCGCGGTTTCAGCGCTTTCATGCGTTCATCGAAGTTGTCCACGTCGATCTCGAGGAATTTACGCTCTTCAATAGAAGGTAAGTTCTCCACCGGTTTCCCTACCAGATCCGCCATTACGCCCATCACAAACGGAAGCTGGATTTTGCGCTCCGCGCCGTAAACTTCCACGTCGTACTCGATCTGTACGCGCGGCGCACGGTTGCGGGCGATAAATTTCTGACCACTGTTACTCATTGCCATGATGTTCTCCATCGAATATACGCGGTGAAGGTTTGATGACAGGCAACACGCCTGCCGTCATAACGCGGTTTGCGTCACTCCTGACGCCCAAAAATATTTTGTAGCTGATTGACGCCGTCCGGCGCCAGATCGCGAATGATCTCCATAAAATCCAGCTCGATTAATCGCTGCACGCGGTCGATCATCAGCGGTGCGGGGTGGCTCGGCTCATGCTGGGCAAAGTACTGTTTTACCTTCTCCAGCATTAACTGTGCATCCGCACGCGTGGCGACCTGCGCGGTACGCCAGTCGGTCATCGCTGGTAGCGGAACGGCAACCGCAGGTTGCGCAGCGCTCTGCGTTGGTTGCGGCTCAGATGTGGTCTCTACAGGTTCATCAGAGCGGGAAGCGCGGCTAACACCGGCAATCATACCCACGGTCTTGAGTAACTGTTCCATTTCCGGCACCCCGCTTTCGCCCAGTTGTTCCAGCAGCCATGTACGGATGGTTTGCAGACGCCCTTCGATTTGCCCGATAGCTTCAATGCCAGGCTGACCGCCACGCGTCAACTCATCAATCAGGCGCACCCGTCCACCGGGATAGCCTGCACACTCTGTTTTGCTGCCGTCGAGCAGCGACTGCGCATCACGCACGATAATCTCATCGCCGTTACTGCGCAGTAATACGGACTGGCGAAGCGTAGTTGTTAGCGATGATTTATCGCTTAACCCGGCCAGGGCGTTAATGCGGTAGAAGGGATCAAACTCGCCGCCGTCGGTCAGCGATGGCCAGAGCTGGTCCCAGTACAGGGAGAGGGCCTGACCCAGCAACAGCAAACCATCCGCATACCCTTCAAGGCCGCGGCGACGTGTCCAGGCGTGGGTCAACGCCATCATCACGCGGATATCTTTGGTGCGTGACAGCAAGCCGGTGGCCAGTTTTTCTACGCGCGTCCAGTCAGCCGGTTCAGCCGGAATAATGGTGCTGCCAAACTGCTGCTCGGCTTTGCCAAGGCTCGCCTGCTCCATCGCCTGAAAATCGGCGTCGTACTCAAGGTTTTCACCGCACGGCTGCTCCGCAGTAACCGGAGCCAGTAACGTTTCAATAGTCATCCGCAACCTGCTTATTCATCAAACATTGGTGGGTAAAGACCGTGACGACCGGGTCTTGCGCCGCCTGCCGGTTCAAACAGTAGCGTAAAAAGTTGACCGGTAAAGTTGCCGCTGTGCACATGCGTGTAGAGCGGATACCCATCGCTACGGTTGGTCCACCAGAAACTAATCTGACGCTGCGGATCAAAGCACTCGGCGGCCTGCTGCCAGCCGATCGATGATTCGCCATCGCCTTCATAACCAATCACATCAAGAATTTCAGAGCGCGCTTCCGGCTCTGCCAGCTGCACCGGCGGGATAGCAAGCAGCGCCTGATCGAGCTGCTCCGGCGAATAGCCGTTGCGCACGGCGTGGAGCATGGTGCGACCCAGTTGCTGATACCAGTCACCCGCTTGGGCCAGGTGACGCGGCGACCACTCCAGCGGGTTGATCGCCATCAGCGCACAGAGCGGATACTGGCGGCCAACGCTATCGCGTCCGGGAAGCAGGCAGCCCATCTGAACCTGCTGTCCGCCCAGCATCGGCGGCACAACGAAATTCCAGATTGGCGCATTGCTGAACTGCCGTTCACCGCCGCGCTGCTCCTCTTTTTGCCAGTTCATCAATCCCACTTGAAACCAGTGGGACCATTGACGCTGCAGAGCGTCTGGAAAGCGGCGCTGGAGAAAATCACCCGCACTGGGCAATTTCCCATACCAGCTAATTGCAGAAGTCGTAGTCATTAGGCGTTCCTTTGCGGATCAAGGACATGCGAATCGTGGAAGCTGGAACGGATTGCGGATACTGTTAGGCGCAAACTCCAGCGTGACCTGATGCCCGTCAACCGTGAATGTCGCCTGGCGGCTCAGGCTGCTGCTGCCAGGGCTCACGCGCGCTTTATCAAAAAAGCGGTTCAGCGCCCAGGCGCCGTTGGTCACCAGTGTTGCCGTTGTACCATTGGCCAGACCCAACTGCATGCGCACCTGGTTGGTGCCGCCTGTGCCCGGCCAGCTAACAATTTGTACTGCCTGCGGCCCGTGGCTGTAGCGCAGGATCTGTCCGTCCACATCCAGCGTCATATTGAGGATAGTGTTATCCATCCGCACTGTACGCACCGTGGTACGAAAAGAGGGCGTTGCACTGCCATTGGCAAAGAAGGCATCGCGAATCGACTGTGCCTGCTGGAACGGGACCAGCACCCCTTCGCTTCCCGGCAGCGTTTTGCCATCGATCCCCGGCATAAAGCGCCATGTGGCCTGCGTGGTATCGACTTTATTGGTCAGGTTATCGCGAAAAAAGACATCCATCAGGCCGGTGCCAGGGGCAAACATACGCGCCAGATCGTCCGGCGTCACTTCAGCGCTGGCAGAACGCACCAGCGGGTAACGCCCGGCGATTGCCTGGCGGCAGAAGCTGCCCACTTCAACGCTGATGCGTTTACGCACATTCTCCATATCACGACGTTGCGTATCGCTGCTCGCGCCGACCGCCATATTGCTGAACATGGTTTGCAGACCGCCCGGCAAACGCCCTGCGCTGGCCTGCAGGCGGCTGATTGCTTCACCACCCGGTGCTGGCATACCGCTGTTTGCGGCATCCTGTACCGCCGTCAGATAGCGATAAAGTTCATCAACCTGCTTGAGGAAATCATCAAAGACGATGGTTTTACCGCCCTTCTCCAGCGGCTGTGCCAGTTCGATAATCGGTGCAAAGTGCTCGGTCACGCGCTGTTCAGGCGTCTGGTTAGCGGCTGCGTTGCCCGCAGCGTTGTTTTCACGATTGCTGAAGAGCGACTCCAGCATCTGTGTACCGCGATTGCTACTTTCAGTGCTTTTCTCTTTCTCCGCCGCCGCAGGGTCATCGCGCACCAGCGTCAGTTGCTGGCTGAGGTTAACCACCAGACGGCGCAGCGGTGAGTTGTTGCTGGAGAGAACGCGCGCGGTGTTGATGCGCTGATTGAGATCGGCGCTGTTATTCAACTGAATATCGCTTAAGAAGCTGTCCCAGATGGTAATGAAGTCGCGAGCGTAGAGCTGGCGCACTGCATTATCCGTCTGCTGTTTGTCCTCAGGCTGCGTGGTTGAACCTAATACCCATGCGTCATCTTCATGCAGTGAGGCGGTCACCGGCGCAATCTGCGCATTGAAACTGTTCCAGTAACCGTCCGGCGTGTAGAGCCCCGGAATGCCATCGTTCACCGGCTTGCCGCTTTTACGCGAGAACACCAGTTCACTCTGCGGACCACCCAGCGTAGCCAGCGACACCGGCTTGAGGTTTTCATCACGCTCCAGCAGGCGTTTAAGGCGTCCATAGACACGCGTTGAGAGTGGCTGCTGGTTAATCAACGCCTGCTCGCGGCTGATGAGCGCGTCATCTTTTGCATAGGGTGAAGCTACAATCTGCTGTTCCAGCAACTGCGTCAGGTGCCACTCAAGCTGGCGGATCTGCGCTTTGGTCACGTTCTGCGGCAGGTTGCGCTCCAGATTGAGCATCATCCATGAGTGCAGGAATTTGCCATCGTAATGTTTCGGCTGGTAGAGCATCTGATACGCTTTCAGCGCTTCATAGCTGTACTCGACGTCACTGCCGTTGTCGTTACGCAGCCAGGTGGTGACGCGCATTGCTACTTCCGGCAGCAGCATCTGCTCCAGCGCTTTGCGGTAGAGCGCCTGCGAGGCATCCGACACATCGTTACCGCGATAGAGCCCCATACGGCGCGTGATCGGCGGGTGATTGATGTCAAACTCTTCGCTTTGCGGCAGCTCGGCAAGGCCATTCAGCAGCGGCAGTAAGGCAAACAGATCGCCCTGCTGGCGGTTACGCAGCGCTTTGATCTCCTGATCGAGCGCCGGCACTTTCGCCTGGACTTCATCAAGGTAATCTTTGTTGTTGCCGTAGCTGGTGAACCAGAGCGCGCTGAGGATGACCAGCAGCGCCAGCAGTGCGGCATAACCAGACCAGATCACTGCACGGCTGCGCAGCTCCCACCAACGGTTCTGCCCGGCAATCCCGGCTTCCTGGAAGATAACGTTTTGCAGCAGGTGCTTGATAAAGAAGCTCTGCCCTTTACCACCTGGCACCGGCTCATCTTTGCTGACCGAATCCCAGTTGTCGCCCGACTTGCCCTGAGGCAGAGAGAGCGCACGATTAAGCTCACCCATCACCCGATCGAATGGCAGACCTTCCTGCGTGCCGCTGGCGAAATAGATACCGCGCGGCGAGAACTCGGTCTCAAAGTTGGAGCGGGCAAAAATCGTATCCAGATAGTCAGACAGCAGCGGACGCAGCGCGGCAAACTCTTGCGGGAAGAGGAAACACTCGGCGCGCGCCTGCGGATCGCTTTCACGCAGCATCGTATCCGGCAGGCCGGCGTCCAGACGCTGTTGCAGCAGGGCAAACTCCTGAATGAAACTGCCCTGCAGATCGAAATCGGCGAGCTTCGCTTTTTCCCACGGGAAGGTGAAGCCCCAAATCTGGTCGCGCTGCGCTTTATCAAAGCCAGAGAAATAGGCGCGGAACCCCTTAAGCAGGTCAGCTTTGGTTACCAGCACATAGACCGGGAAACGAATCCCCAGTTGCTCATGCAGTTCGGTGAGACGTTTACGCAGATTGAGTGCCTGCTCGCGCGAAGCTTCAGCAGACTGGGTCAGCAGGTCAGCGATACTGATGGTAATAATCACGCCGTTAATCGGCTGACGACGGCGGTATTTCTGCAGCAGGCCGAGGAATTTATTCCACTCGCTGGCATCCTGAATCTGCTCGCTCTCCTGCGTGGTGTAGCGTCCGGCGGTATCCAGCAGGACGGCTTCATTGGTGAACCACCAGTCGCAGTTGCGCGTGCCGCCAATACCGCGCAGTGCAGTTTTACCGAAGCGATCGGCGAGCGGGAATTGCAGGCCGGAGTTCACCAGCGCTGTCGTTTTACCGGAACCTGGTGCGCCGATAATCACATACCACGGCAGCTGATAGAGGTACTGAGTGCTGAAGCGCTGCGTCCACAGACCACGCTGGCCCGGCTGGTTAAAGTGCGCTTTTTTCAGTACCTGTGCCGCCTCTTCGAAACGGTCATTCAGCACCTGATCGTCGCTGGTCAGACGTTGACGCTCAGCGGGATCTTTCGCCTCTTCGCTTTTGAGGTTGTCCATCAGCTTGCGGTTGAGCCACGCATTATAGAGACGCGGCACAATGTGGCTGTGAACCCAAATCAGGTACATCACCGCAATGGCGATCATGCGGTTTTGCTCGGACTCCAGCGGTCGGGAGTCGACGACCGACAGCAGCGGCCCGATCATCCAGATAACCGCAGCCAGCCCGGTAACGCCAAGGAAACCCCACAAAATGCGGTTAGTCAGCAACGAAAGCAACATGTTCATCCATTAGTTTCCTTGCGGCAGTCCGTTCAGCTCGGCAGCCGTATTTTCCGGCGACACAAGCAAGGTAATTTCGACACGGCGGTTACGCGCGCGGTTTTCGGCCGAGTTGTTCGGCGCGATGGGATCCATCTCCCCTCGCCCTTCGGCTTTCACACGCTCCGGCTGCGAAAGGTGTTTTTGCAGCAGCGACTGCACAGAGCGTGCACGCTCCAGCGACAGTTCATAGTTGGAGGCGAAACGGGCGCTGCGAATCGGCACGTTATCACTGAAGCCGACCACCAGAATCTTACCGCTGACATTGTTCATTGCCTGTGCGACGCGGTCGATGACCGGCTCGTAGCTATCGCGCGCAACCGTAGAGGCAGAGGCAAACAGCCCGTCACCTTTCAGGGTCACGACGCTGCGATCGGCCTCATCACGTACCGCCACCAGGCCTGCCTTGATTTCAGGACGCAGGAACTCGCGCAGGTTAAGTACCGGCTGCACGTGCTGCACTGGCTGTTGAACGGAGACTTCCGGCAGCTGCGTCTGGTAGATCTTCGCCAGCACCGGATTGGTGTTGTCGCCCAGACGCCAGTTGAGGACGATATAGAAGAGGCAGGCGAGGAAACCCGCCAGCCCGGCACACGCCCATAATGGGATCACCGGACGCCACAATTTGCGCATCACCGGCTGATCTTCCGGATGCGGCGAGAGCGGCGGTGGGTAGTTACCCCGCACGCCGCGGATCATCTGCCATAAACGCTGCTTGATGGTTTCAAGCTGTGTACGGCCGTTGTCCATCACGCGGTAGCGCCCTTCAAAACCCAGCAGCAGGCAGAAGTTGATTAACTCCAGTAGCGCGATATGTTCGCGCGGGTTTTGCGACAGACGCGCCAGCAGCTGGAAGAACTTCTCCCCGCCCCAGGTTTCGTTGTGAAACGTCACCAGCAGGCCGCTGCCGGACCACACGCCGCGGCTGCCCCACGGTGTGAGCGCGGCGGCTTCATCCAGAGCGGTGCAAAGACAGTAGCGTGCGCCCACGATGACTTCGTACGCCAAGCCAGATTGCTGGCAGCGCACTTCAAAACGGCGGATTTCATCTATCAGGTGCTGACGTAGCCCGCTCTGATCGTCATGAGAGACCGAATAGCGGATCTGCGGTATCGCATTGAGCAGCGGATTTGCGGCCGCCACCAACGGATTGTTACCACTTGCTCCTGCCAGGACGGCATCACTGCCGGAGGCGTGTTGTTGCTGCATAGTGTGCGCTCGCTGTGTTATTCCGTCGGGCTACGGATGGCCCAAAATTCCATATCAAGACCGGGGAATTCGCCCGCCAGATGCAGTGCGAAAGCGCCCGATTTTTCCATTTCGTTCCAGAGCTCGCCGCCCTTTTCCAGTTCAAAATAGTTATAACCGGCGTGCCATGGAATTTGCGGCGGTGCAACAGGCATGCTGCGTAGCTTCATGCCAGGCAGCTGAAGCTGCACCAGATCGCGGATTTTGGTCACCGGCGCAACTTTCATTTGCGCCGGGAAGTGGGTTTGCAGAATTTCGCCCGGCACGCTGGCTTTCACCGCCAGCACAAAACCAAACTCGCGCGCCATGGTGGTAGTGGGCAGCGTGGCGATGTTCAGTCCATGGGTGCGCTCGGTGAGCGGCAACTGGATGGCATGCTCTTCCATTACCAGCGACAAACCCTGGCGCAGCATCAGCTGCAGTTTACTGAAGCAGCCGGCGAGATCGTCATGGTCATAAATGGGGAGCGTCTCTTCCGGTGAACGCGCCGCGGTCCATGTGGTGAGTTCGGTGGCAAACGCCAGCCAGCTGCGCCATAACTCTTCCGGGTGGATCATCGGCAGCGATTTCAGGTGCGACATCTGCCCGACGTGATGGTTAATCAGTGCCAGAAGCGAGAACTCCACCATTTCAGAGGTGTTGAAACGCCCAGGCTGGCGCAGACGTTGACCAATCTGCTGGCTGCGCTGCATCAGCAGGCTCTGCAGATCGTTCATCACGGCGTAAAGTGAGGGGTTGTTGACCGCGTTTAACATCGGCGGAATATAGCGGTTATCGATGCGAACCTGGTTGTCGTTGCGCTTTTCAAGCACATGCGCCACGCCGATTGCCGTCCACTCTGCGTTGAGATCCTTCTCCAGCATCAGTTTCAGGCGCAGGCGCCCAAACTGCACCGCAGCGGGACCAACGGACATCGCGTTATCATCATCGACTTCGCTCTCCCAGGTGATGTAGCGCGCCAGCGAATCTTTCTCTTCGCTGAAAATCACTTCATCACGACCGCCGCGACGGGCTGGCAGCGCCAGCACGACACGTTCGTTAGTGAGATTATCCGGGATCACCAGCGGGGTTGGCGCCTGGCGAGCATCGTTGAAAGAGAAGAAGGTGCCGTCTGGCAATAAGCCGCTGGCGTAACTGACGGCAATGCATCCCTGGCGAAGCATCGCGTCGTCGAGTTCGATATCAAGGTAGCCCCAAAGATAGGGGCGCTGCAGTGTTCCCCACTCGCGAATATGGTGCTGAAGATAGCTTTCCGCGCGTTGAAAATGGTGAGGACGCAGAAACATACCTTCGGTCCAGACGACCTTTTCTGCTTTATTCATACTGTATTCCTGTCAGGATGGCGCTATTTGGAAATCACGCGTATTCCGTTAACGTCGAGAAAGATGTTGGCTTCCAGCGCATCTTCTGACGATTTCCAGAACTCATAGAAGTGAGACTCCCCCTGTACCGGAAGCGGCAGGGAGATTCGCCATTTTTTGCCGTCCAGCGCCTGATACTCCGCCATCACGCCGATGTAGCGCGCTTCAGGCGAACTGTTGCCAGTCAGCGTTTTTGACAGCTGACCGGGCATCAGGAAGAACTCATCACTGTTCAGCAAATTGCCGCCCAGTGCGCTATCGGCGTTGTTTTGCAGCGACCAGAAATCGGCGGACATAAATGTCGCGTCCGATTTCAACAGCAACACCCTGACTTTAAGGGGAGCGGACTCATTGATTTGCGGATGAGCCCTGAACTGAAGGTTATAGCTGGTAGGTACGCTGTGTGAAGACGATCCACAACCGCTGGCCAGGGTGGCCAGCACAAAGAAAAACACCAGGCTAATCTGGCGTACAACCGAATTATTATTCATAGCAGGTACTCATCACGGCTGGATTAATCGATGATCCAGGTCCCGGATTTAACGTTTTTGCAAGCTTTACCGCTGCCGTCGACCGTTACGCAGTTCGCTTTTTTACGCTGAACTTTGCGGCGATCGTTACGCAGCGTTTTTTCGTACAGATCGCTTTTAACGACCGCACGCATCGGCACGTAGCCAATCAGCTCTTCCTGACCTTCATCGGCCAGCGCCATCCAGAAGTGTTCAACCTGACCAAGCACAACGTAGGTTTTGCCTGCTTCGAGCTGGCGAATGACTTTGCCGCCGAAATCAGGTTTGCTCATTACAGAGGCCGGATAGAGTGCGCGGTAGTCTTGTTTAACCGGTTCGAACTCCTTCGGCGGCAGTACGGCATAACGGTGGGTCAGGGTTACGCCATTCACTTCACTGGTAACAATTGTGTCGTCGGTAGGTGCGGGTTTCTGATGTTTTACACAGCCAGAGACGCCAAATACAAAAAGAAGTGCCAATACGATTCGCATGTTCATAGGGTTTTGTTCCATTGCAAATATATTACTGTGTTGACGTGCATCGTTATGGATAGGGGAAATGAAATCGTTATGAATGACTCAGTTCCTTGTCCGTTAAACGACCTGATAATGAATTAAGGGCATAGCTACCGCACGAGCCTGTCCGCGAGGACCGCCGCAACAATATTACTTTTCATTGACTATCGTGACATGATTTTACAGATCGGATAATTCAATTCAATATCATTGCCGAGCCGTTGAAAAACTATTACTTAATTCTTTTGCAAATTAGGATAAATCTCAAGAAATAATTTCACTTAAGCAGAAAAACGGCAAAATTTTGTTCTGAGATGAATCCCTCGCCGCCAATTATAATCCTAAAGTGATGAATAATAATAAAAATTTTATATGCTTAATCCGGTAGTATACAGACCAAAATATGAGATAGGACAATTCCTAAAAGTCAAAAAGAGCGAAGCAATACTACAATATTTGGTAGCTCATATTCCACATTGTCTGGCTAACCTTTGCGCTAAGAATGTTTATTTGGGACTTTTCTTCGCCGCAGCCTCTTTTTTTGCGAAATATATCGACTTTTACTCTTCGTATTCTGCAAAAAAGATAGTTACAGGCAAAACTATTACCGCAGTAAATCGCTTTTACAAGGTACCCGCTGCACTTTATTTCATTCAGTGTGACTAAACTCTAATAAAGCACCCTTAACCGAATCCATTCAGCAAGGGGTCGGTGTTTAAAAATAAAGCAATTCGATATGCGTTCTCTTAGATATCAGCCTTCGCTTCTGTACAGACGGATCTCGTCGTCACTGCCGTACGCTTCGAGCAGCCGAATAGCTCAGAGGCGTGAGGTAATTTCTCCGTATTGACACAAATTGCCGGGCACAGCACACGAATTGTCTGAGATTCGTCTATGGTTTTGGTCAAGGTTGAATGCAGCGGCCCGCTGCTTGCTCGCTAAGGAGACGTCAATGATAAAACCTGTTTTGCGCCAGCCGCGCACCCTCTTTCTGGTCATGCAACTTGCATTGGGTGGAACATTACTTGCCGCAAATGCCCCAACATTCGCTGCTGAAGCGCAAAACCCGCCGCAAACTCCCGACATTCTTCTCGGTCCGTTATTCAGTGATGTGCAAAGCGCCAAACTCTTTCCCGATCAAAAAACCTTTGCCGACGCAGTGCCCAAGAGCGACCCACTAATGATCCTTGCGGATTACCGCATGCAACGGAACCAGAGCAGCTTCGATCTGCGCCATTTCGTCGAGGTGAACTTCACGCTGCCGGAAAAAGGGAAGCCCTATGTGCCGCCTGCCGGGCAAAACCTGCGTGAACATATCGACGGCTTATGGCCAGAACTGACGCGCACCACAGATAGCGCGGGCAAGTGGGACTCACTCTTACCGCTGCCTAAACCCTATGTCGTGCCCGGCGGGCGTTTTCGCGAAGTCTATTACTGGGACAGCTACTTCACCATGCTCGGCCTTGCCGAAAGCGGCCACTGGGACAAAATCGAAGATATGGTCGCCAACTTCGGCTATGAAATTGATACCTGGGGACATATTCCGAATGGTAACCGCAGCTACTACCTCAGCCGCTCACAACCGCCCTTCTTCTCATTAATGGTGGAGTTACTGGCGACACATGATGGTGATGAGGTGCTGAAAACCTGGCTGCCGCAGATGGAAAAAGAGTATCAGTACTGGATGGAGGGCGCTGATGCGCTGCAGCCGGGCGAAGCGAATAAGCGCGTGGTGAAGTTAAGCGATGGCAGCATTCTCAACCGCTACTGGGATGATTCCTCCACGCCGCGCCCGGAGTCGTGGCTGGCAGATGTTACCACAGCCAAAAACAATCCGAACCGCCCGGCGACAGAGATCTACCGTGATCTACGCGCCGCTGCGGCTTCCGGCTGGGACTTTAGCTCCCGCTGGATGGACGATCCTGAGCAGCTTGGCACTATTCGCACCACCAGCATTGTGCCGGTCGACCTCAATGCCCTGATGTTTAAGATGGAGAAGATGCTCTCCCGCGCTTATCAGGTCTCTGGCGATAGCGCTAAAGCGAGCCACTACGACGCGCTGGCCACCGCCCGGCAAAAAGCCATCGAAACCAATCTGTGGAACACAAAAGAGGGCTGGTACGCCGATTACGATCTGAAAACCAAAAAGGTACGTAATCAGCTGACAGCCGCAGCGCTCTATCCGCTGTTTGTTAACGCGGCGGCAAAAGATCGCGCCGACAAAGTGGCAGCGGTGACCGAAGCGCGGCTGTTAAAAGCGGGCGGCATCACCACGACAACTGTTAAAAGCGGTCAACAGTGGGATGCGCCGAACGGTTGGGCACCGCTGCAGTGGGTCGCCGCCGCCGGGTTGCAGAACTACGACCACGAAAAACTGGCGATGAGTGTCAGCTGGCGCTTCCTGACCAATGTTCAGCACACCTACGATCGCGAACAGAAGCTGGTGGAAAAATATGATGTCAGCTCCACCGGCACAGGCGGGGGCGGCGGTGAATATCCGTTGCAGGATGGCTTTGGCTGGAGTAATGGCGTGACGCTAAAAATGCTCGATCTCATCTGTCCGAAAGAAAAACCATGCGACAGCGTACCGCAGAAACAGCCTGCGGAAGAGGCCAGGCCTGCCGCTGAGCCGACGGCACAGAAAGTAGCGCAGTAGCGTATAAAAAAAGGCCGCATAAAAATGCGGCCTTTTTTCAGAGAAGATCTGTTACCGGCGTACAAGGCGGAAGACCGCCAGCACCACAATCGCGCCGATCACCGCGACGATAAAACTGTGCATGTCAAAGCCCGTAATGTCGCCGCCATAACCGAACATTGTTGCCAGCCAACCACCGACTACTGCCCCGACAATCCCCAGAACACAGGTCAGAATGAAGCCGCCGCCGTCGCGTCCTGGCATAATGAATTTCGCGATTACGCCCGCAATCAGGCCAAATACGATCCACGCGAGAATACCCATATTCACTTTCTCCTTTCGTTTATGACGTGTAAATGAACACACCACCATGTAGTGCGTTGCGTACAGTATAGATGTCTTGCGCAAAAGCGCTGTCATCTCACAGATTTAATTCATAATTTAATGAAATAATTTCTACCATTTGTATTAAGTTCTGGCATAGATTGCCGATAAACCATCGACGTTGTGTCAGTATCGAGGAGCCATTCGGCGTGAGCAATTACAGTGAGCAGTTCCTGAAACAAAATCCTCTGGCCGTGCTGGGCGTCTTGCGCGACCTGCAAAAAACTCAGGTACCGGTTTGCATCAGCTGGGGTAGCGGCCAATTTATCAGCAAAATCCTCGAGGTTAACCCTGAGGCGCTGGTGATGGATTTTGGTAGCCAGGAGTATGAAAACAGCGCCGTTCAGCGTGCCGGTAAAGTGACTATTACCGCTGAAACCCATGGCGCAAAGGTTGAGTTCACGCTTAATGCGCTCACCACCGGCGATTATCAGGATCTGCCTGCGTTTATCACGCCGCTCCCGGAAACGCTGTGGTTTATTCAACGTCGTGAATATTTCCGTATTAGCGCCCCGCTCCACCCGGCTTACTTCTGCAAGGCGAAGTTACCCGATAAGAGTCAGTTGCGCTTTCGTCTGTTCGACCTCTCGCTCGGCGGCATGGGTGCACTGCTTGATGGCGACTTGCCGGAAAATGTCGAGCCAGGCATGCGCTTCTCGCAGGTTGAACTGGATATGGCATCGTGGGGGCAGTTCTACTTTGATGCGCAGTTGATTGCAGTGGGCGAGCGCAAAGTTGTGGATGGTAAAAATGACACCATCGCCACGCCAAGGCTGAGCTTCCGTTTTTTAAATGTCAGCCCGGGCGTCGAGCGCGAACTCCAGCGCATTATCTTTGCGCTGGAGCGCGAAGCACGCGAACGCGCCAGCCGGGTGCGCTAATTACATCGCATCCATCGCTTTTTGTACTTTCCAGATATAACGCGGGGCTTGCGGCGCGGGGTGTTTTTCCGCTACGTGCTGCAAAAAGCCCTTCGGGCTTAACGAGTTAATCTCGTCAATCGCCTCCTGGCGGTCCGAAGAGAAGGTGCGCAGCAGCGCGCCCGCGCCATTCACATAAGAGACCACCAGCGCATACTGCATCACCAGCGGATCTTTGATCCCGGCAAGCGGCCCATGTTCAAGAATGCTCAGATAGGCCGCGCCCATTGAGATATTGCGCTCCGGGTTTTTCAGCTCGCGCGTCGAGGGTTGCCCGCTCCAGCCCATACGCCGATAAACTTCGCGCCCCGCCGTTGAGGCCTTCAACTGCATCAGACCTACCGCATTCGATTTACTGACCAGTTCCGGATTGCCGCCTGACTCCACGGCGATCATCGCCGTAATCAGTTCCGGGCTGACGCCCCACGACGCGCCGGCTTTTTCGCTAATTGGCATCCACTGCATCGCGCGTTTGACCGGCACTTCCGGGTTCCAGTCGGGGTTACGATAATCCTGTTTTGTCGAGCTACAGCCCGCCAGCAGCACCACTAAAAAGGCAAACCATCTTAATTTCACGCCAGAAAATCCTTATATAAGCTGTACATCACGGCGGATGACAATGACCAGGGTTAGCGGCATGATAACTGTTTGTTTAGAGATGTCAGCAAGGAAATGCCATGTCCACTTTCCATTTAATTGCCCCCTCCGGGTACTGCATCAATCAACGTGCTGCGGCGCTGGCCGTTGAACGGCTGACCCGCGAGGGCCATCAGGTCAATAACCAACAAGTGATTACTCGGCGTGAGGAACGTTTTGCCGGTAGTGAAGCTGAAAGGCTGGCGGACATCAATGACCTCGCCCGTCTGGCTGGGGAAAATCTGATTGTTATGCCGGTGCGCGGTGGCTACGGCGCAAGCCGGTTGCTGGCCGATATTGACTGGCAGGCTCTGGTCAAACGCCAGCAGCAGCAACCGCTGGTGATTTGCGGTCACAGCGATTTTACTGCAATTCAGTGCGGTCTGCTGGCGGCGGGCGGCACCATCACCTTTAGCGGCCCGATGCTGGCGGGCAACTTTGGTGCTGAACCGCTTAATGCCTTTACGCAGGAGCACTTCTGGCGGGCAATACGCAATAAATCCTTTACCGTTGAGTGGGACGGCGACGGGCCGCAATGCCATGTTGAAGGAAGATTATGGGGCGGAAACCTGGCGATGCTGACCTCGCTTATTGGCACCCCCTGGCTGCCAACAGTGCCCGGCGGCATTCTGGTGGTTGAAGATATCAATGAGCACCCCTACCGCGTTGAGCGCATGCTGTTACAGCTGCTCTATAGTGGGATCCTCGCGCAGCAGCGCGCGCTGATCCTCGGCAGTTTCTCCCATGCGCAACCCAACGATTACGATGCGGGCTACACTTTAGAGAAGATGGTGGCCTGGTTACGTTCACGGGTGGCAATCCCGGTGATCGCCGGGCTGGACTTCGGCCACGAAGCGAAAACCGTCACGTTGCCGCTGGGTGCGCACGCCATATTGCAACACGCTGAAAAATCAACGCTGACCCTCACAGGCCATCCCACAATCTCGGCGTAAAAAAAGCCCTTAATGCCCTTATTAAATTGCTTTTTCTGCCGTTATTATAATGTGCCGTAATAAATCCCGGTCCGTGCCGGGATCTCACCGAGAAGAGAAGGAGATGCATACCATTGGACGCTGGGGCGATAATTAGTCTGTTTATTCTGGGTTCTGTACTGGTAACCTGCAGTATTTTATTGAGTTCGTTCTCATCCCGCCTTGGTATTCCGATTCTGGTCATTTTTCTGGCGATTGGTATGTTGGCAGGCGTTGACGGCATCGGTGGCATTCCCTTCGACAACTACCCGCTGGCCTATATGGTCAGTAACCTGGCACTGGCGATCATTCTGCTCGACGGCGGTATGCGCACGCGCGCCAGCTCTTTTCGCGTTGCGCTCGGCCCCGCGCTCTCGCTGGCAACTATCGGGGTGCTGATCACTTCGGGTCTGACCGGCATGATGGCGGCCTGGCTCTTCAAGCTCAACATTATGGAAGGCTTCCTGATTGGCGCGATAGTCGGCTCAACCGATGCGGCGGCGGTCTTCTCGCTGCTCGGCGGTAAAGGGCTGAACGAGCGTGTCGGCTCAACGCTTGAGATTGAGTCCGGCAGCAACGATCCGATGGCGGTGTTTCTGACCATCACGCTGATTGAGATGATCCAGAGCCAACACGCCAATATTGATTTCACCTTCTTCCTGCATATTCTGCGTGAATTTGGCCTCGGCATACTGCTTGGTGGCGCGGGCGGCTACCTGCTGCAACAGATGATCAACCGCATTGCCCTGCCGCCTGGGCTCTATCCTTTATTAGCGCTGAGCGGCGGGATTCTGATCTTCTCTGTTACCACAGCGCTGCACGGCAGCGGGATCCTGGCCGTCTATTTATGCGGGTTCGTGTTGGGCAATCGACCGATTCGTAATCGCTTCGGCATCCTGCAAAATTTCGATGGTCTCGCCTGGCTGGCGCAAATTGCGATGTTCCTCGTGCTTGGCCTGTTGGTGACACCGTCTGATTTAATGCCGATTGCACTCTCTGCGCTGATCCTCTCGGCGTGGATGATCTTTATTGCCCGCCCGCTCTCGGTGTTCGCCAGCCTGCTGCCTTTTCGCGGTTTTAACCTGCGCGAGCGCATCTTTATCAGTTGGGTGGGGCTGCGCGGCGCGGTGCCGATTATTCTTGCCACCTTCCCGATGATGGCCGGGCTGGACAACGCCCGCCTCTTCTTTAATGTCGCCTTCTTCGTGGTGCTGATTTCGCTGCTGTTCCAGGGAACGTCTTTGGGCTGGGCGGCGAAAAAAGCGAAAGTGGTGGTGCCGCCGGTGGGTTGGCCGGTTTCGCGTGTCGGGCTGGATATCCACCCCGATAATCCCTTCGAGCAGTTCGTCTACCAACTGAGTGCCGATAAGTGGTGCGTTGGTGCGGCGCTGCGCGACCTGCACATGCCGGAAGAGACGCGCATTGCGGCGCTGTTCCGCGATAACAGTCTGCTTCATCCAACCGGCAGCACCCGGTTACGTGAAGGGGATGTGCTCTGCGTGATTGGCCGCGAAAAAGATCTGCCGGCCCTCGGGAAACTCTTCAGTGAGTCGCCGCCGGTGTCGCTGGATCAGCGCTTCTTTGGTGACTTCATCCTTGAAGCGAATGCCAAGTTTGCCGACATAGCGATGATTTATGGTCTTGATGAGGGGCTTGAGCATCGCGATAACCAGCAAACGCTCGGTGAGATCGTGCAGCAACTGCTGGGTGCCGCTCCGGTGGTGGGCGATCAGGTTGAGTTTGCCGGCATGATCTGGACAGTGGCAGAGAAGAGCGAGAATTCGGTATCAAAAGTGGGTGTAAAAGTGGTGGAGAGCGAGGCGGAGTAAGCGCCTCGCGAGAAGTTACATTGTCACAACAGGTACACGCGGCGCCAGGGCGCACATCAATTCATACCCGACAGTATTGGCCGCCGCGGCCACATCATCAATCTTGATCTCCCTGCCCCACAGCTCCACCGGCGCGCCGATACTGGCGTGCGGGCACGGCGTGAGATCGACCGTCAGCATATCCATCGAGACCGCACCAACCACCGTGGTGCGAATGCCATCCACCAGTACCGGTGTGCCGGTGGGAGCCTGGCGCGGATAGCCATCTGCATAACCACACGCCACCACGCCGATACGCTGCTCCGTCTGCGCACGGTAACGACAGCCGTAGCCGACGGCGTCGCCGCTCTTCAGCGTCTGTACAGCAATAATCTCACTGCTCAGCGTCATTACCGGGCGAATACCGCTGTTTGCCACATCCTGCCATCTGCCCGATGGCGAGGCACCATAGAGAATAATGCCGGGGCGAACCCAGTCAAAATGCGCTTCCGGATGCCATAACGTCGCGGCAGAGTTGGCAAGCGATCGCGGTAACGGCAGCCCTTCTGCCGCCTGCTCAATGCGCCGCATCGGTTGCGAAATGCCGTCCGGACGCTCCGCTTCGGCAAAGTGCGACATCAGCGTGATATTGCCGACGCTGGCAAAGCTGCTCAGCTGCTGCCAGACGCTGTGCACGCGCTCCGGCAGGAAACCGAGACGGTTCATACCGCTGTTAATTTTGAGGTAGATATCAAGCGGTGCCTGCAGCTTCGCATTTTTCAGCAGATTAAGCTGCCAGTTACTGTGGATCCCACTGATGAGACGGTACTTGTCATAAAGCGCCAGCTCCTCCGCATCAAAAAAACCCTCCAGCATTAAGAGAGGCCCTTTCCAGCCGCGCTCGCGCAGCAAGATCGCCTCCTCAAGGTTGAGCATCGCAAAGCCATCAGTTTTATTGAGCGCCGACCAGATGCGTTCCAGACCGTGGCCGTAGGCATTTGCCTTCACCACCGACCAGACTTTGGCATCGGGTGCCGCGCGGCGCACTATTTGCAAATTATTGGCTAACGCCTGTAAATCGAGGGTCGCCAGAACCGGACGAGACATGTCTATTCCTTACGCCTGTCAGCTGTGTGCGCCATGGAGATGCTGGGCACGCGCAGGCGTGAACCCCGGAAGATAACGCGCCACGCTCAGATCGTCAGCGGCGATAGCCGGTGTGTTGCCGGTCATCAGATCGCTGAGTAGTTGTCCGGAGCCGCAGGCCATTGTCCAGCCGAGCGTGCCGTGACCAGTATTGAGCCACAGGTTTTTAAACGGCGTGCGGCCAACCACCGGCGTGCCGTCCGGCGTCATTGGACGTAAGCCCGTCCAGAAGGTGGCCTCCTCAACATGGCCGCCGCGCGGGAAGAGATCGCGCACCACCATCTCCAGCGTTTCGCGCCGCGGTTGTAACAGCTCAGTATTAAATCCAACGATCTCTGCCATGCCGCCGACGCGAATGCGCTGATCGAAGCGGGTAATGGCGATTTTATAGGTCTCATCAAGAATGGTGGAAACCGGGGCGCCATCCTCTTGCGCCACCGGGATGGTCAGCGAGTAGCCCTTGAGCGGATAAACCGGGATATCGACAATCCCCTTCAGCAGGCCAGTGGACCAGGAGCCGAAAGCCATCACGTAAGCATCTGCTTTCACGACCTCTTCGCCACACTTCACGCCGTAGATTTTTTCACCTTCGTAGAGCAGACGATCGACGGGGGTGTTGAAGCGGAACACCACCCCAGCCGCTTCGGCCATCTGCGCCAGCCGTTGCGTGAAGAGCTGGCAATCGCCGGTTTCATCGTTTGGCAGCCGCAGACCACCGGCCAGCTTATGCGCGACTTCACCCAGCGCGGGTTCCACTTCGGCCAGGCGAGCCGATTCCAGCAACTGATACGGCACGCCCGCTTCCTGCAACACGGCGATATCACGGGTGGCGTTCTCATACTGTTCGGCGGTGCGGAAGAGTTGCAGTGTCCCGCCCTGGCGGCCTTCATACTGGATCCCGGTGGTTTCCCGCAGCAGTTTCAGACAATCGCGGCTATATTCAGCCAGACGCACCATGCGCCCTTTATTTTCCATATAGTGGCGGGTGTCGCAGTTGCGCAGCATTTGCCACATCCACTTTAACTGCGAAGAGGAGCCGTCGAGCTTGATGGCAAGTGGCGCGTGGCGCTCAAACATCCATTTGATCGCTTTCAGCGGCACGCCGGGCGCAGCCCACGGTGCAGCATAGCCCGGCGAGATCTGCCCGGCGTTGGCGGCGCTGGTCTCCAGTGCAGGCCCCGGCTGGCGATCGATTACGGTGACATCATGTCCGGCCTGGCGTAAATACCAGGCGCTGGTAACGCCAACAACGCCGCTGCCCAATACAACAACTCGCATATCCCTTCTCCCGTGAGTAAAGCACAATCATCTGATTACAAATTGATAACTCAGATGAAAATATTATTCAACATATGGCTTTTTTATGGTGACGTTCCTCACAACATCGCCGCCAGCTAAGGGCTGCGGATATTCAGCATCTCCTGCTGCGCACCCTATCGCCGCAGCATAATATTTTGCCGCTATGGCTTTTTACACGGTGAGCGAGCGGGAATATCGTGAAGATTTGGTGAGGGCTGGCGTACACTTTTAAATCAGTGTTCTATGCTTGAAATGAGACGCTCCATACAGAGAGTGTCGAGAACAATGAGGGCGCGCTAATGGCTACGATTGACTCAATGAATAAGGATTCTATTCGTCTGAGCGATGGACCCGACTGGACATTCGAGCTGCTGGATGATTACCTGGCAGAGATTGACCGGGTGGCGAAACTCTACCGGCTGGATACCTATCCGCATCAAATCGAAGTGATCACCTCAGAACAGATGATGGATGCCTACTCAAGCGTCGGCATGCCTATCAATTATCCCCACTGGTCGTTCGGCAAAAAGTTTATTGAAACCGAACGGCTCTATAAGCATGGTCAGCAAGGCCTGGCCTACGAGATTGTCATTAACTCCAATCCCTGCATCGCTTACCTGATGGAGGAGAACACCATCACTATGCAGGCGCTGGTGATGGCGCATGCCTGTTACGGACACAACTCGTTTTTTAAAAATAACTACCTGTTCCGCAGCTGGACCGATGCCAGCTCGATTGTCGATTACCTGATCTTCGCGCGTAAATACATCACCGATTGCGAAGAGCGCTACGGCGTAGTCGAAGTGGAAAAACTGCTCGACTCCTGTCACGCACTGATGAATTACGGCGTTGACCGCTATAAGCGTCCGCAGAAAATCTCCTTGCAGGAGGAGAAAGCGCGGCAAAAAAGCCGGGAAGAGTATCTGCAAAGCCAGGTAAATATGTTGTGGCGCACCCTGCCAAAACGCGACGAGGAGGTAGCCGTCGCTCAGGCGCGCCGTTACCCGGCGGAGCCGCAGGAGAACTTGCTCTACTTTATGGAGAAGAATGCGCCGCTGCTGGAGCCGTGGCAGCGTGAGATCCTGCGCATTGTGCGCAAAGTGAGCCAATATTTTTATCCGCAGAAGCAGACGCAGGTGATGAACGAAGGCTGGGCGACGTTCTGGCACTACACCATCCTTAATCATCTGTATGATGAAGGGAAAGTGACCGACCGCTTTATGCTGGAGTTTCTGCACAGCCACACCAATGTGGTGTTCCAGCCGCCTTACAACAGCCCGTGGTACAGCGGCATTAACCCCTACGCCCTCGGCTTTGCCATGTTCCAGGATATCAAGCGCATCTGCCAGTCACCGACGGAAGAGGATCGCTACTGGTTCCCGGATATTGCCGGTTCCGACTGGCTAGAGACGCTCCATTTCGCCATGCGTGATTTTAAAGATGAGAGCTTTATCAGCCAGTTTATGTCGCCGAAAATCATGCGTGATTTCCGCTTCTTCACCGTGCTGGATGACGATCGCAACAACTACCTTGAAATAGCCGCAATCCACAACGAAGAGGGCTACCGCGAGATCCGCTCGAAGCTCTCATCGCAGTACAACCTGAGCAACCTGGAACCGAATATTCAGGTCTGGAACGTCGATCTGCGCGGCGATCGCTCGCTGACGTTGCGCTATATTCCGCACAACCGCGCCCCACTCGATAAAGGACGTCGCGAAGTGCTGAAACATGTGCATCGCCTGTGGGGATTTGACGTTCTGCTGGAGCAGCAAAACGAAGATGGCAGCGTGGAGCTGCTGGAGCGCTGTCCGCCGCGAAGCAACGTGCTGTGATATAAAAAACCCCTCATCATGAGGGGTTTTTTGTCACTAGCGGCTTTGTAGTGCGAGATCGCCAGGCATGGTTTTCTGCATCTTGTGCCAGATCTCCCCGCTGTCATGACCGTAGCGACGAACCAATTCATAAACCTTGTCGTGCTCGGCATGCTCGCAGATCTCTGCCAGCCGATGATAAAAACCGAGCGCGAGGCTACGTGCCTCCGGGCTGGAGAAGTAGTGGCGACCAATGCGGGTATAAAGCCCTTTCATGCCGTTCAGGATCAGACCATAGATCGGGTTGCCGGAAGCAAACGCCAGCCCGCGAAAAATGTTGTAATCCAAATTAGCAAACGCATCGGCGTGATCTTCGACTTCACGCGCGGTGGCGAGCACCTTTAGCGCATCTTCAGGATGCTGGCGAAACGCAGTGCGAATGAAAATCGTGGAAATGTTGGTACGCACGGACAGCAAGTTATCGATCAACTGCGGTACGCTTTCGTGATCCAGACGTGCCAGCGTTTCCAAAATATTCAGACCGGAGGTTTCCCAGAAATTGTTCACTTTTGTCGGTTTGCCATGCTGGATAGTGAGCCAGCCATCCCGGGCAAGTCGCTGCAGCACTTCACGCAGTGTGGTACGAGTGACGCCAATCAGTTCAGAGAGCTCGCGTTCAGCAGGAAGAATCGACCCCGGAGGAAAGCGACTATTCCAGATACTTTCGATGATGTACTCTTCCGCGAAACCCGCCGGGCTCTGCGCCTTAATGACCATATAAGATTTCCATAACACAGCTAAGCAATGAGCACTCATCATACCAAAGCATGCAGTGGGCAGGTAGCGTAGGGTAGGAAGAAAAAAGGCGATCAACGTTTTATTTTGACGAATTTACTACATGAATATTTCGTGCAAATATGCCTTAAATCCAAATAATTAACTGAAGATCGGCCAAAATGGCGTAGGCGATGTTTCACTTTTTGCTGACTAAACATTCCATTACGCATTATTTTGCCCCCGCTAGTGGCCTTGAGATTGATTTCGTTTACACTGCGGTCTCTACGCATCTCCAGGGAAATGATTATGTTGCGATATTTAAATAAGTGCTCACACGGGCGCGGCGCCTGGCTGCTGATGGCGTTAACCGCCTTTGCGCTTGAGATGACGGCGCTGTGGTTCCAGCATGTCATGTTGCTCAAACCGTGTGTGTTATGCATTTACGAGCGCTGCGCCCTCTTTGGCGTGATGGGTGCCGGTATTGTCGGTGCTGTTGCGCCAAAAACCCCGCTTCGCTTTGCTGCACTTGCCATCTGGATCTACAGCGCCATTCGCGGCATCCAGCTGACGTGGGAACACACGCAGATCCAGCTTCACCCCTCCCCCTTTATGACCTGCGATTTTGCCGCGCGCTTCCCGAGCTGGCTGCCGCTGGATAAATGGCTGCCGCAGGTGTTTGTCGCTTCCGGCGATTGCGCGCAGCGTCAGTGGGAATTTCTGAGCCTGGACATGCCGCAGTGGCTGCTGGGGATCTTCGTCGCCTATCTTGTGGTGGCACTGCTGGTGCTGATTGCGCAGTTCTTTAAACCGAAAAATCGCGACCTGTTTGGCCGGTAAAAAAACGCTCCTTCGGGAGCGTTTTTTTATTGATGAGCGTGGTGATAAGAAACAGAGCCTTAATTCGCCCAGTCAGGTTTATTCAGGGCAGGTACCAGTAAAAACTACTGTGCAATGAAGTGAAATGAAAGCAGGTTGAAAGTAATGCATTAGAGCAAGACGAATCGACACCTTCAGAGGTTTTGAGTTGTTTGGCGCTAATTTTTTTTGCCCCATCCATGCCCCATCCTTTACATCATCGGATTGTGTTCGCACTCGGCGGTGCGCGCGTCGTTGATGATGTCGGTGATCACCCCTTTGAAAACCAGGCGACCTTCAAAGTCATCAATCGTCATCGGATAAGTGATTTCCGGCCTGTCGAGTTCTTCCAGGCTCGGGCGCGGATGAAGCCGCAGCATGCGCATCCGCTCATCCAGATGACACATAACTAACGACCCGTCTACCGGCGTGGCCGAAGTGTCCAAAATCAGCAGCGCACCCTTCTTTATAGCTTTACGCCGGGACTCTGTCGCCACGCGCAGGAAGTATGTCGCGGAAGGGACGCGAATCAGTTCATGGTCGAGCGATATCTTCTCATCCATGTAATCAGCTGCAGGTGATGGGAACCCCATGTCAAAGCCCTCCGTCCGGGTTGTACATCATGAACGTACGGAGTTTACCCTCTTGCTAAGAGATATCTTTGAAAGAGGTGACGTAGTGCTCTATCAACTTGTTAGCCTCATGTAAAGGCCAGAGCCAGTTAACCCTTGTCAACTGTGTGACAAAGTCCTGAGTTGAAACGATCGTGCGACCATCTGGCTTTGATTTGATTGCTGCCATAAAGGCGCAGGGAATTTCATATCTACTGGCATAATTTTCCCTCCATGATAATAACTGTATATATATACAGAATTGCCAAAACCGGTATCGATCAATTGGTTTTGAAGTGATAACATGCTGCAGAAAAAATTTACAATGAGATTTTTCTGGATGCGGGAATTAAGAAAAGACATACAAGGGCTTAGAGCGTTAGCTGTTCTTTCTGTTATAGTATATCATTTCAACAGTGACTATATTCCGAGCGGATTCGCTGGGGTGGATGTCTTCTTCGTTATTTCCGGATTCCTGATGACTAGCATCATATATAAGGGAATCTCAACCAAGACATTTAGTTTAATACGATTTTACATATCCAGAGCAAAGCGAATCGCTCCCTCACTATGCGTTGTTGTGTTGGTGTTGCTAGTTTTCGGGTATATTTTTCTTGATCCAATGACATTCCAGCAAGTCGGGAATCACTCGTTGTCATCAATGCTATTTTATTCAAATTATACTTATCTTGGTGAGTCTGGATATTTTGACCAGTCATCTAAAGAGAAGTTCCTGTTGCATACGTGGTCGTTATCCGTTGAATGGCAATTCTATATAATATACCCGATGCTAATAATTGGATTAAAAAAAGTATTACTTAGAAAAGACTTTAGAATTGCAATCGTTATTTTAATGCTTGTATCGCTTGCAGCATGCTTGCTTATAACCTACAAGAATCCTAGTTATTCATACTTTATGATAGCAACCCGCGCATGGGAGATGATGATGGGCGGAGTGATATGCTTGTATCCGATCTCCACATCTGAGAAAGTTCGTAGAGCGCTGGAATTTATAGGTATTGGCTTAATATTTCTTTCATTTTTCTTATTCTCAGAAAGCACTCCTTGGCCTGGATTTTCAGCCCTAGCCCCCACAATTGGCGCATCTTTGGTAATCCTGGCGAATGTAAAGAAAAGCGTGATCGGCAGTAAACCATTCCAGATGGTCGGCCAAATTTCGTATTCTATGTATTTGGTGCACTGGGTCATACTTGTCGCATTCAAAAAGATGTATCTGGATGATTCGGTTTTTGTATATCTTGTCATTGTCGTAGCATCATCCGCAGCGCTTTATTTTTTTATTGAAAAACGTCGTAGTTTTGGATGGCATTTTTTAATTATCTACTTAGTAGCAATATTTCTTTCCTATTTTGTTTCTATAAATGGTGTGAGTTCACGGTTGGGTTCTGCCAAAGAGTTCATGGTAGACTCGGCGACTTATAGACTTCAAAATGAAGGCTACGCAGGAGTTGCCAATAGCAAGGATCCCATTTACTTCAACTCTAGCGAAAAAGACTTTGATTTCATTTTGATAGGTAGCAGCCACGCACGCCATTATTATCATTATATAATGGCATCCAATCACAAGGTTGTAAGTCTTGCTTTGGACGGTTGTGATTCTACTAGAAATTATTTCTCAAAATCAGTTGGTGACATATGCAGTAAAAGATATGCATTAACGATAGATTTTATAAAGAAACACCCCGGTAAAAAAGTGATTTGGGCAACCGTTTGGAACGAACCTACTAACAAAAGAGATAGTGGTTTTAACAATAGTGGCGACAATTCAGGAAGCAAATGGCTTCTGGAGATCTCGGCTTTCGCAAGTGACATTGCGGGAACCAAGTCAAGTGTTTACCTTGTAGGAGACACGCCTGGAACTAAGAAATTGATGTTTGAGTGTCTAGCCAAAAACTCCTTACCTATAAACAGGATGATGAACTCGGCAGGCTGTGAGATTTTGGAGGCTAAGGTTGATAAGCCTGTCAATAAATTCTTGCTTGAGGCGACTAAAGGACATGAGAATTTTCATTTTATTGACGCGCAAGATGCATTGTGCAAGGGGCAACAATGTAAAGTCATTGTGGATGGAAAACCTGTCTACACTGATTACGGTCACTTATCAAAAACAGGCTCAAATATTGTGGGCGCATTCATTTTTAATTTAATTAAATAACAATCAATCATCACCTCCCTAGGAGGTGATTTAGGGATGAAAATAAAAGAGGTCTGATGGCCTCTTTTATTTAGCAGCTAAAATGCACTTTTACTTTCATTATCAGAGTATTAGACACTACCGATACGCCTGCAGATGTGTTTATGTATCTAATAGTAATGATTTTCTTAGCTGTTAACGATTTTACAATTGCTGTAGAAGATATTGTATCTAGTTGGAGTCTGCGCCCATCTTCAGCAAATTGAGTAACATTCCCAACTAATCCTACAATTATAGTATTTGTGCTAAATGTTGGCATACCAGCCAGCAGTTTACATCGATCTGCCATTGAGAATGCCATGCCATTTGATAGTGATATCGAGAGGTGATGCGACGCTGGAAAGAGAATGCCTACGCTAAACAACCTGTTTTATCACTTCAATTTTAAACTCTTCGGGATAAAATTTATCGCTCATGGACACATCTCTTTTAATTCATCTTAAACGACTCTGAGATGTCTGTTAAAACAGTGGCGATTCAGGTTTACAACGTTTACGGTAAATGGATGACCGATAATAACAACAACCAGATGGATATTTTGAATGCACACTTTGGAGGAAATGTCCCACAGATGCCCCAGGCACAAAATCAGTAAGATAAAACCTCTTTCATATCAACGCTTCAGTCTGCCCAGTCGGGTTTGTTCAGGATGTGTTCTTGCCAGTCGCGCACTTCAGACTCTTTCACCGCAATGTGACGAACGGAAATCCGCTCAGCGTGCATCGCTGCTTTTGACCCGGTACGCAGCGGGTGCCAGACCGGCAAATTTTTCCCCTCAGCCAGCAAGCGGTACGCACAGCTTGGCGGCAACCATTCGAAGGTCGGCAGATTCTCACGGGTCAGCTTGATGCAGTCCGGTTCATATTCGAAACGGCGCTCGTAGTTACGGCACTGGCAGGTTTTGATATTTAACTGGCGGCAGGCGACGTTGGTGAAGTAGATCTCGTCAGTGTCTTCATCCATCAGTTTGTGCAGGCAGCACTGCCCGCAGCCGTCACAGAGCGATTCCCACTCTGCGTCCGTCATTTGGTCGAGAGTTTTGCTTTGCCAGAAAGGAGTGTCGCTCATGATAAAATCCGCCGTTGGTAACCAGGGTGCACCTTATAACCACTCTGGCAGAGGGATGCAAGTTTTGCCGCCAGAATGAGCGGCAAAAGCATTAAAGCACGCGGGTCGAGAGTGTGTGTTCGTTGAGGCGCAGCTCGAGCTCATCACCGCTGCTGAGCGGCCCGACGCCTTCCGGTGTACCGGTAAGGATCACGTCCCCCGCTTTCAGGGTGAAGAATTTACTCATATAGGCAATCAGCGGCACGATTTTATGAATCATGTCGGAAGTGCTGCCCTGCTGGCGAATCTCGCCGTTAATTTTCAGCTCCAGCGCGCTGTTCTGCGGATCGCCCTCAAACTGAGCGGCGGGGATAAAACCCGAGATGGGGCAGGCATTATCAAACCCTTTTGCCTTTTCCCACGGCTGCCCTGCTTTCTTCAGTTTGCTTTGCAGGTCGCGCGCGGTCAGATCCAGCGCCACGCCGTAGCCCGCTATCGCTTGTTGAACATGATCTTCGGTGGCATGGCGCAGCGTTGCACCAATTAGCACCGCCAGTTCAATTTCATGATGCACCGAGCCAAGCTCAGTCGGCAGCACCAGCGGCTGGCGAAGGTCGCACAATGCGGATTCAGGTTTAATAAACAGCACCGGCTCTTCCGGCGTCGCGCTGCCCATCTCCTTTATATGCTTCGCATAGTTACTGCCGACACACACCACTTTACTCACCGGGTAATCCAGCAGAGCACCCTGCCAGTTATGATGTTGATACATGTTTTGCCTCTCCGGTAACACGTTGAACATGAGCGAAAAATGACTATCCGCGCCGCCCGGCGGTTTGTCAAATCTCAAAATAAGAGGGATTGAATGCGTAAAAAAAAGACGGCGGAATAATCCGCCGCCTTTAGAGAGGGTTATTGCTTAGTGTTCGCCGCAAGGTGGGCTTTAAGTAAATTTTCCGGCGGCGGGGGAAGCTGTAAATAATATCCCTGCTCGCCGAGCGCGGTTTTTACTTTTTCCAGATCCGCGCCGGCTAATTTTTTACTGCCGTCGAGGGGTAAAATCATCGCTAACTGCGGTTGGCCGAAACTTTGCATTAATGTTTCTGGCACACGAGAAAAATCGTCTCTTTTCTCAACATACAGATAGGTCTGTTCACGTCTGGCACTTCGATAGATCACACAAAACATACTTTTACTCGGAATTAGGAGGTGGTTACTTGCCTGAATATAACAGGGACTATAACATGCCCGGTAGTATTCAGAATATCACCCCGATTTCGGGTGTTTAGAGCAAAATGAGTAAGGTCAGGATGTCAAACACGCCCATCGAGCTTAAAGGCAGTAGTTTTACCTTATCCGTGGTTCATTTGCATGATGCAAAACCCGAAGTTATTCGTCAGGCGTTAGAAGACAAAATCGCTCAGGCTCCTGCATTTTTGCAGCATGCTCCCGTGGTGGTGAATGTCTCAGCACTGGTAGGTCCGATTGACTGGCCGCAACTGCAGAAAAGTATTGCTGCCACTGGCCTGCATGTTGTGGGTATCAGCGGCTGCAAAGACGCTGCACTGAAAGCGGAAATAGAACGTGCTGGCTTTCCTATCCTGTCGGAAGGCAAAGAGAAAGCGCAACCGCGCCCGGAGCCCGTTGCTGAACCGGTATCTGTCGCCACGCCGGCTATTAAAACACGGCTGATTGATACCCCGGTGCGCTCCGGACAGCGCATTTATGCGCAGAACTGCGACCTGATTGTCACCAGCCACGTGAGCGCAGGTGCGGAGTTGATTGCCGATGGCAATATTCACGTCTACGGCATGATGCGCGGCCGCGCGCTGGCGGGTGCAAGCGGTGATGATGAAGCACAAATATTTTGTACCCACCTGACCCCGGAACTGGTCTCCATTGCGGGTGAGTACTGGCTGAGTGACCAAATCCCGGCCGAATTTTATGGCAAAGCGGCGCGTCTGCAACTGGCAGGTAACGCTTTGACAATTCAACCCTTAGATTAAGCCCTTTTAACAAGGAACTCCTATGGCACGCATTATTGTTGTTACTTCGGGTAAAGGGGGCGTTGGCAAGACCACCTCCAGCGCGGCCATCGCTACTGGTTTAGCCCAGAAGGGCAAGAAAACGGTCGTTATCGACTTCGATATTGGCCTTCGTAACCTTGACCTCATCATGGGCTGCGAGCGCCGCGTTGTGTACGATTTCGTTAACGTTATCCAGGGCGACGCAACGCTGAACCAGGCGTTGATTAAAGACAAGCGCACTGAAAATCTCTATATTCTCCCGGCATCGCAGACGCGCGATAAAGACGCCCTCACCTATGAAGGCGTTGATAAAGTATTAGAAGATCTGAAAAAAATGGACTTCGATTTTATCGTCTGCGACTCACCGGCTGGCATCGAAACCGGCGCGCTGATGGCGCTCTACTTCGCCGATGAAGCGATTATCACCACCAACCCCGAAGTATCGTCCGTGCGTGACTCTGACCGTATTCTGGGGATTCTGGCTTCCAAATCACGTCGTGCGGAGAGAGGTGAAGAGCCAATTAAAGAGCATCTGCTGCTCACCCGCTACAACCCAGGCCGCGTTAACCGTGGCGACATGTTGAGCATGGAAGATGTGCTGGAAATTCTGCGCATCAAACTGATTGGCGTGATCCCGGAAGATCAGTCTGTACTGCGGGCCTCCAACCAGGGCGAGCCGGTTATTCTGGATGCCAATGCTGACGCCGGTAAAGCGTATGCCGATGCCGTGGAACGTCTGCTGGGAGAAGAACGTCCTTTCCGCTTCATTGAAGAAGAGAAGAAAGGTTTCCTCAAACGCCTGTTCGGAGGATAAGTTATGGCATTACTCGACTTTTTTCTCTCCAGAAAAAAGAATACCGCCAGCATCGCTAAAGAACGCCTGCAGATTATTGTTGCAGAGCGCCGCCGCAGCGACGCTGAACCCCACTATTTGCCGCAGCTGAAGCGCGATATTCTGGAAGTCATCTGCAAATATGTGCAGATCGATCCGGAGATGGTCACCGTACAGCTGGAGCAGAAAGGGGACGATATTTCTATTCTGGAGTTGAACGTCACGTTGCCAGAAGCGGAAGAGACGAAATAGTCTTCGCAATAAGGGCAATAAAAAAAGGCAGAAGAGATTCTGCCTTTTTATTTATTCGCTCAAATATACTGTAATTATTTACAGTCTTATTGCGGATACTCTGCTAATAACGCGTTCAGACGATCGGCCATCAATTCACCGCGCCAGCCGCTGATTAATTCCGGCAGGCTATTTTGCGTCTTTAATTTCCAGTGCCAGTTTAATAACTGATTAATCTGCCGACGCGAAGCCAGGAGCTCAACGCTAATATTTTCGCTTTCACTGATCGTCTGCACCTGCGCTTTAATCGCTTTAAACGCTTTGCGATAGCCGGGCATATCCATCAGATTACGCAGCGGTTCAGGCAGTGCCTCTTCCGGCAACTCCTGCGCCTGCGCGACCAGTGCCACAAGGGTTTTACCGTGAAAACGGATTTCGCTGCCGGAGAGACCAAGGCTATCCAGCTCGCCGAGGCTGCCCGGCATATAGCGCGCCACTGCCCAGAGATGCTCTTCGCGCACCACAAAGTTCACCGCCATGTCGCGCTCGCGCGCCTTGCGCAGACGCCAGGATGCCAGCAACTGTAAACAGGCCAGCTGGCGCGGGCGCAGCTGCCAGGCGTTAGTGATTTCACGCCATGCCTCGTCCGGTGCCAGCACTTCCTGGCGGCGCTGCATCATTAAGCGACACTCATCAAGCGCGGCAGCCAGCCTGCCCGCCTGCTCGGTTTCTGCCAGCAGTTTCCCGGCGATAGGCAGCAGATACCAGACATCTGCCGCTGCATAGTCACACTGACGTTCGGTCAGCGGACGCGCCAGCCAGTCGGTGCGGGATTCGCTTTTATCAATCACCGTCCCGGTAAACTCCTCCACCATCGAGGCAAAGCCCCATGACATCGGACGGCCGCAGAATGCCGCGAGGATCTGCGTATCAATCATCGGCTGTGGCTGTACACCAAACGTATTGAGGAACACTTCCAGATCTTCGCTTCCCGCGTGCAGATATTTGGTGATTGCCGTATTGGTGAGCAGGTCGCGAAACGGCGTCCAGTCGGTAATGGTCAGCGGATCGATAAGCGTGACACGCTCGCCGTCATACATCTGCAGCAGACCCAGTTGCGGGTAGTAAGTGCGGGTGCGGACAAATTCCGTATCGAGGGCAATGGCTGGAAACGCACTGGCAGCTTCACATATGGCTGCCAGCGCATCGTTCGTCGTTATCATCTGGTAATTCAAATCATTTTCTCTTCAGTTTGCGCCCATAAAAAACGCCGGCTTTAACCGGCGTTCGGGAGGCTAACGGATAGCTCAGGCGTTATTGTCCACTTTGGCACGCGCTTCGTCACGTAATTCTCGTCGCAAAATCTTTCCGACGTTCGATTTCGGCAGCTCCGTGCGGAACTCAACCTGCTTCGGCACCTTGTAGCCGGTAAGCTGTCGGCGGCAGAAGGCGATCAGCGCCTCTTCCGTCACGGCAGCCTCTTTTTTCACTACAAACAGCTTCACCGCTTCGCCGCTGTTCGAGGACGGCACGCCAACGGCAGCCACTTCAAGCACTCCGGGGTGCTGCATCACCACATCTTCGATCTCGTTCGGATAGACGTTGAAACCGGAGACCAGAATCATATCTTTTTTGCGATCGACAATACGCAGGAAGCCCTCGTCATCCATCACCGCAATATCGCCGGTGTGAAGCCAGCCATCACGCAGGATCTCATCCGTTGAATCAGGACGCTGCCAGTAGCCAAGCATCACCTGCGGGCCTTTGATGCAAAGCTCGCCCGGTTCGCCCGGGGCGACTTCATTATTGTCGTCATCCACCAGCTTGGCTTCGGTCGATGGCACCGGCAGGCCAATGCTGCCGCTGTGGTAGTCAATATCGTGCGGGTTGACGCTCACCAGCGGCGAGCATTCGGTCAGGCCATACCCTTCCAGCAGATACTGCCCGGTCAGTTTGACCCAACGATCCGCCACCGCCTGCTGCACCGGCATCCCGCCGCCTGCAGAGAGGTGCAGTGAGGAGAAATCGAGCTTTCTGAACTCGTCATTATTGAGCAGCGCGTTAAACAGCGTGTTCACGCCAGTCATAGCGGTGAAAGGATACTTGCCCAGCTCTTTCACCAGCCCTGGAATATCGCGCGGGTTGGTGATCAGCAGGTTCTGCCCGCCCAGTTCGATAAACAGCAGGCAGTTCATGGTCAAGGCAAAGATGTGATAGAGCGGCAGCGCGGTGACCACCAGCTCTTTACCCCGATGCAGCAGCGGCCCGTAAGTCGCGTTCACCTGTTCGAGGTTAGCCAGCATATTACGGTGGGTCAGCATCGCCCCTTTTGCCACGCCGGTGGTGCCACCGGTGTATTGCAGAAACGCCAGATCCTCGCACACCAGTTCCGGTTTGACATACTGCATGCGGTAGCCGTTTTGCAGCGCGCGGCGAAACGAGATAGCGTCCGGCAGATGATATTTCGGCACCAGCCGTTTGATATATTTAACGACAAAGTTGACCACCGTCCCTTTTGCCGTCGAAAGCTGATCGCCCATGCGGGTCAGGATGACGTGGCGCACCTGGGTTTTGTCGACAATCTTCTCCAGCGTGTGGGCAAAGTTGGAGACAATCACGATTGCCGCCGCGCCGCTGTCGTTAAGCTGATGCTCCAGCTCACGGGGTGTGTAGAGCGGATTAACGTTTACCACAATCATCCCGGCACGCAAAATCCCGAACAGCGCAACGGGGTATTGCAGCAGGTTCGGCATCATCAGCGCCACGCGATCGCCCTTTTGCAGGCCAAGCCCCTCCTGAAGGTAGGCGGCAAATGCCCGGCTGCGCTCCTCCAGTTTACGGAAGGTCATCACCTCGCCCATGTTGATAAACGCCGGCTGGTCGGCATAACGGGCTGCTGAGTGTTCAAATAATTCAACCAGGGATTGATAACGGTCAGGGTTGATCTCCGCAGGCACATCGGCGGGATAACGATTTAACCAAACCTTTTTCAATGCATCACCTCTAAAATGAGCGTTTGTTGTCATCGCAGCCCCAGTTAATAAACAAGAAATTAACATTATATTAACTCAGCGTACCAGTTTGAAAATTAACCGGATGGAAGGTTGCGAAGCGCGTCACTAATTATTTTTGTCATCTAATACAGAAAACAAAAACAGCGGCCGGGCCGCTGTTTATTTTTCCTGCCAAAACAAGAAATTACTCTGTTACGACCGTTTGTACGCGAGCGGGTTCGGGCGGATACCAGCCCCATGGACCGTAGCCTGTGCGCCAGGGATAGGCCCCCGGACCGGAGAACCAAGGGTCGAGTGGCTGCGGCGGCATCATGATTTGCTGCTGCAAGCGCCAGCGCTTGTAGCCGTTCACCTGCATCACCATGTAGGTGTAGGAAGCGCTGCCAACTTTACCCGCTTCGGTGCCGGTAATCGGCCCGACCACGGTGACCAGCTGGTTACGGAAATCGACCGGGTCAACAAAGCCGTTGATGTCGGCATAGATTCGCCCGACAGAGGGCTCGCCCAGCACCGGGCGCGCACCTTCGTCCAGCGGGACAGAGGCGATCTCCAGCCGGGTTTTGCCCTGCTGATTGATCACATTGATCACTTTCCCGCCGAAACGCCCCTCCTGACCGACATAGAGCGTTGGCGCATTCATCACCCGCACTAAATCTTGCTGCGGTGTCGGGCTGGTGCCCTTGATCGCATCAGGCACCGTCACGCACCCACTCAACGCTACCGTTACCAGCCCTGCCAGTAACAGCTGCATAAACCCTTTTTGACCCGCCATCATGCGACCCCTTAACTCAGTTAGTACTACTGAGATTCATTCCCGGCCAGGAAGTTTCTTCCACGCCACTTCGTTACGCAAATAAACCGGTTCCGCCTGTTCAACGGCAACCCATTTTTGCGCAGCAAAAAGCTGGCGGGCGATGGGCAACATATCTTCCGCCGTGGGCAGCAACATCTCGCCGTCGGTCAGCGTAACAGGACTCTTCGCTGCTAATTCAGGCCATGCGCCCCAGCCGGTGCCAACCATCGCCCAGCTGCCATCAAGCTGCTGCAGACGATCGCTTACCGCGTCAGGCTTCAGCACCGCTTCGGTCTCTTCACCGTGCCAGACGCCGTCGGCATCGCGCTGATACTCAGCCCAGTAGACTTCGCCCATGCGGGCATCAATGGCCGCCAGCACACGAGTTGCGCCGGTTTTGCGCCAGGCTCCCTGCGCCATCGTCGCCAGCGTCGAAACGCCAATCATCGGCAGCTCTGCGCCGAGCGCCAGACCCTGTGCAATACCAATACCGATACGCACGCCGGTGAAGCTGCCCGGCCCGCGGCCGAAAGCCAGCGCGTCGAGATCGGTAAGCTTGACCTCAGCGTCGGCAAGGGCAGCTCTGACCAGCGGCAGAATGCGTTGTGTATGTTCACGAGGGCAAAGTTCGAAGTGAGCGAAGGTCGTACCGTCATTCCACAGGGCGACAGAACAGGCTTCTGTGGCGGTATCAATAGCCAGAATTCGCATGGGTATAGCAGTCCAGATTCAACAAAATGGCGCGCATCTTACCACACTTCGCGGAAAATTACTCCGCTGCAGGCCGGGCAAGAAACTCCACCGCGCGGCGGATATCGCGCGTGCGCGGTGCCGGCGGCAGGCTGGCGAGAAACACCGCGCCGTAGGGCCGCATCACCAGACGGTTATCGCAAATCACCAGCACGCCGCGATCGTCAATATCACGGATCAAGCGACCGACGCCCTGCTTGAGCGTAATGACCGCATCCGGGAGCTGCACTTCCTCAAAGGGATCGCCACCGCGCAGACGGCAATCTTCCATCCGCGCTTTCAGCAGCGGATCGTCCGGCGAGGTAAACGGCAGCTTATCGATGATTACCAGCGAAAGCGTATCGCCGCGCACATCGACGCCCTCCCAGAAGCTGCTGGTCGCCACCAGCAGTGCGTTACCCGCTTCAACAAACTGTTGCAGCAGTTGCCCTTTACTGGTTTCACCCTGCAACAGCACCGGCAGGCTAAGTGTGGCACGGAACTGTTCTGCGAGATCGCGCATCATGGCGTGCGAGGTACAGAGCATAAAGCAGCGACCGTTGTTGGCCTCAATCATTGGCCTTAACATCGCTGCCAGCTGGCGCGCAGAGCCGGGCTGATTAGTCTGTGGCAGATTGCGCGGCACGCAGAGCAGCGCCTGGCGCGGGTAATCGAAGGGGCTCGGCAACAGCAGCGACTCGGCTTCCTCGATGCCTAACCGCGCGGTGAAGTGATGCAGATCGTCGTTAACCGACAGGGTCGCGGAGGTAAAGATCCAACTCCCCTTCTTCTCTTTCATCACTTCCTGGAATTTATCGGCGACGGTCAGCGGCGTCAGCGCCAGCGTAAAGTTGCGCGAGGTACACTCATACCAGTAGCTGAAGCCGGGCTGGTTGAACTCCTTCAGCCGCTTGAGACGCGCGCGGTAAACCGTGGCGCGCTCAAAGGCGGCGTCCAGCACCGCTGAGCGCCCGAGGGAGAGTTTCGCCACGTCGTAACAGAGCTCAAGGGCGTCATCGAGCAGCAGCAGCGCACGCTGTATCCGCGCATCGGCCAGCAGTTCGCGCAGGTTCCCGCGATAGCCCGGCTCGCCGAGTTGCAGGCGGAAGTCCTGCGCGCTTTGCGCCAGCCGGTCGGCGCACTTCTGCAACTGCGCGGTATCGCGTAAATCGGTGCGGTAGGCGATGGTGAAATCTTTGGCCAGATCGAGCAGCTGGCGGCTGGAGAGCGACTGCCCAAAATATTGGCTGGCGATATCGGGCAACTGGTGCGCTTCGTCGAAGATCATCACCTCGGCCTCCGGGATTAACTCCCCAAAACCGCTCTCTTTCACCACCATGTCGGCGAGAAAAAGGTGATGGTTGACAACGACAACGTCGGCTTCCATCGCTTTTTTACGCGCCTTCACAACGAAGCACTCTTTGTACATCGGGCAGTCGCTGCCCAGACAGTTATCGTTGGTGCTGGTGACCAGCGGCCAGGCGGCGGAATCTTCAGCCACGCTAACGCAGGTGCTGATATCGCCATCTTTGGTCTGGTTAGACCAGGAGCGCAGCAGAATGACATCGCTCAGCGTCTGCACCGGCAGATCGCCACCGGCAATCGCTTGCTGTTCGAGACGCTCGATACAGAGGTAGTTTGAACGGCCTTTGAGCAGCGCCGTGCGCCCGGTGTACTCCAGCGCTTTTGAGACGGTGGGCAGATCGCGGCTGTAGAGTTGATCCTGCAGGGCTTTCGAACCGGTGGAGATGATCACTTTCTTCCCGGCGCGCAATGCGGGCGCAAGGTAGGCGTAGGTTTTACCGGTTCCGGTTCCCGCTTCAACCACCAGCGGCTGCGTTTTTTCAATCGCTTCGGTCACGGCGTAAGCCATCTGGCGCTGCGGTTCGCGCGGTTTAAATCCCGGTATCGCTTTGGCAAGCTGGCCGTCTGTTGCAAAATCGTCCGTCACACTACCCCCTGGTTAAATCGCCAGTGATTATGTCAGGGTGAGCGGATTTACGCCAGCCAGGTTTTTGTGGCACTCTTCCCGGCGAATCTATGTAACCAGGAAGGAAAAGGTGATGACAATTGTGCGTATTGACGCGGAAGCCCGCTGGTCTGATGTGGTGATCCATAACCAGACGCTTTATTACACTGGCGTGCCGGAAAACCTCGATGCCGACGCCTTTGAGCAGACGGCCAACACGCTGGCGCAGATTGACGCGGTGCTCGAAAAACAGGGCAGCGATAAGTCACGGATCCTCGACGCCACTATTTTTCTTGCCGATAGCGATGATTTTGCAGCGATGAATAAGGCCTGGGATGCGTGGGTTGTGGCGGGCCATGCACCGGTGCGCTGCACCGTGCAGGCGAAGCTGATGAATCCGCGTTATAAAGTTGAGATTAAGATTATCGCGGCGGTCTAATTACTCCTCCTCGTCTTCCTCATCTTCAAAGCGCGCCACAATCCGCTCGCCGGTATGGCTGGCGCGCAGCTCTTGCGCCACCAGGGTAATGGCCTCGCCGCTGCTCATGCCGCCGGCCATAAGTTCCTGAATACGTTCGACTGCTTTCTGCTGCTGTTCGTGACTGAGGGCGGGTAATCCTGCAAACATGGTCAACTCCTGATAAATTATCGGCGCTAATTATTCCACGCGTCTGTGCACTACGCCAGCGAAGACGCTCAAGAGCCAGGAATCATGAAACAGTTAACGCCTGCCCAACTCACTCTCCCGTGGCGCCGCGACGCTGCGGAATTCTATTTCGCGCCGCTCAGCGCGCAGCCGTGGGCGATGCTGCTCCATTCGGGGCATGCCGATCATCCCCATAACCGTTTTGATATTTTAGTTGCCGATCCACTCACGACACTGACAACGCAGGGCGATATCACTTATCAGGATGGACGCGCGTCGCAAGGCGATCCGCTTGAACTCTTACAGCAGGCGCTGGATGCGTGCGGTCTGCATGCTGAACCCGCGAATGACCTCCCTTTCCAGGGCGGCGCGCTGGGCCTGTTTGGTTATGATTTAGGCCGCCGTTTTGAAAAACTGCCCTCACTTGCCGCGCAGGATATTGCCGTCGCGGATATGGCGGTTGGCCTCTATGACTGGGCGTTGATTGTTGACCATAAACTGCAACGCGTAACGTTGTTGAGTCACGGGGATATCAATGCGCGCCTGGCCTGGCTTGAGGCCCAGAGCGCACCGCCACAGGCTGAGTTTCGCTTAACCTCTGCCTGGCAGGCCAATATGAGCCGCGTGGAATATGGCGAGAAGTTCCGCCAGGTACAGGCGTGGCTGCACAGCGGCGACTGCTATCAGGTCAACCTCGCGCAACGTTTTCAGGCGCGCTATAGCGGCAATGAGTGGCAGGCCTTTGTGCGCCTGAATGATGAGAACCGCGCACCGTTCAGCGCCTTCCTGCGTCTGCCGCAGGGGGCGATCCTCAGCCTGTCGCCGGAGCGATTTATTCGCCTGACCGGCGATGAGATTGAGACCCGCCCGATTAAAGGCACCCTGCCGCGTCTTGCGGACGAACAAGCGGATGCTGAGCAGGCCGCCCGTCTTGCCGCCTCGCCGAAAGATCGCGCCGAGAATGTGATGATTGTCGATCTGATGCGCAACGATATTGGTCGCGTGGCGGTGCCGGGTTCAGTACGGGTGCCGGAGCTGTTCGTGGTGGAACCCTTCCCGGCGGTGCATCACCTGGTGAGCACCGTGACGGCGAAGCTGCCGCCCGGGCGACACGCAAGCGATCTGCTGCGCGCGGCGTTTCCCGGTGGATCGATTACCGGTGCACCGAAAGTGCGGGCGATGGCGATCATCGATGAACTGGAGCCGCACCGCCGCAATGCCTGGTGCGGCAGCATCGGCTACCTCAGTCTCTGCGGCAATATGGACACCAGCATTACCATCCGTACCGTCACCGCCTGTGACGGGCAGCTTTACTGCTCGGCAGGCGGCGGGATTGTCGCCGACAGCGATGAAGATGCGGAATATCAGGAAACCTTTGATAAAGTTAACCGTATCCTGCGGCAACTTGAGAGGTAATTCGTGGAGCAACCGGTGTTAACTCTGGATAACTTTTTATCACGCTTTCAGCTGATGCGCCCGCAGCTTAATGCCGCCACGCTGAATGCGCGCCAGGCGGCAGTGCTGGTGCCGATTGTGCGGCGTGAAGAGCCGGGCCTGCTGCTGACGCAGCGCTCAGCCATGCTGCGTAAACATGCAGGCCAGGTCGCATTTCCCGGCGGCGCGGTCGACAGCACCGACGCCTCGCTTATCGCCGCCGCGCTGCGTGAAGCGCAGGAAGAGGTAGCGATCCCGCCGGAATCGGTTGAGGTGATTGGCGTCCTGCCGCCGGTGGATAGCGTGACCGGCTTTCAGGTTACGCCGGTCGTCGGCATTATTCCGCCGGATCTCCCCTGGCGTGCCAGTGAAGATGAAGTGGCGGCGGTGTTTGAAATGCCGCTTGCCGAGGCGTTGCGGCTTGGGCGTTATCACCCACTGGATGTGCATCGTCACGGTAATGCCCACCGGGTGTGGTTATCCTGGTATGAGCATTATTTTGTCTGGGGCATGACGGCGGGGATCATCCGCTCGCTGGCGCTGCAAATCGGCCTGCGGCCATAAGCGCTATACTCTGTTTTGCGCACTTTGTGACGGCGAACTCGCTATTAGTTTAATAGAGGCCAGCGATTAGTTTAATTCATGTGAATAGTTAACCTGCTGGCACCCTTCCCTCTTACACTATGCGCAGTTATTACATCGTTACTGGAAACCCAGTAACCCTGTCAGGAGTGTAAATGTGATTAGTCTATTCGACATGTTCAAAGTGGGAATTGGTCCCTCCTCTTCCCACACTGTTGGCCCGATGAAGGCCGGGAAGCAGTTCGTCGATGATCTGGTCGAAAAAGGATTGCTGGAAAACACTACCCGCGTTGTGGTGGATGTTTACGGCTCACTCTCCCTTACCGGGAAAGGACACCATACCGATATCGCCATTATTATGGGTCTGGCGGGCAACGAGCCGGCCACTGTCGATATTGATGCGATCCCGGGGTTTATCCGCGATGTGGAAAACCGTGGGCGCTTGCTGCTGGCGCAGGGTCGCCATGAAGTCGACTTCCCGCAGAACGACGGTATGCGTTTTCACAGCGATAACCTGTCGCTGCATGAAAACGGCATGCGCATTACCGCCCTGAACGGCCATGACGCCGTTTACAGCAAAACCTACTACTCCATCGGCGGCGGCTTTATCGTTGATGAAGAGCATTTTGGTAAAGAGACGCTCGACTCTGTCGCGGTGCCCTACCCGTTCAACTCTGCGACGCAGATGCTTGAGTACTGCAAACAGACCGGGCTTTCTCTCTCCGGAATGGTGATGCAGAACGAGCTGGCGCTGCACTCGAAAAAAGAGATTGAAGAGTACTTTGCTAACGTCTGGACGACCATGCGCGCCTGTATCGATCGCGGCATGAACACCGAAGGCGTGTTGCCGGGTCCGCTGCGCGTGCCGCGTCGCGCTTCAGCCCTGCGCCGCCTGCTGGTCTCCAGCGATAAGCTCTCCAACGATCCGATGATCGTCGTGGACTGGGTCAACATGTTTGCGCTCGCGGTTAACGAAGAGAATGCGGCGGGCGGTCGCGTTGTGACGGCTCCGACCAACGGCGCCTGCGGTATCGTGCCGGCGGTGCTGGCCTATTACGACCACTTTATTGAGTCCGTCAGCCCGGATATCTATATTCGCTACTTCCTCGCTGCCGGGGCAATTGGTGCGCTCTATAAAATGAACGCCTCGATTTCCGGTGCGGAAGTGGGCTGCCAGGGCGAAGTGGGCGTTGCCTGCTCCATGGCGGCGGCAGGTCTTGCAGAGCTACTGGGCGCCAGCCCGGAGCAAGTTTGCGTTGCCGCAGAGATTGGTATGGAGCACAACCTCGGTCTGACCTGCGATCCGGTCGCCGGCCAGGTGCAGGTTCCCTGCATTGAGCGTAACGCCATTGCCTCGGTGAAGGCGATTAACGCCGCGCGGATGGCGATGCGCCGCACCAGTGCGCCGCGCGTCTCGCTCGACAAGGTTATCGAAACCATGTACGAGACCGGGAAGGATATGAATGCCAAATACCGCGAAACCTCGCGCGGTGGTCTGGCCATCAAAGTGCAGTGTGACTAAACGCACCGCTCTCAGCGCCGTTCAACCGAACGGCGTTTTTTTTACCCGCTACGCCACAGATCAAGAATATTCCCCGCCGTTTGTGCATAAGCTGAGCAATTTCCCGCTACACTTCAACTGTGCTGGCATGGCAATCAGGCCAGGGATATTACAGGCGATCGGCGCATGCAAACGGCTCAGCGGATCATTAAAAGCTATCGACAGCGGCGCGCCACGGTCTGCGTGCTGGCGGGCATTGTCGCGCTGATATTGACCCTCGCTTTTCGCTTTGTTTCCGAGCGTAACCTCAACCAGCAACGCGTTGCCTCTTTTACCCATCATGCAGTGGTGAACTTTGATCGCTTGCTGCTGCCGCTGGAATCGACCCGCGAGATGGTTTCGCCGCTGGTCGGCAAACCCTGTGACGGGGTGCACCTGCAACTGCGCAAAATCGCCGCAAGCCTGCAGACGGTTCGCTCCATTACGCTGGTGCACGATGGCATACTTTACTGCTCGAGCATTTTTGGCGATCGTCACGTTCCTGTTCACCAGCTCCAGCCGAGCCTGCCGGCGAAAACCACGCTGCAGGTCCTCTCAACGGATAAATCTCTGCTGAAAGATCGCCCGGTGCTGATCGTCTGGTTCCCCACCGCCGCAGACGGGCAAAGTGGCGTGATGGAAGTGGTCAATATTGAACTGCTCAGCCGCTTAATGCTGGAGCCGCAGCCGCCGCTCATCACCCGCGTTGCACTCTCTGTTGCCGGGAGGCATCTGGTGCAGGGAAAAGGTCTGCTGGAGGCCCTACCACTGGCCGACGATGAGAAACGCTATCAGCGCACCTCGCAATTCTTCCCGCTTTCAGTGAGCGTGAGCGGCCCGGGTGCTACACGGCTGGCGCTGCAACATCTGCCCTCACAGTTGCCGCTGGCGCTGATGATTGCGCTATTAACCAGCGTGATTACCTGGTTTACCACTGCCAGCCGCATGAGCTTCGCCCGCGAGATTAACCTTGGCTTAACCGGTCGCGAATTCGCCCTCTTCTGCCAACCGGTGCTGCATGCCCAGAGCCTGAAGTGCGTCGGCGTGGAGATCCTGCTGCGCTGGCACAATCCGCGCCAGGGTGCGATTTCGCCGGAGGTGTTTATTCCTATCGCCGAGGCGCAGCATCTGATCGCCCCGCTGACCCGCTATGTACTGATTGAGGTGCAGGCGCACCGCCATCTCTTTCCGGCCGACGCCCATTTTCATATCGGCATTAATGCCGCCCCCAGCCATCTGCGCGATGGCGAGTTACTGAAAGATCTGCACCGGTTGTGGTTTGTTCACCATCCGGTTCAGCAGTTGATCATTGAATTGACCGAGCGCGATGCGCTGCAGGATGTTGATTCGCGCATGATGCGCGAGCTGCATCATAACGGTGTAAAGATTGCGATTGATGATTTCGGCACCGGCAATAGCGCCCTGAGCTGGCTGGAGAAGCTGCAACCGGACATTCTGAAAATCGACAAATCCTATACCGCGGCGATCGGCACCGATGCGGTGAACTCCAAGGTGACCGACATTATTATCGCGCTTGCGCAGCGGCTGGATATTGAACTGGTAGCAGAGGGGGTAGAAACCCCGCAGCAGGCGCAATATTTGCGTCAGCAGGGGGTGCAGTCACTACAGGGATATCTGTTTGCACAGCCGATGCCCATTGAGGATTTCCCGGCGTGGTTAGCCGGGAATGCGACGCCAGCCGCGCATGACGATCGGCTGGCTCCGCTGATGACGATTGAGGATCACTCCTCTTCGTCGTGAGCCGGTTGCTCTTTAACAATACGCACCAGATCGACCCGGTAGTCGTTCGCTTCCATCACGGTGATATGCAGCGGCGCAATGGCAAAGGTTTCACCCACCGGCGGGATCTGCCCACGCGCGGCAATGACAAGGCCCGCAACGGTGGCGATATCTTCCTCTTCATTGACGAAGTTATCGAGATCCAGCGTGTGCTGCAGCGCATGCAGGTCGGTAGTACCTTTCACCAGCCAGCCGTCGCCGTCGGCAATGATTTCCGGTGTTTCATCCGCATCGGGGAATTCACCGGCAATCGCCTCCAGCACGTCCAGCGGTGTTACCAGCCCCTGAACCACACCAAACTCATTGGTGACAATCACGAAGCTACCGCGCGCGCGGCGTAATACCGCCAGCAGCTTGATCGGGTCGAGGGTTTCCGGCACCACAATTGCCGGCGATTCAGATGCGATAGCGGCAACATCGACGCCCTCTTCCAGCGACACCAGCAGCTCTTTGGCGCGCACAATACCGATCACTTCATCCAGTTCGCCACGGCAGACCGGGAAGAGGCTGTGCGGGGAAGAGAGTAGCTGTTGACGGATCTCGTCAACGCTCAGATTGGCATCCACCCAGCTGATATCCCCGCGCGGCGTCATAATGCTGCGCAGCGAACGGGACGCCAGCGTCAGGACGCCGTTGATCATATAGCGCTCCTCTTCCGCAAACGCGCCTTCCGGCACCGTTACCGAGGCATCGCTGTCCGTCTCGGTTTGCGTCGTATTCTGACGACGACCGCCCATCAGACGCACAATCGCATCCGCAGTGCGCGCACGCAGCGGCAGGCGCGACTGGTTGCGCAGAAAGTTACGGCGCGCAACCTGGTTAAAGAACTCAATAATTATTGAGAAGCCAATCGCGGCGTAGAGGTAGCCTTTCGGAATATGGAAGCCAAAGCCCTCAGCGACCAGGCTCAGACCAATCATCAGCAGGAAGCTCAGACAGAGCACCACGACCGTCGGATGCTGGTTCACAAAGTTGGTCAGCGGCTTCGAGGCCAGCAGCATTACCGCCATAGCGATTACTACCGCCGCCATCATCACCGGCAGGTGATTAACCATACCGACAGCAGTAATTACCGCATCGAGGGAGAAGACCGCATCGAGAATCACGATCTGCGTCACCACCACCCAGAAGCTGGCGTAGCCTTTACCGTGTCCGCCATCGTGATCGCGGTTTTCCAGCCGTTCATGAAGCTCCGTAGTGGCCTTAAACAGTAAGAAAATACCGCCGAACAGCATGATTAAATCACGGCCGGAGAAGGTAAGGTTCCACACAGAGAAGAGCGGCTGGGTGAGCGTCACCATCCATGAGATCAGCGACAGCAGGCCAAGTCGCATCACCAGCGCCAGTGACAGACCGATTAAACGCGCTTTATCGCGCTGCTTCGGCGGCAGTTTATCGGCAAGAATGGCAATAAAGACCAGGTTATCAATACCCAGCACGATTTCCAGCACAACCAGCGTCAACAAACCGATCCAAATCTGCGGATCCATTAAGAATTCCATGACAGGCTCCTGTTCAGGAAAACAGTATACGGCGCGCGAAAATGCGCAGGCGTGATGACATTGACTCTATTTGAAAGGGGGGAATGCGTGGCGCGGGACGGCCATAAAGTGAACTGACGTCGGTGACGATCCATACGATGGGCTACTGCCCTTTACTCCTGGTAACTTAAACGGAGGTTAAACATAGCAAAGAGCCTGGGTAGCTGGCAAAGATTTACCAGACTTTGCAAAATGTATGGATATTTTGCGCCACAAAATTTCATTTTTATGAAAGCTAAATTACGGATCTTCATCACATAAATTATTTTTTCACTCTCTAAAATAATTCGCGAAAGTTCCTAAACTTCTCTTTGAGTTTATCTCTGAATCGATTCGCTTTTTTGGTGCCGATTCACAATACATCCATCGCGTGGATGTTAACGACAAGAATAAGGAGGTAGCAAGTGACTATTGCTATTGTTATAGGCACACATGGTTGGGCGGCAGAACAACTGCTTAAAACCGCCGAGATGCTGCTCGGCGAGCAGGAGAATGTCGGATGGATCGATTTTGTTCCCGGCGAGAACGCGGAGACGTTAATCGAAAAGTATCAGGCGCAGCTGGCAAAGCTGGATACTAATCAGGGCGTGCTGTTTCTCGTTGATACATGGGGTGGCAGCCCGTTTAATGCCGCCAGCCGCATTGTCGTCGATAAAGAGCATTATGAAGTGATCGCCGGCGTCAACATTCCGATGCTGGTTGAAACCCTGATGGCGCGTGATGACAACCCAACCTTCGATGAGCTGGTAGCACTGGCCGTCGAGACCGGACGCGAAGGCGTCAAGGCGCTGAAAGCACAGCCGGTGGAAAAACCCGCTCCCGCTGCGGTTCAACAGACGGCAGCACCGAAAGCCGCTACCCCTGCTAAACCGATGGGGCCGAACGACTACATGGTCATCGGTCTGGCGCGTATTGATGATCGTTTAATCCACGGCCAGGTCGCCACCCGCTGGACCAAAGAGACCAACGTCACCCGGATTATTGTCGTCAGTGATGAGGTTGCCGCCGATAACGTGCGCAAAACGCTGCTGACGCAGGTCGCACCGCCGGGGGTAACGGCTCACGTTGTCGACGTCGCAAAAATGATCCGCGTCTATAACAACCCGAAATATGCCGGTGAACGCGTAATGCTGCTCTTCACCAACCCTACCGATGTCGAGCGCATCGTCGAGGGCGGCGTAAAACTTACCTCGGTCAATATTGGCGGTATGGCCTATCGTCAGGGTAAAACCCAGGTAAACAACGCTGTTTCCGTCGATGAGAAAGATATTGAGGCGTTTCGCAAACTCAACGATCGCGGCATTGAGCTGGAAGTCCGTAAAGTTTCAAACGATCCGAAACTGAAAATGATGGATTTGATCAGCAAAGTGGCGAAGTAACCGCGACGACCTGATTGACTCAGTTTTCACACTTACGTCTGATTTAGCTATAGGAGAAGTACAATGGAGATTACCACTCTTCAGATTGTGCTGGTGTTCGTCGTCGCATGTATTGCCGGTATGGAGTCGATACTTGACGAGTTCCAGTTCCACCGTCCGTTGGTGGCATGTACGTTAGTCGGTATCGTTCTTGGTGATATGAAAACCGGTATCATTATCGGCGGTACGCTTGAGATGATCGCGCTTGGCTGGATGAACATCGGTGCGGCAGTCGCGCCGGATGCCGCGCTGGCGTCGATTATTTCCACCATTCTGGTCATTGGCGGCCACCAGAGCATCGGTGCCGGTATCGCGCTGGCGATCCCGCTGGCAGCAGCAGGTCAGGTACTGACCATTATTGTGCGTACCATTACCGTTGGTTTCCAGCACGCGGCAGATAAAGCCGCAGATAACGGTAACCTTACCGCGCTGTCCTGGATCCATGTCTCCTCCCTGTTCCTGCAAGCGATGCGTATCGCCATCCCGGCGGTGATTGTGGCTATCTCTGTCGGTACCAGCGAAGTGCAGAACATGCTCAACGCCATTCCGGAAGTGGTGACCAGCGGTCTGAATATCGCCGGTGGCATGATCGTGGTGGTCGGTTATGCGATGGTCATCAATATGATGCGCGCAGGCTATCTGATGCCGTTCTTCTACCTCGGCTTCGTGACCGCGGCATTTACTAACTTCAACCTTGTTTCGCTGGGTGTGATCGGTGCCGTTATGGCCATTCTCTACATTCAGCTTAGCCCGAAATATAACCGCACTGCAGGCGGCGCTGCACCAGCGGCTGGTGCCAACGATCTTGATAACGAACTGGATTAACAGGTGAACGACATGGTTGATATGACGAAAACTCCGACTGAGAAAAAGCTCACCCAGAGTGATATTCGCAGCGTGTTCCTGCGTTCTAACCTCTTCCAGGGCTCGTGGAACTTCGAACGTATGCAGGCACTCGGCTTCTGCTTCTCGATGGTACCGGCGATTAAACGCCTCTATCCGGAAAATAACGAAGCCCGCCGCCAGGCGATTAAGCGTCACCTGGAGTTCTTTAACACCCACCCTTACGTTGCCGCGCCGGTGCTTGGCGTGACGCTGGCAATGGAAGAGCAGCGCGCGAACGGCGCAGAGATTGACGATGGTGCCATTAACGGTATCAAAGTGGGTCTGATGGGGCCGCTGGCAGGCGTTGGCGACCCGATTTTCTGGGGTACCGTGCGTCCGGTCTTTGCAGCACTGGGTGCCGGGATCGCCATGAGCGGCAGCCTGCTCGGCCCGCTGCTCTTCTTCTTCCTCTTTAATATCGTGCGTCTTGCCACCCGTTATTACGGCGTTGCGTACGGCTATCGCAAAGGGATCGATATCGTTAAAGATATGGGCGGCGGTTTCCTGCAGAAACTGACTGAGGGGGCGTCAATTCTCGGCCTGTTTGTGATGGGGGCACTGGTCAACAAATGGACGCACGTCAATATTCCGCTGGTGGTATCGGAAATTACCGACCAGACCGGGAAAACCACGGTGACCACGGTGCAGACCATCCTCGACCAGCTGATGCCGGGTCTGGTGCCGCTGCTGCTGACCTTCGCCTGTATGTGGCTGCTGCGTAAAAAAGTGAACCCACTGTGGATCATTGTCGGCTTCTTCGCAATTGGGATTGTCGGTTACGCTATCGGCCTGCTGGGCCTTTAAGCGACGTAGTCATAACCGGGGGCGTAATTGCTCCCGGTTTTTTTATTTAAGGAGATGAGATGTCGATTACGGATAGCGTGCTGCTGCTGTTTGTCGCCGCCCTACTGGCTTTTGCGCTCTATGACGAGGTGGTGATGCCCCGTCGCAAAGGCGAAACGTTGCTCACCGTTCCGCTGCTGCGCAGAAGCCGTACCGATGGCGCCATTTTTGTCGGCCTGCTGGTTATTCTGATTTATAACAACAGCGTTAACGGTGGTTCATCATTAACCATGTGGTTATTATTTGCGCTGGCGCTGCTGGGTATTTACCTTTTTTGGATCCGCGCCCCAAAAGCCATCTTTAAATCACAGGGTTTCTTCTTTGCTAATGCCTGGATTGAATATAACCGTATTAAAGAGATGAATTTATCGGAGGATGGCGTACTGGTAATGCAATTAGAGCAGCGGCGGTTACTAATCCGTGTACGAAATATAGACGACCTCGAAAAGATCTACAGAGTAATGGTTAAAACTCAATAAGTTAAACAATACTCACCTCATTTCATCCTGCACAAAAAAGAGGCTTTAATATAGCCTCTGCTATATTTCTCATAAGAAATTACCTATGTTTATTAACGTTATTTTCACGTCACAAGCTAAATGACAATCGTTATCGGCGGGCAGCGCCATGAATATTCTTCTGCTGTTGTTTTATATTCTAAAAATATGGTAAGGTGCGTCCGTCGTTGGGGAGTAGCCGATTTCCGCCCTGCGGAAATGTACGTGTCAACATACTCGTTGCAAAACGTGGCACGTACGGACTGAATATTTTCAGTCAGGCGAGACCATTGACACACCAACTGCTGTTTACTGGGGGCAGTGGTGTGTTATATGGAACTCCCGGTCAGGACGCACAGATGAACTTATCCGCCACCCTGCTTCTCGCCTTCGGTATGTCGATGGATGCCTTCGCCGCCTCTATCGGTAAAGGTGCGACGCTCCGCAATCCTAAATTTTCCGACGCCCTGCGTACCGGCCTTATCTTCGGCGCAATTGAAACCTTAACCCCGTTACTGGGCTGGGGTCTCGGCATGCTCGCCTCACAATTTGTGCTTGAGTGGAATCACTGGATCGCGTTCGTGCTGCTGGCGTTTCTTGGCAGCAGGATGGTGCTGGAAGGTTTTCGCGGCAATACGGATGATGAAGCGGAAATGCCGCACCGCCACGGTTTCTGGTTGCTGGTCACCACCGCGATTGCTACCAGCCTGGATGCAATGGCGGTTGGCGTCGGGCTCGCATTCCTGCAGGTCAATATCCTCACTACCGCGCTGGCCATCGGCTGCGCCACTCTCATCATGTCAACTTTAGGCATGATGGTAGGCCGTTTTATCGGCCCGCTACTCGGCAAACGCGCCGAGATCCTTGGCGGCGTCGTGCTCATTGGTATCGGCGTGCAGATCCTTTATAGCCACTTTGCTGGCTAGCTTTCCCGGCGTAAGCAATGGATGGTGAAATCCGTCTGGCAGCGAAACGTTTTAGTCGCTGCCAGCTGTTGCCACACTTCCGGCTTTGCCCGCCATGCAAATGGCGTCATTTGCAGGAGCGCAACCGCCTCTTCACCGGTCAGTTCCATTTCATAAGCGAGTGACTGTTCGGAAAGAATCGTAAACCCTTCAATCTCACCGCTGTTTGGCGCGTGCAGCTGCACCTCATCATAAATAAGCCCCTTCAGCTCCATTAAATGGCGCGGCCCGGGTGCTGCGGTGATCACCACGCCCTGCGGTTTCATCACGCGGGCCAGCTCCTGCGCTTTACAGGGTGCATAAATGCGCACCAGCCCATCAATGCTGTTATCGTCAAAAGGCAAGCGGTGGCTGGAGGCTACGCAGAACATCACCTGCGGATAGCGTTTTGCCGCTGCACGAATCGCCGCTTTCGAGACATCAAGGCCTACGGTTTGCGCACCGCGCGCGCGGCCTACCCCGGCAAATGCCTGCGTGTAGTACCCTTCCCCGCAGCCGATATCGAGCAGCGTCGTCGCTTCTGCCGGCAAAGTCTCTTCAAATAAGCTGCAGATGGTGTCCCGCAGCGGCTGATAGTGTCCAGCGTCGAGAAAAGCACGGCGTGCCTGCATCATTTCGGCGTTATCACCGGGATCGCGCGAGCGTTTATGCTGAACGGGCAATAAATTGACGTAACCCTCTTTGGCGATATCGAACTGATGCCGCTGCGGACAGATAAATGCGCGCTCGTGGCGGCTTAACGGTGCGTGGCAAAGGGGGCAACTGAATGGCATAAACACTCCGGGGAGACTTTTTCAAAGGGCGAAGTGTACCGTCAAATGTTGCGGCAGGGAAAATAAAAAGCCCCGCACAATGGCGAGGCTTGATGACTGACATTGATACGCGAAACGCGTTTCAAGCTCAGAGGTGTCGAAATCAGATAGCAGTTACGTTAACTGCAGCCGGGCCTTTCTGACCGTCCTGAATTTCAAACTCAACGTTCTGGCCTTCAGCCAGAGTTTTGAAGCCGTTACCCTGGATAGCAGAGAAATGTACGAATACATCTTTGCTGCCGTCAGCCGGAGTAATGAAACCAAAACCTTTAGACTCGTTGAACCACTTAACTTGACCTTTAATCTTTGCCATTTGCAAAATTCCTTAATGTATATACTTCGCCCGCAGGCATTGACTGAGAAAACTGAGACATTACTGCTTGAGGCACTAATATAAGGTTCGGCAGAGAAGCTGTATTCAACGAAACGTTTTACTCAGGACTTCTTTACTGAAAATGCCACACATAAACAGAACTGTACCTCGATTGACCCACAACGTGTTATCACATAATACGTAAACTATGGCAAGCCATTTTTAGATATGTCTCGATCCACCGCACAAATTCTAAGGGTATCGAAACAACCACTGTTCATTTATTCACTTCAATGACCGTTATAGCAGCCGCTGCAGCAGCAGGTTTACCCGATAAACGTAGACCATTTCTTTCGATTCATCAAGCAGTTCCATGCAGCTTAAGGGTGGCTGAACCCCTCATGCGTTTCGCTTATATACTAAGAACTTTCTGCGAATAGTTATGCTGTTTATTCGATTAGGAAGATTCTTAAATGATTAATGATCTGGGAAGAAACTATTGCTCAGGTTAACTATGAATAATTACTGAGCGAATAAGCACAGGCGTGCACCAAAATAATGAAATTATGATGACACTGCATCATTTGAAGGCAATAAAAACGTTTCGCGTAAATCAGAACCGCACAATTTTAATACGGCTTACTTTTTATGGCGCTCGGCTTAAATTACCGCAGGGATAAATATTGACCAATTTTCAGGATCCTGAAGTTATCATTTTCCTGTTCCGCTTCGCTTAAAGCGCGCTGCAACTCCTGCACCGGCTCATCCAGTGATTCATCAGCCAGTTCAAATACGCCCCAGTGGATGGGAAAAGCCAGCGGTGAACCTAATTGCTGCCACAGCGACACCGCACTTTGTGGATCCATATGATTTATCGACATGAACCAGCGCGGTGCATAAGCACCAACGGGCAGCGCGAGCGCATCAATTTTTCCAAGACGCTGCGGGATCTGCAGAAGTTCTGTGCTGTAGCCAGTGTCACCTGGAAACCAAAAACGCAGTGCGCGCGTTTCAATCACCCAGCCGCACCATAATGAGCGGTTGCGATCCCACGGCGTGCGCATGCTCCAGTGCTGAGCGGGAACGGCGGTTAAATGTAAATCGTTCAGCGAGGCTTGCTGCCACCAGTCCAGCTCAGTGACAAAACGCGCGCCAAAGCGGCGAAGCGTGTCACCCAATCCGAGAGGGACAAAAAGCTTTACCTCAGGGAACCGGCGAAGCAGTGCGCGGATTGTCCAGCGGTCCAGATGATCGTAATGGTTGTGAGAGATAAGAATGGCATCCAGGGCGGGGAGAGCGTCAATGGATAATGCAGGCGGCGTGCGCCGCTGAGGCCCGGCGAAACGCAGCGGGGAGGCGCGTCGGGAAAAAACGGGGTCGGTGAGCAGATATTTCCCCTGCATACGCAGAAGCACAGAGGCATGCCCAAGCCACCAAAGGCCATCGTCACCCGGCGCTATCTCGGCTTTTTGCCACCAGGCCTGAATAAAAGCGTCATATCCTGCTGCAGGTGGCCGGGGAAGCCCGGCAGCTTTGCGTTCCTGACGCCAGCGTTTTACATCGCCGGGTTGATGCGCCGTGGCAGTCGGGTTACAAAAACCGTCGGGCGTATGATGGGAGAGCGCGGGATCATACCAGGGGTTTTTCCAGGCCATCTCTCCCCTCCTTTCAGGTTATCGTTCAGCCACCAGCCGGATAAACTCCTCGTCTTCACCCTTAGCCTTATTTTTTTCGACTTCGGGGAGAGCAGCTTTTTCCGGCTCATTCGCTTCACAAAGACGGCGCAGCAGCGCATTTTGCCGTTTTTGCTGATCGAGCAGCGCTTCCAGCAGTTCAATCTGCTCGTTCGTACGTGAACTGGCACGATTGATAAAGAACCACAGCACCAGACCGATAACCAGAACCACCACAGAAACCAGCATAGACGCAAAATTTAACGCGCCAGAATTTAAGATTTCGTTCATTTCACACCCTCAAAGTAGACGCGGCATTTTACCACTGGCACTCAGGAAGGAAATCTTTCACTGCAGAAATGCGCTTACCAGGGGATGAATTTATTGATGACACAGATGCCGCTGAAAAATTGTACATCCTGATCGCACATCACATTGATCATTTGAGTCCATAGCAGCAGGCAGACCACCACCACGGCAATCAGCAACAGCCATCTAAATTTTCTCACTCCACTCTCCGAAACATTTCAAGGTGTAACCACACTAGCATGGCTTCCTTAAACAGCGGGTAACTGTACCCCCTTTCGGTATTTTTAGGAATGCGTGACTTGTTTCAATCAATAAAAGACGTAGCCTTAATGACAGACTTAATCGATGTGCAAGGAGCAAACATGCGTACACTTATTCGAGGCGTCATCGTTGTCGCGCTGCTGTGGACTGGACTCTTACTGAGCGGTTATGGCGTGCTAATTCACAGCAACGAAAATGCAGCAGGCCTTGGCTTACAGTGCAAATACGTGACCGCGCGCGGTACCAGCACGGCGCAATATGTTCATTCAGACAACGGATTTTTTGGCCTTGCCAACTGCCCACTGATGCGTAAAAGCGATAACGTCATTGATAACGGCTGATTTTTTCCATGAAAAAGCCGCCCCACGGGGCGGCTTTTTTAACAATTATCAGAACGGATAATCGTTATAACCCATCTGTTCAGAAATTTTACGCGCTGCCTGATGCAGCATTTCCACGTATTCGTGCAGGCGCTCTTCGGAGAAACGCAGGGTCGGGAAAGAGATACTCAGACCGGCGATAACCACGCCAAAACGGTCAAACACCGGTACACCGATGCAGCGTAACCCCTCTTCCTGCTCTTCGTTATCTTCGCCGTAGCCCTGCTGGCGCACGATATCCAGCATCGGCAGCAGATCTTCGGTGCTGGTAATGGTGCGATCAGTGCTGCGCTTATATTCAACGCCTTCCAGAATCTGTTTCACTTCATCGCGATCGCGCCAGGCCAGCAGCACTTTACCAATTGCGGTGCTATAGAGCGGATTGCGACGACCGATACGCGAATACATGCGCAGGTTATACATCGAATCGATTTTGTGAATATATACGATGCTGTCTTCATCGAGAGCACCCAGATGGATGGTCTCTTTCGTCAGGCGAGAGAGTTCACGCATCTGGATATCCGCGCTGCGGATTAAATCAACGTTTTGCAGTGCACGCGCGCCAAGTTCAAATAACTTCAGCGTCAGGGAGTATTTCTCTGACTCCCCTTCCTGTGCCACGTAGCCTAACGATTTCATGGTCTGCAAAAAGCGATAAACGGTGCTTTTTGACATCATGACGCGCTGTGAAAGCTCGGTAATGCCGATTTCACGCTCTTCGCCCAAAGCCTGCAGAATGCCAAAAACCTTCAGTACAGAAGAGACAGAATCTGGCTGCTTGTCCAAATCCGCGATTGCCATTAATTACCTCATCGCCTGTGTTTTATAAAAATCAGAATAGGTTTTTATTATAAATTCGTCGACCATCCGCCGCAATGCGCGAATGCCTGGTTCGTTACAAATCTGCGACATTACGCCTGAAAGACGCTGATGCCGCGTTCGAAGAAATAATTACGCGATAATCTGCTGGATTAACTGCGTACAACCCATACCATTCCTGCCGGTGAGCGCTGATGACAAACAATAAAAAAGCGCGCCAATGGACGCGCTTTTATTATTTGTTATGACGTTATTTGAGGTAGGCGCCTGAACGCAACGCTTCAATACGTTTATCCAGCGGCGGGTGCGTCATAAAGAGTTCGCTCAGCGACTTTGACTTACCGTTAATGCAAAACGCCATCATGCTGCTCGCTTCCTGCGGTTCATAGCTGGTTTTCAGCCTTTGCAGCGCAGCGATCATCTTCTCGCGTCCTACCAGTCGGGCTGAACCCGCATCGGCATGGAATTCACGGTAGCGGGAGAACCACATGGTGATGACGCTCGCCAGAATACCAAATACCAGTTCGAGCACGGTCGCGACGGCAAAGTAGACCAGCGGGTTACCGTTGCTCTCTTCGCCCTCATCACGGTCTCCGCCCATGAAGCCAGCGGCAATCTGGGCAATAATGCGCGAGATAAAGATAACGAAGGTGTTCACAATGCCCTGAATCAGCGTCATGGTCACCATGTCACCGTTGGCAATATGGCTGATTTCATGGGCGATGACCGCTTCGGCCTCATCGCGGCTCATGTTTTGCAGCAGGCCGGTACTGACGGCGACCAGGGAAGCATCACGGCGCGCACCGGTGGCGAAGGCGTTAATATCCGGCGCGTGATAAATCGCCACCTGCGGCATCGCAATGCCTGCCTGGCGAGACTGCTGCGCAACGGTATCCATCAGCCAGCGCTGCATATCGTTGGCTGGTTGCTCAATGACTTCACCACCTACAGATTTCAGCGCCATCCATTTCGACATCAACAGCGAAATGAACGAGCCGCCAAAACCGAACAGCAGCGCCATAATCATTAACCCCTGAACGCTGCTCGACTGAATGCCCGTCAGGCTAAGCACAAGGCCGAACACCAACATGACAGCCAGGTTAGTCAACAGGAAGAGCGCGATTCGCATCATAATTTTCTTTTAACCTCGATTTAACAAAACGCACTATGCGGTTATCCACATCGTATGGGCGTGCGGGCTATTTTCAAGCAACAATGCTGCGTAAGTCACGAGAAAAACACAACTTTACACTTTGTAGCAGGATGCTTACGAGGACGGGAGGTTGTTAAAAAAACAGGCACAATTTCTTGTGCCTGTAGGGAGGAGTGACTACTTAGCAGACGCGGTTGATTCCGCGGGCTGATCTTTTTCAAGATGTGCGAGATCGAGAGCAATATGCACCGTCTCATCAAGATAGGGATCCGGCTCCTGATAATCCTTCGGCAGATCGTCGAGTTTCTTCAGCGGCGGCTTGCCTTCGCGCTTAAAGCGATCGTTGAGGCGCGAGAGACGGATAGCATCATCCTCCGCATTCTCTTTTTCACGCTGCGCCAGGTTCAGCGACACCATATCGCGTTTTGCTTTCAGAGCTTCAAAGCGCGCGATGTCCTTATTGATGTACTGGAACTCAGGATCTTTCGCGATACGCTCATCATGTTTTTTCAGCAGCTCAGGACCGAAAGGTTTCAAATCGCCGGCGCGCACAAAGGTGGCAGCATTGATGCTGTCCCACGGCAGTGCGTTATCCTCGAATTTTTCCCCGGTTTCCGTGACCTGCGTGCCTGTTGGCATGATGATATCCGGCGTTACGCCTTTACGCTGCGTACTGCCGCCGTTCACACGATAGAATTTCTGGATGGTGTACTGCACCGAACCCAGCGCTGGCCATTCCGGGCGCAACATCTGATCGTAGATACGGTTAAGGGAGCGGTACTGCTGCACAGTGCCCTTCCCGAAGGTTGGTTCGCCGACAATCAGCGCACGACCATAATCCTGCATTGCTGCCGCAAAAATCTCCGATGCCGAGGCGCTGAAGCGGTCAACCAGCACCACCAGCGGCCCTTTGTAGTAAACCACGCCATCGGTATCGCTATCTTCACGCACTTTGCCGTTGTTATCGCGCACCTGCACCACCGGGCCGGACGGGATAAAGAGGCCGGAGAGCGACACCGCTTCCGTCAGCGCCCCACCGCCGTTAGCGCGCAGATCGATAATCACGCTCTTGACGTTCTGTTTTTCCAGCTTTTGCAGCTGCACTTTCACGTCATCGGTCAGCCCGACGTAGAAGCCAGGAATATCCAGCACGCCGACTTTTTCTTTACCGACGGTTTTAACGGACATTTTCACTGCGCGATCTTCAAGGCGGATACGCTCGCGCGTCAGCGTGACAATGCGCGTTTTGGTCCCCTTGCCGGCAGGCAGGATCTCAAGTCGCACTTTGCTGCCTTTCGGCCCTTTGATCAGTGCAACGACATCATCAAGACGCCAGCCGATAACATCGACCATATTCTGCCCGGTCTGACCAACGCCAACGATGCGATCGCCAACGCTAATCGCTTTACTCTTCGCCGCCGGACCACCGGCAACCATCGAGTTGATCACCGTATAGTCATCATCGCCCTGCAGCACAGCACCGATCCCCTCAAGCGAGAGGCTCATTTCGGTATTGAACTGCTCGGTATTGCGCGGCGACAGGTAGTTGGTGTGCGGGTCGATTTCACGCGCAAAGGCGGTCATCGCCAGCGAGAAGACATCTTCGCTGTTGGTTTGTGCAAGACGGCGAATGGCGAACTTATAGCGACGAGAGAGCGTCTCGCGGATCTCTTTCTCATCTTTACCGGTGAGCTTGAGGCTCAGTTCGTCATATTTAACCTTGCTGTCCCACAGCGCATTCAGCTCGGCCTCATCTTTTGGCCACGGTGCTTTGCTGCGATCGAGGTTAAAGGAGTCGTTACCGGTGAAGTCCATCGGCCGCTCCAGCACCTTAAGAGCGTACTGATAGCGCTCGAAACGGCGCTGCTGCGCTTTATTGTAGAGGTCGTAAAAGACGTCCAGCTTGCCGCTGCGCAGTTCATCGCCAATCTCGTTTTTCTTCTGCGAGAACTGCTCAACGTCGCTGGCAAGCAGGACGTTGTGGCTGTAATCAAGCAGATTAAGATAGCGGGTGAAAATCTTCGCAGAGAAGGCGTTGTCCAGATCGAACTGGCGATAGTGGGAGCGAGTAAAACGCGAAGTGACGCGCTCGCTCACCGTCGCGTGCTGCGTCTCTTCTTTTAACACCGGGATTTGATCGGCCCGGGTAATATCTTCCACAGCCAGGGCGTGGCCTGTTACGAATAACAGGCCTGCCAACGCTGTGCGCTTAAACAAAGTGTTCATGCCAGGCCAGGCCTCCGTTTCAGAACAAGAGATGTTCTGCGCGTACAATCATCGACATACCCGAGCTAAGCTGTACGCGAACGCCGTCTTTAGTGATTTCAAGCACGGTTGCGCTCATCGCGTTATTGCCCGCTTTCACTTTCAGGTCCTGACCCACGCTCAGCACGGAGATATCAGAAACTGGCGTATGGCGCTCTTCCTGCTGCGGTGCGCGTTCGCGCTGCGGTTTAGCCGCCGGCTTATCGGCGCGAGGCTTGCGTTGTTCTGCGCCCTCTTTACGGCGCGGAGCCGGACGAGGTTTGCGCTCACGACGCGGTGCGTCTTCCTGACCAGCAGCAGCTGCAGCTTCACGTTTTTTGGCTTGTTGCTCAGCGCGTTGCGCCTGAACACGCGCTTTCGCTTCTTCAAGCTGCTTGCGGGCATGCTCAACGTGTTGCTCATCCAGCACGCCACAGGCGTTGCCGTCCAGATCGACACGCGTCGCGCCAGCTTTGATACCGTACAGGTAGCGCCAGCTCGAAGTATAAAGACGTAAAGCGGAACGAAGCTGGGTTTTACTGAGATTCATCTCACCCTCAACACGCGCCACTAAATCCTGAAAGATACCGATTTTCAGGGGGCGTGCCTCGCCTTCAGCACTGAAACAGTGAGGGAAACGTTCGGCCAAAAAAGCGATCACTTCTTTACTGCTATTCAACTTAGGTTGATTTTCCATGAAATTTCCTGATTACAACGGACGTTGCCAACAAGCGCAGGCATGAACAGGCGTCATTATAATGACGCTAACAGTAAATGCTACGTTATCCGTTGATTATCCTGCGACAGTCGCAAAGAATTTTTGATAATCGGTTGCCGCAAGGCACTGTTCCAGATGAGAAACCAGCTCGCGCAGGCCCTTTTCATCCTCTTCGCTAAAGCGAGAAAATTCGACGCTGTCGATGTCCAGTACGCCAATGATCTGACCACTTACTGTGATCGGCAGCACAATTTCAGAGTTACTGGCCGCATCACAGGCGATATGCCCGTCAAATTGATGAACGTCTTCAACCCGCTGCACACGGTTTTGCGCGACCGCGCTACCACAGACACCGCGCCCGACAGGAATGCGGACGCAGGCGATTTTGCCCTGGAACGGCCCTAACACCAACGTGTCGCCTTCCAGTAAATAAAAACCGGCCCAGTTGACCCCATCCAGACGTTCAAACAGCAGGGCGCTGGTATTAGACAACGTCGCTAAAAAACTGGTTTCACCTGCCATTAATGCCTGAAAATCGCGGTTTAAGTCCGCGTAAAACTCTGCTTTGTTCATTATCCAACCACTTTGGTGTCTTACTGAGTAAACGGCTAAGCCTAATAAAATAAGCATTAAATGCGTTGATGCTCAAGATGTTCTCATCATGAGTTAATATAGATGCATCTAATCCTTTTCTGATCCGGCCGATGGCACTAAAGATACAACACATTTCGCTTAACAAAAAAATTGCGATCCATCATGTCGGCGAAGCTTTGCCACGGGCACATTATCAGCGCTGCCCGCAATGCGATACGCTTTTTGCGTTACCGGTTATGAAATCGCACCAAAGTGCATTTTGTCCCTGCTGCGATGCCAAGATCCGCGATGGACGCGACTGGTCATTAACCCGCCTCGCCGCCATGGCTGTGACGATGCTGATGCTGATGCCTTTTGCCTGGGGCGAACCGCTGCTCCACTTTTACCTGCTGGGTGTACGTATTGACGCCAACCTGTTGCAGGGGATCTGGCAAATGACCGCCCAGGGCGATGCGCTTACCGGGGCGATGGTGCTCTTCTGTACCGTTGGCGCGCCGCTGGTGCTGGTCAGTGCAATCGCCTATTTATGGTTCGGCAACCGCCTCGGGATGAATCTGCGCCCGGTGTTGCTGATGCTTGAGCGCCTGAAAGAGTGGGTGATGCTCGATATCTACCTGGTTGGGATTGGCGTCGCCTCGATCAAAGTACAGGATTACGCTTACCTGCAACCGGGCGTCGGGCTTGTCGCTTTTGTGGCGTTAACCATTCTCAGCGTGATGACGCTTATCCATCTGAACGTTGAGCAGTTGTGGGAGCGTTTTTATCCGCAGCGTCCGGCTAAGCGCCCCGACCCGCAGCTGCGCGCCTGCCTCGGCTGCCACTTCACCGGCTTGCCTGACGCTCGCGGCAGATGCCCGCGTTGCCATATTCCGCTGCGTTACCGCCGTCGACACAGCCTGCAGAAGTGCTGGGCGGCGCTGATTGCCTCGATGATTTTTCTGTTGCCCGCTAACCTGCTGCCGATCTCAGTGGTCTACCTCAACGGTTCACGGCAGGCCGATACCATCATGTCGGGCATTATTTCGCTCGGTAACAGCAATATCGCCGTGGCGGGCATCGTCTTTATCGCCAGTATTCTGGTGCCGTTTACCAAGGTGATCGTACTGTTTACCTTGCTGGTCAGTATCCATTTTAAATTTGAACAGGGGCTACGCACTCGCATCCTTCTTCTGCGCTTTGTGACCTGGATTGGGCGGTGGTCGATGCTCGATCTGTTTGTCATCTCGCTGACAATGTCACTGATCAATCGCGACCAACTGCTCGCGTTTACCATGGGACCCGCTGCGTTTTATTTCGGCGCGGCGGTTATTTTGACTATTCTTGCTGTGGAATGGCTGGACAGCCGCTTACTTTGGGATGCACATGAGTCAGGAAAACCACGCTTCGCCGACTGAAGCGCGCATTAAAACAAAACGACGCATTTCACCGTTCTGGTTGCTGCCGGTGATCGCTTTGCTGATCGCCGGCTGGCTGGTCTGGAGTAGCTATGAAGATCGCGCCAACACCATCACCATCGACTTTATGTCCGCTGACGGCATCGTCGCCGGGCGCACGCCCATCCGCTATCAGGGGGTGGAAGTCGGCACGGTGCAGGATATTAGCCTGAGCGACGATCTGAAGAAGATTCAGGTACGCGCCAGTATCAAAGCCGATATGAAAGATGCGCTACGCAACGAGACGCAGTTCTGGCTGGTGACGCCGAAAGCATCGCTGGCGGGCGTTTCGGGGCTGGATGCGCTGGTCGGCGGTAACTACATCGGTATGATGCCAGGCAAAGGTGAACCGCAGGATCACTTCACTGCCCTCGACACGCAGCCGAAATACCGCCTCAATAATGGCGACTTGATGATCCATCTGCACGCGCCGGATCTCGGCTCACTCAACAGCGGATCGCTGGTCTATTTCCGCAAGATCCCCGTTGGCCGCGTGTATGACTACGCCATCAACAAAAATAAACAGGGCGTCACGGTAGATGTGTTGATTGAGCGCCGCTTTACCAATCTGGTGAAAAAAGGCAGCCGCTTCTGGAATATCTCGGGTGTGAAAGCGGACGTCGGTCTGAGCGGTGCGAAAGTGGAGCTGGAGAGCCTGGCCGCGCTGGTCAACGGCGCTATTGCCTTCGACTCGCCGGATAACTCCGAACCGGCAGCAGCCGATGATGAATTTGGCTTATACAAAGATTTGGCCCACAGCCAGCGCGGCGTGATCATCAAGCTCGATCTGCCGAGCGGCCAGGGGCTGAAAGCCGGCTCAACCCCGCTGATGTATCAGGGGCTGGAAGTGGGCGAACTGACGGATATTACCCTTAATCCTGGCGGCAAAGTGACCGGTGAGTTGACCGTCGATCCGGGTGTGGTCAATCTGCTGCGTGATAATACGCGCATTGAGATGCGCAATCCGAAAGTCTCCCTGAGCAATACCAATCTCAGCTCGCTGCTGACCGGCAGCACGCTGGAGCTTATTCCCGGCGAAGGCCAGCCGCGCGATCAGTTCGTTGTGCTGCCCGCGGATAAAAACCTGCTGCAGGAGCCGGGCGTCATTACCCTGACGCTCACCGCGCCAGAGAGTTATGGCATTGATGCCGGGCAGCCGCTGGTGTTGCACGGTGTGCAGGTCGGCCAGGTGCTGGAGCGTAAGCTGACCAATAAAGGTGTCTCCTTCGCCGTAGCTATCGATCCGCAATATCGCGATCTGGTGCATGGTGACAGCAAGTTTGTGGTCAACAGCCGTGTGGATGTGAAACTGGGGCTGGATGGCGTTGAGTTCCTTGCTGCCAGCGCCAGTGAGTGGATCAGCGGCGGCATCCGCATTCTTCCGGGCGATAAAGGGGAGATGAAACCCACCTACCCGCTCTTCGCCAACCTTGATAAAGCGCTGGAGAACAGCCTTAGCGATCTGCCCACCACCACTCTGACGCTGACGGCGGATACGCTGCCGGATGTGCAGGCGGGTTCGGTCGTGCTCTATCGTAAATTTGAAGTGGGTGAAGTGATCACCGTGCGTCCGCGCGCCAATGCGTTTGATATCGATCTGCATATCAAACCGGAATATCGCAATCTGCTTACTGCCGACAGTGTCTTCTGGGCGGAGGGCGGCGCGAAGGTGCAACTTAACGGCAGCGGATTAACCGTGCAGGCTTCACCGCTTTCGCGGGCGATCAAGGGCGCCATTAGCTTCGACAACCGCAGCGGCGCCGGTGCCCGCTTGCGTAAAGGTGACAAACGTATCCTTTACGCTTCAGAAACTGAAGCGCGCGCCGTCGGCGGCCAGATCACCCTGCATGCTTTCGACGCCGGCAAGCTGGCGGAAGGGATGCCGATTCGCTACCTCGGCATTGATATCGGCCAGGTGCAGGAGCTTCGCCTGCTGACGGATAAAAACGAAGTACAGGCCAGCGCCGTGCTCTACCCGGAATATGTGCGCAACTTCGCCCGCGCCGGATCGCGCTTCTCGGTGATCACGCCGCAGATCTCCGCGGGTGGTGTTGAGCATCTCGATACTATCCTGCAGCCCTATATCAACGTTGAGCCGGGGCACGGCGATGCGCGTCGCGATTTTGAACTCGCCGAAGCGACGATTACTGATTCCCGTTACCTTGATGGGTTGAACATTGTGGTTGAAGCGCCGGAAGTGGGTTCGATGAATATCGGCACCCCGGTGCTGTTCCGCGGTATTGAAGTGGGAACGGTGACCGGCCTTGCGCTGGGTACTCTCTCCGACCGTGTGATGATCGCTATGCGCGTCAGCAAGCGTTACCAGCATCTGGTACGCAACAACTCGGTCTTCTGGTTAGCCTCCGGTTATACGCTGGACTTTGGCCTGACCGGCGGGGTGGTGAAAACCGGTACCTTTAACCAGTTTATTCGCGGCGGGATCGCCTTCGCGACGCCACCGGAAACGCCGCTGGCACCGAAAGCGCAGCCGGGCAAACACTTCCTGCTGCTGGAGAGCGAACCAAAAGAGTGGCGGCAGTGGGGAACTGCGCTACCACGTTAAGCTGAGTGCTCCGGCGTGCCCGCGCCGGAGCCTTTATGCTACACTGCGCGCCTCTTTTTTTCCTTCTGGGGCGCCCCGTGGCTCAAAACGCTGTTTACCTTCCTGAAGAATTTCTCGCCCAGATGCGCCTGGCAATGCCTGAGCATCTCAATTTTGATGAGTTTATTGCCGCCTGCCAGCGCCCGCTGCGCCGCAGTATTCGCGTCAATACGCTGAAAATTTCCGTCGATGACTTCCTCTCGCTGGTCGCGCCCTATGGCTGGCAGTTAAGGCCGGTGCCGTGGTGCGCTGAGGGTTTCTGGATCGAGCGCGATGAGGAGGAGAGCCTGCCTTTAGGCAGCACGGCGGAGCATCTGAGCGGCCTGTTCTACATCCAGGAAGCAAGCTCAATGCTGCCGGTTGCCGCGCTGTTTGCCGGGGAAACGATGCCGCTGCGCGTGATGGATGTTGCTGCCGCACCAGGCTCGAAAACCACGCAGATTGCCGCCCGCATGGGGAATCAGGGCGCCATCCTTGCGAATGAGTTCTCTGCCAGCCGGGTAAAAGTGCTGCATGCCAATATCAGCCGTTGTGGCATCCATAATGTGGCGTTAACCCATTTTGACGGCCGCGTGTTTGGCGCTGCGTTACCCGAGATGTTTGACGCCATTCTGCTGGATGCCCCCTGCTCCGGCGAAGGGGTGGTGCGTAAAGATGCCGATGCGCTGAAAAACTGGTCCCACGCCAGCAATCTGGAGATTGCCGCCACCCAGCGCGAGCTTATCGACAGCGCCTTTCATGCCCTGCGCCCTGGCGGCGTGCTGGTCTACTCCACCTGCACGCTGAACCGCGACGAAAACGAAGCCGTCTGCCACTGGTTAGCGCAGCAATATCCTGATGCCGTTGAATTCGAACCGCTCGGTAAGCTGTTCGAGGGCGCAGAGCAGGCGCTGACGGCAGAGGGCTTTCTGCATGTCTTTCCGCAAATTTTTGACTGCGAAGGGTTCTTCGTCGCCCGCCTGCGTAAAACCGCAGCGGTAGAGCGCTTGCCGGCCCCGACCTACAAAGTTGGTCAATTTCCGTTTGCGCCGCTGAAGACGCGCGAAAGCGCTGCCGTCACCGCCGCAGCGGCTGAGGTCGGCTTACGCTGGGGTGATTCTCTGCGTCTGTGGCAGCGTGATAAAGAGATCTGGTTATTCCCTGCCGCCATTGAAGATCTGATCGGAAAAGTCCGCTTTTCCCGCCTCGGCATGCGCCTCGCGGAGACCCATAACAAGGGCTATCGCTGGCAGCATGAGGCGGTGATCGCCCTGGCAGGTGATAACAATCCGCTGGCCTTTGAGCTGACGACAGAGGAAGCGGAAGCGTGGTATCGCGGCCGCGATATTTACCCGCAGGCCTTGCCAGCCGGGGATGAAGCGATTGTGACCTTCCAGGGGCAGGCGCTGGGGCTTGCGAAAAAAGTGGGTTCACGGCTGAAAAACAGCTACCCGCGCGAGCTGGTGCGAGACGGTCAGCTTTTCGCCGGCAAGGCGTGACGCAGCGCATAAAAAACGCATTTTTTGACTGGCGACTTTCCGGCTGTTGTACCAGGCTGAAATGTGGGCGGCTTTACTGGTCGTACCACATTTTAACGATCGACGGAGAGCATTATGACGAAAACCAGCGTGCGCATTGGCGCATTCGAAATCGATGATGCCGAGTTGCAGGGAGAGAGTCAGGGTGAACGCAAACTGCATATTCCATGCAGTTCAGACCCCGATTTATGTATGCAGCTTGATGCCTGGGACGCGGAAACCAGCATTCCTGCGATCCTTAACGGCGAGCATTCGGTCCTTTACCGCGAACATTACGACGAGCAATCTGATACCTGGATCATGCGTCTTGCCTGATCTGATGTGAACCCGTCCGTGAGACGGGTTATTTACCTGCCTGATTTCCCCTGCCCCCATTCATCCCCTACACTTATCGTTACGTTGTACAGAACCGAGGATGGAATGTTCGCGCTGGTCTTATTTGTTTGCTACCTGGACGGTGGATGTGACGACATCGTGGTTGATGTCTTTAATAGTGAGCAACAGTGCCTGGCTGCGATGGACGATCAGCGTATGCGTCACGGCGGTTGTTTTCCCGTAGAAGATTTTATCGATGGCTTCTGGCATCCGGCGCGCGACTATAGCGACTTTTAACTACTGCAATTGCACCAGCGTTAACTCACCGCCGAATACCGCGCCGGTATCGATATAGTGTTGATTATGGGCATCGAAGCGCGCTTTCAGCGGCGTATGCCCGAACCAGAAGTCGTCCGCGCCTGCAATGCGCTCCCCTTTCCCGCACAGAAGCTGGTTGAGCCGCTCCCGCCGCCACAGCACCGACTCGCTATCAACCTCTTTTTGCCAGCTATACTCACTCGCCGGGTAATCAGCGTGGGCAATAACATTCAGCCCTTCGGATGTCTGAAGCTCAAGGATATAGGGCAACTGCGCACATTTGTGCAGAGCATCAAGCGCCCGCTGTTGCTCCTCTTCGCTAAGCTTTGCAAACCAGCCGCCGCCGTTCATCTGCCACAGCGCGCGGTTGTTTTCCCGCAGGGCGTCAATGGCCATCTGTTCATGGTTCCCGCGCACGGTGATAAACCAGCGCTGATTAATCAGTGCCAGGCATTGCAAACTCTGCGGGCCGCGATCAATCAGGTCGCCGACGCAGATCAGCAGATCCTCATAAGGGTCGAAGTGACGCTCCCGCAGCGCCTGCATTAAGCGTTGATAGCAGCCGTGCAGATCGCCCACCAGCCAGATATGTCGCCACTGTGCGCCGTCGATACGTTGATACATAATCTCCCCCTCTTTTCAGTATAGAAAACAGGCGATCAACGCCCTCTGAGCGGTTAAGTTTTTGAGATGGACGTTGCGAAAAAAGCATGAACTTGTCACTCATTTGCCGGAGAAACAGGAGCTGCACTCTGCGATTCATTGATGGCAAAAATAGCTAGACGCCCACATAGCGGGTTATGTTATGGTTTGCAGCGAATATGATGTTTTCGGGAAACTCTCGCTAAAAACGCCATATTCCAGAGAGATAAAAAAAGACCGAATACGATTCCTGTTTATGGTCTAAGGATTATTTCCTTTACATATCATATTGTTATCCGCGTTTTAAGCTCATTTTTAACTTCCCAACACTTACCATTAGATACTTTTGCGATCAAACACTTGTTACTTTTTTCGTGGGCGCGACGTGGAATTTTAGTGGTTAAACTCCTTCAATAAATTACCCGCCATCCAGACGGGCATAGTCACTATAAATTAGCTTTGACGATCGGTAGATCTGACAACCGTGTGGTGTTGCGCGGAGAAAGCATTTTGCGCTTCATCAGCCAAGCTGACCTGCTCCCCGTAAACCAATACAAACTGATGTCAGCAACGTCCGCTTTTGGCACAAAGCTGTCGGACGTTATTGGTGGCGACAGAAATCTGCGCCAGTCCCACCGGTCAGCGCTTCTAATTGACAGGTTGCTTCGTATTGCTTTTCTCTTTGAGTAAACATAACAGCGAGGCATTAATGAAACTGCTGAACCGATTGAACCACCCCTATGGACAGAGGCGATACAGTTTGCAGTTCAAGACATCGTGTTGCCGTGGCAAAGGAAGAGACAAAGCTCCCCCTGGCTTAAACAACTCGCTTAGAGGAAAGTCCGGTCGTAAAAGGATGACACAATTAAAGAACTTAAAACTATGCATTACTGATGTCCTAATAATGAGTGCTATGATAATGCACATATACATTATGCGATGCTAAGGGGGGTTAAGTCGCAACTTACAGGTCTGTTCAATCAAGGCTTAAAAATTAACTGGAATGGTGTATAGAGAATAACGGCTTAGGGTTCATGCAGAAATGTATATGATAAAATGCCATAGAGATTCTTATGACAAGGAATGATTAAGATGAAATACGTCGTGCTATTGGCAACGGTTGTGATAGCAAGCTGCACCAGCGCGCCAAATTTACCACCAACCGATACCATTATAGCGATCAAACCGATCGAATCCGGTATTATCGCCAGTTCACAAAAGTACAGTTACCGTTTTTTCCGCAATGGCGTGCCGCAAGAGTATCAGCGATACAAAGCATTTTATGAACGCTTTAATCAGCAGGCCTCCGGGTTACGAGTCAGCTTTATGGTGGAAAATCATGATGTGACGGCGGAGTACCTGGTGGTGATGGATAAGCGTAAACTGAATGCTGTGCAGCAGGCCGAGCTTGTCAATCAGTATAAGGCGACGCTGATTAATAACGATCGCCTTGGAGTGGTCTTCAGAGCCACGGGATTCTGGTCATCATCCTACGAACCGGAACTAGCAGCCCCATATAAGCTTGAGCGACCGGTAGTGGCATCCATCATTGATAAGACGCAAACCGTCAGCACCCTGGGCACCATCGCCCTGTTACCCTTAGTACCACTCTTTCCGCTTTACATGATGTACGGCTGCGCTACGGGGCCTTGTATATGAGGTTAATAAAGGATTCGAGATGCGGGGCAGTCTTGTAGGGGAAAGGGTATGAGGTAAAGATCTTTTCTGAAAGATCGTTTCTGTCTGGAATGGTTGTAGAACAGAGCTTCTGTAAAGGTCCGCTTTGAGCGAGGAGCGCACTGTTTAAGCTTCTCTACTTTAGAAAAAATTGATAATGTGGCCTCGAATGTATAAAAGGGAACAGGCTAAGTACTATTAAATCAATCCGTTGTAATGATATAAGTATCCATACAGTTAAACAAAGAGGATATGGGAATGGATAGCGCACTGAAAGTTGGAGTCAAAGCACTTTTCTCTAGGGCTGCGAAATTAATTGATAGGGAATCTTTCGAACAGGAACCTAACTATACCGGAGCATTGTTTGGAAAACTTCACGGTGAATCTGTGGAGCATGAAGGGATTGTAATTAATTTCAAAGCCTCTATTACTAACGACAGGGGGCCAAGCAGTGCTGAGTCAATTACAGGAATAGATATAGGGCTCATTGTTTCTTGGGAGGATGAAAATGGAGAGATAAATAAAGTTAAAGCTGTCCTTATGCAAGCGAAAAATCATCTATATAATATGTCCAAAACCGATAGAGACAACCTAAATGCTCAATGTGAAAAAATGGCTAAAATCTCTAATTCTTATGCTGTACTAGATTGCCCTTATGATGGAAGCATACCAACAATCTGTCAAAGAAAAAAAACACCTCCGCCACACTGGGATATAGATACTAAACAAGATTTAGCGGATTACTTAATCGATGTAGTCATGGAGTGCAATGACGGAGATACTAACCCAGAAGTAATCGAAATTGCAAAAAAGGCCGACCGTTGTATTAAAGTAAAATCGAATGGCCCTGTTCCTGCGTACACCCCAACCAAGAAACGAAAGAATAAAAGGTAAATTACATTAAGGATTTAACTTTCTTATTTTTAATTTGTGGAATTTAATGCTCATTTTTGTAACAAAAATATCATAGCCAACTTTAACTACTGGCCTGCCTTTGTAATTAATACATTTCGATATTAGCTATGTCCGCTCCTGGCACGAAGCGGACATGCGGTCGCGGCAAGGTCCGAGCGGACGTTTAACTAATGAAGACTGGGTTTATTCACTCTGCTAAACATAACATCCCTGTTGCGAATCGCGGTTATCGCCGCAGCATCTGCCGTAGCCGCTTCTGTTGCCAGCGGCTGATCAGCCCGCGAAAAACAAACGTCCTCATGCCACGAATAACCAGCAATGCAAACCAGATCCCCGCTACCCACAATGACCATACGCTGACCGGAGCCGTAAAGTGGTTAATAACAAGCAGCAGCGCACAGACAACGATAGCTGTAATAAACGACCGGTAAAAACGGCCTTCCTCAGCGAGGTTGCTCTTAGCTTCGGCAATTCTCTGGTCGAGCGCGTCATCGCAAGGCGCATCAGGTTCAGAAAGAACCGCAACGCTCACCTCAAATACAGCTGCCAGGGCGCTCAGTGTTTCAAGGCTGGGCTGATCGCCATTCTCGATACGCTGCACCGTGCGCACACTCAGTCCGGACACTTCGGCAAGCTGTTCCTGGGACCATGCTCGCGCAAGACGCAGCGATCTAAATTTGTTGGTATTACTCATATTATCTCTCCGAATGGAAGGTGGTCAGCGCACAGTGTTGTCCAGACAATCCTGCACGACCACGATCATAAACCGACAGTAACCTGACAACAGTCTGACACGCCGCTTTGAGGTTTTTGTATCCCAAACTTCAGGAGCATATACGGTCGGATTTAACATACAAGTTCTTATGCTACTTCCGCTTCTAGCACTAAGCGGCTCGATATATAACCTTTATCATAGGGTGTCAGGGGTCGGCGGTTCAAATCCTTTCGTGCCGATCAAAATTCCCCAATTAAACTAATCTTTTACGACTGTTTTTTTATGCATGAAAATTGTCTAAGGTAAAATGAAGGTAAAACCCCTGCCATATAGTTAAAATTATCGCCAGTGCCCCCTTCATTTACTCCGGTTGCAGACGACTTGATTCACCGTGATGGGATTAATATTATGATCTTGCCTGAATTGATTACTGGAGGGGTTAAGGTGGGCTGGAGGTTACTGATAGGGCTTCTTTTTGGTACTGCCATCGGGATTGCATTATTTGGTTTGATTTTCTCACTCAAGCAGTTGTAGTGAAGCCGCAGCGCTCTTGAATTGTGCCCCAGTCAGATTGCGGATAGCCAGAAACGCAAAAACCCGCTCAGAGCGGGTTTTTTATCACATACACTTATCTGCTCAGGTTCAGACCGTCATCGCTGTCGTAAGTGTCCGTGTAAGTATTATCAGCGTTTAAAGCGCAACGACATTTCCGGCCGCAGGACCTTTGGCACCGTTCTCAAGCGAGAACTCGACCTTTTGCCCTTCATCGAGCGTTTTGTAATCGCTGCCCTGAATAGCAGAGAAGTGTACAAACACATCCTTGCTGCCATCAGCCGGGGTAATGAAGCCGAAGCCTTTCTCAGAGTTAAACCATTTTACTAAACCAGTCATTTTATTAGACATAGATACTTCCTTAAAATTTTTTGAGCCACATGTCGTGGCGAACATGGCCTGCTTGCAGATGATGACTTATGGGGCACTTAGGAGAAGGCTCATGCAGAGGAGTATCGAAGGATAACGCTTGAAATGAGGACTGCTTTACTAAAACTGCTTACATAAGGTCTGTTTGCCAAACCGTGAAAGCATGATGGACTGTTACGCAGCATTAAGCAAGGCTGTTTTTGTCAGCTAATCGCAGAATTACTTTACAAAAGGGAACTGGTGATGCTGGGGAGTAACGACTCAGAGAGGGAGTAACTCTTAAAAGCCCTGGCCATTGCAACCAGGGCTTTTAAGGTACTACGGACTTCAGAATTAACATTAATGAACTTTCTTGAGATTTACTGCCATTTGTACTACTTACAAATGCACCCGTTTACTACAGATAATTTTGGGCATTAATACTTAAAAACCTCCCTCTATTTATCCTGATACACACCTTGCCATCCATTCCTGAACGGCAGTTTAAACAAGTACATTCCCCATTGCGACATCTACTCTTTGATGCGTTGCCCTCTGCTGTCAGGACCATAACAAAATCGACAGCATGAACTCTAAAGGCCTTACATCGTCGCACTTACACTACCATTTTGCGAACCAGCACATCACTACAAGGCCTGAAAGCATACTACACCCCAAACTACAAACTTCGTGGCCTTTACTGCAAAATGGCTTACCCCAGTACTGCTATTAATCGTCAACTTTTCTCTGTGCTGTTAAGTTGTAATTTACTCATTCACAAAGCTGAGTCAATACTGTTTTTAAAGACATGTTTTTATTAACAGCTCTGGCATTTCTGACAGTTAAGGATCCTTCTCATTCATCCTGCTACGCGAGAGCTCTTCCCGTATTTCCTTATAGCTCCTTTCACAATGAAATACCTCCAGAATGCCAAACCATCCCTTATCCCGGGCGGAACGTCTTAACTTGTTATCGTCTCTCCAGCGGCGTCTGAGCCTTTGAATCCACAACCAACGTTTAATTTTGAGCACTCTAGTTCGGTTCATTGCTTAACTATAAAATCACGTATTAGTCGGTTTACACTCGCGTCATGGCCTAGATGAAAACAGCCCTCTGTAACACAGGTGGTATAGCAGCAAATGATGACAGTTCCACGCTATGTTGGGTTCAGCGCCTCGCACGATTTCAGAGAGTACATACTTAACAAAAAGCAGATGCAATTCAATAATTTCACGACAACTTTGAGATTTTCTTCAGCTTCATTCCGGCAGAATCTGAGAGGTGCCACTGTGTATCCCATTGCCCGCATTAGCTGCTGCAATAATAGTTTTAACAGTACGATTTATAGTTTCCTGCTGATATGCGTCTGCCTCCCTGGCCTGGAAGACATGCATCTTATCCAGCAGTGAATCCGTCGTGATGGGTAAGTCAGCAGCCAGCAACTCCATGACAGCTTCGCCTAATATACAGTTACTTTGCTTCAGCTCATCAATTCTGTGCATGTTATACCTGACTCTAATGGGTTGGCTTACAACGCTTGCGCGGGGAGTACAGCTGTAATGATATATCAGAAATGTAACTTAATGGGCTGATATTTGACAACCGGGGATGTTATCATGGCGAAGCGGCAAAGAGGTTTGTCAACAGATTGAACCGTAATCAAATTTAATAAAGTCAAATTTCAAAATTATCTAAAATAAATACAGCCATTTTGCCTGCACCAGACAGGCACGGAATGTAACTGCCCCTTTGCCGGGGCTTTTTTATTCTTCCTGTGCGCTCTCAGCACGCTGATTCCAGATGCTGTTTTCCGGCATATCCAGGCGGACATCGATCCAGCTCGTCGGCGGTACATCGATGGCAACGCCTTTTTGCAGTTCGATGTCACCGTCATCGGAAAGGACATAACGGCGCTTATAAAGTCGAATGATCAGCGAGCCATCCTCCCCTTGCTCGGCTTCCACGATGCCCATATCTCCGGATCCCTGCGGGTCGCGCGGCGGCGACATTTGCCAGCCAGATTTTGCCAGTCCGGCAGAGCCCTTCAGAAGATATACACCCGTCTCTTGACGGGTCAGAGTAACCCCCCCGGCTTCGGCATTAGCCACTCCCGCGCCGCACCACTCGAAGTCTGACTCGTCAATATCAGGCCGCGTGCAATCCTCTTTGCTTTTCACAATGCGCACGATAGGTGATGCAGCCTTGATTGTGCCGTCTGCAGCGCGCGTGGTATTACCCGTGGTGTAGCACTGATTCCATGCGCTCATCGTACTGCCGTTATATCCCCGGACCGCGAGTTTGCCGTCGATAGTCGCCTGCAGCTGTCCACTTGTGGTTGGGGTCCGGAACATCATCAGAATCGGGGAATAGTTATCAAAATAGTTGAGACCGCCACTGCCACCGGCGCCCCAGATGCCGTTTGCATTAATGAGGTTGGCGTTCGTTACGATAGCGCCGCCGGACGTTCCACCAATACCAAAATCGCCGACGGACAGGATCGCGCCGGTTGTGCTGTAGGTATCACGGACAGCTGCGGTTCCCAGTTGTAAATCGCCTCGCGCGGTCGCCGGTGTTCTGCCGTTCAGCAGATTCAGCCATCCCTGAGAGGCATCCTTAGCCCCGGTTCCGCCCTGCTGGATGCTCAGTGCAGTTGTCAGTCCGCCCAGGCTAGTGATGTCGGTGTTAGCGCCCTTCTTCGCCAGCGACTTCTGGCCGGGAACGGTGACAGGCTGACCGTTAATGGTGATGGTCACATCTCCGCTGCCGTTCATCACATCCGCAAAACCGCCCATGTACCGCTGGTACATACTGAACGTCTCGGCAATATCCTGTGCCAGGCCATCCACGCTAAGGCTGTCACTCAGCAGAATGGCAAATTTTGTCCCCGCAGGGACCGCCGGCGATGCCGCAGGCGACACTGTCATGCCGGTCGCGCTGTCGACTGAGGTGATCTGGAAAGCCTGCGCCGGGCTGGTCAGTGCCAGCACCGTGCAGCCGTTACGAATGAGCGAACCTGCTGCGGTGAAATTCGTGCCGGTGCCGGTCAGCGTGTTGCCGCTGACTGCGATAGATCCAGTTGTGTAAATCATGTTTTCTCCGGACATGGCGCCAGAATACGGCGCGCGTATAAACGATCGATAAAGTCGATCAATCAGGAAATATTGATCTGTTTAATCTATTTAGCGCCTGACCAGGCGGCCAATAGAATGGATTCACATCCATACGGTTCAGGGAATAAAGATGAAAATGATTAACGCTGCGGCGGTTGCGCTGGTTTTGTTAATGGCATCAGGCTGCGCCAGCAACACGCCCCCGCAGTGCTATAACGAGGCTGTGGTGATGAAAAACCGTGTTGCGGTACCCGTATTCGGCATAAGAAAACCGGTCAGCACCACCGAATATCTCTCCGGTGGCAGCTTCGGTTATCAGTGGGTTGAGCGCAGTGCTTTTACAGACACCTCCTCCTGCGACAGGCTGCCGGTGACTGAATAACAGTATCAGGTGATGCCCAGCGCATTTTTGTAATACTGGTCATAGAACCGCGTGTCGATATACCCGACACCGCCGCATGCCCACCCTCTCATCCTCCTTCCCTCATCGGGGTTGCTGATATAGGTGCTCTGGAATACTTTCCCGACCTGCACTTTATACGTCGCCCCGTCTTTTCCCGCTGAAGCGCACATGAAATTGCTGTATCCCGTCGGATATGCCGGGTCCTGAGGCACGAAAATATGTGAAGTGACACTCGATGACACCGCCAGCGGCGTGGCGCTGGTGATATCCCCGTTAGTCAGTGGAATGACCTGCAGCGGGAGGCAGTTGCTGTGCCAGACCATCTGTCCGTCCCGGTAGAGAAAGAAGCCATAGTCAGGGATATTCGCGAGAATATTCGAAAAAACATACACCCGGCACCCGGTCTGGTTACTGCCCGCAGTGGGGAACTGCAGTGCGTGATACCCACTGGCCGTGACGGGCTTCCACCAGCACAAATCCATCGCCTCGCCGGTGTGCCGGTGAAAACACATTACCGGGTTACCCGCCGGAACCTGCGTCTGCACGGTCCGCGCACCGGCCGGCACATCTATAATCTGGCGCAGGCACAGCGGCACATAATTCGGAGCCAGCTTGACCGTCCTCGCCCCGTTTATGTACTGGAACAGCTGGAAGCCGAAGTAGTCACTCTGCGTGCCCGCTACCGGGCTGCCGTACACAATAAGGGTGACGGCATTATTGACGTTCCACGATACGGTTAATCCGCTGACACTGACGCTGTAGGTCGCGCCCGTTAACTGCCCTCCCATAAAATCATTCACAATGGCATATGTCAGCGACACACCGAAAAGGGAGTAGGTCTTGCTCCCTGTGCCGGTAATGGTGATGACATCCAGTACGTAGCTTGCCGCCATAGAGTTGATGGCGTCAAAGCTGGTCCCGGCAATAAACATCTGCATTATAAGCGTTGCCCCATAACGGCTGCCGGCCGGTTTTGCGCATCGTAAGAGATGATGCGGTTATTCGTTATCTGCATGCGTCCCTGGCCTGATACCGCACCGTTGACCTCAAACGTCCCGTCCGCCTTCATGATGGTCCCGGTCTGCCCGGCCACGTAATTTGCTGAATACCAGGAGCCCACGCGAGCGAGGGTGATCGACGCGTAATTGATGAAGGCCTCGTTAATGAATGTCTGGCCGTTCTGGATAACGAACGGCAGGCTCACCGTTCCGCCTGCCTGCGACATCACAGCGAAACGGTCGGCCAGAAAAATGACCTGCGACTGCATGCCCGCCGGGGTGTTCTGCACGCCGATACCCATGCCTGCGGCGTACCGGAGCCCGTTCGCATCCACCCCCACCTTGATGCTGTACATCGCATTGAGGTTGCCGCTGATATCTGCGACTGCCTGCGATGCCTGCGTTATCGCCGCACTTTGCCCGTTGACTGTCACTGAAAGCGTATTGATTTTTGTCGCCGAAACCTGCGAGAAGTCAGCCAGGGTTTTCGCAAAGTCGGTGGTGTTTGCCGTGCCGGCGCCGGAACTGGCATCCAAGGACCTGAGCGACTCCGCGACAGCCTGGCTGGCATCAGCCATCACGTTATCAACACGCTCAATCCCGGCCTTATTGTCGCCGTACTGCACGCTGAGGCGTGTGCGATCATTAACCTGCGCCAGCGTGGTGGTAATCAGCGCAATGGAGTTGCTCTGTATTCCCCCTCTGATGTCACTGCCATCAATGCCTGCGATCTCTGCTGAAATCTCCTCAAAGCGCGAGGCGGTCGAGGAGTCCAGATCCGTCACGGTCTGCGTCAGCTCTGTGACACTGGCCCTGTTCTCTTCCGTCTGAGCGGTAAGCTGATCGACAGCTGTAGCCCGTGCCTCGGTTTCGTTTGCCAGCGCCTGGCGCACTTCGGTGATGCCGGCGGCGTTCTGATCCGTCTTTGCCTCCAGGCGGATCACATCGGTCACGCGCGCCTCGGTTTCGGTGGCGATAACTTCGCGCAGCTGCTCGAATTTCGCGGAGTTAGCACCCTGCTGCGCTGACTGGCGCACCACCACGTCGGCGATCGCCAGAGCATTGCCAATAATGGCTTCCGCCATCTGCTTATTCGACCCGGCAGCAGCGGCCAGACCATCGGCATTCTGCCTCACTGCCTCTGCCAGTTCCGCAACTTTGGCACTGCTGTCCACGGCGTTCTCGATGAGGTCCTTGAACAGTTCAGTGTCCTTGATCTGCGCGAGCACCGCCTCGGTAATGTCTGTCACATCGGTGCTGGACTGGCCGCGGATCCAGTCGGTGTAGGCTGACTGATTGCCGGTACGGTCAACAAGCCTGGCCCGGTACCAAAACTCCTGCCCAGCCTTGAGCCCCATCTGCTGGTAGAGTTTCTGCGGGTAAGGCACAGCCGCCAGCAGCATCGGGTTTGAGCCGTCTGCAGCGAGGCTGTACTGCAGTTCCGTGCTCAGCGTATCAGCAGTATCTGTCGGAAAACCCCAGGTGATATTGATTCCGAATACGACATCCTCTGACGCAGACAGACCTACCGGCTTTGGAACATCGCCCACGCGCCCCTTCAGGTTTGTCAGCATTGAAGAGGCCCACAGACTTGATGCCCCTCCTGAGTTGATGGCACGCACGCGTACCAGGTAGTCGCCTTCAAAAATGCCGGGTACTTCTATATTGCGCAGTCCTGTTTCTGGCACATTAATCCATTCATTATCTCCACGCTTCCACTGCACCTGGTATGAGATAACATCAGCCTGAGGCTTGCCATTTTTATCCAGTGGCGCATCCCAGGATGCGATCAGTGTAGTAATTCGCTGCCCCTGTCTTACGGATTCAAAGCTTGAGACCTGGATATTAGTCGGCTGATTAACAAGCCCGGTCGGAATCAGGCTGATTGGCGGCGTATCCAGTCGGGCATTATTATCAACCGCGTCATATTTAGAGGAGTTGTATTCCGCCCCAGTAATGGAGTACGTATTTTCCTCATCATTGAACGTCAGATTAGTTACTCTAAAGTACTGTAATCTCAACTGCCCGGCGTCTATAACAAACACTGCATTCGGCAAAGGGTCCGCTTTGAAGGGCGTGGACACCACAAGCTGCGTACCATTTACAGCCTGGATAACCCGACTTTCGACGGTTCCACCCTGCGTGCGAATCATCAGCGTGTCGCCAGCAACCGCGCTGGTGCCCCGATCAGTTGTCACAGCCTTCAGCCCGCCGTTGTACGCGGCAACTCGACCACCGTACACGCGACCAGAAAGGCGTTCATCGGCAAAGGCAAACACCGTGCCCGGCACATAGACATAGCCATCAAGCCCAGTTTGTAGGGTGATAATGCGGTCAAGAGAGTTGGAATACACCGCCCAACCACCACGCCGCTGAGCCTCACTCTCTCGCGTACAGCCGATCGCTGTGATTTGCGTCTGCTTAAACTTGAACTGTTTCACCAGGTCCGGGAACATCACCGCCGTAGTTCGATCCTGATAGTGATTGTCCGGGTCGCTGAAATTAATCAGCGCGCTGGAAAAACGGGTCTTTTCACTGCCACTTGAGTAGACCGGCTTGCCGATCACTGCTGCGCGGTTGAGGATCTGCAGTTTCGACGTATCCGCCGGCATGTCAGAGACAACGTTGAACATGTTGTTGCCCCAGAACGTCATCCCGTTGAACCCGGCGGCGATATCCTTGATCACCTGCCATGCGTCGGCCTGAGACTGTATATAAACGTCAAACATAAAGCGCGGCTCTGTGCCGCTGCCGCCCTTTCCGTCGGGCACCTTCTGATCGCAACGTTGAGCTATACGGTATAGCTCCCACTTATCCAGCATTTCCGCCGTGATGCGGCGGCCAAGGCCGAAACGTGGTTCGGTCAGAACGTCGAACCAGATCCATGCCGGGTTGTTCGACCATCCCCACTTGAACGTGCCATCCCAGGTGCCGCTGTAAGTACGGGCTATCGGATCGTAGTTTGAGGGGATTCGGATGATGCGCCCCTTCGGTTTACAGGATATTTTCGGTATATCGCTGAATGATTTTGCATTGAACGACACATACAACAGTGCTGTGTGCGGATAACGAAGACGAGCGTCGATAACCTCTGTAATGGCCTGCACCTGCGTTTTGTTCTGCAGCAGCTGGCTGGTGCTGTCGTCCGTATCGCGTACCACGCGAATCTGCCAGCCGGTAGTGGCTTTGGGAAGGTTGATGCGGTGGGTAAGCTCATAAAGCGAGCTGAGCTTCTCGGTAACGGTCCTGGTCATAACCGTCGAGAACGCGCCGCCGTCTACGGCCAGGTCGATGTGATATTTGACAGTCGTACCAACGATGTCGCCATTATTCTGCTGTTGCTGCAGGCCGGGAATGCCAATGCGCACGAGCACCGCATCAATCTGGATATTACTCAGCGCGCGGGTCCAGGGGGCAACTTTCGTCAGCGATACGCCAATACTGGTTTCATTCTCGACCGCGGCAAAGCCAGGGATCGGGGTCTGTGTCTGGGTTCCCGGCCGGAAATCCCATGTGACGTTTTCAAAATTCATCGTCCCGTCGGCATTGCCCAGCGGCGTTCCGTCCAGAAAAATACGAGTTGCATCCAGGCCGCCGGCGAATTCCCCTTCACCAAGCGCCAGCAGCATACGGCAGCGCGCCATCGACTGGGCACTATCTGGCTGTTCTACAGGCGTGTGCTGCTTCTGGCTGCCGCCCTTTGCACCAGTGATCGTTTCCATAATGTGTCCATAAAAAAACACCCGATTGGGTGCTTATTGGTCAGAGGGGTAGTATCAAATGTCTTCCGCGACTATGCCGGCGCTGATGATCGCACCGCCAATTTCCCGCTCGCCCCAAAGTGGCGCCACCGGATTACCCATCGCCAGAGTGTTAACCGAACCGCCGAAGGCGTAGCTTGGTTTGTTGTCTGGGTCGTCGCGTCCCTGTAGCCCTTTAGGCTGTGGAGAGAGCAGCTGGTAAATGCCGCCGGCCATCATTGATGCGCCTGACATGATAAGCCCGGCACCAAAGGTGAGACCTACACCGGTCCAGCCGGTCGCCACGCCGATGATGATACCGGCGACCACCATCACTGCCCCCAGGATGGTCTGGAACATACCCGCCTTCTTCGCCCCCTCCATAACCGGCGCAATACGAATATCACTTTTACCAGCCAGCTCCTGGAAATCCTGCACTCCTATGTTGCGCTTTCCACGAAACACGGCGAAGGTCACACCGTTCTTTTTGGCGTTCATCAGGTAGTCTTCCAGCCCGTCGAAGTTGATGCACAGGGCCTTTACCGCTTCGGCGGATGTCTGCACCGCCAGCTTATGCACTCGCCCGAACCGGGCGCCCAGCGCGCCATACAGGCGAATAGTGGTTAAACGCGCCATGGCTTTATCTCCTCTGACAGGCTCCTGTGGCGAACGCAGATCATCGTCCTGTCTTTGAAATAGCCGCGGGCATAGGGGGTAATGCAGGAGGGCTGGCCATACAGATGATGAAGCAGTTCACCCTCTTCAGTGATAATGCCCGCATGGTTCCACTTATCGGATTCAACCTGCATGATGACCATGCACCCGGGCGCCGGGTCACATTCGATGAAGCCTTCTTGCTCCCAGTTATCGAAATAGAAGTTGTCCGGGTACTGACTTTCCCACCACGGATAATCGACGCGGAAATCGTCTAGCGTGACGCCCTGGGTGGCGTGCCAGTCCATGATAAGCCCCCAACAGTCGTGTGAACCCAGGATAAACGGGCGGCCGATAAGCGGCACCGCCTCGGGCATTATCTCGGCGTATTCATCGCTGTCCGGCGCGTAAATGCCCCAGACCACGCCGGAGTTGTTGCACTGCTGGCGATCCAGGTCTGACGGTATAGGCCGTGCACCGTCGCCGGGGTGGGAATGTATAACGCGTATAATTGTACCGATGTCCTCAGCATTCGCCCAGAACTCGCCATCGATACGGAAATGCTCGGTCGGGTTTTCGTGGATGTTCGATACGGGGATATAGCGCTGGCGACGGCCAGACTGGATAACGAAGCCGCAGCACTCGCGCGGGGATTCCTCCAGCGCATGCGCCCGGATAGCCGACATTATGGTTTTGTTCATTGGTATGTCCGTTTATCGGGTGAAAAGAACCGTCGCCGGGAAGCCGCCAAAATCGAGGATCGCCGCGTTTGGCTCTGCAAGCCCGGCACCGAATCGTTTCCGACAGTCACTCAGGCAACCGCCGCAGACATCAAGGGCCGGATCCGCTACGGGGTTTCCCTTTGCGTCGAAGTAAGCCGTACCGTTATAGGTGCAACCGTCACCGCTCCGGTATTGTCCGCGTAGCGCCCATTCACAGAGGGAAGTAATTTGTCTGGTGGGAATTACCAGCCCCTGCAGGTCTGCCGGGCTGCTTAGCGCCCAGGTCACCACCTCGTCATCTTCGGACGTTTTGGTATCCAGCCAGAAGGTCTGAAGCGTGAACATAGTCGGATCGGCAGTGGGATTAACGTGGTCGGGAAAATTCACCGCATCCAGATACACCGTATAGGTGTCGATAATGCTCACCTTCGCGTTCACCATGTCCTTAAACTGAAGGCATAGCGCGGAGATATGACCGTCAAGGTTTGAGACGCTGAGTGACGGCTCTGCCGCCTGGTCAGTTGAGAGAGCTAGGCCTGTTAACTGGAAAGGCCAGAAATCATAGACCTCACCATCGAAGACTACAGGCTTAGGCCCGAGCTTGCTTTCGTCACCCTGCGCCTCGTCAATCTCCCGTGGAGTATGCGGAAAAGGACTGTAATGAAAGCGGTGAATACCACCACTGAATTCTGAGGCGTCCACTTCTACCAGCCGGACTTTTCCGCCAGGTGCAAGCATGGCTGCCGTATCAATAAGTGCTGTCATGGTTGACCTCAGGCATAGACGCCGTAGGCGCGCTTTATGGTGAAAGTAAGCTCTGCTGCGTTGCTGCTGATCTGGTTCTTACGCACAGAATCTTTGACGACCCGATACAACCCCTTCTCCTCGCCGGGTGGCGTGATGATGAAAGCCTTAACGGTATGAGCCAGCAGGAATGAGCGAATTTCGTTTATCAACACCTCTTTGCCAACATAAATCATCGGAACCTGAATGGCAGTAGAGTTGATGCCATTTTCAGCCACCTGCTCATAACCGTCACCGAACTGTGAGGCCCGGATTGTCTGGTTATATTCAATTGCGCCCGCTCCAAGTTGCGCGGGCCATTTATAGGTTTCAACAGCCATATTTGCTCCATAAAAAAGCCCCGCATAAGCGAGGCTGGCATCAGGGATTTGGCAAAATACTTTGCAATTATCTTTGAAAACTAACGACCCTTCGTAAAGTTGTAGATCATGCCCCCTGGCTTCAGGTGCTTCTGAACTACCAGGGTTGCAGCGTTTTGTATTTTATCCGCCATGGCGCGCCCCATAGCGTCTCCAGAGCTGCTGGATTGAGCCGAAGCGTTACCACTGGCATCGACGTTTACAGTGGTATTAATTACCGGTGCAGCATTACCAGAACCGGACATGAGCCCCAGCATGGGCGGCCTGCCGACAACCCCACCTTCAGCATATCCCTGAGCACCACGCATCATCGCATAAAGATTATTGACACCGATTGCAGCTGTGGCCTCTTTGGTAAAGACGAACTCACCGCCGTGTACCACCCCTTTGGGCTGATATTTGCCGCCATCGCCTGTGTAACCGCCGGAGTCGAATTCAGGGATATATCCCCCATTCCACGCTGGCCGGAAAGACGGGACAGCAAAAGACTGGCCTGCACCACTACCTGCTGATGAGGTACCCGCAGAAATCCATCCCATTGCGGCCTGCACGGTGTACGCCACCAGCAGTCGATTAATCACATCAGCGATCATCTTCATCATGGAGGCAGCGAAACTTTTGAAACTGGCCGTTCCGGTAGTGACCAGGTTTGTCAGCATATCTGATATACCGCCCAGGGCTGACTGCGCTACGCTTTGCATTGAGCCATAAACGTTGGTTGCCGTATCAAGGTACTCAGCCCAGCCTTTTCTGGCACCTGCCATCCAGTCGCCACGTAGTTTGTCTTCTGCTGCATAGTAATCGTTGGCGGCCTTTAACTCCTGTTTATAACCGTTATCGCTGAGACTACCGCCCGCATTGAGCCAGCCACTACGCAGCTGAGACATAGACGCCTGTCGCCCGGCAAGTCTGTCACTCATTGTGGCTCCAGATGCAAGCCCGGCTTGCTTCTCCACCATCTGAGTAACGTACTTCTGCGCTGTATCCATCCGCTTATTCAGTTGCTCCTGAGCGGTAATCTGGTCACCGAGAAGAGCTTTCTGCTGCGCAAGTTGCAGCACCTGGTTTTTGCTCGCCAGCAGAGACTTCTCCTGCTTCGATAACTGCCGGGTGCTCGCTGCCGTTTCAAGGACAGCAAATTTAGATTCAGTGGCATACAGGTCTTTACGCTGCTGACTGATCGTGTCATTAACAGAGCGGTGATCCTGAAGGGTTTTCAGTTGCGCCTGGAGAGCAAGTAGTTCAGCTTGCGCAGAATCTTCGGCACGATCGCCTGCGGCCACCGTTATGCCCTTGGCTTTAGGAGTCTTTGGATCTTTATACAGCTTCTCGATGCCAGCTCGGGCCTTAGATATTTGTTCAGGAGTCAATGGCTTGACTCTCTGCTCATACGGCAAGCCCTGCGTCGCTTTAACTGCTTTCGCATTATCGGCAATAGCTTTATTCAAATCCTTTTGTGCCAGAGCTCTTTTTTCTGCTTGAGTGGTTCCAGCATCCAAATATTTATTAAACGATATCTGCGCATCAATACCATCTTGATTTATCTTATTAAACTCAGCCCTTTTCTGGTTGAAATCTTCCTGAGATTTAATAACAAACCCAAGCTCTCTCTCTTGCTGAAGCAATGCCGCCAACTCCCTTTTTACAGCACCACCATCACCGACATTACCCATACCAAAAACACCTGGACGGGATTGATTGGTGATTTCTTTAATTCTTTGCCTCACAACCTCAAGCTGTTCAGCTGTCGATTCTTTTCTACCAATACCTAAGGCTGCATCCCAATATGCTTTCCATGTATCAGATACGCCACGAATCACCTGATCAATAAGGCCAAGGTTGTCAATAACCTGCTGGCTGCGTTGCTGTTCTGCCCGACTATAACTATCAGCAGCTTTTTGCCCTGCTTCTTCCTTATCACCGCGGCGCTCAAGAGCCGAAATGTACTGAAACTCCGCCGCAGTTAAGTAATGCAACTGAGTGTTTAGCTCAATGGACGCCTTTACTGGTGAGTCGTAAAGTTTCTGGAAATTAGCAATCGTAGTATCTACTGACTGCCCAACCGCGTCTTCCATGGCCGCAGCTGCTCTGGCAACAACCTCAAGTTTATTTCCATCAAATCTTCCCGACCCAACAATTTTCGCCAGAGTTGCCGATGATTCTCCTATTGTCACACCAGCATCATCAGCTATTTGCCTGGAAAGTTGACTAAGTTGCCCCGCCGTTTTACCAGCATAGCTTCCGGTTAAGATAAGCTGCTTGTTGAACTCACTGGCTTCCTGGGCGCCTTTGTACCATGCAATTGCCAGAAGTGAAGCCACCCCCACAAGCCCACCAACAGCAAGCCTGGCAGGAGTCAGGAAAGAAAGCATACCCCTGCCATGTTCGGCATTCTCAGCCAGTGAGTTCGCATTTTCTGAAAGTGATTCTGAAGAGTCGTCTGTTGCCTCTTTAAACCCAAGAACCTCTTCCTTGATAAATTGAAAAAGCCCGCCCAGACCTCCAAAAGAATCACTGATTTGCCCGCCCTGCTGGATCAGCACCATCCACAATGGCATGCCACCAGCAATAGATGTGGCAATATCCGTGAACTGCGCTGGCAACATTCTCAATGCCTGCCGGTACTGCCCGGCGCTGATCCCGCCCTTCCTCCACGCTTCATCCTGTTCACGCAGCTTTTCGATGAAAGGAGCAGCCTGCTGGGAAACACCGAGTTGGGCAGCCTTTATTTCGAGCAATTCGATCCGTGTTTTTCCGATCGATGTCGCCTGCTCTTCGAGAGTCCGAACAAATGAGTCGCGGATATTCTGCGCACGTTGCATCTCGGATGCCTCGGCGCGCTCTGCAGCCTCCAGCTCTGCAATCGCATCCCTGAGCATGCGGGATTGCATGGCAGAAACTTTTTTATTTGCTGCTTCCTGTGCGGTTGCGGCCTCCTGCGCCTTAAGCGCAGCGATGAACGGTCCGGCCTCCTGCAGCAGTCCCATCTGAGCCGCTTTCAGCTCAAGCACCTCAGCACGTGATTTACCGATAGCCAGAGCCTGATTACGAAGAGACTCGATGAAGTTATCATTTTGTGACTGCAGGCGGGATGCTTCAGCTAACGCCTGGCGCTCTGCGGCCTGTTTCTCACGAAGCTCTTGTGCGGCAATCCGGGTCTGCACAGCCTCACTGGCGATAGCCAGTTCTCTTTCCCTGATTTGCTGAATCAGTGGGGCGGCTTCTTGCGTTAAACCCAGTATGGAGGCCCGATACTCAAGCACATCTGACTTTGAGGCCCGGAAGGTAGCAGCCTGCTCGCTTAGAGATTTCAGAAACGAGTCCTGCGCTGAGGCGGCACGTTGCGTGTCCTGAGCCAGCTTCAGTCGTTCTTGCCCTTCGGCGGTCTCTGCTTCCATCACCTGAAATAATTTATCACGGGTGGTATCCAGCACTGAGCTAAACCGGCTGTAATCCTCATTACCGAGCAGTCCCTTACCGCGAAAGCCAGCCAGTTTGCTTTGCAGCGTTTCCAGCTCATCCATTGCCCGGTTAACAGGGCTGATTTTATTCAGAAGAGCCTGCAACTCTTCTTTTTGCTCTTTCAGGCTCTGAGTGTTTTTTTTCTGACTGTCGGCACCCGCCCGGAAAACGCTGTTCAGATCATCGGCCTTGTTTGCCGCGCCGCCGGCCGTCTGTTGGAAATCGTCCAGCGCCTTGTTCCCGTGCTCCAGCTCGGCGGTATTCACCCGGAGCGAAATTGTTGCAATATCAGACATTACGCCCCCTGATGCATAATCTTCAGCGCCACGCTTTCCATGACGCGGATATCCGTTAACGCGGTTACCTCATCCTCCACCCCGTTCAGCTTCATCAGCCAGGGCAGCACGTTGTAATCCAGCCCGGTGATGCCGCCCATGCCCGTGCGCCACTGCGTGCCCATCGACTGGAAGACAGCGAACGCGGGCCAGACATCGGGCCATACCTCAACTGTCAGCTCTTCTTCGGTGTAGTCTTCGGCGCTGAGGCCAAACGCAGCCAGATCTTCGGTGGAGGGTTCAGGCGTATAAAACGCCGAGGCAACCGCTATCAGTTTTTTTCGCGGTTACCTGTCAGCTCTCGGTAGTAGGTGCCGACGATCGCTTTCATCGCGCCGGGGTAGTTATCCAGGAGCATCTCCAGATTTTCATGACTGAACTCATCCGGTAGTGCCCAGGACTCGGTGATTTCAGTCAGGAAGTCGATAGCCGTTTTTCCCTCGATTTCTTCGAGTGCAGCAAGTTCTTTGACCGGTTTATGACGGAAGGTAAACGTAAGTACGCCATCATCTTCGCCGGCGCGCGGAATGGTGACGTCTGCTTTGAAAGTCGGTTTGGGCTGGAGTTGAAATTTAGTGGCCATGTGTTCCTCGGCAGAAAGAAAGGCCCGCTACCGGGCCTGTTAAGGGAATGGGTTAAGCGGCTGCCTGCGGGGCAGCATCTTTGTAAAAGGTGATATCGCGGGACTGGATGGCAAACGCTGGCTGTACCGTCTCGACGGCATTCGGCGCAGTGGTTGGCTGCGGATCGAAAGACGGCTTACCTGACCAGTAACGCGTTTCCTTCGCCTTTGGCACGTACATGCGCAGCGGCAGCGTGTCACCAGAACGGTCAGCAGCTGACAGCACGGCATAGATAGGCAGCGTGGAGTCATGCGCAACCGTAAAGGTCTGCGACTTGGCCGCCTTGTAGGTCGCCAGGTTGCGCTGGCGGTCATCGGCAAGGAACTGGATCTGCGTGTACTGCTGGTCACCGCCGGACTGTGAAACTTCGGTGATCTGCGGGATCTCAGTCCACTCGGCTACTTTGCTTAAGGAACCTGTCCCGGAGCCAGCCGGGAAGAAGTTGGTATCGGTGCTGTTAATCACCCCGATCGTCACGCTGGTAGTCGTCTGCGCCGTGACGCGCGCAACCAGGCTGTCAATCAGTGCCCAGCCACTGGAAACCAGCACCACATCGCCTACAGCGAGGCCGTGGCCGTTTGCAACGGTAAAGACAGCGCCTGCGGCATTGCTGACGCCCGTCACCGCCACAGGCGTGGCAAGTTTCGAGCCGACAAATACCGTGGCGCCATTAGGTAATGCGAAGCCCATAGGGATTCTCCGTAATATGAAAGTAAATAAGCCGGCAGAACCGGCAGGGATGATCAAGCTGAGATATCAGCCCGGTAGTTGATGCTGACGGGGATGGAGTAGGACACGCCGTCCGCTATGCCGGGGTAAATGGCGGGCGGTGATGTCACCCAGGCGGTAAAGCCGTCGCCGGGGATCTCTTGGTTCTCCGGGAACAACCCGGCGACGCGGCGGGCCAGCATTCTGGCCTGTGATTTGCCGCCACCCGCTGGCGCGACGACGGTGACCTGATACACGCCGGGGTAGACCCGGCAGCCCCCGGCCATATCAATGCTGTACGGCTGCGCGGGCATATCATGGGAGATCAGATACAGCCCGTCGCCAGGCGGGTCGAACTGAATGTTATCCCATGCCACCCGCACGCCCTCGCCATCTGCCCACATACCCAGCATGGACTCAAGCGCCGTTGTGATGTCCGGTATCATTTTTAACCTCGCTGACTGCCTCGCTGAAGTACCGCTGGAACTCGGCGGCGGTGATGCGCACCATGCCGCCGGGGGCCTGGCTGGAATGCCCCATCTCCAGACGGTATGCGTAAGGGACGTTATTACAGAAATAGACAGCCGTGGTACCGACTTTGAACTGCTGCAGTACCAGGTTGCCTGCGGCGAGCGTCTCGTGGCCAGCCTTGTCGATGCGCCCGGCCTCGCCATCGGCGCGCTGGTCAAACGACACCTGCCAGTTACCGCGAAAACGCCCGCCCGTATAGCCCGGCGGCGCTTTCAGGTCCATGCCGTCCTTAACTTTGCGGCCTGGCCGCAGCCGGCCTGCTTTAGTCAGGTTGTCCGGGTTTTGCCGCAGCAGACTGTTATGCTCGGAGACCGCCGCGTTATAGGCCGCCGCCGTCTGGTTCACCGCCCAAAGCTCTGGATTGCCGACAGGCGACATCTGCACCAGCCGCGCCAGGATTTTGATGCCGACCACCCGCACCACTTCCTCCTGTCGCTCCTTTGCCTGGCTGACGAACGCATTAATGGACACCATAAATGCCTGGTTATCTGCCATGTCATGCCCTCAGCTGAGCGCGGTAGCACAACAGCAGCTTGCCAGGATTGACCGGGTTGGGCTTCTCAATGCGGTACCATTTGCCGTCCACGTCTACCATGTCACCGGTGCGCAGCTCGGTATCAGCAGTAAACACAATACGCATGTCGCCGTTTATGATGACCGTACCGTCAATTTCGCCGGGTCTATACTCAGTCCGCACGCCGATCGCAGTGAAGGTCTTATCCGGCTCACGATGTTCAACGCCTCCGATGACCGTTACTGTGCCCTTACGCTTTACCGGGTACGCCGCGCCGTTCTCAGTGAGCAGGCGCGTGCTGGTTGCTTTCATGCGGGTATAGTTAACAGGCATATTACGCACGCTCCGCAAAAGCGTTTACTGCATAGCCACGACCACCAGCCAGCTCGCCGAGCAAAGCCATCACCGCCGGGTAAGAAGGCCTGAACACTTCGCCGTCAGCGACGGCATACGTCGTGGTTACGGCTCCCTCCACGCGCTCGGACTTCACAGCTGCTTCTCGCACACTGCCCAGCAGATCGCCATCCATCGCCTCGACCGCCAGCATGCATTGCGCAGTAACAACCTGAGGCGGTACCTCTCCGGCGGGCAGTTCGTATCCGTCCAGTTCGATGCCCGCGCGCGGCCACGCCAGCGGCTGCTTTGGTTCGCTTCGCCAGCCGGCCCAGTCCAGCCCCTCAAGGTAATCCATCGCCCGGATGAGCAATGGCGCGATCTTTTCCGGCAGCGTGATATCGCGCAGATCGGCAAAGGCTTTCAAATCCCCCTCGCCTGCATAGCTGTTCATGGCCGGTGAAGTGATATCGGTAATGATCATCGTTGCACCCAAAGAAACGGGGCTTGCGCCCCGTCAGTTAGTCTTCGGCAGCGGCAGTGAAAGTGATTTCTTCACTGGTTTGCGCCACTCCATCAACTGTACCCGTCACGGTGAACGTTCCTGCGATATCGGAGGTGAGTTTCACCGTAGCGCCACCGGCAGAGCCGGTCTGTGATCCCTCAGTGCTCAGCGTGCCGCCAGTAGACGACCAGACGATAGCTACTCCGGACACGCCCGCGCCGTTACGGGTGTATTTCAGGGAAAAGGTAACCGCATCGATACTGTCAGCAGTTGCGGAGGTTTTATCAGCTGACAGTGTTACTCCCCCGATGCGGCCCCCAGCTTGATCAGCACACCCGCAGTGGATTTGTTGCTCGTGAAATGCTTTTTCCAGTTACCGGCCGTGCCGATGGCGGTCAGATCCGGGTTCTCGCCTTTGGCCGTGTCCCAGCTGTAGCCCAGCAGCTCAACGTTGACTGTACCTTCCGCGCGATAGCCGACCGCAAGGTTTTCCTGATCGTTGATGTCGTAGGAGCGGAAGCCCGGCGCCTGGGATTCAGTCACGGTCACCGCACCGGCCACCAGCCCCAGAATAGCGGCGGCATCCATGGTATCGGTCACCAGCACGGGCTTACCCAAGGTACCCGGCTGACCGCCGTACACCACCACGCCCGCTTCTTCGTATATCTTGCTGGCGATCGCCTCGTCCACAATGTCGAAGTAGGTGGCGGAGTGCATAACGAACAGCACTACGCGGTTGAATTTGTCACCGTATTTGCGCAGGCCGCGCGTCAGGGTTTTCTTCCCGTCGGTTTCGATATCGGCGGTCACCACCATATCGGTGTTTGCTCCGATTGCCGCCGTCAGCGCCTTCAGGCCATATTTCACGTAGCCTTCCAGGGTAGCGTCAGCCACATCAACGCCAATCACTTCGGAGAACTCGTCAACCGTGCGGCCACGGCGTTTAAAGGCTTCCTCAGTGGTTTCGTACGGACCGTATTTCCACGGTGCCTTAACAGACACCGCCTCACCGGCACCGATTTTTTTACCATTCACCTTGCCGGTGGAGTTCACATCACGCGATTCGATGGAGCCACCTACTTTGTAGAAGGCGCGCTTGCGGAAGTCGCCTTCAATGAGCTCATTGTCCAGCAGGATCGCGCCGTTGGAGGAAGTGTTGAACACTTCCAGATTGTCCTGGCGGCGCTCGAGGAAAGCGGTCTGCGCCAGATCGTCATAAATGACCAGATCGTTATTAACAGTTGTAGCCATTGAGTAAGTCTCTTATTTCGGAAGTTTGAGGAAGGCCTGCTGGCCATGCTTGCGGATATAGTCCGCCTTATCGCTGGCGCTCATCTCTGAACGTTTCTGACTGCCACCACCGCCTGGCTTGTGTCCACCCGCGCCGGTACCTTCAGCGCGCGGGAACAGGTGCGGGGCCGTCTCCTTGAGCGACTCCGCCCATTCAAGCGGGCTTAGTGGGGTTTTGCAGTCCTTACCGAACAGAACGTCGCCATTTGCATCAACTGCTACGGCCTCGCCTTCGTCGTTGAGCTGGAATGTGCCTTTGGCACGCAGGATCAGGTCATCGGATGCTTCCGCCAGTGCGCCAGCTTTTGACGCTGCCGACCGGATGGCATCGCCGAGAACGCGATCCCGGAATTTGCCGGAGAACGCTTCGGCTTTATCCGCGCGTTCATTGGCCGCTTTGATCTGCTTATCAACATCAGCGCGCAGGCGCTCGGTGCGTTTATCCAGCACCTCATCAATTTTCCCGGCGGCAATCAGCTTTGCCTCTTCGTCGTCAGAAAATCGCTGCAGGATGCCGCGCACCGCATCTGGGTCGATACCGTCAAAGCGAGACAAATTGTCTTTCTGCTGCTTGATGGTGCCCAGCAGCTCGGAGTTTTTGGTTTTCAGGCCGGAGACTTGGGCCGCGACCTGATCATCAATCAGCTTCTGAATTTCTGGCGTAATTTCGGTACCGCCGCCCCCGCCGCCCTGGCCATCATCTTCAGGTGCGTAGTATTTCAGGAGCATATTTCGGATTAACATGATTTCCCCTTGGGATGTTATGGGCCTCGCCCAATAAAAAAGGCTGCCCGGAGGCAGCCGTAATTGAAAAATGTTTTGGGATCAACTGAGCGTTTTAAGGCGGGCCAGGCTTATCCATTCCCCCTTGTCTGTGAACATTTCCCCGAGCTTCAGCTCGCCAGCGCGGTAAAGCGCGGCCCGCTCCGGCCCGAGGATCTCATCCTGTCGCGGCAGCGACTGCCGGGCCAGCCAGTCAAGATATGTGGTATCCGCTGGCACCTGCCCGTCCATGCTGGCGCGAGTATCTTCATCCAGCTCGTTACTGTCGATCCCGAGCTCACGCCATGATTTGGTAATCAGCGTCTCCGTGGAACGGCAGCAGAAATGGATTTTCCCCGGCCCCTGCAGATACGGAACCTTGTGACCGACAGGTTTGTTGTCCAGAGTGTAACGGAGGCGATCACGGATGATGCACGTCGGCGTGGTTTTGTTGTCCAGGGTGGAGAGCCACTGTTTACCTTTCAGGACATCGCCGTTGGCTTCTGCAAAATTAGTCCGCGCCGTGGCTGCCAGGTGATTCACAGCCGTTTTGGTAATGCTGGCGGCATTGGTCCGGCTGAGCTGCAGCGCCCCGTCCTTATAGCCTTTGCTGGCGATCCCGCGAACCTGCCGGGCAATGGTCTCCGTGGTATCACCCTGCAGGTAGCCGCGACGCATTGCATTAACAACGCGTGCCATGCGGTCGGCTTCAAGGTTATCGGCCCATTCGCTCAACAGACGTCCCTGAAAGGGCTGGGCCATAGCGGCCGCGTAAAGCTGCTCAGGCGTGATGCTCTGCAGCGGGTACCGCTCTTTCACTCGCTGCGGCAGCAGTGAATCAAACAGGCTCAGTTGATAGCCTGCTTCATGCCCGGCCAGCTGCAGGAGCTCATCCGCCAGGCTGGTCTGCATGCCCGCTATTGCCTGCTGGTTAAGCTCGCGTACGCTCCCCAACATGCTTTCCAGTCGGCTGACCGTAAACTGACTGGTGGGCAGGCTATCCATCGCCAACAGCAGCCGTGCGGTAAGCTCAGCGTCGCTGTCGTTCAGCAGCTTAACCATGCGGTTTGCCACACCAGTGCTATAACGGCTGATCCAGACGGTGTGGGCTATGGCTTCGTCACGTAACATTTCATTTACCGTTGCCATCGTTACCGCCAATCAGGGTGGGGGTGGGATTGTGCAGTTCGTCAATGATATCGTCGGGGCTGTCTGCTGGGTTGATGAGGTCAAGCTTCTGCAGCGCACGAATCATATCAGTGTCACGGATTGCACCGGACTGCCAGGCGTTCACAATGGCGGTAACCATGCCGGACTCGGCGACCTTAGCTATGAACTCTTGGTTTATCGCGTAGGCCGCCTGCTGCTCGCCGACGCCCAGATATTTCGCGCACCAGCCGATGGCCAGTGAATAGGCCTCCGATACGTTCGAGACGCAGATCCCCAGTACAGAAGTGGACGATGTCTGCTCGCTACTGGACTGCGTTGCGGTTTTAACCGCTGCGTTCTGCTCGATGAGCCGGGCACCCAGCTGCACCATGTAGTCGCGCTTACTGTCCATAGCCTCTTTCGCCAGCATGTTGGGTTGCGCCTGGGCATAACCAAAGTTGCCCTCTCTGGGCAGCAGCAGCGGCGAGCGGGAGCCGATTTTAACCCCCTTCTTTTCCAGATGATCGCGCCATCCTTCATCAAGTCCCGTCATGTAGGGCTGGACCTGGCCGCAGAACCACACGCTGTCTTCGTAATCAGCACTGTTCCGGAAGTGACCATGGTTTATCTCCACCAGTGCGGCGAGTGGTGAGTCGTCGATAGTCGGATCGTTGTTCTGCGCGCCGACGAAGGTAAACGGGATTTCGTCCCAGCTGTCTTTGCCTTTGGGCTTCGGCTGGTATTCACTGGTAACAGCGTATGCAGCGGAACCGGCATCCGCGCTGCGGCGCCACACCCGGCAGATGAACCGGCCCTCTTCAAGCGCAAGCTCGCGATACTGGACCTCATCCTTGAACGCGTAGCCATCCTCCTGCTCCACACATTCCCTCAACACCACCAGCACCAACTGATCGCGCCCGTTGATGCGCTTCGTGCGCCAGTTGATGATGTTCTCGGCCAGATAGCGCAGAATAATGGCCTGCCCACTACCCTCAGCGTAATCGACATAAAGCCCGTCACGTGCCACCTCCAGCACGTTCTCGGTCACCAGTTGCGACTGCTGGTAAATGCTGGTGCCAGCGCCGTCGGCGTTCTTCAGCAGATAGTTCAGTTTCTCCGGCGCGGAAAAGGTCGGATCCTTTCGAAAGGCCAGCCCAAGGAGGCCAATCTTGGTATTACCAGTAATCGCATAGAAGACCGCCCGCTGCAGGTAGTCTTCGTTGCGCTTGCGGTTGCGCATGCTCTTGTCTGTGGAGTCAAGCAAAGGCAGATAGTTGTTGCCCGGTTCTTTTACCGCCTCTGCCCCTTTGCAAAAGTCCCTGATTTTCTTCCAGGCAGCACTGGCCGCCCGGAGCTCAGGACGAACCCAGGTGATGTCGTTATTAGCCATATCAGAAGGTGGTATCCATAGTGATTGAGTATGCAGGTTTGACGATGGGGTAATCCTTCACAATGAAATACCCGCCACCATCGTTGGGGTGATCGTTATCTGCCTTTTTGTCCGGCTCGCCGTTTTTATCCCATACCTGCTGCTCAAGACTTTCCGTATAGACCGGGCAGCGCTGGACATTAACCAGGTAACGCCGTTCGCCCAGCGCATTACAGAACATGGCGTTCATCGAGTTGATACGATCTTTCACCGGCGGGTTGGAAGCGTTAACAATGACGCTGAACCCCGCTTCTCTAAGCTGGGCAATATCGGTCAGGCTGGCGCAGTTGGATTTGCGGCTGTCGCCGGAGGCATCCGGATATATGTAGATCTGGCGGCTGGCAACGTAGCGGCCGCCCTCATAGCGCCAGAACTCTTCCTGAATGCGTTTGATCATCGCCGGAGTGTCATAAACCTTCACCAGCTCCCGCACCGCGCGCGGCAACCCTTCACGCTTCACATGAACGATGGCTGCCATCTTACCGACGTTGAAGTCCATGCCGATAAACAGCGGCTCGCCCGGCTGCTCTTCATCTGTGCAGTTGTTAAGCCTGCGATCAAACTGGTGGTAAATGGTGCCGCTTGTCAGGTTAGTGAAATGCCCGCGCAGGTAGGCTTTTATCAGCTCTGGAGGATAGCTCGCAAGCAGCGAGGGAATATAGTCATCAGGCAGGTTCGCTTCATTATCAAACGTGGAAGCCTGCACAAGTCCGTACAGGGTTGCCAGTTCAGGCTTATCGCGCACTGCCTTAACGAACTGCTGATAAACGAACTTATACCCTTCTGGTGTGGTGGTAACATCAATGCCGTTACGCAGTCCAGCAACCTTATACCGCATACGAGCGATGATTTTCCGCCAGGCCTGCTGCGCTTTGAGGGCGGGCATCACGTCGAGCTCATCCACCAGCGCGTTGCCGATTTTAAAGCCGACAATCGTGGCCGGTTTCTCCATTGAGCGGCAGATAGTGGTGCCGCGGTACTGCCTCCCGGCGTAAAAATGGACCTCTTTGTTGCTCTCGTTGATCTGGACCTTAAGGCCCCAGTCGAACGCAACCTCCTCCACTGTCGGATAGAAGATGTCCCGGATTTGCGGATAGGTCGGCGCGAAGTAGCCCTGGTTGATTTTGGGATGTTCCCACATCCCCTTGCAGATGCCGCCGCAGCCCACCCATGTTTTACCGGAGCCGAAGCCTGCCACATAGGCTTTGAATTTATGCGACATCGCCAGAAATCGCGCCTGCGGTACGTTAAGGGTCGGCGATATCCCCGTCATCGTCTTTCCTTACGCGAGCATCCGCGACGTTAATGTTAATTGCCACGGGCATCGGTACCTCATCTTCCGGATCTGCTGCCAGCTCTTTGCGGAGTTTTTCCACCTCCAGCTGACGACGTTCAATTTCGATCTGCTGCAGCTGCTGCGCAAACTCGCTGTCCGCCAGGCCAAGCCGCTTCATCACGGCTTCATACATCCGTTCACGGCTGATGGCGGTGATCTCAACCCCGTTCTTACCGAGCTTGATGCCGGAATAAGCCAGGCGGGAAACAGGCGGTAGCTTGCGGGTATCAGCGAAATACGGCTGACCAATGCCGTCACCATTGCAGCGAGGGCATGCCGGATTAGGTTCACGGTTGTGGTCATAGCCATAGCCGCCGACGTCTACCGGCTCTTTGCCCTTTTTCTCGATTGCTTTAAGCCGATGCTCTTCAAACTCCACCATATCGCGCCATTGATAGTTATGGCCGAAGCCATGACAGTAGCGGCACGCACCACGGCGATATTGCGAGAGCTCGTTAGCGTCGAAAGTAGCGAGCTGCCACATCTGTGCCAGCACCTCATCAGCACTGGCAAGCGTTCGCTTCAAGGAGGCCTTCTGCTGTTTCTCAATAGCAGCGGCAACTGAAGTTTTCTGAAGGAGCTGATAACCGATTTGCTCAGCAGTTTTTACACTGTACCCGGCACGTATGGCGGCCTGGGTGGCGTTGCGGTCTTTCAGGTATTCCGCCACAAAGATTCGCTGCTGCGCTGTCAATCCGTCGTTTTCCACCAGTGCATTAACGTCTTTTTCCTTCTGCGCATTGCGCACTTTTTTCTGCGCAGTTTTTTGCGCAATTTGCGCAGTTGGTTTTTTGATGTGTCGACGTGCAGTAGCGTAGTTCAGTCCCTGCGCTTCACACCAATCCTTCGGTGATACGCCAGTTGCGGCATGATCGGACAGGAACCGACGCTGTAGGTCTCCCCAGTCCGGCTTTGCCATAATTAACCCTTAACAAATGTCACTTTATATTTTACCAAGCGGCGAATAAGGCGGGCCTCTTCGAGTGCAATTGTGCTGCGGTGGTGAAAGAGCATCACGCCGCAGGCGATATGCTGATCGTCGCGATACGGGACACCATCGATAGTGACCTGCATAAAGCTTCCTTTTAGATGTGAGCCTGTCGCATGGGACAGCCGCCCGAGAAAGCAGCGTTCCCCAGGCTCACGACTGAAAGATTCTCGATTGGTTAGCGCATGCGAAGCGCGAAGGGATTGGTTCTGCAGATGTATTTGTAATGAATCTCGTTAAGCATCACTAGAGATTAGTAAGAAAGGGATGCCATTCGAATATGCACCCCTATAGCAACTAAACGAGAAACGGGGGTTTCATGCTTCAACAGATTGTTAGTGATGTCGTAGTCATGCTCTTGGTCAGCGCAATCCAGTTTGCAACTAAATGTGCCTATCAATATTGCAGGCGAATGATTTCAGGCACTTCTTCCTGATATAGACCTGCAATTATGCGCCCGATTGATCGCTGAGGAGTTTGTATTCAGAAAGCAATCCTAGGATTACTCTTAATACTTACCGCTTACGCTTGTTGGTTTGTAATTATGTGCAAAAGTTAATCTTCCTTAATGTGGCTCCTACCCACACCGGGGAAAGCTCAGGGATGAGCATGACTGAGTTAAAACGATAAGTAGTCATAAATGATTTCACTCCTGTTGCCCTCGTGAGAGGGCAATTTTTCAAATCCCCTTCTTTGCATCTATCTCTGGCACTGCTCCCTGATGTACTCCTGCAAGTAGCCAACCTGTTTGGTCACTGTTACGATTTGCTCATACAGTCTTACAACATCAAGAATAAAGTTTTAAAAGGTCAGGAATGCTCGCCGCCATCCTTTTTTCCAGGATGGTACCGTTGAGGGCCTTCAACGGCAAGAATGAGATATATGAATATGTTCGGCCAAATAGATTGGACAATTTAACGTTTCGTGCTCTACCCTGAAATTATCTGAAACAATTTTGGTGGCGCTTATGGAATGGTTCGTTATTGAAAAAGCGATAAGCTCAAAAAAAGGACAACAGATACTTAAGGTTAGAGCTGAAGGCAAACTGACCTTTATTGTTTGGGCCAAATCTAACCAGAGCATAGAAGTAGATTATATGCTTACTCCGGTCATTGATGGCTACATTGCTAACCATAACAAGGCACACTTCGTTAACATACTGAAAGCAAAACCGTTCTTACCCTCAGAATGGCAGGCTTTAAACACTCGTGAACATCCGCTGACTAATATATCGAAGCCACTGAATACCATTCCCACTAAATGATTTATGGAATAATAACTCTCATACATCAAGTTATTAAATCAATTGTGAGCTTTTAAACAAAACATAACCAAAAAATATATCGAGCATTATATTTAATTAACTTTGGCATCAAGCTTTGTTTGATTCATGCGCTGTTTTTCTATATCTCTGATACCAGAAAAGTTGTTATTGCCTTGCTCGATGGTTGCAAGCAGAGGCTCAATCCACAGCACAGCCTGGCAATATGTCAGCTCGCTGGTGGCAGCGGCACTAACATCGGCTGGATCAGGCTGGCCGGAATCTCCGTGCATTGCGCCGGCACGTAAACGGTATGCGTACCCGAGCAGCCCGCGAGCAATAACAGCAGGAACAGGCAGATCACATGTTTTCTCACGGCGAAGAATCTCCCGGTATTGTATAACAGTGGTTTCAGCATTGCTGGCGACTACGGCATTAGCACTGGCCGCCAGTTGCGCCACCTGGTTAAAGCGGTTCACGTTAAAAGCCTGAGTAGCAATAACCCGTCCCTGCAGGGCATTGTCGCTCTTCAGCACGTGGTTATCACTTTCGACAGTGGAAAGATCAGCTCTGGCAAGCGCCAGCAGCACAGCCAGGGTGGCTACACCCCCTAACAGTACGGCGATAACTAAGGCTTCTGCTTTAAATGTCATGTTTGCTTTCCGCCAGGCACATGGAGCGCTCCATCTCGCGTCGGTTTTGCAACCCCTTCCATTTCATGCCACCAGCGTAAACCCAGCGGCGCATTTCTTCGCAAGCCCCTTCCTGATCCCCACGGTTCAGCTTTTTCAGGAGAGTCGATTTGGAGAAGGCATCAGAACCGACGTTAAAGACGAAGCTGTAAAGGGCGGCACGCTGGTACTCGTTCAGCGGCACTTTCACCAGGTTATCTACGGTGCTCTTCGCTGGCTGCAGGTCTTTCCATAGCAGGCGATCGCATTCGATGTCGGTGTAAGTTTTGCCCCGGATAATGTCGGTACCGGTGTGTCCGTCGCAAACCGTCCACACGCCGGCAACGTCTTTATAGGCTTCATACTTCCGGCCTTCAACGCCATCTTTACCGCCGAGAAAGATAGTGGCAATCAACATGGCACCACCGCCGGCAGCGCCTATTAACTTATTGCGCAAACTGCTGCTTATGGGCATTTAATCATCTCCGACTTTTACCGCAGGGCCATATTTCTCCAGCGCCTTAACCTGAGCGTTGGCAACCTTACGCTTGAAGTACCAATTAATCAGCCCGGTCACGACGATACCAACAATACCGGCCAGCACGCCGATGGCGCTCCATTCGTCAGGACTCAGCTTTGTGAGGACACCGTTCAGGATGGTTCCTCCTGAGGTGCCGAGGGCAACACCGGTAACGAGCTTGCTCATAGAAGACATTTCTCTCACCTCCGATAAGGTCGGGGTGCTGTGAGTGATTAAAAGAGTCAGGCTCTCGTGCTGCTTTTAACAAGGAAGCTTTCTGAGCATGATTCCCGAAGCCTGAAGGCAGAAAAGGCCGCCCAATGGCGACCTTATAAGAGGTTATTTGATATTCCGAATTGTTATTAACAACGTTGGGTCCACAATTTCTTCGCCCGGACTTAAGTGTTAACTTTGCAGATACAACACAGTAGAAAAGGAATCGCCTGTGGCGTTCGAAGAAAAGTACCTCGAATTACTTCGCCTCTCCATGTACCTGCATGCTGGTCATCACTCATCACAAATATCCTCTACAGGAATCGGCACACCAGCGTTTGAAAAAAAACCTGATGCAAGAAGAGTTACAGCAACACGGCAAATTTATCCGAGAAATGATCGGCTCGTTAAGGAGAAGCTGTAGAGTTCTAACTTTTGCAGAGCGGGAACCGTTATCTGACAGCTGACGCATTAAGCACTGGATTTAATGAGTAGCAACAGTAGCAAACTATACCTTCCTCCATGACAGACATAACCTTGCTAATGAAGTGGACCGCGATCACCAGAGTTTGTAATTCCTGTTGATCCCGAAAATGAACAGCGCTACAGCAATGCCAACTGTACACCATTCATCAGAGCCTGGCCGGACCAGTACGCCAGCCACCGCTCCGGCTGATTCACCACAGGCAACTCCGGAAGCTAATTTACTCAGAATGGATATTGTCAGTCCCTGTTAAGCCTGGGTGCTGCGTGGATTAAGTTCAAACTTACAGAATGTAATCTCATTGGTAACTTGAGTTTTTGGGATAACTTTATGGGCTAAATCGTCTATGCTTGATCTAGCCAGCCATAAACCCGCTAAAAACTTTCTCTAAACCCAGCTGAAAATCATTGAGAATCAATCATGGGAAACGTTGAAATCATATTAAGTGAAGCAATTTTTCTTCTTTTGAAGAATTTCCCACGTGAAGATTTTTGCAGAGATAAACTTATTGAATTGCTGAAAAAACAGTATGTCGAAAAGTATGAAAACAGCCTTTCAATTTCAGAAATCAATGATTATGAATCGGCATTAAAATCAATTACTTTCAAAAGATATGAAGATAATTAGATATTTTATCAGGTGCATAATCTAATAATTCAAGCAATAAAAAACCCCGCCGAAGCGAGGTTTAAAGTTTGTTTTCGTACAGGCGCTATATACCACGATTTGAAGAATACTAGACAAGTTCGGACAAAATCAAGCTTTATGTAGCTAAAATGCTAAATTTTGTTCTCTTCGTCGTGAAAGCTGGTTGCACATTGAAATTCTTTTTCAGCTTTGGCCTCTTCCTGCTGACAAATCTCCACCAGCGACTCAAGAAATGGCTTCCAGTTGCGAGTCCATGTCCTGACATGCAAATCTGGCAAGCGCCGGATAATAGCCTTGTGTGCAGCCGTTGATGGTACTGAAGAGAAGCCATTGCCGGAGCATCGCTCGCAGGATTTGAAAACCGGCGCGCCCCGCTCTTTCGTTGCCACACGATCAAGGACTTCCCCTTTACCGCCACAGCGGCAGCGCGCAGGAATGATGCCCTTACCTCCACAGATAGTGCATGCATGTTTTACCAGCTCATTTTTAATCTTCGCGGCAACCAGCTCCACACCGTCAGCATTGAAGATGCCAAGGTGTTTGATCACATCCTCGCGCCTTGAGATAAATCCCGTACCGCTGCAGGTGGTGCAGGTGCTGCTGCTGGCTGCCGAACGGGCATATTCAGCAAAGGCAAACTGCGCCAGCACCTGCATGCACCAACCAAACTCGCCACCAGCTGCTTTACGCACTTTCTTCGGGGCAACTTCCATCGCGTGCCGCAGCAGCGCCTGCACTGCGATTTGCTCATCCGTTTTGCTGATCCCGGCCTTTCCAAAGAACGCAGCAAGACCGAAGCGCGCGCGGCTGCTAGTGGTGCCAATCGCTGCCATTACATCTGTACCGGTCAGCCTGTCAGGAGAGGTACCTTTAACGCTGTCGCTGATATTCATCCCCTGAGGGCTGAAGTGTTTTAGTGAAGATTCGAGTTTCATGCGGCCTCCTGCTGTTTCAGTACTCGAAGATCTGCCCTGGCCTTCGCGCGGATGCCGTCCAGTTCTTCCCGGGTGTATCGGTGGGTTTCATTGTTGGACTCGAGCGCCAGCACGCGCTCATCGCCAATCAGCTCGACAAGAGCGGCGCGGTATGCCTCGATGTTGCCTGATTTGTGGACGTTGCAGGCGGAGCACTGGAGCCATATATTGTCCGGATTAAACCGAAGTTGCGGTGCGGCGGCCGTGGTGCGGTAATGCCCGGCATGCCAGGCAAAAGCGGTTTTGGTACCGCAAGAGATGCATCCGTGCCCGGCGGCCAGCAGCATTTCGCGCCGCCAGTCATTGAATGCACGCTGAGTCATCTGCACCCAGTGACGGATCGGCTTCAGCTCCTTACGACGCGCCGCGCGCCGCTGACGGCCAGCCTTCTCTTCAGTGCGCTGCCGCTGTAGTTCCTTCTGCTTAGCGGCTTCACGGGCTTTTGCTGTCTGTTCTTTGCCGATGGCGCTGGCGCACTCGAAGCTGCAAACCACTTGCCCTTCGCGGACCGGGTTGAACCACTGGCGGCAGCTCAGGTTCGCGCATTTACGACGGGGTTTCTTAGCCATGCTCAACCCCACGCCTTGCTTTGCCATACCCGGCTAGGGCGCGGCGGATGATTGTCCTCAGGCAGCTGGGCGCTGACGGTCCAGGTGACGAGATCACGGTTGAGGCTGCGCTCGACCTTAACGCCGCGGCTGCGGTATTGCGCCAGCAGCTCTTCTGCCTGCTCCGTGGTGCATTCCATGTGATAGAACCAGGTATCTTTCATCGACTCAGCCCCCGAAGCTCAGCAGCTGCGCGGCAGCGTTCTCAGCCTCGCGCTGGTCTCTGAATACCCTGGACAGGATCCAGCGCCACAGAACATCGAGCGCAGCTTTATAGAGTTGCTGAAACTCGGTTTCGTCCATATTGGCGAAGGCGATGCTGCGGGGATGTTTCCGGAGGGTTCCGTCAGGCAGCTGGATGGCATCATAGTGCCCGGACTCGACAGTCACCCAGGCACGATAGGCGTCGAAGGATTTGCAGGCGCTGATGCTGCCCGTGCGCTTGTCGGCGATTCGATCGAGGTACTGCTCAGCAGCATCCAGCAGCGCGGTTTCGCTCCCACCAAACGATGCCAGGTATTTGGCATAGCCGGTAACCAGCCTGCGTTCATTTGAGGAGATCGCCCCGCCAGTAGGCTCCCAGTATTCGAAGCCGAGATTCAGCAAAGCGAAGAAACGACGGTGAAAGGCCGGGTTGCGGACTTGTTTGAAATCGGCCACCAGCACGGCGCCGAGCTTACATTTTGATTGCAGGAAATCGCTGGTCTCCGGCGTAGCGGGGATCAGGATATTGGAAGAATGCTTGATGAGTTGTAACTGCGCCATGGGATTCTCCGTGGCGCATCAGGTCAACGGGTGTTCAGTCCGTTGATATCATCATATCAGATGGTGGTGTAACTCGGTACCCCAGTCGTTTTGCAAATTGCGAAAACCCGTTGAGAGTGAAGATTTCTTCCTCTTCGAGTAGCGGTCGTAATGAAACTATTCCATTTACTCGATAAACCAGATATCTCCCTTCCGCCGGGAAGCTATAGATAACTGCTTTATCGGCCCTTCTGACCACGTCGTACCATTGATCATCTGCATTAAAGGCATCTGCACTACACACTATTTCCCCCAGAGCGACGTGTTGACGCGGTAAACAGTAATCGGGAACAGCCAGGGGAACGCAAACAGCGATACTCTTTGAAACTGCTCCAGTGAAATTCACGCGATTAACAAAACCACTCGTCCGCGCTCTCCCAGGTCTCCTGCACGATATGTTCGACCTCTTTCTTGTCGCCTCCGAAAACAGTCAGCCCATCATTGCTGGCACGCTTAATCGTAATCTGGCAATCATCGAACTGTTTACTGAGCCTTTTGAGCAGTTCTGACTCGAGGGCAGGTATAGCTCCATCAGGAAGTTTCTTCATGCGATCAATGGTTAGCTCGATTTTCATTTTTCCCTCCGCAATGACAAACTGTATGCATATACAGCACTTTTATAAACTCTCTTGATGACTTTTGCAATCATTTAAGAGAACAAAACTACTACGCAAAGTTCTATAACTCATTGCTTTATAGTTAACGCCGTAATCGCCTAGTAACATAAATACCTTCGCAGAGTTGGTGTTTTTATTTGAAGAGAAATTTATTGTTAGATGTAACATTTAGAGTTCGAACGAGATACGTTTTAACAATAATCTTAGACTTTTATAACTGCCTGCTGAAAATGCCTCCAAGGAAAAACCTCAAAATTTGGTATTTTGAATACATTAAAAGTAATAGAGTAAGAATTAATCTCGATGAGACATGCCTTATCTTTATATCGGTTCTAAATATGTATGACTAATTTTCAGTGTCCAGCCATAAATAGCATTATTTATAATTGTTGTTTGTATAAAAACACCGAGCCAGCAACATCATTAGCAAGCATATAGTTTCAGTTAGACTATAAAAATGCAAAAAATATCACTTAAATCGTTTCACCAATGAAAATACAAATCGGCACGCTTCATGCAAGATAAAACTAAATTTATAGACTCCAAGTCCCAGGCTTGAAAAGATGCAAATCTGGCTGATATCTATCTCTAGAGGATGTAGATTATTTGAGCATCAAAACAATTTTGCGACGAACGCTAAGCAGGCATAGGTTGTTGAACACTATGCTATTAGTGTACTGTAAAGCAATGCAATGATCTGATGAAGATTCAACAAAGAAGGTCAAAAAATGAGCACGGATTTTGTAGATTCACATGATCGGCATTTAGTTGATGCCAATCAATTATTTTCTTCTGGAAGATTTGCTAATGCAGATCAACTATATGGATTTTCAGTAGAATGTGGTCTGAAATCGTTAATGAAAGCATTTGGTATGCCGTTCGATAACGTGAGGCAAATGCCACAAAAAAGTTCTGATGCAGTACACGCTGATAAAGTTTGGGATCGATTCGAGAGCTATCGCTCGTCGCATACCAGTGGAGCAGATTACCTGTTGAATGGAACAAACCCTTTCCATGATTGGAATGCTTCGCAGCGTTATTACAACCAATCGAGCTTCGATGCTGCTAAAGTCTCTCCACATAAAGCAGCAGCCGATCAAGTTAATCAATTGATAAGAAAAGCCAAATTAGCAGGATTAGTATGATAACTTTCGACCAAATCGTACCATTATCTACTCAAATCATAAGTAAATTTACTGATCTGGTTCAATCTTTGGATTGGTTAGTTTTAAACCGTGACCTGAATGGAAGGGTTCGTCTGGTTGCACCAGAATCAATCAAGGATAATCCTCAGAAAATCGAGGAATTACATGCTCTTGAAAATGAGCTTTCAAAGGAACTCCACGGACATTATCATAACGTTTCAACATTGTTTGAAAATGATATTGAATATGTGAAGGATGGTGCGCAGCTATTCAGAATCAATGGCTTTGAAAATGTATTCCTCGCTGATCGGTATGCAAATGAATCTACTTGGGGAAACGTTTCAAAAATAACCAAAAATGCTCCGCGAGTTGTTTTCTTCTCTATAAAGGGAGGTGTGGGCCGTTCTACATCCCTTGCGGCAGCCTCTTGGAAACTCGCACAACAAGGCAAGAAAGTTTTAGTATTAGATCTTGATCTAGAATCACCTGGATTATCTACAGCTCTATTACCTATTGATCGTCAACCTAAATATGGTATCACAGATTGGCTTGTAGAAGATTTAGTAGACAATGGTGAACAACTGATTGACTCAATGATAGCAACAAGCCCATTGTCTCATGATGGCGAAATTTTTGTTGTACCGGCTCATGGAGTTGAGGCTGGAGAGTATGTGTCAAAACTCGGTAGAGTTTGGATGCCAAAAGTAGATCAACAAGGTAAAAAAGAAAAATGGTCACAAAGATTAAATAGACTAATTGATAAACTCGAACAAGTTATATCCCCTGATATCATATTGATTGATTCACGTTCTGGCATTGATGAGATTGCCTCATGTTGTGTTACAGATATGGGGGCTAATCTAATACTACTATTTGCTTTAGATGGGCTGCAGACATGGAACGGTTATAAAATATTATTTGAACATTGGTTGAACAGTGAAGTTGCTAAAGATATTCGCGAAAGATTACAAATTGTTGCCTCAATGGTTCCAGAAACAGACAAGATTGAATATCTTATGTCACTCAGAGATCATGCATACGATCTTTTCTCCAATAATTTATATGACGAAATCGAAGCGGCGCCAATCAATGCAGTGGGACCTTCCAACGGTGAAGATTACAAATGGAAGGTAAGAGAATTAGTAGAAGGCTGGAATTTCGATAGCTCTGATGAGGGGGCTCCTCATAATCCTTGGGCAATTCAGTGGCATCGTAGTTTTACTGGTTCCTTAGCTCTACACGGACGACTAGCCACAATTGATGAAAATTCTATAAAGTCAATTTTTGGACCCTTAATTGAAGGGATTGAAAGTGTTTTTGACTCGGAGATATCTGATGACTGATGTTCAAATAATTAGGCGTGCGATATCCGCCGCCTCCCTAGAATCAAGTAGCTTTGGAGATGAACCTGATATTGGCGACTTATATGTGCCATTCTCTCATATCAAAGCTTTGAAGCTTGCCTCCAATATTGTAATTGGAGGGCGTGGTGTTGGTAAATCATTTTGGACAGCTGTTCTCAAATCACGGCATCTTCGCGCTACCATGCAAGAATATGTTCCCGAATTACAAAATTTAGAAATATTTGTCGGTTTTTCAAATGTTGAGGATGTTGATAGTTATCCAAATGAAGATACTTTCCAACTATTGCTGAGTAAAAATTATGCTCCATATGATATTTGGAGAACAGTGATTATTCGTTGGGTAGCTGGAAAATCAAACATCTCTATACCTACTAATACTTGGCAAGAAACTATCGATTGGTTCAAATCGGAGCCTGAAAAAGCTGCAAGGCTAATGAGTACATCTCGTAATTGGAATGGACTAATTGTTTTTGACGCGTTGGACAGGACAAGTAACGATTGGCAGAGAATGGATGAGATTGTTCGCGGTCTATTGCGTGCAGTCTTATGGCTGAAATCATATAATGGTTTATCAGCAAAGGTATTTTTACGTGAAGACCAAGCGGCTAGAACAGTTTTTAACTTTCCTGATGCTTCTAAAATATTGGCAACTAAAGCAGAATTGACATGGAGCAGACATGATCTGCATGGTTTACTTTGGCAAAGATTAATTAATTCAACGGATTTGAATGCTAATATTTTACGTGAAATATGTCAGAACGCCACATCCAGAAAACTTACTTCTGTCAACAACTCCTTTCAACTTCCAGACGAAATGAAAAGAGAAAGCGAAGCCCAAAGGAAGGCTTTTGAAAAATTAGCTGGACCATGGATGGGTAAAGATAAAAGACGAGGTGTACCATACACGTGGTCTGTAAATCATTTATCGGATGGCAGAGGACAAACCTCACCAAGGTCATTTTTAGCTGCGATCAGTCAAGCAGCTCAAGATTCAAGTTCTCGCTATCCAAATCATGAATATGCATTACATTATGAAAGTCTAAAGCGTGGTATTCAGCAGGCTTCTGAGATACGAGTTACTGAAGTTGCAGAAGATTATCCTTGGGTACCTGATGTTTTATCTACTTTAAAAGGTTTGAACGTACCTTGTGATATTGAAACTGTCGAGCAAAGATGGATGAGTTCTTTTCCTTTTGGGCCAGAGCAAGTGAATACTAATAGACTACCCGCTCAACATGCTGAACGTGGTTGGTCAGGAATTAGGGAAGACCTAGAGAATCTTGGACTAATTGAAACAAAAAAAGATGGTCGTGTTGATATGCCAGATCTGTATAGGGTTGGTTTCGGTTTAGGAAGGAAAGGTGGGGTTAAACCTAAAAGCAAAAGAGATTAGATTTATAATTAAACCTTTTATAAAAGGTGCTATGAAGAATAGCACCTTTTATTGTTAATTTTTACCATTTATCTTTTCACTATATCAATGCTATAAAAAATCGTGCAAGTATCAATTCATATTATATAAATGCATTGACGTAATCACCGAAACAGGGGGAATATATGGACGAAAAGAGACTTCAAAACTATTGATCGCAAGAGGTTGATGCACTTATATCTATATACAGGCAATTTGAAACACTTATTCCCTCTCAAAAACATAAAGGGTCAGCGCATCATGGTGAGGATGGTCGATTCGTAGAAGAATTATTGCGCGAGTATTTTTCAAAATATCTTCCTCAAGGATTAGAGATTCTTACTGGGTTCATACTTCGGCCTGCAGTAAAAACTGGCACTACAGGTAAAGAGCGGAGGTATGATTTTGATAAAAATTCATCTCAGTTAAACATAATTGTCTACGATTCTGAAAGATATCCAGTTTTCCAAAGGTTTGGAAATAGTGCAATAGTTCCTCCGAAGGGAGTTATAGCAATAATTTCGGAAAAAAAACACCTTAACGATGGTGATATAGCAAAAGAGTGTCAAACTTTATGGAATGCTTCAAAGTTATGCAAAACTCAATACTCCAATAATCAAGTTGATAAAGTTAGGGGGCCTTTTCTCGCTTTGGTAACAATGGAATCAAAGATAGATAAAAAGCGCGAGGAAAATTTAGCTTGGATATTTAATAAAATCGTCGAAGCATATGGATGTGGCGATAAACCGACATTTGATGACTTAATTGGTTATATTGGTTCTCTTAATGAGTGGAGCCTGTTTAAGCAAAGACCCAAAGAAAAAAAGGTAGCTAAAGCAAAATTTATTAGTTTGGTCCACGGTGAAGGTGAATCCCACCTAGGATTACAATTCATCCTTTCGGGGATCCTTTCGGTTTTTTATGATAAAAGTAGACGAAATATAAGACGCCCTGGTTTTACAGCATTCCCTTCAGGACGAGATATTGAGAAGTACCTTGGAAAAATAGAATGTGATGGGGAACGTTAGCTCTATCGAAGCGCAGCAAGAGACAAACCTTCACTGCGCTTCGAAAAGGCTTTTTACAGGTTGCAAACATTCTTCCTGCAACCCTCTAAAATTGTTGTCCGCATGATACTCAAACACCACTTTTAGTCAACCGTAAACAGATTACCTTAACCCAACGTGGCGAGAACTTGCTGAGGCCGATTGCTCTTGTGATGCGTAGTTTCATGAGATACCTCTTAACCGCCAGTGGTGGTGATTTGTAACCACGCTTGTAAGACAATGTTTAGGTTAATTATCTTCACGGTTTTTTTGATCACTTATTACTCGCTCCGCTTCCCGGTCGTAGCCATCTGCTAAAACTCTTAAGGTAGCGGCGAATCGTTGATAACCTGCATCTTCTACTGCCTCTGCTTTTGTCCGGAACGTATCCGCCAGTTTTCTCTCAGCTTGTCCGGTTGGATCGACCCAGTGTGCACCGCGAGAATTGTAGGTCCCTCGTCTATAGCCTTCACGCATGCTTTCAGCATCTCGGTCATTTAATGCAGAAGCGATCGCTCGGTTTATCCATAAGCCATCAGGATCGGAGAGTGCATTAATTAGAACTTCGCCGATTTTGCTTAGTGCAATCTCTAAATGATCTGATTCTGTTGCATATTCCTTAACCTTCTCAAGCCATTTAGTAAAGTTATCTGCGCTAAATGAACCATTTTGTTGGCTGCCCGGTGGAGTCTCCCATTTATCCAAGAGCTGCCATGCATTTCTTGCAATGGCTTTCGATTGCTCAGTGGGTTCACTGGCTGAAGCATCCTCTTTTTCGGAACGGAAAATAAGTCGAATTATCTCGCAGAAAAACTCGGGATCAGTAGCCATCCTGTTTTCCAGTAACTGGGGCACAGTACCTCTATGACCATCCAGCAGAGGAATATATGCCCACTCAACGCTAAATAGATCATCCTGATCTACATCAGATTTAGTCTGAAGATATTTGATTAAAGTCGTTATGTGGTATGTGTCCATATTGGAGCTTGATTCATCAGTTGAAAGGGCCGCCAGCAACGCACGAACACACTGATTTGCATCGATGGGCTGCTTGTTCTGATGCATTCTGTACAGACAGTGGATTGCCGCATGGGGTCTGCCATGTTCAATCAGTTTATCAATGGCACCAGCCAGCTCCCCTTCAGACTGATAAGCATTGGCATCGGTACGGGTCCAGTATTCGCTTTCGAAAGCTTGAAGGTATTGAGAAGCTCGTCCCCATGTCTCTCCGGAAAAAGGTAAATAGGCAAGGAACTGGCCTAGCTGTTTAGGAGTCCAGTCAGATTTGCTTAGATTGTCGCACCACTCCCAGCCTTTTAGCCAAAAACGCTTCCAGATAAAGGCACTTACCAATGCCTTGTGCTTATTTTCTGTTGTGTCCAAGAAATGAGGTAACAAGATAGTTTCGAACACATCATTGCTGAACGTTCCAAGTACACTGCCGACCTTGTTGGGTGCAGAAACGTTGTCAGCAAATCGCATAACACCCTCAGCCCCATTAAGCCGAAAAATTTCCGAAATTGCGGATTCGCGCCTCGCTTCGATTTTCTTTTGCTGTTCTCCCCAGTCACCATTTTCATCGTAGAGATCAAAATCCTGGTTTGAGAAAAGATGCTGGTATAAGTTAAATGGATTGGTAGGAGCCAATTGCTCGGCAACATTTTCGATGCTGTTGATCAAATTATCAGGCAACGCCCACTTGGCATCAGAGTATCGCCTGTGTTTATTTGATAACTGATTGAGATGCTCCCATATCAAAACACGTTTTTCTTCATGCAACCCGATAACAGATTTAGAGGAGAGAACCTCAAGAAGTTGCTCGGAAGCAGGGGCTGGCAGATGATCAAAATGGTCAATTAATTCGATCAGGCGACCGATATCTTCTCCGGCGCTCGCTACGGCAAGCTCGGCATAAAACAATGTCTGCTGCCAGTACTCCTGATTCGTTACTTCGTTTTCCCAGTCATCAGGAATGGTTCGACGCCAAGAAGGTTTGTGTGTCCCAAAAGAGGTTTGTTGTTGGCCAGGTAAAAGCCTAACAAGCAAATTCCAGGCAATATCAGGCCATTCTTTAATAATGACTTTTACAGCAACCTGTCGCTTTTCAATTGATGCGAGTGTTCGCGGCAACCACGGCAATAATATAGTGGAAAGCGAATTGGATGGCCGGTTAGACCACTTCCCTCCCGGGTCGTGACTGGAGAGTTCAGCAAGCACAGCACAGACCCTGACCAAATGTTGTTCATCCCAAGCTAACCCTTCCAGGGCCCATAGCAGCCCAGTTAGATAATTTCCACCAGTAATGCCATTTCCCTCTTGAGAGAATAGCTCATCGAATGCACAGGGTGTCTGGTGCATTGCCTTCTCAACTGCATCAAGAAATTTTGCGGGAGCAGCTTCAGCGAGCGTGGGTAATAAGCCGTTCAGGCTACCCCATAAAACCCAGTCCGCTTCATTTAAAATTTCACGAATTGCCACATTACTGCAAGCTTCAGCCTTTCCCTGAGAACAGTTAATGCAAGCCTCTGGTTGGCTCCCCAGGATAGCCATACCCTCAGCTATACCTTGTCGCAACATAGGTGAAAAATGGAGTACCTTTCCATAAATGTTCGCAGCGTAACGCTCTTCAGGGGGTAATTCAAAAACAGGGTCTGGCTCTTTAAGTACTGATATTGTGAGAGACTTGAACAAATCGAGATTCTGGTCAAGTATACGGGACCCCAGAATACTCCACAGTTCAATTCGATTAGCTACTTTCCAGACGCCATTTCTGACAGACAAAGGGCTGTCTGGTGCATGTAATATTTCTCGCGCCTTCCTTAACCATTCGTCATAACTAATACCAAGTAATTGGGTCAGCACTTCCAGATCATATTCATTTTTTTCATTCCACCTCCCGACCAATACTGCGATGGCTAAACAGGAAGCATCAGGATGGTGGGCCCAGTCGGTTTTTACTGCCTGCGGTACCGCCCTTAATTCTTCTGGAATCGTAGCAACGACTCTTTGTTTGAACACATCTAAAAGATCGTCTGGGATCTTGCTGGGTGTGATAGTTCCAGCATCCTGATTCCAAGTTTGCACAATATCGACTATCCGCGACCAGACCCATTGAGGATATTGCTGATGAAATTGCGCGATGTGGGAATGCAGCAGAGACAGAACAACACCGAATTCATTACCCAGATCGTAGCCGAGCAAGTGGAAATGGTTCAAAAATTCATACAGTTCATCATCTGTTAGATCGGTACCGTTATTTGCTACCTTCAGGTGATACTGGAAGACCTCCAGTTTCTCATTGCTTCTGACTGGGCTAAACTTAGCTTGCCGCACGTTCCTAAGAAATTCATCCACATTTTTGGTATGCCTAGCTTGACTAAGCAGCCATTTCACATTGTGGGTATCGGTCGAACTTAGAGGACCAGTGATCAGCGCAATGACATCATTCTTCCTGTTGAACACCTCAGGATTATTGAAATCATTCCAGGCGGCCTGTATCACCTCCCCAAATATCGCGCTACCTTGTGTAATTGAAATAGAATGCTTGATTTGCCCAAGAAGTTTCTGCTTTTCTTTACTGGTGGGATTCTCAACAACGACAATTAGATCGTCGGTATCAAAACCTTCAATTTTTCCCTGAAGTTTGATTTCTACAATAGGCCAGCAAGGAAGACATGGGGCATTGCCGCAAGTGAGCATCAGTGCAACAAACGACGCCTGAACATGTGCCTCAAAATGAACACCGCCACCGCCTGTAGAAAAAGGATTGCTCAGATTTTTTGTATTTGCCATAAACAACCACTTCCGTATTTTTGATTCAGAATAAATCAGAAATTGGCTAACTCAAACTTTATTCCGCTCGCAACGTAAATTGCGATTGTTTATGTAGACATTCTTATGGAGTCAGTCCACAGTCCAATAAATGTCCGCTGATCGCTCATAGCAGACCTATTCATCGCTCTGCCCTCCCACCAGACTTCATCCGCTCATATTTGGCTTTCAGAAGCTCCGCAGGGGTTGGCTCATTCGAAGCCACTGGAGCTGCCAAGGCACGACGAACAGGCGGAATCGGCTTTCCGGCTATAACCCGTTTTTCCCACATATCCAAAATATCGCTGGCCTCGCGCTCGAGCTCTTTCTGACACAACTGGCCATCGGTTCCGCGGCGACGCAACTCGAGGCAGATGTGATAGTAAAGCGTCTTCGGCCAGGGATACTGCTCACTGCTCGGGTACCGGAATACCAGCTTACGCCACTTCCAGTATTCAGCCATGACGTCAGCAGTGGTGATCCCCAGCACGCAGCGCCCTTCCCTGCACCACTTGATGAACTGGCCTGGCGAAGGCAGAAATGGACGCACCTGTCGGCGTACCATGCGCATGCCGGCTTCGACCTGCTCCATGGTTGTGATCCCGTTTTCTTTAAAGGCCAGCACCCACTGTCGGCGGATCTCGTTAACATCTTCCTGGCTGCGATTAACCAGGCTTGCCGGGAACGCTGCTGCCAGCTGTACGAATAGCCCGTTGATAATCTGCGCCACCTGCTGCGTTTGTTCGCGCTCGGTATACTGCTCTGGCATGTTGTGCGCCACGCGGCGAGCCTGCTCCCAGTCAAAATTGCGAATGCTCTCTGCGAGTTTTTTCATTCCAGTACCCCGTCAATCCAGTCGGTGTTATGCAGGTCGATGCCACCCCGGGAAGATTTTGCCGCTCCGATTGTGCGCAGCCGTTTGGTTGTGAGCTGATCCCACTGCTTGCGCAGACTCGAAGGGCTAAGGATATTGTCTTTCCAGAACTCGTCCCGGTTGGCCCACTGGAACAGGTCACAGATTTCGTAGTGAGTACGCTTGTCCTGGACACGCATCAGCCTGATGGTGTTTGCCCATTCAGCCCAGTTGGGTTCAGATAGCGATGCGTTGACGGTGAGAAGCCTGTCGTAAATCCAGCGTGCGGCCTTGAGGTCGTCAGCGGATCCCCATGATTTACCTGCTGGGGTGTATATCCCGGCGGCAGCCTCTGGATGGCGAGAGAGAAACTTTTGAGTTTTCTGGTTTCGGGATTCGTCAGAATTCCGAGACGAGGATATTTTAATATTGTTCTTGTTATAGTCTTGGGTGTCTACCGTTTCCGGGAAGACTTTTCCCGTTTTCGGTAACACTTTTCCCGATTTCGGGAAGGTTTTACCCGTTTTCGGTTTGTCTAAAATCCAGGCGGAAAGGTCAGTATTTATACCAACTGTTTTCATCACGCCCTGCTTTTGACTAAAGATTATTTTGCGTTCAGCGAGCGATTTGAGCGCATCAGAAACATGCGAATCACTCAGCCCTGTAAGCTCAGCAATCACCGTGTTCGTAACGCGGTCCTGCTTCTTGTTCCAGCCGTAGGTAAGCCAGATCACCGCCTCAAAACATTGCCATTCCCGGCCTGACAATCTCAGGCGCGGCTTAAGCTGTTGGATCTCGTTAGCGACCTTGGTATACCCGTTCGACAGGTCGGCCATACGACCTCCCGGTTGTTCGGTTCTATGGGGAAAATTGATAATTTCAGCTGTGTTTGACATACTTAGCTCCGCAAATACACTCCGTTTTTGCACCTAAAAGCCGTTGGTGTTCGAGCACCGCGGCTTTCGCCTTTTCTGAAGTCTTCACATTGCCCCCAGCATGGTTGTTACCATCGCCAACAAAGGAGCAGTGAGATCCGGATCGACACGGAACATCTCAAAAATCCCCTCACCTAACTCCTTCAGCTTTTCCTTCTTCGGTGCATCGAGCATCAGAGCTTGCTTCGCCTCACTCACCTCTTTTTCCAACCTGGCCATGCGATACGCAAATGAGTCGTTCTTTACGACACGGTCGCGGTATCTAAGCGGCAATACAGACAAGATCGCAGGCGCCAGCTGTTCGACGTTCTTTCGGTAAGATGCGGAGTCTTCTTTGTTGTCGAGCCAGCGGAACAGCTTTACGTTCCAGACATCGGCCTGGCCTGAGAAATCCACGCCATCAAGTTGAAGTTCTTCTGCCGCTTCTTGAATCTGAAGCGCAACAGCTACGCGCCCTTCTGCCGCTGCCCACGCCCGGACTGCAGAACAAATATCTCGATGATCAATACCCTGCGCTGCCGATTCGCTTTGATGACACGGGAATATCATTGTATTAGAGGAAGCTCTGCTACTCTGTTGAAATGAAACAGTTTGCATTGTTAAGGCTCCTGTTTAGGTAAACCGTCTGTTGGGTTTGGGTAGAGATCTGGGCGCAGCTCGTGCGGAGTTACGCCTGTCATTTTGAAAATTGAGAAAATGTAACTTGGCGGGACGATCCCGTGGTCGCGATTCTTCCAATGGCTTACAGACATACTAGTCACACCAAGCGCGATGCTGAGCTTTCTGGCTGAGCCAGCGGCTTTAATTGCTTTATCAAGTGCGGACATGTGTTTCTCCTGCTTATTAACAGCGAAAGTAAACCACAGATTTACATATTATGCAAACCAAGGATTTATTGTGTGTATAAACCAAATATTTACAATGAACCTATGAGAAAAGAAGAACCCAACCTTGTTCTGGTGAAACGCCTCACTGAGATCACCGATCGCGGTGTTACCAAAGCAGATATGGCACGAATAGCTGGAGTCACCCCTCAGGCCGTAAACGGCTGGTTCAAGAAAGGCGTGATTAGTAAGAAATCGGCACTGGCTATAGCTGACGCGGCAGGCATTTCTGTTGCTTGGTTACTCGGCGAGGACGTTGGTGAGAAAGATGGACTCAAGCCGGACGAACAGCGTCTATTAGAACTTTACCGGCAGCTACCAGCGGAAGAGCAACAGAACATGCTCCGTATCTTCGCGCTTCGCCTGAATGAACTTGATGAACTCTATGCGCGATACATGAAGGGGCGCATGAGAAGTGGAGATGCCTCCTAACTCTTAGCTCAAGTATTCTGTCCGGATTAAAATCTTACAAATTCTCAGTACAGACTTTTTTGGAGTGAGTGATATATATGGAAAATAAAGAAAAGGTTTTATTTGTATATCCTACTTTGCTAAGGGAGGGGCAATCTTCAAAAAAACCTTATAAACCTGATTCACTGCTGATTGATATTTCCCCTTCTAAAAAAAATACCATTATTGTAACTGCTTCAATTTTATTACTGGTCCTTAAAAATACCTTTATAACCGTTGATGTGTATCTTGACAATGAAGCAATCACTCTTGATTCTGATTCTCTTGATGGTTTTCAAGAGGTTATGGACACAACGTATATCGGTGATGAATCCTTCATCGTCACAACGGCTATGCATGTAAGTAATGTTATATTTCCTTGCTCAGGCATTTACGAAATCAGAACCAGCTTAATGGCAAAAAATGAAGAAGGCGTCAAAACGCAAGTTGATTCTATAAGTTGTTTCTTAAGCGTTTTTGTCGCAGGGGGAAAGTAAATGGGTCAGGTATTTCACTTCGCACATCCTAAAGATAAACTTGAAAATGATAGCAACCATACCCATACTTCAAAGTATGGTTCTGGAAATGGTGGGGGGGATGACATGCTTGAAATTCGCGTAGCTAAACTGGAAGCTGACGTGGAGAATATCAAGGTTAACCTTGCCGAAGCTCGTGAAGATATTAGAGAGTTGACGAAAACGACTTCTGCAACGAAAACAGATGTCTCAGTATTGTTACAAAAAACTACTGAAATTGATGCTGCATTAGCCAAGCGCCCTACAGCTGATTCGATGAAAGTATGGTTTCTTACTATATTACTTTTTTCAGTCGCAATGCCCGTTATAACACTTTTAATCAACCTGTATTTGAAGAAGCCATAACCCGACCCAAGTGTCGGGTTTTTCATTCGGTTGTGTCAAAACTTCAGCTAACGTCTACCCTACGAATATTAAGCTCGAATTTGAATAAATACCATTGACCACCTCGCTGGTTTGTTGTCCGCAAGCATCAACTCTCCCTCCGAATCAGTGACCGCTTGTCTCAAATCCCGACCCCTGCGTCGGTTTTTTTTTGTCTGCGATTCGTCAGCCTCATCACAATATCCATCCATATAAACCGTAGATTTACAATTATTATTAATCACGAGTTGACACACATATAAACCAGTGATTTAATCCATCTAACCAAGACGCACTACGAACCACCAAGGCAGGATGCCCACGAAGTAGCCGCCGACGGCATACGAACAGTCGGATGAGGTGGAGTTAATAACGCGCATCAGGTGTAAACGTTCCGCTGGCCGGCGATAAGGCAAACGAGGGTGAGAATGATTGATTTCGCACGCAAACCAGGACGGCAGCAGGCTGTAAAACTGAACTTCCTAGAGGTGTTCCTTCGCCGCTTATGCTACCTGCTGGCGCAAAAGGGGAATCCAGATGTGTAACTCAACGAAATGCGGGTACTGCGGCAAGCCGGTTAAACCGGAGGAAGTAGTCAAAAGTACCCTTCTCTATCGCAACGGCGCGCAGCTGTCGCGCAAAGAAAAAGAATACTGCTCAGAACGTTGTGCTTCGTACGACCAGATGGCACACGAGGCATAACGTAAAAGCCGCGCAAGGCGGCCCGTACGTCCGGTGCTTCCGACCAAAGTTACACCGGAAAACTACTTAAAAAACCAAAGTTCACCCAATGGGCGCTATCTCTGGCCCAGGGATCTTACATCCAAAAATGAGGATCTGACATGGAATTTTTCTACTTAATTAGGGCAACGCAGAAGTCGGGGAAACCTGACGGCGTTATCTGGTTCAGTGCCAAAACCGAAGCACGAGCCGCCCTGACGCTCGATGTTAATCTGGAAGATACACGTATCGAAACTGGCCGAGGCAAAGACTACGCCAAACCGATCCGCACCGATTTTCCGGTTGTTAACGACCTCCCTGAAGAAAGCGTCGTCGACTTCACCTGGTGCGATCGCTATCAACTTGCTGACGACCAGCGTACCTGGAACGTGATCCCCGGTGCCGCGCCACAGGATGAAACCGACCTTGCCCCGGCCAGCACCATCAACGATGTAGCTCGCCCTGCCGCGCCGGTTACGGATACCGTTGATGCGGGCAACACCTCCCAGCTTGAAAACCGCACCCCGTCTGTCCGCTTAGCCGTCCATCTGCTGGGCGACAAATACCATTCGGAGATCAGCCAAGAACAGCAGATCGTCGCCAACGAATTGGCTATGGATGAGGCAAATGTGTATTTCCAGAACCTGCTGCAGGCCAAAAATGAAGTTCCTGATATGAGCGAACTCAGCCTTCACGCTGAGTGGAAACTGGTGCAGGCTGTCAAAGACGTTTTCCCGCAGCATAAAGAACACGAACCCGCGCTGCTGGCTGCTTTCATGTCGAGCTGGGTAAAAGCAGAAGTCAGCGACCGCGCCCAGCTTATTGAAGACTGGCTCAGCGGCAAACTGCCAATCCCTGAACTAGCCGATGCCAGCGAACCTGGTGAAGATGCGCTTGCTTCCAGTGAAATTGTTCGGCAGGAAGCTAAGCCTGAAGAAGTTGCCCAAGCCCAGTCTCAGGTACAGGCATTTCGCGATAGGGACATTACTGAACTGCACGCTGTTCCTACGCTGTCGTTCCGTCACCGCCTCCTCGCACAGTTTATTACCGAGAAGGAATACGCGTACCACATTGACAATGAACAACTGAATACTGTGCGCCAGCTGGAAATGGACACCGATAACTCCTACGTGCAAAACCTGCTGCTGGCCGCCGAGAATGTCGAGGGGATGAAAAATCTTCGTGACTTCGAGTTCTGGAGGCTTACCAATACTGTTAAGCGCGTATTCCCTTTTGACAAAGCGACGCCTGATTTAGCCCTGATGCTCCAGTTCATGAAGGCCTGGAAAACAACGGACTATATCGATCGCGGCCTGCTCGCTAAGGAATGGATTAACGGTAACCGGGTTTCAACCATTCAGCGCACCGACATCGGCACGAACGCGGGCGGCGGCATCAAAACAGACCGTAATGCAGACTATGAGCATACGTTGGACACACTTGATATTGAGATCGCCTGCGCAACCCTGCCGATGGATTTTGATATCTACAATATCCCCGGCTCTATTCACCGCCGGGCTAAAGACATCGTTGCTGCAAAAGAAAGTCCCTGGAAGGAGTGGTCCGCAGCACTGCGTAAAACTGCAGGTATCCTGGATTACTCGCGCGCTGCAATTTTTGCGCTCATCCGCGAAGCGTCCTCAGGCATAACACCGTTCCCGGATCGCATGACTGGCTATATCAGCGCGACTCTCAATGAATTCAAGCATGATACACCTGAGGCCAGAATCCTCGCCGCTGCGCGTCAGATTGACAGCGCGGCCGTGGTTGCCGGAGTCATTCAGGGCACCGAGCCGTCACACCAGCGCGTCACCACCGCGCAGCCAGAAGTATCCAACCTCGGCGGCGGCATGTTCGCCATCGATGGCATGCTGGATGAAAAAGCAAACCCGGTCATCAATACCCCCTCAAACGAAGTCGCAAAACAGGAAGTCGAGATCGTTGGCAGTGTGCAGATGGAAGAGACTGACCCGAGCAAAGTCGAAGCTGGTAATGCGTTACCAGCAGTCGAAGTCGCTTATGAAGCTGCTGCGCAAACAGTTAGCGTAAGCCCGGCGGATATCCTCGCCGCTGCCACACCGGAACTGACGCGCAACGTTGCCCCCGATCTGGACCAGAATATTGATGCTCTTGGCCAGGATGAGCCGGAATTACCTCCAAGCGAACCAGAAATGACAGAAATAGAACCGGTAGCGGATATTTCCGAGCCAGAGGCTGCTGCAAAGGAGTGGCCAGCTTACTTCGAGCCAGGCCGTTATGAAGGTCTGCCGAACGACGTTTACCATGCCGCGAACGGCATCAGCAGCACCCAGGTGAAGGATGCCCGTGTCTCCCTGATGTATTTCGAAGCGCGCCACGTCTCTAAGACCATCCAGAAGGAGCGGTCGAAGGTTCTCGACATGGGCAATCTGGTGCATGCGCTTGCGCTGCAGCCGGAGACGCTGGCCGCCGAGTTCAGCATTGAGCCGGAGATCCCGGAAGGTGCACTCACCACCACTGCGACGATCCGCGAGTGCATTGACGAGTACAACGCCAGCCTGCCGCCGCAGCTGAGCGCTGATGATATCAAAGCGCTGCTGGAGGCCCATAACGCCACCCTGCCCGCGCCGCTGCCGCTGGGCGCAGCAGTAGACGAAACCGCAGAAAGCTATATGGAGCTGCCGGAAGAGTTCCAGCGCATCGAGTCTGATAAGAAGCAGACCGCTGCAGCTATGAAAGCCTGCATAAAAGAGTACAACGCTACCCTGCCCGCTCCGATGAAAACCAGCGGCAGCCGTGACGCGCTGCTGGAGCAGTTGGCGATCGTCAATCCTGACCTGGTTGCGCAGGAGGCGCAGAAGCCCGCGCCGCTGAAAGTGGGCGGCACCAAAGTGGATCTGATTCAGACGCTCAAGACTGTCCGCCCGGATACCGTGTTCGCCGACGAATTGCTGGACGCATGGCGTGAGAACCCGGAAGGCAAGGTGCTGGTGACCCGCCAGCAGCTGGAAACCGCGCTGGCTATACAGAAAGCGCTGCATGCGCACCCGACCGCCGGAAAGCTGCTGCAGCATCCTGATCGCGCCGTTGAGACTAGCTATTTCGGCATCGACGAAGAGACTGGCCTCGAAATCCGTGTGCGCCCCGACCTTGAGCTGGATGTGGATGGCGTGCGCATCGGTGCCGACCTCAAAACGATTTCTATGTGGAACATCAAGCAGTCAGGTCTGCGGGCGAAGCTGCACCGTGAAATCATCGATCGCGATTACCACCTGAGCGCCGGTATGTACATGGAGACGGCAAGCCTCGACCAGTTCTTCTGGATCTTCGTCAACAAGGACGAGGGATATCACTGGATTGCCATTGTTGAGGCTTCGCAGGAGCTGGTGGAGCTGGGCATCCTGGAGTACCGCGCCACGATGCGCGCCATTGCCAACGCATTCGATACCGGCGAGTGGCCTGCGCCGATCACCACCGACTACACCGACGAACTCACCGAGTACGATCTGCGCCGTCTTGAAGCGCTGCGCGCGGCTTAAGGAGAACAAGAATGCAGAACACAAACGTAGCAGTAGCCGACCAGAACGCTGTCATTAACTCAAACATCGCGCTGTTCGATTCACAGTACCTTAATGCCATCAGCACTTTCGCCCAGATTATGGCACAGGGTGCGGCGACAGTGCCGAAACACCTTCAGGGCAACCAGGCCGACTGTATGGCCGTTGCAATGCAGGCGGCGCAGTGGCAAATGAACCCTTTCGCCGTGGCGCAGAAAACCCATCTGATTAACGGCGTGCTGGGATATGAGGCCCAACTGGTAAACGCAGTGATTTCACGCAGCGGCGTGCTGGCGAATCGCTTTGAGTATGAGTGGTACGGCCCATGGGAAAAAGTGGTCGGAAAATTTCACATCCGCAAAGGTGAAAAAGGCGAATACCGCGTTCCCGGCTGGACCATGGCGGACGAAGCAGGTATCGGCATTATCATCCGCGCAACGCTCAAAGGCGAAGCTCACCCCCGCGAGCTGGATCTGCTGCTGGCTCAGGCCCGCACCCGTAATTCGACACTGTGGGCTGACGATCCCCGCCAGCAACTCGCCTATCTGGCAGTAAAACGCTGGGCGCGTCTGTTCTGTCCGGATGTGATCCTGGGCGTTTACACACCTGATGAGCTTGAAGATCGTCAGGAAAAAGAAATCAACCCAGCACCGCAGCAGCGCGTAAGCGTTGCTGATATCCCGGCTGAATCGACAACTAACAGCGCGCAAGAGTCCGGTACCAATATTGATGGCATGGCCGACGAGTTCCGCGATCGCATTGAAGCAGCTCAATCCGTGGACCAGGCCAAAGCAGTGCGGGTGGATATCGAAGCGGCCAAAACTACTCTCGGTTCGACGCTGTTCACTGAACTGAAAAACAAAGCCGTACGGCGCTACTACCTGGTAGACGCCCGCAACAAGGTGGAAGCGGCGATCAACTCCCTGCCCCAGCCTGACGAACCGGATGCTGCAGAGCAGTTCACCAAAGCAGAGCAGGCACTGGCTGCTGCGAAGCGCCATCTGGGCGACGAGCTGTATGACCAGTTTGCCGTTACCCTGCTCGATATGAAGCCCGAATACGTGGCATGAGGGAGGCGGGAGGGGCAACCCTCCCGGTAATGAGATGAGCGAGAAACAAGCCCGCTGGAGTATTGAAGAGCTGAACATGTTGCTGACGCATAACAACCAGCAAGTGGCAGAGCTGACCGGCCGCCCGCTGACCGAGATAGAAGATCGCCGCCTGCTAGCGAATATCGAGCGAAACTGCTGGGACGTGTTTGACCCGGAGCGTGCCGAATGAGACTTATTAACCGAAGCAGGAAAGATTCCCCGATGGCCCGCAGGGCGTGCGATGCAGCGTTGGCCCGGCATGTTGAACGGTTCGGTGAGTATGCCAGCCGGGCCATGACCAGCGTATACACAGTGCTGGTGGACGGAATGAAGGTAACGGTAGAGGTGGAAAACCGCAGCACCAGCTACGTAGCCACAGCGATCATGGGCGCTCGGCGTCTGCGTGCCCTCGCCGGCCGGATGTCTTGATATCGAATTATCATCAAACAGCGCCTTCCGTCCCTATAATCGGGTGGTGGGCGCAGGAGAACAGAATGGCAAAGCTTCTTAATTTGCAGGAATGGGCCGCTGAAGTGTATTCATCACCGCCATCGCTTTCTACTCTTCGCAGATGGGTACGTGAAGGCAAGATCTATCCTGCCCCCGAGCTACACGGTAAAGAGTATAAGCTCCGCCCGGATGCTATCTATGTTGATCCGAGCAAGAAGAATTTGCGCTTAAAACCGCAGCATCTAAAAATTCCGTCCAAAGGGACTTTACTGGAGAGATTACAGAATGCAGAGGCCAGCCCGTTACGACGCTAACCTGCCCCGTAACCTGACCTTTCGCAAGAGAGATAAGCTTTATTCCTGGCGCAACCCAATAACCGGCCAGGTAATCTATCTGGGCCGCATTGATCGCAGGGAAGCGATAGCCCAGGCCATTGAAGCAAACAGCTATCTTGATCAGAACTATATCCCCTCCAGTCTACTTCAGCGCATTAAAGAAACGCCCACCCTGACTATGGCTAAATGGCTGGAGAGGTATGACGTTATTCTCGAGCGAAGGGAATTAAAACCAAACACAATGAAAGTTCGCAGGAACCAGTTGGAGACGATCAGAAAAGAGTTCGGCACCATCGCTCTTAGCGCAGTTACAACAAAAGACATTGCGGATTTTTTGGAAACATACATTGCCTGCGATAAAAAAAGCATGGCTGCAGGTCTGAGATCTGTACTACTCGATGTATTCAGAGAGGCGCTCGTGGAGGGCCATATAGAAAGGAACCCGGCAGAACCTACTCGCACCCCGGCACCAAAAGTTAAGCGGGAACGTCTACTGCTCGAAGCGTATTTTACGATACGAGAAACAGCAGCTGCTAATTCAGTATGGGCGGCAAATGCATTTGATCTTGCGCTGGTCACGGCTCAGCGCCGCGAGGATATAGCCATGATGAAATTCACTGACATCCGGGAAGACAGACTGTTTGTCATACAGGAGAAAACAGGGAATAAATTAGCCATCCCTTTAGATCTGAAACTGGAAGCGGCCGATCTTCATTTAAAAGAAGTGATAGAACGTTGCAGAGTGAACAATCCATCTGAGTTCCTGCTTTACTCGCCGGTGCGTCGGGGTGGCAGAAAGCCCGGACCACTGACGCCGGATGGGTTAACCCAGGCATTCTCAGATACCCGTGATGTAACTATGCTTAAATTTGGCCCTTACCCGCCGTCATTTCACGAAATTAGAAGTCTGGCCAGTAGGCTTTATGAGAAGGAAAAAGGCGAAGAATTTGCACAGCGGCTTTTGGGCCATAAAAATTTATCAATGACCAAAAAATACTTGGACTCCCGTGGGGCTGAGTATGTTAGGGTTTAGACTGAATATAGGAAATTGGTGGAATTTTGGTGGAATTTAGTGTGAACACCAAAAAAATAACTATTATTCAATTATATAAAAAAAGACCGAATACGATTCCTGTATTCGGTCCAGGGAAATGGCTCTTGGGAGAGAGCCGTGCGCTAAAAGTTGGCATTAATGCAGGCTTAGTCGCCTTGCACCTTAAGAATAGATGACGACACCAGCTTTTCCAGTCCGCGACAAATGTGGTCAGAAAAATCCGGTAATTGTCACGTTTATCATAAAAAAACGCAGGCGGTGTTAACCGGACCTGCGTTTTTTTATGCTGTATCAGGTGATTTTCATCAGCCCGTGCAGAGGGATTTCGCGCGCTCGATAAAGGGGGCGAGGCTCATTTTCTGGCCGGGATGTTCTGGATCGTCAACCTGAATGATGCTGATAGGCTGACCGGTGCTTCTCCCGCTGTCGACCTGTTTCTGCGCGATATCATTGAGCGGATACTGCACCAGCGTACTGGGATTGATGGCGAACAGGGCATTGCCCGGCCTGCAGGTGAGCATTATCTCTTCGCGATTGAAGGCCCATTTCTCTTTGCCAACCTCGAAACGGCTGACGGTAATAACCTGCGGCGCAGCCAGCGCGGCGGCTGAGCTGGTCAGCATTAATACTGCAATCACACTCTTTTTCATTCTTTTCACCAGATTTATTCAAAAAGGCTCCCAGGTGGCAAACAGGCTTACCGCTGCCAGCACCAGCGCACCGATTATCAATTCTGCCCGGGTTAACGTTATAAAGCGCTGCCGCGCTCCGCTATCGACCAGGCTCAAGCGTGGCACCAGAACATACCGGTTCACAAGCGCGATTGCCACCATCAGCGCGACAAGCGCACATTTGAGCAACAGCATGCGCCCCCAGGCGCTCTGCCACGGCCATGCCAGCCCCTGAATCAACACCGCATTAACGATGCCGGTAAGGATAACGCCTGCCACCGCTACGTGACCATAACGGGAGAAGCGCATCATCGCGCCAATAGCCGCAGGGTGGCTCCCCTCACGCGTAAGCTGCATACAAAACAGTACCGGCAGCAGGCCGCCCAGCCACATCGCCCCGCACAGCAGATGCAGCGCATGGTTGATGTGTTGCAGCACACCAGGCAACCCTTCGCGCATCGCTGCGTGGCCGAGACCCGCCGCCAACAGAAACTGCAGCGCCGTCAGCAGCAGCAACTTCCTTTGCTGCGCTGGCTGCAACAACCCGGCAAAGAGGGTCAGCAACGCGAGGAAGATTTGCCAGGCCAGCAGTGAACCCGCTTGCGTACCGGCAACCGCACGCCAGATCGCGGGCTGCCACACTTCCGGCCAGCCACCGGCCATCATCCCGCCCTGCACCGCATAGAGCAACAGCGCGCTCAATGCCGTAAGGATCAGGCAGACGCGCTGCAGCGGCAGGAAGTGTTGAGTGAGTGTCCGGCGCAGATCTCGCGGTGCCAGCCAGGCGCTGAACAGCGCGCTGCCAAATAACAGCATCAGGGCGGCGAAATGAATAAAGCGCAGCCCGACAAAGAGCAATGACAGCATGTTACTTCACAGAAAAGCTGTACTGCCCGTGAGTTTTATGGCCATCGACCGAGACCACATGCCAGCTGACGGTGTACTTCCCGGAAGTCAGGGGCTGTTCAAGCGGCACGATCATCTGGGTCTTATCCTTTTCATTGCGCTTTACCGCCCCGGTTTTGATCGCCTTCTGCTGCGCGTCTGTCACCTTAATGCCGCTGAACGCTGGCTCAATCCCTTCTGAAAAGTTGAGCGTCAGTGCCTGCGGTGCCGCCGTCACATCGGCATCCGCAGCCGGATACTGACCTTTGAGGTGGGCATGCGCCAGCACTGCCGGGGTGACAAAAAGGGTGGTAATGAGGGCAAAAGCGCGTAAGCGCTGCGTCGGGGAGATAAGCATAGAAGCATTCCTTTTTGTTATGCATACGATATAGAGGATAAACCTGTACAATAGTTGAGTCGAGTCTCATCGCCGCCACGCTTGTCTTTCTGCGACAGCCTTAGTAACTTTTGCCGCCTGAACTGAGGAGAACTTCATAATGACCAATCTTGCGCAGCTCGAACAAGAAGAGATGGATAAGGTGAATGTCGATCTGGCCGCCGCAGGCGTTGCCTTCAAAGAGCGCTACAATATGCCTGTTATTGCCGAAGCGGTTGAGCGCGAACAACCCGAACATCTGCGCGGCTGGTTTCGCGAACGTCTGATTGCCCACCGGCTGGCCTCCGTCTCGCTCTCTCGCCTCCCCTATGAGCCGAAAGTGAAATAATGGAGCCGACTATGTTACGTGTTATCGATACAGAAACCTGCGATTTGCAGGGTGGTATCGTCGAGATCGCCTCGGTGGACGTGGTAGACGGGCAAATCGTTAATCCCCAGAGCCACCTGGTGCGCCCCGACCGTCCCATCAGCCAGCAGGCGATGGCCATCCACCGCATCACCGAAGCGATGGTGGCGGATCAGCCGTGGATCGAAGAGGTGGTGCCCTATTATCACGGCAGTGAGTGGTATGTGGCGCACAACGCCAGCTTTGACCGCCGCGTACTGCCAGAGATGTCCGGCGAGTGGATCTGCACCATGAAGCTGGCACGGCGTTTATGGCCGGGGATCAAATACAGCAATATGGCGCTCTATAACTCCCGCAAGCTCAGCGTAGAAACACCAGCCGGTCTGCATCACCACCGCGCGCTCTATGATTGCTATATCACCGCCGCTTTGCTGATTGACATCATGCAGGTCTCTGGCTGGACAGCGGAGCAGATGGCCACCATCACCGGACGCCCGGCACTGATGACCACCTTTACCTTTGGTAAATACCGCGGTAAACCGGTTGCCGAGATCGCTGACCGCGATCCGGGCTACCTGCGCTGGCTGTTTAACAACCTCAACAGCATGAGCCCGGAACTGCGTTTAACGCTTAAACACTACCTTGGCGAGGGGTAATTACCCTTTGCCGGGCAGTGTCCCCTGCGCCAGCGCGATCAGAAACGCGTACTCCAGCGCCACCCCTTCGTAGGATTTAAAACGCCCCGATTTACCGCCGTGCCCGGAATCCATATCGGTACAGAGCAGCAGCAGATTATCGTCGGTTTTATACTCCCGCAGTTTCGCCACCCATTTCGCCGGCTCCCAGTACTGCACCTGCGAATCATGCAACCCGGTAGTCACCAGCATATGCGGATAGGGGTGCGCGCCAATGTTGTCGTACGGGCTGTAGCCCTTCATATAGTGGTAATAGGTCTCATCTTGCGGATTGCCCCACTCCTCGAACTCGCCAGTCGTTAAAGGGATCGACTCATCAAGCATGGTGGTGACCACATCGACAAACGGCACCTGGGCGATCACGCCATGGTAGAGAGTGGGACGCATATTGATTACCGCGCCCATCAGCATGCCGCCCGCGCTACCGCCCATGGCGTAACAGTATTGCGGCGAGCCGTAGCCCTGCTCCAGCAAACTATCGGTGACATCAATAAAGTCATTAAAGGTGTTTTGCTTGTTGAGGAATTTCCCCTCTTCGTACCAGGCATGACCCAGCTCGCCGCCGCCGCGAATATGCGCTATCGCGCAGACAAAACCGCGATCCAGCAGGCTCAAGCGGCTGCTGCTGAAGTCCGCATCGATACTTGCACCGTAGGAGCCGTAGCCGTAGACCAGCAGCGGATTCTCGCCTTTGCGGAAATGGTTGTGGTTGTAAACCAGCGAGACAGGCACTTCAACGCCGTCACGAGCGATTACCCAAAGATGCTCACTGCGATAGTCGCTGGCGTCAAAGCCCGCCACTTCCGTCTGCTTCAGCACGCGCCGCTCGCCGGTGTCCATATCCAGCTCAAACAGCGTATCCGGCGTAGTCATTGAGGAGTAACCGTAGCGCAGCCGCGAGGTTTCCGGCTCGGGATTGTAGGCAAGCCAGGTGACATAAGCCGGATCGTCAAAAGCGATGCCGACCACTTCACGGGTCTTACGGTTGATCTGCCGCAGACTTGTCAGGCCGCGCTGCCGCTCTTCGACCACCAGCCAGTCGGTAAACAATGTAAAGCCTTCGAGCATAATGTGATCGCGGGCGGGAATTAACGCTTCCCAGCGCCGCTCATCACGCACTTTGGTGCGATAGAGGCCGAAGTTTTTGCCATCGCGGTTGGAGCGCAGATAGAAGGTGTGCTGGTAGTGATCGAGGCTGTACTCATGCTCTTTACGCCGTGGCAAAAAGCAGAGCGGCTGCGCATCCGGCAGTTCAGCATCGAGCAGCAACACTTCGCTGGTGGTGGCGCTGGCAAGGTGAATGGTGATGTAGTGCTGCGAGGTAGTTTTGCTCAGCCCGACGTAAAAGGTGTCATCTTTCTCTTCGTAGACCAGCTCATCCTGCTGCGTCGGCGAGCCGACCGTGTGGCGCCAGACCTGATAAGGCAGCAGCGTGGTGGCATGTTTACGCACGTAGTAGACGGTCTCGGAGTCATTCACCCAGACAAAATCTGGCGAGACGTTATCGAGCACCTCCGGGTACCAGTTGCCGGTCTCCAGATTGCGAAAGCGCAGACCATACTGCCGCCTGGAGAGGAAATCCTCCGCCAGCGCCATAATGGTGTTGTCGGGCGAGATGTCGAGGCCGCCCATGGTGTAAAACTCGCTGTGCGAGGCGCGCTGGTTGGCATCAAGAAGAGTTGTCCAGTCGTCCCATTCAGAGCTGAGCACCGACTGGCGCTGATAGATGGCGTACTCATTGCCCGGCTCATAAATATGCCGGTAACGATAGCCGTTACGAATATAGGGCGCGGAGACTTCGCGCTGCGGAATGCGGGAGATAATCTCCTGCAGCAGGTCATCCTGCAGCGCTTGCTGGGAGGCCATCACTTCCCGCCCGTAATCATTCTCCTGATGCAGATATTCAAGCACCTCTGGCTGAGAGCGCGTGTCGTCCCGCAGCCAGTAGTAATTATCGACGCGGGTATCGCCATGAACGGTCATGGCGTGGGGGATCTGTTTTGCTTTCGGCAACATAGCTCTTATCTTTTTTCTGTTTTCCATACCTATAAGGGTGGCAAAACAAACGCGCGTTGCAAGCGAAACGTTATAGCACTCAGGATGTAAGGGCGCGTTTTTGCTGCTGAAGATCCTGCTCGATGCCTTCACGGACGTCCTGCGGCACCTTCAGCGCATCGCCCAGCGCGTTAAGATAGCTGCGCTCCATAAAGTGATCGATGTCGATAACCGCACAGCTGAGGAAGTAGAGCTCCAGCGCCTCCTCCTCATTTTTGACACCCTGTGCCAGCCGCGCCGGATCGAGGGGCTGCTCCAGCGCTTTCGCCACCAGCTCACGCCCCTGGGTTTCGATGCCCGCTTCGCGCAACTGCGACTCAATTGCCGCCTGCTCCTGCTCATCAATATGACCGTCGCTTTTCGCCGCAAAGACCAGCGCCAGAATCAGGCGCTCGGTGCGCACGTCCAGCGGCGACTGCTGCTGGCCAAACTGCGGCTCATCCTGATGGGTTTCGCGAATACGGTCTTTGTATTTGTTCCACAGCACCGTACCGGCAACCGCCCCGCCGCCGACCAGCAGAGCGCCGGTGCCATATTTGGCGAGCAGTTTGCGTGATGATTTGTTGGCAACCAGCAGCCCGGCAAGACCGCCCAGTGCTCCCGGCACCAGAAGCTTATTTAAGCCCTGACCCTCTGAGGAGGAGGAGGATGTCGATGCGCCGCTTTTCTGACCCAGCAGCGACTGTAATTGATTTAACCAGTTCATGATTTTCCCTCGCTTAACCGCTTTCGTCAGGCAAGAGTAAGCGAGGGAGATGTCAGGAAGTGTCTGTATCTGGAAAGATCAGGAAAATTTCGGCGCTATGGCTGCGTTTTGTAGGCCGCGCTGCCCGCCGGGCAGTCGACCATTACGCGGTAGTGAATATCGGCGCTTTTACCGCGCACGGTGAGCGGCACCGTCCACTTATCACCTTTGCCGGTGACCTCTTGCGGATTAACCCATACCACCGGATCCGCCTGACCAATTTTTTTCTGATCGTCAGCCCAACGCACAATGCGGTTTTGCAGATAGTCGCGCTTAACGCTGGCGGCGATGCCCTCAGCGTTAAGCCCTTCACAGGAAGGAAACTTCACGACCTTCTGTGCGGCGGCATCTGCCGCCATGCTGCCCGCCAGCAAAAAAAGACTGGTTACTACCCCTGCTATTTTCATGCTTATCTCCTGGTTAATACCCATTCAAAGCATGGTACAAATTGCTGGCGGTGCAAGATCAGGCGACTTTCGCCCGCTTGCTGGCGCTTTTAATGTCGACCGCGTCAGGAGCTTCATCTTCAACACTTTTTGCCGATGGTGCGCCCTCTTCGCTCTCTGTGCCGGGCAGTTTGCCGGATTTCAGAATGCCGTTGAGCGCATCTTTTTGCTCGGCGAGCCACATCGCCATGCGTTCACGGGTCTCTTCTTCCAGAGTGACCGGACCGGTGCCTAACCAGTCGCCCAGCACTTCCGCCAGGTCGAGCATTTTGTCGTAAGCATCGGCTTCCTTTTTGCTGGCAAAAGACATCTTTTCCTCACCTTCGCGAATGACTACGTATTTAACTTCTACCGCCATGATGCAGCCTCGTTTTACTGTGTATTTGTACAGTATAATAGCGCGATGAAAAAACCACCGCAAGTGAAAAAGACAGACGCAAACGTTTTCGTTATACTGCGCCCACTTTTTTCTAATGGTACTTCGCTATGACTCTTTTAGGAACTGCGCTGCGTCCGGCAGCCACGCGTGTGATGTTATTAGGCTCAGGCGAGCTGGGCAAAGAAGTGGCTATCGAATGTCAGCGGCTCGGTATCGAAGTGATTGCGGTTGACCGCTATGCGGACGCGCCAGCAATGCAGGTCGCGCACCGATCCCATGTGATTAACATGCTTGATGGCGAGGCGTTAAAAGCGCTGGTCGCCAGGGAGAAGCCGCATTTTATTGTGCCGGAGATTGAGGCTATCGCCACCGACGCGCTGATTGAACTGGAAGCAGCCGGGCAGCGTGTGGTTCCCTGTGCGCGCGCCACAAAACTGACGATGAACCGGGAAGGGATCCGTCGCCTCGCGGCAGAGGAGTTGCAGCTTCCTACGTCGAGCTACCGTTTTGCCGATAGCGAAGAGAGCTTCCGCCAGGCGGTGGGCGAAATCGGCCTGCCCTGCATTGTGAAGCCGGTAATGAGCTCCTCAGGTAAAGGGCAGAGCTTTATTAAATCTGCCGACCAGCTGGCAAGCGCGTGGGCCTATGCGCAACAGGGTGGCCGCGCCGGAGCCGGTCGCGTGATTGTCGAAGGCGTAGTGAAGTTTGATTTTGAGATAACCCTTTTGACCATCAGCGCGGTGGATGGCGTTCACTTCTGCGCGCCGGTTGGCCACCGCCAGGAGGATGGTGATTATCGTGAGTCCTGGCAGCCGCAGCAGATGTCGGCCGCGGCGCTTGAGCGCGCCCGGCAGATCGCCCGTGAGGTGGTGCTGGCGCTCGGAGGACATGGTCTTTTCGGCGTCGAACTCTTTGTCTGCGGCGATGAGGTTATTTTCAGCGAAGTCTCCCCGCGCCCGCACGATACGGGCATGGTGACGCTGATTTCGCAGGATCTCTCCGAGTTTGCCCTGCATGTACGCGCCTTTTTAGGCCTGCCGATTGGCGCGATCCGCCAGTACGGCCCGGCCGCCTCTGCGGTGATTTTGCCGCAGCTGCACAGCCAGAATGTCACCTTTGATAATCTCCACCACGCCGTTGGCGCAGGCGTGCAGCTGCGCTTGTTCGGTAAACCGGAGATTGAAGGATCGCGTCGTCTGGGCGTAGCGCTGGCAGTTGCAGAGAATGTTGAAAATGCGGTCGAGCGCGCCGTGGCCGCTGTTGCTGCGGTGCAGGTCAACGGATAAAAAAAAGCCCGGTGCGCAGTGCGTCCGGGCTTGTTATCAGGCGGGTTTCATACCCGCCTGCTGATTACTGCTTCGCACCTTCAACGGCTTCGCGTGCCAGTTTAGTGATGCGATCGTAATCGCCTGCTTCCAGCGCGTCGGCCGGAACCAGCCACGAACCGCCGATGCAGAGCACGCTTTTCAGCGCCAGGTAGTCGCGGTAGTTAGCCGGAGAGATGCCGCCGGTCGGGCAGAAGCGCACCTGGGAGAAGGGACCGGCGATTGCCTGCAGCGCTTTGGTGCCGCCATTCGCTTCCGCCGGGAAGAATTTAAACTCTTTCAGGCCGTAATCCATGCCCAGCATCAGTTCGGAAACGGTGCTGATGCCCGGGATCAGCGGGATGGTGCCTTCGGTGGCGGCTTTCAGCAGCGGCTCGGTCAGACCCGGGCTGATGGCGAACTGCGCGCCCGCTTCGGTAACTTCCGCCAGCTGTTGCGGATTCAACACGGTGCCAGCACCGATAATGGCGTCAGGAACTTCTTTTGCAATGGCGCGGATAGCGTCAATCGCGCATGCGGTGCGCAGCGTCACTTCCAGTACGCGAACGCCACCTGCAACCAGCGCTTTCGCCATCGGAACAGCGTGCTCCAGTTTGTTTACCACGATCACCGGTACAACCGGGCCCGTTTTCAGGATGGCTTCTGCACTTGTTTTCCAGTTTTTCATCAATCTTTTCTCTCGCCAGAATAAAATCTTGTCGTCTTAAAAAGTGATACAGGTTGCGCCCTGCTCTGCGCCGGAGAGCTTCTCTCGCAGCGCGCCGAACATTTCACGGCCTGTGCCCACGCGCATTGCGCTAAGGTCAGGAATATGCGGCTGACGTGCGGCAAGTTCGTTGTCAGCAACCAGCAGGGTCAACTCACCTGTCTGCCCGTTAACCCGGATAATGTCGCCATCACGCACTTTTGCCAGCAACCCACCGTCGTAAGCTTCAGGTGTCACATGGATTGCCGACGGCACTTTACCTGATGCCCCTGACAGCCGTCCATCGGTAACTAAGGCAATTTTGAAACGGCGGTCCAATAATACACCAAGTGGCGGCATCAGTTTATGTAATTCTGGCATGCCGTTGGCTTTCGGCCCCTGGTGACGCACCACGACTACGCAATCACGATCCAGCAGACCCGCCTCAAAGGCCGGTAATACGTCATGCTGGCTCTCAAACACCACCGCTGGCGCTTCAATGATCTGGTTCTCTACCGGCACGGCGGAGGTCTTCATCACCGCGCGGCCAAGGTTACCGCTCAGTACTTTGGTGCCGCCATGCTGCGAGAATGGCTTATCAATGGTGGCGATAATCGACTCATCCAGCGACGCGGCAGCGCCTTCACGCCAGTCGAGTTCGCCATCGTTGAGCCACGGCTCCTGGGTATACCGCGTCAGGCCAAAACCGGCCACGGTATTCACCTCTTCATGGAGTAAACCGCCCTTCAGCAGTTCGCGCATCAATACCGGCACACCGCCTGCTGCCTGGAAGTGGTTGATGTCAGCCGGGCCGTTCGGGTAGAGACGGGCAAGCAGCGGCACCACTTCAGAGAGTTCGGAGAAGTCATCCCAGTTGATGATAATGCCCGCCGCGCGCGCCATCGCCACCAGGTGCATTGTGTGGTTGGTGGAGCCGCCGGTTGCCAGCAGAGAGACGATGCCATTCACCACCACTTTTTCATCGATCATTTTGCCGAGCGGCATCCACTCGTTGCCATTACCGGTCAAACGCGTCACCTGACGGGCAGCGGCTTCGGTCAGCGCTTTACGCAGCGGCGCATCCGGGTGAATAAAGGAGGAGCCGGGCAGTTGCATGCCCATAAACTCAATCACCATCTGGTTGGTGTTGGCGGTGCCGTAAAAAGTACAGGTGCCTGGGGCATGATAAGAAGCAGCTTCTGACTCCAGCAGCGCCATGCGATCGACTTTGCCTTCCGCGTAGAGCTGGCGAATACGCACCTTCTCTTTGTTAGCCAGGCCGCTCGCCATCGGGCCTGACGGCACGAACAGCGCGGGCAAGTGACCAAACGACAGAGCCGCCATCGCCAGCCCCGGGACAATTTTGTCGCAAACGCCAAGATAGAGCGCACCGTCGAACATATTATGAGAGAGCCCCACCGCCGCGGACATGGCGATCACTTCGCGGCTCAGCAGCGATAGCTCCATCCCATCCTGACCCTGCGTCACACCATCGCACATTGCCGGTACGCCACCTGCTACCTGGCCGACCGCATTCACCGAGTGCAGCGCTTTACGAATAATGTCGGGATAGACTTCATAAGGCTGATGCGCGGAGAGCATGTCGTTATAGGAGGTGATAATGGCGATGTTGTTGCGCAACATGCTTTTGAGCGAGGCTTTATCTTCGGGCTGGCAGGCGGCAAAACCGTGCGCCAGATTCCCGCAGGCCAGCGTCGAACGACGCACGGTATTGCTTTTGGCTTGCTCAATGCGCGCCAGGTAGGCTGAGCGGGTTTCGCGTGAACGTTCAATAATGCGATTTGTTACGCGTAACATTGTTGGATTCATAGAGGCTCCTGAAATTTATCTGTTCGGGGAGAGCGTGCTAACCGTGCGTTTCATTATGCGTAACAAGCTGAAAACACCTGAGCGCCGCGCCCCAAAGGCAAAATCACTGCAGCCAGTGTAATAAAAAAAGCCCCGCTGGTGAATCCAGCAGGGCTTTGAAAAAGAAAAATTGTTCGCAGAGCTGTGTTAGATCATGTTACCGGTAAAATTGCGCAACATCAGTCTCGATGGTTACTCGAATTCGTTCCAGGAGCGACCATCGCGGGTGATCATCGCAACCGAGGCTACCGGGCCCCAGGTGCCGGCCTGATACGGTTTCGGTGAGTCGTTATCCGCAGCCCAGGCTTCGGTAATGGAGTCGACCCACTTCCACGCCTCTTCCACTTCATCGCGACGCACAAACAGTGCCTGAATACCGCGCATTGACTCCAGCAGCAGGCGCTCGTAGGCATCCGCCAGATGGGTTTCGTTGAAGGTTTCGGAGTAGCTCAGATCAAGCTTCGTGGTCTGAAGATTGTGTTTATGGTCCAGCCCCGGCACTTTATTGAGGATCTGGATATCCACCCCTTCATCCGGCTGCAGGCGAATGGTCAGTTTGTTCTGCGGCAGCTCCTGCCAGGACTCTTTAAACAGATTAAGTTCCGGGTTTTTGAAGTAGACCACGACTTCAGAACATTTGGTTGGCAGACGTTTACCGGTACGCAGGTAGAACGGCACACCGGCCCAGCGCCAGTCGTCGATATCAACGCGGATCGCAACAAATGTTTCGGTATGGCTCGACTTGTTCGCGCCCTCTTCTTCCAGGTAGCCCGGCACTTTCTTGCCCTGGGCGAAACCGGCGGTGTACTGACCGCGTACGGTTTTTTCCCGCACGTTAGTGCGATCGATACGACGCAGGGATTTGAGCACCTTCACTTTCGCGTCGCGAATGCTGTCGGCAGTGAGATCGGACGGCGGTGACATCGCGATCATGCAGAGCACCTGCAGCAGGTGGTTCTGGATCATATCGCGCATCTGCCCGGCCTGGTCGAAATAGCCCCAGCGGCCTTCGATACCCACCTCTTCCGCCACGGTGATCTCGACATGATCAATGGTGCGGTTATCCCAGTTATTGACGAACAGGGAGTTGGCAAAACGCAGCGCCAGCAGGTTGAGCACTGTCTCTTTACCGAGATAGTGGTCGATACGGTAAACCTGGCACTCTTCAAAATACTCACCCACCTGATCGTTGATCTGACGGGAGGTCTCAAGGGAGTTACCGAGCGGTTTTTCCATCACGACGCGAGCCGGTTTGGCATTGAGCTTCGCAGCGCCCAGCCCTTTACAGATGGCACCAAAAGTATCCGGCGGCATCGCGAAGTAGTTGATGGTGGTGCGGTTTTTCTGATCCAGCATCGCGCCGAGGCGTTTGAAGGCAGGCGTGTCGTTTACATCGAGATTGCAGAAATCGAGACGACCGCTCAGCTTGTCCCACAAGCTTTCGTCGATCTTCTCTTTCATAAAGGTTTCGAGCGCTTCACGGACCACTTTGGTATAGGCTGCTTTGTCCCAGTCGGCGCGGCCGACCCCGAGAATCCGCGTCTCCTCATGAATTTGACCGGCTTTTTCCAGCTGGTACAGGGAAGGCAGCAATTTCCGGCGTGCGAGATCGCCTTTCGCGCCGAAAATGACCAGGTCACACGCCTGGGCTGTTTGGACTACCGCCATGTCACTCTCCTCAGTTAGCTATCCTGAAGCTATCGTGCGCTTCAGTTGTAATTTTATTACACTGCACTGTACTGCTTTTACGTAATTCCCGAAACTATCAGGCCTTGTCAGGAAGTGCGTTATTGGGTTGTCATGAAAAATGCGCATATTTGCGCCGATTGCGCGACTTATTTGCCCACCAGCCGCTGGCGAAAATCTGACTCTGATCATGTTATGAAAAAAAACAACAACATTTCAGCGTATCACTTACCTTTCTACCCTGCGCAGGCGTAATATCGACGCAAACTGCGTAACGATTCGCGCAATCAGTGTAATCGTTTCACCAGGAGCGCATTAACGCCTATGAATATGCTGGAAAAAATCCAGTCCCGACTGGAACACCTTAGCAAATCAGAACGAAAAGTCGCGGAAGTGATCCTCACCGCGCCGCAGCTGGCTATCCACTCTAGTATTGCCGCGCTTGCGCAACAAGCGGAGGTCAGCGAACCGACGGTAAACCGCTTTTGCCGCAGTCTGGACACGCGCGGCTTTCCCGACTTTAAACTGCATCTGGCCCAGAGCCTCGCCAACGGCACGCCCTATGTTAATCGAAATGTCGATGAAGATGACAGTGTAGAAGCCTACACTGGCAAAATCTTCGAGTCGGCGATGGCAAGCCTCGACCATGTGCGCCAGTCTCTTGATATGGCTGCGGTTAATCGCGCTGTCGATCTGCTGACGCAGGCGAAAAAAATCGCCTTCTTTGGTCTGGGCTCCTCTGCGGCCGTCGCCCACGATGCGATGAACAAGTTTTTCCGCTTCAACGTGCCGGTGGTCTACTCCGATGACATTGTGCTGCAACGCATGAGCTGTATGAATTGTAGCGATGATGACGTCGTTATGCTGATTTCCCACACCGGGCGCACGAAAAGCCTGGTTGAGCTGGCGCATCTGGCGCGTGAAAACGATGCCATGGTGATTGCACTGACCTCGGCGGGAACGCCGCTGGCGCGTGAAGCAACCCTTGCTATCACGCTGGATGTCCCTGAAGATACAGATATCTATATGCCGATGGTGTCCCGTCTTGCGCAACTGACGGTAATTGATGTGCTGGCGACCGGGTTCACATTACGCCGCGGCGCAAAATTCCGGGATAACTTGAAGCGAGTCAAAGAAGCACTCAAAGAATCGCGCTTTGATAAGGAACTGCTTATCAAAGACGATAATCATTAAGAGACCATAACAAAAACGGTAGTTACTTACGCTATTCGGTTAGCGGCCTTGCCCGTCACGGCGCGCGTAACCCGAATTCATGTTCACGCAACACCTCGTTATTTCAGTCAACGGAGTATTACATGTCCAGAAGGCTTCGCAGAACCAAAATCGTCACCACTTTAGGCCCGGCCACCGACCGCGATAATAACCTCGAAAAGGTTATCGCTGCTGGCGCTAACGTGGTGCGGATGAACTTCTCACACGGAACACCGGAAGATCATAAATTACGCGCGGACAAAGTGCGTGAGATTGCGGCAAAACTGGGACGTCATGTTGCTATCCTTGGCGATCTACAAGGACCGAAGATTCGCGTCTCCACCTTTAAGGAAGGTAAGGTTTTCCTTAACATCGGTGACAAATTCCTGCTCGACGCTAACCTTGGCAAAGGTGAAGGCGATAAAGAGAAAGTCGGCATCGATTATAAAGGCCTGCCTGCTGACGTGGTGCCGGGCGACATCCTGCTGCTGGATGATGGCCGCGTGCAGCTCAAAGTGCTGGAAGTTCAGGGTATGAAGGTGTTTACCGAAGTGACCGTCGGCGGCCCGCTCTCCAACAACAAAGGCATCAACAAACTGGGCGGCGGCCTCTCTGCTGAAGCGCTGACCGATAAAGATAAAGCGGATATCGTGACCGCCGCGCTGATTGGCGTCGATTACCTCGCCGTCTCCTTCCCACGCTGCGGCGAAGATCTCAATTATGCACGTCGTCTGGCGCGTGATGCAGGCTGCGATGCGAAGATTGTCGCCAAAGTCGAGCGTGCAGAAGCGGTGTGCAGCCAGGATGCGATGGACGATGTGATCCTCGCGTCTGACGTAGTGATGGTTGCCCGCGGCGACCTCGGTGTTGAGATTGGCGACCCGGAACTGGTCGGCATCCAGAAAGCGCTGATTCGCCGTGCCCGTCAGCTGAACCGTGCGGTGATCACCGCAACGCAGATGATGGAGTCGATGATCACCAACCCAATGCCGACCCGCGCGGAAGTGATGGACGTAGCGAACGCCGTGCTCGACGGTACTGATGCCGTGATGCTCTCCGCGGAAACCGCAGCCGGGCAATACCCTTCAGAAACCGTTGCCGCGATGGCGCGCGTCTGCCTGGGCGCAGAGAAGATCCCAAGCATCAACGTCTCCAAGCACCGTCTCGATATTCAGTTCGACAATGTCGAAGAGGCGATTGCCATGTCAGCGATGTATGCCGCCAACCACCTGAAAGGCGTTACGGCGATCATCTCGATGACCGAATCGGGTCGTACCGCGCTGATGACCTCGCGTATCAGCTCCGGCCTGCCGATTTTTGCCCTCTCCCGCCACGAGCGCACTCTTAACCTGACCGCGCTCTATCGCGGCGTGACGCCGGTCTATTTCGACAGCCATAACGACGGCGTTGCTGCGGCCAACGACGCGGTGAATCTGCTGCGTGATAAAGGCTACCTGCTCTCCGGCGATCTGGTGATTGTGACGCAGGGTGACGTGATGAGCACCATTGGCACCACTAACACCACGCGCATTCTGACCGTCGAATAACGGATTGCTCAGAAAGTAAAAGGCCTCTCACAGTGAGAGGCCTTTTTTTTGGCTATTTCTTTTTGTAGAGCTCTTTGCGCTTATAGGGCTCGATCTCACCCGGCTTGCGCGTTTTCAGCAGCTTCAGGATCCAGGTGTACTGCTCCGGATGCGGGCCGACAAAGTTCTCCACCTCTTCATTCATCCGCCGCGCGATGGTGGTGTCATCCGCCGTCAGCAGATCGTCCATCGGTGGGCGCACCAGAATCGTCAGGCGGTGCGTTTCGGCATCGTAAACCGGGAAAAGCGGCACCACACGGGCGCGGCACACTTTCATCAGGCGGCCAATCGCCGGCAGCGTCGCTTTGTAGGTGGCGAAGAAGTCGACGAACTCGCTCTGCTCGGGGCCGTGATCCTGATCCGGCAGGTAATATCCCCAGAAGCCGTTGCGTATCGAGTGGATAAAGGGCTTGATGCCGTCATTGCGCGCATGTAAGCGACCACCAAAACGCAGGCGCACCTTGTTCCACATGTAATCGAAGACTTTGTTGCCCTGGTTATGGAACATCGCCGCGATGCGCTTGCCCTGAGAGGACATCAGCATCGCCGGAATATCGACACCCCAGGCATGCGGCACGAGGAAAATGACGCGTTCATCGTTGCGGTGCATCTCATCGATAATCTCTCTGCCCTGCCACTCAATCCGCGAGGCAACTTTTTCCGTACCGCGCAGCGCCATTTCGGCCATCAGCACCATCGCCTGCGGCGCGGTGGCAAACATATGATCGATGATCGCTTCGCGCTCGGCTTCACTCTTTTCCGGGAAGCAGTAGTAGAGGTTGATCTGCGCACGACGGCGGGCACTTTTTCCGCGTCGTCCGGCAAAACGGCCCAGTTTCGCCAGAAGCGGATCGCGAACGGAGGGCGGGATCAGGGCGACGCCGGCAAAAGCCAGCACCCCAAGCCAGGCGCCCCAGTGGCGCGGATGGCGAAACTCGCTCTCAAACTGAGGAATGTATTCACTGTTATTTTTTTTGGTTTCCATGCATCGTCCGCTGGTCAAAAATCTCAACAAGATAAGGGGATAGTGTAGCGATGCGTTATCTTTCGCACAAAAGTAAAAGCCGATGCTAAGCAAGCACCGGCTTTGAACGCCTGATTATTACGCGAATTACTCCAGTCGCAGTTGAGGTAATACCTCTCTCACCTGCGCCAGGTAATCCTTACGATCCGAACCGCTCAGCCCTTCCGTTCTTGGCAGTTTAGCGGTCAGCGGGTTCACGGCCTGCTGGTTGATCCATACTTCATAATGCAGATGTGGCCCGGTGGAGCGCCCGGTGTTGCCCGAGAGCGCGATACGATCGCCACGCTTCACTTTTTGCCCCGGTTTCACCAGCAGTTTACGCAGGTGCATATAGCGCGTGGTATAAGTGCGCCCGTGGCGGATAGCAACATAGTTGCCCGCCGCGCCGCTGCGCTTCGCAATCACCACTTCACCGTCACCGACGGCAAGCACCGGCGTACCCTGCGGCAGGGCAAAGTCGACGCCTTTGTGCGGCGCAACGCGCCCGGTGACCGGATTAAGGCGACGCGGGTTGAAGTTAGAGGAGACGCGGAACTGCTTCGCGGTCGGGAAACGCATAAACCCTTTCGCAAGGCCGGTGCCGTTACGATCGTAGAATTTGCCATCTTCGGCGCGGAACGCGTAGTAATCTTTACCGTCAGAGCGCAAACGCACGCCGAGCAACTGGCTCTGCTCCTGCTTACCGTCAAGCATCTCACGGGACATCAATACTGAGAACTTATCGCCTTTTTTCAGTTTGCGGAAATCCATTTGCCACTGCATCGCTTTGATAACGGAGCTGATTTCGCCGCTGCTCATGCCCGCCTCTTTCGCACTGGCAACAAAACTGCCGCCGACGGTGCCATTCATCACCTTATTGACCCAGTCGCCCTGCTGCATCTCGCTGGACATCTTGAAGCCGTTTTCGGTGCGGTCATAGGTGCGGGTTTCGCGGCGTGACATCTCCCACGTCAGACGCTGTAAATCACCATCAGCGGTCAGTGTCCAGGAGAGCTGTTGACCGATTTTCAGATTACGCAGCTCTTTATCCGCAGCGGCAAGCTGGCTGATGTTGCCCATATCAATGCCGTACTGGTTCAAAATGCTGCTGAGCGTATCGCCGGTCGAGACGACATATTCGTGTACACCAGCTTCGTTGGCGGTTTTCTCGTCCAGCTCATCTTGCGGAATATCGTCAACGTCATCCGCCGTGGACTGGTCAATTGGTTCACTGGCTTCAGGCAGCAACGAGCGGATTTCGCTTTTAGGCAACTCGATGGCTTTGACAATCGGCGCGTTATTTTCGGGGTGATAAACGTAGGGCCGCCAGACGGCGACCGTGAGGGTCAGTACGGTGAGCGACCCCAGCATCACGCGATGGGGTCGCGGCAAATTGTTAAATGCCAGGGCGACAGAGCGGGCTATCTGTTGCACGTGTTCACTTCCTCGTTATTCTCCTTTCAGGCAGCTCGCATACTGGGAAGAGAGTTGTGTAAGGAACTGGGGATAGCTCTCTTTACCCAACTTGATACCGATGCCGAGTGGATCCAGCGTTCCCATGCGAACGGAGGTTCCTCGTGCAACAGCTTCAACGACCGCTGGCCTGAACTGTGGCTCAGCAAAAACGCAGACCGCTTTTTGCTCAACCAACTGTGTTCTGATTTCATGTAAACGCTGCGCACCAGGCTGAATTTCAGGGTTGACGGTAAAGTGACCCAGCGGAGTCAGACCGTACTGTTTTTCAAAGTAGCCATAGGCGTCATGAAAAACGAAATACCCCTTCCCTTTCAGCGGTGCCAGCTCGTTACCGACCTGCTTATCGGCCTGGGCTAATGATGCCTCAAATGCCTTCAGGTTGGCGTCCAGCTTAGCTCGACTTTGCGGCATAACTTCCACTAATTTATCGTGGATTGCAACCGCCGAAAGCCGTGCAATCTCTGGGCTTAACCACAAATGCATGTTGTATTCGCCATGATGGTGATGATGCTCACTATTTTCGTCGTGATCGTGACCTTCATGCCCCTCATGCTCATCTTCATCCGCGCCTTTCATCAGCTGCGATTTCACGCCGTCGAGTTGCGCCATCACCACCTGTTTTTGCGCAGGTACCTGCTGAGCAGATCGCACCATGAAGGCTTCCATTTCCGGGCCAACCCAAAAAAGTAAGTCCGCGTTTTGCAAGCGTTTTACATCAGAAGGACGCAGAGAATAATCATGCTCGGAGGCACCGTCTGGCAGGATAACTTCGGTTGTGGTCACGCCATCTGTAATGGCGGATGCAATAAAGCCCAGCGGCTTAAGCGAAGTGACGACGGCGGCGTTAGCGGATTGTGCTGTTAGGGTGAGAAACGCAGCGGAAAGCGCTGCGCAAAGAAGCGTATTTTTATGTAACATAATGCGTCTATTCATCGTAATGAGTGTGTGGAATGTGATATTATAACATTCGACAACTTCTGCAACCCCTTAAATGCTATGACGAATCTTATAACGCTTGAAAATGTCAGCGTCGCTTTCGGTCAACGCCGCGTGCTCTCTGACATCTCTTTAAATTTGCGTCCAGGTAAAATTCTGACGCTGCTCGGACCTAACGGCGCGGGTAAATCGACGCTGGTGCGCGTCGTACTTGGCCTGGTAGCACCCGACGCGGGGGTTATCAAGCGCGATAAAGCTTTGCGCATCGGCTATGTGCCGCAAAAACTGCAACTCGACGCTACGCTGCCTCTTACTGTAGGACGCTTTATGCGTCTGCGCCCAGGCACGCGTAAAACCGATCTCATCCCGGCGCTGAAACGCGTACAGGCAGCCCACCTGATCGATGCCCCGATGCAGAAACTCTCTGGCGGTGAAACGCAGCGCGTGCTGCTTGCCCGCGCCCTGCTCAATCAGCCCCAGCTGCTTGTGCTGGACGAGCCAACCCAGGGCGTTGACGTTAATGGCCAGGTCTCGCTCTACAATTTAATCGACGAGTTGCGCAAAGAGCTGGATTGCGCGGTGCTGATGGTCTCGCATGATCTACATCTTGTGATGGCAAAGACCGATGAAGTGCTCTGCCTCAACCACCATATCTGCTGCTCCGGTACGCCGGAAGTGGTCTCCATGCATCCCGAATTTATCTCTATGTTTGGCCATCGCGGCGCGGAGCAGCTTGGCATTTACCGCCATAACCACAATCACCGCCACGATCTTCAGGGCCGCATTATTTTACGCCAGGGTAACGGACACTCATGATTGAACTTTTACTACCCGGCTGGCTTGCCGGGGTTATGCTCGCCTGCGCCGCCGGGCCGCTTGGCTCCTTTGTCGTCTGGCGACGCATGTCATACTTCGGCGATACGCTGGCACACGCATCTCTGCTCGGCGTCGCCTTTGGTTTGCTGCTGGATGTTAATCCGTTCTACGCGGTGATTGCCGTCACATTACTGTTAGCTGCGGGCCTGGTGTGGCTGGAGAAGCGCCCCCATCTGGCGATCGACACACTGCTCGGGATTATGGCGCACAGCGCGCTCTCGCTTGGCCTGGTAGTGGTCAGCCTGATGTCCAACATCCGCGTGGATTTGATGGCGTATCTCTTCGGTGACCTGCTGGCCGTTACGCCCGAGGATCTGATCGTTATCGCCCTTGGTGTCGTTCTGGTAGTGGGGATCTTGCTCTGGCAGTGGCGCAACCTGCTTTCGATGACCATCAGCCCGGAGCTGGCCTTTGTCGATGGCGTTAAATTACAGCGCGTGAAGCTGCTGCTAATGCTGGTCACTGCCCTGACCATTGGCGTGGCGATGAAGTTTGTCGGCGCGCTGATTATCACCTCCCTGCTGATCATCCCGGCTGCCACGGCGCGGCGCTTTGCCCGCACCCCGGAGCAGATGGCCGCAGTGGCTGTCGGCGTCGGGATAATTGCCGTCACCGGCGGGCTGACCTTCTCTGCCTTCTACGACACACCAGCTGGCCCCTCTGTAGTGCTCTGCGCCGCAGTGCTGTTTATCTTCAGCATGTTGAAAAAGAGCGCCAGCTAAATTCTCATCCTCTGCCAGCGCCGCCCGGCGCTGGCACTGCTCATCAGGGCATTTCGGGCGGCGTAATGCCGAAGTGATCCCAGGCGCGCGGCGTTGCTATGCGGCCGCGCGGCGTGCGCTGTAAAAAGCCCTGCTGAATCAAATAAGGCTCCAGCACATCTTCAATGGTCTCGCGCTCTTCACCAATCGCCGCAGCAAGGTTATCCAGCCCCACCGGACCGCCAAAGAATTTATCAATCACCGCCAGCAGCAGTTTGCGGTCCATATAGTCGAAGCCCTGGGCATCGACATTGAGCATATCGAGCGCCTGGGCGGCAATCTCCGCGTCAATATCGCCATCGTGCTTCACTTCAGCGAAATCGCGCACGCGGCGCAGCAGACGGTTGGCGATACGCGGTGTGCCGCGGGAACGGCGCGCCACTTCCAGCGCCCCCTCTTCGCTCAGCTCCAGCCCCATAAAACGCGCACTGCGCCCAACGATATGCTGCAGGTCAGCCACCTGATAAAACTCCAGGCGCTGGACAATGCCAAAGCGATCGCGCAGCGGCGAGGTCAGCGAGCCGGCGCGGGTTGTTGCGCCAATCAGCGTAAAGGGTGGCAGATCGATTTTGATGGAGCGCGCAGCCGGGCCTTCACCAATCATGATATCGAGCTGGTAATCTTCCATTGCCGGGTAGAGCACCTCTTCCACCACCGGCGACAGTCGATGAATTTCATCGATAAACAGCACGTCATGGGGTTCAAGGTTAGTGAGCATGGCGGCCAGATCGCCGGCCTTTTCCAGCACCGGGCCGGAGGTAGTGCGCAGATTAACGCCCATCTCATTAGCGACGATATTGGCCAGCGTCGTTTTACCCAGCCCCGGCGGGCCGAAAATCAGCAGGTGATCCAGCGCGTCGCCGCGCAGTTTCGCCGCCTGGATAAAGATCTCCATTTGCGAGCGCACCTGCGGCTGACCGATATACTCATCCAGCAGCTTTGGTCGAATCGCCCGATCCGCAACTTCTTCTACAATTGTGCTGGCGGCGGCAACCAGGCGGTCTGCTTCAATCATCCTCTACCTCACAACGCCGCACGCAGCGCTTCACGGATCAGGGTTTCACTGTTGGCGTCCGGACGCGCGATTTTGCTGATCATCCGGCTCGCTTCCTGCGGTTTATAGCCCAGCGACACCAGCGCGGCAACGGCTTCTTGCTCAGCATCATCCGTAGAGGGGCTTGCTGGCGACGCCAGCACCAAATCTGCCGCCGGAGTAAAGAGATCGCCATGCAGCCCTTTAAAGCGGTCTTTCATCTCGACAATCAGGCGCTCAGCGGTTTTCTTGCCAATGCCCGGCAGTTTCACCAGTGCGGCGGGATCTTCACGCTCAACGGCCTTCACAAACTGCTGCGCCGACATGCCGGAGAGGATCGCCAGTGCCAGCTTCGGCCCAACGCCGTTGGTTTTGATCAACTCACGGAACAGGGTGCGCTCCTGCTTGTTGTTAAAGCCGTACAGCAGTTGCGCGTCTTCGCGCACCACAAACTGCGTAAAGACGGTCGCCTCTTTGCCGGCATCCGGCAATTCGTAGAAGCAGGTCATCGGCATATGAACTTCATACCCTACCCCACCGACCTCAAGCAGGACCAGCGGGGGTTGTTTTTCGACAATAATGCCTCTGAGTCTGCCTATCACGTGACGCTCCTGCGCTAAGTGCTAAAAAAGTAATGCTGTATCATAAAAAAAGGCTGGATAGATATCCAGCCGATAATGAAGGAAAAAGCGCGAACGCGCTTCAGGAATTCACGTAATAGTCGGTATCGTGCAGATCGGTTAATAAATCACGCCCCGCAGGTTGCCATCCCAGCGTCCTGCGCGTCTGTTCACTTGAGGCCGACATCTCCATGCCGGCGAAGCCAGCAAACCAGCCAAAATGCGACGCCTCGCGCGGCTCTGCGGGCATCCCGAGCATGTTGCCGATTGCGATGGCAATCTCACGCATCGCGATACCCTCTTCCGCCACCGCATGATACACCGGTTGCGTCACACCGCTTTCCAGCGCCAGCCGGTAGACATTTGCCGCGTCATTGCGGTGTACCGCCGCCCAGCGGTTGCTCCCGTCCTCCTGCCAGGCAGAGACCCCGCTCTGTTTCGCGAGCGCAATCAGGAAAGGAACAAAGCCACGATCCCCCACGCCATGTACCGTTGGCGCCAGCCGCACGCAGGCTGTCTTTACACCCTGTTGCGCCAGCGCCAGTGCGGCCTGTTCTGAGCGGCGCAGGTAATCCGGCCCGCTGGCGGGCGCGTCCTCTTCTGTCGCCGGGCGTCCCGCTACCAGCCGCGCAAGGCCGGACGTTACCAATAAGGGACGCGAACTTCCGCGCAGCGCATCACCCATCACGGTAATGGCGCGCTCATCCTGAGCGCAATTTTCTGCAAAGCGGGAGAAGTCATGATTAAACGCGGTATGGATCACCGCATCGGCCTTTGCCGCCGCATCAAATAGCAGCTGGCTGTCATCCAGCGTGCCATAAACCACCTTTCCCCCTGCGGCGATAAACGCCCGGGCTTTCTCCTCATTACGCGCCAGGCCGCTCACCTGGTGGCCTGCGGCTAATAACACCTCTGCTACTTTTGCGCCGACCCATCCGGTCGCGCCCGTCAGAAAAACATGCATCTGTGTCTCCTTATGTTGACTCGCGACGCTATCCTGCTGAATATCCGCGATGGGGAAAAGTAGTGACGTTATCGTGGTATAAGGACTAACAGGATGCAGAGCGCAAAAGATCTGGGCAGTTATTTGAAGTCCCGCCGGGCGCAGCTCGACCCGCAGACACTGGGTTTTCACACCGCGCGCCGCCGCACGCCAGGGCTGAGGCGTGAAGAGGTTGCACATCTGGCCTGTATCAGCGCCACCTGGTACACCTGGCTTGAACAGGGTCGCGGCGGGATGCCCTCAGAAGAGGTACTGGAGCGGATTTGCCAGGCGCTTTGCCTGAGCGGGCGTGAGCGCGAGTATGTGTTCCATCTGGCACTGGGGCGAGCACCGGGCGTAGCGTATGCGCCAGCAGCAGCGGTGTCCGGGCGGTTACAGAAAGTGCTGGAGAGTATGCCCTACAGCCCGGCGATGATCCGCAATGCCAGTTGGGATGTGCTTGCCTGGAACAGGGCCGCCACGGCGGTGCTGGCCGATTACGCCACCCTTCCCGCGCAGGAGCGCAATATCCTGCGCCGCATCTTTCTTAACCCACAGGCGCGTGCTTCTCAGGCCGACTGGCAGGGTCTGACGCGCTTTCTGGTCGCGGCGTTTCGCGCCGAAACGACGCGGGCCGGTGCGTCACTTGAAGTCCAGCCGCTGGTCGATGAATTGAGCGCGGCGTCGCCGGAGTTTGCCCGGCTGTGGCAAACCAATGATATCGAGGTGATGGGCGAAGGCACAAAAGTGATTTTCCACGCCAGTGCAGGTCGGCTCTCGCTGGAGTACTCCAGTTTTTCCGTTGAGGGACAGCCCGATTTGACGCTGGTGGTCTATAGCCCCTCGGGCGAGGAAGATGCGGATAAAATACGCTTGCTGTTACAGCAGAAGCGATAAAAAAAGCGCCGCAACCGGCGCTTTTTAACGTAACCGTCCGCGTGCCAGGTTGAGCCTTGTACTGCTCACCTGTAACGCATTCTGGCTGACATGACAGTGGGTAATGGCAATCGCCAGCGCATCGGCGGCATCTGCCTGCGGGTTGGCGGGGAGTTTCAACAGCGTGCGCACCATGTGCTGCACCTGGCTCTTCTCCGCGCTACCAATGCCGACCACCGTCTGCTTAACCTGACGGGCGGCATACTCAAAGACCGGTAAGTCCTGATTGACGGCGGCGACAATCGCTACGCCGCGCGCCTGCCCCAGTTTCAGCGCCGAGTCGGCGTTTTTCGCCATAAACACCTGTTCGATGGCAAAAAAGTCCGGCTGAAATTGAGTGATGATCTCCGACACGCCCGCATAAATCAGCTTCAGGCGCGACGGCAGATCGTCAACTTTCGTGCGGATGCAGCCGCTGCCAAGGTAGGTCAGCTGGCGGCCTGTCTGGCGAATCACACCATAACCGGTGATACGTGAACCCGGGTCGATCCCGAGAATAATCGCCATTATTTCTCTCCGCTTAACGCAATAATCCTGGTGATGCTGAACACCCCAACAGTTCGCAGGAAGCCGGCTACCCGGTGCGTTCCCGGCCACACAGATTAACCTTGTGACCGGGGCGCGAGGCGAGCCAACGCCCTGCGGGCTGCAAGCTATTACAGGGTTGCCGCCACTTCGTCGGAGATCTCACCGTTGTGGTAAACCTCCTGCACATCGTCGCAATCTTCCAGCATATCGATCAGGCGCAGCAGTTTCGGCGCGGTTTCCGCATCCATATCTGCTTTGGTCGATGGGATCATCGACACTTCTGCGTTGTCCGCTTTCAGACCGGCAGCTTCCAGCGCATCGCGCACAGCACCCATCTCTTCCCAGGCGGTGTAAACGTCAATCGCACCGTCGTCATAGGTCACAACGTCTTCAGCACCCGCTTCCAGCGCCGCTTCCATAATGGTGTCTTCGTCGCCCGCTTCGAAAGAGATCACCCCTTTCTTGCTGAACAGGTAGGCCACGGAGCCGTCGGTACCCAGGTTGCCGCCGCACTTGCTGAACGCGTGACGCACTTCAGCAACGGTACGGTTACGGTTGTCACTCAGACACTCGACCATCACCGCGGTGCCGCCAGGGCCGTAACCTTCATAAATGATGGTTTCCATGTTCGCGTCGTCATCGCCGCCGACGCCGCGTGCGATGGCGCGGTTCAGGGTGTCACGGGTCATGTTGTTGGAGAGCGCTTTATCTACCGCCGCGCGCAGACGCGGGTTAGAAGCGATATCGCCGCCGCCCAGACGTGCTGCTGTTACCAGCTCACGAATAATTTTGGTGAAGATCTTACCGCGTTTGGCATCCTGTGCCGCTTTGCGGTGTTTGGTGTTGGCCCATTTACTGTGACCTGCCATAAAAAATTCTCCAGAAAAAACCGCCGTTCAGGCGGCGTTAATAACAAATTCTTCAATCGCCTGCCGGTTGCTCCACGACTTGGTCAATGCCGCCGCAGCGGGCGCATCGAGCCAGCGGTATGCCAGATGTTCGGTAAACACAATCGGGCATTCGTGGGGCAGCGCTAAACAAAACCAGGATTCGGTGTTGTGAGTTACACCCGGCGCGTAGCGATGACGTAAATGACTGAAAATTTCAAATTCCACCGTGCGCTGGCAGTCAATCAGACGATGCGGCGCTGCGCCGACATCGATGTTGACCTCTTCCATGACTTCGCGCGCGGCGGCCTGCAACGCGCTTTCACCCGGTTCCAGGCTGCCGGTAACCGACTGCCAGAACTCGGGATCGTCGCGTCGCTGCAACATCAGCACCCGTTTTGTCTCTTCGGCATAAATCACCACCAGCACAGAAACGGGATGCTTAAAGGACATCTTATTTATTCTCCGGCGTCTCTTTTTTGATAACAGAGATACCGAGTTCCGCCAGCGCGGTCGGGTTGCCGAAGCTCGGCGCTTCGGTCATCAGGCAGGCCGCAGCCGTGGTTTTCGGGAACGCGATAACGTCACGGATGTTGTCGGTGCCGGTCAGCAGCATGGTCAGGCGGTCGAGACCAAACGCCAGGCCCGCGTGCGGCGGCGTGCCGTATTTCAGGGCGTCGAGCAGGAAGCCAAACTTCTCGCGCTGCTCCTGCTCATTGATACCGAGAATGCCAAACACCGTCTGCTGCATTTCGCCGTTATGAATACGTACGGAACCGCCGCCCACTTCGTAGCCGTTGATAACCATATCGTAGGCGTTAGCGATCGCCGTTTCCGGTGCCGCTTTCAGCTCAGCCGGGCTCATGTCGCGCGGCGCGGTGAACGGGTGGTGCATCGCCGTCAGGCCGCCTTCGCCGTCGTCTTCGAACATCGGGAAGTCGATAACCCACAGCGGCGCCCATTTGTTTTCGTCGGTCAGGCTCAGATCTTTACCCAGCTTCAGACGCAGCGCGCCCAGCGCATCGGCAACCACTTTCTTGCTGTCAGCGCCGAAGAAGATCATGTCGCCATCCTGCGCGCCGGTGCGCGACAGAATTTCGCTTACGATCTCAGCGTTGAGGAATTTCGCGACCGGGCTGGTAATGCCCTCAAGGCCTTTCGCCGCTTCGTTAACTTTGATGTAGGCCAGCCCTTTCGCGCCGTAAATTTCGACGAACTTGCCGTAGTCATCAATCTGCTTACGGCTAAGCTGTGCGCCGCCCGGCACACGCAGTGCGGCAACGCGGCCTTTGGCATCGTTGGCCGGGCCAGAGAAGACTTTAAACTCGACCGCTTTCAGCAGGTCGGCAACGTCCACCAGCTCCATCGGGTTACGCAGATCCGGCTTATCGGAGCCGTAACGACGCTCGGCTTCGGCAAAAGTCATGATCGGGAACTCACCGAGATCGACGCCTTTCACTTCCTGCCACAGCTGGCGAACCAGCGCTTCCATCACTTCACGCACCTGCGGCGCGGTCATAAAGGAGGTTTCCACATCGATCTGGGTAAATTCCGGCTGACGGTCAGCGCGCAGATCTTCATCGCGGAAGCATTTGACGATCTGGTAGTAACGGTCAAAGCCGGACATCATCAGCAGCTGTTTGAAAAGCTGTGGGGACTGCGGCAACGCGTAGAATTTGCCTTTATGCACGCGGCTCGGCACCAGGTAATCGCGCGCGCCTTCCGGTGTCGCTTTGGTCAGCATCGGCGTTTCGATGTCGAGGAAACCGTGGTCATCCATAAAGCGGCGCACGAAGCTGGTGATTTTCGCACGGGTCTTCAGGCGCTGCGCCATCTCTGGGCGGCGCAGGTCGAGGTAGCGGTACTTCAGACGCGCTTCTTCGGTGTTGACGTGGTTAGAATCGAGCGGCAGCGCGTCAGCGCGGTTGATGATGGTCAGTTCGGTGGCGAAAACTTCCACTTCACCGGTGGCCATCTCTTTGTTGGCATTTTTGCCTTCGCGGGCGCGAACAGTACCGGTAATTTGAATGCAGAACTCATTACGCAGTTCAGAGGCGAGCTGGAACGCATCCTGACGGTCCGGGTCGAAAAACACCTGCACGATGCCTTCGCGATCGCGCATATCGATAAAGATAAGGCTACCGAGGTCACGACGGCGGTTGACCCACCCACAAAGCGTTACTTGCTGTCCGACATGGGACTGATTGAGCTGCCCGCAATATACTGTACGCATGAGATATCCCTTAATTAGCTGCGCATCACCCACCACCTGCGGCGCAGGCGCGCTGGGGGCAGCTATTTTCGTATGTCACATCTGGATGAAAAAAGGGGGCTATTATACTGGAAATAATGACCCACGATAAGCCCGCTACCGACTGTACGCACGTTTGCTGCGCGCTTATTGCGCATTCTCACAAAATTTAACAAAAATTGTAAACCCGACGCGCAGAAAGAGCGCGTAAGGTAACGCCCCAAGCGATTATTTTTTCAGGAGTGAACATGCTGGAACTCAACACGGCGAAAACGGCACTGGTGGTTATCGATCTTCAGGAAGGCATTCTGCCCTTTGCCGGCGGCCCACACACTGCGCAGGACGTCGTAGCGCGCTCGGCTCGGCTGGCCGGGAAGTTTCGTGCTAACGGCGCGCCGGTGGTGCTGGTGCGCGTCGGCTGGTCGGCGGATTTTGCCGAAGCGCTGAAACAGCCGGTGGATGCCGCGATGGGCGGTCACACCCTGCCGGAAAACTGGTGGGATTACCCGGCAGCGCTTGGCAAACAGCCGAGCGATATTGAGGTAACAAAACGCCAGTGGGGCGCTTTTTATGGCACCGATCTGGAAATGCAGCTGCGCCGTCGCGGTATCGACACCATCGTGCTGTGCGGCATTTCGACCAATATCGGCGTCGAATCCACCGCCCGCAACGCCTGGGAGATGGGTTTTTCGCTGGTGATCGCCGAAGATGCTTGCAGCGCCGCCGATGCCGAACAGCATCAGGGCAGCATGAAAAACATCTTCCCGCGTATCGGTCGCGTGCGCAGCAGCGAAGAGATTATCGCCGCGTTATGATCTATATCGGCCTGCCGCAGTGGTCGCACCCGAAATGGGTGCGCCTTGGGATCACCTCTCTCGAGGAGTATGCCCGTCACTTCAATTGTGTCGAAGGCAACACCACGCTCTATGCGCTACCGAAAGCGGAGATTGTCGCGCGCTGGCACGATCAGACCAGCGATGATTTCCGCTTCTGCTTTAAGTTTCCCGCAACTATTTCCCATCAGGCGGCGCTGCGAAACTGTGATGATTTAACCCACGAATTCTTTAGCCGTATGTCGCCGCTCGCAGGCAGGATTGGCCAATACTGGCTCCAGTTGCCAGCAACCTTTGGCCCGCGCGATCTCCCCGCGCTGTGGGCTTTTCTTGATGCGCTGCCCGCAGGCTTTACTTACGGTGTCGAGGTGCGCCACCCCGCCTTCTTTGAAAAAGGCGAAGAGGAGAAAGCCCTTAACCAGGGGCTGCACGCCCGCAAAGTCAATCGCGTGATGCTCGACAGCCGCCCGGTGCACAGCGCGAAACCGCACAGCGAAGCGGTGCGTGAAGCCCAGCGCAAGAAGCCAAAAGTGCCGGTGCACGCGCTGGTCACTGCCGCGCATCCAATGGTGCGCTTTATCGGCAGTGACGATATGGCGCAGAACCGCGAACTCTTCGCCGTCTGGTTAAACAAGCTGCCAATCTGGGAGCAGACCACCACGCCCTATCTGTTTCTGCACACACCCGATATCGCCCAGGCTCCCGAGCTGGTCGAAACGCTGTGGCAGCATCTTCGCACGGCTTTACCGGTCATCGGCGAGGCGCCCTCCCTGCCGTTACAATCTTCTCTTTTTTAAGCGCAGCACCTATCATTGATGGGCCATCGCCGTAACCTTAAAGGGAGTTTGTATGGTAAGCGCGTTGTATGCCGTGCTGGGTGCGTTATTACTGGTTAAATTTGCTTCTGATGTGATTCGTCTGCGTATGCAGTACCGTGTGAGCTTTGGCGACGGCGGGTTTAGTGAGTTGCAGAACGCGATGCGTATTCACGGCAACGCTGTTGAGTACATTCCCGTTGCGCTGATCCTGCTGCTGTTTATGGAGATGAACGGCGCGCAAAACTGGATGGTACATCTCTGCGGCATCATGCTTATTGTTGGCCGCCTGATGCACTATTACGGTTTGCATCACCGGCTGGTCTACTGGCGGCGTTATGGGATGGGCGCAACGCTCTGCTCCCTGCTGCTGATGGTGCTGGCGAATGTGTGGTATATGCCCTGGGAGTTGGTTTTCTCCCTGCGTTAGCGCACAATACGCCCCTTTGTTTTCCCGGATATTTACACTATGCCTCACCGCGACACGCTTTTTTCCGCGCCTATCGCCCGCCTCGGCGACTGGACCTTCGATGAACGGGTAGCTGAAGTCTTCCCGGATATGATCCAGCGTTCCGTTCCGGGTTACTCCAATATTATTTCGATGATCGGCATGCTGGCGGAGCGCTTTGTGCAGCCCGGCACGCAGGTTTACGATCTTGGCTGCTCGCTGGGCGCCGCCACGCTCTCGGTGCGCCGCAATATTCATCATGAAAATTGCAAAATTATTGCCGTCGACAACTCGCCTGCGATGGTTGAACGCTGCCGCCGTCATATTGACGCCTATAAAGCGCCGACGCCGGTTGAGGTGATTGAGGGCGATATTCGCGATATCGAGATTAACAACGCCTCGCTGGTGGTGCTTAACTTCACCCTGCAATTTCTCGAACCCGACGACCGTCTGAAGCTGCTGCAAAAAGTTTACCAGGGGCTGAACCCGGGCGGCGCACTGGTGTTGTCAGAGAAATTCAGTTTTGAAGATCACACCGTCGGCGAATTGCTGTTCAACATGCACCATGACTTCAAACGCGCCAACGGTTACAGTGAGCTGGAGATTAGCCAGAAGCGCAGCATGCTGGAGAATGTGATGCTGACGGACTCCGTCGAGGCCCACAAAGCGCGCCTGCGCACCGCGGGTTTTGAGCACAGCGAATTGTGGTTCCAGTGCTTTAACTTCGGTTCGCTGGTGGCACTGAAGGCGGTGCAGTCATGATCGAGTTTGGCCGTTTTTATCAGCAGATCGCCACCGGTCCCCTCGCCCACTGGCTGGAGACCTTACCGGCGCAAATCGCCGCCTGGCAGCGCGAAACCCTGCACGGGCAGTTCAAGCAGTGGAACAACGCCGTAGAATTCCTGCCCAGCCTGACGCCGGACTCGATCGACTTCGTCAATGGCGTCACCGCGCGTAGCGCCGAACCGTTAAGCGCCGGGCAGTTAAAGGGGATGGAGACGCTGCTGCGTAACCTGATGCCGTGGCGTAAAGGGCCGTTTTCACTCTACGGTCTTGATATCGACACCGAATGGCGCTCGGACTGGAAGTGGGATCGCGTTCTGCCGCATCTTTCTGACCTGCGCGGACGCACTATTCTGGATGTCGGCTGCGGCAGCGGGTATCACCTGTGGCGCATGATTGGCGCCGGCGCGCAGCTGGCGGTTGGTATCGACCCCACCCAGCTTTTCCTCTGCCAGTTTGAAGCGGTGCGCAAGTTGTTAGGTGACGATCGACGCGCGCATCTGCTGCCGCTCGGCATTGAGCAGCTGCCTGCGCTGAACGCCTTTGACACGGTCTTTTCCATGGGCGTGCTCTACCATCGCCGCTCACCGCTGGAGCATCTCTGGCAGTTGAAAGATCAGCTGGTTAAAGAGGGTGAGCTGGTGCTGGAAACACTGGTGGTGGAAGGCGACGAAAATACCGTGCTGGTGCCGGGCGATCGCTACGCGCAGATGCGCAACGTCTACTTTATCCCCTCCGCGCTGGCGTTAAAAAACTGGCTGGAGAAGTGTGGCTTTGTCGATGTGCGTATCGTTGATGCCAACGTGACAAGCTGCGACGAGCAGCGCCGCACGTCGTGGATGGTGACCGAATCGCTGGCCGACTTCCTTGACCCCAACGATCGCACAAAAACGGTGGAAGGCTACCCCGCGCCGCTGCGCGCGGTGCTCATTGCCCGTAAACCGTAGACAAAAAAAGGCCCCTGTTAATGGCAGGGGCCTGGTACAAGCAAGCATCACATTGGGCGACATGATGCGGCGGTAAAAACGGTTACTGGCGGTAGTGAACAATCAGCGCTTTCATCTCTGCGACGGCCTCTTGGTCGACACCGTAGCGGGCATATTCATCAGCGCTCGCATCGGATGACATCGATAATCCGCTATTGCGATAGCGCATCGGCGACGCCGTCCAGCGTCCTGCCGAGCTATGCACCTCTTTCAATCCGGCGCGAAGAAACAGTTCAAGGTTGTCAGGACGCACGCCTGCGCCAGCCATAATGATTGGAACACCGGGAAGTGCATTTAGTTCCGTAATAAGTGAAACTCCTTTTTCCGCCGTCGCCTGCTGCCCGGACGTCAGGATGCGCGCCACGCCTGATTGTGCCAATATTTCAATGGCCTGATGGGGATTGGCGCACATATCGAAGGCGCGATGAAATGTCACCGCCATCCCCTGCGCGGCACCCATTATCTGCGCCATTCTCGCCACATCGACTTCACCGTCCTCATTTAGCACGCCGGTCACCACGCCCGGAAAGCCAAGCTCGCGCACCCGCTCGATATCTGCCAGCAGCACGCGAAACTCATCATCGCGATAGCAAAAATCGCCGCCGCGCGGGCGCACAATGGGATGCACGGGAATGGTCACCGCCTCACGCACAGCCTGCAACGCGCCAAACGATGGCGTCAGCCCGCCCTCTTTCGGTGCGGCGCAAAACTCAATACGGTCGGCGCCGTGCTGCTCGGCGATAAGCGCATCCTCAACGCTGTAACAGCAGATCTCCAGTAATGTCATCACGTCTCCTTTTCCTCTTATCGCCCGCGCAGAGTGGCCTCACGCGTGCCTTTACTGCTCGCTGGCAACGATAGCTTCAATGCTCCACGGGTGAAACTTCACCGTTACTTTGCCATCTGTCACCGCCAGCGTCGGGTTGGGCAGCCGCTCGCGCTCGCCTTTTGGCGCGCTGGTTTTTACCGCGATCCCCGGCTGGCTCAGCCCTTCATCGCCCAGCAGCGCCAGCGCCCGGGCATTCAGCGTTTCCACCTCGCCCGGCAGGACGATCTCAATGTGCTCCCACCCTTCATGGGGATAGCGCTTCTCACCCGGCCAGGGCAGCTCCACCACGCTGAACTGCCAGTGAGCGACGCAGACCGGCTCATGCAGCTTAAACAGGCAGATGGGGCGGCCATTAATGATATTTTCCGACAGCAGTTCGCCGCACTGCTCAAACCCGCGCCGCCAGCGCTCCGCCGTGGCGTTCTGATGGCAACGCAGGGAGATATGGTCGGCATCTAAGGGTGCGATAGACAGCCCAAGACGGGAAGTGAAATTTTGCAGATCCGTGGTAAAACGCGGCAGATCTTCCACGATATCCTGCAACTCTTCGATAGTTTGCCAATGGCGCATAACAGTGCTCGCAACTCATAACAAAGCGCATAATCTACCGTGTTATGCGGTGCTGACGCCACCGGGCATTTGCAGTATACTCCCGCCTTTCATAAACACCCGGACGCCGCCCTCTTTCGCGGCGTCGCAAATGTAAGGTATCCCGGTGAATATTCAGGCACTTCTCTCAGAAAAAGTCAGTCAGGCCATGATTGCGGCAGGCGCCCCCGCAGAGTGCGAAGCGCAGGTCCGGCAGTCAGCAAAAGTTCAGTTCGGCGACTATCAGGCTAACGGCGTGATGGCAGTTGCCAAAAAACTGGGTATGGCCCCGCGACAACTCGCTGAGCAAGTTCTGACTCACCTCTCCCTCGATGGCATCGCCCACAAAGTGGAGATTGCCGGTCCTGGTTTTATCAATATCTTCCTCGCGCCGGAGTTTCTCGCTGAAAACGTTGATCGGGCCCTGAAATCCGATCGCCTTGGGGTCTCTGTTCCGCAGCCGCAAACCATCGTGGTGGATTACTCCGCGCCGAACGTGGCGAAAGAGATGCACGTTGGCCACCTGCGCTCCACCATCATCGGTGACGCTGCCGTGCGCACCCTTGAGTTCCTCGGTCACAATGTGATTCGCGCGAACCATGTCGGCGACTGGGGCACCCAGTTCGGCATGCTGATCGCCTTCCTCGAACTCAAGCAGCAGGAGAACGCGGGCGAAATGGCGCTGGCGGACCTGGAAGGGTTCTACCGCGAAGCGAAAAAACACTACGACGAAGATGCCGCCTTTGCTGAGCGCGCGCGCAGCTACGTGGTTAAGCTGCAGGGTGGCGATGAGTATTGCCGCGAAATGTGGCGCAAGCTGGTCGATATCACCATGAGCCAGAACCAGCAGGCCTATGAGCGCCTGAACGTTACCCTGACACGTAAAGATGTGATGGGTGAAAGCCTCTACAACCCGATGCTGCCGGGCATCGTCGCCGATCTGAAAGCCAAAGGGCTGGCGGTCGAGAGCGAAGGCGCCACCGTGGTCTTCCTCGACGAATACAAAAATAAAGAGGGCGAGCCGATGGGCGTCATCATCCAGAAGAAGGATGGCGGCTACCTCTACAACACCACGGATATCGCCTGCGCCAAGTACCGTTATGAAACCCTGCATGCCGATCGCGTGCTTTACTACATCGACTCCCGTCAGCACCAGCATCTGATGCAGGCGTGGACCATCGTGCGTAAAGCGGGCTATGTGCCGGAGTCGGTGCCGCTGGAGCACCACATGTTCGGCATGATGCTGGGCAAAGATGGCAAGCCGTTCAAAACCCGCGCGGGCGGGACGGTGAAACTCTCCGATCTGCTGGACGAAGCGCTGGAGCGCGCCCGTCGCCTGGTGGCGGAGAAGAACCCGGAGATGCCGGCGGACGAGCTGGAGAAGCTGGCGAATGCGGTCGGTATTGGCGCGGTGAAATATGCCGATCTGTCGAAAAACCGCACCACCGATTACGTCTTCGACTGGGACAATATGCTAGCGTTTGAGGGTAACACCGCGCCGTATATGCAGTACGCCTACACCCGCGTGCTGTCGGTGTTTCGCAAAGCGGGCATTGAAGAGCAGGTGCTGGAAAACGCGCAGGTCGCGATCCGCGAAGAGCGTGAAGCGCAGCTGGCCGCGCGTCTGCTGCAGTTTGAAGAGACCCTGAGCGTGGTTGCCCGTGAAGGCACGCCGCACGTGATGTGCGCTTATCTCTACGATGTCGCTGGTCTCTTCTCCGGCTTTTACGAGCACTGCCCGATCCTCACCGCCGAAAGCGATGAGATTCGCCTCAGCCGCCTGAAGCTGGCGCTGCTGACGTCGAAAACCCTGAAGCTGGGTCTGGAGACGCTGGGCATCGAAACCGTCGAGCGTATGTAATTGCCGGATGGCGGCTGCGCCTTATCCGGCCTACGCCATCATTCAGGCCGCGTAATCCGTAGGCCTGATAAGCGAAGCGCCATCAGGCAATGATGCCCGGAATACCTCCCCAATAAAAAACCCCGGCTTGCCGGGGTTTTCTTTTTCATCGCACTCAAAAATATTTGCGCAGATACTCGGTCAAACAGAGCATCGCCATCGCCTGACCATAGGGCATGGAGGTTAACGGGATCTGGCGATAAAACTCGAGATCGCTGCCCATTCCTGTGCCGAATGAGACCTGCAACAACTCCCCTTCTGGTGAGATATTTTCGACGATCGCCTTCACCGCCCGCTCCGCAACCGGCGCGTAATCGGCGCTGATATAACGCTTGCGCAACGCCTTCAGCATGCCATAGGCAAACCCGGCGGTGGCGGAGGCTTCCAGATAGGAGTCGGGATCGTCCAGCAGCGTATGCCACAGCCCGCTCTGATGCTGGCATTTTGCCAGCGCCGCAACCTGCGCATTCAACACCTGCACCAGATAACGGCGCACGGCGTTGTTTTCCGGCAGATCCACCAGCTCGAGAAAATCAGGGATGACGATTGTCAGCCAGCTGTTGCCACGCGCCCAGCGCGCTTTTGCGAAGTTGTGCATCCCCTCGTAGTTCCAGCCGTGGAACCACAGCCCCGTTTCGCGATCCATCAGATTCTGCACATGCAGCAGGAACTGATAGACCGCCTCTTCCACATACTCCGGTTTGTTGAGCAATTTGCCGATCTTCGCCAGCGGCAGCACCGTCATCATCAGAGTGTCGTCCCACATCTGCTGGTGGTTCTCTTCCGCCAGCGTGATGTGCTGCATGCCGCCGTGATCGGTGCGCGGCATCTCACTCATCGCCCACTCTGCCCAACTCTCCAGCCAGGGTAGAAACGCCGGGTTGCGCGTCTCTTCATAGCGGTACGCCAGCGTCAGGAACGGCGCCATGGTATTGACGTTTTTGGTGGTTGCCCCCTCGGCAAAGCGATCGGCAAACCAGCTATCAATCACGCCAAGAATATCTTCATCGCCGGTCTGGCGATAATACTGATACATCCCATACAGCCCGACGCCGTGCGTCCACTCCCATCCGGCCCAGCCTTTAGTGTCAATCACACGACCATCGTCGAGACGGAGTAAAAATTCGCCGCTATCATCGTGAATGTTGACGAGATTGTGCGTCACCTTGCGGATCAACGCTTTCAGTTCATCACGGGCGATAAAACGCTCTGGCTGACGCAGTAACGGGCTCTGTTTGACAGGCCAAACCTTCATAGTATTAACCTCAGTTATAAGTCGATTTCAGATGCGCCTCTTCCAGCGTGGGCGCAGCCGGTTTATTGCGATTCAGAAAACCAATGTTGTTATTGCCCCACAGGGATTCATACGGCATCCCCGCCAGCATCTCGACCGTTTCACGCGCCTCTGGCGTGATGTTCTCCGGCATTGCGCGGCCGTTCTGGCGCATTTTTGCCGTCTCTGCACGCAGCACGCTGTGGGTTTTCAGGTTGAGCTTAAAGCGCAGGGAGACGAGGAAACCGCAGCAGAGCACGGCGACAGTGCCGAAACACATAACCATCAAAATGGTGTGGCTCACTTCCGGCAGCTGGGTTTTCTGCCCGGAGACAAAACCGGAGGCCTGCATCACAATGCCCACCAGCATCACTGCCCCCGCCTGCGAGGCTTTACGGGTCAGGGTCATGATCCCGGCGAAGATCCCCTCGCGGCGCTGGCCGGTCACGACTTCATCAATATCGGCAATATAGGTGTAGGTATTCCATGGCACATAGTTGATGCCCCCGCGTCCTAGACCCGCCACGGCAGAGATCAGCAGTAGCAGCGAGTAGACATCGCTTAAGCCCGCGTAGTAGAGCACCGCGTAGGAGATGGCACTGAGGCCAAACAGCACCACCACCATGCGGTAGGAGGGAGCCGGTCCGAAGCGGATGCAGAGCGGGATCATGGCGATCACCGCGATAAACTGGAAAATCGCCATCGTGCCGAGCAGGTTCGAGGCTAATGACGCCTCCTGCATCAGCACAAACACCACGTAGTAGGTGAAGACGGCGTTAAACACATCCTGGGCGATATAGCCGCCGAGATACATGCCAAGATGCTGGCGGAAAATCTTAATGCGCAGCGTCGAGCTCAGTTCCACCACCAGCCGGCGCAGGCTCTGCCCGAGGGTCAAACTCTTCTTCTCCTCTTCAGCACGCAGCGCCGCTTCTGTCCACTCTTCACGCGGGCGCTCCCAGGTAAAGATCCAGACAAAGGTCAGCATAATGGCGCACAGCACCGAGAAGACCAGGCTGGCATAGAAGAAGGAGACGGCGTTGTCTTTACCAAAGTGCGTCAGCAGCACGCCAGGCAGGAACGAGGCGAGGATCGCCGACATTTGCGCCATAGAGATGCGCGCACCGGAGAATTTGGTTTTCTGTTTGAAATCATCGGTCATCTCCGGCACCAGCGTCTCATACGGCACCAGGATCATGGTGTAGACCACGTCAAACAGCAGATAGGTAAGCAGGTAATACCAGAAGCTCATATCCCCTACCCACATGATTGAGTAGCTAAATACGCAGGGAATACCGAGCAGAATAAAGAATTTACGTCGACCAAAGCGCTTGCCTAAGCGCGTCGAGCCAAAGTTATCGGTGAGGAAGCCCATCAGCGGGCTGACCACCGCATCCAGCACCCTTGCGGCGGCGAAGATAAAGGTCGCTTCAATCGGCGTCAGGCCGCAAAAGGTGGTGTAGAAGTAGAGTAACCATGCGGCGGTAAGCGCCGTCGTGCCTGCACCCAGAAAATCGCCCGACCCGTAGGCAAGGTAATTAGCCAGTCCAATTTTTTGTGTTTTCATTGCCGTCAACCCTGTTCATTTTGGGGGACCTTTGACGATCCGGCTGAGTCAAAGGAATTTCTTACACGGCTAAAGTAAGGGGATGCGCAAGGGGAAACCTTTCTGTTTCTGCCATCAACATGCGCTATCTGGCAAAAATGCAAAGAGTGCCAATACTCGCTTCACTGATTTATAAAACAGCGTTTCTTTTGCATCAAAAGGAGAGGTCAAAATTGCGGGGCAGATAGCAAAATCCCGCGCGAACGGCGGGATTGTCGGTAGAAAATTGAGCTAACTGATTGAGTTTACAGCTCAGGGCTGCGCCGGAGGGCGGCGATAGTTGACGATAACCTGGTTGCTGCGCACCGTCAGCGCGGGCCATAAGCGCCCGCCGCCCGGCACTTCCCAGACATAGCGCAGCGGCTCAAGCGCCGGGACACCATTAAACGCACGGGTAGTGCCACTCTGGCCATCCAGCGCAACGCAGCGCGCCTGTGAACAGAGGCGCACAATCAGACCAGCAGGCGTCGGGCCATTCAACTCGTAACGCCAGGAGACATCAGTCATCAGCCCGCTAACCGGCTCGGTGGGACCGAGCTGCGATGAGGAGGCAACCACGCCACGGTTGGCGAGCGTGATGCCGATACTGCTCGCCTGCCAGGTTCCCTCACCCATGGCGTGCGCCAGCATCGGCAGTGTGAAAAGCAGTAAAGCGAGTTTGCGCATTATTTGCCTCCGATGGTCGCGGTCATGCGAATGCTGCGGTTGTCGGACATCTCCATATTCGACAGCACCACCAGCTGTGGCAGGCTGCGGCGCAGGAAGCGGGCCAGCAGCGGACGCAGAGCATGGTTGACCAGCAGCACCGGCGGCGCGCCAAGCATCTCCTGGCGGGAGAGCGCTTCCTGAGTCTGCTCCAGCAGACGATCCGCCAGACCCGGCTCGAGGCCGCCACCGCCCTGCAGGGCTTGTAACAACAGGCGCTCCAGCGGGGTATCAAGACCAATCACCTGCACTTCACCAGTGCCAGGGAACCACTGCTGGGTAATGGCGCGGCCCAGTGCCACGCGCACCACGGCGGTGAGTTCGTGCGGATCGTTTTGCAGCGGTGCATGCTCGGCCAGCGTTTCCAGAATGGTGCGCATATCACGGATCGGTACGCGCTCTGCCAGCAGGTTTTGCAGCACTTTATGCAGCGTCGTCAGCGTCACCACGCCCGGAACCAGATCTTCAGTCAGCTTCGGCATCTCCTGGCTGACGCGGTCAAGCAGCTGCTGCGCTTCCTGACGGCCAAACAGCTCAGGCGCGTACTGCCCAATCAGGTGGTTAAGGTGGGTCGCGACCACAGTACTCGCTTCCACGACGGTAAAGCCCTGGATCTGCGCCTGCTCTTTCAGGGCGCTCTCAATCCAGATTGCCGCCAGGCCAAAGGCCGGATCGACGGTCGCTTCGCCCGGCAGCGAGCCTGCCGCCGTGCCAGGGTTAATCGCCAGCCAGCGCCCCGGATAGGCTTCGCCGCTGCCAATTTCTACACCTTTCATCAGAATACGGTAGCGCGCAGGCGGCAGATCCATATTGTCACGGATATGCACCACCGGCGGCAGGAAGCCCATATCCTGCGCAAATTTCTTACGAATACTGCGAATACGCCCAAGCAGCTCGCCATCCTGCTGGAAATCGACCATCGGGATCAGGCGGTAGCCCACTTCCATCCCGAGGTTATCTTCCAGCTGCACATCGCTCCAGGTGGCTTCCACCGCCTGGGTATTCTCTGGCAATTTCACCGGCGCGGCGTCCAGCGGCGCTTTCTCCTCTTTGCCACGCAGCCACCAGGCAAGCCCCAGCAGCGCGGCGGTAAAGAGAAGGAAAACAAAGTTTGGCATGCCCGGCACCATGCCGAGCAGACCGAGTACGCCGGCGCTCAGCATCATGACGCGCGGGTTGCTGAAGAGCTGGCCTACCATCTGCTGGCCAACGTCCTGATCGGTGCTGACGCGGGTCACGATAACGCCCGCAGCGGTGGAGATCACCAGTGCCGGGATCTGCGCAACCAGGCCATCACCGATGGTCAGCAAGGTGTAGGTTGAGCCCGCATCGCCCATCGACATACCATGCTGGATCACACCGACCATCAGGCCGCCGATGACGTTGATCACCATGATCAAAATCCCGGCGACGGCATCACCACGCACGAATTTACTCGCACCGTCCATGGAGCCGTAGAAATCCGCCTCCTGGGTCACTTCGCTACGACGACGCTTGGCCTCTTCTTCGCCGATAATCCCGGCGTTAAGGTCGGCGTCGATCGCCATCTGTTTACCCGGCATCCCGTCCAGTACGAAACGCGCACCTACTTCAGCGATACGCCCCGCACCCTTGGTGATAACCATAAAGTTGATGATCACGAGGATGATAAAGACCACGATACCGATGGCGAAGTTACCGCCAACGAGGAAGTGGCCGAACGCTTCCACCACGCGACCTGCCGCCGCGCCGCCGGTATGCCCTTCCATCAGGATGATACGGGTGGAGGCGACGTTCAGTGCCAGACGCAACAGCGTGGTGAACAGCAGAATGGTCGGGAAGGCGGCGAATTCGAGAGTGCGCTGGGTGAACATTGCCACCAGCAGCACCATGATCGACAGCGCAATGTTAAAGGTAAACAGCAGGTCGAGGACAAACGCCGGCAACGGCAGCACCATCATCGACAAAATAAGCAATATGAGCACCGGCCCGGCGAGCACTTGCCACTGGGTCGATTTCCAATTGTTCGGCAGACGCAGTATTGCCACCAGATTAGCCATCAGTGTCCTTCTCTTTCAAAAAGTCCAGCGCCTCTGGCACCGGGAGATTCTCAGGTTTAACAGGTCGTTGTCCGCCGGACAGACGCCAGCGTTTCAACTGCCATACCCACGCCAGCACTTCGGCAACTGCCGCATAGAGCTGGCCCGGGATTTGCTGACCAATTTCAGCGTGACGATAGAGCGCACGCGCCAGCGGCGGTGCTTCAAGGATCGGCACGCGGTTTTCAGTGCCCAGCTCACGAATACGCAGCGCCACGGCACCCGCGCCTTTGGCGACCACTTTCGGCGCGCTCATTTTGTTCTCGTCATACTGCAGCGCCACGGAGTAGTGCGTCGGGTTAGTGACAATCACATCCGCTTTCGGCACGTCTGCCATCATGCGACGGCGGGCGGCGGAGCGCTGCATCTGGCGAATACGCCCCTTCACATGCGGGTCGCCTTCGCTCTGTTTAAATTCGTCGCGAATATCCTGGCGTGACATGCGCAATTTTTTCAGGTGGCTGTAGATCTGCCAGAAAACGTCGAAGCCGACCATCGGGATGATGCTCAGCGAAACCAGCAGCGCGCAGAGCCCGGCAAGGTTCATGGCGCTGGCCATCGCCGTCAGCGGCGATTCGCTCATCAGGCGCATCATGTCAGGCCAGTGATGCCAGAGAAACAGACCAGCAACACCGCCCATCAGCAGGGCTTTCATCAACGCTTTAACCAGCTCTGCGCCGACCTGGGCAGAGAAGAGACGTCCAATACCGCTGATCGGGTTAAGTTTGGAGAACTTAAACGCCAGCGTTTTGGTGCTGAACACCAGCCCACCCAGCATTACCGGTGCCACCAGCGCGATAATTACCACGCCGACCAGCAGCGGCAGCATGCCGATCAGCGCCGTCTTCAGCATGATGATGATTTGGCCGAGGATCAGGTTCTGGTCGCTAATAATCTTGTGATCAAAACGTAACCCGGAAGAGAGCACCATGGTGAGACGTTGACCAAACGACGCGCCGCCAAACCAGAGGATGCAGACGCCGACCAGCATAATGAGCACCGAGGTCAGCTCTTTGGATCGCGGGATCTGCCCCTCTTCACGCGCTTTTTGCAACCGTTGCGCGGTGGGCGATTCTGTTTTGTCGTCGTTATCTTCAGAGGCCACGTTCAACGTCCGGGGTTACAGGTGTGACGTCATATTGCCAGAGTCAAGCGGGTCTAATGGGCGGAGTAAGGCATAAAAAGAGGGGGTTTTCGCCTTTTGGGCAGGAATGATTCACGCGCAGGCCACGTAAAAGGGGTAAGAGTACGTCTGTTTTTGAAAAAGCGGGAAGGCTCTCCCCTTCCCGCTTTTAACGCCACATCTGATGCGAAATCAGAAGCCGAGGCTGTCCAGCAGATCGTCCACCTGATCCTGGCTTGCCACAACACCCGCTTTGGTCACGTCGAGTTGTGGGCCATTCAGCAGGCTGTCGTTTTCACGTTTCGGACGCGCGGACTGCTCCGGCATGTTCTCCAGCAGCACCATCAACAGCTGGCGCTCAATCTCCTGGATAACATCCATCATGCGCTTGATAACCTGACCGGTCAGATCCTGGAAATCCTGCGCCATCATGATGTCGAGCAGTTGGGCGTTGGTAAAGCTGGTGTGACCCGGTACTTCCGCGAGGAACTGACGCGTGTCGGTAACCAGTTCACGGGCATCGGTCAGCTCGATCGGGTTTTCAAACCACTCATCCCAGCGTTTGGTCAGCGCTTTCGAGCCTTTTTCCATCTCATCCTGGTGCGGCTGTGAGGCTTCAACGCTGTTCAGCGCGCGCTCTGCCGCCTGGGCGGTCATCTGCACCACATAGTCGAGACGGTCACGGGCATCCGGAATCGCTTCCGCTGCTTCAGCAATCGCCTGGTCAAGACCCAGTTCGCGCAGGCTGTCGCGCAGCATGCGCGTCAGGCTACCAATGCGGGCAATGATCTCGCTGGGTGAATGCTCTTCCGTGGGTTTAATTGAAGGTTGCATCATTTGTCCAGTCCTCACATGCCAAGTTTCTCGAAGATCTTGCCAAGCTTCTCTTCGAGGGTTGCCGCCGTGAATGGTTTCACCACATAGCCGCTTGCACCCGCCTGCGCTGCAGCAATGATGTTCTCTTTTTTCGCTTCGGCCGTGACCATCAGCACCGGCATAGAGGCCATGTTGCTGTCTGCACGAATGGTTTTAAGCAGTTCCAGACCGTCCATGTTTGGCATGTTCCAGTCAGAGATGACGAAACCAAAACCACCGGCCTGGAGTTTATTGAGCGCATCAACGCCGTCTTCAGCTTCTTCGACGTTGTTGAATCCCAGCTCTTTTAACAGGTTGCGCACAATTCGACGCATAGTGGAAAAGTCGTCCACAACCAGAAATCTGAGCTCTTTGTCCGCCATATAACTTCACTCCTCGTTAAATACGTATTGCCTGTCCGGCACTGATTTTCGCCAGCATCTGCTGGCTTACCTGGCTAAGATCGACCACTTCGCTGACGCCACCCATATTGATGGCCTCACGCGGCATGCCGAACACCACACAACTTGCTTCGTTCTGTGCAATGGTCCAGGCGCCCGCCTGGTGCATCGCTAACATCCCGGCGGCACCATCGTTGCCCATCCCCGTGAGAATAACTCCCACGGCGTTGCGCCCCGCATGTTTCGCCACCGAATGAAACAACACATCAACCGATGGCCGGTGCCGGTTTACCGGCGGGCCATCGTGAATTTTAATCTGGTAGTTGGCACCGCTACGGGCCAGCTCCATATGCTTATCACCAGGCGCAATGTACGCGTGCCCTGGTAATACACGTTCGCCGTCTTCTGCCTCTTTCACGCTGATCTGACAGAGCTTATTCAGGCGTTCAGCAAACGAACGGGTAAAGCCCGGCGGCATGTGCTGAGTAATCAGAATACCGGGACTTGAGAGCGGCAATGGCTGGAGTACATGGCGAATTGCCTCTGTTCCGCCCGTTGACGCGCCAATCACCAACAATTTTTCCGAGCTAAGCAGCGGACCGGCTTTTAACGTTACCGGTGCTGGCATCGGTTTGTGCGCCGCGATACGGGCGCGCGATGCGGTGCGTACTTTCTCAGCGATCATTTCGCTGTAGGCCAGCATGCCTTCGCGAATGCCGATTTGCGGTTTGGTAACGAAATCAATCGCTCCCAGTTCCAGCGCGCGCAGCGTCACTTCTGAGCCTTTACCGGTCAGTGAGGAGACCATCACCACCGGCATCGGACGCAGACGCATCAGTTTTTCAAGAAAATCCAGCCCATCCATGCGCGGCATTTCCACGTCCAGGGTTAAGACATCCGGATTGAATTTCTTAATCAAATCCCTCGCCACTAACGGATCCGGCGCGGTTGCCACCATCTCCATATCGCTGTGGCTATTGATAATTTCGGTCATGATTTGCCGCATCAATGCGGAATCATCGACGGACAACACCCTGATTTTACTCATGCTTTATCCTTACTCAGCGCATAAACTGTTTGCCCACGCAGGCTAAACTCGCGCACGAGGTTGCTGAAATTCTCCGAATGCCCGGCAAACAGTAATCCGTCCGGTTTAAGCAGCGGAGCGAAACGATGCAGAATGTCCTGTTGCGTCGTTTTATCAAAATAAATCATCACGTTACGGCAGAAGATCGCGTCAAACGGTCCCGGAACGTTGTACTGCTTATCCAGCAGGTTGAGGGTGGTGAACTCAACATAGTTCGCCAGCTCCTGGCGTACGCGCACCAGACCCGCGTGCGGCCCGGTACCACGCATAAAGTAGCGCTGCATCTGCTGCGGCGAGAGCGTTTTCAACTCATCAAGCCGGTAGATGCCACTGCGTGCTTTCTCCAGCACTTCGGTATCGATATCGCTGGCAAAGACTTTGAAGCGGCCAGGCGCCATGCCCAGCGCATCGGCGAGTGTGATTGCCAGTGAGTACGGCTCTTCCCCGGTTGAGGCCGCCGCGCTCCAGATGCGATACTCCCCTGTGCGCTTACGCGCATGCTCAGCCAGCACCGGAAAGTGGTGCGCTTCGCGGAAAAATGCCGTGAGGTTGGTGGTCAGCGAGTTGATAAACGCTTGCCACTCGGCGCTGTTCTGGTTCGCTTCCAGCATGCTCAGATAGCGGCCAAAATCATCTAACCCCAGCGTGCGCAAGCGGCGAACGAGGCGGTTGTAGACCATGTCGCGTTTATGATCGGCAAGAACGATCCCGGCGCGCTGGTAAATTAATTGGCATATCCGACGGAAATGCGCATCGGAGAGCGCCAGGCGCTGGGTCATCTGCTGCAATATTGATGACGTTTGCCCGTTAGGGATAGATGTTGTCATAGCGCCTTCTCAACTCAGTTCAGGATGCAACGAGCACGGCTTTTGGCGGTGCCACTTTTGTGGTGTGACATATTTTTCATCTTTATTCTGATACCGGTCGTGACCACCCGGCGTTGCAACCCTGCTTAAAACGTTTCCCAGTTCTCTTCTTTCCCGGCAGCAACCGCCCGGCTGCGTGCCGGAGCAAGCGTCGCGCTCATCGCCGGTTGCCGTGCGGCCTGCGCTTTACCCACTGTCGCGGTCAGGCGGAAGGCGGAAACGGCTTGCGTCAGTCGGCTTGCCTGCTCCTCCAGCGCCGCCGCCGCGGCAGCGGACTGCTGCACCAGCGAGGCGTTCTGCTGGGTGACGCGGTCCATCTCGGAGACAGCTAGCGCCACCTGATCGATACCGCGGCTCTGCTCATCAGAAGCGGAGGCAATCTCGCCCATGATGTCGTTAACACGCGTTACCGCGTTGACGATATCGAGCATCGTCTCCCCTGCACTTCCAACCAGTACAGAACCGGTATCGACACGGGAGACAGAATCTTCAATTAAAGATTTAATCTCTTTGGCAGCGTTCGCACTTCGGCTGGCCAGATTGCGCACTTCGCCAGCCACTACCGCAAAGCCGCGACCCTGCTCACCGGCGCGCGCTGCCTCCACCGCCGCGTTAAGGGCGAGGATGTTGGTCTGGAACGCAATGCCGTCGATAACGCTAATAATGTCGGCAATTTTCTGCGAACTGTTGGCGATCTCATGCATGGTTTTCACCACGCCATCGACCACTTTGCCGCCGCGCTCGGCGGTTTCAGAGGCGCTCTGCGCCAGCAGCGAAGCCTGACGGGCGTTTTCGGCGTTCTGTTTCACCGTTGCGGTCAGCTCTTCCATGCTGGCAGCGGTTTGCTCCAGCGCAGAGGCCTGCTCTTCGGTACGCGAGGAGAGATCGTTATTCCCGGCGGCGATTTCGCTGGTGCCGGAGTAGATCGCATCCGACCCCTGACGCACATTAGTCACGGTGTCGATCAGCGCGGTCTGCATATGGTCAACGCTCTGCGCCAGCTCGGTCATCTCGCTGCGGCCATCAATGCGCAGCGTATGGGCAAGATTACCGCCTGCGATTTCACGGATATGGGCAATCACCGAGGAGAGCGGCGAGAGCAGAATACGGCGGATGCCATACCAGACGCCGGCCAGCACAATCACCAGCGCCAGGGCGAGGATCGCCATCTGCCATTTGGCGAAGGTGTAGTCGCTGACGCTCTGCTCCCAGGCATTACGGTAAAGGCTGTCGCTCAGGGTGGCATAGTTGCTCATCGCCGCGCCGAGGGCGTTTTGCATCCCCTGGGTCGGCTGCGCGAGGAAGCTGTTCATATTGCCGCTTTCGAGGAACTGCACCAGCTCGCTCAGGGCAGCGTGGTAAGTCTGGTATTTCTCATCAAGGGCCTGGCGCGCACTATCCATCTCCGGCATGGTCGGCAGTTGGCGGAAGACGTCGTAATGTTTGGCAGCATCGGCCAGCGATGCTTTCGCGCTGTTAAGCAGATCGGTTTTGGCACTGCTCTGCTGGTTGTTCGGGTCGAGCAACATCCGCGCGGAGGAGCGGCTCAGGTTGATACGCGTTTGCAGCATCAGCTCCCAGGCTTTGCCCAGTTCTGTTTGTTGCATACGCAGATCGTTGGAGACCGCAAAACTTTGCTGGTTCTGCTTAAGCGACGAAAAAAAGAGTCCGCCAGAGACGAGCTGAAGCAGGGCAAAGACCACCAGCACACTCATAAGCAGAGTAACGACGCGGATACGGTTCAACATGCAACAAACACCTTATTGATGAGTTATTAACGGTGTTATCGGCATCCGGCCTGGGAACTTTACATTTGCGAAAAGGAAATAAATTTGCGCTTAAAACACAATATCCACCGTCAAGGTATCGCTGTAGGTTCCGCCAGGCGGCGTCGTCTGCGTTGTAAGCACCCGCGCGGTGTAGTTATAGGTGCGCAGCAGGCCATCGGCACTCATCTGCGAAGAGGCACTGCTGGCCCAGCGCTCCGCCCCGATACTGCCCCAGCGGCTGGTGGTGCCGGCTTTGTAAATCTCATAACTGAGACGATTGGTGCCGCTCGCCATATTACGCACGCTGCCGTTGGCGTAGAGACCGTTATTAATGCCGACAGTGTAACTGCTCCCTTTAGTGCAAGTAATGGAGACAGATTGCGAAACAGTGGGGAAATTTCGCACCAGCGGCGCGCTGCCAAAGTTAACATTCGGCGCGCTGATGGTGGTGCAATCATTGGTGATGGTGCCGGTTAATAGCAGGCTGGTGATCGCCGTGCCTTTCTGCGAAGAGAAACAGATGCCAAGCACGCCGTTGGCACAGACATCGTAGGCGACACTAAAGTTAAGCGTCACCTGGTAAGGCCCGGCGCTGACATTTTGCCCCGGCACCGTCATAAAGTAGAGCGGTAAGGTATAGGTGCGCGAGCCGAGCAGCTCAAGCAGCGCCGCACCGCTCCAGGTGTAGCTGTTGCCACCAATGTTTATTTCACTGTTGTTGGCGCAGTTGGCCTGGCCGCAGAGCCGCACCGGAATGGTATCGGTGATAGCGGCGTTATCACTGCGCTTCATTGCCGCCCGGTTGGTTGCCGTCACCGTTGCTCCCGTCAGCGTTAAGGTGATGGAGTCGTTGGTCAGCAGGTTGAGTACCGCATCACAGCGCACCACCAATCTGCCGGTGGTGGTTTGCGCCCCGGCATTAAGGACAAAGGAGGTGACGGTGCCGAACGCGGCATTTACGGTGCTGACTGTACAGGCCGACCAGGCCGGGGCCGCACAGAGCAGCAGAAACAGGAAAAGTAGCCGACGCATTATGGATTCCTCTGACAGGTAAGCGGCCCGTAGGTCTGCAATTTATGTTCGGGGTTGGCGCTAAGAGTGAACTCGGTTTTACACTCTCCCCCTTCCGGCAGGCGGACAATGAGCGGGTTGATGTTTTCAAGATTCTCCAGCCAGGCGATACCGTCATACCCCACCACCGCAGGCGCTTTACCGCGGCGCTCCACCTGGCTGCCAACCGGGATTGCCAGTCCCTGCTCATCATGGAGGATGACGCTGGCGACGCGCTCCTGCACCATCGGGAACTCAATCAGGTAACCGCTCTGGCGGCGTAGCGCGACTTTGCGCTCCGTATTCTTAAGCTGGGTATCGGCAGGCAGGTTCAGGGTGTTGATGCTGTAACTCGCCGGATAGTAGGCCGACACGCCGCTCACCAGCAGGTAGCCATTTTTATCCGTTACCCCCACCGGCTGGTTTTCATAATTGACCGGTACGCCAGCATTGCCGCCGGTGCTGATCACCGCGAAGGCATCGTTGATGCGGTTAGCGGCAAACAGCTGTCCGTCCATCAGCACCACGGCACCAATCGTTTCACCCCACCAGGTCATCTTGCCGCGTTCGCCATAGCCACCGCCCTGCAATTCAACATTATTGTTGCGCCAGCCCAGCGTGCCCTGCTGGTAGCTTCGCGCCTGCGACTGATGCGCCAGCGACATATTCCAGCTCAGGCCGCCGTCGGTGGGCATTGCATGGCTGTAGTTCACGCGCTGCGTCGAACCGGCATCCGGTGTTCTCTCCATACTGAAGGCGGCGCTGTCACGCTCGCCAATCGGGATCTGCACCGAGAGGCCAAAGGTCCAGTCGCCCCGCTGGTTATCGCGGCTGGCGGCAAGGTTCATGCTGCTGGAGCCCCACAGATTGCGGCTCCAGGAGAGGTTCAGCAGCTCGGTTTTTTGATTGTCAAAACTGCGCACGCCGATCCACGCCGCGCCAATGTTGCCAAAGTCGCCCATATTGAAGGAGAGCGAGTACTGATCGGTATTGCGGCTGTAGCTGGCGATGGGCCAGCGCCCGTTCTGGCGCATATCGTCGTAGCTGGCGCGCTGATCGTAGAGCGCCAGGTTGCCAAACTCGCGGTTGCGGCGGCTGTGCTGAGTGTTGATGCTAAACAGGCTGGTGTTGTATTGATAACCCCAGTTGAGCTGGTTGCCCGCATCGCCGAACATGCGACTCTCGGTCCAGGCGCCATTCACCACGCCGAGGCGGCCCAGCCGGACCACCGCGCCTGCGCCGCCGAGCGTCAGCGATTGCGCTCCTTCGGCGTGCCCCTCCAGCGTTAACCAGTCCGTGACGCCATAACGGTATGAGCCGCTGCCCACCAGCGGGCCGTAATCAAAATTTTCAATGCCGTAGTTGCGCCGTAACGAACCGATGGTGATCGCCCCATCGCTCAGCCCCGGCTTTAACAGCTCGCTGGCGACATAAAAGGGTAGCGTGGTGCTGACGCGCCGCCCGAGGGCATCGGTAGTGACCAGTACCGCATCCCCCGCGCCGTTGATATAGGGCATGTTGGTCAGGGTAAACGGCCCCGGCTGTAGCTGCCGGTTACCGGCGCGATAGCCGTTAATAAACAGGTCAACCGAGGTGGGCACCGCTGCTTCGCCGGAGAAGGAGGGCAGCGGCCAGGTGACGAGATCGGGGCGTAATGTGAAGTCGCGGCCGTAACGAATACCGCCGACGCGCACGCTGCTGCTCCAGCTGAGGGCTTCCGAGATCACATCCCCCACTTCCCACTGCGTGGCATCCTCTTCGTTATTAAACATCAGCGAAGTGTCATAGCGCATGTAGCCCTCCCGCTGACGCAGCGAACCGCTGAGCGTCTGGCGCAGCGCGCCGGTGGAGGAGAAGACCGCATTGCCGCTAAAGAAGCGAAACTCATTCCATAACGCGGCCTGGCTGCCAATGTGTTCGGTGGTGCTGGTATAGAGGTCGTAGTTGAACACCGCGCCGCGGCCATATTTTGGCTCGCTGCGCCGACCGCCCTCATTGAAGGAGGTATAGCGTGCCGGAACCCACGCCTGCGGGACAAACAGCAGCAAGCGCTGCCCGGCGCTGTCATACTCCACGCGCACGTTGGGCAGCGTAGATACATTGACCTCGCCCTCGGGTAGATGATCCGGCGGCAGCCCGGCGTGGAGCAGATCGGCACGCTTAAGAAAAAAATCGTTGAGCCGCCGCGTCACCGGCACCACCTGCTGGGTGTCGTAATAGTTGATCACCAGCGCGAGGTGAAATTCCGCCTGCTGGTTGATGCTCTGCGCATCCGGCGGCGGCGGTAAACCATCATCTCCCGGCTGCCCCCAGGCGGCTGCGCCGGGTAACATTATTGCGGCTGCAATAATCAGTTTCCTGCTGACGACTGCCATTGCTCATCCCGTGCGTTAATCGATGCCTCCAGCGCCGATGGATTGCTTACCCCGGCAGGCAGAGGCCAGCGCCGGGCACTGTGCGGCAACACATACCCTAACAGCCCGTCGGCGACCTGCCGCATCTGCCCACCCTGGCGCACGCGCACTTTGCTCAGCCGCACGTGGATATCATCATCATTGCGCACTTCCAGTTGCGCCTGGCCGCCTTCACGCACCACGCGCCAGTGTAATTTTGCCGGTTGTACAAAGGCGTGGTGCGCCCCTTCGGCTTCCGTCTTAACGCCCTGCCCATAGACAAACAGCGGGATCGAGTAGCGCATCTGTAGCTTGAGGCCAATCTTCGGTTTGTTCGGATCGTCCGGCTGCGGGATCTCGTCGACAATAATGCGGTAAGCCTGCTCTTTGCCGGCCGGGATCGCTGCCTGCTTAATCAGGCGAATCAGCTGCTTGCTTTCGGGTGCTATCTGCACAATCGGTGGGCTGGCGACCACATCGCCCTGCTGCTGGTAACGCTCAAGACCGCCATCTTGCGTCCAGCGGACAATACGCACCTGCATAGTGGTTGGGGTTTCGCCCTGATTCTGGATCCACAACTCGGTGGCGTTGGTGGTTGCATCCAGCCAGGGATCGATCGGCCAGATCAGAATGGTGGCTGCTGCCTGCGCGTTTCCCGCTGTAAGGGTCAACGCCCCCGCCAGCATACATCCTGCCGCGCGGCGGCCCAGGTTGACATTCATTCCCTCTCCCTTATCACCATGACAACGTCACGGTGAGTTGATCGCTGTAGGTTCCCGCCGGGCTGAAGCCGGTGAGCTGCGCTGCGCCAAAGATGGCGAGCGAAATATTATTGCTATCGGTGATGGTGACCGGAACCGGCTGGTTGACGCCGATTTCCGTATTGGGTGCCAGCGTGCTGCTGGTGTAGAGGCGGTACGGAACCCGTTCTACGCCGCCGCTGCGCTGCATATTGCGCACCGTCGAATAGTAGTTGCCGCCGCTGATACTCATGCTGAGCGCCACGCCGGGCGTACAACCGAGTGAAAGGGAGGCGTTGGGGACAAAGGCGCTGGTCACCTGCCCCTTTTCCACGCCCGAACGGGTGCCAAAATTGAGCGTGCCGAGCGCCGCGCCGCTGCCGGTGACCACGGCGCAACCAGGCGTAATCGTTGCGCCGACGGTAAAGGTTTGCGTCGTGACCGCCAGCGCAGCCGGTTGCGCCAGCATGCCCAGCACCACTCCTCCTGATAATGCGCGCAGCACTGCCCGGCCACCCTGCCGGACGGCGCGCACGCTCTCCCTTTTCATTGGCGGAGGACTAGTACGTGACGCTCACGTTAATCACGTCAGTGTAGGTGCCCGGCACCACGGTGACGCTGTTGCCGCCGCCGGTGATACGGCCATAAAGGGTGTAGTTATCAACGCCGCCGGAAGTTGAGGCGCGAGGAATATTGGTGTTGTTGGCGATAACGTTACTGAAGCCGCTATCGCTGTAGAGGCTGTATGCCACGCCACGCGTGGTATCGGCGGTATTGACCAGATAACGAGCCGGTGTGCCCGGTGTACCGACGACGTTACCCGGCGCGGTGGAGTTGGTGTTGCCGGTAACCTGCACGGTGTAGTCGGTGGTGGTGCACTGCACCGTGAAGCTGTTACCGCCGTTGGCGCCGGTCAGCTGCGTAGTGAGCTGGGAGAAGGTTGCCGGGTGGGTACCAAAATCGAGGGTACCGAAGTTGATACCGTTCTGGCTCGGCGAGCCGTTAATCAGACACCCATTCGTGAGGGTCAGTGTTGCGCCAATCGTCCCGCTACTGGTGACCGCCCAGGCACTTTGTCCGGCCACCATTAACGCGCCGCCAGCCAGTACACAAAGAAGTTTTCTGTTCATATGTCATCTCCAGCGTTCCCGCGCGCGCCGCATTGCCCAATCAATGGGACGGCCGGAAAAGAGTCAATAAAATCAGTCGAAAAAAGAGGTTTAACTGAAATTTAGATGAGGCGCTGAAAACCAACCACTTTATCCGGGCGATAAAATGTAACGGACAGGTAAGCATTTTTAATGAATTGCATCAGAGGGTTAATGGTGAAACCAGGGTGAAAGCACTGAAAATGTAACAAATATATGTCTGAATTTGTGATAAATATCACCATATATGATATCACCGCAAAATCATGCAGTTAGGAAGGTTGAATAGTCACTTAAGGGTAACTGAAGTGGGAAAGGTAGAGGGAAAAACGGGCGGGTGAAGGGCTTCACCCGCCTGATGCGTTACGCGACGTGGGTTGCCGCGATGTCCAGCAGCGCCATTTCGTCGCTGTTGAGCAGTTTTTCGATGTTTACCAGGATCAGCATACGGTCACCCAGCGCGCCGAGGCCGGTCAGGTATTCGGTCGACAGGGTCACGGCGAATTCCGGTGCCGGGCGGATCTGGTCAGAGGCGAGTGACAGTACGTCGGAAACGCCGTCAACCACGATACCAACCACACGCTGACCAAGATTCAGCACGATCACCACGGTGTTTTCGTTATATTCCACTTCGCCCTGGCTGAACTTCACGCGCAGGTCGACGATGGGCACGATCACGCCGCGCAGGTTGGTGACGCCCTTGATGAAATCAGGGGTGTTGGCGATGCGGGTAACCTGATCATAGCCACGAATTTCCTGCACTTTGAGAATATCGATGCCGTACTCTTCATCGCCCAAAGTGAAGACCAGGAACTCCTGACCTGATGGCTCGCCCGCCAGTTTTGCTACATTACTCATACCGGTCATGTTTTATACCTTCTTAACTAAATCAGGCGGCTGTGTGCGCCATACGATGTTCACGATTCAATCCCTGCAGCGCTGAGACGTCCACAATCAGCGCGACGCTACCATCACCAAGGATGGTGGCGGCAGAAATCCCCGGCACTTTGCGATAGTTGCTCTCCAGGTTTTTCACCACCACCTGGTGCTGACCAATCAGCTGATCGACCAGCAGCGCATAGCGACGACCTGCGCTCTGCAGAATGACAACAATTCCCTGCGTGGCTTCGGTTTTTGCCCCAGCCACGTCAAACACTTTCCACAACTCAACCAGCGGCAGGTATTCGCCACGTACTTCCAGTACGCGCTCGCCGCCCGCCAGCGGATGCAGATCTTCTTCGCGCGGCTGCAACGACTCCATAACGGCGTTGAGCGGCAGGATAAAGACTTCGTTATTCACTTTCACTGACATGCCATCGAGGATCGCCAGCGTCAGCGGCAGCAGGATACGGATAGTGGTACCGGTGCCCTGCTTCGATTTGATCTCAACGTGGCCGCCCATCTCCTGGATGTTACGTTTCACCACGTCCATGCCCACGCCGCGGCCCGAGACGTCCGTCACCTGCTCTGCGGTAGAGAAGCCCGGAGCAAAGATCAGCATGCCAACTTCTTCATCGGTCATGCTTTCGCTCACGGCCATGCCCTGAGAAAGCGCTTTGGCAAGGATACGATCACGGTTAAGGCCGGCACCATCATCGGTCACTTCGATGCAGATGTTGCCGCCCTGATGCTCCGCGGAGAGGATCAGGTTACCAATCGGCGATTTGCCCGCTTCAACGCGTTTTTCCGGCGTTTCGATACCGTGGTCGAGGCTGTTACGCACCAGGTGCGTTAACGGATCGATAATACGTTCGATCAGGCTCTTATCGAGTTCGGTCGAGCTCCCCTGCAGGGTCAGTTCTACCTGTTTATCCAGCTTGGTGGCCAGGTCGCGAACCAGACGCGGGAAGCGGCTGAAGACATACTCCATCGGCATCATACGAATCGACATTACCGATTCCTGCAGATCGCGGGCGTTACGCTGCAGCTGGCTCATGCTGGTGATCAGATCGCCATGGGTCACCGGATCCAGCTCGTTGGAGCGCTGGGCCAGCATTGACTGGGTGATCACCAGTTCGCCGACCAGGTTAATCAGCTGGTCAACCTTCTCAACCGCTACGCGGATGCTGGTGGACTCACTGGCGGCGCGCGCCGGTTTTTCACGACCAGCAGGCTGCGGCTCTTTAGCTACCGCTTTCAGTACCGGTGCAGCAGCTGCCTGCACGGCAGGAACCGCGGCTTCGGCCTCTTCTTCTGGCGCAGCAGCATCAGCAACCGTGTCAACAGCGGCTGGCGCAGCGGCTTTCTCAAAAGCAATTTGATCTGCTTCGATAACAAAGCAGAGCACCGCAATAATGTCATCTTCACCGAGACCGCCATCGATGGTGGCGCTGAGGCTATTACTGCCTTTGACCACATCGCTCAGCGTACCGAGGTTACCCAGCTCCTCTTCCAGAAGGGCGACTTCGCTCTCTTTCAGGCGCGACAGCACGACGCGCAATTTGCCGTCGTTCGCCGCAGCAGGGGCAGCGTCGACAGCCTGCGCGGTGCTTTCAACAACAGAGAGCTTCGCGCTGCCGGCAGCCGGAGCGGCTTCGCCTTTCGCTTCCAGCGCCAGCTGGCGCAGAGCGTTGCAGATATATTCGAAGCTGGCAGCATCCGGCTCTTGCGAGCTTTTATAGGCGTCGAGCTGTTCTTGCATAATATCTTTGGTTTCCAAAAACAGGTTGATAATGTCGGTGTTAAGCTGCATTTCGCCACGCCGTGCCTCATCCAGCAGGTTCTCCATCAGGTGCGTGGTTTCCTGCAGAATGGTAAAGCCAAACGTTCCCGCACCACCTTTAATAGAGTGAGCGGCGCGGAAGATGGCGTTGAGCTGTTCTGAATCGGGTGCTTCCGGCACCAGGTCCAATAAATGTTGTTCCATATCGGCCAACAGTTCGTCGGCCTCATCAAAGAATGTCTGGTAAAAATCACTAATATCCATGCTCACGCTATCACCTCGGATTGGCTTGTGGCGATGTGGGAACTGCTACCGGAGACGCAGGGGCTGGCGCGGGGGCTGCCGGCTCTGCGGGCTCAGGCTGTGTAATGGCGCTTATTGGCGCACTTTGACTCTCGGCGTTCTCATGCAGAATGGCCGCTTCTGCCTGTTTGTTGAGCACCAGGAGACTTATTCGGCGGTTGATGGCTTCATCAGGTCCGCGGTTGACCAGGCGCATGGTGGCGGCCATGCCGACAACACGCATTACCTTGCCATCATCCAGCCCACCGGCAACCAGCTCGCGGCGCGATGAGTTTGCACGATCGGCTGAGAGCTCCCAGTTGCTGTACCCTTTGTCGCCGTTGGCGTACGGGGCATCATCGGTATGACCGGAAAGACTCACTTTATTCGGGATGCCGTTAAGCACCGGGGCAATCGCCCGTAAAATATCGCGCATGTAAGGCTCGACTTCCGCGCTGCCGGTTTTAAACATCGGCCGGTTCTGGCTGTCGATAATCTGGATGCGCAGCCCTTCCTGTACGAGATCGATCTTCAGATGCGGGCGCAGGGCGCGCAGCTTCGGATCCGCTTCGATCAACTGGTCCAGATCGCCGCGCAGTTTGCTCAGGCGCGACTGCTCCATGCGGCGTTTCAAATCATCAATATTCGGCTGTTTTTGCACTTCGCCTTGTTGCTGTGTGTAGTCATCGCCACCGCCCGGAATGGGGCTATCGCTATTCGAAATACGCGGCCCACCGGTGACCGCTGTTGCCAGCGGCGTGCGGAAATACTCCGCAATCTGAATCAACTCTTTCGGGCTGGAGATGGAGATCAGCCACATAACAAGGAAGAACGCCATCATCGCCGTCATAAAGTCGGCATAGGCGATTTTCCACGAGCCATGACCGCCGCCACCATGGCCTTTATGTTTTTTACGTTTAACTACGACGATAGGATGGGCCTGATTTTTCATGCGTCCTCGGTTGTCGTCTGTTGGTTAGGGTTGCGGACAGCACGTACGTGCTCATCCAGCTCGACAAACGATGGACGCTCGCTTGAGTAAAGCGTTTTACGACCAAACTCGACCGCGATCGGCGGTGCATAACCGTTCAGGTTCGACAGCAGCGTGATCTTGACGCACTGCATCATCTTGGCGGTCTCCGCACTTTTCTGGCGCAGCACGCTTGCCAGCGGCGAGATAAAGCCGTACGCCAGCAGGATGCCGAGGAACGTCCCCACCATCGCGTGGGCAATCAGTGCGCCCAGCTCTGCCGCCGGACGATCCGCCGAGGCGAGTGCGTGAACCACGCCCATTACCGCCGCAACGATACCGAATGCCGGAAGCGAATCGCCGATCGCCGCGAGGGCGTTGGCAGGCACTTCTGCTTCGCTCTCGTGGGTCTCGATCTCTTCATCCATCAGCGCTTCGATTTCGAAAGTGTTCATGTTGCCGCTGATGATGAGACGCAGGTAATCGACAATAAACTCGAGCATGGTGGCGTCGGCCAGAATGCGCGGGTAGCTGGCGAAAATCTCGCTCTCTTTCGGGTTCTCGATATCTCTTTCGAGGGAGAACATCCCCTGCTGACGTGATTTCGCCATCAGGCGATAGAGCAGCGCCAGCAGGTCCATATACATACTTTTGGTGTACTTAGAGCGGCGAAACAGCAGCGGCAACGCTTTCATTGTGCCTTTGATGGCTTTGCCGTTGTTGCCCACAATGAATGCACCCACACCCGCCCCGCCGATAATAATCAGTTCAGAGGGTTGATACAGTGCCCCAAGGTGACCGCCGGTCATCATATAACCGCCTAAGACTGCACCAACTACTATCAGGTAACCTAATACGATAAGCACGACATCATCCTTCTGCTAATGACTAAGGCTTAAGAGAAACATTTCGGAGGGTTTTCACGAATGGCGGGCAAAAAAAAGCAGCGGCATTAAAGCACCGCTGCTGGAGTTTTGATTCCACCTGATTCGGTTAAACAGCCTGATCGATCTGTTCTTCCAGCAGTTGTGGAATAATATCGGCAGCTTCCGGCGAAAGTTTACGTCTTTTTACCGCGCGAGACGGCGGCTGGCATAAACTGCAGGCAAAGCTACCAACGGGCTGATGAGCATGGGTAACAAAGTTACCGCTGCAGCAGTTACAGCGCGACAACTCCAGCATTCCGCTTTCCACGAAACGGACCAGCGTCCAGGCGCGAGTCAGCGCCAGCAGCGGGCCTTCATCAGAATGAGGGCACTGTTCGAGGTAGAGTCGGTAAGCTTTAATGACTGCGTCAACGCCGCTGCACAGACCGGTTTTTAACAGAAACTGCCAGGCGTTGCAGAACATCGACGCGTGGATGTTTTGTTCCCAGGTCATAAACCAGTCGGTGGAGAATGGCAGCATGCCTTTCGGCGGCGGGCTACCACGCAACTCTTTATAGAGTTTGATAAGACGACCGCGGCTAAGCTGCGTCTCACTCTCCAGCATCTGTAAACGCGCACCCAGCGTAATCAGTTCCATTGCTAACTGAATGTCGCGTGCTTCCTGAACAATGCTTTTCTCACTCATAATTAAGCCCTTTTCTTCCTGGCCGCGTCGCCGTTTTTAGATGATTCGTTGAGCAGGCGGGTTGAAAGCAAAATTCCGGTATGGACTTGCTGCAAGTCATCCACACGCGATTCCTGGGTCAGACGAGTGATGGTCTGATGATTGTCAAAACGGAACTGACAAATAAGCTGATTGGTTTCAGCCAGTTTCACCATTTGTGGCAGGGTTAATTCACCCAGCGTGTTTGCCATCTCTTCATTAATCCCTAAACGGAACATGGCGGAGGCTTTGTCCTGGCTAATCAGACGCTGAGCAAGGAGTAAATATGACAGATTGATATCGTAAACGTGTTTCAGCAACTCGGATGTATGCATTTTTCCCATCCAGAATAACCAACTTGAATCTTATGCGGCTAAGCCGCACCCCGTGATGTCGCCGGGAAAAAACCCGGTATAAAAAAGAAAGGCTAAATGCATAACTGACTCAGGATCTCGCAAGCAAGGCGCTTCGTTGAGATGTTAATGCCTTGCTGCTCTCTTAATCATTTCTTACAAAGAACTAAGATTTTTCCTAATTCGACGCAACTGTACTCGTAGGTGCTGAGACATACAATCTGAACAGAGCGGGAATTTGAAATTTTTGTGATCCACGTCACATAATTTACGTGATTATTGATCAGAAATCTATCAGTCTCGCTTGTGATTTGATGTTTTATTACTCGATTGAACCCTTTTTTATTCCACTAGTACGAATACTGATGCAGTACCAGGGGCTAAAAACCGCGACTGGTCAGAGGTATGACGTGCTGGAATGGCTCGATTCAGCAAAACGTATCTATTGCAGACACATAAATAAATATACTTAAAAAACAACAAGTTAAGATTTTAGCGCGGCTAATTAGTTGACTTAAGTAACCATTTCATTTTCGTTAATGAGCCTGATGATCGGCGGAGGAATTTAGCGATATATTCTTTAAATTTCAGTTAGGTATTCAATTTTGGTTAACTTGCTTATTATATGTACGCTCTGTTACGTAAGAATAATTAATGAATATTTATGATTGCCTTCACATAGCAGCAATGTTTGTGGCTTGCACTGGAGCGTGAAACAGAGTAATGGTGAGAAAAACTGGAATACCCCGTGGAGAACGCAATGGCCTACGCGCATCTTCTGGTTGCGGTAGCGATGACACCCGAAAGTCGTCAGCTGCTCGCCAAAGCGATTGATATTGCTCGCCCTTCTCACGCCCGCATCACCTTAATTACCCTTGCCGCCGACCCTGAACTCTATAATCAGCTTGCTGCGCCGATGATGGAGAGTGTCCGAACTCTGTTGCAGGAAGAATTGCAACAGTTTCTTAACGAACTTGTAACCAGTGCACATTATCCGATTGAACAGACGCTTATCGCCACGGGCGAATTATGTGAGCATATATCGCATGTCTGCCGTACGAAAGGTGTCGATCTGGTGATATGCGGCAACCATAACCAGACATTTTTCTCGCGCGCGGCCTGTTCGGCGAAGAGTATTGTGAAGACAAGCGAAGTGGATGTGCTGCTGGTGTCACTGGAAGGATAAAAAAAAACGCTCCCGATTTTGTGGGAGCGTTCTGTTTTACGGCTTAAGCCAGTTTCGGGAAGGTCGCCACTTTGTTTTGTAGCTCGCTCTGCGCGCTACGTGGCGAGATTTGCTTTAGGTCGCTGATAAACCTCTCCTGCCAGTGGTCGATATCATTCTCCTGAATGATCTTCAGCATCTCCGCATGGCGCGAAATACGCTCTGCCAGCGGCATGCGCAGCGCACGGTCAAGCGCCGCAGCCACATCGTCACGATCGTAAGGGTTGACCAGCAACGCGGAGGTCAGCTCATTTGCCGCACCGGCAAATTGCGACAGCACCAGCACACCCGGGTTTTCCGGATCCTGCGCCGCCACATACTCTTTCGCTACCAGGTTCATCCCGTCACGCAATGGCGTCACCAGACCCACTTCGGCATAGCGGAAGACCTTCATCAGCACTTTGCGATCGAAATGCTGGTTGAGGTAGTAGAGCGGCGTCCAGCCAAGCTGACCATATTTACCGTTAATGCGCCCCGCTTCCGTCTCCAGCTGGTGACGAATATCCTGATAAGCCTGCACTTCGCCGCGTGAGGTCGGCGCAATCTGCGTATAGCGGATTTTGCCGTGGTGCTCGGGGAACTTCTCCAGCAGCGTCTCATAAGCGAGGAAACGCTCCGGCAACCCTTTGGAGTAGTCCAGACGCTCAACGGAGAAGATGTTCTTCACATTCTTCAGCTCGGCTTTCAGCTGCGCAAGCTTAGGCGGCAGCGGGCCCGATGCCTGCTGAGCGATCTCATTCGGCTCAATACCGATTGGGTAGACTTCGGTACGGAAATTTCTGCCCCACGCCATGTGCTCTTTACTGTTACGCGTGCTGAGGCGCGTCTGCATCGACACGCTGTCGAGGAACGCGGTGCGGTCACTCTCAGTCTGGAAGCCGAGCAGATCATAATCGCACAGCTGCTCCAGCAGCTCCGCATGTGGCGGCAGCGCGTTGAAGATCTCCGGCGTCGGGAAAGGAATGTGCAGGAAGAAGCCAATCTGATTTTTCACGCCGCGTTTACGCAGCTCGCTGGCAAACGGCAGCAGATGATAGTCGTGGATCCAGAGAATGTCATCCTCTTTCAGCAGCGGCACCAGCTTATCAGCCAGTAAGGCGTTCACTTCCTGATAGCCATCCCACGCTTCGCGCTGGAATTTCACCAGGTCGAGACGGTAGTGGAAAGCGGGCCACAACACGGCGTTAGAGAACTGATTGTAATACTGCTCGTGATGCTCTTCGCTGAGGTTGAAGGAGACCCAGGTAATGTTCCCTTTGCTCACCTCTTTCAACGGTTGATCTTCATCGCCGATTTCGCCGCTCCAGCCAAACCAGACGCCGCCTGCGGCTTTCAGTGCGCCCAAAATACCGACTGCCAGTCCGCCAGCACTGGCTTTTTTATCATCAGGCGGTGCAATTCGATTAGATACTACGACTAAGCGACTCATAGCCATCTCTCCTGTTTGTTAGCGCCTTTTCTTCTTGTTTTTGATACTCGGACATACGTTCCAACCAGTGATGAACATCCCGGACATCGTTCAGCCGCCACTGTGCGTGGGTTTCGCCTGAACCGACTTTAATCGAGATACCGCCCAGTTTATTGACGGTTTCAAAACCATGCTCATCAGTAAGATCGTCACCAAGAAACACCGGTTTCCTGCCGGTGAAGGGCGGCGTGCGCAGAAAGGCTTCAATGGCCGCGCCCTTATGAATGTCTGATGGTTTCAGCTCAACCACACATTTGCCTGGCTGCATGGCAAGTTGCGGGAAGGTGTCAACCATCTGTTGTGCCAGGGCAAAGACCGCGTCTTCATGCTGCGGTGCCTGGCGATAGTGCAGTGCGAATGCCATCCCTTTGGTTTCCAGCACGACGCCGTCAAGCGACGCCAGCCCTTGCCGAAGCGCCTGCTCCAGCGGAATAAGCACCTCTTTCGGTAATGTCACCCGTTCAGTTTGACCTGAGATATCGCGCCGCTCTGCGCCGTGAACACCGGCAAGCGGGAAACGATACGGTTTAACGAGCTCATCAAGCTCGCTAATGGAGCGCCCTGAAATCAACGCCAGCGCGCCGTTATTCATCTCTGCAAGCAATGAAAGTCTGGTCAGCACCTGTTCCGGAATGAAAACATCATCCGGGCGCGGTTTAATATCAGCGAGGGTGCCATCCAAATCGAAAAAAAAGGCAAAATCACCGGAAAAGAGAGGCGGTTTTGATAACGCGTCGTCCACCCTTGTTTCCTCCTTACAGTCATCGTGTGAGCCGTTATTAATCTACGGCCCCATTATCATTAGCCATGTAAGTATAGACAGTGTGACGCTGCTCGCCATTTTAACAATGAAAGACCAGCCGCATTAGCGGCTGGTTAAAGGGGGAATTACACTGAAAGGTTGTGTCGATAATTTAAGCAGTTAGCATCATACTGTGCGCTTTGCTTTCTGCTTGTAACGGTCGAAGATCACTGCTGCCAGCAGGATCAGACCGCGTACGACGTACTGAGAGAAGGGGGAGATATTTAGCAGGTTCATGGCGTTTTCGACGGTACCAAGAATCAGAATACCTGCCACTACATACGAGATTTTTCCTATGCCGCCCTTAAGCGAAACTCCACCCAATACGCAGGCCGAGATGACAATCAGCTCATAACCGATGGAGGTCATCGGCTGTCCGCTGGTCATACGCGAAGCGAGAATAATCCCCGCCGCAGCCGAGACCAGCCCGGAAAGCACAAAGATAATGATTTTGGTGCGTACCACCGGCACACCCGCCAGCCGCGCCGCCTCTTCATTACCGCCAATCGCCAGCGTGTTGCGGCCAAAGGTGGTGCGGTTAAGCAGAAAGCCGAAAATAATCAGGCAGCCAACCGTCAGCCAGATTGGCGCAGGCAAGCCCAGCCAGTTTGCGTAGCCAAGCTCGAAGAAGCGCTCATCTTCGATGCCGACCGCTTTACCGTCGGAGATGATATAAGCCAGCCCACGCACAATCTGCATGGTCGCAAGGGTGGTGATCAGGGCGTTGATCTTTAAGCGGGCAATGACGAAGCCGTTAATAAAGCCGCTGACCACACCGAGCAGCAGACCAGCGGCGACGCCAATCCATAAGCTTTCGCTAAGGTTAATCACCACCGCCGTGGTCACACCGGCACAGGCAATCACCGAGGCGACCGAGAGATCGAAATCGCCGGAGGCGAGGCAGAAGAGCATGCCGCAGGCGACCATCCCGGACATCGAGATCGCCAGCCCCAGCCCCTTCATATTGACGAAGGAGGCGAAGTTCGGCACAAATACCGCGCAGCCGATAAACAGCACCGCGAAAACCACCAGCATGCCAAACTGATCCCAGATGCGCCCGACGCTAAAGGGCGACTTTTTCGGCGCGCGGGCCGTTGTTAAAGATGACATCGTATTCTCCTCACTCAGGCGACCGCCTGGCTCACTTTTGGCATAGCCAGGCTCAACACCTGCTGTTCATCACTCTGTCCGTGTAGCACCTCACCGGCAATCTCCCCTTCGCGCATCACCACGATGCGGTCGGCAACGCCGAGCACTTCGGGCAGATCGCTTGAAGCAAAGAGCACCGCGACGCCACGCGCGGCCAGCGCGTATATCACGTTGTAGATCTCATGCTTGGCGCCCACATCAATACCGCGCGTCGGCTCATCGAGCAGGATCACTTTCATCTCCTCCGACAGCCAGCGACCAAGGATCGCCTTCTGCTGGTTGCCGCCGGAGAGATTCATAATCAGCTGTTCGGCGCCTGGGGTTTTGATATTGAGCGCGCGAATATGGTGCGCGGCGTTCTCGCTCTCCCAGCCATCGTTAATCAGGCAGCCTGCGCGGATGTATTTGCGCCGGGCGCTGATATTGATGTTCTCCTGCACCGAGTGCACCGGGATAATCCCTTCGGCTTTACGATCTTCCGGGCAGAGCATCATCCCTGCGCGAATGGCGTGGGCCGGTTTCTGGATGTTGATTGCTTCGCCATCGATAAAGATCTGCCCTTCGGTGATCTTCGTCCCGCCGAACAGCCCTTTCATCAACTCGCTGCGTCCGGCACCGACCAGACCGAAGAGGCCGACGATTTCGCCGCTGCGCACGTTTAAGCTGATGGGCGTGCGTACGCCCGGGGCTTTCACCTGCTCCAGGCGCAGACGCTCTTCGCCACAGGGGCGCGGCTGCCAGCCGTAGATATCGCCAAGCTCGCGCCCAACCATTGCCTGCACCAGCTGATCGTGGTTTACCTGCTGCATATCGCTAAAGGTGCGCACGTAGCGGCCATCTTTAAAGACGGTAATGGCGTCGCTGAGGGCAAAAATCTCCTCCATACGGTGCGAAACATAGAGGATCACCCTGCCCTCTTTGCGCAGTTCGCGGATCACGCGGAACAGGTTGTCGATTTCACGTGCCGAAAGGGAGCTGGTTGGTTCGTCAAAGGCGATCACTTTGGCGTTGCGCGCCAGCGCTTTGGCAATCTCCACCATCTGCCATTGACCGATAGAGAGATACTTAAGTGGCGTCTGGGGATCGATATCCAGCCCCAGATGCTGTAATTGCAGGCCCGCTTCGTAGTTGAGCAGCGAGCGGTTCACAATGCCGCCTTTTTGCGGCAGTTGACCAAGGTAGATATTTTCCGCGACGGTCATCTCCGGCACCAGGTGCAGCTCCTGATAGATGATCGCCACACCGGCATTCAGCGCCGCAGTGGTGTCGCTAAACACCACCTCTTCGCCTTTGATCGCCAGCGTGCCGCCGGTGGGCGCGTAGTTACCGCTAAGGATTTTTAGCAGGGTGGATTTCCCCGCGCCATTTTCGCCCATCAGCGCGTGCACCTGCCCGGCATAACAGTCAAAGGTGATATCGCTCAGCGCTTTGACGCCGGGAAAGGTTTTGCTGATGCCGCGAAACGAGAGATAGGGAGTGGAGTGTTGCATAACGTCTCCGTGAAGCAGTTGAGGGTACGACAGGCTCCCCGTTTGCACGGGGAGCGCAACCGACAGAGCCTTACAGTCCTTTCTTCGCCAGCTCTTCTTTGAAGTTATCGCGGGTGATCAGCACCACATCGGTCACCGCAGTGAACTTCGGCGGCTCAACGCCTTTGGTCACCCAGTTGTAGAGCAGCTCGCTGGTTTTGTAGCCATGTACGTCCGGGCTTGGCAGCAGGGAGCCATAGAAGCCGGTGGCCTGCCCTTTCGACAGCTCGCTCACCGCATCGACACCGTTAATACCGATGCCAATCACATCTGCCGCTTTAAAGCCCTGGCCTTCGGTGGCGCGCACGCCGCCCAGCACGGTGTTATCGTTCATACCGAGCACCAGCCAGTGTTTCACTTCCGGGTGCTGTACCAGCAGGGAGTTACCGGCATCGAATGCGCCGGGGATATCGTTAGATTTAGTCGGTACCTGGTAGATCTGTTTTTCCGGGAAGCCCGCTTTTTTCAGCGCGTCCATCGAGCCGGAGGTACGGCGACGAGCGGTGTCGAGTTCGTTCGCAGTAATTGCCATCACGCCGGTCTCTTTCACGTCCCAGCCGCGTTTTTGCATCTCTTTATAAAGCTCTTCGCCCTGGCGCGCGCCGATTTCGCTGGCTGCCATCATCACCAGCGGAACGGTCTCCATCGGCTTGCCTTTGGCGTTGACGAACTGGTCATCGACAGCAATCACTTTCATGTCGTAACCGCGTGCTTTCGCCATGATGGCGGAGCCCAGTTTCGGATCCGGCGTACAGATGACAAACCCTTTCGCGCCGCTGGCCGCCAGGCTATCAATGGCGTTCAGCGTTTTTTCGCCATCCGGGACGGCGATTTTAATCACCTCGAAACCTAACTCTTTGCCCGCTTTGTCAGCGAATTTCCACTCAGTCTGGAACCAGGGCTCTTCCGGCTGTTTAACCAGAAACCCGAGCTTCATGGTTTCAGCGATAGCGGATTGTGACATAACGGCAGCCAGGCCGATGGCCGCCAACGCTTTAGTGAATTTGTGCATGGTAAACTCCGGCTTAAACACGCTTTTATGTAGGGAACAGAAATAATTGCTATTGTTAAAAGTTCAAAAAACAAGGCATTAGCGCCCATGCATCAGATGGACATCTGTGCTGGAAATAGTTTTAGCGGGAAATTGATTCTCCATAGGAGAGCGGCATCACACGGCTGAATTACAGTAATTCCGTACATAAATTCAGCGGATTTAGCCATAAAGTCAGCGGCTTTTGTCAGACAAATCGCAGGGGTGAAAGCAGGATAATCCATAACGTCAGCCAGCTTATCCTTGTACCCGACCGCAGGGCGCGGCCGGGCGAAACGATTACCAGCGGTAGTAGATATGATCGGCGTGATCGCGAACGGGCTTTTCGTCGCCCAACAGGCGCGCTGCGAGGGTGAAAGCGAAGTCAAAAGCGTGTCCCAACCCTTTGCCGCTGATCAGGTTGCCATCCTCAACGACGGGCGCATCGACATACTCACCGTCGCGCACCTGTTGATAGAGATCGCCGGAGCAAACATACCGACGCCCGTTCAGCAGATTATTGCCGCCCAGTACGCGCGCAGCGGCGGAGCAGATGGGGCAGATCAGTTTCCCTGCCGCATCGTGGGCTTTGATAAATTGCACGACATCGCTGCTGGCCGCGAGGTTGACACTGCCCTGCGGCCCGCCAGGGAGGACGATGGCGTCGAACAGCATCTCTTGCCGCTCGGACAAGGTGCTGTCTGCCACCATGGGAATGGCGTGATAGCTGACCACCGCGCGGGAATCCGCGCAGGCCAGCGTCTCTACTTCAATCTCTAAGCGGCGCAAAATATCAATGGTGATAATCGCTTCCGCTTCTTCAAAACCCGGCGCTAACAATACCGCCACTTTTTTCATGACCGACTCCTTGCCGTTGAGGTCAGGTGAAACAGGTGGCGTTATTGTTGATCAAAACAGCGTTTCAAAATCCTCGCTGCGTCACAGACCCGCTGCCGGGATTCGATAAAGTGCGCGTTAGTGCGCTTCGCCCTGCGGGGTGAACTTCAGTTCGATCAGCGCAATGGCTTTTTGAATCGCCCGGCGCGTCACCGGATCGGCGGCGGCAGGATGGGTCGAGAAGTCGATGGTTTTAAGCTGGTTAGCCATTTTTTCACGCACTTCAACCGGCGCGATAACGTCAATCACATCCAGGATCTGTTTGATGACCAGCTGGCAGGCGACAACGTCAGAGACCAGCTCCTGGTCGGCGGGGGTATTTTGCGACATGGGAAGCTCCTTATTGAAAGGGCGCCATAGTAGCGGGAAACGGCGGGCAAGAGTAGTTTTGCGCGCGGCCGCGTTGCGCAGAGACAAAAAAACCTGCCGCAGCAGGTTTTTTTATTCTCAGAACATTGCGCCAGGCGGTACGTCTTTGAACGTCTTGCAATAGGTTTCGAACATATGCTTCAGGATTTTACGCAGTTTCATCATTCACTCCGGCAAATAGTCAGGCAGGTGTTGAGCCTTAATGGGCGACATAATATGACGCCCGTCACAAAAATCAATCCATCTGCGATCGAAATCACGTTTCAAAAATCGAAAATGGCGTAGTTTTATTGGCAATCTGATGACAAATCCGGCAGTTAGCGCGCTAAAAATATTTTTAGCTTCTTCAATTATTTTTTTGTGGATGGCAGAGCCTTAATGACAGACAGTTCCCCTGCGCAAACGCGAGGCGCGGTTTCTCCCGCTGCATTACTGGTGGCGGGCGCCTTCTTTATGGAATTCATTGATGGCACGGTGATCGCCACCGCGCTGCCGGATATGGCAAAAACCTTTGGCGTCGAAGCGGTGGCGCTCAATATCGGCATCAGCGCCTATCTGATCACCCTTGCCGTGCTAATCCCCGCCAGCGGCTGGATCGCCGATCGCTTCGGCGCGCGCACCATCTTTACCCTGGCGCTGGCCATCTTCACCTTCGCCTCGGTGCTGTGCGGCCTCTCCACCAGCGTCGAGATGTTTGTGGCGATGCGCATTTTGCAGGGGATGGGGGGCGCGCTGATGGTGCCGGTCGGGCGGCTGGCGGTGCTGCGTACCACGCCAAAACATCAACTCATTACTGCTATCGCCACGCTGACCTGGCCGGCGCTGGTGGCACCGATTATCGGCCCGCCGCTCGGCGGGTTTATTACCCACTACGCCGACTGGCGCTGGATCTTCTTTATTAATGTGCCCCTCGGCCTGCTGGGGATGGCGCTGGCGCTGCGCATTATTCCCAACATCCGCGAAGAGGAGCGCCGCCCCTTCGACTTAATCGGCTTTCTCACCACCAGCATCGCGATGGTGAGCCTGGTTTACGCAATGGAAGCGCTCGGTTCGCAACACCCGCAGGGTGGATTGACGCTGGCACTGCTGATGCTTGGCGCGGTGATGTTTGCCTTTACGCTGCGCCATTTTCGCCGCCATGCGTGGCCGATGATCCGCCTCGACGCTATGCAGGTGCCGACCTTTCGCGTCACCATGTATGGCGGCTCGCTATTTCGCGCCTCGATCAGCGCAGTGCCGTTTCTGCTGCCGCTGCTGTTTCAGGTCGGTTTTGGGATGGATCCCTTCCACGCCGGGCTGCTGGTGCTGGCGGTGTTTGCCGGGAATTTGTCCATTAAACCGGCGACAACGCCGCTTATCCGCTGGCTGGGCTTTCGTAAGCTGCTGTTGATTAACGGCGCGCTAAATGTGATTGCGCTGCTGGCCTGCGCCTTCCTCACCGCCGATACCCCGGTCTGGCTGGTGTTTATCATCCTCTATCTTGGTGGCGTTTTTCGCTCGGTGCAGTTTACCGGCGTCAGTACGCTGGCCTTTGCCGATGTGCCTGGCGCGCAGATGAGCTATGCCAATACGCTGTTTAGCACGGCGACACAGCTGGCGGTGGGTCTTGGCATTACGCTTGGCGCGATTGGCATTCGAATTGGCGAGCATATCAGCGGCTGGTTAGGGATCGCCGCGATGGAAGGGATTAGTTTCCGGCTGGCGTTTGTCTTTATTGCGTTGATCTGTCTGGTGGGAATGATTGATACGCTGCGTTTGACGAAGGATGCCGGCAGCGCGGTGTCGCAGAAAAGTCGTTAAACAGCAATGCCGGATGGCGGCTGACGCCTTATCCGGCCTACGGGGGCGATGCAGAAATTTGCTCCCTGTAGGCCTGGCCATCAGGCAAAGCAGACACCGGTGGCAAGCTGCCTGCCCGTAGGCCTGATAAGCGTAGCGCCATCAGGCAAAGGAGTTATCAGGCCAGCACTTCACGTACGAAGGCTTCGATCTCTTTATTCTGGCAGTTCTCAAAGAAGCACTGCTGGAAACGCTCGCCGGAGACGGCGGTTTTCACCAGCTCGCGATCGATGGCGCGCAGCGTATCGAGATAGTTCTCTTTCACCACTGCTGCTTTTACCTGGTTCAGAATGCCAGCGTTGCGCACCTGCGGCTCTTTACGCTCCGGCGGATAACCTTCCCCGTTGCGTCCGGTAAAGGCTTTCTCAAAGATAAAGCGCACGTTCAGTTCAGCGCCCCAGCCAAAGCCTTTAGCAAACGGCAGCGCCAGCGCGTTACCGTTGTTGATCTGCGCGAACAGGAACGCATCGGCCGGATCGATACAGTAACCGCAGACCACGCCCGGATGGATGTTCAGCGACATCAGCGCGCCCTGCCCGGTGCCGCAGCCGGTCACCACGAAATCCACCGCTTTAGAGTTGAGCAGAATGCTGGCCATAATACCGAGGTGGATATAGGTCAGATGATGGTCATTTTCGTCGCTCATGCCGACGTTATACACCGGGAAATCTTTCTCATCGGCTACGGTTTTCAGCTCTTTGAGAATGATGGCGTTTTTCGCCGCCTGGCTGTTTTCCATCATCAGTGCAATTTTCATTTTCATCTCCTGTAGACGTGCTTCGGATAGCAAAGGTTACCTAAACCTTACTACCTCACAAACATACTTTCAAATTTAGTGAAAAATGGTTTTAAAAATCAAAAGGCGCCTCACAGTTTTGAGCGGCCCGCTTGAGCCGTCCTGATTAGTAGAGGGTGTTCGGGGGGTTATTCCGTCGATTGCCGCACAAAGGGGGCGATTAAGATGAGAAGATGCAAAAAATGAAGCAGAGCAACGTCATGAAGAGAGTCGTTATTGCCGCCACGCTGTTACTCCTTGCCGGGTGCACCATCACCAAAGAAGCAGAAGTGAGCAGCGTGGACACCACCAGCGGTGTGGTACGTCTGAGCTTTAATCAGCAGATGATGCAGACCGCGCGTTATGATGAGTACGTCGCGCAGGGCACCGCCAACAAACAGTGCCAGCAGTTGGGCTATGCCACCGCCGTGGCATTTGGCCAGCCAGTGCAGACCTGTAGTTTGATCAGCGGTTCAGGCTGCATGAACACCAAAATCACCATTCAATATCAGTGTCGCGGTATCGCTATCGATCCCAACCGCGCGGCCTGGTAAATTCTTAAGCCAGCCATTAGCGCTGGCTTTTTCTTTTATTAATAATAAAAACAATTCTCATTCATTTAAATATTACCCCGGCAATGCGTGTTATTCGCATTCTCTTTATTAATCAAACGTTTTATTATTTTACCTTTTGCAAATAATTAAATAACAAATTATAGTGGCGGCACTTTCCCCTGTTATATTTTTAATTCCGGAGCCGTGCGATGTTAAAAGCAGAGATGATTGAAAAACTCAACGAACAGATGAATCTGGAACTCTTCTCCTCCCTGCTCTATCAACAGATGAGCGCATGGTGCAGCTATCACAGTTTTGAAGGTGCTGCCGCGTTTCTGCGCCGCCACGCTCAGGAAGAGATGACCCATATGCAGCGCCTGTTCGACTACCTGACGGACACCGGCAGCCTGCCGCGCATCGCGAATACTGCCTCACCGGTTGCTGAGTACGCTTCCCTTGATGAACTGTTCCGCGCGACCTACGAACATGAACAGCATATTACGCAAAAAATTAATGAGCTGGCGCACGTTGCAATGATGTCGCAGGATTATCCGACCTTTAATTTCCTGCAGTGGTATGTTGCCGAGCAGCATGAAGAAGAGAAACTCTTTAAATCGGTAATTGATAAATTAACGTTGGCGGGTAAAAGTGGTGAAGGCCTCTACTTTATTGATAAAGAGCTGGCGACCCTCGACGCACAAAATTAATAACAAAGGCGGTTCAGTTAATTCTGTACCGCCTTTTTCTTCTGCTCCAGAACATTTCTCTCTGTCTATCCCCCCTGCTGCAACACACTGCCTGATTCCGCACTCAACACCCCCGGTGATAGCTCCTTCTCGTTCGCCTGATGAGCCGTAAACAAAAGATTACAGCAGATGTAACGGTCATTTGACGAAACGGTGGAATTATCTTACTCTGCGCCGCGTATTGCGTGTGCAGTGAGTTAAGTGATAGAGGAAAGTGTGAAAAATCGGGCACTTGGAAGTGTATTTATTGTCGCTGGCACCACCATTGGTGCGGGTATGCTGGCGATGCCGCTGGCAGCGGCGGGCGTAGGGTTTGCAACCACGCTGGGGCTGCTTTTCATCTTATGGGCAGTGATGTGTTATACCGCCCTGCTGCTGCTTGAGGTCTATCAGCATGTTCCGGCTGAGACCGGGCTCGGCACACTGGCGCAGCGCTATCTGGGTCGTTACGGGCAGTTGATCACCGGCTTCAGCATGATGTTTCTGATGTATGCGCTAACGGCTGCCTATATCAGCGGTGCTGGTGAATTGCTCGCTTCAAGTATCAGTGAGTGGTTCAACGTTTCGCTCTCCTCAAGCGCAGGCGTGTTGATCTTTACACTGGTCGCTGGCGGCGTGGTCTGCATCGGCACCTCACTGGTCGATCTCTTTAACCGTTTTCTCTTCAGCGCCAAAATCCTCTTTTTAGTGATCATGCTGGCGCTGTTAATGCCGCACGTACACCAGGCGAACCTGCTGACTATGCCGCTGGAAAAAGGGCTGGCGCTCTCGGCGTTACCGGTAATTTTTACCTCGTTTGGTTTTCACGGCAGCGTGCCGAGCATCGTCAGCTATATGGGCGGTAACATTCGCCAGCTGCGCAAAGTATTTATTACCGGTAGTGCGATTCCGCTGGTGGCTTATATCTTCTGGCAGCTGGCGACCCTTGGCAGCATCGACTCCCATACTTTTATGGGCCTGCTTGCCAGCCAGTCAGGGCTTAATGGCTTGTTGCTGGCGCTGCGCGATGTCGTCGCCTCTGCGCATGTTGAGCTGGCGATCCACCTCTTCGCCGATCTGGCGCTGGCCACCTCATTCCTCGGCGTGTCGCTGGGTCTGTTCGATTACCTGGCCGATCTCTTTCGCCGCCGTAATAGTGTCAGCGGCCGTTTGCAAACCGGCATCATTACCTTCCTGCCGCCACTGGCGTTTGCCCTCTTCTACCCGCGCGGTTTTGTGATGGCACTCGGTTATGCAGGCGTTGCGCTTGCGGTATTAGCCCTGCTGCTGCCATCGATGCTGGCGTGGCAGAGCCGCAAACACCATCCGCAAAGTGGCTATCGCGTGCTGGGCGGGAAACCGGCGCTGTGCCTGATCTTTGCCTGTGGTGTCGCCATTATTACTATTCAGTTTTTGATTGTGGCAGGATGGTTGCCGCAGGTTGGCTAAGGCCAGCTTTACGTACGCACTTAATGGTGCGTGCGTCCCCTTTCGCGAGCAATGAGTATTGTGCAGTGCTGCCATTGTCTATTTACAGCAATATTTCCTTTTTCACGTCCTGCTATATGCTCACCGCATTATCATTCAATCGCCGGAATAAGACGGTAAAGATAGGGTAATTCATATTCTCCGTGATTTTTATTTTTAAAAAACATTGTTTTTCAAAGAGATAAAATAAAACATCAATTTTTTGATATTTATCACACCAGTAACATTCACTAGATCTATATTGCATCATCCCGTTACAATTCATCGATTCTTATTTTTTATTACCTTATCTGAATCTCTGATGGCAGGGCCACCCGCTCATCCGTTCGTCGACACGCCATGTCATGTGGCTGAATGCTTATCGCCAGAATTAGAGGACGCCGTATGAGCGATCTACAACATCCCCCCATAAAAACGATTGCCGTCATTTTAGCCGGTGGACGCGGCTTGCGTTTCGGCGGTGAGGTTCCCAAACAGTTTGTTAAACTGGCCGGACGTATGGTGATTGAATATACGGTTGAGGTATTCGAACAGTGTGACGCGGTGGATCACATTATCATCGTAGTACCTGCCGGTTATCAGGATACCCTTTGGGAAGTGACCATGCGTAATGACTGGCGCAAAGTGATGAAGATTGTCGAAGGTGGGCGCGATCGCGCCGACTCTACCGCATCAGCACTGGCGGCCCTGACAGAGTTTAGCGCAGACGCTAAAGTGCTTACGCACGATGCCGCTCGCCCTTTGCTTGACCAACCTACGCTGGCGCGCTTCTTATCTGCCCTGGATGAGTACGCCGCGGTTGATGTGGTGATCCCAGCCAGCGATACGATTGTCGAAGTTAACGATCGCCAGCAGATAGCGGATATTCCCGATCGTAGCCGTCTTCGCCGTGGTCAAACGCCGCAAGGCTTTCATCTCGGTGTGCTGCGCGAAGCTTACCAGCGCGTCATCGCACGAGGATTTGTTGGCGTTACGTGTGATTGTGGCGTAGTGCGCCGCGAAATGCCTGAAGTCGCCATTGGTACCGTTCTCGGCGACGCCGCTAATATCAAAATCACCGATAGCATCGATCTCTTTTTTGCGGAGAAACTGCTGCAATTACGCACTACCCAGGCGGTGCAGGATGAGAGCACTCTGAGCCAGCTTGAGGGCAAAGTCGTGGTAGTGATTGGTGCCAGTTCCGGTATCGGTGCTGCGGTAGCCGATCTTGCTCAGCGCTATGGCGCCCGTGTGTATGGGGCCAGCCGTACTCTGGATGGCCTGGATATCACTCAGCAAAACCAGGTTCACGATCTGCTGGCCACCGTTGCGGCGCAGGAAGGAAAGATAGACGCTGTTATTAATACTGCCGCGCTGCTGATCAAAAAACCCTTAACGCACCTCAGCGCCGTAGAAATAGGGCAAGTTATTGCCACTAACCTCACTGCGGCAATCACGCTTTCTCAGGAAGCCTACCCATGGTTACGGGCGACCCAAGGCTGCCTGATTAATTTCGCGTCCAGCTCCTACACCCGTGGACGCGCCTTTTATGCAGTTTACAGCGCGACCAAAGCCGCGATTGTTAATATGACGCAGGCGCTGGCGGAAGAGTGGGCCGCTGAACATGTACGGGTGCTTTGCATCAACCCGGAACGGACCATGACCCCAATGCGCATGCGTAACTTTGGCGCTGAACCGCCGGAAACCCTGTTGGATCCCGAAACCGTGGCGCGTGCGACGCTGCAGGCTATGTGTTCCTCTCTTACCGGAGCTGTCTTTGATGTACGACGTAAAAACTGATCCTGCCGGCGAAGCAGCAGAAGCCGCCTATTTCGTCGCTGGCGTACCTATCGAAGATATACAGCGTCAGGCGTGTGCCGTGCTGGTTTCATTAACCGATTTCTTTGAACAGCACGGGATCCGTTATTGGTTAGTCGGCGGTACACTGCTGGGGGCGCTTCGCCATGGCGGTTTTATACCCTGGGACGATGATATCGATATCGTGGTCGCGCGGCCTGACTACGAGCGTTTATTGACTCTGCTTGACAGTTTACCCGACTCATTACGACCTATTCATCCGCAGAATTGCCCGACCACGCCCTTCCCTTTTCTTGTGGTGACCCACGCGCAATCTCATCTGGTGATGGATTATAAAAAGCCATTCGATCGCGGAATTGGTATAGATGTATTCCCTCTGGACGCTATTCCCGCGCCGGGCTGGCGCCGGCAGCTACTCTTTCGCGCGGTTCGCTTGATGCGATCGCTGTCGATGAATAAGCAGCAAGGCTTTTATCCGCGACCGTTGAACGGCAACGTGCAGTTACGCTTTGCCCTTCTTTCGGCGTTGAGCAATATCCTCTCAGCCCGCACTATTTTTACCCTCTATGACAAAATCGTAGGTCACGGTGATGTCGATTCAAGCGAGTGGGTGGGGAATCTGTACGGCGTCTATGGCGAACGAGAGGTGGTGAAACGTGAAATTTTTGGCCGCAAAGAGGTGCGTGCCACCTTTGCGGCGCATGCCTTGCGGGTGCCGGCGCAACCAGAGCGTTATTTAGAGAATATCTATGGCGACTATATGAAGCTGCCGCCGCTGGAAAAACGCAATACAGAACACCGTATCAACTTTGTGGCGATTGGCGATGACAAGCCAGCGTCCCCATCACGCTTACCCTCGCAGCCATAACTGCTGCGCATGAAACCGGAAGCCTGATTGCGGGCTTCCTCTGTTGCAGAAATCTGAGATTACCCTTCCCGTCAGCAAATTTCAGGCACAAAAAAACCACCTTTCGGTGGTTTCACGACACTGCTTATTGCTTTGATTATTCTGCTTTTTCCCCATGGTACCCGGAGCGGGACTTGAACCCGCACAGCGCGAACGCCGAGGGATTTTAAATCCCTTGTGTCTACCGATTCCACCATCCGGGCTCGGGAGGAAATTGGAGGCGCGTTCCGGAGTCGAACCGGACTAGACGGATTTGCAATCCGCTACATAACCGCTTTGCTAACGCGCCAAAATCCTTCAGGCTTTTCAGCCAGCACCCGCTGTAACAGCCGATGCGTAAAACTGGAGCGGGAAACGAGACTCGAACTCGCGACCCCGACCTTGGCAAGGTCGTGCTCTACCAACTGAGCTATTCCCGCGTCATCAGGCGTGTTGTAATCGCTTGATTTTATTATCTTCTGGCAAGCTGTGCCGCCTTCCGATGCGTTGCATTCTACTTACCTGACGCAATGAGTCAACGATATTTTTCAAAAGCACGATCGTTTGCTGAAATTTACGACGAAACGATCACGGTTCGAGCAGATCGCCGCGCGCAGCGTTGAGATACTGCAGCATCGACCACAGCGTCAGCACCGCGGCGACAAAGAAGAGCGCAATACCGGCATACTCCACCCACTGGTTCGGTCGCCACAGCAGCCACACCAGCGCCACCATCTGTGCCGTGGTTTTGACTTTACCGATCCATGAGACCGCCACACGGCTACGCTTGCCCATCTCTGCCATCCACTCGCGCAGGGCGGAGATGATAATTTCACGGGCGATCATTGTTGCCGCAGGCAGCGTCACCCACCAGCTGTGATAGTGCTCCGCCACCAGCACCATTGCGATCCCGACCAGTACCTTATCGGCCACCGGATCGAGAAAGGCGCCAAAGCGCGTGCTCTGGTTCCAGCGACGCGCCAGATAACCATCAAACCAGTCGGTTACCGCCGCGCAGCAAAAAATAAGGGCGCAGACAAACGGCGCCCAGTTGAACGGCAGATAGAACGCCAGAACGAAAAACGGGATCAGGATGACGCGAAAAAGGGTGAGCAACGTAGGAATATTGAATCGCATGTTGGCGTTAACTGTCTGTTGTCCGTAAAATTTCGCTCTATGTTGCTACAGAGCCCCTAATGTTTCAACGAGTAGAAGATCTTTTCTGCCAGACCTTGCGAGATGCCCGGCACTTTCGCAATTTCCTCGATGCTGGCGTTCTGTAACCCTTGCAGACCGCCCATATACTTCAGCAGCATCTGGCGGCGTTTCGGCCCCACCCCTTCGATGGTTTCAAGCGAGCTGGTGTTCTTCACCTTCGCCCGCTTTTTACGGTGTCCGCTAATGGCGTGATCGTGCGATTCATCGCGAATGTGCTGAATCACGTGCAGCGCGGGTGAATCCGGCGGCAGGCTGAACCCCTCCCCCTCCGGCTCGAAAAAGAGCGTTTCCAGACCGGCTTTACGGTCAGCGCCCTTCGCCACGCCCAACAGCAGCGGCTTATGTTTATCCCACGGCACATCCAGTTCGGCAAACACCGTTTTCGCCTGGCCCAGCTGCCCTTTACCACCATCAATCAGGATCACATCGGGGATCTTGTCCTCTTCAATGGCTTTACCATAGCGGCGGCGCAGCACCTGGTTCATCGCCGCGTAGTCATCCCCCGGCGTGATACCGGTGATGTTATAGCGACGATACTCGGCGCGCACCGGCCCGTTGGGGTCAAACACCACGCAGGAGGCGACCGTCTGCTCGCCCATAGTATGGCTGATATCAAAGCACTCCATGCGTTTTACCGCAGGCAGATTAAGCACGCTCGCCAGCGCGGCAAGCCGCTGATGGACGGTTGACTGCTGAGAAAGTTTTGTACTGAGCGCCGTCGCGGCATTGGTGCGCGCCAGCTTCAGATAACGGGCGCGATCGCCACGCGGTTTGGTCTGCACATTGACTTTACGCCCAGCCAGCTCAGAAAGAGAATCGCCAAGCAGGGTTTTATCGGTAAGGTCAAAGTCGAGCAGGATTTCGCCCGGCAGCGTGCGCATCTGGCTACCCTGCAGATAAAACTGGCCGACAAAGGTTTCAACTACTTCGCCAAGCTCGGTGCCGCCCGGCACTTTTGGATAGTAGCTGCGGCTGCCGAGCACCTTGCCCTGGCGAATAAACAGCACATGAACACAGGCCATACCGGCGTCAAATGCCACACCGATAACATCGAGGTCGTCGCCGTTATTGGAAACGAACTGTTTCTCCGTTACGCGCCGTACCGCCTGGATTTGATCGCGCACGCGCGCGGCTTCTTCAAAATCGAGCGCCTGGCTGGCTTTCTCCATTCGCGCGATAAGCTGGGTCAGCACCTGATCGTCTTTGCCAGCGAGGAACAGCCGCACATAGTCGACCTGCTGCGCATACTCCTCTTCGCTAACCAGCCCCTCGACGCACGGGCCAAGACAGCGACCAATCTGGTACTGCAGGCACGGACGGGAGCGGTTGCGATAGACGCTATTTTCGCACTGGCGAACAGGGAAGATTTTTTGCAACAACGCCAGCGTTTCCCGCACCGCGTAGCCGTTCGGGAAGGGGCCGAAATACTCCCCCTTCGCATGCTTCGCGCCGCGATGGGTTGCCAGGCGAGGGTGCGTATCGTTGCTGAGAAAGATAAACGGGTAGGATTTATCGTCCCTGAGCAGCACGTTGTAGCGAGGCTGGTAAAGCTTGATGTAGTTGTGCTCCAGCAGCAGCGCTTCGGTCTCCGTGTGCGTGACGGTCACGTCGATCTGTTGGATCTGCGCGACCAGCGCTTCGGTTTTGCGCGAGGCGAGATTGCTGCGGAAGTAGCTGGAAAGACGTTTTTTCAGGTCTTTTGCTTTACCGACGTAGATAACGGTACCGCCGGTGTCATACATACGATAGACACCGGGCTTACTGGTTACCGTTTTCAGAAAGGCTTTGGAATCAAAAACTTCAGTCACTGACTTATTAACGTCTCCGCATTGCACAAACCATGGCGAATGGCGAGGTGCGTCAGTTCGACGTCACCGTGAATGTTCAGTTTACTGAACATTCGATAGCGATAGCTGTTCACCGTTTTCGGGCTCAGATGCAGTTGCTCTGAGATCTCATTGACCTTCTGGCCCTTTGTGATCATCAGCATAATCTGCAATTCACGTTCCGACAAACTGTCGAACGGTGAATCTGTCTTTTCTGGCTCGATTTGGCTAAGCGCCATCTGTTGTGCAATGTCAGAAGCGATATAGCGTTGGCCTGAGTGAACGCAGCGAATAGCGTTAACCACGTCCTGAGGCGCAGCGCCTTTACTGAGGTAACCCGCAGCGCCAGCCTGCATCACTTTGGCGGGCAAGGGGTTTTCGGTGTGAACGGTAAGCATGATGACTTTTGTGTCGGCACTGCCGCGCGCGATTTTACGCGTCGCTTCAAGGCCGCCGATACCGGGCATATTCATATCCATGAGAACAACATCAACCGCATTGGCACGACACCATTTAATGGCGTCTTCACCGCAGTTGACCTCACCCGTCACTTTTATGCCCTTAATATCTTCGAGAATGCGTCGTATCCCTGCGCGCACCAGTTCATGGTCATCAACAAGTAGTACGTTGATCAAAGGAGTATCTCCGGAAAAGGGATAACGCTGCGAAAACTAATTCGGCATATATTAGCTTTTTTTTAGCCCATAATGAAAGGCAAAAAAACAACGAACGCCAATTTTTGTTCTCGTTTTTGGAAATGAAGTTGTACATAAGCTGGAAACTTTTTTCAATATAAAAAACGAAGCGGTAAAATGATAAATTCTTTCTTTTCAGAAAGTTAGCAAAGGACGCAGGATTATGCAGAAGAAATTACCCTAATAGAGTTGTTACAGCAATTAACCGCGCTTAACGCGCGCTAAACATATATTTGATGTGCAACAATATAACAGCCGTAATTTTCAACCAGACCTCAATCAATTACTTTCTATAGCGGTGAAAAAACAACCACTGCTTTTTTTTATAAGCCTTGTGGTATACTTCGCGGCCTTAACAGCAATCGTCGCGAAAGTCCGTGACAATGTAATGAGGAAAATAAATTGAGCACACCTGATTTCACTACCGCCGAAAACGCAAAAGAACTGGCGCAGGAAGTCGCTTGCCTGAAGTCGATGATTACCCTGATGCTGCAAGCGATGGGCCAGGCTGATGCAGGCCGCGTCATTATTAAAATGGAAAGATTAATTGCACAAATGGAAGACGAAGCTAATGCCGACGTATTTTCCAGCACCGTTAAGCAAATTAAACAAGCTTACCGCCAGTAATTACTCGCCGGCTGTCAGGCTCTCTGACAGCCGGAATCACTTTGCGACTTCCGTCGCACATTCTATTAAATTATTCCCGTTGCCGCCGCATAGCAGGCAATTTGCGTTTTATTCGGCGCGTTAAATTTCTTCTGCATATTCTTCTGGTGGAAATTGACCGTGTTTTCGGAGATAGAGAGAATCATCGCTATTTCCGCTGAGGTTTTCCCCTCTGCCGTCCACTTCAGAATTTCGCGCTCGCGTTTACTGAATTTCATCTCCGGTGTCATCACCGTATGGTCCGCCAGGCGCGTCAGTGCCAGCAGGCTCAACTGCACCAGCGTCTGCAAACGCATCTCTATTTCATCATCGGCCATCGTCTTGCCAAACAGGCTGGAACGCGAGACCGACAGAAAGCCGAGCGCATGGTTAGGCAGCATTAAACACTGCGAAACCCCTTTGCGCAGGCCGTGGTCGCGTGCGGCATCCCACAATGTCATCGCATCATGAAACAGTTTGTCATTCCACGGCAGGTGTCCCTGGATGAAGTTTTCAGGCTTCAGCACCGGATCGACAGCGAAGTAATTCTCTGCCTGATAGTGCTCCATCCATCCAGGCGGATATGAGGTTTCCACGCTCAGCTTCGGCCGGGTGAAAGGCACCGGATGCCGCACGCAAAGCGAGTAATAGTCAAACTCCAGTAGCTGTGTCTGCTGCTGGATCTCCGTATAAACGTCCTGTGCCACAGTCATTTCCTGAAAACGCGAAATCATTTCACGACGCCAGGTTAAAAAATCTTTTTGCTGCATACCGACCGGTAATACCCCTGCACTTATTAATCATATTTTTGTATACAATAAGCTAACACATAAAACTTAATTATAAATATAAAATATCGGGATAATTGGTAAGGAGTTCACTTTATTGCCGAATTAAAGCACGGCGAGTGGCGGGAAATAAGGCGTAAAAGACAACATTATTTCCCTGGCATAGGTGGGCTAATTGGTTACTTTAATAAAGGCTTTAAGTAAAATCGTCGCGATTCAGCGCCCGGCACTGCTGAATCGCGCGATCTGTTTTACTGGGTGAGGAATTTTTCAAGGAACTGCTGCGTGCGCGCCTGCTTTGGTTCAGCAAACAGCGTTTTCGCCGCGCCCTGCTCTACAATGCGCCCCTGATCCATAAAAATCGCCCGGTCCGCGACATCGCGGGCAAAGCTCATCTCATGAGTGACGATCACCATCGTGCGTCGCTCCTGCGCCAGCTGACGAATGGTGTTTAATACTTCGCCCACCAGCTCAGGATCGAGCGCGGAGGTAGGTTCGTCAAAGAGGATCACATCCGGGCGCATCGCCAGCGCGCGGGCTATTGCCACGCGCTGCTGCTGACCGCCGGACAGACGTCGCGGATAGCTGTTCTCTTTCCCACTCAGCCCCACTTTCGCTAACAGTTCACGCGCTCGTGCCAGCGCCTCCTCCTTCGGTTCGCCTTTAACAATCACCGGGCCTTCAATAATGTTTTCCAGCACCGTGCGGTGGGGAAAGAGGTTGAAGTTCTGGAACACAAAACCGACATGCTGACGCAGTTCGCGAATGGCACTTTTCTGTTGACCGACAGAGCGGGTGGCGTCGATGGTGATATTCCCGACACGAATAGAGCCGCTCTCAGGATGCTCAAGCAGGTTAATACTGCGCAGCAGCGTGGTTTTCCCCGAGCCGCTCGGGCCGATGATCGCCACCACTTCGCCCTCTTCCACCTGCAGATCAATACCATGCAGCACCGTCTGCCCCTGGAACTTCTTCACCAGGTTTTTTACATCGATTGCGCTCATTTCGGATCCTGCTCCTGCCGGTTAAGCTGGTTTTCAAAGTAGTTCTGCAACGTCGATAGCACCGTCGCCATCACCCAGTAAATGAGCGATGCCGCCAGATACATGGTGAAGACCTCCAGCGTACGCGAGGTGATAAGCTGCGCCTGGCGAAACAACTCCGGCACCTGAATAGTTGCCGCCAGCGAAGTGTCTTTCACCAGGCTAATAAAGCTGTTACTGAGCGGTGGCAGCGCCACGCGCGCCGCCTGCGGCAGAATGGCGCGGCGCAGCGTTTGCCACGGCGTCATACCAATACTGGCTGCCGCTTCCCACTGCCCTTTGTCGATCGACGAGATCGCCGCACGCAGCGTTTCTGCCGCGTAGGCCGCCGTATTGAGCGACAAGCCAATCATCGCCGACGGGATCGGGTCGAGTTCGATACCGAACTGCGGCAGACCGTAGTAGATCATAAACAGTTGGGCAATAAGCGGCGTACCGCGAAATATAGAGATATAGAAACGCGCCAGCCAGCGCAGCGGCAGCAGCTTCGACATACGCATCAGCGCCAGTAAAAAGCCGAGCAGCAGGCCAAAAAACATGCCGCCGATGCTGAGTTGTAAGGTGAAGACTGCGCCCTTCAGCAGATAGGGGGCGGAGTCGATAACGAGTTGTAGGCTCTCTTGCATTCTGGTTTTTCTGCCTGCGTTAAAGGTGAGGATGGTAGGCAAAGAGCGCCGGTGCGCCGCCCGTATGCACAAATAAAATAGGGCCGTTATCTTTAAAGCGCTTCTGCTCAATGCCATCAAGCAGGCCGGCCATCGCTTTGCCGGTGTAAACCGGATCGAGCAGGATCCCTTCAAGGCGCGCCAGCAGTTTTACCGCTTCCATCCCTTCATCATTCGGCAACCCGTAGCCTGGTGCGTAGTAGTCATCCCACAGCTGGATATCCGCCTGTGCTTTCAGCTCAAGCTGACGGGCGATCTCCTGTTGCAGCGTCACCACCTTCGGTTTTTGCTCCGCAACACTGCGCGATACAGTGATGCCAATCAGCTCTGCGTCCGGCATCAACTGTTCCAGCCCCACCGCCAGCCCGGCATGGGTACCGGCGCTGCCGGAGGCGACCACCACCGAGGAGAGACCGAGCACGCCTTCACACTGCTGTGCGATCTCCAGCGCGCTCTCGACGTAGCCCATCGCCCCCAGCGCGTTAGAGCCGCCCACTGGCACAACATAGGGGCGAAAGCCCTGCGCTTCAATGCGTGTTGCCAGCTCGCTCAGCTGAGCTGCGGGGTCGGAAAGCGCGTCGCACATCTCAATCTGCGCGTTAAAGAGATCGAGCAGCAGGCGGTTGCCGTTGGTGAGGTAGTTTTCCGCGCGGGTTCCGGTCGGGTTTTCCAGCAGCGCGACGCAGTGCAGGCCGAGCTTCGCCGCGACCGCCGCCGTCTGGCGCACGTGGTTAGACTGGATTGCGCCGGCGGTGACCAGCGTATCGGCGCCTTCACGCAGCGCATCGGCGGCAAGAAACTCCAGCTTGCGCAGCTTGTTGCCGCCCATTGCCAGCGGCGTCACATCATCGCGTTTGATATAAATGTCGCGTCCAACGTAATCCGATAAGCGCGGCAAATAGTCGAGCGGCGTCGGCGCGCCGATAAACTCAAGGCGAGGAAAACGGGTCAAATTGTGTAATGGCATACAACCTCCAGAAGCCGCAAAGATACGTAATGGTTTTATTATGCACGGAAATATCCTCAGCAATAAAAAAGGCGCTTGATTAAGCGCCTTTTTTAGCAGAGCACGATTACTTCGTTACATCTGCGCCGAACCATTTTTCTGACAGCGCCTTCATGGTGCCATCTTTCTGCATCTCGGCAATGGCCGCATCGATTGCTTTCAGCAGGTCATCGTTGCCTTTGCGCACTGCCACGCCAGACTCCTGACGGGAGAAGGCATCACCGGCGACGGCCAGCGTATCTTTGGTTTTCTTCACCAGATCCAGCGCCGCCAGGCGGTCGACCAGAATGGCGTCAATACGGCCTACGCGCAGATCCTGGTATTTGGTCGGGTCATCATCATAGGTACGAATATCGACGCCCTGCACATTTTTGCGCAGCCACTCTTCGTAGTTGGTGCCAAGACCAACGCCGACTTTCTTACCTTTCAGGTCGGCAGGCGATTTGATGCTGCCTTCATTGCCTTTTTTCACCAGCGCCTGAATACCGGACACGGTGTAGGGCGTTGAGAAGTCATACTTTTTCTTGCGCTCGTCGGAGATGGTGACCTGGTTTATCACCACGTCGATGCGCTTTGAGTCCAGCGAGGCCAGCATGCCGTCCCATTTCGTCGGCTTCAGTGATGCTTTTACACCCAGATGCTGCGCCAGGGCTTCGGCGAACTCCACTTCAAAACCGGTCAGCTTGCCATCATCACCCTGAAAACTGAACGGCGGATAGGTGCCCTCCAGCCCAACTAATAATGTGCCGCGCTCTTTAACTTTGTTCAGCAGATTTTCTGCGGCAAAGGTTTTGACGCTCATACCGGCCACCAGCGCGACAGCCATAACACCCATCAATGCCTGACGACCCAAAAGTGCTAGTTTCATTCTTCCCCCACTAAGAGATTCGCTATAGCGCGCCGCGTCTGAGCGCTAAGCCCAGCCGCGGCCTGATAACACATTCTTTTTTAATATATATCAGATGTCGCGCCGACAGCGATCTTTTGCGCGCCAGTAAAGCGTTGTTGAGCTTTAAACTGGGCATATTTGCGCAAAGCGATGCGGTAATTGTTGGTGCTGGTCGCAGGTAGCCAGGGTTCGAGGTTCTCATCAAGGAACCCCTCTTCCAGCAGTTGGCGGGAGATATTCAGTTCAGTGAGATGGTTACCGAGGCGGCGAAGACGCACGACATATTCGCGCACCGTACCGTGGCTCATTTCAGTCTGTTCGAAGAGGTATTGTTTAAAGCCGATGATATCGAAGAAGTCGCTCTGCTCTTTGCAGTGCAGATCGCCACAAAAGCGACAGAGTGCCACCCACTCTTTTTGCTCTTGTAGCCACGCGGCTTCATCCAGCAACATGTCCAGTCGCGAAATCGCAATTTTGTTGACGATCTCGCCCCGGCGTACCAGTGTAATGCGGTCGAGTAGTTTGTGGCAGTGAGCACAATGCGTTTGGCTGTGTTTAAAGTCTTTCAGGTAGCGGCTTAATGGCCGTCTTTTCGATTGCTGCACCGTCATGATAACTCCTGGTTGTCAATGCGTTGTTCGGCATTTACCAGGGGCGATGCAGTATCACCGACCTATAACTTACCCAGCTTGGTACGTAAGCGCTTAATGGCCTGGCTATGGAGCTGGCTGACACGCGATTCCCCGACTTCCAGTACGGCGCCAATCTCTTTGAGATTCAGCTCCTCCTGGTAGTACAGCGTCAGGACGAGTTGTTCACGCTCGGGCAGCGACTCAATCGCTTCCATCACCCGGTGGCGTAAATTACTCTCCATTAACTGGAATAACGGGTTTTCCTGTTGATGATCTTCCGTCACCAGCTCGATACTGTCGCCGTGCTCTTCCCGCCATTCGTCATAGGAGAAAAGCTGACTATTGTTCGTATCGAGCAACATCTGACGGTACTCCTCAACGGGAATACCAAGACGCTGCGCCACTTCTGTTTCCGACGCGTTACGTCCCAGCTCTTGCTCTAGTTGCCCCATTGCCTGCGCCACTTCGCGGGCATTACGTCGGACACTGCGTGGCACCCAATCGCGGCTGCGCAACTCGTCCAACATCGCCCCACGAATACGCTGTACTGCGTAAGTGGTAAATGCCGTTCCTTGCAGAGCGTCATAACGATCTACTGCATTCAATAGACCAATGCCGCCCGCCTGTAGCAGGTCGTCCAGTTCCACACTTGCTGGCAAACGCACCTGCAGGCGCAATGCTTCATGACGCACTAGAGGAACATAACGTTGCCACAGCGAGTGTTTATCCATTACACCATCAGCGGTATAGAGTGAATTCACGATAAACGGCCCTGCGTTAATTGAGTTATCGGCGTAATTATCCGTTTCTATAGTTGTTTTAATCGGATGAATAGTGGGTGAAATGGCAGGTTATTTACACCAATAGAGAAAATTCGCGCTTTAAAACCTACAACCTTTCAAGAAAATTCCAATCAATCAAGGGGATAATAGACACAATTTAGCGGATAAAAAAATTTTCGCTTATGGCAAAAACCATTTAGTGCGGCGCCAGTTTTTGTTAGGCAATCAGCCAAAGTCTCTGACTTAAATGAAATTATTCAAAAAATCGCGCTTTTTCACCCAGCCCTATCCGTTGATAAGCGAGGAAAAATGATGGTTATTCCCCCCCTGACTCCCCCCGCCGCTCATTTACATTAAAGCCCTGATCCGGGCTATCCCTTTTTGCGCGCGAGCGAACGCAACAGCGTGACGCGGTTTCGCCAAACTCATCGCCCGGCAATACCGCATCTCGAGGATATGATGAAACTGGCAATCTATGGCGCAGGTGGTCTCGGTAGAGAAGTACTTGAACTGGCGACACACATCAATCATCTGCATCCCCGTTGGGACGGCTTCTGCTTTATTGATGATATGCAGCCTGCGCGCCAGCTTAAAGGCTATGACGTCGTGACGCTGCAAAGTCTGAATCCTGCCGAGTATGAGATTGTCATTGCCGTCGGTGAACCTGCTGCTCGCCGCGTGTTAGCGGATAAAGCACGGGCAGCCGGCTTCCAGCTCCCTGTGCTGGTGCATCCTGCCGCGCATGTCAGTTCTGACGTTACCCTCGAAGAGGGGTGCGTCGTCTGTTGTGGCGTCTTTATTTCATGCGACTGTCGCATTAGCCGCAATGTCCATTTGCAACCTAACGCCAGCCTTGGACACGACTGTTTGATTGGCGACGACGTCGTGATCTCATCCTATGCCAACCTGGCGGGTCACTGCCGGGTCGGCGACGCGACCTTTATTGGCATGAATGCGGTAATCCGTGAAAACACCACTATCGGCCAGCAGGCGATCGTCAGTATGGGTGCCGCCGTGTTTGCTGATATCGCTGACGGCGTTATCGCCATGGGCAACCCGGCAAGAGTCATCCGCGCAAACGACGATAAAAAAGTCTTTCGATGATCCTGGCCGCCGGTATGCCGCGTACAAGACAACTCATTTTTTACACAATTCTGGAGAAACACGATGTCTAACTTAGCTACCTATAACCGCATTTTTACGGAAACTTTTGACGTCAGCGAAGCGATCCTTGCTGACTACAAATATCAGGACACCCCATCCTGGGACTCCGTCGGTCACATGACGATGATCGCCTCGCTGGAGGACGCGTTCGATATCATGATGGATACCGACGACATCATTGAGTTCTCTTCCTGGGCAAAAGGTAAAGAGATCCTGAAGAAATACGACGTCGAACTTCAGGACTAAGACCATGTTGCTGAAAGCGAAAACGGCTGTTATCACCGGTTGCCTGCAGGGTATCGGCAAGGCAACGCTGGAAACCTTCGCCCGGGCGGGAGCCGATGTTTTCGCCTGCTGCCAGACCGAATCGGCGGAGTTTACGCACTATTGCGCGCAGCTTAGCGCGCAGCATCAGGTGGAGATTATCCCGGTCTATTTTGATCTCACCGACAACGATGCGGTCAAACAGGCCGCGATGGCGATTCAGAAAGCGAAAAAGCCGGTCGACATTCTGGTGAACATTGCTGGCGCAAACTTTGATGCCAATTTTCAAATGGTGACGCTGGAGCAGTTGCAGAAAACCTTCACCATCAACTTCTTCTCGCAGATCGCTTTCACACAATATATTGCCCGCCTGATGCTGCGCCAGAAGCGAGGCAGCATTATCAATATCTCCAGTATCTCAGCGCTGGATGGCAACCCGGGCCAGCTTGCCTACGCCAGCGTTAAAGCCGCGTGGATAGCCGCGACCAAAACCCTCTCTGCGGAACTTGGCCCGCAGGGCGTGCGGGTCAATGCCGTCGCACCAGGCGTAATAGCTACCGCCATGACCGCCGCGCTCTCTGAAGAGGTAATGGCACGCCAGATGGCGCGTTGCGAATTAAAACGTCCGGGGCTACCTGAAGAGGTTGCTAACACCCTGCTATGGCTCGCCTCCGACGCCTCCAGTTACACCACCGGCCAGATTATCCGCGTTGATGGCGGAATGGGTTGAGGAGTCACCTATGTTGATGCAAGGAAAAACAGTTCTTATTACCGGCTGCCGTCGTGGCATGGGCCGTGCGATGGTCGAGGTTTTTGCCGCCAATGGCGCGAACATCTATGCTCATGCGCGCGAAGCCGATGCGCTCTTTTGTGACGAGATGGCGCAGATTGCCAGCCGCCATGATGTGCAAATCTGGCCGCTGGGCTTCGATATGACTGACTATGATGCGATGAAGCAGGCGGTAAAACGCATTATGGCGGATAAACGCCCGCTGGATGCCGTGGTCAATAACGCGGGTATTACGCTCAACAGTCTCTTCCAGATGACCAGCGAAGCGCAATTGCGCAGCCAGTTTGAAGTCAACTTCTTCTCGGTCTACCTGTTTACGCAATACGTTGCCAAACTGATGACCCGCCACCAGCGCGGCAGCATTATCAATATTGCCTCGACCGCCGGGGAAGACGGCAACCCGGGTAAATCTGCCTACGGTGCCTCAAAAGCGGCACTGATCGCCATGACCAAATCTATCGCCGCTGAATTGGGTGAAAAAGGGATCCGCGCAAACTGCATCGCGCCGGGGATCACTGATACAGAGATGTTATTGACCATGCCTGCGCAGGTGGTCGAGGAGGCGAAAAATAGCGCCGACTTACGCCGTGCCGGCCAACCGGCAGAAATTGCCGAAGCGGCGCTGTTTTTAGCCAGCGATCTCTCAAGCTATATCACGGGCCAGACGATCCGTGTGGATGGTGGTCTCAAATGACGCAAAAAATTCAGGATGCGGCGCGACGCATACGTCGCCGTATCGTTAATGTGGCGCACCACGCGCCGAGCGATGGCGTGCATGTCTCCCCTGCTCTGTCGATGACCGACATCCTGAGTACGCTGTATGGCAGCGTGATGCGTTACGATGCGCAGCAAATTACCAACAAGCAACGGGATGTTTTCATCCTCAGTAAAGGCCACGCGGCGCTGGGGCTGTATGCCACGCTGTGCGAATTCGGCATCATTACCGAGGCGCAGCTCAATGAGTTTGAAATCAACGGTTCGGTGCTGCAGGTTCACCCGACCAAACACCCGGAATATGGCATCGACTTCTCCGGCGGCAGCCTGGCTCAGGGGCTCTCTTTCGCGACCGGGCTGGCGCTCGGACGCCGCCTGAACGGCGAAGCATGGCACACCTATGTGCTGGTCGGCGACGGCGAATGCAACGAGGGGGCTATCTGGGAAGGGGCGTTTATGGCGGCGCACCATAAGATCGATAATTTGACCCTGATCGTTGACCGTAACGGTCTGCAATCCGATGGTTTTACCGCCGAGGTGATGCAGATGGATCTCGAGGCGCTGTGGCGCGCCTGCCACTGGGAAACCATTGTCTGTGATGGCCACGATATTGACGCACTGCAGGCGGCCTTCGCCGCACCGCACAACGGTAAACCGAAAGTGATTATCGCCAACACGGTCAAAGGCAAAGGGGTGTCGTTTATGGAAAACAGTAAAGAGTTTCACCGTAACCGCGTCTCGGCACAGCAGTTGTCTGATGCGCTCGATGCGCTGCGCGGAGGCGAAGATGATTGAGTTTAAACCCGCCACTATCCGCTCCTGGTCGATGCTCGGCTCACGCGGCACGTTCGGTATGACCCTGCTTGAGCTGGCGCACGAGGATCCGCGTATCGTTGCGCTCTCCGGCGATCTCTGTAAATCCTCCGGCCTCGATCGTTTTAGCACGACTTATGCCGATCGCTTCTTTAATACCGGCATCGCTGAACAGAACATGGTGGGTGTCGCCGCAGGTCTGGCCTCCAGCGGCTTTGTGCCGTTCGCCACCTCGTTTCCTAACTTTCTGACGCTGCGCGCGGCAGAGCAGGTACGCCTTAACCTCGGTTATATGCAGGAGAACGTTAAGCTGGTCGGGCTGGCGTCAGGTCTGGCGACAGGCATGTTTGGTGCCACGCACCACGGTATCGAAGAGCTGGCAATGCTGCGCTCGGTCTCTAACATCGCCATTTTCTCCCCGGCAGATTGCACCGCAACGGTCAAAATGACCCAGGCGGCGCTGGCCTACGATGGACCGGTCTATCTCCGCCTTACCGGCGGTATGCGCGCGCCCATCGTCTATAAAGAAGATTTTGAACTCATTCCGGGCAAAGCGATAACCCTGCGCGAAGGCGACGACATTGCGCTTATCGCCACCGGCAGCATGGTGCATGTTGCCCTCACCTGCGCTGCACAATTGGCTGAACGCGGCATTGCCGCCACGGTAATTGATATGCATACCATCAAGCCGCTGGATGAATCCGCCATCAGCGCGCAACTGGGGAAAAAATTGCTGGTAACGCTGGAAGAGCACAGCGTGATCGGCGGTCTTGGCAGCGCCGTGGCGGAGTGTATAGCCAATCAGGCGCAGCGGCCGCGACAGATGATTGTCGGTATCCCGCAGGGCTATCCGCACGCTGGCGACTACGGCTGGATGCTGGAGCAGAGCGGCCTGACTGCCGGGCAGGTGTGCGCGCGGATTGTGGACGCGCTGCAATGATCCCCTTCTGGCAGACGCAACAACACGATGCTGCGCGGCTGGCGCTGATCGACGATCGCGGGCAGCAGCTCAGCTATGGCGAGCTGACTGCCAGAGTTAATGCGCTGGCCGGTAAGCTTCCCGCGCGCGCGCTGGTTTTTCTCTTTTGCCAGAACCAGGCCGATGCGGTAATCGGCTATCTCGCCTGCCTGCAAGCAGATGCGGTGGCCCTGCTGCTCGACAGCGGCCTTGATGAGTCACTGACGCAACAGTTGATTGATACTTACCGCCCGGCCCTGCTCTGGCAACCGCAGGAGACGGGTTATCATTTGACCGTCACCGGGCTAACGCCCTGGCCGCTGCATGACGATCTGGCGCTGCTGATGTCGACCTCCGGCTCAACCGGCAGCCCGAAGCTGGTGCGCCTGAGTAAACGTAATTTGCAGAGTAACGCCGCCAGCATCGCGCACTATTTAGAGATTGATGCCGATGAGCGCGGGCTGGTAAGCCTGCCGATCAACTATGTCTACGGCTTATCGATCATCAATAGCCATTTACACGCTGGCGCTACTCTCCTCCTGACGGGGCATAGCGTGATGCAGCGCGAACTGTGGAACTTTGTCCGCGAGACGCGCGCCAGCTCCTTCGCCGGGGTGCCCTATACCTGGGAGATGCTGCGTAAGCTGCGTTTTATGCGCATGGATCTGCCGGATCTGCGCACGCTGACCCAGGCCGGGGGCAAACTTTCGCCAGCGTTGCAGCAGGAGTACACCGAGTTTGCCCGCCAGAGCGGGAAGCGTTTTATCGTTATGTACGGTGCCGCAGAAGCGACCTCGCGTATGGCCTGGCTACCGCCGGAAGACGCCGAAATGCGTTACGGCTTTATCGGTAAACCAATTCCGGGCGGCGAGTTCCTGTTGCTGGATGAGACAAACCACCCCATCACCACGCCGGATACGCAGGGTGAACTGATTTATCGCGGCGATAACGTGGCGCTGGGCTACGCCGAACGGGGCGAAGATTTAGCGCTCGGCGACCAGTTTGCCGGCACGTTGCACACCGGCGATATCGCCACCTTTGATGAGGCGGGCTTCTACCGCATTGTTGGGCGCAAAAAGCGTTTTTTGAAAATATTCGGTAACCGCGTGGGGCTGGATGAGATGGAAGCGCTATTAAAAACCGCCTTCCCGGAAGTCAGCCTCGCCTGCGACGGGCGCGACGATCTGCTCTGTATCTTTCTCACCGATGCCTCACATGCCGCCGCGGTGAAACAGTATGCCGCCCAGTTAAGCCATCTTCATGCCAGCGCGTTTCACACCATTATTCTTGCTGACATTCCCAAAAACCCGGCGGGTAAGACGCTCTATCACAGGCTGAAAGAACATGTCCCTCACCCTTGATGAGATGCTGGCCATCGCACCCTACTCGCTGGCGCGCGAGGAAAAACGCGCGTTGCAGCTGGCGCGGCTGAAAACGCTGACCGCCCATCACTATGCACACTGCGCGCCTTATCGCCAGATGCTGGATGCGCAGGGTATTGCGCCGCAGACGATTAACGCGCCTGAAGAGATCCCTTTCCTGCCGGTCTCGCTGTTCAAAACGCTAACGCTCAAAAGCGTGGCGGATGAAGAGGTGGTGAAAACCATGACCTCTTCCGGCACCACCGGCCAGCAGGTGTCGCGCATTTTCCTCGATAAAACCACTGCGGCTATGCAGCAAAAAACGCTGGTAAAGATCGTCAGCCACTTTACCGGTGCCGGGCGGATGCCGATGCTGATTATCGACTCGCCCGATGTGCTTAAAGATCGCCTGCACTTCTCGGCGCGCGGCGCGGGAATTCTCGGTTTCTCCCTTTTCGGGGCGGATCGCGCATGGGCGCTGGATGAGGAGATGAACCTGAATGTTGCGGCAATCGAGGCGTTCCTGGAAAAACATCGCGGCAAGCGCATCCTGATGTTTGGCTTCACCTTTATGGTCTGGCAGCACTTTTATAAAGCGCTGGCGGCCAGCGGAAAGAGGCTGGCGCTGGATAATGCGCTACTGATTCATGGCGGCGGATGGAAAAAGCTGCAAAACGAAGCGGTCTCACCGGCTGAGTTCGCCCGTCGTTTACAGGCTGTTTGCGGGCTGCCCGCGGTGCATGATTACTACGGCATGGTGGAGCAGACCGGCTCTATTTCGATGCAGTGCGAAGAGGGCCATCTGCACAGCTCCATTTTCTCGGATGTGATTATCCGTAACGCAGCCGATTTCTCCTGCGCGCCAGTCGGCGAGCGCGGGATTGTTCAGGTGCTCTCCCTGCTTCCGGAGTCCTATCCGGGTCACTCCCTGTTGACAGAAGATGAGGGCGTGTTGCTGGGTGAAGATGACTGCCCCTGCGGGCGCAAAGGGAAGTACTTCCATCTCTTTGGCCGGCTGAAGAAAGCGGAATTACGAGGGTGTAGCGACACGTATGCAGCCACATTTTGACGGTATAACCTTTGCCATTGGCGATGAAGCACAGCTGCGGGCGATGCCTGCGCTGGCTCCGTTTGCTCCTTTTGCCGTACCGGTGCTGAAGTTTCTGCACACCTTTTCGCGCCTGACGCTGCAAGACAGCGAAGCGAAGGCGTGGCCAGACGTGGTGAGCCTCGGCTTCTGGTGTCGACCGGCCTCGCTGGCGCAGATGCGCGCCAGCTGCGGCGATCTCGCCCAGCGCTTTGGTCGCGGCGTGGCATTTCATATCGCGCCGGGAAATGTCGCGGCGAATTTCGCCTATTCGCTGTTTAGCGGGCTACTAACCGGCAATGCCAATATCGTGCGTTTACCGGGGCGCGATCACCCTCAGGTGACGATTATTATCCGCCTGTTATCCGCCGCGCTGGCAGAACACCCATCGCTTGCGCCCTGGATCTGTCTGCTGCGCTACGGGCGGCAACAAGCCATCAATGATGCGCTCTCGGCGCTCTGCGATACGCGGATAATCTGGGGTGGAGATGAAACCATTGCGCAGATCCGTCGCTCGCCGCTGCCGGTGCGCGCACTCGATATTGCCTTTGCCGATCGCTACTCGCTGGCGGCGATCGACGCCGGACGCTACCTGGCGCATGAAAACAAAGCCGCGCTGGCGCAGGCATTCTTTAACGATACCCTGCTCAACGATCAGAATGCCTGCTCCTCCCCTGCGCTGGTGGTGTGGCTGGGGCAAGATGCAGCGCAGGCCCGGACGCTCTTCTGGCAACACTTTCACGACTACGCCGCAGCGCGTTACACACTGGAACCAGTGGCAGCCGTCGATAAGCTGAGCCGTCTGTATCAGCTGGCGGCGAACTATCCCGGCGTAAAAAAAGCCTCTGATGCCAATAACCTGCTGATGCGCGTTGAGCTACCTTCCCTTGCGCCTCAGATGATGGCATTGCGCGGCAACTGCGGTTTCTTTATGGAGTATGAAGCCGCTGAACTCGATGAAATCACCCCAATGTGCGGCGAACGCTGCCAGACACTGGCGCTGTTTGGTGTCGAGTCGGAAAAGGTCAATCAGTGGCTTAGCGCGCAGCGTCCAAAAGGGGTTGATCGTATTGTCCCCTTTGGTCATACCCTCGATTTCACGCTGAACTGGGATGGATACGATCTGGTGGCGATGCTGACCCGGCACGTGGCTTACGCATAAAAAAAGCACTGGTTCGCCAGTGCTTTTTTTTCTCACGCTACGTGGGGAACCACGCGCTTTTTCAGCCCGTGTCGACGAATCACCTCAATAACCCGTAGTTGATCCGCTTCGCTTAAGTCCGAGTAGATGGGCAAGCAGAGTATCTTCTCCGCGATGGCATTGGCAGCCGGTAAATGTTGCGGCGCGGCGGAGGGCAGATGGCGATACATTGAAAATGAGCTAATCAGCGGATAGAAGTAGCGTCGAGAGTATATCCCCTCCTCTTTCAGCGCATCATAAAGCCCGTCGCGCGTAAGCGGGTAGTCGCTCTCCACCAGCACAGGGTAGTAGGCGTGGTTCCAGTCGAAACGTCCAGCTGCATCGAACCAGCGAATGCCAGCCACGCCCTGTAAGCCTTCGCAATAGCGTTGATAAATGCTCGCCCGCGAGGCCAGCGCGCCATCAATATGATTGAGCTGAAGCAGGCCAAACGCCGCTTCCATCTCATTCATCTTGGCGTTGATGCCCGGCGCAACCACGCGGGTTTCCCCGGCAAAACCAAAGTTTTTCAGATAGTCGATGCGCTGTTTGGTGCGCTCATCATGGCAAATAATTGCGCCGCCTTCGAAGGTGTTGAAAACCTTGGTCGCATGGAAACTCAGCACCGACAAATCGCCGTGGTTCAGAATGCTGGTCCCCGCCTGGCGGACGCCAAAGGCGTGCGCCGCGTCGTAAATCACTTTCAAGCCATAGATATCGGCGATCTGTTGGATCTTGTCGGTATCGCAGGGAATGCCGTAACAGTGTACCGGCATGATGGCGGTGGTTTGTGGCGTGATCAGCTCTTCGATACGTTCAGGGGAGATATTAAATGTCTGCGGATCGATGTCGGCAAATACCGGCGTCAAATTGTTCCACAGCAGCGTGTGCGACGTCGCCACAAATGAGTAAGGAGTGGTGATCACCTCGCCGGTGATGCGCAATGCCTGTAACGCGGTCAGTAGCGCGAGGGTGCCGTTAGAAAAAAGGCACACATGCTTTACACCAAGGTAGTCGGCTAATGCCTCTTCAAGCTGACGATGAAACGGCCCGCCGTTCGTCAAAATACGGTTTTGCCAGATCTTCTCCATGTAAGGAATAAATTCTTCCAGAGAGGGTAACAAAGGACTGGTGACGAAAATGTTATCGCCCATGGAGAAGCCTGCCTGATTAAGAGAAGTTTTGCTGATAGTACCCAGCCTGCGGCTATTCGATCGGCAAAACAGCATTCATTTATGGTGCTAATTATGCAAACGAGTGCAATGTCGCTCACTATCAGAGGAATAAGGGGATAAAAGATCCGATATTTAACGGCTGGATTTGCCAGCGGTGTGACAAAGTCGGGGTATTAAAACGATGACCCTGCCTTCGCGCGCGCGGGTAGCTCAGCATGGATAAAAAATGAACGAACACGCTCTGGTAAGTATTACCATCCCCGCTTACAACCCTGAGTTCTTTGAGACAGCGCTTCTGAGCGCCCTGCATCAAAGCTGGCCCAACTGTGAAATCATTATCTGTGACGATAGCCGCGATGACACCATCCGCACCCTGACCGAGCGTTACGCGGGTCACTCCACCGTGCCGATCCGCTACTTCAAAAACGAACCAGCACTGCGCGAGGTTAATAACGTGCGCCGCTGTATTCGGGAAGCGCAGGGTAAATACATCAAGTTCCTTTATGACGACGACATCATTTATAAAGAGTGCGTGACGCGTCTGGTTGACGCCATTGAATCCTCACCCGCCAATCGTCTCGCCTCGTCCCGTCGCACGCGTATTGATGAAGAGGGCAAGCCGCTGGTGGATATTAATGCCACGGCCTTTCCGTTTGGCTGCGATGTAGCGATCGATGGTGCCGATCTGGTCGCCTTTTTTGCCGACTACCAGGTCAACTTTATCGGCGAGCCCAGCGCGGTGCTCTGCTATCGCGAAGACGCGCTCGCCTTCGGCGAGGAGCTATTCAACCTGGGCGGTGAACCGATGCCCTTCCTCGTGGATGTCGCGCTCTACGTGAAATTGCTGCGCCTCGGCAACCTGGCATTTATCGCCGAGCCTCTCGCCGCATTCCGCGTTTCAGAAAATCAGAGCAGTAAGCGAGCCAACGATGAGAAGTATCGCGAGATGATAAATCGTACCTATACCCGTTTCCCGCAAATCATTCGGGAACAGGGCTGGTACAAAGGCAGCAAAGAGGAGAACTGCATCGTCAAGGTGGCACCGCTCAATGCCCCTGAGCAGGTACAGCAGGAGAACCTGATTCACGGCATGCTGCACGCAACGCACCTCTCAAGCCGCCATTATCAGAGCTATCAAATTCAGCAGTGGCTGCAACAGCGCACGCTTCCTGCCCAACACCGCGGCTATGTCGACGCGTATGCAGCGGCGCGCAACATCGCGCAAACCTTAACGGTCTTTATTCTGCATGCAGACCGCGATCCGGCAGCCACGCAGCGAACATTTGACAGTATCAACGGCTATACCGGCTACGGGCTAACGCTTGAAGCGGTTACGGTAGGCGAAACCGCGCTGCATTGCGCACCTGATACGATCGCTATTGTGGCGGCACAGGCGCAAACGGTGCAGTACATCAACGCTTTTCTCAGCGATCGTGCAACAGACTGGGTGCTGTTCCTCGAGGCAGGCGAAACGCTGCTCTCCAGCGGTATGCTGATGTTCGATCTGGCACTGGGTGACGCGGAACAGTGTGATGCGCTCTACGGTGACGAACTCTATCAGCAGGAAGGCGATATCCACTCCACGGCGTTTCGCCCGGACTTTAACCTCGATTTATTGCTGAGCTACCCGGCGGAAATGGCTCGCCACTGGCTGTTTCGCACCCGTACACTGCGTGAGCTGGGCGGTTTCAACCCGCACTATGCGCAGGCGTGGCAATTTGAGTACATCGTGCGCCTGATTGAGCAGAAAGGGATGGGTTTTGCCGGACACCTTCCGGAGCCATTTCTTCTCGGCCACCTGCCTGAGATCCTGACCCGAGCGGAAGAGGCAAACATTTTAACCCATCACCTGCGCCAGCGCGGCTACCCCCAGGGCGAGGTGGCGGTGACCGGCGAGGGTCTGTATGCCCTGCGCTACCATCACCAGGAACAGCCGCTGGTGTCGATCATCATCCCGACCAAAGATCAGCTGCGCATCCTCAGTGCCTGCGTCACCACTCTGCTGGAAAAAACGCGCTACCGTAATTACGAACTGCTGATTGTCGATAACAACAGCGAAACGGTAGAGGCGCTACAGTGGCTGGAGGGCATTTCGTCCATTGATCCTGAACGCATTCGCGTCCTGCGTTATCCGCACCCCTTTAACTACTCTGCCATCAATAATATGGCGGCACGGGAAGCGCGCGGCGACTACCTGGTACTGCTGAATAACGATACCGCAATCATTAACCCCGACTGGCTGGATAATCTTCTTAACCACGGTCTGCGACCGGAAGTGGGTATCACGGGCGCAAAACTGCTCTACCCTGACGGAAAAATCCAGCACGCGGGTGTCGTACTCGGGCTGCGCGGTCCGGCCGATCACCCCTATATCGGCAGTGAAAACGATCGCAGCGGCTACATGAACCGTTTGCGTGTCGACCAGAACTACAATGTGGTAACCGCCGCCTGTTTGCTGATCCGCAAAGCGGTGTATGAGCAGGTTGGCGGATTAGACGAGACGCAATTCACCGTCTCCTATAACGATGTCGATCTTTGCTTAAAAGTGCGCGAGGCGGGATATTTAACGGTCTGGACACCGCACGCGCTGGTGATGCATGAAGGCAGCGTCAGCCAGACTCATGTCGACAAGACGGTGCAGGAGAAAAAGCGCCAGCGCTTTATGGCTGAACAGGATGCTATGTACCGCAAGTGGCTACCGATTATCGCAAACGATCCTGCCTATAACCCTAACCTCTCCCAGGATGGCGCAGGTTTCCAGTTTGAGGTAGATCGCTTTAACAGCTGGCAGCCGCTGCACTGGAAACCGATCCCGCGCCTGGTCTCCTTCCCGCTACGCAGCTTACCTGAGAGTCAGCAGCGTCTCGATACACCGCTCTCGCTGATGCATGAAGTGGGGCTGGTCGAAGGTCAGATCAACTATCACGCCAGTACTTACGCCGACCTGGCGCGTTTTGCGCCGGATACGTTAATTGTTCATCGCCAGGTCAGTGACGGCACGCAAGAGTGGTTACGACGGCTGCCGCAGGGAGAGAGCCTGTTCAAAGTGTTCGACCTTGACGGCTGGTTGCCCGCTATGCCGGTCAATGCGGCCGAGCGCAGCGAATCTCCACAGGCGCTGGCAGCCGCTCTGCGCGCTACGTTAAGCCATATCGACAGGCTGGTGGTGGCCAGCGAAGCGCTGGCGGAGCAGTGCGCAGGTCTGCATAGCGATATCCGCGTTATGCCCGCTCGCCTCGATCCTCGTCAGTGGTCAGCGCTCAATACGCTGCGCGGTACCGGCGATAAAATGCGTGTCGGCTGGATAGGCAGCGCTGCCGATGTCGGCGATCTGGAAATCATTCACAAATTAGTAGGCCAGCTGGCGGATCGCGTTGAGTGGGTTTTCTATGGCTACTGCCCGCCGTCACTGCGTCCGCTGATGACCGAGTATCACGCAGCTGTGCAGCCGACTTATTTTGCGCAGAAGCTGGCCAGCCTCAATCTGGATCTCGCTTTACTGCCGATGGCGGATAATCTGTGGAATCGCACGCTCAGCCCGCGTCGGGTGCTGGAATATGGTGCCTGCGGCGTGCCGGTTATCTGTAGCGATATTGTTGCAACCGGCAACTTTGCTGCCATTACCCGCGTGGGGAATAAGCCCAAACTATGGCGTGAGGCCATTGAAAATCATCTGCACGACCGCCCGGCTTCAGCGGCACTGGGCGATGCGCTAAAAGCGCAGGTGCTGGCGCAAGGCTTCTGGGATGAAGAAACAGTGCTTCAGCAGGCCCGCATCTGGCTGCCAGACGCATAGTCGCAAAGCAGTTAATAAAAAGGGAGGCCTTCTGGCCTCCCTTTTTTTCATATTGCTACGCTACTTTTCTGCCGGTAACCAGGCGTGGCGCCACTCATCCAGCCCGGCATCGCGAAGATACCACTCTTGATGTACGGCCTCGCGCAGTGCATCTCCCTGACGGTGGCGTAAATCCTCATCATTGATGTAGGCCTGCACGGCGTTCATCCACTCTTTAAAGCGGTTCTCGACCAGGGTCACCGGAAGATTGCATCGGTACGGTTCAATATTGGTGGCGATAATCGGCACGCCACAGGTGCCAATCTCCAGCAGGCGCAGATTACTTTTACACTCGTTGAACTGGTTGATTTCCAGCGGCACCAGCGCGAGATCAAGATTGAGACTCGCCAGCTTTTCCGGGTAGAGTTCGAAAGGTACGCCGGGATGAAACTCGCACTGCACATTGCGCGGTTTCATGCCCATAAAGACCCACTCAACCTGCCCTTCCAGCGCCTTGATAAGCGGCAGCAGGATCTCCAGATCGCCGCTATGCGAACTGCCGCCCGCCCAGCCAACGCGCACCTTTTTCCCTACGCCGCGCGCGCTGCGCAGGTCTCCCCACTGATGCGGCGCCAGTCGGTTTTGCGCAATTCGAATATCGGAATGAAAACGGCTATAGGCCTCCGCCAGCGGTGCGGTTGAAACCACCAGCCAGTCGGCGCTGTCGAGCACTTTTCTGAAGCTTTTGATCATATGCTGTGGGAAGTGCTGCCGGTTACCATTCTTCAGCGGTACGTTTAACAGGTAATCGTCATATTCGAGCACAATTTTCGCTGCGCTCACTTCCCGCAGCTGTCTGAAGATATCCGGGAAGCGGCTACCGGTGATCAGTTCCAGCAGAATAACGTCCGGCTGTAATTGCGCAGCCTCCATCACGCCGGGGATGGTATTAGTAAGGCCCCCCTCCAGCATCAAGTGACGCTCCATCGCTTTGAATGGCTGCATCACACGGTGATGACCACCGCCAACCCAGTTAATATGATGCGCCATCACTACCGGCAGTGGACGCCCCGGCAGCGGCTGGTGGAGCCTGGCCACGCTGTCGCTCAGGGTGAACGCTTTACCCATTTTCTGCATTAACGGATGGTAAGAGGGTTCTGCCAGCAGCCCCTGCTGCCACTCAGCCCGAAGCGTCGCATAGTCGTGCAGTAAAGGACGCTCCTGTACGCCGATTTTACTGCCGAGCAGACGCGTGGCGCCGCCCATATGTTTGACGCGGGCGTAAGGGGTCCAGACGTTGAGATAACCCAGCTTTTGCGCCCGCAACCCAAGGTCAACATCGCCGAAATAGAGCGGATATTTCTCCTCAGTGAAGCCATTAAGGGCGTAGAAAACCTCTTTGCGCACCATCATGCAGGCGCCGCTCACCGCCGCCAGATTGCGCGGCGTTTTCAGGAAGTGACTAAATCCACTGGACTGGTTGTCACTCCCCTCAAAAGCAACCTCGACGCCGTGTTGCAGGCCGAGCAGATACCCGCCGTGCTGAATAGTGCCATCCTGATATTCGAGCTTCGCACCTACCAGTGCCACTTCCGGGCGCAGTGCCTGCTCCAGCAAGGTATCAAGCCAGTCGCCATCAATGATTTCACAATCATTATTCAGGAAAACCAGCACATCGCCGCGCGCCTGCTGAGCCGCAGCATTATTGATCCCCGCATAGTTAAATGGGGCGTCATAACGCAGGATGCGCACCTGATCGATGCCCAGGCCGGCAAGATCGTTGAGAAAACGGCAGGCATCCTCCTCGACAGACTGATTGTCGACGATCAGCACTTCATAGTGCGGGTAACGCGTCTTCTCCATCAGGCTTTCGATGCAGCGTTTGAGCAGGGCAAAGCGATCGCGGGTCGGAATAATAATAGAGACCAGCGGCGTGGCACCCCAGTGGTAGCGAAGGCGTTTCATCGCCGGGGCGTTGCCCTCCTCCAGCGAGGCGTTGATACCGAGGCGCTGCAGATGCGCAAGCAGCACCTCGCCGCACTCCTCTATCACCGCCGGGCTCGCATACCAGTGCGACGCTTTATGCGGGTTCTCTACCAGAACTTCCGCCACGCGCGCCAGCGATTGCGGCCCCTGTGCTTCAACAAAGCGCCATAGCAGATCGATCATCGCAGCGTGCGGATAGCGTGGATTCAGGCCACCCAGCTGTTGCGCCGCTTCACGTGAGAAGAGCAGCACGCGTCCGATATAGGGAAAACCGCGTAGCACATCAATGTTCACTTCCGGACGCAGCGTCAGCTCTGGATCGTTCCCCTCACCCTGCGTCATCTCATCGCAGTAGAAGAGCAAGGCCTCTGGCTGATGGAGCGCTTGCCCGACGAAACGCAACAGCGCGTCATCCCGTAAGGTATAGCCTGCAGGGACGATCAACATCGAACCGGCTTCGCGGGTAGTGAGCAGCGTATTCACTGCTGCAGGCCAAGCGCCCTCCTCTGCAATCACGTCAATAGTGACGGGTGCCAGCGACTGGCACTCGACCGACGCTTTAGTTTTCTCAGCCAGCGGGCCTTCGCCAACAATAATGACGCCAAGAGTGGATTTGTGCGGATATGCCGCGGCAAAGGAGAGCAGCGCCTCGCGACGGGCGTCGCTGAGCTTGCGGTCTTCAAACCAGCGCGTCAGTGAGTAATCGCTGGTCTGCTGCTGGGCCAGCACCGCTTTGCTGTGAAAATGCAGGGTGTAGCGCTCTTTATCATCAATCAGCAGCGATTTTTCAGGTAAATCTTGCGCCAGCAGGGCTTCAAGCTGTGCATCCAGTGCCCATTTCGACGCGAAGTGCGCCCGTTGCGCCTGAGTCCACGCCTGCGCTCCGGCATAGCCGCTTTGCAGTAACTCTACCCACTCATCGGCATCCGGGCAGTTGCGCAGGGTAAGTGCGCTAAAGTGCTCCGCCTCATGTTGGGCGATGTTATTTTCACCCAGGTAGCCTTCCACGTAGCCTTCATTAATCAGGAACAGGGGAATACCCAGAGAAAGCGCTTTTGCCACGCTATCTTCGTTGCCAATGACAACATCGTACTGCTCAAGCCAGCCGGGTTCGAGACGCTCACTCTGCAGGCTGAGATCGAGCCACTCAATTTTGATGCCCACATCGCGCGCGCGCGCCTGGATTTCATACATTTCTGTCGACATCGATGGCGCCATGTAAAGCGCGCGCGTGAGGCTTTGCGGTTGGCGCGTTCGCACATACTGTGCAAAGCGACGCGGTACGCTCCACGGCATCGTTTTAAGCTGCGCAGGATCAATACCCGTTTGCAACAAAATGGCAGAGCTGCGTGGGGAGAGATCGAGCGTCAGCGCGGCGAGACGGTTTTCCAGCGCGACGCCCCAGGGGATGTACATGTCATTGTAATCGCAGTAGTGACGGAAGAGCATCGCGCCGCGCAGATCGCCGGCGCTAAGGGCATCGAGTAACTTGTCACTGAAAAAGCCGCGGTAGATCCAGATGAGCGTGTAATGGCGTGCAAGCTCGCCTTGCTTATCGGTAATGATCGCAAAACGGCCTGTCGCTGTCAGGCGGGCAATTTCCGCGCCCAGCGTTTTACCTGCCGTCGAGCAAATGACCTCGACGCGCCAGCCAGACGCCAACAGCGTGTCAGCAATATCAATAAGTTCAGCCGCAGGCTGCGTAAAAGCGTCGAAACTATCAATACTGATTAATAGGGTTTGCATCCGTCATCCTCAACCTGTTTGACCTGCTACCCGCAACGGTGGGCGCAAGTGTAATTAGAGTTATTGTGCGGGAATGCCTGCGTTTCGAGGGGGGAATAAGGTTGTTGAAAAGGGCTTAAATCTGGCGATTGTCCGGCGTGATAGCCGTGGAGATAAAAAAAAGCGCCGACAGGCGGCGCTTTTTTGCACAACGGTGTCTGCGGATTAACGCAGCAGGGACAGCATGGTCTGCGGAACCTGGTTGGCCTGCGCCAGCACGGAAGAACCAGCCTGCTGCAGGATCTGCGCGCGGGACATGTTCGACACTTCCGTCGCGTAGTCGGAGTCCTGAATACGGCTGCGTGCCGCTGACAGGTTGCTCACGGTGTTGTTCAGGTTAGTGATGGTGGATTCGAAACGGTTCTGGGACGCACCCAGCATGCTGCGCTGATCGTCAACTGCTTTGATGGCCGCATCGATATCTGCCAGCGGAGCACCGTTGGTACCGCCAGTGGAGTCAACGGTACCTTTCAGTACGTCGAAGCCTTCAGCAGAAGTAGAACGCGCGTTACCGTTGATGGTCTGGGTGGTGGTTACCGCAGTTGCACCAGTGGCGTTATAGAGGTTGTAGGAGTCAGACTTGCTCAGGCTGATGGAGATAGTTTCGTTATCTTTAGAACCAACCTGGAAGTTATAGCTGCTTGAACCGGTACCAGTGTTCAGCACTTTAATGCCGTTGAAGTCGGTCTGGGTGGTCACGCGGTTGATCTCTTCCATACGCTGGTTAACTTCAGCCTGGATGGAGTCGATATCGGACGCGGAGTTGGAGCTGTTCTGTGCCTGAACGGTCAGGTCACGGATACGCTGCAGGTTGTTGTTCACTTCGCTCAGCGCGCCTTCAGCAGTCTGCGCCAGGGAGATACCGTCGTTAGCGTTACGGGCAGCAACGGTAAGACCATTGATGTTAGAGGTGAAACGGTTGGCGATCGCCTGACCAGCAGCATCATCTTTTGCACTGTTGATACGCAGACCGGAAGAGAGACGCTCAATCGAGGTGCCCAGAGAAGACTGTGATTTAGTCAGGTTGTTCTGGGTCATCAGCGACAGGGTGTTAGTATTAATAACAGCCATGATAGTTATCCTTCAGTGAGAAATTTTTTATATTCCGGTAAGCGCCATCGGCTTCATCACCGTCATAATTGTTATCGACGGGTTCAGCGAACTCTTTAGAAGTTTTTATACTTTTTGCGCGAAAATCGTCGAAAAAGCGCACAGCGCAGAAAATAAAAAAGCGCCGACAAGCGGCGCTTTTTCTGTACAACTGATGTCTGCGAATTAACGCAGCAGGGACAGCATGGTCTGCGGAACCTGGTTGGCCTGTGCCAGCACGGAAGAACCGGCCTGCTGCAGGATCTGCGCGCGGGACATGTTCGACACTTCGGTCGCGTAGTCGGAGTCCTGAATACGGCTGCGGGCAGCTGACAGGTTGCTCACGGTGTTGTTCAGGTTAGTGATGGTGGATTCGAAACGGTTCTGGGAGGCACCCAGCAGGCTGCGCTGATCGTCAACTGCTTTGATAGCCTTATCGATATCCGCCAGCGGGCCGCCATCGGTTTTACCGGACGCATCAACAGTACCTTTCAGTACGTCGAAGCCTTCAGCGGCAGTAGAACGTTTGTTGCCGTTGATGGTCTGGCCGGTAGTCGCTGCAGTGGCGCCAGTGGCGTTGTACAGGTTGTAGGAGTCAGACTTGGTCAGGCTGATGGAGATAGTTTCGTTATCTTTCGCGCCAACCTGGAAGCTGTAGCTGCTTGAACCGGTACCGGTGTTCAGCACTTTGATGCCGTTGAAGTCGGTCTGGGTGGTTACGCGGTTGATCTCTTCCATACGCTGGTTAACTTCAGCCTGGATGGAGTCGATGTCAGATGCGGAGTTGGAGCTGTTCTGTGCCTGAACGGTCAGGTCACGGATACGCTGCAGGTTGTTGTTCACTTCGCTCAGCGCGCCTTCAGCGGTCTGCGCCAGAGAGATACCGTCGTTGGCGTTACGGGCAGCAACACCCAGGCCATTGATGTTGGAAGTAAAGCGGTTGGCGATTGCCTGACCAGCAGCATCATCTTTTGCACTGTTGATACGCAGACCGGAAGAGAGACGCTCAATAGAAGTACCCAGAGAAGACTGTGATTTAGTCAGGTTGTTCTGGGTCATCAGCGACAGGGTGTTAGTATTAATAACAGCCATGATAGTTATCCTTAAGTAAGAAATTTATATTCCGGTAAGCGCCAGCGGCTTCATCACCGTCCAAGTAGTTATCGACGGACCTTTCGAACTCTTTAGTTCTTTTTTACTTCTTTTTATCTTTTATTTTTCAGACAAATAAAAAAGCGCCGACAAGCGGCGCTTTTCTGTACAACGGTGTCTGCGGATTAACGCAGCAGGGACAGCATGGTCTGCGGAACCTGGTTGGCCTGCGCCAGCACGGAAGAACCGGCCTGCTGCAGGATCTGCGCGCGGGACATGTTCGACACTTCCGTCGCATAGTCGGAGTCCTGAATACGGCTGCGGGCAGCTGACAGGTTGCTCACGGTGTT